>Ga0209734_1000001_pt1 | contig 1426672 bp, 1346 predicted proteins | sample BlaSpr_A8_OM1_M2_FD_187981 | JGI IMG/M metagenome (GOLD analysis project Ga0209734, IMG submission 187981) | Forest soil microbial communities from Thunder Bay, Ontario, Canada - Black Spruce, Ontario site 2_A8_OM1_M2 (SPAdes) (version 2) | ecosystem: Environmental > Terrestrial > Soil >...
CATAATTCTCAGTTATTGCGCGCGGCGAACCAGCGCACAGCACACCCTTTCATGGTAACGAAGATTGGCTACGAGGCGTTTACTTACCTCGTTTCCTGATGATCCGAAGTCGGGCGCAACTCACACGTGAAGGTACCGGCGCCGCAGCTCCTCGTCGGTGCGGACCTGGTCTGGGGTGCCTTCGAACTTGATCTCGCCCTGGTCGATGATGTAGCACCTGTCCGCCACGGCCAGGGCCGAGTACAGGTTTTGCTCCACGAGCAGCGTCGTGATGCCCGCTGCCTTGATCTCGCGGATCACGTTTTCCACTTCGCGCACGATCAGGGGCGCTAGGCCCTCCGTGGGCTCGTCCAGCAACAGCACGTTCACGGCTTGCAGCAGGGCGCGGGCGATCGCGAGCATCTGTTTCTCGCCGCCGCTGATCTCGTCGCCTTTGTGCGTCAGGCGCTCCCGCAGACGCGGGAACTTCTCGTAGACGTGGTCGAGCGTCCAACCCGGTTTGCGTGCCGTCACTTGCGCCAGCTTCAGGTTCTCCGCCACCGTGAGGTTCGTGAAGATCCGGCGCTCCTCGGGCACGAGCGAGATGCCCTTGCGCGCGATCGTCATCATGTCGCAGCCGACGAGTTCCTCGCCGTCCAGCGTCACGCTGCCCGTGCGCGGTTTCTGCCAGCCGACGATGCTCTTCAGCGTCGTCGTCTTGCCGACGCCGTTGCGGCCCAGCAGCGCGACGGTCTCGCCTGCGCCGATGTGCAGCGACACGTCGCGCAGCACGTGGCTGTCGCCGTAGTAGGTGTTGATCGCGTCGACGCGCAGGCGCGCTTGCGTCACGGGGGCGGGCGCGGGCGTGGGCGCCGTCGTGTCGGAAGCGCTCATCAGTGCGCGAGCTCCGCTTCGGAGTGTCCGCCGAGATAGGCTTCCTGCACGCGCGGGTTCGCCTGGATGTCGGCCGGCGTCCCGGTGGCGAGGACGGTGCCTTGGTGCAGCACCGTGATCGAGTCGGAGATTCCCATCACCATCTCCATGTCGTGCTCGATGACGAGCACCGTCATCTCGGTCGAGAGCTTGCGGATGAGCGCTTCCGTCTTCCGCGCCTCGTCTTTCGACATGCCGGCGACCGGCTCGTCGAGCAGCAGGATCTGCGGTTGCGTCGCGAGCGCGATCGCGATGTCCAGGCGTTTCTTGTCGCCGTGCGAGAGGGCGCCCGCGCGCACGTCCGCGACGCCGCTCAGATCGAGTCGCGACATCGCGCGCTCGGCGAGTGCATCGACTTCGTCGAGGCGCGTCGAGCGGCGGAATACTTGCAGCCGGAACGAACCCTGCACGCGCGCGAGCGCGGCCAGGCGGCAGTTCTGCCGCACCGTCTGATCAGAATAGAGGCTCGCGGTTTGAAACGCCTTCGCGATGCCGAGGTGCACGCGCTTGGTCCCGCTGAGGCGGCTGACGTCGCGTCCTTTGTAGTTCATCGTGCCCGTGGTCGGCGCGATCGTGCCGGAGAGGAGGTTGAAGAACGTCGTCTTTCCCGCGCCGTTCGGGCCGATGACGGCCCGCAGCTCGCCGGGATCGACGCGGAAATCCACGTCGCGCACGGCCGCGAAGTGGCCGAACAGCTTGCCGAGCTTGAACGTCTCGATGATGCTCATCGGGCCGCTGCGGTGTCCTTCGGCGGCCGGCTTGAGCAACGGGTCGGGTTCCTCGGTCGACGGCCGCAGCGAGCGGACGAAGATGGCGCGTGGGTTCTTGTCGCGCTGCTGCTTGAGCACCGTCGAGAGCCCGCGCGGCAAGAAGACGATCACGCCGACGAAGATCAAGCCTTCGATCAGCCGCCAGGCGGGCGTTTTCGCCGAGAGCACGTTCTCGAGGAACATGATCACCGCCGTACCGGCGACGGGGCCGAACAGCGTCGACACGCCGCCGACGACGGTGTAGATCACGAACGAGCCGCTGCGCTCGATGCCCACGGCGTCGATCGGTACGCTGCCGTCGAAAAGCGCGCGCAGCGCGCCCGCAAATCCCGTCAGCGCGCCCGAGATCGCGAACGCGGCGAGCCGATAGCCGGCCGCGTTGAACCCGATCAGCGTGCTGCGCTGCTCGTTCTCGCGGATCGCGCCGAGCACCTCACCGAATTGCGAGCGCGTCAGCGTCCGGGCGAACAGCAGGACGAGGAGCAAACTGATCCCCGCCACGACGTACCAGATCCGCAGCTCGCTCAAATTTCCGAACGGGCCCAGCGCGAGTGACGGCAGGGGCGTCGTCAAGTCGATGTTCCAGGGGCCGAGCGGGAGCAGCGCGTTGGGCAGCGACTGCATCCCGTCGTCGCCGTTCGTCCAGTCCTTCGCCTGCTCGACGATGAAATACACCATCTGCGCGAACGCCAGCGTCAGCAGGGCGAAGTAGATGCCGTAGAGCCGGACCGTCAGCGCGCCGATCAGTATCGCGAGCACCGTGGTGACGAGCGTTGCTCCGATGAGCGCGAGCCAGGTATTGGAATGCTGCGGCATCGTGCGCACCATGATGATCGCCGCAATGTAGCCGCCGCCGCCGTAGAACATCGCGTGCCCGTACGACAATGTTCCCGCGTAGCCGAGGAGCAGGTTGAACCCGATCGAGGCGATGCTGACGATCGCGATCTGCGTCGCGAGCGTCGAATACCCCCCGAGTGGGTGCAGCAAGAACGGGAAGAGCGCGATCCCGATCGTGCAGAGCAGCGTGAATCGCAGGTCGCTGGCCAGCATCCGGCCTCTCACGACTGCCGGATGACTTCGCTCTCGCCGAGCAATCCTTGCGGGCGAAAGAGCAGCACCAGCGCCATGCACAGATAGATCACGACGTCCGACGCGGGCGCATACGCAAGGTTCGTCAAGCTCTGCAGCTCGCCGATGAGGAGCCCACCGAGGATCGCGCCCCAAAAGCTCCCCAGACCGCCGACGACCACCACGACGAACGACGGCACCAAAAAGGCGAAGCCTGTGGCCGGATCGATACTGTAGATGGGCGTCGCCGCGGCACCGACGAGCCCTGCGATCGCCGCGCCGAGCGCGAATACGATCGTCGAGGCCTGGCGGATGTTGCCGCCGAGCAGCTGCACCATCACGCGGTCGCGGACGCCGGCCCGTACGATGAGCCCATAATTCGTCTTCTCGATGAAGAGCCACACCAGCGCGAGCATCACGATCACGCCGCCGGCGAACAGCAGCCGGTACGCGGGATACTCGATCGGCCCCAGCGTGAACGAGCCCTGCAGCGCCAGCGGCATTTTGTACTGCTGCGTGGTCGCACCGAAGATCAGGCGCAGCGATTCCTCGACGACCAGCGCGATGCCGAACGTAACGAGCAGCTGCGACGTCGCCTCCTTGTCGTAGAACGAGCGCAGCACGAAGCGGTCGAGAAGGACCGCGAACAACGCGACGGCGATCGGCGCGGCGATGAAGGCCCAGCCGAGGCCGATGCGCTGAGCAATGACCAGCCCGACGTACGCGCCGATCGCATAGAAGGCGCCGTGCGCGAAATTGACGAGACGCAGCGTCCCGAAGATGATCGTGAGGCCCACCGCGATCGCGATGTAGATCAGGCCGTGCACCAATCCGCCGAGCATTGCTTGGAAGAGCGCTTCCATGGAACTCCTCGAACGCAGGGGTCAGGGATAAAGAAACGGGCCGGCGCCGCAGGGGCGCCGGCCCGTGTCGGGTTCGACGGTCCTTCGGCTTAGGCCGGTTCCATCTTGCAAACCAGGCTGGCGAGCGGCGCGACGACCTTCTCACCTTCGTGAACCTCGAGCACCTTCGCAAAGTCGAACCCGCCCGGTCCGCGCTGGCTCTCCGGGATGCCTTCGAGCACGAGGCATGAGTTGACGCCCTGATGGTCCTCCTTGCGGTAGTACTCCGTCTCCTTGGTGAACTGGAACTTCGTGCCTTCGAGAACCGCGATCACCTTGGCGGGGTCGATCGAGCCCGCTTTCTCGACGGCCATCTTGTAGATGTAGATGTCCGCGTACGCGGTTTCCGCGCCGTTGGAGGGCGGGAAGCCGTAGCGCTTCTGGAAGGCGTCGACGAACTTCTTCGCGCCGGGATATTTGCTCGCGTGATACTTCCAGTACCACGGCGCCGTCGACACGACGTTGTCGAAGTTGTCCTTCGTGCCCTTGGCCATGTACTCGTCGACGAGCGGCACGAGGATCTTCGTGGACTTGGTCAAGCCGAACTGCGCGGCTTGGTTGAGGCACGTCACCATGTCGGCGCCGAACTCCGTCAGCACCAGGACGTCGGGCTTCGCGGCCTGCGCCTGCTGGAGCATCGGGGAGAAGTCCTTGGTGCCCGGGAACGGTGTCCACACGTTCTTGATCGTCTTCGCACCCTTCGGCTCGACGACCGCGGTGATGTTCTCGAAGACCGAGTGGCCCCACGCGTAGTCGGCGCTGATGTGGAACCATTTGCCGGTGCCATATTTCGTCACGAGCGTGCGCGCGAGCGACTGCGCGCTCATGTACGCATCGTTATAGCGGCGGAACGTGTGCTTGTGGCAGTTCTGGTTCGTCGTCTCGTCGCCGTGCGTCAGCGTCGCCATGAAGATGGTGTTCTTCTGCTGGCACAAGCCTGACACCGCGACGGCCGTACCCGTCGAGGAACCGCCGGTGATCATCACGGCGCCGTCGCGCTCGATCATGCGCTGCGCGTTCTCGACGGCGACGCCCGCTTTGGTCTGGTCGTCGCCTTCCGTCGTCTTGACCTTCATGCCCATGATGCCGCCCTTGGCGTTGACCTCGTCGATCGCCAAGTGGTAGGCGCGCAATTGGTCTTGGCCTTGTTCCGCATACGGTCCGGACTGCGGCACGTTCAGCCCGATCGTAATTTCCTTGGTCGGTGCGGCGATGACGTATGGGCCTCCACCGAACGTGAGCGCCGCTGCGCCGGCGGTGCCGGCTACGAAACGGCCTCGCGAAAGAGTCTGCTTCACGCGCTGATGCTCCTGAAGATGACGGTTGATGGGTGGCCTTCCGACTTAGGTCACTTCGAGGAAACTTCCCTCCGCTTCCCAGCCCGTTCTATGCAAAGTATTGACAGCCCGGCGCGAGATCGGTATGTTCGCGGCAGGTGTTCGATACTCTCGAATGGGATTTCAAATACTGAAATGGCGGAGCTGCTGGGAACCGTCCGCCGCGCGCTGCGCGTGCTCGACTATCTCGCCGAAAACGAGGCGCCGGTCCCCATCAAACAGCTCGCCGCGGAGCTCGAGCTGAACATCTCGAGCGCCTATCACGTGATGAACACGCTGGCCGTCGACGGGTACGTGACGCGCGACGAGCTGTCGGGCGCCTATGGCCTTGGCGCCAAGGCGGCACGGCTGGGCGAGGCGTACGCGCGCTCGTGGCCGGTCGAGCCCGCGCTGCGGGCCATCGTCAACGAGCTCGGCACGCGGACGGGTGAGAACGCCTACCTCGCGATGCTCCACGGCCGGGCCGTCGTGATCACCGACATCGTCGAGTCGCGTCAGCGGGTGCGGGTCCACGCGCTGCACCGCGGCTATTCGGCCGATCTGCACGCCCGAGCGCTGGGCAAGGCCGTGCTCGCTTTCGAAGACGCCGGCATCGTGCGCCGGCACTTCGCGACGCACCCACCGCGGCGCATCACCCCCCGCACCCTGGTGACGATGACCGCGATCGAAAGCGAGCTCGAGCGGGTTCGGCGGCGGGGGTACAGCGAGGACATCGAAGAGTTCTGCGAGGGCGTGTGCTGCCTGGGCGCACCGTTTTTCGGGAACGACGGTAGCCCGGCCGGCTCGCTGTCCGTCTCGGTCCCCTCCTTTCGCTATCGCACCGTGCGCACCGCGCTGCGCGACGCCGTCGTCGACGCCGCGCGCGCCGCCACCGCCGCGCTCGATGCCGTTCCCCGGAGAGTGTCCCTTGGCTAAGACCTTGTCCGCCCCGGTCGACGGCGCTCGCCGCGACCTCGGCATCGGGATGTTGCGCACGATGATCCGCATCCGCGTGCTCGAGGAAGGCATCGAGAAGCATTTTCTCGCGGGCGACATCCCCGGCTTCGCGCACCTCTCGATCGGCCAGGAGGCCGTCGCGGCGGGGACCTGCGCGAACCTGCGCACGGACGACGCGATCGCCTCGACGCACCGCGGTCACGGGCACACGCTCGCGAAGGGGACGTCGATGCGCGGCATGGTCGCCGAGCTGTTCGCGCGCGCGACCGGGATCTGCAAGGGCAAGGGCGGCTCGATGCACATCGCCGACTTCTCGGTGGGGATGCTCGGCGCCAACGGCGTCGTCGCGGGCGGCTTCGGCCTCGTCGCAGGCGCAGCGTTGAGCGCGGTGCAGCGCAAGACCGATCAGGTTGCGGTGTGCTTCTTCGGCGACGGCGCTACCAACCGCGGCCCGTTCCATGAGAACCTCAACCTGTGCGCGGTGTGGAATCTGCCGGCGATCTTCGTGCTGGAGAACAATCAGTACGCGTCCACGACGTCGACGGCGGAGACGATGAAGATCAAGGACGTCGCGATTCGCGCCGGCGGGTACGGGATGCCGTCGGCGATCGTCGACGGTTTCGACGCGTTCGCCGTATACGATGCGGTCGGCGCCGCGGTCGAGCGCGCGCGTACCGGAGGCGGCCCGACGTTCGTGGAGTGCAAGACGTATCGCGCACGGGGGCACTACATCGGCGATCCGGAGCGCTACCGCCGCAAGACGGAGGTCGAGGACGTGATGAGCTCGTCCGACCCGATCGTGCGCATGCAAGGAACGCTCGCCGAGGGGCTGTCGCCCGAGGACTTCGAGCGGATTTGGAGCGAGGCGCGCGAGGAGTTCGCCGACGCGGTCGCGTTCGCGCGCAGCTCGCCGTCGCCGCAGCGCGACGAAGCGTTCTTCGGCGCGTACACCGGTGACCGCGACGCGCACGATCCCGTGCACGTGATCGAAGCGCGCGAGCGCGACGTGTTCATGCCGTTCGCACCGGAAATCGGCGCCGGCTCGCAAGGATCGGGACATTAGCTTGCCACGCACGTTGTCGTTCACCGACGCGACGCTCGAAGCGATGCAAGAAGAGATGCGCCGCGACGCGACCGTCTTCTTGATGGGTGAGGACATCGCAAAGCAAGGCGGGATCTTTGGTCAGTTCAAGGGGTTGCCGCAGGAATTCGGGCTCGACCGCGTGCGCGACACGCCGATCTCCGAGGCCGCGCTCGTGGGCGCGGGCGTCGGCGCGGCATTGACCGGCTGCCGGCCCGTCGTCGACATGCACTTCGCCGACTTCATCACCTGCTCGATGGACGAGCTCGTGAACCAGGCTGCGAAGCTCCGTTACATGTTCGGCGAGCAGTGCGTCGTGCCGATGACGCTGCGCGCGCCGGACGGCATCACCAAGTCGGCGGGCTCGCAGCACTCGCAGGCGCTGGAGAGCTGGTTCATGCACACGCCGGGCCTCGAGGTGGTCGTCCCCGCCGACCCCGAGGACGCGAAGGGACTGCTCAAGGCCGCGATCCGCAGCGACAACCCGACGCTGTACTTCGAGCACAAAGCGCTGTTCCCGCAGAAAGGCGCGGTCCCGGACGACGACGACTTCGTGGTGCCCCTCGGCAAAGCGAAGACGATGCGCGGCGGCGGCGACGCCCTCATCGTGACGTACGGGATCACGGTCGGCCGCGCGATGGATGCGGCGGAGCAGCTCGAGGCCGACGGGATCGACGTGACCGTGCTGAACCTGCGCACGATCTGGCCGCTCGACTACGATGCGATCGCGGACGCGGTCGCGCGCACCCATCGCGTCGTCGTCGCGCACGAAGCGGTTCGCGTCGGCGGCGTCGGCGCGGAGATCGCGTCGTGGATCGGCGAGCACTGCTTCGACGATCTCGACGGCCCCGTCGTACGGCTGGGCGCCGCGCACGTGCCGGTGCCGTTCGCGCCGGTGCTGCAAGAAGCGATGTATCCGAAGGCGCCGATGATCGCCGACGCAACGCGCCGCCTCGTGCGGCGGGAAGTCTAGCACCGTGCCGGTCGACATCGTCATGCCGAAGCTTGGGCTCACGATGGCGAGCGGGACGATCGCGCGCTGGATCAAGCAGCCCGGCGAAGCGGTGCGCGAGGGTGAGCCGCTCGTCGAAGTATCGACCGACAAGATCAACTACGAAGTGGAGTCGCCGGCGAGCGGCACCGTCGGGCGCGCGCTGGGCAACGACGGCGACGAGTTCGCGTGCGGCGACGTGATCGGAACGATCGCGCTCGCGGGCGAGATGGACACGCCGGTTCCGGCGACGGCGACGGCGACGGCTGCGGCGACGAGCACCGCGCCCGACACGATCGCGGCAGACGGTACCGCGCGCATCGTCGAGGCGCCGCGCATCTCCGCTGCGGCAAACGGCGTCACGCCGACGCTCGAGTCGTCGACGCAGCCGTCGACCACGGCGGTCGGAAACGGCGCGCGTGTGGTCGCGTCGCCTGCGGCGCGCCGGCTCGCGCGCGAACACGGCATCCCGCTCGGCGGCGTGCGCGGTACGGGACCGCGCGGCCGCATCACGATGTCCGACGTGCACAAGGCGCAGGGTGACGTGGCGGCGGCGGCGCCTGTAGCGAAGGGCGCGTTCCCGCCGCAGCTGCCTGCCGCGCGGCGCGCGATCTACCGCAAGATGACGGAGGTCGCGCAGCTCCCGCTCGCGCAGGTCGAGACCGTCGTGCGCGTCGATGCGGTCAAGGCGCTGATCGACCGCCGCCGCGATTTCGGCTGGACCGCGTTCGCGGTGTTCGCGGTCGCGCGGCTGCTGCGCGAGCACGCCGAGCTGCGCACCGACGCGACGACCGGCGCGCCGTTCGAGCGTATCGACGTGGGCGTCGCCGCCGACACGCCGCACGGCCTCATCGTCCCGGTCGTGCGCAACGCCGAAACACGCTCGCTGGCGGAAACCCAGCAAGAGATCGTGCGCCTCGCCGCGCTCGCGCGCGACGGCGCGATTGGCCCAGCCGACGTGGGCGGCGCGTGCTTCTCGATCTCCAACGTCGGCCCGCAGCGCGTCGAGCGCGTCGCACCGCTCCCGGACCCGCCGCAAACGGCGATCCTCGGCATAGGCGCCGCGACGCAGCGGCCCGCAGTCGTGAACGGTGCCGTCACTGCGGCATGGATGCTGACGTGCGTCGTGTCCTTCGACCACCGCTTCGTCGACGGCGCCCCCGCCGCCCGATTCCTCGCCGGTTTCGCAAGCGCATGCGCGGAACCCGGAGTACTTCTATGACAACTGCCGACAGGGGTGGCGCACCCTTCGACAAGCTCTGGGTGACATAACAGCCATGGAATGGTTTGGCGAGAATCCGCCTACTGCGATCGTCACCGGCGGGGCGAGTGGCATCGGCCGTGCGGTTTGCGAACTGCTGGCGAAGGAAGGCTATCGCGTTGCCGTTGCCGATCGCGATAAGAAAGGCGCCGACGAGGTCGCGCACCATATCGACGGCTACGCGTTCGAGGTCGACGTCGCCGACGAAGCGTCGGTGATCGCGCTGTTCGACCGTGCGCTCGAGACGTTCGGCGGAACGCTCGACGCGCTCGCGACGCCGGCGGGCATCGCCGAAACGACGCCGTTCATGGACCTCACCGTCGAGATGTTTCGCCGTGTCAACGACATCAACGTCGTCGGCACGTTCTTGTGCATTCGCGAGGCCGCAAAGCGCATGCGTTCGGGCGGGCGCATCTGCACCGTCGCGAGCGTCGCAGGCAAGCGCGGCGGCGGGCTGTCGGGGACGGCCGCATACGCGGCGAGCAAGGGCGCCGTGCTCGCGCTCTCGCGCAGCGCCGCACGCGCGCTTGCGCCGAACGGGATCGCCGTCAACTGCGTCGCACCGGGGCCGACGCTCACGCCCATGCTGGACGACGCGTTCAGCAAGCCCGAACACCGCCAGCGCGTCGAGTCGCTGACGCTGCTCGGACGATCCGGAGAGCCGCACGAGATCGCCGAGGCGATCGCATGGCTCCTGTCGCCCCGCTCGTCCTTTGTCGACGGTGAGACGTTGACGGTGGACGGCGGCCTGATGCTCGATTAACCCGAACGCCGAGAGGAACCCCACATGACCGATCTGAGAATCTCACGCGGCCGTTTCGTGGCCGGAACGGCGGCGGCGTTCGCGTCGATCGCCATCGTCGAAGCGCCCGCGCGCGCGGCGGAGTGGAGCTACAAATACGCGAGCAACGTCTCGCTCGACCATCCGCTGAACGTGCGGATGAAAGAATGCTGGAACGCCGTCAAGAACGAGACGAAGGGCCGGCTCGAGGTTACGGTCTTCCCGAACAACCAGCTCGGCGGCGATACACAGGCGCTGCAACAGCTCCGTTCGGGCGCGCTGCAGTTCTTCACGCTGGACGGCGGCATTCTGCAATCGGTCGTCCCGCTCGCCGGGATTCAGGGCGTCGGGTTCGCGTTCAAGGATTCCGCCGAGGCGTTCCGGGCGATGGACGGCGATCTCGGCAACCACGTGCGCGATGCGATCCGCGGCGCCGGCCTGTACGTGCACCCCAAGATGTGGGAGAACGGGATGCGGCAGGTCACGTCGTCGAGCAAGCCGATGCGAACGGTCGCGGATCTCGCGGGATTCAAGATTCGCACGCCGGCCGGCGAGCTGTGGGTCGATCTGTTCAAGTCGCTCGGCGCAGCGCCGGCACCGCTGAACTTCAGCGAGCTGTATACCGCGCTGCAAACCCGCGTCTTCGACGGGCAAGAAAACCCGTACGCGATCATCGACGTCGGACGCCTGTACGAAGTGCAGAAGTATCTCAGCGTCACGAACCACATGTGGTCGGCGTTTCATTTCTTGGGCAATCAGGACGCGTGGAAAGGCCTTCCGGCCGACATACAGTCGGTCGTCGAGCGCAACCTCGCCAAGTACGCGCTGCTGCAACGGCGCGACACGCAGCTGCGCAACGACTCGCTCTCCGACAAGCTCGCGCGCCGCGGCATGGTGATCAACAAGGCCGACACGAGCGGCTTCCGCGCGAAGCTCACCAGCTCGGGCTTCTACACGAAGTGGAGCGGCAAGTTCGGTGCGCAGGCCTGGTCGCTGCTGGAGAAGACGTCGGGCAAACTCGCGTAGAAGTGGAGGAGACGTGAACCCGTCGTCGCGTCTCCTCCCGCTCGTGCTGCTCGTGCTGGCCGCCTGCACGTCGTCGTCCGCCCCGCGGCTGCAGCTTCCGTTCCGCACCGAGGCGAACTGCGAGAGCCGTTCGGTGAAGCAGACGGCGATCGACTCCATCGTCGCATCGATCGACGACACGATCCGCCCCGGGCAGTATCCGGGCGACGCCGCGATGCGTAAGGCCGTCAAGACGGGCGGCGGCGGCGTGTTCGCGTACTGGCGCGCGCAGCCGTTTCCCGCCCCCGACACCGCGAAGGCGCTCGGCGTCACGGGCGATTTGATTCTGAAACGCGCGGTGATCACCAATCAGGTGCAACCGTCGGACAAAGCCCCCTACCGCGCGGTGTGGCTAACGTTCGCGACACCTAAGGGCGACGCCGTCGTGCTCGAGCGCGCCTACGACGTGCAGAACGTCTGCATCGAAGGGCGGCGCGAGATCTAACCCGTCCGGCGAACCGTCGCGCGCCGAAGGTCGGGACCGACGAGCTGTTCCACGAGGAGCGCCGCGACGATCATCCCGGTCTCGATCAGCGTGAACGCGCGCATCGTCGGCATGGCGGGGCGCGCGACGACCGCGGCGAGCAACAGCAACCCGAAGCCGATCAAGAAGCGCAACACGCCGCGCGCGAGCACGCGCGGCACGCGCACGCCGCTCGCGACGTCGCGGATCAGGCGTACCGGCGGCCGCGTCCCGATGTCCCAGATCGTGAACGCGAGCGCGTCGAAGACGATCGCCAGCGCGAAGCGCAGGACGACGACCCCGCTGATCACGGGGCCGAACCGCTCGTGAGCGCAACGTCGTCGACGAACTGGATCGTGTACGCACCCGCGTACCCGTCGCCGTGCACGCCGAAATAGAGATAGAGTGTCTGCCCGGCGTATGCGGCGAGATCGTAGCTCAGCTGCACCCACCCGTTCGTCGTGTTCACCGTTTGGTACAGCTGCTTGACCGTGGTTCCGTTTACGTCGAAGAGCTGCGCTTCTTGGTACGCGAACGAAGTATCAGGCTCGGTGGAGTACTGATACACCCAGAACATCAGCTTCGCGGCCGGCGGGATGATGAGGGCTTGGCACACGCCTTCGTCCCCGTCCGGCTCGCCCGCGCCGGAACCGGACTTTTGCGCGTACTTGCCGCTGTGCGCCCGCGCGGCGGTGATCGACGCGTTGACGTTGCCGCACTGCTGCCAGTACCGGAAGCCGCCCGACTCGAAGCCCGGATCGGAGAGCGCGCTGGTGCGCACGAACGGCGGGCGCACGCGCGGTCGCGGATGCGACGACACGGCGTGGCGCTCGGCGCTCGGCGGCGTCTGGGCGGCCGCGCTCGCCGCGAACGTCAGCGCGAGCGCGAACCCGAGCAGCGCCCCGGCGCAACGGCGCAACGGAATGGTTAGGGGCTCTCGTCCGGCCAGGACGCGAGCTCGCCCAGTGCAGCGCTCTTGAGCACTTTGAGACCGAGCATCGCGCACTTCATGCGCGTCGGGCTGATCCCGATGCCGACGTTCTCCAGCACGGCGTCCTGCGGCAGCCGCGCGACGTCCTCGAGCTTCATCCCCTTCACGCTCTCGGTGAGCATCGACGCCGACGCTTGCGAGATCGCGCAGCCCTTGCCGCTGAACTTGACGTCCGCGACGCGACCTTGGTCGTCGAGCGCGAGCTCCATGCGGATCGTGTCGCCGCACAGCGGGTTCAAGTCCTCCGCGGTCGCATCGAAGCGCTCGAGGTGACCGAAGTTGCGTGGGTTGCGATAATGGTCGAGGATATATTCTTTGTAGAAGTCGTCCATGTTACGAGAGCCGGAAGACCTCGGCAGCTTTTTCCAGCGCGAGCGCGAGCGCGTCGACGTCCTCTTCGGTGTTGTAGAGGTAGAAGGATGCGCGCGCCGTCGCCGGCCAGCCCATCTTTTCCATCAGCGGCATCGTGCAGTGGTGGCCGGCGCGCACGCACACGCCCTCGGTGTCCAGGATCGAGGCGAGATCGTGCGCGTGGATGTCGCCGAAGTTGAACGAGATCACGCCCGCACGGTCGTCGGCGGACGGCGGCCCGTAGATCGCCAGACCGCGCGGCTCGAACGCGCGCAGCTTGTCCAGCGCGTACGCCGTGATGCGCTTCTCGTGCGCGCGGACCCAGTCCATCCCGATCTCGGTCAGGTAGTCCACCGCGGCGCCGAGCGCGATCGCGTCGGCGATGTTGCTGGTGCCGGCTTCGAATTTCCACGGCAGCTGGTTGAAGGACGTCGTCTCGTAGGAGACGCGCTTGATCATGTCGCCGCCGGTGAGGAACGGCGGCATGGCGTCGAGCAGCGCGCGCTTGCCGTACAGGAAGCCGATCCCGGTCGGGCCGCACATCTTGTGGCCGCTCGCGGCGAGGAAGTCGACGTCGAGCGCCTGGACGTCGACCGGCATGTGCGGGACCGACTGCGCCGCGTCGATCAGCACGACCGCGCCCGCTGCGTGCGCGCGCGGGACGATGACGTCCAGCGGCGCGATGGAGCCGATCGTGTTCGACACGTGCGCGAGCGCGACGAGCTTCACGCCGGCGAGCAGAACGTCGAGGTCGTCGAGGACCAGCACGCCGTTGGCGTCCGCTTTGATGAAGCGCAGCTCGGCGCCGGTCTTCGCCGCGAGCAGCTGCCAGGGTACGAGGTTCGAATGGTGCTCGAGCTGCGTGGTGAGGATCGCGTCGCCGGGGCCCAGATTCGCCAAACCCCACGAGAACGAGACCAGGTTGATCGCCTCGGTGGTGTTGCGCGTCCAGACGATCTCTTCGGTGTGCGCCGCGTTCACGAACTTGGCGACCTTGGCGCGCGCGGCTTCGAAGTGCTCCGTCGCGCGCGCGGCGAGCTCGTACACACCGCGGTGGATGTTCGCGTTGTCGTTCTCGTAGTAGTCGACGAGCGACTGGATCACGGCGCGCGGTTTCTGCGACGACGCGGCCGAATCCAGGAACACGAGCCGTTTTCCGCGCGACGTCGGCTTGGCGAGGATCGGGAAGTCCGCGACGATGCGGGCCTGTTTGGGATCCGCTGCGGCGATCATGCGCCCAGCTCCGTCGCGTCGTCGATCTTGCGGTCGAGCGCGGTGCGGATCTCGTCGCGCAGCGCTTCGCCCGGGAAACGCGCGATGACGGGTTCGAAGAAGCCGAGCGTGATGAGCCGCAGCGCTTCGGCGCGGGCGATCCCGCGGCTCGCCACGTAGAACAGCGCGTCCTCGTCGAGCGAGCCCACCGTCGCGCCGTGGAACGCCTTGACGTCGTTGGCCGCGATCTCGAGCGCCGGAATCGAGTCGATGTGCGCGTGCTTCGACAGCAGCAAGGCATCGTCGCGCAGCGACGCGTCGCTGCCGTGCGCTTTCGGGCGGATCACGATGTTGCCGACGTAGCGGCCCTGGCCGCGCCCGGTCGCCGCGCTGCGCACCACGGTGTCGGACGCCGTCGGCCCGACGGTGTGGTCGACGCCGGAGGTCAGGTCGACGTGCTGCGTGCCGGTGTTGAAGAAGAGCGCCGATGCTTCCGCGCGTCCGCCCGGCGCTTCGAGCCGCGCGCCGAGCACCGTGCGCGCGAGCGCGCCGCCGAGCTCGGCGAGATGCCAGCGCACCTGCGCGTCGCGCTCGCAGCGCGCGCTGCGCGAGAACATCACGCGCGCGGCTTCGCCGGCTTGCTGCACCGCGACGTAGTCGAGCTCCGCGCCGTCGGCGAGGTGCGCTTCGACGATGCCGCACACGAAGGGATCGCCGTCGCCCACGTGCCGCTCGATCACGGTCGCGCGCGCGCCCTTGCCGAGCACGACCACGACATGGGGGAACACCGCTTCGTCGCGCGCCTCGCCGTTCGCGAAGATGAGCTGGATCGGCAAATCGATCTGCGCGCCGTCGGGCACGTACACGAACGCGCCGCAGTTGCGGAACGCGGTCGTGAGCGCGGCGAACTTGTCCGCGCGCCAGTCGACGATCTCGTGCATCACGCCGCCGAGCTGCGCGGCAAAGTCGCGCACCGCCGTCGCGTCGAGCGGCAGCAGCGTCACGCGCGGATCGACGTTGCCCGGCGCATCGACGAACGTCGCGCCGAGATGATACAAGCCGCCGGCATTCTCGGTCGCGAGCGCGGGACGGTCGATGTCGCCGCTCTCGTCCGCCGACGGGCGCGGCTGCACGACGGGGCGGGGCGGCATCGCAGGCAGCTCGACGCGGCCGGCCGTCCACACGAGGTCTTCGTACGGCAGCTTCGCGTAGTCGTACTTCCAGCCGCGGCTGGGGCGTGCGCCGGGGGCGGGCAGTTCTTCGAAACGTGCGAGCGCTTCACGCCGCAGCGCCGCGTCGCCCGGATCGCCGTGCTCCGCCAAATACGCGATCGCGGTGTCGAGGGCTTCGGCGGCCGGGGCGAACGCGAACGCGGTGGGCGTCTCGGTGCCGCTAGGCACGGGCCGCGGCGACCTCGTCGCGCACGCCGTCGTAGCCGTCGCGCTCGATCTCGTCGGCGAGCTCGGGGCCGCCGCTCTTCACGATCCGCCCGTCGATCATGATGTGCACGACGTCGGCCGCGACGTACTTGAGAATGCGCGGATAGTGCGTGATCACCAGGAACCCGATGTCCTTGCCTTCGTCGCTCTCGCGCAGCGCGTTGACGCTGCGGCCGACGGATTGCAGCGCGTCGACGTCGAGCCCGGAGTCGGTCTCGTCGAGCACCGCGTACTTGGGCGCGAGGATCGCGAGCTGCAGCATCTCGAGGCGTTTCTTCTCGCCGCCCGAGAAACCGTCGTTGACGTAGCGGCCGAGGAAAGCGGGATCCATATCGAGCGTGTCGAGCTTCTCGAACACGAGCTTGCGAAACTTCGCCGGATTCAAATCTTCGGGACGCACCGCCTGGCGCGCGTTGCGGATGAAGTTCGCCACCGACACGCCCGGGATCGCCGCGGGATACTGGAACGACAAGAACAGCCCGGCCTTGGCGCGCTTGTCGGGCGCGAGCCCGAGGAGGTCCTCGCCGTCGAGCGTGGCCGAGCCGCTGAGCACCCGGTAGCCCGGGTGGCCGGCCAGCGCGAACGCGAGCGTCGACTTGCCGCTTCCGTTCGGCCCCATGAGCGCGTGCACGCGCCCCGGCTCGACGGTCAGGTCGATGCCGTTGAGAATCTCTTTGTTTTCGACGGCGACTCGAAGGTCGCGCACGGTGAGCCCACGCGTAGAAGACATGCCGGGTTATCGTAGGCTGGCAGGCGGAGAAAGTCAAGGAAAGCCTGGACTATCTCCGACTTTCGTGGTAGGGTGAGGCCGGATATGCACGACCGCTTCTTCGAGTCTGCCCGAGGGAAGATCGTGGGTGCCCTCCGCGAGCGGCACTCCGCGTCGGCGTTCGATCTGGCCGAGCAGTTCGGGCTCTCGCCCAACGCGATTCGCCAGCAGCTGGTGCTCCTCGAACGTGACGGCCTCATCGCCGGGCGCAGCGTGCGCCGCGGGAAGACGAAGCCGACCGTCGAGTACTCGCTGACGCACGAAGCCGATCGCTACTTTCCGCAGCGCTACGACAAGATGCTCAACGCCGTGCTGCGCGAGATTCGCGTGGCGGGCGGCGACGACGCCGTCAAGGCGGTGTTCCAGCGCATCGGCAAGCGGTCCGCGGAGAAGCTCACGGCCGAGCAGTCGCAGCCCGAGGGCCAGCTCATCTCGCTGGTGGAGTCGCTGAAATCGGCCGGCGTCACGGCCGAGCTGCGCACGACCGAGCGCGGCACGATCACGCTGCACGAGCACTCGTGCCCCTACGCGTCGGTCGTCGCGCAGAACCCCGAGTGCTGCAGCGCCATCCACACCATCCTCGATGCGGTCGTACCGGGAAAATCCGCGCAAGTCGAGAGCCTCGCAACCGGCGGCACCGAATGCCGTTTCGAGATAGACGTGAACCAAGCCGAGAGAGAGACCGCAGCAACCGCATGAATTTCGCCAAATTTCAAGCCCTCGTCGAGCACCGCACGGGTTTTCGCACGATGGAGAGCCCCACCGCGAGCGGCGAGTACTTCAGCGACTCGTGCGGCGACCTGTACACGTTCTTTCTCAAGGTCGGCCCGGGCGACGTGATCGAGGACATCTCGTACTTCACGACCGGCTGCGGCTTCGGTACCGCGACCTGTTCGCTGCTGGTCGAGCTCGCCAAGGGCAAGACGATCGACGAGGCGCTCGCGATCACCGACGCCGACATCGAAGCCGCGCTCGACGGCTACCCCGAGAAAAAGAAAGACTACCCGGAGCGGTCGCGGTTCGCGCTGCAAGCGGCGGTCGAGGATTACCGCGCCAAGCGCGCCGCCGGCCAGATCACCGACGCGATGCTCGAAGAAGCGCGCGCGACCGTCGCTGCCTCGGCGGCCGCCGCGGCGGCGAACCAGCCGGGCACCGGCACGACCGAAGAAGACGCGAAGGCCGGACCGAAAGTCCTCGAGACCGCGGGCGTCCTCACGATCAAGCTGCACTAGCTCCGTGAAGCTCCTCGTCGCGCCGCTGGCGGCGATCGCGCTCATCGCCGCCACACCGGCCCCGTCGCCCGCTCCGAGCGCATCTCCGTCCGCGCGCACGTTGAGCGTCGTCTGCGAGCGCACGCCGTTCTACGTGTTCGTGTCGGGAACCGACCGCCCGATCCGCGCCCACACGCCCGACGTCCACCTCGGCGAACGGTTCGGCCTGGTCAGCGGCCCGCGCACGACGCTGGAAGGCTTCCAATACTACGAAACGGACGTCGCCGTGGTCGAACCGGGGTACGCGCGCAATGCGCACTACTGGATCGTCCGCGACTGCGCGATCCCCGCGAAGTAACCTACTTCGAAACTATTTCCACGTTGAGGTCGATCGTCACGTCGTTGCCCGCAATCAACGATCCGCCCGGCGTCGTGTGGCCCCAGTTCAGGCCCCAGGTGCGCCGGTCGAGCGTGGTCGCCGCGCTGTAGCCCACGTGCGTGCGGCCGCGCGAGTCGGTCATCTTGCCGAGCTCCTTCGCGGTGAACGTCACCGGCTTGGTCACGCCGTGCATCGTGAGGTCGCCGACGATGTTCAGCGCTTGCGGCGTGCCGGTGATCGACGTGGCCGTGAACGTCATCGTCGGGAACTTGTCGACCTCGAACCAATCCGCGCCGCGCAAATCTCGGTCGCGGTCGGCGCTTTGCGTGTCGATGTCCTTCGCGCTCAGCGTCATGCTGATCGCGCTCGGGATATCGTTCGGGCCGAGCGACACGGTGCCCGACGTGACGGGGACCTTGCCGCTGACGCGCGAGATCGCGAGGTGCGTCACGGTAAACGTCGCTTGCGTGTGGGCCGGGTCGACCGCGTAGTCGGCGGCGAGGGCCGGGGTAGCGAGGGCGGCGACGAACGCCGCCGCGGCGACGGAACGACGAAACAAAGCGAGCCTCCTGGCTGGGCGAGACGCGGTGGCCGCGATGGTACACCCCGACGATGAGAGAAGTCTGTCGTGATGCTTTCGAACCGCCGTTTCTTCGCCGCCGTTGCGCTCGCCGCGCTCCTTGGGGTCGCGCCCGCACCGTCGCCCCAACCGAGCGCAGCCTCAGCCGACGCCGCCTATACCGCGCTCGCGAAGGCGTATTTCGACGAGAACTTTCGAGCCAATCCCGTCAGCGCGACGGCGACCGGGGTCCACGCATACGACGCGCAGCTCGGCTCGTACGCGGCCGCCGACTACGCGGCGCAGGTCGCGCGCGATCACCGCTACCTGGACCGGCTGGCCGGCCTCGATCCCGCGACCATGTCGCCGCGCGGCGGGCTCGACCGGCGGATGCTCGAGAACGCGTTGCGGGACGACCTGCTGCTCAACGAGACGATGCAGCTGTGGAAGCATCAGCCCGACGGCTACGTGCAGACCGCGAGCGGCGGCGTGTTCGTCCTGATCTCGCGCAACTTCGCGCCGCCGGCGGTGCGCCTTCGCGCGGTGATCGCGCGCGAAGAGCAGATCCCGCGGCTGTTCGCGCAGGCGCGCGCGAACCTCAGCGCGGTCGACAAAGACACCGCGTCGATCGCGGCCGAGGACGCCGCCGGCAGCGTGGACCTGTTCACCAAAACCGTGCCGCAAGCGCTGGCGGGCGCGGGGGACGCCGCAACGCGCGCGCGCTTCCGGCGTTCGACGGCGTCGGCGGTCGCGGCGACCACGGCGTTTGCGACGTACCTCAAGACGCGCTGGGTCGCGCATCCCGCCGGCACGTACGCGATCGGCGCCGCGAACTACAGCGCGCGGCTCAAATACGAAGAGGGGATCGACATGCCCCTCGACCGCTATCTCGCGATCGGCGAGAAGGCGCTCGCGCAGACGCACGCGGAGATGGTCGCGACGGCGAAGCGCATCGATCCGCGCGCGACCACGGAGCAGGTGCTCGCGCGGCTCTACAAAGTGCATCCCACGTCGGCCGGACTGATGCCCGCTGCGCAAGCCGACCTGGTGAAGCTGCGCGCGTTCATCATCGCGCACCACATCATCGACCTGCCGCCCGACGCCGACATCAAGGTTACGCCCACGCCGGAGTTCCTGCGCGCGACGACGCAGGCGTCGATGGATTCGCCGGGACCGCTCGAGCGCGTCGCGACGAAGGCGTTCTACAACGTGACGCCGGTCAACCCGCACGATCCGCCCAACGTGCAAGCGCAGTATCTGGAGTCGTTCAACGACTTCGAGCGCCCGATCGTTTCGGCGCACGAAGTGTATCCCGGCCACTTCGTCAACTTCGCGATCGACAAGCACCTGCCGCTCACGCTCAGCGAGAAGCTGCTCTCCGCGACCTCGTTCGTCGAGGGCTGGGCGCACTACGACGAGCAGATGATGGTCGATCAAGGCTGGGGCAACGGCGACCCGCGCGTGAAGATCATGCAGCTGCGCGAGGCGATCTGGCGCAACGGGCGCTACGTCGCCGGCGTGAAGATGCACACGCAAGGGATGACGGTTGCGCAGGCGACGGCGTTCTTCCAGACGCAGGCGTTCCTCGATCCCGCGAACGCGCGCGCCGAGGCCAAGCGCGGCACGCAGGACGCGACCTACGGCTACTACACGCTGGGCAAGCTCGAGATCCTCAAGCTGCGCGCAGACTACAAGAAGAAGCTGGGGAGCGCGTACACCCTTGCGCGCTTCCACCACGACCTCTTGCAGTACGGCGATCCGGCGATCCCGCTGCTGCGCCCGCTGCTGCTGGGCGCCGACGACGACGGGAAGATCCTTCCCGACGGCTAGTCCGTTACCGGTTGACGGTCACCGTCAGGCTGGCCGACGCGCCGCTCTGCGGCGTGAACACGATCGTGCACGAGCCGGTCGAGAAGTTCGGGCCGTACGGCGTCACCGTCGCGGTCGCCGGCAGCGTCACCGGCTGATTCGGCGGCACGTTGTTGAGGGTGAGGTACGCGATCTTCGCGTTGTTTGCGATGCACGCGCTCTCGTCGATGCTGACTTGACCGATCGCACCCTGGAAGGTCAGGTTCACCTGCTGGCCGGCCGCGTTCGGCGACGCGAAGCTCAGCGCGGACGGCGACACGATCACCCCGTTCGGCGTCGTCGATGCGTTGACCACGACGGGCACGAGCAGCGAGTTCGACCCGTCGACGATCGAGAACGTGCACGAACCGACGGCGGTGGCCGTGACCGTGAAGGTCTGCGGCGACGTGCCGCCGCCGCCGGTCACGGTAGCGATGCCGCTGCACGAGGTCGCATCGGCCGAGAGCGTTCCGCTGGATGCCGTCGCGGTGTACGTCTGCGCCGCCCCGCCGAGCGTGAAGACCATCGGGTTCGAGGTCGTCGTGAACGAGCCGCCGGAACCGCCGCCGACGTTGATGCCGAGCGTCGCCGACCGGTTTCCGATCGTGAACACGAACGTGCAGGCGCCGTTCCCCTGCGGGGTCACGGTGTAGGTCGCCGGGAGCGTCGTCGACGTCGTGCCGATCGAAACGACAGGGCTGCAGCCGAAGGGGTCGATGGTCGGCAGCGGCGCGTTCGCCGTCGTCGAGCTCACCGTGAACGTTTGGGCGCCCGCGCCGGGGCCGCTGAACGCGAGGCTGCTCGGCGTGACCGCGACCGAGTTTGCGCCAGGGGCGGGGCCGGGGGTCGGCGTCACCGTGGGCACGCCTACGGATGACGAGCCGCTGCTGCCGCCGCCGCAGGCGGACAGGCACAGCACTGCGCCGACGGCGGCAAAGAACGGATGCAAACGTGAGAGCATCGACCCGGACCTCCTAGCGATGTTCGATGTGGCCATGGCGTACCCGCGCGAACGCGCTACGCCCTTCTAAACGTGGACGATCAGGCGCCGACGACGTTTGCCCAGATCACGTCGCTCGTCCCGTCGGCGTACGTGATGGTGCCGTTGCCGGCCCGGTCGACGGTCGCGGTCGCGATCGGGTCCGTGTTGCGCACGATCGTGACCGCCAGGCCGGTCGCGGTGAGCTTCCCGGTCACCGTGTACGTGTACAGCGAATCCGCCAGCGACACCGTACCGCTTCCCGTCGAGCCCGTCGTGGAGTAGGTGTACGTTCCGGTCGCGGAGTTGAAGCCGAGCGTGCCGAGCACGACCCAGCTGCCCGACGACTGCCCGATGCCCGTGATCCCCGCGCCGAAGAACGTGACGGTGAAGGTTGCGGTATTGTTCCCGCCGCTCGTGCCGGCCGTTGCGGTCTCCGACACCTGCTGGCCGAACGTCCCGTTTGCGGCCGTTCCGTAGGTCGCCGCCGTGCAGGTCATCGTGGGCGAGTTCGCCGCGCCGGTGCACGTGGCGCCGACCGCGGCGATCACCGTGCCGTTGACCGTCGCCGCCGCCGCGTCGTTGTAGGTGACGGTCTGCGCGCTGGTCCCGTTGGTGGAGTTGAGCGTGAGCTTGTGATAGCTGGTCAACGCCCCGGTCTGGTCGTACGTGATGATGCTGCCCGTGCCGTTGGTCGCCGCGCCGGTGAGCGTGTCGATGTTGACGATCTCCTCTTCCTCGAGCGTCGCGCACAGCGCGTCGTAGAACAGGTCCGTCGTCGTGGTCGTCGATCCGTCGGTCTGGACGGCCGAGCTGCTCTTCTTGCCGTTGACGCAGGTGCCGGTGGCGGCGGAGACGTGGCGTCCGCGCATCATGTCGAGGACGCGCCGGGCGATCCCGGCAGGCGTCGGGCCCCCGGGGACGGCCAGTCCGGTCGAAATGTCTGCGACGAGGATCGCGCTTTGCACGGCGCTGCGCGCGGTGCTCTTTCCGCCGAACGTCGAGAGCGGCGGGTTGTGCGTGATCGTGGCATTCGAGCCGCTCGCGCAGCCCGCCAGGACTATCGAACCGAGCAGGATCGAGACGGAGGCAGCGGCGGTGGCGACGCGACGGGTCGAGTAAAGCATATCGTCGCGCCGTACGGGCGGCGGTGGGGCGTTCCCTGCGGATTCAAGCTCAGAGAAGGTACGGATTCGTGCGCCGTTCCCGGCCGATCGTGGTCGCGGGTCCATGCCCGGGGACGACCACGCTGGCGTCGTCGTGGACCAGCAGCTTGCGCCGGATCGAGTCGACGATGTCGGCCAGCGACGTGCCGCCGAGGTCCCAGCGGCCCACCGCGCCGCTGAACAGCGTGTCGCCCGTGAACAGCAGTGCGCCGCCGGCGCCGGCCGCACCGTCGAGCGCGAACGACGTCGATCCCGGCGTATGGCCCGGCGTGTGGATGCAGCGCAGTGCGATGGGCCCGGCGCGCAGCACGTCGCCGTCGGTGAGGTCGCCGTCGAGCGCGACCACCGCGGGGGCGGGCAGCATGCCGAGGAACCGCGCTTGCTGCGCGAGCGTGCCGTACAGCGGCAGGTCCGCATGATGCAGCAGCCCGTCGCCGCCGACTCGTTCGCGTAGCGGTCCCAGCGCGCCGATGTGATCGACGTGCGCGTGCGTGTGCACGAGATAGCGCGGGCGCACCCCGTGCGCGGCGAGCCGGCGCGCGATCTCCGCGACCTCGTCGCCGCCGTCGATCACGATCGCCTCACCGCTCTCGGGATCGGCGAGGATCGAGCAGTTGCAGCCGAGCGCGCCGACGGCGAACGTCTCGACGATCATCGGGCGTCCGGTGTTTGTCGAAGGGTGAAGTCGCGATAGGCGCGGTTGAAGTATCCGAGCGGCTCGCCGTCGCGCCAGCCGACGTCGAGCACCTTGCCGAGAAAGATCGTGTGCGTGGCGGCCGTGAGCTCTTCTCCGAGCGTGCAGTCGAGATGTGCGAGCGTGCCGGCGAGAATCGGCGAGCCGCTGGGTCCGATGCGGTACTCCACGCCGTCGAAGCGCGAGCGCGGTTCGCCTCCGGCGAAGCGTTCCGCGAGCGCGCGCTGGTCGAGCGCGAGGACGTTCACGCAAAAACGCTGCGACGACGAGATCAGCGGGTGCGCCGTCGCGCGCCGGTTGACGCAGATCAGCACCGTCGGCGGGTCGGCCGAGACGCTTGCGAACGCGTTGGCCGTGAAGCCGTGAATGCGGCCCTCGTGCGACGTCGTCACGATCGCGACGCCGGTCGCAAAGCGGCGCATCGCCTCGCGAAAATCGTCAGTCGACGCGGGCACCGATGCCGATCCCGTCGCCGATCGGCACGATGGTCGCGTCGAGCCCCGGATAGTTGAGGAACGTCTTGTTGAACTTGCGGATCGCTTTTGTCTGCGCGTCCTCCCCTGCCTTGGGAACGGCGGCGGCGCGCCCGGACCACAGCAAGTTGTCCACGACGACGATCCCGGAGCGTTTGAGCATCGGCACGACGACGTCGAGGTATTCTTCGTACTCGGTCTTGATCGCGTCGATGAAGACGATGTCGAGATTGCGTTGCGGGAACGAGCCGAGCACCTCGAGCGCGGGCTGGTTGATGATCTCGATGCGCTCCTCGACCCCCGCGCGGCGGAAGTACGACATCGCGATCTCGGTGCGCTCCATGTCCGGATCGATCGTCCAGATCCGGCCGGCGGGCGGGAGCGCGAGCGCCATCCAAAGCGTCGAGTAACCGTACGCCGTCCCAAGCTCCAAGACGCGGTTGGCTTGCATGCAGTGGACGAGCACCGACAAGAAACGGCCGGCGGCGCGGTCGACGATCGGAATCCCTTCGCGCAGGCCGTGCTGCTCGAGTTCCAGGAGCAACGGCGACGGCTCCCGATGGAGCCGCGTGAGGTAGGCGAGGTCGCGCACGATGAGCTTGTTTGCCGCTCTCCGGAAGCGGGAACCTGCCGGGTCCCTCGAAGCTACCCGTTCACCCCAAAACAGCCATCGTAGGAGGCTTCCGTTGGCACCGCTCGTCCAACAATCGTACGCGCCGAAGAAGTTCGACCTCGCCGGATTGCAAGGCATCTCGGACAACACGCTGCAGGTCCACTTCGGATTGTACGAGGGTTACGTCAAGAACACGAACCTGCTCAACGAACAGATCGCCGAGCAGATCAAAAACGGAACAGCAGCCGGCGCGAACCCCGGCTTCGCCGAGCTCACGCGCCGGCTCGGGTTCGAGTACAACGGCATGGTCCTGCACGAATATTATTTCGGAAACATGACCAAGAACGCGGGCGGCCAGCCCGGCGCCGGCGTGCAAGAAGCGCTGGGCGGAACGTACGGCGATTTCGACACGTGGAAGAAAGATTTCAGCGCGGTCGGCGGGATGCGCGGCGTCGGCTGGGCGATCGCGTACTACGATCCGAACGCGCAGCGCGTGTCCAACCATTGGATCACGCTGCACGAGGACGGCAACGTCGCCGGCTTCGTGCCGCTGCTCGTGATGGACGTGTGGGAGCACGCGTTCCTGCTCGACTACAAGCCGGCGGAGCGCCCGAAGTACATCGAGTCGTTCTTCGCCAACGTCGACTGGAACGTGGTGCAGCAGCGGCTCGACGGCGCAAAGGCCGGTCGCTCGGCCTAACCGCCCGGCGGTGACGGAACGCTTGCGGCTTTTCCCGCTCAACACCGTGCTCTTCCCGGGCGCGGTGCTCAACCTCCATGTGTTCGAGGAGCGCTATCGCAGGCTGATCGCCGAATGCCTCGACGCGAGCGAGGCGTTCGGCGTCGTCCTGATTCGCGACGGTCAGGACGCCGGCGATCCGGACGTGACGCCGCACGAGATCGGCACGACCGCGGAGATCTCGGAAGTGACGCCGCTGCCCGCCGGCCGGTACTATATCAGCACCACCGGCGGACGGCGTTTTCGCATCGAGCGCATCGTGAGCCGCGAACCGTACCTCACGGCGGACGTGGAGTTTCTCGACGACGACTCCGGCGACGCCGACGAGCGCGCATCCGACCTCGCGCAGCGCGTGCTCGGCGACTTCCGCGAGTACGTGCGGCTGCTCGTCGCGTTCTCGGGAAACGCGACCGACGTCGAGATGCCGCACGATCCCGTCGAGGCGAGCTACGTCGTCGGCGACGCGCTCCAAGTCGCCGACGCGCTCAAGCAGCGGCTGCTGGAGCTGCGCACCGCCGAAGCGCGGCTGGCCGCGGAACTCGGCTTCCTACGCCGGCTGCTGCCGCAGCTGCGCTCGCTGCTCGACCGCAAGAAAGCGCAGGAGAGCGTCGTGCGCGACGACGCGCCGGGCGGCGAGTTCCGCAGCCATCAGGAACAATTCTTCGGCAAGCATTTCTCGCTCAATTGAGCCGTTCGGCCGCGAGGACCACGTTGCGCATCAGCGCGACGTTGGTCACCGGGCCGACGCCGCCGGGGACCGGCGTGATCTCGCCCGCGACCGCGGACACTTCGCCGTAGTCGACGTCGCCGACGAGCTTGCCGTCGACGTACGTCGTGCCGACGTCGATCACCGTCGCGCCGGGCGCGACCATGTGGCCGCGCAGGAGGTTCGGCACGCCGGTCGCGACGACGAGCACCTCGGCGTCGCGCGTGTGGCGCGCGAGATCGCGCGTTTCCTTGTGCACGATCGTCACGGTCGCATCGCGCGCCATCAGCAGCAGCGCGACCGGCAGGCCGACGACGTTCGAGCGGCCGACGACGCAGGCGCGCACGCCGCGCAGCGGCCGGCGTTCGCTGCGTTCGAGCAGCAGCATCACCGCCAACGCCGTCGCAGGGACGAACTCCGTCCCGCTCGCGAACGCAAGCCGCCCGAGGTTGACGGGGTTTGCCCCGTCGACGTCTTTGTGCGGCGGCATCGCCTCGGCGATGCGCCGGATCGCCAGGTGCGCGGGAAGCGGCTGTTGGAGGATGACACCGTGAACGAGCGGATCGCCGCCCAGCAGGTGCAGCACCGAGCGTACGGCGTTCTCGTCGGCCTCGCCGTGCAGCGCGGCGACGCGCACGTCGACGCCCACCTTGCCGCCGGCCTTTTCGATGCTGCGCACGTACGCGGCGCTCGCCGCGTCCTCGCCGACGATGACCACCTCGAGCCGCGGTTTGATTCCGCGCGCGCGCAGCTGCTGCGCGCGTGTAGCGATCTCGTCGTACAGGTCGGTTGCGAGCGCGCGTCCGTCGAGGATCCGGGCCGTCATCGCGCGTGCCGTTCGGTCGCTTGAGGAGAGAGCCCTGGAAATCGTGCGATGGACCGTTGCGCTCGGTGCGCGGTTCGACGAGCCGGCCTTCGAAAAGGCGTTGGCCGGTTTCCGGCGGCTGTACAACGTCGCGCCCGAGCGCGTGCTCTGCGCGCCGGACGTCCTCGGCCGCTTCGCGGCGCTGATGTCGCGCTCGCCGGAAGACGCGATGAACCGCGATCTGCGCTACGCGGGCGTCCCGGTGGTCTCGGCAATCCTCGCCCCGGGCACGATCGTCTTCGAAGGCGAAGTTGACGAAGAGAGAATGGGCGACTGGTGATTCGGCGCGGTCTTAGCTTCTCAGGAAATCACGGAGTGCGGCGCCGACTGCACGCGGTTCTTCCACCATTGGGAGATGGCCGCTGTTGTTCAGGACGAGCGTTTTTGCGTGCGGGTAGATGCGGACGACTTCGCGCAAAGCCGCGATGTTGATGTACCGGTCGTGCGCGCCCCAAGCGCAGAACACCGGGCCGGGATAGCGCGCGAAACCCGCGTGCAGTTCGCGGGCGCGCGCGAACGCATCGATCGCGCGTGCGTAGACGCCGGCGAAGGCTTTGCGCAGCCCGGGCTCTTGTGACAGCTCGTACGCGCGCTCGACGTCCGCTGGTTCGAGCGCGTTCGGATCGTGCACGCTGCGCTGCAGTAGCCGCACGACGAAGCGCCGTGACGGGCGGCGTTCGAACAGCGGGCGCGCGAACCCGCCGGCCAGCGCGTAGATCAAATGACGCGGCGTGCGGGCGAAGGCGGCCGGCGCGATCAGTGCGAGATGCGTCACGCGCGCCGGATGCGCGCCCGCGTAGTCCGCGGCGATGAACCCGCCGAGCGAATGTCCCACCAGCGCGAACCGCTCGAACCGCAACGCGGCGACCACGTCGTCGAGCACGCGGCGAAAATACGCGAGGTCGAACGCAGCATCCGGCTTGTCGCTCGCGCCGAACCCCGGCAGGTCGAACGCGACGTAACGCAGCGCCGGGTCGAGCTGCGGCACGAGGCGTCCCCACGCGGCGTCGGTCCAGTGACCGAGGCCGTGCAGCAGCAGCACGACCGGCGCGCGGGGCGCGTCGCTTCCCGTTGCGTACGTCGCGAGCATCGCGCCCGCCGCGCGCACGCGGCCCGCGCGCCACGGGGACGGAACGGCCGCGTTCAGCACGAAGAGCCTCGGGTGCCCCGGTTTCTCGTCATCGCTGCGGTCGTGTTTCTGAGCGCGTGCTACAACGCCCCCGATCCCGGCAGGGCCGGCGGCGGCAGCGGTCCCGCGGCGCTCGCGGGAGCGCCCGCGCAGTCGTTCGACGTGCCGCGCACCGACGGGCGCATCGACTCGCTCGCACGGCACCGCGGTCAGGTCGTCCTGCTGAACCTGTGGACGACGTGGTGTCCGCCGTGCCGCGAAGAGCTGCCGGCGCTGCAGCGTTTCGCTCGAGAGAACGCGGGCAAGGTGGTGGTGCTCGCCGTCGATCAGGGCGAGTCGGCGTCCGTGGCGCAAGCGTTCGCGAAGCAGCGCGGGGTGACGTTTCCGATCCTGATCGACGAGCAGCAGCGGTACGGGCGCGCGTACGAAGGGATCGGCCTGCCCACGAGCGTGATCGTGGGCCGCGACGGTCACGTCGTCAAAGGCATCGACGGCGCGATGACGCTCGAGCAGATGCGCGCAGCGGTCGCGCCGGCGCTCGCCCGCACGTGAGCTCGAGGATCGCCGCACTTGCCGTCGCGGCGATCGTCATCGCGCTCGCCGTCGCGCAGGATCTGTATCCGCAAACGCCGCTGTATCACAGCTGGCAGTACGCGCTCGCGCTGGCGATCGGTCTCACGGTGACGCTCACGTATGCGAACGGCGCGCGGCGCGGCGCGGACGGTCGTGCGGGAAAACGGCTGCTGCTCGCGATGGCGGGCGCCGCGGTCGCGGGCGTCGCCGGGCTCGCGTCCGGTCTTCTCGGCCCCGACACTGCGACCGTCGCGGGCACGCCGGAAACCGTCGTGCCGATCCCGGCGCTCGGCGCGGCGGCGTTCTTCGGCCCGGCCGACGCCGGTACGATCGCGCGCGGTTCAGCCGGCGTCGTTCTGCGCCGCAAATCCGCAGGCGAGATCGCGCTCGCTCCGTCGGCGCACCGCGTCCTTGGCGAATCGCTGGTCTACCTCGAAGCGCAACCGGCCGCATACGTCGATGCGTACGACGAGCAGGGCGCGCATCTCACGGTCACCCAACCGACGAACGCGTCGTTTCTGTCACCCGTGCTGCTGTTTCGGCAGCGCCAACGGATCGGCGCGCTGGACGTACCGTTCGACACGTTTGCGACGCCCGCGCTGCACCGCGTCGTGCGCGCGCTGTACTTCACGCCGCAGGATCTCGCGCAGTTCAACCGCGCGAACGCCGGGTCGAAGGAGCCGGCGCTGATCCTCACGGTCGCCGACGAAGCGGGCAAACCGCTTGGCATCAAGCTCGCCGCCGCGGGCCAAGACGTCACGATCGCGGGCGTCCGCGTGCGCGCGACGCTCGGCACGTATCCGGCGCTCGCCGTGGCGGCCGCGCCGCCGACGTGGGCGCTCGTGCTGGGCGTCGCGCTGTTCGTGCTCGGCCTCGGGTGGAGCGTGCTGCCTCAGGGCAGCTGAGGGCCCGCGCCCGGAACGGTCGCGGCGCAGTCGTGCACCACGAGCCGGCCGGCGACGGTGACCGGCGGGTTTGCGAGCGTACCGACCGCGTAGAGGTTGCGCAGCGCGATCGGCGGCGCGAGCGAGACCGGTATCTTCACCGTCAAGCGCCGTGTGCCGCTGAAATCGATGCCGCGCACGAACGTCACCGTCTGGCGGTCGCCGTAACGGTCGGCCAGCGTCGCGCGCAGCGCTTCACCGTTCGCGTCGCCGTCGACGTCGCAGGCAAGCGCGACGGGCTCGCCGAGCGGAATCTCGGTGGCCGCGTATGCCGCGCGTTCGCCCGTCGTGAAGTCGTAGTCGAGCCGCAGCCGGTCGCCGTCGACGGCGAGCGCGCCGGGTCCGTTGGGCGGCGTGGTCGACAGCTTCCAGCTCGCGCGGTGCGCATCGTCGAACAGCGCGAGCGGCACGGTATGGCGGCCGACGGGGATCGTGACCGTCGCGCTCGCGCCACGCGCTGCGGCGCTCACGGTCGCGTCGCGGTCGCCCGCGGCGAGCCGGCCGCGCGCGTCGATCGCTGCGTTGGTCGCGCTCCAGCGAACGAGGCCGTCGACCGCGACGGGACGATCGCGCACGTCGAACGCCGCGACGGTGAGCGCGACCGTTGCGTGCGGGTCGGGATTCGCGCGCGCGGGTCCGACGATGATCCGTGCGACGCGTTCGACGATCTCGACCGGGACGTCGGTCGCGACGCCGCCGCGCGCGACGCGCACGTTCGCGGCACCGGCTTGCGCACCGGTTTGCAGCACGTCGTCGTCACCGATCGACGCGATCAGCGGTGACGGCGCGACGCGCCACGCGCCGCGCGCGTCGCCGAGTCCGTGATCGTTCGCGTCGATGACGCGCGCGCGCAGCGGTACGCGCGCACCGGCGAGCGCGACGATGCGCGCCGGGCGCACGACGAGCCGCGCGGGCGGCCCGAGCGGCGCGTCGCTGTACACGAACAGCCCGTCGGCGACGGCCCGTTCGACACCGTCCGACGGCTCGTTCACGACGCTCGCGTCGGCGTCGCCGAGCACGCGCGCCGCCAGCGTCGCGGAACCGCCGCTGTCGAACAGCATCGCGTCCGGCGTTCCGAGCGCGCTGAGCAGCGCGATGAGCTCGGCGCGGTTCACGCCGACGGACGTCGCGGGATGCCGCCCGTCGACGACGACGAGCGCGAGCGTTCCGTCCGGAAAACGCGCCGCCGCCGAGGCCGGGATCCGGCGGTCGCGTTCGGCGTAGTTCGGCGACGCGGGATCGTCGACGGGCGCGCCGCCGTGCAGCAGCTCGGGCCCGCCGCCGACCGCGGCAACGGCGAAGCGAAACGGGGGATCCGTCACGTACTGCACCGTGACGTTATCGCCGACGCCGGGTACGGGGCCGATCGCCTGCGCCGCGGCGCCGTACGCGAGCCGCAACCCGCTCCATGGAGGCCAAGGCGGCCCGCTCGTCACTGCCGTTACGCGAGAGGGCGGTGTCCCAGCGCGAATTTCCTGAAATTGCTCGACGTCGAGCAGCGTCACGCCGCTCGCGTTCGTCGTCGGGATCGCGCCGAACGCCGGCGTCAGCAGCGACGCACCGTTCTGCGGCGGCCACTCGTTCACGGCGGTGATCGGCACGACGACCCCGCCGAACGTTGCGCTGCCGGCGAAGCGGTACGCCCCGAAGATGATCGTGCGGTCGCTCGTGACGGTCAGCGCGATGCGTGCGCTCGGCGTCCGCTCCAGCACGCCGTTGCGCACCACGATGCCCAGCGGCGCGCCGCTCGCGTTGATGTCGAAATAGTCGCCGTTGATCCCGGCGACCGCACCGGTGCGCCGCGCCATCGACGACGTCGTCTCGTCTTTCGAGACGATGCTGTCGTGCGCGAGCACGGCGCCGAACCGAACCGTCGGTTCTCGCGGGTCGATCGTGACGACGGAGACGACCAGCGGCCCCGCCGACGTGAACATGCGGTACGTCGCGCGCGCGACTCCGGGCGCGACGGGTTCCAGCTCCATGCTCGACGCGGTGACGAGCGGAAACGGCGCGGGCGGTGCGAGCGAAAGCGGCAGCGCCGCGCCGAATGCGCGCGCCGCGGCGCACGCCCACAACAGCGGGACGAGCGTGCAGAGCGCGCGCAGCGACGTCAGCGCGTGAGGCCGAGCAGGAAGAACACGACGCCGACCAGCGCGGCTACGCCGCTGACGAACGGCAGCAATCGCGAGCCGACGAGCACCGTTATCGAGACGAGCACGATCGCGACTTCGAACAGCGTCGTGCCGACCTCGATCGTCTCGTGCTGCTTGAGGAGGCGTTCGGATCGCTCGTTGTGCGCAACCGCCTCTTCCTCGAACGCGCGCGCCTTCTTCATCAGCGGCGGCGCCTTGGCTTTCTCCTCGGCGGCGTTTTTTTTCAGCCCTGCAACGTCGGCACCGGGTCCCGTGCCCGCGTCGATTGCCGTTTGCGCGATGTAGTATTTGATGCGCTCGGACTGATATTGCGACCACGTGTCCGATGCTTTCGTCGTCGCGACGATCGAGTTGTTCTTTTCGACGAGCGCCTCGGTGGAACGCAGGTTGCCGAAATAGCCGCTGACCGCGGCGAGCACCGCGAGTACCGCGGCCGCGAGCGGCACCCAGCCCGGGCCTTCGCGACCGTGCTCGTGCCGTTCGTGCGCCTCTTCGAACACTTTCGCCGGTGTGGTCATGGCGCCGCCGAGACGGATGAGATATCGCCCACTCGCATGAGGCCCTCACGTACGTCGGTCGCCGGGGCAACCCTCCACGCGTCGGTGCGCGCGCGATCGAACGCGAACGCGGCCAGCTCGAAGTCGCCGAAGGTGCCGCAGACGACGACGCCGTCCGGATCGACCGCGAACGCGCGGCGGCGCGGCGAGTCGAACACGACGACGTACGCGCGCAGCTCCGCGGCGCGCGTCCGCGCGAACGGCACGACCCACGGCGCGTCGATCGACGCGCGCCACACGAACAGCCGGACCCCCGCCAGGCGCGGCGCGACGAGCGCGCGCGGATCGAGCATCGCCTCGTCGTCGACGACCGCGACGTCGGCACTCGCCGGAAGCGCGTGCGGATCGATCACGAGGTCCGCGTCGGCGGTGGCGGCCAGCGCGCGCAACTGCTCGTCGGCGTACGACGCGATCGCGATCCGCAGCGCGTCCGCGAGCGGCGCGCCGGCGAGCTGCGTGACGGGTGCGGGCTCCGGCGCGCGCGCGACGATCGGCGTGCCGATCGCGACCGTGGCGTGCAGCGTCGCCTCCTCCGTTTGCGACGCGAGCGCGACGACCGTTCCGTCGGCGGCGACGATCTGACTCTTGCCGCAGTAGGCGACGCTGCGTGCCTCGACGCCGACTTTGTTGGCGGCGACGAGCGGGAGACCGTTCTCGCATGCGCGGACGGCGATCATCAGATCCGCCTGCAGGTTCTCGAGCGCGCGCGAATCGCGGCCGCTCGTCACCCACGCGGTCGGCACGACGAGGATCTGCGCGCCGCGCTCCGCCAGGGTGCTCGGTATCGTCGGGATGCGGCCGTCCGCGCAGATGAAGATTCCCAAGCGGCCGACCGGCGTGTCGACCGGTTCGAGCGCGGTCCCTGCGGTGAACCACCGCCGGTCGAAGTGCCAGAGAAAGCACTTGTCCGCGTAGCCGACGATACCGGCCGGCGTCACCACGTATGCGCTGTTGACGAGACCGTGCTCGCCGGCGCGTACGCCGCCGTACACGATCGTCGCGCCGCTGCGTGCTGCGACGGCGATCACGTCTTGTGCCGCCGCCTCCAATTGGCGGGCGTCGACGGGGTCGGTGCCGATAACGTAGGCGGGGACGGTTCCTTCCGGGACGACGATCAACCGCGCGCCGGATTCGGCGGCGGCGGCGATCCGCGCGAGCAGCGCGGGCCATCGCTCCGCAAAGACGGCGCGGTCGTGCGCACGCGTTTGCACCGCAGCGACGGGTGTCGGACGAGCATTCACCTAATTAAGTCTCCAACCCCCGAGGGCGATGGTTCATCGCCTCTCGCAACATCCGCATATCAGGACCACGTTATGAGGACACCTGAGTGAAACGACTGATCGCATGTGTTTCGCTCGTCGCCGCCGCGACAACTGCGGCAGCGCCGTCGACCGCCCAGCTCAAGGCCGCGCCGAACGCGCCCGTCAAGGCCGCAGCGTCACACGCCAAGCCGGCGAAGACCATCGCCAAAACCGCTCCGAAATGCCGTGTCGCGCCGGCCGACGAGTACTTCGGAAAACTGAAGATGAGCATCCTGGGAATCCGCAACACGATCAAGGACCAAGGCTTGAAGGTCGATGTCGACCCCACCAAGGCGCCGTCGACCAGCAACGCGATCGCGCTGACGGAAGACGCGATCCGCGACTGGCAGCACAAGTACCCCTGCGACAGCTGGCTGCCCGGCACGCTGTTCGCACTCGAGCGCTTCTACCTGAAGATCCACACCGACGACGGCGTCAAGCACGTCCACGCGACGTTCGCCTGGCTGCGCCACGACTATCCGAAGAGCGGCGTGGTCCAGGTCGCGCGCCGCGAGGACGGTCAGGCGACGGTGGTGCCGGCGTCGGCCGCGACGGCGTCGCTCCCGGGCGCTGCCGGCAGCGCCACCACGACCGCAACGCCCGCACCGCAGACGGCGGCGCCCGCGCTCATGCCCGGCCAGACGCCCGCGACGCCGTTCCCCGGAACCGCTCCGCAGAGCGTCATCAACGCGCAGAACGCGATGGGCTCGCCCAGCCCCACCCCGAAGCCGCACCGCTAGAGCCGAAGACGAAGAAAAAAGCCCCCGGCGTGAGCCGGGGGCTTTTTCTGTTCGCGGAGTCCTGAGCTTGTCGAAGGACGCTTAGAACTTGATACCGAGGCCGACGTAGCCACCCGCGTGCGACGCATCGCTGGGCGATAGGCTCTTGCCCTTGATGGAGTCGCCGAGGAAACCGGCGTCGAGGAACAGCCCGGAGTTACCCAGGTTGAGCGTGCCGCCGACTTGGTACTTGAGGAAGCGCTGCTGGAACTTGTCCGTGGTGCCGACGAGGCTCGCCGGGACCGCACCAGCCGGGAACGTGAAGTTGCCGGAGATGCTCGGGTAGTACCAGATGCTGCCGTAGACGGACAGCGGCTGGTCGAGGTCGGGGAGCTTCTCGGCGCCGAAGCCGAAGCCGTTCTGCTTCGGATAGCCGTAGTTCTCCTCACGGTGCAGGTAGCCGACGCCGATGTAGATGCGCGGTTCGGCGATCTTGAGGCCGAGGCGCCCGTCGAAGTCGGTATCGCGAGCCGTGAACGACGGCACTGCCGTCTGCCCGTAGGCACCGATCACGGTGACGCAGCCCTGGTCGCCGGCGGCCGGAGAGACGAACCCGCCGTGCGGGCACGGATTTCCGTCAACCGAGGCGTTGTACATTGCCGGCGTGATGCCGCTGTTGTGCGGGTAGCTCCACGAGCGATAGTCGCCCTCGAGCATCCACGGGAGACCGAACGCTGGGAACTCCACGGCGCCGCGGACCGAGTACGAACCGCCGGTGCCCTTGTTGCCGGGCGAGAACTCGTTGTAGACCTTCGGCGAGAAGATGTAGTCGCCGACGATGAAGTGCTCGTACGGGTTACGGGCGACGGGGGTCGGGGTCGGAACGGGGGTGGGGACCGCCGTCGGGACCGGGGTCGGGACCGCGGTCGGGACCGGGGTCGGAGGAGGCGTCGTAATGATCGTCGGCGGCTGGACGTAGCGCACCACGACGATGCGACGGTCCGGAACCCATTGAACGTATGCTCCCATGCCTTCCGAGATCACGCGAACAGGCACGACGACCGCGCCCTTGTAGATCTCGGGAGGGACGTCGAGCGGACGGCTCTCGCCGTTGATGACCACTTCCGGTTTGCCGACCGTCACTTTGACGTCGGAGCCGGGCTTCGACACGTCGACCGTCTTCGAGGCCGGATCGTACGAAACCGTCGCGCCCATCTGCTCGAACATCGAGCGGAGCGGAATGAGGATGGTGTTGCCACGCACCAGCGCAGCGAGGACGCGGTTCGCCTTCAGGCGGTCCGGCTTCGAATAGACATGCCGGTCGTTGAAGAGGATCGGGACCTCGCCGGAAGGCGGCGTGCCGAAGTCAGCGGGCGGTGCGCCGGCGGGGGCCTGAGCGATCTGCGTGGGCGCGTTGGGTCCGATGTTGCCATGCGCCTGCGCAGTGTTCGAGGCCGACACCGACGTCGTACCGATTCCGACCGCGACCAGCGCGGCCAAGAGCCCGGTGCTCAGTCGTTTCACGTAATACTCCCTAGCTAAGGTGTTGTGTCGAGAAGGGCGTTGGCGCCGGCGTGGCCGGCCCGGGGACGGGAGCGCGCGGTTTTTACTCGCTTGCTCAGCCACAATCGGACCTACCCACGTGATGGACGCCTTAATCACGAGGCGAGGCCACCGCCCCGCATCTGATCCGACAACGCCGCCCGGTAGCCCAGGGTTCCGCTCGGCTCCCGAGTCTCGCTGCCTGACCGATTCCCGTAACGGTGCCTTTACACGTGCAGGTGCCGGGCTCCGCCTTTGCGACGAAGCGAACCTGCGCGTTATCCGAGCTTTTCGTCGAGCCGCTCGCGGAATTTCTCGCGCGACGTCACGTAGCGCTCGTGCGTGCCTTCGGCGATCTTCTCGCGTTCGTCGAACGCGGTGAAGGCGTACTCGATCCGGCGTCCGTCGAACTTGAGCACCTCGACCTCGGTGCGCACGATCAGGCCGACGGGCGTCGCCGCGAGATGGGTGAGGTCGACGTGCGTGCCGAGCGTGATCTCGTCCGGCTCCAGCACGGGCAGGACGCACTGCATCGAGGCCTCTTCGACGAGCTGTAGGAGGATCGGCGTCGAGAGCACGGGGACCCCCTTGTTGCCGGCCTTGTCGGCCGTCATCCACTCCTCCACCCGCGTCTGGCTCTGATAGGTCATCCCGACCTCGATCTTGCCGCGCATCCCGGGGGCACTTTACGACCGGCAACCGGGCGAATCATTTTCACGTTCCACGCGGTAGTACGGCCGGACGGCGGCGTCGAGCCATGCCGTGACGAAGCCCGTTCGCAGCAAACCCCAAGAAAACATCAGTAGAAGGAGCAGCATGAGTCGGAGTCAGCGCACGTTGATGGCCGCGGCGATTCTCGCCATCGCGGCGACCGCGTGCGGTAAAGGTGGAGGCGGCGGGGCGGCCCGCAGCGGACCTCCGCCTCTCGCGGTCGACGTTGCGCAGGCGCAGCGCCAGGACATCGCGACCTACGTCACGCTCGACGGACAGATCGCCCCCGTTCAGGAAGCGACGCTCAGCTCGCAGCAGTCCGGCAACGTCGCGGCGGTCTACGTCAATGAAGGCCAGCACGTCTCGCGCGGCCAGGTCGTGGCGAAGCTCGACGACTCGACGCTGCGCGCGCAGCTCGTTCAGCAACAGGCCATCGTGCAGCAGCAGAGCGCACAGCTCGGCGGGTCGACGCTGCAGGTGCCCGTCACCGCGGCGCAAGCCTCGAACACCGTCGTGACCGCGCAGCAGCAGCTCGCCGCTGCGCGCAACGGTCTGCAAACGGCGCAGGCCGCGTATCAAAGCGCGCTCGCGACGTATAACGCCGACAAGCAGCTGCTCGCGCAGGGCTACGTCGCGCAGACGCAGTTCGAACAGGCGCGTTCGCAGTACGTGCAGGCGCAGCAAGCCGTGAACAACGCGCGCGAGACGGTTCGCCAGGCGGACACCGCGCTGCGCTACGCGCAGACGCAAGGCGGGAACGCCGTGCCGATCCAGCAGCAGCAGATCGCGGTCAATCGCGGTCAGCTCGCCGCCGCGCAGGCGCAGGTTCATTTGCTCGAGACGGAGATCGGACAAACGAGCATCACCGCGCCGTTCAACGGTGTGGTCACGCAGCGTTTGCTCGATCCAGGTGCGTTCGCCGGCCCGAACCAGCCGGTGGTGCGCGTCTCGCAGATCGACACCGTGTACCTCAACGTGAACGTGCCCGACGACGATCTCGCATACGTGCACAGCGGTACGCCGGTGTCGTTCACGACGTCGAGCCTGGGTACCAAGCCGTATCGCGCATCGGTGATGGACGTCAACGCGACGCCGACGCAAGGGACGCTTTCGTACCGCGCGCGCGTTCGCGTGCCCAATCCCGGCGACCGGCTGCGCGGCGGCATGCTCGTCAGCGTGAGCGTCCGCAAGGAGTTTCATCCCAACGCCATCGTCGTGCCGCGCACCGCGGTGTTCCAGAGCGACAAGGGCGCGAACGTGTACACCGTCGCGGAGCTTCCGGCGCCGGCGCCGGGTGCGCCCGGTGCAGCCGGACCCGCGGCCGGCGGCGGCGGACCCGCGACCGCGGCGTCGCCCGCCGCAGCCGACTCCGGTACCGGGCGCCGCGGCAAGCGCAAGCCCGGCGGAGCAGGTGGTGCCGGCGGGGGAGCGGGCGGTCCCGGCGGTGCCGGCGCGCAGCAAGGTCCGCCGGTGAAGCTGATGCAGGCGAAGGTCGTCCCGGTGCAGGTCGGCTTGCAGACCGACACGCTGACCGAGATCCGCAGCGCCGACATCCGGCCGGGAACCACCGTGATCACCACCCGCCCCGACGCCTTGCAGGACAAGAGCGTCGTGGCGATCGGCGGCGCAGCCGCCGGCGGTCCGCGCGGCGGAGCCCAATGATGCGGTCGCCCGCCTTCGCGCGCGCGCTCGCCGGCGTCGCGCTGACGGTGCTCGCCCTCGCGGCGCAGCCCGCGTTCGCGCAGACGGGGACCCCGGCCCCGGTGGCGACGCCGCGTCCCGCGGCCTCGCCGACCGCCGCGCCCGCGTCGGGCGGCGGCGCGGCGATCAACGCGAGCGCGATCCCGTCGCTTGCGCCTGCCGATCAGGCGGCACCCCTGCCGTTCCCGGCCTACGGTACGCCCGCGCCGGTATCGCAGACCCGCGTCGCGCCCGGCGTTCCGCAGGTCATCACGCTGCAGCAGGCCGTGCTGATCGCGTATGCGCGTTCGCCGTTGCTCGCATCGGCGCGCGCGGACGTCGAGATCGCGAGCGCGCCGGTCGGGCTCGCGCAGAGCGCGCTCTTCCCGGCCGTCACCGGAAACGCGTCCACCACGCGCGCGCACCGCGAAGGCGGCTCGAGCACTACCGGGACCGGCACCGGCACCGGCACGACCGGCGCGGCGACGTTCAACCCGAACACCACCACGAACAGCCTGACCGTGCAGCTGCAGCAGCTGATCTTTGACGGCGGCCGCGTCGCGGCGCAGATTCGCGGCGCGCGGGCCTCGCAGTCCGCTTCGATCGCGACGTACCAGCGCCAGCTTCAGACGGTCGCGTTCAACGTCGCGACGGCGTACTACAACACGCTCGCCGCGCAGCGCACGACGCAGGTCGCGCTGACCACCGTGCAGCTCGATCAAGTACAGGAGAGCCTCGTCACCGCGCAGATTCGCGCCGGCACCGCCGCGCGCACCGATCTTGCGACGACGCAGCTTCCCACCGCGCAGGCGCGGGTCGCCGTCATCCGCTCGCAGGCGAACGAACAAGTGCAGCTCGCGACGTTTGCGAACACGCTCGGCCTCGACGCCGACATCGCGGTACAGCCCAAGGACGACGTGCCGTCGCTGAGCGCGACGGCCGGCACGCTGGCGGTTGCGCCGGCGTTCCCGACGCCGACGTATCAAACGGCGGTCACGCGCGCGCTCGCGCTGCGGCCCGATCTCACGGCGCAGCAGCAGAACATCGTCGCGAACCAGGAGAACGTCCGGGCGGCGCGGCTCGGCAACTTTCCCAACGTCAACGGGAACGCGTCGTACGGTACGACGTCGAGCGATCCGAGCGGCGGTTCGTTTCGGAACTCCGGTTCCATCGGGCTCGCGCTGACGATCCCGATCTACGACCGCGGTCAAACCAAGGCGCTGACCGCGCAGGCGCAGGGCCAGCTCGACCGCGCGGTGGCGCAATTGCAAGTCGCGCAGCAGGGCGTTCAGCTCAACGTTCGCACCGCGCTCGTCAACCTCGTCGCCGCCTACGCGGCGCTCGATCAGACGAACGCCGAGCTCCAGAAGGCGCAGGAAGTGCTGCGCGCGACGCAGGCGCAATACCGTGCCGGCGTTACCACGCTGCCGCTGCTGCTCAACGCGCAAGTGGGTCTCACGCAGGCGCTGACCGACGAGGTCACCGCGGTATACACCGTGCGGCAAGCCGAACAGGCGCTGCTGTACGCGGAGGGCGCCAACGCCGCCGGGTGAAGTCCCCGGCGGTATGACTTCCACGGTCCCGGTCTGGATCGACGATCCGACCAACGCGGCGATCCTCGCGGTCAGCGAGGATCGCCTCACGGGCTTTCAGCTGGATCCGTTCGGTGCGATCGCCGAGCGCAGCGGCATCGACGTCGCGACGGTCCTCGACCGCGTTCGCGCGATGCTGCGCTCCGGCACGATCCGCCGCGTGCGGCAAACGTTGATGGCCACGAACCTCGCCGCGGGTGCGCTGTGCGCATGGCAGGTGCCGGCGGACCGGCTCGACGACGCGTTCGCGTGGCTGTTTCGCGAGGACCCGTTCTCGGGACACGTCGTGATTCGCACCACCGACAGCGTCACCGCGGGTTCGAACTACCGGCTGTGGACGACGCTCAAAGTGCCGCAAGGGTTCTCGCTCGAGAAACACGCGGCGTTCCTGGCGCGCACGATCGGCGCGCAGTCCTACCGGCTCATGCCGGCCAAGGCGCTGTTCGCGCTGGGCGTCGGACACGTGCGGCGCCGCGGGCTGGAACCGGGCGCGCGCGCTGCCGAGCTCGCGGACGTCAAGGACACGAACATCGTCGAGCTGGACGCGCTCGAGTGGCGCGTGCTCGCCGCGATCAAGCGGGAGCTGGCGGTGGACGAGATCGTGCGCGACGTGTGGGCAGGGCGCGCGCGCGAAGCGGGCGTGTCGCTCGACGAGTTCGAGCGGATCGGCAAAGCGCTGAACGCGAAGGGCGTCATCGGGCGCTTCTCGACGTTTCTCGAGCACGTCAAGCCGCAGCAGCACGCGGGCGGGCAGAGCGTGACGCGCTACAACGCGCTGTTCCATTGGAAGGTCCCGGCGGGCCGGGAGATGGATGCCGGCCGAGAGGTCGGGCGGCACTACATCATGACGCACGCGTACTGGCGCGAGGGTGGCCCCGAATTCAAGGGCGTCAACGTGATGGGCGTCGCGCACGGCATGGAGAAGGACGCGGTGCTGGCGCACAAGGCCGCGATCGACGCGCACCTGCGTGAAGCGGGGATCGACTTCGACTACACCAACGTGTTCTGGGGCGGGCGCAGCGAGATCAAGCCGTCCGAGATCGCGCCCGAGGCCTATCTCGAATTCTGCAAAAAATACGCTCTCGACCCGGAGGCCATGCGCTGATGTTGCGTCGGATTCTCACCGCGAGCGCCGTGCTTGCGCTCGCCCTGTGCGCGTGCACCAAGGTCGGTGAAACGGTGGCGACGTCGCCCAACGGCGGCGCGAACGGACCGTCCGGACCGCATGCGGACCGGCTCGTGATCTCGACCGCGTCGGATCCGAAGAACCTCAACCCCGCGTTCGCCTCCGCCAGCCCGGTGCTCGAGCTCTCGGCGTTCTTGTTCTCGTACACCGTGCAGTACGACGACCACGCCAAGCCCGTACCCGACGCGATCACCGAGATCCCGACGACGGAGAACGGCGACGTCAGCGCCGACGGGAAGACGATCAAGTACAAGCTGCGCCACGGGATGAAGTGGCACGACGGCGCGGAGGTCACGTGCCGCGACCTGCGCTTCACCTGGCAAGTGATGGTCAACCCGAAGAACAACGTCAACACGACCGAGGGTTGGCGCGAGATCCAGTCGGTCGACTGCACCGATCCGTACGTCGCGGTGGTGCACCTCAAGCGCGTCTACGCGCCGTTCTTGCAGCAGCTCTGGAGCCTCAACGGCAACGGCCCGATCATGCCGGAGCACCTGCTGGGCAAGCTCAACGACGCCGCCGGCAGCATGAACACCGCGCGCTACAACTCGGCGCCGGTCGGCAGCGGGCCGTACAAGTTCGTGTCGTGGGATCGCGGCAGCCAGGTACGCTTTGAGGTCAACCCCGACTATTATTTGGGCAAGCCGCAGATCCGCGAGATCGTGTACAAGATCATCCCCGATCAGAACACGCTCGCCACGCAGCTCCAGACGCACGAGATCGATCTCGCGTGGAACCTGGCGGCGTCGTCGCTCGACCGCGTCAAGTCGATCGACGGCGACACGACGGTGACGCCGGTGGTGTACACGTTCGAACACTTCGACTTCAACCTGCGCCGGCCGATCTTTGCGGACGTCCGCGTTCGCCGCGCACTGACCTACGCGGTCGACCGCAAGTCGATGCTCGAGAAGCTGCGCCACAACCTCGGGGAGCTCAGCGACACGTTCCTGGACCCGACGCTGTATCCCGACATGCAGAACCCGGACATCATGAAGTATCCGTACGACCCCGAGAAAGCGAAGGCGCTGCTCGAGGAGGCGGGCTGGAAAGTGGGCCCCGACGGGATCCGCGTGAAGAACGGCCAGAAGCTGCAGTTTCAGATCTCGACGCAGATCGAGTCGATCGCGGGCAAGGCGGACGAGGAGCAGGCGCAGACGTATTGGCATGCGGTCGGAGCCGACGCGATCGTCAAGAACTACCCGACATCGCTGTTCTTCGACAACACCGCCAACGGCGTGCTCCAGGGCGGCAAGTACGATCTCGCGTTCTTCGCGTGGGTGGCGGCCGCCGACATGGATCAAAGCGCGATCTACTCGTCGCACAACTTCGCGCCGCACGGCCAGAACGCGATCTTTTGGGACAACAAGATCGCGACCGACGCGATGGACGACGCGAACCAGACCGTCGACATGAAGCGCCGCGTCGCCGACTACATGATCGTGCAGCGCGAGTTCGCCAAGGACGACGTGTCGGTGATCCTGTGGTTCCGCAAGGACCTCGAGGTGTATACGAGCGCCCTCAAGGACTTCAGCCCGACCCCGGTGATCACCACGCCGTTCTGGCAGACGTGGAAGTACCACTTCTGAGAAGCGCGTGCGCGGCGCTCGCGCTCGCGGCATGCGCCGCGCTCCAGGGCTCGGCCGGCGCGCAGGCGGCCCGGCATCCGTATACCATCCCGCACGTGCTGCGCTACGCGACGGGTGAGGACATCGTCGGGCTGAACCCGCATCTCAACTCGCAGGTCGTCGTCACCTACATGGGCTCGCTGGCGATGGCGTGGCTGGTGCGCTACGACGCGCAGGACCGGCCCGTGCCCGAGCTCGCGACGGCCGTTCCCACGCGCGCCAACGGCGGCGTCTCCGCCGACGGCAAGACGATCACGTACCATTTGCGGCACGACGCGAAGTGGTCGGACGGCGTACCGTTCACCGCGGACGACGTGCGCTTCTCGGTCGACGTCGTGCGCAACCCGGCCACCAACGAGCTCACGCACGTCGGCTTCGACCTGATCGACCGCGTCGATACGCCGGATGCGTACACCGTCGTGTTCCGGCTCAAGCGCCCGCACGCGGGCTTCTACGTGAACTTCTTCGGCTCGGCGTTCGCGCAGCCGTGCATTCTGCCCAAGCATCTGCTGGCCAGCGAGAAGACGATCAACGAAGCGGCCTACAATGCGCTGCCCGTCGGGATCGGCCCGTTCAAGTACGCGTCGTGGAAGCGGTCCGACAGCGTCGAGCTCGTGCCCGATCCGCTCTACTTCGGCCGTAAGCCCAAGCTGGAGCGCGTGATCTTCAAGGTCGTGCCGAACCGCGACACGGTGCTCACGCAGCTCACGACGCACGAGATCGACCTGTGGCTGCCCGTGCCGGCGGCGTACTACGACCGCGTCCACGCGCTGCCCGGTGTGCGCGTCACGCGCCGATCCGGCTTCGGCTACAACCACATCGACCTCGAGATGCAGCACGGCGCGCTACGCGATCCCGTCGTGCGGCGCGCGTTGCGGCTCGCGACCGACCGCGCGACGATCCTCGCCAAGGTGCGGCACGGCGTCGGCATCCTCGCCGAGACCGTGATCCCGCCGGCGCACCGGTTCCACCTCGACGCGCCGCTCATCCCGTACGACGCGGCCGCGGCGAACAAGCTGCTCGAGGCTGCAGGCTGGAAGCGCGGAACCGACGGCATTCGCGCGAAGAACGGCGATCGGCTCGCGTTCGCGTTCGCGATCGGCACGGGCTTGCCGGACACCGACCAGATCGTGGAGCTCGTGCGTGCGAACTGGGCGCAGATCGGCGCGACGTTCGAGGTGCGCAAGTATCCCTCGCCGCTGTTCTTCGCGCCCGCGCCGACCGGCGGCATCATCTACGGCGGCAAATACGACGCAACGATCTACGCCTGGATCCTCGGCCCGAACGCCGATCTCACCAACCTGTTTTCGTGCGATCGTTTTCCGCCCAAAGGGGCGAACGTGCCGCGCTACTGCGACCGCGAGGTGGACAACGCGCTGGTGCGATACGACCTGACGTACGACGAAGGGGGTCAGCGCGCGGCGCTGCGCTTCGTGCAGGAACGGCTGCTGCGCGACGTCCCGACGATCGTGCTGGACGCGCGCGAAGACGTGTTCGCGTACAACGACGACCTCCATGGATTCCGGCCCAACCACGTCACCGCGTTCGACGATCTCGTCGACGCCGACATTTGAGGAGCGTACCGGTGAAGAAAGCTCTGGCGATCATCGCCGCGTGCGTGCTGCTCGCGGCATGCACGAAGACGAGCGAGGTGGCGACGACCTCGGGCCAAGGCGGCGCGCCGGGCGGTCCGCACAACGGCTACACCGTCGCGCACACGCTGCGCATCGGCGACACGCAGGACATCACGTCGCTGAACCCGCACCTCGCGTCCGCCGCGTCGCTCGGCAACCTCTCCGAGTTGACGATGGCGTATCTCGTGAGGTACGACATCAACAACCGGCCCGTTCCTGAGCTCGCGACCGAGGTCCCGTCGCAGGCGAACGGCGGCGTCAGCAAAGACGGCTTGACGATCACCTGGCACCTGCGCAAGGGCGTGAAGTGGTCCGACGGCGTGCCGTTCGACGGCGACGACGTCGTGTGGTCGACCAACGCCGTCAACAATCCGGCCAACAACGAGATCGGGCGCGACGGATGGGATCTCATCACGAAGATCGACGAGCCCGACAAGTTCACCGTCGTCTATCACTTGAGCAAGACGTATTCGGGTTTCTTGCCGACGTTCTTCGGCAGCGCCCGGCGCGAACCCGTGCATCCTGCCCAAGCACTTGCTCGCGACCCTGCCGAACTTCAACAACGCCGACTACAACAGCAAGCCCGTGGGGATCGGCCCGTTCCGCTACGTCAAATGGATCCGCAGCGACCGGGTGGAGCTGGAGCCGAACCCGTTCTACTGGCGCGGCAAGCCGAAGCTCCAGCACATCACGTACCGGTTCATCCCCGACCGCAACACGCTGTTGACGCAGATGCAAACCGGCGAGGCGGACTTGTGGCCGAAGGTCGGTGCAGGCTACTACGACCGCGTCAGGGCGCTGCCGAACCTCACGGTCGTGCACTTTCCGGGCTACTATTACTCGCACGTCACGTTCAACGTGCTGCATCCCGCCGTCAGCGATCCCGCGGTTCGCCTCGCGATCGCCTACGCGACGGATCGCGAGACGATTCGCGCAAAGGTCAACCACGGCACCGGCACGCTTTCCGAGAGCCAGCTGACACCGGTTTCGCCGATGCACACCGACCGCCCGTTGCGCGCCTATGACGTTGCCAAAGCGAACGACATCCTCGACAAGGCGGGCTGGGTGAAAGGTGCGGACGGCGTGCGGAGCAAGAACGGCGTCCGGCTCGCGCTGCAATTCGTCTCGTACACCGGGGCCGCGGATACCGACCAGCTCATCGAGCTGCTCCGCCAGTCGTGGATGCAGATCGGCGTCCAGTTCGACGTGAAGCGCGTCAGCCAGGCGCTGTTCTTCGCACCCTTCGCGCAAGGCGGCCCTGTCTTCGCCGGTAAGTTCGACGTATCGAGCTTCTCGTGGGGCCAGACGCCCGATGCGGACTACACGCCGACCATCGGCTGCGACGACGTACCGCCCAAGGGGGAGAACGTCTCGCGGTTCTGCGACCGGGAGATCGAGAAGCTCCTGCTGCAGGAGAAAGCGGCGTACGACGAACCCGACCGCAAACCGATCATCGCGAAACTGGACGACCGCCTCGCCGAGACCACGCCATACTTCGTGCTGTACATTCGCGACGAGATCCACGCGTACAACCACGACCTGCGCGACTGGCACCCGAACTCGTCCACCCCGTTCGACGATTTCATGAACGTCGACATTTAGTCCGAAGCGCGGTTCGCTCGCCGGCGGGTGAGCACGAGCGTGAAGCCCAGCACGACGCAGCCCGCGAGCGGCAGTGCGCGTAGTGCGCCCCACGCGGGCTGCCGCACGGCCAGCCCCGCGGCGCGCTGCTCGCCGGCCCATACGGCGCTCGCGTCGGCGGTCGCGGGCGCGCGATAATTTCCCGGCAGCGCGTCCGGCCAGATCGGCGCGGGAAACGCGCGGCCGAGGGGTACCGCGGCGCACGCCAGCACGACGACCGCGAAGAACGGCGCGAGGTCCGCGCGCGTCGTGCGTGCGCCTTTTCCGAGCGCGGCCAGCGCGCACGCGAGCGCGATCCCGAGCGTAACGATCTGTGCCGCGGCGGCCGGCCGCTGCGCGACGCCGAGCCAGTCGACGCAGGCGAGCGCCGCCGCGACGCCCAGCCACGCGCGCGCGACGCCCTGCGTGCGGACCGCGAGCACGATCAGCGGCACGAGCTCCACCACGAAGTCGTGCTCGTGAAAGAACGGAACGGCGAACGGTGACGCGGCGAGCGCGAGCAGCGTGCCGCCGGTCGCGTCGAGCCGCGTGCGCACGGTTGCGACGACGACGGCGGCGATCGCGACGCCCGCGAACAGCGCCCCGATCGCGAGCGCCGGCGTTTGCGCTGCACCGAACGCCCACGCGATCGCGCCCGGCGTCATTTGGATCGTGACGAAGCGCTCGGCATCCGCGTGCTCGCGCAACCGGTCGGCGTAGCTGAGAAAACCGTGCACGCCGCCGCCCGCCGCGAGCGTCAGCGTGCCGAACGCGAGCGCCGCCGCGGTCGCGCAAACGAGCGCGACGCGATCGCGCATCCGCGCGATCAGCGCCAGCGCGAGGTTCGGCTGCAGTGCGGCGAACAGCGTCGCAACGGCACCCGCCGCGAACGCGCGGCGTTCGTACGCGACGAGCGCGCACGCGATCCCGGCCGCCGCCAGCAGTGCGGCTTGCCCCAGCGCGAGCGCGCTGGTGACCGGGCCGCTCGCGAGCACTAGCACCAAGGCGCCGGCGGCCGCCGCCGCCCCGCGCGCTCGTCCGAGCGCGAGCGACGCGAGCACCAGCGCGCCGAGCGCCGCGACCAGGAGCGCGGACCACACGCGCATCGCGATCGGATACGGCAGCCGCGCGAGCGCGCCGAACAGCGGCAGCGCGGCCGCCGGGCCGACGTACGGCAGCAACTCGTCGCGCGCCGCGTCGACGCCGCCGATCGCGCGCTCCGTGGTCCACACGGCGCGCGACCACGGGTCGCCGTCCGCGTTCCACGTCGCGCCGGCGGCGTAGTAGGCCTCGAAGTCGCGCGCGAACGGCCCTTGCGTGGGCGGTGGCCGGAAAAGCGTGAACGCGAGCGCGAGCGCGACCAGCGCGCCGGCGAACGCCGCGTTACGTCGCAGCGTAGAGCCCGAGGCGCTCGATCCGCCCGCCGTTGCCCATCACGTATGCGACGCCGCCGGGGAACCGCGCTTCGAACGCTTCGGCGTACACCACGGGCGCGGGGCCGCCGACCGCGGTGACGTAGCGCTCGTCGAGCGACGCGCTCGCCGCGCCGAGCGCGACGTCGCCCGGCGAAAGCCGAAACGCACCGTAGTCGCGCGCCGCCAGCCTGGGCGCGCGGTCCGTTTTCGGCAGATAGTATTCGAGCGCGATGAGCGCCGCGTCCACGTAGAACAGGCTGAGAAAATAGCGCCGCCCGTCCTCGCGCGCCGCGTACGTGTGCCAGCCGCGCATCGGATAGGAGAACGCGACGCCGAACGCGCGCTCCACGTCGGCGCGCGTCGTCGCGCCGAGCGTGAAGGTGAGGTGCTCGTTGGCGAGCACGACGGGCCGGTCGAGCGGCGCCGGCGGAACGTTGCGCCGTGCGCGGCCGGCCTCGTAGACTTGCGCGAGGATCTCGACCGCGCGCTGCATCGCGAAGTCCGGCGCCGGCGGGTCCGAGTCGCGACCGCTCATCCGCGCGGCGTGACGATGTGTGTCGCAGCGGAGCCGGCGACGGCGATTGCGATCAGCGCGAAGTACGCGAGGGCGAGCGTGCCGCGCTGGCCCGGCGACGCGATCTGCGTTAGCGGATCGACCTGCCCGCGCCACGCGGCGATCCCGCGCGGCACCGACGACACGACCACGAAGATCAGGATCAGCAGCGTGAACGGCGTGAAATGCCGGAAGACGACGACCCAGCCCAGCAGCAGCGCGACGCCGACCAGCCAGATGCGCCCGTCGATCGCGCCCGCGACGCGCCCGCCATCGAACGGGAACGCCGGGATCAGGTTGAAGAGGTTCAAGAAGAAGCCGACGTAGGCTGCCGCGATCCAGAACTGCTCGCCGGTCGCGATCCCGTAGCCCCAGCACACCGCGGCTGCCGCCACGCCGAATACCGGGCCCATCAGCGCGGCGATTGCGTTGCGGGCAGGATCGGCCGTCATCGGCGAGCTCACGAACGCGCCGAGCCCGGGGATGAACAGCGGCAGCGAGACGGCCGTCCCGAAGTTGCGGAACGTTAGAAAATGGCCCATCTCGTGCACGAGGATCAGCAGCACGAACACGACGCCGAACTTCCAGCCGAACAGCAGCGCGTAGAACCAGATCGACAGGAACATCGAGCCGAAGCTCAGCAGCAGCTTCGGCGCCAGGATCAACCACTTGAAGCTGAACGCCAGCGCGAGAAACGTCTTGAACTTGACCGCCAGCACCCCTAGCGTCACGAGGATGCCGCCCGCCGCGCGGGCGTCCGGGCGTTTCTTCCGCGTCGTCGGCGCCAGCGTGAACGGCTCGTACGGGTCCTTGTCTTGCATCGTCCGGTAGTTCTCGCTCAACCCGTCCCGCTCCGCGAGTGGCGGCCCGATCTTCCGGCAGGAGACTTGCGCTCGATCTCCTTGCACTGGACGGCGCACGACTACGACGCGGTCTTTCCGGCCTATCACTACTGCGTCAGCGGGGCCCGCGAGGTGCTGGTCCACCACACGCACGACCTGCGCGAGAACATGCGCGACGTCCGCCTCGATCCGTCCTTGCCGTATGCCGCGCACACGGCCGGCCGCAACTCGTGGTCGATCGGCGTCTCGATCGCGGCGATGCGCGACGCCGTGCCGGCGGACTTCGGCGCCTTTCCGCTCACCGAGCCGCAGCTCGACGCGATGTGCCGGGTCGCCGCCGCGCTGGCGCGGTTCTACGGGATCGGCGTCGACGCGATTCGCACGCACGCGGAAGCCGCGCTGGACGACGGCTACTTCGGCGTTGGGACCGGCGACGAGCACCGGCGCTGGGACATCGCGCGGCTGCGCCCGTCGCCCGAACCGTTGCTGCCGGCGGAGGCGACCGCGACCGGCGACTGGTTTCGCGAGCGCGTCGCCGCGCTGATCGTGCGCGCCCGCTGACCCGCGCCGACGCGCTCGCCGTCGCCGCGGCGTTCGGCATCGACGTGGACGGCGCGGACGCGGTGGCGCTGGAAGGCGGCTACTCCAACGAGACCCTGCGCATCGACGCGCGCGCGGGACGGTTCATCGTGCGGCGCTACGGCCGCTTGCACGTCACGCGCACCGCGATCGCGTTCGAGCACGCCGTCGTCGCGCACGCCGCCGATCGGATGCACGAAGTCGTCGCCCCGCTGCGCGATCCCACGGGCGGCACGATCGTGACCCCGCCGGGCGGCGGTTCCGCGGCGGTGTTTCCGTACATCGACGGCACGACGGGCCGGCGCGATCTCGCGACCGCGTGCGCGGCGGCGCGCGTGCTCGCGCGCTTCCACGCCGCGATGCACGACGTACACGTCGCGGGCGGGATGCGCAGCGCGCGCTTCGTCGGGATGCTCGCGTGGCTGCGCGAGCGGTTCACGCGCTTTGCCGCCGACCCGCTGTTCGCGCGCAAGCTCGATTGGGATGCGCTCGTCGCCGCCACCACCGCGGCCACGGCGCGCGTCGCGCCGCGCGCGGCCGCGCTGCCGCACGTCGTCGTCCACGGCGACCCGAACCCCGGCAACGTGGTGAGCGTCCAAGCCGGTGACGTGCGCGGTTTGATCGACTTCGACTTCGCCCACGAAACCGAGCGCGTGTACGACGTGGGCACGCTGCTGGACGAGTTCGCGCGCGAAAGCGACGACGGACCGCTGGACCTGGCACGCGTCGCGCCGCTGCTCGCCGCGTACGCGCAGCACGTGCCGCTGGCGCCGGACGAGCGCGAGCTCGTGCCCGAAGCGATGCTGCGGCGCGCCGCGACGCTCGTGTGGTACGTCGCGACGCGGCACGGCGAGCGCGTCCCGGGCGACGTCGGCGGCGCGCCGCGCTACGCCGCGCGCGCCGCGGAGATCGTCGCGCATGCAAGCGCGATTCGTGAGGCGGCACATGGCTAAGCTCGTCAACGCTGCGCTCTGGGCGCTGCTCGCGCTCGCCATCGTGCTGGTGGTCGTGATGACGTGGCACCCGTGGGTTTGGCCGTGGACCGGGATTCGCCGGTAGCTCGCGGAGTATCGCGGCGGCGCCGAGAACGCCGTCGGCCATGACACGCATCGTCGTGCTGGGCGGCGGGTTCGCGGGCGTCGCGGTCGCGCGGCGGCTCGAGAAGAAGCTGCGCCGCGACGAGGCGGAGGTCGCGCTCGTCAGCCGCGACAACTTCACGCTGTTCACGCCGATGCTGCCCGAGGTGAGCTCGGGCGGACTCGAGCCGCGGCACGTCGCGACGCCGGTGCGCGCACAACTGCGCCGCACGAAGTTCGTGCTCGGCGAGATCGCGCGTGTCGACCTCGACGTGAAGGCCGTCGAGGCGCGCCATCCGATCACGGGCGCCGTCACGCGGCTGGAGTACGATCACATCGTGCTCGCGCTCGGCTCGGTCACGTCGACGTTCGGCATCCCCGGCGTCGCCGAGCACACGCTTCCGCTCAAGACGCTCGAAGACGCGGAGACGCTGCGCAACCGCATCATCGCCGCGCTCGAGCAGGCCGTCGTCACGCCGCCGGGGATCGAGCGCGACCGGCTGCTCACGTTCGTCGTCGTCGGCGGCGGCTACACCGGCTGTGAATGCGCGGGCGAGCTCGTCGATTTCTTTCACTCGATCGTGCCGTTCTACCGGCCGCTGCAGATGCGCGACGTGCGCATGATCCTCATCGAAGCCGGAAGCGCGCTGCTGCCCGATCTGCCGGCGGCGATGGGCCGTTACACCACGCGCCATCTCGCGCGCCGGCGCGTCGAGCTCGTCATCGGCGACGGCGTGGCGCGCATCGACGGCGACGGCATCGCGCTGAGCTCCGGCCAGCACGTCGCGTCGGCGACGGTGGTGTGGAGCGCGGGCGTGCGGCCGTCGCCCGTGCTGCGCGATCTGCCCGGCTGCCCGCACGCGCGCAACGGGGGCATCGTGACGAACGAAGACATGTCCGTGACGGGCCGCCCCGGCGTGTGGGCGCTGGGCGACTCCGCGTGGATCCCCACCCGGGCCGCGGCGGATTTGAGCGACAAATCCGCGTGGTATCCGGCGACGGCGCAGCACGCGATCCGCGAAGGCCCGGTGCTCGCGGACAATCTCATCGCGACGCTGCGCGGCAAGCCGACGAAACCGTTCCGCTACACCTCGCTGGGCACGATGGCGTCGCTTGGCGGGCGGCGCGGCGTGGCAGCGCTGCCGGGCGGGTTCGTGCTGACCGGGTTCTTGGCGTGGTTCCTGTGGCGAGGCTATTACCTCGCGCGCCTGCCGGGGCTGGACCGCCAGGTGCGGGTGGCGTTCGACTGGGCGATCGGCGTGATCTTTCCGCGCGACATCGCGGAGCTGCGGCTCTACACCGAGCGCGGGCAGCTGCAGACCGAGCACGACGCCGGCCTGGCGCCCGCCGCAGCGGCTCGCTTGACAGACGTGCCGCCCGAGGCGTAGGCTGAAACTATGTTTTTAGTTCTTGCGTTCGCCACCGTGCCGTTTGCCTACGACGGGTCGCTTCGGCCCGGCCAGACCCTGACGGTCCGCGACATCAACGGGACCGTTCGGGTTCGCACGGGCGACCGGCTCGCGATCCGCGCGAACAAGCACGCGGAGCGCAGCGATCCCAACGAGGTACAAATTCACGTCGAGAACCGCTCCGACGGGATCGTCGTGTGCGTGCGCTACCCGCCCGATGCGAGCCGCGGCTGCGACGTGAGCTGGTCGCGGTCGCACGACTCCCACAACGACACCGCCGTCGACTTCGACATCACCGTCCCGCACGGGATCACGCTCGACGCGAAGTCGGTGAACGGCGCCGTCGACGTGATCAACGACGGGCCGACGGACGCGCAATCGGTGAACGGCAGCGTGCGCGTCGAGGGCCGTGACGTCCGCAAAGCGGCTTCCGTGAACGGCTCCGTCGAGGTGCACGTGCTCGACCGCGTCCGCGGCACGTTGAGCGCGAAGACCGTGAACGGCTCGATCGACGTGTCGCTCCCGCCCGGCAGCGGGGTCAGCCTCGACGCGCGCACGCTCACCGGCGCCATCAGCGCCGGCGGCATCACGGTGGACCGGCCGCGCTACGGACCCGGCGCGACCGCGCACGGCACGCTAGGCGACGGCGCGCTGCGCATCGACGCAAAGACGATCAACGGCTCGATCACGCTCCATCGCTAAACGCGCGAACGCGCTTGCGCGGCGCGTTTATGCCGCGGCGAGCGCTTCGAGCAGGGCGATGCGCTGGGGTAACGGGAGCTGCGGAGCGCGGCGTTCGAGGACGTCGCGCGTCCGGTCGTTGATCGTCCGCAGTTCGCGCGGCGTGTCCCAGAGCAGATCCGACACGATCGAATCGAGCCGCAGGCGATACTCAGCGACTTTTTTTTTGACCTCCGCCGCGACGCTGTCGCGCAAGGACGCCACGAATCGCGCGAAGTCGACTTGGTCGATCGGTTCCGCGAGCAGCGCCGAACCACGAAGCGGCGTATCGAGAAAGTGGCGCAGATCGTCGTATGCGATCGGGACGCGCTTGGTCTCGGCGTCGTCGAAGAGCTGCTGCCACGTAAACCGCCGAGTGAGGTGGTACAGGTCAACCGCGTCCTTTACTTCGGAACGGTCCTCGAACGCGCCGATTTTATTGGCCGCAATGTCGCGCAAGGTGTGACTGTGAACGCCGAGCGCCGACGGCGCGGACGGTTCGACGCGTTGCGCGTCCGGAGCGACGTCGACTTGCACGCGGTGCTCGCCGTCGCCGACCCACATCCGCATGAACGCGACGGCTTCGGTCACGGGCTCGACGGTGAGCCCGTGGGACTGCAGCGTATTGGCGAACGCACGGCCGAGATCGCCCGGTTTGGGTTCGAGGCTGAAGAGATCGAGGTCGTCGGAATAGCGGTGGTGCAGGTAAAGGCGCGCGAGCGCCGTTCCGCCGGTGAGCACCAGCGCATCGCCGTACGTCGCCGCCACCGCGAGAATGCGGTCTTGCAGCGGGTAGAGGACGCCTTCGTAATAGGCTCGCTCGTCGGACGTGGCGACCCTGAACGGAACGCTCATGGCACGACCATTATACCATCAGGCCAGCCACGCATCGTCCGGGCCGGCGTACGTGTTACCGTAGAGCGTCTCCGCTTGCGGATACGGCTCGGCTTCGACTTCGTCCGTCGTGCGGTTGACGAGCGCGGTGATCTCGCGCCTGATCGCCTTCACGTCGTCGTCGGTCAGCACGTTGTGCTCGAGGAGATATTTCTCGAACTTCGGGACGGGATCGTTCGGACGGTGCTCCGACACCTCGTCGCGCGTGCGATACGTGCGGTCGTCGTCGTCGGTGGTGTGCGAGAGGAAGCGATAGCACATCGACTCGACCAGCACCGGACCGTTACCGGCGGCGGCGTGCTCGCGCGCTTCGCGCACGGCGGTGTAGACGGCGATCGGGTCGAAGCCGTCGCACGTCACGCCGCGCATGCCGTAGCCGGCGGCGCGCGTCGCGACGGTGGTCACGCGCATCTGTTTGCTGATGTGCGTCGAGATCGCCCACTGGTTGTTCTCGCACAGGAACACCACCGGCAGCGTGTGGACGGCAGCGAAGTTCATCGCCTCGTGCCACTCGCCTTGCGACGTCGCGCCGTCGCCGAACTGGCAGAACACCACGCGATCCGTGGCGCCGCTGCGCTTGATCGCCCATGCCGCACCGACTGCGTGCGTGCATTGCGCCGCGATGATCGACGAGATCGACGCGATGCCGAGCGCGCGCGCCGTGACGTGGTTGATGATCGAACGCCCGCCCGTGGTGTCCTTTGCGCGCGCGAGCTGCGAGCGGAACAAGTCGGTGAGCGGAAAACCGCAGGCGAGAATGATGCCCGTGTTGCGATAGTACGGATAGAGCAGATCCTTGCCGCGCTCGAACGCCAGGCCGGTTCCGGCCTGCACCGCTTCGTGGCCCTCCGAGCCCATCGCGATGCCGATCTTTCCTTGCCGGTTGAGTTGAAAGCCGCGTGTGTCGACCGCTCGCTGGGTGACCATGTCGCGGTAGAGCTTGAGCAGCTGGTCGCGGGAAAGCGCGGGTGCTTTCGCGGTCGTCGTCGCCATCGCGGGATGCCTTCCCCGGATGCGGGCTCGCCCCTACCGAAGGTTCGGGCGGGGAACGGCGGTGCGCAATCGGAAGCACGGATGTGATGCGTATCGGACCGATCTTCGCTGCCGCCGTGCTGCTTGCAACGGCGCTCCCCTTCACGTTCGCGCCGCTCGGCGCCGCGCCGAGCAGCGGCACGGCGCCTGAGTCGCCGCGCAAGCCCGGCCCGAAGCCGACGGCCAGCCCCTCGCCCGGCCCCGACACGGACGGCGTGAAGTTCCGCGCCATCGGGCCCGCGACGTCGGGCGGGCGCGTGCCCGCGGTCGCCGGCAGCGATCGCGATCCGGCGCTGTACTACGTCGGCGGCGCGGGCGGCGGTGTGTTCAAGTCGAGCGACGGCGGAACGTCGTTTCAACCCGTGTGGACCGGTGCGTCGAAGTTCGGCGCGATCGGCGCGATCAGCATCGCGCCCAGCGACGACAAGACGGTGTGGGTGGGCACCGGCGAGTCGAACCCGCGCAACGACGTGTCCTACGGCGACGGCGTGTGGCTCACGCGCGACGGTGCGAAGCACTGGACGCACGCCGGACTCGACGACACGTCGAACATCGCGAAGATTCTCGTCGATCCGAAGAACCCCAAGCGCGCGATCGTCGGTGCGCTCGGCGATCCGTGGAAAGACAGCAGCGCGCGCGGCGTCTACGTGACGAACGACGGCGGCCGCACGTGGAACAAGACGCTGTACGCCGGCCCCGCGAGCGGCGCGGCCGACCTCGCGTGGAATCCGAAGAATCCGCAGACGATCTTTGCGGCGATCTGGCAGTTTCGGCGCCAGCCGTGGATCGCGACGAGCGGCGGCCCCGCCGACGGACTGTATCGTTCGCGCGACGGCGGGCGCACGTGGTCGAAGATTCACGGCCATGGCTTTCCGACCGACACGCTCGGGCGCATCGGCGTGGCCGTCGCGCCGAGCGATCCGAAACGCGTGTACGCGGTGATCCAATCGACGCAGGGAACGGTGTGGCGTTCCGACGACGGTGGCGACTCGTGGTCGCTCGTCTCCAGCAACACGCTGCCCGAACAGCGGCCGTTCTACTTCAGCCACGTCGCGGTCGACCCGCGCAACGAGAAGCGCGTGATCGCGGTGTCGATGTACCTCACGCTGTCGAAGGACGGCGGGCGCACGTGGAAGCACCAGACCGGCGCCGTGCACGTGGACAACCACGTGCTGTGGTGGTCGGCCGACGGCACGCGCCTGATCGAAGGCAACGACGGCGGCGTCATCCTCAGCCGTAACGGCGGCGACTCGTGGGCGTTCCTCGACCGCATCCCGCTCGCGCAGATCTATCACGTCGGCTTCTCCGACGAGAAGCCGTACTTGATCTGCGGCGGCCTGCAGGACAACAGCTCGTGGTGCGCGCCGACGACGTCGCGCAACGGGATCGGGCTCATCAACCGCGACTGGTTCGCGATCGCCGGCGGCGACGGGATGTACGCGATCCCCGATCCCGTCGATACGAATTATTTGTGGACGAATACGCAGGACGGCGTGCTCGGTATCTACGACCAGAAGGCGCGTCAGAGCGTCGACGTGTCGCCGTACCCGGTCGACGTGTTCACGTCGCGCACGTCGTTCGCGGAAGCGAAGTACCGCTTCAACTGGAACGCGCCGCTCGCGTTCGCGCCGCAGGACGGGCACGTCGCGTACTTCGGCGGCAACGTCGTGTTCAAGACGACCGATCGCGGCCGTCACTGGACGCCGATCAGCCCCGACCTGACGCGCAACGAGAAAGAACACCAGCGCGTGTCGGGCGGACCGATCAACCTCGACGTATCCGGGGCGGAGTACTACGACACCACGCTCGCGCTCGCGCCGTCGCCGAAAGATGCGAACCTGATTTGGGCGGGCACCGACGACGGGCTCATCCACGTCACGCGCGACGGCGGTTCGCACTGGACCAACGTGACGCCGCCGAGCTGGCCGAAATACGGGCGCGTCGAGGTGATCGAAGCGAGCCCGTACGCCGCGGGAACGGCGTTCACGCTGCTCGACCGCCACGACCTGGGCGACCGGCGGCCGTACGCGTTCGTCACCGACGACTTCGGCGCGACGTGGCGTTCGATCGCGGCGAACTTACCGCTCGACGCGCCCGTGCGCGTGGTGCGGCAGGATCTGCGCGAGCCGAATCTGCTCTACGCGGGCACCGAGAACGCGCTGTGGATCTCGTACGACCGCGGCGGGCGCTGGGAGCGTTTGCAGGCCGGCTTCCCGGTGGTGCCGGTGTACGACATCCACGTGCACCCGTCGGCCAACGATCTGCTGGTCGCGACGCACGGCCGCGGTTTCTTCGTGCTCGACGATCTCTCGGCGCTGCAGCAGCTCGCCGCCGCGCGGCGCGCGGGCGTGCAGTTCTTCCCCGTGCGCGACGCGGTGTTGTGGGCGGGCTGGCCGTCGATCGAGACGGGCGACGGCAATTCGCTTCCCGCGAACAACTTCTCGGGACCGAACGCGCCGGGTGGCGCGGTGCTGACGTTCTACCAGCGCACGAAGGCGAAAGAGCGCCCGTGGTTCGAGATCGCCGACGCGACCGGCAAGCCCGTGCGCACGCTGCGCGGGCAAGTGCCGTTCGACCGAGCCGATCCGCCCAAGGAAGAGCGCGCGAAATACTACGTGAGCAACGACGCGGGCCTCAACCGCATCACGTGGGACGGCAACGAGGACGGTCCTACGCGCTGGCTCGGCACGAGCTTCCAGAACTCCGGTCCCGGAACGGGTCCCGAAGCGCTGCCGGGCAAGTACACGGCGCGGCTGCACATCGACGGCAAGATCTTCGACCAGCCGTTCACGCTGACGGACGATCCGTTCAGTCCCTGGACGGCCGATCAGCGCGCAGCGCGGCACGCCTATCTCGCAACGGGGTTTCGCTGGATCGACGGCTTCGACCGCGCGCTCAACGCGATCACCGCGCGGCTGAAGAAGTCGCCGCCGGCGGCGGAGCGCACGCGGCTCGTGGCGCTGCGCGACGAGCTGACGTCGAACTCGCTGCACGACGAAGACTCGATCGGCCGGCCCGACCGCATTCGCGAGCGCGTCTTCAACGTGCTCGGCGCGCTGGGCGGTTCGCTGCAGCCGCCGTTCGAGCAGCACCAAGCGGCGCTCGACGCGCTCAAACCGGACGTCGCGACCGCGTACGCGCACATCAGCGCGGCGCTGGGCATGCCGGCAGCGACGCCGTGAGCGCGAGCGTGGAACCGCGCAAGCCGTACGACATCGACTCGCTGACCGACGTCGCGCTGCGCGTCTTCGCGGAGCGCGGCTACGACGGCGCGTCGATGGACGACGTCGCGCGCGCGGCGGGGATCACGAAGGCGTCGATCTACCACCACGTCAGCGGCAAGGAAGCGCTGTTAGACCGCGGCCTCGGGCGCGCGCTCGACGCGCTGTTCGCGATCCTCGACGAGCCGGCGGCGCGCGAGGAGTCCGATGGACGCAAGGGGCGCGCGATCGACCGGCTGCGCCACATCATCGGGCGCGTCGCGGAGACGACGATGCACCTGTTGCCCGAGCTCACGGTGCTCTTTCGCATCCACGGCGCGTCGAAGAGCGAGCGCAACGCGGTCGACCGGCGGCGCGCGTTCGACCGGCTGGTCACCGAGATCATCGCGCAGGCGCAGCGCGACGGCGACGTGCGCCGCGATCTCGAGCCGCGGCTCGTCGCGCGCCTGATCTTCGGGATGTCCAACTCGGTCGTCGAGTGGTACCGCCGCGGCTCGCTGTCGCGCGAGGCGATCGCGGGCGCCGTGACCGCGCTCGCGTTCGACGGCATCACGTCGCGCTGACCCTTACGAGCCGCGTGTCCGCGCGTCCAGCAGCGAAGCGAACTGCTGCTCGAGCGCGCTGACGCGCAGCACGATCCCCTCCGCGCCGGCTTGCGCTTCCGCGTCGTCGGCGACGCCGTTCGCGAGGTACCAGGCGTCGGTGCCAAGCTCTTTGGCGAGGCGCAAGCCGATCACGAAGCTGGCCATCTTCGTCTGACCGCTTTCCATCTGACGGATCGCGCCTTCGGTCACGCCGACCCGGTGCGCGAGCTGCGCGCAGCTCACCTTGCGCGCGACGCGCAGGCGCCGCAGCCGTTCGCCGAAGCCTTCCACCCGAACCCGCCTCGCCTCGGCCGCGACCGCCGTCACGGCCGGCGGGCCGGGTCGGCCGGGCGCGCCGTGCCGGCGGCGCGATAGCCCCGCACGTCGTAGCGCGCGAGGATCCAGGGCCGCAGCATGGCGCGGTCTTCGCGCTCCAAGCGCTCGATCAGGCGCTGGACCTCGTGCAAGTTGGCCGGCTCGGGCCCCTGGTCTTGGGGGCGGAATCGTCGTCGCGCATCCATCGGACGCCGCCTCTTCGACGGGAGATCGATCGAACACCTGTTCGATTCTCCTCTTTCTGGACCCGCCTCGGTGGGCGGTCGTCCGAAGGGGTTGACCGGCGCCGAGGAACTGGGCGGGACGTGCATCTTGCGGGGCTTATCCGTTCGTGCGCGGCGACGCGCGCTTCGTCGCATCCGACGCGATCGGCGTCGGGGAACGGCGCGTCAGGCCGCCGCTCGCCGCCTCAAGTGCCGGGGTCCGCTGCCGATATCATTACCAGCGTGCGGCTGTAATAGACGGCCGTTCGCTTCATGCGGGTGTTGGAGGCCAGGTAGGAACGTACGATGAGTAACGCAGTTTTGACGGACGCGGACAAGATCACGCTCAAGCAGCAGATCACGGCGGCCATCGCCGCGCATCATGCCTGGATGGGGCGGCTGCGTACCGCGGCCGAGTACGGGCGCAGCAGCGTCGACGTCGCGACGACGTCGAAGGAAGACGCGTGCCCGATCGGGATCTGGCTGACGCGCGACATCTCGCCGTCGCTCAAGGCCCGGCCGCTGTACGCGCGCTCGCGCACGCAGCACGCGCAGTTCCACAAAGAAGCGGCGCGGGTGCTCACGCTCGCGCTCGCGCGCGACGCGCGCGCGAAGAGCGAGCTGGCCGAAGGCGGCACGTTCGCGCAGGTCGCGAGCGAGTTGCGCCACACGCTCTACGACTGGCTCGGCGAAGTCGGCTGACGCTACTTCTGGCAGAGCGCCTGCAGCTGGGCGAGGTTGCCGCTGAACACGTCGAGATCGACCGCGCCTGATATTCCCGGCACCTGACCGGTCTGGCTGTACTGCCAGAACGTCCAGGTGCTCCACGCGGTGATCTGCGGCGGCGGCGGCTCCATGATCGGCGGCGCGCTCGCCGTCGGGGGCGGCGCGTTCACGCCGCTGAGGTACGACGGCGCCCAGAACGGGTGGCCGGAGAAACCGTCGGTCGAGCCGAGCGTACCCGCCCAGCAGCCGTAGTTGATGTAGAGCACGCAGCGGACGCCCGTGGCCTGCTCGACGACGTGCAGGAACGTCGAGACGCTTTGGACGTTCTGCGCGGCGGGCGGAACGCCGTCGGTCGTCTCGAGATCGAGCATCGGCGGCAGCGCGCCTTTCGCGGGCGGGCAGTTCGCGAGGAAATGCTGCGCCTGCGCTGTGGCGTCCGCGTTGAAATCGAAGAAATGGTAGCCGCCGTGCAGCATGCCCGCCGCCGCTGCGCCGCGCCACTGGTCTCCGAAGTTGGGCGACGCGTAGCCCGTCGATTGCGTCGCCTTGATGTACACGAACGAGTACCCGCCGTCGTGGACTTGGCCGAAGTCGACGCTCGGCTGGAAGGCGGAAATGTCGATCCCGTTGACCATCGGGTCACAACCTCTCGGACGCGGCTCGCTTGCGCGAACTGTAGTGCGGCGCGTTGGCGGCTTCCTTGGGCGGCAGGGTGAGATTGCCCCGGAGGCGATTCCCGGGTATACTCACTTCCTGACCAACCATTCGGTAGGGAGAGGACCACACACCCCATGGCCCTGATCGCGCAGCACCAGAACGAGCTCGTCATCCCGTCCGGCGGCCTCACGCCGTTTCCGGAGGTGCCCCAGCCGAACATCTTCCCGATGGAGTGGCGGGTCGAGACGCCCAAGCTCGCCGAGCTCTACGAGCGCGCGAAGCGGCACGTGTGGAACCCGTCGGACTTCCCGTGGGACACGCTGCGCGCCGAGGACTTCACCGAAGAGCAGCGGCTCGGGATCATGTACTGGTACGCGGTGCTCGCGAACTTCGACGGCTCGGGGCCGGCCGTGTTCGCGAAGGCGACGATCCACGCGTTCGAGACGCACCAGGAAGATCCGATCCGCAAGTGTTTCTTCTCGATCACGCACGACGAGATGAACCACGAGGAAGTGTGCCAGCGCGCGATCCAGGCGCTCGTGCCGGGCGGTCCGATGGATTTCGAAGCGACGAGCGATCTGGCGAAGGCCGCGCAGAACAACATCGGTTGGCTGTACCACAACGGCGGCCGCTACTGGTCGGGCTACAGCGCGTCGCTCGCGAAGTATCCGCTGAGCGTGCTTTTCACGTCGTTCATGATGGGCGAGGTCGCGTCGTCGACGCTGTTCTTCGGCATGTCGAAGAAGGCGACGCACCCGCTGTTCAAGGAGATCTTCAAGAAAGTCGGTCAGGACGAAGCGCGCCACCTCGCGATCTGCTTGACGGTGCTCGAGCGCGACTGGCCGGGCTTGAACGACGAGTACAAGACGATGATCACGAAGCAGCTGCGCGCGGGCTTCGTGTTTCTCAGCATGATCTTGTGGGAGCCGCCCAATCAGTTCTGGGACATCCCGGACTATTTTCTCCCGAACCATCGCGTGCTCGTGCAGCACGCGCGCGACGCGGGGCTGGGCGTGCTGACGTTCGACGAGCAGGCGGAGAACTGGCGCACGGCGCTGGCGCGCGTGCGCGCGATCGTCGGCGAGTGGGGCATCGAGTTCCCGGCGATCCCCGAGCTCGACCTCGACGGCGTCGACGTCGGTCACATCGGGCCCGAGGACATCATCCCGGTCTTCTGACGATCGTCGCGCCGGACGCGCGACGACCGCGTCAGGGCCGAGCGGCCACGAACACGATCGCGACGACCGTTGCGAGGAAGGGCAGCAGCGCGCGAAAGATCCGGCTCGGCGCGACGCGATACGTCATCTTGCGCGCCAGCTCGATCTGGCGATCGTTGGTCCACGCGGCGAACCACGTCATCTCGGCGATCGCGAGCATCACGAGCGTCAGCAGCACGTGTTGATCGTTTCGCGGCGGCGTCACCAGCAGCCCGATGCCGGTTGCGCCGAGGCAGAGTGCGATGACGACGGGCGCTATCCAGAGTATTGCTTTGGCGCCCAAGCGCGCAGGGCGGCCGTCGTAGCGTATCCCCGCCGGCACGCGCTTCGGAGCTTCGGGATACCGCCGCGCGACGTGCCAAACGAGCCAGAGGACGCACGCGAACGCGAACCCGAATGCGATCGGAAGCATGACGGGATCGACCACCTCGCCGATCGTCATGCGGTGCCCGTGAGGATCGTGCGTACCACACGGGTACGCTTCGCGCATGGACGCGCCACGCTTTCCGGCCGTTGCGGGTGAGGCGCTCGACGGGACGAACTTCGCGGCACCGCGCGATCTTGCCGTCGGGCGCACGGTTGCAATGATCGGGTTCGTGCTCGAGCACAAGCCGGAGCTGGAGTCGTGGGTGCCCTACATCGACGGTTTGGTTCGCTCGCGGCCCGACGTGCGTGCGCGGTTGCTGATCGGTCTCGGAACGCCGAAGTGGCTGCGCCGCGGGATCGTGACCGCGATGAAAGCGGCGGTTCACGCGCCCGAGTTGCGCGCTTCGACGATCCCGCTGTTCGTCGACGTCGAAGCGTTCGCGCGCTCGCTCGGCATCAGCGACCGCACGCACCTCACGCTGCTGCTCGTCGAGCCCGACGGCCGCATCACGTGGCGCGGATCCGGCCCGTTCTCCGACGCTGCGGGCGCGTCGCTCGGGGCGGCGCTGGGCGGCTAAGTTCCGAGCAGCGCGATGTCCGGCAGCACGATGCGGCGCTGGCGCGGGTCCATCATGCCGGCGATGCGGTATTCGGTACCGTCGCTCGACGCCCCGATCGCGAACGCGCCGCGCAACCGCGTGGCGGGCTCGGCAACCGGCGCGAGCGACGCGATCAGCTCGAAATACCGCGGCGGCGCGGCGTCGCCGGCCGCGGGCTCGTGGACGAGCTCGACGAGGTGATCGCAGTCGGCGGCCGTGCCGAGATTCAGCACCACGGCGCTGACGCCGACCACGCTGTGGTCCGCCGCGCTGAGCGTGCAGCGCAGGCGGAGCGCTTTGTCGATCGCGGGCAACCCGCGCCCGGTCACCCGCGCGACAAAGCGATATGCCTTGGCGGCGGACGAGGGCTCCGGGAAAAGCATCACGCACCTGGACCGTAACGCCGTTGACTTACGGCGCGCTTACGGCGAATGGGGCGGGGTGGTCGCGAGGACCGCCGAAGCGCTCGATATGACGACGACCCTGGCCTCCGGCGCCGACCTCTTCGCACGCCACCGCGACACGCTCGAAAAAGCGCGCGAGGCGATCCGCACGCGCGCGTACTTTAGCGCGTATCCCGAGAGCGCGAGCGGAAAGATCTACGGCGAGACCGCGGCGGCGGAAGGCAAGGCGGCGTTCGACGCGCGGCTCGGGCGCGCGTTCGAGCTCGATCAGGCGGCCAACGGCGAACACGTCAGCACCGAGCGCTCGCCCTACGGCATCGCACTCGACGTGCAGTATCCGGTCGCCGACGTGGACGTGCTGCTCGCCGATGCCGTCCGTGCAGGCGAGACGTGGGGCGCCGCATCGATCGACGAGCGCGCCGGCGTCGCGCTCGAAGCGCTGGCGCGTTTGAACAAACGCTCGTTCGAGATGGCGCACGCCGTGTCGCACACCAGCGGCCAGGGCTTCATGATGGCGTTTCAAGCCGGCGGACCGCATGCGCAGGACCGCGCGCTCGAAGCGGTCGCGTACGCATACGAAGAGATGTCGCGCATCCCCGCGCGCGTGGTGTGGGAGAAGCCGGCCAAGCCCGAACCGATCCGCATCGAGAAAACGTACCGCATCGTGCCGCGCGGCGTCGACGTGACGATCGGCTGCTCGACGTTCCCGACCTGGAACGCGTATCCGGGGCTGTTCGCGAGCCTGGTCACCGGCAATGCCGTCGTGGTGAAACCGCATCCGCAGGCCGTGCTCCCGCTCGCGATCACGGTGGAAATCATTCAGGGCGTGCTGCGCGAGGCGGGCTTCGATCCGCACGTCGTCACGCTCGCCGTCGACACGCCGGACCGGCCGCTCGCGAAAGTACTCGCGCAGCGCCCGGAGGTAGGACTGCTCGACTACACCGGCTCGACGGAGTTCGGCGATTGGCTCGAACAGAACTCGCGCGCGCTCGTCTACACGGAGAAGGCCGGCGTGAACAGCGTCGTCATCGACTCGGTCGACGACCTCAAGGGCATGACGCGCAACCTCGCGATGTCGCTGTCGCTGTACTCCGGACAGATGTGCACCACGCCGCAGAACCTCTTCATCCCGCGCGACGGCATCATGGCCGGCGGCGAGAAGGTCGCGTTCGACGACGTCGTGGCGGCGATCGTCAAGGGCATCGACGGACTGCTCGGCGATCCTGCGCGCGGTGCGGCGACGCTCGGTGCGATCGCGACCGACGCGACGCTGCGGCGCATCGACGAAGAGAACGCGAAGCCGGGCGTCGTGCGCAAGAGCGAGCCGTTCGCCAATCCCGAGTTCCCGGACGCGCGCGTGCGCACGCCGCTCGTCGCCGTCGTCGACGCGGCGGACCGCGAGCGCTACGACCGCGAGGCGTTCGGCCCGATCGCGTTCGTGGTGCGCACGGCGGACACCGACGAGTCGCTGCGGCTTGCGACCAGCGAGGCGCAGCGCCGGGGCGCGATCACGGCGATCGTCTATACCACCGACGACAAGGTCCTGGCGAAAGCGCAGCGCTGGGCGCAGGACGGCAAGGTGAACCTCGCCGTGAACCTGACGGGCTCGCTTCTGGTGAACCAGTCGGCGGCGTTCAGCGATTACCACGTCACGGGCGGCAACCCCGCGGGCAACGCGTCGCTGACCGACGCGGCGTTCGTAGCGAACCGTTTCCGCATCATCGAAACCCGTACGCCGCTCGCGTGAGCGTCGCGGCGCTGACCGGCGACGCGCTCGCGCGCGCGTGCGCCGAGGCGATGCTCTCGCGGGACCACGCGTCGCAGGCGCTCGGGATCGCGCTCGAGGACGCGCGGCCGGGGTTCGCACGAGCTTCGCTGACCATCACGCAAGCGATGGTGAACGGGCACGCGATCGCTCACGGCGGCGTGACGTTCACGCTGGCCGACTCGGCGTTCGCGTTCGCGTGCAACTCGCGCAACGAGCCGAACGTCGCGCTGCAGGCGTCCATTTCGTACGTTGCGGCGGCGAAGCTCGGTGACCGCCTCGTCGCCGACGCGCAGGAGCAGTCGTCCAAGGGCCGCACCGGCGTGTACGACATCACGGTGACGCGCGGCGGCGGCGAGTTGGTCGCGCTGTTCCGCGGCGTGTGCTATCGCATCAAAGGGACGGTGCTGGAGGGCGCGTCGAGCTGATCGAAGTCGAACGCGAGCCCGACGGCACGCTGCGCCTGCGCGGCGAGCCGTTGCGAACGTATCCGGACACGCTCCTCGCGCTGCTCGACGCGGCCGCGGGGCGGGCGCCGGAGCGCGCATTTCTGATCGAGCGCGACGCGCGCGACGTGTGGCATCAGGTGAGCTTCAAGACGGTCGCCGAGCGGTCGCGCCGCGTCGGCGGCGCGCTGCGCGCGCTCGGCGCGACGGAGAAGCGGCCGGTGATGATCCTGTCGGGCAACGGGATCGATCACGCGATGGTGACGTTCGGCGCGCTGCGCGCAGGGATCCCGGTCGTGCCGGTTTCCGCGAAGACCGGGCTCGCGGCGAGCGACGGCTTCGCGCGCCTGCGCGAGATCGTCGAGGCCGTGCGGCCCGGCGTCGTCTTCGCACGTGACGGCGCGGCGTACGCGGCCGCCGTTCGGGCCGTTGCGCCCGACGCGGCGTTCGTCACCGCGACCGAGCCGCCGCCGGGCACGCGTGCGTTCGACTACGCGCGGCTGCTCGCGCACGCGCCGCTCGCGTCCGCTGCCGGCGAGCGCATCGACGGCGAGACGGTCGCGAAAATCCTGTTCGTGTCCGGTTCCACCGGCGAAACGAAAGGCGTCGTCGTCACGCACGAGATGATCGGTGCGTTGCTGCAAGGCGTCGCGCAGGCGTGGCCGTTCCTCGACGACCATCCGCCGACGCTGGTCGATTGGCTGCCGTGGAGTCACGGGCTGGGCGGCAATCTCGTGCTCGGCATCGCGCTGCGCCACGTGGGAACGCTCTACGTCGACGACGGCGATCCCACGCCGGGGCGCTTCGAGCGCACGGTGCGTTTGCGGGCGGAGGTTCCGCCGACGCTCGCGTTCGACGTCCCGCTGGGATGGACGGCGTGGGCGCGGCGGCTGCGCGCCGACGACGCGCTGCGCCGCCGCTGGCTGTCGCGGCTCGACCGCGCGTGCTGGGCCGGAGCGACGCTCGCGCCGGCGACGCGCGACGCGCTGCGTGCGATCGGCGTTCCGCTGGCCGCGGCGTGGGGATCCACCGAGACGTCGCCGGCCGTCGCGCTGACGACGGGTGTCGAGCCGGCCTACGACGCGCTCGGCGTTCCGCTCGCGGGCGTCGAGCTCAAGCTGATCCCGAGCGGCGACGCGTACGAAGCGCGCGTCCGCGGCGCGCAGGTGCTGCACGGCTACTTCTGGCGGCCGGACCTTACTGCGGCCGCGTTCGACGACGAGGGATTCTACCGGATGGGTGACGTCGTGCGTCCGGTCGACGTGCGAGCACCGGAGCGCGGACTCGCGTTCGTGTCGCGCGTGGACGAACGTTTCAAGCTCGCGTCCGGCGTGTGGGTGCTCGCGGGCGAGTTGCGCGCGGCGTTCCTCGCCGAGTGCAGCGACGTCGCCGACGTCGTCGTGAGCGGCGAGGGCCGCGACATCGTCGGGCTGCTGGTGTGGCCGACGGTGGAAGGCCGGCTGCTCGACCGCGACGTGCTGCGCGTGCAAGTCGCCGACGCGATGCGGCGCCTCGCATCGAATACGGGGCCGGCGATTCGGCCGCGTCGCGCGCTCGTCGTCGACGCGCGGCGCGGCAGCGACGAACGCGCACATGCGGCTGCGCACGCGCGGCTGCACGCGAGCGAGCCCGACGCGGAGGTGATCGTCGTATGACGGACGGGCTGCTCGCCGGCGTCAACGTCGGCGGAACGACGACGAGCGTCGTGCTCGGCACGGCCGGCGGGACGATTCTCGAGCGGCGTGCTTGGCCGACGCAGGCGCGGGACGGCGAAGCGCTGTACGCGGCGGTGATCGACGCGCTGCGCGCGCTGGCGGGCGACGCGCGGGCGATCGGCGTCGCGATCGGCGGGCCGATGGACGCGCGAGCCGGCGTCGTGGTCTCCGCGCCGCATCTGCCGGGGATGCACGGGTTGCGGCTCGGGGAACGCCTGCGCGCGGATTTTGAAAAGCCCGTCGCGGTCCACCACGACGCCGCGGCGTGCGCGCTTGCCGAAGTGCGGTGGGGAGTGGACCGTGGCGTGGGCGGGCTGGCCTATCTCACGTGCGGCACGGGCTTCGGCGCGGGGATCGTGATCGACGGCCGTGCGCGTTACGGCTCGCATGGATTCTCGCCGGAGCTCGGACACGTGCGTTATCGCGATAACGGTCCGGACGTCTTCGGAAAACCGGGCTGCTTCGAATCGTACGGCGCCGCCAGCGCATTGCCGAAGCTCGCGCGCTTGCGCGATCCGTCGTTCTCGGCGGCGACGGGCGCCGAGGTCGCCGAACGCGCGGCGCGCGGTGACGCGATCGCACAGGCCGCGTTGGACGACAACGCCGCCGCGGTTGGCGCTGCGTGCGCACTGCTCGCCGACCTGCTCGTACTCGACGTGATCGTACTAGGCAGCCTCGCGACGTATCTCGGCGAGCCCTGGATCGAATGCGTGCGCACGACGTTCGGTCGCGAGGCGCTGCCGGACCACGCGGCATCGTGCACGCTGCGCGCACCGTCGCTCGACGCGCTGCAGGATCTCAGCGGCCTGGCCGCGGCCTTCGACGCGACATAAAAAGCGACGGGTACCGCGTCCTTGCGAACGCGGTACCCGCGATGGTGAGGCGATACCTGAGCATGGATACCGTACCACACCATATTCCGCCGAGGCAACCCGACGGGCTGGAGCGTGCGGGAATCGAACCCGCGAGCAATACTGCTCAGGTATCGCTTCGAAACCATCGAACGCCCCAGCGCTGGGTCAATCACGCTGACTCATGCAACGGCAAGGGCCTGAGCGAGAAAGAAACGAGCACCCCGTGCTTTGATGAGGTGCTCGCGATGGTCGTGACGGTACTTGAGCCGTGGGCAAATCGTATCATGCTGTGCGGCCCGAGGCAACCCCATCCGAGGGGTCTACCCTGAACCGTTTAGTAACGGCCCAGAATGCGCTGCTCTCCGCCTATTGCGGCCAATGCATCGCTCAGGCGCGTGTCGTCGACGTTTGCGAGCTCGACGAAGAACCGGTAGCGGAACGCGACACGACGGTCCGGGCGTGCGATCAAGAACCGCAAGTCGATTGCACGGTCGGCGAACGCGCTGAGCGCGTCGCGCAGCGAGCCGGGGCGGTCGTTCACAGCGATGCCGACGCACGCCCGGTCGCCGGGTCCCGCTTCATCGGTGCGCGCGATCAGGAAGAACCGCGTGTAATTCTCCGCTTCGTCCTGGATGCCGCGAGCGAGGATCGTTCCGCCGTGGATCTCTGCGGCGAGCGCCGGACCGATGGCGGCGACTGCCGGATCGCCGAGCGCGACGATTTCCCGCACGGCACCCGCCGTGTCCGTCGTCGTCTGCTGTTCCCAGCCGTGAGCTTCGACGTAGCGTCGGACTTGCTCCAGCGCGACGGGATGCGAGCGAACCTCGCGGATCGTCGACTCGCTCGCGCCGGACGTGCCGATCAGGCATAGCTCGATCGCGAGCGTCGTCTCGCCGCGGATGCGCAGCGCGGGGTGTTCCCACAGCAGCTCGTAGTTGCGCGGGACCGGCCCCGCGATCGCGTTCTCGACCGGCAGCACGGCGTAGTCGGCTTCGCCCGAGTCGAGCGCGGCTGCGGCCGCGTCGAACGAACCGTAGCCGCGCGTCTGCGCGCCCGGCACGAGCGCGCGTGCGGCGACGTCGCTGAACGCTCCGGCGTGGCCCTGGTATGCGACGATCGGCATCGTAGCTTCAGACGGGCGCGTTCGCGGCGGCACCGAGCCGGAACGCCGCGACGTAGGCCTTGAAGATCACGCGGTAGTCGTCGTGTACGAAGCGGACGCTGCGCGGGCCGATGCGCTCGAAACCCGGCATCATGTCCACGAAGTCCGCGTTGTGCGTCCAGCAGAAATCCAACTCCAGCGTGATTGGCGGCTCGAACACGAACGGCTTCGCCTCTTTGACGCGCGCGATGGCCTCTTTCGCGCCGGCGTGGATCAGCTCGCGGGCGCGCGCGGGCGACAGCGAGTTCGTTGCGAAGCGGCCAATCGAATCTTTCACGACGACGCCCGTGATCCACGGCATCACGGCCATCGTCTGCTCGATGCACGCGCGGTCGCCCGTGATCAGCACGACCGGCACGCCGGCGAGCCCGAGCACCGCGGCGTTCAGCATCGCCTCGCTGCATGGAAGGCCGTTTACTCGCGTCTCGCGTAGCGTCTCGCTCGTGTAGGTGTGGTCGAGCGTTGCGTACTGCGTGCCGACGGCGCCGTGGTAGCCGGTGAAGAACGCCGCGTCGAAGCTGCTGTCGATCCCTTCCGACATCGAGAAGGGCTTGCGGTTGCCGTAGATCATCCGCACGTCGTCGGGCAGCTCGTCCCACAGCACGTTGCGCATCGACGCGTGCGAGTCGTTCACGAGCACGTCGCGCGCGCCCGCCGCGCGAGCGCCGTCGATCGCGGCGCGCACTTCTTGCGACATCAGCCGCCGGTAGTACGGGTACTCCGTCGTGTTCGTGGGGTCGACTTGCGTCCACGAGCAGACGGCGGCGGTTCCCTCCATGTCCGCCGAGATGTAGAGCCTCATTTAACGAGTTGCCTTTGCGCGGCTGCGTAGCGTGCTTTCAGGTCGGCGTCGGCCGGCGCGAGCACCAGCGCGCGGTGATAGTAGTCCGCCGCCTTGTCGAACTTTTGCGCGGCGAACTCCATGTCGCCGAGCTGTACCAGCGCGGCACGGTCCTTCGGGTCGCGGGCGATCCGCGCTCGCAGTTCGGTGAGCTGCTGCATCACCGGCCCCGGCGGTCCCGCCGCGTTGCCGCCGCCGGTCGACGCACCCGGGAGCGCGTTCGCATTGCCTTGCGTGGGACCCGTGCCGGTCTGCGGGACGGTGAACGTCCCGGGCGGATCGGTCGCGAGCGGTGCGGGCGTCGCCGCGATGCGCGCGTCGCCTTGCTGGGCGGGCGTACCGCTAGGCCCGAACGCGGAGCCGGTCGTACCGAAGCCGATCCGCAGAAACCACCCCAGAATTCCAAGGAACGCGACGGCGAAGACCACGAGGATCGGAATTGCGATACGCGCCGGCAAGCCCACGCGGGTGAGTTGGCGAATGATGTCGCGTGCTCCCCGGTCTCCCCGACGTCGCCGAGCTCCAGCTGCTGTTCGCGCAGTACAACTGGATGCATTTCCGCGGCGAGATACCGACCTACCGGATCGCGTACAACGCGCGGTTCTCCAACAGCGCCGGCCGCGTCACGTACAAGCCGCCGCTGATCGAGCTCTCACCGAAACACCTGGTGGGCAAGGAGGGCGAGTTGCGCGAGACGCTGCTGCACGAGATGATCCACGCCTGGCTGCACGCGCTCGGCAAGAATCCCGGCCATACCGCCACGTTCAAGAGGAAGATGCGCGAGCTCGGCTTGCGCTCGATCTATCACGACCTCGGCACAGCGGCGCCGCTGAACGAGTCGACGAAACGCTACATCATCCGCTGCGAAAAATGCACGATGGAGCTGCTGCGCAAACGCAAGCCGTCGCCCAACGTGGTCTGCGCCCGCTGCCGCAAGCCGCTCGTGGTGTTCGAGGTCGTCGAGATGCGGCTGGTCGAACTCGGGCGCGCGGCGTCGAGGGCTGCACCGATGGGGAGAAAACATTGAGCGCCGGGGTTCGATTCCCGCCCGCTCCAGCCCGGTTTGCTTGTCGAACCGGAGACGGTGTGATAGAATCCTTTCCGGTCTCGGGTCTGTCGCACCATCGAACGAGCACCGTGTCGCAAGACACGGTGCTCGCCGCTTTCAGAGCGCCGCGCTGAAGAAGCTGTAGCCGTGCTCTTGGAGGACGGCTACCGAGCTGATCCCCGCGGGGACGATGTCGGTGCCAGGCAGTGCGCGTGCGCGCAGCTTTGCCTGGATGGCGAACGCGTCGCCGCCGTCGCCGTAACCTGCCGCCACGATGCGGTTTGCGATGTCGCCCAGTGCGGTGTTGCAGACGATGATGCGCACTCCGCGCGCGATGAGCGCCGGCACCGACCGGTCTCCGCCGCGGCCGGGCGCGGTGTGCGACCACGGGTTGCCTTGCGACGCGTCCACGGTGAGGAATTCTTGCTGGACCTTCTTGACGATCTCGGCGAGCTTGTACGTGCGCCAGGCCTCGTCGTCCAAGCCGATCGTCGCCGCCGACCCGAACAGGACGAGGGCGATCTGCACGTTGCCGTCGGGCTCGTTCCAGCCCACCTTGAACCCGTTGAGCGTGTTAACCACGTACTGTAACGGTGCTCCGTCGTCGACGCGCGCTGCGGCGATGAGCTGCCGGTGCTTCGCGCTGCTCCGAACGCGCGCCAGGAAGGCGGCCTCATCGAGAATCACGTTGTCGGCGGCACTTGCGGGCGTGCCCGCGGCCCCGACCGCGCCGGCCGTCAACGCGGCGACGGCCCCAGCGGCCAGGAACTCGCTTCGTTTGGTCATGCAGTCACGATACCCCACCGGGCGCACAGACCGACCGGATGGCTGTGATAAGAATTGATGTAGAGATTCGATCTGTTTGCCGCTTTCTCAGAAGAGGTGACGGAGCGCAAGTCCCAGCGCCGCCGCGATCAGCGCCGCCGCCAGCAACGTGATCAGCGTCGGTGACGACACGCGCTTTTGGATGACCGGGCCGATGCTGCCGCCGACGAGGCCGCCCAGCACGAGCGGCAGCGAGAACGGCCAGTCGACGTCGCCGCTGAGCGCGTGCGTGAGGACGCCGACCGGTGCCGTGGTCGTGATGACGAACGCGCTGGTGGCCGTGACGATGTGCGGCGGCATCCGCGCCGCGATCAGCAGCAGCGGGATCAGCACGACGCCCCCGCCGATCCCGAACAGCGAGGAGAAGAAGCCGATGCCGAACCCGGCGACGACGCCGACGCGCGGATCGTGCGCGAAGGTCCGTTCGCCGGCGGCGCGTGACGTGATCGAACGGCGCCGCACGACGAGCACCGCGAGCACGAACAGCACGACCCCGTACGCAACGTCGAAGCCGCTCGGCGTGAAGCGCTTCACCGCGAAGACGCCGATGATGCTGCCGGGCACGGCGCCCAGCGTGAACGGTAGCGCGAGCCGCAGGTCGACGACGCGGTCGCGCACGTAGCCGAACGTCGACGCGCCGGTGTTCGCGAGCACCATCAGCAGCGACGTGCCGGCGACTTGCGCCGGCGGCACGCCGAACACGATGCGCAGCACGGGGATGATGACGAACCCGCCCCCCAGCCCGACGATCGAGCCGAAAATGCTTGCCGCTACGCCGATCGCGAACAGCTCGAGCGCGCCGAGCGCTGTCATCGTGCGCGTCGCGCGAGAATCAGCTCTGGACGCGCCCGATGTAGCGGCGGTCGCGCGTGTCGATGCGAATCACGTCGCCGGGGTTGACGAACAGCGGGACGTTGACCGTCGCGCCCGTTTCGAGCTTCGCTGGCTTGGTGGCGCCCGTCGCGGTGTCGCCTTTGAAGCCGGGATCGGTTTCTTCTACCTTCAGCTCCACGTGCGCCGGCAGATCGGCGCCGATCGGCGTGCCGTCGTGGAACTGAACCGCGATGCGCATGCCGTCCTTGAGAAAGTCGGCGGGGTCGCCGATGACGTCCTTCTGCAGCGTGAAGTTCTCGTACGTCTCGCTGTCCATGAAATGGTAGCCGTCGGCGTCGTTGTAGAGCATCTGCATGTCGCGGTTGTCGACCGTGGCGCGCTCCAGCTTCTCGCCGGCGCGAAACGTGCGTTCGACCGTCGCGCCGCTCTTCACGTTCTTCAGACGGGTGCGCACGAACGCGGAGCCCTTCCCCGGCTTGACGTGCAAGAACTCGATGACCGTCCAAAGCTGGCCTTCGATGACGATGGTAACGCCGTTGCGGAAATCGTTGCTGCTAATCATCTTGTACTGCCGCTTTCAGCAAACTGAGGCGGTTTTCCGTCCCGTGCCGGAGCCGCTCGAGGTTCTCGCGATGGCGATAGATCACGAACAGCGCCAAGACGATGCCGCAGACGAGGCCCTCCCTGCCTAGGCCGTACCACAGCACGAAGCCCATTGCGGCCGATGCGAGCATCGACGCGACCGACGCGAAGCCGCACGCGATCACGATCGCGACCCACACGAGCATGAACGCGAGACCGGCCGGCCACCACAGCGCGAAGAGCGCGCCGAAAAAGGTGGCGACCCCTTTCCCGCCTTTGCCGCCGAGGAAGGGCGACCAGCAGTGGCCGACCACCGACGCGACCGCGGCAAGCGTGCCGGTATCGGCGCCGCCGAGTTTCATGGCCGCGAGCGTCGGGACGAAGCCTTTGAGCGCGTCGAGCGCGAGCACCGCGATCGCGCCGCGTTTGCCCAGCGTGCGCAGCGCGTTCGCCGCGCCGATGTTGCCGCTGCCCGACTTGCGGATGTCGGTCTTGTAGAACGCGCGCGATACGAGCACGCCGAACGGGATGGCGCCGACGAAGAACGCCACGACGACCGCGGCGACGGACAACACGGTTGAATTCACCGTGAATGCTCTCCGTGGTCGCCCTCGTCGCGCCGCGAGCGGAACTCGAACGTGAGCGGCACGCCTTCGAAATCGAACTCCGCGCGCAGCGTGTTCTCGATGAAGCGCTTGTACGACGCGGGCACGAGGTCGGGGTCGTTGACGTGGAACACGAACAGCGGCGGGTGCGTCTGCGGCTGCGAAACGTACAGCATCTTGAGCGGCTTGCCGGAGTGAATCGGCGGCGGGTGCGCGAGCACCGCGTCGCGCACGATCGCGTTCAACTTTGCGGTGGGGATGCGGCGGTCGAGGTTGGTCGCGACCTTTTCGACGAGCGGCATCAGGCTCTGCAAGCGGCGCTTCGTGAGCGCCGAGAGGAACGTCACCGGCGCGAACGACGCGAACGGCAGCTGCGCGTGGATCTCGTTCGCCAGATCGCCTTGGCTGTACTCGCCGAGCTCGCGTACCAAGTCGTATTTGTTGCCGACAATGATGAGCGCCTTGCGCTCTTCGAGCGCGATGCCGGCGAGGCGGCGGTCCTGATTCGTCGGGCCCGTGAGCGCGTCGATCAGCAAGATCGCGACGTCGCAGCGCGCGATCGCCTTGAGGGAGCGCAGCGACGAATAGTATTCGATCGAGCCGTGGTGGCCGGGTTGTTTGCGCACGCCGGCGGTGTCGATCAGCCGGAACGTGCGGCCGCTCCACGTGAACAGCGTGTCGATCGCGTCGCGTGTCGTGCCGGGGACGTCGGACACGATCGCGCGCTCTTCGTTCAGCAGGGCGTTGAGCAGCGACGACTTCCCGACGTTGGGCCGGCCGATCAGCGCGAGCGAGAGCTCCGCCTCGCCCACGTCGCTCGGATCGTCCGGCGGCAGCTTCTCGACGATTGCATCGAGCAGATCGCCGGTGCCTTCGCCGTGCAGCGCCGAGACGCCGTACACCTCGCCGAAGCCCAGCCCGCCGAACTCCGCGTGCACGGACGCGGCGTGCTTGGGCGACTCGATCTTGTTCGCGACCAGGATCACCGGACGCCGATTGCGCCGCAGGATGTCCGCGACGTCCGAGTCGACCGGCGTGAGACCGTCCTGCGCGTCGACGACGAACACGATCACGTCGGCGTCGCGCGCGGCGGACTCCGCTTGCGCCTGCGTACCGCGCGCGATGCTGTCGTCGCGGTCGACCTCCGTATCGATGCCGCCCGTGTCGACGAGCGTGAACGTGCGGCCTTGCCATTCGGCGAGCGCGTACAGGCGGTCGCGCGTAACGCCCGGCGTGTCCTCGACGATCGCGAGGCGCTGCCCGAGGAGGCGGTTGAACAGCGCGCTTTTCCCCACGTTGGGGCGCCCCACGACCGCAACGGTCGCAGGTCGCACGCGCAAGGAGGGTGCGAGGGCTTCGGACATGACCGACCAAGGTTCCCATCGATATGCTCCGTCGCCTCGCGGCGGTCGTCGTCTGCGTGCTTCTCCTGGCCGCCGTCCCGACCGGATCGCTCTACGTGACGACCCTCCCGACCGGGGCGGACGTCTGGATCGACGGCACCTACGTGGGCCGCAGCCCGCTCGTGCTGGGCGCCCTGGTGGCCGGCCGCCACACGGTCGGCCTCACGAAGACCGGCTGGGACCCGCTCCAGCTCGACGCGAGCGTCGTCGCCGGCCAGACGACGCTCAGCTCCACGCGGCTCGAGCCGGCCCGCGCCGGTGGGCTGCACCCGCTGCCGGGCTGGATCTCGATCCACGGCACGGTCCGCACGCTGTACGTCGACGGCTTCGCGGTGGTGCCGGCGAAGGACGGGACCATCTTGGCGGCGGCCGGGACGCACGAGCTGAGCTTCCGCACTGCTCGGGGCAAGATCACGCGACCGGTAATGGTGTGGCCGGCCACGCGGACGGAGGTGGTGCTGCAGCCCGAGGCCGAGGCGGCGCGGCCCAGCGTCGTTGCGCCCGCGGAGGACTACGTGCCGCGCGGCGCGATCCAACTCGTCGGCGAGAAGGTCGTCGTGCGTTACCGCGGCCATGAAGTGGTCGGGCACATCGGCTCGACGTCGTACCGCGTCGACGGCAAGACGGTCGACTACGGCGAAGCACCGACGATGATCGGCTCGCGGCTGTATCTTCCGCTCGACCTCCTCACCACGCTCTCGTCGGAAACTCGCTGATGTCTCCGCTCTCCGAAATGATCGCATAGTGGCTCAGATCTACATCGAAACCCACGGCTGCCAGATGAACGAGGCCGACTCGCAGGACATCCAGCGCCGCGCGATCTCGGCTGGTTTCACGCTGGCGGAGCGGCCCGAAGATGCGGCGGTGCTCGTGCTCAACACGTGCACGGTGCGCGACAACGCGGAGAAGCGAGCGTACGGGCGCATCGGGCACTGGAAGGCGATCAAGAACGCGGACCCGTCGGTGAAGGTGATCGTCACCGGATGCCTGGCGGAACAGGACAAGGGGCGCATGCAGCAGATCGTGCCGCACGTCGACGGCGTATTCGGCACGAGCGAGCTGGGCGCGCTCGGCGACGCGCTCGCGGCGTGGCGCGCGGAGTATCCCGACGACGACTTCAGCGTGGACCGCGAGATCGAGACCGTCATGGGCGGCGCCGGCGAGGGCATCGCGGGACCGTACGACGGGCTGCGCGGTTTCGTCACGGTGCAGCGCGGCTGCTCGTACTACTGCACGTTCTGCATCGTGCCGCACGTGCGCGGGCGCTTCGACCATCGCCCGATGCGCGACATCCTCGACGACGTCCGGCAGAAGACGGCCGACGGCGCGCGCGAGATCACGCTCGTCGGACAGACGGTGAACGCATACAAGGAGCCGGCGACCGGCGCCGACTTCGCGGACCTCATCGAAGAAGTGTGCGCGATCGAGTCGGTGGAGCGCGTCGGCTTCGTCAGCTCGCACCCCAAAGATCTCAACGAGAAACTCGCGCGGGTGTGCGCGACGCTGCCGAAGATGAACCCGCGCTTTCATCTTGCGCTGCAGTCGGGCTCCAACCCGGTGCTGCGCCGGATGAACCGCAAGTACACGCTCGAGCAGTTCCTCGAGCGCATCGCGACGTTCACATCCCACAACCCGAGCTGGGCCATCACGACGGATCTGATCGTCGGCTTCCCCGGCGAGACGGAAGACGATTTCCAGCGGACGGTCGACGTGTGCAAGACCGGGATCTTCGCGCAGGCGTACATGTTCGCGTACTCGCCGCGGCGCGGGACGCCGGCCGCGGTGTGGCATGCGGCGAACGCCGTGCCGAAGGACGTCGCGCAAGACCGCTTCGTGCGACTCAAAGCCGTGCAGGACGAAGCGGTGCGCGCCTATCACGACCGCAAGGTCGGCACCACCGTGCGCGCGTTGATCCACGGCGTCTCGCGCAAAGACAAGACGAAGCTGAGCGCCAAGACGGTCGACAACGTGACGGTGAACATCCCGATGACGGAGTCCGCGCCCGATCTGTCGCGCCCGTGGGCCGACGTGCGCGTGGAGAGCGCTTCGGTGTGGGGCGTGCGCGGAACGTGTGTCGGCCGCGCGGCGAGCTATGACGGCAGCGCCGAGCCGGTGGCCGCGCCGATGATCGACTTGCTCGCCGTGTAGCTAGCCTGTTCGCAGCAGCCGGTCGCGCCACCTGACGTTGCGCCCGCGCAGGCCCATCGCCCACACCGCGACGCCCAGCGCATCGCGCAGCGGTATCAGCAACGGCTCCGGCGGCCGTTGCGTGCCGAGCGCGCGGCGCGCTGCGCGGTGGACCGCCAGCCGGGCGAGCGCGGCGAGCGCGACGACCGGCACGATGCGTTTGCGGTCGCGCGTCAGCACCGCATAGAGCAGCGCGAGCGGAAGCGGATACGTCAGGATGATGCCCGCGTAGCTTTTCGGGCGTACGGTGCGGATCGTGCGAGCCCAGCGCAGCTCGTGCGAAAACAACGCGCGCAGTCCGGGTTCGCTCACCGTGTTCGTGACGGCGTACGGCGCGAACGCGACGCGCAGACCGTGCTCGCTGACGAGGTGTCCCATCGCGTGGTCGTCGGCGAGGTGCGTCCCGACGGCGCGTAGGCCGCCGATGGCGTCGAGGACGTCGCGCCGGATCGCCATCGTCGCGCCGAAGCAGTACGTCAGCGGCTCGACCGCGATCGCCACGAGCGCGGACGGCACGAATTGTTCGCCGATCCACATCGCGCCTAGCCGCGACGCGAGCCCGTCGTCGGCTGCCTCGCCGCGATAGACGCACGTCGCGGCGCCGACGCGCTCGTCGTCGAACGCGCTCGCGACCGCATCGAGGTAGTCCGGACCCACCCGCATGTCGCTGTCGGAGATCGCGAGCAGCGCGTGCTTCACGTGCGGCACCATCGGTTCCAGCGTCGCGATCTTCGGGTTGCGGTGCTCGGCGACGCCGTTGCCCACGACCACCGTGGTGCGGTCGGGATGCTCGGCAGCGACGCGCCGGATGGTCGGCAAGGCTGAGTCCGCGGGATCGAGCACGCCGAACACGACGTCGAACTCGGGATAGTCCTGCGTGCAGAACGAGCGCAAGTTCTCCGCCAATCCCGGTTCGACGCCGCGGACCGGTTTGAGGATCGTGAACCCAGGCCGCCGCTTCGGCCGGGCGGGCGGACGCAGCGCGAACGCGCGCAAGCGGCTGACGGCGAGCACCGTGTATGCGATGCCGGACAGCGTTGCGCCGAGCGCGACGGCCGCGGCGACGTCGCGCGCTTCAGCTCGCACGGACGATGTCCCGGAACGCGATCCGCTCGATGCCGTTCGCGCGCACCGCGTCGGCGACGTGCGGGCTCACCAGCGCGGCGAACTCGTCTTCGAGCCGGTACGCTTCGAGATCGTGCGCGATCCCGGGCCAGCGGCCCGTCGCCGCATGGAAATACAGCTCGGTCGTGCCGGCCGGCAGCCGCGCGAGAAAGCCGAGCACGCGTTCCTGCGTCATGCGACCGGTGTCGTTGAAGCCGAAGACGTGGTCGTTGTGCGCGACGCCGCTTGCGCGCAGCCGCGCTTTCATCAGGTGCAAGAACGGTGAGAGGAACGGGGCGTGCCCCGGCTCGTCGGGGATGCGCATCGGCGGGCGGCCGTAGTCCGCGGCGACCTTCAAGATGAGCCGCAGTACCGTCGGATGGAGATGGTAGTGGCATTGCGCGTTCACGTGGTCGAACGGTAGTCCCGTCGCCGCGAACGCCGCGAACTGCGCGCGAATCTCCGCTTCGAGCTGGCGCTGTGCCGAGCGGCGGAAGAAATAGCGCACGCCCGCACGTGCAAGCGCGTTCGAGAACAGACCGTCGCCGCCGACGAGGTCGGGTATGCGCTCCGGCAGCAGCAGCGGGCGCCCGGCGACGACGACGACGTGCAGGCCCACGGCGAGCGTCGGGTTGGCGCGCGCGCGAGCGACCGCGTCCTGCGCCGCTTGTTCCGCTACCATCAAGCTCGCCGCGGTGACGATGCCGTCGCGGTGGCCGCGCTCGACCGCCTCGTTCACCGGGATCGCAAGTCCGAAGTCGTCGACCGTGACGATCAGGCGGCGCCGCACGCGCGCTGCCTCCTCGGCGTGCAAGCGAAAGCCCTGCCATCCACATTCTCCACAGGGAGGGATCGCCGTGCGGCGGGAACGGGCGGCAGATGCGGTCACGGCTCGGATGACGACGACCCTGACGTGGTCGCCGATGCTCGAGCAGTATTTCGGGATGAAGCATCGCTATCCCGAGGCGATCTTGCTTTCACGCGTCGGCGACTTCTACGAAGCCTATGGTGAAGACGCCGAGACGATCGCGCGCGCGCTGTCGATCGCGCTGACGTCGAAGGAGGCGGGCGGCGGGCGGCGCGTCGCGATGGCGGGCGTTCCGCATCACGCGCTCGACGGCTACCTTGCCAAGCTCATCGCGCAGCGGCGTGTCGTCGCGCTGGCGGAGCAGCTCGAAGCGCCGATCCCGAACAAGCTGGTGCGGCGCGACGTCGTGCGCGTCGTGACGCCGGGGACGCTGCTCGAAGAGCACATCCTCGAACGCTCCGCGCACAACTACCTCGCGGCGATCACCGCGTACGACGATGTCATCGCGCTCGCGCACGCCGACATCTCGACCGGCCACGTGTCGGCGACGGCGTTCGACGGCGAGTCGGCGCTCGAAGACGTCCTCGCCGAGATCGGGCGGCTCGAACCGGCCGAGCTCGTCGCCGACGTCCCCAACGACGTGCGCGCGGCGCTCGAGGCGTCGCTGGAGGAGGCGCAGACGCGCATCACCGCGCCCGTGCTCGCCGCGGTGGGAGAACGGGCGCGCGATCCGATCGACGGCTTCTCGTTCGACGCATCGCTCGCGATGCACCGCGCGCTCGACGCGCTCGGCGCGTTCGTGCGCCGCGTCAGCGTGCAGCATAGCGGCGCGACAGCGCTGCGTGACGCGCAGTTCTACCGCCAGGCGACCTTCCTCGCGCTCGACCCGAACACGCGCAAGAACCTCGAGCTCACCAGAGCGCTCGGCGCCAACCCGCGTGCGACGCTGCTCGCGACGATCGACCGCACGCGCACCGCGATGGGCTCGCGGCTGCTGGGCCGCTGGGTGCTGGCGCCGCTCGTCAACGCGGCAGCGATCGGCGCGCGCGCCGACTGCGTCGAGGCGCTGCTGCGCGACGCCGCGCGACGGCTCGCACTGCAGGACGTGCTGCACGGCTGCTTCGACCTCGAGCGCATCGCGCAAAAGGTGCGTTTCCGCCGCGTGCTGCCGCGCGACTTGGCGTCGCTGCGCCGCACGCTCGCGCTGCTCGACCCGATCGCCGACGCGCTGCGCGAGACGTCGCTGCCGGCGGGCATGCACGCGATCGCCGCGCGCGTCGGGCAGTACGACGAGCTGCGTGCCGACCTCGCCGCGACGCTGGTGGACGACCCGCCGGCGACGCTGGCCGACGGCGGCGTCGTGCGCGGCGAAGCGAGCCCCGAGCTCGCGGAGTGCGTGGCGCTGCGCGGCGACGCGCGCGCGCGGATCGCGGCGCTCGAAGAGCGCGAGCGCGAGCGCAGCGGCATCAAGTCCCTCAAGGTGAAGTACGCGTCGGCGTTCGGCTACGCGATCGAAGTGCCCAAGGCGCAGATCGCCAACGTTCCGCCGGACTACACGCGCAAGCAGACGCTGGCGAACGGCGAGCGCTACGTGACGCCGGAGCTGCGCGAGCTCGACGTCGCGATCGCGTCCGCGGAGTCGCGCCAGCTGCGGCTGGAGCAGGCGCTCTACGAAAATCTCGTCGAGCGGATCGCGGAGCGCGTCGACGATCTGCTGGCGACCGCCGATGCGCTGGCGGAGCTCGACGCGTACTGCTCGCTGGCGCAGGTCGCCGGCGAACGCGGCTACGTGCGCCCATCGTTCGCCGAGGACAGCATCGTCGAGATCGTCGACGGGCGGCATCCGGTTATGGAAGCGCTCCTCGGCTCGTCGTTCGTTCCCAACGACCTACGGCTCGGCGCGGAGCGCGCGCGTTTCATCCTGCTCACCGGGCCCAACATGGGCGGCAAGTCGACGTACCTGCGCCAGACGGCGCTGCTGGTCGTGCTCGCGCAGATCGGCTCGTTCGTGCCCGCGCGCGCCGCGAAGCTGGGGATCGTCGACCGCATCTTCACGCGCATCGGCGCCGGCGACGATCTCGCGTCGGGACAATCGACGTTCTACGTCGAGATGGCTGAGGCGGCGAACATCCTGCGGCGCGCGACGGACCGCAGCTTGCTGCTGATCGACGAGATCGGCCGCGGCACCGGTACGGTCGACGGCCTCTCGATCGCGCAGGCCATCTGCGAATATCTGCTCGAGCGCGAGTCGCGCGCGCCGATGGCACTGTTCGCGACGCACTTCCACGAGCTCGTGTCGCTGGCCGACCGCTGGCCGCTTCTCGAGAACTTCCACATCACCGCGGTCGAGAGCACGAAGGGCGGCGCGCCGGTGTTCTCGCACCGCGTGCTGCCGGGTTCGTCGTCGCGCTCGTTCGGGATCGAGGTCGCGCGCATGGCGGGTCTCCCGCCGGCCGTCGTCGCCCGCGCGCGCGAGATCGCCGAAGTGCTCGAAGGCCGGCCGACGCTCGAAGTCGCGGTGCCGCTGCGCGGCAAGCTCGCGAAGCCCGGCGTGATCGAGCAGCCGCTGCTGTTCGACATGTGATCTTGCGCGATCAGCGCAGGAGTTTGTGGTAGAACACGGCGTCCTCGAAGGTGCCGGCGGCGTTCTTGCCCGCGTTCGGCACGAGCCCCGTAAGCTCGTAACCGTTCGCGCGGTACAGCGCTTCGGCCGGTTCGCCCGGCGCCGTCTCGAGCAAGAGCACCTCGATGCCGCGGACGAACGCGTCGTCTTCGAGCTCGTCCAGCAGCGCGCGCGCGATGCCGCGCCGGCGCCACGCGCGCAGCACGATCAGCTTTTCGACCTCGGCGCGGTGGCGCGTGGTCGGGAAGCGCCCGCGCTCGCGCTGCACCGCACCGACCAGATCGTCGCCGGCGAACGCGGCGAACAGCGCGCAGTCGTTGCCGTCGAAGCGGGGGATGCGTGCTTCCCAGTAGCGTGCGGCGTCGTCGGGATCCAGCGGCCGATCCCAGCCCAGCGACGCTCCGCCGTCGACCGCGTCGACCGTCAGCCGCACGAGGTCGGGCACCAGCGCCTCGCAATCGGCGGTGACGAGCGAGCTGATTGCGATCACGCGGTGATGATAGGGCGCCAGAGGCGGCTTCGGCAAGGGTACACGGTAGCGGAATGAACCGAGCGTGGCTGAACCGCAACCAGCTCGACGCGATCACCGGCGTCGCCTGGGTGCTCATCGCCGTGGTCGTCGGCATCGTGATCCACCGCGTGGCGTACTGGCTGTTCGCGCGCTGGGCGGAGCGGCGGCATAGCACCTTCGCGGCCGCGGTCGTCCGCCGGACGTGCCGTCCGGCCGCGTACATCTTCCCGCTCGTCGCGATCCTCGCCGCGGCGCCGCAGCTCGATCTCCCCGACGCGTGGACGCGTCCGGCGATCCACCTCACGGGGCTGCTGACCATCGCCGCGGTCGCGTGGACGATCATCGCGACGATCCGGCTGTTCGGCGACCTCGTGATCGCGCGCAACCGCATCGACGTCGCGGACAACCTGACCGCGCGCCAGCTCGGGACGCGCGTGGACATTCTGACCCGAGTCGTCGTGACACGACGCCGTTCGAGAACTGGACGCGCCGCACGGCGAACCTGGTCGGCGAGGTGTATCTGTTCGCCGACTACACGGTCGACGTCGCGGCGCTGCGCGCGCAGCTGGCGCGCATTCTCGAAGGCACGCCGTTGTGGGACGGCCAGACGCTTCAGCTCGAAGTGACCGACGCGACGGATCGCGCCGTGCAGCTTCGCGCGCTGGTGAGCGCGCGCGACAGCGGCACCCTGTGGGATCTGCGCTGCCACACGCGTGAAAAGCTGGTCACGTACATGCGCGAGACGCAGCCGGACGCGCTGCCGCGCCTGCGTTTGGCCGAAACGGAACGGGACGACATGCCACCGTCACGAACCGGCAACGATGGGGTCACCGAGGCGGAGCGACACTCCGGCGAGTGAGATGCAAGCAACAGCAGAAGCAACGATCGTGCCGGCAGCGCCCGACGTGGTCGCAGCAGGACCAACAACAACCGCCCGCAGACGCGCAAAACGAGAGGACTTCACGATACGGCCCATCACCGTCGCCGAATATTACCGCATGGCGCAAGCCGGAATTCTTGCGCCCCGCGAGCCGGTCGAGTTGCTCGACGGGCAGCTGATCGCGATGCCGCCCATGGGGCCGCCGCACGGCTACGCTGTGCATGCGGTGGCGAGATACTTTTTCAAGCGCTTTTCGGAACGGGCATACGTCAGCGTGCAGGGCCCGGTGACGCTCGACGAGTGGTCGGAGCTGGATCCCGACGTGATGCTTAGCGCGCTGCCTGCGGAGCGGTACGCCGTCGCACACCCGACACCAGCGGAGGTGCTGCTCGTGGTGGAGGTAGCGTCGTCCTCACTCCGCTACGACACCGGCATGAAATTCCGCGCCTACGCTCGGCGCGGCGTGCGCGAGTACTGGATCGTCGATCTGGAGCACGATCACGTCGACGTCTACCGCGAGCCCGACGGGGAACGATACAAGAAGCACCGGCGGGCGGGCCGAGGCAAGTCGGTTGCGCCGCTCGCATTCCCCGACGACGCGATCGCGGTGAGCGACATTCTGCCCCCGCTGCGGTAGTCGCAGCATTCCGCCGGCTACGACGCGCGCGAAGACGACAATCTGCTCGGGACTCCACGGGCGTTCGTCAGCGATCCCTTCGGCAACCGCATCGAGCTGATCGCCGGCCGGAACGTCTCAAAAGGGGAGCCGGTCCCCGACCTTTGAACGGGGCGGGGTGATTCGGCTCCTGGATTCTGAAACGATCGGACAGATTGCGGCCGGCGAGGTGATCGAGCGGCCGCTGTCGGTCGTCAAGGAGCTCGTCGAGAACGCGCTCGACGCGGACGCGACGCGGATCGCGGTACGCGTGCGTGGCGGCGGCCTTGCCGAGATCGAGGTCGCCGATGACGGCGTTGGAATCGCGCCGGACGATTTGCCGCTTGCGGTGACGCGGCACGCGACCTCGAAGCTGGCGGATGCCGCGGGACTCACGCGTGTCGACACGCTGGGCTTTCGCGGCGAAGGGCTCGCGTCGATTGCGGCGGTCGCGAAGGTGACGATCGTTTCGCGGACCGCGGGCGCCGAGGTTGCGACCGCGCTCGACGCGCACGCGGACGAGCTCGGCGAGCCGCGGCCGCTCGCCGGGCCGCCCGGGACACGCGTGATCGTGCGCGAGCTGTTCGCCAACGTGCCGGTGCGCCGCGAGTACCTGCGCTCGCCGGCGGCGGAGTTCGCGCGCATCGGGGCGTGGCTCGCGACGCTCGCGCTCGCGTATCCGCACGTCGGCTTCTCGCTGGAGCACGACGGCAAGGCGGCGTTCGCGTTCGCGCCGGGCGACGATCTCGCGCCGCGGCTGCGGCATGTGTTCGGCGTGTCGTCGTCGACGATGGTCGCGATTCGCGCGGGCGATGCGCACGCCGGCGTGAGCGGCTGGGTGAGCTCGCCCGACGACGACCGGCCCGACCGCCGCAGTCAGATCCTGTTCGTCAACGGACGATTGCTGCGCAGCACGCTGGTGAGCGGCGCCTGGTCGGCGGCGTACCGCACGTTCGCAATGGTCGGGCGGTATCCGTACGGCGTGCTGTATCTGACCGTGCCGCCGCACGAGGTCGATCCGAACGTCCACCCGACCAAGAGCGACGTGCGGCTGCGTTACGGCGACCGCGTGCTGGCGTCAGTGAAGGACGCGATCGGCACGGCGCTGCGGCGCGGCGCGGTCGAACGGCTCGGACGGTCGATCTCCTTGGCTCCGCCGACGGGCGAGCTCGCGGGCGGAGCGGCGCAGATCGACTGGGCCGACTCGTTCATGCCGGCGACCAACGGTGCGAACGCGGAGCGCAAGACGCTGCGCGTGCTCGCGCAGGTCGACCGCACGTTCATCCTCGCGAGCGACGGCGACGCCGTGGTGCTGATCGACCAGCACGCCGCGCACGAGCGGATCGTGTTCGAGCAGCTTTCGGCGAACGCGCGCGCGCACGCCGCCGCGGAGCCGCTGCTGATCCCGTACACCTTCGAGGTGCGCCCGGAGGAAGCCGACCGGCTCGACGCGACGCTGGACGCGCTGGCGGCGGGCGGGCTTCACGTCGAGCCGTTCGGCGAGCGTGCATATCGCGTCACCGCCACGCCCGCGCGACTCGTGCACGCGGGGCGGACGCGCCCGTTCGACGTCGCGCAATTCATCGACGTGCTCGGCGACGACGTGCGCGGGCTCGACGCGGACCAGCGGGTGTGGGCGTCGCTGGCGTGTCATTCCGTCGTGCGCGCGCACGAGACGCTGGAGTATCCGGAGATGACGGCGCTCGTCGAACGGCTGCAGCGGTGCGAGAACCCGATGCACTGCCCGCACGGGCGGCCGACGATCGTGCGGCTCGAACCCGAGCGCATCGCGGCGCTCTTCAAACGGGTGTGACGCCCGGCGTTCTGATCCTCGCGGGGCAGACGGCGTCCGGCAAGACCGCGCTCGCGCTGGAGCTCGCCGAGCGGTTCGGCGCGGAGATCGTCGGCGCCGACTCGCGGCAGATCTATCGCGGGATGCCGGTCGGGACCGCGGCGCCGAGCGACGCCGACCGCGCGCGCGTACGGCACCATCTCGTCGAATTTCTCGATCCGCGCGAGCGGTATTCGGCCGCGCGCTTCGTCGCCGGCGCGCTCGCGGTGATCGACGACGTGCACGCGCGCGGAAAGCGCGCGATCGTCGCCGGCGGGACCGGATTTTACGTGCGCGCGCTCGCCGGCGACGTGACGCTCTCGCCGGCGTACGATGCGGACGTGCGCGAGCGGCTTGCGCGCGAGGCGCGCGTGCATCCGCCCGACGTGCTGGCCGGCTGGCTGCACGCGCTCGCGCCGGCGCGGGCAGCCGCGATCGCGGCGAACGATCCGTACCGCATCGTGCGGGCGCTCGAGGTCGCGCTCGTCGAGCGCACGACGCCGGCTTCGCGCCGCAACGACGCCGCGTCCGGCGAACATCTCCGCTCGCGCGGCATTCCGTTTCGCAAGCTCTACCTCGAGGTTGCGCCGGAGGCACTCGAACTGCGGATCGCCGCGCGCGTCGACGCGATGCTCGCGAACGGTTTCCTCGAAGAGGCGGCACGCGTCGGTGCGGACGCGGTCGCCGCCGATGCCGTCGGATATCGCGAGGCGCTCGCGTTTCTCGCCGGATTTTCGACCCGTGCCGAGCTGCGGACGCACCTGATCCGCAACACCCGCCGGTATGCGAAGCGGCAGGCGACGTGGTTTCGAACCGAGCCTGGGCTCGTTCGGATCCCGGCGGCCGAAGCGTTCGCGCACGCGGTCGCTCAGGCGGGAGCACTTCCGGGCTGGGCCTAAGCCAGCGAGCATGGCCACTCCGACAGGCTCCGGACGTCCGCAACCGCTTCAAGACGCGTACCTTGCCGAGGTGAAGCGCCAGGCCGTTCCCGTCACGATCTACCTGGTCAACGGCTTTCAGCTCAAAGGCGTGGTGAAAGGCTTCGACCCGTTCACCATCGTGCTCGAGTACGAGAAGAAGGCGCATCTGATCTACAAGCACGCCGTCTCGACCATCTCGCCGAACGGCCCGGTCAGCGCGTCGCTGGTGCCTGACGAGAGCGAGGCGGTCGCGCCGTGACGGCCGGCGTCCCGATCGTGAAGACGAACGGGACGGGCAACGAGTTCGTGCTGGTCGACGAGCGCGTCACGCCGGTCGCCGATCCCGTCGCGTTCGCGCGCGAGGTGTGCGACCGCGAGCGCGGGGTCGGCGCCGACGGCGTGCTGTTCGTGCAAGCATCGGAGCGCTTCGACGCGCGGCTGCGCATCGTCAACGCGGACGGCAGCGACGCGGAGATGTGCGGCAACGGCATGCGCTGCGTGGGGCGCTATCTCGACGAGCACGACGGCCGCGCCGCGGCGACCGTCGAGACGGAAGCCGGACCGATCGGAACGCGTGTGCTCTCGCGCGCGCCGTACCGGATCGCGGTGGAGATGGGCGAGCCGCGGATCGGCCTGCCGCACGACGTCGCCGGCTATCGGGCGACGCCGGTCGACGTCGGGAACCCGCACGTCGTGATCCGCGTCGACGACGTTCGCGCGATCGACCTCGCGGTCGACGGCCCACGGATCGAGCACGACCCGCGCTATCCGAACCGGACGAACGTGCACTTCGTGTCGCGCGCCGGCGACGGTTGGCGCGTGCGGCATTGGGAGCGCGGCGCGGGCGCTACACAGGCGTGCGGCACGGGCGCCGTCGCGGTCGCCGCGGTGCTCATCGCGAGCGGCGATGCAACCTCCCCGGTGTCGTTGCGGGTTCCGGGCGGCGTGCTGGACGTGACATGGAAGCCCGGCGGGCGCGCGACGCTCGCCGGCGACGCGGTGCTGGAGTTCGAGCGCGTCGTCGCCGCGTGACGCCGTGACAACGGCATGACCGGACTCGCGTATACCGACACGCGCGGCCGCATCTACTACGACGAAACGCGCTCGCCGCTCGCCGACGGCGGGATCGAACGCCGCCCGCGCCGCGAAGAGCTGATCCCCGCGCCGCCCGGCGCCGTGACGACGATGCTGCCGGGTCGGATGCCGTTGCTCGTCGGCGGCGGCGTCGCGGCGCGCCGGACCGCGCTCGCCGCGCTGCTGCCGGCCGGCTACACGCGCTTGCTGCTGCCCGCCTACCGCTCGCAGCGGGACGCGCCCGCGCTGCCGCTGTTCGGCTACACGTTCGCCTGCGTCGTCGACGACGAGCTGTACGTTGCCGCGATGCGTACCGACGAGAGCGAAGACTGGACGCCGCGCTACTTCGGCGAAGGCGAGCTCGAGGCGCTGCTGCATGCGCGGCAAGCGGAGGATCCGCGCAACCGCACGCTGGCGCAGCTAGCGGTGTGCTCGCGTGACTACGGCTGCTTCACCGCGCAGAACGTGTTCCTCGAACGCGGCGAAGCCGCGTTGCCGGTGTCGCCGAAATGCAACGCCGCGTGCGTTGCGTGCATCTCCGAGCTCGCGCCCGATGCGGGCATGCCGTCGCCGCAGACGCGCGTGTCGTTCGAAGCCGATGCCGACGACCTCGCGCGCATCGCGATCCGCCATCTGGAGTGCGTCGACGAGGGCATCGTGTCGTTCGGGCAGGGCTGCGAGGGCGAGCCGCTGCTGCGCGTGACGACGATCGAACGGACCATCGCGAAGGTTCGGGCGGCGCGCGCCAACGGCACGATCAACCTCAACACGAACGGCTCGCTGCCCAAGAGTCTCGGGCGACTGATCGACGCCGGGCTGCAAGCCGTCCGCATCAGCCTGAACTCGTTCCGCCCCGACGTCTACGCCGCGTATTACCGGCCGACCGGCTACGAGCTCGACGACGTGCTCGAATCGATCGCGCTCGCGGCCGACCGCGGGCTGCGCGTGTCGCTGAACCTCCTGACGCATCCCGGCGTGACCGACGAACGCGCCGAGGTCGAGGCGCTCGAACGCTTCCTGACCGCGCACCGCGTTGCGATGGTCCAGACGCGCACGCTCAACATCGATCCCGAGCGCTACTTCGCGCAAGTCGGACGGCCGGTCGAGCCGCTCGGCATGCGCGAAGCGCTGCTCCGCATCGAACGCCTTGGCGTGGGCCTAGGAAACTTCACGCACACGCACTAAGGCGCGGGCGGCATCATAGGCGCGGTCTTGTCGACGACCGCCGGCTGGCGGTGCGTGCGTGCGTGACCGCGGGCGTGCGCGATCGCGTCGCCGCCCACGGCAATCTCGTGCGCGTGCGTCGTCACGTCGACGCCCGCGCCGTTGGCGCGCAACGTCGTCGCGATGGTGCCGCCGGTGGCGCTCCGCGCGCCGACGACCAGCGAGCCGTCCTGGTTCTCCGACACCGTCTCCCCGCCGGAGAGGACGGCCGACTCGCCCTTGCCGAGCCGCACCTCGGCGCCGTTATCGTAGATCGCGAACGAACCGTCGCGGTTCATCGTCACGGCGTCCTGGTCGAAGTTCGCGTGCACCGTGGCCGACTGGTTCGACGTGACGCCGTTCGCGCCGGCTTGCGTGACCGCGGTCGAGACGCGATAGCCCCCGTCGATCTGCGTGCTGTGCACGAGATCGTTCTGCGAGGTCATGCTGTCCCAGTGCGCGTCCACCGCGCCGCCGCCTTCGCGCGTGCCGGTCGCCGCCAGATGCGGGTCGCCGGTCGAGCTCACGTCGAGATTTTCAAATCGCTGTCCCGAGCCGCCGGCCGAACAGGTTTGATTCTGCGGCTGCGCCGGGTTTTGCGCCGGCGTTTGGTTCTGGCTTTGGTTCAGAAACGAGCCGACGAGCTGTTGCAACAGGCTCACGAGGCCGGTGATGAGCCCGGCGATCGATATGTTCGAGGCACTCGACGCGCCGAACAGGCTGCTGACTTGATTGGTGCCGCTACCGTTGTCGGAGACCGCGCCGGATGCCCACCATGGGCGCGCGATTCCGTCGGGCGCCTGCGCGCGGGCAAATCCGCCGGCATTCCCGACGGAGCCGTTGTCGGCGCCGAACGGCGTTTCGAGCGCGGAGAGATCGAACCCGGTCCCCAGGCCGGGCCATTGTGTCTGCATCATCGGTGTGCGTGATCTCCTGAAAGAGTGGTCGCCCTCCAATCACGCGCTTGAATCGACGCGGCTAGGGTCTTGCCACGAAACGGTGCTGTCGCGCGTAGCGCTCGACATTACTACAGCAGGAACTAGCCATGGAGCGACCAACTGCCGTTCACGCATCTCATTGGATGTACGGGGTATAACGGGTGAACGGGTTGTTGCATCGCTGCACCGCGGTCACGGTCGCAGCCATCGTGCTTTTCGGGCAAGTCTGCACGCCATCGCGCGCGAGCACGCGAATTTCCGGTCTAACCACGAGGAGCACGCAGGCCGCTGCCGCGACTGTGCCGCACACGCCGCCGCAGCGGATCGCAGTGCCGGAACCGTCGCCTCGCGCGCGCACGCCGTTGCCGCCGCTCGCGTCGCTGCACGCGGCGGTCAGTCACGATATCCACGTTGCACACGGCGTGAGGGTTGCGGGGCCGCCGATGTTGCGGCCCGGCGAGATCGACGGCGTGTTGACGGCGGCGCGGCAGCGTGCGGCGCAAACGCGCTTGCATCCTCATGCCGTGGCACCGCCCATCACGCGCCCGGTAGCCCCAGGTATGCGTGCCGGTACGGCTCCGGGCAACTCTCGCGGACGCGGAACACGGACCGTTCAATTCGCCGCGGGCACCGGGATCAACCCGTGGTGGCGGTATCAGGAAGAGAACGTACCCGGCGGCGGCCACGTCATGATCAACGTCGGCACCGGCAACCTGCTGCTGCAAGACGACGACATGAGCGTACCGCACAAAGGCATCGCGCTGGCGTTCCGCCGCACGTACAACTCGCAGAGCCAGCATGACGTGAACGGCACCGACGGGAGCGCGCCCAGCATGTACGGCAACGGCTGGACGACCACTTTCGATGCGCATCTCTCCAGCAGCGCGCCGAACGTCACCACCGTCTGGGACATCGATGGCGCGCACTACGACTATACCTTGGCGTCGGACGGGGTGACGTGGACCCCGCCCACCGGTCAGCACGCGACGCTGACGTGGGACCGCGGGTGCGGCTACCTGTGGACCAAGAAATCCGGCACGTCGTACTACTTCTGGCAAGCACCCAACGGCCCGTGCGGTCCGTCATACGGCGGATTGTACGCGGGCAAGCTGTATCAGATCATCGGCCGTAACCGCAACACGTACGTCACCTTTGGCTACAGCTGGGACATCGGAACTCACACTGCCGGCGATAAGGTCAGCGCGATCTCGGCGACGGCGGAGTCGGACATCACGGCGACGTTGTACTTCGCCGACGTGTCGGGCCATCGCTTACTCGACCACATCACCTTCCCGGACGGAACGACCTCGGTGTCGTACGGCTACGACACACTCGGAAATCTGACGTCGGTGTCACGGCCGCCTAACAATGCGGCGGGCATCCGGCCGGTGCAGACGTACGGTTACTACACGACAGGCGGGTTGTTGAGCTGGGCGGCGAGTCCGCGTTGGAACGGTCCGGATGGCGGCGGACTCTTCGCGATCGGATACGACGGCACCACAGCGCCGACGGCGACGGTCAATTCGATGGGGCACGTCGGAGTCGTGAACCCGTCGATTCCCGACGGCACGGGAACCCCGCTGCAGAGCGGCTATTCCAGCAGCGCCGTGACGTACGTGCAAGATTGGTACGGGACGGGCGGACCGACGCCGTGGTTTCACGACAGTGACGGCCATTCGACGAACTGGGTGATGGATGCACAGCGTCCGATTCAGACGCAGGTTTGTACCGCGATGGTTGGCTGGAACTGCACCGGCACGTGGCTGGTAAGCAACGAGACGTGGGACCAGTCGACCAACAACCTCGTGAGCGAGGTGGATCCACGCGGGAACGAGACGGATTATCTTCATGACCCCATGGGGAACACGACGGCGGTCGGCGAGCCGTACACGACGACATCGGTCGGTTCGTTCAAGCCGACGAAATTGTACGACTACGATGCGTTCAACAACGTGGTGGCGTACTGCGCCGAAACGGAGACGCATGCAGCGGGTAGCGACTGGACCGGGACGCCGACCTCGCAGTCCGACTCGCTCTGCACGTCGCAAGCCGGCACCGTCCCGCACTGGCGCGCGACATTCGTGACCCCAAGCTCCGAGCCGTATGGCGAGCTGGCGTCGATGACGACGCCGATGGGCTATAGCCGGCAATTTTCGTATGCCGCAACGCAACAGGGCGGGAACGACTACGGCCTACCGACGTCGGTAAGCGGCGACTCCTTCGCGCAGCTCGACAGCACAACGATTACCCCGACACAATCATTCTGGTACGATGCGCAAGGTAGCTTGCGCTGTTACAGCAAGGGCCAGGGCACCTACGTGCTGTCGTACGACGCGCTGGGCCGGCTGGTGAGCGAAGCGGACCCGGACGACTCGTCGGCCAACGCGAGTTCGATCTGCGGTAAGAGCACGGGCCAAACCGGTTGGAATACGCAGACGACGACGTCATACTTTCCAGACGGCTCAAAGCAGAGCTCGCAGACCCCTTCGGAGCGGAGCTTCGGCGTCAGCTCGACGTTCACGTACGACTTGGACGATAATGTCCTGACAACGACGCAGCATCACGGCTGCGTGACGGGCCAGTCCTGCGCCAACGGCGTAACGCAGAAGTGGTACGACGGCGCAGACCGTCTGGTCGAGGTGGCGCAACCGCACGACGCCCGCGCGTTCACCGATCTGCCCGAACCATACGACGGCGATCGATGGATCACGCGGTACCTGTACGACCTCAGCCAAGGAAGTACCGTCACGACGACGAGTTCGCCGGCGTTTCGCGCTTACGGTGATTTGTACAAGACGCAAACATATAGCCCGGCAGACGGCGGGTGGACTGATGTGCGCGGCTCGGCGTTCGACGCGCTCAACCGCGAGACGTCGAAGTACTCGTACACCGTGGGCGGTCATCAATTCGAGACGACGACGCTGCAATACGACCTAGACGCGACCTCGTTGGGTCTGTTGGCGAAGAAGACGAACCCCAACAGCGAATCGGTCACGTATGCCTACGACGCGCACAACCGCGTCACGAGCGAAACGTACGCCGGAGATGCTGCCGTTACGCCGGGTGAAACGTACGTCTACGATCCGAGCGGCCGTAAGAGTTCCGTCACATCGAGCCAGTTTGGTGTGGAGCAGTATGCGTACGACAATGATGGTCGGCTCGTCCGGGTGGCAGAGCCCACCGGGGGCGGGCTCACGAGCCCCGCGCGAATCTCTTACGGATACTACGGCAACGGGCAGCGCTCGGCAGTTTCCATCGCGTCGGCGGGGATGAATCAAACGAATGCACTGAGCTACGCTTACCGAGCTGACGGCTTGCTCAGAGTCCAAGCGGTCAGCGCCTTCGCGAACGGCGGTTGGTATAGGAATTACACCGACGCCGGCCGGCTCAGCACGGTGACTGGTGCCGACGCGCAGACCCTCACCTACGATTCGTCCGGTCAGTTGGCCACGTATGCGGTTACGGGAGGTACGGCAAACTACACGCACGACCCCGAAGGCAGCGTGCTCACCGAAGCATTTTCGACCGTCATCTTCCCGGGTTCCGGCGCTACTCCCGAGACCCTCACGAACACGGTCAACATCCGTGGAGAGCTGATCGATCGCGGAAACTCGCTCAACTCCGGCGTGCATACGCGCACGCGTACGAACGCCGGCTGCCTCATCAGCACGACGATCCCGTACGATCTCTCGACCTACGACGCGAGCTCGGACCCGACGACGGACGCCGGCGCCTGCGACCGGGTCAACGGCGTCCCGCTCAGCCCAGGCGCCGGCGGATCAGCGGCGGTGTATAACGGCCAGACCTACCCGCAAGGCACCAACAACATCGTGACGTTCGATGCCACGGGGCGCGAGACCAAGACCATCACCACGAGGTACATGTTCGTAGAGGGCGTTACCGGGCAGACTGGCGGCCAGCATACATCGCCCTCTTCGGCGACAACGCAGCAACTAACGACTACTCGCGGCTACGACGTCGAGAACCACCTGCGCTCGCTGCAGTACGCCTCGAAGACCACCCACACGAACGCGGATACGCTGCAATCGACGACGACAACGGTGGGTCCGGGGGCGCCGACGCCGATCTATTGGGGGCCCAACGGGCATCCCATCCGCATCCCGTGGTACACCATTCAGTTGAGCCCGAGCCTCGACGTGCCGACACAATCCGGCTTCTTGACGTTGCACTGGGATGGCGACGTCATCCTGTTCGTCACGGACGATTCGGGCAACGTTGTGGACTTCCGCATTGGACTCGATGGTGATATCACACCGCGCGATCCCAACTTCACAGGCCTGTCGGTCTACGATCGTGATGCTGCCGGCGTCATCGTACAGACATCCAACGCGACCGGCAACACGGGCTTCAATCCTCTCGACCCATCGACAACCAGCGGACCGGCGGCTACGGGGTCAACGGGCTTCAAAGCGCCCAACGTACCGGCGCAGTATGCTCGCTCCGATGGCTTCGCGGTCGCAAACGGCATCCAAATCAACGGCGTCCGGGCGTTCGATTCCAACCTCGGAGCTTGGACGACGCCGGATGCGTTCGAAGGCGACATCCACGACCCGGCGTCGCAGCAGAAGTACATGTGGAACCTCGGAAACGCGGTCGAGTACAGCGACCCGAGCGGCTACCTAACGCTCACTCAATGGTGGCGAATGATTTTTCACGGTGAGTGCCCCGCTCCCGAGGTAAGCGAAAAAGAGCGGGCGACCATGCAGTGGAACGCCAAATATCTGCCTGACGCCGGGGGGATTGAAATGCCCCTCGACCGCATCACGCAACTCCCGAAGAGTCGGGGTGATCCGCCGAAGGGTGACGACGGCAAGCCGCTCGAACTGCATCATCGCAATCAAAACCCGAATGGCCCGATTGATGAGATGACTCAGACGGAGCATCGCCTTGGTGAAAACTTTCGGAAGAACCATGAAAATACTGGGCAATCTGAGTCTTCAGTCGACCATGGGCCCTGGTGGAGGCAGCACGTACGCGACCACTGGAAGGCGTGGTGGGACAGATTCATGCCCGAACGCGGAGATACACCAAAGCAATAGGCATCGGTACTGCGGTTTCGAATACGGCGGACCGTACTCTGACGGGGGTTGGACCGGCCCGAGATACTTCGGCTCGCGCGTCATAGGTTTTCACAAATGAACGAGGCACTCGAAGATCTAAAACGTCGCTTAGCTCGTACCGCTGTTGTTATCGGGCGCAGCGATGCGACCGCACCTCAGTTGACGTCGTCAATGCTAGGTGCCGTGGCAGTTGGACTCCCGGGCGAGTCCTGGCCGGTCAGTAAGGGCGTCCCAATGTTCCCCATTGCTCAGTTGAACCTACGCGGCGCGCCGTACGTCGCATCAGTTGTGGATGACGTCGCGTTGATAACATTGTTTTTTTCCGAACCGGTGCTTACCGAGGAAGGCGAGAACGGTGGAAATTGGGAGCTTCGGTCATATCGTGATCTGGAATCCTTGATCCGATTAGATGTAGACCTTAGCCGCGCACGTGAGCGGTTTCCCAACGTGGTATGGGAACCGGCCGTGGCTGGTTACAGCTTGTTGCGGTCCGATTATCCAGATGTCTACGACATTCCGTCGGACCTGGCGATCCCGGAACCAATCCTTGACCAGTGGTCATCGCGCGTCGTGCCATGCAAATCACCAAAGATCGGTGGCTGGCCGTTTCTGCTACAGGGCCCGCTCGAGTGGACGGTTGAGGTTGAACGTGAGCCAGAGTTCGTTTTCCAGCTAACGAGTTTTGGAAATCGGGAATTTCCATTCTGGGACATCGCCTACTATGTCGGACGCGTCCGCGGAAGGCGACCTTCCGAGTGGGTTCTGACTTCGCAGAGCACTTGACGCGGGAAAGCCCCACAGGCCCTCACGACGATCCATACACTCTAGATGATGCTTATGCCGGTGCAGTGCAGATGCGTCGCTTCATTTCGCCGATCTGCTGGCAAGACTTGAGGCGATGGGCTTCGCGGTTTTTCCAAATTACGATTCCGAGTTCCAAGCCGTTGGAGGGGCAGGCTGCGACGAGCTGAAGATTTGTTGTATCGATTCAACCCAATGGGAGATTTACTACCGGAATCGAGAGCATCATTGAGCGCCTTCGTCGAATGTTCAGGATTACGGCCGAGGTGCGAAGCCCTTAATTTGATAGCGGAGTTCGTGAAGCGACGCGCGCGCTGGATGGTGACGCCGCGGAGCCTAGCGTCCGGCGTCGCAACCCGGCCGGTGCTGATCGCTTTCGTGTTCCAGCAGCGCGCCGCACGATTCGCACACGAAATGCAGCCAGCAAGCCGAATCGCCGCCTTCGGCCGGCTCATTGCGCGATGGTAAGTCCGCTGGATTGCTCAACGCCCGGCCTCAGCCGACCAGCGCCGTGCAGACGTCGGCGCGCGTCTCGCGCTTGATCATCGCGATCACGTCGTCGCCGCGCTGCAGCAGCGTGTCGCCGTTGGGGACGACCACGTCACCGCCGCCGCGGTCCACCGCTACGATCACGCTGCCGCGCGGGAGCTGGATGTCCGCGATCCGGCGGCCCTTCGAGGGCGAGTCGTCCGCAATGCGCAGCTGCACGAGCTCCAGGTCACTGTGCCCGACCTTTGCCAGCGGCTCGAGGTGCGCCGCGTTTACGCGCTCGTCGATCATCTCCAGGATGATCTCCGTCGACGAGATCACCGTGACCGGGCGGTCGGAGTCCAGCGACTCGAAGATCAGCTTGTTCTTGGGGTTGTTCACGCGCGCGATGCAGCGCGCGCCGGACTGCTTCTTGGTGATGATGCACACGACGAGGTTGTCCTCGTCGTCGCCGGTGTCGGCGACCACCACGTCCGCGCGCTGGATGCCGGCCTGCATGAGCACGTTGGGGTCGCAGCCGTCGCCGACGATCGCAATGTCGCTCTCGAGCAGGTTCGTCATCATCTGCGCCTTGCGCGCGTCCTTCTCGATGACCACGACCTCGTGCTGCTGCTTGATGAGCCCGCGCGCGAGATACGTGCCGACCTTGCCGCCGCCGACGATCAGAACGAACATGCGGCTACGCGCTCAGCCGCGCTTGCGGCCGCGCCGACGCGAACGCCTTCGCGAAATCCGACAGCGCGTCGGGTGCGACGATCGCGTTGAGCTCGTCGCCTTCGGTCAGCACGTCGTTCGGCGCCGCGACGCTGACGCTGCCGAGCCGGCGGATCGCCGCGATGCGGATCTTGCCGTCGACCTCGACGTCGTACACGCGCTTGCCGTCTTGCTCGGGCGAGACCGTCGCGACCAGCGACGAGAGCTTGCCGAAGTCGAACGACGGGCCCGATGCGTACGACACGTCCTGCAGGCGGTCGCGGATCAGCTGGGCGCCGATCGTCGTGGGGCAGAACGTGTCGATCCCCAGCTCGCGGTACAGCTGGCCGCGCGGCGGGTCGTAGATGCGCGCGATGATCTTGGGGATGCGGAACATGCGCTGCGCGATCAAGGCGGCCATCACGTTGCGGTTGTCGCCGTCGGTCACGGCCACGAAGCCGTCGGTGCGCTCCGCGCGCGCGCGCTTGAGCACGTCGTAGTCGATTCCGGTGCCGACTTCGACCTCGCCGCCGAAGCGGTTGCCGAGCCGTTTGAACGCCGCGGGGTTGTCGTCCACCACGACGACGTCGTGCTTGTCGGCGACGAGCAGCTTGGCGAGGGTCGAGCCCACGCGCCCGCAGCCGACGATCAGGTATCTCATGGGGCGCACATTCGATTCGGTACCACGACCCGCGTTCCCGCGTCGGGGAGGAGAGCGCATCCGCTATCAGAATGCCGGGGATCGGTCCGCAAAGGTTGCGGAAAGGCTGACCCGCGTCGTACGCGGGTCATGCCGGAGATTTCGGCAAGCGAAGCGAGCCGAAATCCGGCGGGGCGTAGCTCAGCTTGGTAGAGCGCTGCGTTCGGGACGCAGAGGTCACAGGTTCAAATCCTGCCGCCCCGACCATCTACCCGTTCAGTAGTTGATGTAGAACGGGCGCGTGTACTTTGCCATCAGGTCCTCGACGCGGTGCATCGGATAGCCCCCGACGCCGCTGCCGGTGTTGACCGTGTAGCCGGGCGCTGGGTACGGCGAGCATTGATTGTTGTCCCACTGCGAGTGGAACACGGTCCCCGCGGGCGGAAATTGGCGCACCGGCACCGAGTCGGTGACCCAGAGCCAGGCATGGTCGGTGCCGGGGCCCGGCGGCCAGCCGGACATCAGCACCATCGAGTAGCGCTTGGCCAACGGCGGCTGGTAGATCATGGCGAACATCGCGGCACCGCTGCAATCCGGCGTGGGGAACAGCGCGTTGCTGCCGCCTGGAGCATTCGTGCCCATGAACATGTCGGGCGTGAGCCACAGCGGCACCGCGTCGCCGCCAGTGAGGCGATAGGCGACGGCTGCTCCCCACGGCTGCTGCGGTGAAAGCTGGTAGTCGATGACGTCGCCGATCGCATGACCTCGGGCATCCCAGGCTCTGCGGACGCAGCAGGGTCCCGGCGTGGGCTGCGGGTCGGGATAGCGCGGCTGGACCTTGGTGGACGGCGCCGTCTTCGTCACGGGCTGGGGCGCGGATTGAGCCGCTGCGGGTATCGCGGCGAGAGCAACGAGCGCGAAAAGCACGATGAATCGCATCGCAACGGCTTGGCTTCCCAGGCGAGAAAGCCTGTGCTCGCCACAGCCCGCGAGCGCGATCCGGGAGGTCCGGGCATGGGCGGAGGCTAACGCGGGCCGCCGTTTGTTTTCACGATTCAGTCCAGCCGCGCGGCGCGTGCTTCGCGCCGCGGAGCAAGAGTGCCGGAACCACAACCACTACTACGTGGGCGCCGAGCACATGCTGTATGCGCTGCTGGAAGAGCACGACGGCACGATCGACGAGCTCCTCGCGGTGGACCGCGTCGAACCCGCGCACGTGCACGCCGAAGTCAAACGGGCGCTAGGTACCGGCGAAGGCCGGACCTGGGAAGGCATCCTCGTGACACCTCGCGTCCGCAAGATCGTAGAGATCGCCGAGGGACTCGCCGGCGACCGGGAGATCGAACCGGTCGACCTCTTCAACGCGATCCGCGCCGAAGGGGGCGGGCTCGCCGCCGACATCTTGAGGCGCGCATGGAACACCTGAGCCAGATCTTTCACGACCTCGTCGTCCACCTCGGCTATCCCGGCCTCTTCATCGTGATGTTCCTCGGGAACATCGGGACGCCGGTGGGCACGGAGGTCGTGATGCCGACGGCCGGCGCGCTCGCGGCGCAAGGCCACTTCCCGTCGCTGTTGTCGATGCCGGGATGGATTCTCGTCGCGATCGTCGGCACGGTCGGCGAGATCTGCGGCGCGACGACGCTGTACGAGGTGGGCTACCACGGCGGGCTGCCGTTCGTGCACCGCTACGGCAAGTACGTGGGCTTCAAGGAGCGCGAGCTCGGCCACGTGCAGCGGTTCTTCGCCAAGTTCGGGCACTGGGCCGTGTTCCTCGCGCGTTTCGTGCCGTTCGTGCGCGGCGTCGCTTCGCTGCCCGCGGGGCTGTCGCGCATGTCGCTGCCGTTGTTTCTGATCTCCACCGCGATCGGGTCGGCGATCTTCTGCTTCGGACTGGCGTACCTCGGTCAGGTCGCCGGGAACCATCTCGATGCGATCACCGGCGTGCTGCACAAGGCCGCGCTGCTGATCGTCATCGTGATCGTGGTGCTCATCGTCGCCGCGGTGTTCGTGATCCGTTCGCGCGGCAAGAAGAAGGATCCGGACGATATCGCCGCCTGAGGTTTTGTGGCGGCGCGCCGCCGGCGCGAAACGCCGCGGGCCGCTGATCGTGATTCTGCACGGGAACGGCGCGGACGAGAGCAATCTCTTTCCGCTCGGCGATCTGTTTCCGGCGGACGCGACGATCGCGGCGCCACGTGGGCCGATCGCGTCCGAGGGCGGTTTCCGGTGGTACGCGGCTCATGATGTCGGGCGCCCGATTGCGGCGTCACTCACAGAATCGATCGCCCGCCTCGAAACCTGGCTCGATACGCAAACGGCGACGGCCGGCAGCGTCTGGCTGGTGGGATTTTCCGCCGGCGCCGTGATGGCCGGTGCTCTCGCGCTTCGCGCGCCACAGCGCTACGCGGGGATCGCGATGATGCACGGCCCGCTGCCGTTCGATGCCGGATTGCCGCTCGAGCGCGATCGCCTTTCGCACAGCGAAATGTTCTACGGCTACGGCAGCGCGGACGCCATGATTCCCGCCGCGCTCATGCAGCGCTCCATCGCCTGGCTGCGTGACGAGAGCGGCGCGAACGCCGTCATCCGCGAATATCGCGCCGCGCACGAGATCCCGCTCGCCGAAGCGCGCGATCTCGCCCGCTGGTACACATCGCTGATCTGACCTGCGACCGCTGTGCGAGCAAGCAGTCGGTGAGACCTATGGCCGCCCCTTTCGAGGCGCTGGGCAAGGGAGGCCGGGGACCCCGCCTTTCCGGTAAGTGGTTGCGTTGGAGCCGAAAATATGGTATGTGGGGGGCAACACTGGCCGACCGCGCAACGGTCGAACAGTAACCCGGGTCCATTGCCTTGGGGCTCGAGGGCTCCGAATTTTGGAGGAACTACACCGATGAACTCAGGCAAGGGCGGACACTAGCAGGGCGAAGCGCGCCGTGCATCGCGCGGCCTCTCGTGAGGGGGGTCCGCTTTTTCTTACCCTTTAGAGGGCGGCTGATCGTCAACGCTGCCGGGCCGGCTTGATTTGGTTTCGTCCTCGCCGCCGGAGGTGTCGGCGTAGGAAACGTTCGGCGCGCTAACAAGCTCGGTTAGGCTCGACTCGAGTGGCGGCGGCGCCGGTTCTGCAGAGTCTACGGTCCAGGTAAACCGTAGCTTTGTGCTCAGCAGCGGGTAGCGGGCTCGGAAGATATAGCCGCGCGGGCCGTATGGATCCGACCGCGTGAAGTTGATCTTCTCCGCTTCATTGACCGAGCGGTCTTCCGATGTATCGACGGCGACTTCCCGCTCGAAGAAAGAGAACGGCGCACCGGCTTCGGGCTGAACTTTCAGCGTAAGGTCCGCCGTCGGCACGCGCGAGACATCATATTCAAAAAAGTCGGTCTTACCGGGTCTTACTTCGGCTGCGCTGGACTCGGTGCTGTACTTCGCTACGAATGCGAGCGTGCTCCCGACGGGGAGGTTTTCCTTGAGCTTGATGAACCACTCGACGGAGTAGATATTTTTCCCATCGGCCTCGATGGTCGGGCCCTTGAGTTTCGGCGCGGAAACGACGCAGTCGCCGGGACCATTGTAGTCGGTGACGACAAGCTTTGCCGTCTCCCGCTTGATCTCTGCCTCCCAGCCGGACCATTGCGGAATTTTCTTGAAACCTTTCGCAAAAGCGCGAAACCGGAATGTCTCAATCACGCGCACGGCTCCGTTGTGCGCGACGAAGATGTCGATGTCGGCGCTTTCGATCGCCTTTCCGTCGCGAAGCGTGGCCGACGTCTCGTAGTAGTTTTCTCGGCTCGGCCGAAGCGATCCGCCACCGGTCGGCTGAAGTCGCATCAGCAATGCCTTCACGTGCGTGCTCGGGCCCTCCACGCGTAGCGTCTTTCCTAGAAATATCGAACACGCGATCGCAGCGCGGGTGAGTTGCCAGGAATACGTGGTCAGCGGGTTTTCGTGCGCGATGAACTTCGGCGGGAGCTGAATGAACCAGAGCGCGAAGAACGTCGGAAAAAGTATCGTAAACGTGTCGACCGCCGGCTTCGACAGCAGCACTGCGACGATCCGCGGCAGTTGCTCAGTATTTGCGATTTGTACGTCGGCCAGTTTCAAACAGAGAAACGTCATGCCGACGATCGCAAAAACGACAATCAGTTGACGGCCGCTTATGAAGAGCACCTGGTTAGACTTCTGCAACGCCACGAAGCCTGGCCGAATCGCTAACGGGACTTGCTCAGGATCCTTGTCGATGAGCATCGCCACCGCAACTTCGGTCCCTTCGCCGTAGAACATTACGACGAAGAACAGGACGAAGAAAACGAAGTACGCAAAGGCGACCGATAGCGCGTTCTTGTCGGCCAGCAAATGAAGAACGAGATAAAATGACGCCCAGAAGATCAGGGCTGCCGCGATGACGTACCACAGAACAGGAATCGCGGTGGCGAGGGCGGTGCGCCAGCGGCTCGGGCGGCGTGCGGCGTCGCCCGCGGCTGCAATCGGCAACGCGCGGTTTTGCGCGTTTTCCGGATGCCCGTGGCTGTCGTTCATCAGAACCCCACCAGACGAGGGAGATAAGATGCTTGTACCGAGGGGTAGATCATGCAACAGAGAGGACGCTGCTGTCAACGAGCGGGTGTGACATCCGAGCTGGCTCGTCGTATGATCGGGGGATGGCCGCCGAGCCGACCCGCCTCGAACGCACCCTGGTCCAGCTTCCCGACCTGCCCGGCGTCTATCAGATGATCGCGGGCGACGGCCGTATTCTCTACATCGGGAAGGCCGTCTCGCTGCGCAACCGCGTGCGCTCGTATTTTCAGGACTCGGCGGCGCATCCGTTCCGCACCGTGAAGATGGTCGAGCGCGTCGCCGACGTGCGCACCATCGTCGTGACCAACGAGGTCGAGGCGCTGATCCTCGAGGCGAACCTCATCAAGCGCCACCAGCCGCCGTTCAACGTGCGGCTGCGCGACGACAAGCGGTTCCCGTACCTCAAGGTGACGAACGAGGCGTTTCCGCGCGTCGTGTTTACCCGCGTCGTGAAGGACGACGGCGCGCGGTACTTCGGCCCGTACACCAACGCGCACGGTTTGCGCGAGCTCATCGACCTCGTGCGCATCGTGTTCCCGCTGCGCACCTGCCGCGAGCCGATCGACGGCAAGCGCAAGCGGCCCTGCCTGCAATATCACATCAAGCGCTGTCTCGCGCCGTGCGTCGGCTATCAGTCGGAAGAGGACTACGACCGGCTCGTCGACGAGGTCGTGCTGTTTCTCGAAGGGCACTACGACCCGCTGATCCACCGGCTGCAGGGCGAGATGACCGATGCCGCGGCGCATTTCAACTTCGAGGCCGCGGCGCGCTTGCGCGACCGCATCATTGCGGTGCGGCGCACGATCGAGGCGCAGAAAGTCGTCGGGCGCTCGCGCATCGACGTCGACTTGATGGCGCTCGCGCGCGCGCAAGGCCAGGCGTGCGTGCAAGTGTTCCTCGTGCGCGACGGCAAGCTGCTCAATCAAGAATACTTCATCCTCGAAGGCACCAGCGAGCGCAGCGACGCGGAGATCGTGTCGCAGTTTATCAAGCAGTTCTACACCGCGCGCACCGGCAACTTCGGCATGGACGCGTCGCACGAAGCGGAGCTCACCGGCTCGCCGCTCGCATTGCGCGCCGCGCGCGACCAGCAGGTGCCCGTCGCCGAGAAAGCGCGCACGCGCGGTCGCCGTGCCTACGAAGCGGCGGTGCCCAAGGAGATCCTCGTCGAAGCGCGGCCCGACGATGCCAGCGTGATCGAGGCGTGGCTGACCGAGATCAAAGGCGTGCGCGTGCGCGTGCTCGAGCCGCAGCGCGGCGAGCGCGTCGACTACCTCGAGCTGGTGAAGAAGAACGCGGAGCAGAACCTGCGCTCGTTCCTGGTGCACCAGGAAGCGACGGAGACCGCATCCGCCAGCGCGCTGACGGAACTCGCCGCGGCGCTCGATCTGCCCGAGCCGCCGCACCGCATCGAGTGCTACGACATCTCGAACATCCAAGGCACGAACTCCGTCGCGTCGATGGTCGTGTTCGTCGAAGGGCGCCCGAAGAAGAGCGACTACCGCCACTTCAACATCCAAGCGGTGCAAGGCCCCGACGACTTCGCGTCGATGCAAGAGACGCTGCGGCGGCGGCTGCGCTATCTGCGCCAGGACGCGGATCGTCCGCCGCTCGCGCAGAGCGACGTCGCGACCGCGGCGATCGAGACGCAGGCGCGCAAGCGCGAACGCTTCCACGAAAAACCCGACCTGCTGCTGATCGACGGCGGCAAAGGCCAGCTCAACGCGGTGGTCGAGGTGATGCGCGAGATGGACATGTGGGGCATCCCCGTCGCCGGGCTCGCCAAAGAGCACGAGTGGCTGTTCGTGCCGGGCAACGGCGAGCCGATCGTGATGGCGCCCAACTCGCCGGGCTTGCACCTGGTGATGCGCATCCGCGACGAAGCGCACCGCTTCGCCATCTCGCACCACCGCAACAAGCGCGGCAAAGCGATGACGAAGTCGGTGCTCGACACGCTCGACGGCGTGGGCCCCGTTCGCAAGAAGCGCTTGATCGGGGCGTTCGGCTCGGTCGGCGCGATCAAGCGCGCGTCCGTCGACGAGATCGCGGCGGTCAAGGGGATGACGCCCGCGCTGGCGTCGCAGGTGAAGGCGGCGCTGGGGGGGTAGGCGGTCGCATGGGTTTTCTGATTCGGCTCGTGGTCAATGCGGTCGCGCTGATCTGCGTGGCCTACATCGTCCCGGGGATCCACGTCTCCGGCATCGGCGGCGCCCTCATCGCCGCACTGATCCTGGGCATCGTCAACGCCATCTTGCGGCCGATCCTCGTCGTGCTCAGCCTGCCGCTGGAGCTGCTCACGCTCGGGCTCTTCACGCTGGTCATCAACGCGCTGCTCTTCTGGCTGGTCGGCGCGCTGCACGTTGGGCTCACCGTCGACGGGTTCTGGCCCGCGTTCTGGGGCGCTCTCGTCATGGCGATCGTCTCGTGGATCTTGTCGTTCCTCACGCGCGGCGTCGAGCGCCCGAGTCGCTGACGGCATGGAGAAGACGCAGAAGCTCCTGAGCATCGCGCTGACCGTGCTGGCGCTCGACGGGTGGGGCGCGGCGTCCGCGAAGCCCGAGGAGCCGTTGCCGACGCCGACCCCGCGGTCGTCGTCGCACACGACGTCGCACTGGAGCGGGTTTCACCATCACATCCACCACAGCGCCGTGCACGCGGCCGCGCTCGCCGGTGCGGCGTCGCTCGCCGGTGCGAAGCATGGCAAGAACGGCCGCGGCGGCGGGAAAGGATCCGGCGGACACGGCTTCGGTGGAGCGGGAGCGCACGGCGGCGGCGGCTGAGCCGGTCGCGTTCTGGGAGCGCTTCGAAGGCCATCTCTACGCGTTGCCCGATGCCGTCGTGCTCGATGCGGCGGAGGTCGGCGCGATTCGGGCGGCGGCGCGGGATGCGTGGGCGATCTACGCCCGCGTTGCGCCGCTGCTGCGCGCATTGCCCGACGAAGGATTGCACGCGCTCGGGATTCCGGCGGCCGCGTACGACGTCGTGCGGCTGCGCGACGAGCGCGCAGGCGAGACGCTGGTCGCGCGGTTCGATTTCTTGCGCGAGGGCGATACCTACCGCGTCGTCGAGCTGAACGCCGAAACGCCGTTTTTTCTGGTGGAATCCTTCGTCGAGAACGGTCTGCGCGCGCGCGCCGCGGGGCTGCGCGATCCGAACGAGGGTGAGTACGAGCGGCTCGGCGACGCGATCGCCGCGGCGCTGCAGCCTCTCGATGCCGCCGCGCGCGTCGGCGTCGTGGCGACGAACGTGTATCGCGAGGACGTCGGAACCGCGTGCATGCTGCGCGATCTGCTCGCGCCGCGCGTCCGCGCGGAGGTGGTGTTCGTGCCGGTGCACGAGCTCGACGTCGTCGACGGCGACGTGGTCGACGCGAACGGCCGGCTCGACGCGTTGTATCGCTGCTATCCGCTGGAGCACTTTGCGGCCGATCCGGGCGGCCCCGCGCTGTTCGACGCGGTCGCGCGCGGTGCGTGCCGGCTGCTGAACCCGCCCTCCGCGCTGCTGCTGCAGTCCAAGGCCGCGCAAGCGCTGATTTGGGGCTTGTACGAACGCGGCGAGCTCTTCGACGCCGCGGAGCGCGATGCGATCGCGCGCGTGTTCTTGCCGACGTACCTCGACCGGCCCGACGACGGCGCGCCGTACGTGCGCAAGCCCGTGCTCGGGCGCGAAGGGATCGGCGTCGCGATCCTCGATGCGGCCGGTGACGAAGTCGCGCACGGTGAACGCGCGGTGCCGTCGATCGCGGAGCAGCCAGTGGTGTTCCAGCGCTACGTGCGCGCGCCGCGGCGGCGCGTGCGGCTTGCGGACGGCAGCGAGATCGACGGCGAAGAGCTGACGACGTGCTTCGTGGTCGCCGGGCGGCCGAGCGCGATCGGGATGCGGATCGGCGGCGCGGTGACCGATTCGTGGAGCCATTTCGCGCCGCTCGGGGTTGCGTAGCGCAGTGTTCGACCCGTACACCTACGCCAAGCCGTTCCTGCACATGCTCGATCCCGAGGACGCGCACGAGCTGACGATGTGCGCGCTGGAGCTCAACGTCGTGCCGGGCCAGCCGCGCGACGACGATCCGGTGCTCGCGACGTCGTTGTTCGGCCGCACGCTCACGAACCCGGTCGGCGTCGCCGCGGGCTTCGACAAGAACGGCCGCGTGTACGAGCGCATGGGCGCGCACGGTTTCGGCTTCGTCGAGATCGGCGGCGTGACGCCGCTCGCGCAGCGCGGCAATCCGCGCCCGCGCGTGTTCCGGCTGCCCGACGACGGCGCGGTGATCAACCGGATGGGGTTTCCGAACGAAGGCGCCGCGGCGCTCGAAGCGCGCTTGCGGCGCAAGGGCCGGCCGGACATCGGCTTCGGCATCAACCTCGCCTCGAACGCCGACAGCGCCGATCCGGCCGAAGATTTCGTGCAGCTCGCGCAGCGGTTCGCGCCGTACGCGGATTATCTCACGCTCGACGTGTCGTGCCCGAACACCGCGAACGGCCAGGTGTTCCTCGATCCGGCGCAGCTCGCTGATCTGCTCGCGCGGTTGGCTTCCGCCGCATGGAGCTCCGGACGGCCGAAGCTCGTCGCGAAGCTGTCGCCCGACGTCGACGACGCGCTGCTGCAGCGGCTCGTGTCGACGCTGCTCGACGCGCGCATCGACGGGATCGTCGTGTCGAACACCACGCGCGCGCGGCCGGCCGGTTTGCACGGGCCGCATGCGAACGAAGCGGGCGGGCTCTCCGGCACGCCGTTGTTCGGGCCGTCGACGGCGCTGTTGGCGCGCGTGCGCGAACTCACCGGCGGGACGGTGCCGCTGATCGGCGTCGGCGGGATCGCAAACGGTGCCGACGCGTTCGCGAAGCTGCACGCCGGCGCGACCGTAGTGCAGCTCTACACCGGCTTGATCTACGCGGGCACCGCGCTGGTGACGAAGATCAAGCGCGAGCTCGCGGAGCTGCTGCGGCGGAACGGTCCGGTGCCGCGGTGAACGGCACGTTCTCCAACCGAGGTTAGTGCATGCGACCTGACGATCCGGCTTCGAATCTTCCCGCGCAACGCGCGTCGCGCTTGCCGGCGGATGCCGCGGCGGTGGACGACGACACCCGAGGGATGCCGCGCGTGTCCGTCAACGCGCCGGGCGCGACCGCGGTGCTCGCGCCGCCGCTCGGAACGCCCGCGGAACTTTCCGGGATGCTGCTGCCGAGCGAAGCGGTCACGTTCGCGAGCTCGCCGCATCCGGTGATCTTCGTTCGTCCGGCGATTCACGTCATCGTGATCCTGATCGTGCTGATGACCGTGCTCGGCTGGCAGCTGCATCCGGTCGTGCGCGGACATCACGTCACCGTACCGCTGCTGACGGGCATCGCGCGCACCGCGGTGCTGATATTCGCCGCGCTGCTGCTGTTGCGCGAAGCGTTCTCGGTGCTCGGGCGGCTCATGCGGTTCTTCGGCTTCCGCGTCGTCACGACCAACCGGCGCGTGTTCGTGGTCGAGGGACTGTTCGGTCGCCGCGTGACGCCGCTGAGCAACACCGCGCTGGCCGGCACGACGATGTGGCAGGGTTTCTTCGGCCGCATGCTCGGCTACGGCAACCTCATGCTGCCGCCGGCCGCGAGCTGGACGGGAGCGATTCGCGAGATGCGCGATCCGGTGAAGTTGTACCGCGAGTTCGAAGCGGTCGCGCAGGGCGTCGACGGCGATCACTGGACGCCGGCCGTGCGCCAGACGCTGATTCCGTGAGGCGGCAGAGGGCGTGAGCGGGCGGAACCTCGTGCTTGGCCGGCGTGTTATACTCCATGCTGGTCCAGGATGGACTCGCTCGAGGGGCTGAGTAGTCTCGACGGGGAGATCCGAGGCCGACGCAAGCAGGCGGAGTTGTGAGCCCTCCTAAAACGATCACAAGCGTTTATACGCGAACAACAACTACGCAATGGCTGCCTAGACCTAATTTAGGCTAACAGTCACCGTCCGGAGGAGGTCGCCGTTGCCGTCCTCCAGGCGGTCAACAAGTTCGGCTAGGGTGCGGAGATCGTTCCGAGAAGTGCCCGAAACTCAACCGGAACTGCGGCGCGTCTGATTCCTGTACCGAGAAGCTGACGCGCTCAAGACAAAATCGGTGCTGAGCCTGGAGAAAACGGCGGTCCGGCTTTTCGGACCCGGGGGGCGGCTCCCCGGCAGCTCCACCAACGTTACACGAGCAAAGAAGAACGCGCGCAGGCGCGTTTTTCATTGCGTGGGCGGCCGCGCCCGCCGAGCAGCGCATTGCCGCGTAGTCCGGGTGATTAGGAATAAAGCCCTAATGCGTTCGGAAACGTACCGACTATGAGAAGGCGCCGGCGATACGGTACAGTACATCCGCCGGCGCTGGCTGGAAGGGGCCGAACCGCCGGTCAACGACTCAACTGCATCACGGAGACGAGTGTGGATTATCTGATCGATTGTGTGTGCGGACACGACCTCACGCGGCATGACGGATCGGGATGCTCTGGCAACAACTCCTCTTGCACGTGCGTGAAAACCAAACTCGACGCGTTGGACTGTGCGATCGAACAGGCACGGGTCAACCCTTGGGGCGACTACGCCTCCAAGCCGCCTTCCGCGAGCTCCGGCAAAGACGCCGCCTGAGGAGAGCCGAAGCGAACGCACGCTGACCGGTGTTGACGCCGGCAGTGGACGTTCAATTCGCGGCTACGGCGTTTGCCACGGCGATCACGATCATCGACCCGATCGGCATGATCCCGCTGACGCTCGTCTCGACGGCGAACGCGCCGCAGCGCCGCCAGCGCGTGATCAACGAGGCGGTCTTGGTCGCGGCCGGCGTGATCCTCGCGATGGGCGTGATCGGGCGACCGCTGCTGGCGTATCTCGGGATCACGCTGCCCGCGTTCACGATCGCCGGCGGGATCCTGCTGTTCCTGATCGCCATCGACATGCTGTTCGCGCGCCCGACCGGGGCCAAGCAAACGAAGGAAGAGGCGCGCCAGGCGCGTGAGGCCGACAATCCGGCGGTCTTTCCGCTCGCGGTCCCGATGATCGCCGGCCCGGGCACCATCGCGACGGTGCTGCTGCTCGGCGGCCTCACGCACGGTGACGAGGGACGCGTGCTCATCGTCTTCCTCGCGTATGCGACGGCGCTCGTCGTGACGTGGCTCTGCATGAGCGCGGCACCGTTTTTGCAGCGCTTCATCGGCAAGACCGGCATCCACGTCGTGACGCGACTGCTCGGCATCATCCTCGCGGCACTTGCCGTGCAGTTCGTGATCAACGGGCTCGTGGGGACGCCGTTTTTCAGCCACGCGGCGTGAGCTACAGGGCGTCGCGCTGCATTCGTTGGCGCGTTTCGAGCCGCTGCGCGTATTCGACGGGCGCGGCGTAACATTCGCATGCGGCTTCGCGCAGGCGCTGCTTGGAAACGACGGTAACGACGTCGTCGGCGAAGCGGATGGCGCCGATCGCTTGCAGCGCCGCCAGCGGTTCGGCGACCACATGCGTCTGCACGCCGAGCATCATCGCGAGATACTCGGCCCGAAACGTAAACTCGGCTCGCCCGATCGCGTCGTGGGTCAGCAGCGTCCAACGAGCGCAGCGTTCGACCAGCGTGTGCGCGAAATTGCACGCGATCGTCTGCTGGGCTCGGTACGATTGCAGCAGCACGGCGTGGTTTACCGCCGTCGCGAAGGACGGCGTCCGCGCGAGATGCTGCTCGAACGCGTCGACCGGCATCTGCGCGAAGCGTCCGGAGGCCTGGCAAATGACGGAGCGCGACGCGACCTCCGCACCAAAGAGCAGCTCGCCGCCGATCAGACCCTGGCTGCCGATCGTATCCACCTCGTAGCAGTCGCCACCGGCCAGCTCCACCAGCACCGAGAAGATGGCGTCGATCGGAAAGTACACCGCGGTGATCTGCTCGCCGCGCCCGATTCCGGCGCTGGCTTCCTCGGCGGCCATCATTGTGAGATGCTCGATCACCTCATCGCGATCGGCCGGTGGTAGCCCGTCGATCACGCGGTTCCCGCCGTCGTATCGCGCAAAAGGCGTCGGATTCATCGCCGCGGTTCTCCTAGGTGCCCTCGCGGAAGCTCGTCTCGATAGCTTCGCGTTCCGCAGCATAACATTCGCATGCACGAGCCGCCAGCGTGCCGTGGTCGAGGATCATCATGGTTCCACGCCGGTAGGCGATGCAGCCTCCCGCCTGTAACGTCGCCGCCGCTTGCGAGACGCCCGCCCGGCGCGCACCGAGCATCATCCCGAGGAACTCGTGTGTCACCTTGAACTCGGAGCATTCGACGCGGTCACGTGTCATGAGCAGCCACCGGGCAAAGCGCTCGATGACGGTGTGCTTCAAATTGCACGTCGCCAGTTGCTCCGTCATGAAAGCGCGCGCGCGCACGGCGCGGAGGACGACCGTCTCGAACTCGGGGTTCACGTGGAGCTCGCGGAGGAACGCGTCGAACGGCATGCGTGCGACGTGTCCGGGGATTTGGCAGAACGAGCTGCGGTGCGCGATTCGCGACGCGAGTGCCGCGTCGACTTCGACGAAGCCTTCGCGTCCCACCGTCGCAACCTCGCAGTTGGAACCGTTCGCCAGCGTTGCCACGACCGACATCACGGCGTCGATCGGGAAATCGATGGTCTCCATGGTTGCGCCGTAACGGTTGGTGAACTGCTGGCGCTCGAGCGCGACGACCTCGAGCTTCGCCTCGACGCGACGGCGCGTACGCTCGGAGAGCGCGGCCAGAACGCGGTTACCGAACAGATCCGGCGGAGCGGCGCCGGGCGCCGGCTCGACGCTCTCGATGAGGCGCATGCGTAGCGACATCGTAGCTACAAGCAGGCGGCATGTCGGTACGATTGCGTACCGATGTCGGCCGAAGAGGAGGTCATTGGGGCCATCCATGGGTACGCTACCGTACGCTCGACTCTTCGAGCACTGAAAGCTGGCCGCCGCCGCGAGACGGTGACCGAGGTGAACCATGGGCTCGCGACAGGGAAATTGGCCAACGGGAATGGTGCTGGTCCTGATCCACGTCGCCGCGCTCGCCGCGTTCTGGCCTGGATTCTTCCACTGGTCGTCCGTGATCGTCATGACGGTGCTGATCTACGTCACCGGCGGATTCGGCATCGCGCTCGGCTTCCACCGAACGCTCACCCACCGCAGCATGCGGCTGTGGAAACCGCTCGAGTACGCCACGACGTTGTGCGGTTGTCTCGCGCTGCAAGGCTCGCCGATCGACTGGGTGGCGACCCACCGCGCGCATCACGCGCACACGGATACCGCGGGCGATCCGCACGACGCGAACGCGGGCTTTCGCTGGTCGCATTTTCTCTGGCTGGTGATGCCGAACCCGAACGTCGTGCACGGTCCCGAGCGGCGCCGCTACGCGCCGGACTTGGTCGACGATCCGTTCTACGTGTTTCTCGACCGTTACCACAACTGGCTCACGCTGCTGCTCGCAGCGGTGCTGTTCGCGTTCGGCGGCGTGTCGTGGGTGGTGTGGGGCATCTTCGTGCGGCTCGTGCTCGTCTATCAGTTCACGTGGCTGGTGAACAGCGCGGCGCACACGGTCGGCTATCGGTCGTTCCGCACGCCGGACCGCTCGACGAACTGCTGGTGGGTGGCGCTGCTCGGCTGGGGCGAGGGCTGGCACAACAACCATCACGCGTTCCCGTTCTCGGTGCGCCACGGCCTGCGCTGGTACGAGCTCGACGTGACCTGGCTCTTGGTCAAGCTGCTCGCGTTCTTGCGGCTCGCGACCGATCTCAAGCTGCCGACGCCGCAGATGATGCGGAGACTGCGCATCGAATAGCCGCGGCGTGCTCGAACGGTACTTCGGGATCGCGCGCGCCGGGTCCACGATCCCGCGCGAGCTGCGCGCGGGTCTCACGACGTTTCTCACGATGTCGTACGTGCTGTTCGTCAACCCGCAGGTGCTGGGCAGCGCGATCCACGTCCCGAACGGCTTCGCGAAGCTGCTGATCGTCACGGCGCTGGCGGCCGCGATCGGCAGCCTGCTGATGGCGCTCGTCGCGCGCTACCCGTTCGCGCAGGCGCCCGGGATGGGGCTCAACGCGTACTTCGCGTACACCGTGGTGCTCGGGCAGAAGATCCCGTGGGAGACGGCGCTGGGTGCGGTGTTCGTGTCGGGTGCGCTGTTCGTTGCGCTGTCTGTGCTCGGCGTGCGGCAAGCCGTCGTGCGCGCGATCCCGAACGCGCTCAAGTTCGCCGTGACGGCGGGGATCGGCATGTTTCTCGCGTTTCTCGGGCTGCGCAACGCGGGCGCCGTGGTCGCGAACCCCGCGACGTTCGTCGCGCTCGGCTCGCTCGTCGCGCCGCCGGTGCTCGTCGCGCTGTTCGGGCTCGTCGTCACGGCGGTACTGCTCGTGCGCCGCGTGCCGGGCGCGATCGTGTACGGCATCCTCGGCGCGACGCTGCTCGGCATCGTGACGCACGCGCCGCTGTATCCTGGGCCGCACGGCGCGCTCGTGCCGTTCGCCGGCTTCCCCGACGGCGTCGTCGCGGTACCGGTATGGCCGAGCGGGCTGATCGGCGCGCTCGACATTCGCGGCGCGCTCGCGCTCGGCGCGGCCGCGGTCGTGTTCACGTTCTTCTTCGTGGATTTTTTCGACGCCACGGGGACGCTGGTCGGCCTCGCGAGCCGCGCCGGCTACCTCGACGCGAACGGCGACATGCCGCGCGCACGCCGTACGTTCGCGTCCGACGGGCTCGCGGCGATGGCCGGCGCGGTGCTCGGCACGAGCACGACGACGGCGTATATCGAAAGCGCGAGCGGCATCGAGGAAGGCGGGCGCACCGGCCTCACCGCGCTCACGGTCGCCGGTTTGTTCGTTCTCGCGACGCTGCTGTGGCCGCTCGCCGGCGTAATCCCCGCCGCGGCGACGGCGCCCGCGCTGATCGTCGTCGGCGCGCTGATGCTCTCCGGCCTGCGCGGCATCGACTGGGACGACTACGCGGTGTCGATCCCGGTGTTCCTGACGATCGTCACGATGCCGCTCACGTTCTCGATCGCCAACGGCGTGAGCTTCGGCGTGATCTCGTACGCCGCGATCAAGCTGCTGAGCGGCCGCGGCAAGGAAGTCGATCCGTTGCTCTACGTCGTGGCCGCGCTGCTGATCGCTCGCTACGTCTGGCTGGCCGGCTAATGCACCAGCAGGATCACGACCAGCAGGATCACGGCGAGCGCTAGGAGCAGCGCGACCCACCACGGCACGGTCTGCGCTATGCAACCGCGGCGTGCCGGGGCGCTCGGTTCGCGCACGACGACCGGCGAGCGGCCGGGCTGCGTCACGATCACGCCGGGCGGCCCCGCGCCCGGATCCCAGCTTATCGGGACGGTGTACGTGCCGTCGCCGTTGTCGTGGGCCGGACCGGTGACCGTGGTCCCGGTGGCGGGATCGACGGTGAAGCCGCCGACGCGGCCCGGGCCGAGGTTGTTGCCGTAGGCATCGCGCGGCGTGATCGAGATGGTCCCGCGCGACGTGCCGTCCGGGTTCGTCCCCGTCGTCGCGACGACCGTCGTCGTGCGGCCCGGGTCGATCCCGACGTCGACGTGCGTCGCCCACTGCAGCTCGCGCGTCGCGATGCACGAATCGCCGTACGACGCGCGGAAGTGGAACGTGTAGTGGCCTTCGGTGGTGAGCACGCCGCTGAGCCAATCGCCGAACACGCCGCTGGCTTCGAGCGAACCGTGGTTGTGGCGCGGATCGTCGAACAGCTCGTGCGTCTCTTCGGCGTAGTTGACGAGCGGTGCGCCGGCGCTCTGCTCGAGCGCGGCGAGCGTCGCCTGCCGCGCCGGGATCGTATCGGCGGCGATCGTGGCGGGCGGTCCGAGCTTCGCGCGCGTCAAGATGTTGCCGACGCCGTTGTCGGGCCGCGCGATCGTCACGCTGACCTTCGCACCGTCGGGAAAACCGCCCGTGGCGTAGCTTAGCCCGACGAGCGGGTTGATCCGGTCGCCAGTGTAATACGTTTTGCGCTGCGGATACATCGACAGCCGCGGGCCGCCGTTAGCGATGACGTTCACGAAGAATCGCAGCTCGGGCGCCGGCGGCGGGAACTCGCCGCCGCCTTGCGGCCGAACCAGCTCGACGTGCCACGTGCCGTCGCGCTCGCCGGCGTGCGGCAGCGCGATGCGCGCGAAGGTCCACGCCCGCCCGGATGACGCGTCGACCCCCGCCGACGCGAGATCGACGACCGCGCCGCTCGGCGTCGTGATGCGCAGCGCGACCTCGGCGTCGTCGCGGTCCCAGCCGGCGACGATCGTCACCGTCTCTTCGCCGCACACGCTGAACGGGATCGCATCCGACGCCGGCCGATCTTTCGGCAAACGGAACTCGGGGTCCATCAGCGCGCCCGCTTCGAAGATGTTGCCGAACGCGAGCGCGAAGTATTTCTTGAGCGCCAACCCGTCGCCGGCGCGCGTGTAGAGCCCGTTGTGCGACTCGGCCAGCGCCGACAGCAGCGTGCCGTCGAGGTTCGCTTCGGTGCCGAACCCGATCACCTCGACGTCGATGCCGGCCAACTCGCCTTCCACGTCGCTCACCATCAGCGGCGTGTTCTGCAAGCCGTCGGTCATCAGCAAGATCGTGCGCGGGTTCGCGCCGGCCACGGGGAACTGCGCGTGCGCGGCGTCGAGCCCGCCGCCGATCGTGGTCGCGCCGTTGGGCGACAGCGCGCCGACGATCGCGCCCGAATACGGCGGCGCGGGCCCGATCAGCGCCGCCTTGTTCGCCGCCGTCGCCGCGGCGAGCGGGAAGTCGATCGGCGGGGGCGTTGCCGTGGTGCTGAACGAGACGAGCCCGATCTTGTTGCTCGTGCCCGCGCGGACGAGCTGCACGAACAGCGACGCCGCGTCGCGCGCTTCCTGGATCTTGCTGACCCCCGTCGCGCCGGGCAGCGACATGCTGCCGGAGCGGTCGAACACGATCATCACGTCGCGCGCTACGGCCGGCGCCGGCGGCGACGCGATGTCTTGCAGGATGGAGGCCGTGGGATAATAGGCCAAAGAGCACGCGTTGCTGCCTGCCGCGAGCACGCCCGTGATGCGGCCCGACGTGTCGAACAAGCCCGAGCCCGAGCTGCCGCCGGAGATGTCGAGATCGAGCCGGATCCGGTCCGCGTTGCTCGAGTCGACGGAGCCGGAGCTCGCATGCTGCGGCGAGATCTTCTTGACGGCGCCGTTGGGATGGTGAACGCCGAACACGGACTCGCTGACCGCCGGCAAGTCGTGCCGCATCGGGATCGGCGCCAGCCCGGGCGGCGCTTTGATCTGCAGCACGGCGTAGTCGAAGACGCCGACGGGGTCGTACCGCCAGCGGAGCATCTTGATCACCTTGTAGAAGCGCGGCGCGTAGCCCGGCAGCCGCGAACCGTCGCACGCGGTCTCGTAGTTGAAGATGACCGATCCGCTGCGCGCGTCCTCGCCCGACGCATCGAAGCAGTGCCCGGCGCAGAGCACGGTGTCGGGCCCGATCAGCGTCACCGAGCAGGTCGAAACGACGTCGTGGAGACTATGCGACGAAAAGCCGATCGAGAGGATCATCCCGACGCTGCGCGACAGCCCGAGCCGAAAATCGACGACGGGGACGCACTCGATGTTTTCCCAGCTCCGCGGCGCGTCCGGATGGCAGAACCACTCGGGATCGTAGATCGGCTCGGTGTACGACGCGTCGCTCAGAAACGGATCGCAGTTCGACAGCGAGCTCGGCGTGACTTCGCCGTTCAAACGCTCGCCGCGGCCGTACCGGTCGATGTACGCGCTTCCGGTGGGGACGGCGTCGGTGCTGAAGTAGCGGATCGGGACGCCGGCGGGGAACTGCTGGACGTCGATCGGCCGGGTGAAGAAATCCGGGCCGTCGGCCGCCGTGAAATGGTCCGTGTCGTAGCCGAGATCGACCTCGAGCCGGTTGGTCGAGGGCAGACTCACGCTCGCGAAGTGCAAGATGAGAAACTTCGTCGCGGTCGGCCCGGGCGTGTGCACGAAGGCGCGCGTCCAGACGCCGGGCGTGGCGGTCGGGCCGGAATCCGGCCCGATCTCGAAGGCGGGTGAGACGGTTACGACCGTCCCGGTGACGTGGGACATCGAACACCTCGCGTGCGCGGCGCGATACGCCGTGCGAGCAGAGTGCGCCCGGGGACTTACCGCGCGCTTACAGCGTCACCGTCGTCCCGCGCGCAGCCACCGCCGCGTCGAAACCGAGCTTCGCGTTCGCGAGCGTCGCGAACACTTCGGCGGACGCCGGTTCGCCGTGCACCGCGTACAGGCGCGGCTTGTTTTTCAAGGTGCCGAGCCAACGCAGCAGTTCCGCCTGATCGGCGTGCGCACTGTAGCCGCTTTGGTTCACCACGGTCGCGCGTACCTCGAGCACGTCGCCGAAGATGCGGACTGTCTGCGCGCCGTGCACCATCAGGTTGCCCAGCGTGCCCGGTCCCTGAAAGCCGACGAACACGATCGTCGCCGTCGGATCGGGGATGTGGTTGTGCAGGTGGTGCAGGATGCGGCCACCGCTCGCCATCCCGCTCGACGAGATGATGATCGCGGGCCCGGTCAGCGTGTTGAGCGCCTTCGACTCGTCGGTGGTGACGTGCACGGTGACGTTGCGGCAGTCGAACGGCAGGTCGGGCGTGTCGATGAACGGCTTGTGCGCGTCGGGGAAGCGCGCGAACAGCGCGTCGACCTTGATCGCCATCGGGCTGTCGACGTGCACCGGCGTGCGCGCGAGCTCCGGGTGCTTCGCCTGCAGCAAACCGATCGAGTACAGGATGTCCTGCGTGCGCTCCACCGCGAACGCGGGGATCACGATCGGGCCCCCGCGCGCGATGCCGGCCAGCAGCGTTTTCTCCAAGTCGCCGAGCGCGTCGGGCGGGTGGAGGCGGTCGCCGTAGGTGGACTCGCACACCACGACGTCGGCCGTGTCGAGCGGCGCCGGATCGTACAGCAGCGGGCGCCCGTACCGGCCGAGGTCGCCCGAGAAGATCACCCGTTTGCCCTCGATGTGCACGTCGATGAACGCCGAACCGAGGATGTGCGCCGCGTTGTGGTAGCGCAGCGTCGAGCCGCACACATCGAAGTCGGTTTCGAGCTCGACCGTTTTCAGCAGCCCGAGCGTCGCCGCGACGTCGTCGTCGTTGTAGAACGGGGGCGGCGCGTACGACTCGTTCTGGAAGCCGCGTTTGTGGAGGTGCTGCTGAAGGTGCGCGGCGTCGGCGAGCACGATGTCCATCAGGCCCGCCGTCGCGGGCGTGCAGTAGACGGGCCCGCGGTACCCGTCGTGCACGATCTTGGGCAGGTAGCCGACGTGGTCGATGTGGCCGTGCGTGATCACGATCGCGTCGGTCGACGCCGGCGGCACCGGCAGCGGGACGTCGTTGAGCGCTTGCGTGGCATGCGTGCCTTGGAACAGCCCGCAGTCGACGTACACGTGTTTGCCGTTGGCGAGCGTGAGAAGATGTTTGCTGCCGGTGACCGTACCGGCCGCGCCGACGAACGTGAGCTCAGCCACCGGTTTCCTCCGTGACGACTTTGGTGTGCGCGACCTGCGTCGCCATCGCGACGCTGCTCGGGCGCTGCTCGCGCTGATAGCGCTCCAGACACGTGTCGACGAGCCGTTCGGGATCGGCGTCTTCGATCAGCGCGGCGCCCGTGGACTTCTGCACGAGCTTCGCGATGCTCGCGAAATCGTTCGAGATGCCGCCGGAGTCGCGCAGCACGCCGATCAGCTTGCCCTCGTCGTACGCGATGCAGAACTCGCCCAGCGTGCCGCTGCGCCCGCCGACGAACAGCACGAAGTCGGAGCTGTGGATGTTGTGCGTCTCGCGGCCCATCAGCCCCGAGCCGGTGAACACGATCGCCGAATACGGGTCGAGCGGCGACTCGAACACGTCGACGTGCTCTTCGCGCGAGCGCGCCGGCGACACGCCGAGGCTCTCGCCGCCGCCGTCGTGCGCGCCGAGCACCGCGGCATGCGGCAGTCCCGGGCACGCGCCGGTGACGATCACGCAGCCGAGCTCGGCGATGCGCCGGCCGAGCCGCCGCGCCAACGCCAAATGGTCCTCGGTGATGATGCCGCCGGCCGAGCCCATCACGCCGATCTGAATTCGCACGGGCCCACGGTTCGCGCCGCGCGGCGCGGCTCCCGGCGTCGTCGCGCTTTAGGCTGCGGAGGAGCGCCGCCGGTCCACCGGCAGTGCCGCGCTGACGTGCGTGCCGCCGAACGGAGCGCTCACGATGCGCAGGTCGCGCGCCAGCGCGCGCACGATCTCGATGCCGCGGCCGTCTTCGCGCATCGGATCGGCCGACGTTCGGACCGAACGTACGCCTGGTCCCCAATCGTCGACGTACAGCATCGCGGGCCCGGTCGCGGGCCACTCGATGCGCACCGAGATGGCGCCGGGCGCATGGCGCACGACGTTGGCGACCAGCTCGCCGAACACGAGCACGGCGCCGTCGACATCGGACGCCTCATCGGCTTCCGCAACGAAAAACGTGCGCACGACGGCGCGCATACGCAAAGCGTCGATTGCGTCATCGGCGCGGAATTGCCATTCGATCGAGCTGCGTTCGCTCGACATTGCGTCCTCCGTGCTGCCGGTTACTGAGTCCTGTGCCCTAGGCCGTACGGTTTATAACGAAATTCAGGTCGCATACGGCACGTTTCGACCAGGGCACTCCGGACCGCACTCAAGCCATCGCTTGCTCTCACCGGACCGCTAGTGCGGGAATCCGTTCCAGAACGCGCAGTTGTGCGTCGCATAGACGTCCACGGGTTGAATCGAAGGGCCGAGCTGGAGGACGTCCTGGTTCTTCTTGAACGGCGGCCACGGGGCCAACGGCGGCGACATCGGCATGCCGGAAACGTTGGGGTCTCCGCTGCGCACGAAGTTCGTCCAGTACCGTATCATCGCGCTGCTGAGCGCCGGGTCCGAAGGCGGTCCACCCGGCGGCGGAAACAGATACGGCAACTCGGTCGCGTGCAGAGGTCCGCCTGGGAACGACGGCACCACCTGCGGTACCGGCTCGCTAAACTCGTACGCATACACCGGGTTCAACGGCGCGGCTTTGAGCCAGCTCGCGGCGTTGTAGCACGGGGAAATCGGAGCGAAGTCCAGATTGTCGGTCAGCACCGTCGCGATCGCGACGAACCCGCTGGAATAGTTGGCGTAGGGATACAGCGTCAGGACGGTGTCGTGCGTCATCGGAAACAGGATGGTGATCAGCGGTCCGTAGGTGTCCTTCGTCGGGTAGGGCTTCGTGATGAAAACGCCGGCCTCGAGTTGGGTTCCCCCGAGCAGAAGCGGTACGTGCCCGAGCCCGGTGACCGGCTGGTCCGGTATGTCCGTTCCGCCGACGCTGGGGCCGAGCTTGATCGCGAAGTTGGCCTGCGCCGCGAGGAACGCCGAAACCGGCAGCGCCGTGGACCGCAGGCACGTCGCGACCTGCGCGTCGGTCCCGGTGCAGTTGAGCTTCTGGGCGATTTGGTCGCCGGCGGCATACTGCTTTTTTTTCGCGACCGTATCGTACGGGTGCGCGCACGGGCCGCTCTGCACGATCGCACGATGGAACAGACCCGCTGAACCCGGCGACACGAGATGCGCGCATACGCTGAACGCCCCGGCGGACTCGCCGGCGATCGTCACGTTTGCCGGATCGCCGCCGAAGGACTTGATGTTACGATTGACCCATTTCAGCGCGAACTGCTGATCTGCGATCCCGTAGTTGCCGGTATGTCCCGTGCTCTCGGAACCGTCATCCAAAGCCGATGCCGCGAGGAAGCCGAGGAGCCCGAGCCGGTAGTTCAGGGTGACGACGACGATGTTTCCGGTCTTGACGGCATTCGTGACGTCGACATCGGCGCCGGCCCCGAAGATGAAACCGCCGCCGTGGATCCAGACCATCACCGGAAGGTTGCTGCCCACGGGATGCGGCGTGGTCACGTTGAGGGTCAGGCAGTCTTCGGAAGTCTGGTTATGTCCGAATACCGGCGACTGCGGGCACGCGTTGCCCAGTTTGGTGGCCTCGAACAACGACAGCAACGCGGGCGGCAGCTGCGGAGCGCGGAACCGGTTCGGCCCGGTCGGCGGAGCCGCATACGGAATTCCCGAGAACTTGCGTATGCCGTCGCCGATCGTTCCATGAACGATGGCTCTGTCCGTGACGACGACCGTCGGATCGGGGAACGGCCCGTTGGTGCCGTTCGGGCAACCGGCGAGCATCGCGCCGGAACAGGCGATGAGCGTGATAGCGACGCTGCGCGCGAGAACACGATGGAGCATGTCCACCCCCGTACCGCGTGAGCGCTCGCTCGACAACGGTATCGAAGTATAGCACGTCTTGGCGCCTTGCGATGCCGACGTCGAGGGTCAGGACGACGTCGCTTCGCGACGCGTAACCGCTCAGTGACCGTGCTTCACGGCTTCGATGTGTTCGGACGCCTCGCGAAGCTCATCTCCGACGCCGCTCAACAGCGCGCTCAGGGTCGCATGCGCGATACGCCGGCCCACCAACTCGTCGAACACTCGTCCCGCGGCCCCGCCGGGCGCGTCGTACTGCCCGTCGAGTTTGAGCTCGGTTTCGCTGTAGTCCTCACCGGCACTGAGCGTGAGCGTTCCCGCGAATGCCGGCGTGGGAATGCCGCGCGCCGTGCGCCCCGCTTCCCACGCGAGGAGGTAGTGCGAGGTGTAGTTGGCGGTGTTCGGAAGCCGTTGCGTCGTCGCGGTGACGACCCGGGCGATCTCGCGCCCCTCGGCGACCGGGAAAGCGAGCGTAAGGGCGCACGTCCCGCGGTCGCCCTTGGCCGGAATGCCCAACCGGCGCTCGAATGCGCCGCACGCTAGGGTGTAGGGTGCTTCGATGTAGAGGCGTTCCTTGACGACCGACATGGGCCCAGCATACGGCGCACGTCCGGGCACGGCGTGAACGGCGGGCGAACGCGCGTTCACGACTCGTTCACGACTCCGGGAAGTCGCCCCCGGTAGGGTACCGTCATGGAACCTTCGCGCGACGAGCCGCTTCCCGCGACGCTCGCCTTCGTCTCCGCCCTCGGCATTTTGATTTTCGTGGGCTGGTTTGCGATGTATTTTCTGCTTCGCGCGAGGTGGTGAACGTGCACGTTCACCGGCAGGAGCGCATCTGGATGGCGTTCGGACTCGCCATGCTCGTCGTCTTCCTCGGCGTCATCACCACCGCCGCGGTCGTCGACGGCTTCGTCCCTCCAAGCCACGTGCAGAGCATCGATCCCACCAAAGTGTCGCAGACGCCGCCGTTCGACCACCCGGGGCTGCGCAAGATCGCCGAAGGTGCGTACGAGGCGTACTACGTCGCGCGCATCTTTTCGTTCACGCCGTCGTCGATCGAGGTTCCCGCGGGCTCGCGCGTGACGTTCTACGTGACGAGCGCCGACGTCGAGCACGGCTTCAGCATCCCGGTGACCGGCGTCAACACGATGGTCACGCCGGGCTGGGTCAGTCAGGTCTCGCACACGTTCAAAGACCGCGGTACGTTCCTGCTCGTCTGCAACGAGTACTGCGGCGCCGGCCACCAGGTCATGGCCGCGAAAGTCGTGGTGAAGTGATGGCGACTGCACTCGGTCGCGCCCACACCGCGCAGGAGGCGCTCGAGCTCTCCCGCGCAAGCGGCGACCTGCTCGTGCTCACGCACATTTACACCGCCACGCTCGTGCTGGGCATCGGCGCGCTGTTCGGGATGCTGCAAGGCTTGTCGCGTGCCAATCTCATCGTCATGCCGGCGTCGTTCGACTACTACCGGACGCTGACGGCGCACGGCGTTCTGATGGCGCTCGTGTTCACGACGTTCTTCATCACGGGCCTGTTCACGTACAGCACGTATCGCACGATCCCGCGCGTCCGCTCGACGCGGCTGGGCTGGATCGGGTACTGCGTGATGCTGGTCGGAACGCTGATGGCCACCGTCGCGATCCTCGACGGGAGCGCGAGCGTGCTGTACACGTTCTATGCGCCGCTCAAAGCAAGCCCCGTGTTCTACTTCGGCGCGACGTTCCTCGTGCTCGGCACCTGGTGCGTGGCGGCGGATATTTTTCTGAACGTCGCGTGGTTCAAGGCGCACAATCCCGGCCAGCGAATCCCGCTGCCGGCTTTCCTGGCGACCTGCACGATGACGATGTGGATCATTGCGACGCTGGGCGTCGTCGCCGAGATGGGGCTGCTGATACCCTGGTCGCTAGGATGGACGAGCGGCATCGACGTCGGCTTGACCCGGATGTTCTTCTGGTACTTCGGCCATCCGCTGGTGTACTTCTGGATCATGGCCGCGTACGCGATCTGGTACACGCTCGTTCCGGCGCGGTTCGGCGGGCGTATCTTCAGCGACGGGCTGACCCGGCTCGCGTTCATCATGCTCTTGCTGCTCTCGACGCCGGTGGGACTGCACCACCAATATCTCGATCCGGGCATCTCCGCCGGCTGGAAGTGGTTGCACACCGTGACGACCTACGGCGTCGTGATCCCGTCGTTCATGACGGCGTTCGCGATCTTCGCGACGTTCGAGATCGCCGCGCGTAAGGCGGGCGTACGCGGATTCTTCAAGATCGTGCGATGGCTGCCGTGGAAGGATCCCGTCTTCGCCGGACCGGCGCTGGCGATGATCCTGTTCATCTTCGGCGGCTTCGGCGGCATCGTCAACAACTCGTACTCGATGGACGTGCTCGTCCACAACACGATGTGGATCGTCGGCCACTTCCACATCACCGTCGGAGGCCCGGCGGCCTTGACGTTCATCGGCGCGACGTACGGTCTCGTGCCGGCGCTGACGGGACGCAAGCTGTTCGCGCCGCGGCTCGCGCTCGTGCAGGTCTACACATGGTTCGTCGGCATGAGCATCATGTCGATCGCGATGCACTGGGCGGGGCTGCTCGGATCGCCTCGCCGCACGTCCGACGTGAGCTACTTCGGAGCGCAGGGCGCCGCGACGTGGCATGCGCACATGCTGTGGGCCGCCGTGGGCGGGACGATCGTCGCGATCTCGGTGCTGATGTTCATCATCGTCGCGACGGGGACATACATGGCGAACCGACGCGCCGAGGTGCCGCCGACGTTCGAGTTCGCGTCGACGAACGAGGATGCGCTCGAGACGCCGCCCGTGCTCGACAACCTTGGCCGTTGGGGCGCCGTCGCGCTCGGGCTCGCGGTCCTGGCGTACGCCGGGCCGGTCATCCAGCAGATCAACGCACATGCCTACCTCGCGCCGGGCATGCGCACGTGGTAGCAGCGTCACCGCCTGCAATCGTTTCGCCGTACGTACCGGTGTTGCGTGAAGGTGACCCCGTTCCGTCGACGGCGCTGCTCGATCAGCGCGGCCGCCCGTTCTCGTTCGCGAACACGGGCGGGCGCACGACGATCGTGTCGTTCATCTACACGCGCTGCCGTGACGCCCAAATGTGCCCGCTCGTGGCGGCGAAGTTCGCCCGAATGCAGCGGGAGTCACGAGGGACGCAGATCCGCCTCGTTACGGTGACACTCGATCCCGCGTACGACACGCCGAACGTCCTCGCGCGCTACGGCACGGCATACGGGGCCGACCCCGCGGCGTGGACGTTCGTGACCGGCCCGACGACGGCCATAGACGAGCTCGTTGGACGCTTCGGCATCGTCGTGGCGCGGCCCCGACCAGCCCTGGTCGTCCACGGCGAAGCTGCGATCATCATCGACGCGGGCGGTCGAGTCGCACGCTTCATCGACGGCGCGACGTGGCTTCCGGACGACGTGCTCGGAGCGGCGCGTCAGGTGGCGGCGATTCCCGATAATCCGCTGCACCGCGTGCGATTGTGGCTCGCGAGCAGCGCGAGCGCGCTCTGCGGCGGACGGGGTGCGACACCGCTGAGCGTCGGCGCAGGCCTCACGCTGCTCATCGCGGTAACCGCGGTTCTCAGCGCGGTCTTCGTAAGAGCATTCCGGACAACGTGACGCGACGCCGATTGCTTGCCGCGGCGCCGATTGCTCTCGCGGCCACGACGGCACTACCGTCGTGCTCTACGTCGTCCGTCACGTACCCCGAAGCGGTGAAGGAGACGTGGCGCCCCTTCGACCGTGCGAAGACGGAGCGTACCGCGCTCCTGCGCGAGCTCGTCCGTTACGCGACGCTTGCGCCGTCCAGTCACAACACACAATGCTGGAAATTTCAGTTGGGACACGACGAGATCGTGCTTCGGCCTGACCTTTCCCGGCGCTGCCGTGCGGTGGACCCGGACGATCATCACCTCTTCGTGAGCCTAGGGTGCGCGACGGAGAATCTGGTGCAGGCCGCGGCGGCATCCGGCTTGTACGGCGACGTTCGCTTCGATTCGGCGGGCGGCGGCAGCATTCGGGTCGCGTTACGGCCGATGAGGCCGAGCGCCTCGGCGCTGTTCGGCGCCATCCCGCTGCGGCAAAGCACGCGCGCCGCGTACGACGGCACGCGTGTGCCGCCGGCCACCTTGGCGATGTTGGAGAGGGCGGGTCGCGGGCGAGGAGTTCATGTGTCGCTCCACACGGCGCGACCGCGGATCGAGCAGATCCTAAACTTCGTTCTGCATGCGAACACGGCCCAGATGAGCGACCCCGCGTTCATCGCCGAACTGCGGGGCTGGATCAGGTTCAGCGACGCCCAGGCGGTGGCCACGCGCGACGGACTGTTCTCCCGCGCGTCCGGCAGTCCGTCGATCCCGCCGTGGATTGGAAACGCCGTGTTCAAGCTCGTCTTCACGGCGAAAGGCGAGAACGACAAGTATGCGAGATTCATCCGCAGCTCCGCGGGGATCGCCGTCTTCAGTTCGGACGCGAGCGACAAGGAGCATTGGGTGGAAGTCGGACGCTGTTACGAACGATTCGCGCTGCAAGCGACCGCGCTCGGAATTCGTATGGCGATGGTCAACCAGCCGGTCGAGGTCGCGAGCATACGCGGGTCGTTCGCGGGCGCGGTGGGGATCCTCGCTGGCCGCCCCGACCTGGTCGTGCGCTTCGGCTACGGCCCCGCGATGCCGCGTTCGCTGCGGCGACCGGTCGATGCGGTCATCGCGTGACCGTAACTCCCGTTACGCCGGGGGACCCGTCGCCGTTCATCGTCCCTTCTTACGGCGAGCTTAGAATTGCACCACATGGGAGAACACGACATGACCTCACCAAAGCGCGAGCAGCCAGTTCCGGGCGACCCTGCCGAGGAACATCAGCAGGAGGTTCAGTCGCTGGAAGAAGCAGTCTTTCACGAGACGACGCAGCACGCGCCAAAGCATCACCCTCAGAAGGTGCAGGCTGTGCCGCCGACAGCACGCTCGCAACAGCGCCGTTTCCCGCGTTAGGCCCAGCCGTACTTCGCGCGACCGGCTATCGTCGTGGCCGCACGCGCCGCTCGATCGTCTGCAGCATCTTGCGCTCCATGACAAATTGCACGGAGTCGAGCAGGAACGAAAACACTCCCAACACCCAGGGGCGATATTCGGCGCGAGTGCGGACGAGAAGCCGGCATGAAGCGCCGTCTACCGGGACGAGAATAAAGGCCCACGTCCAGTGAAGAACGGCGGGGTCACTTGCGCGAGCTGGTCCGCCGGTAAAGAAGTTCATCAGAAAGTGCAACACGAGCGTGTTCGGCGGGTCGATCAGTGCGACGGTGAGGCCGCCGGCCTGGCTGAGCGCAACGGTGTCGCCGGCAGCGAGTGACTGCAGTTCGGGAATTACGCGCCTGGCGGAGCCTCCTTCCGCGAAGTCTCCCGCACCGACCCAACGCTCCAGCCAGTCGTAGCTGTACCATCCGCCCCGGCCGTACCCCATTTGAACGAGCCACGGCCAAACCTCATTCGAAGGCGCATGGAGCGTGATTCCGTGGGTGGTCTGCGACCGTGCTGGGACGAGGTCATCACCAGGAAGCGACTCGCTCCTCTCCTTGCCGCTTGCACCCCATCCGCGGAGCCAGGGCCGAACCGCAGCAATGTACAGCACCAGCCCCGCAAACATCAACCGTCGACGCATGCGACCTCCTATACTGTTATAACCTACCGGAAAGAAATCGCCATGAAACGTGCGTTGATGATCGGCGCAATCGCCGGCAGCCTCGTTGCCGGCATCGCCGCAGCTCTCACCGTTGCGGCCGTTCGCTGGAATGTCGAGACGGCGCGCAGCGTCGCTAGGCTGCGTACCCGACACGATGCCGAAGCGCCGGCATTTTCGCGCGACGATCTCGCTGGTTTGCCCGACCCCGTCGTGCGGTATTTCGAGGTCGCGCTCACACCAGGGCAGCCGGTGGTGCGTACCGCGCGACTTCGGCAGGTCGGCGAGTTCGCGATGCGGGCTGATTCGTGGAGCCCGTTCACTGCGGTGGAGTACTTTTCAGCCGCGCCGCCCGGGTTTCTCTGGGATGCCAGGATCCGAATGGCTCCGGCGACCTCAGTGTACGTTCGCGACGGATACTCTGCAGGCGAAGGTGTCATGTATGGAGCGCTGTTGGCGCTCGTACCCGTGGTGAACGAGCGCGGGACATCGATCATGGCATCCGGCGAATTACTGCGGTATCTCGCTGAAGCCGTATTCCTCCCGACCGCCCTCCTTCCCCGCGACGGCATCTCCTGGAAACCGCTCGGCGAAAGCACTGCGCGCGTCACGCTCACCGACGGGGACACGACGGTTTCGTGCGACGTGGACTTCAGCGAGCGCAATGAAATCGTGCGCATATCCGCGATGCGGTACCGTGACGCGGACGGAAAGTTTGGGTTGACTCCCTGGGTTGGGCACTTCAGCGAGTATCGCCGAGTCGAAGGCATGATGATTCCAATGTCCGGCGAGGTCGAATGGGTGTTGCCCGATGGCCCATTCCCCTATTGGCGCGGACGCATCGTAGACGCGCACTACGACTTCGCACTCCCGAGTTCACGGTAGCCCTGACGCGCCAGCTGCCATCCCTCACGCGCGCTGACGACGAACGCACCGGCCCGCGAACGATCGGTCGAGATGCGACCGTCGCCGGTGGTCGCGGCGTTGCGCTTCTCGTCGAGTTCCGCGCCCGTCGCCGCGGCGCCGAGCGCGCCGGCCGCACGTATCTCCGCCGCGTGTTCACCGATCCCGCCGGTGAACACGAGCAGGTCGATGCCGCCCAGCACGCCGATCATCGCGCCGATCGCCGAGCGCAGCCGCCAGCCGAGCACGTCGAGCGCGAGCCGCGCATCGGGATCGCTGCTCGCTGTCAACAGGGCGCGCACGTCACCGCTCCGTCCCGAGATGCCGAGCAGTCCCGAGCGCCGCTCGAGCATCTCCCCGAGTTCGTCCGCCGTCATGCCTTCGCGCAGTAAATGCAGCAACAGCCCCGGATCGACCGAGCCGCTGCGCGTCGCCATCGGCAGCCCTTCGAGCGGCGTGTAGCCCATCGTCGTATCGATGCTCGCGCCGCCGTCAATCGCGCACAGCGACGAGCCGCCGCCCAGGTGCGCGGTCACCACGCGTGCGCGTGTGACGTCGGCGCCCGCGAGCGCGCACGCGCGGTGCGCGGCGTACTCGTGGCTCAGCCCGTGATAGCCGCGCCGGCGCAGCCCGCGCCCAGTGAGCTCGCGCGGGATCGCGTACGTGGTCGCCGCTTCGGACATCGTGCGGTGAAACGCGCCATCGGCAACCGCCAGCTGCGTCACTGCGGGGCACAGCCGCCGCACCAGCATGACGGCATGCAGCGCGCCGGCATCGTGCAACGGAGCCTCCTCGCCGACGCGCGCAATCGCTTCCACGGCGTCGTCATCGAGCCGCAGCACGGCCGGCGAGTCGTCGGGGAGCCGCACGAACCGGTGCGCCACTGCGTCCACGCCGGCGCGCAGCGCAGCCGCGAGCGCCTCGTCCGCTGCGTCCACGGTCGTCTGCGCCGCCCAATCCGGAGCCGGCGGCGAGGCAAGCTCGGGCAGCGGCGCCTCGAGGTCGTAGCGCTCGAGCTTGACGCTGGTCGAACCGGCGTTGACCGTCAGAATCCGCATCGAACTGCAAATCTACCGGGCGGCCGTCCGATCGTCGTGAAGGATGAGAAGCCGCCGCGCGTACGCGTTCGCGCGACATTCTCACCGACCGGCGAGCATCATCCCCATGAGGCCGGTCTTCAAGCACATCACGGTCCCGGTGGACGGCTCCACGACGTCCGCGCGCGGCGTCGCGTTCGCGCTCGAGCTCGCGCGTGAGGGCGGTCGCGTCTCGTTCTGCAGCGTCGTCGATCCCGTGCTCTCTTATGCCCCGGCAATGCAAGGCGCGGCCATGGATCCCGGCCCGATGCTCGAGGTGCTCGACGAGGACGCGGCAATCTTCTGCGCCCACGCGCAGGATGAGGCGATAAAGCACGGGATCGTTAGCAATACGCAGGTGCTGCACGGGCCGTGCGCCGACCAAATCCGATCCTTCGCGGCGCACAACGGCTCCGATGCGATCGTGATCGGCACGCACGGCCGGACCGGTCTTTCGCGCGCCGTGCTGGGAAGCGTCGCCGAGGCCATCATGCGACACTCGGACCTTCCGGTGGTCACCGTCCACGAAGATGACGAGATGCGGACCGGCCCGCTCGCTGTCGCGATGGATTCGTCGCCCGCGGCGCAGATGGCGCTCGACGTCGGAATCGCGATCGCGGCCGCTCGCAAAATGAAGTCGATGATCGTTTATGTCTGCAACGCTGCGCCGATCCCCGCAGCGGTCAACGTATTGCTCGAGCGCGCGGCGGAGCTCGCTCGAAACCACGGCATCGTGACGCAGGTCGTCGTGCGCGATGGTGACGCCGCCGACCAGTTGCTCGCCGCGGCGGAGGAGGACGACTGCTGCATGCTGGTCATGGGCACGCACGGGCGCTCGCCGCTGGTCCGCTTCGTCCTCGGAAGCGTCGCCATGTCGGTCGTCGAACGTGCGCACATTCCGGTGGTGACCGTGCGTTGCGCGGCGTGAGTTCCGTACTGCCGCGCAATCGTGTAGAGTCCGGCGAACCTCTCGTGAAAGCAGACGTCTCGCATGCGCTTTCCGCTGCCGACGTCCACGCGATCGACGCCTACTGGCGCGCGGCGAACTATCTCTCGGTCGGCCAAATCTATCTGGTCGACAACCCGCTGCTGCGCGAGCCGCTTCGCGCGGAGCACGTCAAGCCGCGGCTGCTGGGCCATTGGGGAACGACGCCGGGGCTGAATTTCATTTACGCGCACATGAATCGCGCCATCGCGGCGCACGACCTGAACGCGATCTTCATCGCCGGCCCAGGCCACGGCGGGCCCGCGGTCGTCGCGAACACGTACCTCGAAGGCACGTACGGCGAAATCTATCCGGACATCTCGTCGGATGCCGAGGGAATGCGGAAGCTGTTCCGCCAGTTCTCGTTCCCGGGCGGCATCCCGAGCCACGCGTCCCCAGAGACGCCCGGCTCGATCAACGAGGGCGGGGAGCTCGGCTACGCGCTGCTGCACGCGTACGGCGCGGCATTCGACAATCCCGACCTCTTCGTGTGCTGCGTGATCGGCGACGGCGAAGCCGAAACGGGCGCGCTCGCGACGAGCTGGCACGGGACCAAGTTTCTCAACCCCGCGCGCGACGGCGCCGTGCTGCCGATCCTGCACCTCAACGGCTACAAGATCGCCGGCCCCACGGTGCTCGCGCGCATCCCTGAGGACGAGCTCCGATCGCTGCTGCGCGGCTACGGGCACGAGCCGCTTTTTGTGAGCGGACACGAGCCCGAAGCGATGCATCGCGCGATGGCGGCGGCTCTGCAGGACGCGGTCCAGAAGATACGGTCGATCCAGACCGGCGCTCGCGCAGGCGGCTTCCACGGGCGGCCGCGCTGGCCGATGATCGTGCTCGTCAGCCCGAAGGGCTGGACGGGTCCCGCGGTGGTCGACGGCCTCCCGATGGAAGGGACGTGGCGCGCGCATCAGATCCCGCTGACCGACGTGCGCGGCAACGCGGCGCATCGGGCGATGCTCGAGGACTGGATGAAGAGCTACCGCCCCGAGGAGCTGTTCGACGACGACGGCACGTTGCGCAGCGAGCTGCGAGCGCTGGCGCCGCACGGCGACCGTCGCATGGGCGCAAACCCGCACGCGAACGGCGGCGCGTTGCTTCAAAACTTGCGCTTACCGGATTTTCGCGCCTACGCCGTGCCCGTCACCTCGCCCGGTTCGTCGCACGCCGAAAGCACGCGCGCACTCGGCGGATTCTTGCGCGACGTCATGCGAGCGAACGACCGCAACTTCCGGCTCTTCGGGCCCGATGAGACATCGTCGAACCGGCTCGACGCGGTGTTCGAGGTGACCGACCGCACGTCGACCGCGACCGTTCTGCCGACCGATGACCACGTCTCCGCCACCGGACGCGTCATGGAAGTGCTGAGCGAGCACACGTGTCAGGGCTGGCTCGAAGGCTATCTGCTCACCGGTCGCCACGGTTTTTTCTCGTGCTACGAGGCGTTCGTCCACATCGTGGACTCGATGTTCAACCAGCACGCGAAATGGCTGAAGGTCACCCGGTCGCTGGGGTGGCGCCGCCCGATCGCTTCGCTCAACTACCTGCTGACGTCGCACGTGTGGCGGCAGGACAACAACGGCTTCAGCCACCAGGATCCCGGCTTCATCGACCATGTCGTCAACAAGAAGGCTGACGTCGTGCGCGTGTACCTGCCGCCCGACGCGAACACGCTGCTCTCCGTCGCCGACCACTGTCTGCGCAGCCGCGACTACGTCAACGTCATCATCGCCGGCAAGCAGCCCGAGCTGCAGTGGCTCGACATGGACGCGGCAGTCCGCCACTGCACGCAAGGCCTCGGCATCTGGTCCTGGGCGAGCAACGACGCGAACGAAGAACCCGACGTGGTGATGGCGTGCGCCGGCGACGTACCGACGCTCGAGACGCTCGCAGCAGTCGCGTTCCTGCGCGAACATTTCACCGACGTGCGAATACGCGTCGTGAACGTGGTCGACCTCATGACGCTGCAACCGAAGACGGAGCATCCGCACGGGCTGTCGGACCGCGAGTTCGACTCGATCTTCACCGCTGACAAACCGGTGGTCTTCGCGTTTCACGGCTATCCGACGCTGATCCATCGCCTGACGTACCGGCGCACCAACCACGCCAACTTCCACGTGCGCGGCTACAAAGAAGAAGGCACGACGACGACGCCGTTCCACATGACGATGCTGAACGAGCTCGACCGCTACCATCTCGCGGGCGACGTCATCGACCGCGTGCCGGGCTTACGCGATCGCGGCGGGCACGTCAAGCAGCTGATTCGCGACCAGCTGGTCGACCACGTGCGCTACATCGAACTGCACGGTGATGATCCGCCTGAGATCAAGGACTGGACTTGGTCGGTCGATGTTCGCTGAAATCACCGCCGCACTGGCGTTCGCCGCGTGGCGTGCCGCGCGATATGCATGACCGCTCGGTGCGCGCCTCGGATTGCGACCTCCGGCGCTGATCGGAGCGCGTCAGCGTCGCCGGCGACGCGCGAGACGGAGATCTTCCTCGCGGACTGCTACGCCGGCACCGAGCTTGCGGACGTCGAGCGTGAGCTGCGCGCCGTCGACGGCGTGACGTCGGTCGGGCTGGATCGCACGCGGAACATCGTGCGGATCGCCTTCGATGAGCGTCGCACGTCCGCCGACCAGATCGTGGCCAAGCTGAAGAACGGTGGCTACGCATGCCATTGCACCAGCGGGCCGGCGGCGGCGAAAGCATCGAACCACAACGCGCACGCGGGGCACGGACCGCAGATGGTCGGCGACATGCTGCGCAAGGCGATCTTTTCGCTCGTCCTGCTCGTCCCGATCTTCCTGTGGTCGCCGGTCGGCACCAAGTTCGGCTTCACGATTCCGCCGCCGTTCGGAATGACGAAGGCGCTCGCCGGATTCATCCTGACGACGCCGATCGTATTTTGGGGCGGATGGATTTTTCTGTATTCTGCCGTCCGCGCCGCGCTACGGCGCGAAGCGAACATGATGACGCTGATCGCGCTCGGCATCATCGTCAGCTACGCGTATTCCGTCGGTGCAACATTCTTTTTCGCCGGCGACGTGTTCTACGACGCGGCCGCGGCGCTCACCGCATTCTCCCTGCTGGGCCATTGGATGGAGATGCGAAGCCGCTATGCCACGGGCAAAGCGGTCGAAGCGCTCTTGAAGCTCGCACCGCCGACGGCCATCGTGCGGCGCTCCGGCAGCGAGACGGAGATCCCGCTCGAAGAGGTCGAGGTCGGCGACGAAATCGTCGTCCGGCCCGGAGCGCGCGTCCCCGTCGACGGCACTATCGCGAGCGGCGACAGTTACGTGGACGAGTCGATGATCACGGGTGAGCCGACGCCGGTGCACAAGACCTCCGGCGAAAAGGTCGTCGGCGGCACCGTGAACCAGCGCGGAGCGTTCGCGTTCCGCGCCGACGCGGTCGGAGCGGATACGGCTCTTTCGCGCATCGTAACGATGGTGCAGGAGGCGCAAGCTTCGAAGGCGCCCGCGCAAGCGCTCGCCGACGTCGCTGGGAAGTATCTCGTGTACGTCGCGATGGGGGCCGGCGTCACGGCGTTCCTCGTCTGGTATCTGCTCGGCGCCGGTGTGTTGTTCGCGCTGACCGCCGCGGTATCGGCAATTGTCATCGCCTGCCCGGACGCGCTCGCGCTCGCGACCCCGACGGCGATCACCGTCGGCGTCGGCAAAGGCGCGCGCGAGGGTATCCTTTTCAAGAACGCGACCGCGCTCGAAGCGACGTCGAAGATCCGGATGGTCATCTTCGACAAAACCGGAACGCTGACGATCGGGAAGCCGACGCTGATCGACGCGATCGCGATCGCACCCGTCACCGAGGATCGGCTCATCCGCGCTGCGGCGTCCGCGGACGCCGCGTCGGAACATCCGTTGGCGCGCGCGATCGTGGATGGCGCCGCGGCGCGCGGGCTCAGCGTTCCCGCGGCCACGACCTTCGAGGCGGTCACGGGCAAAGGCGTCCGCGCGACGGTCGACGGGACCGAGGTCTTCGTCGGGAACGAAGCGCTGCTCACCGAGATGAAAATCTCGTTGCCGCCGGATTTGCGGGAGCGTGCCGCCGGCCTCGCCGGCGACGCCAAGACGCCGGTGTACGTCGTCGTAGGCGGAGCTCTCGCCGGCATCGTCGCCGTAGCCGACGAGATTCGTCCGTCCGCGAAGGACGCCGTCGCGCGCCTGAAAGAGATCGGCGTGCGCACCGCCATGGTCACCGGCGACAACCGGCGTACCGCGGAATCCGTCGCGCGCCTGCTGGGAATCGACACGGTGATCGCCGACGTTCTTCCGGGCGACAAGGCGTCGGAGGTGAAGAAGCTGCAGGCGCAGGGACTCAACGTGGCCATGGTCGGCGACGGCGTGAACGACGCGCCGGCGCTCGCGCAGGCCGACGTCGGGATCGCAATCGGGGCCGGCACCGATGTCGCCATCGAAACCGCGGACGTCGTGCTCATGAAAAACGATCCGGCATCCGTAGCGGGAGCCGTCGTTCTCGCCCGCCACGTGCGCAGCAAGATCGTCCAGAACCTCTACTGGGCTGCCGGCTACAACATTATCGCGATTCCGGTCGCGATGGGCGTCCTGTATCCGACCCTAAAGGTGCTGCTGGCCCCAGAGTGGGCCGCGGTACTGATGAGCACGTCAACGATCAGCGTCACCCTCAACGCCCTTCTCCTCAACCGCGTCCGCGTCTCGACGCACGGATAATTTCCCATGCTGTCTCTATGCGCCGCTTCTCGAGGATTCGTTCGGCGGGCATCACAATGCACAGCGATGAAACGACTCGTCGCGCTCGCCGCGTTTTGCACCGGCATCGCGTTGCTCTTGATCGGCGAAGCGGTCGCCGAACGCAGCGCGGGATCGCTGCGTGAGTCCGGATCGATGAGCGTCGCGCGAGCGGCGCACACCGCGACGGCGCTGCCCGACGGAACGGTACTCGTTGCCGGCGGTCAAGCCCAAAACCGCGTATATTTCGCGAGCGCCGAAATCTACGATCCACGAACAGGCCGCTTCCGAAAAACGGGCGATATGTCCGAAGAACGCGTTGCGCAGCATGCCGTCCTGCTCGACACCGGGCACGTGCTGATGCTGGGCGGCTCGAATCGGCACGGCATGCTTGCAACCGCCGAGCTGTACGATCCACAGACGGGCACGTTCCGGCGGACCGGCAGCATGCACGGCGCGCGTGGAGGTTTCGCCTCGGCCCGCTTGGCGAACGGGCGCGTTCTCGTCGCGGGCGGCTACGACGGAACGCGATGGGTGCGCAGCGCGGAGATCTACGATCCTGCCAGCGGAACGTTCGCGCCGACGGGCGATTTGAACTGGGCCTCGCCGCAGTCCGCGACCACGCTGCGCGACGGTCACGTCCTACTGACCGGTGGCGGCGACGGATCGCCCGACAGCAACGTATTTTCCAACGCCGAGCTCTTCGATCCCGTCAGCGGAACGTTCGCAAGGACCGGCAATATGAAGGTGGCACGTAACAAGTATGCCGCCGTGCTGGAAACGAGCGGCGAGGTCTTGATCGTGGGCGGAACGGACGAAAAAGGTTGGGCGGGTCAACTCCAATCGGCCGAGGCGTACGACCCCAAGACCGGATCGTTCCGCGTACTCCCCGCGATGCACGAGGCTCGGTTCAAGCACTCTTTGGCGACGACGGCATTAGCCGACGGCCGCGTGATCGTCGCCGGCGGCGGAATGCGCGCCGAAGTCTTCGACCCGCAAACCAAAACGTTTACGCTCGCCGAGGGCACCTTCGACACCGCGCGGTACTTCTCGACCGCGACCCTGCTGCGCGACGGTACGGTCTTGATCGTCGGCGGCTACCGCCGCGGCATCGACAGCACCGAACGCTCCTGGCGCTTCACTCCGTCCCAATGAGCCCCGGGACCGGGAGCAGCGGTCTCCCCGCCCGAAGTCAGCGAGGCGGTGACTACGACCACGATCCGGACGGTGCTTCTGGTCGACGATGAGCCGGCCTTGATCGACGTCCTCGAGCAATATCTCCGCGACGACGGATTCGCGGTGCTGCGCGCCGGTGACGGCCCGACTGCAGTCGAGCTGTTCAAGAAGCACGGCCCGGATCTCGTGCTCCTCGACCTCAACCTGCCCGGATTTCCCGGTACGGAGGTGCTGCGCCAGATTCGCGCGGTCCGCGACGTGCCGGTGATCATGCTGACGGCGCGCGTCCACGAAGTCGACCGCGTCGTCGGGCTCGAGCTCGGCGCCGACGACTACGTCGGCAAGCCGTTCAGCCCGCGCGAGGTCGTGGCGCGAGTCAAGAGCGTTCTGCGCCGAACCGAAAACAGCGCACCCCAAGCACCTCCGCACGAGAAGCGTATCGGGCCCATCGTGATCGATTCGCTGGCGCACGAGGTGCACGTCGACGGCAAACCCGCGACCCTCACCCCGACGCAATTCAAGATTCTCGAAATCCTCGCGTCACACGTCGGGCAGACGTTGACGCGCGACCAGCTGCTCCAGCGCGTCAACGCCGACGGGGACGTCTTCGACCGCACGCTGGACCGCCACATTGCGAATCTCCGGGCACGGGTCGAACCGGATCCCGCGAATCCGCGTTACATCGTGACGGTGTTCGGCGTCGGCTACAAGATGGTCGACCCCTCGTGAGGCGCGTCATCCACGAGATCCGCAACCATCTCGCGGTTGCGATCGCGAACGTCGAGGCGTTCCGTGACGGCGTGCTCGAACCGACACCGAAACGACTTTCCTCGGTGCTGCAAGCGCTGGGCGAGGTGGAGAACCTGCTGGGTGAGCTGATTCCACAACAGATATCACCTCAGCCCGCGCTCGAGACGCACGCCCGGCACATCAACGTCTGCGACGTCATCACCAACGAGGTGCTCGCGTTCGAGGCGGCCGCAGCGGAACACCAGATCGCGTTCCGCGTCCAGCAGTGCACGGCGCACGACCCGGCATGTGTGAACTTCAACGGCGATCCCGTGCGCGTCGGTGAGATCGTCAACAACGTCGTCTCCAACGCGATTCGCTACACGCCGCGCGGCGGACGGATCGACGTGGATTGCCGCCCGTCCGGCGGAATACTGACGCTTACGGTCACGGACGGCGGCCCGGGCGTGCGCAGCGACGAGCTCGCGAAGATCTTCGAAGCGGGATTTCGCGGCGCGGCTTCGGCCGGCACCACGGGAAGCGGCGAAGGTCTCGCGCTCGTGAAGCGTTTCGTGGAAGAACAGGGCGGGACCGTCGAGGTCGATAACGTCGCCGGCCGCGGAGCGCGGTTCACGGTGCGCTTGCCGGGAATGCCGCTCGACGCGCGAGTCGACCGCCGCGAGGACGGCTCGATCTCGCTGCTCTGAAACGGCGGGCGGGCTACTTGACCGCCGTGACGTCCTGCTCGGTCACCGGACCGCCCTTGTTGCCCCACGCGGACCGAATGTACGTTGCGACGGCTGCCACGTCGCCGGGCGAGAGCTGACCTTTCCAGGCCGGCATCATGCTTCGACCGTGCTCGATCAGCCCGATCATGCCGGCCGCGTCACTCGCGTTGACTAGCGCATCGCCCGCGAGCGCGGGAAAGGCGCCATGACTGCCCCCTTGACCGCTCGCCCCGTGGCAGGCCGCGCACTTCGAAGAGTAGACCGATGCGCCGACGGTGCTGAGAACGGACGGTCCGGCGGATGCTACTTGCTGTTCGGTCACGCCGGGCGCTTTATTTCCCCACGCGGAGCGCACGTACGTCGCGACCGCGGCGATGTCGGCGTTCGACATCTGCCCCTTCCATGTCGGCATCTTGCCGTTGTACGTCGTGCCGTTGACCGCGAGCGGTCCGGACCGGCCGTTCACGATGGTCGCGATCATGTCTTTGGGGTCGGTCGCGGCGACGTGGGGATTTCCGTTGAGCGGCGGATATGCGCTCGTGCCCTGACCGCCGAACTGATGGCAGCTTGCGCACTTCGCCGCGAAGATCTGCGCGCCGCTGAGCGCCGTCGGATTGCGAGCGAGAGCGATCTGCTCGGGCGTGACGACGGCCGCCTTGTTCGTCCATGCCGAACGGACGTAGGTGAGCACCGCGGCGACGTCGTCGTTCGAAAGCTGGTCTTTCCACGCCGGCATCGTGGCGCTGTAGGTCTTTCCGTTGACCTGAATCGGACCGCTGCGGCCGTTCAGCACGCTGAGGATCAGGTTTGCGGTGTCCGCGGACGTCACGTCGGCGTTCCCGGCGAGCGGCGGATACGGTCCGCCGCCGGCGCCGTTCGCTTGGTGGCACGCGGCGCATTTCGCAGCGAAGAGCGCTTTGCCGTCCGACGCGGTCGCGCCGGCGGCGGATCCTCCGCGGGCATACATCGTCGACGCGACGGCGGCAGCGAAGACGAATACGAACGCGATTGCAGATCGACGACTCACGCAGCATCCCTCCGGAAGCCTAGTATACCGCACCTGCGACAAAAGCCTGCGGGAACGACGGCCGCAGCGTCGATGTGAACGGCGTTTCACCGAACGTACGCCACGCGTTCGCATGTCGTTCCGACGGCAGCCGTAGAATGGCCTCAAAGGAGATCACGCATGCGTTTGTCCGCCATCGTCCTCGGAGGAGTCGTGCTCGCAACCGCCGCGGTTCCCGCATCGGCAGCGAAGCCCGCGCCCAAGATGCTGCCGGTGGTCAACGTCGTCGCGACGGCAGACCAGAAGTTTGCGCCGGACCACGTCGTTCTGCACGTCGGTAAACGCCAAACGCTGCGCTTCACGTCCACGGGCGGCGTCCACGGGGTCGCATCCAAGGATCTCGGGATTCCGCCCACGATGATCACGGCCGACAAGCCCGTATCCGTGAACGTCACCGCTAAGAAAGCGGGGACGTACAAGATTCCCTGCACGATCGTGTGCGGTCCCGGACACGCCGACATGGCGCTCACCGTCGACGTCAAACCGTGACGTCCGCACGGCACTTCGCCTTCGGCGGCGCATTCGGCGCTGTGTTGTTCCTCCTCAGCAGCACGCCGTCCCTTGCGATGCCGAACTTCGCGCAAGCCTACGGTGTCCAGTGCTCGACGTGCCACACTGCCGTACCGACTTTGAACGCCTACGGACGCTACGTCCAGCGCTCGCAGTATGCGTACATGGACGCGGCGACGCTCAAGAAGGCGATCCCGCTGTGGGTCGGTTACCAGGCGAACTACGATGCGCAAGCGTCGCCGCCGAATACGCACAAAGTCGTCTGGGGGAACATCGCCGTGCATGCCGACGGCCTCGTCGGTGAGAACTGGTCCTATCACGTGCAACAGTGGCTGAAGAACGGCGATCAGGGCGGCGGGCTCGATACCATGTGGGTGAGCTACAACAACCTTTTCAAGCACAACGGCTACCTCGAAGTCGGCAAACTCCAAGTCCCGGCCCCTTCGCCGTTTAGCATGTGGTTCGAGATTGCGCCGTACGCCACGCCGGAGGTCACGGTCGGCGAGCACACCTATCAGCTCGACGCCAACCGCTGGGGCGCGAAGGTGGGTTATCTCCACAACTCGGTCAGCCTCGACGCGGCGTACGTCGGGAGCGACGCAGACCTCAACGGAGCATCCGACTTCGTTCCGGGCAACGGCAAGGCGCTGCAGTACCGCGCTGCGTTCATGCGCCCGAAGAATCCCCTCGAGTTCGGCGTGTACGGAGCATCGGGGACGTTCCCGATCTCCGACGGCCTGACCGACCGCTTTTCGGCCCTCGCCGGCTACGTGCAGCGCGATCCGGTCCACGGCGTTCCCGGCGTGTTCTTCGTCTACCAAACCACGCATGACAGCTACCCCACGGCCGGAGCGACTTCTCCCGCGAACGGCCGGGGCTACTCGCTGAACATCTACGAGCCCATCATCAAGGACAGGGTGGTCGTCGGCTTCCGGCGCGAGATGACGGATGACGGGATGGGGAACGTCAATCACTACGGCAACATCGATCTGACGATCCAACTCGCCAGGTACTTGCGGCTCTACACCGAGGCCGGACTCTCCGGATCCAATCCGGGCAACGGCGTCGACCGCGTCGGAACGCCGGCCTGGCGCGTGTTCGTCTGGTGGACGATGCCCCTTGCCAAGGCGAAGAAGTAGCACATGAGTACCATTCGTGACTTCACCACCGTCGTGTGCCCGTTCGATGAGGTACCGGACCGGCTCCGCGCGCATTTCGAGGGCGGTGCCGCGGTCCTACCGCTTCGCGTCAAATTCGGCGACCTCAAGATCGAACGTGACGTCGAGTTTCATCTCAAGAGCAAGCCCGCATACCCCGGCTACAAGCTGCTCGACGTGTCGTGGGCGCCGAAGGACGGCGGTCCCTACCCGATGTTCGCCGGCACCCTCAGCGTTGCTGAAGATGCGACGGGTTGGAGCCGGATCGAGATCGACGGTACGTACAGCCCTCCCTTCGGAATCGCGGGCGCAGCCTTCGATGCCGCCATCGGCCACCGCATCGCTCAAGGCACGCTGACGGAGCTGCTCGCCGAGCTCAAGCGCATTCTCGTGGTCGCGGAGCAGACGCCAGGGCAACTCGCCAAAACCTAAGCCACGATCGTCAGGCCGCTCGCTCCGTCTGGACTTTGACGACGAGCGCGGCCACGTCGTCGTGGAGCTGCTCGTTCGCGTACTCGTACGCGTACCGTGTCAGCGCCTCGGCTTGCTGCTCGGCCTCGCACAAGCGGTGCCGCTCGACGACATCGACCAGCGCGTCCGCGCCGAGGAACTCCAGACGCGAGTTGCGTGCTTCTGAAAAACCGTCGGTGACCGCGGCGAGGATGCTGCCGTGGGACAGCTGCACGAGGCCGTGGTCGAAGGCGTTATCGTCGTCGAAGAGCCCGATGATCGGTCCAGTGGCCGCGAGCATCGTCGCTCCGTCCGATGCGACGACGTACGCCGCTTCGTGCCCTGCCGAGACATACTGCATCGTGCGCCGTTCCGCATCGACGATCCCGAAGAACACGGTGGCGAAGAACTCGTCGTCCGCCTCGAACACGCTATTCTCGATGCACAGCCGGTTGAGGGCGCGAACGGAGTCCCGCGCGTTGAACCCGCGCGAGGCATACGCGCGCAACGCGTGTTTCGCGAGGCCCGCGTGCATGGCGGCGTGGATCCCGTGCCCCGTGATGTCGACCATGGCGAGCGACGTGAGGCCGTTGCCGTAGTGGAAGACGTCGACGAGGTCGCCGCCGTAGCGGAACTCCTCGGCCGTTGCGTTCAGGTAGGCTCGCCCGATGTCGAGTCCCGGCAGCCGTCGAATTGGAGGCCCGTAGATGCTTTCGACGATGCGGCGCATCTCCGCTTGGAGCGGGTTGTCGCTCGAGCGGAGGCGGTGGCTCGACGACAGCACGGCGTTCACGCTATCAACGACGTCGCGAACGCCTGCCGGCAGGCCTGGTAGCACTCGCACGCCGCGCCTTCGAGGACGTCCTTGTCGAGCACCGTCACTACGCCGCGCCCGTACTGGATCGCACCGAGACGCGAGAGCGTGTCCGCCGCTTCCGAGACGCCGGCGCGGCGAACTCCCAGCATGATCGACAGAAAGTCGTGCGTCAGCGTGAATTGCGCGCTGCCGACCCGATCGGCGGTCATGCACAGCCAGCGCGCGCAGCGCTGGAGCACCGAATGCTTCGCATTGCACGCCACGAACTGCTGGGTGCTGAACAGCGTGGCACGAACGTTGTGACGCATGAGGCGAGCGAACGAAGCGCTCTGGCTCATCCGCTCTTCGAAGCGCTCGACGGTCATGCGTCCGACTCGCCCCTTGACCTGGCAGAACGACGTTCGCGAAGAAATCGTCGAATCGAGCGCGGCATCCGCCTCGACGAAGCCTTCACGGCCGACGGTGCCGACCTCTACGCTGTCGCCGTTCACGAGCGTTGCGACGACGGACAGCACCGCATCGATGGGAAAATCGACGTGGTACATGGTGCCGCCGATCGAGTGCGTGAACTGGTGGGCCGACAGGGTCACGATCTCGAGGTCGTGTTCGATGCCCGCGCGATCCAGCGGCGGCAAGGCGTCGAGCACGCGGTTCCCGGACGAAAACGCCGTGGATATGTGGCCGTTTCGCAGCGCGACGCTAAGGTCGGTATGGAGTGCAACCACGGGCAAGGGCGTTGCCCTCATGGCGTCTCCTTCAAAACACCGGACGCCGTAGTTAGAGCGCCGATGCGGGGTCCATGAGTATAGCACGTTTTCAGGGCCTTGGTACGCTTCCGTACGAAAGCTCCAGAACCGTGGCACAATGTGACGGAGCCGCGCTAGACTAGGCTAACTTGGCCAGGTTGGTCGCGAAGGCCGCGACCGTTTTCTGCGCGACCGCTTCGATCAGCCGGCCGCCGACCGTTGCGATGATGCCGCTGATCTGCGCGTCCGTGTGCAGGGCGACGCGGGTCTTGCCGTTCGCCTCCGTTGCCGTCGAGACGACGTCCGCCGTCACGCCGCCGCGGCCGCGCGCTTCGTCGCCCTTCACGTGAAATTTCGCCGTGTGCGCCGCGTCGTCGAGCGATTCGACGGTGATCACCGCGCGGTAGCTGACTTCCACCGGACCGACTTTCACCGAGACTTTCGCGCGGTATGTCCGCTCGTCGACGACTTCCGTGATCTCCGCGCGCGGGATGCACGTCGCGACTTTCGGGATGTCCTTGAGCAGCGTCCACACGCGCTCGACGGGCGCGTCGATGTCGAAGCCGTCGTCGATGATCACGGCGTCACCGCCGTGCGGTCGTTGTGCACCGGGAGCGTTCCTTCGCTGAGGCGGGCGCCGCGGCGGTTCTCGCGGATCGCGATGATCTCCGCGGCGATCGAGATCGCCGTCTCCTCCGGCGTGCGCGCGCCGATGTCCAGACCCACCGGCGCGCTGATGCGCGCGAGGTCGGCATCCGAGATGCCCAGGCGGCGCAGCTCCTCGACGCGGTTCGCGTGCGTGCGGCGGCTGCCCATCGCGCCGATGAAGCCGGCGTCCGTGCGCAGCGCGACGCGCAGCAGCGGGATGTCGAATTTCACGTCGTGCGTCAGAATGACGAGCGCCGTGCGCTTGTCGACCGGCGCCTTTTCCAAGAACTCGTCGGGCCACGCGACGACCACCTCGTCGGCGTCCGGGACGCGTGCTTTGGTCGCGAAGACCGGGCGCGCGTCGACCACCGTCACCATGTAGCCGAGATACTTGCCGATGCGCGCCATCGCGCGCGAGAAGTCGATCGCGCCGAACACGTACATCACGGGCTTCGGCGCGTACGCGGCGATGAACAAGCGCACCTCGACGCCGACCGGTTCGCCGTCCTCGCCGAACGTGCGGATCGCCGTGTCGCCGACCGCGAGCAGCGCGCGTGCTTCGCCGGATCCGGCGACGTTCAAGCCCGGCGTACCGAGATCGCCGTACGCCTCGTCCTCGAACACCAGCAGCTTCGCGCCGGCCTTCGCGCCGTCGAGCCGCGTCACAAGCGCGACGGGCCGGTCGGCGCGAAGCGCCTCGGCGAGCTTGTCGAAGATCACGCGCTCACCAGTCGAGCCGCTCGATGAAGACGTGGATCGTGCCGCCGCACGTCAGACCGACGGAGATCGCATCGGCGTCGCTGATGCCGTACGTCACCAATCGCGGACGGCCGGTCGCAATGGCGTCCTGTGCTTCCTCGTAGACCGCCGACTCCACGCAGCCGCCGCTGACCGAGCCGGCCACGTCACCGCGCTCGTTCACGGTCATCACCGCGCCCGGATCGCGCGGCGCCGACTGCTCGACCGCGACGACGGTCGCGACGGCGACGCGCTGCCCCTCGCCGCGCCAGCGTTCGATGGTCTCGAGGACTTCGATCATGGTACCCTCCTTCGACGACGTGCGAGGAGACCCCATCACACCCCCGTATGACCGATTCCATCGAACGAGACACCACCGCCCCGCTTCGCGCGCGCGTCGCGCTCCTCGGCCGGCTCGTCGGCGACGTGCTGCGCTCGCACGCGCGCGCCGGAACGTTCGAGCGCGTCGAGCGGCTGCGCGCGCTGACGCGCCGCCGACGCGCGGGATCCGCTCCGCACGACGACGCGGCGATCGACGTGCTCCTCGACAAGCTCGATACCGACGACGCCGTCGACGTCATTCGCGCGTTCAACCTGTACTTCCAGATGGTGAACTTGGCGGAGGAGATGCATCGCGAGCGGCGCCGCCGCGAACGCGCGCTGCACGGTGAGCCGCCCCTGCGCGGTTCGCTCGAGACGCTCCCGGCCCGCGCCGGCGAGGCGATCGACAAGCTCGAGATCACGCTCGTGTTCACCGCGCACCCCACCGAAGTGCTGCGCCGCACGACCAGCGAAAAGCTGGCCGCGGTCGCCGAGCTGCTGCGCGCTCTCGACGAGCGCGTGCTCACGGCGGAGGAGTCCACCGCGACCGAGAGCGAGCTGCACGCCCAGATCGTGCTGCTGTGGCAGACCAACGAGCTGTACCGAACGGCGCCAACCGTGCAGGACGAGGTACGCAACCTGCTCGCGCGCTTTCGCGAAGCGATCTTCGACGAGGCGACGCTGCTGTTCGAACGCCTCGAAGCGCGGTTGGGCCGTGCGGTGCCGACGTTTCTCGCGTTCGGCAGCTGGATCGGCGCGGATCGCGACGGCAACGCGAACGTCGCGCCGGACGCGATCGTCGCCGCGCACGAGCAGGCGCGCCGCTTCGTGCTCGGCCGCTATCTCGAAGCCGTCGAAGCGCTGCAGACGCGCCTGTCGCAAGACGCGCTGCGCGGCGACGTCGCCGCGGACCTGATCGCGTCGGTCGAGCGCGACGCCGCCGCGTTGCCCGACGTCCGCTACGCGATCGGGCCGCGCCAAGAGGCGGAGCCGTATCGCCGCAAGCTCGCGTTCGTGCACCGCCGCCTGCGCCTCACGCTGGCGGACGCCGCCGGCGGATTCACCGACGCGACCGCGCTGCTGGCCGAGCTCGAGCCCATCGCAGCCAGCGTCGGCGCGCACAGCGGCGACGACGTCGCACGGCCCGTGCGCCGGCTGATCCGAGCCGCCGGCGTCTTCGGATTTCATTTGTGCGCGTTGGAGTGGCGGCAGCACCGCGATCGCGTCGTCGGCGCGCTCGACGAGATCGTCGCCGCGATCGAGCCGGGTGCGCCGTTGCTGTCCGCGCGCGGCGACGACGAACGTCTGGCGTGGTTCGCGCGCGAGCTCGACTCGGCGCGACCGCTCCTGCCGCGCAACGTCGCTCTCTCGCCGGAAGCTGCCGACGTGGTGGCGTCGCTCGCGGCGGTCACCGAGCTGCGCGCGCGCCGCGGGGCGCAAACGGTGGGCTCGTTCATTCTGGCGGGCACCGAGTCGGCGTTGGACGTGCTCAGCCTGTTCGCGCTCGCGCGCGCATGCGGTGCGCTCGATGCCGGGCCGGCGCAGATCGTGCCGCTGTTTGAGAGCGCGACGGGGCTCGCGAACGCCGCGTCCGTTGCGGAGGGGTGCTTGCACGTTGCTCCGTTTCGCGCGCACGTTGCGCGCTGCGGCGACGTCTGGGAAGTCATGCTCGGCTACTCCGACTCGACGAAGGTCGTGGGGATCGTGGCGAGCATGTGGGCGATCTATCGCGCGCAAGTGAGCGCCGGCGACGCCGTCGCCGGACACGGCATCGCGCTGCGATTCTTCCACGGCCGCGGCGGATCCGTCGGGCGCGGCGCCGCCGACGCGCGCGATGCGGTCGCGGCCGAGCCGCCGCAAACGCGCGGCGGTCGTTTCAAAGTGACCGAGCAGGGCGAGGTCATTGGCGCGCGCTACGGTTTGCCGTCGCTGGCGCGCCGCAACCTCGAGCTCGCCGTGACGTCCGTCGTCGCCGGAATCGTACAGCCGCCGCCGGTCGTACCCGCAGTGTGGCACGAGCTGCTCTCCCGGCTCGCGTCCGCCGTCGAGCAGTCGTACACCGCGCTCGTCGACGATCCGGAATTCCTGCGCTTCTTCGCGCTCTGCACGCCGGTCGACGAGATCGGCGACATGCAAATCAGCTCGCGCCCCGGCCGGCGGGGCGCGCGCCGCTCGATCGACGACCTGCGCGCGATCCCGTGGGCCTTCGGCTGGGCGCAGACGCGCGGGATGCTGCCGGGCTGGTACGGCTTCGGTGCCGCCGTCGCGGCCGAGCCCGCGGAGCTCGCGACGCTGCGCACGATGGCGCGCGACTTCCCGTTCTTCGCGGTGCTGCTGCACAGCGTCGAGCGCGCGCTGGCGGTCTCCGACCTCGCGATCTTCGAGCGCTACGCGCGCGAGCTGGTCGCCGACACGGCGTTGCGCGAGCGGTTCGTGCCGCGCATCCGCGACGAGCACGCGAAAACGGTGGCGGCCGTGCTGAGCGTGCTCGAGCACGACCGCCTTCTCGCGGGCGACCCGACGCTGGCGCGCAGCATCGAGTTGCGCAACCCCTACGTCGATCCGATCTCGTTTCTGCAACTGCGGCTGCTGCGCGACTATCGCGCGAGCACGGAACGCGATCCGAAGCTGCGCGACGCAATTCGGCTCTCGATCAACGGTATCGCGGCGGGGCTGCGCGTCACCGGCTAAACACCCGCGTCCGCTCGGTTGGGCTGTCTCATAGACAGAGCCCGAAGTTCGCGCTATAGTGCCTTACCGGGGTGAGGCCTCGAGCCCGTTTCCCGGGCCATTCGGAGGGGTGATAGCTGATGAGCAACACGTCCGCGAGATGCACGTACTTCACGACGAAGGTCGGCGCGCACTACGACTACCTCGTGCTGTTCGAGAACACGAGTCCGGCCCCGAACGCCATGTACGGCTGGATGTTCGGCGCCCAATTCAACGTGCCGCTGATCCCGGGCGCGCCGCCCGACTTCCAGAACGTCGTTCCGATGAGCTCGGCGCCGGGATGGCAGTTGATTCCGTCGTCGCCGACATACGGATTCATCGACGGGCAGACGGACTATCAAGGTTCGGCCGCCGCGTCCGGATACATTACGGCCGGCAGCATCGGCGCGTTCGAGTTTCGCAGCTCCACCGGCCCACCGGCAACGGCTCCGTTCGGGTGCGTCTTCTGGAACGGCGTCAACGCATGGGGATTCCCGTTCAACGGGAAGGCCACGCACGAGCAGTGTGTTGCGCAGCACGTGTTCTCGAAATACGTCAAGCAGGTCTCGCCCCAGCACGTGGCGGCACTGCCGCACGGCGAGATGGTCGGCACGAAGTCGGTGACGCTCGGCGGAGCCGACGGACCGTCGATCACCGTCATCCACGATCAATTCGGGAAGGTCGTAAAGGTGGTGCACGAACCGCCGGTACCTCGCAAGCCCTAACGCGAGTCGATCGCGTCCGCTACCGCGTCCAGCGTCCGCAGGCTGTGGCCTGACACGAACGCGTCCAGGTACGGCAACGCCGCGGCCATGCCGCCGGCCAGCGGTTCGTAGGCCGCGTGGCGCTTGTGCGGGTTCACCCACACGATGCGCCGCGCGAGCCGCCGCAGCCGCGCCATCTCGACGCTGACGAGGTCGGGATCGTCGCGTTCCCAACCGTCGGAAAGGATCACCACCGTGCTGCCGCGCGCCGCGCCGCGCTGCGCGTAGCGATCGTTGAACGCGCGCAGCGCGGCACCGATGCGCGTGCCGCCGCCGTAATCGCGCACCGCCTCCGCGATCGCGGCCATCACGCCCTCGTCGCTCGCACGCCGCAAGAACGGCGTGAGGTCCGTGAGCTGCGTCGCGAACGCGAACGCGCGCACCGCCGGCCGCGCGATCGCGGTGACGCGCGCGTACTGCAACAGCGCGCGCGCGAACGGCTCCATCGAACCCGACACGTCGAGCAGGAACACGAGCGGGCGCAGCCGCTGCCGCCGCCGCGTCGCGTGCCGCCGCACCAGCTCGCCCGCGGTTCGTGCCGCGCCGCGCAGCGTCGCGCGAAAGTCGAAGCGGTCGCCGTGGGCGTGCCTGCGGCGGCGGCGCGACGTGCGGTACTCGGCCGCGACGCGCACGCGGGCGATCAGCCGCAGCATCGCGGCGCGCTCCTCGTCGTCCCAGTCCTCGAACGCCTTGTCGGTCAGGCGGTGCTCGCTCGACGCGACGATCCACTGCGTCGGCGCGCGCGCCGCGGACCGCTCGTCTGCCGGCCGCTCCGAGGGCGGCGGCGGGATCGACTCGCGCTTGGGCAGATCGCGCGGCGTGCGGCGCGGCGGTGCATCGACCGTCCGAACCAGCCGCGCCAGCGCATCGGCGTCGCCCAGCGAGCCGAAGTACTCGAGAAACGCGGCGTTGAACGCGTCGACGTCGTCGATCGAGGGCAGCATCGCGGCGCAGGCGCGCCAGTACGTTGACTGCGTCGAGTCCGGCGGCAGCGCGCGCAACACCTCGGCGAACGTTCGAGCGCGGCGCGTGCCGGCCGCGACGCCCCGTGCCCGAAGTGCGCGGTCGAACCCCGCTGCGACCGCTGCTTCGTCGGTCACACGGTGCTATCGCGCGCCGCGGCGACGATCGCGGCGGTCGACGCGCGCGCCAGCTCGACGTCCTCGGGATACTTCAGTACCGCGCCCAGCGACGGCTCGAACACCTCGGCGTTCAACCGCTCCGCGCCGAGCAGCTGCAGCGTCTGCGCCCAGTCGAGCGACTCCGCGATCCCTGGGACCTTGCGCAGCTCGCGCTCGCGCAGCGCGGCCGACGCGCGCGCGACGTCGCCCGCCAGCGCCGGCGCCACGTCCGGGAGGTGCAGCCGCAGGATCTCGATCTCGCGCTCCACCGACGGGTGCCCGATCCAGTGGTAGAAGCAGCGGCGCTTGAGCGCGTCGTGCAGATCGCGCGTGCGGTTCGACGTGAGCACGACGATCGGCCGGTGTAACGCGGCGACGGTGCCGCGCTCGGGGATCGAGATCGCGAAGTCCGCCAGAAACTCCAGCAGGAACGCTTCGAACTCGTCGTCGGCGCGGTCGATCTCGTCGATCAGCAGCACGATCCCGCGCTCGCGCGGCGCGCCGAGCGCCGCGAGCAGCGGCCGGCGGATCAGGAAGTCGTCGGCGTAGAGGTCCGGCGTGCGCTCGTGCGATGCCTCGGCGGCGCGAATGGCCAGCAATTGCTTTCCGTAGTTCCAGTCGTACGCGGCGGCCGCGAGGTCGAGCCCTTCGTAGCATTGCAACCGCAGGAGATGCGCGCCGAAGACGCTCGCGAGAGCTCGCGCCGCGTCGGTCTTCCCGACGCCGGCGTCGCCTTCGAGCAGGACCGCGCGTTCGAGGCTGACGGCGCACGCCAGCGCCGTCGCCAGGCCGGCGTCGGCGACGTAGCCCGCGCCCATCAGGCGCTGGCGGAGATCGTCCACGTCGACGGGGTGCGGCATCAGCGAGGCGGTTCTGGAACCGGCAAGGAGATTCCGGCGTCGCATCGGTAGCTTCCCGGTCCCCCGCTTCATCCGGAGACGCGCTTCATGCAGATCGATCTCACCGTCAACGGGAAACGCACGTCCCTCGACGTCGAGCCACGGTTGCTCCTCGCGCACGCGCTGCGCGACAACCTCAACTTGACGGGGACGCACATCGGCTGCGACACGTCGAGCTGCGGCGCGTGCACGGTGCTGCTCGACGGCGTTTCCGTGAAGAGCTGCACCGTTTTTGCCGTGCAGGCCGGTGGCCACGAGGTGACCACGATCGAGGGGATCGGCACCGCCGAGTCGCTGCACCCGATGCAGGAAGCGTTCTGGACCGCGCACGGCCTGCAGTGCGGCTATTGCACGACGGGGATGATCGTAAGCGCCGTGGATCTGCTGAAGCGCAACGCCGATCCGAGCGACGACGAGATTCGCGCCGGGCTCGAAGGCAATCTCTGCCGCTGCACGGGCTACGAGAACATCGTCAAAGCGGTGCGCGCGGCCGGCAAAGCGATGCGCGGCCACACCGAGCGGCACAGCGTGAACGATCTGATGCCGATGCACCCGCCCGCGGAGGAGCCGCCGCCCTCGGGCGAGGGCATCATCACGCCGGCCCTTCAGGAGGCGCACACCTAATGGCTTTCACGACGATGGTCGGCGCCCGCATCCGGCGCCGCGAGGATCCTCGCCTCATCACCGGCCGCGCGACGTACGTCGATGACGTGCGCCAGGTGAACACGTGCTACGCCGCGTTCGTGCGCAGCCCGCACGGTCACGCGAAGATCACCAGCATCGACACCGCCGCGGCCAAGGCCGATGCGCACGTGCTCGGCGTCTGGACCGGCGACGACATCCACCACGCGCACAACCTCAAGTCGTCGCTGCCGGTCGCGCACAAGATGGGCGCGCTCGGTTTGAAGACGCCGCCGCACTACATCCTCGCGCTCGACGAAGTGCGCTTCGTCGGCGAAGCGGTCGCGGTCGTCATCGCCGACTCGCCGTACACTGCGCGCGACGCGGCCGAGAAGATCGTCGTCGAGTACGAGCAGCTCGGGGTCGTCGTCGATCCGCTCAAAGCCGAGGCCGGCCCGCCGTACGTGCACGAGGAGCTCGGCACCAACGTCGCGTTCACGATGCCGTTCAAGGCCGGCGATCCGGACGCCGCGTTCGCCGCCGCAGACGTCACCATCAAGCAGCGCATCGTGAACCAGCGCGTCGCGCCGGTGCCGATCGAACCGCGCTCGATGGTCGCGAACTGGGACGCCGGGATGCAGCAGCTCACCATCTACTCCGCGACGCAGATCCCGCATCTGCTGCGCACGCAGCTTGCGGTGGTGTTGCAGCTGCCCGAAAACAAGATCCGCGTCATCGCGCCGGAAGTCGGCGGCGGTTTCGGTGCGAAGCTCAACGTGTATCCCGAAGAGGCGTTGGTCTGCTGGGTCGCGATGCAGCTCGGCCGGCCGGTGAAGTATATCGAGACGCGCTCGGAGTGCTTCCAAGCGATGATCCACGGCCGCGACCAGGTCGACGACATCGAGGTCGCCGCGACGAAGGACGGCACGATCACCGCGCTGCGGCTCAAGATCACGGCGAACCTCGGCGCGTATCATCAGCTGCTCACCCCGGTGATCCCGACGCTGACGCTGCTGATGGCGCACGGCTGCTACCGCTTCGAGAACATCGAGGCCGAAGTGGTCGGCGTGTTCACCAACACGATGTCAACCGACGCCTACCGCGGCGCCGGTCGGCCCGAGGCGACGTTCTTCATCGAGCGCGCGATCGACATGGTCGCGCTCAAGCTCGGCCTCGACCCCGTCGCCGTGCGCCGGAAGAACTTCATCGCGAACACGTCGTTCCCGCACACGACCGCGACCGGGCTGACGTACGACTCCGGCGATTACGAGACGACGATGGACAAAGCGCTCAAGCTCGTGGACTACGACGGCTTGCGCAAACAGCAGGCGGACTTGCGCAAACAAGGCCGCTTCCTGGGCATCGGCGTCTCGACGTACGTCGAGGTGTGCGGCATGGGCCCGTCCGCCGCGATGCCTGCGGCAGGTTGGGACTCCGCGACGATCCGCGTCGAGCCGACCGGCAGCATCACGGTGCTCACCGGCGTGTCGCCGCACGGCCAAGGCGAGGAGACGACGTTCGCGCAGATCGTCGCCGACGAGCTGGGCGTGCCGATCGACAACGTCACCGTCGTGCACGGCGACACCGACCGCGTGCAGTACGGCGTGGGCACGTTCGGTTCGCGCGGCACGGCGGTCGGCGGCTCCGCGCTCAAGCTCGCGATCGAGACCATCCAGGCGAAGGCGGTGAAGATCGCCGCGCACCAGTGGGAAGCCAACCCCGACGACGTCGAGTACAAGAACGGCAAGATGGGCGTCAAAGGCGACCCGTCCAAATCGATGACGACGCCGGAAGCCGGCTTCCTCGCGTTCATGGGCGACAACTTGCCGCCCGGACTCGAGCCCGGCCTCGATGCGACGCGCCGCTTCGAACCGCCTAACTTCGTGTTCCCGTTCGGCACGCACGTCTGCGTCGTCGAAGTCGACGCGCAGAGCGGCGAGGTGAAGGTCGTGAAATACCTCGCGGTCGACGACTGCGGCCGGCTGCTCAACCCGATGATCGTCGAAGGCCAAGTGCACGGCGGCATCGCGCAGGGCCTCGCGCAAGCACTGTTCGAGGAAGTGATCTACGACGACAACGGTCAGCTGCTCACCGGGACGCTGATGGACTACGCGATCCCGCATGCCGAGCAAGTGCCGCACTATGACCTCGACCACACGGTGACGGGCACGACCGTGAACCCGCTCGGCATCAAAGGCATCGGCGAAGCGGGCACGATCGGCTCGACGCCCGCCGTCGCAAATGCCGTCATCGACGCGCTCGCGCCGTTCGGCGTGGTGCACATCGACATGCCGCTGCGGCCCGAGAAGCTGTGGCTCGCGATGCAGCCGAAGAACGGGAGCACGAAATGATTCCGGCAACGTTCGACTACGTGCGCGCGACCAGCGTCGACGACGCGATCCGCCTGCTCGGCGAGCACGGCGACGACGCAAAGCTGCTCGCCGGCGGGCACAGCCTCATCCCGATGATGAAGCTGCGGCTCGCGACACCTGCCGTGCTGGTCGACATCGGCGGCATCCCGCAGCTCGATGCGATCGACGCGAGCGGCGGCCGCATCACGATCGGCGCGCTCGCCAAGCACGCGGCGCTCGCGGCGAGCGATGCGCTGAAGAAGAACGCGCCGGCGCTATGGGACGCGGCGAACGACCTCGGCGACCCGCAGGTGCGCAACCGCGGCACGATCGGCGGCGCCTCGGCGCACGGTGATCCGTCGGCCGACTATCCGGCCGTGCTGCAAGCGCTCGACGCAACGTTCACGGTCGCCGGCAAAGGCGGCACGCGCGACGTGAAAGCCTCGGACTTCTTCCAGGGCATGTTCGAAACGGCGCTCGGCGCGAACGAAGTGCTGACGAAGATCGCTTTCGACGCGGCGCCGAACTCGGCGTACGTGAAGTTCCACCACCCGGCGTCGCACTACGCGGTGGTCGGCGTGGCGGCGGTGCTCACCCTGAGCGGCGGCACGATCGAATCCGCGCGCATCGCGGTGACGGGCATCGGCGATTCGGCTTTCCGCGCGAGCGGCGTGGAGAGCGCGTTGAAAGGCGTGAAGCCGGCCGATGCGGACGCGCTGAAAGCCGCGTGCGCCGGCGTCGCACGCAGCGTCACGGCCCGAGCCGACACGTTTGCATCGGCGTCATACCGCACGGCGATGGCGGACGTGTTCGCGGCACGCGCGGTGGCGAAGGCGGCGTCCGGGACGCGCTGACCTGATCACCCGGGCGCGCTGGCTTGCCGCGGCGGCCGCCGCCGCGGTGGCGGCCGTTGTACTTCTCGGCGCAGGCTCCGGTGGTACCGCGGCGCCTGCGCCGTCGCTCGCGTCGCGCCTGCACTTGGCGCCGTGCGTCGTCGGGCCCATGAAAACGCCGGCGCGGTGCGGGACGTTCGATGTGAGCGAAGATCGCACGACGCAGCGGGGGCGCACGATCCCGCTGAGGCTCATCGTCGTTCGGGCGACGAAGCCGTCGGGGCGAGCAATATTCTGGAATCCCGGTGGACCGGGCGCGAGCGCGCTGGAGCAAGCGCCGTTCATCGTCGCCGGCACGTACGGCAATCCGTTCGCGGAGCTGCGCGATCGTTACGATCTGGTGCTCGTCGACGTGCGCGGTACCGGCCGCTCGGCGCCGCTCGATTGCGGCTTGTATCCGCCGGCTCGCCCGGCGCCGTACTTTGCGCAGCTCTGGCCGGACGCGGCGTTGCGCGCGTGCCGCACGGTTTCCGCGAACAGGGCGGACCTCGGACAGTACACGACCGACATCACGGCCGACGATCTCGACGAGGTCCGCGCGGCGCTGCACGCCGACCGGGTCGTGCTCTACGGCGGTTCTTACGGGACGATGCTCTATCTCGACTACCTTCGCCGCCATCCGGCGCATGTCGAGAGCGCCGTGCTGGAAGGGGTCGCGCCGCCCGGCCTCTTCATCATCCCGCTCGAATTCGCGCGGGGCGCGCAAGTCGCACTGGATCGCGTGATCGCGGATTGCGCCGCCGACCACCGATGTCACGCGCATTTTCCTTCGCTCGCCGCGCACGTCGCGGCGCTGATGCACCGCTTCGATCGCGGTCCGCTGCGCATCCGGATCCAAAATCTGGCGACGAAGCGGTTCGAGACGGTCTCGCTCTCGAAGGAAGTATTCGCCGACCGGCTGCGTCAGTCGATGTACAGCACGCAGGGGGCGGCGCTCGTGCCGCTCGTCCTCGAGCGAGCGTACAACGGCGACGCCGTTCCGCTGGGAACGATCATCCAGCAGGTGACGCAGAACCTCGGCGCAGGGCTGTCGACCGGGCTGAACTTGTCGGTGACCTGCGCGGAAGACATCCCGTTCATCACCGAGGCCGACATCGCGCGAACGAGCGTGCGCACGTTCATGGGCGATACGCGGGTGCGCGCGCAGCAGCACGCGTGCGCGATCTGGAACGTGCACCCCGTGTCGCGCGCGTTCGTCCGGCCCGTTCGAAGCAACGTGCCGATCTTGATGATCTCAGGCGCCGACGACCCGGCCTCACCGCCGGAGTTCGGCCGCGCCGCGCTGCGTTATCTGCCGAACGCGCGCCAGATCGTCATCCCGCACGCGTCGCACGAAACGGATCTCCCGTGCGCCGACCGGCTCATCGTCGAGTTCGTGCGAGCGCGTTCCGCGAAGAATCTCGAGACGGCGGCGTGCGTCGCGACCTCGCGTCGGCCGCCGTTTCTCACGGCGCCGCCGCCGTCGCGGTAATGCAATCGAACGGTCTATGCAGCCGGAGGGCCCTAGCCAACTAGGGAGCTTTCGGGCATGCCGCACGCCTGGCGCAGGTCCGGCAGGGGCTCAGCCGCCAAGCGGGGCCGTCCGGGCGCAGCGACCTCCGTAGCCAAAAGGCGGTGGACCAATGCACGCACCTGATTTCGTTCGTCTCGCGAGCGTTCTCGCGGCCGGCGCGCTCCTCGCGTCGTGCGGCGGCGGCGGCTCCGCGAACCCGCCGGTCACACCGGCCGTTCCGCCGATGATGCCGGCCGGCATCGCTCCGCAGTCGGTCGCCGAAAGCTCCGCGACGCGCTCGACGCTCGGCGCTTCGGCGGTCGTGTGCACGCCGATCATCACGGTGAACCCGGCCACCCAGCTCAATCATTCGCGAACCGCGCGCTTCGTCGATCCCGACCGCGACGATTTCTCGGGCGAGCAGGAGGGCGAACACGGCGAAGGTGCGCGCAACATCGACGGCACGGGCTGCGACTACACGATCTATTTGAGCCCGAAGTCGAAGCACGCACGCATCAATCACGCGCGCGTTCACGGCGGCGCTCACATCCAGATCGTTGCGGACGGTGCGCAGGACGTGCAGATTCGCGAGACGGCGGTCAACGGCGGGCAGGACCCGGTGGTTTGCAACGTGTTCCTGACCTCGTGCAAAGATGGCGTCTGGTTCACCGCCGGCGCGAGCGGTTCGATCGAGCGCAGCTTCGTCGCGAACGCCTCGACGGGTGTCGTCATTTACAACGGAGCCCACGCGTTGGTCGGCGAGACGCTGATCACGAACACGTCGTTCCTCGGCGTCAACATCCTCACCAATGCCAACGGCACCGTCGAGGACACGCTCATCGACAACGCCACGAACACCGGCAGCGGCGTCGCAGTCCAGCTGGCCTCGATCGGCGTCCTCCGGCGCACCACTGCCATCGGCAAGGGAGGACCGAGCTCGGGCGGCGCCCCGCAGTACGGGTTCTTCTTCGGGCACAATCATCCGACCGTGACGACGGACCACCTCAAGGCGATCCACAACCAGACCGGCTTCGGAAGCTACTGCGCGATCGGTATCAACAGCGTCGCGGACCTCACCAACGCGCATGATTCCGCGGTCAACAGCACGCTCGCGAACTACGTCGTGAACAACACCCCCGGGATCAACTGCACCTAGCGTAACTGCGCCGCCCTGGACGCGTGTTGTAGCGGGTGTCATGCCGGTTCGCCCCACCCCTTTGGAGCGCGCGATCGAAGCGCTGCGGTATCTGCCCGTGGGCGATCTCGCGGGGCGCGATCATGTCCGCACCGTACGGTCGAGCCTAGCGGTCGCGTCCGAGAGCGAACTGCTGCGCGTGCTGCGGCTGCTCGATGCGCTCGACGTCGACCTCCCGCGCGTCGAGGGCGACCTCGATGCCGCGCGCGCGGTCACCGATCCGGTGGCCCGTCGCGTCGCGCTAGCCCGGCTCCGGCGGCATCTGGAACCCGCGCGCGACTGCGTGCTGCGGCACCTCGCGGCGCCGCCGGGCGATCTCCGGCTGATCGTCGACTTGCGCGCGCAGCTGTTGACCTTCTTGGAGAAACGTCCCGATGCGGCCGATCTCGCCTCGCTCGACGACGACCTGCGCGCGTTTCTCGCATCGCGCGTCGATCTGGGACTGCTGGAGCTGCGCCGGCTGACGTGGGCCGACTCCGCGGCGCTGCTCGAAAAGCTGGCGCGCTCGGAGGCCGTGCACGCCGTGCGCGGCTGGTTCGACCTGAAGGACCGGCTCGACGACGACCGCCGCGTCTACGCGTTCTTCCACCCCGCGCTGCCCGGCATGCCGGTGGTGTTCACGGAGGTCGCGCTCACCGACGAGACGCCGGCCTCCATCCGCGCGATCCTCAACCCCAACGCGCCCCGCGTCGACGCGGCGCTCGCGCGCAGCGCGACGTTCTATTCCATCTCGAACACCGAGCGCGGCTTGACGGGGATCCCGTTCGGCAACGCGCTGATCAAGCACGCGGTCGAGCAGCTGCGCGCGGAGCTGCCGCGCCTGCGCACGTTCGCGACGCTCTCACCGCTGCCGGGCTTTGCCGCATGGGTTCGCGCGCTGGGCGAACGCGTCGACGCCGGCGTGCGCAGCGCGCTCGCGACGCCGGGTTGGCATCGCAACGCCGCACCGCTCGCGGCGCTGCGCGAACCGCTGCTGCGGCTCGCCGCGCGCTATCTGCTCGAGGCGAAGCGCGCCGACGGCGCGCCCCGCGACGCGGTGGAGCGCTTCCACCTCGGCAACGGCGCGACGATCGAACGCATCGACTGGCTCGCCGATCCGACGCCGCGCGGGATCGAGCAGTCGTTCGGCGTCATGGTGAACTACCGCTACGCGCTCGACCGCTACGCCGCGAACCAGCTCGCATACGCGACGAACAACGCGGTCGACGCGACCTCCGCCGTGAGGGCGCTCGCGGCCGCGGACCCGACGGTCCTGGGCGAACCGGTCGCGACGGTCTCACGTCGCAATGCACTGCTCGGCGCGATTCGCGGCGTCGTGTCGCGCGCAAAACGAATCGTGGTGCGCGCGCCGGCGGGCGCGTGAGGCGCGTTACTCCAAGATCCGCGCGTAGTGTTCCAGTGACTGCAGCATCGAGTCGGCAACGAAGAGTCTGAACGCGGTCGCATCTCCAACGTCTTGTCCCGCGTCGAGGGCGTCGAGATATGCACCCCGGCGGTCGGGTTCGATGATAAGCGGCGGATACCGGTGCTGTAAGAGGTGTACGTTCATGAGCAACCGTGCGGTGCGGCCGTTGCCGTCGAAGAACGGGTGCAGCCGGGCGATTTCGTAGTGCAGGTCGCTCGCTACGAGGACGGGATGCGCGTGTTCTCTGCGCTCGGCGTAGCGCGCGAAGGACTCGTCCACTCCGGCCGACGCGGCGTCAGCGTTCGGCGGCCGGTAACGCGTCCCGGCGACCGCGGCGGCATCGTTGCGAATGCGCCCCGCCCAAGCGTCGTCGATCCCGCGCATCAGCAGCCCGTGCAGCTCGAGCATGACGTGCACCGTGATCGCCTCGCAGCTGTCCGCAACCTCGTGCATGCGGCGAATGGCCGCCGCGTGGTTGACCGCTTCGAGATGATCGCGCATCGACTTGCCGGCGATGGTCGCGCCGTCTTCGAGTACCCGCTGCGTCTCACGGAGCGTGAGCGTATTGCCCTCGAGCGCGTTGCTGGCCCACGTGAACCGAACGTCCTCAGTGGCGAAAAGCCGCGTCAGCCCGCTCCACGTGTTCTCGGGAAGGGGTCGCAGCCGGCTCAGCCGCTCGTCGAGTTCCGCCATCGCCCAAAGGCTACCGGGTTCACGCAGAAATCCCCATTCATCGCGTCGCCGACAGCCCTGGTTTCGCGCCGCATCCGTTGACCGGCGGCGGCGTCGGCGGCGTTGCCGTCAACCCGAAGTACAGCGGCAGGAACGACGTGCCGTCCGTCATGTACGTGCCCGTCACGTTCAGCGTCTGGCCCGGTGCGAGGCCGAAGCCTTTGACCAAGTAGCGCTGTGACGGGTCGCTGATGCAGCGCACTTGCGTCGGCGCGGCGTCGCCCGTGAACCACATCGTCGTGGTGACGCCGCCGCCGGTCGCGCCGGCCTGCTCGTAGAGATAGACGTTTTGCGGCGCAGGAGTCGGGTTCGCGAACTGCAGCGTGACGTTGCGCAGCACGCCATAGTCGCCCGCCAGCGGCGCGCGCTGTCCGGCTGCCGCGACGTCGCCGGGCCGCAGGTTCGGAAGCCGCTTGCCCGTTCGCGTAATACCGCACGCCGATTGCGAATGGCGGCGGCTCGGGCGCGCCGGCGGTGTACGTCAGCGCCAGCGGCGGCACGCTCGCGAGCGAAAACTCACCGCGCCGATAGTGCGCGTCGGTGGAGTGCTCCGGCTGCGCGAGCAGCGTCGCGGGATCGACGCCGTTGCTCGCCGCGACGACGAGCACGTTCACCGGTGCCCCGTCGAGCACGCGCACGTCGTAGATCGCGTTGACCAGCGTGCCCGGCAGCATGGCGCCCGCGCCGAGCGGCAGCAGGTACGGCGTGGACGGAAGGAGCGAAGCGACGAAGCTCTCCTGCGACGCGCGTTCGACCAGATAGCGCACCGTCGACGTGTGGCCCACATACGCGAACGCGTCCGACGGTCCGGCGACCGCGCCGAGCACCTGCACGCGTGCGGTCGCCGCCGTCGGCTGCAGCGCGAGGTACAGCCGGCGGTTCGGCGAGTCGGAGACGTGATAGATGTACGCGCGCGCCGGCCGCGTCACATCGATCGTGCCGCGAAACAGCACGCCGTCGTCGAGCGCGCCGAGCCGCTCGGGATCGTCGCTGTAGAACAGCACGGCCGGCTCGAGCGGCGGCAGCGCGTCGACGCGCACGTGCACGTTCGTCGTGCCCGTCTGATCGACGTACGTGTCGTTGCCTTTCACGACGACGTTCGCGCGCGCTTCGAGCACCTGGCCCGGACGAAGATCGCCGGGCGTCACGCCGCCCATGTCCAGCGTCGTGCCGGGCTGCATCTGCGCCGTTTGCGCGATCGCGGCGCGGATACGGGCGGCGGCGAACGGCCCGGTGACGTTTCCGGCCAGCTCCACCGTCGCGTCCGCCGGCACGACGCCCGCCGGCGGCGCGACGAGCACGGCGACGCTCGCCGTATCGCCGGCCGCATCGGACAGCGTGACGGTGCCGCGCCCGAACGCGCGGCCGGTGACGAATAGCGTGCGCGTGACGGTGTCGTAGCGCACGACGACGCCGTCGAACGACGCCTGCGCGGCGAGCGGGCCGGTGCCGCCGGAAACGCCGACCGTCACGGTGCCGCCCGGCACGACGCCGACGCGCATGCGATCGAGGCGGATCGGAAACGACGGCAGCGCGGATGCGCCCGGCGACGGCGACGGCGATGCGAACGGCGACGGCGATTCCGAGGGCGACGGTTCGGGCTGCGGCGACGGCGCGGGTGTCGACGGCGCGGGGACCGGCGGCGGCGGGGGCGGCGGCAGCGTTTGCGCCGTGCTAGCGAGCGGCACGCTTCCCGCGCCGAGCGCCAGGAGTGCCGCGAGCAGCAGCGTGGTTTTCCGGATCGTCACGCGCGTGCTGTGCGTCGGCGTGCAAACGGACCCCTCGCGCCGGGGTTGAAGAAGGGCACCGTGCTGAGCGAATTCCATCCGCTCGTCGGCGACTGGTTTTCCAGCCGCTTCGGCGAGCCGACCGAGCCGCAAGTCCAAGGCTGGCCGCTCATTCGCGCCGGCCGGGACGTGCTCGTGTCGGCGCCGACCGGTTCGGGCAAGACGCTCGCCGCGTTCACGCTCTGCCTCGACGACCTCATTCGCCGCGCCGCGGACGGCGAGTTGCCCGACGAGACGCTCGTCGTCTACGTCTCGCCGCTCAAGGCGCTGACCAACGACGTTCGTAAGAACCTCGAGACGCCGCTCGGCGAGCTGCTCGCGGCCGCGGAGGCGCGCGGCTTGACGCTGGCGCCGATCCGCACCGCGACGCGCACCGGCGACACCACGCAGGCCGAGCGTGCGCGCATGCTGCGCAAGCCGCCGCACGTGCTGGTGACGACGCCGGAGTCGCTGTTCATCCTGCTCACCGCGGAGAAGTCGCGCAAACTGTTTACGGGCGTGCGCACGGTGATCGTCGACGAGATCCACGCGATGGCCGCCGACAAACGCGGCTCGCACCTCGCGCTGACGCTGGCGCGGCTCGACGATCTGGTGATGCGCGAGAGCGGCCGCAAACCGCAGCGCATCGGCCTGTCGGCGACCGTCCGCCCGCTCGACGACGTCGCGCGCTTTCTTTCGCCGAACGCGCAGGTGGTCGACATAGGCCACCGCCGCGCGATGACGCTCGCGGTCGAGGTGCCGAGCGACGAGCTCGGGCCCGTTGCGAGCAACGAGATGTGGGGCGAGATCTACGACCGCGTCGCCGAGCTCGTGCGCACGCACAAGACGACGCTCGTGTTCGTCAGCACGCGGCGCATGAGCGAACGCGCCGCGTTCAACCTCGCGTCGCGGCTGGGCGAAGGGATCGTGCTGCCCCACCACGGCAGCCTGTCGCGCGACAAGCGCTTCGAAGCGGAGGACCGGCTGAAGAAGGGCGAGCTGCGCGCCGTCGTCGCGACGGCGTCGCTCGAGCTCGGCATCGACATCGGCTCGGTCGACCTCGTCGTGCAGCTCGGCACGCCGCGCTCGATCGCGACGGCGCTGCAGCGCATCGGCCGCTCCGGCCACTGGGTCGGCGCGAAGCCCGAAGGCCGCCTGTTCGCCACGACGCGCGACGAGTTGCTGGAATGCGCAGCGCTGGTGCGCGGCATCCGCGGCGGCGCGATGGACGCGTTGACGATCCCGACCGCCCCGCTCGACATCCTCGCGCAGCAGCTCGTCGCGTTCTGCGCGGCGGAAGAAGAGTGGGACGTCGACGCGCTGTACCGTGCCGTGCGCACGGCGTACCCGTATCGCGACCTTGAGCGCAAAGACTTCGACGACGTCGTCACGATGCTGTCGGACGGCGTCGCAACGTCGCGCGGGCGCAGCGGCGCGTACCTGCACCACGACCGCGTCAACGGCCGGCTGCGCGCGCGGCGCGGCGCGCGCATGGCGGCGATCACGTCGGGCGGCGCGATCCCCGAGACTGCGAACTACAACGTCGTCGCCGAGCCGGACGGCCACGTCGTCGGCACGGTCGACGAAGACTTCGCCGTCGAGAGCATGGCGGGCGACATCTTCCTGCTCGGCTCGACGTCGTGGCAGATCCGGCGCGTCGAATCCGGCGTCGTCCGCGTGCAGGACGCGCGCGGCGCGCCGCCGTCGATCCCGTTCTGGAACGGCGAGGGCCCCGGCCGCACGATCGAGCTGTCCCGCGAGGTGTCGGCGCTGCGCGCGGCGGTCGACGAGCGCGACGACGCGGCCGCGATCGACTGGCTGCTCGCGGAAAGCGGCGTCGACCGCGCGGGTGCGGAGCAGATCGTCGCGTATATCCGCGCGGGCAAAGCGATTCTCGGCACCGTGCCGACGGGCACGACGATCGTCGCAGAGCGCTTCTTCGACGAAGCCGGCGGGATGCAGCTGATCCTGCACACGCCGTTCGGCGCGCGCATCAACCGCGCGTGGGGCCTCGCGCTGCGCAAGAAGTTCTGCCGCGCGTTCAACATCGAGCTGCAGGCCGCCGCGACCGACAACGGCGTGGTGCTGTCGCTGAGCGACCAGCATGCGTTCCCGCTGGAGATCGTGTTCGAGTACGTCAAGTCGGCGAGCGTAGAGGCGACGCTGACGCAGGCGCTGCTGACGGCGCCGATGTTCGCCGCGCGCTGGCGCTGGAACGCGACCCGCGCGCTCGCCATCCTGCGCATGCACGGCGGCAAGAAGGTCGCGCCGCAGCTGCAGCGGATGCGGGCGGACGATTTGCTCGCCGCGTGCTTCCCCGACGCGGCCGCGTGCGGCGAGAACCTCACCGGCCCGATCCGCATCCCCGATCACGTGCTGGTGCGCGAGACGATCGGCAACTGTCTGAACGAAGCGATGGACCTCGCGGGCCTCACCACCGTGCTGCGCGCGGTCGAGAGCGGCGTCATCAAGACGGTCGCGGTCGACACCGCCGAGCCGTCGCCGTTCAGCCACGAGATCCTCAACGCCAACCCGTACGCGTACCTCGACGACGCGCCGCTCGAAGAGCGCCGCGCGCGCGCGGTGACGCTGCGCCGCACGATTCGCAGCGACGCGGACGGCGCCGGCATCCTCGATCCGGCCGCGATCGCCGAGGTCACCGAATCGGTGTGGCCCGTCGTGCGCGACGCCGACGAGCTGCACGACGCGCTCGCGACGCTCGTCATCCTGCTGCCGATCGCCGAGTGGACGGCGTGGTTCGACGAGCTGGTCGCGCAACGCCGCGCCACGACGTTAGCTGAAGGCGAAGCGCGCTTCTGGACCTGCGCCGAACGCCTCGCGCTCGCGCGGGTCGCGTATCCCGACGCAATGGCGCAGCCGGAGATCGCTGCGATCGCGCCGTCGCAGCCGCTGCCGGAACGCCGCGAGGACGCGATCGCGGAGATCGTGCGCGGCTGGCTGGAGTCGAGCGGCCCCGTCACCGTCGCGGAGCTCGCCGAACGCTTCGCGGTCGACACCGACGCGATCGACGCGGCGCTGATTCGGCTCGAAACCGAAGGCCAAGTGCTGCGCGGCCGTTTCCGCGGCGGCGACGCCGAGGAGTTCTGCAACCGCCGCGTGCTCGCGCGCATCCACCGCCTGACGCTGGGCACGCTGCGGCGCGAGATCGAGCCCGTCACCACAGCCGAGTACGTGCGCTTCCTGTACCGCTGGCAGCACGTCGCGCCGACGTCGCGCCTGCACGGCATCGACGGCACGCTGCAAATCATCAAGCAGCTCGAAGGCTACGAGATCCCCGCAGCGGCGTGGGAAGCGTCGATCCTGCCCGCGCGCGTGACGCGCTACAAGCGCGAGTACCTCGACCAGCTCTGCTATTCGGGTGAAGTGATGTGGGGCCGCCTGTCGCCGCACCCCGCGCTCACGCCGGTCGAAGCCGACGAGCGCCAGCGCCGGATCCGCCCGACGAAGCTCGCGCCGATCTCACTGTTCAAGCGCGAAGACGCGGAGTCGCTGATCGTCACGCGCGACGGCGAGCAGAACGCGGCGCTCTCGTACGCCGCACGCGAAGTGCTCGAAGAGATCGGCCGCCGCGGTGCGCCGTTCTTCGCCGACATCGTGCGCGGCACGAAACGCCTCCCAGCCGAAGTTGAAGAAGCGCTGTGGCAACTCGTCGCGGCGGGCCTGGTAACGGCGGACGGCTTCGACGCGCTGCGCTCGCTGATCGACGCGAAGCGCCGCCTAGGCGACAAAGGCCTGCGCGCGCGCCCGCGCTCGTCGAGCGGCCGCTGGACGCGCCTCGCATCGGAAACCGAACGCATCGAGCCCGAGACGTTCGCGCGCCGCCTGCTGGAACGCTGGGGCGTCGTCTTCCGCGACGTCGCCGCGCGCGAAACGCTGGCGCCGGCGTGGCGCGAGCTGCTCGGCGCGCTGCGCCGCTTGGAAGCCCGTGGCGAGATCCGAGGCGGCCGCTTCGTCGCAGGCTACGTCGGCGAACAGTTCGCGCTTCCGGAAGCGATCGAAGCCTTACGCGCCGCTCGCCGCAACGCCGACGACGCCGACGTGGTCGACGTGTCGGACTACGACCCGCTACGCATCGCGAACACGCTGATCAGCGGCGCGCTGCCGAAGCCTTTGCGTTCGGCGGTTTCGTAACCTCACGGACTGCCCGTGACGCGCTGCACCATCCGGTACACGATGCTCGTCTGCGTGCCGCTCTTGAGCGAATAGTTCGCATCGTCGTAGCCCCACCAGTCCCAGCAGCCGTTCGGATTGTACGGCGTCGGTCCGGGTGCCGCCACCGCGTACGGGTACAGCACGATGATCTTGTTCGCGTCGGCCCACTGGTCGATGCCGCTCTCGGTCACGAAGGCGTCGCCGATGAACGCGTGACCCTGTTTGCAGCCGTGGAAGACGACCACGAAACCGCACGTCGCGCCGCCGGCGCAGGGCTGCGGGACGTACACGGTTCCGTTCGTGTCCATCGAGTTCGTCGCGCTCGCGCCGAACTCGGTTTGATCGAAGCGCATGAGGCTGCCGTGCAACGCGCTCGAGCGCGCGCTCAGCGTGCCGAAGAATAGCGTGAGCCACTTCTGCTCCGAATCGTAGACCTGGCCGTTTTGGGAGCACGCGATCATGTACGGGCTCGCGGCGGTGCCGCACGGCAGCTCGCCGTCGGGTGACTCCCAGCCGTGGTCCGCGGCGAACGCGTTGTCGAACGTGATGCTCGCGCCGTAGTGGAGATACTCGCTGTTCAGGTCTGCCATCTCGAGCGGGTTGACGACGGAGTCTTTCGTGCCCGACCACAGGTACACGGGCTGTCCCTGCAGATGCGAGGCGGCGTCGATCGTCGCCGCCGCGGACTGCTGATCGAGATACGCTTCGGACTGCGCGAGCGTGCTCTGATAGAGGGCTTGGCCGTTGATCGTTTCACCGCCGCACTCCACCAGGGCGAGCTCGACGCTGTCCTGCGCGCAGTGGAAGACGCCGCCCGCGTAGATCGCGGCGCCCTTGAAGACGGCCGAATGCGCGACATGCATCTGCACGCCGAAGAATCCGCCCGATGAGATCCCCGCGACGAAGATCTGCTGCGGGGACACATGATACGATCCGAGCTTGACGACGGTCGGGGCCGGGGTGACGACTCCCGGAGGCGGCGGTGCGGGGGTCGGCGTCGCGGCCGGTGTCGGCGTCGCCGGCGGCGGGGTTTGTCCCGGCGGCGGCGTTGGTTGGCCCGGGCCCGCGCCGGGGAACTGCGGGGTCGGGGTCGTTATCGGTGCGACGGCGGACGTCGAGCCGCCGCTGCACGACGCAAACAGGACCGTTGCTGCGATCCACGGCGCACAGGCGATTCGACGCATTCCGGGCACGGCGTTTCCTCCATCACGGCACTTGATGGAATCGTGTACCCAGGTGACGCCGCGACCCGGTCAGGGGGACGTTGCCGAAGCCGTTGCGTTCGGTGTCCTTAGATCTGCCGAGTCCGGCACCGGGCGGCCCCACGCCGGACATCCCGACGTGTTCGAGCTCACCGGCTCGGTGCGCGGCGTGTGAATCCACGCGCCGCCGGTGCGCGCGGCAACGTTGATGTAATCCGCCACGGTGTCCACTCCCCAATTTCGGCACGGAACCGTGGAGACGTAGGCGACGCGTGTAACCCAGTTGTAGCCGTCGGGGATGACGTCCCACGTGCGGATCTGTGCATCCGTCGCCATGCTCAGCGCACGCCAGCCGGCGGTTTCCGCCTCGGCCCGCCGGAGTAGGGCGGCATCGTGGTTCAGCAGTCCGCGGGACAGGTGCACGGCGGCCAGCGCGACGGTCGCGTAGCGGTCCACCCCGCCCCGCCGGATCTTGGCCGAGCACGATGCAAAGAGCGGTTCCGCTGCGACCGCGTCATCGTCCGTGATGCCGCGAACGAGCGCTTCCGCATAGCGCTGCGTTCCCGGACACAGGCCGGACACCGCCGCGGCGATATCCGGTGTCAACATCGGCGGAGCTTCGTCCTCGTCCGCGGTGCCGGAACCGGCGAGCGACGCCGCCAGGACCGCCGCCGCGACGATCGCAGCAAACTGACTTCGCACGCTTCCATGCTACGGCCGATTCCTTGGGGTCGCCCTGGGAAGAGGACTACGACCCCTTGCGCATCGCGAGCGCGCTGGTCATGGGCTCGAGCGTTTGCCGCCGCTGCCAAAACGGGGATGACGGCCAGCGGCGTTCGGAGCCGTAGGCGCGCGCGCGCGCTTCGAGATATCCTCTGACGGCGGACGCGTGATCATCGCTGTACCGCAGCAGGCCCCGCTCATCGCGGTTCGTTGCGGCTACGGCCGTCGCAAGCTCGTACGCCGACTCGAAGGCGCTCAGTAGGCCCGAGCCGGCGAGCGGGTCCCATGCGAGCGCCGCGTCTCCGACCGCCGCCCAGCCGTCGCCCGACGCCACGCGCGCGAACGCCGAGTGTGCCGGCCGCAACGGGCCCACCGTGAGTTCCCCTTGGTCGCGACCTAGGTGCGTCGTTCTCGCTGCATCTTCGATGTCGGCGGGCAACAGGTCCGCGTCCGTCAGCAGCATCAGGACGTCGCGCCCGTCAGCGAGTGGAGCTCGATACCACCAGCCGTATGCAGCACTTTCGATCTCGAAGATCGCGAGCGCCGACCGCCGCTGCGCAAACACGGACTTCGCGACAAGTCGATCGATGACGTCCGGGTCACCGTGAACGCGACGGCTCAGCCACATTGCGCGCCCGGTGGCGTCCACCAAGAAATCTGCCCTGAGCGATCGCGCGGAAGCCAGCGCGAGCATCCAGCCGTGGACGTCGCGGTCGACCCGTACCGCATGGTCCTGTTGCATCTGCACGCCGAGCGCCACGGCACGTGCGCGGAGCGATCGTTCGAGGTGCGCACGATCCACGAGCCGGTCGGAACCGTGCGGGCTGAATACGGAATTCGACTCGCGTGCGGCGGCCGAGCCCCAACGCGCGCGGCGCCCCGCGAGGGGCGCGTGCCCGCTGAACACTTCCTCGTCCGGCAGCAGCCGCCGCAACGCGTACCGCGCGGCGGCCGCGATGGTCTCACCGAGGATGGGAACGGATCGCCCGCGGTCGATCATCGTCACGTCGAGCCCGAACCGCCGGGCTTCGATCGAGAAGGCGAGCCCGGCCGGTCCTCCACCGACGACGACGACACGCATGGGTTTCAGTGGACGGCGTGCATGCCGTAGGGATTGACGTGCCGCCGCGGTTCGGACGGTCGCGCGCGGTCCCTTCGCGCGATCTGCGCGCCGAGCGCGTCGAGCAGCGCACGGTGCGAAAGATCTTGTGCCGACACCGCGGGACGCGCTGACGGCGCCCGCAGCGGACACCCTTCCTTGATCCAGTCGGCGGCAACGCCCCGGTACGTGCGGTTCTTGGGGTCCCCGGGAACCGGGATACTCCAGCGGTCCGCCATCGACGTCCCGTCAGCCAAGTACGTCGTGATGAAGTCGCTCGCTGCTGGGTCACCCTTGGTGATATGCCGGCTTTCGGACAGCGCTTTGAGGACCGTTGCGCTGTCGGCGTTCCCGAGCCACCACGCGACGGACTGCTCTTGCGGTTTCCCACCGCTCTCGCCGAGGAGGGTGAATTGCGCGTGTGCGGAGACCTGGGCACCGTCGTCTTTGAGCATGTTGACGATGTCGATCATCAACTCGTAGTTGCTGCGAGCAGCGGGCGGTCCGGAGCTGAGCGAGCGAGTCCACTCCTTCAGGAGCTCGAGCTCGGCGTCGGTGAACACTTTGTACATCGGGCCTTGGTACGTCGTGAGCTTGGTGAAGAAAAAACTGTGCTCGGGGTCCCCCGGAATGATGTAGCCGCCGTCTTGGAGTGCCTGAGAGAGATGCGCGGGGTCCAGGAAGAGGTCGTTCAGCAGCTCGCCCTTGATCGTCTTCGTGTTGTGATTGAATCGGGCGAACTCGCTCTTGTCGTTGATGAGGCTCTGCACGCGGTCTTGCAAGGTGGGCGGGAGCGCTGTGTTGGCCCGAATGATGTCCGAGCCGACGTCGCTCGTGATGGCGAACGCGACGTACCCGGTCCAGATGCGTTGCCACATTGCTTGGACGAGCTCTTCGCCGCCCTCGCGGTAGATGTGGTCGAGGTAGAGTTCGACCGCGCGCTTCGCCTTCGCACCGTGTCCTTGTGAGGCGTTGTCGATGCCGACGTGCATGACGTAGAATTGCGCATCGATCCCCAGTTTCTCCGCGCGCTTTATGCCCTTGCGCAGGCTGAGCACCTCCCATTCGAGGTTGAGCGTCATCCCCAGGAGCTCCGGAAAGTAATCGATCGGGAACTGCGAGACCGCTAGCTCGAACACCGGCGTCTCGAAGGCGGAATTGAAGAGTCGTGGATCGTCGGCGTACTCGCGGCTCTTGACGTCGGGCAGCTTGATGCCGACGCTTTGGAGCAGGTCCGTATAGAGATTACAGTGGTTGAGCTCGATCGTGCCGTTGCCGATCTCATCCGACCAGATTGCGAAGAGTAGCGCGTTGATCTCGCTGATCGGACCCGCTTGCGTGATGTTGCGGAGCCAGGCGCCGTCGAGCTGATTGAACGGTGCCAGTTGCAGCAGGCGCACGACCATCTCCGGCTTGGTCGGGAAATGCGGATCTTTCTCCGGATCGTAGTTGTCACCGTCTTGCTGCCAGAGATAGTAGATGTCCATCAAGCGCTTATCAAACGCTTCGGGGGTGAAGGGGAAAAAGCGGTATTGCGGGGTCTCGAAGTCCGGCTCGTGCATGCGGCGCCACGCATCCGCGAGATAGTAGTCCGCAATCTGCCGCGCCTTCGGGAGAAACTCGGGGTGATCGTCGATGTTGAGCAGGGTGTGGAAGTACGTGCGCACATCTTGCCGGCCCGCATACGGTGCGCGCTCGTGCTCGATCAGGATCGGTTTCCCATCCGGAGACACCGCCGGATAGACGAATCCCATGTCGCTCCAGGCCGAGACCATCGCCAAATCCCCGTAGTGATAGTGCAGGTATCTGGGTTTTTGGTTGGTCCCCGGGTCCACCGGGTCCCGGATCGGCTTGCCGTCGGGATCGAGCGCGAGCGCGAGATCGTCGCTGAGCCCGCGCACCCATTTCGCACGCCCTTCGACGAGATTGAGGAACGTTGTCGCCGGATCGCCCGTGACACCGCTGTTCCATACGGAAAGCGCATCTTCGTATGCGGATTCGGTGATCACGTCGTCCGGACGCTGTGCCGGCCACCACACGTCGTAACATTCGAAAAAGTCCGCTTGCCAGGGGACTGCCATCCATCGCGTTACGTCGCCCGGGCTGAGCGCTTTGGCATCGAGCCGAAACGGCTCGGAGTAGAGGTCCGTGTGGGTTGAGATGAACGTGATCTCGATCCCCGGGAAGAACGCGCCGCCGACGCAGGCTTCGACCGTCGCCCGGTCCAGCGCCGCGGGCTGGTGTTCCGGCGCGATGGCGTTCAGCGGAGGTTGGCTGGGACCACGGTGCGGATCGAGCCCGGCCGGCCAATCGGCATCGAACTTCCCGTCTCTCCACGCCTCGAGAAACTCGTACTGAAGCGCTATCACCGATAACCACAGTTTCGGATCGCCGGTGCTCGTGTTGCCGCCGTCGCCCGAGAGTTGCGGCATGTATTGGTACGACGCTTGCGCCTTGTCGCGGTGGGGACTTCTGATGCGCTCGAAGAGCCGGCGGCGAGCACCCGCCGCCGCAGTGCCCTTGCTCGACAGCTGCGGGAAAATGTCCGGCCCGAAGAAATCGGCGCCTTCTCCGATGCCGTGTCCGCGCAGGGCGTTCGCGCTCACGAACGTGTAGCCGACGGCACGCGCCAGGATCGGATAGATGTCGCGCGTGAACGAAACCGTTTTCGGCTTCGCCAGCCACCCGTTTGCGATCGCAACCTCACGCATCACGTCATATGCGGTCACGAGGTTGTGCGTGAACGGAGCAAAGTCCGGCGGCGCGACGATGACCCACGCGGGCGTCACATCGAGCGCCTTACCGCCGAGCGTCACCGTCGCGGTGACGGGCCCGTCCGACACGTCGTCGTGCCAGAAGTCGTTGTTCGCATACTGGCGGATGAAGCGGTACTTGGACTCCGTTGCGTCCGAATGCCCGCGCCCGCCGAGCACGAGCAGTCGCCCACGAGCATCCGTGCGCAGCTCGCCGAGATAGACCGCGTTCCGGAAGAACGTCCCGGTATCGAACGCGTACGGTGTCCCGAACTCGTCGTTGTGCGTCGAGCGCCCCGCGATCGTGCGTGCTCCCGGATCGATCTCGAGCAGCGTACGGTCGTGGGTCTTGTCGTTTCTTCGCGGCGCCGGCTTCGGCTCGAAGTGGGACTGGAATTGGTTGAACGACGCCTTCGTATTGGCGAGGTGAACCGACCACGTGATGTCGGCGTCGTCCGCCGTCAACTCGCGGACGACATGCCCATTGGCGTCGTAGCCGTAGATTCGAAACCGCGCGGCTTGCCGTTTGATGCGGCCTTGCGGATCCTTGAAGCCACCGTCCGGCAGCGGCGGATTTCCCGGTGACTCCGGACCCACGAAAAACTCGTCGGGACTGTTCCCGACGCGGGCAATTCCAATAGCCGGATGGATTTTCGCGCTGACGATGTCCATGAAAAACACCCCGGGGGAACGACGTGCGCCACTCGAACGGTGCCGCTTAGGACGGTTGGGAAGCCGAGCGTTCAACCGGGTCGTAGCGCGGACCTGCGGGCACCCAAGCGAACGACGCGACTTCACGCCTCATTCTCGCGCGCGAACGGGCGATCGCGGACATTTGAAGACCGCCGGATTCTTGCCATCGGGCGAGAACGACGCCCGAATGCAAACGGTGAAGCTCGGGCGCACAGGTCTCAAGATTTCCGAGGTTTGCCTTGGGACGATGACGTTCGGGCTGCAGACCGATCGCGGTGAGTCGTTCGACATCATGGACGCGGCCGAGTACTCCGGGATCGACTTCTTCGACGTCGCGGACGTCTACCCGGTGGGCGGCACGCTCGAAACCGCCGGGCGCACCGAGGAGATCGTCGGCGAATGGCTCGCCGCCAAGCGCGATCGGTTCGTCCTCGCGACCAAGGTGTACGGCGCGATGGGACCCCGGCCGAACGACACCGGACTGTCGCGGCGCCACGTCATGGCGGCGTGCGAGGCGTCGCTGCGGCGGCTGCGCACCGACTACATCGACCTGTATTACATCCACCGCTGGGACGCCGACACGCCGATCGACGAGACGCTCGAGGCGTTCGACGACCTGCGCAGCGCCGGCAAGATCCGCTACGCCGGCTGCAGCAACGTCGCGGCCTGGCAGATGATGGCGGCGCTCGCGACGTCCGAACGCCACGAGCTCGTGCGCTTCGACGCGGTGCAGCCGCGCTACAACCTCCTCTATCGCGCGATCGAGAGCGAGCTGCTGCCGGCCGCGCAGGCGAACGGCGTCGGCGCCGTCGTGTTCAACCCGCTGGCCGCCGGACTGCTGACGGGCAAGTACCGGCGCGGCGACGAGCCACGCGAGGGGACGCGCTTCACGCTGGGCAACGCGGCGTCGCTCTACCAGCAGCGCTACTGGCAGGACGCGCAGCTCGACGTGGTCGACCGGCTCGCCGAAGACGTCTCGTCGCGCGGCAAGATGCTCACCCACGTCGCACTGCGCTGGGTGCTCGAGCAGCCCGGCGTGACCGCCGCGATCGTCGGAGCGAGTCGCGCCGAGCAGCTGCGGGACTCGCTCAAGGCGCTCGACGTCGAGCTCGACGACGCGGACCGCCGCGCGTGCGACGAGGCTTGGTACGCGCTGCCGCGAAGGCGGCCGCAGGAGGAGCGCTGAGATGGTCGGGACGTTCTTTCGGCACGGCAGCAACACGGTGCTGATCGCGATCGTGGTGGCGCTCGGCGCGCTGTTTGCCGCGCGCGTGCTGGCGTTCGCGCCGCTTTCGCTGGCCGCGGTCGCGATCGGCGCGCTCGTGTTCTTCGGCTCGGAGTACACCACGCATCGCTTCATGCTGCACGCACCGCCGCAGCGCAACGCGTTCGTGCTCAAGCTGCAGCGCCGCTTGCACTACGATCACCACGTGCGGCCGGACGAGCTCGGCCTGCTGTTCCTGCCGGTATGGTTCGTGATCCCGGTCGCGTCGCTGACGTTCGGAATCTTCTACGCGATCACGCGCGATCTCGGCGTGAGCGCCGCGATGCTGCTCGGCGCCGTCCTCGGGCTGTTCTACTACGAGTGGGTGCACTACGTCGCACACATCCCGTTCGTCCCCAAGACGCGTTTCGGGCGCTGGATCAAGAAGTACCACCTCTGGCACCATTTCAAGAACGAGCGCATGTGGTTCGGCGTGACGAACCCCAGCATGGACTTCGTGGGGCGCACCTACGCACGCGTCGACGAGGTCGAACGCTCCGGCAGCACGCGCGTCCTCTTCCCGAAATAAGGAGACTCGATGCGAACGACGCTGGTGTACGTCGGGATCGTCGTCGGTGCGGTGCTGCTCGCGAGCGCCGTGTCGTACACGCCCGCGCCGGCGCGTGGCAGCGTCGCGCTCGCCGCGCACGCGCCGGAGCCGTGCCCTAATCCCGCGCCCGTGCCGGACGCGCTGCGCTTGCCGCCCACAGTTCCGCCGGGCGAGCCGACCGCGATCGAAAAGAACATGCTGCGCTATCTCTACGGCGACGATCCGGGTCACGTGCCGAGCAGCAGCCCCAACCTCTACCCGTACCGGCGGCTCGGCTGGTGCGTCGACAAGTACGTCCGCGACACCGGCCCGTACGTGCACGGGCAGTACTACGGCACGCACGCCGCCGTGCGCATCTACTACTCGCCCGAGATGATGACGTGGCTGCGCAACGGGCGGCACGGCGTGCCGGCCGACGGCGCGGTGATCATCAAGGAACAGTTCAACCCCACGCCCGCGGCGCGCTACGAAGGGCTCGACGACGCGCACCTGCAGCCGCACGACTGGACGGTGATGATTCGCCGCACCGGCGCATCGCACGACGGCTGGTTCTGGGCCGAAGTCTACACCAAGACCGCCGAGAACAGGCCGATGACGTTCGGCGGTACGCAATATCCGAACGCCGGTTTCGGCCTGTACTGCCTGCGCTGTCACGGCTCCGCGAACGATGCTGGGACGTTTGCCGCGCTGGACAACATCAAGGGCTTTGCCGGCGAGCCGCTGACGTTCAAGATCGACGACACGTGGCGCGCGCCGCCGCCGACGCCGGACAGCGCGGGGACCGCGACGCCCCAGATCGACCGCGAGCACGAGAAGAACGCGCAGCTACCCACGCACGTGCGCGCGGTTCCGCCCGGCTTGCAAACGTTTCCGGTCGAGCCGCTCGACACGATGCTCGCGCACCCCAAGGGCCCGCCCCAGTTCATGACGTCGGATCAGTGCATGGGCTGTCACGGCGCGGCGTCGGGCGCGCCGTCCGGGCCGCTGATGTGGCTGACGCCCCCGCCGGCGTACACGCCGCCGCCATCGCCGCCGCCCGGAAGCATCGGCGTCAACGTGTCGGAGTACGGCGAGTGGCGCTGGTCGCCGATGGGACTCGCGGGCCGCGACCCCGTGTTCTTCTCGCAGCTCGAGAGCGAGCAGCACTACGTCGACACCATCCCCGACCGCGAGATCGCCGGCAACCATCCCGCGCAGACGCGGGCGACGCTCAAGCAACAGGTCGTCGACACGTGCATGCGCTGCCACGGCGTGATGGGCAAGCGCCAGAACGAGATCGACCACGGTCCCAACGCGCACTTCGACGAGAAGTGGGTGTTCGCCGCGGATCCCGCCAAGCCGTCGTTCCACTACGGCGGCCTCGCGCGCGACGGGATCAGCTGCACCGTGTGCCACCACATCACGCAGCCGGAGCACGAGTCGCTCGCGGACGTGCTGACGCGCAAGAACACCGGGCTGTTCGACGTCGGTCCGCCCGACAAGATCCACGGCCCGTTCGAAACGAAAACGATCGCCGCGCACCCGATGAAATCATCGCTCGGCACTACGCCGGTGTTCGGCGCGCTGACGAAGTCCGCGCGGCTGTGCGCCAGCTGTCACAGCATCAACCTGCCCGTCGTCGACGCGCCGGACAAGATCCACCCGATCGTGCCGGCGATGGCGCACGACGTCGAGCAGAACACGTACGTCGAGTGGGTCAACAGCAAGTTCCAGACCGAGTACAAACCGGGCAAGGGCGCGAAATCGTGCCAAGACTGCCACATGGCGCCGAGCGTCGCGAACGAACGCCTCGGCGTGAACGACCCGGAGATTCAAACGCGCATCGCGCTGGTCCAGGACGAGACGTATCCCGCCGCGGAGCACCGCGCGCCGCTCGACGGGATCGAAGTGCGCTATCGCCGTCACGGTTTCCGGCGCCACGAGCTGCTCGGGCTGAACGCGTTCTTGCTGCGCACGTTCCAGACCAAGCCGAACGACGACGTGCTCGGCGTGCGGCTCGGCGACTACATGTCCGGCTCGACGACCGATCTCGAGGACGCGATCGGGAACGTCGTGCGGCAGGCGCGCCGTGCGACCGCGACCGTCGACGTGTCCGCGACGCTTGCCGGCGACACGGTGGTCGCGAACGTCGGCGTGCTGAACCTGACGGGGCACCGGCTTCCCAGCGGCGTCGGCTTCCGGCGCGCGTGGATCGAGCTGAAGCTCACCGATGCGGACGGCAAGGTCGTGTGGTCGTCAGGCACGACGAACCGCAACGGCGAGATCGTCGACGAACGCGGCACGGTGCTGCCGACGGAGTTTTTCACGCGCGGCGCCGGCGGCAAACAGCGATATCAGCCGCACTTCGACGAGCGGCATCCGATCACGCGCACCGACCAGGTGCAGATCTTCGAAGAGCTCACGCTCGACAAGAGCGGCACGATAACCGAGAGCTTCATCCGCCGCGACCACCACCTCAAGGACAACCGGCTGCTGCCCGAGGGCTGGCGCAAGGACGGTCCGCCGGGGATCGGGCTGCCCGCGAACTGGCTCGACGCGACGCGGCCGAAAGGCGAGTACGTCACGAGCGATCCGCGCTACGCGGACGGCAAAGGACGCGCCGTGGTGACGTACCGTATCGCGCTGCCGCCCGGAACCGACGCGTCGCGGCTGCGCATCGCGGCGACGCTGTGGTCGCAGTCGTGGGAGCCGTCGTTCAAGCGCGAGCGCACGCACGGCACGGGCCCCGCCGCCACGCGGCTGCGCTATCTGCTGAGCAATCTCGTGCTCGACGGCACGGCGCTCGCGGACTGGAAGCTGCAGATCGCGTCGGCGACGACGAGCCTGCGGTAGAAAAAGAAGAAGCCCGGGGACGGATCCCCGGGCCTCGTTCTCTGTGTGTCGCTAGGTGTTAGCGATACGACTGCCGCTGCGAGAAGCAGTCGCGGCAGTAAACCGGCTTGTCGCCGCGGGGCTGGAACGGGACTTCCGCAACCTTGCCGCATCCGCTGCAGGTGGCTTGGAACATCTCGCGTGCCGGACGGCTTCCGCCGCCGCCGCCGCCGTAGCCGCCGCCCGCGTACGAGCCGCCGCCACCGCCGCCGCCACCACGCTGGCTCTTACGAGCGGCGCGACAGTCGGGGCAACGGTTGGGTTTGTTGGTGAAGCCCTTCGCGGCGAAGAACTCTTGTTCTCCGGCCGAGAAGGTGAAGGGCGCATTGCAATCGGTGCAATTGAGCGTTTCGTCAGTGTACATCTAAGACTCCGGCGTCGGGGGGTTGTGAGACGGACGATGTACCTGAACCGGGAGAACGCCTGAGCGCCAGACCACGCGGGACACGACTCGTACTACAGCCGGAAGGACGACGCCTAAATGGAATCTTCCGGCTCGACCACTTTAACACAACTGCCACCCGAATGGTGCCATCCCCATTCGTAACGTGACGGTCAAGACGTGCAGCGCCTCGCGCAGGTAAGGTCGGCTACTTGCCTCGGTTGACGACGTAGTCCCAGGTGAAGCCCGCCGCGACCCCGACCATTCCGAAGACGATTGCACTGGTTATCATGTCGGTGCCTACGACACCGTCCGCGGTTGGGGAGTTCCTTTTCGCGCGGCCGTCGCGGCGGCGAAAGGCGTCTCCGCCCGGCGCGCGGGCGAATTGCGCCGCCGGGGCGAATGCTCGCTCATCGCACCCTCCGAGCCGCGCGTACGGTTCCGTACCAACCGAAGGAGCTCCCATTCCCCCTCCTCGCAGACGCAAGGGCGGCGGCGGCAAGAAGCGCCGCGAGCCCCTGACCCCCGTCGCCAAAGAAGACACGCTGAGCCTCGTCGGCCGCGTGGTCGAGACGTTCCCCAGCTCGACGTTCAAGGTCGAGCTCGAAAACGGCCATACGATCCTCGCGAGCCTCGCGGGTCGGCTGCGCCGGTTCCGCATCCGCATCACGCCGGGCGACGACGTCGACGTCGAGCTTTCGCCGTACGACCTCACCCGCGGCCGGATCACCTATCGCCGTCAGGGACGTAACGCCTAAGCGTCGAACGCACGCCATCCAAGATGCGAGCGTCGCGCGCCTTGGTGCTGGTCGTGCTGTTCGTCGCCGCCGTTGCGGCGGCGTGGTGGTACACCCACCGCCAAGCGGCCGGTGTGGGCGAAGCGATCGACGTGTACTACGCGAAGGCCGACGGGACGACGCTGGTCCCGTGGCGCGTCTCGCTTGGCTCGGCGCGTGACCGCGAGAGCGTCGCGTTCTACGCCGCCACGCAGGCCGTGACAGGCCCGCCGGCCGGCATCGACGCCGTTCGGTTCCCCGCGGGAACGCATGTGCGGGCCGTGGACGTTCAGGGTTCAACCGCAGACGTCGATCTCTCCAAAGAGATCGTTGCCTCTGCCGAAGGCGGCTTCGCCGAGTCGGCAGAGTTCAAGGCGCTCGTCTGGACGCTCACCCAACCGGCGCTCGGCATCACGTCGGTGAAGGTGCGGATCGACGGCGCTCGCGTTGCGACCCTTCCCGGAGGACATCTGGCCCTCGATGAATCGCTCTCGCGTTCGAGTTTTTAGGGCCCTCGCCGCCGCCGTAGTGTTCGGCGCGTGCGCGCTCGGCGCGTCCGCCCAAGACCGGCCGCCGAACTTCTGGTTTCAGGGCACGCGGCTGATCTTCGAGCATCCCGTCGCGATGCAGGGTGACATCGCCGTGAGCACGCGCGACGCCGGCCTGCGCCGCTTTCTCGACCGGCTCGGTGCGACCGTATCGTTCCAGCCCCAGCAGCGCTACGTCGTCATCGCGACCGCCGACCGCCGCACCGTCGTGTTCACGCTGGGCGATCCGGCATACACCATCGGCGGCGTGCGCGCACAGGCGCCGTTCGCGCCGTTCGCCGACGGCAACGACGTCGTGCTGCCGTTCTTCGCGCTGGCTCGCGCACTGTACGTGGAACCAGTCGCCGACGCGGGCGACACGGTGTTGCAGCCGCGGGTCGGCGCGCTCGACGTGCGCAGCGACGGCGGTCGCACGACCGTCACCGTGCACGCGGCGATGCCGTTCGTCACGACGACGAACGCCGACGCGCCCGACCGCGTGCAGCTCTCGTTCGCCGGGTTGGGCTCCTCGCTGCCGCCGTCGCGCCGCGCGCCGGGCACCGCCGTCGACGCGATCGACGTCGCCGTCGGCGGCACGGCGAAAGTCCCCGTCACGACGCTCACGATCGCCGGCACGCGCGGCGCGACGCACCGCGTCGTCGCCGCGGGCTCGCCCGACCTGTACGCCGTGATCTTCGAAACGCACGGCGTCGCGGTCAACGCGCCGCCGCCTCCGCCGCCGCCCGCCGACACGCAGCCCGGTGCGGTGCCGAACGTCACGCCCACCGCCGCACCGCCGATCGTCGCGGGCCGTGCAACGGTGACGGATCTCGCGATCGAACCCGCCGCCGGCGACGCGATCGCGGTCCGCGTGACGCTCAGCGGCGCTGCTTCGTACGAATGGCACCGTCTCTCGGACGACCGCTGGTACGTCGATTTCCAGAATACGACGCTCAACGGTCCGGGCCGCGACGAGCACCTGTCGTTCGGCGCGGTGCAGTCGATTCGCGTGCGCCAGGCTGGTTCCACCGATACGCCGGCGGTGCGCATCGCGTTCACGATGACGGGCCAGCAGCGCGTCGACCTCGCGCCGAGCGACTCCGGTTTGATCATCACCGTGTCGACCGATCCCGCAATCGATCTCACGCGGATCGGCACGGGCCGCACCGGCGGTGCCGCCGTCGTCGCGAGCGCGGCGAGCCCCGATCCGTCGGCCTCGGACGCGCCGTGGAAGCCCGGCGTGGCCACGAACCCGCGGCTCATCGTGATCGACCCGGGTCACGGCGGCGCCGATCCCGGCACGCAGCACAACGGCCTGGTGGAGAAGCAGCTCACGCTCGACATCGCGCAGCGCCTGAGGGCGTTGCTCGTCGCGCAAGGCTGGATCGTGCGCATGACGCGCGAGACCGACGTCGACCCGCTCAGCGCCGACGTTCTCGCGAAGATGCGCGCCGACGGCAAGCCCAAGGCGGACGACCGCGCCTACCTGCAGACGCGCTGCGACGTCGCCAACAACGCGGGCGCGCGCATGTTCATCAGCATCCACATCAACAGCGCGCCGTCCGAGAGCGCGCACGGCACGACGGTCTATTGGTACAAACCGCAGGATGCGGCGCTGGCGCAGGCGATCGAGCACAGCGTCATCCCGCTGGCGGGCACTCAGGACGACGGCACGCGCCACGAGAACTTCTACGTGGTGCGCCACTCCACGATGCCCGCCGTGCTGATCGAAACCGCGTTCGCGACCAATCCCGGCGACGTCGCGCTGCTGCGGCAGCCGTCGTTTCTGCAGAACGTCGCGCAAGGCATCGCCAACGGCGTCAAAGCCTATGCCGGCGCGCCGGCGTCGAACGCGCTGAGCGTCAGCCAATAGTGCTCGGTCTCTACGACTCGGGATTGGGCGGCTTGACCGTGCTCGCCGCGCTGCGCGCGGCGGGGATCGATCAGGACGTCGTCTACTTCGCGGATCAGGCGCATCTGCCGTACGGCGACAAGACCGACGCGCAACTGCACGGCTTCCTTGCGGAAAACTTGGCGCTGCTCGGCGAGCTCGAGGTCGACGCCGTGGTGACCGCGTGCAACACGACCTGCGCCGTGGCGGAGCGGCTCGGTTGGCCGCGCACGGACGTGCCGGTGCTCGATCTCATCGCGACCGCGGGCGCATCGTTCGCAGGCACGCCGTATCGCCGCATCGGCGTCGTCGCCACGGTCGCGACGATTCGCAGCGGCGCGTACGAGCGCGCGATTCGCGCGTCCGCGCCTGGGGTGGAGCTGTTCGCGGTCGCCGCGCCGGCGCTGGTCCCGATCGTCGAGCGCGGCGACGCCGACACTACTGATGCGCGTGACGCCGTCGCCGCGGTCGTCGCGGAGCTCCCGCGCACCGTCGACGCGCTCGTCTACGGGTGCTCGCACTACCCGCTGCTCGACCGCTGGTTCGCCGCCGCGCTGGCGCCGCACGTCGAGCGCATCGATCCGGCGCACGCGCAGGCCGCGGCCGCCGCGCGCCTCGTCGCCGAGCGCGGCCTCGCGCCGGGCACGGCGGCCACGACGTACTACACCAACGGCGACGCTGTAGCGTTCGAGCGCGCGGTGCGGCGCTGGACGGGCGACGCGACGGGCCGCGTCACCGCCCTCGCAGTCAGCTAGGCGGTCAACACAGGGCCGACCGACTTCCAGAAGAGCGCGTCGCCGATGTAGTCGCCGTGCACGAACGCGCCGGGCCAGCGTTTGTGCGGGATCAGGTCGTTGCGGCAGATGGCATGCTCCTCCGGCGGGGCGTTGATCCAACCGAAGGACATGGTGCCGGGCGTGACGACCGACTTGTAGGAGACGATCCGGTTCGCGACGACGTCGTGCGCGTACCAGTGATTCCCCCAGAAGATGCCGTGCGTGTTATCGGGGTACGTCAGCGTACCGTCGTCGAGGGTGAAGAACCGGCCGTAGGCGTCGTTCTGCCATTGCTGTTGTGCCGCGCTCACGGTCGGGTTGCGAACGTCGAGCAAGAACCGTGTCTTCTCAAGCGCGGTCCCGAACGTCGTGAGCGACCGCACCCGCCCCCACGCGTCTTCGGTGACGGCGCCCTCGTAGGAAAGCTGACGAATGCGCAGCAGCACGTCCATCGCGATCGTGGACCCCAAACTGTGGCCGGCAACGTGAATCTTTCCGTACAAGGGCGGGGCGGGGACGGGGTTGCCGTGCGCATCGAGCGCGACGATCGGATCCCCATCGGCGTCGAGCTGGACGTTCACCGCGTTCACCGCCCCAAGCAGAGCGTTGGTCACGGTCGAGATGATCTGCTGGCGGATGGTGTAGAACGTGTTGTTGCAGTCGTGCGTGGTGTAGATCTGGACGTCGCCCAAGATGTTCTCGACGACGAAGTCGGCGAGCCAGCGGCCCAATTGGACGAACGCGACGGTGAGCACGAGCAAGGCGCCCTGCCACGCGACCTCGAGCGCGGGTCCGTTGTAGTTGGTGTCGAGGACGACGAAGTCCGCGATAGCGACGACGACGAAGCTCGCGATGAAGATCGCGGTGAGCACGCGGTGGAACTTTCCCGCTGCGATCGTCTCCGAGCGGAAGTGTCCGCGCCGGCCGCTGTCCTTGAGCAGCTCCGCTTTGCGCTGCTGACCCTTCCAGCGCGCCCAGCCGAGTTGAACGAGCTGCACGAGCAGATACGCGGACACGACGACGAGGGCGAGATGGACCCAGGCGAACCTCGGGAGCGCGCCGAGCCACGCGAACGGGTTGGCCGCAAACGACCAGAACGACGGCACGATCTTTTGCGGATCGAACAACCCGAGGAAGTTCGTCCACGACCATGCGCCGGCGAAGACCGCGAGCGCGAAGAGGGCCAGCACGATTCCGAGCGCGACGAAGACGTAGCTCAGGTCCCAGCACAGCTTCTGCCACGTCGCCGGTATGCGCGCGGTCGAGCTCGTCGCGAGAAACGTGCAGCGCAAGAGCCAAAGCATCGCCGACGGCAGTCGAATCTTGCCCTTGCTCAACGGGCTCCAGTAGCCTTCGAACACGTCGTAGACTTGCGCCTTGGGCCGCGTTTGATCGGTTTCGGTGCGCAAATGCAGCCGCAACGCGCTCGGCTTGAGCACGGGCTCGTCGGTAGGTTTCGACACGCGCGGCCAATACGGCGTCGCGACCCAGCGCTGCTGCAGGCGCCGCCGTTCGGGTATCGGCGGGGGTTGCGTTTTCGACCGCCGGTCGTTGCTCGAGCGGCGCTCCTTCCCGGAGCGGCGGTCCGGTACGGGTGGTGCGGAAGGCGTATCGCTGCGGCGATCCGTTCCGCTGCGGCGCTCCTCGTACCGCACGCCGTACCGAAGATCGTCACGCGTGTTGAGATACGCCAGCAGTCCCGTCGCCAACTGGTCCTGGAACGCATACTGCTGAATCGGGCTGATGCCGTGAACGCCGACGACGGCGATCGGCTGGGGCGGTTCCGCAACCAGATCGGCGGCCCGTTCCGGCGCCGCGACATCGGCGGGCTGCACCAGTTGCCTGAGCTCGGCACCGAGCGCGCGAACCGATCGAAACTGACCCAACGCTCACCCCCTGCACCACGAAATGAAATTCCGGCTGCTCCGAACGGAGCGGTGATGTGCAGGTGTTCCGGCTTGGCAGCGAACCGCCCTGCGCCGGTACTGGTGGTCAGACCACGTGGAAGATCCGAAAGAACAGCAGCGTGTTGGCGAGCGCGAGCAGCGTTCCGGCGACGACTTGCAGCACCGTGTGCGCGCGGAGATAGACGCGCGACCAGCCCAGCAGCGGGATCAATAAGTAGAACGGCAACGGCCGGTCGCCGAAGAGCACCGTGAACGCGACCAGCGGCGCGGTGATGCCGAGCGCGTGCGTCGAGATCTTCCAGTAGCGCGTGATCCACTGGACGATCAGCAGGCTCGCCGCGTAGCCCGCCATCGACGCGGTCATGATCACGGGCGCGTGGATCAGCCACAGATCGAGCGCGCCGAGCGCGTACAGCAGGACGAACGCGATGAACACGCGCTCGCGCTCCGCCCGCACCGACATGTCCAAATCCGAGATGCGGTCGGTCGCGTACAGATAGAAGATGAAGAGCATCGGCGCGATCGAGGTGAAGAACGCGCTGTTGAAGAGCAGGATCCAGAAGTCGTGCGACCCGTTCGAGCGCACGTCCGCGAGCACGACGAACAGGGTAAGCGAGGTCACGAACGGGTTGAGGACCGTCGAGATGATCTTGGCGACGTCGGTCCAGACGCGTTTGCGGACCCGCAGGGGAGTGGGCTGCGCCGGTGGTCGGTCCGTGCCCGATTCGGGAGCCTGCACGGGGACGGGCCTTCGGCCACGGTCGTCGAACACCCCGTGATGATCCTAGAGCGCATTGAGTCCCCGGCCGACGTCAAACGGCTCAGCCGGCCCGAACTCGATCGGCTCGCCGCCGAGATTCGCCAGACGCTGATCCGCGTGTGCGCGGCGAACGGCGGCCACCTCGCACCGAACCTCGGCGTGGTCGAGCTCACCATCGCGCTGCACCGCGTGCTCGACCTGCCGCGCGACGTCGTGGTGTGGGACGTGAGCCATCAAAGCTACGTGCACAAGTTGCTGACCGGGCGTGCGGCGCGGTTCAGCACCCTGCGCCAGGGCGGGGGCGTCAGCGGCTTTGCGATGCGCAGCGAGTCCGAGTTCGACGCGTTCGGCGCGGGCCACGCGTCCACGTCCATCTCGGCCGCGCTCGGGATGGCGACGGCGCGCGATCTCGCCGGCAGGGACGATACGATCGTCGCGGTGATCGGCGACGGTGCCCTCACCGGCGGCCTCGCGTACGAAGCGATCAACAACGCGGGCCTGCTCAAGACCAACTTCCTGGTGATCCTCAACGACAACGAGATGTCGATCGCGCCCAACGTCGGTTCGATCGCGTCGTATCTGGGCGTCCTGCGCTCCAAACCTCTGTTCACCAAAGGCCGTGCGATGGTGAAGGGCATGCTCGATCACGTGCCGCTCGGCGACACGGCGCGCAAAGCGCTCTCGACCGCCGAGATGGCGGGGATGCGGTTCGCGCTGCACGAGCACAAGACGCCCGTCATCTTCGAGGAGATGGGCTTCCGCTACGTCGGCCCGATCGACGGTCACGACCTCGACACGCTGGTCGACGTCATCTCGAACGCGCGCAAGATCCCCGGCCCCGTGCTGCTGCACGTGAAAACCGTCAAGGGCAAAGGCTACGAGATCGCCGAGGGCGACAGCCGCACGTTCCACGGCGTCGGCCCCGGCGTGTACCATCCCGACGAAGGCAAGCTCGAGAAAGCCGCGGCGCGGCCGACGTTCGCGCAAGCGTTCGCCGACGCGCTGATCTCCGCCGCGGAGCGCGACGAGCGCGTCGTCGGGATCACCGCCGCGATGCCCGACGGCACCGGTCTGGCGAAGTTCGCCAAGAAGTTTCCGCAGCGGTATTTCGACGTAGGCATCGCGGAGGCGCACGCGGTGTGTTTCGCGGCGGGCGCGTCGACGCGCGGGATCAAGCCGGTCTGCGCGATCTATTCCACGTTCTTGCAGCGCGCCTACGATCAAGTCGTCCACGACGTCGCGGTGCAAGGGCTGCCGGTGGTGTTCGCGATCGATCGCGCGGGCTTCGTCGGCGACGACGGTCCGACGCACATGGGCTTGTACGACATCGCGTACCTGCGCACGCTCCCGGGCATCACCATCATGGCGCCGCGCAACGAGCACGAGCTCGCGCCGATGCTCGACCTCGCGCTGTCGCTCGACGCGCCGGCGGCGATCCGCTATCCGCGCGGCTCGACCAGCGGCAAGCACGACGAACCCGTCGCGCCGCTCGCGCTCGGCCACGCCGAGGTGCTGCGCCCCGGCAGCGAGATCGCGATCCTCGCGCTCGGCAACACGGTGGACGCCGCGCTCGACGCCTACGACCTGCTCGCGGACTCCGGCGTGCAGCCGACCGTCGTCAACGCGCGCTTCGTCGCGCCGCTCGACGAGACGCTGCTGCTCGGCCTTGCGGAGACGCACCGGCGCTTCATCACGCTCGAAGAGCACAGCCTCGCGGGCGGCTTCGGTTCGGCGGTGGTCGAGTTCGTCAACGACCACGGTCTCGACGTCGCGGTCGAGCGCATCGGCGTCCCGAACGTGCTCGTCCAGCACGCCAAGCCGGAAGCGCAGCGCGCCCAATTCGGCCTCTCCGCCGAAAACATCGCCGCCCGCGTCCGCGCCCTGTCCCCTACCCGGACCGCCTAAACAAACAGGATATCGTCCGGGGTGGGGCCAAGCCCCGGCGGTTCTTTTCACGCCAGGAGTCCGACCATCGTGCTGCCCCTTTTGCTCGCCGCCGCATCCGCCGCGCCGGTTGCCGCCAAGGCGGTCCCCGCCGCGCAGGCGACCGCGCTTCCGCAGACGCTGACGCTGCCGCCGAACCTGCTCGACGCGGCGCCGCACTCCGGGCTCGCGTTGCACGCGCCGTGGCTGACGCACACGTTCGCGGGATTCTTCGTCGTGCTCGGCGTGCTGCTGGTCGTGCTGCTCGCCATCCAGACGACGAAGCAGGAAGGCTTGAGCGGAACGCTCGGCGGGCGCGTCGAGTCGTCCACCCGGCGGCTGGGCCTCGACGCGCAGATCGCGCGCGTCACGCAATTCGTTGCCATCGCGTTCGTCGTCTTCGCGACGATCGTCAGCTTGTCAGGGATCTAAAGGATAGTCTGAGTGGCCCTGCTCGAGGTCAACGACCTCAGGACGACGTTCCGAACCGAGGACGGCACCGTCGCCGCCGTCAACGGCTTGTCGTTCGCGGTCGAACCCGGCAGCACGCTGGGGATCGTCGGCGAGTCGGGTTCCGGTAAATCGGTGACGTCGCTCTCGATCATGCGCCTTCTCGCCCAGAACGGAACGGTCGAGCGCGGCACGATCCGGTTCAAGGGCGAGAACTTGCTCGAGAAGAGCGAAGCGGAGATGCGCAAGATCCGCGGTCACGACATCGCGATGATCTTCCAGGACCCGATGACGTCGCTCAACCCCGTGCTGACCATAGGCGAGCAGATCGCGGAAGCCATCCGGCTCCATCTGCACCTGAACAAGAAAGAGGCGCTCGACCGTGCGGTCGAGATGCTCAAGCTCGTCAAGATCCCGGTTCCGGAGAAGCGGCTCAAAGACTATCCGCACCAGTTCTCCGGCGGGATGCGGCAGCGCGTGATGATCGCGATGGCGCTGTCCTGCGATCCCGCCGTGCTGATCGCCGACGAGCCGACGACCGCGCTCGACGTGACGATCCAAGCGCAGATCATCGAGCTGATGAACGAGATGCAGCAGCGGCTGGGCTCCGCGATCATCCTCATCACCCACGACCTCGGCGTGGTGGCGGAGACGTGCGAGAACGTGCTCGTCATGTACGGCGGCAACATGGTCGAGTACGGTACCGCACAAGAGATCTTCGAGCAGCCGAAGATGCCGTACACGATGGGGCTGCTGGAATCGCTGCCGCGCTTGGATCAAGCCGGTTCCCGGCTGGTGCCGATCGAAGGCCAGCCGCCGAACCTCTTGCGCATGCCGAGCGGCTGCGCGTTCGCGCCGCGGTGCCGCTACCGCATGCCGATTTGCGACGAGCCGGTGCCGCTCTATGACTTCGGCGGCGGGCACGTCGCGCGGTGCTTCCTCTACGATGCGCGCGCCGACGAGCAGAAGCCGATCCCGGCCGAGAACCATCCCATCATCCCGAACTCCGCCGTCGCGAAGACGCCGCAGGAGCTCGCGCGATGATCGATCCGGGCCAGTCGAGCTTCAGCGACAACGGCGCCGCGACCGTGCCGGCGGACGACGATCTGGTCGTCGTACGCGGCCTCTACAAATACTTCCCGATCACGGCGGGCATCTTCAGCCGCCACGTTGCCGACGTCAAAGCCGTCGACGGGATCGACTTCGAAATCCGCCGCGGCGAGACGCTAGGTCTCGTCGGAGAGTCCGGTTCGGGCAAGACGACGGCGGGACGCGTGATCCTCCGCCTCACCGAGGCGACGAAGGGCAGCGTCACGTTCGAGGGCCGCGAGCTCGTGGGGCTCTCGCGCGGCGACCTGCGTCCCCTGCGTAAGGAGATGCAGATCATCTTCCAGGATCCGTACGCGTCGCTGAACCCGCGCATGACGGTGGGATCGATCGTGCGCGAGCCGCTGGAGATCCACGACATCGCGAAAGGCAAGGACGCCGACACGCGCGTCCAGGAGCTGCTGCGGCTCGTCGGGCTGCAGCCGTACCACGCGAACCGCTACCCGCACGAGTTCTCCGGCGGCCAGCGCCAGCGCATCGGCGTCGCGCGCGCGCTGGCGGTGAACCCCAAGTTCATCGTCGCCGACGAGCCGGTCTCCGCGCTCGACGTCTCCATCCAGGCGCAGGTCATCAACCTGCTCCAGGATCTCCAGGAGAAGCTCGGGCTCACGTACCTGTTCATCGCGCACGACCTCTCCGTCGTCCGCCATATCTCCAACCGCGTCGCCGTGATGTACGTCGGCAAGATCGTCGAGATCGCCGACCGCGACCGGCTGTACGACAACCCGCTCCACCCGTACACGCAGGCGCTGCTCTCGGCGATCCCGATCCCCGATCCGGTCGTCGAGCGCCGCCGCAAGCGCATCATCATCGCCGGCGACATCCCGTCGCCGGTGAATCCGCCCGAAGGCTGCCGCTTCCACACGCGCTGTCCGATCGCGTTCGACCGCTGCAAGGTGGAGGTGCCGGCGTTCAACGAGTACGAGCCGGGGCACCGCGCGGCGTGTCATTGGGTGGAGGAGCACGGCGGCAAAGCACCGGACCTCGCCGCCGGCGGCGCCGCCGTCAACTAAAAACGAGGAGCGGTCCGTAGACCGCTCCTCTCTGATGTTCCGGTGTTACCGGGTTGTGTCAGGCCTTTTTCTTGCGAGGGCGTCCGACTTTTTTCTTGCGTCCGCCCGCTTTCTTCTTGCGTCCGCCGGCCTTCTTGGCGGCCTTCTTACGCCCGCCGGCCTTTTTCTTGCGTCCGCCCGCGGCTTTCTTCTTGCGTCCGCCGGCCTTCTTGGCGGCCTTCTTACGCCCGCCGGCCTTTTTCTTGCGTCCGCCCGCGGCTTTCTTACGCCCGCCGGCTTTCTTCTTGCGCCCGCCCGCGGCTTTCTTCTTGCGACCGCCGGCGGCTTTCTTACGCCCGCCCGCAGCCTTCTTGCGTCCGCCGGCGGCTTTCTTACGGCCGTTCGCGGCTTTCTTGCGTCCGCCGGCCTTCTTTGCGGCGCCCTTCTTGCGGCCCGCACCCTTGCGGCGGCCACCACGCTTCGGTTTTGCGGCCGGTGCTGCGGCGACTGCGCCGCTCTCTGTTTCCGAACTCATTCAACCTCCTCGTCCGCGCGGACGGAGTTGTCTTTTCGCTTATGCGTCGAAGCGTCGAAGCATCGACGCAGTTAGGAGCAGAATACAATTTTTTTCCGATTCGTGCAACTCTCGGCCCGAATCGGCTGTTTCGCGCGCGCACCGCGCGACGGAATTGGACCCTATTGACGTCCGGGTTTATACTGTGGCCCGAAGCTCGTCCCGGACGAGCCGCACCCTCTGGAGACCGTTGTGGCGAAGCCGCTGATCATCGTCGAGTCGCCGACGAAAGCCAAAACCATCAAGAAATTCTTGCCCGCGCGCTTCGTCGTGAAGGCCTCGGTGGGCCACGTCCGCGACCTTCCGAAGTCGACGCTGGGCGTCGACGTCCTCAACGGATTCGTGCCGCGCTACCTGACCATCAAAGGGAAGGGCGACATCATCAAGGAGCTCAAAGCGGCGGCGAAAGCGGCCTCCGAGGTGTACCTCGCGACCGACCCCGATCGCGAGGGCGAGGCGATCGCGTGGCATCTCGCCGAGCTGCTGAAGCTCGACAATCCGAAGCGGATCGAGCTGCACGAGATCACCAAAGACGCCGCGCTGGCGGCGCTCAAGGACGCGCACGCGATCGACATGCCGCGCGTCAACGCGCAGCAGGCGCGCCGGATTCTCGACCGTCTGGTGGGCTACAAGATCTCGCCGCTGCTGTGGGCCAAGGTGCGCGGCGGCCTCTCCGCGGGCCGCGTTCAGTCTGTCGCGGTGCGGCTGATCGTCGACCGCGAGCGCGAGATTCGCGCCTTCGTCCCCAGAGAATATTGGACGATCACCGCGCAGCTGGCGCAGCTCGTAAGCGCTTCAGCGCGCCTCGCGAACGGCGCGGACGCGCCGGCGCCGATCGTGTTTCCGGCCGATCTGCTGCAGATCGACGGCGTCAAAGCCGAGGTCACCAACGCCGACCAGGCCGCCGAGATCATGTCCGCGCTGGAGGGCGCCGCATTCCGCGTGGATTCGGTCAAGACGCGCGAGACGCGGCGCAACGCGGCGGCCCCGTTCACCACCTCGACGCTCCAGCAAGAGGCGTCCCGTAAGCTGAAGTTCCGCGTTCGCAAGACGATGCAGATCGCGCAGGCGCTGTACGAAGGCGTCGATCTGGGCCGCAGCGAGGGCACGCAGGGCCTCATCACCTACATGCGCACCGACTCCACGCGCATCTCCGACTCGGCGCGGGACGCGGCGCGGGAGTACATCACGAGCCGGTTCGGCGCGGAGTTCCACGGCGGCGGCCGCCAGTTCAAGCTCAAGGAAGGCGCGCAGGACGCACACGAAGCGATCCGCCCGACGTCCGTGCTCCACACGCCGGAGTCGCTGTCGAAGATCCTCAAGCGCGACGAGCTGCGCCTCTACCAGCTGATCTGGGAGCGCTTCGTGGCGTCGCAGATGGCGCCGGCGGTGTTCGACCAGACCACCGTCGACATCGCCGCGGCGCCGCGCTTCACGTTCCGCGCGACCGGCAGCGTGCTCAAGTTCGCGGGCTTCACGGCGGTGTATGAAGAGGGCACGGACGATACCGCGCAGCTTGACAACGGCGCGGCCGCCAAGGGCGCGAAGCCGCGTGCGGTGCTGCCGAAGCTCAGCGAAAACGAAGACCTCGACCCCAAGTCGATCGATCCGAAGCAGCACTTCACCGAACCGCCGCCGCGCTTCACCGAAGCGAGCCTGGTGCGCGCGCTCGAGGAGAACGGCATCGGCCGGCCGTCGACGTACAGCGCGATCGTCGAGACGATCCAAGCGCGCGGTTATGCCGAGCAGCTCGAACGACGCTTTCATCCCACCGAGATCGGCGAGCAAGTGAACGAGCTGCTGGAGAAGCACTTTCCGGATATCGTCGATTTGAAATTCACGGCGTCGATGGAAGGGCAGCTCGACACGCTGGCGGAGACTGGCGGCGACTGGGAAGCTACGGCCAAGGTGCTCGGAGCGTTCTATACGGGCTTCGAGAAAGAGCTCGAAGAGGCGGAGCGCGTGCTTCCGAAGTTCGAGCAGCGCGACGAGCCCACCGACGAGGTCTGCGTCAACTGCGGCAAGCCCATGGTCATCAAGACCGGCCGCTTCGGGAAGTTCATGTCGTGCACGGGCTATCCCGAGTGCAAGACGACGAAGCCCATCCTCAAGGACACGGGCGTAAAGTGTCCCAAGGACGGCGGGATGATCGCCGAGCGCAAGTCGCGCAAGGGCCGCACGTTCTACGGCTGCGCGAACTACCCGGCGTGCGACTTCGTGTCGTGGGACCCGGTCGCACCCCAGCCGTGTGCGGTTTGCGGCGACTACGTCGTCGAAAAGCGAAAGCGTGGCGGCGGCGTCACGTACGTCTGCCACACGGACCGCACGCACGCGACCGGCCTCGGCGTGCACCCCGACTCCGACGAAGCGGACGCCGACGCGGAGCTGGAACCGGTGTGAGTTGCATGGCCGACATCACGGTGATCGGTGGCGGGTTGGCGGGCTGCGAAGCGGCGTGGCAGGCGGCGCGGCGCGGCGCTTCCGTCGTGCTGTACGAGATGCGCCCGCACAAGCGCGGGCCCGCGCACCACACCGGAACGCTGGCGGAGCTGGTGTGCTCGAACTCGCTGCGCGGCGCCGCGCTCGAGAACGCGGTCGGCCTGTTGAAGGAAGAGCTCGCGCGGCTCGACTCGCTCATCGTGACGTCCGCGCGCGAAGCCGCGGTGCCCGCCGGCGGTGCGCTCGCCGTGGATCGCGAGCGATTCGGTGCGCTGGTGGAGTCGCGGCTCGCGGTGCTGCCCAACGTCGAGATACGGCGCGACGAGATCACGGCGATTCCGGCGTCCGGTACGGTGATCGTGGCGTGCGGCCCGCTGCCGTCGGACGAGCTGGCGACCGCGGTCGACGATCTGGTGGGCGGGCGGCTGCACTACTACGACGCCGCCGCGCCCATCGTCGCGCTGGACTCCATCGACACCAGCGTGATGTACCGCAAGTCGCGCTACGACAAGGGCGAGGGTGACGACTACCTCAACATCCCGCTCGACCGCGAGACCTACGCGCAGTTCATCGCCGACCTGCGCGCACTGCCAAAACACGACCCGCACGGTTTCGAGGCGGACGCCGCGTCGGGCGACGTCCCGTACTTCGAAGGCTGTCTGCCGATCGAGGAGATGGCGGGGCGCGGCGAGGACGCGCTGCGTTTCGGCCCGCTCAAGCCGGTCGGCCTTCGCGATCCGCGCACCGGCAAGGCACCGCACGCCGTGGTGCAGCTGCGCAAAGAGAACGCCGAAGGCACCGCGCTCAACCTCGTCGGCTTCCAGACGCGGCTGACGTGGCCGGCGCAGAAAGAGGCGTTCGGCAAACTCCCCGGCCTCGCGAACGCGGAGTGGCTGCGGCTGGGCGTGATGCACCGCAACACGTTCATCGACTCGCCGCGGCTGCTCACGGCCGATCTGCGGCTGCGCGCGAACCCGCGCGTGTTCTTCGCCGGACAGATCACCGGTGCCGAAGGCTACGTCGAAGCCGCCGCGTGCGGCGCGATCGCCGGCATCGCCGCGGCGCGCGAACGGCTCGGGCTCGCGCCGGTCGGCGTGCCCGCCGACACCGCGCTGGGCGCCGTCGTCGCGCATCTGCAGAACACCGAGTCGCCCGACTTCCAGCCGGCGAACGTCACCTGGTCGTTCTTCTCGCCGCTCGCCGAGACGGTCCGCGAGAAGCGCGAGCGGCGCACCCGCCTGGCGCAGCGCGCGCTCGCGGCGATCGACGCATTTGCCGCCGCCGTCGCACCACGGGCCGTGCAAGCGGTCGTCGCGGAAGCGGTGGGCAGCCACTAAGGCCTGAGTGCAACCCCGCAGTCGCGCGGCGAGTAGCTAGTCCAGATGCGTATACGATCCACCACGATCTGCGCGGTCCGCCGGGACGGCAAGATCGCGATGGCGGGCGACGGCCAGGTGACCGTCGACAAAACCGTCATGAAGCACGGCGCACGCAAGGTGCGCACGATCGCCGGCGGCAAGGTGCTGGCCGGTTTCGCCGGCAGCGCGGCCGACGGGATCACGCTGCTCGAAAAGTTCGAGGGCAAGATGAGCGCGTACAAGGACAACGTTCTGCGTGCTGCCGTCGAGCTCGCGAAGGACTGGCGCCAAGACCGCGCGCTGCGCCGGCTCGAAGCGCTGCTGATCGTCGGCACGGCGGAGCATCTGTTCGTGCTCAGCGGTACCGGCGACGTGATCGAGCCCGACGAAGGCGTCGCTGCGATCGGCAGCGGCGGGCCGTACGCGCAGGCCGCCGCGATGGCGCTGCTGGAGCATTCGTCGCTGGACGCCGCGTCGATCGCCAAGGAAGCGCTCCGCATCGCGGGCCGCATCGACATCTACACCAACGACAACGTCGAAGTGCTCTCACTGTGAAGAACGCCCAGGACCTCACCCCGCGCGAGATCGTCGCCGAGCTCGACCGCTACATCGTCGGCCAGGGGGACGCGAAGCGCGCCGTCGCCGTCGCAATGCGCAACCGCTACCGACGCGAGCGCCTCCCCGAGCACGTCCGCAAGGAAGTCGCGCCCAAGAACATCCTGATGATCGGTCCGACCGGTGTCGGCAAGACCGAGATCGCGCGCCGCCTCGCGACGCTGGCGGGCGCGCCGTTCATCAAGGTGGAGGCGACCAAGTACACCGAGGTGGGTTACGTCGGGCGCGACGTCGAGTCGATGGTGCGCGACCTCGCGGAGGCCGCCGTGCGGATGGTGTCGGACGAACGCCGCTCCGACGTGCGCGACTCCGCGGACGCGTCCGCCGTCGAGCGTGTCGTCGACATCCTTCACCCGGAGACCACCTCGCCGCAGCCGCAGCAGAGCAATCCGTTCGCGGCTTCGTTCGGTTCGATCTTCGGCAACGCGTTCGCCAACCAGCCGCAGCAGGCCCAGACCACCACGCAGACTGCGTCGCGCACGCTGCCCGACGACGAGGCCGCGCGCGTGCGCGCGACTGCCAAGGCCGACGTCGAACGCGGTTTCTACGACGTGCGGCTCATCGAGATCGAGGTCGAAGAGTCGGCGCAGCTCCCCATCGGCATGATCGGCGGCGGCGAACCCGGCATGGGCGGCGGCGACATGAGCGAGATGCTCGGCGGGCTGCTGCCGAAAAAGCGCGTGAAGAAGAAGGTCACCGTTGCCGACGCGCGGCGGATCTTCGCGCAGCAAGAAGCCGACAAGCTCATCGACATGGATGCCGTCAGGCGCGAGGCGCTGCGCCGTGCCGGCGATCACGGGATCATCTTCATCGACGAGATCGACAAGGTCGCCGGACGCGAGGGCCAGCGCGGCCCCGACGTGTCGCGCGAAGGCGTGCAGCGTGACATTCTGCCCATCGTCGAGGGCAGCACCGTGCAGACGAAGCACGGCCCGCTCTCGACCGACCACGTGCTGTTCATTGCGGCCGGCGCCTTCCATGTGTCGAAGCCGTCGGATCTCATCCCGGAGCTGCAGGGGCGGTTTCCGGTGCGGGTCGAGCTGGATTCGCTGACCGCCGCCGATTTCGAGATCATCCTGACGCAGCCCGAGAACGCGCTGATCGGTCAGTATAAGGCGTTGCTCGGGGCCGACGGGGTCGATCTCGACGTCACCGTCGATGCGATCGCCGAGATTGCGCAGATCGCGATGCGGGTGAACGAGCAGACCGAGAACATCGGGGCCCGGCGATTGCATACCGTGCTCGAGCGTGTGCTCGATGAGATTGCCTTCCGGGCTCCCGAAGAAGGCGGGAAGATTCTCATCGATGCCGTTTATGTTCGCCAGCGGCTTGAGGCTATTGCTGGGAATTCGGATTTGTCCAGCTACATTCTCTAGCGTTCGAATGGGTGGCGTTCGCGGCGGGCACATGGTCTCGCCGGGGACGCCCGCGATTTTCCATCCTTGGAAAATCGCTACTCGCACAAAATTCGCTCTCGCCATCCTGGCTTCGCGAATTTCTGTGACGCCCCGGCGAGACCATGTGCCCGCCGCGAACGCAGGCAAGTATTCATCGTCATTGTCACCCTGAGCTTGTCGAAGGGTGCGCCGCGATCGTGGCTTTTGCGGGGCTATTTTGGTGCTAGGGAGTGTTGTATTGCGAAGCTTAGGTTGATGAGGTTCAGCGTGGCGTGGAGCGCGATTGGGATCGCCAGATTTCCCGTCGCTGCGTAAGCTAGTGCTAGGATGCAGCCCTCAACGGCGAGGACCGTGAAGTAGATTGGGTCGCCGTGCACGGCGCCGAAGACGATTCCTGAGAGCATTGCTGCGGGAAGCACGCCGAAGCGGGATGCCAGGCCGCCGAACAGCAGGCCGCGGGTCGCCAGCTCTTCGGCGACCGGTGCGAACACGATGCCACCCAGCATCGTCAGTGCGATCGCGAACGCGGTGCCCGCGGCGGTGTTCATCTTCACGGAGAAGCCCTCGAAGCCGGCTTGGACGTGATCGCCGTGTCCTAGGGCGGATAGGACCGCGTCGGAGATGTGGTCGACGACGAGCAGGACGATCAAGGCGGCCACGAACAGCAGCAGGTCTGCCCGGGTTGGGATGCGGAGCGGCATCGACGGACGTGCTTTGCGAAGTTGCCGCCACGCGAACCATGCCGCCGCCGTGTATGCGACGATCCCGAAGAGTTCGCCGAACGGTTGGCCTGCCGCGAGCGAGGGCGCGTAGCCGAGGTGGCTCGAGACGAAGTGATACGTCGGTTGGGCGAACGTCAAGACGGCGAGGACGAGGATCAGATAGGCGCCGAGCGCGGAAACGATGCCGGTCTTGAGCGGGATGGCGACGCGGTCGCGCGCGAGCGCGCGGGTCAGGACTTGTGTAATGACGTGCCTACCACGAAGATCGCGCCTAGGGTGTTGTTCATTGCGTGGAGCGCGATCGCTACCCACAGGTTGCCCGTGGCTGCGTAGGCGAGTGCGGCGATGAAGCCGATTGCGACGAGCGATGGGAACAGGGTCAGATCGCCGTGGGTGGCGCCGAACAGCAGCGCGGTGATAAGGGCGCTGGCTAGCACGCCTAGGCGTCCCGCCAGAGCTCCGAACAGCAAGCCGCGGAAGACGATTTCCTCGACGATCGGCGCGATGACGACCAGCGATAGCAGGGCGAGGACGATGCTGATGCTGGTGATTCCCGGCGTCTTCGACGTGACGTCGAAGTGCTCGAAGCCTGCTTGGACGTGCTTCGTCTGATTCGTGAGGACGAGTTGTATGCCCGTGCCGATGCGGGCGACGAACAGCGCGGCGATCCCGATCAGGATCACGCGTCCGTCGCGGCGGGTTAGGCTGCGGAACGGCCGGAGGCCCGTTGTGCGCAGGCCCCACCACGCGAACCAGCCGCCGCCGGCGTAGAAGAGCACTTCGGCTGCCGCGACCACCGGGTGGCCGGGATTCATCGACGGCATGTGTGCGGTGGCAAGCACGACCGCGAAGATCATGACGATCAGCGCGACGATCATCACGGCGAATCCGATTGCGATCGAGCCGAGTGCGAACAGCACGCCGCGCCAGAACGGGATCGCGATGCGTTCGCGGCCGTCGTCGCGGGTGAACGCGCGAGGGATTCTTTGGGTGCGGGTTGCCAAGTCGGGTTAGTGCGTTGCCGCCAGCAGGCGGCGCGGGCAGCGTTGGGCGACCGCGTGGCGCGCGGAGCGGATGCGTTGCGGCGCGGTGACTTCCAGCGCGATCCAGGGGGCGGCGCCGTGCGGCGTCCAGGTGTCGCGCACGGATTGGGCGACCGCGCCGTCGCCCGCGAACGCGAGGCGGCCGGTCGGCGACACGCTGCCGTCGCTGCGGATGAAGCGGTACGAGATGTTGCGTTGCTCGGTCGCGTCGTAGGCGACGATCGTCGCGGTGGTGGTCACGGCGCAGCGGGCCGCGGGGTGCGCGTCGAGCGTCATGCCGATACCCGCGGCCGGCCCCGGGAGGGTGGGGCCGGTCGCGAGCATCGCGAGGAAGGCGCCGGCGAAAACGCGCATCGTAGGGTCATCCTACCCGCGGCTCATTACGAGGCGCTTACGGAGGGCAAACGCCGTCTCAATGGACATGAAATCATCCGTCTCGCGCGGTCTGGTGCTCAAGCGCCTGGCCGTCATCCCGGTCCTCGCGCTGGGCGTCGGCGCCACGCTGTCGCCCGCTCAGGCGGCGGCCGACAACAAGAAACAGTTCAAGTACCAGGACAAGCCCGGGAAGAACGGCCAGAAGTGCGTCGGCTGCCGTTTCTTCAAGAAGCCCAACGCGTGCACGATCGTGCACGGCAAGATCAGCCCGAACGGCTGGTGCATCGCCTGGGCGAAATAGGAGTCCAAGGAGCCCCTTTCTCATAGCAGACCGGCGGGCGGAACCTCGCGCTTCGCCCGCCGGTTACACTGAAAGCACCCATGGCGTACATCCGCGAGATCATCACCGACGGGCATCCCACGCTGCGTAAGGTCGCGAAGAAGGTCGATCCGGCCGACATCGCCGACCCGATTTTTCAGCAGCTCCTCGACGACATGTTCGCGACGATGTATGAGGCACCGGGCATCGGGCTCGCCGCGCCGCAGATCGGTATCTCGAAGCGCATCTTCACGATCGACCTCGCCGACGACGACGACAAGCACGGCCCGTTCGTGGTGATCAACCCGAAGTTCACCGCGACCGAAGGTGAGGTCGAGTCGGTCGAAGGCTGCCTCTCGGTTCCCGGGATGGTCGGCGATCTCACCCGCTTCGAGCGCGTCGTCTGCACCGGCCTCGACCGGCGCGGCAAGAAGATCACGCTGGAAGGTACCGGGCTGTTCGGACGCTGCCTGCAGCACGAGATGGACCACCTCGACGGCGTGCTGTACATCGACAAGGCGAAGAACGTGCGGCCCGCGGCGACCGATGAGGAAGTGGAGGAAGTCCAGGCCGTCGCTTCCGGCACTCGCTGAAGCTCGTCGTCTTCGGGACGAGCGAGTTCGCCGTCCCGGTGCTGGAAGCGGTCGCCGCGCGGCACGACGTCGTCGGCGTCGTCACGCAGCCGGATCGCCCCGCGGGGCGCGGGCACAAGCTCGTCGCAACGCCGGTGAAGCGCGCGGCGGAGGCGCGCGCTTTGCGCGTGCTGACGCCCGAGAAGCTCAAGCCGTTCGTCGACGACGCGCGGGCGCTCGGTGCGGACGCGTTCGTCGTTGCGTCATACGGGAAGATCGTGCCGCAAGTTCTGCTGGATGCCGTACCGATCGCGTTCAACGTGCATCCGAGCTTGCTGCCGCTCTATCGCGGGGCGACGCCGCTGCAGTCGGCGATCCGTGACGGGCGTACCGAGACGGGCGTGACGATTATCGCGATGGACGCCGGGATGGATACGGGCGACGTGCTGCTGCAAGAACATACGCCAATCGGTGCGGCGGAGACGTACGGCGAGCTGCACGACCGGCTCGCAAAGCGCGGGGCGGAGATGGCGGTCGAGGCGGTGGACCGCTACGCGAACGGCACGCTGGTGCGCACTCCGCAGAGCGAAGTCGCGCGGCAGTTTGGATTTTCCGACGCGGACATTGCGGCAACGGTTACGCGGCCGCTGCGCAAAGAGGACCTGGTGATCGATTGGCGCCGGGCGCCGGCCGACGTCGTGAACCTCGTCAGAGCGCTCGCACCGCAGCCGCTTGCGCGGAGCGAATTCCTGGATGAACCATTGAAGATCGTTGCCGTTCGCGCCGTGACACTCGATGAACTTGCGAACGAACTCGGCGGAATCGTGGGGTGGCATAGGGGCCTGCACGGCGCCGGCAAGCCGGGGCGTGAACTCTTGTATGCGGTGCATGGCTCGGATCCGGACAGTCCGGTTACCGTCCCGGACGGTGCGGTGATCGTCGATCGCGTGATCCCGCCCAACCGCGGCGCGATGTCGGGATCGGCATACGTACACCGCCATCTCGCGGACTTTCACGCGTGGTTGGCCGGCGAGGCTGAGGCATGAGCGCACCCACTGCGACGACCGCGCGGGAGGTCGCGCTGCAAGTGTGCCGCGACGTGTTCGGCCCCAATCCGCGTGGGGCGCGTGAGGCGCTCGACTATCGCTTGCGCAAAACCGATCTTGCGCCGCGCGATCGGGCGTTTGCGACCGAGCTTGCGTACGGTGCGATCAAGATGCGGCGGTTTTTGGATTTCGAGCTCAAGCCGTTCGTCGGCGAGCGTGCGAAGTCGCTGCCGCAGCCGATCGCGGAGATTCTGCGGCTCGGGACGTATCAGCTGCGGTCAATGAACGGCGTCGAGGCGTATGCCGCGGTTTCCGAAAGCGTCGGGCTTGCGCGCAAGTACGGGCACAAGGGCACTGCCGGGCTCGTGAACGCCGTGCTGCGGCGCGTGTCGACCGAACCGCCGCGCGAAGCCGATCTCGCAACGCGCGCGTCGCTGCCGAACTGGGTGGTGGAGCATTGGCGCGAGCGCTTCGGTGAGGAGCGGCTCGGCGCGGTCCTCGCCGGCGTGAACGCGCCGGCAGCCGTCGGCGTATGCTTGGACTTGCGGAACACGACGCGCGAGGACGCGCAGCGCGCGCTCGCCGACGCGGGGATCGCCGCGATGCCGAGCGCGTTCGCGCAGGACGTGCTCGTGCTCGATGCGGCCGCATCCGCGAGCGAGCTCGAGCGGCTCGCGAACCATCGCTGGCATCTGCATTCGGAGACGGCGTCGTTCCCCGTCGACATCCTCGATCCGCAGCCGGGTCAGCGCGTCGTGGAATTGTGCTGCGGGCGCGGCAACAAGACGCTCCAGATCGCGAGCCGCATGCGCGACGGCGGCACCGTGCTCGCCGTCGACGACGACGACCGCAAGATTCTGCAAACCGGCAAGCGGCTCGAAGCGGCCGGGATCGGGTCGGTCGCGCTCGTCACGGCCGATGCGACGACGATGCAGGCGACGGCCGACGCCGATCTGGTGCTGCTCGACGCGCCGTGCTCGGGGCTGGGCATCCTCGGCCGGCAGCCTGAGGCGCGCTGGCGCAAGCGCCCCGACGATCCCGTGCGCATGGCGGCCATTCAGCGCAAGCTGATCGACGCCGCGGGCGGCGGCGTGAAACCGGGCGGCGCGCTGGTCTACGCGGTGTGCTCGACCGACCGCCGCGAAGGCGAAGACGTCGTCGACGCGTTCCTCGCGGAGCACCCGAAGTTCGCGCGCGACACGATCCCCGACCGCTACGCGCCGTTCCGCACCGCGGCCGGCGACGTGGTCGTTCCGCCGGGGATCGACGGCCGGGATGGATTCTTTGTGAGCCGGGTAATTCGCACGGTGTGAACGTGTTCGCTCGGATCGAGAACGCTTGCGCGCGCGTCGTCGAGGACGCGTTCGCACGGGTGTTTCCGAGCGCGCTCGATCCCGCGCAGATCGGACGGCGGCTCGTCGCGACGGCGCAGTCCTCGCCGAGCGATCTCTATCTCGTGCGCGTCCATCCGGCGGATTACGGCCGGCTCGCGGGCGACCGCGACTTTCTCGAAGGGCGCTGGAGCGCGATGCTGCGCGAGGTGCTGCCGGCGCAGCGCGCGGCGTCGGCACGCGTCGTGCTCGACGAGGATCCCGACGTCGTGTCCGGCTCGCTCGCGATCGAAGCGGTGGTCGACGAGCGCGTGCAGGCGCTCGCGCTCGAGCGGCCCGACGGCACGCGCATCGCGCTCGCCGACGGGCTGACGATCGGGCGCGGCGAGGACAACGGCGTCGTCGTGCGTGATTCGCGCGCGTCGCGCAAGCACGCACGGATCCTCGCCGACGGGACGGGGTGGAGCGTCGAGGACAGCGGCTCGTCGAACGGGACGTTCGTGGACGGCGCGCAGGTGCGGCGCTCGCGGCTCGACCCTGGCCGCACGCTGACGATCGGCGACACGCCGCTCAAGGTGGTCGACGCGACGTGACCGATCCGCGGCTCATCACGCTGGGCTTGTCGGGCGCGTTCGTCGCCTACGTCGTGCTGGTGCGCGACCGGCGCGGCGCGCCGCCGGCGCGCGCGATCGAGGCGTCGATCCCGACGGGCATCGAGCTGACGGTGGCCCATGCGGGAAAAATCAAGACATACCGCTTCGGGCGGCGTATCCTGGTGGGACGGGCACCGAGCGCCGACCTTCGTCTCGACGATCCGCGGGTGAGTCGACTGCATGCGCGAATCGAGATGCGGGACGACGGCGTGTACGTCGAAGATCTCGGCAGCCGCAATGGGACGCAGGTCGACGGGGAGCCCGTCACCGAGCCGCGGCTGCTGGCGGTCGACGACGAAGTGACCGTCGGTGGTGCAGCCCTGGTTTTCCGAGGAGTCGGAGCATGGAGATAGCGGTCGGTTCGCGACCCGGGGTGCCGCAGCGCGGCGGTGACGAAGCCTACGTCGCCGAGATCGTCGCGCCCGGCATCGTCCTGCTCGCGGTGCCGTCCGCGACAACCTCAAGCGCCGCGTCCGCGGCGAGCGGCGCGATCCCCGCTCGGCCCTGTCCGCGGCCTTCTCGGCCGCCAACGCGCGCGTCTACGCGCATTCCGGCAGCACCGAGGACTACGTCGCGTCGGGCACCTCGCTGACGGCCGCGCTGATCGTGGGCGACCACGCCTTCGTCGGGCACGTCGGCGCGACGCGCGCGTATCTGGGTCGCGACGGCGCCCTCACGTCGCTCACCAAGGACGATGCGATCGACGACGGCCCGCTGCGCCTGCTGACGCACACGCTCGGCACGCAGCCCAACCTCGAGCCGGCGCTCGACCACGTGCGCTTGATGCACGGCGACGCGCTCGTGCTCTCGAGCGGCGCGCTCCACGAGCTGCTCGGCGACGACGAGATCGCCGAGGCGCTGCGCGCCTCCGCGTCGTCGGAAGACGCCACCGCGCGGCTGCTCGCGATCGCGGGAATCCGCGGCGAGGGTGCCGGGACGGTGATCGTCGGCCGCGCGTTCCACGAGATCGCGCAGGAGACCGGCCGGCGGCGTCCGCACGCCCGCGACGCGGCGATAGCGCTGGGAGTGATGCTGGCAGCGACGATCGTTGCGATCGTCATGCTGCGCGCGATGTTCACCGCCGCGTGACTAATGCGCTCGTGCGCCTTCGGGCGTGCGCGCCGATGGTCGTCGCCCTCGTCATCGCCGCGGTCACGGTGCGGCTGGCGCCGCGTGACGCGCTGCTGCCGGCGTGGCTGCCGTTCGCGCTGGGTGTCCTCGCGCTGGCGTGGCCGGCGATTCGGCCGGCGAACGTCTCGCGCGACGACACGCTGCCCGCGCTCGCGATCGTGCTGTCGTCGATCGGGCTCGCGGTCGTCGCGCGCCTCTCGCCGCAGCTCGCGCAGAAGCAGGTGGTATGGCTCGCGTTCTCGCTGATCCTCGCGGTCGCGGCGGGCCCGGCGTTCACGCGCTTCCGCGTGCTGGCCGCGTACAAGTACATCTGGATTCTCGCGGCGATCGCGATGTTCGTCGCGCTCGCGCTGTTCGGTGAGGAAGTGAACGGCGCGCGCTTGTGGATTCACTTCGGCCCCGTACGGTTCGAGCCGGTCGAGGTGATCAAGCTGCTCGTCGTGCTGTTCATGGCATCGTATCTCGCGGAGACCGCCGACGTCATCGCGCGCACGCGGCCGTGGTCGCTGCGCTCGAATGCGAAATACCTCGGGCCGCTGTTCGTGGGCTGGGGCATCTCGATGATGATCCTCACGCTGGAGCACGATCTCGGCATGGCGGCGCTGCTCCTCGCGACGTTCGTGTCGATGCTGTACGTCGCGACGCGCCGCATCGATCTCGTCGCCGGCGCGATCGCCGTGTTCGGGATCGGAGCGTGGTGGGCGGCGACGCACTACCGTTACGTCGAGACGCGCATCGCCGTGTGGAAGGACCCGTTCCACGATCCGCTCGGCGCGGGATACCAAGCGGTGCAGTCGCTGTTCGCGCTCGCCAACGGCGGGTTGTTCGGCACGGGCTTCGGGCTAGGACGGCCGGACTACATCCCCGAGGTCGCGACCGACTACGTCTACGCGGCGTTCGGCGAGGAGTGGGGCGCGATCGGGTCGATCGCGCTGCTGTCGCTGTTCCTGGCGCTCGTGCTGCGCGCGCTGCGCGTCGCGAACCGCCAGCCCGACCTCTACGCGAAGCTGCTCGCGACCGGGCTCGCGGCCGTGTTCGGGTTCCAGATCGTCATCATCACGGGCGGCGTGCTGCACCTGTTTCCGCTCACCGGGATCACGCTGCCGTTCATCTCGTACGGCGGAAGCTCGCTGGTGACGAACTTCTTGCTGGTCGCGCTGGTGTGGGCGATTTCGAGCGAGCGCCGTCCGGCCGGGGCGACGGGCGGGCGGTTGGGGGCTTCGTAAAGATTCCGTAAGAGGGCGGGCCGCTTGCTAAGGTCGAAGTTCCCGCCGTCCGATACTAAAGAATTGCGCATGCCGTGCCGATAGTGGAAGGGACACCATGGCCGATCACGATCTTCCAACCGGCTCCGACGAGGAGCGCAAGTTTCCCGAGTTCGACCGCCGCCGCGGTCCCCGTCGCGGCAACGCGGCCGACTCGGTCGAGGTCCCCTTCGAGCGCCGCGGCCCCGACCGCCGTAAGCGCAAACCCGGTTTTGCCGGGCTGTTCGGCGCCATCTTCGGCCCGGGCCGCGACGAAGAGCCGACCGAGCAGTAGCCGCGGGCGGATGCAACCGCTCACGCCGTAGCCCGCATCTCGGCAGCACATGATCACGCCCGCGGAGCTCGCCGACGTCCCGCTGTTCGCCGCGGTCCCGCATGCCGTTCGGGCCCGTATCGCGGCTCGCTCCGCGGACATTCGCGCCAACACCGGTGAGTGGATCGCGCACGAAGGCGATCCGCCGTACTTCTGGACGATGCTCGAGGGCGAGGTCGAGCGCGTGAAGACCGTCGCGGGACAGGACGTGCAAATGACGACGTTCGACCCCGGGGAGTATTTCGGCGAAGTTCCGCTCATGCTGGGTGCCAGCTCGTTCGCCGCCATCCGCGCGCTGCGGCCGTCGCGGCTGATGCGCACGGAACCCGCCGACTTCCATTTGCTGCTCACCGAATCGGCGGACGCCGCGGCGATCATCGCGCAATCGTTGAGCCGGCGCGTCGCGATCATCAGCGAAGCGTACACCGCGGCGAACCCGACGCAGGCCACGATCGTCGGCGACCGGCTCGACTTCGCGTGTCACGACATCCGTGATTTTCTCGCGCGCAACCAGATCGCGTTCGAATGGTTCGACCCGCACGATCCCGCGGACGCTGAGATCCTCCCGGCCGCGGCGCGGGGCGCAACGCGCCATCCGCTGGTGCTGCTCAACGACGGACAGGTGCTCACGGAGCCGAACAATCGCGAACTCGCGCGCGCACTCAACCTGCAGATCGCACCCCGGTCGTCGTCGTACGATCTCGTGATCGTCGGCGGCGGGCCGGCGGGACTCGCCGGCGGCGTGTACGGCGGCTCCGAAGGTCTGCGCACGATCATGATCGAGACGCAGGCGCCCGGCGGTCAGGCCGGCACGTCGTCGCGGATCGAGAACTACCTCGGCTTCCCGGCCGGCGTCTCGGGCGGCGATCTCGCGGCGCGCGCGTTTCAGCAAGCGAAACGTTTCGACACGGAGATCCTCGTGACGCGCTGCGTTCGCACGATCGAGCCGGCCGGCGGCGGATATGTGGTGATGCTGGACGGCGACGAGGCCGTGCCGACGCGTTCGGTCTTGCTTTCCATGGGCGTGACGTGGCGCAAGCTTCCCGCCGAGGGCGCGAGCGATTTCGTCGGGCGCGGCATCTATTACGGCGCGGCGCGAACCGAAGCGCCCGTCGTGCGCGGCAAGGACATCTTCCTGGTGGGCGGCGGCAACTCGGCCGGCCAGGCAGCGATGTTCTTTTCGAGCTACGCACGCAGCGTGACGCTGCTCGTGCGCGCGGACGGGCTGGAGCGCAGCATGTCCCACTACCTCATCGAGGAGCTGCGCACGAAGGACAACATCGCCGTCGAAACGCGGACGACCGTCGTGCGCGTCGCCGGCGGCGCCTATCTCGAAACGATCGTGACCCGCACGGAGCCCGACGGCGCGGTGCGCGAACGGCACGCCGACGCGCTGTTCGCGTTCATCGGCGCGGATGCGGAGACGGCGTGGCTGCCGGCGGCACTCGAGCGCGACGAACGCGGTTACCTGCGCACGGGCCGCGACATTGAGGCGTGGACTGAGGAGCGCGCGCCGTTCCCGCTCGAGACGAGCATGCCCGGTGTGTTCGCCGCGGGCGACGTCCGCAGCACGTCGGTGAAACGCGTCGCATCAGCCGTCGGCGAAGGCAGCATGGTGGTGGCATACATCCACCAGTATCTCGAGGCGAAGTCGCAGGCCGCGGCAGCTCAGGCGATGAGGTCGTAGGCGAAGATCGACTCCAAGATCGCCGCCATCGCCGGGTCGATGGCGCGTAGGCGGGAACGCGTCGCGCGCGGCCACGGCGAGCGCGCGTCGTTCGCCTCGACCCATGCGCGGAGCGATTCGGCGAAATATTCGTCCAGCGCGGATGCCGCGTATGGCGTGATGAACGCGCGCGCCTCGCGAAACGCGCGGCGCACGCGCGGGTCGACGCCGCTCAGATAGACACCGCCGCCGAGCGCGCAGTCGAGCGCGTGTGCGAACTCGTGCGCGACCGTCATCGGCGATGTGGACCGGAGATAGACCGTGCGTTCCTCGACGACGAACAGCCCCGCCGGCGGCACGGGCCAGTCGTCGACGCCGCTTGCCAGCCGGCGCAACGCGCGCGAGCGGTCGCGATAGGCTTCGTTGCCGCGCAAGTGCACGAGCCGGACGCCGGCGCTCGTCGCGACGCGCAGCGCGCCGGGGCCGAAACGGTCGAGAACGCCCTCGATCGCGACGAGGGCGGCGGAGCTCGCGTCGACGGTGGGTCGGTTGCGCATGGTGCGCAGCGTAGCGGCACGGCGTTGCCGCCGTTATTCGGAGATATGACGTGATCGCGACGCCGGCCGGAAACTTTCGCGCAAGGCGCCGCTACTAGGCGTCGTAGCCGCGCTTGCCGGGAGGTTCGCCATGGTCACGCAGCAGTTCAACGCCACTGGCGAGCTCGAAGCCGCAGCACGGATCCTCTACGCGCGCTGGACGCTGGCGCTGCCGACGGCGCTCGCCTCCCTGGCGATCGCCGGGATCATCTTTTTCGTGATCGGCGCGGTCATCGTATCGGCGGTTGCGGCGATCCTCATGGGCGGTCGTGGCGCCGCCTTCGCCGCGGTGAGCGCCAGCGCGTCGACGGTTGCGTTCGCGTTTGCCGCGATGGTGCTGATCTCGACCGCCGCGCACGCGGTGGTGCTTGTGGCGGCGCACGACGCGTGGTCCGGACGCGAACCCGATTTCGGCGCGGCGCTGCGTCTGACGATGGCGCGGTTTCCCGCGCTGCTCGTAGCCGCGTTCCTGATCGCGCTGTTGTACGCGATCCCGGTCGCCCTCTCGTTCCTGCTCGTGGGCATCCCGCTACTATTCGTGCTCGGCTACTTCCTGATGTACGTGCGTGCGGCGATCATGATCGGCGGCGAAGACGGCATCACTGCGATCGGGACGTCGTTCCGCATGGCATCCTCGAAAGCCGGGCCCAGCCTCGTCGCGTTCGCCGGGATCGTCGGCGCGTTCATCATCGGCCGCATCGTCGACGCGGCGACGATCCATCTGCCGGTGATCGGTTTGCTGACGGCATTCTTCGTCGGCGGCGCGACCGCGGCGTACATCGCGCTGGTTGAGGTTCGCTTCTACGACCTGCTTCGCACCGAAACGGCCGTGGCGCCACCGCTGCAGCTACGCTGAAAACCTAGCCGTCGCAGCGCGCGAAAGCCGCTGCAGCCGTGAGATGAGCGTGCGATGCACCGCATGTGCTAGGTACGTCGCATGACGCCGCATCCCGCAGACCGTCGGAGGCGAACCGTCGCCAGCGCGGAACGGTTTTCTCGCTCGCTCGGTTTGCTACGTATTCAATCGGAGGCAACGAAGCAATGACGACAAAAAGGGCCCGCGTCATCGCCGTTTTGACGACGCTGTGCCTTTCCGCCGGTCTCATCATCGCCGCGACGCGGTTCGGAACGCCGCCCGCTCGCGCGGCAACCGCGAACTTCAAGCACGTCATCATCATCGTTCAAGAGAATCGCACGCCGGACAATCTCTTCCAAGGCTTGTGCGCTCCACCGTTCGGGAGCCCGAGTCGCTGCAGCACCACGCCGGGTCCGGCGCAATACGACATCCAGACGAGCTCGTGGCTCGACAAGGCCGCGCCCGGCGGAACGATCCAGCCGAAAGCGGTGACGCTTGCGCACACCGTCGATTTGAATCATTCGCATAACGGGTTTCTCTCGCAGTGCGACCTCAAGCCGGGGACGACCACCTGCAAAATGGATGGCCGTTCCGGCTGCAAGAAATGCCCTGCGGACGCGCAGTGGAACTACGTCAACTACGCGAACGGCACCCTGATACCGTATCTGCAGTTGGCGACGCAATACGGTTGGGCGAACTACATGTTCCAGACGAATCAGGGACCGAGTTATCCCGCGCATCAATTCCTCTTCGGAGCCACATCGGCGCCGAGCGCGAGCGACGACGACGCCGGGCTCTTCGTCGCCGAGAATCTGGTCGGCACCGGCGGCGTCGGCGGATTCAAGAAGGACGCCGGCTGCGCTGCTCCGGAAAAGACGCGGACCTTTGTGATCAGCCCCGGCGGTACGGAAAGCAAGGTCTATCCGTGCTTCGAGCACCAAACGCTGGTCGATCTGTTCGACGCGTCGGTGACGTGGCGGTACTACGCGTCGGCTCCCGGCACCATTTGGACCGCGCCGAATTCGATCAAGCATCTTTGTCTGCCGACGGCTCCGGGCGGAACATGCTCCGGACCCGTCTGGAACGAGCATCTCGATTTCCAACCTCACGACATCTGGGGCGACATCGAGAACTGCAACCTGCGTTCCGTCAGCTGGGTGATCCCTGCCTCTGGTTACTCCGACCATGCCGGTCTGAAGAGCGGGAACGGCGGCCCGGCATGGGTCGCGTCGATCGTGAACAAGATCGGCAACAGCACGAAGTGCGACAACGGCAAAGGGTACTGGGACGACACGGCCATTATCGTCACCTGGGACGATTGGGGCGGATGGTACGACCACGTCGTGCCAACCTTCTTGCCGCCGCCGCAGGGCGACTACCAGTACGGCTTCCGGGTACCGCTGCTCGTCATCTCGGCCTACACGCCGCAGGGCTACATCAACAACCTGCACCACGACTTCGGCAGCATCGTGCGGTTCGTCGAGCACAACTTCGGGCTCGAGGAAGGCGGCCTGCACTTCGCGGATAGCCGCTCGAAGACCAACCTCACCGCGTTCTTCGATTTGAGCAAACCGCCGCGCAGCTTCACAAAGATCGCGTTCAAGCCACAGTTTCTCACTGCGGCCGTCTTAAACGACAAATCACCGCCCGACGACGACTAACCTCACAAGAGAAGGCGGAGCGTTCGCGCAAGGCGACGACCTCGAGCAGCAGCTCGAGATCGCCGCCCGGCGCGTTGCGCCTGCGCCAGACACCCTCGGCGCCATCAACCGCCGCGTCGAGCTGCTAAGACTCTGACGATTCGCCTCACCGACGAAAGATGATCTCTCTGTCTCTACCACACGTATCGACTTTGTAGCGCTCGCGTTTCGCGCCGTCGTCATAGACCGCCAGTACATCGTGGCGGCACCCATCGTCGAGCTGCACCACGCGAGACTGTCCCGGCAGCAACCGCGCCTTGCCGAGGCGATCGTTTCCCCAGTCGCTATCGTCCCCGGTGGAAACGTAGATCGCGTCGATACTCTTCGTTCCCGCGTTGGTAATTTTCACTGAGTGAGCAGCATAGGTCGGAGTGCCCAGCGCGAGAACGAAGAGCGCCACGACGGCCAATGACAATGTGGACTTGGTATTTCGATACATCGGCTTCTCTCTTTCGGTAACGCGATCCGCTGCTCGGCTACGGCCAACGGCAGTCGACACCGAGTCTCTCGTCAAAGAGACACGCAATGCTGTGCCAGTGTGAATCGTCGATACGATTCGGCCCGATGAACGGATGATCGAAAACGAGCGCTTCTGCGAACATGATCCCCATCATCGCGGATAGCGCTGCGGTGCGGAGCATCTGATTCCACGACGATGGTTCGGCGAAAAGAAATGTGAAGATCAGAATCACGACTGCGCCGACGATCAGCGAGCCCCACATGATTCCCGGCAAGTGCCGATTGGAACTCTGGACGCGATGCAAGCGGCCGTTCAAAAAATGTTCGAACCGGGTCATGCTTGCCGCATAGTCGGCTTGGGCCGAAGGGGTCTCGGGTTGCCAGTTGCTGAGATCGGTGCCTATGCAGAAAGCCGCTTTCGCGGCGGCATCGCGGTTTTTCATCGCCGCGTCGCCGTCACGAGGCCAGAGTGGACCGCTTCCTTTATGCAGGCATGAGCTCGGAGCCAGGATCGAGGCACCTTTTTCCTCCGCAAGCGCCCCGCCTCTGTTCAAGACGTACCAGTCGGCCCACATGCTGTGCGCGTAGATTTGCAGTTCCTGCTTGACGTCGCGCAGGTCGGTGTCTTTGTACGGATCCAGAATGATGAACAGGCTTACCGCGGCATTCTGCTCTTCTAGCGCGACTTCTTCGGCATGGTCGAATTGTTGCCAAGCCGTCACGACGACGAAGGCGAGTACGACCGCATACACGACGCCGCACACGCCGAAGACATATCCGACCAGATGGTTCCCATCCGCCGATGCTACCTGCAATTGCGCCTTGTCGTTGAGTACATGGAAAAGCCGGCGCAACAGTTCGCCGAGTCCGACGGAAAAGGCGACCACGATTGCCAAGAACAGCCACGTTGGCAGGTTCAACAATGACGAAATCAACAAATGCCTACCTCGGTCTACGAACCTGCCGGGCCGCGCTCCTCCCGCATCCCCGGCCTCGACCGTCGCACTGCGGAGCATCGGTGGCCTAAGGTGCTTCGCCGGCATGCCGATCACTCGGGGTGCAGCAGCTCGCTTGGAGGACGCTACGGTGTCGACCGAAGCCTTGATCTGGACGTTTCTGGCCTTGTGCGCCGGCGGGGGCATCACCGCCGCCGTGATGGCGTACCAGCATGCGCGCCGCTTCGGCGGCGACGTTGCCGATTGGGTGCAGGTGGCGAACATGAACACGCTGCTGCGGCTCGATCTCGACCACCTCACCGGCGACGACGACAACTTCGGGCTGCGCGAGGCGCGCGCCGCGCTCAAGGCGGCGACCGCGAAGCGGCCGGCCGCGGAGCGCAAGCTGTTCGACCACTACAACGCGCTGGTCGGGATCGCGATCAAGTTCGGCGAGAAGGTGCACGACCAGCACGGCATCATCGACCTGCAGGCCGTCGCGAACCGCCGGGCCCACGTGCAGAACGCGCTCGCCGTCGGCGATCAGCTCGAGGCCGCGCTCGGTGGGATCAGCGAGCTTGCAAAGTGCGTCAACCGCGACCGCAACGAACGCTTGCGCCAGAGCTATCAGACGCCCGTCCTGGCGACCGTCACCCAGCTGATCTCCTGACCGTCGCGTAGAGAAAACCGGACCAGGCTCCGGCGGCGCGGATGCGCAATACTGCCGGGTTCCGCTTCCAATAAGGTTTTCGTTGACGCAATACGTGTACACGATGCATCGGGTCGGCAAGATCGTGCCGCCGAAGCGTCAGATTCTCAAAGACATCTCGCTCAGCTTTCTCCCCGGCGCGAAGATCGGCATCCTCGGGCTCAACGGCGCAGGCAAGTCCACCGTGCTGCGCATCATGGCCGGCGTCGACACCGAGATCGACGGCGACGCGATCCCGATGCCGAACCTCACCATCGGCTACCTCGAACAAGAGCCGAAGCTCGATCCCGATAAAACGGTGCGCGAGACGGTCGAAGAGGCGCTGACCGAGATCATGGCGGCGCGCAAGCGGCTCGACGCGATCTACGCGGCGTACGGCGAACCCGACGCGGATTTCGACAAGCTGGCCGAAGAGCAGGCGAAATTGGAAGCGGTCCTGTTCGCGCAAGGCGACGATCTCGACCAGCAGCTCGAGATTGCGGCCGACGCGTTGCGCCTGCCGCCGTGGGATGCGAAGATCGGACCGCTATCGGGCGGTGAGAAACGCCGCGTCGCGCTGTGCCGGCTGCTGCTTTCGAAGCCCGACATGCTGCTGCTCGACGAGCCGACGAACCATCTCGACGCGGAGAGCGTCGAGTGGCTCGAGCAGTTCTTGCAGCGTTTTCCCGGCACCGTCGTCGCGGTGACGCACGACCGCTACTTCCTCGACAACGCCGCGGAGTGGATCCTCGAACTGGACCGCGGCCGTGGTATCCCGTGGAAAGGCAACTACAGCTCCTGGCTCGATCAGAAGCAGCTCCGGCTCGCGCAAGAAGAAGCGACGGAATCCGCGCGCCAGAAGGCGCTCAAGCGCGAGCTCGCGTGGGTGCGTTCCGGGACGAAGGCGCAGCAGTCCAAGAGCAAGAGCCGGCTCGCGCGCTTCGACGAGCTGTCGAGCTACGAGTATCAACGGCGCAACGAGACGCAAGAGATCTTCATCCCCGTCGCCGACCGGCTCGGCGACCAGGTGATCGAGTTCGCCGGCGTGCGCAAGGCGTACGGCGACCGGCTGTTGATGGACGACGTCAGCTTTCGCATCCCGCCCGGCGCGATCGTCGGCATCATCGGGCCCAACGGCGCCGGCAAGACGACGCTGTTCCGCATGATCTCCGGCAAGGAGCAGCCCGATTCGGGGACGATCTCGATCGGCTCTAGCGTCAACCTCGCCGTGGTGGACCAGACGCGCGAATCGCTCGACGACACGAAGACCGTGTTCGACGACATCACCGGCGGGCGCGACATGCTCACGATCGGCCGGTTCGAGATGCCGTCGCGCGCGTATCTGGGGCGCTTCAACTTCAAGGGCGGCGACCAGCAGAAGGCGGTCGGCACCCTGTCGGGCGGCGAACGCGGGCGGCTCCACCTCGCCAAGACGCTGCTCGCGGGCGCCAACGTGCTGCTGCTGGACGAGCCGTCCAACGACCTCGACGTCGAGACGCTGCGCGCGCTCGAGGACGCGCTGAGCGAGTTCGCGGGAAGCGTGCTCGTGATCAGCCACGACCGCTGGTTCCTCGACCGGATCGCGACCCACATCATCGCGTTCGAGGGCGACAGCAGCGTCTATTTCTTCGAGGGCAACTACCAAGAGTACGAAGCGAACAAGAAGGCCCGGCTCGGCGAGGAGGCCGCCAGGCCGCACCGCCTGCGCTACCGGCCGCTGACGCTGCCGTAGGAAAAGTATGATCCCGCGCACAGGCCGCCTCCCCGCCCTCGCGCGGTTTGGGCTGGTCGCCGATCCCTAGTTCAGGTATGGAGGCCGCCGCCGCGCTGCTTCGGATCGCCGCCCGCGTCGCGGGCGCGACCGCGTCGCTCGTTGCACGCATCGGCGACGATGCGCCGGTAGCGGCGTGGGGTTGCGGGGGCGCCGGGGCGCAAGCGCTGGTGCGCGTGCTGCGGCGCGCCGCGCCGTTCGGCGCGTGGTCGTTCCGCACGCTGCCGCTGCAGCTTTCCGACGGCAGCGCGGCCGAGCTGATCTTGGTCGCGCCGTCCGCGGACGCCGACGATGCGGCGCTGGCCGCGCTCGCCGCCGAGATCGGCGCGGCGTGCGACCCCGCGGGCCGCGTCGGCGATGCGTCGAGCGCAATCGAACGGCTCGCCGAGAGCGCGGAACAGCTCGAGGAGGCCGTCGCGATCCTCGACACGGCGACCGATCCCGGCGGGCCCGCGTCCGTGCTGCACGTCAACGCCGGGTTCACGCAGCTGTTCGGCTATGCCGCGCGCGAGCTGGTGGGTCAGCCGGCCGACCGCATTTGGGGCCCGCGCACCGACCGCGACCGCATGGCGTGGCTACGCTCGCGCATCACCGAGCGCGAGGCGGCGCGGGTCGTCGTCGTGCTCTACGCCAAGGACGGCTCGCCGCTGTGGACCGAGATCTCGTCGACGCCGGTGCGCCACGCGGCAAACGAAGTGCATCACGTCGTGACGTTCCGCGACGTCACGACGCGCAAGCAGTTCGAGAACGCGCTCGCGGCGGAGAAGCGCAAGCTGGTCACGACCCTCGCGGCAATCGCCGACGCCGTGGTGAGCGTGCTCGCCGACGGCCGCGTCGAGTACGTCAACGCCGCCGCACAGCGGCTGCTGGGGATCGACGCGGCGGACGCATACGGTGTGCCTGTCGGCGACGTGATCCGCATGGTCGACGACGACGCGAGGCCCATCGACGTCCTCGCCGATCATCGCGGCGAGGACGTGCGCCGCGGCACCGGGCATTTGCGTACCGCGCACGGGATCATTGACGTCGCGTACGTCGCGTCGCGGGTCGACGCCGACGCGCACGGGACGGTCGTCGTGCTGCGCGACGTGACGGTCGAGAACCGGATCGCGCTGCGCTTGTCGTTCGAGGCCACGCACGATCCGCTGACCGGCCTGCAGAACCGCCGCGCGTTCACCGAGCGGCTCGACGAAGCGGTGCGCGGCGCGCGCGAGCGCGACGAGCACCACGCCGTCGGCTTCATCGACCTCGACCGCTTCAAGGTGGTGAACGACCGCTTCGGCCACGCCGTCGGCGACCGGCTACTGCACGAGATCGCGCGCGTGATGGGACGCGTCGTGCGCGGCGGCGACGTGCTCGCGCGAATCGGCGGCGACGAGTTCGCGCTGCTGCTCGCGAATTGCCCGCTGGATCACGCGCGGCACGTCGCGGAGAAGCTGCGCGCCGCGGTCGACAACTACCGCATACAGCACGAGGGCGAGGTGCTCGACATCGGCGTCTCGGTGGGCCTCGCGCCGATCGAGGCCGAGACGACCAGCGGCGCCGACGCGCTCGCGGAAGCCGACGCGGCGTGCTACCAAGCGAAGGCCTCCGGACGCAACGTCATCGTCGGGTAGCGGCGTCCTGACGGCGCTGGACCGCATGGCAAGAACCCAGCAACAACGAACGAGTGGCGGGATGGACATCGCCAAACTGTTTCGGGATGTTCTTGCGAACAGCCGATACAGGAAAAGACCGTCCGAGGACGCGGCGCCGCACCTTGGGAGCGGTCCGTTCAGCTTCGGCGACAACGTGCGTGTTCGCCGTGCGCCTTGTACCGAGAGCAGCTGCTCGACTTCGCCGATCACGGTCCGGGGACCACGATGACGATCGGCGACACGACGCTGGTCCGGCGCGCGGACGGTGAGTGGGAACCGAAGACCGAGTAGTATACACGCGTCATATGGAACCCTCGATGAATCATTTCATCTCGGCGGCGGCGGCGTTTCGCGCGTGGGTCGACGCGTTCGATCCGAAAGCGTGCACGGCCGACGACGTCGCGCGCGTGCTCTGCGGCGGGCGGCTGGCGTTCCACAAGCACACGCAGCAGCAATGGAGCTGCTACGCGTGCGAGGAGTGCCGGTGTCTCGTCGACGGGGTCGAGTATAAGCACTGGTTGCCGAGTATCACGCTGGTCGTGGGCGACGACGCTTAGACGCTGAGATACCGATCGTGCAGCGCGCGGTCGGTCGCGAGCATCGACGGGGTGCCTTCCCACGTGGTGCGGCCTTTCACGAGGACGACCGCGCGGTCGGCGAAGGTCGCCAGCGCGGCGAGGTGTTTGTCGACGACGAGCGTCGATTGGCCTCGTTCGCGCAGCGTACGCAGGCACGACCAGATTTCGTCGCGGACGACAGGTGCGAGGCCTTCGGTCGCTTCGTCGAGGATCAGCAGTCGCGGGCCGAGCATCAGCGCGCGGCCGATCGCGAGCATTTGTTGTTCGCCGCCGGAGAGCATGCTGCCGTAGGCGTTCGCGCGGTCCGCCAGGCGCGGGAACAGCGCGAGCACGTCTGCGAGGGTCCAGGTTTTCGCGAGGTGGCCGTAGTTCGCGGCGGTCGCTATGAGATTCTCGCGCACCGTGAGGGTCGGGAAGATTTGGCGGCCTTCGGGGACGAGGCCGATTCCGTGGCGCGCGATGCGGTACGGTGGTTCGTTCGTGATCGTGTGGTCGCCGAACGTGATGTGCCCCGCCGTCGCTTCGCACAGGCCCATGATCGTGCGGATCGTCGTCGTCTTGCCCATGCCGTTGCGGCCGACGAGCGCCACGCTTTCGCCTTCGTCGACGTGCAGCGTCGCGCCGAACAGCACGCGGCTGCGGCCGTAGCCGGCGTCGACGGCGACGACGTCGAGCAGGCGGCTCATCCGTTCTCGCCCAGATAGGCATCGCGCACGCGCGCGTCGTTGCGGACGGCGTCGTAGCTGCCCGCGGCGATCGCACGCCCGGCCACCAGCACGGTGACGTGGTCGGCGAGCTGGGCCACGGCATCCATGTCGTGTTCGACCAGCAGCATCGTGACCGTGCCTTTGATCCCGCGCAAGAGCTCGATCATCGCGCGGCTCTCGTCGTGCCCGAGGCCCGCCATGGGCTCGTCCAGCAGAAGCACCGCAGGTTCTTGCGCGAACGCGATCGCCAATTCCAGCAGACGCTGCTCGCCGTGCGCGAGGTCCGACGCGGGGACACGGCCGCGTTCGGCGAGCCCGACGCGCGCAAGCGCCACGCGGGCGGGCTCGCGCAGCGCGCGGTCGGTGAACGCGCTGCGCCAGAAGCGCATCGCGGTGGCGTGCCGCGCTTGGACCGCGAGCGCAACGTTGTCTTCGGCTGTGAAGTCGTCGACGAGGGTCGTGATCTGGAACGAGCGCGCGATGCCGAGCCGCGCGCGTGCGTCGGCGCCGAGCCGGGTCACGTCGCGTTCGCCGAACAGAATGCTGCCGCGGTCCGGGGCGAGCTCGCCCGCGAGCTGCGCGAGGAGCGTCGTCTTCCCCGCGCCGTTCGGTCCGATCACGGCGTGGCACTGGTTGTGCGCGACGTCGAGGTCGAGGTCGTCGGTAGCGACGAGCGCGCCGAAACACTTGCGCAGCCCGCGCACCGCGAGCGCCGCTTCAGCCATCGTTCGTTCCCGCGAGCCAGCCGTAGAGGCCGCGCTTGGCGAACAACACGATCGCGAGCAGAATCACGCCGAGCGGCAACATCCAGTGCTCGGTGAATCCCGCCAGCAGCGATTCGAGGCCGAGCAGCACGGCGGCGCCGTACACCGCGCCGGCGAGCGTGCCGATGCCGCCGAGGATCACCATGATGAGAAACTCGCCCGAGCGCGACCACGACGCCATGTCGGGGCTCACGAAGCGCGCGTACTCGGCCCACAACGCGCCCGCGAGCCCCGCGCCTGCGCCGGCGATGACGAACGCGACGAGCTTGTAGCGGAACGTCGGAAATCCGAGCGCGAGCAGGCGCCGTTCGCTGCTTCGCGCGCCGCGCAGCACGATCCCGAAGCGCGACTCGACGAGCTGCGCGCTGGCAACGACGAACGCCACGAGCAGCACCAGGCACACCGCGTACAGCACGTTCGGATCACGGATGTCGGCGCCCGGAAGCACGCGATGCGGGTCGAGGGGCAGGCCGTCGTTGCCCCCCCACGCCTTCACCGCGATCAGCGCGAAGAACACCATCTGCGCGAACGCAAGCGTGATCATGATGAAGAAAATTCCGGACGTGCGCAGCGAGAGCGCGCCGAAGACCGTCGCGAGCGCGACGGAGACCAGAATTGCGAGCGGCCATGCGATCAGCGCCGTGTCGATCCCGTTCTGCGCGAGCACCGCGACGGTGTAGCCGCCGGCGGCGAAGTACGCGGCGTGCCCGAAGCTGACCATGCCGCCGTAGCCGACGATGAGGTCCAGGCTGACGGCGACGAGCGCGTAGATGAGGATCCGCGTGCAGGCGTTCACCCAGAACGGCTGGTGCAGCAACGCGGCGAGCACCGGCAGCGCGACCAGGAGCGCGAGCGTCGCGATGAGGACCGCAGCGCGGCGGCGCGTGCTAGCGAGTGCCGGCAGGGAACAGGCCTCGCGGTTTCCACACGAGCACGACCGCCATCAGCACGTAGATCGCGATCGCGGAGAGTCCGCCGCCCAGCGAGTCCGCGATCTCCGGCCGCGCGACCGGTTTGAGGAGCACCGGGATGTACGCGCGGCCGAGCGTGTCCACGAGCCCGACGAGCAGCGCGCCGATGAACGCGCCGCGGATCGACCCCAAACCGCCCACGACGATCGCGACGAACGTCAGGATGAGAATCTGCTCGCCCATGCCGACCTGCACGGCGAGGATCGGCGCGAGCAGCGCGCCCGCGACGCCGGCGAGCAGCGCGCCGAGCGTGAAGACGATCGTGTTCAAGCGTGTGATGTCGACGCCGAGCGCGGCGACGGTCTCGCGATGCGTCGCGCCGGCGCGGATCAGCATCCCCAGCCGCGAGCGCGCGATGAGAACGTAGAGCCCGACCGCGACGGCGATCCCCGCTGCGATCAGGACGAGCCGGTACGCCGGGTACGTCAGCCCGCCCAGCGACACCGCTCCTGCGAGTGCGGGCGGCATCGTCATGTTGAGCGGCGTCTTGCCCCAGGCGATCGAGACGCCGTCGTTCGCGATCAGGATCAGCGCGAACGTCGCGAGCACTTGGTCGAGATGGTCGCGCAGGTACAGCCGGCGGATGACCACCAGCTCGACGACGAGGCCTGCGAGCGCAGCGGCCGCTGCACCCGCCGCGACCGCGACGACGAACGGCGCACCTTTCGACGCGGTCGCCGCGGCGACGTACGCGCCGAGCATGTAGATCGAGCCGTGCGCGAGATTGATCACGCCCATGATCCCGAACACGAGCGTGAGCCCCGCCGCGAGCAGAAAGATCATCACGCCGAATTGCAGGCCGTTGAGCACCTGCTCGAGCGCGAGGTTCACGTTACATCTTGCACTGGCTCGAGTAGACGTCGCCCGTGTCGCGCAGGATCTTGCCGACGCCGCGGATCGTCAGCTTTTGCGTCTTCGGGTCGCGGACCACTTTCATGCTGTACCAGTCCTGGATCGGGTACTGGTTGGGACCGAACTTAAAAGCGCCGCGCGTCGACTTGAAGTCCGCTTTGCGCAGCGCGGCGCGGAACGCGTCGGCTTTGGTCACGTCGCCGTTGACGGCGCGCAGCGCGCTGGCCAGCAGCTTCGCGGTGTCGTAGCCCTGGCTGGCATACGGCGTCGGGTCGCGATGATATTTGCGCGTGTAGTCCGCGACGAACTTCTTGTTCGCCGGGAACGGCAGGTCCGCGAGCCAGTGGGCGGTGCCGTAGAGCTCCTCGGCGTCGTTACCGACCGCCGACACGACGTGGCTCTCCAGCGAGAACTCCGGCAGCACCACCTTCATCGTCTTTTTCAGCCCGGCTTGCGTGAACTGCTTGAGGAAGTTGATACCCAAGCCGCCGGGCAGGAAGTAGAAGATGCCGTCGGCGTTCGCCGCGCGAATCCGCGCGAGCTCCGCGGAATAGTCGGTTTGGTCGAGCGCCGTGTAGATCTCTTCGGCGATCTGTCCGTGGTAGGTGCGCTTGAAGCCGTTGATCGCGTCTTTACCGGTGGTGTAGTTCGGGGCGACGACGACCATCTTTTTGATGCCCAGATATTGTGCGTAGTGCCCCGTTGCTTCGTGCGGCGTGTCGTTCTGCCACGACACCACGAAGAAGTTCTTGTTGCATTTGCTGCCGGCGAGCTGCGACGGGCCCGAGTTCGGGCTGACATAGAACGCGCCGCTCTCGACCAGTCCCGGAACCACCGCCAGCGCGACGTTGGAGTAGATGATCCCGGTGAAGACGTCGATCTTGTCCTGGATGCGGAACTTGTCGGCGATCTGCTTGCCGCTGGCCGGCTTGAGGCCGTCGTCTTCCACCTGCAACTGGATCGGGACGCCGCCGAGCTTGCCGTGCTCCTCGTCCATCGCGAGGATGAAGCCGTCGCGCATGTCCTCGCCGAGATAACCGCCGGCGGTCGAGAGCGTGGTGATCATCCCGATCTTGAGCGGCGGCGGATCGGCGGCGAACGCGCTCGACCCGGCAAGGGCGATCATCAAGAGCGCGGCCATCGACGCGCGGGCGAACGTGAGCATGAGTGACCCTTTCGTTACGGAACGGCGGCCCCAGGGGACCGCTCTTCACCGCGCTCGGACGAGCCCCCCGCGCCAGGACCCGCTTGACGGCGCGTTAGTTTAGACCTAAACTATCGACACCTCAAGTTTTCCAGCCGGGGGCATTGTGCGAATCGTCTGCATCGGCGGCGGACCCGCGGGGCTGTTTTTTTCGATCGTCCTGAAAGCTGCGCAGCCCGGCGCCGACATCGTCGTGCTCGAGCGCAATCGGCCCGACGACACCTTCGGTTGGGGTGTCGTCTTCTCCGATCAAACGCTCGGCAACATCGCAGCCGCGGATCCCGCGACGTACGAGCGGATCGTCGCGAGCTTCGTCCACTGGGACGACATCGACGTGCACTATCGCGGTCGCACGATTCGCGCGGGCGGTCAGGGCTTCGCGGGGATCGCGCGCAAGCAGCTGCTTCAGATCCTGCAAGAGCGCGCCCTCGAGCTCGATGTCGACCTGCGCTTCGAGGTCGAGGCGAACGACGAGGACTACGCGGGCGCCGACGTCGTCGTGATCGGCGACGGCGCCAACTCGCCGACGCGCCGCAAGTACGCCGATACGTTCGGAACGACGCTCGAGAACCGCAAGAACCGCTACATCTGGCTCGGCACGCACCAGCGCTTCGATGCGTTCACCTTCGTGTTCGAAGATACGCCGCACGGCTGGTTCCAAGTGCACGCCTATCAGTTCGACGCGGACACGGGCACGGTGATCGTGGAGTGCCGCGAGGAGACGTGGCGCGCGGCGGGGCTGGATACCGCGACTGCCGGCGAGTCGGTCGCGTTCTGCGAGCGGCTGTTCGCGCGGTATCTCGGCGGCCACCGCTTGATGACGAACGCGAAGCACCTCGCGAACCCGTGGATCACGTTCGTGCAGGTGAACAACGCGCGCTGGTTCGACGGCAACCGCGTGCTGATCGGCGACGCCGCGCATACCGCGCACTTCTCGATCGGCTCCGGGACGAAGCTCGCGCTCGAAGACGCGATCGGACTCGCTGGCGCGCTGCGGCGGAATCCCGAGCGGGCGCGTGCGTTCGAGGAGTACGAGGCCGAGCGGCGGATCGAAGTGCTGCGGCTCCAGAACGCCGCCCGCAACTCCACCGAATGGTTCGAGAACGTCGCGCGCTACGCTAGCCTCGAGCCCGAGCAGTTCGCGTACAGCCTGCTCACGCGCAGCCAGCGCCTGACGCACGACAACCTGCGCCTGCGCGACGGCGAGTACATCGCGAACATCGAAGCGTGGTTGTCGCAGCGCGCCGGCACGGCCAAGCCGGTGCCCCCGATGTTCGCGCCGTTCCGGCTGCGCGAGCTGGAGCTGGCGAACCGCGTCGTCGTGTCGCCGATGGCAATGTACAGCTGCGTCGACGGCACGCCGAACGACTTCTACCTCGTGCACCTCGGCGCGCGCGCGCAGGGCGGCGCGGGGCTGGTGTTCACCGAAATGACCTGCGTCGCGCCGGACGGGCGCATCTCGCCGGGTTGCGCGGGGATGTACCGCGACGAGCACGTGCCGGCATGGACGCGCATCGTCGATTTCGTCCATACGTATACGAAGGCGAAGATCGCGCTGCAGCTCGGCCACGCCGGGCCGAAGGGCTCGACGCAGCGCGGTTGGGAAGAAGCGGACGAACCGCTGCCCGACGGCAACTGGCCGGTAATGGGACCGTCGCCGATCCCGTTCGGCGAGCGGCACCAGATCCCGCGCGTAATGACGCACGCCGACATGGAGCGCGTGAAAGGCGAGTTCGTGCGAGCGGCCGAGATGGGACTGCGCTGCGGCTTCGACCTGCTGGAGCTGCACTGCGCGCACGGGTACTTGCTGTCGAGCTTCATCACGCCGCTCACCAACCAGCGCACGGACCAATACGGCGGCAGCCCGGCGAACAGGCTGCGGTTTCCGCTGGACGTCTTTGCTGCGGTGCGTGCGGTGTGGCCGGCCCACAAGCCGATGTCGGTGCGAATCTCGGCGACCGACTGGGTGGAAGGCGGGATCACGCCCGGCGACGCGGTCGACGTGGCGCGCGCGTTCGATGCGGCCGGCGCCGATCTGATCGACGTCTCGGCGGGGCAGACGTCGCGGCTCGCGCAGCCCGTGTACGGTCGCATGTTCCAGACGCCGTTTTCCGACAGGATTCGCAACGAGCTGCGCATTGCGACGATGGCAGTCGGAAACATTACGGACGCCGATCAGGTGAACAGCATCGTTGCCGCGGGGCGGGCCGATCTCGTCGCGCTTGCGCGACCGCATCTCGCGGACCCGTACTTCACGCTGCACGCCGCGGCGCAACTCGGGTACGACGAGCAGCACTGGCCCGAGCAGTACCTCACGGGGCGCGAGCAGTATCTGCGCAACCTGCGCCGTGCGGCGCAGATCGCCGCCGATGCGGCGAGCGAGGTGACACGATGAGCGGTTCGCTGGCCGGGAAGCACGCGCTCGTGACCGGCGGCGGGCGCGGAATCGGCGCCGCCATCGCGACCGCGCTCGCCGCGGACGGCGCGCACGTGACGCTGCTCGGGCGCGACCGAAACGTTTTGGAGCAGCACGCCGCGACGCTGCCCGCGAGCGCCGAGGCGCACGTCGTCGTCGCGGACGTCACCGACGCCAAGCAGGTGGCCGCCGCATTCGTCGACGTGCGCGCACGGCACGGCGAGGTCGAGATCCTGGTGAACAACGCGGGTGCGGCGACGGCGGTGCCGTTCACGCAGCTGGAACGCGAGACGTGGGACGCGATCATCGCGGTGAACTTGACGGCCACCTATGCCTTCGCGCGCGAGGTCGTCCCGGCGATGATCGCCGCCGGCAGCGGCCGGATCGTGAACGTCGCGAGCACGGCCGGGCTCGTCGGCGGCGCGTACATCGCGGCGTACTGCGCCGCGAAGCACGGCGTGATCGGCTTGACGCGCTCGCTCGCCGTGGAGCTGGGGAAAAAAGGCATCACGGTGAACGCGGTGTGCCCCGGATTCACCGAGACGGACATGCTCGACCGCAGCCTCGACCGCATCGCGGAGACCACCGGCCGCACGCGCGACGACGCGGCCCGTGCGCTGCTCGGCCGCAACCCGCTCGGCCGGTTCGTGCGGCCCGACGAGGTCGCGCGGGTCGTCGCCTGGCTGTGCCGGCCGGACTCCGCCGCGATCACGGGGCAGGCGATCGTGATCGACGGCGGCGAGGTGCAGCACTGATGCTCGTCGACACCGAGTCGCGCGCGACGCACGACGATCATCTTTCCGTGCGGGTATGGCTGCGGCTGCTGACGTGCACGAACTTGGTCGAAGGGCGGGTCTCCAGCCGGCTGCGCGACGACTTCGACACCACGCTGCCGCGTTTCGACTTTCTCTCGCAGCTCGAACGCAATCCCGGCGGCTTGCGCATGACGGAGATCTCGAAAGGCATGATGGTCACCGGCGGCAACGTCACGCGCATCGCCGACCAGCTGCTCGCCGAGGGCTTGATCACGCGCAGCGTGGCGCCCGGCGACCGCCGCGCCGCGGTCGTCAAGCTGAGCGCCGCGGGGCGCCGCGCGTTCGCGGAGATGGCGCGCCGCCACGAAGTCTGGATCGTCGAGATGTTCGCCGGCCTCAGCGAGACCGATCGCACGCAGCTCTACGCGCTGCTCGCCAAGCTCAAACGCCACCTCAACGCCGCGGAAAGCGACTGAACGCGCATGAACCGAGACCGCACCTTCACGGGCTACGAAGCGCGGCACTTCCGCTGGCAGGTCGACGGCGGCGTTGCGACGCTCACCCTGAACCGGCCCGAACGCAAGAACCCGCTCACGTTCGAATCGTACGCGGAGCTGCGCGATCTTTTCCGCGGGCTCGTCTACGCGAGCGACGTCCACGCGATCGTCATCGTGGGCGCCGGCGGAAACTTCTGCTCGGGCGGCGACGTGCACGAGATCATCGGACCGCTCACCGAGATGGCGATGCCGGAGCTGCTCGCGTTCACGCGGATGACCGGCGACGTGGTCAAGGCGATGCGGGCGTGCCCGCAGCCGGTCGTGGCGGCGGTCGACGGCGCGTGCGCGGGTGCGGGCGCGATGCTCGCGCTCGCATCGGACGTGCGCTACGGGACGCCGAACGCGCGCGTCGCGTTCTTGTTCACGCGGGTCGGGCTCGCGGGCGCCGACATGGGCGCGTGCACGCTCTTACCGCGTGTCGTCGGGCACGGCCGAGCGTCGGAGCTGCTGTTCAGCGGGCGTTCGATGAGCGCGGACGAGGCGCTGGCGTGGGGATTCTTCAACCGGCTGTTCCAGCCCGATGCGGTGCTGCGCGAGGCCACGGCGTTCGCGCGCACGCTCGCGGACGGCCCGACGTTCGGGCACGCGATGACGAAGAAAATGCTCCATCAGGAGTGGGCGATGGGACTCGACGAGGCGATCGAAGCCGAAGCTGAAGCGCAGGCGATCTGCATGCAGACGCGCGACTTCCGGCGCGCGTACGAGGCGTTCGCGGCGAAGCGCACGCCGGTGTTCGAAGGCGACTGATGAGCGACGCCACGTTCCTTTCCTGGCCGTTCTTCGACGACGAGCACCGCGAGCTGGCGTCGGCGCTCGACGCTTGGGCGGCGGAGCACGTCGCGGACGAGGAGTACGGCGACGTCGACGCCGGCTGCCGCGCGCTCGTGGCCGATCTGGGGCGCGGCGGGTGGCTGCGCTATGCGGTCCCGGCACGCTTCGGCGGCGCGTTCGAAGATGTCGACTCGCGCGCGGTCTGTATCGTGCGCGAGATCTTGGCGCGGCACAATGCGCTGGCCGACTTCGCGTTCGCGATGCAGGGCCTGAGCAGCGCGCCCATCGTGCTGGCCGGCGACGCGGACGTGCAAGCGCGGTACCTGCCGCGCGTCTGCGCCGGCACGGCGATCGCCGCGTTCGCGCTGTCGGAACGCGATGCCGGCTCCGACGTCGCGGCCATCGCGACGACGGCGCGCCGTGACGGCGACGCGTACGTTCTCGACGGCGAGAAGACGTGGATCTCCAACGGCGGGATCGCCGACTTCTACGTCGTCTTCGGGCGCACGGGAGAAGCCGAAGGCAGCCGTGGCTTGAGCGCGTTCGTCGTCGACGCCGACGCGGTTGGGCTGGAGATTGCCCAGCGCATCGATCTGATCGCGCCGCATCCGCTCGCGACGCTGCGCTTGCGCGATTGCCGCGTGCCGGCGTCGCACCGGTTAGGCCCGAGCGGCGACGGGTTCAAGCTCGCGATGCGTTCGCTCGACGTGTTTCGCGCCAGCGTTGCTGCGGCGGCGCTCGGTCTCGCACGGCGCGCGCTCGACGAGGCGCTGGACCACGCGACGTCGCGCAAGATGTTCGGCGGCACGCTTGCCGATTTCCAGCTCACGCAGGCGGCGCTCGCCGAGATGGCGACCGGGATCGACGCGAGCGCGCTGCTGACGTACCGCGCCGCATGGCAGCGCGACGTGGAGAAGGAGCCGACGACGCGCGAGGCTGCGATGGCGAAGCTCACCGCGACCGAAACGGCGCAGCGCGTGATCGACCGCACCGTGCAGCTCCACGGCGCGCTCGGCGTGACGCGCGGCACGATCGCGGAACGGCTCTACCGCGAAATTCGCGCGCTGCGCATCTACGAGGGTGCCAGCGAGGTGCAGCAACTCATCATCGCGCGAGAGACGCTCGCGCGCCACCGCGAGGACGACCGATGACCGAGACCGCGCACCTGGACACCTTCGCGCACGATCACCTTCCGCCGCGCAGTGAATGGCCGGAGTTCTTGTACGATCTGCCGGAGCTGCAGTATCCCGCGACGCTGAACTGCGCCGCGGAGCTGCTCGACGCGACGGTCGCGAAGGGCCTGGGCGCACGTCCGGCGATCGTCACCCCGCAGCGGCGCATGACCTACGCCGAACTGCTGGCGGAAGCGAACCGCGTCGCGAACGTGCTGCTGAGCGATCTCGGCCTGATCCCCGGCAACCGGGTGCTGCTGCGTGGTTTCAACAACGACGTCATGGCGGCGTGCTGGCTCGGCGTCGTGAAGGCCGGATGCGTCGTGGTGAGCACGATGCCGCTGCTGCGCGCCAAAGAGCTGATCGACGTCATCACGGCCGCCGAGATCACGCACGCGATCTGCGACAAGCGCCTCGCCGCAGAGCTCGACATCGCGCGGCCGTCGTGTCCGAACCTGACGACCGTCGTGTTCTCGCACGACGACGGGCCGGCGAGCCTGTCCGCGCGCATGGCGAAGCACCGCGACACGTTCGACAACGTCGACACCGCGTCGGACGACGTGTGCATGATCGCGTTCACGTCGGGCACGACGGGCCGCCCGAAGGGGACGATGCACTTCCACCGCGACGTGCTGGCGATTTGCGACACGTTTCCGCCATCGTCGTTCGCGCCGGCGCCGGACGACGTGTTCGTCGGAACGCCGCCGCTCGCGTTCACGTACGGGCTCGGCGGCGCGCTGCTGTTCCCGCTGCGCGCCGGCGCATCGACGGTGCTGCTGGAGAAGCCCGTGCCCGACGTCTTGCTCGACGCGATCTGGCAGTTCGGCGCGACCGTGTGCTTCACGGCGCCGACGTCGTACCGCGCGATGGCGCCGCTCGCCGACCGCGCGAAGATTCGCACGCTGCGCGCGTGCGTCTCCGCCGGCGAGACGCTGCCCGTCGCGACGCGCACGCTGTGGGAGAACGCGACCGGCGTGCGCATCATCGACGGCATCGGCTCGACGGAGATGCTGCACATCTTCATCGCCGCGTCGGGCGACGAGATTCGCCCCGGCGCGACCGGCAAGCCGGTCCCCGGCTACGTCGCGTGCGTCCTGGACGACGACGGCAACCCGCTGCCGCCCGGCACCGTGGGACGCCTTGCCGTGAAAGGCCCGACCGGCTGCCGGTACCTCGCCGATCCGCGCCAGCGCGACTACGTGCAGCACGGCTGGAACGTCACGGGCGACGCGTACCTGCTCGACGAGGACGGATACTTCTGGTATCAGGCGCGCACCGACGACATGATCATCTCATCGGGCTACAACATCGCCGGGCCGGAAGTCGAAGGCGCGCTGCTCGAGCACCCGCGCGTGCTCGAGTGCGCGGTGGTCGGCGCGCCCGACGAAGCGCGCGGCACGATCGTCAAGGCGTTCGTCGTGCTTCGAGACGCCCTTCGACAAGCTCAGGATGACAGCGGCGACGATGCCCTGGTGGGCGAGCTGCAAGACTTCGTGAAGGCGCGCATCGCACCTTACAAGTACCCCCGCTCGATCGAGTTCGTGGCCGAGCTGCCGCGCACGGAGACGGGCAAGCTGCAGCGCTTCAAGCTGCGCACCGCGGAGGCTGAGGCAAAGGCATGACGATTCTTCAACCGGCAGGCTGGCCGCGGCCAAAGGGGTTTGCGTGCGGCGTCAGCGCCGAAGGGACCGTCGTCTTTGTGAGCGGGCAGATCGGCTGGGATGAACAGGGGCGCTTCACGGCGACCGACGTCGCGGGTCAAGTGCGACAGGCGTTGCGCAACGTCGTGACGATCCTCGCCGAAGCCGGCGCGCGCCCCGAGCACGTTGCACGCATGACGTGGTACGTCACCGACAAGCGCGAGTACCTCGCCGCGCAGCGCGAGATCGGCGAAGCGTACCGCGAGGTGATGGGCCGTCAGTTCCCGGCGATGTCGGTCGTCGCCGTCGCCGCACTTCTGGAAGACGCAGCGAAGGTGGAGATCGAGGCGACGGCGATCGTTCCGCGCTGACGCGGCTTGGCGAAACCTCGGACCGGACTGGCGTGAGATCAGGCGTTGGGCGGGACTTGCGCGACGTACCAGTCGACCAGCTCGCAGGCCGTCATGACGCAGACGCCGTCGCGTGCGCGCGCATAGGCGAGGATGCGGTCGAGGACGGCGATGCGCGTCGCGGTGCCCGTCAGATATGGATGCAGCGCGATCGCGAGCACGCGCGGTGTTGCAGCGCTCTCGGCGTGCAGCGTGTCGATCGCGGCGGTGCAGCGCGTGTAGAGCTCCTCGGCGCTGTGGCGCTCGATCGCGTAGACGACGATGTCGTTGGTTTCGATCGGGTACGGGACCGCGATCATCCGCCCGCCGGCGACGCGCAGGTCGTACGGCACGTCGTCGGCCGGCCCCCAGTCGCAGCAGTACTCGAGCCCGGCGGCGGCCAGCAGGTCAAGCGTCTGCGGCGTCTCGACCAGGGCCGGCCCGAGCCAGCCGCGCGGCCGCGTGCCCGTCGCGGCGTGCAGCTCCGCGATCGCTTCGTCGATCACCGCGCGCTCGTCGTCGACCTTCGCCATGGTACGCTGCACGACGCCGTGCGGCATCATCTCCCAGCCCGCGGCGACGGCGCGTTCGACGATCTCGGGATATTCGCGGCAGACGGCGGAGTTGATGCTCAGCGTCGCGCGTACACCGTGGCGCGACAGCACGTCGAACAGCCGCCAGATTCCGACGCGCTGGCCATACTGGTACCACGCGAAGTTCGGAACGTCGGGCACCGTCCCGCCGCCGGGCGGGGGCGGGAGCGCGGTGCGCGGCATCGGCTGCGCGAAGTCCCACACCTCGACGTTGACGATGAGATGCAACGCGAGCCGCGCACCGCCCGGAAACGGCGCGAGGGCGGGGCGCGCGTAGGCGGGCGTGTAGATCGTGCGGCCGTGGGAGAGCATCGCGGCGGCTTCCACGCGCGAAGGCCGCCGCCCCCGCCCCGCGTAACTGCGGCAACATGGCGGCGACGATGCGGGCGGCCGTCTACCACGGTCCGCGCGACATTCGTATCGAGCACGTTCAGCGCCCGCGTCCTGCGGCCGGCGAAGTGCTCGTGCGCGTCCATGCGAACGGCATCTGCGGGACCGACGCGAGCGAGTTCACGGGCGCGCAGATGTACCCGCTGCATGCGCGCCACCCGCTTACGGGCCACCACGGTCCGCTGATACCCGGGCACGAGTTCGCCGGAACGATCGCGGAAGTAGGCGACCGCGTCGAAGGCTTCGCCGAAGGGGACGCCATCGTAACCGGCGCTGCGCTGTGGTGCGGCGAGTGCGCGCAGTGTCGCGCCGGGCGCACGAGCATCTGCGCGCTCTACGCGACCGTCGGGTTGCACCGGGACGGCGGCTTGGCGGAGTTCGTGCGTGTACCGGCGCATATCGTCTTTCGCGCCGCTCCGTTCGGGCTCGGCGACGACGCGGCGGTTCTGACGCAGCCGATGGCAATCGCCGTGCACGCGCTGCGCCGCGGGCAGCCACGCGCGGGCCACAACGTCTTGGTTATCGGCGTCGGCGGGATCGGAGCGTTTCTGACGTTCGCGCTCGCGCAGTACGGCGCGCATGTCGTCGCCGCGGACGTCTCGGCGGAGCGGCTCACGATCGCGCGCGGCCTCGGCGCGATGGCGACGATTCGTGCCGGCGACGCTGGCTCGATGACGACCGCACTGCGCGAGCTCGCATTCGAGCCGGCGCTCGTGTTCGAGGTGACGGGCACGGATGCCGGCATCGCGTCAGCGATCGATGCGGTGGAGCCCGGCGGACGAATCGTGGAAGTCGGTATCGCGAAGCACGCCGTGCCGATCGACGCACGGCGGGTGACGACCAAAGAGCTAGAAATCGTCGGGACGAACGCGCTGATCGGTCGCGAGGACGTTCCCGAAGCTGCCCGCCTACTCGCGCTCGACGCCGCTGCCTGGCAGGAGGTCGCTCCGGTTGCAATTCCGTTGGACCGAATCGTCGAGGACGGCATCGTGCCGATCCTGGAAGGACGCGCCGCGCAGGTCAAGCTGCTCGTCGATCCGTGGACACGAACGGTGCGCTCGACGAGACTGAACGCACCATGAGCCTGGTTCTCACTCCTAGTCGTGAAGCATCCTCGTCGCAGAAGGACATGCATAGTGCCACGCTGGTGGCACGCATCCACCGTATCCACCTTCTCCACAAGGACAAATCTGCGGACGGGAATGTGGACGATTACGATGACAATGGCGGCCCCGGCGCCAACGGGCAAACTGCCGTGCTAGCCAAACAGTACACGTTGCTGCTCAAGGGCGCTTCGTACTTCATTGATTCCGATACGCGCGACCACGTGCTTCAAGCGCGTCGGCTCGGAGCCCGCAACGTATCATTTCAGCCCGCGACTGTGTGCGGCTCTTGCGCCTGTCGTGCAACCGTGACGATTTCCGCGTCCGACGTACTCGGCTTCGTTGCTCATGACCACGAGAACGGCGAGCCGTTCGGCACGAACGTCGTCCCCTTCAGGAAAGCCGGCTAAGCCTGCCGCTCCGCACCAGCTAACGTCTGCAGGCGGAGAACGAGATGGGCCGACTTCACCGCGTCGACGAACAACTGGGTCTCGGCCACGCTGTCGGCGATCGTAAGGTTCTTTGCGTTGAGGAACAGCGCGAAGACGTGCATCAGGTACGGAAGCGGTTCCAAACTGAACGCTCGTTCCTGATTGTGCCTGCGGCATGAAGGAACCACCCAGTGCCTTCTGATGAAAGCAGATTGCTCGCTGCTCACCTGCGGGGTAATCTTGTCGTGGAGCTGCCGCTGGAGGATATGGTCGCGTTCGCTACCCGCCATCTCCGTCAGCGACGCCGTAGGAAGCTCAGGTTCGGGTGCGACCGCGTGAAAGAGTGAGACTTGGAAGACCGGCGGGGTGTCAACCCATGTCTTGGGAATCGAGACAGCGCCGCGCCGCGAGATGTGAGCTGTCCGCGCAAGTACGCAGTGGACGCATTCTCCGCCGGCGACGGCGTGCGTGATCTTGCGCTGCCCTCTCGACTGTTCGAATATCGACGTCCGGCGATCGACAAATGCGTCATGCGGCAGCCCGAGGTCCGCTCCGTATCGCACGATGTCTAGATTATCTCGAGACTGATCGCATGATTGTTCCGCGCAGCGGGCGATCCAACTACCACCGACTTCCCAAGTCCAGACGTAATAGCTGTATCGGCACGCGCGGCAGCGAGCATCATGGCGGACGAGGACTGCATCGGGATGCGGCTTGGTCAACACTTGCCATTTCAGCGGCCGCCCGCTTCAGCCCTCGGTCATCTCATCCGACGACGGCGCTGCGCGAGCTCGCATTCGAGCATGTGCGTTACGTCGATGTCGAGCGTTTAGCGCGACGCCGCGCGCGCGAGGGCGAGCATCGCTGCCATCGCCGCGAGCTTTTGATCGGCTCGCCACGGCGCGCCGGCGATGTGACCGATCTCCGCGACGTGACCCTGAAGCGAAGCCGGCGTGATGCCCAGCGCGTGCGCCGTTTGGCCCGCGACGTCTTTCTCAGGCACCGTGACGAGGGGCAGGCCTGCGCTTTGGGCGGCCTTGGCGAGCGCGTTGCGGAACAGATCGCCTTCCGCTGCGTGAATGCGGGCGTGCGATGCGAGGACCGCTGCCAGCGCCGGCGTCGTTCGCGTGGTGCCGATCAAGCCGCAGGCGATGACGTTGCGCGATCGTGCGCGTTGCTCGTCGAGCACCTTGCGCAGCGCTCGCGCCGCGAACGCATCGATTGCCGCGAGGGTTTCCGCGACGAGTCCGGCGGCGTCATCGGATTCGCGTTCCGCCGCTGTGTGGTACAACTGATCGGGAACGCCGGGTGCGAGCAGCTCGAGCCGGCGGCGGTCGATCAACGCGGACGGAGCGCGGCCGATCACGACGAGCGTTGCCCAGCCGGTGTGCGGTCGCAGGCCGATCGCCGCGTCGATCATCTCAGCTCAGCCGCACGACGTCGGTGGTTCCGTACCAATCGACCGGGTCGTCGAGATTCACGATCACGCTCTTGGTTTGCGTGTACTCGCGGTAGCCCTCGAGGCCGGTCTCGCGGCCCATCCCGCTGTCCTTCATCCCGCCCCACGGCAGCGCCGGATCGATGCGGTGGTGATCGTTGATCCAGATGACCCCGCACTCGAGCCGCTCGGCGAGCTTCATCCCACGCGCCGCGTCCGCGGTCCAGATCGACGCGGCGAGTCCGAACTGGACGTCGTTCGCGATTCGCACCGCTTCGTCGACGTCGCCGTACGTCAGCACGCACGTGACGGGGCCGAAGATCTCGTCCTGCGCGATCCGCATCGACGGGCGCACGTTCGTGAAGATCGTCGGCTCGTAGAAAAACCCCGTCGCGAACTCGCCGTCCGGACGGCGGCCGCCGCATGCGACGTTCGCGCCTTCAGAACGTCCGATCTCGACGTAGCGTTCCGTGCGTTCGAGCTGGCGCTGCGACACGAGCGGCCCGAGCTGCGTCGAGAGATCGAGCGGATCGCCGATGCGGATCGCGCGCGTGCGCCGCACCATGCGTTCCACCAGCGCATCGGCTTGGCTTTCGTGCACGAGCACGCGCGTGCCGGCGACGCACGTCTGTCCGGACGCGATGAACGCCGCGAACGTCGCGCCGGCGGCCGCGCGGTCCAAGTCCGCGTCCGGCAGCACGATCACCGGCGCCTTGCCGCCGAGCTCGCACGTTACGCGGACGAGGTTCTCGCCGGCGAGCTTCGCGACGACGCGGCCTGTTTCGGTGCCGCCGGTCAGGTCGAGCTTGCGCACGCGGCGGTCGCTGCACAGCGCCGCGCCGGCTTCCGCGCCGAAGCCGGTGACGACGTTGAAAACGCCGTCCGGAATTCCCGCGTCGTGCGCGATGCGCGCGAGCTCCAGCGTCGTGAGCGGCGTGTACTCCGACGGCTTCACGACGACCGCGTTGCCTGCCGCCAGCGCCGGCGCGAGCTTCTTGGTGAGGATCAGCAGCGGGTGGTTCCACGGCGTGAGCTGGCCGACCACACCGAGCGGGACGCGCCGCACGTAGTTGAGGTACGGCCCTTCGAACGGCGTCACCGCGTCTTCCGCGGTGCGCGCGACCGCGGCGAAGTAGCGGTAGAACTCGGGGATGCGCCCGAGCTGCGCGCGCATCTCGCGCAGCGGGCGTCCCACGCAGGTGGACTCCAGCGTTGCGAGCGCCGGGAGCTCCGCTTCGATCGCGTCGGCGAAGCGGTTCAGGACGCGGTGCCGCTCGCGCGCGGGCAGCCGCGCCCAGCGACCGTCGGCGAACGCGGCGCTCGCCGCGTCGACTGCGAGCCCGATCTCGGCGGCGCCGCCTTCGGCGACGCGCGCGACCAGCGTTCCGTTCGCCGGCTTGCGAACCTCGAACGTCCGGTCGTCGCCGCTCGGACGTTCGCTTCCGTCGATGAAGTGTCCGTAGACTGCCATTCCGTCGAGCGTCGTCATCGTGCGGGCCTCAGAGGCTGCGGTGGGAGATCGGCCGGTCTGCGCGTAGTGGCTCATATGCACGACGGCGAGCGGGAACCTCCCATGCGCATCGACTGGGACGTCGCGATCGAGATGGACGACGGCATCGTGCTGCGCGCCGACGTGTTCCGTCCGGAAGCGGACGGCCCGTATCCGGTGATCCTCAGCTACGGCCCATATGCGAAGGGACTCGCCTTTCAAGCCGGCTATCCGAGCGCGTGGAACCGCATGGTGGCAGCGCATCCGGACGTCACGGCCGGTTCGACGAACAGATACCAGAACTGGGAAGTCGTCGATCCCGAGAAGTGGGTGCCGGACGGATACGTCTGCGTGCGCGTCGACTCGCGCGGCGCCGGCCGCTCGCCGGGCTTTCTCGACCCGTGGTCGCCGCGGGAGACGCAGGATCTCGCGCTGTGCATCGAGTGGGCGGGAACGCAGGCGTGGAGCAGCGGCAAGGTCGGACTCAACGGCATCTCCTACTACGCGATGAACCAGTGGTACGTGGCGTCGCTCCAGCCGCCGCATCTGGCGGCAATGTGCGTGTGGGAAGGCGCGGCCGACTTCTACCGCGACCTGACGCACCACGGCGGCATCCTGTGCACGTTCGCCCAGAACTGGTACGACATGCAGGTGAAGACCGTTCAGCACGGTGCCGGCGAACGCGGCCCGCGCAGCGCCGTCACCGGCGAGCTCGCCTGCGGCCCGGAGACGCTGACGGAAGAAGAGCTGGCGCGAAGTCGCGCGGACTTCGGCGGCGACATCCGCGCGCATCCGCTCGACGACGAGTACCATCGCAGCCGTTCGCCGGTATGGGAACGCGTCGTCGTGCCGTTTCTTTCGGCGGCGAACTGGGGCGGACAGGGATTGCATCCGCGCGGAAATTTCGAGGGGTTCGTGCGCGCCGCATCATCCGAAAAATGGCTCGAAGCGCATGGGATCGAGCACTGGACCGAGTTCTACACCGACTACGGCGTTCGATTGCAGAAGAAGTTCTTCGGGCATTACCTCAAGGGCGAGGAAACGCTGCGCGATTGGCCTCGCGTCCGGCTGCAAGTGCGCCGCCTCGATCGCTTCGAAGAACGGCACGAAGACGGGTGGCCGATCCCGCGCACGCGGTGGACGAAGCTGTATCTCGATCTGAACACGCGCACCCTGCGCCGGGATCCGCCGGTTGGGACGGCGCGAATCGCCTACGACTCGATGCGCGAGTTCGTCACGTTCGTCAGCGATGCGCTCGACGAGGAGACCGAAATCACGGGACCGGTCGCCGCCCGGCTCTTCGTTTCGTCGGAGACGACCGATGCCGACGTGTTCGCGGTCCTGCGCGCGTTCGCGCCCGGCGGCGAAGAGGTGGTGTTCCAGGGCGCGATCGATCCGCACACGCCGCCGGCGCAGGGGTGGTTGCGCGCTTCACATCGCGCGCTCGATCCCGAGCTGACCACGGAGTATCGCCCGTATCACACGCACACGGATCCGCAGCCGCTGGCGGCCGGCGAACCGGTGCAGCTCGACGTCGAGCTGTGGCCGACCTCGATCGTTCTGCCGGCCGGCTATCGCATCGGCTTCACGGTCCGCGGCACGGACTACGTGTATCCCGGCGCGAGCGGCGGACGCCTCTCGAATTTCAAGAACGAGCTGACCGGCTGCGGGCCGTTTCTCCACGACGACGCACGCGACCGTCCGGCTGAGACCTTCGTTGCCTACAACGCGCTGCACGCGAACGAAGAGCACACGCCGTTTGTGCTGTTGCCGGTCGTCCCTCCGGCAAAGACCTGAACATACGAACTTGGAGGTGGTGTCATGCCCTTACGTCCGACGGTCATCGGCTTCGCAATCGTGCTGGTCGCCATGGCGGCGCCGACCTTCCTCACGAGCGGCGCTCGCGCGGGAAGCGAACCGCATGTCGTCGCCGACGACGCCATTGCAGCGGGCCGTTACCTCGTCAACTACGGCGGCTGCAACGAGTGCCACACGCCGCGGTTCGTGCAAGCGAAGGGCCAGATCCCCGAAGCGCAACGGTTGACCGGCAATCCCATCGGCTTTCAGGGGCCGTGGGGCACGTCGTACGCGATCAACCTGCGGATTTTCTTTACCCGCGTTCCTGAGGCGCGCTGGATGGCGGTGGTGCGCAAGCCGCCCTTCGAGGTCCACCCGCCGATGCCGTGGGGCAACCTGCAAGCGCTCAGCGACGCGGACCTGCACGCGATCTACGCGTACGTGAACAGTCTGGGCAACGTCGGCGTTCCGGTGCACGACTTCATCCCACCGGGGAATGCGGTGACCTCGGAGGTCATTCGCATGATGCCGGCGACGCCGGAGCCGTCACCACACTAGAGCGGGTGTGCGCGGTGATAAGCGCCGTGGCAGAACAGCAGCGTCGGCTTGCGTTCGTAGCTGTAGCGTTCCACGTGGCCGAGGAAGATCTCGTGGTCGCCGCCATAGTAGCGGTCGACGATGCGGCATTCGAAGTGCGCGGCTGCGCCGTCGATCAGCGGGACGCCGTACTCGCCCAACGTGTGCGGCACGCCGTCGAACTTGTTCTTGTGCGTGCGCGCGAAATGCAGCGCGAGCTCGTGCTGTTCGGTGGCGAGCACGTTCACGCCGAAGTGCGTCGCGGCGCGAAACGCGGGCAAGCTCGGGGCCGCGCAGGACAGACTCCACAGCACCAGCGGCGGATCGAGCGAGACCGAGCTGAACGAGTTTCCGGTCAGCCCGAAGAGGCGGCCGTGCGCGTCGCGCGTCGTGATGACCGCGACCCCGGTCGCAAAGGTGCCGAGCGCGTTGCGCAGATCTCGCGCGTCGAACGGCGCGGTGGCTGGCTGGTGTGCCGTCGAAAGACCTCCGGGGAGAGGGTTATTTATCTAGCGATAAAATGCACGCTCGCGAAGCCCGTGTCAAGAGGCGGCGGGGCGACGAGGGACACCATGCCGATCTGCATCGACTGCCACGCGCACTTTCTGCCGGACGACTTCGTCGACACGCTGCGGAGCCGCGGCCTGGCGGACGCCCGCAAAGCCGACGGCGTCCTCGACCTGGCGCGCGCGGTCTGCGGCTACGCTGCCGAGACGACGCGCCTCCCGTACTTCCCACTGCTGTACGACCTCGACGCGCGTGCGGCGCTCGCCGAGCGGCAGGGGATCGACCGGCAGATCGTCTGTTTGCCGCCGTTTTACTTCGCATACCGCGCCGACCCCGAGCTGGGCGCCGCGATCTGCCGTGCGGGGAACGACGCGCTGGCCGCGGCCGTCGCACACGCGCCCGACCGCTTCGCCGTATTCGCCACCGTGCCGCTGCAGTCGCCTGACGCCGCCGTCGCGGAACTGCGCCGCGCCGTCCTCGAGCTGGGCTGCTGGGGCGCCGAGATCGGCTCGAGCGTCGGCGGTGCGCCGCTCGACGATCCCGCGCTCGACGTCTTCTGGGCCGCGTGCTGCGAGCTCGACGTCCCGGTGTTCATGCACCCGCATCACGAGCTGGCCGGCGAACGCACCAAGCCGTATTACCTCGGCAACCTGTTCGGCAACCCGTCGGAGACGGGACTCATCGCGGCGCGGTTGATCTTCGCCGGCGTATTCGAACGATTTCCGCAGCTCAACATGATCCTCGCGCACGGCGGCGGGACGCTCGCGGCGATCGCGGGCCGGCTCGATCACGGCTATCGCGTGCGGCCCGAGACGAAGACGATCCCGAAACCGCCGAGCGAGTATCTGTCGCAGCTGTACTTCGACATCGTCACGCACGACGACGCGCTGTTGTCGTACCTCGTCGACCGCGTCGGTTTCCGCAGCGTCGTCGTCGGAACGGACCGGCCGTTCGACATGGGGATCGACGCGCCGCGGGAGACCGTCGCGAAGATCCCCGGACTCGACGACGGCGCGCGCGCCGCTATCCTCGGCGAGAACGCGCGTTCGTTCCTCTCCCGGTACCGGCCGCCTTCGGCTTCGGCTTCAGCGTCTTCGCGATGACGGCGGGCACGCCGTCGAAGAACGCGGTCGCGAGGTTGGTGACGACCTCGTCGACGTTCTCGGGGATCTCCAGCCCGTAGATCCACTTGCGGATGCCGATGTAGAAGATGCTCGCGTGCAGCGCCCAGACGAGCTCGAACTCCATCTCGCCGATCGGGACGTCCGCGGGAGACGGTAGCCCGTACGCGAGCCGCACCTCGCGGATCACGCGCGTGTAGATGCGGTCGCGAACCAGCGTGAGATACCGGCTGTTGAGGTTCATTCCGCGCAGCCCCGAGAACATGAAGATGCGGATCCACTCGTAGCTCAGCACCGCCTTGGCGTACTCGCGGTAGAACGCGACGACGCGCTCGCGCGCCGGGCGCGAGTGATCGTCGAGCACCTCTTCCCAGCGCGGATCCCAGCGGTTCAGGTACACCTCGCGGTAGACGCGGTCGATCAGCGCCTCTTTGTTAGGAAAGTACCGGTACAGCAGCGGTTGGGTGATCCCGAGCCGCTTGGCGAGCTCACGCGTCTGCCCGCCGAACCCGACCTCGCAGAAGAACGCCACCGCGCCGCGCGCGATCAGCCGCTCGCGCTCGTCGGGAGCGAGCCGCGTGCGTGCCGGTGTGCGCCGCCGGGTCGCCGCGGCGCGCGGCTTCGAAGCCATCGCCGGGAAGTATCGCGGTCGGGGAACGGCGTCCTTGTCCGGCCAGGAAAACTCCGCTGATCGGTCGATAGATAGCCGGGTCGGAGGATCGGCGATGCGGCTTGGCTACTTCACGATGCCCCTTCACCCGCCGTCGCGGAACTACACCGAGGTGCTCAAGGAGGATCGCGACGCGATCGTCCTGGCGGACCGGCTCGGGTACGTCGAGGCGTTCGTCGGCGAGCACGTCACCGATCTCGCCGAGCCGGTCACGTCGTGCTTGACGTTCATCGCGTCGCTGATGGACCGCACGGAGAAGATCGTGCTCGGCAGCGGCACCGTCAATCTTCCGAACAATCATCCCGCGCAAGTCGCCGCGCAGGTCGCGATGATCGACCATTTGCTCGAAGGGCGGTTTCTGTTCGGGATCAGCCCCGGCGGGCTGCTCTCCGATGCCGAGGCGTTCGGCAACCTGGACCGTGACCGGACCGCGATGTTCGTTGAATGTATCGATCAGGTGCTCGCGATCTGGGCGGGCGAGGCGCCGTACGAGCTGCGCGGCGACTACTGGGTGATCTCGACGCGCCGCACGATGAAGCCGGAGATCGGGCAGGGCAGCATCCCCAAGCCGTACCAGCGCCCGCACCCGCCGATCGTCGTGACGGCGGTCGCACCGTTCTCGAAGGGCGTCGTCGCGGCCGCGGAGCGCGGCTGGACGCCGATCTCGGCGAACTTCTTGCAGCCGAACTGGGTGGCGTCGCACTGGCCGAAGTATCAGGAAGGCTGCGCGAACGGCGCGCGCACGGCCGATCCGGCGGACTGGCGCGTCGCGAAGAGCATCTTCGTCGCCGACGACGACGCGACGGCGCAGCGCTACGCCAAGGGCCACGACGGCCCGTACGCTTATTACTTTCGCTCGATGATGACCAAGCTCATCGGCAACGGCCGTCCGGAGCTCTTCAAAGCGGATCGCGCGATGCCGGACGCGGCGATCACGCTCGACTACGTGCTGGACTCGCTCGTGATCTGCGGGACCGTGGAATCCGTGGTCGAGCAGCTGCTCGCGTTTCGCGCGAAGATCGGCGACTTCGGGACGCTGCTCTACGCCGGACACGACTGGGCCGACCCGGCGCTCGGGAAGCGCTCGATGGAGTTGATGGCAACCGAGGTGATGCCGCGCGTCAGCGCGGCGATCGCGCGCGAGCGCGCCGCCGTGAAGAGCTCCTCGGTGGCGTGAGCGCGTGGCGAAGCGGGCCGGTGTCGTGGGCCTGGGGATCATGGGTTCGGCATACGCCGGGCACCTGATCGACGCGGGGTTTGCGACGACCGGGTTCGATGTCGCCGCGGATGCCATGGAGCGCTTCGGCGCGCGCGGCGGCCGGCGCGCGCCCACGGCGAGCGCGGTGGCGCGCGACGCCGACGTCGTGATCACCGCGCTGCCCAGCGAGGCGGCGATGGATGCCGCGTTCTTCGGCGACGACGGGCTCGCGGCGGGCGCGCACGGCGGCTTGACCGTCGTCGAGGCGAGCACGCTCACGCTCGCAGCCAAAGAACGTGCGCGCGCCGGAATGGCGGAGCGCGGCGTGCGCGTGCTCGACGCCCCGGTGAGCGGGACCGGCTCGCAGGCGCGGGTGAAGGACATCGCGTTCTATGCGAGCGGCGAACGCGCAGCGTACGATGCCGTCGAAGACGTGCTCGCGAGCACGGCGCGGTCCGTGCGCTACGTCGGAGCGTTCGGCACCGGCTCGAAGCTCAAGTATATCGCGAACCTGCTGGTGACGATCCACAACCTCTCGACCGCCGAGGCCGTCGTATTCGCGCAGAAAGCCGGACTCGATCCAGCGCTGATGCTGGAGGTCGTCGGCGACGGCGCGGGCGCGTCGCGCATGCTCGGCGTGCGCGGGCCCATGATGGTGTCCGGCTCGTACGACGAGCCCACGATGAAGCTCGACGTGTACCAAAAGGACATCGAGATCATCGCCGCGTTCGCTCGCGAGGTCGGCGCTCCGACGCCGCTCTTCTCGCAAAGCGCGGCGTTCTACGCGACCGCGCTCGCGGAGGGCCGCGGCAAACAGGATACGGCGGCGATCGCCTCGGTATTGAAGACGATGGCCGGGCTCCCGCCGGATCCCTGATGGACCTCCGGTTCGTGGTGCAGAACGTCCTCGGCGGGCTCGCCTACGGCAGCCTGCTGTTTCTGATCGCGTCGGGGCTCACGCTGGTTTTCGGGCTGATGCGCATCATCAACCTCGCGCAGACCGCGTTCTACCTGTTGGGCGCGTACGTCGGCTTCACGCTCGTCGCGCACGGGACGAACTTTTGGTTTGCGAGTGCCGCAGGCGGGGTCGTGACGATGGTGCTGGGGCTTGCGGTCTACCGCGTCTTCCTGCACCGCTATCACGCCGATCCGCTCACGTCGCTGCTGCTGACGCTCGGCTTCACGCTGATCCTCGACGACGGGATCCTCGCGATCTGGGGCGGCGATCCGCACTCGATCGCGCCGCCGCCATTCTTGGCGGGGTCTGTGCAGTGGGGCACCATCGTGTTTCCGCAGTACTGGCTCGCGCTGATCGGCATCAGCGTCCTGGTTGCGGCGATCATGTTCTTCGCGCTGCAGCGCACAATGCTCGGTGTGGTGATCCGCGCGAGCGTCGACGACGAGGAGATGGCGCGCGGTCTGGGCGTCGACGTCAACCGCGCGTTCTACGTCGTGTTCGCGGCCGGCGCGCTGATCGCCGGGATCGGCGGGCTGCTGGGGGGACCCATCACCAGCGCGTATCCCGGCCTCGACGGCGAGTTGACGCCGCTCGCGTTCGCCGTCGTGATCGTCGGCGGGATGGGCAGCCTCAGCGGCGCGCTCGTCGGCAGCCTCTTGATCGGGCTCGTGAACGCGTTCGGCAAAGCGATGTTTCCGGAGCTCTCGTACTTCACGATCTTCGTACCCGTGGCGCTCATCATGGCGTTCCGGCCGCAAGGCTTGTTCGGGAGAAAGCTGTGAGCGTGCGCCGGCGCTGGGCGATCGCGGCGGCGGCAGGCCTCGTCATCGCGTTGCTGCTGCCGCGCCTCGGCGTTCCGACGTTCTACGTCTCGCTGCTGACGCAGACGTGGATCTTCGCGATCGTCGCGATGAGCCTGGACCTGCTGATCGGGTTCACGGGCCTCGTGAACTTCAGCCAAGCGGCGCTGTTCGGCGTCGGCGCGTACGCCGTCGCCATCGCGGCGACGCGCTTCCACGTCGTCGCGTTCGCGCCGGTGGTGGCGCTTGGCATCGTCTCCGCGGTGCTCACGGCCGCGATCTTCGGGCTCGTGGCGTTGCGCAGCGAAGGTGTCGGCTTCATCATCATCACGATCGCGCTCAATCAGATCGTGTGGGGGCTGGCGTACCAGTGGGTCTCCGTCAGCGGCGGCGACAACGGGATCACGGGGATCGTGCGCCCGCACGTCGGCCCGTTCGACGTGTCGGCGAACACGGGCTACTACTACGTCTGCCTGGCGTTCTTCGTCGCCGCGCTGCTGTTGCTGATGCTGATCGTGCGGTCGCCGTTCGGCCTGGTGCTCAAGGGCGTGCGCGAGACGCCGCGCCGCATGAGCGCGCTCGGCTACAACGTGTGGCTCTACCGCTACCTCGCGATGATGATCTCCGGCGCGTTCGCCGGCGTGGCCGGCGTGCTGTTCGCCTGGTACAACCAGTTCGTGGGGCCCGTCGCGCTCTCGCTCGATCAGTCGACGCAGATCCTCATCATGGTGATCCTGGGCGGGATCGGGACGCTATACGGCCAGCTGTTCGGCGCGTTCGTCGTCGTGTTCCTCAGCAACGAGCTGAGCGCGGTGACGCCGCGCTGGCAGATGGTGCTGGGCGTCGTGTACTTCGCCGTCGTGATGTACGCGCCGGGCGGTTTGGTCGCGCTGGTGCCGCGATCGTTGGCGCGGTTGCGCGGAAGGCGCCCCGCGTGAACGCCCTTCGACCCCTGAGCTTGACGAAGGGTCAGGATGACGCGTGCCTCGCGCTCGATGGCGTCACCAAGCGCTTCGGCAGCCTGCGCGTGCTCGAGGACGTCTCGTTCGCCATCCCGACCGGCCAGCGGTGCGGCATCATCGGACCGAACGGCGCCGGCAAGTCGACGCTGTTCAACATCGTCGCCGGCGAGTTGCCGGCGACGCGCGGCTCGGTGCGCTTCCTCGGCGACGACGTCACGCGGCGCAGCGCGCACGCCCGCGCGCGGCTCGGGCTGGCGCGCACGTTTCAGACGACGACGCTGTTTCCGAAGCTCACCGTGCTCGACAACCTCGTGCTGGCGCTGCAGGCGCACAGCGCGGAGCGCTTCGCCATGCTGATGCCGCGCAGCCGCTACCGCGCGCGCGACGACGAGGCGCACTCGCTGCTCGAGCGCGTCGGGTTAGCCGCGCGCGCGAACGCGCTCGTCGACGCGCTCGGCTACGGCGAGAAACGCCAGATCGAGATCCTGCTCGCGCTCGCGCAGCGCCCGAAGCTGTTGCTGCTCGACGAGCCGACGGCCGGGCTCGCACCCGCCGACGCGTCGCTGGTTACGGAAATGCTCAAGCGCGAACGCGGCGGGCTCACGATGGTGCTGATCGAGCACGACATGGGCGTCGTGTTCGACGTCGTCGAGCGGCTCGTCGTGCTGCACCACGGCCGCGTCGTCGCCGACGGACCGCTCGACGCGATCCGCGGCGACGCGAACGTGCAAGAGATCTATCTGGGCGGCAAGCTGTGAGCCTGCTCGACGTCGAGGACATCCACACGTACTACGAGCACAGCCACGTGCTGCAAGGCGTGACGCTGCGCGCGGAGAGCGGGCGCGTCACCGCGCTGCTCGGCCGCAACGGGGTCGGCAAGACGACGCTGATCCGCTCGGTGATCGGGTTCACGCCGCCGCGCTCGGGCTCCATCAGGTTCGCCGGCGAGCCGATCGAACGGCTCCCCTCGCACACGATCGCTCGGCGCGGCGTGGGGCTCGTCCCGCAGGGGCGCCGCGTCTTCCCCTCGCTCACCGTCGAGGAGAACCTGCGCGTCGGCGGCCTGCCGCAGCGTCCTTCGACAGGCTCAGGACAGGCTCGACTCTGGTCGCTCGACACCGTCTACGACCTGTTTCCGCGCTTGCGCGAACGGCGCGGCCACTACGGGGGACAGCTCAGCGGCGGGGAACAGCAGATGGTCGCGATCGCGCGCGCGCTCATGGCGAACCCGGTGCTCTTGCTGATGGACGAACCGTCGGAAGGCCTGGCGCCGCTGATCGTGCGCGATCTGGAACGCACGATGAACCGGCTGAAGGAGACGGGGCTGGCGATCGTGCTCGTGGAGCAGAATCTGCCGCTGGCGCTGGCGGTCGCGGATACCGCGTACATCATCAGCAAAGGACGCGTCGTCTTCGACGGCGATCCGAACATCATTCGAAGCGACGCTGGAGTGCGCACCACATACCTGGGGATCTAGAAAAGCTCGTACCACGACCGAACGGAGGGACCATCGCGATGAAGATGTCCACCAGAGCGAAGACGGCGGCGCTCGCCGCGGCGCTCGCGATTCTGTCGGCGACGACGCCGTCGCCGTCACGTTCCGCCGACGCCGGTCCGATCAAGGTGGCGCTGCTCGCGCCGACCTCGGGCTCCGCCGCCGCCGCAGGCCACGACATGGTCGCGGGCTGGACGCTGTATTGGAAGGAGCACAACGATAAGGTCGCGGGGCGCACCGTGCAGACGACGGTGTACGACACGGCGTCGAATGCCGCGCATGCGCTCGACCAAGCGCGCCACGCGATCGAGCAAGACGGCGCGCAGATCGTGGTCGGCCCGTATCTCGCGAACGAAGGGCTGGCGGTCGCGCCGTATACCGTCCAGCATCGCGTCCCGCTGTTCTTGCCGACGGTCTCCGCCGACGATCTCTCGCAGCGGCAGGCCAACGCGTTCGTGATCAAGGTCGCCGGTTGGACGTCGAGCCTGACGACGCACCCGGCGGGCGAATGGGCGTACGAGCAAGGCCATCGCAAGATGGTGACGCTGGCGAACAGCTACGCGTTCGGCTACGAAAACGCCGGCGGCTTCGCGCAGACGTTCACGCAAAAAGGCGGCAAGATCGCCGATCAGATCTGGGCGCCGCTCGGCACGGCCGACTACTCGCCGTACATCTCGCGCGTCCAGGCGGCGGCACCCGACGCGCTGTTCGTCGAGATGGTCGGCGCGGACGCGGTGCACTTCCTCACGCAGTGGAGCCAACTCGGCCTCAAGTCGAAGATCCCGCTGATCGCCAACGAGACCACGACCGACCAGTCCAACATCCGGTCGCTCGCGCCCGAGATCGTCGATGGAATCACCAGCTTCGGACATTTCGCCGAAGGCCGCGACGCGCCGGCGACCCGCTCGTTCGTCGACAAGTACGTCAAAGCCGAAGGCGTGCTGCCTTCGTACATGGCGACTTCGTTCTACACCGCCGCCGGCTGGATCGCGCACGCGATCGAAGACCTCCACGGGAATACGAGCGATCCGGGCCCGCTGCTGCGCGCGGTGCGTGACATCAAGCTCGCCGAGTCGCCGTTCGGTCCGATGGTGCTCGACCAGTACGGCGCGCCGATCGAGAACGTCTACGTTCGCAAGGTCGTCGCGACGACCGGTGACGCGGCGAAGTACGCGAAGACGTGGAACGTCGTCGTGAAGACGTATCCGCGCGTGTCGCAGTTCTGGACGTGGAAGCCGGCCGACTATCTCAAGCAGCCCGTCTACTCGCCGAGCTATCAGGGGTACACGAAATGACGAACGTCAAACGGCTCGCCTGGCTCGCCGCGGCGAGCTTTGCGCTCGCGAGCGCCGGTGCGGAGACCCACGGCGCGAGCGCGCAAACGAAGACCTTCAAGATCGGGTTCCTCTACCCGGTCACGGGCGTGTTCGCCGCGCCGGGCAAGTACATGCAAGAAGGGCTCGAGCTCTATCTCAAAGAGCACAACAACACGCTGGGCGGGATGAAGGTCGAGGTCGACGTTGCGGACGATCAGGGCAACCCGTCGGTCGGGTTGACGCAGATCCGCAAGCTCGTCGAGCAGGATCACGTCGACGTCGTATTCGGTCCGCTCTCGGCCGCGGTCGGCTCGGCGCTCGTGCCGTACATCGAACAGCACAAGGTCGCCGCGGTCTACCCCATCGTGTCCTCGGACGACCTCACGCAGCGCACGCCGAGCGAGTACATCCTGCGCACGGAGTGGACGAGCAGCCAGCCGACGCACGTGCTCGGCGACTACGCGTACAAGACGCTCAAGTACCGCAAGGTCGCGACGATCGCGTACGACTTCAGCTTCGGCTGGGAGAGCCTGGGCGGTTTCATCGACACGTTCCAGCGCGACGGCGGCAAAGTCGTCAAGGAAGTGTGGACGCCGCTGGTGACGCCGGACTACTCGCCGTTCCTCTCGGCGCTGCCGCGCGACGTGGACGCGGTGATGTGCAGCTACTCCGGCGCGGCCGCGGTCAACTTCATCAAGCAGTACAAAGCCTTCGGCCTGAAGATGCCGCTGATCTGTCAGGGCAACACGACGGACGAGAGCACGCTGCAAGACAGTCCCGACGCCGCCGGCATGATCACCGCGCTGCAGTACACCGCTTCGCTGAAGTCGCCGGCGAACGACAAGTTCGTGGCGGCATACACGAAAGCGTACGGTCACGAACCGTCATACTACGCGGAAGGCACGTACGTCGGCGCGGAATATCTCGACCGCGGCCTCGCAGCCGTGCGCGGAAACATCGCCGATGCGGTCGCGTTCGTGAAGGCGATGCGCGCGGTGCGCATCACCGACGCACCGCGCGGTCCGGTACACCTCGACGACCGCGGCAACCCGGTGCAGAACATCTACATCCGGCGCGTCGAACGCCAGCCCACCGGCAGACTGGAGAACGTCGTGCTGCAGACGTATCCGAACGTGTCGCAGTTCTGGACGTACAACCCGGCGGAGTATCTGAAGCAGCCGGTCTACGACCGCACGCATCCGCCGTGTAACGCCTGCGGCGGCTAACGACGAGATGACCGCTACGGAGACGGTGCAGTAGCGGCAATCGCCCGGCAACAACCTGACATAACGCTGTCAACATTGCCGTGGTACGATCCTCGCGCAAGAAGGGGGTCGACATGCAGCTCGAGACGCGTCGCGCGTTCACCATCGTACCGGACGGGCCGTTCTCGTTGCGCGAGGCGGCCACGTTCGGCTTCGGCCAGCGCCTGGAGACCGCGTGGGACGGCGTGCTGCGGCTGGCGTTCTGCGTCGACGGCTACGCCGAGCACGCCGGCGTCGAGGTGCGGCAGGACGAACGCGGCGTGCATTGCGTCGTCGCCGGCGATGCCGACCTCGATGCGGTACGCCGTCAGGTCGAGCGGGTGCTGTCGCTCGATTACGACGGTGCGGCGTTCGCGCGCGTCGGCGACCGCGATCCGGTGATCGCGCGATTGTTCGGCGCGGCGCCCGGGCTGCGGCCGCCGCTCTTCTACTCGCCATACGAGGCCGCGGTGTGGGCGGTGTTGAGCGTGCGCCGCGTGCCGAAGCAGATGGACGCGGTGCGCCGGCGCCTCAGCGAAGCGCACGGCGCGACGTTCGAGCTCGCGGGCGAACGCGTCGCCGCGTTTCCAACGCCGGATCAGCTGCTCGTGGTCGATGCGTTCCCGGGGATTTCAGCGGACCGTTTGACGCGGATGCACGGCGTCGCGCGCGCCGCGTTGGACGGGCTGCTCGACGTATCGCGGATCCACAAGCTTGGTCCGGAAGCGGCGATGGCGGATCTGCAGCGCATCAACGGGATCGGCCCGTTCTACAGCGCGCTCATCGTCATTCGCGCGAGCGGTTTCGCGGACGTCCTGCCGCGCGACGAGCAGAAGGCGCTCGCGCTCGTCGGCGACCTCTACGGCCTCGGCGGACCCGCGACCGCCGAGCAGTTCGCGGAAATCGCGGAAGCGTGGCGCCCGTTTCGCACCTGGGCCGTCGTGCTGATCCGCGCGGCCGCGTCGCGGCTGACGCCGGCGGCTCGATAACCGAGCGCCGCCGGCGCGTCAGTCGAACGCGGCCGGTTTGGTGTCGTAGTGCGAGTATGCGACGCGCGACGAGCCGTCTTCGGCGAATTGCCGGCACGAGTCGATCGGCTTCGCGTAGACGTGCAGCGTCACCGCGCGCCCGTCGCACGCGCCGACGCGGTGCACCGAGAGGTGCCCGCTGCGCATGTCGATCTCGCCTTCGCGCAGCGTGCGCGTGCTGATGTGTCGCAGATCGCACGGCGCGTTTTCGAAGCCGTCCGGATACGACACGCGGAAGTTCTCGCACGTGATCGACCCCGTCTGCAGAACGAAAGCGCAATCGGAATCGGCGTGGTCGTGAATCGCCGAGCGCGCGTCCTTTTCCCAGCAGATAGCGATCAGCTCGAAGGCCGCGTCGCGGTGAACGAGATTGCGCGTGTAGCGGCCCGGGGCCCACGTGAGGTACGGGGCGAGGGTGCGTTCGTCGATGCGTACGCCGCGCAGCGTCCCGGCAACGCGCACCGGTTGCAGCACCTCGCCGAGCTCGCGCAGCGCGACGGCGAGGTCGTCGATCCCGTGGAGCGTGTTCAAGGCCCGATCCCTCCTCGGAGCGTTTTGATGCTGCTTACGCCAAGGCCCTCCTTCCGTAGCTGCGACATCGGGTCCGTGGGACGGGTTTGGCCCCGCGTGGCAATTCATTTGAGCGGCAGGGACGGAAAGGCGGCCGCTGCGAGCTACGTGTTGCAGTGAGCCGATCGTAGACCATCGTTGCGTTTCGGATGGAAAAGTGATCCGACGACAGGCAGCGGGTAATGTGAGGTCCCGAAGGAACTTCGGCTCGCCTCAGGAACCGGGTAGCAGCGCCCGGCGCCCGGTGTGGCAGATAGCTCGGTCGGTGGCGCGGCGTTCATAGCTCTTACGAAACCCACAGTGGTTGTGGTCGTTTGATCTGATGAACGCGAGCCGGCCGTTAGGGTTTTCCGTTGCTATTGACCGCAGATCACCTGCGGCTCAATTCGGGTGTGGTCATGCGCCGTCTCGTCCGCGCTCGTGGACCGCGACGCTCTAGCACATGCTTCATCCGAGGTGCAACGGATAAGGGAAGGGTGAACCTTGTCTTCGACTAGCGCATTCTCTAGGATAGCAATCGCAGTTCTCATCGGCATTTTGGTGGCGCAGCCGGCAATGGCAAGCCCCGCGCGGCGCGCCGCAAGCTCCGTAACCGTAACACCGAGGATCACACCAGGCCTGCTCGCGAAGGAATCGCTCCGGAACGCGCGCAACGCGCAGATTCAGGCTGAATCGCTCGTTATCGGTATTCGCGGTCTGCACCGCGCTGCGTTTCATGCGAACGTAGTCCGAAATACAAGGCCGAAATTGCTGAGTATCCGCGCGGGAAGCGCGGCGACGGTTCGGGGAAGGCTCGCTCCGACAATTGTTGTGAGCGTACTGAGTTATGGGTTATACGAGACCGACCCGGTCGCGATTACCAGACGGATCGACTACACTTACAACGCACAAGATGGGACGCTCCTCAACGAGACTGCCGTAATCGCCGACGAAGCGACTGCGAGGCAATTTGGTCTGCCGGTGTTGCAACGAGGGCGGAAGGTCAAATGAGAATCTTCAAATTAGCATTGCCTTTGTTCGTGATTCTGCTGGTGTCGGCGTGCAATCCGTTCACAGTCCTATTCGGAACTGGACCGCCGGCTGGCAACACTCCTGGGTCGTACTCAGCATTCGGTGTCGGACGATACTATCAAGGCACGCTGAACTTCTTTCCGATAATTTCACCGGACACAATCGCCGACGATTTTAAAGGCAGGGCGGACTTCTATCATTGGAGCGCCACAACGAACCTTCGAGATAATGATGTCAAGGCATCGAGCATGAGCGCATCTGCAGCAAGCAGCGACTTCCTGTTCTTTGCGGGACACGGCGATCCGGGGCTGATGGCCTTATATAATGGTGAAACGACGAATTCACCGCCTGACACAACCTCGTGGGGCCCGGGGCCGACGGATCATAGCTTTGCGAACAACATGAGCGGCTTTCCGGTGGGCGGCAAGTTGAAGTGGATCTTTGCATTTAGCTCCATGACAGCGGCGCCCCCCGCGTCGCTGTACCCGAACAACGCGGATTTGACGACAGACTGGTCTCCCGCGTTCGGTGGGAGCCTACACGGGATCTACGGCTTCGCAGTACGTCCGTTGGCAAATGGTAGCCGGTCGCCGGACGTCACCCTCTTAGACGCGACGAAATTCAACTCGCAGTTTCTGGCTCGAGCCATGACGGTAAACCCGATGGAAGGAATCCACTCATCCTGGATCCATGGGGCGAACGATGTCAGCAAGGGCGACCAAGTCGGTGTCTGGGAGGATGGCGCGAACTACGGAGACGAACTGGCAGCGGACAGCTCGGGTCTCAATATCCAGCCTGGCGGCGAAATCTGGTACTATTGGGTGGAGAAGGGGTTCGAGCACGATGAGTTCGTTGGTTCGCCCACGGCAATCGGTTCGGATACATTTTCGTTGCAGCCCGCGAGCCTGGCGCCAGAGCCGCTCAGCGACTCGGCCATGCTTTCGAACGCTCAACCGTATTTTGGCGATCCTGATACATATACGAACGACGGATCGGTATCGACGGCGACCAAGGGCGGCACTACGATCGTTCATGATCTCCGCACAGGGGGGTTGACCTTTCACGGTGTCGCGCAGATCAATCCGGCGGCATTCTCGCAGAATGATGCGTATTCGAGCGCGACCCAGGCAGTTCAGAGCTCGACGAACGGCATGCCCGGGGATGCGGTTCTGACTCGGGTCGACGTAAATTCGAAAATGGATGTAGCATCCGGGGGGACATCGATCATCGGGTACACATTTACATGGCGCCACGCTTCCCAGCCATTCGGCAATGACGCAATCAGCGTGACAATTGACGACGTGCGGAGCCAAGCGCGGCAGTGCACGGGCGGCTACGACACGTGGTACGATCAGATGGGGAGGCCGCACAGCTTCTGCTCAGGCTGGACGACCACGATCACCAACACACAAAACGTGTCATACATGTTTCGTATGTGGCGCACTCGGTCGGGCTCGTCCTCGCGGCAACCTCAATCACTCGGACAGCCGTCACTGACCGCAGCAACCGCGGCAGCGTCATTGCCCCCGAACACGTCGGTCTACGACTACCGTCCCGGATTCTGGACGGGAACCTTCAACGATCCCACAAACAACGTCGCGGTACCAGCGTGGGTCTTCACGCTCGTCGACGGCACGCAAATCTACGTTGACGCCTATAGCGGCGCGCTCCTCCAGGCGATAAAGTCGTAACGACCCTCTCGATACAGTCACCTTGAAGAAGGCTGCAATATGCAAACATGGATATCTGTCGCGCTGGCAGGGTGTATCATCCTCGTAATGCCGCCTCTTCAAGGTGATGGCGCGCCTATGCATAGCGCGCCCGCACCGCAAAAATTCGCCGCGCCGCTGGCTGCGCGCCTGATCGTGGGCGAACGGCCTGTCGACGTCATCTCACCTGCCGGCTTCGCCAGTAGCCTGTGCAGCCTTGCGCCCGCGACCAGTGAGAATGCCAAGCGGCAGCTCTTCACAGCGTCGGGTATCAGGTGCGAACACTTTCGTGACTATTCACCGACTGGGATTTGGCTGCAACAGGGAGCCAAATACGATCCTGAAGTGCTGCGAGCGCTTCGGTTACATGCGGCGGTCTTTCAAGGGCAGCCACCGTTCAACGCCGCAATTGCCGAATGGTCGCAAAGTCACGGCAACGTACCCATTCACATCGACCAGCCGATCAAGTTTGCTTCCGTTAGCGCCTTGGCCTACTCAACTACCTGGGAGTTCGTCGTTCTTCGCTCAGCTTCGCGGTCGGCGAGGTTTTACGGCCGCGATCGCTCTTCGACCGTGACCTTCATTAGCGGTATCGGGGCGACGGTCCAGCGCGAGGCAGCATGCGAGCGCACGAGTATTTCGCTCGAATTCGGCGGCACCCTTCGTCTGTCGAAAGTCAGTCATGGCAGAGTCGACACGGCGCTGAGCTGTCTGACCCTCTCGTATCTGAGAAGCCGCATTGTCGATGCTCGTTTCGTGCTGCCGCGTATCAGCGTGAGCGGACAGAGCGATTTCACGCAGGCTTTCAAGCGACTGGGTGCCAGCGACATTTTCACGGGGTCGAAGAACCCGTTTCCGAGGCTTTCCCCGGGCTTGGCGCTCGATAAAATTTTGCAATCGACCGAGTTCCGGATCGACGAAGCGGGTGTCGGCGTCCGAGCTTCGACGGCGGCCTATGCCGAGCTTGGAATCCCACATCCGAAGCTGCAGGTGTCGTTCAATGTCCCTTTCGTCTTCGAGGTGTTGGACGGCAGACGTGCGCCGGTGGCGCTTGGATTGATCAATGACTTGTAGGCGGAGGGCTATTGTTGCGAGCGCCTTGTCCGCAATATTTTTGTGCCTTACCGCGCACGTCAGCGAGGCAGCCGTCGGCGCGACGCTCGCGAGTTTGAGTGTCAGCCAGTTGAATCCGAACGTCGTGCGCGCGCAACTCGACTTCGTTCCCCAAACGCCGCAGTATCGCATCGATGGTACGGGAACCCGGAGGATCGCGATACAGTTCTTCGCGACCACGAAGCGACCGGGGCTCAACAGTATCTCCGGCGGCGCGGCGATGATACGCGGTATTGACATCGTTCAGAGCGGCACAACGGTGACACTCGTCGTTACAGCTGACGATCCGCTATCCGTAAACGTAACCCCGGCACCGCAATCATTTGTCGTGTTCTTATCGATCGATGATAAGAGCCGCACGGCGCCTGCGGTGACGGCCCCCTCGTCCTCTGCTGTTGAAGTAAGCATGCTGCGTTTGAAATATGCAGACGTCAACGAAGTCGCGGGCCTTCTCGGAGCAGCGAATCTGGCCGATCCGTTTGGTGGTCTCACGAGCGGTCCCCAGTTCAACGGCTCTCCCCTGGGCAATGGGCTCGGAGGTCTGAACGCCGGTCAGAGTCTGACGACGCTTCCGACGCAGCAGCTCTCCTCCCTGCCGCAAGCGGGGATCCGCATTTCTGACGTCGTTTCGATCGACCGGAGGCTGAACGCAGTCATTTTGAGCGGGTCGGCGTCTGTAACGGAGCCACTGAAAAAGCTCATCGGGCTCGTGGACACACCGGTCAGCAGTGTTTTTCTGGAAGTATCGGTAGTCGAATTGACGGAGTCAGCCGCTCGTGACGTCGGCATCGACTTTTCTAGCGGGGGATCATTGGCGAGTGCGGCTCTGAGTGCAAAAAGCTTCTCGCAACCGAGCGGAACGGTATCGCTTCAGAGCGCGATATATGGTCAAGTACAGAAAGGTCAGGGGCGCATCATCGCGCGGCCGACCGTGCTTGCCCAGAGCGGCACTCCGGCGTCCATCAACACCGGGGATGCTATCCCCATCTTTACAAACATCGCTTTCCCCGCGACCGGCTCAACGATCGTGCAGCAGCAAGTGCAATACGTCAACGTCGGCGTGAACCTGCAGATCGTCGCGACAGTCGATGTGGACAACGGCGTGCACGCTCGTGTCATAGCGAACGTCTCGTCGGTCACCGGGTTCGTCCAGGGTGTTCCACAGATCAGCCAGCGACAAGCGTCGACGCTTGCGGACCTGAAAGACCGGCAGTCGTTGGTTATTGGCGGTTTGGTGCAGGAGAATGAGTTGAACAATTCGGCGCGCGTGCCTGTTCTCTCATCGATCCCCGTGGTCGGGGGGCTTTTTCGCGTGCGGCACGACCGCAGCCAGAGGACCTTCCTATATATCGTTATCACGCCCACTTTATTGACGCGCACGGGGACGTAAGCACGCGCTCCACGATGCGGGTCCACGGGACTTGCCCCTCGAGCCGTCCCATACTTGGAGGATCAGATGCGGCCCCTCCCACGGGCGCTCCTTCGGAGGAGCCGCCTCGCCCGGGCCGGGAGTACCGGCTCGGAGGTCACCCGATTGGTTCAGGAACTCGCTCGCACGATCCGCGCGCCGCGCGGGACCACACTGCGTGCACGCAGCTGGCAGACCGAAGCCGCGCTGCGGATGCTGATGAACAACCTCGATCCCGACGTCGCCGAACGGCCGGACGACCTCGTCGTGTACGGGGGCATCGGCAAGGCCGCGCGCGACTGGCCGTCGTTCGACCGCATCGTCGCGGAGCTCGAGCGCCTCGGTGACGACGAAACGCTCGCGATCCAGTCCGGCAAGCCCGTCGGCGTGTTTCGCTCGCATGCCGATGCGCCGCGCGTCGTGCTGGCCAATTCGAACCTCGTGCCGCGCTGGGCGACCTGGGAGCATTTCCACGAGCTCGACCGCAAAGGCCTGATGATGTACGGCCAGATGACGGCCGGCTCTTGGATCTACATCGGCTCGCAAGGAATCGTGCAGGGGACGTTCGAGACGTTCGCCGAGCTTGGCCGCAAGCATTACGGCGGCGACCTCGCGGGCAAATGGATTCTTACCGCGGGACTCGGCGGGATGGGCGGCGCGCAGCCGCTCGCCGCGACGATGGCCGGTGCGTCGATGCTCGCGATCGAGTGCGATCCCACGCGCATCGAGAAACGGCTGCAGACGCGCTACCTCGACAAGCGCGCGGACTCGCTGGACGCAGCGCTCGCGATGATCGACGAATCCAAGCGGACGAAGATTCCGGTGTCGGTCGGCGTCGTCGGCAACGCCGCGGAGATCGTGCCCGAACTGGTGCGGCGCGGCGTGCGGCCGGACGCGGTGACGGACCAGACGTCGGCGCACGATCCGGTGAACGGCTACCTCCCCGCGGGCTGGACGCTGGAGCGCTGGCGCGAGCAGCGCGAACGCGATCCGAACGGTGTCGCCGAGGCGGCAAAGCGTTCGATGGTGGAGCACGTCGAGGCGATGCTCGCGTTCCACCGCATGGGCGTGCCGACGTTCGATTACGGCAACAACCTGCGCCAGATGGCATTCGACACCGGATTGAACGACGCGTTTGCGTTCCCGGGCTTCGTGCCGGCGTACATCCGGCCGCTGTTCTGCCGCGGCATCGGACCGTTCCGCTGGGTGGCGCTGTCGGGCGACCCCGACGACATCGCGAAGACCGACGCCAAAGTGAAGGAGCTGCTGCCGGACGACAAGCACCTGCACCGCTGGCTCGACATGGCGCACGAGCGCATCGCGTTCCAAGGCCTGCCCGCACGCATCTGCTGGATCGGTTTAGGTGACCGCGATCGCGTCGGCCTCGCGTTCAACGCGATGGTCGCGAGCGGCGAATTGAAAGCGCCGATCGTCATCGGGCGCGATCATCTCGACAGCGGCAGCGTCGCGTCGCCGAACCGCGAGACCGAAGCGATGCGCGACGGCAGCGACGCGGTCAGCGACTGGCCGCTGCTCAACGCGATGCTCAACGTCGCGGGCGGCGCGACGTGGGTGTCGATCCATCACGGCGGCGGCGTCGGGATCGGGTTCTCGCAGCACGCCGGCGTCGTGATCGTCGCCGACGGGACGGAAGCGGCGGCGAAGCGCATCGCGCGCGTGCTGTGGAACGATCCTGCCAGCGGCGTCGCACGCCACGCCGACGCGGGTTACGAGGACGCGCTCGCCGCCGCGCGCGAGCACGGGCTGCGCCTGCCGATGCACCTCGGGTGAGGGCGACGATATCGCTGCGCGCAGGCGAGCTGCGCGCGGCCGACGTGCGCGCGTTGCTGTGCAACGACGCGGCGCTCGCGCTCGACCCAGGCGCGCGCGCAGCGGTCGACCGCGCGGCCGCCGTCGTCGCGAACATCGCGGCGCAAGATGCCAGCGTGTACGGCGTCAACACCGGGTTCGGCAAACTCGCGCAAACGCGCATCCCGCGCGAGAAGCTCGCCGACTTGCAGCGCAACCTCGTCATATCGCACGCGTGCGGCGTCGGGCCGCTGCTGCCGCGCGACGTCGTGCGGCTGGTGCTCGCGCTCAAGGTGAACTCGCTCGCGCGCGGTTATTCCGGCGTGCGCTGGACCGTCGTCGAAACGCTGCTCGCATGTCTCGAGCGTGACGTGCTCCCTGCTATCCCGGGTCAAGGCTCGGTCGGCGCGTCTGGCGATCTCGCGCCGCTCGCGCACCTCGCCGCCGCGCTCATCGGCGTCGGGGACGCGGTGGCCGGCGGCCGGCGATTACCGGCGACCGAGGCGTTGGACGCCGCCGGGCTCGCACTGCTTGAGCTGGGACCGAAGGAAGGGCTCGCGCTGCTCAACGGCACGCAGGTGTCGACCGCGCTCGCGTTGCGCGGGCTGATCGGCGCGGAGGACGTGCTCGCCGCGTCGCTCGTCGCCGGCGCGCTGACGATCGAAGCGGCGCTCGGCAGCGTGACGCCGTTCGACGCGCGCATCCACGCGGTGCGCGGGCACGCGTCGCAAAGTGATGTCGCCGCCGCGGTGCTCCGCCTGATCGAAGGCAGCGAGATCAACGAATCGCACCGCGACTGCGGGCGCGTCCAAGATCCGTATAGCTTGCGGTGCATCCCGCAGGTACTCGGCGCATGTCTGCGCACGCTGCGGGACGCCGCCGCGATCCTCGTCGACGAAGCGAACGCGGTGTCCGACAACCCGCTCGTGTTTCCCGACACCGGCGACGTGATCTCGGGCGGCAACTTCCATGCCGAGCCGGTGGCGCTCGTGGCCGATGCGCTGGCTGTCGCGATTGCCGAGATCGGCAACATCAGCGAACGTCGCTGCGCGCTGCTCGTCGATCCGACGTTCAGCCAGCTGCCGGCGTTCCTTGCCACCGATCCCGGGCTCGAGTCGGGGTACATGATCGCGCAGGTCACCGCCGCGGCGCTCGCGTCGGAGAACAAAGGCCTCGCGCACCCGGCGAGCGTCGACAGCATCCCGACGTCGGCGGGACAAGAAGATCACGTCAGCATGGCGACGCACGCCGCGCGCCGGCTCGACGATATGCTGCGCAACGCCGCGAACATCGTCGCCGTCGAGTTGCTGTCGGCCGCGCGCGGGATCGCGTTCCGCCGCCCGCTGCGCACGTCGGCCACGCTCGAAGCGGTGCTCGCCGAGATCGCACCGGACGGCGGCGGCACGGGTGACCGCTATCTCTCGCCCGAGATCGAACGCGTCGCCGCGCTCGTGCGCGCGGGCCGCTTCACGCCGCTGCTCGCGGAGCTGTTCCCGACGACCGCGCGTTAGCCGCTGTGTTCCGTTTCGCGGTCTAGGCGCGCGATGAATTCGCGGTCGATCTCGTTGCTGCGCAGGGCGCGCCGTGCCGGTTCGACGAGGAGCTCGCGGAGCTCGCGGAGCGAGTACTCCTGGCCCGCTTCGAGGAAATACGGCGCGGGTGCGACCGGCACGTAATGGGCGTCGCCGCCGGCGGGCGCATCTTCGCGCACGAACCACAACGCCGTGAGCATGAGCGACGGAACGCGCAGCAAGCGCACTCCGAAACCACGGTCGCGCCGCGCCTCGATCTCGTCGTGCATCGTGCGCAGCTCGAGTTGCAAACGCGAGGGTTCGTCGCCCGGCGCTGGATCGACCGAGAGCGAAAATTCCGGAAGGCATTCCGCGGCTTGCGGGTCTTCGCCGGCAGCGAGCGGTGCGGGACCGATGAAGTAGACGTCGAGGTTCAACGCGCTTCTCGTTCGGCGCGCATGGTGCGATAACCGCTTTTCATCGTCGCCGAACCGGTCGTACAAGAATGAGATCGCCGCATCAGGTTGCGAGCGTGGCGGACGCGTGAGGATCGTGTAGATCCAGCGGCCGCCGGCTTCATAGTGGTTCGTGAAGTCATGCGCGCCGAGCGACTTGGTATGCGGCCCGTACCACGGATCGGAATAACCGATCAGCCGTTCTGCGACGTCGACCGCGGTAACCGCCAGAGCGTGCACGGTCCCATCGGGAAACCGCATCAGCGCGACGACGGGCCGGTCGCGGTCCAGCTCGCGGTGCAGCGTCGCCAGCTGGATGGGGCGGCGGAACGGCGGCGGCGCGTAGACGCCGAAATGGCGTAACACGCCGTCGACCTCGTGCGCGACGTCGCAGCGCGTGGACCGCTCGTCCCCATCGCAGCAGCTTTCCGTCTGGCGGAGAAAATGTGTCGCGTAACGGCATTGCGGGAGTGCGGGTCCGCCGTAGTAGTCCACGATCCCCTTGGCCGTCGCGGCCCAGCACCATTTCAGGCCGATTTGGCGCTCCAGCACTAAATCGAGCGCCGCATCCCACACCCGAGCGGCATCCCGCACCCGATCCATCACGGCGGGCGGTGCCCCGCCGGCGCGCGGATCATGCGCGCACGACAGGTGGCTCGGCCCGGCTATCGGAAGCCGCGCCGGAACTCATGAGCGACGTTTTCGAGCTTCAGCGCGGCGACGCGACCGCTGCTCGTCAGCGCGCCGCACGCCGGCACGCTGCCGCTCGTCGAGGCCCGACCGGAGGCCCTCCCTGACCGCTACTTCTTCGCCGGCGGCGGTGCGGCGGACGCCAGCGCGAACACGCGCGAGCGGTGCGGCCGCGCGTCGTCCGCTTGGAGCAGCACGCCTTTCGCGGGCGGGATCGGCGGCAGCAGCGGCTCGTCGGAGCCCACGATCCGAATCTGCCACGGCAGGTCGCGCATCGGGATGACCACGTGCACGAGCGTCGTCGCGCGCGAGCGCTTGAGCCTTTTGAGCAGGTCGTCGAGCTCGGCGAACGTCTCGACGCATTCGAACGCGCAGTTGAACGCTTTCGCAAGCGCCGCGTAGTCCCACTGGTCGAGCACGTTGTACGCCTTGGGCGGGTTGGGCGGTTGGGTGAAGAACGTGACGTCGACGAGGGCTTGTTCGATCCCGTAGATGTCGTTGTTCATCAGGAACACGATGGTGGGCTGCTTCAAGCGCGCCATCGGCGCCAACGCCTGCGCGATCTGCTGGAATCCGCCGTCGCCGGCGAACACGACGAGCCGCTTCTTGGGGTTCGCGGCGGCGATCCCGATCGAGCCCGGCGTCGCGTACCCGATCGAGCCCCAGGCGGCTTGCGAATAGTATTGGTTCTTTGCGACGTGCAGCGAGCCGGAGACGTACATGGAGTTGCTCTCGTCGGCGACGAGGATCATGTCGTCGTCGATGAAGTTCTGCATGCGGTCGAAGAAGAAGCCTTCGAACGTGATCGTGTCCTTCGGCTTGGTCTTGGGGGCCTCGACGCGAGTTGCCCGGCGATGCTTGGCGACGGCACCGTCGCGCCGGAGCCGCGCGCGCAGTGCGGGCAAATAGCGCTCGAGCGGGACGTTCGCATAGGTACTGTAGCCGACGCGCACGCTGCTCGCGCCGCCCAGGATCATGCGCGTGAAGTCGACCCCCACGACGCCCGCGTAGTCGTCCGTCATGATGACGCCGAGGCCGAGGATACAGTCCGCCTCTTCGACGGCCCGGCGCGTCTGCGGCTCCGCCGACGGGCCGTCGTACGTTCCGACGAAGCCCGGGAAATCTTCCGACACGATCGACTTCCCGAGCAGCGACGTCGTGAACGACAGGCCCGTGTCGCGGATGAACGCCTCGAACTCGTCGATGAGGTGATAGCGCCCGATCAGCACGTCGGTCCACACGATCGGCTTCTTCGCGCGGCGCAGGTGCTCGGCCGTGCGTTCCACGGCTTCGGCGAGTGCGGCCTCGTCGCAGAAGAACGTCTCGCGTGCGATCTTGCCCACGGGCGCGGCGCACCGCGTTGCCCACATGTTCTTGAGCGCTTCGATGTACACGGGCCGCGAGCGCGAGATCGCCGCGCTCAGCGCCGCGTCGATCTTCGCGGGCGCCGTCGCGGCGTCGTCGATAATGATCGCTTCCGTGGTGACGTTGGCGTACACGTCGCGGTCGGCGCCGAAGTTTCCGGTGGCGTGGTGGTACAGGACGCCTTGCAGGTCGGCCTGCGCGCGCTGCGCCTGCGAGGGGCTGCCGTTGATGATGACGACCGGCAAATGCTCGACGTACGAGCCCGCGACGGCGTTCACCGCGCTGAACGATCCGACGCCGTACGTTACCGCGAACGCGCCGATCCCGCGGGAGCGCGCGTAGCCGTCGGCCGCGTAGCCGGCGATCTGCTCGTTCGGCATCGGGACCAAGTCGATCGCATTCGCCGCGAGCACTTGATCCATGAACGGCGTGACGTAGTCGCCGGGTACGGCGAACAGCTTGTCGACGCCGAGCTCGCGCAGCCGCTGCGCGATGTAGAGCGAGACGTTCATCGGTGCAGCCTTCTTTGGCACGATCTTCGCGGAAAAGTCGGGCTCTGCCACACGCACCACCACATCAGAGCAACGAAAGGACCCGCTCTGTTGGCTTAGGGAGCGCCGACTCCTTGTGCGCCGGCGCCGACGGCGTGCCCGCCGACGACCACGCCCGCGCACGGGCTCGCGCCGAGCCAGTAACAAAGCTCGGCCGGCGAGCCCACGTCCCAGAACGCGAGGTCGCAGCGCGCACCGGCGCGCAGTTCGCCGCGGTCGGCGAGCCCGAGCGCGCGCGCCGCATTGCGCGTCACCGCGACGACGCTTTCTTCCGGCGTCAGGTCGAACAGCACGCATCCGAGGTTCATCACCACCGGCAGCGCGAGCACCGGCGACGTGCCGGGATTGCAGTCGGTCGCGAGCGCGATCGGCACGCCGTGCGCGCGCAGCAGCGTCACGGGCGGCTTTACGGTTTCCCGCAAATAATGATACGCGCCGGGCAGCAGCACGGCGACGGTTCCCGCGCGCGCCAGCGCTTCGACGCCGGCCGCGCCGGTGTGCTCGAGGTGATCGGCCGACAGCGCGCCGTGGTGCGCGGCGAGGGCGGCCGCACCGGTGTCGGCGATCTGGTCGGCGTGCACCTTCACCGCGATGCCGAGCCGCCGCGCTGCGTCGAGCACGCGCGCGGACTCACCGGCCGAGAAGGCGATCGTGTCGCAGAAGACGTCGACCGCGTCGGCGAGCCCTTCGCGCGCGACGCGGGGCAGCATCACGTCGCACACGAGCGCGACGTACTCGTCGCGGCGCTCGGCATAGTCCGGCGGCACGACGTGCGCGCCGAGGAACGTCGTGCGCACGCTGATCCCGAGCTCGCTGCCGAGGCGCCGCGCGACGCGCAGCATCCGCAGCTCGGTCTCGACGTCGAGACCGTAACCGGATTTGATCTCGACCGTCGTCGTGCCGTTCGCGATCATCGTGTGCAGCCGCCGCGCAGCGTCGCGAAACAACGTCTCCTCGTCGGCTTTCCGCGTCATCGCGACGGTGTGCGCGATCCCGCTGCCGCCGCTCGCCGCCGCCACGTAGCTCTCGCCCGCGACGCGGCGCTCGAAATCGCCGACGCGGTCGCCGCCGAACACGAGGTGCGTGTGCGGGTCGACGAGCCCCGGGGTGATCCAGCGCCCGCGCGCGTCGATCACGCGCGCCGCGAGCCGTTCGGACGCGGCGGGCAGCTCCGCGCGGGAACCGACCCACGCGATCGCACCGTCGCGCGCCGCGAGCGCACCGTCGGCGATCGCGCCGTAGGCCACGCCGCCTGAAGTCATCGTCGCGAGCCGTGCGTTCACCCACAGCGTGTCGAAGCCGCCGGGCGCGAACGCCGCTTCGCCGTTCGTCAATCCTGCGCCCCGGCCGCCTTCTGGCGCACCATCGCGCGCTGGTACCACAGCGACACCGCGACGAGCACGACGCCCACCACGAAGAAGGACAGGATGCGGTACATCACGATGAGCGACGCGAGATCGACGACGAACACCTTGATGATCGTGCAGCCGAAGAGGATGAACGCCAGCCAGCGCAGCAGCGGCCGGCGCCGCGACATCCCTACCGCGAACAGCGCCGTCGCGTAGACCGTCCAGATCGCGGACAGTCCGAACTGCGCCTCGTTCGCGAGGTCGTCGAACCCTTTGGGCCCGCCGAGGAGGTCGACGCACTCGCGCGACAGCGCCGCGAGCGCGACGAAGTTCCAGGCGACGATCGCGGCGTTGCGCCAACCGCGCTCCGCGCGCGTTTCGGTCCCCGACGCAGCAAAGCGCGACAGCGCGAACCCGAGCGCCGCGAGATACACCGCGAAACCCAGCGAGAGCGGATTGAAGAGCGTGCGGTGCGGCGGATCCGTCGCGCCTTGGTCCAAGATCGCGAAGCCGGTGGCGACGAAGATCGCCGCGCCCGCCAGGAGCACCCAGCGGTCGCCGTTGCGCGCGCCGATCGCGACGAGCAGCGCCGCCTCCACCGCGAACAGGTCGATTCGCGAGGTCGAATGGAACAGCGCGGGGATCGCGAGCGTCACGGACGCCGCGCCGAGATACGCGTACGCGAGCTGCATGTGGCGCTGCAGCGCGGGGATGCGCGTCGCGGCGAGCAGCGCGGCGGCGAGCGCGAGCAGGATGATGCCGAGCGTGGTCTGCTTGGCGTCGTACAGCAGCTCCAGCACGAAGACGTACATGACGACATCGCTGGCGAGCAGCACGACGCGCGCGTTCGACGCGACGCCGTCGCGCAGCGCGCCGAGCGTGAACGCGGCCGCGGACAGCGCGAAGAACAGCGTCGCGACCAGCGCGCAATCGGAGTCGCGCCAATGCCGTGCCGAGTCGACCGCGAACGCCGGGGCGTAGCACACCAGCGCGACGAACGTGAGCGCTTCGACGAAGCGGAACGACGATCGAACGCTCACCCACAGCATCGCGCCGGCGAGAACGAGCAAGTACGCGGCGAGCACGGCGCGGTCCGGCGCCCCGTTCGCCAGCAGCACGGGGGTGATGAAGCCCCCGAACATTCCCATCAGCGCGAGGCGTTCGGAGCGCCGCGTGCTCGCAAGCAGGCTCAACGCTGCCGTCACGGCGATCATCGCGGCGAACACCGCGGGCCGCGGTACGTGCAGCTGCGGAAACTTCGCGACCGCCGCCCACAGCGAGAGGTAGAGGATCCCCGCGCCGAGCCCGATCAGCCCTTCGGCGAGGAACGTGTACTCCGCGCTGATGCGCCGCGCGGCGACCAGCATGAGCGCGGAGCCGACGACCAGCCCGAGGACGATGCGTTCGAGCGGCCCGATCCAGCCGTTGCGGAACGCCTGGTCGAGAAAGAAGGCGGCGGCGAGCAGCACCAGCAGCAGCCCGGCGATCGGCATCGCGCGCCCGGCGAGCAGCGTCTCGAACGATCCGCGCGCGGGCCGCTCCCGTCGCTCGGCGTCGGCGTCGTCGGCGGCCGGCGTACCCGGGATCGGCTGCCCGAACATCTGCTGGTACGTCGGCCACGCAGGATCGGGCCACGGCGCGACCGGTTCCGGCGCGGCCGCGTCGGGCGGCGGTTCCGGGGCCGGCGGTTTCGGGGCCGGCGCCGCTTGCGCGACCACGTTGGATGCGTCGAGCTCGGCGCGCAAGCCGCGCACCGAGTTCTCCAAGTCGCGCACGCGCGCGTCCAGCCGCTCGTAGAAGTCGGAGTTCACGTCCAGCCCAGGATTCAGCCGCGAACGCGGCGCTTCATCTATTCGATGCGGCTCTTCGCGCGCCAAGCGTTCCTCCCCGGCGGCTGGGCGCCCGACGTCGCGCTCGACGTCGCGCCGGACGGCACGCTGGTGGACGTGCGCGCCGGCGCCCCTGCCGGCGACGCGGACGTCCTCGACGGACCCGTCGTGCCTGGGCTGCCGAACCTGCACTCGCACGCGTTCCAGCGCATGATGGCCGGCAGCGCGGAGCGGCGTGTCTCGGGCGAGGACGACTTCTGGTCGTGGCGCGAAGCGATGTACGCGCTCGCGACGACGCTCGAGCCCGATGCGCTGTACTCGATCGCGCTCGGCGTCTACCGCGCGATGCTCGCCGCGGGATATACCGCGGTCGCCGAGTTCCACTACCTGCACCGCACCCCGCGCGGCGCGTGGTACGCCGACAAGGCCGCGACGTCGCGTGCGCTCATCGCCGCGGCGAAGGACGCGGGCATCGCGATCTGTCTCTTGCCCGCGTTGTACGCGCACGGCGACGCCGGCGGCGCGCCGTTGCACGAGCGCCAGCGCCGCTTTGCGACGAGCGCCGGCGACGTGCTGGAGATCGCCGCGGCGCTGCGCGCCGATCACGCGAACGATCCCGACGTCGTCATCGGCGTTTGCGCCCACTCGCTGCGAGCCGTCACGCCGCGCGAGCTGCGCGCGCTCGTCGACGACTCGCCGCGCGACGTGCCCGTGCATCTGCACGCCGCGGAGCAGACGCGCGAGGTCGACGCCGTGCGCGCGGCGCTCGGCGCGCGGCCGGTGGCGTGGCTGCTGGCGAATCACGACGTCGGTGCGCGCTGGTGCCTCGTGCACGCGACGCACCTCGACGACGCTGAGCGCGACGCGCTCGCGCGCAGCGGCGCCGTCGCCGGCCTCTGTCCTACGACCGAGGCGAACCTCGGCGACGGGATCTTTTCGCTTGCGCCGTACCTTGCGGCCGGCGGCGCGATCGGGATCGGCTCGGACAGCAACGTTTCCATCGCGCCCGCCGAGGAGCTGCGCTGGCTCGAATACGGTCAGCGCCTTGCGACGCGGCGACGTATCGTAGCGGCGGCCGCCGCCGGCGCGTCGTGCGGCGAGACGCTGTACGCGCATGCGGCGCGCGGCGGCGCGCAAGCCTGTGGTTTGCGCGCGGGCACGCTCGCGCCGGGCAACCGCGCCGACCTGATCGTGCTCGACGACCGTGTCTTGCCGCTCGCGGGCGCGCCGCCCGGCGAGCTCCTGGACCGCTACGTGTTCGCTTCGGATCGAGTGGCGCCGCGTCACGTCATGGTGCGCGGCCGCTGGCGCGTGCGCGACGGTGTTTCGACGGGCTGAGTTTTGCGTTCACGTTCTTTCTGCGACCGTTGCGGAAACGGTTCCATGTCGAGCTTTCAATCGAACCTGACGCGCACTGGGACCTAGTCGGTCTCACCGACGCTGTTGCTCGTGCCGACGAGGTGCGTCGCGCGAACGCATGCAATACAAGGTGAGTGAACTCGCTGTCGCTTCACGGGTGGAAGCGTTGAGCGTCGTGGGAGCGCGGCCGAAAGCGCGCCGCTCCACGGCGCGCACCGCTCTGCGCGACGCACGGGATGCATGGTTTGCCGGAGACTGGGAGCGTGCGATCGCGCTGCTGGGAAGCGCCGAGCTGCACGAACGCGCCGAGCGCGTCGAGGCGGCGTTTCTGCTTGCCCGCGCCGCGTTGCGCGCGGGCCAACCGGCGCGGGCGCTGCTCGCGCTCGACGACGCCGCTGAGCTCGCCGACGGCGCCGACGAGCGCGTGACCGCGGCGATGCTGCGCGGCACGACGTTGGTGCGGTTGGGCCGCGCGGACGAGGGGTTGCCGTTGCTCGAGCGCGCCGCGGCCGACGGCGCGAACGCGCACCATGCCGTGCGCGCGGAGGCCGGCTACGAACTCGCGCTGGCGTACTACGCCGCGAACCGGCTCGATGACGCGGAGGCCGCGCTCGACGCGCACGCGGATCCCGAAGCCGGCATCATCCACGCGCGTGCGTTCGAGCTGTACGGCTGGATCGAAGTGCGTCGCGAACGCTATCCGATCGCCGCGCGGCACTTCCTCGACGCGCTCGAGGTGCTGCGCACGACGTCGCATCGCGATGCGCTCATGGTCGCGTCGCTCTTGCACGGCATGACCGGGATCGCGCTCGACACGCTCGACCTCAAGCTGTTCGCGCGCGTGCGCGCCGACGTCGATGCAATGACGTCGTCGAAGGAATCGCAGACTCGCTGGTTCGCCATCCGCCGCGACCGCGCGTTCGTCGAACTGCTCGAAGGCAACGCCGGCGAAGCATTTGAGGTCGCGGATGAAACGCTGCTCGCGTCGACTGCCGGCGCGCAGCGCGTCGGCGCGCTCGTCACCATGGCGCGCGTCGTGCGCGCGGCCGGCGACACGTTCACGCCGGAACGTCTCGTGCACAAGGCCGCGGCAAGCGCGGCCGACGTCGACTGGGGCGTGACCGGCGCCGAGGATCGCGCCGCGCTGCTCGCGCTGATCCGCGACGTGGCGGAGATCGACACCGCGACCGCTGCGGCCCTGTCGGCGCTGTACCACTCGCTCCCCGCGCCGAGTGCGCCGGCGGGGCTCCTGGACGTGCAGCCGCGGCTCGACGCGCTCGAGGACGTCGCGCACGCCGCCCTCGCGCGCGGTCGCGGCGATACCACCGAAGCGCTCAAACGCCTGCGCTCGGCGGTCGCGGTGTGGCGCCGGCTGGGCGACCGCTTCGACGAGGCGGTCGCGCTGCTCGCGCTCGCCGAAATCGCGCCGGGCGGTGAATCACTCCAGCGCGTCGACGAGCTCACGCGTGTCGTCCCGCGCTCCTGGCTGCGGCGGCGTTACGCAGCACTCGCCGAGCGCGCGCGCGGCGTCGAACAGCTCAGCCCCGCGGAGCGCCGCGTGATGCTCGCGATCTGCGAGGGCCGCTCGACGGCGGAGATCGCGGAGCGGTTCGGGCGCAGCAAGAACACGATCCGCAATCAGACCCGCCGCGTCTACGAGGTGATGGACGTTCGGACGCGCTCTGCGCTCGTGTCGAAGTGCGCCGCAATGGGGATCATCGGCGGCGTCTCGTGATCCCGTAGCCGGCGCACGAGTTCAGCGCGACGCCGGTCCCGGCGTCGGATGCGCCGGTAAGATCAGCGGCGCGCGCGGTGGCTGCGTGAAGTCGAAGTCGCGGCTGAGCTCGCCGAGCGCCGGCGCGTTCTCGCGCACGCCCGGCCGCGGATCGGGCCGGCCGTCGGTTTTTGGATCGAGGCGCGCGCCGCCGAGGAAGTCATCTTCGATGAACTTCACGTACGCGTCGAAGCTGAGCACTTGGTGATCGATGAAACCGGCCCTTGCATACGGTGAGATCACGAGGCCGGGAACGCGCAGGCCGTAGCCGTTCGCGTCGACGCGCGGCGGTACGACGTGATCGTAGAAACCGCCCCAGTCGTCCCACGCGAGAAAGATCGCGGTGCTGTTCCACTGCGGCGAGCGCATCACGGCGTCGATCAGGCTCGTGACGTAGGCTTGTCCGGCGCTGACCGCGCCCGGCGGGTGCTCGCTGACGGCGCCCGACGGCGCGATCCACGATACGGCCGGCAGCGCGCCTTTTTTCGCAGCTGCGTAGAAGTCGCCGACGGAGCGGATGTTGCCTAGCTCGCCGTCCGCTTTGACGGTGTCGAAGTACGGCAGCGGGTTCCAGATGCCGGGCGTCTTCGCGTTCTGCTTCGGCGCGACGCACGACACGGCCGCATCGTTCTCGCAGTCGGGTTCGCTTCCCGCGACGACGTAGTACGCCCAGCTCACGCGCTTTTGGTGCAGCAGATACGTCAGATCGGTCCACGCGTAGATCGGCCCCTCACGCGGCGCGAGCCCGTTGGTGCGGCGCCGCCCGAAGTCGGGCGGGTTGCCGGGCGACTGCAGCGCGTTCACGCAGCTCGACGGGTCGTCGTGGCGCGTGCAGTTGGCGGACCACTCCGACACCTGAAACAAGTGCTCGGGCAGACTCCACGACGCGTTGGGTTCGAACATGCGGTCCTGCAGCACGAACGCTTGCGCGTAACGCCAGTAGTTCGGGATCTCGCGCGCGTCGTGCCAGCCCATCACGTCGGCGTTGCGCGAGTTCGTGCACGCCGGATTGGTCGGGTCGGCGCAGCCGCGCCGGCCGCGATTGGCCTCGGTGAGAAAACCGTCCATCTTGCCGCCGTCGACGTCTGCGACCGCGCTGCGCTCGCCGTGCGGTCCGCCGCCGTTGACGTCGTTGGGGTTGTGATACGGCGGCTGGCACGCGGCGCCCGCGGGAGCGGGGACGCACACGCCGGCCGGGATGCCGTCGGCGCCCGGGTACGTGCCGAAATAGGTGTCGAACGAGCGGTTCTCTTGCATGATGACGACCACGTGCTCGATCTTGTGGATCCCGGGATCCGGCGCCGTGGTACTGCCGATCGAGCTGCCGCCGAGCGCGCCCGCGGTGACGAGCGCGAGCAGCGGGGCGGCGACGAGACGCATCCTCATGTCAGCACGGTACCCCGGGATGCGCGCGCCCACGTTGGGCTGGGATGAAAATACGCGCGAGGAAACCCCGGGCACGACGTGAAGCAAGCCGCACGGGACAGAGGAGGCGTTCTTCATGGAGCTCGGCCGTCGTCGTTTTCTCGCGAGCGCCGGAGCGGCGCTCGCCGCCGGCGCGCTGCCCGCGCGAGCGCTCGCGGACACCGTCCAGCTGCCGTTCGCCAACGGCGAGCGTCCGCTGATCGCGTTTCCGCAGAAGCGCCCGCTGATCGTGCTCACGCCGCGCCCGCCGCAGCTCGAGACGCCGTTCGCGATCTTCGACCAAGGCGTCTACACGCCCAACGACGCGTTCTTCGTGCGCTGGCACCTCCCAAACATCCCGCAAGAGGTCGACGCGACGGCGCACCGCATCGCGGTGACGGGCGAGGTGAACAGCGCACTGTCGCTCTCGCTCGACGATCTCGCGAAGCTGCCGCAGGTGGAGATCACGGCGGTCAATCAATGCTCGGGCAACTCGCGCGGGCTTTCGGCACCGCGCGTTGCGGGCGGCCAGTGGCAGAACGGCGCGATGGGCAACGCGCTGTGGACCGGCGTGCGCCTGCGCGACGTGCTCGACCGCGCCGGGCTCAAGGCGACGGCGAAGCAGGTGCAGTTCCGCGGGCTCGACCACGGCATCTTCCCCGCGACGCCTGAATTTCGCAAGTCTCTCGACGTCGATCTCGCGCGCGGCGACGACGTCATCGTCGCGTACGCGATGAACGGCGACCCGCTGCCGGTGCTCAACGGCTATCCGGTGCGTTTGATCGTCCCCGGCTGGTACTCGACGTACTGGGTGAAGATGCTTTCGGCGATCACCGTGCTCGACCACGCCGACGACAACTTCTGGATGAAAACGGCGTACCGCATTCCGGACACGCCCGACAACAGCGTCGTGCCCGGTTCGACCGGGTTCCTGACGATCCCGATCAATCGCATGCGCGTGCGCTCGTTCGTCACGAGCCTCGCCGACGGCGCGAAGGTGGGCGCGGGACCGGTCGAGCTGCGCGGCATCGCGTTCGACGGCGGCAGCGGGATCAAACGCGTCGAGATCTCGAGCGACAACGGCGCGACGTGGCGTGATGCGGCGCTCGAACGAGACTACGGAAAATACAGCTTCCGGCGCTGGCGCGGGTCGTTCGACGCGCGGACCGGTTCGGCGTACACGCTCGCGGTGCGCGCAACCGCCGCCGACGGTGCCGTGCAGCAATCGGCGGCGGGCTGGAATCCCAGCGGCTATCTCCGCAACGCGATCGAGACGTACAAGGTGACGGTGGCATGACGAAACGCACGATGGTACTCATCCTCGCATGCGTGGCCGCGTTCGGCGCGACCGCCCTCGCCGCGCCGAAGGCGGCCCCGCCGCACGGGAAAGCATCGATCTCGCTGCCGGGCGACGCCGGGATGGCGTTCAAACCCGGTCCCGGCGTCGGCGCGGTGCAAGCGAACTGCCTCACGTGTCATTCGTCGGCGTACGTGTCCACGCAGCCGGTGCTCAGCAAGGCACAGTGGACCGCCGAGGTGACGAAGATGAAGAACGTCTACGGCGCCCCGATCCCCGACGACGCGGTACCGGCGATCGTCGACTACCTCACCGCGCAGTACGGCAAGCCGTAGCTGCGCGGATCAGCGCGGCCGCAGCCGCGCCATCAGCCTTCGGTGCGCGCATGACGCTTAGCCTCACGTTCATCGACCCGGCCGAGCTGGCGCCCGGCGAGCGCGCGTACAACAACGGTATCTGCGTGTACGAAGGCCGGCTGCTGATGGCGTACCGGCTCGAGCCGTTCGACGGGCCGCATCGCATAGCGGTCGCCGAGCTCGACCGCGTGACGTTCCGCCCGACGTCGAACGCGTTCGTCGAGCTCGCGCACGTCGATGCCGGCGCGCATTGCGAAGATCCCCGGCTGTTCGTGTTCCGCGGGCGGCTGTGGCTCGCGTTCACGCACGCGCGCACCGGTGACGGCTTTTTCGCGCAGCAGCTGTATGCCGAGCTGCACGAGGACGGCGGCGTGTGGCGCGGCGACGCGATCCAACCGGATTACGGATATAACCGTCGCGACGGGATCGAGAAGAACTGGACGTTCTTTGAATCGCGCGGCGAGCTGTACGCGCTGTACGCGCCGAAAAACTGGGAGTTCATCCGAATCGACGACGTCGGGCGTTGCGCGACGGTACGGGGAGAACGCCGCGCGCCGCAGTGGGCGTACGGCACGTTGTCGGGCGGTACGCCGCCGCAGCGCATGGCAGACGGATGCTTTCTCACGCTGCTGCACTCGTTCACCATGTCCGGCCCGACGCGCATCTATCACGCGCTCGCCGCGGTGTTCGAGCCGGAACCGCCGTTCACGCTCGTGCGGATCAGCGCCGCGCCGCTCGTGAGCGGCAGCGACCGCTGGCCGTTTCCGCCGCCCGCGGTGCACGCGCGTGCGCCGTGGTCGGTGTTTCCGGCCGGCCACGTTCTGGACGGCGACCGCCTCATCGCGAGCATCGGCGTCAACGACTGCCGTTGCGCGATCGCGGAGCTCTCGTTCGCAGCGCTCGATCTCGTCGCGCCGGCGTTCGGCGCGCACGACCCGCCTAGCGCTCCGCACGGAAGGCCGCCGCGGCGGGCGGCCGAATCGCGGGGCATGCTGGACCCGCAGGCGCGCGCCTTTCTCGACTACATCGCCGGGTTGAACCGGCCGCCGATCGAAAGCATGCCGCTGGCGGACGCGCGCGCGCTGTTCGAGGAGTCGTTCACGCGCCTGGGCGGCCCGCCGGTTACGGTCGGCCGTGTCGAGGAGGTCGAGGCGACGGGGCCGCGCGGGCCGATCCCGGTCCGGGTGTACACGCCCCAAGGTGCGGCCGATCCGCGGCCGCTCTTGGTGTACTATCACGGCGGCGGATGGGTGAACGGCAGCCGCGACAGCTACGACGCCGTGTGCCGGCAGCTGACCGAATCCAGCGGGTGCGTCGTGGCGTCCGTCGACTATCGGCGCGCGCCGGAGTTTCCGGCACCCGCGCCGTTCGAAGACGCGTACGCGGCGCTGGAATGGCTCGCCGCGCACGCGGCGGACGTCGGCGCGGAACCTGGCCGGCTCGCGATCGGCGGCGACAGCGCCGGCGGCGGGCTCGCGGCGAGCGTCGCCTTGCACGCGCGCGACAACGCCGGGCCGTCGATTACGCATCAGCTGCTCGTGTACCCGGCGGTCGCGGAGATCGAGGGCACCGAATCCTACCGCGTTTATGGCGAGGGGCACTTTCTGACCGCCGAGCGCATCGCGTTCTATTGGAAATGCTACGTGCCGCGGCCGGAGCTCGCGGAGCTCACGTCGGTGTGCGCGGCGCGCGCGGAGTCGCTGCGCGGGCTTCCGCCCGCGACGATCGTCCTCGCGGAGTGCGACCCGCTCTACGACATAGGCGTCGCGTACGCGGAACGCCTGCGCGCCGACGGCGTGCCGGTGGAGCTGCGCGTGTACGACGGGCAGATCCACGCGTTCTTCTCGTTCATCGGACTGTTCGCGCGCGGTCGTGAAGCGGTGATCGACGCAGGCAAAGCGGTCGGTGCGGCGTTTGCGCGGGAAGCTGTCCGTAGCGCCGACTAGTTCACGCGGTCGCGAGCGCCGGACGGCGCGCGTGCCAATCGGTGCGCTGCTGAAACGCGGTGCCCAGCGCGAACGCCGCCGCCACGTCGCCGCCGACGGCGATGATCTGCATGCCCAGCGGCATCCTCGCCGGACCGAACCCGATCGGAACGGCGGCAGCCGGCAGCCCGAACGCGCTCGCGGGCGTGACGAGCGGGATCGTCTCGTCGCGAAACGTCTTCGGTACCGGCGCGGGCGGGGCTTCGGAACCGACTGACGGCGCGAGCGCGACGTCATAGCGGAACGTTGCCGCATTCCATGATGCACGCGCGCGTGCGACGACCGCGCGCGCATCGCTCTCGTCGCTCTCGGTCACCGTGAGGGCGTGCGCAACGCGCGCCCGCACGTCCTCACCGTATTCGGCGGAGTGCTCAGTAAAATACGGCTCGTGCACGTGCGCCGCGGCGCGCTGCTGGATCACGCCGACGGCGCGGACGAGCTCGTCGTCCCACCACGTCACGTCGTCGACCGCGACGCCGTTCGCGCGCAGCACGTCGATGGCCGCGTCGAGCGCGGCGGTCACCGGCGCGTCGACGGCGTCCCAACGGCCGCCGCGGAGCCGGCACGCGCGCCGCACCGCGGCGTTCGGCACGGCGCCGCCGGCGAGCACCTCGTAGGTTCGGCACACGGTGTCGAGGTCGCGCGCGAACGGTCCGACGGTATCGAGGCCGAGCGCGAGCGGGAAGATCCCGTCGAGCGACAGCGCGCCGGTCGCTGGGCGCACGCCGGAGACGCCGTTGAGCGCGGACGGGATGCGAATCGAGCCCAGCGTATCGCTCCCGAGCGCGATGTCGGCGAGCCCGGCCGCAACGGCCGCCGCGGAACCGCCGCTCGAGCCGCCGACCGTGCGCGACGGATCCCACGGGTTGGCGGTGCGCCCGAAATGGGGGTTCTCCGTGGTGATGCCCCACGCGAACTCGTGCGTGTTGGTCTTGCCGATCACCAGCGCACCGGCGGCGCGCAACGCGGCGACGACCGGCGCGTCGTGCTCGGGATCGCGCCGAAAGAACGACGAGCCCGCCCGCGTCGGCAACCCCGCAACGTCGATGATGTCCTTCACGGCGAGCGTCCAGCCGTGCAGCGGGCCTCGCGCGGCCGGTACGATCGCATCGAGCCGCGCCGCCTCGCGGAGGATGGCCGTTTCGTCGACCGCGACGTAGCACCGCAGCTCGGCGTCCAGCCTTCCGATCCGCGCAAGCAGCGCGCGTGCGCTTTCGGTGACCGTCGCGTCGCTCATGTGGGCGGCTTCGGGATGCGGGCGCGCGCGCCTCGCAGGACTCGCGGCGCGATGAAGGGACACATGCCGAATGCGCTCTCGTACGTTCAACGCGTTCCTGCTCGCCGGCTTGACGCTCGGCGCGTTCGCGGCTCCCGCCGCGGCGCAAACGGCGCCCGTGCCGCCCGTCGCGACCAAGATCCCGGTCGTATCGACGCTGCACGGCGACCGGCGGGTCGACGACTACGCGTGGCTGCGCGGCAAAGACAAGCCCGAGGTGCTGAACTACCTCAAGGCGGAGAACGCGTACACGACGGCGATGATGAAGCCGACCGAGGCGCTGCAGCAGCGGCTCTACGACGAGATGCTGGGCCACATCAAGCAGACCGACTTGAGCGTACCGTACCGGCGCGGCGACTACTGGTACTACACGCGCACGGAAGCCGGCAAGCAGTACCCGATCTACGCGCGCAAGCGCGGTTCGTTAACGGCGGCCGAAGAGGTGATGCTCGACGCGAACGTGCTGGGGGCGGGCAAGAAATTCTTCGCGATCGGTTCGCTCGCCGTAAGCGACGACGACACCAAGCTGGCGTACACGTTCGACGAAACCGGCTATCGGCAGTACACGCTGGCCGTCAAAGACTTGCGGACCGGCACGACGCTGCCGGACCGCGCGGAGCGCGTCGACGACCTGGTATGGGCGAGCGACAACGCGACGCTGCTCTACGTGACGGAGGACGCGGTCTCCAAGCGCAACGACACGATGTGGCGCCGCGCGCTCGGCGCCGATTCGGTGCAGGTCTATCACGAGCCCGACGAGCTCTACGACGTGGGCGTGAGCCGCAGCGCGGACCGGCGCTTCGTGTTCCTCACCGCGGTGAGCAAGACCGACGACGACGTGCGGTACCTCGACGCGGCGCGGCCCACCGATCCGCTGCGCACGATCGTGCCGCGCCGCGCGAACCTGCGCTACTTCGCCAACCATCGCGAAGGCAGGTTCTATTTCCGCACGAACCTCGACGCGCCGAACTTCCGCATCGTCACCGCGCCGGACGACGCACCCGGCGCGACCGAGCGCTGGGCCGACGCCGTCGCGTACCGGCCCGCGGTCAACGTCGCCGGCTACGACCTGCACCGCGACTTCATGGTGATCAGCGAGCGCGAGAACGGGCTCGATCAGCTCGAGGTGCTCGACTTCGGCACCGGCGCGCGCCACCGCATCGGCTTCGACGAGCCCGCATACGCGGTGTTCGGCAACGCAAACCCGGAGTACGCGCAGCGCACGTGGCGGTTCTCGTACCAGTCGCCGGTGACGCCGTCGACGGTGATCGAGTACGACCCGTTCGCGCGCACCCGCCAAGTGCTCAAGCAGACCGAGGTACCGGGGTACGACCGCGCGCGCTACGTCGTGGACCGCGTGTTCGCGACGGCGTCCGACGGGACGAAGATCCCGCTCACGGTGACGCGGCGGCGCGACACGCCGCTGGACGGGACGGCGCCGGCGCTGCTGTACGGCTACGGGTCGTACGGGATCACGATCCCCGATACGTTCTCCGCGACGCGCCTGGTGCTGCTCGACCGCGGCGTCGTGTACGTGACGGCGCACATTCGCGGCGGCGGCGAGCTGGGCGAGCCGTGGCGCGACGCGGGCCGCATGATGAACAAGCGCAACACCTTCACCGACTTCATCGCCGCGGGCGAGTATCTGGGCAGCGCGAAGATCGCGGCGAAGGACAAGATCGTGATCCAGGGCGGGAGCGCCGGCGGCCTGCTCGTCGGCGCCGTGGTCAACATGCGCCCCGACCTGTGGCGCGCGGTGATCGCGCAGGTGCCGTTCGTGGACGTTCTCAACACGATGCTCGACGCGAGCCTGCCGCTCACCACCTCGGAGTACCGCGAGTGGGGCAACCCCAACGAGGCCGCGGCGTACGCGTACATGCGCACGTACTCGCCGTACGACAACGTCGCGCCGCGTGCGTACCCGGACATGCTGGTCGAGGTGTCGCTGAACGACTCGCAAGTGCCGTACTGGGAAGGCACGAAGTTCGCCGCCCGCCTGCGCGCGCTGACGACGAGCGGCAAGCCCGTGCTTCTGAAGGCGAACCTCGACGCGGGTCACGGCGGCTCGTCCGGCCGCTACGACGCGCTGCACGAGATCGCGTTCGACGACGCCTACATGCTCAGCCGGGTGGGCATCGACCGGTAGCCGCGCGCAGCGCGAGCTTCGCGCGATGCACGAACGTCTGCGCCGTGCCGATCGGGATGCCGAGCCGCTGCGCGATGTCGCGATATCCGAGGCCGCGGCACTTCAGCTCCAGCGCGCGCCGGTAGGCGGGACGCAGCAGCGCGATCTCGCGCATCACGTCGGCGCATTCTTCGCGCTCGATCAGGCGCTCGAGCGTCCCGTCGCTATGCGGGACGTCCGGCAACTCGTGCGTGTGCTGCGGCCGGCGGACCTCGTCGATGGCGACGTTGCGCACGATGGTGAGAAACCACGGCCGTACCGGCCGGCCGGCGTCGAAGCCGTTCTCGTAGCGCAGCGCGCGGCAGACGGCTTCCTGCGTGACGTCGCGCGCGCGGTCGCGGTCGTGGACGATCCGGCACGCGACGCCGAACGCGTCGTTCCAATTCGACAAAAGGTCATCGCGAAACAGAAGCAAGGTACGGAACCTCCCTTGGGAGCTGGTGCGAAGCGATGGTTCAGCGGCGGCGGGCGCCGCTACTCATCGAGGAAGAAAAGCTCCTCGATCGGTTTCTTCAAGACGCGAGACAGTTTGATCGCGAGCGGCAGCGACGGGTCGAAGCGCCCGTTCTCGATGGCGATGATCGCTTGGCGCGACGTGCCGACCTTGGTTCCGAGCTCTTGCTGCGTCCAGCGTTGTTCCTGGCGCAGCTCGCGAACGGCATTCTTCACGCGCGCCGCCGCAAGCGCGCGAAAGCGACGACGAAACCGAAGACGAAGGTCGCCAAGATCACCGTTATGGCGCGAATCCCGAACTCGTACCGGAAGTTCGAGGCTGCGTAGAGGATGACGCTCGACAGCACGAGGGTGACGGCGCACGCGTCGAGATACACTCGGGCGTAGAACTCGTCGTAGGTTTTCGCATTTTCGATGGCCCCCACGACTATCGCCACGAACGCGGCGACGCGGATCGATGCGAGCCAAACGTGCGGGATCAGGTCAGGGGGTATCAGCAGCGAGGCTGCGAGGTGCGTCACCACGCCGAGAACGAGTGTCGCTTGCGCCCAGCGTGGCATCGCGATGAACGAGTTCCACGACTCGCGGGCGAGGTCGCGGAGCAGGCCTTCGTCGTCGGGCACGATCGGGGAGCTCATGCGGTCAGTGTAACGTACACCTGACATCAAAGTCAAGTGTGCCTTACACCGCTCGGACCGCCGTCTGAGGCGGTCAGCCCTTGGCGGGGGTGGTTGCCTCGGCTGGGCTCCAGGCCGGAGCGCGCCCGCCGTCGCGGTAGATCTGCTGGCTCGCGTGCTCGGTGAGGTAGACGGCGATGCGGTCCTCGCCCAGGCCGAGCGCGGCGGCGCAAAGCGCCGTGATCGTGCGCCCGAGCGATTCGTGCTGCGCCGAAGTGCGGCCGTCGCGAACGTCGCACGTGACGACCGCCATCTCGCGCGGCGCGTCGCCGGAACCGTCGTAGCGCCCGAGATCGCCGCCGGCGTACGCGACGAAGCCGACGTTCACGATGCGCGCGCTGGTCTGCATGATCTCGCCGTACGCGGCGGCCAGCGCCGCACCGAGCGCACGCTTTGCGTCCGGCGACATGCTCCGCGTCGTGTGGATTTGCAAGAACGGCACGATACAGGGTACGTTCTGTCGATCAGCCGCGTCTCTTGCACGGATCGGCGCGCCGCGGGGCCGCCACGGCGTGAGAGACCGCCGCGACGAGCTGGATGTGGGCACGTGCCCGTCGTGCGGTTCGTATGCGTCATGCTGCTCAAGCGGTGGTACGCGGACAACTGAGCGGCTCAACTCTGCTTGGGGGCCCGCGCGAGGATCGCGTCGAAGCGCGATGCGCCCCTCATCGGACCCGCAGGTGTGACATGGCTTTTCAAGTTCGTGCTGTTCTCGTTGCTGCCGCGGCGGCCGCTCTCGCGGGCTGCGGCGGCGGCGGGTCCGGTGTCTCGACGCTGCCGAGCGCGATGAAGCACCCCGAGACGATCGTGAGCCCAAGTCCCAGTCCGACGCCGACGGCCACGGTGTACATCGCGGACGTCACCAAGGTGTATGCGTATCCGCTCTCCGGTAACGGAACGCTCGCGCCGTCCCGCACCATCGTGCCCGAACCGACGGACACGACGCACAGCCTCGCGTACGACAGCCTCGCGACGGACGCGGGCGGCAACCTCTACGTGCTCGACAACTTCTTCACCGGGCCGAACAACAATCAGACCGAATTCTGCCGCATCATTCAGTACGGCCCGACGGACACGGGCTCGCCGACGGTGCCCGAGTATCTCTGCGATCCGACCAGCGCGACGCAAGGCGAGGGGATCGCGCGCAACACGCAGGGCGGGTTCGACGTCGCGTTTCGTATCGGCAGCCCGGCGACGGGGTACGACGTGCGCCGCTTCGGCACCGGCGGCACCGTGGTCAGCACCCTGCCGTTACCGGCCGGCGTCGCGCCCGTCAGCCTCGCGACGGATCGCGGCGGCCACGACTACGTCGATCCGTTGTTCCAGAACGGCCGCATCCTCGAGTACGCTTCGACGACGACCGACCCCGCGGCGCCGACCCGAGACTACAACGTGTCGTGCTGTCCGAAGCTCAGCGCGCTTGCCGTTTCGCAGATCGTCCCCAAGACGATTTATGCGGTCGTGATCCAGCCGGCGGGCGGGGTCGCCAACGAGAAAATCATCGCGCTCGCGCCTGGCGCGACCACGCCGTCGCGTACGCTCGGACCGTTTCCGCAACACTACATCACGGCGATGGCCGTCGACTCGCAAGGCTTGCTGTACGTCGCGATGAATCCGGTCGCCGGCGGCACCGGAGCAAACATTCGCGTGTACGCCGGCAACGCCGTCGGCACGCCGACGCCTCTGCGCAAAATCATCCCGAACCCGGCCATCACGGAGATCCGCGGCCTCACGATCAGCGAGTAAGCAGCGCTGCTCACCAATTAGCGACGACTTCGCGTTTCCGGTCGTCGAGCATCACTCGGCGTGGATGACCGCGCGATCGAACAGTCGTTCCGGCGCGGGGATGCGCTAGACACGACCATGAGCGCGACGCGCTTCGCGGTGCGTGCCGCGATGAGGTCGCCGCGCTTTGCGCCGGACGCCGCCGCCCCGTCGAACAGCACGTCGAGCTGCTCCGCGACGTCGTCGGCGTTCTGCAATCCCGCCTCCACGGCGCGGTCTCGAAACCACGCGCGCCGCTTCGCCAGCAGATGCTCGATCAATCGCCGCGCCGGATGTCCCGGCTCCGTGAGCTCGGCGGTGAAGATGATGTACGGGCAACCGCGGTACTCGCTGCCGTCCAGAAATTTCTCCAACATGTCGAACGTGCCGAGAATCCGTTCGACGGGCGTGCCGTGCTCGGGGAATTGCACGCGCGGCGCACGGCGCAACGAAGCGGCGATCAGCTCGTCCTTCGAGCGGAAGTGCCGGTAGAGCGTTCGTTTCGTCAACCCGGCCGTCGCGGCGACGCGATCGACGCCGACGGCGTGGATGCCGTCGCGGTAGAAGAGACGCGCGGCCACTTCCGCGATGTGGTCTGGGATCGATTGTCCCGCGGGACCTCGTAGGCGCATAGCCCCGGTTTTTGGCCGCCCACGTATACCACCCTGTATACGTTCGTACACAGGGGCGTATCCCGGCGGCTCGGTACCGGCGAACCCATGACGCAGAAACGCAACGCGCGCGGACCGTCGATCGCTGTGGTCGTCGCGTCCGGCGCGTTGGTCCTCTCGGTGGCGCTCGGCGTCCGCCAAACCTTCGGACTGTTCATCGGACCCATCGCGGGCGATCGTCTCGTGACCGTCGGGTTCTTGTCGTTCGCGATCGCGTTGCAAAATCTCACGTGGGGGCTCGCGCAACCGTTTGCCGGCGCGCTGACGGACCGGTTCGGTCCCGCGCCCGTGGTGGCGGGCGGGGCGATCGTGTACGGCGCCGGTCTGCTCGCGGTGGTGCAGCGTCCCGATGCGCTGGCGGTCGTCCTCGGCTTCGGCGTGCTCGTCGGCGTGGGGCAGAGCGCGATGACGTTCGCGGTCGTCATCGCGTCGGTCAGCCGGGCCGCGGATGCGGCGCAGCGCGCCACCGCGGTCGCGATCGCCGCGGCGGGCGGCTCGCTGGGCCAGGTCGCACTCGTTCCGGTCGCTCAAATCGCAATCTCACATGCCGGCTTTCGGGCCGGACTGACGATCCTCGCCGTGGTGATCGTCGCCGTCGCGCCGGCAGGGCTGCTGTTGCGCGGGCGTGCGCCCCTTGCATCGGTGATGAGTGCGCCGGTCGCCACGAGCTCGGCGATTCGCACTGCGCTGCGAGATCCGAACTTTCTGTTTCTCAGCGCCGGGTTTTTCGCTTGCGGTTTCCAGCTCGCGTTCATGGGTGTGCATCTCCCGACGTATCTCGGGATGTGCCACATCGGCGCGAACATCGGCGCGGCGGCGCTGGCGACGATCGGTTTCTTCAACATCATCGGCAGCTTCGGGTTCGGCCGCGCCGCGGACCGCGTGCCGCCGCAACTGCTCCTCACCATCCTGTACGCCGTGCGTGCAACGGCTACGGCGGCATTTCTGATCGTGCCGATCTCCGCGGTCACGACGCTAGCCTTCGCCGTCGTGATGGGACTCACGTGGCTGGGAACGGTGCCGCTCACGAACGCGGTCATCGCGCGGTTGCACGGATTGCCGAATCTCGGCGCGCTCTTCGGCGTGTGCTTCGTGGGGCATCAGCTCGGAAGTTTCTTCGGCGCCTGGGCCGGTGGACTCGCGCTGCAGTACACCGGCTCGTATACGGTGGTGTGGCTTACGATCGTCGCGGTGGGGTATGCTGCCGCGCTCCTCAATCTGCCGATTCGCTATCGGTCACCGCTCCTGCCGGCAACCTAGGACGCGCCGTGGGCGGCGAAGGCGGCGTCGTCAGCGGGCGGCGACGAACGTAAAACGCGGCTCGCGGATCCCCGAGAAGAACGCCAGCATGTCGGTGACCATGCGCTCGCAGCCCGCGCGCGTCAGCGGGTAGCCATCCTGCTCGCCCGCATACACGGGCGCCGCGGGCCGGCCGGAGATCGCATCGATCGCCGGACGCGCGACGAAACGTGCCGTGATCCGATCGGCCCGGCCCAGCTCGACGATCGCCTCGTGGCCTTCGTACGACCAGCACGCGACGGGGCCGTCGCGCGAGAAGATCAACCGTTCGCCGAACGTGGTCGCCAACGGCGCCAAGGCTTCAGAGAGCCAGCCGGCGGGCGCGGGATAGGCCATGACCCCAGCGTAGCGGCCGACGGCGTTCCCGCCATCGGCCATCAGGTTAAGCCCTTGGGCGCTGCGTTATGCGGTTCGCGACCCGAGCCGCTCGACGATCGTGCCGGCCGCGACGTCCGGTTGCGTCTGCGCGATGACCAGCGAGAGGCTGTCGCCCGCGTCGAACGAGAGCTTCGCGGTCGCCTCGTCATCCTGGAGTGCCGCGACGACGGTCCCCGCGCGTCCGACCCACATTGCGGAGTCCCAGGACAGCTCTTCGGTGCGAACCTCGCGGCCGAGGCGGTTGCGGACCTGGCCGTCGACTGCCTCGATCCATTGATCAAATGTCATGTTCGTCTCCGTTGCCTTTATACAAACGGCCTAAGCCTTTGAGCGCAGCATACCGCGGCGGCCGCGCGATTGCAACGGCCTGGCGGATTCGACGGATGGAGCGCCGGGGGCGCTGCGGCTATCACCCATGTCGAGTGCGCCGCGTTCGGTGCACGGGCTACGGTGGGACCTTACACGCTCGTGGACGCCGCGGAGGTTTTTCGTGTTTTCGTTTTTGGCCGACGTCAATCCGTACGTGCCGGCGCCGAGTTTCCTGAACTCCGGCGACACCGCATGGCAGCTCACCGCGGCGACGTTCGTGGGCATGCAAAGCATCCCCGGGCTCGCAATCCTCTACGCCGGGCTCGTCAAGAAGAAGTGGGCGCTCAACTCGGCGGTCATGTGCTTCTACGCGTTCTCGATCGTGCTGTTGTGCTGGGTGCTCTGGGGCTACAAGATGGGCTTCGGCAATCCGGCGACCTTAGGTCCGGGGATGCTGTCGCAGATCATCGGGATCCCGGGTCCGGCGATCGGCGCGGCGTCCGAGCTCGGACAGGCGAACATCCCGCTCGCGGGTACCGGTTTTCCGCCGCTGCGCTTCTCCGGCTCGGCGATGATCTATTTTCAATTCGTGTTCGCGGCGATCACGCCGATCATCATCGCCGGGTCCGTGCTCGGCCGCATGAACTTCAAAGCATGGATGCTGTTCGTTCCGCTGTGGAGCACGTTTGTGTACACGGTCGGCGCGTTCATGCTGTGGGGCGGCGGCTGGCTCTCGGGGCTCGGCGCCGTCGACTACTCGGGCGGTTACGTCATCCATCTCGCGGCGGGCGTCTCGGGCTTCGTCGCCGCCGCGATGGTGGGACCGCGGCTGCTGCAAGACCGCACCAGCTTCGATCCCAACAACTTGATCGTCGCGCTCGCCGGCGCCGGCCTGCTGTGGCTGGGCTGGAACGGCTTCAACGGCGGCGACCCGTACTTCGCGAACGCCGACGCGGCGGCGGCGGTCTTGAACACGAACATCGCGACCGCCGTGGCGCTGCTGTGCTGGCTCATCCTGGACATGTTCGCGTTGGGACATCCCTCGGCCGTGTCGATGATCAACGGCATGATCGTCGGTCTGGTCGCCATCACGCCGGCGGCCGGATACGTCGACGGCTACGGCGCGATCGCGACCGGCGGCGTCGCCGCGATCGTCGTGTGGTTCAGCCTGAACAAGCTCGGCAAGCTGGCGATCCTCAAGCGCGTCGACGACACGTTCAGCGTGCTGCACACGCACGGCGTCGCCGGCTTGATGGGCGGCCTGTGCGTCGGGTTGTTCGCGAACCCGAACATGATCGAATACCTCAGCGGCGACAAGAAGACGTCCCCGGTTTCGGTGCAAGGGCTCTTCTACGGAAACCCCAAGCAGCTGTGGATCCAGTTCATGGCGGCCCTGGTGATCATCGTCTGGAACGCGATCGCGACGATGATCGTGCTGAAGATCGTGTCGTTCATCTTCCCGCTGCGCGCGAGCGAAAGCGACGTGGAAGGCGGCGATCTCGCGATCCACGGGATCGATCCGGTGCCCGCGTATCCGCTGCCGACGCCGGTCGCGCCCGTGGGCTAACGCTACCCGCGGTCGTCTTCGATGTCGGGCTTTTCGGGCGCGTACAGCAGCAGCGCGGCGAGCAGCGCGATTCCGGAGGCGACCGCCAGGGCGACGAGCATCGGTGTCCGTAGCGTACGCGCTCGGTTCGCCGGCGTGCATTGGCCAGATGTATCGTCTCGAAGGCGCGAGGAGTCCGGCGGCTAGCCCGTGATGCCCGCCACGTCGGCTGCCGAGAAGATCAGCTCGAACGACACGTCGTCGGGGCCGTCGACGAACACTTGCCGGTCGCCGACGCCTGGGATCGTCGCTTCGTGGACCGGGACGCCAAGCGAGCGCAGGCGCTCGATCGCGTCGCGGTAGCCGCTGCAGCGGAAGGCGACGTGATCGACGACGCCTTTCGCGCCGCGCTTCGCGGCGTCGCCTTGCGACGCGTCGCGCGCGTGCGTCACTTCCTTGTTGCCCGCGTCGCTGACGTGGACCACCGCGGTGCCGTTGCGGTAGAGCCAATGCCCCGGTGAACCGAAAGCCGGGCGCGGCCCGTCTTCCAGACCCAGCACGGACGTCAGAAAGTCCGTCGTCCGTGCGACGTCGCCCGTGAGGATGTTGACGTGGTCCAGCGCTCGTACGTTCATCGTGCGAGCCGATTCGGCAGTGAGGCGGGCAGTTCCGGTCCGGCGCATTGTCAGACAGTCGGTGGTGATCATCGGACCGGGGCCCGTCGGCTCGCCTACGGTACGAGGCCTCCGCCGCGCCGGACACGCCGCAGCAATACGTCGAGATGGTGAAGGTCGGCGGAAAGATCTTGTTCCTGGCGTTCTACAAGGAAGCGGTGACGTCCGACCTCAGCGCGCGATCCCATCAAGGTGGTGTTCGTCCCCTAAGCCGCAGGCCCGACGACCTCTTCGGCATCCTGCTTGTCGAGATTCGCGATGCGTTCGGTCAAGAGGTGCCGGTTCGCAGCCTTGCGCTGCTCGCTGCTGACGCGCTCGTGGAGCCATTGCACGATGTCGTCGTCCGTTTCGCATGTCACCAGCGCTTGGTCGAACGCTTCGGGCGTGATTCCCCAGGCGCCGAAAACCGCGCGGTCCATCGGACACGGGTAGATGTAATCGTGAATCGTTCCGTCGCGTGCGGCTCGCGCCTTGTCGAACACACGAAGGGCCCACCAGAATCCACCGCGTTCGTCCCGGCCCCGGCGCGGAAAGTCACGTCCGCTACGAAAGTCTGTCGCCATTGTCCGATGTAATTGTTTGAGGTAACATATCTTTACGTCGAAATAATAGGGGGTACGAGGTGTTTTGTCAAGAGTCTTGACGAAAAGGTATCCGACCCGCCTCCGCGCACCTGATAGGATGCCCGCAGTGAAGCTCGATCGCGTCGACCGCACCCTCGAAGAAGCCGGTGTCCAGCGTACCGATTCAAGCGCGGTCGAGGTCCTGAGCCGGCTGTACCGTGTGCTCGGTTTCGTCGAAAAACGCTTAGCCGACGCCTACGAGTCTGCGGGACTCAACCGCGGCGAGGTGGACGTTCTCAACGTGCTGCTGCGGGCCGGTAGAGTTCCGCAAAGCCCGAGCCGGGTTGCGTCGGCATTGATGTGCTCCTCGGGCGCGATGACCAACCGGCTCGACCGGCTTGAACGCGCGGGCTTCCTCCGGCGCACGCACGCGGCAGACGACCGCCGCTCCATAGAATTGTCGTTGACGCCTTCCGGACGCCGAGCCGCGGAGCGGGCCAACGCAGCGCGCGAGGCGGTCACGCACGAACTCCTGCCCGGGCTGTCGATGACGCAACGCAAGGCGCTCGTCGGCTTGCTGCGGACCATGCTTGTCGAATTCGAGCGGACGAAGCCACGATCGGGTTGAGCCGAAAGAACTTCGACGTCGAAGCATCTTGACGACGGACGGACACGGTGGTAATAGTTCGATGTCGAAATATCACGTCGAACCGGAAAGGACCGTGCGCCGCCCATGTCCACCCTCCCCGAGCGCCTGCGCGCGCTCAGTGACCAACACGCCGGGATGCTCAAGCCCGAGATCGCCGAAAAGATGGAGCGCCACGTAGCGGAGCTCCGGCGCGACGCAAACGTGGCGGGGCTCACGGCCGGTGATCGCGCCCCCTCGTTCGCGCTGCAAGACCAACACGGTCGCACCGTATCGTCGGTCGACGCGCTCGCGCGTGGTCCGCTGGTCGTCTCGTTCTTCCGGGGCACGTGGTGCCCGTACTGCGACGTAGAGCTCGCGGCGCTCGTCTCCGCATACGACGAAATCCGAGCGGCGGGCGCGGAGCTGGTGACGATTTCGCCGCAGTCCGCGGCGAATGCCGCAACGTACTTGGCGGAGCATCCGGTCCCGTTTACGATCCTGGTCGATCCCGACGCGAATGTCGCGGAGCAATTCCGGCTAGCGTATACGTTCCCGGAGTACTTGCGGGCACTGTACCAGGACGTGTTCTCGAACGACTTGGCCGTCGTGAATGCGGCCGGAACGTGGCGGCTACCGATCCCCGGTCGCTTCGTGATCGACACCGACGGTGTCATCGCCGATGCACAGGTAGACCCGGACTACCGCTCCCGTCCGGATCCGGACGAGACGGTCGCCGTGCTGCAGCGGCTGCGCGCGAAGCGCACCCCCGTGCGTCTTGGATGAGGGAAGGAAACATGGATAAACTCGCAATCTTGGTACAACTCGAAGCTCGACCCGGCAAGGAACATGAGGTCGAAGAGTTCCTGAAGTCGGCACTCCCGATGGCGCAGGCCGAAGCCGGCACCACAACCTGGTACGCGCTCAAGATCGGCCCATCGAAGTTCGGGATCTTCGATACGTTCGCCGATGAGGCCGGCCGCGATGCTCATCTCACCGGCGATATCGCGAAAGCCCTTTTCGCAAAGGCTGAAGAACTTTTTGCGAAATCGCCGGCGATCGATCGGCCCGAAATCCTGGCCGTGAAAGCACCAGGAGCATAACCGGCGTTTTGGCCGCCTGAGGCGTCCATTCGTGTCCGCGTACCTCGAGCGCGGCGCGCGTCCATGCCTTTCGACATGCATTTTGCGCGCCGGCTCGAGGGCCGACGCTTAGGGCGTCGGCGTGGGTGTGCTCTGCTTCATGGCGTCGTGCTTCATGGCGTCGTGCTTCATCGCATCGTGCTTCATCGCATCGTGCTTCATGGCATCGTGCTTCATCGCATCGTGCTTCATCGCATCGTGCTTCATGGCGTCGTGCTTCATGGCGTCGTGCTTCATGGCGTCGTGGCCGGCAGGCGTGGGCGTGGCCGTCTGGGACAAAGCGGCAGCCGGAACTGCCGCGAAGGCGAATGCGAGCATCGCGAGGGCTAATCGGTTCATGAGTTCTCCGTGAAAGGGTGGTTCCTCGATTATGCCGGGCCGGTGACCCCTTGGCTGTAAGCGGCCTTACGCGACGCCGCAGCGGACCGAGTTCCACTACGGCTTAGGCCCGGTTCAAGCGGTCGATGATCAGTGCCGGCGTGAGCACTTGCGGCCAGATGTCGACGTGACCGTTCGAAGGATAATAGACGTAGAGCGGGACTCCCGCCGCCCCCAGCGAGTGGAGATAGGCGGTGATCTTCGGATCCTGCTTCGTCCAATCGCCGTGCACCACAGTGACGTTGAGCGCGCTCAGCCGGCGCGAAACCTCAGGGCGTTCGAGTGCGAAGCGTTCGTTGACTTTGCACGTGATACACCACGCCGCGCCGACGTCGACGAGCACCGCGCGGTGAGCCCGGCGCAGTTTTGCAAGGTTCGCCGTCGTGAAGGCCGCTGATTCAGCGCGAAACGCGGCGGCGTGCGCCGGTTCAGGGACGACCTGCTGCACGAATACCCATACCAACCACGCGGCCGAGACATAGAGCGGGAGGGCGAGTACGCGCCGCGCGACGAGCAACCAACGCCCCGGCTTCGGAAGCCACTGCAGCAGAGCCGGAATCATCATGAGCAGCGACTGCGGGAGCGCAAGCCCCAGCCCGAGGGCGATGAAGACGCCGATCGCGACCGGCGCGCTCGCGGAAAGCGCAAAGCCCAGCGCGGCACCCATGTACGGGGCTACGCACGCCGACGCGATGAGGGTGACGAGAATGCCGTCGCCAAACGCGCCGGCGGTCGCGGCCCGCCGTGCCAGCCGCTGGGGAATCGGAAGCGTCAACTCGACGACGCCGGACATCGCAAGGCCAAGCCCGAGCAACAGCACCGCCAGGAATGCCACAAACGCGGGCGACTGGAGCTGATATCCCCAGCCGATCGCGTGGCCGGCGGCACGCGCCCCGAGCAAGACGCCGCCCAGCGTGGCGCAGCTCGCCGTCACCCCGACGGCGTAGGCGACGGCGCTCCGCAAGCGTCGCTCGTATGGTTCGCCGATCGCGCGGAGCGCCTTGAACGAGAGTACCGGAAAGACGCACGGCATCAGGTTGAGGATCAAGCCGCCCAGGAACGCGAGCCCGATGAACGGGGCGAGCGATACGAAGCCGCCCGTCGCCGTCGGGACGATGTCGATGCTGCTCGCTAGCGTCGCCCGTCCCGGCACGCACACGTGCGAGCAGACGAGCCACGTGACGTCTGCCCGGATCGGCGCATTGCCGTGCGGTGTGGTCCCTGCGGCGGCGAAGAGCCGGACGCGCAACGCGGTGCGGCCGTTATATTCGAACGTCGTGAGGCCCCGCGTGACGACGCGCCGCGACGGCGGAAAGGCGATAGCTCCCGCTCGGACGCCGAGCGGGAGCGTCCATGCGATGGCCGGTGGACCGCCGGCGTCGCCGCGTTCGGGGCCGTAGAGGTGCCATCCGGCGGACGGCGTGAGTTCGACCGTCGCTTCGGTGGATAGGCCCGGCGAGAGTTTGCGGCTGTCGAGGATCAAACGCGCGCGGACGACATCGTCGCCGCGAAAGTGAACCGGCGGTCCCGCGGATGCCGCGAGCGCCGGTGCCGTGAGTACGGCGACGAGCGCCGGCAGCGCAACGAGCCGGCGCCAGATCGCGATCACGGCGCCGCTATGCCGGTTCGCGCAGGAGCGCCGCGATCGTGGCGTTCACGGTCGCATCTTGGGAGTCGCCGGTAACGACCTTTCGCAGCTTTCCGTGACGGTCGAAGATCATCTGCGTCGGCCAGTATTCGACGTTATACGCCTTCCACAGCGCGTAGTCGTTGTCGATTGCCACCGGCCATGTAACCCCGAGCGCGCTGAGGTGTTTTACCACCTGGGTGCGATCGTGCTCGTACGGCGTCTCGGGCGTGTGGATGCCGACGATCGCGAGACCATCGTGCTTGGCACGCGAAAGGGCCCGCAGATTCGGCGTGATGTTCTTGCAGTTGAAGCAATCGAAGGTGAAGACGTCGACGAGGACGACCTTGCCGCGCAGCTCCCCACGTGTCGGGACGCCGTTGAGCCAGGTGCGGGCGTTGAGCACCGTGTCGGTCGAGGCGTCTTTCGGCACCGTCGATTCCTGCGCTTGGAGTGGCAAGACGGCGCCTATCGTGAGCGCAAACGCGAGGCCGGCAATGACGGACGTTTTCATGATATGCCTATGATCGCGAAGAGCGCGCCGGCTGGCTGTAAGCCACCTTACGCCCGCACGTAGCTGTCGGCGAGTACAATGACAACCGTGAATGGGGCGATTCTCTCGGTCAACGTTTCCGAGGTGCGCAGTCTGGAGTATCAGGGCGAAACGGTCACGACTGGGATTTTCAAGAGCCCGGTCGCCGGCCGGATCCCGGTTCGCGGGGTCAACGTGCTTGGTGACGACCAAGCCGACCGCGACAGCCACGGCGGCGAGGACCGCGCGGTCTACGCGTACGCGCGGGAGGACTATGCCTGGTGGGAGGAGCGTCTCGGCCGAAGCTTGCCCGCCGGTACATTCGGCGAGAACCTCACCTTGTCGGGGATCGACGTCAGCGGGGCACTGATCGGCGAACGGTGGCGCGCGGGAACCACCGAGTTCCAGGTGACGTCTCCGCGTGTGCCCTGCTACAAACTTGCGATGACGATGGGCGATCGCGCGTTTGTCCGCGAGTTCGCGCAAGCGGCACGTCCCGGCGCGTATCTCTCGATCGCCGCGCACGGCGACGTGGCAGCCGGCGACGCCGTACGGATTCTCTCGAAACCGGACCACGGCTTGACGCTCGAGGTCATGTTTCGGATCTACATGTTCGAACGTAAGCGGCTCGCGGAGATGCTCGTTCCGGAACTGCCGTCGTCGTGGCGCGGTTGGGTGCTCCATCAATTGGCGGCTCGATCGGTGCGACGGCGTCGTTGATCGCGGCGGCCTTCATCCCTGCGCTTTGCGCTGGTGGATGCCGAACTTGTTGCCTTCGGGATCGGTGACGAACGCGCTGAAGCAGACGGGTGACTCATGGATCTCGGTGACGGGAACGCTGAGATCGAGCAGGCGTTGGCGCTCCTTCGCGACGTCGTCCACTTCGAACGTCGCACTGAACGACGTGCCGGGTGTGATCCCGAGCGGCTCTCCGTTGCCGATCCCGAACGTCACGCCGCCGACGTCGAACTCGGCCCAGTGATCCCCGAACAGATCACCGGGCGTCAGCCCGAGCGTGTCGCGATAGAACGCGATCGCCGCGGGCACGTCGCGAACCGAGTAGGCGACGAAGGCCATTTGCTGAATCATGGACGCTCCTTCCGGGATGTGGTCGACGTGGTCGCAGAACGGTGTGCGCTACGCTGACCGGTCGATCGCTTTCAGGTTTGCCGGCGCGTACCGTTCGCCCACGATCTCGTCGCGGGGAACCGCGGCTTCCAGCTCGGCGACGTCGTCCGGCGTGAGCCGAATCGCAACCGCGGCGGCGTTCTCCTCCAGATACGTGCGGCGCTTCGTCCCCGGGATCGGGACGACGTCGTCGCCTTTCGACAACACCCACGCGAGCGCGAGCTGCCCGGCCTTGACGCCTTTGCGCTGTGCGATCGCCTGCACGCGCTCGACGAGCACCTTATTCTTCTCCAAGTTCGCGCTCTCGAAGCGCGGATAGCGCCGCGACCGCGCATCGGTGTCGCCCAGATCGCTCGGCTTCGTGATCGTTCCGGTGAGGAAGCCGCGGCCCAGCGGGCTGTACGCCACGAAGCCGATCCCGAGCTCGCGCACCGTGGGAAGGATGTCGTCCTCGACGTGCCGCTCCCACAGCGAGTATTCCGTCTGCAGCGCGGTGATCGGATGAACCGCGTGCGCGCGCCGGATCGTTGCCGGCGACGCCTCGGAGAGACCGAGATAGCGGACCTTGCCGGCGTGCACGAGCTCGGCCATCGCGCCGACGGTCTCTTCGATCGGCGTCTGCGGGTCGACGCGGTGCTGGTAGTAGAGGTCGATATGGTCGAAGCCCAAGCGCTTCAGCGAAGCGTCGCACGCCGCACGTACGTACTCCGGCTTGCCGCTCACCGCAAAGTACGTCGGGTCATCCTTCTTGCGAATGTTCGCGAACTTCGTCGCGAGGAACGCCTCGTCGCGCCGGCCACGGAGCGCCTTGCCGATCAACTCCTCGTTGTCGCCGATTCCGTACACGTCCGACGTATCGAAGAACGTGATCCCGAGCGCCAACGCCCGCAGAATCGTCGCCGCGGATTCCTCGTCGTTGCGCACGCCGTAGAACTCGCTCATCCCCATGCACCCGAGCCCCATGCGGGAGACGATCGCGCCCTGCGAGCCCAGCTTGACCTCGTTCATGCCGCCATCGACCGGGCCGGGAAGGTGGAGGTTGCGGCGCCGAAAGGAAACAGCCCGCGCGGAAGCCTAGACTGGATTGACCTTCCAGCGCACGGGGGCCACTCGATGTTCGGTGCATTCGGCGACGATGCCAGGACGTTGCCCGACACGGCGTTTTTCCGATGGTTCAAGCTCACCGTCCGGACCCGTCCGAGGCTCGACTGCGATCGCTATCAGCCCGAAGGGAGTGCCTTCCGCGAGCGCGTTATGCTCGACGTCGAGCTCGCGCCGCCGGACCGAATCGCGAGTCTCGTTCTTCACGTCGACCGCAGCTTCATCGACGACGAACGCCAGGGCGCGTTCGCCGCGGACATCGTCGCGAGCTTTCTCGAAACGGCCGCAGAGCCGGGAGCGGACGCGGACGACGTCGCACCGCTCGTCGCGGCGCTGCGGCACGTCATGACCGATCGGCCCGGCGTGCTCGTGCGCGTCCGAACGCCGGCGCCGGTGCTTCCGCCGGATGTGTCGAGCCCGATCCTGCAAGCCTATCAAGGAAACGCCGAGCGCGCCGAGTTGGTCCTTTCTCAGACGCGGATCCGCGTTGAGAACGTCGCCGGCGTCACGCCCGCAACGAAGGATGCCTTTCGCGTCGCGGTCTGCGCGCGGGACGCGATCGGTTCATAACGATGAGCGCTGCCGCGCCGAGCCGCTTCGTCGGTCGCGGGGAGCAGCTCGATGCCTTGCGCGCCGCGTTCGAGGACGCGTTGCTCGCGGACGGTTCGATCGTGCTGATCGCCGGCGAAAGCGGCCTCGGCAAAAGCCGGCTCGCCGCCGAATTCGTCGGATACGCGCGCGCGCGCAAAGCGCGCGCCGGAATCGGGCGGTGTCTGGAATACGCGCCGGCTCCGTTCGCGCCGCTGCTCGAAGCACTTGGCGATGCCGGCGTGGCGGCGGACGGCGACGAGGCGGATTTCGCGAGCGCGGGCAAGCGCGGTAGCTTCGAAATCCTCGCGCGAACGCTGCGCACCGCGGCCGGCGAAGCGCCGCTGCTGCTGGTCGTCGACGATCTGCAGTGGGCGGACGAAAGCACGCGGGATTTCTTGCGTTTCGCGCGCGAGCACGTCGGCTCCCAACGGCTCGTTCTGTGCGTGACGTACCGGTCCGACGAGGTGACGTCCGGTCCCATACGTGAGGCGGTCGCGATGTTGCAAAGCGGCCGGGCGGCCCGCACGATCCTCCTCGAGCCGCTCAGCGACTTTGAAATGAAAGCGCTGATGCGAAACTTGGTCGAAGGCCGCCGGCAGGTTCTCGCGCCCAGTCTGGACGGCGTTCACACCCTCGCCGAAGGCAACCCGTTCGTCGCCGAGGAGTTGATCAAGAGCCTGATCGCGAGCGGTGGCGGCGGCACCGTCGACGTTCCGGCCGGCGTGCGCGAAGCGGTCCTCCGGCGCTTCGACTCGATGGGGCCGGGAGATCGCGACGTTTTGATTCGGGCCGCCGTCATGGGACGGAATTTCACCTCGGATCTCTTGGCGCGCGTCGCCGGCGCTCCGCACGAGGAGGTGCTCGGCGCGATCAGGCGCGCGATCGGTGTCGACCTGCTGGCCGAACGCGGCGACGGAGAATACGGATTTCGGCACGCGCGGACGCAACGTATCATCACGGATACGATCCTGGTCGAAGAGGTGCGCGCGTTTCACGGGCGCGTCGCGCGCGAGCTCGAAGCGCGGCCCGAAGCGCCGGGGCGCGCTGCGGCACTCGCTCATCACTGGTGGGAGGCCGGTGATGTGGCGCGTGCGGCGTCCTATGCGGAAAGCGCCGGTGACGCGGCAGCGGCGGCCGGACTTTTCGAAGATGCAGCGACGAACTACGAGCGGGCCCTCGCGGCTGAGCAACGTGAGCCGGGGACCGCGGCGATGCTAGCGTTCAAACTCGGCGCGGCGCTCTTGCGCGCGGGAAGAGCCGAGGAGGCGTGGCCCCACGCGGAACGCGCGGTCTCCGGATCGGCGGACGCCGGCGCCGCAGAGATCGACGCCACCGCTGCGGCCAATGCGACGCTGTTGTGCGCCGCCGCCGCGGACGATGTAGGTGACGCGGCGGGAGCGCAGGCGTACGCCATTCGGGCCGAGGCGCTCGCAACGCAGCACCAGCTCGAGGCGATCGGCCGGCGCGCGCGCTGGAGGCTCGCACTTGCGAGCGACGGCGGTCGAGATCCCGCCTCCGCGCTCGCCGCCGCCAGCGCGGAGGCGGCGCTCGTGAACGACGCCGAGGCGATCCGCGAGATCGAAACGCGGCTCGCGCTCAGTCGCATGCGTTTGGCGTTGCGGCACGACGCGCTGCGCGAAGCGCGCGCACATTTCGAGGACGCTTTCGCGTCGGCCGGCGATGATGCGCGTCTGCGGCGCCGCACTCGCGCGGGTGCGGCCGAGCTCGGCGCCGCCCTCGAAGCGTCCGGCGCGACCGACGCGGCGCTCGCCGTCTACGAACGCGCCGACCTCGACGATGCGCTGCGCATCACGGCGGCCGCGAGCGCGCGCAACCGGCAGGGGCGTGCGCGAGAGGAACTGACCCGGCGCGAGCGCGAGGTTGCGGAGCGCGTCGCGGAGGGAAAATCCAATCGAACGATCGCTGGCGAGCTGTTCGTGAGCGAGCGTACGGTCGAAGATCATATCGGCACCATGCTGCGCAAGCTTGCGCTCAAGAATCGGGCTGAGCTCGCCGCGCGAATCGCGCGCGGTCAATCCTCGGCTGCGCGCGCTACGTAGACGATCACTTGTTGCGGCCGCACCACGGCGTCACCGAAGCGATAGCCCGGCCGGACCGACGACGCGACCGTTTGATCGAGTGCGTCCTCCGCGGTAGGTTCCGTCCCGACGGGCTCTTGCAGCGCCCAATCGACCGGACCCGTGGCGTCGAGGGTCCGCACGCCGACATCTTCGAGCGCACGGCCCAAGCGCGCGTAGATCACGGTCGCGAGCTCGGGCGAGAGCGTTCCGGCGACGAGATGATCGCGGATCTCGATCAGGCGTTGCGCGACCGGGGGCAGCGCGCCGCGCACCTCGGCTGTTTCCGAAGCGGGCTCCGGCACGAAGGCGGCCGCCTCGGACGCTGCTGCCGGCGCGTCAGCGTGCGAATCCGGTCGCGCGCGCCGCATCACCGCGAACGTTGCCGCGATTCCGGCGGCGAGACCGCCGACGCCCGCCGCAACGCTCTGCAGCACGGCAATCGAAGGTAACCCGGGGCCCGTCATGCGCTCTCGGCGACGCGGTCATCCGCAGTCGAGCGCGCGAGCGCCGCAAGCCGCTCGTACGAGCGGCGCACCGTCTTCGCCGCGTCGCGCGTCGCTTTGTTCTCGCCGAACTCGGCCCGCACGGACCAGTGCGCGACGCGCCGCGCTGCGACCGCTACGAGCGTTTGCGGTGCTGCACCGTCGTCGGCTCCCAATCGCAGCGCCAGCGACGTGCCGCTCTCGCCCGTAACGCGCAGCAGCTCCTCGACTTCGGTGTCCTCGAGTACGAGTGCGCCCTCGTAGTACCGGCGCAGCACGGCGAGCTCGGCCAAGCCGTGCTCGCGCGTCCAGAAGGCGTCGAGCGTATCATCGACCAGCCGCGCGGTCCGCGCAGCCTCGGCTCCGGCCTGGCGCGTACGCAGGCAGAGCGCGCGCAACTCGCCGACGAGGCGCTCGACCTTGATCAACAGCGCGCGGTTCCCGAAGTGATGCACGATCAGGTTCGCAAGCTCCGTCATGCCGCTGGCGCGGCCCAGTTCGCGGCTGAGTGCCTCGCGGTCTTTCACACCCGCGCGCACCGCGCGCGCCGCAAGCAGCACGCCGTATTGGCCGAGCCGCTCCAGCAGCGCCGCGCGCGCCGCCGGCGGCAGGTCCGCATCGTCGCCGGTCGCAAAGCGGCGCGCGTTCGCGATTTCGGCGCGTAACGTTTCTTCCGAGCGCGCGCTCAGCACGCGGATCGTTTCGAACTCGGCCGCGTCGAGCGTCGCCGCTCCGAGGGCCACCCGCGCACAGACGGGACGAATCGCGAAAAAGAGCCGCCGCGCCGCGGGCTCCTGCATCCATGTCGCCACGCTCTCTTCGCCGCGCGCAACGGGGTCTTCGCAGTCGCGCCAGTTCGCGTCGACCTTCGTCAAGACGCCGATCGCGTTGAGCGGCGTCGCTCGGCCGAACGCCGGCCCCTGGAACTCCTCGACGACCGCGGCGCCCGACGCCGCCAAACCGCGGCTGAACAAATAGAGCACGGCATCGGCGTTGCGCGCTTCGCGCTGCGTGCGTTCGGTGACGGACGCTGCATCGTTCGACCCGATGCCCAAGAACGCGCTGGTGTTCTGCGAATCCGCGACGTAGGCCGAATCGAGGCCCGGCGTGTCGACGATGCTGAACCGCTCCAAGATGGGACTCGGGGTACGAATGTCGAGGTAATCGATGCCCGTCGGCGCCTCCACTCCGTCGAGCGCGCGCCGCGTCAGGTCGTCGAGCTGTTCGACGGCGCGGCGTTCCGTGCGACCGTCCGTATAGTGCACCGTCAGCGACGGCTCGTCGCCGTAATGAAACCAATTCACGTTGTACGTGCACTCGACGGGCCCGGTCGCGGCGAGCCGCTCGCCGAGCAACGCGTTGGTCATCGTCGACTTGCCGGCTTTGATGCGACCGACGACCGCCACCGTCATCGGGCGCGCCAGTTGGGCGCGTGCGCCCTCGAGGGCGGCGCGAAGCACCGCCGTTTCGGCGGTGCTTCCCAGGTTTTCGAGCGCGCGATCGAAGGCCGCTTCCGCACGCCGCCGCAGCGGCGCTTCAGACATCGGCCCACGCTTCGTCTCTTGCCGCTCCTGCCGCGACGGGTCGCGCCGCAACGGCTGCGTTCCGAGCACCGCCGCCGTCGGCCGCCAGCGCGGCGAGCGCGGCGTCGAGCCGGTCGAGCGGTTCGAGTGCGCGATCGATCTCGGCGATTCGCGAACGAGATTCCGCCGCGGTGCGGCCGCGCGCCTCCGCGAGCGCCTTGCGCGAGGCGGCCACGGCCGCGCCGTCTTCTTTGAGCTGTGTCTCGAACGCTTCGACGAACGACCGTTCGATCGTGCGCAAGGACCGCGCGAGGTTCGAATTCGCTTGGGCCTGCGCGTCCTGCAAGTACGGGAGGCACTTGCCGCGGATCGCTTCTCGCCGCGCGACGGTGTCTTCTTTCTTGATCTGGCCGACCGCAAAGCGGACCCCCGCCGCGACGCCGAGCGCGACTGCCAGCGGCGGGATGGCCGTCGCGAGGGCCGTTGCACCGACGGCACCGAGGAGCGCAGCCGCACCGCCGCCCGCAAAGGCTGCCGCGCCGCCGCCCATCGCGGCGTTCCGCACGTACACGAACACCACGTCGACCGGCGTGGTTTGCCCGGGCGCGCGGCCCGGTACCGCGGGTGCACCGGAGAGAACGTCATGCGCCGGAAGCGCCGGGCCGTCGAGTTGGAGGCCGCTTGCGAGTGCGACTTCCTCGGCGATACCGTTCGCGATGTCCTCGATGGCCTTCGCGTTGGCCGATGCCAGCAGCGCAACGTCGCGGCTCAGGACCTCGCTCATCTTTTCCGGGTCGCGCAGCAGACGCGCGTCGTTGAGATACTCCCCGGCGAACGTCTGGTTCAGTTTGCGCCAGCTCCCGCCGACACGGTCGGTAGCGTCGAGGCGCGCGTCTTCGAGCAAGCGCGTCAGCGTCTTGCGCCAGCTCGCCGACTCCGACGACAGCTGCGCCAGGCGCGCTTCGGTCGCGACGAGCTCCGCCTCGATGCGCGCGGCGGCGGCCTGTCCGTCTTCCGCGCTCGCAGCGCGTTCGCTCGCGAGCGGGCTGCGCAGCCGTTCGACCGCGCCCCGCATCTGCCGCGCCGAACGCTGCACGAGGATCCGCGTGCGATCTTTTTCGGCGAGGTCCCAGAGCGCGGACTCGAGCTCGCTGAAATTGCTCGCAACCAGATCGGCCGGGTCGTTCGAGCGGAGGTAATCAAAGTACGCATGGTTCGACACGGCGACGACCGGCAGATCGATGTCGCGGCGTCCGAGCAGCGGCGCGAGCTTGCGCCGCGCATCGGCGATCGCGATCGACGGGTCGACGACCAGATCGGCGCGCGTCAGCACCACCAGCACGCGATCGACGTACGACAACGCCCGTTCGGCGAAGTCGAGCTCCGAGGCACTCAGCGGTTCGACGACGTCGGCGACGAAGATCGCCGCCGCGGCGGCGGGCAGCAGCGCGTACGTGAGCGTGGAGTGCGCGGCGTTGAGGCCGCCGACGCCCGGCGTATCCATCAGCACCAAGCCCGAGCGCAGCCGCTCGCACGGGGTCGACACGTGCACGAACTCGGCGCCGCGACGATTGCCGGGGTTGCCCTGTTCGGTCACGAAGTCGGCGATCGCGTCGCGCTGGACTTCGAGCGGCTCCTGCGCGCTGCGCACCTCGATGCGTTCGCGCGGACCGTATTCGACGACGGTGACGAGGTTCGTGGCGATGTCCACTTCGACGGGACACAGGCCCGCATCGCCGAGCAGGGCGCCGACGAGGCTCGATTTGCCGCGCTTGAACTCGCCGCAGACGATGACCGGGAAGCGAGCGCTCTGCAATTGGGCGACGACCGCATCAGCTTGTTCGGCGACGGCGGGTTCCGCGAGGCGTCGCGCATGAGCCGCCGTGGCCTGCGCGAGCTCGACCAGACGATCGCGATCGCTCTCGTTCTCGGTGGTCATGGCTTCTCCGATGTCGTCAAGAAGCGCTCGAAGAACGATTTGCCGAGCGCGCGATAAAATGGCTCGAGCGACGGTTCGACCATCAGGCGCAGCAGTTCCGAGAACCGCGCGGATCGTTCCGCCGAAAACGCTTCGCCGCCGGCGAGTGCCGTGCAGAGGCCGTCGTAGAGTCCCAAGAGCTCGGCGCGGCGCTCGCGATACTCGCCGATCGAAAGCGTCGCAATCGCGTCGTGCGGAAAGACGCCGACGGGCCCCGCGGGCACTTCGGGCCAGGGCCGTTCGTACGCGAAGCTCACGTATTTCACGGGCCGGCCCGTGGCCCACGCGACCGTCACCGACGCGAAGGGCGGGTGCAGCTCGATCCGATTGCCGTCGCCGCGCGCGACGCCGAATGAGAACAGCGGCAGCGTCAGATACACCTTGCCGTTGCGCCGCAGCGGGATCGGCCAGCCGATGCCCGCTTCCATCGGAACGAGCTGCCGAAAGAGGGGAGAAGAGCGGAGCTCTTCGAGCAGCCGCTCCGTGTTTGCGGCCCCGGCGGCGTTTGCCGCCGTGCCGCTTTTTGCCAACATCCGTTCCATACGCCGCTCCTTTTTGGTGGCGGGTCCCGCGCCTACCATGCTTCCACCATGAAGTTTCCGCTCGTCGCCCAGGCGGCGAGGAACGTGCTCAGCGGTACGATCTCGCCCGCAGCGTTCGCGGCGGGGTCATTGAGGATCACCATCGGGTGCGTTGGATCGGTGCGGTCGATCCCGATGACTTCGACGGCGTGATCCGCGGTTTGCCCCGGAATCGTAGGCGCCGAGGTGAGCGGAGCCGACAGATTCTCCGGCATCCCCACCAGCGTCTCGACGCGGACGCCGGCGACCACGCCGTGACCCTGCGCGAGCTGCGTCGCGATGTCGTCGATCGTCGCGTTCGGCGGCTGCAGGACGTGCAGTCCGTGGAGCGCCATCAGCTTTCCGCAGTCCGCGGGCGACGTGCCGTTGCTGGCGGGATCGAACCAGCCATGCATTTCGGATTCCGCGACGAGTTGATTTTCCGTGACGTGTTCGCCGGTGAGCTGCTCGATCACGTACTGCTGCGAGGCGATCGCGCAGGTGTTGCTGCTTTCCTGATGGTGCCAGTACGCAAGTTCGTCGAACGGCGTACCGACCAGACCGATCGGCGCGAGCGCCTGCCCCGGATCGAGGCTCGGGTTGTGGAAGAGCGGCTCGAGTTGGGGGACGTCGAAGTGCGGGGCCGCGTCGTGGCTGGGGAAGATCTCGTGGTAGAGGCCGGTGACGGTGCCGACGACGGCCTGAATGTCGTGCTCGATCGTGGTCTCGATCTCGTCGAAGACGTTGTGCTGCGTATCCGCCGAGGCTGCCTGGAACGTTTCGTGCGAATCCATCGACCTTGTGCTCCTTGCGAGTGGAGAGCAGTTCGCTCTGTGGCCTCATCCTAGGATCGCGCCGGCGGCGCGTGCACCGTGGAAACCACGGGAATTTGGAGCCGGCATCCCCGGGGATTCCCCGAGCTCCCCAGGGTCGGGGATTCACAAGTTGAGTTCTTTGAGACGGCGCAGGATGGGCGATACGACCGCCCAGCTGGTATTCGGCATCAGGGCACTGCCGGCGCTGTGGGCCCAACCGCGCTTGTGCAGCGGTTCGTCGGTCGCCAGGCGCCAGAGCAGATCGAGGGTTTTCAGCAGGTCGACCGGGATTGCGACCGCCGCCTCGCGGTTCTTGATGACGTCGGCGCCGAGCGCGGCGCGAATGAGCCGAATCGACTCGGCGTCGGCCGTGGTAAACTCTCCGCGCTCGAGTGCGACCGCGAGCTTTTCGAACTGCTCGCCGGCTCGGCCGGCGATCTGGATGCGGTTACCGATGAAATCGGTCGCCTTCCCTTTCGCGCCGGGCATGATGCGGTAGAACGCCGCGAACGGGCCTTCGAAGGAATTGCCACGCACGTGCGCGGTCGCGGCCTGCGCCAAGAACACGCCGATGGCCGCGGCGTCCCGAGCGACGAGCTGGTTGTCGTCGACCGTCGGGTTGCTGGTGCCTTGCACTTCGACGCAGCGCTCCTCGGACGCAATCTCGTTGCCGCGCACGACGACCATCGACCCGTTCGCTAGCCGAACCCCGAAGCGCGCGGTGATGCGGTTTTCGAGGATGAGACCGTCGCTCGCATCGGAGGCGATGCCGACGGCATTGCCGCCGTCGACGACGTTCGCCCGCACGAGGGGTGACGAGCCGACTCCGCCTCTGAGCGCGATACCGAACTCGCGGTTGCCCGCGATGTCGTTGCGTTCGCAGAGGCCGCGCGCCAGCCGCGAGAATCGCAAACCCGTGGCGTTGCCATGCAGGTGATTTTCGTGGACGGTCGGCGCGCTGAGCGGGCCGTTCACGTCGATCCCGGAGATGTTTTCAAAGGCCTCATTGCCACGAAGGACGACGCTCGGGCCGGCCTCGAGGAAGAAGACGCCGGTGACGTTGCGCGAGAACCGATTCTCCGTTACGGCCAGCGGGCCGGGCACGCTGATGGCGAGGCCCGCCTCTTTGTTGCCGGCGATGTCGTTGTTTTCAATCGAACCCGTTGCGCCGCCCTCGATACGCACGCCGTGTTTGAGACCGTCGTGGATTCGGTTTCGGCGCGCGACGATCGTCGCGCCGCCCCGAACGACGAGACATGCATCCTTGCCGCCCCAGAGCTCGCAGTTTTCGAGCTCGACTTTGCCGCCCTCGACGGACACCGATGCGGGCGCGTTGAGTGCGTGAAACGCGAGGCCCGAGATGCGCACGCCGTCGCCTTTGGCGGTGAGTGCGGGCTTGTCGTCCGATTCGATGACGGCCCGTTCGCCGCTCGCCGAATTTTCGGCGACGAGCGTAAGGGTCTTGTCGATGTGGAGAGCTTCACGATATGTCCCCGGCGCGACACGGATCGTGTCGCCGGCAGCCGCGGCCTCGATCGCCGCTTGCAGCGAGACCGGTGCGTCGCTGGGGTTCGTCGTCGTTTTTCCGTTTTCGCCGGCCGGTGCGCTCTTCAGCGACAGCGAGGCGCCGAACGCGACGGCGAGCTCCGGATCTTCGACCGAGTAGACGGGCCGTTCGAAGCGCGCGCGCAGCGTCTTCGCGACGTACGGGATACGCGTGGTGCCGCCGACGAGCAGGATGCGCGTGACGTCCTTCCACTCGACGCCTTGACCGCGCACGAGCGCCGAGCAGCAATCGATGGTTCGTTCGAGATGCGGGGCGACGAGCTTTTCGAACTCGGCGCACGTAAACCGCAAGAGCTCCGGCGGATCGCCCAAATCGGCTTCGCTGGAATCAGCGACGCTGAGCTCGTGCTTGATCCGCCGGCAGCGCTCGAGTGCGGTCAGGCGCAGGCGTAACAGCGCCTGCGACTTGGCGCCGGTGTTCGCGGCCGACGTGGTGAGCCGCTTGCGGAGCGCGGGACTCGCGCGTTCGCAGAGCGCGACGAACAGTTCTTGGTCGAGGTCGCGACCGCCGCAATCCTCGATGCCGGCGGAGTCGAGGATCGCGTAGTCGCCGCCCTGCTTGCGCACGAGCGACGCATCGAACGTGCCGCCGCCGAAATCGTACACGAGCAGCAGCTCTTCCGCCGCCGCGTCCTCCGGCGCAACGTAAAGGTGGAAACGGGCAGCCGCTTCCGGTTCGAGACAGGTCTTCACCTCGGTGAAGCCCGCGACGCGCGCGGCCTCTTCGATTTGGCCGACGCGTTCGGCGCCGAAGGCGACCGGCACGGAGAGCATCGCGTTCGGAAACGGGCCGCCGGACATGCGGTCGGCTTCCGTTTTCAGCGCCGTCATGACCGAACCGATCGCGCGGACGACCGAGACTTCTTCGCCACCCAGCAGCAGCGGCCACGGTTCGCCGAGACTACGTTTGAGTTCCGCGCGAAAGCGGTCGGGGAACAGCAGCATGCGGCGTTCCGCGCCGACACCGGCGATCAAGCGTTCGTCGACGCCGACCTGTCCGTTCGGTGGAACGAGCAACACACACGACGGGAAAAACGGCTGGTGCGATATCGGTTCGCGCACCGCATGGGGGTGGCCGCCGACCAGTCGCGCGGCACTCGAATTCGACGTACCGAAATCGATACCGAGCCACATGGCGGCTGGTTCGGCAACCGCCCGGCGGATACCCACGGGGCTCGGGTCGCCTCGACGACCCAAGCCGCAGTAGGCGCTAGAGGTCGACCCGTGACGTCAGCGAGATGATGCGCGGTGCGCCGACGCCGTACGCGCCGCCCACGGACGAGCTGAAATACCGCTTGTTGAGGAGGTTGCCGACGTTCAGGTTGAGCGTGTAGCGCCGGCCGTCCATGCGCGTGGTGTAGTTCGCGCCCGCGCTCATGGTCACGAAGCCGGGGAGCGTGCCTTGGCTTTGCGGGTTGATCTGCCGCTGGTTGTACGCGATCATCCCGACGTTGAAGCCCAGGCCGCCGGGCGCGGGACGATACGTGAAGCCCGCGTTGCCGCTGAAGTTGGGGGTGTTCTCCGGAACTTTCCCGTTGATCGTCGGGTCGCCGATCGAGTCTTGCCGCGCGCGCATGAGTTGGGCACCCGTGTTGAAGGTGAGGTGGCGGCCGAGATTGAGGGCGGCCGTCGACTCGAGCCCTTCGAAGATGATCGTTCCGTTGAGAGCGAAGATGTTCGTCACGGGGTCCGTCGTCGCGTTGCCTTTGTCGATCGTGAAGTACCCGACCGTGGTCGAGAGCATCCGGCCGGACGTCCGCACGCCGATCTCGCGCTGCGTGGCGCGCGCCGGGGGAAGCACGTTGTACGCGTTCGCCGCGTTCACCGGGGCCTGCCCCGACTCTTCGAGCGATTGCAAGTAGCTCGCGTACACCGACAGCCCGCGGTTCACGTCGAAGACGAAGCCGCCGGCCGGCGCGAGGACGGATTGCTGCGTGGTGAGATGCTTGCCGCCCTTTGCGACGGAGTCCGACGTGTAGCTGATCTGCCGCACGCCGGCGAGCAGCCGCAGCCGTCCCAGCGACAGCGTGTCCGACACGTAGTAGTCTTCGTCGTGGCTGTTGTTGGGCAGGTCGGCCACGGTTTCCGGACGGATCGGCGCCGGCAGCGTGACCGGATTGTAGATGTTCTGCGTGTACGTGACGCTCGGATTCTGCGGGTTGTTGAAATCGCGCACGTTGCGGTTGTAGCCGAACGTGACGTCGTTGACGATGGCGCGCGACTCGAAGTGGTTCTTGAGGTGCAGGTCGAGATAGCCGTTCACCGTTTGCTGGTTGGTGACCAGCGTGACGGTCTCGGTGCCTTTTCCCGTGACCAGGTTGTAGTTGCTGATCTGGCCGACGTTGCGCTGGGGCCGGTCACCCTCAGAGCGCCCCGCTTCGGCGACGAGCGTGAACCCGCTGCCCAAGCCGTACTGGGTGCGCGCAAAGACGTTCTGACCGATGCCGACCGAGCGCGCCCACGAGCCCGACAGCAGCTTCGTCGGATCGGGAACGTTCGGCACCGCGATCTTGCCGTTCACCGCTTTGAGCAGTTGCAGCGGTGCTTGCTCGATCACGTCGATCCCGAACTGCTCGAAGTCGACCTGCGTGCTCATCCGCTCGGACGGCGTCCAGTCGCCCGTGATCGCCGCGAAGTAGCGCGTGCCGCCAGCCCCGTGCACGAACGACCCGTACTCGCCGCCCGCGAGGTTGACGCGCACGCCGAATTGGTCCGCGTAGCCGAAGCGGCCGCCGATGTCGGCGGAGCCGATCGACTGCCCGTAGCCGTTCGTCACGAACGTGAGCGACGTGTTCGGGACGTCGCCCGCGCGCTTGAGCACGTAGTTCACGATTCCCGCCGGGCTCGCGATGCCGAACTCGAGCGCACCGGCGCCCTTGAACGCTTCGACGCGGCACTTGTCCTCGACCGGCAGCGCGATGTTGTTCACCAGCGGCAGCCCGCCGTCGAGGCGATAGCTCGTGGTGCTGCTCAGCTTGATGCCGCGGACCTGCAGGCTGTCGGTGATCGCACCGCCGCGCGTATCCGTCTGCACCACGCCCGGGATGTTCTTGATCGCGTCGTAGGTGTTCTGCGAGTTCGACGATTGCAGCGCGTCGCTCGTGATCGTCGTCTTCGTGACCACGCCGCCGCGCGCTTCGACGGCCGGCCGGTCGGCTTCGCTCTGCGTCGATTGCGCGGTGACCGCGGCGCCCGAGGCGGCGCGGGTGCTGTTCCGGCGCGCCTTGGCGGCCGCGTATGCGCGCTTTGCGCTGGCGAACGTCGAGCCCGTGCAGCCGGTGATCGGCCGCGTGCCGGACGCCGTCTGCGCGAACGCGGGCGCGGCGAGCATGGGCGTCAGCGACAAACCGAGGACGAGCACGCTGGCCACGGTGCTGCGGGACGCGGTGATCATGATTCCCTCCGTCTCTCCGCTACTTGGCGGGTTGGAAGAGCGCGTCGTAGCTGGGGATGCGCCGTTCGAGGTCGTCGCGCAGCGCGAGCGCGGCGGCGTAGTACTTCCGCTCGTCGTCGGCGCCGGGTTTGTCGTTCTTGAACGCGTACACGATCAGGCCGACGTTCGCACCGCTCGCATCGCGCAGCGGCATCAGGACGACGAACTTCTTCACGGGATCGTTCGTGCGGTGCCAGCGCGGGTCGACGATCGTGATCCCCTTCGTCGACACGTCGATGTCGTCGGGATCGTCGGGGTTGCCGATCCGCTCCGGGAACGAGCCGGCGAACATGGTATAGACCTTGCTCTTCGTCGGCGGAACGCCGTGGAACGTCACGCTGAGCAGCTCGGGGTGCGCGGCCATGGTCTGGTCGGACAGCACCTGTGCGTAGATCTTGCCGGCGGGCGGCGTCCAGTTCTTCTCGGCGGCGAGCGCTGCAGTGGAGCCGAGCGCGACGAAGGTCGCGAGCGCGGCGGAAAACAGACGGGCGATCGTTGCGGTCACGTGCGTCACTCCAGCTTCTTGCGTTCTTGCTGCACGACTTGCGGCGTGAGCGGGATGTAGACTCCCTCGTTGGCGACGACGTCCTGGCCGTCGCGACTCAGCACGAGCTCGAGGAACTGCTTGACCTTCGGCGGGATCGGCTTGCCCGGCGGCCGGTTGATGTAGATGTAGACGTACCGGCTCAACGGATAAGTGTGGGAGTAGACGTTGTCGACGGTCGGCATCACGTACGGTCCGCCGTCCTTCACCGAAAGCGGGACGACGCGCACGTTGGGCGTGACGTTCGCGAGCAGCGCGTACGTCAGGCCGCCGGGATGGGTCGCCATGTCTTCGGCCGCGACGGTGAACGCGTGCGTGAAGCCGACTCCTTTGGTGAACTGGATGTTCGACTTGTAGTCGCCGCCTTCCATCACGGACATCTTGACGAACTGCTCGATCCCGTTGGGCGACTTGAGGCCGTAGAGATGGATCGGGCGATCCTTCCACGCGCCGGTCAAGCCGAGATCGCCCCACGTGGAGATGTCGGCGTGGCCGCGTTTGCGCGTCGTCGAGTAGATCGCGTCGAGCTGCGCGAGCGACAGCCCCTGAACCGGGTTGTCCTTGTCGACCAGGACGATCGACGTCGCGGTTTTGCCGAGTGACCCGACGCTGCCCGTCGCGACGCGGATCGCGGTGGGTTCGTAGCCGAACTTGTCGAGGAACGCCTGATGCTCCGCGGGGAGCAGCTCGCGGCCGACGGGTGCCATGTCGGCTTTGCCGGAGATGAGTCCGGGTGCGCCCGAGCCCGACGACCGAGCTTCCATCGTGACGCTCAGCCGCGGGTACGCCTTGCGGTAGAGCTTGATCCAGCCCAGCGTGATCTCGTCCATCACGTCGGCCCCGACCAGCGAGACCTCCTCTTCGGGGACCGAGTCCACGTGCGCGGGCTGCCACGGCGGGATCGCCGGATCGACTTTGAGGTGGTGCTCGACCGGCGCGTACTTGAGCGCGTCGGCGGCGGGTGCGGTCAGTGCCAGCGCGGCGCCGCACGCTCCGGCGGCAACGAGCCGCCTCCAAACAATCGTCCTCGTCACGAGGGCTCCCTCCGCAGCTAAGTTGCGTGCACTGTAGCGGACGGATGCTTTCAGCAACCTTTCGGGAGCGCCGCGGCGAAAGATTTTTTCTTCACCGCCTACCGCGAAAGGCTGGAGAAAGGTTGAACTCCTCATACTGCAGCGAAGACGCCGGCCGGATCATCGGCCGGAGCCTTCCCGGAGAGATGTGCATGCGTATCCGCACCGCCGCGCTGCTGCCCGCCTTCCTCGCGTTCGCCATGCTGACATCGACGTACGCGCACGCCGCCGACAGGGTCCGTATCATGGTCGGGGGCGTCGAGAAGCAGATCTACCTGCCGGCGAAGCTTGCCGAACAGCTCGGCTACTTCAAAGACGAAGGCCTCGACGTCGAGCTGCTGACGGAACCGTCGGGGGTCAACGCGGAGGACGAGCTGCTCGCCGGCGCCGTGCAAGGCGTGGTGGGGTTCTACGACCACACGATCGACCTGCAGTCGAAAGGCAAGTTCGTCGAATCGATCGTGCAGCTCAGCGACGCGCCGGGCGAGGTCGAGCTCGTCGGCACGAAGGCGTCCGCGACGATCAAATCGCCGGCCGACTGGCGCGGCAAGACGCTCGGCGTCACCGGGCTGGGTTCGTCGACCAACTTTCTCACGCAATACATCGCGCTCAAGTACGGGCTCAAGCTCGGCGAGTTCACGTCGCTCCCCGTCGGGGCCGGCAACACGTTCATCATCGCGCTGCAGCAGGGCAAGATCGACGGCGGGATGACCACCGAGCCGACCGTCTCACGCCTGTTGAAAAGGGGGGACGCGAAGGTGCTCGTGGACCTGCGAACCGCGGCGCAGACGCGCAAGGTGCTCGGCGGCACGTATCCGGCCGCCGCGCTCTACATGCAGACGTCGTGGGTGGACAGCCATCGCGACGTGACGCAGAAGCTCGCCAACGCGTTCGTGCGCACCCTGCACTTCATCAAGACGCACAGCGCCGCACAGATCGCGGACAAGATGCCCACCGACTACTTCGCCGGCGACAAGCAGATGTACATCAACGCGCTGCAGGGTGGAAAAGGGATGTTTACCGCAGACGGCCGCATGCCCGACGGCGGTCCGAAGACCGTGCTCGGCGTGCTCGCGGCCTTCAGCAAGAGCCTCAAGGGCAAGCAGATCGACCTCTCCCGCACGTACACGAGCGACTTCGTGAACGCTGCCCAGAAGACGGCGGCACGGTAGCGATGCTCGCAACGCCCGTCGCCGACGTGCCGGCCATCGAGCTGAGCGGCGTGACCCGGCGCTTCGTGTCGCCGACCGGCGCGTCGCACACGGCGCTGCGCGACTTCGATCTCGTCGTGCGGCCGGGCGAGTTCGTCGCGATCGTCGGCCCGACCGGATGCGGAAAGTCGACGACGCTCAACCTGATCACCGGCCTCACGAAGCCGAACACCGGCGACGTGCGCGTGATGGGCAAGGCCGTCACGGGCAACGATCCGCGCATCGGCTTCGTGTTCCAGACCGACGCGCTGTTTCCGTGGCGCAGCGTGCTGCGCAACGTCGCGGCCGGCCCGCTCTACCGCGGCATGCCAAAAGAAAAGGCGTACGCCGCGGCGCGGGCGTGGATCGCGCGCGTCGGCTTGACCGGCTTCGAGGACCACTATCCGCATCAGCTCTCGGGCGGCATGCGCAAGCGCGTCACGCTGGCGCAGACGTTCATCAACAACCCCGCCATCCTGCTGATGGACGAGCCGTTCAGCGCGCTCGACGTGCAGACGCGCATCGTGATGCAGGACGAGCTGTTGGACATGTGGTCGTCGTCGAACGCGTCGGTGGTGTTCGTTACGCACGACCTCGAGGAAGCGGTCGCGCTCGCCGACCGCGTCTACGTGCTCACCGCTGCGCCCGCCACCGTAAAAGCCGTCTACGACATCCCGCTGCCGCGACCGCGCGTCACGGCGGAGATCCGCTACCAGCCGGAGTTCGTCGAGCTGTCGCGGCGCATCTGGGAAGACCTGCGGGAAGAGGTTCGCAAATGATCACGACAACGACCGTCTCACCCATCGATAGTCAGCGGCTGGTAATCGCGCTGCGTCTTGCGATCCTGGTGGTGTTCCTGGGCGGCTGGGAGCTCGCCGCGCGCACGCATCTGATCGACCCGTTCTTCTTCGCGATGCCGTCGACGATCGTGCAACAGCTCTGGGTCTGGATCACGGAAGGCACCTCGCAAGGACCGCTGTGGGGCGAGGTGCTCGTGACGCTCGAGGAGACGGTGCTCGGCTTCGTGATCGGCGCGGTGCTCGGCGTGGTCTGCGGGATCGTCCTCGGCCGCGACAAGCTGCTCGCCGACGTCTTCAGCATCTACATCAAGATCGCGAACTCGATCCCGCGCATCGTGCTGGGTTCGATCTTCGTCATCGCGCTCGGCCTGGGGATGCAGTCGAAGGTCGCGCTGGCGGTCGTCATGGTGTTCTTCGTCGTGTTCGCCAACGCGTTCCAGGGCGTCCGCGAAGCCGATCGCGCGCTGATCGCGAACGCGCGCATTTTGGGCGCGTCGTCGTGGCAGGTGACGACGACCGTGATCGTGCCGGCGGCGATGAGCTGGATCCTCGCGAGCCTGCACGTGAGCTTCGGCTTCGCGCTGGTCGGCGCGGTCGTCGGCGAGTTCCTCGGCTCGCGGCACGGCTTGGGCTTGCTGATCGCGACCGAACAGGGTTTGTTCAGCCCGGCCGGCGTGTTCGCCGCGATGATCGTGCTCGCAGTGCTCGCGCTCGCCGCCGACTACGGCTTAACGTACGCCGAGAACCGGCTCCTCAAGTGGCGCCCGCCCGCCTTCACCGACATCGGCGCCTGACGCGCTCGCCGGCAACCAGCGCACCTCGACGACGAGCCCGCCCTCCGCACCGGCGCCGAGCGTGACCGTCGCGTGGTGCGCGTCGGCGATCTCTTTCACGATCGCGAGGCCTAGGCCGCTGCCGTCGGCTTCGTTTCCCGGGATGCGGTAGAACCGCTCGAACACCAGCGCTCGCTGCGCCGCCGGAATCCCGGGGCCCGTGTCCTCGACGCGCAGCACGGCCGACCCGTCGTCCTCGCGCCCCGCGCTGACGGTGATCGTTCCGCCGGCGGGCGTGTAGCGCACCGCGTTGTCGACGAGGTTCACGATCAAGTCGCGCAGCAGTGCGGGATCGGCGTCGACGAGCGCGGCGGCGCCTGACGGCGCGACCTCGAAGGCGAGGTCGATGCCGCGTTCGACCGCGAGCGCGCCGTGCTCGACGAGGATGTCGCGCGTCACCGCGACGAGATCGAGCGGATCGCGCTGCGGCGGGTGTCCTTGCGGCTCGGCCTTCGCCAGGCTGAGCAGCTGGTTCGTGAGGCGCGTGATCTGGCCGGTCGTCGCGACGATCGCGCGGATCGCTTCCTGACGTTCTCCCTCGTTGCTCCCGCGCAGCGCGTACGACGCTTGCGTGCGCAGCAGCGTGAGCGGCGTGCGCATCTGGTGCGCCGCGTTCGCGGTGAAGCGGCGCTGCGCGTCGAGCTGCGCGCCCAGGCGCATCATGTACGCGTTGAGCGCGCGCATCAGCGGGTCGAGCTCCGCTTGCAGGGCCGCGACCGAGAACGGCCGCAGGTCGCTGGGGCTGCGGTCTTCCACTTCGCGCCCGAGGCGCACGAGCGGGCGCAGCACGCGCTGCAAGGCCAGCCACGCGAGCGCGCACGCGATCGCGATGAGCAGCGACTGCTGCAGCGCGCTCCCGATCCACAGCTCGCGCGACATCGCGCGCTGCCCGTTGAGCGTCTCCGCGACGACGACCGTCGCCTGCTGCACGCCGCGCGCGAGCGCGACCGGCTGCGTTACCGCAACCAGCCGAATCGGCTCGCCGCGGTAGCGCGCATCGTAGTAGGCAGGCTGCGCCGCGACGACGGGGCCGCGTGCGGCCGGAAGATCGCCGTATCCGGCGAGCAGCGTCCCGCCGACCCCCGTGACGCGGTAGTAGACCGTATCGCCGTACCCGAGATCGAACATCCCGAGTGCCGCGGGCGGCACGGTGACGTCGAGCCCCGCTGCCCCGAACCCGATGTGCTCGGCGATGGAGCGCGCCGATGCGAGCAGGATGCGATCCGTCACGGCTGCAGCCGTCGCCTCGGCGTTGCGGTACGCGACCGCGAACTGCACGAACGCGACGACGCCCAGCGGAACCAGCAATCCCGCGAGGAGCTGGAAGCGAAGGCTGCGTTTAGCCGGCATCGCCGGCCTTGAGCACGTAGCCCAGACCGCGCAGCGTGACGATCGAGATGTCGCTTCCGGCGAGCTTCTTGCGCACGCGGTGCACGTAGATCTCGATCGCGTTCGGGTTGGCCTCGTCGTCGAATCCGAAGACCGTCGTCGTCAGCACGCCCTTGCTCACCGTCGCGCCGGCGCGCAGGATCAGCGTCTCGAGCACCGCGTGCTCGCGCGCCGTGAGCGCGAGCGGCTCGTCGCCAAGCGCGAACTGCCGCCGATTGCTGTCGAACACGAGCGTGCCGCACTGCACGACGGTCTGCGGGTGCGCCTGCGCACGCCGGAGGTGCGCGCGGATGCGCGCTTCGAGCTCCGTCATCTCGAACGGTTTGGCCAGATAGTCGTCGGCGCCGCTGTTGAGCCCCGCAATGCGCGCGTCGAGCGTGTCGTTGGCCGTGAGGATGATGACCGGCACCGTGCTGCCGCGCGCGCGGAGCTTGCGCAGGATCTCCAGACCGCCCAGTTCCGGCAGCGCGAGATCGAGGATCACCAGCGCGTACTCTTCCGTGCGCAGCACGTGATCCGCGTCGTCACCGGCGTAGACGCAGTCGACGGTGTAGCGTTCGGCGCGCAACGTCTTCGCCACCCAATCGGAGAGCTGCCGGTTGTCCTCGACGAGCAGGAGCCGCACCGGTCAGGATTCCGGGCGCCGGGGCCCGCACCCCTGCGTTTTAGCGTGAGAGCAGGCTCAGACTGGACTGCACCTGCCCCGCGCGCAGCGGCAGATAGAGTCGTTGCGCCTGCACGATCGCCTGCCCTTGGCGGCTCAGGACGAAGCGAAGAAACTCTGCCGCCGCCGGATCGAGCGGTTTTCCGGGCGCCTTGTTGACGTTGAAGAAGATGAGGCGGCTCAGCGGGTATTCGGCGGACGCGACGTTCTCGTACGACGGCGCGAAGAACGGGCCGGCGGCGTGCGCGCCGACGGGGAGCACTTTCACCGGCGCGTTCAGGTACGCGAGGCCGTCGTAGGCGATCGCGTAGCGGTCTTTCGCGACCTTGTCGGCGATGGGAAACACCGTCGGCGAGTAATCGATGCCGTCGCGCCATTCGCCGCGGTGCCCGGGCGTGCTCAGCACGCGCTGGCGGATGAACTCCTCGAACCCGTTCCAAGGCTTGACGCCGACGAGGTGCACGGGCTTGTTCGCCCACTCGCCGGTGAGGCCGAGATCGCCCCACGTCGTCGCAGCCGGCGCGCCGCGGAAGTGCGTGCTCGAGTACAGCGCGTCGAGCTGATCGAACGTCAGCCGTTCGATCGGGTTGTCTTTGTTGACGATGAAACCGACGGCGTCGAGGAAGCCGAAGTGCCGGTAGCTGCCGCCCGAGATCGGCACGCTCAGCGGATCGTAGCCGAACTTGGTGTGGAAGTCCGCGATGTCGTCCGGCTTGAGCTCGCGCGAGACGAACACGAAATCGAGGTTGCCCTTCACGAGCTCCTTCGCGCCGAGGCTTCCGGCGTACGGCGGATCGACGTCGATGCGCACGCCCGGGTGGTAGACGCGAAACGCCGCGACCCACGCTTTCGCAAGCGCGGGCAGCACGTCCGACGCGGCAGCTTTGAAATGGCCTTGCAGCTTCGCCCCGGCGCGCGGCTGGTACGCCGGCAAGCCCGGGTCCAGCGTCGGCTGCAACAGCTCGAGCGTCGGAAGATCGCGGCCGCTCGACATGCCGCGTTGTTTTTCTTCCTCGGTCTGCGGCTTCGCCGGCGGTGCCGTGGGCAGCAGCCACTCGATCGCGGTGCTCGGCGGCGTTTGCTGCGCCGCAGCGGAACCGGCCGCGGCAAGCGAGATCACGACGGCAAGCGCCGTAGCCAGCTTCGTCAAACGCGTCTCCTCGCAAGCGGCGTGCAGTTCACCGCACTATAGGTTGCCGAAGCTTTCGGCAACCTTTCACCGCGCCGGTCCGGTGGAAGCTCGCGGCATAAATTTCTTGCAGAGCGGCGGTGAAAGCTGGGTGAAAGATTGCCCCGTCATACTCGGAGGACCCAGCGTCCGAACGGAGATCAGCATGCGCGTACGCAGCCTCGTCCTCTTGCCCGCGGCGGTTTTCACGTGCACGGCGGCCCTCGCGCTCGCAGCGCGCGCCGCGGAACCCGTGCTGCCGATCGGCCCCGGTCAGACGACGTACGCGCAGCATCTGGTCGACACGGCGCTTGCGGCGCATCCCGAGGTGGCCGCGCTCCAGGTTCACACGACGCCGGCCGGACAGATGAAGCTCGGGGTGAACGCCGCCGGCGACCGCTTCGACGTGAAAGAGCCCTTGAAGGACGTCTCCGGCGAGACCATCGGCACGCTCGATGTTGTGTTCCGCTACGTAAAGAACCAGAACACGACGGCCGCCGAGCGCGCCGCGTCGGAGATCCAGGCGTTTTTCGGCAAGCACGTGCTGAGCGAAGCGAACCTGATGGATCCGTATCCGTACAGCGCCGACTACACGCCGGACAACGCGGCACAGGCGCTGGTCGATGCGACGATGGCGCGCCATCCGGAGCTGATCGTGCTGGGGATGCACGTGACGCTGCCGGACGGCCGCGGGAACGTGATGCTCGGCTGCAACATCGGCCGCATCGGGAAGAAGGCCGACGAGGACGACATGCGTGTTGTGAATACCGAGGCGTCGAACTTCGAGGTCGCTGCCAACGGCAAGCGGTACGAAGTCGAGCTGGTGCTGCGCGATGCGTCCGGGAAAAACATCGGTGCGCTCGGCACCGTCTTCCGCTACACCGCCGGCGACGACAAGGCGGCGCTGAACGCGCGCGCGGTGGCCGTGCGCGACGAGATGGCGCGCGCGATCCCGCGCGTCACGGCGCTGCTCGTGCGCCCGGCGCTGACGTTGACCGGGACGACGAAGCTCCCCGGCTACCACGGCGATTTCGATCACTTCGCGGTCGACATGAAGAACGGCAGACTCTTCCTCGCCGGCGAGGACGGCGCGGAGCTGGAAGTGCTCGACCTCGCCACGGGTGCACTGCTCAAGAGCGTGAAGGGCTACGGCGTCCCGCACAGCCTGCTGATGATGCCCGGGCGCAACGAGCTGCTCGTCGTCGACGGCACGAAGCCCTCGCAGGTGATCGACGCGACGACGCTCGCGCTGAAGCGGACGATTTCGATTCCGGCGGGCGCCGACTCCGTCGACTACGACGCCGCGACGCAGCACCTGTGGGTCGTCACCGGCGGCAAAGACGTTCCGCAGCCGGACTGCAATCTCGTCGAGCTGGATCCCGCGACCGGCGCCATCGTCAAGAAGATCCACTTCGACGCAAGTCACGTCGAAGCGCTCACGATCGAGCAGCACGGCGACAAGCTGTACATCAACGTGTCCGACAAGAATGCGATCGCGGTCGTCGACAAGAACAAGGGCGCGATCGTCGCGTGGTGGCCGTTCAAAGAGGCCGAGCAGAACGCGGCGTTTGCGTTCGACGAGCGGAACCACCGGCTGTTCGACGTCGCGCGCAAGCCGGGGACGCTGGTCGTGCTGGATACCGCCGGCGGCCGCACCGTCGCGTCGTTCAAGGCGCCGGAACGCGCGGACCAAGTGGTGTGGGACGAGGCGAACCGCCGCATCTACGTGACCGGCGGCGACGGCTTCATCGGCGTGTTCGAGCAGATCGACGCCGACCACTACACCGACATCGGCCGCATCCCCAGCGCACCCGGCGCAAAGACGGCGATCCTCGTACCGTCGCTCAACCGGCTCTACGTCGCCGCATCACCGGGCGAAGCGCCGACGGGCGGCGCGGTGCTGCGTTACGACGTAACCCCGCGCGGCACGCAGTAGGAGCGCGACGGGACGAGCCGACAGCTTAAGCGTCGGGCGCCGAGAAAGTCTAGTCGTCGATCAGCCGAGTGTGGCCGTTCGGACACGTCCCGCGCGAATCGTCGTAGAAACCCTCGTCCCACGCTTCGACGACGTTGTAGTGCTCGCGACAGTAGATTTGGTCGCAGTCGGGACAGTACGCATCGAGGCCGCCCTCGAAGCCGGCCTCATCGAAGATATAGCGGTGCAACGCTGCGAGATCGTCGTCACGCAACCAGGCGAAGACACGCTCCAACCCGTCAGCGGGCAAGGCAAAGTTTCGCGTGATGCCCTCGCAGATGAATTCTCCGCCGCTGAGAATCGCCCTGAAGAACCAATCGGCTTGAGCCAGCGGGCAAACCCGTATCGCCGTCTTCCCGCACACCGAGCAGGCGATGGTGAATTCTTGAGCAGCGATGCTCTGCGCGCGCGGCATCAGCGGCGTAACGTTGCGGTTCCCAATGACCTACTCCGAAAGTCGGCAACTCTGCGCCTGATGCTGAGATCTACGACCACTCAGCTCCTCCGCGCAGTCGCCGTGCGCAGCGGTCCACTGATTCGCGCCAGATAATGAAATGCGAGAACGGATAGGGCGCCGCAGGCGAGCATTTGCGCGACGTGGATCCAGAACCACAGATCCGGGCCGTATGTGCCGACGAACCGCCGGCCGGCGTCGAAAGGCCAGATCAGCGAGAAGAACACGACCAGGCCGATGACATGCACCACGAAGCCCGGAACAATCGACTGCGTCAAGTACGCTGTTAAGCCAAGCATGACATCGACGCACGCGTAAAACACGAGGGTCGTTAGGGCGAAGCCTTGGGTGAGACCGTGCGCCGGCAGGATGACCAGTGTGCCGATCAAAATCGCAAGCGGCCCGCCGAATCGTACTTCGAGCGCACTCTGCAAGTATCCGCGAAACCCCGCCTCTTCGGCAGCGGCGGCCGTAAGCGCTGCCATGGCGATGACGAGCACGACCACGATGGCGGGATAGCGCGAGAAGTTGGGCAATGCGTTGCCCTTGACGTGCACGATCTGCGACAGTACGATCCAGAGCCCGCTCAATGCTGCGATCGAAAGCAGTCCGGCCACAAGCGCCCAGGCAAACACGGGCTTTGGAACCCGTACCGCCCTGAGCCGGCGGCGCCGACTCGGTGTTCCGCGCAACAGCCGCCATGCGAGCCAAAGCAACGTTGCCATTACTGCAACGGACCATGGAATGGCCGGAGTTGCCCGCAAATTTACGACGAGCAAGACCGACCAGAGTCCACCCGCCATGATTGTGAGAATGAGGGCGAACGCACCCAGCTTGACCAACGTGGCCGTGCCGACGTCGATGGATGTCATGATTGACGATGCGTGCGGGCCGGGGCGTTCACCTTTCCCCGCCCGATGACTCAAGCGGATTCTCGTCGTGCGTCGCACCGTTTCTGTCGTCCTTGAGGATGTTGACGTGGTCCAGCGTTCGTACGTCCATGGTGCGGGACGATTCGGCAGGGAGGCGGGTAGTTCTGGTCCGGCGCATTGTACGCTCCGCCGTGACGACGATCGCTCGTGCCGGGCGCACCTATGCGCCGATCGTGCTCGCGTACGCGCTGGTGCTCGCCGCCTGGGAGCTCGCCGGCACGGTGTTCCACGTGCCGAAATACGTGCTGCCGGCGCCGTCCGCGATCGTCGCTGCCCTGGCAAAACACCCGGGCGTGATCGCGGCCAACGGCTGGGTGACGCTGCAGGAAGTCCTCGCCGGCTTCGTGATCGGCGTCGTCGTGAGCATCCCGCTGGGACTGGCGATCGTATCGTGGCGCGCGGTCGACCGCATCGTGTATCCGTTCCTGGTCGCGTTTCAGGCGGTCCCGAAAGTCGCACTCGCACCGATCCTCGTGGTGTGGTTCGGGTTCGGGCTGGGCTCCAAAGTGACGCTGGGATTCGTCACCGCGATGTTCCCGATCGTGATCAACACGGTGATCGGACTGCGCCAGACGCCGGTCGAGATGATCTACCTGATGCGGTCGCTGGGCGCGAGCCCGCTGCAGATCTTCTGGAAGGTGCGATTGATCGCGGCGGCGCCGTACATCTTCGGCGGGTTCAAGGTCGGCATCACGCTCGCCGTCGTGGGGGCCGTCGTCGGCGAGTTCATCGCATCGAACAAGGGGCTGGGCAACATGCTGCTCGCGGCGAACAACGCGTTCGACACGCCGATGCTCTTCGGAATCGTCGTGTTCTTGTCGATCATGAGCATCGCGCTGTTCTATCTCGTCGAGCTGATCGAGACGATCGTCCTGCCGGCGCCGTTGCGCCGCAAAGGCGAACCCGGCGCGGGGACCGGCGCATGATCGCGGAGCAGACCGCGGCGCGAGGTGCCTCGTCGGTCGGCCTCACCGCGGTCGGCAAGTCGTACGTGCGCAACGGGCGCGCCATGCCGGCCGTCGACGACGTCTCGCTCGACATCGCGCCGGGCGAGTTCTGCAGCATCGTCGGGCCGAGCGGCTGCGGCAAGAGCACGCTGCTGATGATGATCGCCGGGCTGTACGCGCCGACGTCCGGTTCCGTTCGCGTCGACGGCGCCGAAGTACGGCGGCCGCTCGCGAACGTCGGCATGGTGTTCCAGCGCGACGTCTTGCTCGAGTGGCGCACCGTGCTCGACAACGTGATGCTGCCGATCGAGGTGAAGCGGCTGCCGAAGCAGGCCTATCGCGACAAGGCGCTCGCGCTGCTGGACCTGGTGAACCTGCGCGCGTTCGCCGACTGCTATCCGGAGCAGCTCTCCGGCGGGATGCGCCAGCGCGTCGCGATCTGCCGCGCGCTGATTCACGATCCGCCGCTGCTGCTGATGGACGAGCCGTTCGGCGCGCTCGACGCGCTCACGCGCGAGAAGCTCAACCTCGATCTCCTCCGGCTGACGGCGGAGACGCGCCAGACGGTCGTGTTCGTCACGCACAGCATCGACGAAGCCGTCTTGATGTCCGACCGGATCGTCGTGATGACGGCGAGCCCCGGCCGCATCTTCCACACGCTGCAGGTCGCGTTCGACGGACCGCGCAGCATCGATACGCGCGCCGAGCCGCGCTTCGTGGAGCACGTCAAGGAGATCCGCGACGCGTTCCACCGCCTGGGCATCATCTGAACGACGAGGAGACACACCAATGCCGATCGAGCGCCGACGTTTTCTGACCACTGGTGCGGCTGCCATTGCGGCGGCGGCGGCGATTCGTCCGCGCATCGTGCGCGCGGCGGCTGCGCCGAAGTTCGGGACCGTGTCCGTGCGCTTCAACTGGACGATGAAAGGCGAGTTCACGCCGTTCGTCGTGGCGCGCGAGAAGGGGTTCTACCGCGACGCGGGGATCGACGTTCAGCTCAATCCGGGCACGAGCGGCACCGTCGCGGTGCAGTCCGTCGCCGGCGGACATGACCATTTCGGCTATCTGCCGTCAGTGCAGCTGATCGAGGGGATCACCAAACAGCAGATGCCGGTGAAAGCGGTCGCGGAGTGCGGCAGCGCGACGGGGATGTGCTGGGCGTCGCGCCCCGATGTTCCGCTCACCGGGCCCAAGTCGCTGGAAGGACGCCGCGTGTCGATCTCGCCGGCGTCGACGTTCTTCCAAGTCTGGAACTCGTTCGCCAAAGAGTTCAACATCGATCAAAGCAAGGTGCAGGTGATCGGCGCCGATCCGTCCGCGCGGGTCGGACTGTTCATGGACGGGCGCGTCGACATCATGGCGGACATCTTCTTTGCGAACGACTACGTGATTCTCCAAGCGAAGATGCCGCAGCACAAGCTCAACCTCTTCCGGCTTTCCGACGCGAAGACGCAGTTCGATCCGCTGGGGTACGTGCTCGCGGCGCGCGACGAGCTGATCCAGAAGGAGCCCGCGATGGTGAAGGCCTTCACCGGCGCGACGCTGCGCGGCCTAGCGTACACGTACGACCATCCGGACGAAGCCGCCGAGCTGATGATCAAGGCGCCCGAGAACCAGCTCGCGCCGGACATCGTGCGCGGCCAGGTGCACAACCTGCTGGCGCTCATCAACGTGAAGCCCGTGGTCGGCAAGAACGAGCCCGCGGATTGGAGCCGCTCGCTCAAGATCCTCCAGAACGCCGGCGTGATCGAGCGCGCGCTCGATCACGCGAGCTACTACACGAACGCGTTCGTGTCGTGAGCGCCCTGAATCAAAACGACGCTGCCGAAGGAGAACCCCGCCCGTGACGACCGCGCTCCACACCGAAACCTCGTTGACCGTTCCGAGCACGATGCGCGCGGCGGTGCTCGTCGCGCCGGGCGAGTTTCGCATCCTCGAAAAGCGCGTCCCCGAGCCGGGCCACGGCGAGGTGCTCGTGAAGGTCGCGATGTGCGGGACGTGCGGCACCGACCTGAAGATCCAGCATCACCCGTTCCCGAACCAGCCGCCGTTCGGCGAGTTCACGCCCGGTCACGAATGGACCGGTACGGTGGTCGCGCTGGGACCGACGGTCGACGAGTTCGCCGTGGGCGACCGCGTGGCGATCGAAGCGCACAGCGGCTGCATGCGCTGCGAGAACTGCGTGCTGGGCATGTACACGGCGTGCCTGAACTACGGCAACGTCGCGAAGGGACACCGCACGAGCGGCTTCACGACGGACGGCGGTTTCGCGGAGTACGTCGTTCATCACGTCAACGCGCTCTACAAGCTGCCGGACAACGTGAGCTGGGAAGACGCGGTGCTGGTGACGACGGCGGGAACCGGGCTGTACGGCCTCGACACCGCGGGCGGTTTCATCGCGGGGCAATCGGTAGTGATCATCGGACCGGGCCCGGTGGGTTTGATGACGGTACAGCTGTCCAAGGCGCTCGGCGCGGGACAGACGATCCTGGTCGGCACGCGCGACAGCCGGCTCGCGTACGGCACGCGCTTCGGCGCGGACGCGGTGGTGAACTCGCGCCGCGAGAATCCGGTTGCCGTTGTGCGAGCGCTCACGGACGGAATCGGCGCGGACCTCGTGATCGAGGCCTCCGGCGCGCTCGACACACCGCAGCAGTGCGTCGAAATGGTGAAGGTCGGCGGAAAGATCTTGTTCTTGGCGTTCTACAAGGAAGCGGTGACGTTCGACCTGAGCCGCGCGATCCGCCAGGACGTGACGTTGTACACCACGCGCGGCGAAGGCGGCGGCAACGTGCGCCGCGCGCTGTCGCTCGCGAAACAGGGCAGCCTACACGGCGCGGAGCTGGTGACGCACCATTTCGCGCTGGACGACATCCAGGAAGGGTTCCGCGTCGTGCGCGAGCGCGAGGGCGATCCGATCAAAGTGGTGTTCGTGCCGTAAGACGACTTCGACGTCGCGTACAGCGACCGCGAGGACGTTCGCAGCGTAAATCCTCTCGGGCCTAGCCGACGCGGATCGGGACCTGAGATGGAAGGCGGCATTCCGCAGATCGGCGTTCCATGATTTCCTTCCGCCAAGAAGTCACGGTTCCACGAAAGAGCCATACCTAAGGTCTTGCATGTGCAAATGCAATCCGCGATGCGGACGCTCACGCGCGACTAGGCGGTCGAGACTTATGTTCGACGCCGCTGCCGCTTGACGCCCATTGCGGCGGATTCGAGGGAGGCAGTTGCTGCGGCCTGGAGGGCTTTCGTCGCGTTCACTGTCGCCTTCGCTACGTCATATGTGGCCGCGTGCTTGCTGAAATCCGCTACCGCCGCGCGCACTTGGTTGATGATTCCCGCGGCCTTCGGCCGGCGGATGGCGTGCGCGTCTGCAACGGCAAGAAGGTCGTCAAGAGTGATGGCCTTTCCGCGGCCGTTTACGGTGAGGTAGTGCTCGCCGCCGGGTCCGGGATTAGGTGTTAAGTCGTACGCGGGCGCGAGCGTCCACGAGCCATCGGAGCGCATCATGAGAGCATGTTGCTTCCAATGATCGTCTCGGTTGTGCGCGACCACGTTAAAGACCATGCGCCGATACATCTCTTCGAGCGCATCAACGTCGCGAACGACGTTCCGCACGATGCGCATGGCGAGATCGTAGTCGCCGCTCGGAACTTGCCACTCGGCATCGAGGAAAGCCGCAAAGGAGAGCATGTGGATCCGGTGAGGTCCGTCACGGTCGAAGCGCTGGGTCGCAAAATAGGCTGTATTCCGTTCGCCGAGGAGGCGTGTCGCCGATACCGTCATGCCGGCTGAGCGGGCCATATCGGCGTACGCTGCCTCCAGACGCGCGATGTCCTCTGGATCCTGCGGACCGCGAAACTTGATGAGCCACGGGGTGTAGCCGGGCTTTTCGACGGCGCTTGCTCGACCGACATCATCGAGCGAAACCAGGATCTTCGGTCGCGCTCCGCCCGATGGCGCGCCCAGCGCTATGAGGGCCGGTACGACGTGATCGAGTTCACCCTCGAGCATTGCATACGCTTCGGCGGCGTATCGATCGAGATCGACCGGCGTGTCTTGCGGCTTCAGCGAATTATCGGGCGCATACGAGAGCGCGCCCATTGCGCTGCCACCGACCCACGCTAGTCGATCGAGCGCGTTGAGGGTATCGTAGACGATGCCTTCCGCTTGCGCGCGTCGGCGCAGCAACGCTTCGCCCCACGCGTCGGGCAGGCTGTCCGCGAAGACCCCGTGCAGTCCGCGAAAGACGCGCGGGTTTTTCGGCTCGAGCAGGGTTGACGCTGGCGCGCCGAGGTTCGGATTGATGCGGAGACCCGACGCGATGAAGGCAGGGTCATATTCAAAAACGGCGCGCGTATCACCCCACGCGAGACGCCCAACGGGTACGGACTCGTCGGGCAGAAACCGCAACGCTACATGGAGCGCTGTTCCGGCGGGCAGGCGCATCAGCGCTTCGGCTCTGGTCGACGTACTCGTGTCCCGCCCGTGGCATGCCGCTTCTGCGAGCGCAGCACGTCGTCGAGCGAGTTCTGTGGAGCAGGCGCGAACAGATCCGTAAGCTCGTGTTCGGATCCGAGGGCGATCGCGAGAGCCGCGAGCGCCTTGACCGTGAGCCCGCCCTCCCCCCGCTCGAACCGACGGATCGTGTCAACGGCCAAGCCGGCGGCGCGAGCGAGGTCTTCCTGACGCATCTTGAGGGACACGCGCCGTTCGCGGGCACGCTTGCCGAGTTGAGCGGCGAGTTCACCGGGCGAATATAAATCTAGCATATATCAGGGATTGTCAGCGATATTTGTTGTTAGTATAGCATATATGCTGGGTTATGTATAGAGCGCGCGTCCGTGCATTCTTACTATACTCAGCGAACCAAGCGTTGATTCTGCCAAGGGGAAAGCGTTACGTCTACGCCCAGTTTCTGATCACTTCGCGGTCGACACGAAGAACGGCAGACTCTTCCTCGCCGGCGAGGACGGCGCGGAGCTGGAAGTGCTCGACCTGGCGACGGGCGCACTGCTCGCCCAGGCGCTCGAAGCGGCGCGCGCGCTCAGCGTCGCGTAAGCTACGCGATCACGTTCGCGTGGGACGTGAGCCGAATTCGCGACTCCGGCCATCGGCGAATTGTTTCTCGTTTGATGTTCTTGTATCGGTCCTCGCGCCGTTGCGCATAGCAGCCCCAGACGTGCCATGCGTCGTGGCCGATCATGCCGCGGCCGATGCGTTCGCTGAGCTGTCGATAATAACGGAGGCGTTCGTAGCGCAGATCCATGCTGAGCAGCCCTCCTGCGGCTGCCTCAAAACATGGTTGCGGTGCTCCCGAACGTCATAACGGCCTCAGTATAGCATCTCGCTCGGCGACTTCGTTCGCCGCGCCGAGCTCGGTCGTCCCGCGCAACGCGCGACAGGTCCGGAGGGGGATGACGCTCAAATGCCCCGCCGTACGACGGAAGTCGTCGGCGAAACGCGATCGAGCCGGAGGGCCAATGCGAACGCTACGTGTCGTTGCTTCTTTGATCGCGCTGATCTTCGTATTCGCGCTGGCCGGCTGCGTCAAGTCGAACCAGTCGAGCGAGCCGGCGCCGTCCGACTCGCCGTCGGTGACCGTCGCGGCATCGCCGGCAGAGAGCGGGTCGGCCGCACCGTCGGCGGTGCCGTCCGCAACGTCGTCCGAGGCGCCCGCGCTCGCGGCATCGCCGGGTGAAAGCGCGTCTCCGTCGGGAAGCGCGACGCCGGTGACGCCGTCGCCGGAGCCCACGATTCCGACGCCGCCTCCCGGGCTGGCGCCGGGCTGGGAGAAGCAGTACGAGCGCACGGAACGCGGCCGTGAAGCCGAACTCGTCGTGCGCACCGGCTCGATCGACAACCTCGGATTCGGATGGCCGCCGCATTTCACGCCGTTCTCCGGCCAGTCGACGCCGTCGCACCCGTGGATCTGTAGCTCGCGGCCCGGTGCCGCGCCCGGCACGGATCGCAACGAGCTCGGCTCGGGCGTTCCCATCAAGAACGGCGTGGCCGTCGCGGCGTTGGAAGGCTATTCAGGCTGCGGCCGCCGCCTCGACGACCTCCCGCAAGCGATTCCCTTGAACGTTGGGACGTTGCCGAAGACGATCCATCGGGTGTTCTTTCAGATCTTCGTCGACGACTTTCAACCCGTGCCGTTGCACTCGCACTTCCAAGTGACGCTCAACGGCACGCGCCTTCCGAACTTCGAGGACACGATCAATCAGCTCGATCAGACCGGCCCCATCGGGAAGCTGATCACCGTCGAGCTGCTGCGGGAGTACTGGCCGATTCTGAAGGCCGGCACCGTCGATCTCCTGATCGACGACCCGACCACGGGAAAAGCCGACGGCTACGCCGTCGATTTCGCGCGCATCCTCGTCAATCCGGGTCCGTGGCGTTACGCCGTCACCGTCTCGTGCAACGTCGCGGACGCCGCGACGCAGAAACCGATCGCGAAAGCGAACGTGTCCGCTGCCGGAGTCACCGCAACGACGGGCGCCAACGGCAACTGCTCGCTGCGCGGCGTGCCGGCCGGATTGGTGTCGGTGAATGCCGGCGCGATCGGTTACGACGGTGCGGTGCAGCTGCTCGACCTTCCGGCCGGGAAACACGGCACCGCGAACTTTCTGCTCAAGCGGCACAAAGAAAGCGTTGCCGACCTCAAGCGCCAGATCCAGCAAAACGGAACCGTCGCGATCTACGGCATTCACTTCGACACCGCATCGGCGAAGCTGCGTCCGAACAGCCTGCCGTCGCTGAACCAGATCCTGCAACTCGTGAAGAGCAGTTCGGGATCGCGGTGGACGATCGCGGGTCACACGGACAATCAAGGCGGCGCGGACTACAACTTGAAGCTGTCGCTCGCGCGCGCGCATTCCGTCGTGACGTGGCTGACGCAACACGGCGTTTCCGGCGACGTCTTGACGGCGAATGGGTACGGCCTGACACGCCCGGTCGCCGACAACGCCACGGAAAGCGGTCGCGCGCTGAACCGCCGGGTTGAAGTGTCGCTGGTGAAGCGCTAAAGAAAAACCGCGCCGTAGCGCGGTTCCCTTGGTAAGCCCCAACGGGATTCGAACCTGAGGCTAGCCTTCCCGGCTAGTCCCAGGTCGTCCCGGTTTGTCTTACCGTTACGGCCTTTTCTACATGCGGCCCTATTGTTCGATCTAAGAGGCGTTAGGTAGCCCAGCAGTTGGCGGGGAGTGGGTTAGGTGACGAGAAGGACGCACACAGGGCCTTAGAACGCGATGTCGGAGTCGTCCCGCGACCACCCAGGTTTTTCAGAGTGGCAATTACTTACTGCCGCAAAGAATGCCCTGGCGCGGCCATGAATACCGCCTTAGAAAGGGCTGAGGAGTGGCGGCCTGCGGCACGGCTCGCGAGCCGGTACGCCAAGTGAGTCCGTTGGAAATACTCGAAGCGTATGCATCCGCGTTTTTCAGCTTCGGTGAAAACCTTGCGATGCTTGAACGAACAATTTGGGGCGGCCTGAATCCCGAGAAAGCTCAGGCCGGTGCCATAGCTGGCACCATGATGGCTAAGGGGTCCGAGTTGAAATTGATCCCTGATTTGGAGCAACAGTGTGAGGGGCTCGACTTGCGGCTAACGCTGGCAGCGATTAAGGCCCTTCGCGCTGCGTTGAATCCCGCGGTATGGCCGCCGAATCCCGACTTCGTGCACGGCCGTCTCGAGAGCGTGATCTTTGCAGCGAAGCACGAACTCGAGCAAAGCCTGTTCTTTCGCGTGGCTCCAGCCCGGATTGCCAATTATAACAACCCGTACGATGGGTGGGAGTCCGTCACAACGCGATTTCCCCAGCTCGCCGAGGACATCGAAGAAGCGCAGAAGTGCTTTGCGTTAAGCCGCCCTACGGCGTGCGTGTTCCACTTGATGCGCGTGATGGAGGTTGGCAATCAAGAACTTGGAAGCGCGCTCGGCGTCATGTTCCCCGAGGACAAGGTTTGGTTTACGATAGCTGATGAGGCCGACAAGGCCCTTAAGAAACTACCGCGCAACACTGTCGCCGAAAAGGGGCGGTGCGACGACCTTGCCTTGGCGCTTGTGCATCTAAACGGAGTGCGGGTTTCATGGCGAAACAAAACCATGCACCCGAAAGAGACGTACACCCTGGAGCAAGCAGAGGACCTACTTCGGCACGTACGAACCTTCGCGACCCACCTTGCGGGCATTGTATAGGGTTCCACCGCCGCGACTCGCTTCCGTCCCAAATGGCGGAGGTCGTTCTGAGTCGCGAAAAGACAGCGACTGCCTCGGCCGAGAGTCCATCGCCGCCCGGCACGGATCGACTCATCACGCCTGCGCGATCTGGAAGCCCCGTTTCACGTTGACTGCTTCCACGTCGTCGCGGCTTTCGTCGTCGACATTCAGTCGAGCATCGTTGGCGCGAAGCGATAAGCCTTTTCCCCGAAGCCCTGGGACGGTCGGAAGCATAGTGCGCGTACTCTGTGGCTTTGGCCCCGCTACCAACGGCGTCTCTTTACTGAAATCGGTTCCAAGTATATCGGTCCCATTGTCCCTGCCTGAGGCCGACCTCGGACGTTTGATTGCTTCCCTCGGAGTCTGTATGACATGACACTAACTAGTACGAGCGAGTTGGCGTCGTTGGGGAAAAACTGGAACGACAATAGGAATGCCTCAACATAGAGGACATACCAATAGGCGGCGTCAGGGAACCACTTTGAGAGAAGCCAAACAGCCCAAAGACTTAGCCCAAGAATGAGCAGCGCAGAAACCACCTTCTCTCCCCAGAACACAGTGTGAGCGACGTGATAGCGCCACGGGTGTTCTGCCGCAAAGTCATCGTCAGGTGGACATTTGGAAAAAAACGTGCTTGAGGCGAACGTAAATAATATACCGAGCAGCATCACAAGCAATGCGAGTATCCATACCTCGAATACTATGAGGCTCGCACCTGCTAGCACCGTGACCAGAGATTTTTGTACTATGACCACGCTGTCGCTTCAGTCCTTTCCAATAAAACGTAGCCAGACATCGGATAAGAATGGCGATGCCCTCAACCCTTTGACGGCCTCGCGGCAGACATTTCTAAGACTCGCATGACCTGGACGTGGTTCCAAGACTTTCCCGTCCTTGTCGTGTGCCCCATACTGTTCAGCTTTGCGGCGATCATCGGCAAACTCGTTCCCTGGTTCGCGGCGCACGAAGGGCACGATGTCCGCGTACTTCGCTTCTTTTTTCGCTCGCGCCGCTTCGCCGGCGCCCTAGCGCCAAGCCTACGATCCTGCGGCGTTAGACTTCGGCACTCCGGCCGTTGACCCCCAGGAGGCCCCCGCGTACCTTGTAAGCCCCTACTGCCGCCTTCGTTCGTTCACTGATGGCGCGTGTTTCATGCTCGGCAATAACCGCAAGCATTTGAATCGTCATCCGATTCGCGTAAGGGTTGTCTACTGCGACGAACTCAACGCCGGTCTGCATCAGGATAGCCGTAACGAAGACACTTCGCGCACGCCGATCAAGCTTCGCGATGACGAGGACCGCCTTCGACCGCTTCGGATGAGCGATGGCCCTTTGGAGCCGGGGTCGGTTCGCGATGGTATCGCGCTTTCTGGTCTCTACCTCCGTGTACGAGGCGATGATCTCGGCCCCAGCCTGCTGAGTGACGGAGGCGACCAGGGAAGCCTGTTACGCCTCAAGGCCCAGCTTTGAGTGTCCCTGGCGGTCCGTGCTGACGCGGTAGTAGGCCACGATGCGACGGTCATCTTACGTCCATGCCTGTATTGTACAACCGCTTCAATGGAGGATCCGTGCAGCTAATAGTTTGCTTTAAGAATCCCGGTACTGAAGCCGCCGCGTTAGCGTCTTTGGCTACTTGTCGAGCAGCTCACGAAACGTTGCCGTTAACTCGGCGACCACTTCATCTAGAAGCGTCTCGTCACTTCGACGAATTGTGCCCGCCTCGCGTTGTTCCAGGAAACGAGCAGCACGTTCATCCGCTAATTCTAACGACTTCTGGGAACCGGGTCCGATCGCGGAATGCAAGAGGTCCGTGCTAATGCTGAGGAACGGTGCGAAGCCGCCCGTCCTGGAGACGCGAAGCCCTTGAATTAGGGACGCAGAAAGAAGGTCCGCGAGTTCCGCTTCCCGAGTGCAAAAATGACACAGGACCGGTTCCGACTCCGGCGAGTGCGCCAAGACGTGCTGCGGTAGACTGCCCAAGTATAGATCCCACGCGGAATTCGTTAGAAGATCGAGTGCCTGTTCGGGATCCGAGTTTCGCTGAGTCTTGATCCAGTGATCCAGCTTTCCAGCGAAGTAGAAGAGCGCCATCGTGCGGGCTTGTACGGAATAAATACCGAGCCTACTAAAGAAAAAATCGTCGAAAGCCGACCATTGCGCGTCGAAGCTCCGTGTCGGCATAAGGCAGCGCCGGATAAGAACCACCTTCAATAGGACGATCGTATAGATGGTTACGGAGATCGGGGTTGGCGGAGGAGTCACATAGCCTTGGAGTTGGCCCGCAGCGATCCTGTCGAGATCCGTCGTGCCGAATCGGGCCTCGTACGCCGACAACGCCTCCGCGTCTGGCCGTACGGACCCCGTCGCTAGGAAGTGCTCCTTGTCCATCATATGAAGCGAAAGAATGGCGCGTGTACCCCGGAGCGCGTAATCGTACGTTAACTCGTTGACCTTTTTTGCAAACGACTCGATCATGTAAGGCATAAGCTGATAGTCGTACTTTCGAACAATCAGAGTCTCAAGCAGCGTCCGAACGCCGCGCTCCTCTGCTGTTGAAAGCAACTCGGGCGTTTCTGCGAACCGAACGATTCGACTGTAGATGTTTGAGTCGAAGAGCACGGTGTGTGAAAGTGCATATTGAAATCGTCCCGATCGAGATGCGATCGGCGAGTGAATGAAAAGCTTCCCCGGCACGAACGGACTGACTATCCAGTAGTCGGTACCGTGAACTTGCGTTGCGCCTGGCGCGAAGCTCAAGCCTTGTAGTGGTCCCTGAGTTAGATCAAATTCCCAGATGCAGCGGATTTCAGGATGCGCTTCGAAATACGCCAATGAATCCAGCTGCGTCTCGTAAGCTTCGACGTCGAGCGGTGAGATGTCGGGCTCGGACGATTCCTGGTACCAGTTGGGAACGTACAGCCCGGTCCAAGTGCGTCGGACATTTGAATCGTCTGGTGGACCTCCGGCGGCCATTCACAGCAATTCGCTGTGGTCCGAATGGAAGCATCGTTCGTTCGCTGGCCGATATCGGCTGTCGTATTCGCGCGATCTGACGTGAGCCAGCGGTGTAGCTCAGCGCCGCATCGGCGACTTTGGTGGAATAACCTAGAGTGGCCGACGACGGAGACTTTGCCCTAGCCGGCCCAGCGCAAATTGCCGCGTACGGCGTCAGGCGAGTGTCGCGTGATGGATTTGTGACGGATGGAACTGTCGACATCGAAAAAACCGCGCCGTAGCGCGGTTCTCGATTTAGCCCCAACGGGATTCGAACCCGTAAACCGGGGTCCCGGCCGGTCCCGGCGGCTAACGCGAAGTCCCGTTTTACAGGGGTTTTTCGCGTTATCGACCCCGGCTCGTCTCGTCTGATCCCGTCGGTTCTCGGTGCGTCTGTGAGAGGTTCGTGAGAGGCACGGTGCCGGAGGGAGATGCAGATCGCCCCGGCCGATTGGCCGAGGCGACGCGATTGGGGCTCTCAGCGCTTCGCTCAGGGCCGCCGTCGAGTCTCGGATCCTCGTCTGCCACCTCCTGGACGGCCATGCGGCCCTCATTCGTACGCGGCGGGGCGGGGGGCCCCGCGGACGCCGCGCGTGCCTCGCGCGATAACAGTTCGGGTTGCGCCGCCCCACGCCGGCGGCTCCGTGATCGCTTCGGTCTAGTGGTCATTGTCGTCGCTCCGCTCGTCGTCCCGGCCGCATCCTCGCGGCCGGCGGAGAATCAGTTTACCGGCAGTAGGTTGCCGGCGTGGACTCGGGGCGCTGCGAGATGACGACGAACGGGCTTTTCGTGACGAAGCCCTGGGCGCGAGCTGTCGTCATCACCGCGCGTAGCGCGCGCGGCTCGGGCGGCTTCGGCAGCGCGTCGAGACGGCTCCACAGGCCGTCGGTCGAAAAGGCGCGCTGCGACGCGGCCAGCTCGCGAACGACCCCGCTGCAGGTGCCACTCGAGATGCGCGTGGTGCATGCCGACACTTAGATGCAAAGCGGTGCAGTGCGGTTGACCTTTCTCCACGTTGACAAAGCGCGACATGCCAGACGAGGCCGCCACCCGCGGCCCTTACCGGCCTGTGAGCGCGGCTCCGATGCTGCTGAGTTCCGACGCTCCGCCGACGATGAACCAGAACCCTGCGACGGCAATCTCGGTCGCGAGGATTGCCGCGAACGGGAGCAGCAACGGCCACTCCTCGGGCGTCGACGTGCGGTACAGGTACGGATGCCGGCCGCCCGAGAGATACGGTCCGAACGATGTGCGCGCGCCAAACGGGTTGCCGAGCGGGATGCCGGTCGGCGAGAACAAGTCGAGTGCGAGGTGGAGGACTGCGCCCGCGCCGATTCCCGAAAGCACGTGGCCGACCGCGATCGGGCCGACCGACGTCGGTACCTTCGGCAGCAGTAGTCCGATCACAAGCAGCGCGGCCCACGTCCACGGACTGTGCGAGAGCGTGCGGTGCGGTATCAGCGAACGCCGCTCGCCGTTCGGGCCGAATCCCGTTACGCCCTCGATCGTGTCGGGGATCCGGCCCGCGAGGGCGGTGACGAGGCCAAGTAGCGCACAATGCGGGACGGCGAGCGCGATGTAGCCGCCGACCGCGACCGCTGCGAGCGTGTGCCCGTTCTTGCTCATGCGGCGCCAGCGATTTGCGTGAGGTCGTGTCCCGCCGCGGTCGCGGTCGCGAGGATCCGTGCTCTGAGCAGACCGCGCGTATACGCGGGCGTTGCATCGCGTCGGAAGCGATGAGCGTACGCGGCAACGAGCTCGACGATACCGGCGCTCGCCGCTCGTTTGATCGCCCACGGGGGGTTGTTCATGAGGTAAATCGCTTCGATCGCGACCGCCAGCTCGTCCGCGCGCTTGATGATGGGGTCGCGGTGGAAGTTCAGCGGAAGCCCGAACGCTTCGGCAGCGACTGCCATGAGACGTTCTTCGATTTCACGGTATGTCTGCCCGATGGTTGTCCCGTACTTAAGCGGCGTCGGCAAATCGCACAAGTACGCTTCGCTCGTTTCGTGCATGAGCGCTGCGAACTGGGCCTGCGGGCCTCCGTCAAGTCGATCGCGCACAAGGTCCGCGACGAACAGCACGTGCGCGCCGACCGACCAAAAAACGCGCGTGTGGCCCGTGAAGCGGCACAGATGCGAGAGCGCGTGAACGACGTCGACGAGCCGCAGGTCTTCTACGCGCGGCGCGAGCACGTCGAAGTCGAGCCCGGAATATGTCGGAATCGCGGTCGGGCTACGCATACGAGGGGGCGCCCTTCGCAAGCGTGTAGACGAGCCCGTCATCTTCGAAGTCGTCGCCTATCGCGATGAGCAGCGGGAACGGCGTATATGCGCCTTCGGCGGGCGAGAGCGTCAGGTAGTCGGCGTGCTGCACGACGTACCCGAAAGCCTCGAAGTGTTCGGATTTGGCCGCGCTCGGCTCCGGAAGGGAGAACGGCTTGCGGTTCATCGAACGGGTGCCCTCGCGCCCGCGTCGTCGGCGACGTGTTGCGTGCGCATACGCGGAAGGCTCGCCTCGATCGTGGGCATCACGAGACCGCCCGGAGCGCTGGCCGGCGCGCGACGTTGCGCTGATCGACGGCCGAGACGAGCGCGACCTTGACGTCTCGGATGAGCTCCGCGACGTCGACGCCGACCTTCGAGGCGCGGATCTTGTTCGGCACCTCGCGCTGCGCGTAACACACGGTCGTGTGGTCTTGGAAGCCGTAGTGTCGCGCGAGTTGCGTTGTGGAGTAGCGTGTCGTCTCGCGGGCGATGTAGATCGCGACCTGGCGCGGGAGCGTCGCCTCGGACCTGCGCGACCGGCTCAGCATCAAGCCGACGTCGATGCCGAACGCGCCGGTCACGATTGCGTCAATGATTTCGATCGCGGTGCGTTGGGAGTCCGGCGCTGGGCGCGTGTTGGCGCCGAGATCCTCTAATCGCCCGTTGATGATCGCCTGCGCTTGGCGCAGCGCCTGTTCGGCGGCGTCACGGCCGACGATCTTGACGTCGAGAACGAGGACCGCGCTCTTGGAGCGAACGCTGCTGACGAAGTCTTCGGTGAAACTCACGCCACGGCGTCCTATTGGTCGCCCGCGGCCGGCGGCGCGAAGTCGGCCGGGATCGGCGCGTCCAGAACGGGGTCCTTCATGCGCCAGTGCGGCGCGCGCGCCATCGCGCGGCGAATCCGGCCGAGCGACTCGAGCAGACCCATCTGCGTGCCGCGAACGGTGACGCCGCGGCTGCGGCCGTCAGCGGCAATGTACTTATTGCGGAGCGCTGTCATCTGCTGCGGTAACACGGTCGATTGCAGAAGGTCGAGCTCCTGCGAGTACATGGAGCGTAGCTCCTGCAGGGTCAGCCGTTCGATCCCAGCGCACACGAAGTCCGCGACGTCCAGTGCGCCGAGCCGATTGAGGCGCCGCAAGCGGCGGCGCTCGTAGTCGTCCAGCATTAGGATCTCCTAGTCGATCGCCGGCGAGGCGGCGGCGAGTGCTGCGAGCTCGTCGCGGAGCTGCTCGGGTGACGCGTTGGAGCGCTCCTCGAGCCACTGCTCGACGTCGGAGCCGTCGGAGCGCTCGGGGAAGAAGTCGATCGCGCGCACGTCGAACACCGTGCGACGGAAGAAGTGCGCCCGCTCGATCGCGGCGTCTCGGCCGGGCGAAAGCCGTTCGAGTACGCCGGTACGAGGATCGCGGCGAGAGATGATCTTGTCGGAGTCGCCGAGCGACCAGAGCGCCGAACAGCCCGCGACTTGCTGCAGCCAGGCCGGATTGAGGTGGCCGCCGGCGCCGTTGTTGAACGTCGTGACGCACAGGCCGGTGCGCGCGCGCAAGAGACGGGCTTTCTTCTCGCCTTCGACCAGAACGATGACCTCGCCGCGCGCCGAAGCCCGCGCCACATCGGGAAGATCCAGAAGCAGCGACTCCACACCGGCGAGCGAGTACAGCCACGGGCCCGACGGTTTGCGCCGCTTCGTGGTCTTGGTCTGGTCCTTCCAGATCGAGAGTGTCGCCGCTACGTCGCCGGCTTCGGTCACGAAGTCCCAGCTCTCGCCGCGCTGCTGCCATGCACCATTCGGAAGGCGGCGGCGCTGGCGGAAGTATTTGTCCCGCTGGCCGTTCTCATCGAACCCGTCGAAGCGGAGCACCTGATAGACGACGTTCCCGCGCGCATCGACGTAGTCGAACACGGTGCAGCGCTCGTCGCGCAGCCTCTTGAAGCCGCTCCGAACGCGCAGCGTCCGTTCCGGCATATCCTGCAGGTCATCGCGCGCGAAGCTGCGGCTGCGCAGCCACGCGAAGGCCGCGCTCCGGCGCTCGGTCAGCGTGATACCACCGGCGTAGCCAGCCGGGTTCGCGGCGATCACGAGGTCCGCGATTCCGCCGCCGACTTGGCACACCGGGCAGTACCATTTCTTCCCGGTGACGTCGAGGTTCATTGACGGGTGCGTGTCGCTGTGGATTGGGCAGACGACACCGAGGTCTTTCGCGGTGACCTTGCGGGCATTCGAGAGCGAGAAGCCCGACAGGTACTCATAGACCGCGCCGAAGTTGATCTCATTGACAGCGTTCGAGAGAACAATCATGGAACGGCCGCGGCGCGCGAACGAGCCCTCCGCGCCCGCGCCGGCGCGTGCGCCGGCGTCTTGTCGCGGGGCGGTGGGGTCGGTCGTGTGCCTCTCGCCGGAAGTCATGATGAAGTCAGTGAATCGAAGTCAGGCTGCGCGTGAGCGTACGGGTTTGGGCGAAGGACGGGCCGGTTCGAAGTTGCTGGCCGAGTTCGCCGGGCATGCGATCGCGCAGGCCGACGATCGCGTACGCGCCCGCGTCGATCGCGGCGGCCAACGTGTCGTCCGCGCCGACGAGCGTCGCATTGTAGTCCTCTCGTGGGTTCAGCTCCTCGTCGTGTAGGATGGGCAGCAGTCCCCGGTCGCGGGCGGCTAGCGCGGCTGCCATGCGCATCGAGCCGAAGTCGAAGTCCTGCTCGCCCTTGATCTGCACCGCGCGGCCGAAGCCGCATTCGAAGTCGATTCCGATGACTTGCCACGCATCGAAGGCGCGCTCGCGGGGGTGCTGTTGCGTGAGCGGCATCGCGATGCGTGACCGCTCGAAAACCATCCCCGCGCCACTGCGCTCGACTTGGACGGCGATGTGGTAGTCGCTCTTTGCTGCTAAGATCCCGATAGCGCGCCCGTCGGCGATCGCCGGCACCTCATCGAAGTCCACCAGGAACGCGCGCGCGCGATCCAACACGTCGCCCCGGTCCATTCGGAGCGCGGTGTCGGACGGCGCGCGGCTACCCCGCGCGGCGGTCGCCCGCGCGATGATCGTCTCCGCCTCCCGCGTGGACGGCGGGTCCGCCTCGATCCTCGCTCGAATCGCGCTCGCCGGTTCGGGAAGAAGCTCGTCGGGGACGGTGCTGAGACTGGCGAGAGCGTCCCGGCGCAACGTGTCGCTCGCGCGGGTGCGCGTGTAGAGATAACGCTCGGCGTCGAAGCGAGCATCTTCGGAACGGAAGAGGTAAAAGCCGGTGCCGCGTTTGTTCGCTCCGTCGTCGTTGCGCGCGACGACGGAGAAGCCGCCGCGGGCGCGGATGCCGTCCGCATGGCGCACGGCGTCGGGATCATGCAGTGTGACGAGCGGCCCGGTAGTCGATACGAATGCGGCGGCTTCGTGGGCGCTCTGCGCCGACGTGAAGCGCCAGCGCCGTGTTGTCGAGTCGTAGTCGCCGAAGAAGTCGCGTACGAGCGACTCGGTTTGGAACACCGAGCGCAGGTCGCGTACAGAGTACGGTCTGTTCATCGTGCCCGTGAGAGAAGAAGAGGCCGACGCCACTCGGACGCCGGCCTCGTGGGTGATGGGGTGCGCCCGGCTTTAGGAGCGGCCGCGGCCGCTGGCCGCGCGGGTCCGCGCGGGAGCTGCGGCGCTCGCGCCCACGGTCGGCGGCTCGAAGCCGACGGTCGCGCTGTACTTGGGCGCGGGATCGGTGAGCTCGGCCTTCGGGACGGTAAGGATACCGGTGTCGCCCAGGTCCAGCGAAGCGAAATCACCGCGCATCGCGATGACCTTGCCTTGAACCGGCGTGGTCGGCGTCTCGGCCGCTTTGAAGGTGCGGCGCGTGTCGTGCAGTGTCTGCCGAGCGTCCATCTCGCAAATGGCTTGGCCGACGCTGTTCGCATTGGTCAGAACGCCGTAGGGGCGATCGTTGCGACGGCACGCGAAGGCAACGAACTCGCCAACGTGGTCGCGCAGGTCGAGTCCCTTTTCGAGCGCGACGTCCTTGCGAGCAACCGGAGTGTAGTGCTTTTCGTCGATCACGATGATCGCGTGGTGCGCGCTCGCCCACGCGACGCCGCCGGCCGCGTACCCGTGGGTCGGGAAGTCGACGGCTTGCGCGCTCGAAGCGAGGCCCTCGATCTCGCCGTTCTTCAACAGCGAGGTCATCTTGTCGAGCGAGCCTTCGAACGCGCCCTGATCGGTACCAGTAGCGCTGATCCGCTGGCCGTATGCCCCGCGTTCGCCTGCAAGTCCGAAGCCGTTGCGATCGACGTCTTCGAGCGCCTTCGAGAACTCGTCGCCGCTGGCGAAAATCTGGCCGGTCTTGACGAGCGAGCGCGCCTTGGCCGCGGTGAGATCGTCGAAGTAGATCTCCTGATTCCCGTACGCGCCGAGGTTTTGATAGGCCGCGACCTTTTTCTTCAGGTCGTGGTTCGCCATCTTCTTGCCTTCGTTGATGTAGTCGTAGACCTGCTGAGCCTTCAGGCCGCTGACGCGCTCGGGTTCGGCGGCCGGGTCGAAGCCAAGCTGTTTCTCGGTGAGACGGCCGTCGATGATCATGGCGCGGAACTCCTCGATTGCCTGCTCGGGGGCGGGCTCGAGGTGACGCAAAATCTTCTTCGCGTCGGTCTGCGATAGCGCGTTCGCCTTATGCTTCGCCGCGAACTCTTGCGGCGTACCGTCGAGAATGGTCGGCGTCGCTTCGCCGGTCGCGATGTAGCCGTTGATCTTCGCAATCTGGTCGGGCGTGATGCGCGAAGCGGTGAAGATCAGTGCGTTCGCTTTGTCGAAGAGCTCCTCGTTCGGCGCGACGTAGACTTTCTTTTTCGGGCCGTTCGGGTTATCGGCGAATACCGGCTTTTGGATGGACATGACGCCCATCTTGTAGAGCTCGTCGGAGCAGTAACGCGCCATGTTCTCATCGAGCGGGCGCCACGGCATCGACGCGATGCGTTCGCACGCTCCCTCGAACTCTTTGGTGAGGTCGGTCGGCATGATATAGGCCTGGTGTTCGGGGGACCAGGCACCGCCGTCGGCCTTGATCGTGCTCGCGTGGTAGTGCGAGCGCGGATCGGTCAACGCGTAGTACCTGTTCCCCCGAACCTCCACGAAGCCGGACTCAGCCGGGTGGTAGAGCGGATCGTCCAGATCCATCGTCGTTCTCAGACTCCTTCTGGCCGGGTTGCCCGGCGGTGGTGCTGCGCGAAGCAGCGCAAAGCCGCCGAAGCGGCAGTCCCCGCACATTCTCGTGAGGGGTCTGAGAAGGGTTATACAGCAATTTGCCCCGCGTGTCTATGCCCGCGTATATTCTTGGGAGGGGTTCGAGTGGGGTATTAGGCGCGCCTCGCTCCAAGGGGCAAAAGAAGCAAACTCGACGCCGCGCGAACACGGGCCCCCTGCGTAATTGGCGGTCCCACGATCGTTTGCCGGCCAATGATCCCGTCGCGCACCATACATCGCACGAAAGTAGGTCGTAGTATGCTATTTACCATGCTCCGAAGGGCATTGGCTATGATTCCATGATGGAGCAGTTTGAGAACCTAACGGCCTTCGAACCTTTCGGAGTACGCCTTCGACGCTTGCGCATAAAGCGCGGTCTGACGCACGCCAACCTTGCAAAAGCGTCCCACATCACGACGGCGGAAGTCAGGGAAATGGAACGCAGTGGGGACCACGATCATCGCGACTTCCAAGTCGGACTTATGCTTGCCGAAGCTCTAGACGCGGATGCGAGTTACCTCTGCTTTGGCCTTCCTGGGCGGCAGGCAAGGTTAATCGCTGAAATCAATCGGCAGGTGACCGACCTAGTTGAGCGGGTCCATGCGCTTGAACGTCCGGCGGAAGAGGGAGAGCACTAGAATGGGAGACGATGGCGAAAAGAACACGGCGAGCCTTAGCATTCGCTTCCTTCACGTCCGTCAATACGATGACAACATAACGACGGTTAACGGGTTCCACGCGGAGGTTGAAGTAGGCCAGGGAGAGGAGATGACGCTGCGCTTTGACGCGCTCGACCAAAGGCTGAGCCATGTGCGCCGCCGCCGTCTGAGACGCGATGGATAGATGAAGGAGCGGCTTGGGGAGACGTTTGGAGGCGCCTCGAAAACTAGCGCAGAGTGGTCGTAACGTGTCGAAGAGCGACGCTACCCGGACGGAAACGCTCTACGCGACTCCTGAGTCGAGAAGTGGATGCGATGAAAGGCAAGTGACGACCTTGTTTTTCCGTCACGTGAGCGGCTAGCCGCTATGGACCGCGAAGAGACACTCGGCGCGCGAATTCGTCGCCTTCGTGAGCAGGGACGAATCACGATCCAAGAAGTTGCCGCTGCCGTTGGCGAATCGGAGGACGTCATAAACCGAATCGAGTCGGACGAGCTCGTAGATCCGCCTTTTTTCCTCGGCCTGCGACTTGCAGAGTTTTTTCGAATGTCGCCGCACGAGTTCGCATCGGGTCGCACGCGGAGCGAAGACGTTGCTATGCGCGCCCTTGAGACGCGGCTTGCGGACCTCGAGCGGTCGATTCCGGGAGCCCCTGATACTGCGGAAACGATTTCGATTCTGGGCCTCTCTGCCGTAAGGTACGACGCAATTGAGCGAGTGTCGGCGGTGGAAGCCGGGATCGCTTTGTACCCGCTGCATCTTCGCGAGGCAGTATCGAACGCGGGGATCAGCGCTGCGATATTTTCTCCGCTGGGGTTTTATCGTCGTGAATCACCATATCTTCGCGACGAGCTGGAGGCGGACTTTGACGCCTTCGACAAGAGCCCGGCGGGCGTATTTGTCCCTTCGGAGCGTAGGCTATACCTTCGCGTATCGTCGATAATGGTCGTAGCACACGAATATGCTCATGCAATTGATCTTGCGCTCGGAGGGCGGCGCTATCTAAGCCGCCGCAGTCGTGCCATACGTCGGGCGTTCGTCCGCGCCTCGCGCCGACAGTCTTTTGTCACCCCATACGCTGGAACAAGCGTTGAGGAATATTTCGCCGAAGGTCTACGCGCGATGGCCGAAGCTAATGAGCCGCGCAGTGCGTTGCCGACCGTGTCCCGCGACGCGCTGGCCGCGACAGATCCCTTGCTCTTCGCGATTTGCACGTCATTGTTCGATGGTACCGTCCGTCGCAGCCCGCGAGGCTACGTTCGTCTGTCACGCCAGCCTGTCACCGTCCAGAGTCCGAGCTGAGGCCGTATTCGATTGGCGCGCGCCGCGGCGTCTCCAGATTCGTGGCGTGAGCTTTCCCTTGCTTTAGAGGCGGTCCGGCGCGGTCACTGGGTCCGGGTCTTCGCGAGGGTCGGCATTCGCAGCGGCCGGACGGCCGGCAGCGCGAAGCCGTCGAGGTCCTCGCGCGTGGGCACCGTGCTGATCGATCCTGTTCGGACGCCCATTTCCCGGCGAACGATCGCGCGAATCATCGCCTCGAAAGTTCGCGCTAGCGGACTGAGCTCGCGATCGTCGATCCACGGCAGCGCGACGGCGTAGCCGTTCTCGACGCGGCCGACGAGGTCGCCGGCGTTCGCGGCGATCTCGCGAAGCTGCAGCGCGAGGCGCAGCTCGTCTTGCGCGTCGAGCTCCTCGCCGAGTGTCACGACCAGGACGCCGATGGGGTCACGCGTGCGCATGCAGCGAGCAGTCTCGCGCTGGAGTGCCGCGCTGAATGCGTTGCGGGTCAGCATGCCGCTCGGTGTGAAGGTGCCTTCGTTTGGAGACTCACCGCGCGCGAGTGCTTCTGCTCGGTCGATTTCCGCGCGGAGCAGTACCGTCGCGTCGTCGCCGCGGTCGAGCGCGAGCTCTAGCCGATCATAGTCGGTTCGCTGGTTCATGATGCTTCTCGCTCCCGGCGTGACGCAAGTCGTGTGCGTGCGAGCGACGCGACTCGGTCGGCCTGGTCGCATAAGCTGCGCGCCAGGACGAAGTTGCGCGCTCTCATCGCCACGCGCGCTTGCGCGAGCAGGTCTTGACGCTTCGCGATCTCGGGAATCGTCTCGAGCCCTTGGATGGCGATCAACGCAATCGTAACGCGCGCTTGCGCGCGTGCTCCTGTTTTGCGTCGGCTGACATACGCGCCGCGCGTTGGCGAAGCGTGTCGTCCGGGAGTCCAAAGAGCATTTCCAAATGCGTCCGCTGAAAGTCGACTGACCGGAGCCCATCGGCGGCGCATTCGGAGCGGTAGACTGCTGTAACGAGGTCCTGGCGCTCGTCGTAGGTCAACGCCGTCATGCCGTCGCGTTCGTGCGTCCAAGTGTGGGTCTCCTGCAAGTAAGGAATATCGTTAGGGTATTGTGGGGAGGGTCCTCTCTGCCGGGGTGTGTCATGGCCGTGCAATTCGGAGTAGGAGGCGAGAGGGCGGCGGAGAAGGAAGCTGTCGAAAAGTGACAGCCATTCGGAAGGTGACGATGAGCGCAGGAAGCCTACTCGCAGTCCGGACCGCTCAGGCGATCGTGGACGAAGCGCGCGCTGCGGCGTGCTGGGCCCGTGCGGACGCGTCGGCGGCGCCGGTCGCGACGCTGGTTCGGATGGCGCGGCCGGACGATCCGGCTCCGTTCTACGTCAGCGCGCCGCGCCGGCGAACGGGCCTGTTCGTCGCGCTTGGCATCCTCGCGTTCACGCTCGGTTTCGGTATCTTTGGGCGATGAGCGATCGCAAGGTCATCCCGATCGGCGAGGCGCCTCTGCGACGCGCGGTCCAGCACGAGACGGCGCGAAATGCGCGGGTCGTCGAGCTGAATCGCGCACGAGTCGGAGAGCGCGTCTTGGTCGCCGAGCGAGTCATAGCGCACGGCCGGAACGCGTGGCGAATCCGCATTGAAGGCGCGGAGAGTGCCGTCGAATGGCCGGAACCCGAACCGATGCACGTGACGTTCGCGGCGCTGGCGGGCACGGAGCCAAGCGTCCTTGAGGAGTGGCTCGGCGCCCGAGCCGGCTCCGCAAGGTGATCGACGCGCTGGCGCTGAGCCGGGCTCTCGACGAAGCGAAGGTTGGGGAAGGCGCCCGGGCGCTGGCGCTCTTGATAGGCGCGACTGCGGGTGACGGCCCGGTCCCTGCTACGCTACGAGAACGCCCTCTTACGGGCCGGGCTTCTCAAGATCGTGATCGACTGGATGGGCAGCGGCCGGCGGCGACGGTACAATCTGCAGCGGTGGCTAAGGGAGGCCGCGTGAGCGAAACTCGGGCAGCGTCCGGGCATCCGGGGATTCGCATTGCCCACACGTCCGATGAGGCATCTTGGTGGCGTCGGATGCCGGTCGCTACGAAGCCTATTCGGTCGTGCGTCGCGATCGGCTAGTTCTCCAAGGCCGGACGATTACGAGAGGACGACGCCGACCCGCCCCTATCAAAAGCTCGAAGCCGGCGAGCTGAACGTTACACTACGCACGCTGGTCAGGGTCTCCGAGGCGTGGCCCGACTTCCTGTCGATTCGATGCGCTCCCAGCTGCGGTCTCTGCGGTAATGCTGGCCTCGTGTACGTTGGAAATGGAAGCGCTGAAGTTCCGGAGACCGGCTCCCGAAATTCGGGGCCACCCGCCGACCTTGGTAGTCCGACGGCTCCCCTGCCGCTGCCGCAGGGACTAGGACACTTGAATGAGCCGCCGCGGACGAGGCCGGGGCGCCTGGCCGCACCCATACGGTCGTTCTGGCAGCTCGCCGGCCCTAACCCTTATAAAAGTCAATGGGGCCCCTTTGCGCCGCTTTGCCGGCCCCAAAGAGCCCTTTTTTCGAAGACGAATTGCGTTGCCGAAGATAAGAATTTGGATTTTTGCGACCGGGACATACGGGTGCGAAGGGCATCTAAAATGGCGCAACAGTCAGTTCTTAAATAACTGATCATATAAAAAATACGATTTTGTGGCTATCCGGCCCTCGATCTGCTAGGATTGGGACATGGCCCTCACGCCCGAGCTCTGCCGCGCAGGGCGCGCCTTGCTCACCTGGACCCAGCGAGACCTGGCCGATCGCGCACAGACTGCAGTCTCGACCATTGCAGACTTTGAACGCGGGAAGCGCAGCCCAATTGCTCAGAGCATCGCCGCGCTCGAGACCGCCCTAAAAGAGGGTGGCTTGTCATTCACGGGCGGTCGTGCGGAACTGTCCGCGGAGATCGGCGGATTCGCACACCTGGATGGCGGACGCTCGATCCCGCTCATCACCTCGGCCGACCTCATTGGCTGGGCGGAGCTCTACGATAGCGTCGCGGGCCTTCCGATGCTCATCGCGATGCTGGTTCGGGCGTCGGCCGGTGCGGATGCCGTGCTCCGCTTCCCGGCCGACGAGGGCGTTCGCGAGCCCGGCTGGGACGGTATTTGCGAGTCGCCCCGGTCGGCCGACTACGTGCCCGCGGGGCGTTCCCGTTGGGAACTCTCCGCCAACAAGAGACCGCAAGCGAAGGCCGCGGGCGATTACAAGAAGCGGAAATCCGAACGCGAGCGCGGCTGGCGCGAAGCGACGACCTACATCGCCGTCATGTTGCGAGCATGGCCGGATAAGGAAGACTGGGCAGACGAGCGCCGCGCGGACGGCGTCTTCAAAGACGTGCGTATCTTGGATGTGCACGACCTCGTCACGTGGCTTGCGATGCATCCGACCATCGCCGACTGGCTCGCGGTGCGATTGAAGAAACGCTCGATTTCGGGCGTGACCTCGCTCGATGAGGGTTGGCGTCGCTGGGCGTTTGCCACGACGCCGCCCCTCACGGAGCGGATCGTGCTAGCCGGGCGCGATCAAGAGCAAGCCGATGTTCTGGCCTGGCTCAGATCGCCGGCGACGGTGCTGCACGTGCAGGCCGCGGAGCGAGAAGAAGCGATCGCGTTTTTGTACGCGGCCATCCGGCAATTGCCCGAGGCCTACCGTGAGACGTACCGGACGCATACGCTAATCGCCGAGACGGACACAGCGGTACGCGAGATCTCGGTTGCGATGAAACCGCTGATCATCGTCATGAATGGAAGCGATCTGGGCCTTGCGGCCAGCACAGCCCAAGCCGGACACCACGTGTACGCCGTCCACGGACCGGAGACCCAATTGGAGAACGGGATTTCGCTTCGCGATGCGCGGCGCGTCGATCTCGTTGACGCGCTCGAAGATCCCATCGACGGGATGGGGCAGAAGCCCGACGTCGCCCGGGCGCTTGCAAGCCGCGCGGGCGGCAGCGTCGCTTCGCTTCGCCGTATTCTATCCGAGGCGACGACAATGCCCGCCTGGATGCGGTCGGTCTCGCGCGGCACCGTGAACGCCGCGTTCTTTGCGGGCGCCTGGGATGAACATGCTCCGGTCGATAAAGAGATCATCGCGCGTCTCGCGCAACGACCGTTTGAAGATGTGAGCGGCGAGCTTGCATCGGTTATGGCCGCTGTAGGTTCGCCGCTGCGCCGTTCGCTATCGAAAGTCCAAGTCGTCTCAGTCCAAGATCTGTGGTCAGCTCTCGCGCCGCGCATGAACGACGGCGACATCGAAGCGTACCTCGCGTGCGCTCGAGACGTCCTCTTGCACGTCGACCCGCGTTTCTACGACAACGACCGCGCGAAGCGGATCACGTTCGGCGATCGCCCGCAAATCGCGACGAAAGAGTTGCGTCGCGGGCTGGTCGAGGCGCTCAACGTGATGGCGTCGCTTCAGGAACGTGCGAAAAACGTTACGCATTTGGAAGGACGTATCACGGGATTCGTGAGCGCGTTGCTTGACGACGCCGACGCCCCGCGGTGGTGGTCGCTGCGCGATCTCTTGCCGCTTCTCGCGGAAGCAGCGCCGCAAGAATTTCTCGACGCTGTGATCGTTTCGGTTAAGCGCGATGATGCACCGATCGCCGTATTACTGCAACCGGACGGCGACGGCTTCTTTGCGCGTGACTACATCTCAGACCTCACGACCGCGCTCGAGCGGCTGGCGTGGATCCCGACTTACTTTGACGACGCGATCACCGCGCTCGCCGAACTGGCCAGAAAAGACCCGAAAGAGAGCCGGCACGGAAATCGCCCCGCAGAAACCTTGCGTCAAATTTTTCTGATGTGGCATCCGCAAACCCACGCTTCACTTGAGGCGCGCATGACGACGCTTGCGCGGGTTCGCGACGTTTACCGCGTCGTAGCGTGGCCGCTTTTTATCTCGCTCTTGCCGAAGTACGGCAGCGATGCGGCGTCGTATTCATCGAAGCCGGTCTGGCGCCCCTTGCAACCCGAAGAGGCTTCTTCGTTGCGACCGCAATCGCCGCCGTCAAAAAATCCGTACATCGTCGTGTACGAGTGGCTCCTCGGGATGACCGGCGAGAACATCACACGCTGGAAGCAGCTCTTGGAAAGCCTCACGGGGCTCACACCCGATCAGCAGAGTCGCGCGACCGAAGGTGTCTTAGCGTTCGCGCGTACCCTCGAGGGTCACGACGATCGGGTCGCGGTTCGCGACGTCATGCGCGAGTTGTTGCATCGTCACCGTGAGTTCGGGCAAGCGCCGTGGGCAATGCCGGAATCAGTCTTGGAGCCGTTGGAGACGGCGTTCGATTTGCTGACCCCTTCGAGTGTCATCGAGCGCGAGCGGTGGGTGTTCGCAAATCAACCCGCACCGCCGGATCCCGCAGCGAGTCACGATCTCGACGTCATCAACGCGCATAACGCTGCTCATCGCCACCGCGTCGCCCGCGAGTTGTTGTCTACGGATGACCTCGACGAACTCTTCGCGATGGCAACGGCTGTCGATAATCCGGTGCTCCTCGGCACGGCGCTCGTCGACGTCGACATCGACGGGGCTTTGCGCGATGCGCTGATCGAACGCGGCGCGCAGTCGTCGGCGACGCATCATACGGAGTTTGCCCGGGGCATCGTCCTTGCGGGTATTCCGAAGTACGGTGCCGCTTGGGGCGCATCGACTGTTCGCGTCGGCATCGCCGCCGGTTGGCCGAGCTCGGCGCTCGTCGCCGTGCTCCAGGGCATGCCTCAAGACAAAGACACGTTCGCGCTTGCGCGCGAGGCGGGCCATGAAGTGGAGCAATATTATTGGGAGCGCACGCCATGGATGTGGTTTATCCACAGCGATCCGTTGGCGATCGTGTCTGCAGTCGAGGCGAAGTTGCGCGTCAGCCGGCCGATCGAAGCGGTCTCTCTTATCGGACAAACCGGGCCGAAGGGCTTCTCGTCAGAATTGCTGCTGCGAACGATGTCGGAGGCGAGTGTGCAGTTCCGTTCGGACGTCCGCGAGAACGACTCATCGATGCTCTCGCACTATTGCGGGCTGATCCTCGATGAGCTTACGGCTGACGAGAGCGTTGATCGCAACGCGGTCATTCGCCTTGAATGGACGTACTTCGGTCTCTTGCAGACATCGGGTCGGGACGCGACGCTGCTCGAAGCGGCACTTGCGCAGCATCCGGACTTCTTCATCGAGCTCGTCTCAGCGGTGTATCGCGGCGACGACGATGCCGACGATGAACCTGACGCGCAGAAGCGCGTGGTCGCCGGACAGAGTTACGCGTTGCTCGAGGAATGGTCGATCGTACCAGGATCGGCCGCGGACGGCACAATCGACGCCGACGGCTTGAGCGCGTGGGTGAAGAAGGCCCGGGAGCTCGCCGTCGCTGCGAAGCGCGTGGACATCGTCGATCAGCAGATCGGAGCGATTTTGTCGGCCGCGCAAGCTGAACCAAACGGTGACTGGCCGCCACTGCCCGTCCGCGAGCTTCTCGAACGTGTGCGCAGCAAGGAGCTCGAACTCGGTTTTCGGACCGGGACGCGGAACCGCCGCGGCGTCACGACACGTGGCCCACTCGACGGCGGCGAGCAAGAACGCGATCTCAAGAGCCACTACGAGATGCTTGAGAAGCGCTTCCGCAATGCGTATCCGAAGACGGCGAATGTCCTCAAGGCGATCGCCGCGAGCTACAAGGTCGATGCGCTCTACATGGATCAGCTGGCCGATGCCGTCGATCGGATGATTTAGTGCAACGTCGGCGGCCGTTGCCGGCCTCGCTCGCCACGGCCGTTGTTTTCGAAGCGACGCAATGCACCTCTTCAGCGCTGAACGCGGCCTAAGATAGGATGGCCCGGAAGGCGCCGGGCGCGTCGCCCAAACGACGGAAATCTCGAGAGCCGGGCGCCTTACCGCAGGCGGTGAGTTCATTTTCCACCGGTGACGCGGGCGGCCGGTATCAGGATCGCGTAGATGGGTGGCTTCTCGCTCAACTGATGATGCGGCAGTCGCTGCCGGACGTTCCGGGGACGATCGTCCGAGCCGCATTTCAGCGGCGCGTGCACGGCGCAGTGCTCGACGATTCGGTTATGACAACGGACGCGGACATCGAGGTGCAGCTCTCGATCAAAATCGGCGCGGTCGTGGCCGAGAACGATGCCGACTTCCGAGACACCATCATGCTTGCACGGACGGCCCAGGCGCACGGGCGTTGGGCGGGCATCGTTGCGCCGCCGGACGCATCGGGGATGAGAGCCTTGCGGCGCCTGGTCTTTTTGGCACGAGCAAACGACACCGTGGCTGAGTTCATTACCGCGTCGACAACGCCGGGCTTCATCGCAGACCGCGGCCGCTTTGATGCGGTCCGCAAGATCCTCGATGTCGCCGCAGGCGCCCAGATCACGGATGCCGACTTCCACGGCTTCCTCCGCAAGTTCGTCGTGCTCCAGCTGGACTTCGACATCCCACAGCACCGTGACGAAGCGGCTGTCGTCGCTTCGCTCGAAAGCATTCGCGGCATTACGCGTGATCAAGCGAATACGCTCTACTCGAAGCTTGTGGAGATCGGCGAGGAGCTCGCGATCGCCGCAGCGTCCGTCGACTATCCCGGACTCGAGCGGCAGCTGCGCGAGCGGAATGTCGTTGCCGGCTTACCGCCGGACTTGCGTCCGCTCCGTGCGTCGCTCATCTCCTACGCTAAGCGGACCTTTGAGTCGAATGACGACAGGGTCGCGAACGTACATCTCGATCGGCATCAAATCGTCGACGACGTGGAGGTGGCGCTGGGCGATGGACACGACGTGATCGTGACGGGCGCTGCCGGCTTCGGCAAATCAACCGCGATCCGAGCCGCCGTGACTAGGCTCGAAAGCGCCGGCCCCGTATTGTCTCTCTCGGGCCGGCGCATCGAAAATGCCGGCTCGTGGCCACAGCTTGCCGCTGAGATCGGGCTGCCGCCAGATCGCGCGCAGCTCGTCAACTTGTTGGCGACGCATCCGCGCGGCGCAACGGTGATTCTCGATGCGGTCGAACACGTTGTCTCGCCGGGAGCGCGCGCCGCCGTCAATGATCTCTTGCACGACATTGCATCGGCCGGCTTTGGGCTCAACGTCGTACTGGGAGTTCGCGATTCGGCGCTCGCGGCTATCGGCTGGCTCGACACCGCAGCGTTACGGCCGATCCGTGAAGTAACCGTCGGCGCCCTTACGACGCGCGAGGCGGCGGAAATCGCCGCAGCGAGCCCGGTTCTCGGCGAACTGATAGCGCGTAGTCCGAAGCCATTTCCGGGTGGTCTAAAGCTCCTTGCGATGCTGCATGACAGCCGCATTTCGAACGCCGCGCTTGCGAACACGCCCGCGACAGAATCGGATTTGCTGGACCTCTGGTGGCGCACTGTCCTGGTCGGGGACACTGACGCGGGCCACGACCGCTTCCGCATCGTGCTCGCCGCAGCGGAAGCAGTGATTTCGCAACCGTCCGGATTTCTCGAATTGCCGCTCGAGGCGCCGGGAGCAGTCATCGCAGGTTTGATCCGCGATGGGATTCTGCTTCACGACGTCGCGCTCGACTACTACCGCTTCGGCCATGATATCATCCAGGATTGGGCGATCGTGCATTGGCTCAGTCATCGGTCCAGCGAAACGGTCGAGCGCTTACGGCTGACCCTTGCCGCGCCGGGCTATTACCGCGCAGTGGCGCTCCTTGCGCAACGGCTCGCCGAACGCGATCCGGTTCGGTACGCTGAGATGCGTGCAGCGGTCGCGGATTTCGAGGATCGACGGGGAGCGAACGCGTTCTTAAGCGCACTCGTCTTGTCGCCTCACGCAAGGCGTTTGCTCGAAGCCCATGTAGATGAACTTCTCGCAAACGACGGCGCCGAGCTCACCGCGCTCTTGCACATCGTCGAGTCGGAACAAATCAACATCAGCGTCGCCCGGATCGACCACTTGCGCCGAGACGGCTCGACCGTTGCTGAGGCGACGGCAATCGCCGCGGTGCTCGCCGCGCCACGCTGGCGCGTGTGGGGGCCGTTGATTGGGTTTTGTCTTACGAACATCGACGCGATCGGCGCGGCATACTATCCGTTGCTCAAAGTTGCCGCGCGCTGGCAGCGCCTGACGCCGCCGGCGGCTGTGCATCGCCGCGCGATCATGGACGTGGCGATTCGCGTGCTTACGTTCTTTGAGGGATGGCGTCCGCACGTCGCGGGCCAGATCGGGCCGAAGATCGCCTACACCAATTCGCGTGACGCGGAAAAGATTGCACGGTCAATCGTTGCCCACTCGACCGATGTCGATGTCGAATACGTGAAGGCGTATTTGCACGATCTCGTAGAGATCGGATATGGCGATGACCAAGAAGACATGCTCGGGAATTTGCCCGCCGTCAGCAATGCATTGACCGAGGAGATCGTGGACTTTGGCGCAAGCGTTTTGATTGAGCCCGATGCGCGGCCCGGAGAAGTTGACCTCGCCTACGTCGGCGTCCGCGACCATCTGTACTTTCCGGCAAGCGATATTCAGGGCCCGTTCCTCGGCATCTTGCGGACGAATGAGGCTGCTGGGCTCGGCCTCGCGCGTGCCCTCGCCGGCCGCGCTGTCGCAAAGTACGGCTCGCGCATCCCTCGTGCCCAGTTTCGGGAGCTTACATTTAGCTTTGGCGGTCGAATCTTCACGTTTGTCGGTGACGGCCGTGCATATGCGTGGTTTCGTCCTGGGTCGCACGATTCGGACGCATTGACGTCGGCCTTGATGGCGGTCGATACATGGGCGTTCGAAGCGATAAAATCGGGCCGTGACCCGGTCGAAGTCGTCGAGTTGCTGCTTGCAGATTTTGCGCCGCTGCCTTTTCTAGGGATCATCGTCGGCCTCGCTTATGACGTTCCAGCGATCGTGCCGGCGCTGGCAGATCTGTTCGCGCAGCCGTGGTTCTGGCGGTTGGAAGACTACCGCGTGCGGCTTGATGCGATGCCGACGGACTTCAACGATCTGCTGCCCCTCGAAGAGCAGCTGCCGGAATATAAGCCGCATCTGCTCGCGCGAAACCGCGCGCGCGACGCGGAACGCGAGGAGGGCCGTTACCCACTTCGGTTTGCCGTCGACTTGCTCTTCCGCCCTGAGTCTGAACTACACCGCGCGGCGTTCATCGCTGCTTCGCGCGCGAAGGTGATGATTGATGCAACGCTTTATCAAGAGGAGGCCGCGTTCGTTGCTCATGACCCGGCCGCTGACGTCGTCGAGGATGCGCGTGCGGTCTTTGCGACGTTCTCGCGCGTGACGGATCCCGATTGCTACGATAGGCACGAGGACGGCAGCGTCCAACTGCGCGTGACACCGGTGGACCGAGAAGCCATCATCGCCGCAAGCGTCGCGCAAGCCGTGGCCTCCGCGCGCGACGCGAATCTCCGAGGTTCCAAGCTGCTGCGCGACTACACCGTGCCCGACCATCCGGACGCCTTCGATCGCGTCGGGGAGCAGTTCGAACAACTTAGTGAGTGGGGGCAGGACGTCGGCGATGATTCACGCGACGCGCTACGGACGGGAGCGCTGCGTTGTGCTTGCGTCGCTGCAACGTTCATGCCGTACGCGGGAACGGCCGCGTCGGCATGGGCCACCGGACGCGTTTTGGACGCAGGGCGCGCCTACGATGCTGAGGGCTGGCGCGAAGGTGATGAGGATGTGGACGTCACGGATATGCGCGTGAGCGTCGCGACCGGACTCGGTGCGCTCTTTGCGGCAAGCCCGGACGACGAGGAGGCGCGCGGCCTTGTGCTCCGGCTCGCAACCCGCATTGAGCTTGTCGAGGTCGCGCGCGGCTTAATGCGCGGCGTTCTGCCGTTGTGGGAGCGCAGGCCATCGGCCGCCCAGGCTGTTCTCTCGCTGCTAATCGAAACGATGCTGCGAGCGGACGGGGAGCATCCCGTCGACGATGCGACCATCGAAGCTGTGAACGCAGCGGAACGCGCCCGGACAATGCGCGGGTGGCCCGCGATCGTGCAGTTGTCGCGGTCGGCCGTTTATCGAATCGGCAAGGTCCTCGGCGGCGGCTTACCGCGCCGGATTACGGACGACCGCGCGATTGCGGTATTTGTGACCCTGATCGAAGCGTTACTAAATGCCGCCGAGGCCGGAGATGAGGAGGGCCTTTGGGCGCCCTTCCGGGGCGCGGTCGCGCGGCTTGCCGCGAATGTCGTCGTCGGCATCACCGGGGGCTACGACGAGTTTCGAGCCGGTCTCGCCGATTGGACCCGATCGCCCGAGATCTTCAGCGAGACGGTCGCTCAGGTCGTCGCGGGGCATTTCAACGAAATAGAGATGGATCAGGCCGCGGCGCGGTTTTCCGAACTTGCCGATCCGTTTCTGCGTGCCGATCACAGCGCAGCGATCGCGCATAACCACCTCGACCGGGAGTTTCGCGACATATGCTGGGCCTTGATCATGGTCCAAAACTTCGCGGGGGTCATCGTTCCATCGGACGCCCCGTCAATCGCGCGGTTCGAAGAGCATATCGGACGTTGGATAGCCGCCGTCGGCGGCCATCCGACCAACGCGGAAGCGGTGCTCGTCTTTCTCGACCGTTTCGTAGCGACGTTCAGCGCGACGCGGATCGTCGAATGGATTCGCACGTTGATCTCCGTTACGCCCGCCATGCACCGCGCGACCCTGTGGCTCGAACGGGGCTGGCAGATCAGTGTACTGTTGTTGCACCTCGTGAAAGAGCACCCCCTCGAGATGAGCGCTAACAAAACGCATCGAGAGGCGGCCGCAATCGCAGAACAGTTGCTCGCCGAAGGCGTGCCCGGCGCGGGTGAGCTGCGCGACGCGCTCGAGCACGTCCATCGCTCGTAGGAATGACGACTACGGACTTCATTTCTGCAACGTCGTCGAGGTTTGTGTACAGCAGGTGGCCGGTGTGCGCGGTGTGATCGCGGATCGTTTTGTCAGCGACGCGATCTCCACGTCGGTCAACGAGGAAGCGCCTGAGAGTGTCTCCAAGAGCACGGCGCAGCACGTCGCCGGTTACTTTAGAACAACTGTTCGTGATCTCAGTCATGTCGGCGCGTCGAGGAGTTCAGTCTCGATATCGAAACGGCGGCCCGTGACAAATGTCACTAGCGCTGCGTTCTGATATCTATATTCGGGTGCTCCCATAAAGCGCATTAGCTTTGCTCGATCGTCTGCGTTGTTGCGTCCTGTCTTCTTCGCCTCGATCGCTAACAGGTTGTCGTTCGTGCCTTCGTGATGAACGATGATGTCGGGAATTACGAGTTTCGCCCGGGAGACGCATCGGCTTGCGATTAGAAGCCGAGGGCAGTTGCAGCTACGTCGCACTCTTTCGCAAGACTGGCGACCTCTTCCATCGTGCCTTCGAGTCCTTGGGAGTTAGTCAGGATTATCGCGTCACTCCTCTGGATAACCAGATACAAGCTGTCAATCTGCATTGGTTCGAGATCAAGAAACAGCGTGGGATCTTGAATTGCGGTTCGCAGGGGCTGAAGCGTGGTGTTGAGAGCGGCCGTAGTTGGCGCGATAGAGTTTTCGCGGTAATTACGCGCCAGCGCGCGATGGGTTCGCAGGAGGCCGCGAAACGCTTCAAGGGTCCTAGCTTCGCGTCGAGTCCTAGCTTTGAGTTCGCGGCCTTCAATCAGGACTTGTGCGATGTACTGCGATGCGACACCACCAACAGAGCCAATCAGCGCGCCAAGCAAGGCCGCGCCGGCGCTGATCCACGCGACCTGCTGAGGGTCAACGGTAGGCATGTTAAGCCAATTGGCGGCGTGGCCCTCGGGGCCTGCGCGTGAGCGAGGATTGGGCGAACCGCGCTTAGGGATGGTCTGATTTATTCGGCGGCTGTTTCATGATACAATTTGTTCATTACGAACAAGCAGATCACGCTTGCAACGGCCGGATTTGAGCGTTATTCCAAGACGACGAGACGTGCGCAGTTTCTCGACGAGATGGACCGAGTGATCCCATTTGAGAAAGGGGCTAGTCCGCAGTTGGCCGACCGATGGCTCTCGAACGACCGCGCCGCGGCGCTGCGTGCCCGGGTCGGTACGCGCTTCGCGATCGCGCACGTTGAGGCGCTCGACGGCGAGAGCGCGTTCTACTCTCCAAAGACTCGACGCCGCGGCACGCCGCCGCGTTGTCATCCGGTCGGCATCGTCTTGGGCCCGGTCGCCGCTGGCGGCAGCGTGCTCTCGTCAATTGCGATCCATCCCGGTCGGTCGGCGCGCATCGACATCGGGCCGACGCTCGCCGACGTCGCGCACGTGCGCATCGCGCCATGGCTCGGTACACGCGGCGTCTTCGTCGTTGACGCGGCCGTCGCGGCGGTACTCCCACTGGACCACCTCGTTCCGGTGATCGGTCCGAAGGAGTTGCAGGGCGGCGTGCTCCGGCCCTCGACACGCTTCGCGATCCGCACGACGATCGACGTCGAGCCGGTCGCGGCGGTTCGCGACCACCTGTTACGCGAAGGCCATCGAATGTGCGAGCGCCGCCGGGTTCGGCTCGAACGATGGGCGCCGCCCGAGACGTTCGAGCGGTTTCCGCTAGACCAGGCGATGCTAGTCGTGCCGCGGATTGAACGCGACCTGCGCGCCATTCGCGTGGAAGGTGGAGTGTTGCCGATCGACCAAAATCTGTGCGTGATTTCTGCCGGTGCGTGGTCGCTCGACGACTTGCAGCAGTTGCTCGAATCGGCCGCGGCACGCGCCTGGATTCGCGAACGTGCTGATCGGCTCGAACGGGGCTACTTTTCTATCAAGACCCGCGTGCTCTCGCGATTGCCCGTGTCGTCGGTGTCCGCGCCCGCCGTCGCCGCTTAACGCGCGGAGGCAAGTCCCGGTTCTCGTTTCCCCACCGTCGGGCCGGTGCGCCCTCGCGCCCGGCCCGTTCTCGCCGGTTCGGTGTCCCGTGACCCATCGGCGGACATTTGCCGCTGCGATCACGTCACGAAGAAACCGAGGAAGCCGCATTCGAAGCCTCCGCCGCCGTCGGAGCGGTCGGGTCCTGCGGAGCGAATAGCGGCATTGCTATGTCGCGCGATCGCGCAGCGACGTACGCGCTACCATCCAGGAATGTGCCGGCAAGCGGGACGGAAAGCCACACGGCGACCGGGCGGCTATGGCACTCGGCGCGCTGCGAGATAACGACGAACGGGCTTTTCGTAACGAACCCCTGAGCACGTGCTGCTGTCATCACCGCGCCAAGTGCCCGCGGCTCGGGCGGCTTCGGAAGCGCCTCGAGGCGGCTCCAGACATCGTCCGTCGAGAAGGCCCGCTGCGAGGCCGCGAGTTCGCGGACGATGGAGAGCGCGAGCGCTCTCCAGAGAGTAAGTGCTGTATCAGTGAAGCCGTCCACTATAGATCTCCAAAGGTAAGAGTCAATGGGCGGATCACGCGGGACGCTTAGCGCCGATCGCGCGCCGGCGGCGCGGAGCGTCGCCGCGTCGCGCGCGCGATTGGGCGACAGCGTCACGTCCGGGATAACGGAGATGCTGGATGGGGTGCGCCCGACGAGTCTCGTAGCCGGGCACGATCGCTCCCCGTAAATTCATCTGCCATGCGTGTGGCATTCGCCTACCGCACGATAACCTCATGATTGCGCAAGAAGCACGCTCGGTAGGCTTAGCGGTCGACTGGGGACTGCAACCCTGGGGAGGCCGTTAGGACGAGAAGATGTTGAATTCGACAGGACCCAAAGTGGGCACCCGGAAGGTACGCCCCGACCGAGGCGGCAGGATGCCGTCGGTGACACAACCGGATCCCGCAGGAGCATGATGACGAGAGCATATAGGATTGTCTTCGCCACCGCGACGCTATTGTCGTTGGCTATTCTCACGGGATGCGGCGGCGGGGGCGCTAGCTCGTCGGGCAGCGGCATTCCCGCCACGCCGCAACCAACTCCGACCACGACGCCCCAGGCCTTCACGGTGACAGGATCGGTTGCGCAGATCCCGGTCGATGCGTACGGACCCGTGACAATCGCGGGCACGACGTATCAGTCCCCAAACGCAGCATCGACGACACCGCTTGCGGGCGCGACGGTGGTTGTTGGGCCGGTCCCCGTCAATGGCGCGACGCCGCCGGCGTCCGCACCGCCGGGCGATGCGATGGTGCAAACCCAGGCCGATGGGACGTTCGCGGGCACGCTATCGGTGGCTCCTACGCCGCCGGGTTTGAATGATGGTTTCGTGATGCCGCAGAATAATGTCGCGAATTTACAGCTGCCGGCTGCCGGCTACTACGTCGAGGTCTTCGGAATCGGATCGAACGGCCAGAGCGCCGGAAGCTATGTACCGTTTCACGGATTCCGCGCCGTAAGCGGAACAGCGGTGGGCGTTATTCGGTTGACGACCACGTCGGCGAAGGAAGCGGCGTTTTTGGCGCTGGTGAACAGCGATCGAGCAAAAGCAGGTGCGGGCGCCCTCGTATTCGATGAAATTGCAGAGGAAGTGGCGCGCTTCCACGCGAGCGACGAGGGCGCGAATCCTGTGTACTACTGTCACTATGATCGCGCCAACCGCGGTCCGGTGACGCGATACCTTGCCTTCGGCGGTCTTGGCCTTTCGCTTGAAAATCTCGCAAACGTTCCTTTCGCTTCCGCGGAAGCGCAATTTGTCGCTGAGGGCCGCGGCGGCGCCCACTACGACTCGCTGGTCAGCTCGTCTAGCATCTGGGCCGGGCTTGCCGACTTCGTTGGCTCCGACTCAAGCGATTACGTCGACCAAGAGTTTGTGGGACCAAGTACAGCCTTCACCTTCACCGGTACATATCCGGCGTCGATCTCGTGTCCGACGGGTACGGCCGTGAACGGGTCGTAGCGTTCAGTTCTTCAAAGACCCGGTCAGGCAGCTATACTCGAAAGAAAAACACGACGCGCCCACAAACGGCGCGTCGTGTTGCTTTCATCGGCAGATTTTGCCTCGCGGCACCTACGGCATGCCAACGCACGGCCCGGGACTCGGCGCGCTCGACAACTTGATTAAGGTCGCCGGTGTGCCAGTCAACGGGAAACCGTCGTACGTTGTGCCGGCGCCTGTCGGCGCGGTGAACGCGAAGAAGAACATTCCAGTCCCCGTGAAGTAGCCGTACCGGCCGCAGTAGTTCGTCCACGTCGAGCTCCCTACCGCCAAGAGCGATACATACGCAAGCGCCTCGGCGTTGTTGGTTGCAACGTTACTTTGATTATTAAAATCCGTACCCGAATTGCCTACCGCGCCACTGCTAACCTGAATCGTCCAATTCGTCCGATACGATTGTTGCGGATTCGGAGGCTGCCAGTACATCACACACGTGGTCGTGCCATCGTCGGGACCGTTCTGGCCGGAAACAAGTGCGCCGACACCGATACCAAAACATTGGCTTCGCTTTGGGTAGAGGTCTGGAATGACGCGCTCCGCAGCCGACGAAGACCCCGCCGACGGCTCGGGAAACCAAAATGCTCCCGTACCCCCGCTATTATCGACAAACAGCACAACCATTGTGCAGCGATTGCCGTTACGTGGATCCGGAACCGTATAAAAATATCCCACCGTCGCGGGAACCAATTGGCCGGTAACGTCGACACACATCATCGACGCCGGGGGCGTCGGCGGACCGCAATTCTGGGTGCATCCCTGCGGCGGCGGTGTTGGGGTCTGCACGGGAGTCGGGGTTGGTGTCGGCGTCGGAGTCGGAGTGCCAACGGCGGTCGGTGTTGCGACGGGCGTAGGGGTAGGCGTAGGCGTCGCGACGGCGCTCACAGTCACTGTAACCGTCGCGGGGCTGTTCTGCGTCGTCGCATTGGATACGCCGCCCGCATTCGCGGCGATCGTCATGGAGCACGACCCGGCGCCCAGCGCGGTGAAACTAAACGTGGTCGGATCGAGCTGCGTCGTCGTGCACGGCCCGCTGGTTCCTGCGATCAAGACCGGGACGCTGTTCGGCGTCCCGGGGGGTACGCTGCTTTGTGATTGCGCCGCGGTTGCTGTGAAGGTCGCGGCTCCGCCGACCGCGAGTGGATCGGGTGCCGGTGCGGTGGGAATCGACAGCGTGTAGACCGGATCATTGTAGACGGAGACCGGGCTCGACGTCGTTTGCCCGTATCCGTCCGTCGCGGTGATGGTGCAGACGCCAGCCGCGGTGAATGCAACCCGGACCTCCTCGAGGTATGATCCCCCGGTCTGCGTCCCGGATACCATCGTTGGACTGTTGCACGGTCCTGCGAGGCCGATCGAGAAAGCGAGGGACGGATAGTTCTGCTCGCCGATCGCGAAGATTCCGGTTTGTCCGGGGCGTCCCGTGGCCGGCGAGCTTGCGGTTGGAGAATACGTCTGCCCGATGTTGACTGTGACGTTTTGCGACTGTGCGCTGTTGTCAGCGACCGTCAGGACGCAGCTGATCGGCGCGGGCTGTGCTTTCACCTCCGGCTGCACCGTCATCGATCCGCTGCCGGTCCCGTCGCTGGCGGGCGTGATCGTCCCCGGCGAATACGTTGCGTTCGTCCCGCACGTCGTGCCGATGACGTTGTATACTTGCGCCGGTGTCGTCGAGCGCGTACCGTAGTTATTTTCGACGAAGGTCACGGCTTGCGCCGCGGCGAGCGGGTAGACGAAGTTCAGCGTGGCATTACCACCGCTGACGGTCAACGGGTTCGGCGGCGGAGTATAGGTTGCGACGACGATGTTGCGGTGCGTCGGCTGCGAACCGGCCAGCAGGTGCAGCGCGCGGGTCGCGACGGAGTTCGAGAAGGTCACGAACGTCACGCGGTTTCCAGCGAGCACGCCAGGAAACCCGGTAGTGCGCGCGACGTCGGTCGCTGACGTTACGCCGATCTTCGCGAAGTACGTTGCGGTCGTCGGGTTCTGTGCGGGGTCAAGGAGCGCCGATGCGGCGACGGTTTTCGCGCTGAACGACGTGATGTTCTCGCCGATCGTTCCTGCGTACGTCGCGCCGGTGCCGCCGTTCTGCGGAAGCGCGTTCCACGCATAGCGGTAGATCCCAAGCGCGCCGACCGCTTGCGATGTTCCGCAAACATACGAGGTCGATTTGAAGCAGTACGATTGGAAGGAGCCCGCAGAGCCGCGCGCGTCGCGCGCGTAGAAGCCCACTTCGTGGCCGTCGCTGTTCGGGTGATTCGCGACGTCGACGGCGGGAGTGAAGATCGCGATCGAGCTGCGCGAGTCGCGTTCGAGGGAATCGACGAGCGTCGAGGCGTTCGTCGTCGCGGCTTGAGCGGCCGCGCTTTGGGTGAGTGATCGGCCGAAGGTCGTCGTGGCGAAGAGAACGCTCCCTGCCAGCATCGCGAAGATCGCGATGCCGACGAGGATCTCCACCAACGAGAATCCCTCCTCGGCCCAATTCGCGCCGCGTCTCATTTCCGTACCGACCTCCTCCTTGACGGTATATCGGTTCCGTCCTCGCGGCCCTGAGTCCTCGCTCAAGAGGGCCGACTGTCATGCCGAGGATATCCCGAGGAGGGCTTCGGGTGGGGATCGCGGTACACCGGGCCCAGGAGGAATCCATCATGCGGCTGCTTTTCGCGTCTGGCTCGGACGCCGTTCACTCTGCCCGGTTGCTCGCGGGCTCGTCGCGTCGGGCTCGCGCGGGCACCGGCGCGCTTCCGCGTCCCCTCGGCTTCGGCGCACGCGCCCGGGCCGCGGTGCGGCGCTTGGACGCTCTCGCCGGGACGCTGCCGCCGCGCCTGCTGGCGGGCACCGGCCTCGCCGCGGTAGCTTCGCTCATCCCGCTGACGGCGCACTACTCGGCGGCCTGCGCGGGCAAGTACGCCGCGGCCGCCGCGTTCATCGCGGTGCCGCTGTCGCTGCTGTTCACGCCAGTCAGTGCCGACAGCGCCGACTCGGCCGATCGGGCCGAGGTCTAAGGTGTTCCACGCGTCCGCGGCGGCTGCGGCACTCATCCTGCGCGTCGTCGTCGCCATGCTGCTCGGGCTCGCCGGCGTCGGGTATGTATTCCGCCGCCGAATCCGCGCGGCGTTCCGCGCCCGGAGGAGCGCGATAATGCATGCGCGCGCCGCTTCGGCTATCCCCGTCTGCCCCAACCCCCGCGCGGGAGCCTCGCCCGCGCGGCATCTCGCCGGCCTCGGTTATTTGGAGGAAGGGTTCTCGATCGTCGAATCGTTGATCGCCGCTGGTTTGATCGCAAGTGTCGTGATCGGAGCGACGGTCGTCTTCGGTTCGCAGCAGCAGTCCGTCGCACAGGTGACGGTGCCCGACGGCTTGCGGGATCACGTCTCCGCCGTCGACGTCGACGCGAGCGCGCTTCAGGCGTACGACCCTTCGGTGCGCGCGAAGATCCAGTCCGGCGGAATGCAGCTATGGACGGCGACGCTTCCCGGGACAAACCGAGTCGTAACGATGCAGGCGCAGCCGGCGCCCGCGGGAGTGACGGTCGTGGCAAAGGACGGTTCGCAGGCCGCCTCGATCGTCGCGCCGCTGCCACAGCCGAAGCCGACGCCGCAGTAGCGCGATGAATCTCCTCGCCGTCTTCATCGGATTGATCGCGATCGCGTATTACTCACTCGGCGGCGCGGAAATGCTGTTGCTGGGCGTCAAGGCAGCGCAGGACGAGCAGGTCGCGCGTTACGAGACGCTGGCAGCTCGGCAAGCAAAGGCTACGCTCGCGAGCGAGCTCGCTGCCGCAGAGCAGAGTGCCATAACCGCAAATACGCCGAATCAGCCGATCGGGCAGCTTGCGCCGATGGGTGCGACGGATTTGTGCGACGCGTCGGCTCCGTGCGGCGTGTCGGCAACGGCGACGTATGCCACCGACGGCGAGACAGATGGTGCGCCCGGTCCCGCCGCTGCGACGGTGGTGGCACCGAATGTGGAGACGGTTGCCGGAGTCTCCGAACGACGAATGGCGTTGACGATGACCGTGAACGTCATTGAGACGGCGAGCGGTAGCATTCTGCACACGCGACCGTATCGCGTGAAGTATCGCCTTTGGGCGCCAAACAACGCCGAGGCCGTGCAGGACCAGGACGGCAGCGCGCGACTGAATCGTGTCGTCGCAGGTGCCTCCGAGAATGAAGGCTGCGCTGCTGACGGTACGGGTTGCGACCCGAGCGCTGTTACGGCAGTTGATCCGACGACGATTGACGGACAATCGCAGTGCGTCGTTGGCCCGGGCAGCGGGACGTGCGCGCCGGGCGAAGTCAAACCTGACCAGCAGAAGGCGAACGTGACCTGGTCCAATCCGCAGGCTGCCGCGGGGACGGGCGGACCGTGAACAAGTCACAGGCTTTCGAGAGCGGGTTTACGCTTCCTGAGACGTTGATCGTTGTGGCGATCGTCGCCGCGGTGGTGCTGTACGGCGCGAGCTCGTTGAGCGGGAGCCATGCGGGCACGCGAAGTCAGACGATGGCGCAGGTGCTGGGCCTATTTAATCGGGCGCATAATCTGGCGTCGGCGAACGGGGCGACGATTCAAGTGGCGCCGTCAGTAAGTGGTCCCGGTAGCGACCTGACGATCTTCGACGCGTATTCAGGCGGCAACACGGTTGTGGTGACGACGACGCCGGAACGGATCGGGGCGTATTGCGTGGGGATTGGTTGCGGTAGCACCAATGCCGTGCAAACGTTCTGGCTTCGCGTGAGGCGTGACGGATCGGTGGTTGGTGATACGGGTGGGGCGCCCGTCGTCGGCGCGTCGTCGATAACGGTTGGAATCGTAGACGGCGGCCAGGTACTGGACGCGTACACGATCGACACAACCGATCTGCACGCGGCTGTGGCGCCGGTACAGTAATGGAAACCGGGGACATCGTGGCTCGGCCGCTGACGGCACTTGATGACGCCGAAGTCTACGGAGAGCGGATGCGCGCGCGGTTGCTCGAGGGCAACGTCGATGGTGCAGAGCGCGCGCTTGCAATGCTCGATTCGAAGGTGCGGGCCGGCGAGGGTATCCTCGCAGCGCGGCGCGCTCGGCTCGGATGACTACGTGGACGGATGCGCGGGTTTCTGATGCGCTTGAGGGAGAAGAAGCGCGCTTGGATCGCCTACGCGACGACGCCGATCGCGGGCGTACCGGGATCGCGCTCTTGCGAGCGCGCCGCGAGCTGGACACGGTGCGCGATCGTGCAGCAGGTACCGCAGAAATGATCGAGCGGGCAGCCCTACGAGATGACGTCACGACGCTGGCGGATGCGCAGTTGGTCATCCGCGATCAGCGTGAACAGATCCGTCGTCTGGAAGCGACGATCGAGGCGATGCGCAGCGCCAGCAACATCGACGCTGTGACGGGCTGTCTTGATCGTGCCGGCTTCGAGAAGACGTTGGAGCGCGAGTGGAACCGAGCGATGCGTGGGCGTACCGAAGTGGGCCTGCTGTTCGTCGACGTCGATTACTTCAAGGAGGTCAACGACCGATTCGGTCATCAGGCGGGTGACGAGGCGCTGCGCGCGATCGCGAACGCGTTGGAGGGCGAGGCGAAGCGGTCGGGTGAGGCCGTAGCGCGTTATGGCGGCGACGAGTTCGTGATTGTCGTGCCGCATGCGGACCTGGCCGGCGCCCTCGGCTTTGCCGAGCGGGTGCGCGGTGCCGTCTCGCACCTGCGCCTGCGTGTCGGAGAGGGCGCTGTTGGATTGACGGTGTCCGTCGGCGCCGCGTCGGTGATGCCGTCGATCAAAGTTAAGCGGGAGGAGCTTGTGCGGCGCGCCGACTGTGCCGTGTATCGCGCGAAAGACGCGGGCCGCAACCGCGCGATCGCGCTCGGCGTCGAGGAGGGGCGCGACGTCTTCTTCGCGCCAGAGGCACCGGCGCAGCGGGCGGACCTCGAGAAGCCGGAAGCTGCGCGCAGCACGTCTCGTAGCCGATGAGCTCGGAGGGTGCAGGGCGGGCCGCTGGTGCGAAAGCGACGACGGCGGGCGGCAGCGCCGGATCGACTTTCGGCCGCGTGACTCAGCGTGTAGGCGCGGCTTTCGGAGCGTCGTTGGATCGGGTCGGCGCGGAGGTGCCGGTCCGGCCGAAGCATGTACGCTATCCAACGCCTCCGCGAAATCTCGGTACCGTCGTCGGTAAGTCGGTCATCGCGCTCGCGTTGTTCGGCGTGTTGGGGCTTGGGATAGGGACGTCGTTGGTCGCGTCGGCAGCGCACGACGCACCGGAACTCGGCAAGCCGGTGGCGCCGGGATTCTACTTTCCTACGGACTTGTTGACGTGGCGTCGGTTCAATCGCATGCCGCTCGCGCGGAAGGATGCTGAAGCGCTGGTACGAGCTGGCGCAGATCCGGACGAAGTTCACGCGGCTTTTGGCCTTGCGTTCACGATTTCATGGTGGGCGCTGGGCGGCGGCGTCGTGCTCGCTGGCATGATCGCCGCGCGGCCGGCGCGCATTCCCAAGGACTTGGCGGGGCTGAAGGGCACCGCGGAGTGGGCTTCGTACCGCGACGTCGAGCGTGCTGACCTGTTGTATCGGCCGGGGAAGCGCGGGATCTATCTCGGCACGCTTGAACGTCCGCCGGCCTTCGGAATTATCAAGCGCGAGCCTGTCGCGCTGGTGTATTCGGGGCCGCGTCACGTCATGCAAATCGCCGCGTCGCGTTCCGGCAAAGACGTCGGGACGAACACTTACACGGGCGTTGCGACCTGGCCGGAGTCGATCATATGGAACGATCCGAAGGGTGAGGGCCATTTACAAACGTCGGGCGTGCGCGAGGCGCTCTACGGAAACGAGATCGTGCGCTTTGCGCCGGGCGCGGGTGCGGTCGGATCGACCTTTCGCGACAACGAGGGAAAGGTCCGTGAGGAGCGGTTCGGGTCCACGTGTTGGAACCCGCTCGAAGAGATCGCTCTCGGAACGGATATGGAGTTCTCGGAGCTCCTGCAGACGGTCACGATGGTAGTAGACCCGACCGGCAAGCAAATGGACGGGGACAACGGACACTGGTTCAAGACGTCGCGCATTGGAATCAAGGCGCTCGCGTGTAAGGTGCTGTACGATCCGCTTGAGCCGATCAAGTCACTCAGTCGCGTGGCGGACCTCTTTGGAGGCGGAGGCGTTGCGACGAGTGAGGAGCATGCGGGTCTGCAGCGTGACACGGACGGCGCGTCTGCGGGAAGCATCGAGGAGTTGCTGGAGCAGTACCTTGGCTTTAACGCGAGCGGCTTTGGCGCGACGCCGGCGTGGCTTACGCGCAGCGTCGAGCATATGCGTCTAGGCGCTGAGCGGGAAATCATGGTGGCGCGTAGTCGCGTTGGCGTCAGCATCGGGCAGGCGGAGTTCGAGCGATTCGAGGCTGAGCGTCGTCGAGCGCTGGATCACCGCGTGTCGCTTATCGAGCGCGAGCTGCGGCACCCGGACCTTGAGCGCGACTTGCGCACGATGTTGCGGATCAAGGGTGAGGAGGCATCGTCGGTCTACTCGACGATCAACGCGAACCTCACACCGTGGCTGGACCCCTTGGTAATGCGCAACACGGCGCGATGTGATGCCCGCATCGAGGACGCAGTAAATCGGGGTCGTCCGGTGACGTGGTACAACGTGTCGCCGATCAACCGCGCCGATATGATGCGCCCCATTATCAAGCTGTGGTACACGATGGCGCACCGCAAGCTCGTCCCCGACATGGACGTCGATCGTGCGACGAAGCGATCCGTGTCGCCATGGCGTCACCCGTGCATTTGGTTGATGAATGAGCGCGGTTCTCTCGGCGTGATTGAGATCGAGAATGAGTCCGTGCCGGTAGCTGCGTCGTATGGCTTTATTTTCGATACGCTGGTACAGGGAAGGGGGCAACTTAAAGATATCGGCGGTGAGACGAAGATCCTTGAGGCTAACTCCGGCGTTCAAGTGTTTCACACGCCCCAGGAATATGACGAACAAAAAGCACTAGCTGAGCGGCTCGGAAACAAGACCGTGTTAGTAGAGAACACGTCGTACTCACAGGGTCATATGACGCGGACTTGGCAGACGGAGCAGATGCCGCTGATGACGGCGGATCAGGTCGCGCTGATCCCGACTGAGCCGCGATTTAAGAGACATCGCAATGGTCAGGCGGTGTTGGATGGCGATGGCGCGTTGATCGTCCAGGAGCCGGCGTACCAGCTCATTTGGGCTCCAAATTGTCCCGCGATCTACGCGCGGAAGTCGCAGTGGTTCACCAATGGGCGGATCAAGAAGCTGATCGCCTCGATTCCATCGGTGATCCCGAAGCCGCTGAATGCTTCGCAGGCTTTGGCCGAAGCGTACGCGATCCAAGAGCACGTCCGCTCGACAACGCATCGGCCCGAAACGGAGACGCGCCGCAAGGCCCGCGTCGCGCAGTCGATCGCGATGCGGCGACTGGATCCGGACGAGGGCGGCCCGCACGGACCTAACGGCCGACCGCCAGTGGAGCCTACGCCGACGCCCATCATGGTCGGGGCTTGCGATTCGTCCGAGGCGTCCGAGGCGAGCGCGAGCGCGGGCGCGCGAGCGGGCGCTGACGTGCGCAAGAAGAGGCGCATCATCGCGTTCGAGGACCGCGTGATTGCGAAGAAGCGCGCGCAACCTGACGCCGCGCCCGCTGATGGGTTTGAGGCCATTCTCGGGCCGGATCACGGGCGCTCGCTATGACCGCGGTTGCCGATCTCAGCAGGGGCGACCGATCGCTGCTGGAGTCGGCTCTGGGCGACGACGTGCTCGGTATGCTCGAGGACGAGACGGTCGGTGACATCCTGATCCGCCCGTGGGGCATCTCGATGGACACTTTCGATCGCGGCCTCGTTGAGACGCGGCTGGTGCCGCGGAGCGGTCAGATCGACGGAGTGCTGCGGGTCGTGAGCGGCCTGACGGGCGGCAAGGTATCAGAACAAAACCCGATCGTCGAGTGCAAGCTGCCGCTGGCGGGCGGCGCTCGGCTCGCCGGGATCATGTACGGCGAGGGCGAGTCGTTCCTGACCCTCCGGCGTCATCGCGCAATTCCGGTGTCCCTTCAGGCTTACGAACATGCAAGACCAAGATATAATGAGGAGGGGTTTCGGAGGGGATTGGAGGAAAGACCGGGCTTAGAGGCGTCGGCCTCGTCCCCGGTCGCCGTGGTCCGCGGTCTGATCGCCGGGCGAGTTCCGCTCCTCATCAATGGGCCGACCGGTTCGGGCAAGACGACGCTGTTGCAGGCGTGTGTCAACGAGGCGGCGGCGCAGGAGCCCAATGCACACTACCTCTTCATCGAAGATACGCCCGAGCTCCAGAGCCTCGCGCCGCATCGTACATTCATGCGGACGACGCCATTCCTCACGCTGCGCGACCTCGCGCGCGCGGCGCTGCGACACCGACCGACGTGGATCATTTTTGGCGAGGTCCGTGGGGCGGAGGCGCTCGACGCCGTCAATGCGGCCATTACGGGTCACCCCATTATGGCGACCGTCCACGCGCGAAGCGCAAAAGGGGCGCTCAACCGCATCGTCGCGGCGATCGGTGAGGCCGTCGTCAACGTCGACCGCGAGCGGATCGTCGACGCGTTCGGGGCGGTCCTGTCGGTTCGCCGCAAGCGCGTCCAGAGCGGGCGCGACGAGTACCACATTAGCGAAGTCGTCTCCGTCGACGACGTCAGCGGCGGACGTTGGAACGTCCGTTCGCTTCTGAAGGAGTCTTCCGCATGATCTTCTCGATTCACGCACGGATTCGCGCCGTGCGCTCGTTCCCACAGCGGTTGGCGGTCGCGATGGCGGCCGCCGTGGCGTTGATGCCGCAGTACGCGAGCGCGCAGTCCACTGGCGGATGCGGCAGATGGAGCAGCGGCTTCACGCAGCTCATCCAAGGCCTCGGCGCGTTCGGGGATTTCTTCTACGGCCCGTTCTTCAAGATCGGCTGCTTGGCGGCACTCGTCGTCGCCGGCGTCGTGCTGCTCATGGACGACGGGCAGATGGGCCGGATCGCGCAGTTCATCCTGCGTGCGATCTGTATCATCGCGTTCATCGCCGGAGCTGCGTCGTTCTTCACCACGCCGTCCGCCAACTGTGGCACCGCCGCCACGAGCTAGCGCGGAAGCGGTACGACGTGGAAATGCCGGGGACGGTCAGCGGCCTCATTGTGCGCGTTGCACCCGATGGTGCGTTGCGCGTGGCGTTAGCGCGTCCCGGGTGGCTTGGGGTTGGTCGTAGGCGCGAGATCGAGTTCGGTGGCCGCGTCTACTCGGTAGAGGACCCCCTTGAGGTTCCCATCACTCAGTCGCCGACTGACGGGTAACGCGCGGTGTCGGAAGGGCGGAGAGTGCCGAACGCGGCGGTGGAACCGCTGCCGTCAGGCCTCTGGAAACCGATGATGTGGGCCTACTGCGAGGGCGCACCGATCGGCTTCGTCACGCTCATCGCCGTCATCGGGCTGCTGATCGTGAAGACGCCGGCGTCGGTTGCCGTCGCCGCGCTATTCTTCGCAGGTTCGTGGTGGGGGCTACGCGCGCTCGGGGAGCGCGATTCTCGGGCGTGGCGCGTCTTCAAGCGCGCGCGCCGATTCCGAAGCGGCCGTACGGGAACGCTGTCGGCGCGCGCGACCTGGGGCAGCCCCGAAGTTCGCTGGATGACACGGAAGCACTAAGATGATCCCAACATCGTTGTTCACGCGCAAGACGCGCGCGTTTTCCGATTTCTTGCGTTACGCGTTGCCGATGGGCAACGGCGTTGTGCGACTCAAGGGGAACGGGTTTCTTCGCAGCTTCGCGTTCCGCGGTCCTGACTTGGCGACGTCGTCATGGGACGAGCTGATCGCGCGTTCGGAACGCCTCGGGGGATTGCTGCGGAAGCTCGACGATCAGTGGGGCGTTCACGTCGATTCCTTTCGCGTTGCGGCGCGCGACTACCCCGAAGAAGGACACTGGCCGGACCGGCTGACGTTCTTACTCGATCAAGATCGCCGCGTGCGCTACAAAGCCGAAGGGGAGCATTTCGAGACGCGTCACGTCGTGACGTTCTCGTTCTATCCGCGACGGAAGCGGGCGAATCGGGTCGGGCAGTGGCTGCAAAACTCGCCGAAGCTCGAGGCGGGGAGCGACGAGGCGGCCGAGGAGTCGTTCCTGGGGCTCACTGACGAGATTGCCGCGGCTGCGCGCGGCGTGTTCCTCTCGTTCGCGCCCTTGGGAGCGATCGAGACGGTGAACAGTCTCGGCCGGCCGATTGTCTTCGACGAGACGCTGTCCTTCTTGTCGCTGTGCGTCCGCGGTCGGGCGCATCCTATTGCGTTGATCGAAGACGCACCGATGTACCTTGACGGGATCATCGGTGCCGACGACGTGCGCGTGGGCTGGGACATTCGCGTCGGCAACAAGCACGTCGCGGTCCTCGTGATCGAGGGGTATCCCGGCTACTCGTATCCGGGGGTCCTCGACGCGCTGGCGGAGCAGCCGTGCGAGTATCGGTGGAGTCAGCGATTCATCCCGATGAGTCGCCGGCAGGCCGACGCGCGGCTCGGGTGGCTTTCCAAAGGCTGGGGTCTGGTCGCCCTTGGAGGGCTCGGTTTCCTCACCGGCGGCGCGGCCGGCAAGCGCGATAGCGTAGCGCTCAAGTACAAAGCGCAGGCGATCGAGGCGCAGGAGCGGGCCCGCGAAGGTCTGATGTACGGTCACTACCTCTCGACGATCGTGATTCACGCACCGGACGAGCGCACGCGCGATCAGGTGTCGGAGCGGGTGAAGTCGGCGATCGAGCAGGTCGAGGGCTTCGCGGTCCGGATCGAGGACGAGAACGCGATGGAAGCGTTCATCGCTTCCCTGCCAGGCGAACGGGATGCCAGCGAATATCGCGAGGCTCGCGTTTCGGTTCGCAATGCGGCGCACTTCTTTCCGTTGACGGCGACGTGGGCGGGTCCGGTCGAGCACACGAACAAGCGATTCGGTAAGGGCGCGCCGCCGCTGCTGTGGACGACAACGAACGGGGCGACCCCGTTCCGCCTCTCCCTCCACGTTGGCGAGCTCGGGCACGCGCTGGTCGTCGGCAAAAGCGGCGGCGGTAAGTCGGCGCTGCTCATGCGCTTGGTCAGCGCGCATCTGGCGCGGTATGCTCGCGCCCGTGCTTGGATGTTCGACGTCGGTTTTTCGGCGTACAAATACTGCCTGGGCGCGGGCGGCTTCCACCACGTCATCGGCGAGGAGAATGGGCCGAGTCTCGCGCCACTGACGGGTCTGAACGATCCCACGCGTCGCCGCTCTATCTTGAAGTGGCTGCGCAGCGACGTGTTCGAGCTGCGCGAGCGGTTGAACGACGAGCAGAGCAAAGAGCTGGCCGACGCGCTGCGCGACCTCGGGAGCATTCGTAGCGACGCGAGGCTCTCGGACCTCTCGGTAGCGGTGCAGGACAGCTCGCTTCGCCGGGTGCTCGATGAGTACGCGGGTTCGTTCCTCGACGGGCGGACCGACGACCTCGACTTCCGTGCGATCGAGCAGCGCGGGCACGTGCCGTTTTACTGCTTCGAGTACGGGCCCCTCGGCGTGGACAACACGCTCATGACGACGCCGTTCGTTCAGTACGTGCGCCGTCGCATCCGCGAAGCGATCCGCGAAGACGGTGACGAGCCCGGGATGGTGCTGTTCGATGAGGGCCATCGGGCTCTCAAAATCGGCAACCTTCAAGAGTTCGGCGAAGAGGTGCTCAGAGAGGGTCGCAAGAGCCTGTTGCAATTCGTCTTCGCGACGCAGGAGCCGACAGACATCGTCAATTCGGAGATCGGGCCGGTGCTTCGCAACCTGACCGCCGTCAAGATCTTCCTGCCGAACGCGGACGCGATGACCGAGGACAACTTGGCCGCGTACAAGTGGCTTGGCCTCAAAACCGAAGAGGTGCGGCTGCTCACGCAGATGGAGGCGTACACGTACCTCTACAAGAGCGAGTACGGCTCGCGTGTGTTCACGCTAGAAATGTCGGAGTTCGAGCTCGCGTTCTTGGCCGGCGCGAGTCCGACCGACAAGGGGATCGTCGACCGCGTCATCACCGAGGGCGGCTTCACGGGATGGCCGGCGCGCTACATGCGGGTGACCGATCCTGGCCTCGAGCCGTACGCACGAGCGTACGAGGATTCCATTCGTCCCGCGCTTTTCGCTTCATAGGAGGGCTAGTACGATGAAACGGTTATTGGCTTTGATCGCCGCGGTTGCGGTGACGACGGCGCCGGCGTCGGCGCAGACCTACGGAGTTCCGTCGACCACGGGTGGCGTCGTCGGATCGCCGCATGCGATCCCGCCGATCGTGTGTCCGCCGAATCCGGCGAACGGCGGCGGGTGGAGCCCGTGCAACAGCTTCCAGCAATGGGTCTCGCTCTACAACGAGGGAGTGCGGCTGCAGAACCAGCTCAACGAGATCAAGCAGAATACGTTGCGGTACGCGACGTATCCGCAGAAGCTGCGCGGTTACGTGCAGCAAGACCTTGCCCGGCTCGAAGGAATCATCGACAAGGCGAACGGGCTGTCGATCACGGATACCTCGATCGAGGGGACCGTATCGCGGATCTTCCCCGACTACACTCAGGGCTCGGCGTATACCGACCTGACGAAACAGCTTGCGCAATCGACGACGCGTAGCGTCATTAACGCTTTGAAGGTCACCGGCCTGGAGGTCGGAGACAACGCGAGGGACGCGACCACCGCCGACGTCGTGAAGGACGCCGTCGCGCGCGCGAGCTCGCCGACGCAGGCGACGCAGGCGCTGGCGCAACTAACGGCCGTCATGATCGAGCAGCTTCAGAAGCAGCAGCGCATCCAGGGGTCGTCGCTCAACGCTGCTGCGTCGTACTACCTCGCCCAAACCAAGGGCGAGGCCGCCAAGGCGCAATCGGACGCTGCGGCGATCAAGGCATGGCAGCAATTCTCGACGATCACTTTGCCGTCGTTGTCGCCGGCGCAAGCCAAGGCGATCGTCGGAAACCCGTAGCGTGAAGTTCCGCGCCGCGTTGGCGTTTCTCATCGCGGTGCTCTTTCAGGCGCTCGTGGCGGTCGCTGATCCGCCCGGTCCGCCGGGCTTCGCTACGCCCACGCCGGTCGCTTCACCCGCTGCTTCGCCGTCGCCCGCGCCGGGCTCCACGCAGTGGACTGTAGACCGCACAGCTATCGGGCAAGTACTCGATCAGCTCACGAACAAAATGTTCGGGATCTTCAGGAAGTTCACGGACAAGTCGGTTCAGCTTGCACAGACGTTGTTCATCGTCTTAGCCGGCCTGGAGCTTGGCTGGACACTCGTTCGGTGGATGGTGTCGCAAGTGCCGCTCGAGGAGTATGTCGCGAACAGCTTTTTCAAGATCGTGCAGATGTCGTTGCTGTTCATCGTCATCAGTAATTCGTATTCGAGCCCGTTCGGGGCCGGCTGGTTCATGATGATCGTCAATGGTATTGTCGGCATGGCCCAGGACACGGCTGGATTCAACGTCGTCGGGACGTCAGACAGCGGGCAGTTCACGCCGATCATTACTCCCGGAACGATCATAGATATTGGGTTTCGGCTCTTTACGCTCATCATGCAGGCGGCGTCGAGCGGCGTGAACGGCTGGAACCTGCTGACCGGCATGACGAATGGCGCGACGCTGATCTATTTTGGGACGTGGTGCTTCTGCTTGGTGTCCGCGGTCTTCGCGGTCTGTACGATGGGGTGGATCGCGTTCCGCTGGCTGTGGATCACGATGAAGGCGCTGTGGCTCGGCACGATGATGTTCATGACCGGGTTCACGGGCTCTCGTGTGACAGCGTCGATCGGATACGGGCCGTTCAATGCCGCGTTCAACGTCGGGATCGAGATGGCGGCGCATGTCGTCATCATCGGGCTCTTCTACCCGATAGTCACGTCGTACGCGGGCAGCATCGGGTTCGCGGAGGCATTGAAAGGAGTGCCTGGTTACAACGGTCCCACGTTTACCGCGGCGGTGCCGATGGTTATTCAGATCGGCGCGGTGCTGCTGCTCGACGTTGGCTTGGCGCTTTGGACGTATGCGATCAAGCGCGCTCCCGACCTCGCGCAATTCGCGATCTCCGGCGCGATTCGTTTGAACGAGAAGGACATGCTGGAAGGCGCGAAGTCGGAGTCCGGAGTGCTGAACGCGGGTGCCACCGCCGCGCGTATCGGCGCCGGCGGCATCGCGGGGATGACGGGCGGTGGTGGCGAGGGCGAGGGTCAGCCGAGCCTCGGCGATCGCGCGTCCGGTGCGGTGTCGGGTGCGATCCGTGGCGGCCTTATGGCCGGCCCCGAAGGCGCGATCGCTGGAGCCGCGATGGGCGCGGCGACCGCAAAACCATCCAAGTCGGAGGGCGGCGGCGAGGACCAAGGATCCGTACAGGGCGGTGGCGGCGCTGAGGGCGTTGCTGCCGAGGGGGCCGCTGCCGAAGCCGGGGGCTCGAGTGGTTCGTTCACCGGCGGCTTCGTTGCGCCGCCAGGGAAAAAGAAGCCCGGCGAGGCTGCGCAAACGGGCAGCGAGGGCGGCGGCGCACCGGCGGGCGGTGAGGTCGGCGGCGCGTCCGCGGACGATGGTGCGACCAGTTCGGGCGGCGGCCCCGCAGGCGACGCCTCGGCGGATGGTGCCGACGACGCAGGCGGGCCGGATGGCGCGCGACGATCCCGCACGGCGCGCGGCGGCGGCACGGACGTTCTCGTGGAGCGTCAACCGGATCGCGTGACGCAATCCGGCAGCGGGGGCGGCGCGGATGCGGCCGGCGCCGCAGACGACGCCTCGGAATCGCAACAAGGCTTCGAGTCGCAAGGGGGCGGTGGCGCCCGGTCCCGGCCCGGCCGGGGCGCGCGCGTCGCGGAGGCAGGCGTCGCGGCGGCGAGCGGCGCGGCGGCAGTCGCTGCAGCGACGATGACAGCGCGTGGCGAATCGAGTGGGGGTTCAGGAGGGGCCGGGCAGGGGTCGCGTGCAACTCCGGGAGGCACAGGGGCGGGGTCGGCTCAGGAGCTGACCGCGGCGCTGCGTGAGAACACCGCTGCCCTTCGTGCGCATCGCTTCGGCGGTTCCCCGGGAGGCGGCGGCTCGGGTTCACCCGGAGGCGGCTCGTCCGCTGGTTCCGGCAGCGGATCGTCCGGCAACGGATCATCCGGCGCCGGCGCCGGCGGCGGCTCCAACAGAGGCGGGTCCGGCGGCGGCTCAACCGGCAGCGGTTCATCCGGCGGCGGTACGGCGCATGCACCAGGGCAGGGCGGGCCGCTGGGTTCCCTGCTCGGCGGTGGCAACCCAATGAATCCAATCAACATGATGCTCTACCGTCAACTGCTCACCGCAGGGCAACGGAACAAGCCGCAAGTCAACAACGAACGCCCGGCGGTTTCGCTCGGCGTCACCCATATCGAGTAACGTATGGCGACAGCAGCAGAGAAAATTCAAGCGCGCGTTCGCACTCACAGCAAAGAAGCCTGGAACGAGTGGGTCGGATCGGCGCGCGTGCGCGAGCTCGTGGCGGCTGCCGTCGCCGGCGCGTGCGCGATCGTCGCCGCGATCTGCGCCGTGGGATGGTGGCAGGCAGCGCATCAGCCCGTGCTTCCGCCCGTTGTCATTACGACCGACGCGCAGGGCCAGGTGCTCGACTTCAAGCGGCCGCGCGAGCTGCCGAAGTATCGGGACGTCGACCTCAAGCACTACCTCGCGCAGTACGTGTCGGACGTGTTCCAGATCTACAACAGCGCCGACGTGCTGGCGACTCAATACGAGCGCGCGCGCATGTTCATGCTGCCGGGGTCGCAGGCGTGGCTCGAGGTGCAGCGTCATTGGGATCGGTACTCGCCGCTGCACAAGTTTCCTGATGGGACGTTGCGCATGCCGAATCCGCCCGAGCGCAAGGTCGAAGTTACGGTGCCGTCGTTCATCCCTCGCGGCAAGACCTCGGACGGCGCGGAGATCTATGATCTGTCGTGGTCGGAGACGTCCACGAGTCTCAAGGATGATAGTGACGTGCTCACCCAGCGTTATACGGGACGCGTCGAGTTCGTGCGCAGCTACGACAACAGTGGCAAGGACGCGGACAAGGCTCTCATCGCAAACCCGTACGGCTTCCAGTTTCGGTTCTTCAAATGGGACTACCAGCGATGAAGCATCCGATCGTAACGACTGCTGCCGTCGCGCTGCTGCTCGCAGTTTGCGTGTCGATGCGCGCCGGCGTCGCGGGTAGCGTTGATGGGCCCGGGCTTCGGCGCGTGCCGTACGATGCGGCGCGTCCGCCGACGCTCGTGTGTTCCACGAAGTTCGGGTGCGAGGTGATCTTAGAGCCCGGCGAGCGGCTGCGCATCGCGTCGATCTTCGACGATCGCTGGACCGCGAAGGTCGCCGATGATGGTGCAACGGGCATGGCGCCGCGCGTGCTGATCGGCCCGACGATCGCCGATGAAGAAAGCGGCCACGGGGCCGGTCGCCAACCATTGCGTACGTCCCTCAAGATGCTCACGACGAAGCGGGAATACGTGGTCGAGCTCGTGTCGACGGCGGCGTATCAAGAGCACCGGCTAGGATTCACTTATCGCGACGCACCTGGCGTCTTCGTGCGGATCGAAACGCCGCCGCCGCTCGTCGTACCGACGTCCTCTCCGCGCCCCGATGACGTGCCCGCGCTGGACCCCTCGACGATGGACTTCGGCTGGCGAGCCAGCGGCGACTCGGCGGTTCGCTGCGTGGGCACGCCCTTCAGTATTGGCAACCAAGTGTGGTGCAAGCTGCCGGACAGCCTCAATGAGAAACCGGCGGCGTACAAGCTCGACGGCAAGAAGCTGGTCCCGATACCGTTCCATTTCGTGGCGACACGTTACATCGTAATCGACGCCGCGGTGTCGCCCATCCAGCTCGTGCTCGGCGGGAGCCAAGAGCATGTGGCGACGATCACGCGGGCGCGCGAGTAACATGGCGGAAGAAAAACAAGGCGTCGAGCAGACGGGAGATCTGCTGCGGCCGGTCCGGTCCAGGCCGACCGGGACGAAGGCCATCGCGTGGTACGGCATTGTCGGCGTTCTCGCGACGATCGCGATCGTCTACCTCGTTGGGATCTTCGCAGCGCCCAAGCATGACAGCGTGTCGGCCGCTACGCTCTCGCAGCAGGAAGGGCCGCAACAGGCAGGCGACGCGTTCCGGTATTCCGGGCGCGTAGCCCATGACGGTGGCCGCACCAAAACTGGACCGGCCGGCGCCGTCGCGACGGCGGAGCCGTCATCGCATCCGACTGCCGCCCCGACGCCGTTGATCCAGGTGCCGCGTACCAACGATGCGGCTTCTACGGTGGTCGGAAACACGAGCGCGAATGTTCCCGACGTGTCGGATGCGGTCGCGAGTCGCGTTCGCGTCGTGCTGCCGACGGCGGCGCCCGACGACGGGAGCGGCAGGATCGCGGAGCCGGTCAGCCGGTCGCGTCAAGGTATTGTCGTCGTTTACGGCGCGCCCAACACTGCCGCGACCCCGGTGCCGGCCGCCGAGGGGGCGGCGGCACCGCCCGGCGCGCAGGTCACGCTCGAAGCGCCTGGCCTGCCCCGCGCCGCGCCGACGGACGCGCCTAGCGGCGGCCTCGCCGGTCTTCGTGGTGAAACGATGCCGGGGTTTCGCCGCGCGCCGCTGTCACGGTACATGGTGACGGCGGGGACGCCGATCACGGTGCAGTCCGACGTGGATATTGAGAGCGACATTCCTGGTCCGGTCGCGGCGCACGTCGTGCTGGACGTGGTGGATCAGCTTTCGGGAAAGACGCTCATTCCGGGTGGAACGAAGGCGCTCGGAGATTACATGGGGCTGGCCGTGGGACAGTCGCGGCTGGCGACCGTATGGCGGCGGTTCGTGTTCCCGGATCGCTCGTCGTTTGCACTAGACAAGGTGGCAGGGCTCGACGAAGAAGGTCGAGCCGGCCTCAGTGGACGGGTGGATCGACGTGACGGCGCGCTCATCCGGCGATCGCTATTCGGCGGCATCCTGGCGGAGATAGCGCGGCGTGTCGGTGGACAGGCAACGGGCACCAATGTGGTGGTTGTGAACACGGGTGTTGGTGCTCAGGCTGGACTTCCGCAGTCGATCCTCGATCTGGCAAATCAGTTAAACCAGCGCGACGCCAATTTGCCGCCTAAGGTGGCGATCAAGGCAAATACGATCTTCACCATCTACGTAGATCGGGACATGCTGTTCGACGCGCCCTACGCGCCAATGACGGCGTCGGGTGGGCAGTCGTGAAGCAACTCGCGATCGCGGCTGCTTCTCTCGTCGTGACGTTGGCGGTGCCCGCAACGGCAAAGGCGGCGACGGTGTCCGAGCTGGTTCAGCGATGTGCCCCGCACGTGGCGCCGCGTACCGCCCTTGCCATCATTTCGGTCGAGTCGGGCGGGCGCTGGTGGGCGGTGAACGACAACGACCAGGAGACGCCGCGGCTGGCTACGCCGGCGGATGCGATCGCGTACGCTCGGCGGCGCATCGCCGAGGGCGGGAGCATCGACATTGGAATCGTGCAGTTGAACAGCTCGCACTTGCGGACGATGCACCTGACCGTCGACGAGGCGTTTGAGCCCTGTACGAACATCGCGATGGGCATGAGCGTTCTCCAGGACGCGTGGGGCCGGTCGGTTCGTAATTGGGGTCCGACGCGATACGCCTTGTTCAAGGCATTCGAGGCGTATAACGGTGGGCCGGGCGCATGGACGTCCGGTAGCGTGAGCCTACGGAAACGGGTCGAAGGCTACGCGAATACGGTCTGGTCGCGCGCAGAGGCGTTGCCGTTCGTGGGTGCGGTCGCGCCGGTGCCCGAGCCGCGTGTTGTGGCAGCAGTGTCTCGGCCGGTACAGAGTCGGAGGCGTCGTCCTCCTCACGGAGTTCAGGTCTTTTTCCAGGGAGGGCAATAGTGGAGACGTTGCAGCGCAATCAGGATGGCGCAGCTCAGGTCGTTGGTCAGGACTACGCATTTCGTTATCTTGTGTTGCCGCTCGACTTGCGCGGCGACGAGCTCGTTGTGGCCGCGGTCAAGGCGGACGGGATGCACGAGCTCGAAGCGCTGGTGCGCTGTCGTGTGACGGTCGAACAGACGATGCCGGCTGACGAGCTTCGCGACAGGTTGCGGACGCTGTACCGGAATCTCGGAACGGGCTATTCGCTCGGCAAGAACGAGCAGCGCGAGGAGTCGATGCGGGCGTACGTCGGCTCGCTGTTCGAGGACGCGTTGACGGCGCACACTTCGGACGTACACATCGAGCCGACCGACGATGGCGGACGCGTGCGCTTTCGCGTGGACCGCACGTTGCGTGAGGTCCGGACGTTGCCGCGTGACGACTTTCAAAGTCTCGTGTCGATCCTGAAGCATTCCTCGAACCTGAAGATCGACGTCACGCGGGAGTTCCAGGACGGGTCCTTCTCGCAGGCGACTCCGAACGGGCGGAAGGTCGATTGCCGTGTGTCAGCTATGCCGGTGAACGGCAGCGAGAAGATCGTGCTGCGGCTTTTGGGGTCGTACGCGACGCTGAGGACGTTCGAGCGGCTGGGTATGCCGCCCGGCCTGCGCGATCGCTACATGGAGGTGTTGGCGAATCCGTCCGGGGTCCATATCGTCAGCGGGCCGACCGGGATGGGGAAGACGACAACGGTCTTTGCGATCCTCAATACCGTCGACGAAGGAAAGAACATTTGCACGGTCGAGGATCCCGTCGAGATTCGGCTTCGAGGGGCGTATCAAGTCGAGGTGAACGAGAAGCACGAGGTAACGTTTGCTTCGGCAATGCGAGCGTTCATGCGCCAAGATCCCGACGTGATCTTCTGCGGGGAAATGCGCGACGATGAGACGGCGTTCGAGACGATGAAGGGCGGGCTCTCGGGTCGCGTCGTGTATTCAACGATTCATTCGCCCGACGCCGTGCGAGTTGTGGACCGCTTGGTCGAATACGGCGTGCGGCGCGGCACGATCGGGTCGGCACTGAAGTCGGTTCTTGCCCAGCGCATCGTCCGCAAGCTCTGTGAATGTCGCAAAGAGGTAACTGCACCGATTATCTTGCGTCGCGCCTATCCTGTTCAATTCGAGGAGTCCGCAAACTTCTCGAAGACGGGCAAGGTGTTCGTCCGCAGTCCAAGCGGGTGTCAGGCGTGCCACCGTACCGGCATCGCCGGTCAGGCGGCAATATTCGAGTTGTTCGCGATGAGCGACGAGATCGAGGACGCCATTGTTCATGAAGCGTCCCGCGCGGCGCTCTACCGGCTGGCTTTGAGTGAGGGTTACGTCCCGATGCGAGAGCAAGCCGCGCAGCTTATCGCTGACGGCACCACGTCCGTCGACGAAGTGTTGCAAGTCCTCTCGCTCAGTAAGAACGCCGCATAGGAGACGTGATGACCCAGGAACACCCGATCTACGACTTGCTCCGCGAGGCACGAAAGATGAAGGCCTCGGACTTGCATATTGCGCCGAACAAGCCGGTTGCGGTCCGGGTTCACGGCAGCATCGAGCATCCGTGGCCGACGCGGAAGATCACCGGCGAGCAGATCCGCGCCTTCTTGAAAGAGGACGGCTTGGGCGAGATCAAGGAGCGTCTCGACAAAGAGGGCACCGCCGATGGTTCGCTGCCGGAGTTGGGCGAGGAGCTGACCGCAGACGAGACGCCTATCGGTCCGGTCCGCATTCACGCGACAGCAACGCTTGACGGCGTACGGCTCGCGCTTCGTCTTCTGGCATTGGACGTAACGGAGTTCGGCTCGTTGGGCTTGCCCGCGGTGATTGCAGAGCAGACGAAGAAGACGAGCGGACTCGTGCTGTTCGTGGGCCCGACCGGATCGGGCAAGACGACGACCATGGCGTCGTTGGTTCAGATGATTCTGAACGATCTGAAGAAGCACGTCGTCACGATCGAGGACCCGGTCGAGTATCGGTTCCGCGACGGCGCAGGGATCGCGTCTCAGACGGAGATCGGGGCCGAGGGGCAGTCCAAGACGTTCAGCGAGGCGTTGCGGTCGGTGCTCCGACAGGACCCGGACGTCGTCCTCGTCGGCGAGTGTCGCGATACGGCGACGATGGCCGCGGCCATCGAGGTTGGCGAGCAAGGCCGGCTATGCTTCACGTCGGTTCACGCGCGTGACGCGTCGAGCGTGTTCGACCGGATCATCGGGGCGTTTCCGGCGGACGCGCAGCCGCAGATCCGCGTTTCGCTTGCGAACGCGGTCGCCGCGGTCGTGGTGCTGCGTCTGCTTCCTCGCAAGGATGGGAGCGGCCGCGTGGCCGCCGCCGAGGTACTGATCGCCACGGATGCGATTCGGGCGCTCATCCGCGACGATAAATCGCAAAGCATCCGCAACGCGATCACGACGGGCCGGAATGAGGGGATGCAGACGCTCGAGGCGGACATTTCGCGGCTGGTGTACGAGCTGCAGATCGTCGACGAGCAAGTCGGTAAGGAGGCTGCAGTGCGGCCGGATGAAGTTAAGCCGAACGGTGCGCTGCCGGTCGGAACGAATGGCGCGCGCGGCGGCACTGGCGCTGTGCGTACGGTGTCGCCCATGTTCAACGGCTAAACATGGACGAGGTTCTTCGCTTTCGATACGCCGGTCGTTCGTCGTCGGGCGACAAGGTCTCCGGCGAGATCGGCGCGCCATCCCGGGTCGACGCGATCCGCAGGCTTGAAGCTCGCAACGTCTCGCTGACGTCGCTCGATCCGATTGCGACGTTCGCGTCTTCGTACGAGGCGCTCGGCGCGCGCCTGCTGTATTGGTGGCATGGGCTCCGGCTGCGGCCGGCGCAGCTGACGTTCTTTCGGCAGATGGCGATGTTCGAGAAGAATGAAGTGCTGCTGCAGCGGTCGCTAGGGTTGTGCATGGCGTCGTGCAGCAATCCGCGTCTGCGTGAGGCACTTCGGGGTGTCCTCGCCGACGTGTCGGACGGAGGCGTGAAGTTGCATGCTGCGATGGCCGCGCGCCCCGGTGAGTTCACGAAGATGATGGTCGCGATGGTGGAAGCCGGCGAGGAAGGCGCTGGATTCGCTCTGGTGTTGGAGCGGATCGCAAAGCTGCTCGAGCGGGGGAAGCGCACCTACGGCAAGGTGCAGAAGGCGATGTACTACCCTGCGTCCGTGCTGCTTGGCGTCGTGGGGCTCGTCGTGTGGCTCGTGTCAAACTTCGTTCCGCGCTTTACGACGATCGCAGCGCAGTATCACCAGAAGCCCTCTGACGACTTGGTGCGATTGACGCAGGTCGGTTTGCTGTTTTCGAGCCCGGTCTCCGTGACGGTGATGCTGGCTATCTCCATCGGGGTGTGGTTTGCGTGCCGGCAGGCCTTGAAGCGGCCGGCGATCGCGTACGGGTGGGATCGCAGCTTGTATCGTTTGCCGCTCATCGGCGGGATCCGTAAGAAGGCGGTCCTGGCGACGCTCTCCCGGCTGCTGGGGGCGATGCTGTTCTCGGGCGTCCCGTATGATCGTGCCCTCGAGCTGGTGATGGCGGCGACGCCCTCACCGCTGTACCGCAAGGGCCTCGCGGAGATGCGGGCGGACATTCGGGCCAACGGCGGGACGTTCTCGGCGGCCGCCCTCAAGACGGGGCTGTTCGATCCGGACTACCTCGCCCTTGTGGCCGCTGGCGAGCAGAGCAAGAGTTCTTCGGAGATGCTCGAGCGGATCGCGGACGACTACGATGCCGACGTCGAGCGGGATCTCGACGCGGCCACGGCAGTCCTGGAGCCTGCGTTGATTGTGGTCATGGGCGGCATCGTGTTCGGGGTCGTCGCGGTGGTCTACGGATCGCTTTACGGAATGATGACGAAAATCCGGTAAGCAAAGTATACGCTTAGGAGGGGTTTAGGAGGGGCGTCGGTGGGCGCGGCGAAGTGGGCGGCCAGGAGGTATATCCATGCAAGACCGCCCCACACCCACTCTATACGAGGAGGGCTTCACGCTCCCCGAAATCCTGATCGTCGTTTCGATCGTCGCGGCGCTGGCACTCATGCTGCTCGCGAACGGTGCCGGAGCTCGACAGCAGACGAACGTCGGGATCTGTCTGAACAACCTGCGGACCATCGCGACGGCCGCCGAGCAGTTTCACACGGCTACGCAGAAGTACCCGGCCGGCACGAATGCCGACGTGAACACGACGCTGTTCGCGAACCCGACTGTCACGACGGTCTCGTACCTCGCGGGACAGCCAAACGATCCCGCGGACACGACCGGAACCGCGACGTACAAGTATTCGTACACCGCCGCAACGGCGACCGTGGGGGAATACTACACGATCACGTGCCCCGGTCTGCATCCGAAGGAAACGCTCGCGGGCGAAGTCCCGAATGGTGCAAGCGAGACGACCGGAACGATTCAGTTCGATAGCCGTACGGCAGGGCTGAAGGCGCTGTAAGACGTGCCGGACGTCAATTCGACGGCAATGGGGTTCGTCGCGCACGGGTCTTCGTGGGCGTGGCCGCTCGTATTCATCGCGGGCGTCGTGTCTTCGCTTGGGCCGTGTGCGTCACCGCGCATCGTAGCTCTGTCATCTCTCGTGCTTCGGTCGCGGAATCCCATGCTCGTCGGTGCGGCGTTCATCGGTAGCACGATCGCGACGTACGCCTTTTTCGGTGTCGTCGGATCGTTGGTTGGTGATCTCGTAGGGTATGCGTCATGGATCTACGCGGGCGTCGAAGTGGTGGCGCTCGCGGGCGGCATTGTGACGCTGGTTGGTGCGACTGTTCATCGACACGAAGAACACGCGCGCGAGCGGCCGGAGCGCAATGCGTTCTCAGCCGCGTTTCTCGCGGGCGTTGGCTTTGCGTTGATGGTGAGTCCGTGCTGCACGCCGATTCTTGGCGTGATCGTGGCGTACACGTCGACACACGGTAACGTCGCCCTGGGTTCTGGACTGCTGGCCGTCTTCGGCCTGGGTCACGCGGTGCCGCTGCTGGTCGCGTTGGCCGGCGGGCGCGCGGTGGTCGGTCGCCTGTGGGCGAGTCGGTGGGCTCAAGGGATGCAGGTCGGCGCCGGCACGTGCATGATGGCGCTGGGGGCGTACTATGCGCTCCTGGTCTGAGCTCATGCAGGTTGCGCCGATACCGCTCTGGCGCCGGGGCGTCATGGCGATCGTGGCGATCGTGCTCGCTGGGGTCGTTCTTCATGGATGGATCGCGATGGGTCTTGTGTCGCGAGGGGACGATTTGCTGCGCGGCGGGCAGCAGGATCGCGCGTTGACGTTCTACGCGCGAGCGGTGTGGTTCGATGGTGGTTGGGAGGTTCCGGCGGATCGGTTCGCGTTCGCAGCCTCACTGACGGGGCGACGGGTTCTCCTCGAGCAAGGGATAGCGCTTACGAGCGCGCATCTCGCGCGCCACCCGGACAGCTACAACGTGCGATGGGATCGCGCGCTCTGTCTGTTGCATCTGCACCGCCGGCAAGAGGCGTTGGCCGACGTGGCGCGCCTTGCACGCATGCGCCGGCGCGATTGGCGGATGAATGATATGGCATTCCGCATTGCGCTCAGCCTTGGTCGCGTGAACGAGGCGCGAGAGTTCGCGCGATTCGCGAGGCCGACGTGATCGCAATGGGATTCGCGGTGCCATTGGCGGCGCTAGCGGTGTGGCGCTCGCGGATGGTCGGAGACGACTTGCGCGGGTTTATCGCCGCGGCGCTGATCGTGTTGACATTCATCGTCACGGCATGGATCGCGCATCCCGCCGGCGCTGCCGCGATCGCCCTCGCCTACGGTGCGACGTGCGCGTGGACCGATGCGCTGGCTCGACGTGTCTATCTGCCGGTCTCGCTGTTTGCGGGTGCGATGGTCGTCGCGAGCGCGATCATGGACGGGCACGCGGTCGAGGCCGCGACGGGCGGCTTCGTGCTCGGAGGCTTTGGGCTGGCGTTGCACCTTGTGACACGGCGCCGAGGGTTTGGCTTCGGCGATGTGACGAGCTGGGCGATCGTCGGCTGCGCTCTTGGCGTTGTGAGCGGGCTGCAAGTCGTCGCGGCAGGGTCGATTATCGGATCGGTCGTCGTCGTCGGGTTGACCGTGTCAGGTGTGGTGACCAGGCGCTTCCGCGTTCCGATGGCCCTGTTTACTTATGTCGGCATGGTGGCCGTCATGTTCGTTTCCACGGTGGGAGTGCAGCGGTGAAAGTCCTCGGTTGTTCGGTCGAAGGATCTGTCTTGCGCGGTGTGGTGATAAGCCGCGTCGGTAAAGGCGCGACCATCCACGGATTCTTCGAGCGTCCGGTACGCGACGGCGACCTGGCTTCGGCGCTGCGCGAGCTGGTCGCGATCTCCGAGACGAGCGACGTCGCGATGGCGCTCTCGCCGCCGGACGTCGCCCTCGCGCGCCTGCCAGGGCAGGAGCACGTGTTCGGGCGCGAGCGGGAAAAGACGGCGCGGTTCCGTTCGGAGGCGCTCGGCTTCGAGCCCAACGATCCGATTCGCGTTGTCGAGGGTCGCTCGAAGGTGAGCTACATCGCCGCGGTGCGGCGGAGTGCGATTGCGGAAGTCACGTCGGTATGTCGTGAAGCGGGTGCGCGGTTGACGTTCCTGGATCACGAGGCGTTTGCGTGGGCGGCGGTCATTCCGAGCGACGCGCAGGCACTCGTGCTCGTCGATGAGGAGAAGGTTCGGCTCGTCGTCGACGGCGGAGAGCAGGTACAGCTCGGCGTGTTTCCGTGGTCGAGCGCCGGCTCCGGGCAGTCGGACGAGGCCATCGTGAGCAGCATCGCCGATGCGTTTATCGAGTCGTCGAAGGTCGGCTTTGCGGACGTCAACATCGTTGCGATCGACGACCCGAATGACCGCATCTCGTCGCGCCTGGCGGCGAAGCTCGCGGTCGGCAAGGTGGTGCCGTTCGAGCTCGCAGTGGATCCGTCGAGGTCGGCGTGGGCTCTACCGTGCGGTATCGCGTCGCGGGCTGTGCGCGGCGGCGGTAAACGCTTGTGCGCCAACTTTGCAGAAAAGCGCTCCGAGTTCGCGGCGCTGCTCGCTACGACGAGGTCGCGGCTGGACTTCTCAGACCTCGGCGTTGTCGCCGCCGGGGTGCTGATCGCTCTCGGCCTGGTGGCGTGGCGGTACGAATCGCTGCACGAATTGACGGCACGAGCGGTCGGCCTGGAGCAGCGGATCAGTCTTGCGCAAGCGAAAGCGGCGGAGCTCGATAGAATGACGAGCGACGTCGCGATCGCGCGCAGCATCGTCATCACGGTGGATGCGACGCGCAGGTCGGGGCCGCTCGCGGCCCGCGAAGTAGCCGCAATCAGTTCGCGCCTGCGGCCCGGCACGTCGGCGACGTCGCTCACCGCGGACCAGAACGGTTGGAGCCTCGCGGGTCACGCCGGCGGCTACAACGACGTCGCGGCGTTGGTGGGATCGATGGCGCAGGCTGGATTCGCGCCGAGCGTCAATGGAACGTCCGAGTCGAACGGGCGCCTGGGCTACACGGTTGTGCTGCAGCGGAGCCTCGGGCAGTGAAGGTTCGGCTGGCGCCCGCCGGCTTGGCGATTCTTGCGCTACTTGTCGCATTCAACGGCTACTTAAAGCCGACGTCGGCGCAGCTTGGGGTCATACAGCGGCGCGTGCAACTCGACGAGACGCAGGTTGCGACGATCACCGCGCGTCAGGCGATCCAGCCGCGTATCGAAGCGGAACGGCACGCGATCGCGCTGCGGTTGCGCGGGCTCAAGGCGTTGGACGCCCCCATAACTGAAGCGCACCTGCTGACCGACTTGACGGTTCTTGCGAAGCGCTGCGGCGTGACGCTGTCTGCGTTCGCGGCCAAGGGTACGGCGGTGGAGCTTGCACCCCTGGCTACGCCGACGCCGGCGTCCTCGCCGGTGCCGGGCGCGAGCTCGCCGCCGGTGACTGCAAATGCGGAGATCGTCTCGAGCGTGCCCGGGATCAGGTTGCCGCGTTCCGTCACCGTCAGCGGTCGGCTAGCCGGGATTCTGCGCTTCGTCGATGGGCTCGGCGGATTTCCAGAGTTGGTGCGCGTGAGCGGCGTCGGATTGGCGCAGAACGAGCAGTTGCGCGCTACGGTTGAGTTCGACGTCCTGGTCATCGACCAGGCGAAGCTGCGAGAGGCCCTTCGGATATGAAAATCATGCGAGGCGCGAGCATGCTCGGTGCCGGCGTAATTTCGACGCTCTGGTTCCTATCGCTTGCGGTGCGCGACACGGTGGGCGCGCCGGACGGCAGCGCCCAGGTGTCGATCGGGAGCGTTCCGGCGGCGCCGCCGCCGCTACGGCCCTTGAACATTCCGGCGCGCGATCCGTTCGCCGCCGATGCGTCGTTTACGCGGCCGCCTGGCGGAAACGGCAAGAACGGCGCCGTTGCTGCAGGTCAGCAATCCGCCCCGGGTACCGCCGGCGGCCAGTTCGCGACGACGAACGTGCCTGACGTTGCCGCGCTTGGCGGTGCGGCTTCAAACGTCGGCATCATGGCGACGATCGTCAGCGATTCCGATGCGTATGCCTTAGTCGAGGATGGCGGCACCGTGCGCGTCGCGCGAGCGGGCGACGCTCTCGCCGGCAGCATCATCGCCAAGATAACCGACAAGATGGTGGTGCTCGCCAACGGTGCGCAGATCTCGCTCGACGCGAGTCGCGGTAGCGCCGTCACGCCAGGAATTGCAACGGCAAACAGGGCGGTGCCGACGCCGGCGCCCAGCGCTGGGCCCGGCGCAGCGGCGAGCGATCGACGTGACACTCCTGGGCAGCGCGTGGAGCCCAGTGAGAGCGCGAGCGGTGCCCAGCACGGCGCATCGGTCCCGCCGCCTGCCATCCGGTCTACAACCGGCGTGTCCGGTTACGGCAGGACCGTTCTGACGAACCCGAACGGCACGCCGGTCAAGCAAGCTCCGCTGACGAGCGGAACGCTGTTCCCGACCGTGTTGCCGAGCCCACCCGTTGTTTCGCCGGGCTCGAGCCCGAATCAAGTCTTGCAGCCCGGAGGTCACCCGTGAACCTACTCCGTTCTTTCGTCGCGGCGGTTGCGGCGAGTTCTATCCTCGTGACGACGGCGCCGCCGGCGCGAGCGCAGAGTCTGGTGACGATCGACGTGCGCGATGTGCCGCTGGTCGACGTCGTCAGGCTGCTTGCGACGCAGGCGCGGATCAGCATTATCTGCGATGCGAATGTGTCGCAAGCGCGAGTCACGTTCCGGATGGTCAACGTCGGAGCGCGGACGGTCTTGGACGCGCTCGAGCAGTCCTATGGGCTCAACGAGATCGTCCGTGACGGCGTGATCCGGCTCGTTCCCGCCGCGAGCGTCGGAACAAGCCTCGACGCCGCGGCGAACGTGCAAACAGTGTCGATTCAGACGAACGGCGCGAATGCGCAATCGGTCGTCGCGGCGCTCCAGGTGGCGATTCCGAGCGCGGTGGTCGTCGCGGCGCCGAACGGGAAAGCGATCGTGGTGTCGGGTTCGCCGGCAGCGGTAAAGCGGGCGCGCGACGTCGTGGCCGGTCTGACGGCAGACCCGGGGGCCGCGCTGCCCGCATCGACGATCGTCGGGCTGCGCTTCATTTCGGCTAACGAGGCGGCTCGACTTCTGACGGCCTCCGACTACGCTGACGCGTCGACGACGATCGTCGCCGATGAACCGCGCAGCCAACTGTTCATCCGCGGATCCGACGCGTCGGTGTCCCGGGTCCGGGCGGCGCTCCTGTTGATCGACCGTGCGCCTCCACAGGTGCGTTTCGACGTTCAAGTGCTCGACGTGCAAGACGACAACAGCGCCAATACAGGTGTGCTGCTGGGAGGCTACGACGCGACCGGGAAGCCGGCGGTCGGCTCGGCGTTCATCAGCTTCTCGAACCGGGCGCTCCCGATCAACGCGACGATCAACGCCCTTGTGGCGTCGGGCAAAGCGCAGGTGCTCGCCAATCCGTACGTGACCGTGAATAACGGCGACACCGGCAAAATTCTCGTCGGCTCCCAATATCCGATTCAAACGTCCACAGGCGGTCTCGTTGGAAGCACGCAGGTACAGTTCTTGCAAATCGGCGTGCAGCTGCAGATCAAGCCGAGCATCGGGGCCGATGGCAGCATTTTGACGGAGCTCGTCACGACCTACTCGCAGATTACAGGCCTCGAACCAGTCACGCAGTACCCGATCGTCGGGACGCGGACGGTTGAGAGTCGCTTCCGTGTGCAGGATGGCGAACCGATCATCCTCGCCGGGCTCTACAGCGACGTCACCTCGGACGCCGTGCGTGCGGTGCCGGGCCTCGTCCATATCCCGATTCTTGGTGGAATCTTCCGCAATCGCGTCAAGAGCTCGACCAAGGACCAAATCGTATTCGCAATCCGTCCGCATCTCGGCGTCACGCTGGAGAAAGGAGCCCTTAACAATGCTTCGCATTGATCGCATTCCGGCGCTGCACGCCGAGTCTACCGTCACTGCTGGCATTGAGTTCGCGCCGGCGGCACCAGGCGACGTCGTTGTTGCCCTGCGCGCCGCAGACGGCGCGCGAGTCATCGGGGCGCGCGCTACGCTCCTCGACGGGACGCCGTTGGCGGCGAAGCTGCAGCGCGGCACGGGCGGGGCGCACCTCTCGCTCGGACACCTCGAGGTACCGGTGCTGCTCTCAGTGACGATCCGCGCGGACGTGCCGGTGGCGACGTCGTGCGCGTCGCTGACCGTCGAGGTCGGGGGCGAGTCGCAGACCGCGCCGATCGTGCTGGTCGGCGAGCCGAAGTTCTTGGCCGCGCGATCGCGCTTGCGACTGTCGCGCAATGAGTCAGCGCCAGCGGGCGACCTGACTCTTACGATCGCCGGGACGAACGATGGGACGGTGGTCGCTCACGACGTTCGGCTGCATCTTGAGGTGCCGCAGAACGTCACGATGGACGCAGGCTCCGCGGCGTGGCGGGAAGTTAACGCCGCCGGTGAGCGCAGCATCGTCATCCCGATTGAGCGCGTCGACGTCGGCGATCGGTTCGTCCGCGATGTAAAGGTCAAGATCGCGCCTGTTTCTCCGGACGGCCAAGAGGTGGCGTTCGCGGGCTGGATTGCGATCGGCGAGGTGCGGTTCAACCTGGAGTCGGTAACGCTCGTCGTTCGCTCTGGGGCGCGCGCGAGCGCGAAGCTGAAGATCATCGAGAACCGCACGTATCGGTATGGCGACCGTGTGATAGGGGTTCTGTCCGTCAAGGCGCGTGGGACGGATGTTGTGCGCGACGTCGCGGTTCGCGTGTCGAGCCAAGGCATCGCGTGGGCGGGAACCGACAGCGAGAATGGGTTGGCCGTGCAGTTTGGTACACTCCCGCCCTTCGCGGAGGCGAGTCGATTCATCGAAGGCGTGGTCATCGCGGCGCCGTCGGCCGAGCAATCGGTGTCAATCATGATGGAAGGGTTCGCGTCAGGCGGTGTGGTGCAGGCCGATGGAACCTCGATCAACGTGACCGGCGCATCGCGAGTGCTCGCGAGTCTGACGGTGGGTGCCGCCGACGAGACGCAGGCGCATGCGGTGGAGCTGTTCTTGCGCAACACGGGCGACGGCGTCGCGACGTCGGTCCGGGTCGCTGCTGTCCGCCTGCCGGGCGTGGTGGGTGTGGTCGATAGTCTGACCGTCGAAGGGCAAGCTCGGTTCGCACTCGACGGGTCGCTGGCGGTCGAGCGGGACGGCTTCGATGCCGGGCCGCTGGGAATCGCCGAGCAGCGCACGATCGCGTGGAAGGTTCGCGCGGCAGCTGCGCAGTCCGTAGCGGTCGCCGCGAATGTTACGGTTGACGGTGTTACGATCGTTGCTGAGGCGGCTGCGGAGCTGGTGGGCGGCGTCCGGGCGGACGCGCTCCTGACCACGGCGACGGCCGCCGCCGTGGGTGCAATAGCGTCGTTTGACGATGCGCAGCGTCCCGCTGCGGCCACGCCGCCGGAGGCTGAGATCGCGGACACGCGTGCCGAGGGCCTAGCGCCGACGACCGCGCCGACCGCGGCGGACGAAGATATGCCCGCAGAAGTCGCAGCGCCTGAGGGTACTACCCTCTCCGTGCGATACGCGACCTCGGCGATCGCAGAGGCACGCTGGAGCGCGTGGTTCGGGCAAAACGGCCCGAGCGCCGCGACGCCGCTCGGGATGCACGTCCTTGCGGTCCGCGAGTTTCTCCCCGTCGGTGCTTCAAACACTGGCGCGGACGCCGCGCTCGCGGGGATTCGCTCAGAGTCAGAAGCGGTCGTGTCCGCGCGCCTGGAGTCGTACAAGGTGTGCGACGTTTTCGGCGCATCGGGCTTCGATTTCGCCACGCCGCGCTTGCGGTCGGCGGTCGCGACCGTGTTGACGATCCTCGGGCGCGACGTTGACGATCTGGAAGGCGTCGGGCTGGAGCGCGCTCTTGTCGCGATGACCGGGGCTTCGGGGACGGCGCTGGCGGAAGTCGTCGAGCAGTATCGTGATGCACTTAGCCTGGTGCTCGCCGACGTCGGCGATGTCGCGCAGTTTGGTGACGAGTGTCCGCAGATGCTCGCACCGGCGCGGGCGCTGTTCGAGGCGCTCATGATGGCGGTGGCGGCGTGAGCGGGGAGATGGTCTGGTTCGTCGGCGCGCCCGTGTCGGTCGCGGCCCTGGTGGTCGGTGCGGTGCGGCTTCGGCAGCCGAAAGCGGGCGCGCCGGCGCGGGCAGCGGACGACGACGACGCATCGTTCACGCTCGCGCCGACCGTGCGCCGCGACGGCGCGCCGCGAGCTGACGCGGAGGCTCCCGCCGTTGCGGCGACGGTCGAGCTCGGCGAGGAGATGGGAGAACACGTCGGGGGCGGCGTACTCGTCGCGGCCGCAGATCTGCTGCAGCGGCCGACTGTCGTCGCACGGTTGTGCCGCGGCGTGCAGAGCATCGTACGGCGCAGAAACGCGGAACCTGCGGACGCGCTGGAAGCGCCGCGTCCTGATGTGCTGAGCGCTTTGCACGCGGAGCGCGACGAATATCCAGAGGTCGAGAGTGCAGCGGGGCGTGTTATGCAGATCGCTCCGCCGGCTGCGGTCAAGGAAGGTGACGGCGACGACGTGCGCACCGTGGAGCGGGTGCGGGACAACGTCACGCCGCTATTCCCCGTGACGGCCGGACACGGGGTCGTGGAGCTGGTCGAGCCGGAGGCGCCCGATTTGGAGCGCCCGATTGCCGGCGCGGAATGGGCTGGCGCTGTATCGGCGCGAGAGGTGTCGCTTCGCGCTACCCTCGACGCCCGTGACGCGGCAGTGGCTGAGGATCAGCAGCGGCAACTCGAAGCGGATGCAACGCGTCACCAGGAGGAGCTCGAGCGAATTGCGGTCGCCGAGGAGGCGCGTGTGCGCGCCGAGGCGCGGGCGCGGCGCTGGTTCGTGCGCCTTGACGCCGACCTCGATGCGCCGACGATCGCGCAGCGGATGACGCTGGTCGGCACGCTGGGGATCCGCGCGCCATGGGTTGGAAAGCTGCTGCGGGAGGCGCTCACGCAAGAAGAAGAAGCGCGGGTGCGCGCGCGCATCATAGGGGCGCTCGTCGCAGGCGATCACTTCGACGTTGCGGAGCCGTTCGAGCGCGCCTTTTCCAACGGTGGGATCGAACGCGGCGCGGTGTGGGAGGCGCTGCGGCCGCGGAGTGGTGACGCGCCGTGGATCGAGACGTTGCTGGCGCCGGTCCCCGAAGCCACGACGGCTGCATAGGTGATGTACTTCCGCACGACGACGGGGACCACGGAAAGCTCGCAGGGCGTGTTCGGCGCGTGCGATCGCGGTGAGGTGCCGTGGATGATCCGTGGTCCGGCGAGACGATGCGTGCGCACGGTCCGGGTCTGACCCTTCCCGCTTGGCCGCGGCCGCTCCGCCGCTGGCAGCGTGACGCCGTCGCGTGGTGGGCGCGCGAGCGCCCGCGGTCGTCGCTCGCCGTCGTCACGCCGGGCGGAGGAAAGTCTCTGTACGCGGCTGCCGTCGCATACGGTGCGTTTGCGAGCGGTTTGATTGACGGCGTCATCGTGGTTGTTCCGTCGGACCACTTGCGCTCGCAGATGGCGCTGACGTTCGCAAGCGTCGGAATTCAGCTCGATCCGTACTTCGCGAACGGTGACGGCATGTACGCGCGGGATCTCCTCGGCGCAATCGTGACGATTCACCAAGTCGCGCTCGACCCGCGGCTCTTCGCGCGTATCGTCGGGCGCCGCCGAATCCTCGTTGTCATCGACGAGGTTCATCACGCCGGCGATAACCGACGGTGGGGACTCGGAATCGAGACGGCCTTCAACGAGGCCGCGTTCATCCTGTCATTGTCCGGCACACCGTTTCGGTCGGACGGAAGCGCGATCTCGTTTCTTACCTACGACGCGGTGGGCCGCGTCGAGGCCGACGTCGTGTACGGGTATCGCGAGGCGCTGCGGGACGGGATCGTTCGCCCGCTTGTGTTTCACCGTCAAGGCGGCGAGGTGACGTGGACCGGCGCTGACGGTAGCCCGAACACGGCTACGTTCGACGCGGCGTTGACGAAGCAACGCTCGTCAGAACGACTGCGTGCCGCGCTCTACGATTCGGGCTGGGTCTCGGAGGTGCTCGTGCGCGCGAATGGCACGCTCGAGAACTTGCGGCGCAACGATCACGACGCCGGCGGCATCATCGTGTGCATCGACGAAGCTCACGCCCGTTGGGTCGCGAGCGTCATGGCAGAGGCGCTCGGATTTCATCCGACGGTTGTGGTGTCGGCGGATGCCGCGGCCGGCGCCAAGATCAAACGCTTTACGGACAGCCGCGATCCGTGGCTGTGCGCCGTTCGAATGGTGAGCGAGGGTGTCGACATTCCGCGCGCACGCGTGTTGCCATACATGACGAATATACGCACCGAGTTGTTCTTTCGCCAGATGATCGGTCGGGTGTCGCGCGCGCGCAATGGTGCGACAACGGCGGGGTACGTCATGGTCCCGGACGATCCGGACCTGCGGACTTTTGCGCGCGCGATCGAGGACGACGTCAGTGGCTCTCGCAGTGAGAGCGCCGTGGGCGCTGCGCAATCGCGCGACATTGAGGTCGCTGCGTCGAAGTTCGAGAGTCACGCGGCGATGCACTCGGAGGGCGGCATTATCGTAGGCGAATCAAGTGCAAGCGCCCTCGGAGTTTCTCAACGTAACGAATCGGCCGACGCGACAGCAAGCGCAGTGGCGACCGCTTGCGCACTTGCGGACTTCCGCGACGCAAGTCTCTTAGCAGACCGGAAGGGCGATCTACGAAAGGCTGTTTGGGGGAAGGTCTGTCAGGTCGGCCGCCGCTTTAGCAAGGAGCCGCGCGACGTGTATACTTATTGGACACGCCGCGACGGCGCAACGGTCTCTAGTGCAACCGCGAAGCAGTTGGCGGCGCGCCTGCGGTCGATGGATACATGGATCAAAGAGGGGTTCTGCCCAGTCCGATGAGTCAAATGCTCGAACGTTGATCGCGGTGTCCTGAACGGTTTGTACACGTTGCCGGGGCGCGGTCCTAGCCTTCATCGTTGAGAGGTCGGGCACTTCTTACCCTCAATGATCAGCGTGTAGTCTGTCGGAGACCATCCGAGAACGATTTGAAGCGCTCCGGCGAGGTCGTGAAGGGCCGTATCTGAGCTGACGGCTACCCTCCTCCAAATCGGGACGCGCACATGCGCCACCGACACCTCGAGGACAAGTTTATGCTTCTGCAGCGGCGCACCCGGCACTAGAGAAAATCCCGCAAGTTTGCCGCCACAAAGTCGCCCACGATTGCGAATGCCGTTAGCGGTTCGCCGCTTTTCAGAACTCCGACGAACCGACCTGCTTTATCGAAAACGCCTCCGCCGGACATCCCTCGGTCTATGGTTGCTTCGATCTGAATTGAGGGAAGCGCTCCCAATTGCTTCACGTCGGCGACACGTCCCGTGATCGTGGCAGCAGTGGTCGCAGCGAGGGGGAAGCCAATGCAGTCTACGGCATCGCCTATTTTTAGTGCCTCCCGACATATCGCCAACGGAACTCCAACTATCGAGGGCGCTTCGAGAACGGCCAGATCGTTCGGCTCGGGTCTATTAACCAAGACGGTCGCGTTGATGGGGCCCGACAGCGTCTGGATAGAAACCGTCGAATCAGCCGGCCCGACGCAATGCCCGCAAGTGATCAGCTTGCGACCGTCGGCCACAACTACGGCCGAGCTGCTCCAGGTCTGACCGTTTTCGGGCCACAGAATCTGCAAGACAGAGTCGCTCGGCGAACTTGGGCCGCTCATACTCCGGCCCGATTCGCATTGCTGTGTCGTGCGCCTCTCGCAATACGGGGTCTAGCGACGGCCGCGCCACGCCCTTATCGCTCGGATACTTTCCTGGGCTCAGGTCAATGCCTACACGGCCGCGGGGCCCTGGCGAGTTCGCTGCAGCCGTCAACGCGGCTTAATCATGACGGGTATATTTGCTGCCTTCGCGAGTTCTTCAATTCGCTTCGCACTTTGAGCGTCAATTACTAAGCTCACTGAGAGCTTACTGTAGCTAACGTTCCCCTCATCGATGGATTTTGCTACTGCGCTGAGGAGGCGAAAGACGCTCTCCCGCTGATCCTCGGAAGCAAGGCTCGCCATGAGCGTAAACGTCAGATCACTCTCCAAGGCTGATTGGCCAGTTTGACCGTCCGAGCCGCTCGGTGGAATCCCACCGGGACCACCATCGGGTTGTGGGCCGGAACCCGGTGTCCTCGGCTCAGCAATAGGCTCCGTCGGTCGTGGTCTTTCGAGGTGCAGCGTTGCCTGCCCGACGCCGATCTCGTCTGGCCCGGACACATGGCGTTCTATCCCGTCTGATCCAACCAAGACGACCTTGCCCGTTTTGACCGCCTCGAAAATCGCCCGCTTCAGGTCGCCGTCCGCCCCTGGAAGCAGCGGCATCCTCGGCGAGTTCCAGAACAGGTCCCGTACTTCATCGAGCGGCTTATTGAAGTCTGAATCCGTCAGGTTGTGAAGCAACGCTCTCGCGTCGAAGGCCGCCACATCGAAGGCTTTTGCAGCGCCGACGAGTTCCTTCCACACTGACACGCCATTGAGCGCAGACTGGTTCTCGTGCTCGAATGTGCGGATTTTCTCAACGCGTCGTTCGTCCTCTGATGAGGCCATGAAGACGACATGTTGATACGCCCGGCGAATAGAGGTCTCCATATTTCGTTTTGAATCGGCGCGTTCCGCCGCGGCCTTCTCGGCAAGTTCGGGATCTGAGCGCACCTCGTCCATTTCGGTTACGCGAAGCCACGCCAGGTACGTGGTTACCATGCCGCGCGCGTGACGACGACGTGAGCTGTTGATCACAGCGTATACCGCCGAAGATGCCCATAGTACCGGCAGCTTCTCGGGACCGAGACCCATGCAGGCGCGAATCGCGTCTCTGGTATCGTCATCAGCCCCGTTCATCAGCGAAAACCTACGCGGATCGAGTACCAGAAGCCGTGTTGCTCGAGCAATGTCAATGCCCACAACCTCGAGCGCCATGATTGAGCTGCGGGGGTCGTCTTCGAGCGAACCCGCTGGCACGAAGACCTTCTGTTTGAATGGCCCTTCCACGGCGAGCCGTTCGCTGGCAGCCGCAAGTTCGGCCTCGCGGTCGGTATCAGCGACGGCAGCACGCGTCGAGGTAAACAACATGTTCAGCGTCTTGCGTGTTGACAAAAAGAGCCGCGCAGGTAGGCCACCCTTCCCGGCAATCGTTTCAAGCGCAGCGAGCCCGCCAGCCTCAACATCCTTGAGCTCCGCAATGACCGCATCAGCTTCCGCGAGGACAAACAGCGATTCCGGCACGAAGGCGGCAGCCTTGAGTTCGGGCTCAGTTGCGCCCTGTCGCCCCTGCCCGCGTGTCCCAACGATCGAGCAAAGAAACAGTGCGGTGGCCGCGCGTTCGGCCGGACGAGGATTCACTGCGGCGGAAAGTCCCGAGCGGCGACGATCCAGCACTCGCGCAGCTCCGCCCTCGTCGTCAACTGACACAATGTCGGTTGACGCGATCTGTCGATAATTTGCCTGCGTTTTCGAATCACTGATTAGTCCGCTACCGATGATTGCTTCCCGAACAATCGCGTTCGAGAGGGGCAGGTCTCCAACTCCTATCAAGCGCGGGACCCATTCTTCGCGAGCGGCGCGCTCGACAAGGGCGTATGCGGTCGCTGCAAATATTTGAATAGTCGATCGGACCTTCTGGAAGCCCGCGAGCTTCGCCCACTCCTGTTCTGCCATCGCCATAAGAGCGGGATGGAACGGGTAGCACCGCGCTACTTCATCACCGAAGGCGCGAGCCGACGAGGCCGGTACCATTGAAAAGACCTTGTCGGTCCAGATGCCCGCCATTGCCGTGGTGAATGCCGTCGTCGTGGCCTGAAGAACTTCGTTTGGGGGAGAGCCTTCGAAAAGCCGGCGACGAAGAATCGCCGCGAAGTCGGTATTTGCGGTAACCGTCGCCGGCCGACCGTTTCTGATCAGGAGATCGTCAAGCTCTTCTCTGCGGCGCTCGCCCGCAGCGTCCAGGGCCATTGAGTCGTGCTCAGAGGCAATCATCACGATCACCATGGCTACGTGTGGAACGTCATTAACTGCATCAAGGAGCGCTCTAAGGAACGCCATATCTTTCACGGCTAGATCAGCGTTGGCTGAATCCGAGAGTTGGCGTACGTAGTCGAGAACCTCATCTACTAGAATAAGTACCGGTCGCCCAACCGCTGTGAGCGCATCGACGATCTTCGACTTGTCCGCGTGGTACGGCTGGTACCGCTTATAAAGTGCGATGTCTCCGCCAAAGAGCCGCCACAAAAAGCGTTCGTGGAGCGTCGTACCCAGCCCGTCGACGTCGGGATTCCCCTTGCCGGCGGTCATATTGTCGCATGCCAAGACAACGACCTGAGGCGTACCCAGATCTTCGGGAACCGTGCTGCCAATTATATTTTTCGCTTCGGCAAAGACTTTCGTGCCGACATCGGTCCCGCGAAGCTCGCGCGGGTGCGCCGCGAGGTGATACAGCCCGATCAGGCCGTGAGACTTGCCGCCCCCCATCGATTGGTCCAGCCGCCACAACGCTGGTGCTGCGGTGTACGACGACCCGCCACCAAGACGAACGGCGACCTTTGCCATCAATTCGACAAGCGGCGGTGTGGGGTACGTTATGTCGCCGTAGTATTTAGCCGCCGCGTATGGTGGCGCATCGCCCGCTAACGTATGCACCGCGCGAAACAGAGACATCTGCACGTCGTCGATCGTGCCGGATGAAAGGCGGACTTCAGAGCGAAGTTTGAGCGTTTCCCACCACGGCGTAACGGAAGGAGCCATCGCTATACCGCCTCCTTCGCATCCACGGCTGTGGAGACGTCGAAGAGGGACCCTTGTCGTGCCTTGTCCCGGTTACTTTGCTGATCTCGTTCTCTTGAGACGCTAATGTCTCGCGCAACCGTCTTGATCCCGCGACGATTTCGCACAAGTGCAGTCCAGGCGTTCGCGTCGGGATCTCCTTCGGGAAGCCGAGTCGAGAGGAAAGAAAGCGCAGCCCATAGCTGCTCGTCCTCTACGTCGCGGCCAGCTGCAAGCAAAATCTGCCCCACCGCATCAAGCCCGTCTTTCCAAGCCTTGGCCATGGCAAACGCGACATCAATCGTCGCGGACGCGTCGGAAATTACTGTATCGCACTCCTTAGCAAATCCAAATCTAACGCCTTTTTCGCCATCGACCAAGATGCCGCGTACGGCGTCGATGCTTAGGTCAGCCGCGAGCGCCTGCCATCGGGCTTCCGACTTGGCTGCGATGCTTCGGGAGTAGAGCCTCACCCAAAACAATGCGAAGCGAGTACGACTATCAAATCCCTCGAGGGGCAACTTATCGATCTGAATCGCTGCCGCCTCTTGAACCGCGCGTCGAGCGATCACCAAGTATGTTGAAGAGTCAACCGGCTCTCCACGGTGATCGTAAATGGCTTCATATCTTCCGACGACCTCCATCGCGGGTCCGGCCGACGCCATCAGCTGATCTGTCGGGGCAAGTCCGGCAGCGATCCACATCGGGATGCGGCTTCGCACTTCGTGAATTACCTCGGCCTCCACTGCGGTGTTCCTGCCAACGGCTCGCGCCTCGGGAGCCGGTCGGCACGCCATCGTCAGGGTGGTCACTATGTTGGCCGAACCTGACCCGCCGCTCGATTCCGTTTTTGCGGGCCAGGATCCGGTCAATACTAGGCCGGCCGTGCTGATTGCCTTAAGCAATCGATGCCACACCTTTGGTTCGCCGTGCCCGAATACTATTGATACGACGCCGCCGTCTTTTACCACACGGCGTGCCTCACCAAAAGCGCGCGACATTCCGGCGTCGTAGTGTTCCGGCGTTCGATGATCGCCGCTATATTTGCGATTCTTCTTAACGATCAGCTCTTCACGCTTCTCTTGGACACCGTTCGGGTGGCTCGTTATAAAAAGCTCCGGTTCGGTACTAGAAAGAGCACGTTTAAGCCAAACATAGAACGGGTCCGACACGTCTGTATATGGGATCATGTCGTCGTACGGCGGATCAGTCACAACCGCATCGATCGAGCGAGAGCGAAACGGCAGCGCAAGCGCCGAACCATGGGCAATGATGGCGGCTCGACCGCTCGGACGAGCGAGTTGCCTTCGCAAGGTCGCTATCGTATCGTCGGCCAGCGACTCCCACGTGCCCGGTCCATCTCCTAAGCCGGCCTCGAAATAGTCGTACGAAAACGAGATGCTCGCTTCGGTTGAGAAAATGTCCTTGATGTAAACACGATTTGACTTTGTATCTAGCCGTGGCTCGAGCACCGCGCCGCGAGTTGAGCGCCGCAGCTTCCGAACGAGAACCGAAGCGGCATAGCCGCAAAGAGCCCTCGCGTAGTCGGGGCTTACGCCCTGCTGATCGCGCAGCTCCGTGCCGAGATCGGCAATTATCCTCGCCAATCGCTCAAAACCGAGCGTTTGGCGAGGATTCATCATGTCAGAATAGCGCTTCGCCCCATAGTAAGACGCCTGAATCGTGTGATTATTACCGACGGGAATGTATTCGTTAGGAGCGGCAGATAGACCGGGCGCGAAATCAGGCTCGAGCGATAGTTGCCATTCTGCTCTCGCGACCGCCTCGGTTTCTTCCGAAGTTGGACGCCGAAACGTTTTCCCGAGGCGCTCGTCGATGTCCGCCGCAATGAGGAGGACATCTTGCCCGTAGCCTTCCGACGCGAGCCGCGTATGTTGCTCCTTCGGGTGCGGGTGTTCACAGAAGGGGCAGACCGCCGCCTTCCCAGCAGTATCTTTTCCGCCTTTCTTGACAGAGACGAGCGTCGGGGAAGAAAGCGGCGGACCATCGTGCACCTCCGCCCAGAAGGCGTCATTGCCGCGGTCGACGGCGATGCGGTAGCTCTGGCCGAGATCAGCTTTCTTGTTCAACGGGTGCCGCAGAACAAGAGAACCGGTGAGCGGGAACCTTCGGCGGCATTCTTGACACGGAAGAGTAGTTGCCCAGAGATAGCCCCATGGCTGTTTACCGTTTACCCTCGGATAGAATTCAGACATCCCTCGCGCAAAGCGACTGCCCACCTGCTCTAGGACGCATGACACATCGTCGACTAACTTATTGGCCGGGAGCGTTTGAGGTGGAGCTCCGAAGTTGATCGTAGGCTCGCGGGACCAGTCTCTCAGTGGATAGTCAGCCAGCAGCTGGCCCGCGATTGTCGCGACGGGCGAATAGTCGATGCCATACGCCCGCGCGCCCAAATGAGCAGCTTCTAAGGGAATCATCGCGCGTCCGGAAAACGGATCGAGAACGGTTGCGAGTTCGGGATACATTTCCGACAGTTCCGATAGAATCGATACATGCTCGGCGTCCGCGGCCCCCATCGCGTTTCGAACCAAGTCCTGCAATCTGCGCTGTTCCGAAGGGTCATCCGGCCATGGCAGTAGGCTTGTTAGAACCGCCGCCTTCGCCTGCGCGAGAGGGCGTGCTGCAAACCACGTGAAGAGCGCCTTCTCACTTTGTCCGCTGCCCCACCCGCTACCCGAGGCTTCGCTGACCTCCGCGCAAGGAAACCAGCGTTCGATCATGCGCATGACGCGACACCGTGTTCCTTCGCGGCTTTAAGCGCGCTCCCCGGCACGCGCATGCTGCTCACATCCCTCGTTAGGCCAGCGAACGTCGCGACAGGGTTGCCATACGCCGCGTAAAGCGAACCGGTGCCGTCAGAGCAGCCATCGATTACGTACAACCAGTAGTCCGATGCAAGTTGCGTCGCTATCAACACCTCAGTGCTCGTCATAGAAATGCCGTCGCTAGAAGCCTTTCCCCAAACGCCCTTCACTTCGATACATCGCTGGCTCTTGCCGCGAGTCGCATAAAGATCGTAGCCGCGTCCCTCGGTATGAACGTCGGCGACTGCCCAGCCGTCCTTTCGCAACAGCGTTGTCGTCGCTCGCATGCCGATCAGTTCGGAATCCGCTTGAACAGGATCGATTGGCGTACCGGCCGCGGCAATGTGGGCCCACCCGACTTGTCGGACGTCGGTGATCGTTACTTCCGACATCGATCGCAGATCGTTCAGCCGCCGCTTCGCCATTTCTTCGAGTCTTCGACGCTCCGCGATGCGGTGGTCGCGCGGCGTTAGCTTTTCCGTCATAGCGTCGGGCAGTCGGGAGAGCTCGTGCTCAGCCGTCCGTAACCAAGCATCCAGCGCCGCGATTCGGCTCTGTTGCTCGCGCACCGCCATCTGCGCGGCGGTTGCCGTTGCATCGTGCACGCGTGATGGATGCGGTGAACCTTCGCGATTTGATGATGGCTTAAGGTTTGCGAGCGCTTCCCATCTCACGCCACGCGCGCCCGTAGCGTCGACGCGTACCAGACAGCACCACACGCTCTTTCGCATACCGACTGCCTCGGACACGTTAGCCTCGAAGCAGAACAACTCGTAGTCAGTGATCGACGTTTCATCGTCGACCACTCCGCCGCGGAACAGCGACGGGGCGAGCTCGCGTGCGGAGACCTCAACCAGCGAACGGAAAGCCGGTTCCCCGGGGCCTAAGGTAAGGGCATTCGGAATGGTGGCGCCGGCGAGGCGCGCGGCGGATAGGGCCGCGCTGCTGGTGGCGATGATTGCCGACGTCGCTTTCCGTAGTGTCCGCGTTGTCGCGACGCCATCGAAGCGGGTGACAGCGTCGAAAGAGGTGGGGAGAGCTGCACCGCCGGGGCGCCCGATCGTGTAAAGGCCGTCCCCGGAACCGTGCGGCGCGAGCGTTATGACCCGTGCCTCCGCTAATCGTTTCAGATAGGCGGTAACGATAGCCGGGTTGATGCGTGTAAGTTTATCGTCGTTGAGAGCAGCTACCGCGGCAGCGACATCAACCGTGGACGCGAGTTCCGCCTCGAGCTCATTCGCTTGGCGGGCCGTGGCTTCGAGTTGCGCCACGGTGACGGCTCGTACGGCCGCAAGAGCCGCTGCGCGGCGATCCTCATCCGCGTACGTGTCGGCGAGCAGCTGTTCGACGTTGAGGTTCATTAGGTCAGCGACGAGACTCAGGGAATCGAAGAGTTTCCCCTCGAGGCGGTTGGCGGCCGTGACGAAGTTCTCAAGAAGGACGTGCAGAACTTCGCCTTCGCGTGTATCGATGGCGATGAGGTTGATGAGTTCAACGTCGCGATCTTGGCCGACCCGGTGAATGCGCCCCATTCTCTGCTCGAGCCGGACCAATGACCACGGGATGTCATAGTTCACCAGAAGGTGGGCGGTTTGCAGGTCGATGCCTTCATTGCCGGCATCCGTCGATACGAGCACTTGGAACCCACGCTGCGCGAAGCGAGCTCGGACGGCTTCACGCGTTGCGTGGTCGTCCCGCCCTGAATAACGCTCGGCGCCGTAACCTTCGGCGCGCAGTCTTGATACGAGCCAGTCAGCAGTGTCGGCGTACTCGCTGAAGACGACGGCTTGCTCGCGGCTCCCAGGCTTGATCCCATTGCCAGCAAGGGATCGCGCTAGCGGAACCCATTTCGAGGCGGGCATCGCCGGGTCGCGCAGGAGAGGATCGAGACGAGCCAAGACGGCATCTATTTCGCTACGCTCCGCTTTCGCCGACTTAGAGGCCTCGACGATGACGCGAGCTTCGTTCGCAGTGCTCTCATCGTCGTCGAACGGGTCGGCGGCGAGGGCGGCAGCGGCTGGCGTTTGCGTTCCCATGTTCGCCCGGCGGCGCCTCAGCGTCTCCGCGAGTGCCCAGAGTGAGGAGGCCGCGCGTTTCCCATAAACGAGTTGTGCCAACGGTACCGCGGCAGGAGGAAAGTAGCGATCGACGAGATCCAGCGCTTCGGCGTAGTACGCTGACTCAATCGTATTCAGCGGTACCGCAATATTCGAGGCGTGGCGTCCTTTGAAGAGCTTGGTCTTTCCATCGTAGTCGAGCAAATGCTCTTTCATGCGGCGCAGAAAGTGCATGCGAGCCGGCTTGATCGGTGCGCCACGGCCGTCGTCGGCGTTGACCTCGGGATAGACTTCCGGATCGACCAAGTGCATCAGCGCCCGAAAGAGCCACTCCTTTCCCCGGTGCGGTGTCGCCGTCATGAAAAGTGCCCGGGGAGTTCCCATCGCGAGAAAGCGTCCCGTTCGGTAATAGGACGCCGCCGTCGGTGTAAGGCGGTGGGCTTCATCAAAGACAACGACGTCCCAACCCGCCACGTCCGGCCTGATTGCTTCTTGAACTGATGGGTTCACAGCCGCGAGATCCAGCGACACGATCCAGAAATCGTGCGGCGCGCTCAACGCGCCTTCGTGAATTGTTTGCGACGTAATTCGCCGAAGGCCACCACCGAAGAAGCGTTCGAAATCTCCTTGCCACTTTGTCACGAGGTGTGCCGGGGCGACGACGAGCGCTCGATTTATGAGACCAAGGCGCTGCATCTCACGCAGGTACATGCCCGCCATAATCGTCTTGCCCGTGCCCGGTTCGTCGGCCAGGAGAAACCGCAGGCGCGGCTGCGGCAGCATAGCGCCGTAGACGGCATTTGTCTGATGCACGTATGGGCGCAGGGGCGAGGACGCAAGGATCGCCGAGCTCGTCCGCAGGCTTGCGGATCTCATCCACTCTGTCCAGAGTCCGCCCAGGACGCCCGCTGAATCGCCGCCACCGTCGGCATCGAGCACCTCAGCGGCGGCGGCTTCCTCCGGCTTTAGATCGACCGGCCGGACGGAACCATCCGGAAGGCTTACGTAGAGCCGCCAGCCGGACTCACGCCGCAGGGCGTCTTCGATTTTAACAAAGCCTTCGAGATCCGCGCGATGCGGCACGCGAATGCGCTGGCCAGGTTGAAAAGTGACCGAACTCATGGACTGATCTGTCTTGCCCCCCAGCGGGTAGACCGCCTCCGGGTCCCCGTTTTGGTTCCGGCTATAGTGGTTCGGGGTGCGGGGTCTCAGGACCACCCGATCACTTCGTCCACGCGTGGGACGACCCCGGCCTTACTGTGAGCGACCGTGACCGAGACCAGCCGCTCGGTCCATTCCTTGGATTCCAGACGAATGACGCGCCCGCGTCCTTTTCCCCTAAGGAAAAGACGAGCGGCCGACAGTCCCCTCGACAAGTAGATCGGCGCCTACAGCTCACGCGCGGCTTTGCGACACTTCTCACACCCGTCAATGGCCCGTTTCCAGGCAGTCGAACAAGACGAAGCGCACGAGGACGACAGCGCCCGGTTCGTTCCCGGGACGCCTTACCCTGCAATGATTTGGGAGGGGCGGGGAGGGGTTTAGTTAGGACTCTGCAACGCGGGGACGCCCCCAGGAGGGGCCGCCATGCACGGCCCTCTCCGCCAGCCTGCGGGACAGCCCTGGCCGGGCCGCCGCTCACCGCGGCGAACACTCCAGCCGTGACCCCGATGCTGCTGGCTCGTGCCTCGTCGATTCCTAAGCTGACCGGCTCGGCGGAGTTGAAGTTTGACGGCTTCCGCGCGATCGCCACCGTCGAGAAGGGCCGTGTCCGTTCTTTGACCGGACGCGGCGACGGAAAGCTCGCCGCGCGCTTCCGGCCCTTGCCGCCGACCTGGGGGCCGCCGTCGACGCCGAACGCGTCACGCTCGATGGCGAAATCATCGCGGGCACAGGCGACGTCGAGAGCTTCGAGCTGCTGCTACGAGGCGCCGGGCGGCGCCGCTCCACTATCCCGGTGAGCTTCGTTGCGTTCGACTTGCTCGCGCTCGACGGAATGATCCTCACGCAGAAGCCCATCGAAGACCGACGCATGCTGCTCGCGCAAGTAGTCAGCGACACCGACGCCGTCGCGCGAATCCGTACCTACGATGACCCCGAGGCGCTATTCGCCGCCGCCGACAGGCTCCGGATGGAAGGCATCGTCGTCAAGGCTTCGCGATCGCTGTACTATCCGGGCTTACGCTGCGGCCAGCGCTGCTGGGTGAAGATCAAGACCTCTCACACGCGCGCTGGCGAGCCGCGCTGGGACTAGAACGCCGGCGTCACGTCGCGTCGACGTCGTCCGGCTTCCAGTCCGGTTCGCCCGGAAGCCTGAACGACTCCGGATCCAATAGCGCCCACGGCTCGAAGATCCGATACCACACGGTCTGCTCGACCGGCGTCATCGACCCTCGACTCGTGCTGTACCCACGGCCGGTCACAAGCGCGATGTAGCGTTTCGCCAGATCCTCGCAATCAAAGATCGCAGCGTCGAGCTCGCCCCACGTCATCGTATCGCCCGGCCCCGCAGCTCGATCGGCGTGCGCGATCGTCCGGTTCACAACGTTGCGTACCTTCAGCAACGTCGCCTCCAGCGCAGCGCGATCCGCTTCGACCTTCGCCACATTCAAGGCACGCCCGGAAGCATCCGCGATCCAGCCGTACGTCGCGTGCGCAAGCGCCTCGAGCATAGCCGCATCGTACGGATGCGTCGTCCGGTTCCACAACGACACCACCGCGGCAAAGTCCCAATCAGCCGGTTCCGCAATCATCCGATCGAACAACTGCCGCAGCGAATGGGACTTCGGGTTCCGATCGCCCAGCCGCCGCAGGCCAACGAGCACCGACTGAGAGTACCAGCGTGCCACCGTCGGCGGGAAATGCGTTCGCCGCACGGCATCACTCTTAAGGATGCCGTCGCGGAACCGCGAAAACGTCTGCCGATCGCTCTGCAGCACCACGATCGCATCCTCAACGACCTCGCACGTCGCCACGACCTCTTGGCGTCGCTCGTCTAGCGTCACGACCGCCACCCTCTAGCCAAACAGATCCCGTACGGCGTTTCGACGCGCCTTGTCAACGCGATTGTAACCGTGATACGCCGCCTTGTCCTTCCAGCCGCCCTGCTCCATCCCGAGCGCATCGGGCACATTGCCATTTTGCATCGACGTCGCAAAGCCGCGCCGAAGCGAGTGGGGCGAATACAACGTCGAGTCTTCCTGCGCACGCTCTAAGAGCGCCTTCACGATGCGTCGGACGTCCTCGCCCGAGAGGTGCCGCCCCGTAACCTTTCCATGCTGAAACGACGGAAACAGGGGCGCGTCGCGTACATCGCCCAACGGCTGACCGTCAAGCACTGCCAACTTGCCTTTGACCGTCACCGCGACGTTCCGGCCCAAATATAAGGCCACGTCGTTCGCCGGTACTCGCGGTCCCCCACGGTCAACGTCACGTCGGCGAAGATCCAGCGGTCGACGAACGACTCGGGGTGCAGCCGCCGCCACGGCGAGACGGCCACGCCCGGCGGCAGCGTTACCGCCGGCATCGCGGCCAGGAAAGCATCCAGGTCGAAATCGGCCATATCGAACGCTCGCTTCGCCGCCTTCTTCCCGTTGTTCCTGGGCGTGTGGTAACCATGCTTTCCGCACACAGACAGGTGTTCGATCCACAGAAGAAGGAGGGCGGCAACCGGGAGCGACTACGGCCGGCCACTGAATGGCAGGGTGCCTCCGCGCCCCGCATCAATTCTTTAGTGCCTCGATAAACTGTTCGGGTGTGAGGCCAAGGCGCATGAGAATCGCCTCGAGGAGCGCACTCCGCAGTAATTCTTTCGTGTTAGCTGGGAAAACGGTGACAAGGCCCTTTTCCGTTTCTAGCGATATGTGTGGTCGCTTACGGGCATTGCGGCGCGGCGGAGGAACGTTTACGACAACGTGTGGTCTGTCGCTCTCCCCGTCACTTGCCGGAATGGCTGCGCGATTTAACATGCGCGCCTCAATCGCTACTTCTACGGCGTCACGAAGCATCCGAAACGCGTCAGCTCTATCGGTTCCGAACGTATGAACCTCTGGAAACAAAAACACGGTCGCGTAGACGAACCCTGTCTCGTCCGGCTCTGCAAGCGTCACTGCGTACGAACGTTGCACGCGACAATCTTCGACCCACGGGCTTGCAACTCCGCGTTTGGTACGGGCAAGAATCACCTGCATCCAGCCGATTCTACGGCATCATCGTCGTTGCCGGGAGCAGCACGTGCCGCAGCTTTCGATCGCGACGGATTGCGTGTCGCTGCGATTCCGCAGATCCGTAGGGTTCCGCGCGCCGCTCTAACGAGGGAGGTGCCGAAGACACCGATGTCGCGTTGCCCCAGCGCCGTATCAATCGTGTGCTTATCTCGCTTGAATTGTACCGCTAGTTAAATACGGGATAAACGTACCGCTTGAAATATCTCGCAGTTTGAACGATACTACTGCGGGGTCGCCAGATCGTAACGTCTTACGACGCGACGTTCTTACCAAGAGGGGTGCGACTGTAATTCTGGCGGCCACTGGCTTCGGGTGAGGCAATACGACAAAAGTCGAATCTTACGCTAATCACGGAGCCGAACACCTGCAGTGCCGAGGAATCAATTAGGTCGCACCGATAGGGTTGCAATCCAACCGCGCACATTCGTCGCGTTGCACGACGCACGGATGCTGAATCCAATCATAACCCTCCTCAAACGTCTCGCTAAGGTCGACCGCGACCTCGCGGCGCATTCGCTTGCTACTTCCGCGTGGTCACTTCGCATTGCGCGCCATATGGGCTTGCCAACTTCGGAACAGCTCGCCGCGACAACCGTGGGCGTCCTCCATGAAATCGGCGCGCTCATCGTACCCACCGAAGAATTGCAATCCCTTTCGACAGCGAGCGACCAACGCGTGATCGAAGTGCAGCGCGAGATGCGAGGCGCCAGTCTCGCGGTCCTGGCTTCGATTCCGGCGGTAGTCGAGTATATGCCGCTCGTTGGGATGGTGTACGATGACATCGTTCCGCGCATGGCGGTGCGTATTGTAGTCGTCGCCGACCAGCTCGATGCTTTATTGCGCCAGTGGCCCGACCGGGACGCGGTTCCCGCACGTACCGCTCTACGAATACTGGAGAGCGTCGCGGGCTCTCGCTACGACCCGCAAGTGATCGCCAGCATTCATTCGATGTTGAACTGAAGATCGTCAATCGGTGATGTAGCCGACGTAGACCGACCACTCTAGTACGCGCTCCTGTTTGCCATACTGCGGCGCTGATCCCAATGTCGTGAACATCCGGACGTGCTGGGATTGACTGATGGCACGGCAGACGAGATAGCGGACGTCCAGCGGAGGTTCGCGCGCTGCTATCGCGGCGATCGCCGATCCCGCCGCCCCGGACTACCGCGCCATACGCGCTCACGCGGCGCTCGCAGACGACGAGCGGGACGCTGAACATGCGCGCCCCTTTCGGCGCGGGCCGGGCAATGTTTGCACGGCAGTTACGGTAGGATGGTAATCGGTATTTTCAGCGTGGCGGAGCCGCCGTCGGAACGCACGGCCGTGACTACGAGCTGCGTGCCCGCTGGCGCCGCGGGACCGTTCGCGGTGAAATTGTACGCCGACTCCCAGCGACCAGGCGCGATCTGCGCGATCGACGTCTCAAAGCCTGGCCGGCCGATCGTCATCCGCGCAACGTTGGTGGTGGTGATCGCGGTGAAGCGCACCGGCGTGCCGTTCCGCACGACCGTCGGCGCGAAGGTGACGGAGTAGATACGCACGGGGTCTGCGGGTCCGGCCAGATTGCTTGCCGGCGCCTGACCGAACGCGAACGCGTTCGTCTCCCCGGGCGCCGCTGGGGCGCTCGGCGACAGACGCGGTGTCGCACTCGGCACCGGGGCGGCCGGCGCGGCATCGGGTTTGGCGGGCGGCGCGCGCGCCGGCGATGGCGGTTGCGTCGCGCGCGCGCGCGGCAGCACGGTGCCGGGGGCGAGCGTCGGCAGCGGCGCGGCGGCCGGTATCGCGGGCTGCGGCGGGCCCGGCGACACGATTGGCGCGCCCGGCCTGACGATGTGCGGCGTGACGGTGATGATGAGCTCGTTGCGCGAGCGGTTCAGCGTCGAATTGCGAAAGGCGCGGCCGACCAGCGGAATGTCGCCGAGCAGCGGTATCTTCGTGTCGAAGCGCGTTGTCGTGTCCTGGATGAGGCCGCCGATGATCAGCGTCTCGTCCTCGCGCATCGAAACCGTCGTCTGCGTGTCGCGCGTCGCGATCTGCGGGATGCCGTTCGAGATGCCGGCCAAGCTGTTCACGGTCGGATGAAGTGCGACGGTGATGAAATTGCCCGCGTTCACGACCGGCGTGATGTCGAGCGTGACGCCGGTTTGAAACGTCTGCAACTGCGTCGTCGCGACGGTGCCCGTGCCGCCGCCCGTCGTGGTGAGGATCGCGATGTTGTCGCCTGCGCGAATCGTCGCAGTACGGCCGGAGATCGTCGTGATGCGCGGGTCGGCCAGCACGCGACCCTTGCCGGTCTGGATCAGCAGGTTCAGGCTCAGCCCGAACGACAGCGGCGAGCGCCCCAGCGGCTGGAACTTCAAGAACGGCGGCGGCGTGCCGCCGTCCGGCGAGGTCGGCGTCACTTCGGTGAACGTGCTGCTCACCACCGGCGAGCTGAACGTCAAGCCGAGGTTCTTCGCCGCGCTCTCATCGACTTCGAGGATCTCGGTGTCGAGCACAACGAGCTTCTGCTCGACGTCGAGCTGGTCGATCAGCCCTTTCGCGAGGCGGATCGCGTACCGGCTGCCGGTGAGCACGAGCTGCGTCGTGTTGGGCGGAACCGTGATGCGCAGATCTGGCGCCTGCACTTGCAGCGCTTGGGTAACGGTCGTCGCGATGTCCGTCGCGGACGACGACGGCGCGCCGTTGAGGCCGGGCGCGGCGGCTTTGAGCGAGACCACCTCGATGCCGCCGGCGGCGACGTCGACGCTGCCGGGCTGCTGGACGGGCGGCCCTGCGCCCATCGGACTGCCCGACGCGGCGGTGGAATCGAGCTGTGCGAGCGCGTCGGCAATGCGCTGGTGCTGCGCCCCGGTCGCGACGACCGAGAGCGCGTTGAGCGCGGCATCCGTGGTGACCTGCGAGTCGCGGAACGAGCGCGCGATCAGATCACCGACCGAAAGCGCGTCGACGAAACGGAGCCGGTACACCTGCGTGAAGCGCACGTCGGCCTGCGGCTGGTCGATGAGCGCGACGAGCGCCTTCGCTCTTGCGACGTCGTCCGGCGGGCCGCCGAGGAGCACCGACTGGCCGGCGACGCTTGCGCGCACGGTGCGGAACTGGTGCGCGATCGCGCGCGCAACGTCGCGCGGCGAGGCCTTGGTGACGCGTACGGCTTCGACGGGCGCGGCGCTCGGCGCCGGCGTCGCCGGCAGCGTGTCGATCGTCGCGACCAACGCTTTGATTTGCCCGAGGTCCGCCGGGCTCGCCTCGACGACGAGCGTCCTGTTGGGCGCGAGCGCGATGCGCGCGGCCGGAAAGATGCCGCGCAGCCGCGCGGAGACTGCCGCGGGATTCGCGTTGCGAAGCTGAACCGCGTCGCTGGTGCGGCGGGTGGGATCGCGCACGTCGATCCCCTGCAGCACCGTTCGCATCCCCGCGACGTCGTCCGGCGGCGCAACGACGACGAGCGCGTTTGCGCCGGCGTCCACGGTGATTCGATCGTGCGGGTATAGCGCGCGAAGCACGGCCGCGGCACGTACCGCAGCGATGACTTGAACCGCGAGTACAGCGGGCGCCGGTTGCGGGGCAGCGTCGGCGCGTGGTTGACTGGTACTAATTGTAATGAGCGCCGCGAGCGCCACGCGTTGCGCCGTGCGCGATGTCGGGAACTGGCTCACCCGCGATACCTCCGTGTGCGTGCACGTTCCCTAGCCTGTTCATGCTACCTTTGCGCCGGAGGCACGCATTGAGATCTTTCGTCCGGAGGAAGGGCGAGCATGATGACGGCGGATGCATCGTCGCCGCGCTCGCGCCGGGTGCGCGCGAGCAGCTCGCCGGCGGTGTTGACCGACGGCCGGGCTCCGATTTCGTCTCCATCGAGCAGCCGTCGGCACGGATCCGAGCGGGTGCGCGCCGATCAGTCGCTATGCGCCAGCGCGCGTCCAGCGGTGCTCGGGGCGACGACAACCTGCGCGAGCACTTGACCGAGATCGTCGACGGGCCGCTTTTTCGGCGCGTGGATCGTCAAGGAAACCTTTTGGGCCGCGTTGCGCCCGCCGTCGTGAACCGCGTGGTTAAGTCGTCCGCGAATGCCGCCGGCCTCGACTCGTCGATGTTCGGGGCTCATTCCCTGCGATCGGGCTGGATCACGACGGCTGCTCCTGCGAAGAGATCCGAGTCGGAGGCGATGCGGCACATGCGGCACCTAAGTATTGCCGTCTATCGCGGCAACGTTGGCGAGGCTACGAAGTGGATGGATCATCCTGGTCTCGGCTTACTGTAGGGCTTGCGCGAACGACCAATATTTGCACGCGATCGCGCAAGCCGACAAACCGAGCTCCGTTGATCCGGTGAGCTTAGGGATCGTCGTGACGGGCTGCGGCCCGGCTTGAGCTGTCCAGCAGGCTGGCTAAGAGAAACGCCTTCCTTCGCCCGCGCCCTCCTGGGAACGTCCCGGCGTTTGCAAGGTCCGGACTAAACCCCTCCTCGTTCCCTCCCGATACTGCATGATAGGGCGACCCGGGGACAAACCGGGCGCTGTCATCCTCGTGCGCTTCGCCTTGGTTCGACTGCCTGTAAACGGGCGGTGCACGGGTGTGAGAAGCGTCGCAAAGCCGCGCGGATTCCCGCATTACGCCATGAGAGCGTAGCGGATCACTTCGGAAAGGACTCGTACTCCGTGAACCTCTCTCGCGTCTCGGGCGCCGGGTTGGTGCTCGCTATCGGACTCGCCGCCTGCGGCGGCGGGGGCGGAAGCAGCGCCGCGCCGACACCCACTGAGCCGCCGCCACAACAATTTCAATCGACGGCGGTCCATTATTCGATCGTGGCGCCCATGCCGGGAACGTCGTCCTCGAGTAGTCACGTACGTCGCCCGCAATTCCTCTCACCGAACACCGGCAGCGTCAGCTTTCTCGTCACCTCGAACAATGGGCATTCGGTTACGCAGCCGCCAACGGTCGTAAACCTATCGTCGGGATGCACGCCGAATACCCCAATTGCCGGCGAAGAGACCTGCACGACGACATCACAGGCGCCCGTCGGGACCGACATCTTCGTAGTGACTGCGTATCAAGCGACGAATGGCACCGGTACGCCGCTCTCGCAGAACACCGTCACGCAGAGCATCACGACCGGCGTCAACAACATCAGCGTTACGCTGAATCCGGTCGTCGCGTCAATGGCGTTCACGCCCAACACGAACGTGACACAGGACGGCGTGGCGGGGACCGGTCCGGTGATCTTCAACGCGAAGGACGCCTCGGGCGCGGTGATCGTCGGCCCGCAACAGTTCCTCACGACGGCGGGTGCAAACGACACGATTACGATCAGCTGCGGCGCGCATCTGTTGCTGAAGCAAAATGACGGGACGACGAATGCGTCTCTCAGCATCGGCAACGCCTCGCAGAACACGATCGCGAAGGGCGCATACGACGGCGTTACGTTGGGCGTGAACGGCGGTAACATCGTCTGCACGGCCACGGACACGTCGGGGACACCGCTGACGGCTACGTTCACGCTCTACACGAGCCCCGACGGGACAATCAACTGGACCGTCAACTAGGCCCCAAAAGCAGCGTGGGAGGGCCGTGGTACGCCACGGCCCTGTTCCCGTATCTGTTGTTCGCCCTCGCCCTTTCGGGTTGCGGGGTACGCAGCAGCAGCGTTCCTTCTGTCATGTCGGATGTAGCGACCGCATCTGTCGGGGTGCGGCTGATCGTCGGCGGAAGCTCCGCGAAGTCGTCGGCGGCCGCAACGCGAGCGCCGCGCTTCATTTCAACGGCGACGCTGGGCGTGGATCTGAAGGTTATGTCGGGAGCGGCCGTCGTCGCTGAGACGGTCGTAGACGTATCGCCGGGTTCGGCGGCGTGCGGCGGGTCGATGAGTTCGCCGAGAACCTGCAGCGCGTCGACGACGCTCGTGCCGCATGGCACGTATGCTCTTGTCGCGACGACGTACGATAAAGCCCCCGTCGTTGGTGCGATTCCGGGAACGGCGCACGCGCTCGCGACGAGCACGGTCACGGACGTCGCGGTTGTAGACCGCACGACGACGAACGCGACGATCTACGTGAGTGGCATCGTGAACGCATACGGCGCGCCGGGCTTCGTTTCGCTTTCAGCGGACGGCGCAGCTCATCAGGTCGGCTTCGCTCTGGCGCCGACTGATTACGCGAATGAGCCCATCGTTGCCGGTGTCAACGATCCATATTCGAATCCGATCACGCTTGCGCTGACCGAGGTCGGTGGGACGGGTCATGTTTCGCTCAAGCTGAACGGGAGCAATGTCGGTGCGTCGGCGACGGTCTCACGATCGTCCGATGCAGTGCAGGTCTCGTACGACGGCGGTGGCTCCGCTGGGTACTACGCGACCGTCGCGATTTCGGCGATTGGTGTCGCGACGTCGACTATCAATGTGTCACCGATGTTCGTGGTGATGTCGGGGCCGTACGGGTCCGGAAGCGCCGCCAACTTCATCGCCGCCGGCCAAACAAGCACGGCGACAATCACCGAGGCCGGTGCCCAAAACGACGTTACTTACAGCGCGACGCCTACGGCTTGCTCCGGTGTTGCGTCGGTTGGCGCGGTGAGCGGAACGGGCGCGAGCGCGAGCGCCGTCATCACTGCGGGCTCCACAGGCGCAACGGGCTGTTCCGTCGCGTTTACGGATAACGTCGGGACGAGCACGTCAGTGGCCGTCAACGTTGCTACGACCGTGACGTCGACACCGCTGACCGTCCAAGGCGGCTACGCCGAGTTCGCCGTCCCCGGTGGGGGCGGCGTGGGCAACCTCGATGCGCTGCACGTCGGCGTTGATGGCCGCATGTGGTTCTGTGAGTTCAATACGGCGACGATCGGGGCGATCGATCGAAGCGGCACGATCACGCGCTATGCGACAGCAACTGCAGCATCGAACCCGACGTCCATCGCCCTGGGCCCGGATGGGCGCATGTGGTACGCGGAACCGTCGACGACGCGCGTCGGCGCGATGGCGCCCGACGGGACGACTGTCGACTATCCGATTTCGATCGGCTCACAAGCGGTCGCCGCTGGCCCTGACAACCGGATCTGGTTCACTGAGCCGACGAGCACTATTGTCGCCGTCATCACGACAGGTGGTAAGGGCCTTGTGGAATATCCTGTCGGATTTCAAGGCGTCGCGATTGCTGCGGGACCTGACGGGCGCATGTGGGCGGTTCCACAGAGCGGCGCGACGGTTTACGCGATCGGAACCGGAATGAACGGAACCGTCGCGGGCAGCGTGACGGCGTACACCACGGGGATTACGCCCGGAGCGGCGCTTACGCGAATCGCAGTGGGACCGGACGGCGCGCTCTGGTTCACCGAGAACAACAAGAGCAAAATCGGCCGTATCACGACGTCGGGCTCGGTCTCGGAATACAGCACCACCGTGGGGTCGCCGAAGGACATAGTCGCCGGCCTCGATGGCAATATGTGGTACACCGACAATTCCTTCGGCGGTCACACGATCGGCAAGGTCGGGACCGGGATGAACGGCACCACGCTCGGCGTCGTCACACGGATCGTCGGAAGCGCGGCGCTCGGCATGAGCGGGAACACTCCGTCGGGCATCGCCGTGGGGCCGGATAGCAACGTCTGGTTTACCGAGCGCGCGAGCAACAACATCGTGAGGTTTACGCCGTGACGTCCTTTTCTTCTCTGACGTCGCGCGCTCGCGTCGTGGCGCAGCTAATCGCGGCCGTGTCGATTACTGGCGCTCTCGCAGATTGCGGGGGTGGAGAAAGCAGCAGCGCGTCGCCCGGTGTGCGACCGATTGTTATGGGAATCCTATCGGTCCGGTTCATCGTGCCAGCGGCGAGCGCGACGGCGACGGGTCGCCGCCGGCGAATCCAGAGCGTGGCGTCCAATAGCAAAGGCCTCTCGATCGCGGTTTACAAGTCGCCGCGCGTCAGCAACCCGATTGCCCTAGCAACGTCGGTGGTCGACGTTTCCGGCGGGCCGGTGTGCGCCGTCGGTAGTGGCGGGCGGGTGTGCACGGTTCCGATTCCGGCGCCGGTCGGCAGCGACGACGTCGTCGTGACGAGCTACGATCTTGCGCCTGTTGCGGGGACGATTCCCGGTACTGCGCATCAGCTCGGGTGGGGCGCGGCGGCGGCGCAGACAGTGACGGCGGCGACGTCAAACTCGGTGTCGTTCACGATGCTGGGTGTCCTCTCGAGCGTCGGCGTATCAGTGGCCCTTCCGTTGGTCGATCCGAGCGTGAGCATCACGCAGCCAGTCGCGATCGCGGCGCTGGACGCGGATGGCAATGTCATCATCGCGGACACCTACTCGGACGCCGGCGGTAACCCCGTCACGATCTCGCTTTCGATCGGCGGCGCAGGAACGACAACCACGCTCTCGACGTCGACGCTGTCCTCGCCGACTTCCAATATCACCGTGACGTACAACGCGGCAAACCTCACGACGGCGCAGAGCACGACGGCGCTCTCGCCGACGATTACCGCGACGCCGAGCAGCGGCTCGCCCGGCAGCGCGTCTTTCACAGTGGCACAGCAGCTCTCGCAGTTTCCGACCGCGGGATCCGGGCCCGCGAGCATCACGGTTGGCTCCGACGGGAATCTGTGGTACCCCGAGTCGATGACAAGCACGATTGGGAAGATGACGCCCGCCGGCGTCGCGGTCAGCTATTTGACGTTGACGGCTTCGGCTGCGCCCGTGGGCTCCTCGCTTGGCGCCGACGGCAATGTGTGGTTCGCCGAGTCGGCGACGAATAAGGTTGGCAGCGTCACGCCCGCCGGCGTCGTCTCGGAATGCACGCTACCGAATACGAGCTCGCGTCCCGCCGTTACCGCGAAGGGCAGCGACGGCAATGTGTGGTTCACGGACACCGGAATCAACGCCGTCGGTAAGATCACGACGACAGGCTGTACCGTCACGACGTACACGATTCCAACCGCGAGCGCGAGCCCGGCGGGGATCACGGCCGGCGGTGACGGCCGCATGTGGTTCGCCGAATCGGCTGCGAACAAAGTCGGCGCGATCGACACGAGCACGGGAACGATTACCGAGTACAACGTCGGGGTCAGCGCTGGCGGAACCGGAACCATGCCCGCGCAGCTCGTCGCCGGTCCCGACGGCCGCATGTGGCTCACCGAGACCAGCGGCGCGATCGCTGCGATCAACACCAGCGGCACCGGATTCGCGGAGTACCCTGGCGTCGCCGGCAGCGGCTTCTCCGGTATCTGCGTGGGTCGTGACAACCAAGTTTGGTTCACGGAGCGCGCGCCACAGGGAAATCGCATCGGCGAGATCAGCACGAGCGGTGCCTATGTGAGTTTCCCGACGCTCCCGGCGGCATCGAGTGCGCCCTCCTATATGGTGCTCGGTCCTGACGGCCGCATGTGGTTCGTGGAGTACCAGAACGCATCTATCGGCGCGATGCAATGATCGGCCGCTCCTCTCTCTTGCTCAATTCCTTTTCGTCAAATCAATAGGCGGTAAATCAGAATTATGAAGATGATCCCAGATGCTTTCCCGGCATTGTCGTTTATTGCATTTTCGGACGGTACCACCGTGCCGGAGGTAGCATGATGAAGCGATTTACGCGGAACAGGCGTGCGAAGTGCTTCGTCATCGGTGCCGCGTTGGCGGTCGGCGTCGTTGGATGTAACGGCGGCGGAGCAGCGTTTCTAAACGCGCATCCGGCGCCGCCGCCGCCCGTGGAGGTGTCGAATATGGCTTTCACGTTCGAGCAGCTTCCAAGCCCGCTGGTTGCGGGCACCTATGCCGTGTCGATCCGGCTTGCGAACGGCAACGGCGGCATCGTGCTGGGGACCGCGCTGGCACAGCCGCTAGATGTGTATTCGGTACCAACGGGCTCGCTTACGTTCGGAGTCTCGGCGGGCGCTGCGACGTCGCCCACGCTGAGTTTCGCGCACGCGGTCTCGCAAGTGTACGTCTCGTATACGCCGCCAGCGCCCGTGCAACCGCCAGCGATCTTCGCGACAACGGTCGACGCACACGGCCGCACCGTGCAGATCCTTCTCCCGTTTTTTGGGCAGACGGGTGCAATCTCGACGACGATCGACTCGACGCAGCGGAGGCTTCCCTAATGGTCCGAGAACCGAGACCTGGCAGCGATGCGCCGGTGGGAGGGACGACCGAACCTGCAGCCCAGCCCGGCCGGCGGGGCGGGCATCATGGCGGTCGAAAGCGCTCGAGACGTCGAACCGCGGTTCGTGGGTTTCGCGCGATCGTGCTTCCCGCGTCGACCGCAGAGGCGTGGTGGATTGCGAGCGCGGAGACGGTGACTAAACGACGTGACCTGCTGGCCGATCTTGGGATTCGCCCGCATGCTTTCGCCCGAGTACACGCGAATCGCGGAGGGTGCCGCAAGTGCGATCGCGGCAAAGCTTTCTTCGGCCACGACGATGATTTGCGCCGTCACCAGGTGTCCGCAGCGCTGGCTGAAACCTGACGCGGACGCGATCCGCGTCGCCTTCTACGCAGCCGCTGCCCTCGCCTGAAACTACCGTTCTTTGCGGGCGCCACAAGCGCGTGCCGAAAATGTCTATTGGCCGCTGGTCGTCCGTCTGGTCCTCGGTTTCCGTGCGTCAACGGCGCGACGCGCTTCGGCGAGCGACGCGAGCTCCGCCGCTTTGACGCGCGCGGAAATAATTTCCAGCGCCTTTTCGGAGGCCGCGACCAAGTCGGTCGCCGCCATCGATTCGTGCGTGAACGCGAGGTGCATGATCTCCGAACGGCCCGAGAACGTCAGCAGCGCCGTGTTGAGGTATTCGGTGCGGATCGCCGCTTCGTACTCGGTAGCGGGCTCGCGCGACCAATTCACCTCGGTCGCGTCCTGAACGATGCGCGCTGCGGCGTCGAGCAGCTTGCGTCCTTGTCGCCTTGGCATGCGGGCATCATACCGTACTGCTTTCGTAGTGTGCTTTCGCGCACGCAACGACAGCGTGCTGCGGTGCCTCGCCGCGTCATAGGCCCAAATCGAGACGCCCTCGTGGCCCCGAGCTTGACGCTGGGCATACGTTTGCGCCGAGAGTGCGACTCCCAGAGATGGCGAAGGGTCCCGGCGATGGGAAGCCACGACCGAGCCGGAATCCCAAGACCAGGTCCGCGCCTGTCGTTTCGTAGCTGGACGGACCTGATCGTGCAGGGGTTGCGCCGGCGCTTGCCAGAGGTCGCGGCCGCCACGCGCGGTCAGCGCACCATAGTGCTACGGTACGGCGGGCGGACGGCAACGATCACCGAGCAGGGCCCGACGCGGTGGATCCACTCCGCTGATGACGCAGCACCCGGAGCTACAGCGATGGCGACGCTCTACGACGAGGAGAGGTGCGACGCGTACACGGCGGACGTCTTTGCAAAGTCGCTGGCCGGCTTCTTCGATGCGCGGCTTTCACGTCCGGAATCAGTGGTTCCATGTAGGTCACGCGGTACGGCGCAAAGTCGAGCGCCGCTCACACCAGCGTAATCTGCCGGCCAGCGCGCGCTGCCGAGCGTGAGCGGGCGACGACGTCGGCCACGCTGTCCAGCGAGCGCAGGCCGCGATCTCGCGTTACGTCTCGTCCGAGGGTGAAATTTGGTTGGTTGCATTACTGGTCATTTACTTCGATCACGTCGAAGGGCCAATTAGGGTGAAGGGACTGGCGGAAGCGAGCTTTAGGGAGTGCTCGCTTCCGCGTTTCTTTTTTCGCCGCCACGAGGCCGCGACGCCACGGCGTCAGCGATTAGGCGACGCTGCGAACGAGCACGCGCAGACTACGATCGTCCTGGGCTCGAGCGCGAAGATCACGCGGTGCTGCCAGATTCGGCGTCGGCGGGAGTGGCGGGTCCCGGCCGCCCGGTCAGCCCGCAGGGTCGATCTGGCCCTCCCTTGGCTGGCCGGGTCGGTCACGGTAATGGGCCTAGAACGGCTCGCGCGCGATTTCCGCCGACAGTACACAGCGGTGAGTATATCGTCGGGAGGTATTTTAGTCAGTGCCTTAGTATCGTCAGGGTGTGAGCGGAGAGATTGGGCTTGGTAGTTACCGGCTTCTAACCGTCCTTAAAAAGCATGATGAGGCCACCTACGAGCATTGTATTGCAGTCGGGGATTACGCGGAACGTATCGCGCGCGCGACGGGTCTAGACGCGAACGCGTCGCAGCGCATTGGTGAGGTGGGCCGCTTGCACGATGTTGGGAAGGTCGCCGTCCCCGTTCGATTGTTGAACGGCTTTGAGCGGCTCACGGGCGATGACGTCGTCATCATGCGCGACCACGCCGCCGTCGGATGCCGACTCGTAAGCGAGGACGAGCGCGTCGCTCATCTGGCAAGTCACGTACGCGCGCATCACGAACGCATCGACGGCCGCGGCTACCCCGACGGCCTCCGCGGGACGGCGATCCCGTTCGAGAGTCGGATCGTGGCTGTTGCGGACACGTTCGATGCTTTAACTGCGGGTCGCCCGTATAAGCCGTCGGTTTCAATATCGCGGGCGCTGACAATCCTGACGGCTACACGGGGCCTGCAATGGGATCCCGAGCTTGTCGACGTGTTTGTCAAGATGATCGAACGCGAGGGTCAAGTCCCTCGCGTTGTCCCAGCAAGCGCCGCCGTCTAGGCACGACGATGACCTCCCGTTCGGAAGTGTTCTCAACCGAAGCCGTCCGCGCGTCGCTGCTACGGCGCTTCGTGCAAATGGAGAGCGGCATCCCCCCACCGGCCTGGAGTTCCGAAGATACGCAGCTGGCGCGCGCCGTTTACGCGTGGCTCGAAAGTCGTTCGGACATACGCGTGACGTTGCCCGCCAGCGGCATTTCTGTCGGCGGCCTGCCCGATGTGGAATGGAACGAAATCGACGTCGCCGAGCTGAACCGCCGCACGCGCGGGGTTTCGACCGTCGCGGACGGCCCGACCGAAACCGGAGACGTCCGCGGACAGCTCTCTCGCACCGACTTGCGCATCGCGATCCGCCGGCGTCTTTCCGATCGCGAGGCTGCTGCAGAACAGCGCCTGCCCGAAGTAACGACTGACGACGCCTACCGTCTTTGGGATCTTTACGAGTACATCACCGCGCACGAACACGCACCAGGCGTCCAGGTACCTTCGTACATTGGACTCGATGGGAATCCGAACGTTGATTGGAGGCGCATCAGCACAGAGGACCTTTCTTCGCGGGTTCGCAGCGCCTACGAGCAGCCGGCGCGAGCTGCAGAGTCGTCCCAACCGGGGCGGTCCGGCGAACGCAGCAACCGCACCACGATTCGCGATGACGCCGGCGCGACGGTTCACGAACCGTCCTCGTTTGCTGCGTTCATCGAAGGCCGTGCGCGCCGACGTGACCATGAAAAGGAGCGTCTGGTGGGAGAACGAGCGCGGTTCCGTGCGGAGGCGGATCGAATCCGCGAGGCGCACTTCGAGGCTGCTACCGCACTGTTCGATGAAACGACGCCGCGAAGCGTGCGGACCGAAGCCCTACGGCACCACCGCCAATCGCTCCAGCGCGACCTGGCGGAGCACGCGCGTGGGAGAGGTGAGATTCTCGGGCGAGGGCGCCCGTGGTACGGCGCGATGCTCGAGCGTTGGCGCACGGAGCGTGGCGATCGCCGGGACTACGCGAACGCTTTGAAGGCGCTTTACGACGACCGCACGGAGGCACGGCGTTCAGGCGGGGCGTCAACATCGGTTGGGCTCGATCCGGTTCTGGTCGGGATCGCCGGAGTGAGGCGATTCCGCCAGGACGGCGCGTTCGTCTACACCAGGCGCGTCGATGGCGGCGACGCGGAAATGTTCCGAGTTTATCCCGAGACGCGCGAAGTCGTCGTCCGCTCGGCCGATTTGGTGGCGACGGAAGCGGCGATCGTGAAAGCCTACGAACTCGACGGCCCGCCATTGATCTTCGACGGCTCCGAAGCGTTCCGCGCGCGCTGCGATGCGATCGCCGCTCGCCACGGCTTCGATGTCGCCCCGCCTGGGCCGGACGCGCGGCGCGCTCCGGCGCCTGGCGGCCCGATCGCGCCGTCCACCGCCGAATCCAATCGCCACGCTGTGTCCACCTCGCCGGCCCCCGACAGTGGGGTGCCGGTAGCCGACTTGGACGAATACGGAGACGTCGTGGCGTTCGTGAAGGAGCAAACGGGCGTAGACTTCGTTATCGCTCTCGATCCGAAGCACGCCGTCGCGATGGAACCTGTGTACCTCACGCACACGCCGATGAAGCAAGACGGCTTCGAGTTGGTGTTCGTCCAGAAGCCCGGCGTGGAAGCCGTGAGCGGCGTCGTGCTTCCGAAGGGAACGGTTCCGGCGAGCGCGATTGCAGGCGAGACGCGCGTGGACTTAACTATCGAGCAGGGCGGTTGGAAGGCGCGTTTCGACGCGCCGCAGCTGGCACGAGGCGCTCCCCAAAACGACATCGGCCCCTCGCGGGGCCGGTAAGTCACTTCGCGGCTGGATTAGCCTTGCGCGCTCGGCGCTCGGCCTCGAACGTGGTCCTCAGAGCGTTCGCCGACATGCGTAATTTGGGGAGCGACGCGAGGATCTGCGCCCACGGCATGCGCTCGGCGCGCCTCCGTTCGATCTGCGCGTACGCGGCGACAACTGCTTTACGCCTATGCTCGCGTTCCTCATCCGCGAAGTAAAGCATCAGCGTGCGTAGCCCGATTGGCACCTCAGCGTTGATTGCTTTATGAATTGCGGACCATGACAGGTTCGCTTCGCGCTTTTCCCGGATAGTCTCAAAAAGCTGCGCGACTAGGGTACGCAGATTCTGCGTCGTATCGAGTCTTGGAAGTTGACGAAGCCCGAGTCGCGCCTGTTCTATTGATTCGCGGGAGAAGTAGGACTTGCGGCGACTTAGCTCCTCGGTCGCGCTATGCACTCCGGCGGCTACGCGGCGCGCGCGCTGCGGGCTTGTTCACGGCGTCCTTGCCGTAGAGATAACCCTTCAACGTATTCGGCGCGATGTCGATGTGTTCACGGATCCGTTCGCCGATCTTTTCCAGCGTGTACCCTCTCTTCATCGCGGCTCGAATTTCGGGCTCCAACTCCGCGATGGCTTCGCGTGCCGAAAGAAAATCCTGCTCGGGCTCAAGCGAACGCAGTGTGTCTTGCACCGCCGAAATGACGCGTTTGTCAATGTGTCTACTCATTTAGTCTTCTGTACACTCCCTAACTGAAGATGGTTCGGTCCTCGCGCCACACCGAGGATAGGGTAGGAAGGGGAACGAGTCACGTTCGTACGGCTCCACTATACCCTGATTACGACGGCAGGAGGGTCGTTGGACGAAATTGGCCTTGCCCGCTACAATTGGTCCCCGACACGTCCGATTGGTCTTTCGCCATGCAACTTTGGTTAACCTTTCTTTTGCAGACAAATACCCATCTGACCCCTCCCGCCTCCATCCCGGAGACATATTTCACCCCCGACAGCGCTACCCCCGCGCGCCGCACCGCGCGACTTGCGTATCGGCGAAGTCCGCCGAGCCTCATACCTCGCGCGCCGGACCTGCTACAGGGGCAAGCGTCGGGGATTTGCGTTCGGCGCCGGCGCGTCGCGCCGGCGCTTCCGCCGAGTGGCGCTGCCCGCGCCTTTGACGCGTCGACTGCAGGCGATGACAGGCCCGGCACGACGCGCTGCCGCGCGTAGTCCGAAAACCACGCGGAACGGCAGCTAGCTTCTAGCGACGATCGTGCATTCCGCCGCATCGCTACCACGGGCGGGATCCTGTCGCGCGTCACTCGATGAAAACGGTCCCACGCAGCTCCGTGGGATCGTGCCGTCCGGGGCTCGGCGGCAACACGCCGTCGCTACGCGTCGGCGCACCGATCCCCAGCCGTCCCGACGCCCCCGGCAAGAGCAAGGCGCACGCGCCTTGCATAGCACCGGAGGGTAAGTGATGAAAGTCTTGATTCTTCTCGTGGCGGGTCTCTATGGGTGGTCTTTCGCGGGTTCGTGGATGCGGACGCACGGCGACATGGTTGAGGGCTCGGTGCTCGGGACCGTCTCGACGCTGCGGGACCTGCAGGGGCTCGAGCGTCAGCAGCAGCGCGACTACATCGCGTGGCTGGAGGGGCGCACTCCGGAGGCGGTCGTTCGGGCGGATGACGCGCGCATCGCGGAGTACCGCAACCGGCTCGTGGCAGCGCTGCGCTAACGGCTTCGCCCGCCGCGTTTACGGCCGCGCGTCGGCTTAGGCTGCGGCTCCGCCGCCGTGGGCCCGATCGTGATCGCCGGCCGCGGCGCGAGCTGCGCGAAGAATGCCTCGAGCGCGGACACGCGTTCCTCGTAGGTGATCGTCGCGCGCTTCGGGCGCATCTCCGCCAAGCGGCGGGCGACGTACGGGCTCGTGGTCGGCTCGCGGTAGGCGACGTCGCCGGCGACGAGTCGGTCGACGATCGTCACGCCCGGGATGGGGGCGATCTCGTTGGCGAGCTGGTCGCGCTCAGCGGGCGTCGCACGGCGGTCCAGCAGGATGACGGCGCGGTCGCCGGCGACGAGCGCCGGAACGATCCCAGCGGCTTCGAGCCGCGCGCGGGTCGGGGCCGTCGCTTCGAGGACGATGGTCGGCTCGGTGAAGCCGATGGTGGCCGGGCGCGCCTCGTCGGGTCGCAGGGCGCGCGGATGCCGCTCGGCGCGCTCGGGTAGGAACGGGCGCCCGTCCAGGGTCACGCCGCGACCGAGGTGACGGGCGATGGCCGTCGCGACTCGAATCGCGCGCTGCGCCGGCACCTCCGGGGTCGCGATCGCGGGTGGCGACTCGGCGGGTGCGAGGAAGCGGTAGCGGACGCCGAGGGCACGGGCCTCGCGTTCGGCGGCCGCGCGGAAGTCGGGATCTCCTCCAATCTCGACCGATCCCCAGCGCCGCGCCGCGGTCGTCAAAGCGGCCGGGAGCGCGCGCTCGTCGCACACGCGCACGACGTCGCCGGCGTCGACGACGAGCCGGCGGCGCTCGTCCCACCACTCGGACGTGTCTTGCTCGACGCCTGCCACGACGCGGAGCGCCCCGAGACGTTCGCCGGGCGTGAGCGGCACGGCGGCCGGCGCGCCTTGCGGTCCGCTGAGCCGTCGCGGATCCGCCGGACGGTCGTCGCGCTGGCGCAGCCATTCGAGCAGTCTCGACGTCGGCCGCTTCGCGAAAGGCAGGTCGCGCAGATCTCGTCGCTCGGCTTGCGCGAGGTCGCGCAGCGCCTGCTTTTCGCCGCTCTCGTAGTGTTGGATCACGGCGTTCGCGAGCCGTCGTTCGGGGCGCGTCGTCGCGGTCGCATCGCGCGCGATTCGCAGCACGTCGACGCGCTCAGCGAGCTCGTGCTTTCGGAGCGCTTCGCGCTCTCGCTGTTCGCGCTCGCGCGCCTCGCGAACCGGCAGCCACGTCGCGCGCCACGCGGCGTGTTCCGCGGCGAAGGCGCGGCGGTCTTCGTCGGTGCCAAGCGACAGCCTGCGGCCCTCGTCGTCGTTGCCATAGGCGCGCGGATTGGTGCGGCCATCGCCCGGGACCGGGAAGGCCGGGAGCGGCCCGAAACGGCGTTCGAGGACCGGCAGGGAGAGCGCGAACGAGAGCGCGCTCGCGGGCACGCCGCGCGGCGGATCGACGCTGTGATCGAGCAAGACGCCGCCCCGCGCACCGCGCACGTATTGGAGGCCGTACTCCTCGAGCGTAGCGCCGATCTCGGCCGCGCTTTGGGCCCGCGCGAGCCGCTCGGTCACGGCGGGCGCGACCCGCTCCGCCAGCCACGCATACCGCGACCGCTCGCCGTGCCACACGCCCATCGACCGTGCGCGGCGAGGCTCGCGCCTCCGCGCACGGTCGTCTGCCCGCGGCGGCGTCAAGCCGAACGCCGGCGCGACATCCTGGGCTGCCTCCCACAACGCCCGCGACAGGCGGCCCAACGGGTACACCTCGCCGGTCTGTGGATCGCGTCGCGTGAACTCGACGTGGCCGTGTAGCAGCCGTTCGTTGTGCGCGACGCAGAAGTAGGGGCGAGAGTCGATGCCGACGGCCGGGTGTTCGAGGATCGCCCGCGTCGCGGCGAAGAGCGTGTCGAGGGTAGCTTCTTCGGCCGGCGAGAGCCCGACGGCGAGCTGCGTGATGGCGAGCGCGAGCGGTCCGGCGGCGTCGATGGCTCGGAACTCTTCGACCTTGGAGGTGAGGTCGGCTCCGTCGTTCGTTTCGACGGCGAGGTGCCGGGCGTCGTGCGTGAGGTATCGCACGGACCCTGCCAGGCCGCTTGTCGGGAACGATCGTATGACGATGGCGTTCAAGGCACCTCTTGGTTAGGGGCTTGAGCGGGAGTCGTGTGCAAACGATAGCGCTTCGTGGAGGGGGTCCACTTGCAAGAATAGTTATCCTCGGGAGGGTTCCGAGATGGGTTCGCGCAATCCTTCGGGACACCGTCATGGAGGATCCCAGGGGAATGACCAGGACAGCGGCTGCATCGCCTCGTCGTCGTCGCACCTCGAGGCCGCAACTAGCCGGGCGTGAGGCGTTCGATAAAGCGCTCACCGAGCTAGATCAGTTACAGCCCAAAGCGGCTAAGGAGAACATCGCGAGTGAGTACCTGCCGCGCTTTGTGAACAAGCTGCGCGAGCTCGGCTACAAGCAGGACGACATTGTGAAGACGATCGTCGCGATGAATCTCGGCGTAACGGAGCGTCAGATTCGTCTTGCAGACAGCACGTGGACGAAGGAGCACGGAAAGGGTCATGCGGGCTCAGCAGATGGGTCCGGCGGCGGCGGTGCTCCACGTCGAGAACCGGAAGGCGGTCCGGGTGCGAAAGGTGGAGGCACGGGCGGCGCTGGTGGTACTCACGCAGGGCTCGCGGGTGGGGAGGCGCTTCGTCGTCAATGAGTACGCATCGTAAACGCCTCGTGATGACCGTCTCGCAAAAGGGCGGCGTCGGGAAGACGACCGTCATGCGCGGAGTCGTCGAGATCGCTCGCACGCGCGGCGGCAAAGTCGCAGCGTACGACGCGGATGGCGGAGTCGGACAACTCCTCAAGCACTACGGGACGAAGGCGGACGGCGGAGCGGTCTTACCCGACCAGAACCCGTTGCAGGGAGTCGGGTACTTCAACGTCCGCGATCTGCGCGACAAAGAGGCCGTCAGTCGTCTCGACGGCGAGGGCGCGGATCTAGTCGTGCTCGACATGCCGGGCGGCACGCTGGATGTGCTCGCAGACGTGGTTCCCGGCGGTCTTCGCGGGCTCGTCGAAATGTACCGCGAGGAGGGCTGGGAAGTGTTGGTGCTCCTGGTCATCACGCCGCTGCAGAATTGTGCGCTCGAAGTGCTGCGTTTGATCGAGCACCTCGGCTCCGCGCGAGGGCTCATCGTCGTGAAGAATCCCGGACACTTTCCGGCGCACGCGTTCTATCAGTACGCGGGCGATGATGAGCACCCGGAGTACGGGGTCGCGCGTGAACGGCTGCTCGCAGCCGGCGGGCGCGAAATGACGATGCCGCCGATCCGGTGGCAGACGTACCTGTACTTGGATGAGCACTCGCTGTCGTTCGGCGATGCGCTCCGCTCCGAGAGCCCTCGTCACCGTGGCGACCGCAAGTGGGTGCGCGAGATGCTGGCTGGCCTAGCGACGGACCTCGAAGCGGCCGGTGTGCTGTGAGCAGGAACTACATCGAACGGATCAAGACGGCGTTGGGTGCGGAGCGCGCCATGATCTTCATGGAGACGGTCAACGCGCTCGACCTGAACCCGGACGATCCCGAGCTGCTCTTGGCCGCGGCCAACGCGAGCTTCGTGGTCTCTCTGGCCGAGATCCCGAAGCTCATCGCGTCCGAGCGCGCGAAGCTCGAAGGGGTTTTCGCGCGCTTCCTCCAGGACGTGGACCTCAAGATCGCCGAGGGCATGACGAAGGCGGTCGATGAGATGCACACCGAGGTGCGCACGATGGCGCGGGAGCTCGCGCAGGGTGAGTACACGGCCGCTGCGTCCCTACGGTCGACGGCCATCATGGACGAAGTGCGCGCGTTGAAGGGCGCAGCGAACGAACTCGAGCGAGAGCGCCTAGCGGCGGATGCGCGCGGCATCGCGGTGGGCGGCTCAGGGCCCGAAGGCGGCCCGGCGAACGTGCGCGGGGGCGGCGGCGGGCTCACGCCGCGGACCTTCGTTGTGTTCGCGGTAATCCTCGTCGTAGGTGTACTCGTCGGAGCGTTCTTGACGAAGCGCACGTACGACGGTTGGCGTCCGCCGGCGCGGCACGCTGCGGCGGTGCCGGTTCAGAGGCAGGCGGCGTCTTCGGCGGCGACGCAGTCGCGGGCGTAGACGGCGGCATCCTCGGGCGAAGCGGCGAGGGCGGTCGAGAGCCAGACGGTCAGCCAGCGTCGGTGAGCCTGCGTCCCGCGCAGGTAGGCGCCGACGCGGCTGTTGCGCACGAGCCCCGTGCGTTCGGCGCGGATGAAAGCGTTGGCAATGGTGCGGGCGTCGGCGCCGCCCGCCGTGTCCTGCGCAAGAGCGGCCCACACGTCGTCGGAGGTGAACGCGGGACGCTCGCGTGCGAGCGCTTCCACAATCGCCGACGAGGCGTCAAGCAGCGCCACGGTTTACGCGGCTGGCGGAAGCGTACAACGGATAACGGCGGCGAGCGTTCTGCGCAGCGCGTGCCCTTTCGGGCAAACGACGAAGCCGTGGACATCGGGCCTCGTTGTCATGTCGGGTACTCTGCAAAAAGCTGCTCGATGATGGCAAAGAGCGCGGGGTCGAGCTGGCGCAGCCGAGCGCGCGTGGCGCGCGGCCACGGGCTGCGGGCATCATTCGCTTCGACGTACGACCGTATGCCTTCGGCGAAGTATTCGTCCATGCCGGATGCCGCGTAGGGCGTGACGAATGCGCGCGCATCGCGGAACGCGCGACGAACTCGCGGATCGATGCCCGATAGGTAAACGCCTCCTCCCAGCGCGCAATCGAGCGCATGCGCGTATTCGTGTGCAACGGTCATCGGCGACGTGCTGCGTAGGTAGACCGTGCGCTCCTCAACCACGAAGAGTCCGGCCGGGGGAACCGGCCAGTCGTCGACGCCGCTCGCGAGCCGGCGCAATGCACGCGAGCGATCGCGGTACGCCTCCGTCTGGCCGAGAAGGACAACGCGGACGCCCGCGCTTTGCGCGAATCGGCGCAGGCCGACAGGGAAATGACGTTCTAGGATCGCCGCGACGTCCCGAGCGCGTTCGGTCGGTGCATCGAGTACCGCTCCGAGAAACGAGACCGCGCCGACGTTCCGCTCTGACGTCGCTGGGCGCATGGCGAACGCGGTCCTCTGAGCGCGTTCGAGGGTGCGCGCGCTGCGCAGCGCGCCGATGCTCACGTTAGACTCGCGCCCGTCGTCCCATCGGACGAGGACGCGCCGGGTCGTCACCCGCGCGCTCACGGTCCCAGCGAGATCCCGCGGCCAGGTGTCGTCGTAACGGAGGCGCCGAGTGGGTTTCGCGGACGCGGGAACGTAAACGCGAGCGGCCGCGACGGACAGACAGGAGCGCGCCATCAGACTGCAGCCTCAACCTTGTGATACTGCGAGCTGCGCATCGCGTAGATCGCGCGCGCGAAGATGAGCCCAGACGGGGGCAGGAAGGACGGCATCCGCGAATCTCCGGGGAGCAAGTGAAGTGATGCCGTTGCGCCGCGCGTGTGTAGGCGAGCGCGGGGCGTCCGGCGCGTGCGCCGGCGCCTCGTCGCCGCGAGCGCCGAAGCCGCGTGGCAAAGAAGGGGAACTACGGCTGCGTGCGGCCGCGCGAGCCTACGCTAGATGTTCCGGGAGACGAGTGAACAGCGACGCGCGCGTCGGAGGCGCGCTAAGCGGCGATGAGTTCGCGCTCGGCAGACCGTAGACGGTCGATGCCGTGTCTGATAAACCGTGCCTCGCAGTCGACGATCGTGCTGTCGCGTCCGGCCCGCGCAGCGGCGATCGCCGTTGTAGCCGAGCCGCCGAACACGTCAAGAACGTGGTCGCCTCTGAAGCTGAACATGCGAATTAGGCGCTCGGGAATGGCGACCGGGAACGGTGCTGGATGAACACCTGTCGTGCGTGCGCCTGGGATATCATCCCAAACCGCACGGAACCAGCGCGCATGGTCCTCGCGCGAGATAGCGGAATCGCGCTGCTGCGCGAGCGAGGGCGTGCGATACGGACCGGGCTTTCGGAGCAGGAGGATATGCTCGATCTCGCTCTTGACGATTCCGTTGGGCTGGCCCGGCTTGCCGAGGTATCCTCCGGCCTTACCCGCTTCGAACGTGCAGTTGCTCATCTTGCGCCAGAGGATGCCGTTGAGCGCGCGGAAACCGAGTCGCGTCGATCGCGCGAGGATGTCGGCGTGCAGCGGTAGCACGTGATGTTCGCCATGCCGAGCGCGCGATCGTAACACGTCGCCGACGTTGATTGCGAGTCGGCCGCCGGGTATGAGGACACGTAGGCATTCCCGCCATACGCTATCGAGTGCGTCAAGAAACGCCTCGTACGACGGCAAGACTGCGAGCTGGCCTGCATCATCGCCGTAGTTCTTGATGTCGGCGTAAGGGGGCGAGGTGACGATGAGCGGTATGTCGCCGTCCCCGATGAAGGATAGGTCTCGCGCGTCCGAACGGACGAGGGCGTGGGTCGTCGGCACGCCGACCGCAATGTTTATTCGCGCGGCGACGGGGAGGCCGGCGGCGTCGGCGACCACCTCGACGACGAGCGCGGGCGTTGACCGAGCGAGGCCTGCGTGGCCGTGATCGGTGAGCACCCAATCGCCGCCGCGACGATCGGATCCAAGATAGCCCATCGCCTTTGCCTTCTCACGCGCGAAACGGACGTGGCGTCGCCACAGGGAGACGACCTGTCCGTCTTGGGTCGTGATCGTTTCGTCGACGACGTGTGCTGGCAGCTCAAAGCGCGCTGCGAGCGCGTGCGCGACGTCAACCGCTGCGGCGTGTCCTCCCAGGTCGCGGACGGTCTCCAGCAGCGGGAAGACGAGCTGGCTTTGGGTGGGGCGGTTGGTAGAGCGCTGACGCATGTCTAGTGAGCGGGACGGATCACGAAGCGGTGGATGAGTCGGCCGACGTGCGGCATGACGAGCCCTCCGGGAAGCGGTGGCGGTCGAGCGGGGATGGTGAGCGCAGCAGGCGCCACGCGCAGGCGACGATCGCGAGCACGATGAGGACGCCCAGCGCGATCGCTACGCCGTCGAAGACGGGTTGCGCGGCAGTGAGCTCCGCTGGAGCGGGACCTAGCGGCATTGCTAGGCCGACGTCGGTTCCGCGGCCGCATCGGTGGGTACGAACGGCGTGTCGCCGACGTAGTTGCGCAGCGCGGGAACCTCGACCGGAACGACGATCCACGCCACGGCGTCGGGCGCCGGCTCGTCCGCGTTCTCGAAGTACGCCCACTCGACCGCGTCCTCGAGCGCGAGAAAGAGCTCGTCGTGGACCTTCGGGTAGCGGCGCTTGTTCGTCCCGACGGGCTCGTGCGGCTTCGTGGGCATGACGCAGACGTAGGCGGTGAATGTCATCGCGGATCCGGGGTCGGAGTGCGTGCGGTTCATGATGCCGTGCGACTAGCAGAGCTCGTGCGGCAGGTCCGCGCGTGCGTCTGCGATTTGGCGGAGGTCGTCGGCCGTCGCGGCGCGCTCCCACGTGCTCTCCACCAGACTCGCATGAAGCCCGTACTCCTGATCGAGATGGGTACTTGCGCCCCCGTAGTTGTCAGCGACGATCTCGACGCAAGTACCACCTTGCATGCTGAAGCCAAAGACGTTCATGGGTGAAGACCTCTATAGGTGAGCGAGAGGTCCGTATCACGCCACGCGCGCGCAGGCGAGCAGCGGGCGCCGGCGCGTCGCGTCCGGCGCCTCGTCCGCGCCGCGAGCCGAAGCCGCGTGGCCTAGCAATAGAAAAGGCGCATGGCGGGCCGGAGCCCGACGACACGCGGCCAGGGGTGGGTGTTCTACGGGCTTTCCGGCGGCTCGCAGGGCTGCGCGGAGAGCGTTGTGGTATAGACCGAGACGCGCCATCCGCTCGGCCCGTGTTGGACCTTCGTGTCGGCGCAGTGCCGGTACAGGTACGCCGCGCGAAACGCGGTGAGCTCGTCTGCCACGCCGAACGCGAAGCCGTCGTGGAACATCGCGAGGTTGGTCGTCGCGATCGTGATGAGCGCTGCGGTCTGCTCGTGCTTCGTCGTGAGCACGAGCGGGCGCGTGACGTCGAGCGGCATCAGCGAACGGCATCCCAGGCGGTGGCGCCTGCGTCAGCGGCGAGCAGAATCACGGCCGCCGCGGTCACGAACGCATCGGAAATATCCGCTGTTTTCGCGCCCGATGCACGATCGAGCAGCGCGACGGCGTCGGAGGCATCAGCGTTCGTGAGCGTGCCGTTGCGCTTGCGGTGGTCGAGCATGAGGTGGCATTCGGTCGCGGTAGCGCGGCGCGCGTTGTCGATCAGCCCGTCGTTGCCGAAGCTGTGCATGGTGAAGCCCTCGTGGCGACGTGCGTGCGTGAGGTGGCGCCGCCGGCGACATTGTCGATTGGGTGAGCGCGGGGCTCCCTGGAACGCCAACGGCGACGGCGCTCCGGTAAACCGCGTGCGGATGCGGTTACGAGGATGAGCCTCGCAGCGATCGTAGGGACGTTTCGGCAGCGCTACGCGGCTTTTCGGGAGCCGCGCCGAACAGCGCCGCGCGAGCGTCTTTGCCGCTGCCGCGGCGTAACTCGTCCAGTGCCGCTCCGGTGTAGATCGCGAATCCATCCGTGCGCCCCGCGATGATAGCGTGCGCTTCGGCGAGCGAGCAGCGCACGACCACGAGCGCGTTTCGCCCGTGCGCACGTCATTGGAGCGCAGTTTGCGAGGCTTGGTGGTCGTGGTCTTGCTCACGTCAGCGGGCTTTCTCCGGCGGTGCCGGCCTGGCGACGCGTCGCTACCGCGCGTTACGCGCACCTCTCGCGACGGTGTGGTGTCAGCGGCCGAGGCCGGATCGTGATTACGCGAAGTCGAGCCTGCGGCGCTCTCGCGCCATATGCTCGTCGACGATTCGTGTTGTGCGGCACGGACGGCACTCGGTTTCACCGTCGGGCGCGGCGTGGCCGCAGGCACATTGTCCGGAGTAGCGGTCCGGACCCTGGCAGCAGTCGGTCGCGCTTTCGTCGATTTTGACGTACATGCCGCAGAAGCCGGGGCACGGCTTATACTGCGGACGCGTGTACTCGCGGCCGCCGACGATGTGCCCTGTCAATTTTACGTGTTCGAGCGGATCGCCGATGTTCGCGCAGTCGTGGCTGCAGGTGTAGAGCACCGGCGCTACCAGACGGCCGAGACGGCGCCGCTCTTGCAGTCGGCCACCATTGCAGCTCGCGTGGTCTCGCGTTCGAGAAGCTCCTCGTGTTCCGCAGGCACGTCATCATTTAAACCGCTTTCGAGGTCGGCATCGACAAGCTCGACGTCGACGGTCACGCCGGCTGTGGCGTATACCGTCTGCAGCATGCCTCCGTCGATATCGACGTAGATCTGCACGCGATCGCGTCGGTCCAGCGTCGGTTGCTGCGCGCGCTGCGCGATGTGGTGGACAATGTTGACGGCCGGCGACGAACCGTACTCCGTCCCGTTCGCCAGGGCGATGCACGGTGCGAGGTCGTCCGCGCTCAGGATGACGGCGTGGGTCGACGGTGCCGCCGCGGCGTCGTTCGGCGCTATCGGAAAGGCGAGTCGCCGGAACGCTGGATCCGCGATCGCAGCGGCGAGGACGCGCGCGGCAGTAGGCCAATGCTGCGTGCCGTCCGACGCGCACAGACGCTTTGCGATTGTCTCACACGCAGCCAGCGCGTTCTCGCTGTGCTGAAGGTCAGGCGGGTTAGCGGTGGTCGTCACGGCGGTGTCTCCTCGTCTGGATCGGGCTGCTCGTCAGCGGCTCACGTGTAGCGCCGTGTGCGGCTCTCGCGTAGCGGGCGCGTTCCGCCGGCGTTGCGCGCCGTACTGCGTACTCGTCGCCAACGCGTCGGAACAGCAGGCCCCACGCGACGAACACCGATTCGCCGTGTTGGATGGCGCTGGGCACGGGCGTACCTCCGGAGGAGCGCGGCTAGTTGAAGCCGATCTCGGCGATCAGTTTCGATGGGCAGAAGGCGACGTGCGCGACGGCCATGCGGCTCATCCCGCCATTGGAGCACTTGAATGCGCGCTTTCCGACGAGTACGACCAGAGTCGCCGGAACGGCGCCGCTGTGCGCGTGGTTCAGCGCGCGATCGTCGACGTTGAGATCGCTCAGCATCGTCCGGCGGTTCTGTGCGCGCAACACCGTGTAGAGCGCGGGATCCGGCGGGTCACCTCGTCGCGCACGCTCGCGCTCCGCCTCATTGAGCGATTGCTCTCGCGCGCGGTATTCGAGAAACGCGACGAAGTGGCGCAGCGTCACGTCAGGCTGCGGCGGGGAGCGCCGGCGACGGCGCGAGTGCGTCGAGCGCGGCCTGGAGCGCGTTGCGGGTATACGTCTGGTTCGCCGCGATCACGGGGATGGTGGAATCGAAGATGCCCCGGATCGCGTTTTCCAGAGCGAACATCGTCGGGCCGTCGTAGCGGCGCAGATCCAGCGGCGCGTGCGGGTCGGCGATGATCGGGTAATCCATGATCGCGTCCAGCACGATCAGGCCGGCGAGCGTCACGCGCACCTGATAGGAGTTGTAGCTCTGCCCGCGGTTCGTGTAGGTTTGCTGGTGGCGCAGCAGCACGACGATCTTCGGCGCTTGCGCGGCCGAGAACCGCGTGCGCACGGCGTGTCCGTCGTCGAGCGAAGCGCGGTCGACGGTGAGCTGCGGGACGGTCGGGACGATGTTCATGGCGGCGGTCCTCGTATGGTGGGAGCGAAGATGCTCAAACCACGCCGCGCGCGCGAAGCCGGCGCGCGCGCGCCGTCGCGGAGCGGCGGCGCCTCGCCGCGCGCGTCCGGCGAAGCCGTGCGGCCCAGCGATCAGAAGCTGATGGTGTCGCGCTCGGTGTCCGACGACGTCTCGGAGATGGCGAACCACGCCGCTGGTCACCCGAAGAGCGAAAGCTCAACTGGGCCGTCGTCGGGCGGCGGGTGCTCGGACTGCTCCGGGCTCGGAACGACGGCTGCGTCGTCGCCGAAGAGGGGCGACGGCGGCTCGACGGCCGCTGGGCGAGGCGCGGTTGGGGCATGCGGGCGGACGTCTTCGAGCGCCGCAGCGTGCGATGGCGGCGCGATGCCGCGCGACCGTGCGAGTACGTCCCAAGTCCGCTCGTCCGGCGTGCAGCCTGCCTGGGGGCCGCCCTCCGTCGCGTCGATCGCGAGCCAGCATGTAGTCGGGCCCACGGGGACGGACGGGTCGGGCGGATCGGCGACGTCTGGCGGGTCCGTGAGCGTGCTGAAGTTCGACGTGAGGACCCGCGTGATCCGGCCGCACGCGCAGCGCACGAGCGTGCCGCCGGTGACCGCGATATGCGGCGGCCGCGGCGACGCGGCTTCGTCGAGGCGACTGTTGCGCCTGTCCACGACGTCGGGAGTGCGTCGATCGGGCACGCAGCCCGGGCGCGCGCGCCCATCGTTGGCGAGAGCCACCCAGCAGCTGCTCACCGTGCCCTCGGGGTCGAGTCGTGCGAGGGCGCCGATCGTCGTCGCGCCGCAGGCGCAAGTGACCGACGCGGGCTGGGTGCGCGTCACGATAAGGGCTCCGTTCGATTGTCGTAGCATCAGCGCCACGCGTGTGGCATCAGGTGCGCGCTACATTACGCTTGCGGTCGAGTGGCCGTGCGAAAACCGGATGCGGGCGAGCTCGGCTTCGGTATGCCGTCCGTACGTTGCGCGCGCGCGCGGGATGACGTCGTCGCGCAACGTCAGCGCCCGACCGCCTTTGTCGAGTTTGCCGTCGACGCCGAGATTGCGCGCTTCATGCGCGTTCTTCGCGAGTTTGCGCTCCTCGAGTTGGCACCAGCGCTCGGCAATGTCCGGCCGGCGCCGATCGATGTACGCGATCGCCGCGTCGGATGCGAATGGGCACATCATGCAGTTGGACGGAATCGGCACCGGGAACGGCGCTTTGTCCGCGATGATCTGCTGCGCGGCCGCGCGGTTAACGCCCAAGTCGATGAGCGGGTACACGCGATCGTAGGTGCGCTGCAGCCACACGGGCTCGTTGCTCTTTTTGAGCGGAAATAGAGTGAGCGGTCGCGCTGCGCACCGCTTCTCTTCGCCCTTCGCCATGCCGAGGACCATCCGAACGGGTCCATGAGCTTCGGTGAACGAGTACAACGACTGTTTGCGGCCCGGGTTCGGAACGTCGTACTTCGCGCGCGACGAGCTGTTCCATGAAGTTGCCTATTGGATCGTATTTATTCGGAATATAACCTCTCGTAATTTCCGGGACGGGCAGCCGTTGGTCTCGCGCTCCTCGGGCTGGCGCAGCGAACATTACCGGCCTGCTGCTCACCTCAAGCGGGACTGGTCGATACCGCAGTGCTGCTCGGTACAATTGATCCAGGCCGCCTTGAGCGGTCGGCATCGCACCTTATCCGGAGACGCCTGTACGCCTTGTTGCTCCATTGCGCTCCTAGAGCCATGTAATCTACCAACTCGCGGTAAGAGGTCGCCTGAACCTATCGGCGAAATAAGCAACCAACTAGCCGTAGCCGCATGTAACGCAATTAGGAGGGTGTAATGTTTGAGGGGCTTCCGGGCGTCGGGCCAGCTATGGCGATGCGCAACTCAAATCCAGTCCGACGGGCACTTTGTTCGTCGCTTTTGCTGATCGGCATCTGTGCTATTTCAACGCAGGCTGCAAATTCTGCGCCGAATAGCGGCCTCGTTCTTGACCTCGGTCAGCCGTCAGTTGCGAACCTCAGTTACGGCATTGACCTGTCGGATACAAGCCCACTCCGCGGCCCTTGTATCAGCGTGCAGACGCGTTCCGCATCGGCGCCAACGGCGCCCGGCGACCCTACAGCATTCGGTGATACAAATATCACCTACGTCCGTAGCGAGTACGCGCTCAATAGGGCCAAGACAATCAGCGCTAGCGCTAGCGGCGGTGGCGGAATACCGTTTGTTGACGAAGTCAAGTTTCACGCAAGCGCTGATGATTCAACGACATCTCAATTCGAGCAGAACAGCGTATTCTTCGTCTACAGTCGATCCTATATTTCCCAAGACTTCGGGCAGAATGCGAGCATTACGGCCCTCCCCAATATCCCCCCGACCGCCGCGGCTTGGGCAGAAAATTGTGGGACGAAGTACATCTCCGGCTTTGTGAACGGCGCTCACATCGGCGTAGTCATTGCGATCAGCAATGTATCGAACGACGAGCGCGCGAGTCTTGAGATTAGCGGCGGCCTAAACGCGGTCGGGACGTTCGACGAGGGAATTCAAGTGTCGGGCGCCGCGTCGGGGCTATTCCGAAATCTCATCTCTAGTCACTTCGCATCGAACTCGGTGCAGGTAAGCAGCTTCGCTCTTGGTTCACCGGCGCTTGTCCTGGCAATACAAAATCTTTCGTTTGCGGGCGTTAAGAGCTACGACGATATCACGAGCGCGCTAAACAATACCGTTACGGCCGTTGCCCGTGCCGGACCGATCAGTGGACCGGTCGCATACAAACTATCGAACTACCCTCCGAGTTTTACGACGCAGCAATATGTCAGGCGTTCTGATCGAAAGGCGACAGCCCTAACGCTTCTGAGCGCGGCCGCAAGCAAGACGGCTGCGCTTCGAGCGCACGCACGAGCCTACCAACACTTGCCGTGGAGCGTACTTGGGGCGGCGCCAGAAGACAAAGTCGCTGCTCTAAGGGCAGCATTCAATGAATTGCAGGCATCGTATCAAGCTTGCAATTCCCATCTGATTACTGAACTAGTATGGGACTCGCCGACCGGCCCACCAGATTGCGGAGAGCACCAGCTATACGACGCCCTCAATCTTACCGATAGCCCGACTTTCGGGTTTGCAGAGCCCGGTCCAATCTCTGCACAGTGGCAATGGGTGGGAGTAGGGCCTATGTCTACCGGAGCGACGTTCTCAACAACTAACGTCAATATGTCAGACGGCCTTGAGAGCCGTCAATATCTCGAATTCACAAACGCATACCTAAAGAGCATCACCCTTCGTCTTGACTCGTCGAACGGGTGGATCGCCGAGCACAACGTTATCTATTCTGGTCCACCTCCTGGAGCGTCAGGGAGTAGTTCATCGGCACGGCTACCACTGAACGTTGCGCACTCATGTGGTGGCTCCTACTGGATCAATCAAATTGGCGGCCTGCCCAACCTCGCATATTTTCACGGTGTCTGTAAACAACCGTCGATACGAGATTTCGTCCAAGGGTTTATGCTGGCCGGCGGATCAATTGCTTCCGCCAACGTTTATCTAGACGTGACGACGTCGTTTGGGCAGCAATGTACTTGGCAGGTGTCGAATTGGTCGCTGGGCTTTCCATTTATCAACTTCACCATGTACGGCCCGTTCGATACGAGCGGCTGCGTCGTCAAGTGACTGAGATCGTAGCGATTTGCCTTCAATGAATCTCAAATGCGCGTTGCAGAAGCCCCTATTTGAGGTTGCGCTCGCGTGAATCGCTAGAAAAGCTTCTTTTATTAGGACGATCATATGGGGGATTCCGGATTATATGACTCCAGAGGGCATCCACAGTCCCGCCGCCATCAAGAAGATAAACTGGCGCTTCCACTCCTTCGTCTTTGTAGGATTCGTGATTGGCTGCGTCATCGTGCTGCTGGTGGAGCTCGGACTCGTTCCGGTAGCGCTAAAGGACTTCGCACTCGGCCTGGGCGGCGCATTCATAGGCCTGGTTAGCCTATCGTTCGATGACATTTTTCGAGATACTCCCGAACGACTGCGCCAACAGAATGAGCGTTTCCAAGATCAGCAGAAACATGACGCCGAGCATACAAACGACCAACGCAAGATCGATGAGCTCCAACGGACGATCGAGGATCTAACGGCCAAAGCTGACATAGACGAAAAAAGCCGGCTGCTGCCCCAAGACTATGCGTACTACCTAGGGCACACAGCAACGCAATTACCGGAAGCGCCCGACACACTCCCCCTACTACGGACCCTTTGTTACAATATCAGATTTCCACTCTCTGATGAAGAAGAACGATTACTAGACTCAGAGCCACCGGGACCAAACGACTTGCAGAAGATTTCCGAACTTGTAATAGCGAGGGCAGAGAAGAGGCTCGACGCATCGCTAGAAGTGTTCTTCGAGTTAGGCAACAAGGTAGAGTGGTTAGTGAACCAGATAAAACATGCGCGCTCTACGCAAGCGGCGCTGAATCAGTTTGAAGCCTACTCCGTCAACCCATACATTCAGATGAACCAACGCTATTCCGGAGCGATAGACGAAGTATTGCAAGCTCTTCGACCCTGCCGGGACGTGATTCCCGACGATGCGCGAGAATCGCTCCAGCGTGCTGTCGGCCAGGCTCTTTCCACGATTCCCGCAGTCTATGTTCACTCTCGGAACACCGTCGTTTTGGTTCCCAGATCCCCGTGGCGCTTTGCAAATGACGCGGTGCTCTGGAGCATGGTATCGCATGTCCCTGGCTTTCCTGATCGCGACCTTATGATCGGCGTTCGAGACAGCGAAACGTACGAGGTAGTCGGCAGCGAACCAACGACGGTACAGGTCACACACGATGAAATTGGATGGCATTGCTCCGCTCACGCGCAGTCAAGCGAAAAGGAGCCTTGTTTTGAAATTCGACTTGTTCTCGGTGTGACCGACGGCGGCAATCCCCCCAGAAACGCAGCCGGCGAACTTCTTGGTGAAGCGCTCAGACCCGTTCGTTTCGTAGAAGTGAAGCCCGACTCTCCACCAGACGACCCTACATCCGATCATGCACCGGGGTAGCGCCTATAGTTTCCTCTTTGCTCTTACGCGGTCGCGGACGCAGTAATCTCGTCATCAGGAAGCCGTTTTGGCCTTACCTGTTGGGTTCGTCACTTTTGTCTCACATGATGAGCGCAAATCGCCTCTCAAATGTGGCAAAACTGCTGCAAATTAACAGGCGTTCTTCCAAAGTCATCCAGCGAATGCGGACTAAGATCTATTTCCCGGCATTTCCATCCAGGGAATGCGGGTTAAGATGTCTTCTCGTCACTTTCATCCGGGGGATCTGGGTTAAGGGCGCGCTGAACAAGTCTTTGGGAATGCCTTGCTGCCGATCGCGTCGTGCGCTTCGTAGAAGCCGACCCGGCCCTGCCGCCACGATCCGGTGTGGTTTCCGTCGTGCGTTCCCAAGTAATCGAACGGGATGCCGTGCCGGCGGAAGTAGCCGCGCATCGTCTCGACGTGTTCGAGCGTCTCGGGAAACTCGTTTCCCGTCTCGCTCATCACCGCGATGAGGTCGCCGTTACCGGCGTACCGGCGGCGGAAGTCGCGATCTGTAGCGAACAGGACCGCGAGCGCCGTCGAGTCCTGACCGGCGCCGAACGAGAGGACGGTGAGCTTCGGGCCGCTCACGGCGCCTCGCGGACGAGGTTGCCGTTTACCGGCCGGTCCTGGAAGAACAGGCTCTCCGGGACGACCCGCTTCCCCGCCGGCGAGATTGCGCGCATCCGATGGCGTTTGGGTGCGCGCTGCTTCAGTCGGGCGGAGTGAATCGGCCGCACTCGCGTGCGGATCTCGCTCCAGAATTCGTCGGCGGCGTTCGGCATCGTGACCTCCTCGGGCGAAGTGCGACGCCACAAGGCCCTCGCGTGAGCGCGGGGCCTCCAAGACGATCGTCACCAGTCGTGCGCAAGCCCAAGACGGGGCTGGTTCACGTCCGTGAGCCAGCGCAGGAGTCGCGGCAGGTTCTGGTCGGGCCCGAACACGAGATACGTGCCGTCCGCCGAATCGACGCCGATCTCGGCCGCATAGCGAAGGCGTGAGAGCGTGTTCACGCGGCCCATGTGGACCCACTTGCCGCGTTTCTTCGCTTCACCGACGATCGAGCGCGCGGCGGGACCGATCTTCCACGCCGTGTCGCCGCCGACGAATAGCACGTCGAACGCGTCCCAAGGTATGTCGAGGTCCTCGAGGCCGTTCTGCGCGACGAGCGCAGCGCGGAAACCGAACTCGCGGATACGCGGGAGGAACGGCGTGGACCGCGCGAGCGTGGCGCGCGCATCGCCGACGACGTCGGGCGCGACCGCGAACGAGCATGCGCCTCGGTCGAGCGAATCGAGCCACGTCAGCCACTCGTTGTCGCCTGGATAGCCCTTTCCGAAGCAGCCGTTATCGGCGACGAACTGCACGCCGGCCGGCAGCCGGTTCCCTTGCGATGGCGTTGTGATGCACGCGAGGTCGCTGCGGTGTTCCATCGCGTGTCGGATGGCACTGGTGCAGGGCGTGGCGTGGTACCGAAGCACTTACGCCGCAGTCGTGGCGCGCACCGGCGGCATTTGGGGCAGCAGCCGGCGCAGGTACGCGTACATCGCGCGATCGCGTTCTTTTAGCTTTGCTCGCGTGGCTTGCGGCCACGGGTGCGTTGGGTCGTTCCCGTGGTCGTGGTACGCGCGCGCTTGCTCGGCGAAGTACTCCTCCGGATTCATGGCCGCGTACGGCGTCACGAAGTGGCACTCCGGTGCGTCGTACAATGCTCGGATCTCAGGAGACGAGCTGAGATATTCTCCATTCGTTCCGCGAGCGAGGTCGTAGGCGTGAACGATCTCGTGCGCGATCGTCATTCGGGACACGACGCGCAGATACAACGTCGCTTCTTCGCGCACGAAGATGCCGTCCGGCGGGACCTCGCGGTCGTCGCCGTCGTATCCGATCGCGCGCAGAGTCGGGGAGGCGTTGCGGTACGTCTGCCCGGGCGTGAGCACGACGACCCGGGTGTTTCCGTATGCCAGCCATGCGCGGAAGGCGGCGCCGTAGCCGTCGATCACCTCGTCGATGAGCGAGCGATTTGCGACGTTCGCACAGTTGATCGTGAGCATCGCGATAGCCCTCTCTATGGGTACCGAAGATGGTCCAACGACGCCGCGCGAGCGAAGGCGGGCCGCGCGCGCCGGCGCGCGGCGCCGGCGCGCGCCGCGCGGACCCGGTGAAGCCGTGCGGCCCGGAAATACGGAAGGGCCCCGGCCATGAAGGCTGGGACCCCTTCCGCTCCCCGCTCCCGTGGGGAAGGCTTTACTCGAGGACCTCTTTGACGCGCGCAAGCAGCGTCTGCGTGTCCACGTTGAGCAGCGGCTCGTTGACGTCGGGTTTCTTCACGTAGCTCGCCTTTCTCGTGCTGTACATCGCTCCGTACGGAAGCGTCGCGACCTCGTGCCAGCGCTCACCGTTCCAGCGCTCGGCCTTCGCCCAGCTCTGAAAGTCGTACGAGTCCACGTACACGGTTGTGCGGATACGGTGCTTTCCGATTGCGTAGATGCGCTGGAGTTGAACTCCCTGACGTTGCGTGGACACGATGGACGAGAGCGGTTTGAGCGGGGCGAGGTGCTTGGTCATCGTGCGCTCTCCTGCGGAAGCGAGTACGTGACGCGACCGCCCGCTCCAAAGTTGAGCGTGACGGTCGTGACGATTCGGTCGACGAGAGAGCGCAATGCACTGAGCACTTCGCGCTCGTTTTCGTTGGCGCACACGATGTGGCCGATCTGTGTCTGGTAGGGCTCCCCGTCTCCGTCGCGCACGACGACCACTTCGAAGAGGTGCTCCACGCGAAATGAGGTCAAGTCGCGTTGGTCGTGGACCGACACCTCGACGTCGGGATCCTCGGCGTCGAAGAGTGCGACGAACGAGAGGTTCGAATCCGGATCATGATAGACGGTCCCTCGGAGCTCGCTGTCGGCGAACTTGACGCCGCGCTCGAACGCGGCTGCGCTTGCGCGGTCCCCGAAAACGTGGATCATGATGTCCGTCGGCATCCCCTGGGTGTCCTCGGGAACGGCCGAGGCCACGTCCGCAGTCGTTCCGACCGGTACGGCGCCCGGCGGCGGCGCGTCGCGCGTGAAGAGCAGCCCGTCGCCGTCCAGTCCGCCCCAGGTGTAGTACAGTGGCGGTACGAGCGCGCGCAGTGCGGCGACGAGGTTCGCGTCGTACATCGCTAGGCGACCTCCGCACATTCGACGTTGTAAACCAGCTCTTTGGTCGCATCGTCAAAGCCCGACGGCTTGCGGCCTTCAAGCACGCGCACCGACGCGCGGCAGCACCCGCCGTACGTCGCCGCGAGGCGTTTGACGGTGCCCACGACTTCCGCTGTGGTACTCGCCTCGAACGTCGAGTGCGAGCCGTTGGTCTTGCCGTCGCCGGTGAGGCCGAACGTCATCTTCGTCATCAGAACGTCGGGGTTGTGCTTCGAGCGATACGTGGGGTAGAGCGTGGCCGAGAACTTGCGGGACTTGAGAGGCAAGTCGGAGTCCTTCAGAGAGCGAAGGTGAAAGCCAAGTTGCCGGGGTGCGCGACGCGCGAAAGCTCGCCGTCGATGCGACGGAGCCAGGCTCGCGGAACAGGCCCACGTTTGCGCGCGCCGCTACGAAAGCCGACGAATAGTGGTGGTCGGTGACGAACGCGCGTGCCGCGGCGGTCGCGATCGGTTGCACGTCGTACGCGCTCGGCTCGATCCGTTCGGTCGGCGGGACGAAGACCTGTCGACGCCGGTTTCGGCGTTTGTCGAGGAGCGGCAGCTGTTCGATCATGCTGCGCCAAGTCGGCCGCGCCCGCCGAGCACGTATTCGCGATGCAGGTCGCCGGCGATCGCGAAGCGGTCCATCTCCGCGGCGACGGCAAGTGTTGTGAGGGACCCGCTGCACGGGTCATAAACTACGTCCCCCGCATCCGTCGCTAGGCCGATGCAGAACCGTGCGAGCGCACGCGGGAACCGTGCCGGGTGGATCGGGAGCCCGTTGTCGCGGCAGTACTGCGAATAGCCGTCGTTCGAGACGGTGTTGCTGGCGGTGATGACGTTGTGCGGAATCGAGTCGCCGACGTCGTGCTGGAACGACCCTTCGCTCATCTCGTAGCCCGAGGGGCGTCGGCCGATATTCGTGCCGCCGCGCCGCAGCGTGCGCCGCATCGAGTCGCTGTACGGGCGCAGGACGTTTGCGTTATTGCCCTTCGCATCGTGTGCGTTGCCGGCGCTGAGCCAGTAGATCTGTTCGACGGCAGGCGTGACGCGCACGCGCCGCACGGTGACCCACTCCGCGGGGGCGGGGAGCTTCGCCGGATTATGCCAGTAAAGGCGTTGGAGAAGGCTGTAGCCGAGCTCGTTGACGAGCCGCAGCAGGACGCTTTCCTGGTAGAGCGATTGCGCAGGCTGGCCGGGAATCCACGTGTCACCGAGATTCAGCATCACGGAGCCTGAGCGGGTGAGCAGCGGTCGCCATGCCGCGGCGCGTGCGACGAGCCAGTCCTCATAGTCGCGACCGCGCTTGCCGCCGTAGTCCTTCGCGGTCGCGAGGTCGTACGGCGGTGACACCAGCACGAGGTCGATCGAGCGCGGTTCGAGGAGGCCTTCGACGGCCCCGGCTTCGCCCCACAGCGCCATGCCGCGTTCCGTCTCGAAGACGGTGACGACGACGCCCGGCGCGGCCGGCGTGAGGCCGTTCTTGGCCTTGGGCGTGAGCCTCCACCGACCGTCCGTGTCGCACTCGGTGAGGCCGCGCAGGCGAGTCTTCTGCTGCGCCCAGCGAACGGTACGGTCCCACGCGTTGACGCGCTTCTTCTGGCCGACGACCACCATGCGACGGCGCTTGTCCGGGTCGATGCCGACGCGTTCGGCGAGAGCGTCCGCGACGTCGCGGCAGCGGGTGGGGCCAGCATGCTCGAGGATCGCCATGAGCGGAAGCGCGAGCTGATCTTGCGAGGGCGTCACGCTGCTTCGCCCAGCGGCGCCGCCGTATGGTCCAACGGCGCCGGGCCATCGTAAGGCTCGATCGGGCTTACGAAGTCTTCGTCGAATTCGACGCTCAGGTACGTGCCGTTCACGCGGATCTCGAACGACGTCGGCACGCCGGCGAGCACGGCTGGGCACGCGAGCGCGTCGTCCCAATGGCACGTGCAGATGGGCACTTCGAACGGCGTGAGCTTCAGCGTCGCGCCGCGCACGAGCGTGGTGCTGCTCTTGTGTCCGCGAGCTTCCAGCGCGGCTTTGAGGATGCCGCGCTTGTGTGAGAGGATGCCCTGTAGATAGTTGATCGTGTCCGAGAGGAAGCGGACCTCGATCGCGGTGTCGGCGAGCGCGGCTGCCTGGTGCTGCTCCTCGTCGAAGTGCTCGGTGCTGCTCATCGCGCGGGTTCCGAACGTCCGCCGCTCAGAAGCACGAAGCGTTGCGTCTCACCGAGAATCGGCGCCGACGCCAAACCTTGTCCGCCGCCGGGAATGAGGTAGATCGCGCTCGCGCGCGGCGCGGGACGACGCAGGACGCAGGCGACCACGATGAGGCCGATGACGGCAGCGGCGAAGGCGATGGCGCGCAGGTCGTACAGCGTCGCACCTGACGTAGCGACGCCGGCGATCGCAGCCGGTAGAATAGCCGTCATGCCGCGATCGCGGTCGTTGGTCGTGACGATCATGACTGCCACGAACGTCGCGACGACCAGAATGAGGGAGACGTACTGCACCGTTGGACCTCCGGGAACTGAGGTGAACGGAACCAACCTGCGTCGGGGATGACGCGGCCGGACGCGCGCCGGCGCGTGCGCCGGCGTCTCTACGCGGGCCGGGCGCGGCGCCCAGACGCTCGAGAAGCCTGAACGAGCTACTGGGTCACGGGAGGGGCACCGCGCACCTGCGTCAACTTGGGGGCGCAGAATGGTAGCGCGTGCACGATCCGAGACCGGCCGCGATCCGCGGAGAAATGCGGCGGTAGTGGTCCGCGCAGATTGGTTCGCCGCAGCCTAGGCAGTTTGAGCGTTGCGCTCGGCCGCATCGAGTTCGCCAGCGACCACCGTCTCGCACGAAGATGCCGCACCGTGCTGGCGAAGGCTTCGCGCGGACACGCGGCTTATCCGAGCCACGTACGTCAGGCGCGGTGTTCGACTGCGTTTAGGAGGTGGACGTCCGACAGCTCGCGCGGCTTTCCCGTGGCGAGGTCTCGAACGAGCGCGAGGTGCCCGAGGCGTGCCATGAAGCGCGATTCGCGGCCGCGTGCAGCGCTGATCTCTCGCGGTTTCCACGCCAGCACGAGCACTTTACCGTACGCTGTGTGCAGCACTTCACCGGCCGCGACGGTGCCCACTGGAATCGACCGACCGGCGTGGACTTCGTAACGGAACCGGTTGCCCGGGCCGTACTGTCTGAACAACGCGAACCTCCTGAGAGCGTGCGATGATCGTCCGACGTTACCGCGTGGGTCCGGACCTAGTTAGTGCGAATTTCCCCGCAAAATCAAACGGCCTCAACAGCCGGCGCGATCTACTCCTTCAGCGATAGGACCCGCTCGTGTGCGCGATCGAGATCGCGAAGAATCTCGTAGTCTTGCTCCAGTGACCGAAGCCGCTCGATCGCATCGCACACCTCTTCGTCGGGGTACAATACGTTGAAGACCTCGGCCGCGCGTTTGCGAACAGCCCACGTTTCCGACGTGGTCATCGTCAGTAACGATGGCAACACTTCCGCGCCGAGCCCCGTAAGCAGCTTAATGGTTTTGCGCGCCTTCTCATCGTTTGGATGCTCGGCGATCGACGCGAGAAGGGAGGGCGCCGTAGCTCGCAAGTCCCGGATCTCAGGGTCGCGGTCACGCCTCGCGCGATCGGCCTTCGCCAAATCTTCGTCCGACGGCCACGGACGCCGGCTCGGCCCACCCGGCAACAGCCGATGGAACGCTTTTGCAAGGGGGCGATATCGCGTCGTAAGAAGCTCGACAAGATAATCCTCAAGGGCCTTCGTATCGTCGGTCGCGAGTCGCGCGAACATTTCGGCCTTCCGTGAAGGGTAGTCGGCCTCGCGTTTCCGCCGTAGCGCATCTAGCGTTCGGTAGAGCGAGACGTGCAGTCGCTTCTCAAGTCCACGCAGCGCGCTATCGAGATCGCTTGCATACCGGACACTTTCGAACTTATCGGCAGTCAAGAATCCGAGAAGGCGCTCGAGGTCCGGGGTCTCTGGCTGGGTCATCGATCGATTGAACGCTGCTAACGCCTCTTCACGGGTTCCGTATCGCAACGGATCGACTTGGCGCAACACGTCGGCTAACTCTCGTTGGACGGTCTCCGAATCGGCAGGTGGCGGCGGCGGCGGCTGCAGCTTATTGATCTGCTCCTGGCTCAAACGGTATGACCGGATCCGCTCGCGCTCGGTGCGTGTGAGGACGAACCGGGCGATAAAAAACACAACGAGTGCGACGAAAAGGCCCCACCAGAAGCTATGCGTTGCGAACCCGGCGATCGCACCAAGGATAAGCCCGATCCAGGTTGCCGTACCGGAAATCTCCTGTGGATGCGGATCAAGCTTTCCCGCCTTGCGCGCCACATTGTCGTAGACGAGTCCGCAGACCGGGCACTTCGCGAACGGCTCGTCGCCGATGAGAACGACATCTCCCGCGACAATGTGCGACCAGATCGGCTTCGGACTAATAGCGAAGCAGTTGGGGCACATGTAATGCGACTTCACTAACTCGGCGTCTCCGTCTCTCGTAGCGACAACCGGCCCGCCCACGGCAGCGGCCCGAAGGTAGCTTCATTGAGCATGGTTTGACTCGGCAACGTTCAATGTGAGATGAGACGGGTCCTAGAAGGGCGGTTTATCCGGGCAGCTTGCGCGCGGGGCCGCGAGCCGGCGGGTTCAGCCGACGAAGTTGATCGGTGAACACCGACTCGGTGCAGAGGGCGTCGCGGCGTGCATGATTCGCGCCGTGCTGGGCGATCACGCGGCGCATGCGCTCCACGATCAGCGCAAGCTCGTCGCCGGTAGGCTCCGCGTCGAAGACGGCGCCGCGAATCGAGTACCCGCAGAAGCAGCGGGCACGTTCGGCGTACCCGTGCTTGCCGAAGATCTGCGAGTGCTTGAAGTCGATCGTAACGAAGTCGGGCTGGTCGTGCCGGCACGGTCCGCGCTTCGGTTTCGCGCTCGGCATCGGCTACGCGGCCTTCGGCGTTCTGATGCGCTTTGGCTTTGGCGGAACGGGGCGCGCCGAGCTCGACGTGCGCGTGAGGTCGAAGTAGCGCGCGTGCTCTGCGATCTCGCAGTCCTTGAAAAGTCGCCACAGGAGGTCGATCGCGAGCGTCGCGACCATCTTGTTCACCATCAGGTCCTGCTTGGTCAAAGCCTCGATCGCGCTACACGACGGCGTGGTGTCGTCGCCGACGTCGCTCATCAGCTGCGGGTGTAGCTCAGTTGCGCACGGCAGCGAGTGCGCCAGAAGCCGCTTCTTGCCGCGTGGTGTGCCCAACACGACCTGGCCGGTCGTCGCGTCGTTGCCGCAGTCGAGCCAGATCTTCCAGGGCGCGAGGCGATCCTCGAACGCGAAGCGGTGGAGCTGCGCGCGCGCCTTACCCGTGTCGACGCACGAAATGACCAGATCCCACCCGCGGCGCGCGTACCTGCCCGCGAACCGCTCGGGCACGGCCTTCCACGCGAACGCGCAGGCCATGTTCACCCGTTGCGCGAGCACCTCGGCCTTGAAGCGGCCGACGTCGCTGGCGTGGTACCGCTGCCGCACGATGTTCGCCTCGGAAACCGTATCCGGGTCGAACAGCGCCACGTCGAGTCCGCCGTAGCCCAGCGCGACGAGTGCGTGGTGGAGGTTTACGAGCGACGAGGCGATCTCGCTACCCGTGCCGCCGACGCCGACGACGGCGACCGAGAGCGGTTGGCCGGTTAGATAGCCCTGCGTCAGTCGCCACATATCACGCTCTTGATCGTCGTGCCGCGGGCCGACTTCAGCCAGGCCGGGTCGAAGCGTCCGAGCTTGACCGCATCAGCGAGCAATTCGGCGTAGGTGCCCCGGTGCGCCCACCGCTTTCCGGTGGTCAGGTGCGTAAACGACGATCGGAAGAAGCTGCGCGTCCACTGTGCGGTCGCGCTCGGGTCGATTCGGGCCGGAATCTTCATCGAGCCCAGGCAGATGACTCCGCTTTCGTATGTGTTCCAGTACGGCGCGTCGCAGAGCGGCGTTGTGAGGTCGGGGCGCGCGTCTTGCTGCAGCGCGAAGACCCGCAGGCTCCGCTTGGTGGCGATGAACACGAGCGGCGGTTGCGGGATGACCTTGCCGTCGAACGCGCTGACCGCGCGATCGCGATCGGCGTCGAAGTACATCGTTTGGTTGGCGGCCGGTTCGTACCACGCCACGGCGTCACGCGCGTGCGCGATGACGTTCGGCGGGACGTACGAGAGCGGTGCGTTGTCGAGCAGCTCCAGGAGCTCGTTAACGAGCGAGCCCGACGCGAAGCGCCCATCGGCGAGCCGCAGCGCCCCCGCGGCGTCGGAGCGCACGTCGTACCGCATTGCCAGGCTGTTCGTGTCGCCGGCGCGGTAGAGCAGGATCGCCAAGTCCAGCGTGTAGACGGTCGGGGCGTCTTCGGAGAGCGAGGCGTTCACGCGTCGTGTCCTTTGTGCTCGTAGCAGGTTTGCTCGTAGGTGGTGAGAGTGTCGATGATCGCGATCACCGCGTCGGTCGCGGCCGAAACGGCGTCGAGGGTGCGTTTCAGTCGCTTGCACGACCGCGCGCTCGAGTCAAGAAGCACGCACAGGTTGGGGGAGAACCCGTTGTCCTGCGATGCGTACTGCCACGAGTCGTTGAGGATCTCGGTGACGAGGCCGTTGCCGTTCGTCTCGATGATGAGGCCGGGCGTCGGCGAGATGGAGCCGAAGCCGCGCAGCACGGCCGCTTCGTTGTCGGTCTGCGCGGCGCGGAGCTGCCGGTTGATCTTCTCCAGCTTCGCGATCTCGGTCAGGAGCGCGGTCGTTGCGGTGCGCAGTGGCTTCGGTGCGCCGGCGAGGCGAGCGATGATGCGCTCGTGCGAGAGCAGGTTGCGCGTGCGCGTCGCGCGCGCGTGATGGGCGCCCAGCTCTCGCTTCACGTAGCCGGGCGTGCGGATCTCGTTCTCGCGAACGTAGCGCCGCAGCTCGAGCCCGGTCGGTTCGTGGCCGATCTCGGCTGCGATCTCGCCGCGCTTCTCTTCCCACCATTCGGAGGGCTCGCAGCTGAATAGCAGCCACTCCGCAATGTCCTGAGACCAGCCCGGCGTGACCGCTTCGAAGGTGAAGTGCGTCGCGCGGCGCAACCGCTCGAACAGCGCGCCGCAGGCTTCGCGGTCGACCGCGCGCAGCGCCGCTTCGTACTCGACGGCGTCGACGTTCGTCCAGCCGTCATCGACCTGGACGATCGCGCATATCGGGTTCTGCTTGAGCACCGCCTGCTTGACGTCGAGGTCGTCGAGCTCGTCGAACCGGAGCCGGTCGAGCGGAGTGAGGTGCAGTCCGAACGGCACGCCGTCGTACTGCTGCGCGAGCGCTTTGAGCGCGCGCTCGATGACTGCCGCGACCGTGTCGTCCTCGCGAACGTCAACCGCGGGCAGGATGCCGTGCTCGAAGAGCGCGGTGTAGGTCCGCTCGCGAGCCTCGCCTAGCGGCGTCCCGACGAGGAGCGTTGCCGGGATGCCGCTGAGGTCGAGCTTGTGGTGGGCGCCCAGAAACGCGCTACCGCTCGCGAGCGTCGGTGCTACGGGAGCAGCGGGACGAACGACGTCGGAAGCTGATCGGTGCGGTCGAGTCGGACGCGCACCAGCGCGCCGGCGACTTGAATCGCGCTTTGTGCTTCCTTGGCGTCGAGTGTCGCGGCGCGCTCGCGCGCTGCCTGCTCTCGCAGCCATTCCGCGCTAGCCTTTCTTGCCGAGGCGCGTTTGCGCGGTGTAGATTTGCTCGCCATTTTCGAGCACCGGCCCTTCCACCACGGCGGTTGCGAGCTCGGGATGCACGATAGCGTGCATGCGCACGACCTCCTCGACGCTCGCTTCCGGGTTGAGGTCCGCGAGGTCGTGCGTCTTGCCGTGCTCGTCTTCGTAGCGCAGGACGCGCTTCGTTTCGGTGATTGTCACTTCGTGGAACCCCCGAACAGCGCGGTTTGCTCAAGTTGTTTGAGGCTGATCGTGACGTCTTGGGGGCCGTCGCCGACGACGACGGTCTTCGTCTCGGTCTCGTAGCCGAGTTTCGCGACGGTGATGACGTAGCGGCCCTTCGCGACCGTAGCCTTCACCCCGTGTTTCACGGTCTGCGCAACGTCGGCGCCGTCCACGACGCGCAGCGTCGCATCGTTCGGCTCGATGCGCACGGTGAGCGACGGCGTCTTCTTCTTGGCACCGGCGCCGGCGTTGACGGACGTCGTGCTTCGCGTCTTCGCGGCTTCGGCAGCCTTCTTGGAGCGGTCGGCGGTGTCGCGCGCAATCTGCTCGGCGGTCTTGAGGGCGATGTTGCGCGCCGGCACGTAGTGCGCGAGTGCGTCGACGAGAGTTGCGTCGATCTCGGTCGGCGTGCCCTTGACCTGCAGCGGCAGGGCCGGGTCGCCTTCCTTGTCGGTCTTCGGCGGCTGGATCGTCACCAGCAGGTCGCCGCTGTCGAGCTTCGCGATCGCGAGCAGCAGCGTACTCTTGGCCGGGATCGTTTCGGCGAGGCCGCGGATGATGCCGGTCACGGGCGCGGGCTGGACTTCGTAGTTGATCGGCTCGATGGGCGGCGCTTCGGGTGCGTCAGCGGGGCCTTGCGTGTCGCCGGCCGCGTCGCCGTCGTCCGCGCCCTTTTCGGTGTCGTCCTCGTCGCGTTCTTCGATGTCGTCAGGGGCCGTCTCGTCGGTCTCGGGTTGAACGAGCGTTTCCATCGTGCTCCTTTGAGCTGGCGTGGGAGTGGGGGAGCGCGCGAAAGTCAGCCGGCGGCGTGCCAGCCGACCTTGCAGACAGCGGGATCGGCCATGCAGGTCTCCGCGGCCGGGTCGATGATGAAGCCCGCGTCGCGCAGGCGTGCGAGGTCGCGGCGGAAGGTACGCAGTGACACGCCCCAACGCTGCTGACAGTCGGACAGCCGTAGGATCGGTTTCCGTGTGAGGTACTCGATCATCCAGAGCAGGCGGACCAGTGTGCAATTGACGTCGCGCTGCGCATCGGGCTGCGTCAACACGCCGGGGCGGGCGACAGATGAACGAAGCGACGACGTTTCGCTGAAGAAAGCCATGACAGGGAACCCTCACGGGGATCTCGGGTGCGAAAGTACGCCCTAGAATGCAGCGGCTGCCGCCGACCGGCGGCGCTGCCGGCGCTGTAGCGCCGGCACCTCGTGCGCGGCCGTCGGCGACATGCTGCTGCCCGAAGAAGCGCCGAAGGGGACCCTGCCTATGCGGCAGGATCCCACATGATGAGGAACCCGACGATGCTCAAAGAACCGGGGCTGTAACTCTCTTCCGAACTAACTGACAGTTCGCGAACAAATACCCGCAACGGCAAACGCGCGGGGCGTTCGGCCGCGCTGCGCCTGACTCGCATAATGACAACGCCGAGCCGATGCACGCGACGCGCGCTCCGTCGCTCAGCGTTATTATTCTTCACGGAAAAGGCGGACGGCTAAGGATGCTGCGACCGTTTAGCGGCGTCCAATTTCTCCGAGAGGTTCTTTGCCTGTGCGAAGGATACTTGGGAGCCATATTGCTCAAGCAACATCATTGCCTCGGTAACGTACCGCAACGCGTCCCGGCGTCTCCGCTGGACGTGCGCGATCGCCGCCAGATAGTGCGCGGCAGTACCGCGCAACCGCCCGTTCCCTAACGCGGACGCGTCCGCACGAACGTCGTGCGCCAGGGCGTACGCATCATTAAGCTCGCGGCGGACCATTGCAACTTTGATCCGACTGCACCGCGCAAATAGCGCCGTCGCACTGCGGGGAGGTACGAGCCGCTCCGCGAAATTGGCGGCCGCCAGAACCCGCTCCGGATTGCGCTCGCATTGTGCCGCGATCCGCGCAGCGTCCGCGAGCACCGACGGCATCATCCGGCGGTCGCAAAGGTCGACTGGCCCTACGATGTGCTCAAAGACCCGATCTCCGCCGTTCAACACCGTGAAGTCGTTACCAATGCGTTCTGCGCGAGCGCCCAACATTGTACGGACGTACGACCGCCGCAGAGCAAGCTGTTCAATCGCGAGGAAGCGGTCGCGGGCGGCGCCGGAGTCGTGCAACCCGTAGAATTTCGCGTCGGCGTACATCAGTGCAAACCGTTCCTTCGCGCGCGACGGGTCCAGAAACGGTAAGAGCTCTTGCGCGCGTTGTAGCGCTTCCCGACAACGTACCTTATCGCCAACATCGCAGCGTTGCGACGCATATGCCGCATACGCGCGAACTAACAATGCGCGCTGCGGCTCGCCGCCTTTACCTGCGGAGTCGGCTCGCGCGACGGCGAGTGGTGCCGGCGTCCCCAAGCCCCCGCCTGCGCCCGTTACGCGACGCAGCGACCAAGCGACGAAATCGACAGACTCCGCGGCGACAGCGTACGCAGCCTCGTCCATCTCAAAATGAAGTTCGCAAAGCATTCGATTGAGGTGGGCGAGCTTTGCTGACGCTTCATCATAGCGGCCGGCATCGAGATCGACTTCCGCAGCCAGACAAAGAGCCTCGAGCCGCCGATCCGAACGCTGGGAGCCCGCTGCAATAGAGTCGCATACGGTCGCGGCTAGCACGCTTCGACCCAGCTCGTGCAACTCGACGGCTTCCGAAAGGCGCAGCACATCAATGTCGCGCACTGCAATGGGTACGCTTAGAGCTTGCCGGCCGAATACGGCCGCGAACGCAATGTGCGCTGCGCGTCGTTCCCTCCGTAATTGGCGGCCTGAAAGGCCCAGCTCCGCAGCGACAACTGAAACGGGCTGTTTGTCGAGGTCGCAGCGCAAGAGCGCGGCATGCACCCGCGCGCGGTCGTAGCACGAGCGCCCGGCCGTCGACGTGTCCCGACATGCTACTAATGCCGCTAGAACGAGGCCGCGAATATGTTGCAAGGCAGCTGCGTGGGGGGCGGCACGACGTGCTCGCATCGGCGGGAAGAACTCGGTCACGAGCGGGTTCCGGCGCAGTTCAGCCGGATCGTCGAGGTTGCGCAGCAGGTGCCGCGTAGCACAGTACGACGATCGCGTCGGATCAGCGCGCGGCATCAGATACGTCTCGAACGCTGGGTACCCGTCCTCAGCATTTGTTCGACCTCGCAAAGCGGTTCGAACGGGCTCGCCTACACCCGGACGGCGCAACAGTACCGGACGGTTGGCACAGAATGCAATACTGAACATGCCCCTGCGTAAATAGTTACGGACCTTCGCCGACCCCTCGATGACTCTCACTCAACGCCTGGTACTCGCATTGGTTCAAATGTCGGGGGCTCTGGCTTGCCGAAAGTTAATACGAAGGGGCTAACGCCGAGCGCGTTCGCAATGCGTAAACCGGTGTCGAGCGCGGGATTGCGGGTACGCCCCGCCTCGAGCGCGCGGATATTGCCCTCGCTAACGAACGCCACGCGCGCCAATTCGGCCACGGTATACCCGCACCCTAACCGCAGGCGCGTTAGCCGCTCGCCGAACGTCTCCAGCATTTGACGCGGCCCGTCACTGCGTATGGCTCCCGTACGCACTGAATGGAGTCGATCCGCTGACCCATTCGTACCTAGCGCAGCGGCCGCGTTGGCGGACGTCCTCAGCGGAGTTCGCGACCGCGTGGAAGCAGAATGCGCAACATGCCGCTTATCTTACCGGCTGCCGACCGTCGTCATGGCGCCTTCTCGGGTTCGTGCTCGCAATCGAGGCTTTTGGAGATCGCGACGATCGTCTTCGTATCCACGTCGATGATGGCTTCGAGCAATGCGTGACGATGTTGAGCTGATGGCTCCGCCCACAGCGTCTGCTCAGCGCGGACCTTGCGTTCGACGGCTGCCCGCAACCGATAGATCGCTCTGATCTTACCCGGTGCGGGATCGTGCTCCATTCGCAAGACTACCGGCCTTGGAGAAATGCCGCCTGCGCCAATCCGTACGCTGATCGTCGTATAGCGGCCCAGCCCGGCGCACGCGAAGATGAAGGTCATGGTGTGGAACAACGACCATCACGATCGCGCGCCCGACCGCGGGATTGCACGTGACGCCGACGAAGCCGCTCAGCGGCGGTCCGCGTCGCACACCCGGGCGCGGGCCGCCTCCACGAGCGGCAGCCGATGAAGGAGAAGGGGCTGCCGTGCTGCGGGCACCCGCGCGATCGCCACGAGCCCGACGGCTGCCGCACATGGTTCCCGGGCACCGCGATGTCGGCCCCGCGGCGCTGCGGCTGCACCACGCCGACGCCGCCAGATCAAGTCGATCCGCCGGCAGCGCGCGAGCGGCCCGGGTCCGTCTCGACGATGTACGCGGACTTGCACGCCCCCGGGCGGCGGCGCCGGCGTCGCGACGAGTAGCGCAATCTGTTCCACTACGACGAGAGCGACTTCACGCGCTTTCCGGACGTGCCCGAGAACCGCGCGGCAGCGTCGACGTCGCGCGATCGCCGGGACTATGCCCGACGTGTCATCGCCGCGCGAGATCCCGTTCGTCTCGAGCGCAAGCGAATGCGCGCGATGTGGGACGCCTGGTTCACGGCCCGGCGCGTCGGTCGCGACGTCGACATGCCGCCCTTCGTGACCCACGCGCGTGCATCGCCGCCGGAACAGCCGAACGCAATCAACGACGTCGACGTCGACGTCGCGCCGGCCGCCGCGCTGGTTGCCCCGTCACCGGCGCCGCGCCGGCGTTCGCATTCGCCGTTGTACACGTACGCTCAAATCGTCGCGGTGCTAGGGCCTGCCCTGTCCGAGAACCGGCAGAAGGATGGGTGGCGCTGGACATGCGGCTGCACCGCGTTCATCCGGGAGCCTTCGATCGACGCGTATCTGTGGATGCGATGCGACGCTCACGCCGGCGTTGCTTGATCGTCACCGCGACGACTCGTCCGCCGGCGGCCGCGGCTGCTCGACATAACCATGCACCGGGTAGCCGCGCACGTCGTAGCGCGCCAAGATCCACGGCCGCAAGTTCGCCCGGTCTTCGCGCGGCAGCAGCGCGATCGCGGCCTTCACGTCATCCAACGTCAACTCAACAGGCAGCATATGTTCGAGCACGTGCTCGACGTCGCGGTTACTTCCTCCCGGGCCGCGATCGCGCGGAGATCCTCGGCCGCTCGGCGACGAGTTCGTCGGCCGTGAAGCGGCAATCGGTAACGCGAAACCGATACGCGAACGCGTCGTCAAAGCGGACGCGAATCGTGTCCGGCGGCTCAAGGCCGGTTTCGTCGACCGTTCCGATCGCGCACTGAAACGGGGTCGCGCCCGTATGCACCGAACCCTCGGGCGGCACGACGACACGAACCCGATCCTTCGCCCGAAATCTCAGCGGTTGACCGCAGCGTCAGCCCGCTGCTGCAGCGTCAGGTCGCCGGCGACGACGTCGCGCGAACGCCGCGGCGTCCGCGCCGGCGAACCACGACGGTGGACCGACGCCGCGGCGCGCGCACGCGGCCACCAGCTGATGCTCGCTGCTCGTGCCGACTTTCCGATGCAGCGCCTGCACCTGCGTCCGGACCGTGTTGTAGGAACGCCCGGTGAGCGAAGCGATCTCGTTCTTTGACCACCCCTCGAGCACGTGGCGCAATACGTCGCGTTCCGCCGGCGTCAGCGTCGAGAGCACCGGATCCACGGTCACGCGCGACCACCCACTGACGCGACGACCCATGAACGCCCGCGGAAAGTGTTCGCGGATCATCGCGATAGCACGATCGAGGTGCGCGCCGCCGGCGCCGCGGCCGCGCGTCGCATCGAGTTCCAGCAGCGCCAACGTCTCGCGCCAGAGGTATCGACACGATGCGAACGCGTCGACAGCTGCCGCGAACGCGACGCCGGCGCCTGCGAAGTCGCCGCGCCCGCGCAACATGAGTCCGCGTACGTGCGCAAGCCACCCCACGAGCCGCGGATCGGGCGCGTGCAGAACCTGTGTGTTATCGACGGGTACCGCGATCGCGTTGAATCGAGCGAGAGCCGCTTCCGCAGCGTCCTGCTCACCGACGTACGCGTAGACCTCGGCAAGATGCAGGAACGCGATGCGCTCGTCCTCGGTCGTCGTATTCCACGCAACCGTCGACGCGAGCTCGGCCGCACTATCCGCGAACGTACGCGCAGCAGCGGGCTCCCCGCAAACCACCGCGATCGCGGCGCGGCCGGCGCGCGCGCAGACCTGCCACGCCGGCGTCGGCGCGGTCTGCTCAGCTGTCTGCATCATCCGGAACGCATCGACGTCGTTCCCGTCGAGCGCGAACAGCCACGCGTCATGATAGTGCAGACGCACACGAGTCGGCGACGCGATGGCAGGCCCGAACGTCGCACCGGGCAGAGTACGGCCGCGCGCAGCACGATGCGACCCCGGGACGCCGGCGGACCGCGCCGTCTGCTCGAGCGACGCGATCTGCACGAGGATATTCGAGGCGAGCGCGACGTCGCGCTCTCGGCACCGGCCGTACGCCCGGAACGCTACGCGGAACAGCTGCAACGCGTCGACGAAGCGGGCTGGGTCGTCTCTTCGAGCTGCGATGAATGCCCGTAGCTGCGTCGCGCGGACCGCGAGGACGTCGCGACCGTTTCGCTCGGCCTCGAGCGAGAACCGCTCGGCATCATCAAGGGCGTCAGCGCTCCAGGACGCGATCGCGCGATAGTGCGAGATCTCCGCCACCACGGCAGAATGCACGCGATCGCGAACGGCGGCCGCGGCGACCTCCGCGAGCATCGCGATCCCGCGAGCGTTGTCAAGTCGCGCGACGGCAGCACCGAGGAGCATCGCCGCGGTGGCCCTTTCGTCGACGTTCACGATCGCCGCGACGTCGTCCGCCGGCAGCTCGTCGACGACGTCGTCCGGCCGCTGCAGTCGCAGCAGCGCGCGCGCGCGCAACAGTCGCGCTTCGATCGGCGCCCCAGCGCCGAGCCGACGATCACCAAGCAGCGAGCAAACCGCGACTAAATCGCCGCGGAAATACGCTTCGCGCGCGGCGGCAATCGGATTGGGGAGGACGGCGGACGCCCGCCGATCGCGCATCGTCGAAGTCTGCACCCTAACGACACCGTTCCCGCAGCTAGTGCTGCGCGTCCTCCCAAACGCGATTTAGACCGGGCCGCCCGGCAGCACCGAATCGACCGACGGCGACGCTGGCCCACCGCCCGAAACGCCTGCCGGCGCGGCCGGACTTCCGCCGGTGACGCTCGCGGGTTGCGGACCGAGTGGACCGCCGGGCAACACGCTGTACGACGACACGGCAAGGCCGAGCGCTATAAGAATCGCGGAAATCATAGTACGGAGCTCCTATTGGGATGAGTGGTCGTGCAAATTTGCACGGCTCCATCCTAACGCCCCGAGCTGATTTACGCGAAAAAGCGCACCGCCGCCGTCGCCCCAGCCGCTGCGGACCACCGTGGATCTCGGGAAGGTGTTGGATCCCCGAGCTCTCGTGCGGCGCCAGGCAAGGCGTGGAAACGACGGCGGCGGTACTCGCTGCCACCGCTCGGGTTACCCGGAGCTCCCGGGGACCGACCGGCGGCCTCGAACGTCGAACCGACCCGCCCCCGGGGTGTGGCGAGCACCGCTCGCGCGGGCTCGCAGGAACGGGCCGGAGTCGACGACGGCCGCAACGAGCTAGCGTCCGAACCGCTCGCCAATCGTCGCGCACGTCACGCGGGCGCTCCATACGCTGATCGACGTATGGAGACGACCTGGTGACAGATCTCTCCATCATCATTGAAGTATGTGAGCTCGCCGCGTTGTTGCTGAACTTTCGGAGTGACCCCGCGCTCGGCGAATTGATCGTTTCACTTTGAGATCCGGAAAAGTACGGAGCAACGGTCCTCGAACTCGACCTGGCATGGCAATTTCAAGGCGCCGGGGCTGTAGTCACGCTGGCGCCTGCCACGAAGCACGGAGTCGCCGATTGCGCGGTGACAGTAAATGGCAGACAGCACATCGTGGAGGTAGGCGGCTTTCCGTCCGATCCGTTCAAGAGTGACGGCCACGCCCTCTGCGTGTTAACCTGAATCGGCGAGTTCGCGCGAGGTAGCCCCACGATCACGACAGCGGGTGGTTGCATGCGCGCGTGCCCGCTTTCCCCCGCGGTGTAGCCAATTTTTGCCTTGAAGCTTGACCAACCGCGCTTCGCCATAGTATCGTGCGGGACATACTCGGTCCGACGTCTCGCGGGGGGACGCTGCCATGCCGATCCGATCGCGCGCTAAAACAGCAGCGCTGCTTACCATTGTGCTCGCCGGACAGATGTCCGCGGTTACCGCCGCTGCTGCGCCGCTGCCGCCGCACGTGTGGCGCGGTCAGCCGCCCGCACCTTCGGCGCCGCCCATCGTATGGCGGGGTCGAACCGCGGGAGTGCGACGTCCGGTACCAATAGGCCCGACGATCGTGGGATCACGGCTTCCGCGTCCTTCATCTGTGACCGATGCCCGAACCGGGAAAACGCTGCGTATTGCAGCCAACGTGGCGCCAATCCCGAAGCTCATTACCTCCGGCGTGCGCCGCGCGATGGACGTCCAGCCGCCGAGCTCGGCTGGATGTCACGACTACGGCGGCGACGTATGGGCGTGCGACGTCGTCCCCGGGTTGAGTTACGACCTGCCGGTTTCGTCGACGATCGATACCTTCAGCGATCCAGCGATTTATTGCTCCAACGCCTCCCCTGTCTTCTACTGGGTTAAAAATCCGCCGCGCGGCATAACGGTCACGCTGCTAAATGCGTCAGGAGCCAGCAGTTGCGGCTCGACATGGACCGGCACAGTGCGCGTCACGCTCAGCGCTCAGGCACCGTGGGAGGACAACGGGACGCCGGACTTTTCGTTCAAGCTCGTCTACACGGCATGCGGGTCACATGCGCCGGCCGATTGCACAACGGGCCAGAACGGCTTCGCTCAGACCGGCGGCACACGGTACTCCTTCTGGACGCCGTATCCGGCGCATGGATTCCCGGCCATCCCGGAGCGCGCATGCGGTCGCTGCAACGGGACGACAATCGGTAAGCCGGTCGACGTCGCAAGCGGCGAGGCGTGGGACGAGAAAACCGACCTTGCATTGTCCGGCCCGTTCGGTCTGTCGTTCACGCGTTTTTACGGAAATCAGACCGCCGGCAGCGCCGACCTCGGCGGGACGAACTGGCTTCATACCTACGCAGCATCTCTAGACGCGTCGGGTCTCAGTAACGGCAATGTGACGTACTACGACAATCGCGGCGTGCCGTATTACTTCACGAGCGTCGCAAAGGGCACCTCGGCGTACGACAATTTGAGCGGTCTGTCCCTCGCGCTTTCGAGCGACGGAGTGACATACACGCTGACGGCGTTCAATAGCAAGACCTGGACGTTTGATGCTGTGGGGAACCTCAGCGCGATGCACGATCGCTTAGGCAACGCGCAGACGGTAGCCCGCGACGCGAACAACGGCGGCCGCATCGCGAGCGTCGTCGATTCCGCCGGACGCCAACTCTGCTTCTATTACGACGGTGTCAGTCGCATCGTCGCCGTCGCCGCATGGATGAGCACGGCCGCATGTCCCGCCACAGCGCCGGCAACTTCCGTAACCACACCGGTAGTATCACTCGGATACAACACAGGTCTCAACTGCTCCGCGAATAGTTTGTGTGCGGTAACAGAACCCGATGGCAACACCTGGACCTATCAGTACACGGCGGCCGACACGACCTATCCGTATAACCTGTCCGAAGCGCTCGATCCGCTCGGTAATCCAGAAGAGCTCAATGGCTTCTCCGCCAACCGCCTCGTCCATCAGGAAACCGGGTTGTGCAGTACTTCGCCCTGTCCGGAGACGGGCGGCTACGTCAACATCACATATCCCGCGAGCGGCTCATCCACGGTTTCGATTACGGACGGCCTCGGACGTGCGTCCTCGATCACGTATGACCCGAACGCATTGCTGCTCACGCGAATCAGCGGGCCCGTGTGCCGGTGCGGCGGCGACCAAACGCGCACCTACACCTATGACGCGAGTCAGCGGCTGACAAGTCAGTCCGACGATGGCGCCGACGGCATCACCAAACACAACTTTACGTACGCGTACGGACGGGACGCGGGAGGCCGAACGTATCCAGGCCCCACTTCGATCGTCGAAAATCTCGACACCGCCGGCACGACGCGCACGACGACGTACGCATACTATCCGGTTGGCGACCCGCGCCAGGACCTTGCCCAAACGACCACGGAGCCGTCAGTCGACCAACCTGGGCTCAGGATGACGACGACGGACACGTACTCCACCGCCGGCACCCTGACGCAGCGTGCAACGGCCGGGTACGTCAACGGGGCGCTCACGACGTATACGCGCAACGCGACCTACGATACGCGCGGACGGCTGCTCACCCAAACGGGGCCACGGACGGACGTCACGCAGCGCACGACGTACGCATATTTCTCGGAAACCGACCCGGATGCCGCGCGCGCCGGACAACTCCAAACCGTCACCGACGCGTTGGGGCACGTTGTGCAGTTTTCGAATTACGGCGGCTTTAGCAGCTTCACGCCCTTCGGCGCCGCGCAAAGCGTCACGGACGCGAACGGCGTGACGACCGAATACGCGTACGATACGCGCGGGCGGCTGCTGACGAGCACGATGCTGCCGGTAGATGAAGGCGACCCAACCCTGATTACCCAGAACGCGTACGACGCCGCGGGGAATCGCACGGAGTACGTCCGACCTGCTAACAACCGTACCCAGTACCGGTACGATTCGTCGAATCGCGTTAAGAAGATTATGCGCACCGACGCGGTTGCCGCACGCCACGACGAGATCCTTGTGACGTACAACGCGTTCGACCAGCCGACGACGATGGTGGCCCAAGTCTGCCCCGCGCCCGCGACGTCGTGCCCCAGTTGGGTTACCACCTGGAGCGACAGCTACGCGTACTCAGCGACGACCTCCGACCTCACGCAGGTGATCAACGCGGATAATACGTCGAAGGGCTACACCTACACCCCGGCTGGCGGGCTCGCCACGTATAATGACGAGAACCACGCGGCGGGCAGCAACTACAGCGCGGCGTACGACGTCGCCGGGCGACGGCTCTCTGAGACGCGTGTGCTCGCCGGCGCGCCCGGCGGCGTCGCCACCACACGGTATGCGTACGACCTTCACGACAACGTCACGAGCGTCACCGACCCGAACGGCAACGTGACGGCCTATCGCTACGACGACTTCGACCGCATGCTCAAAGAAACGTCGCCCGTGAGTGGCGTGACCACATTCGCGTACGACGCGGATGACGACCTCACGTTGACGGCAAACGCGAACGGCGCGACATCGACCTATACCTACGACGCGCTCGACCGCGCGCTGACCGAGGCTGACACCAAGGGCTCAGCAACAGCGAACGAGGCCTGGACCTACGACGACGCGACGATCGGTCACTTCGGGATCGGCCGGCTGTCAACCATGACGGATCCATCTGGCAGCACTGCCTACACCTACGACCGCCTCGGAAAACTGCAGGTCGAAAATCACAACATCGGCGGCAGCGTCTTTACGTACGGCTACGGCTACGACGTGAACGGCAACCGCTCGACGGTGACGTACCCCGACGGCACGATCGTATCATACACATTCGACTACGCTGACCGCCCGTACTCGGCGTCGCAGACGAATCCGTCGGGTGGTGGTACGCTGAGCGCCGGTCGACGCGTGCGTACACTTGCGCGCCTACGCGCCTTAGGCCTACCGGCACCGAATCATCCCGCGAAGTCAGAGATGGCCGTGCGACCCTTCGGCGTCGTGCGCACCGTGCCGCTGTCGCCGCACTCGCGCAGCGCTACACCGATGCGCGGCGAACCGGCGGCTGGTTCGCATGCGCTGCCCGGCACAGCGCAGGCGGCGGGGCGAACGACACGCGGGATCCGGCCAGACAGCTCGCTAGTCGCGTCGGCGACATACGCGGCGTTCGGACCGCTGACGTCGCTGACGTTCGGCAACGGCACCACGCAAACGATCTTGTACAACCAGCGCTACCTGCCACAGGAGAACAAGCTCGTTGCGGGCGGTAGGGCGGTTGCCGACCACGTGTACTCCGAAGACAGCACCGGCAACGTCACCGCGATCTCGGACGCCCTAGACGCAGGTTACACGCGCACCTTCTCCTACGACGACGTGAACCGCCTGACGACGGCCAACAGCGGCACCAAACTCTGGGGCACCGCGACCGGGAACGGCTACACATACGATGCCATGGGAAACGTGCAGACGCTTCGCCTTGGCGCGACGCACAGCGACACATTCAACTACCGTGCCGGCGGCGCCGGCTCTAGCGGCTTACCTCAGATCGCGTCCGTCGTGGAGAACGGCACCACGCGTCCCGTCACCTACGACGCGAACGGTTCGGAGCTGACCGATGGCGTGAACACGTTCGGGTACGGCGCGCGCGAACTTCTCGGCGCGAACCTGCCTAACGTGCCGGCCTATTCTTATGACGGCTTCCGCCAGCGGGTCCAAAGCCAGTTGCAGGACGGCACGCAGCGCGACTCGTTCTTCGATCCCCAGCACCACCTGCTGGCGGAGAGCGCCCTGAGCGTGGGCACGCCTCCGACCACGGTCGCGTACGACTATGTCTGGTTCGGCGATCGCGCCGTCGCCCAGCTAGACACCAATGGAACTCATTGGATCTACGGCGATCTTCTCGGCACGCCGCTGCTGCAAACCGAAGCGAACACAGCCGTCTCGTGGCAAGCCGAACACGAGCCGTACGGGGCTGTGTGGGCGCTGCGCTCCGGCGACGTGCACCAGCCGCTACGCGCGCCTGGACAGGCCTCGGAGCAATTCGACACGGGAGCGAACGGGCTGAGCGCGCTAAGCTACAACAACGCGCGGTGGTATCGCCCGAGCTGGGGCCGGTACACGCAATCCGATCCGTTCGGCATCGTCTCCTCGCCGCGTCTCTTCGGGTTGCGGCACGCGCACAAGTTCTCCCACATGGGCGTCGTGCGCGGTGCAATGGACCCGGCGGCGAGCGATCTGTTCAGTTATGCCCAGGACGACCCCGCGGCATTCTACGATCCGAGCGGACTATTCGCGTTCTGGGGAAATTACTGCGGGCCTCACCACACGAACGGAAAAAACATCTCCGAGCTCAGCTTGCGGCCAAACCAAATCGGGCCGGCCGCTTCCGGAGTTCCCTACGTTGACACGCTGGACCAGTGTTGTGGCGTGCACGACGCATGCTACAGTAGCTGTTCCCGCCAGCCTTGTGATTTCAACGGGTGCAAGAACGGATGCGACGGCGACCTGCACGACTGCTCGACGTACGTCGGCGTGGACTTCGGAAGTCACACGCCGTGGCAAAACTTGGACGAACTCGCTCATGGTTTTGGGATCTGGGTCGTGTTCGGCGCGAGTCCGACGTTGCGGGACCTCGGCATCTGGCCGTGGTAGCTCGAGCATTCTTGGCTGTGCTCGCGATGCTGACCGCATCCGGTTGCGCGGGCAACGGCACCGGCGGACCGATCGCCGAGACCGTTATTCCGACGAACGCGACGCTCGAAGCGCACACGCCCGGCGGCTTTGTTCGCGTGACTGCAGTGTCTGCGGATACCCGCCGTTACGTCTGGGCGGACCGCGACGTCACCGTCACCCTGTGGACGCGCGCCCGCCGTTGGACCGGAACGCTCGGGCTCTATCATCCGGACGCTCATCTGCCGGGCCCGCCGCCAATCACGCGCGGCGTGCTGCTCGAGTCGCAACGGCACTTCACGAACGTCGCGGAAGCCGAGCATTTCCTGAACCTCGCCAAGGACCCCGTGTACCAGCTTGTCTGGACTCGCAACGGATTGGCGGTTGCGTCCGGTCAAGTCCCCGAGCGCGAGCAATTGAACGTGACCGTCTATCAGATTTGCATCGCCGGGAAAAAGCCAGCCGACCTCCCGGGCGCGCAGGACGCCGCGATCGCGCTACGCGACCGAGCCGGCCAGCGGGCCGCGACGCCGGCATGCGCGAACCCGGGCCCGGTTGACAACTACGTCCAGCACTGACCCTGTCGCTGCAGGAAAGGGCGTTCGACCATACCTCGTGGCCATTCGAGACAATCTCAACCCGAAGGGGGCACCTCCGCTCGACATCGTTACGGATCAATTGTCGGCGCATCGCGACGGCACAGCGTCCCTGAGTTCATAAATCGGCTCGCTGAGGCGTATAAGCCTGCAACAGCCAACCGCGCTTTGACCAAGCCCCTTTAGGAGCTTAGTTATCTTCGATAATGACTTTCGCTGGATCTAATAGCCGCGGAATGTATTGCGCCGCCGTGTTTGCGAGAACGTGAACTGGATCGCATCGATACCATATCTCACCCGGCAGGTCGCTTAAGATGTACATGCTGTAAGCATGTGGCTCCGAGCGCGCGATCATCTTGCATCTAACGTGCGCTTTGCGCTCCTCCTCGCGGTCTATGAATGCGACACGTTTAATCAGGCCGCCGATATGCCAAATCCGAAAGGGCGCGTCGCGAAGGAGCGGGCCGCAAAAAACAGTCACTAGAATGAGCACCGCACAGTAAGCACCCGCAGCTCCAGTGAGGCCGAAGCGGATCGGAAATACACTCAAAATCGCGATCAGGGCGAAAGTTGATACCGTGACGAACCAGACCGCGCCAGGCAATCTCGACCCCTCGACGATGCTCTGCGCGAGCCCCAGACCCGTTAGCACCGACGCAAGACCCCAGGACACAGATGCTGATAAGAAACCGGTCCAGTGAGCCCTGAACGCGGCGCTATTTGTCTTGGAGACGCGGGCCATTAGGGCCGCACAGAAGAACGGTCCGAATAGATCGATCGCAAGACCTGCTGCTGTCGCGGATTTATTGTTCGCCGATATAAGTGCTATGAATAGCACGGCAGAAAGTGTAGCGCCGCCGAAAAAGGCTGCGTACAGGTGGAGATGGTTACCGGGGGAGAACTTCGGTGTCCCTTCGCGTTTTGACATCGGTGCGAAGCTGAGGCTGATGCCCGACCACAGCACGAGCGTGCAAAGCGCCAGGCTTACAAGCGGGCCCGTGACACCGATGACTCCCAAAGAGAATACATCGCCCAAACTCGTAAGCTTCGGCGAATGTCCAAGCTCAGCTTCGTAGTACCACAATACCCACACGAACCCCCAGCCCACGCTCGCGGTGATTGCTATCCTGCTAATGCGCTCGAGGCCGCGCACGAAGAGACCGAAACGCGACGCGCTCGTGTGATCATTCGTAACGTCCTTGTCGGCTATCACGAGGTCGATAATATACCAGAATGACTCCCGGAATTGTAAATCGAGCTTCTCGCGATCGACCGGCGCGGGCGTAAGCGCGGAGCGTACGCGCAGGCAAGTTGCTCTAAGACGCTCCCGAATGGTCACCGCAGTGTTTTCGGTAGATGCGCACGATTATTTAGGTAAATCGACGTGTGGCTTTAAGGCAAATTTCGATTTGCTTCGCGTACGTCTTGAACTTCGTGGCTACGCTTGAATGAGAGGTGGAGGCGCCGACAGGTGACTTCGCTGGAGAGCGCCTCGTGCGAAGTACGGCCCGGCAAGACCGGACGTCCCGTCGCGCTTCCGTGGCCGGGTTGGCAGCGCGATCGCCGTTGTGCTCCGGTGATTGCGGCCGAAGTCCCCTACGATACGCTGGAGGTCATCGGACCGTTTGGTCCTCACGTCACTTCGGCGGCAGCCGATAATCTATTTGGGGCGTAAGGGTGTGGGCGAGCCGATGAACTTCCCAAGCCGCGACGTCGACAAGCACGGGTGACTTCGAATCCCATCCGTGGGAAAGCCGTCCGGCCGCGGAACGTCTGGCGGCTTTTCTATTTTCGGCCTGCTGCAGATTCACAGCGCCATGACGCCGGGACGTCACGACGCGCAAGGACCTCCGAAAGCGCCTGAGAGACGACGTTTTTCTGGATCCCCGCGAGCTCAATGCAAGCTGTTCCGCTACCACGGGAGCGACTCTACGCGCTTTCCGGATGTCGGGCGGTCTGCAGTGATGGTTCCAGCGTTGCGGTTGGGACGGGACACCGACGTCGAGAACGTGGAACACTGCTACTTTAGTTACCGAGCGGGCGTTCGTAGGCGTTGACTTCGCGACCGTCATTCATAGCGACGGTGAGGTTGCGCACCTCGTCGGGGATCGCGAGGCGCGCGGCGAGGCGGTCGTAGACCTCGCCCGGGCGGTCCATCCCGCCGGCCTTCGCGATCTCGTCCAGCAGCGGCAGCAGCAGCTGGGCGTCTGAGAGGTTCTGCGTGACGACGGTCCGGTTCACGATGCGAGGCGTCCGACGGCGAGCGGGATTCGGGTTGCCAGGCGCGCGGTCAGGCCGTACATCACCGGGTCGATCGCCGCCAGGCGCTCCGGCGTCGCCGCGGGCCAGCCGACGATCGGCTCGTCGCAGCCGTAGAACGCACGCAGCGCCTCGGCCACGTAGGCACCCGGTGTCGCATACGCAAGCGACGTGATGAACGCGTTGCGCGCGATCGCGGCGCGGTAGGCAGCGAGCATCTGCGGGTCGCGCGCGCTTGGCCGTCCGAGCGAGAAGTCAATGGCGAGCCCGACTGCGTGCCCGACCGTGAGCGGCACCGGGCATCGCACGTAGAGACGCGCTTCGGTCGCGACGAATACGGCGGGCACACCCTCGTCGATGCCGGCGGCTGCGAGCGTCGGCGAGAAGTCCGCGATCTTCTGGCTCGCGACGAGCGTCACGATCTCAACTCCCGTCCCTTCAAGCAGTGAGACGACGTCCTGACCAAATCGCGCGAGAATGTCGACGACGGCGCCGACGTCGGGTCGTGTCCCGGTGATGAACGTGAACGCGTGATGAATCCGCGAGTGCATACGACCTCCGAGCGCTCTATGCGCCCGCGCATCTCTGCACGGTGCGTCGACGAGCGCCGCGCGCGCCGGCGCGCAGCGCCGGTGCCTCCACGCGCGCACGCTCGGCGACCACCGTGCTTCTCGCCGGTCGGGGAAAAGAAAAAGGGCCGCGCCGTAACGACAGCGCGACCCTCGTTCTGATTGCAGGGATAGTTGCGAAAGGGTCCCTACCCCTAAGGCTCCGTCGTCCGGATATCAGCCATAGGTAACGATGACTCCGTGTCATCGTTCGGAGCGTTGGACAGTTTGTAGTTGCATGGCTGCAAAGCATGGGTACCGAGGAACGTAGTCGGCAACGACCATGATGCCGTACTATATGGCGCCAATTCGCAGCGGCGAACAGCCACGTTGTCCTCTCTGGCGGGAACACCAACTTGTTCGGCACGAGCGCGGAGCTCGGCGGACAGTTGGTCGACGTCCTCGCCACCGATCCAAATCAGTAGGTCCTGAGTTTGGGCGAAGTAGCCGTCGTGAAGGCCGGCCAACGAGACGATCGTCTCGGTAAACTCCCGCTCAAAACCGACAAGAGAGGTCGCGCGTGCGCTAAATGTGTCGCGGCAAAGAGCTTCAATCCTCGTGGGTGCCGCCTGCAATGCTTCTAACGACTCGATCCGGGACGTATAGAGTCGCACGCATTTCTCGATGCGTTTGGGTCGCGCACCCTTCATTACCCATCTCAGCATCGCGGGTCCTTCGCTGCAATCGTGACGAATTTCGTTTAATTGTAGTTGAAGAGTGAGGGCCCGGCAATGGCGCTTTGCGGACTACGAACGAGACGCCCGCATGGACGAGCCGACGATCGCCGACGCTTCGACCTGGCTGATCCCGCGCGCAGCGTTCGTGGCGATGACGGTGGCGGCCGCCTCGGCGAAGTCCGAGCCGTAATCCCAATCCGTCATGTAGTAGCCGGGTTCGTCTTTGACGACGATTCCGGGATAGAAGTGCCGGGAGCCGTCGCCGTGCCGCTTCGTCATCGCTTCGGAGACGTAGAGGCAGAACGGCTTATCGCCGAGCACGTTGACCGGCGCGACCCCGGCAACGTGCGGATTAGGCCCGGTGATCCAGAAGCCGCGGCAGCCGCCTTCCAGCTCGGTCGGGCCGTGCGTGTCGCCGGCCTTGACGATGTTCGTGACGGTTTCGCGGACGCAACGCGAGCAGTGCAGGGTGCGAGGTGCCATTCGAGTCTTTGGCTCCTTGGTGGGCTGGAAGGAGGCGCGGGGGCGACTAGGCCGCGACGAATAGGACCGTTTGCGCCTGCTCGTTGACGGGCGCGAGCATCCCGCGCCGATGCCGGTAGGTCGCCAGGAGGCTGGCGATGGCGTCGTGCGGGATCTCGGCGCGCGTGCCGGTCGCCGCAGTGAAGCAACGCGTGAAGCCTCGGATGGCTGAGATGATCTGCTCGTCCGGAACCCAGGACCGCTTTCCGCGCTTGTCGTTCGCGGCCAAGGTGATGACGAAGCGTTCGAGCTGCTCGGACGTGAGCATAGCCTTACCGGCGCGAGCGTAGACCATCGTGGCACTCCTATGGGTGAGGACGATGGGAACGACAGAGCGCGCGGGCCACGGCGGTGGGGGGCGCCGGCGCGTGCGCCGGCGTCTCGCTCCCACCCGACCGCCGTGGTCAGTGCGCTCCCCGGTTAGGCGGCGAGGGGCGTCTGCCCGACGAGGTCGAGGAAGACGGCCTTCTCGCGTTCGCCTGTGGGGACGAAGAAGCGGGTCTTGTAGTCGATCGTTTCGACCAGCAGCCCGCGGGCCTGGAAGGTGCCTCGCAGCGACCAAACCATTTCGCTGGGGATGATGAGCTCGATCCGCTGCGATCCGTTCACGCGCGATAGCTTGAACGTCCAGCGGTTCGTGAGGCGAACCATGTGGCCGCTCTTGAGCAGGTCGAACGTGCGCTCCGGATCATCGGACGCGGTGACGCCGAGCGATTTGAGTGTGTGCGCGCGCTGCGATTCGGGGATGACGCGACCGATGAGGCGTTCGCCGTCGTCGAGCACGACGCGATAGACCTCCGGCATCTGCTCCGGGAGCCGGTCGTAAATCGGCAGGAGCGTGCCGGTAATCATCGTGTACCGCACGGTAACGGTGTCGCCTTCGGCTTCGAGCGTGGCCTTCCAGGAGACTTCCGCGTCGTCGTCTTCAATGATGCTGCGGGCGTAGCTGTTCGCCCACGCGGTCTCGATCGTCTCGCTTCGCGACGGCGTTACGACCTTCGCGAGCGGGACGAGGCTGCCGTTGCGCTGCTGCGTTGCAGCGGTCGGGTAGAGTGCCGCGATTCCGTATTCCGGGTGCTCGAAGAAGAATGCGGCCGCGCGGCCGTACCGCTCGCGCGCGCGAGCGACCATCGCGTGAATCTGGCCGTACGTCTTCGATTCGCGCGGGACCGTGGCCGTGATCTCGACGACGGATGTCGTAGCGCCGCTGTCTTCGTGCGTGTGGATGGTTTCCTGCGCGTTCTTCATGAGCGAGAGCGCCGGGATCGTCTGGATGCCGTGGTCGAACTTGCCGTCGCGTTTCGCGGCTTCGATGACGTGTTCGAGCTGTTCCATCAGCGCGTCCATGATGAGCCCCTGGACGCCGCCAGCCGGGCCGAGGTCGCAGCACAGGACGCGGTTGAGGAAGCGCGTGATCGGGATCTGCGCTGCCTTCGCGTTGCCCTCGCTGTCGAATAGCGCGAGGCCGGTTTGCGCGAGCCACTGGTTGTAGTTGAGGCGATTCAGACCGTTCTGCCCGACTGTCTTCAGCAGCGAGGCGACAGCGAGCGCGCCCCACTGCGTTTCAAGGTTGTCCTCGGCGTTGAAGACGCCGCCGGAGGCGGCATCGCGCTGTCCGCGCGTGAGGGCGCCGAGCGCTTCGAGGCGACGCGCGATGACGGAGATGAATCGCATCTCGCCCGGAATGTCGGTCACGCACAGAATATAGTGCGGTGCCGATGCCTGGTTGGTGCGATGCGTGCGCCCCATGCCCTGTAGCGCGCGATCGGAGCGGTACCCGGTTTGAAGCAGGTAGTGAACGCGGCGCTGCGTGTTCTGACCCGAGAGGTCAGCGTGGTACGAGAAGCCCGTGCCGCCGGCGCCTTCGGAGAAGATCAAGATCCGCTTCTTGCCCTCGCGAAACGCTTGCATCTCCGCGCTGTTGGCGTGAGCGCCTCGCTCTTCGAGGACGCGCGTGCGCCGGCCGTTGATTTCGCGGTAGACGACGCGGCGCCGCCGGCCGGTGACTTCGGCGACGGTGTCGGGGCCGAATGTTTCGAGCAGGTAGTCCAGCGGGCCGGTCGGGACGAGCACCGAGACGAGGTGCGCCTTGAGGCTCTCGCGCATCGCGACCGACTCGGGATTCGCGACGGGTTTGCCCTCGTCGTCGAGCAGCGGTTTGGAGACAATGTTGCCGTCGTCGCTGAGACTTTCGACATACTGCTGGGTCGGAAAACAGCGCTCAACGTAGTCAAGCAGCATTTCCTTGGGGCTCATGTCCAGGTCGTCGAGGTCGCCCTCTTCACCGAGGCGCGAGAGTGCTTTCTCCTGCGCGGCTTCGTTCGTGTTCGTGAGCTGGATGACCACCGACTGACCATCGGCGAGACGGCGGTCGACGTCGTCCATGACGGTCGGCAGCTTCTGCGAGGTCGTCATCGCTTGCAGCGACCGCAGGCGCGTCGATTCGAGGGCAGAGAGCGCCGCGGCGCGCGCCAGCCCGGATGCGTCGGAGTTATCCAGCGAAGTGTTGACGTTCGCGAGGATCAGTCGCCAAACGCCAGCAAGGACGTTGAACTGTTCCTGCTGCTCGACGGTGAGTCTGTGCACGAGCCGCTCGAACGTCACACCGTCGTACGACAGGGAGGCCGAGAGGTACATGCCCAGCGCCTTCATATCGCGGCAGAGCAACTCGAACGCGGCCGTTCCGCCAGAGTCGAGCTTCGTGAGGAACTGCTCGCGGTTGGCAAACGCGGTTCCGATTCCCCACAGACCCAAACGAGGCGCGTAGGCGAGCGCGTCGATCTTGCTGGCGGACGTCGCGGAGACGTAGATGATGCGCGCGTTCGGCACGCGGCGTTGTAGGTCGAGCGCAGCCTGTCCCTGGAGCGAGCCGGATTGCAAGCCGATGTTCCCGCGCGAAGGAATCGCGTTCGCGAGGTTGTGGCACTCATCGAACATGATCGCGCCGTCGAATTCCTCGCCGCCGAGCCACTCGACGATCTGATCAAGACGGGTGCGCGGGTTCTTCTTGCTCTTGCTGCGCAGCGTCGCGTAGGTACAGAACAGAATGCCGTGCTCGCGCTCGAGTTTGACGTCGACTGGCATGCCTGAGAGCGTGAATATCGTCGACTCGTCGCCGGTCAGCGCTTTCCAGTCGCGTTCGGCATCCTCTTGGAGGGCCGGGGATTCGGAGAACCAGATCGCCTTGCGGCGGCCTTGGGCGAAGTTGTCGGCGACGATCGCCGCGTTCGTACGGCCCTTGCCGAAGCCAGTGCCGTAGCCGCTCATCCAGCCACGGCGCACTTCGACGCTGTGCGCTTTCTCGAACTCATCGGTCTCGACCAGTTCGAACGTCTTGCCGTGCGCCTCACCCGCATAGATGACGGCCTCGAGCTGCGCGTCCGAGAGGATCCCGTCTCTCACGAGCGAGGGCATCAGATACGGGACGTAGCTCGGCATCGGCGGACGGACGCAGGCCAGCGCGGCGGACTCGACGAGCGGCGTCGGATGCGGTCTTGCGGCGTCGATAACGATCGTCTGAGGGACGTATTTCGCATACCGGCCGTCGTCGTTCAGGTTGTCGAGCTCGGTGCGCTCGCGGTATGAAAGCGGGACGGGCTTTTCGCGGAACGCAAAGGCCTTCACCGCCTCGGCGCGAGTGCGCAGCTCCTCGATCGAGACAACCTGGCCGCCGGCGTGCTTTGCCGCGGTGCTCACGCCCATGCGTGACGGGATCTCGTCGAGCGCCGCGACGACGTCGCTGAGGCTCATCGGTGACGTGTAGAGCTGCGGACGTTCCGAATCTACGGTTGCGTCCAGGACGACGAGAGCCGTGCCGAACGTCGTCCCCATGTGCTTGTAGACGGCTGGGTCGATGCTGTACGCGGCCCGGACCGTCGCGCGCTGTAGGACGTTCTCCCAGATAGCGCTGTTCACGGCGGGATGCTGGCTGTGCCCGACGATCGTGACAAGGCGGCCGCCGCGGCGCATGACGCGCAGCGCTTGTTCGACGTGCGAGAGCGCTAGCGCGCGGACTCGCCGATCCGAGCCGAGGTTGTGGTCGATGCTAAAGGGCGGGTTCATCACCACGACGCTCGGCTGGTCGCCCTTGTAAAGAGCCGAGAGGTAGCGAGCGTCGTACGCAGTCGAGGCAACGGGCGAGAGTACATCCAGCAGCGCAAGACGGTCTTCGTCGATTTCGTTGACGCTGATACGCGCGCCGGCGAGACGCGCGAAGAGAGCGAGGAGCCCGGTACCGGCAGAGGGTTCGAGGACGAGATCCTCTGCGCCGATCAGTGCAGCAGCGCGCGCGGCCACCCATGCGTACGCGGGCGGGGTTGAGAACTGCTGAAGCAACACGCCTTCTTCGGAGCGGCGGCGGCGCGGCACGAGCAGGGCGTCGATCTCGGATAAGAGTGCGAGCGCGCTATGCGCATCGGCGGGGACGCCTTCTGCGAGCAGCGTCCGAACCAGGCCGCTTTCGACCGCATTGTAGAGGTCTTGCGGGGTCCATGCGCCTTCGGCATCTGTGCCGCCGAGGCTCTCCGTCATGATCTCGGTCGCGATCGGCGAGGAAATCTTCGCGCGGCCCGAGAGTAACGCCGCAAATGCGTCGGCGGCTTTGCCAAGCAGCGTGCGCTTCTGCTGCGCACTGCTGGCTTCGATTGCGATCCGTTCGTTGACGTTCGCAAGGTCTTGTACGAGGTCGAGATTGAGCGAAGGTTGTGCGGCCGTGTCCTCCGCAAAGCTGAACATCGAGGTCTGCAAGTCGTTCTCCAGGGAGCGAGGTGGTAGAACGCCGCTGTCATCGCACGGGCGCTCGATCGCGTGGCGTCGCCGGCGCGTAGCGCCGGCGCCTCGCTCGCCGCACGCGAACGAGCGCCTGTGCGAAAGAAAGCAGCGCGGCCGGCGCTGCTCAGCGGATAGCGAAATTGCGCTGGCAATTTACCAGCGCCTTATTGTCCGTCACGCCGTGGAAGTGCGCACCATTGGTGCGCCAAACCGCGCTCGGAAGCCGAGTACGGTGCATGCGCAAGAGTCATGCTCGTGAGGGCTGCGGCACGCGCGCGCTTCAGCAGCGACGTGAATCGGGTCGTTCGGCACGGCGATGACGGCCTACACCTGAATGGTCACGATTCGATGAGCGAAATCCGCGCCGTCGAGCGCTGAGCGGCTGCACTATTGCGAGGTGCGGAAGGTACTCAGCCAAGGCAAAGTAGAGGTTTCAGATCACCCGCGGGGTCTTTACCGCGTTTGAGCGAAGTCGAGCATCATGCCGATTCAAGTACAAGTGATCTTACGCAACACAAAGCATAACGGCATCCAGGCCCTAGTCCCGGCCGTGAACTGGAGCGCCACGGCGGGCGTCGACCGCGACGATGCGCTTGTGCAGGTCCAGGAAATGATCCTTGGCTATATGTTCGCGGCGCAGATGAAGTCACTGCCAAGTATCACCTTTGATTTGAGCATCCTTGATCTGTTGTTTCCAGATGAGGAGCCTGTATCAAAGCAGTTCGAATCGGTCATGGTCACCGTGACGCCCGCGTATGAACTACCGGCGGGACCGATGGAAGCAACGGACCTACCGAATCTGCAACGGCCAATAGATGATTGATCGCCAGCGTCAAGTCTGAAACTTATGTTCTGACGCCTAGCGATGGCCGTAGCGATCTGAGCCGACCGGATGACCTTGGATACCTTTTGCGAGTCGGAGCGCGGCATGTGTGTTTGCGGCAGACTCGCTGCAAAACTGCGGGGCGATGCGAGAAGCCGCGCGACAACGCGGTCACGCGGCTTCCCCGGGGTCGCGGGAGTTTGCTAGAACTGGCGCGCGGGACGACGGTCGTTGTTGCCGCCCGTGCGCGGGCGGTTGTTGGCGCCGGTACGGCTGTTGACGTTCTGTGCGGGACGGCGGCCGTAGCCACCGTTCTGCTGCTGCTGTTGCTGCGGGGCCTGGGTGCGGCCGTGGCCTTGGCCTTGGCTGGTGCCCTCGCGGGGGCTGAGGTCTTCCCAGGCGTCCGCGACGACGTCGATCTTAGCGACAATCTTTCCGTCCCTCTGCTCGAAGAAATCGGGGAAGAAGTCGCCGGTGATGAGCACGCGGCTGCCGGTGTGGAGACGCTCCATAGCCTCCTGGGTGAACTTGAATATGGTCACGTCGGCGACCGCGAAGAGCTTGTTTTCGCCCTTCTTTTTGTTCAGACCGACGCGGATCGTGACGTACTCCGTGCCGCGGTCGTTCTGCGCGTAATTCAGCTCGGGATCCGCGAGCAGATTCCCGGTGAACGTGCCTTTGATCATTGTGATTCCTCTTAGGTCAAGTGACGATGTAGTGCTCCGGTGCGGAGCTCCGAACCCATGCGGCGGCGCTCCACGTCAGACACGCGCCCCGGCGCGTCGCGCCGGGGCGTCGTCGCGTGTATGACGGGGGCGTCGCCGCCCAGGAAGAGTGTTAGCGGAATGCGCAGGGACGCGAAAGTTCGGGGTTACGCAATGTGCGCGCGTTTGAGAGCGATTGACGCAAAGTGCCCGCATACCCACCAAGATCAAGCACTTTACGAGCGCGAGTCAGCGCGACGTATGCCAGATTCGCTTCTTCCTGGTCAATGATATACGCTTCGGTCGCACCGGGTTTCGTGTTCGGGTAACAGAACAAACCGAAGTCGTCGACCATGCGGATCTCGTCGGCTTCCTGGCCTTTGTAGCGGTGGACCGAGGATAGGACCACGTCGGCGACGTCGTCGGGCGCGCACGACCCTTCAAGACCGCGTAGAATCCCAGGGACGTCGTTCCGGTACTGTTCGACTAAGGTGACGAACGGCTTGTAGGAACGTCCGACCGGCTGTTCGGAAGCGCTCTTCAGAAGCGACCAGGACGCAAACATTGCAAATGCGGGATGGCGCGAGCGGTTCCAGCGGAACAACTCCCATGCCGCCAGGAGCCAGGCGAAGATCTGCTCGTGTCCCCCGATAATGTGGATCGACGCGCCTTCGTCGACGACGCGGATCGCTTCCCCGATGAGTCCGGCGTTCGTGCGCGCGATGATTGCATTCGGGCGTGCGGTGTCGTTTACGACGACCCGCCCGCGCGGACCACGGCCGCGGATTAGGATCGTTTCGCCAAGGACTTCGAGAACGTCGTTCGCGGGGGTCGCGATTTCCGATCCAAAGCGCCAGGAGACGGACAGCGGTAACACGGGGAAGGCAACGCGGCCGAACGCATCGACCGCGCCGCGCCACCCGTAGATCGCTTGACGCGGATCGCCGGTGCCGATCGTAGGCACTCCGGAGCGGATGCAAATGTCGAGCATCGCCGGGCTCGCGTCCTGAAACTCGTCGAACAGGATCATGTCGGCGGAGATGCTGCGCGTGTTCGCTCCGAAGGCGTCGTGCTCACCCGCGAGCGCAAGCTGCCAAATCTTCAGGTAGACGTCGTGGGTGACGGGGCTCCAGTCGCTCGGATCGCTCATGGCGTTCCACATGCCGCGCGCGATCGCCCCGACGAGCTCCCGGTCGTAGGGTCCTTCAGCGACGTGCTGTTCGTCGTCTAATTCCGGCGCCGCCGAGACGGTGAACGCGTCGATGGCCTGCAGCGCGGCGTAGAGCGCGAGCTGCTCCTGGTCGCGCGGGCCGCCGGCGCTTTCCCATGCCGTCGCGAACCGGTCGCTAAGGTCGTGCTTGATCTGATAGGGCGAGGTTTTGATCCGCGCGCCGAAGTGGTGGCCGACCGCGCCGAACGCCAGTGAGTGCGCGGTCTTCACCGTGACGTTAGGCCCGAAACGGCGCTTCGCCTCATCGACGACGCGCTTGTTGAAAGCGAGGTAAAGGAATCGTCTGTCCGGTTGATCCTCCGCAATCGCGACGTTCGTGGACGTCTTCGCGGTGCCGGCCCGACCGAGGACGCACAAGTCAGCGGGTTCGCGCGCGGCGTCCACGATCGCGAGTTGTTCGTCGGTGTATTGCATACTGCTCCGTGGGAAATGCAAAACGCCCGCGAGGGCGGGCGCTTCACAAGGCGTGACGACGGGGACTTCAGTGCGCTGCGGCGCGAAGGATAAGGATCAGCGCGACGAGCACAATGACGACGACGGTCGACATCACGTCGAGCTCGGAATCGTGGAATCGAAAGATCGTGTGCGACTCTTCGTTCGTGAGCATTACGAACGACTACGGCTACTCCACCCAGGAGGCAGTTGCGTACTCGATCTCAGAGCGGAAGCTGTCGAGCGAGTCTTTGTCGACCTCTCCGACCGCAGCGAACGCGCTTACCCCGTGCTTATTGACGAGGCGGTCCATGAACCGCACGAGCAGCTTCCTTCGCGTCTCGATCGGCGTCTCGGTAGAGACGTGCGTGCTGAAGACCGTCGCTTCGCGGTAGCTGTTGTCTTTGGGGTCGCAGACGAACAGCGTCAGCGTGAGGCATGTCGAGCCGTCGTCGGCCGGCGTGGAGGCTCCCTCGCAGTGCTGCTCGTCGAGACTCAGCTCGAGGTAGCCTCGCTGTAAGATCGTCCCATCGCTAGAGAGCCGATCGAATACGTCGCTCGGCTGCGAAGTGGTCCCGTTCAAAATTCAATCCCTCCCGGTTGCGTCTACGATGAGGATACTATAAAGTATCCACAGTCGCAACGCAAGGGGGGAGGTCAGAGGGGTTTTGGGAGGGGTTAGACGGCAGCGGAAACGATGTGGCTGGTGCTGCGGCGAGATCCCGGCCAAGCGGCGTCGCTTTATGGAAGAGCACAACCGTGATGCAAAGTGGTGCTCAGACCCGTGCGGGACGCGTGCCGCCAAAAAGGCGCACCGCGATCGTCAGGCCGCTAAGGGGCGGCGAGCGGCATAGGTGCCGAGCCCCGGATGGGGGGCACCACGAGGATCGCCCGGCCGTCGTCGCGCACGAGCCGAGCGTACTTCGCTCCCGGAGGCGCGTGCTCACGGAAATAGATCTCCGCTGCGTCGTCCGAGGGCTTTTTCCCGGCCCACGGCTCCGAGGCGATGACCTCGTTGTCGCCGTTCACGTAGTTCAACGCCAGGGTGTACGGAACGGGGCCGAAGCTGCCGCGGCCGATGTACTCGGCGCGAACCGCGCCGGGGTGGTTTCGGCGTAGCCGCTGCAGGATCCGCGTGGCGCTGCGGGCTTCGGTCCAATTCGAGCGGCGCAGAATCTCAAATGCTTGGTCGATGTTGATCTCGGCGCGCCGGAGCGCTTCGATGAGGGTATTGGTCGCGGTCATGCGGCCTCCTGGGGCCAAAGTGCGAAGGTGCCGGCGCTGAGCCGTACGAGGACGCCGCGCGTCGCAAGCTCGCCGCAGACCTCGCGGATCTTCTCGCGCGGCGAACGTCGAGCGGATGTGACCGCGCTAGTGGAACGCTGACGCCCGTTTGCCGAGCGCTTCTGTTTCGGATCGGGAGGGGCTCGCGAGCTGCGCCTGCGGCATGCGTCTATGCGAGCGGCGGCCGCCGCGCGTAGATTAAGTCCTCGTCGCTGAGTATTATGGCCGGGTCGACGATGGCAGCGAACGTCCCGGAGCACTCGGCGCAGCGGTAAACGCTTGTCGTCTGCGACGAAAGGACGTCGCCGCCGCTCTCGTCAACGATAGCAGCGATAGTACAGCCGGTGTCGGCGATGCGCGTCGATCCGCAGCACGGCGAGAAGGTCGGGGACATGGTACTCCTCGGGTTGTAAGGTTGTCCGCGCCCAGCAGCACGGGCAGCACAAGACAAAGCTCCGGCGCGTAGCGCCGGGGCCTCGTCGTTGTCGGGGCTGCCGGGTGCTGCTCTCAGCAGCGCGGGTTATCTCATCCGACGGAGGAGCGAGCGCGAGCCCCGTGTGGCTTTGCCCTTAAAGGCCGCCCTGCCCAAAAAGTCGGCGGGTTGCCCATAAAGTCGGCCTTGGCCGAGGTCGCCGGTCCTGGAAGAGCCCGACTCCCCTCTGGCGTCTACAATCCATCTGCGTCGTGAATCCACGGGTTGGGCCCGAAGATATACTCCGGTCTCGGAAACATTCGCCGTACGCGCAACTGAAGAGGCTGACAAATACCGCGACCTGTGTGCCAATCCGTCTCGTAGTGCCAGGAACTCTGATCATCTTGAATGTGGTCCTGACAAAGCTCTCGATACTTATCGATCGTATCGACATAGCTGAGCGACCACGGTGCCGCTTCCCAAATCAAGAACGCTGCCCCCTGGAACAGGCTCGTCCCGAACCAGTAACTAGCTATTCCAGCGGCGAGCACGACGGGAATAAAAATTCGTGGCGCGATCTTATTCTGGCTGCTGGCAAGGAGCATCCAGCCGCCAACAACTAGTGCAACAACCGCCGCGGCGCTCATGAGCGTAAACACTATAGCCGCGACGCCGGCAACGATCTCAAGAATCCCGTAGTGTCCAGGTTTATGAAAGTGTTCGAGTACACCGGCGACGCCGAGACTGCCGATCCAAATCAAGGCAAGGCGGTCACTCAGCTCTTTTTGTATGCGCGGCTTCAGGCTCATGGTTCGTGCGTCACGCGCTCCGCACACAGTCCGAAATCAAGCCGCGGGGCCGATCACCCGTCACTTGCGCTCCCACTTGGCAAATATTTCACGCGGGTCTACAGGCTCGAAGGCTTCCGGAGGCGGGGGGTCGTCCGCTTCATCAAACGCGGAGAATATCTGTTGTCCTACGCTTGCCGACTCTTTTTCTAGTCCCATAGTAGCGAGGATTTCAAGAAGTCTCTTGCAAGCGAAGAGAGCGCTATGCCAGCGTGACTCGCGCAGCGCGTGGTTGTCCTGGTCCCCAAACTCCGAGTTTAGGTTCAAAAAGCTACGCATTTCGGCTGTAGCCCGGTAGACGAGCGTGAGTTCCCGTTCAGAAAAGGCGACTGCTACATCGTTCTCGTGCGCCCGCTCAAGGAACTTGCCTATGAATTGCTGTTCCGCCTCGGAGAACCGCGTGCCATATATAGCGGGACGCGCAAACAGGGACACCGATTCGGCAAGCATCGACTTGACCTGACGGCAGACGCCAGCGTCCTTTCTACGATTGTCTAGGCGCGTAATCAGTCGATTGATTCCGAAACCGCTGACGCCTGCAGCAGCCGCCGTGACAATAGCAACAAGTACCGGAATGCCCAGATCAGTCATCTGAACCCCTCGCCGTCAAGGTGCGCACGGCATCGTACGCGGAAGGCATCCGGCATTCCACCCAAGAGAGAGGACCCCAATGCTGTAACCTAACCGACCTACTTTATTTCGTCTCACGCCGCGGCGTATTCCAATACGGGCTCTTGCACTTCGGGCAGACCCGAGGGTCCTCGCCCTTCGCTCGCCCCACGTCTCTCGCGAGCCACTCGTGTCCGCATCGGTCACACCGATAGCCGGACAGCTTCACCTTCGCCATACCGCTAGACTATCACTAATACTCATATATGGTCAAGGTATGAGGATTGTGTTGACTTTTGCCGTCCCGATTGCTATACTACTATTAGTAATAGTCGAAAGGGAATATGATGGACGGACGAGAGCAGCGCGGCCTAGAGATTGCGGCAACCAAGAAGCTGCGCCAAAAGGGCGCGCTTTGGGATGGTCCCCTCGCAGACCGGCGGCTCGACGTACGTCGTCGATCCGAGCGCGCCGGAGTGCTCCTGCCCCGACTACGAAACGCGGCGGGCAACGTGTAAGCACCTTTTCGCCGTCGAGTTCACGGTCCGGCGCGAGACGACCGTTCAGGACGGCACGACCGTGACTGAAACGCTGAAGGTCACCTATCGCCAGGAATGGTCCGCGTACAACGCCGCTCAGACACACGAGAAAGAGCGCGTCGCGGTGCTGCTGCGCGACCTTTGCGCCGCGATCGACAACCCGGACCAACAAATGGGCCGACCGCGCCTGCCGCTTTCGGACTCCGTATTCTGCGCCGTAATGAAAGTCTACGGCGGCGCCTCGGGACGAAGGACCGCGTGCGACCTGCGCGAGTATGCCGAGCGCGGCCTCATCGACCGCGCGCCGCACTGCAACAGCGTTTCCAAGGCGCTCGAAAACCCGGACCTCACGCCGATTCTCAAGGCCATGATCGAGGAGAGCGCCGCGCCGCTCAAATCCGTGGAGACGGACTTCGCGGTCGACTCGTCGGGGTTCTCCACGCTTCAGTATGAACGGTGGTACTCCGCAAAGTACGGGCGCGAAATGACGCGCTCGCAATGGCTGAAGGCTCACGTCATGGTCGGCACGACCACCAACGTCGTGACGTGCGCGGAAATCTCGCCGAACTACGGACCGACCGCGCAGGACACGCTTCACCTCCCCGCGTTGCTGAAGCGCACGACGCAACGGTTCAACGTCGAGAAGGTGTCGGCCGACAAAGCCTACCTCACGAAGCGGAACTTCGTCGCGATCGACGAGGCGGGCGCGTTCCCGCTGATCCCGTTCAAGAGCAACAGTGTTCCGTTTCACGCGACCGGCGCGGGCTCGGACCGATGGCGGAAAATGTACTACTTCTTCACGCACCGGCAGGCGGAGTTCTTGCAGCACTACCACCGCCGCTCCAACGTGGAAACGACGTTCAGTATGATTAAGGCGAAGTTCGGCTCCGCGATCCGCTCAAAGACGCCGGTCGCGCAAGTGAACGAAGTTCTCTGCAAACTCCTCGCGCACAATCTGTGCTGCCTCGTCCAGGCGTTCTACGAGCTAGGGATCGACGCGGAGTTCTGGCAGGCGGCGTAACTGTGGTCACCTGAGGACCGCCGTGCCAGCGGTTCTCCACGCTCTCCTCCGCTCGCGTTATCGTCGCGCACCGCTCGCGAAGTGGTCGCATTGATGCGCATTGATCCTCGGTCAGGTAGAACGCGCCCAATGTGAGCGCCAGCTTGACCGACGGCGTCTTGAGGATCAGATTCAGGTTGACCTTGTTGATTCCGGCCCATTGCGCGTCGAGCGTCGCTTCACGCGTTTCCGGCTCAGTGTTCAGCGACTTGGCAAACGTCGGCGCGAGAGTGCGACCGTACTTATCATTTCTACGACTTATCGCTACTGCGAAGGCCTCCCGGGTGTGGCTTAAGCACAGATATCGCTACTGCGTAACAGATCCTTGAACCCTTCGATTGGATCGTTGAGCTGCTCGGGCGGAGAGAAGTATATCTCATCCCGTTCGAGTTCTTGCCGCTTGTAGAGGAGCGCCTCGGTCGACCGGAATCGATAAAACGACGGCATACGCGACTATTCTATCAAACTCGACGTTGTCGTGTTGCGCTCACCCCGCTCGACTCCGCCAACATGAACGAGAGAAACGTCTTCCCATTCTAAGTGGCAAATCGCCGCAAGCTGGTCGTGCAGCGCGTGCCGCGTCGCCTCTTCGACGTGATCCTCGAACGCAAGGCCGAGGTCGTGCGCGAGCTGCTGCAGCGCGAGGGGCAGCACATTGGTATCGTACCGACAGCCGATGATGTTGTCGCCGAAGCGGCGCGGCTCTTGCGCCAAGGCCGCTGAGCCCAATGACGGCGCGCAGGGTCCTACGGCTACGCGCCTCGAAAGCGGTTCGCGCGAATTGGAGGTTTCCAGCATGATTTTTCGGCGTGTCTCATCCTGCGCTCCCATTGCGTTGGCATCGACGTTCCAATCAATGAAACATCTAATCCGAATCGTCACGGCGGCGCTTGTCGTAGGCGTATACGGTGCGTCAGTTGCAAGCGCGCAGACCCAGAACAGCATCAGCGTTCCCGCAGCGCAGCGCGCCCTCTCGTCGATTGAAACAAAAATGATGGAACTGGCGCAAAAAAAAGGAGGTAAAGCGGACTATCATCCACTCGAAAAGGCTTTTTGCGCGGCGATTCCGCGTGGCTCCGTGTCAGGGTGGGTCGGCAAGGTGGTGGATATGGGGATCAATGAAGTTGAAATGGGCCAGGAGAATGGCTTTACCGGTTCAGCTCCTGAGGGTTCGTTTCTTATGTTGAACGTAGCGACGGAGGGTTCACACGAACTCGCCCTGGGAAATTTCTACTGGAGTGCTGTCACCTATTCAACGACAGAGCCGCATCCTCCAACGATATTTCCTGTTGGTTCGCCGCTCAACACGATGCGTTTAGGCTTGAGGGCGGGGGACACGGTGATTTTCAGCGGCTCGTTTGTCCATTTCAATCCCACCAGAAGTCTCCCCGATCCGTGCACATACGCGCTCAACACGAGTGACTATTTTTCTTTGTTCCACTTCTCATCTATTCGCAAAGTCGAATCGACTCCGTAGATTGCGAGCGTGCAGACGAATAGTACCTCCGTTGGTCGACCGCGCAAAGCGCCGGCGGCGCGTACGTGTGCTCATGTTTTGATCCTCCTGGGTTTGTCTGAAGTTCTCTGATCCCGGGCTCGCGCGACGGCGGCCTCGCGCTCGTGCTCGATCAACCGGCGCGGGAGGGCCGCCCAAAGATGGGCGAGGTTCGCGATGCGGCCCTCCCGCAGGCCTGCGCTCGCGGCCTTGATCGCCCACATGAAGATTTGCGACCAGACAGAGAACTCGCGTGCGTCGATCGAGATATCTTTGTTATCACCGAGCGTAGCCGCCGACACGAGCAGGTCGTCAAATGGCAGCGTGGATCGGTTCTTGCGGCTCGCGGGCTCCGTGCTCCAATCGGCTTCGTCGCTCCAACGGGCGGGGAGGGTTTCGATAAACCAGCCGAACCCATGGGTGTCTTTCTCGATCCATTCGGCAAAGGCGCAGCGATCTGAATCGAGCCGTTCGGCATAGGCGCGATCGAATTGAAGGCCTTCGTCGAGCCGTTCGGCATCGGCGCTCAGATTGAGAAGGCGGGGGTTCGCGTAGAGCGGCGCGTGCGTCCCGACCATGGCCGCAACGTCGCGTGGGGGCCAGCCGTGGGGCCAGCCGGGAGAGGCCTGTGCGAGACACATGACCGCGCGGGCGTAGTCGCCGAGAAGCCCCTCGGACCACAGCGCGCCGAACCCCGTGCTCGAGCGAACCCCGCAGTCGCGTAGCGCCTCGCCGAGCGCAAAGATCGTGCCCGCGCTGAGCCCGACCTTGCCGTCCCGGAAACGTCGAATCCGGCCACGATAATCCGCTTCCGAATCTGCCGGAGACAGGCGTTTTGCCAGTGCAGCGGAGACGGCCCGCAACGACCGGCCACGCAGGGCATCCGCGAGCCATCGCCGGCAGCCTGGTACACTCTCTCCGGGAGATGCACCCTTACGGCCAAGATTGACCTGTGAAACACTCACTGTCATCATGGTACAGGATCCGACAGGACCTCGCAATGCCCAGCCGCACCAGGCCACTCGGGCCCTGGACGACCCGCGCTGTTTCTCTATCCCGCGACTCCGGCCGAAGGACGCGGATGATGAGCTTGTGTGACGGCAGCCGTTCAGCGCGCAAAGACTAACCTACGCGTAGAATCTGCATCAACCCCGTTTAGAAGGGACCGTCGCATGGCATCAAAGCCCAAGACCTCCCCCGATCGCGCGACATACGATAAGCAAACCCGGACACGCATCTACATTGATACGTATTAACGCAGTCGTATACGGGGCCGGAGCGGTGACGTCACCGTGACGTCACACGACTTCCCGCCACTTATGGCGCGCGCGCTTTATCCGCTCTGTCCGCATTTGAATCACGCGCAAACCCTTGGTACGAGCGGGTTTTCCGCCTTCTCCCCGTTGTTCACCGCCTTACTGCTGGTACGACGATCTTTCTTTTTGCTAAAGAGGCCGCTAACAAACGCGAGTGAACGGGTGTTCGAATTGAATTATGTCATGCAAAACGCGCAGGCTGATAAAAAGAAGGCGCGAACACGGGGAAGGTCCGGCGCTCTCACGGGCGATTAGGACGGCCTTCCGGGTGTTCGCGCTCGGCGGGTTCCCTCTCAGTAGCCCGCCTTCGCAAGCCGGTTACTGAGGGAGCAACGCCACCAATCCAGTGAGGTTGTGGGCGCGGTCGCGTCGGGGCGTTCCAAGGGGTCACATCCCGAGGAGGCAACGGCGCGACTGTTCTTGGGGAGATGCCGGAGTGGTCTAACGGAGCGGTCTTTTTAAAATCGCCGGGGTGCGCCTGAGAAACCACCCCCGACGGGTTCGAATCCCTACTCTCCCCGCCGAAAGGCCCGTTCGCGATTCCCGTCGCGGGCGGGCTTTTCTCACGGGAGGGTCGTCTGCTTTCTGTTCCTTTTGTGCTCCGTACGTATTACTGTGCCTCGGTGACCGGCGTCAACCCTTCCAAGGCGCGCGCGGGTTTTGCCTGGGGCACTCTGCTCAGTTTTCAAGGTTTGCCCGGCCAGCCGGGGACTTTATGGGCAGGTCGGGGGCTTTGTGGTCAGTACGGCCTTTGTGGGCAAAGCCGCCCCGTGTCGCAAAATTTAACCGCCGGTAAGCCCCGCTTGCAGCGCGGCCAGATTCGGCATGCCGCCTGTAACGCAGCGGAAGCCGACGATTGCGATCTCGGTCGCGAGAATGGCGGCGAACGGAAGGAGGACGGGCCACTCGTCGGCCGTGGAGGTGCGGTACAGGTATCGGTGGCGCGCCGCCCGAGAGGTAGGGTCCGAACGACGTCCACGCACCGAATGGCCTCGCGGCGGTCCTTCATCACCCGGCGGCTGGACAGCGTCACTGTAAAGCACGGAGCGCGGAGTTTTCGGCCGTTGGGGGCGCCCTGGCGCGCGGCGGGTGGCGGATCGGGATACCCTTGGGAGGGCTATTGATGCAACAGCAGGAGGTAATAAGGAGGGGTTGAAGATACAGCGTCCGCCGGCCCGTCCGCGCATCGGCGCGATCCGCGCGACAATGCCGCGGTGACTTCTCACAGTCCCTTGGAAGTAGCGACCTTGACTTCTACGATCTCGCGCACAACGCGCTATGACGATCTCCCCGACGTGCTCACGGTCGAAGAGGTCGGACGTTACCTCGGCATCGGCCGCAACTCAGCATACGAGCTCGCGAACGGCGAGCTCGGTGCGGTCCGCATCGGTTCGCGTCGGATGATCGTGCCGAAGACGTCCCTGGGAAAGTACCTCGGCCTGTCGAATACCGGACCCGCCGGGACCCCGTAAGGGGACCAAACGTGGCAAGTATCAGGAAACTCGGCGACAAGCGATACCGGATCGTCTACGATGCACCGCCGCGCAACGGCAAGCGGAGACAGATGACCGAGACCCTTGTCGGCGTCACCAAAGCAAAGGCCGAAGCGATCCTCGCGGATCGGAAGAGGACCGTTACCGGAGGGCAGTTCGTAGCAGACCAGGAGATGACGCTCAACGATCTCTTCGACCGCTTCATGGAAGTCAAGTCGAAGAAGTGCGCCGCGACCACGCTCCAACGCTACGACGGCCTCCTCCGCACGTACCTCAGACCGAGATTCGGGAAGATCGCGCTAGGCAAACTGAAGACGGTTGATCTCGTGTCTGCATACGCACTCTGGTCTCGCTCGAAAGTCGCCGCTCGCACGGTGCTGCACGCGCACGACCTCATGCGGAACGCATTGAATCGCGCCGTTAAGTGGTCACTCGTGACCCGAAGCGTCGCTGCCTCATTGGACTCGGACGATCTTCCGAAGGCCATTAAGCCGGAGTCCGCCGTTCTCAACGAGTCGGAACTGCGTCGGCTCTTGGACGAAGCCAAGAAGCCGTCGTCGCGTTCGACGAGTCGCGGTTATCTCTCGGCCTACGCGGCGTTCTATCCGGCGGTCGCATTCGCGGCCTACACCGGAGCGCGTCGCGGCGAAGTCCTCGCGTTGCGTTGGTCCGAACTCGATCTCGACGCCGGTACGGTGACGATCTCGCGTTCGCTCGCGCAGACGCGAGACGGCCTGTTCTTCAAGGAGCCGAAGAGCGGTCGGAGTCGGACCATCTCGATCTCGACTACGCTCGTCGCGACCCTTCGTTCGCACCGGGCGGCACAGAGCGCGGAAAAACTCGCACTCGGCGCAGCCTACCACGACGAAGGGCTCGTCTTCGCGCGACCGGACGGGAGCACGTTGACGCCCTGGAACTTCGGCGCGGCGTTCCGCGATCTCGTGCGCCGCGCAGGCGTGCCTCGGATTCGACTTCACGATCTCCGGGACACTCACGCCTCGCTGCTCGCGAAAGCCGGAGTCCCTATCGAAGTCGTCTCCAAGCGCCTCGGTCATTCGACCATCGCGATCACGGTGGACCGCTACTTGGTCGTCTACCGAGATCGCGACGAAGCCGCCGCGTCGGCGTTCGACAAACTCGTGGCCTAGAGTCTGTGAGAGGTTTGTGAGAGCAACGGCTCTTGCAAGTCTCTGACAACGAAAAAACCCCCGTAAAACGAGGGTCTTCGCAATTAGCCCCAACGGGATTCGAACCCGTGTTACCGCCGTGAGAGGGCGGCGTCCTAGGCCTCTAGACGATAGGGCCGTGGCTCCCGGGCAGAGATTCGAACTCCGATGACCTGAGTCAGAGTCAGGCATGCTACCGTTGCATCACCCGGGAAGGGTGTTTCTTTAGTACTTTCTTGTTACGTGAACCGTAGGTCTCCGTTTGGCTGTGGCAGTTTGCGCAGAGCATTCGTAGGTTCTCGAGCCGGTTGTCGTTTCGGATGCCATTCCGGTGGTCGAGCTGCATGACGAGCGGACGCCCAAGCCACTCTTGGAGGCCGCACTCCTCGCAAACGTTCTTCAGTATACCAGCTTCGAGCAAGTGCCTTTTCACGGTATTTCGGCACTTGGCTTCCCCAAGCACCTTTTCAAGGGGCCAGCGAAGAGGCCGGCTCTTGAGCGCGCCGCGGCGGACGGCCTTCGCCCATGATTCGGCCGCGAACACGAAGCGCAGCCGACACTCGCGGTAGGTATGTCCTTCGTCATAATAGCGCTGGACCGCGCTCCAGTCGATCGTCTTTTGCCTTTGGAGCTGCGCTCGCAGTTTGCCGCGACGGATCGCCTTGTACCAGGCGATCAGCGAAAATCCGAACTTTTCAGCGCATGCGTCCCGATCGTTGCCCTCGTCGTAGAACCGCTGCACTTCGGCCCAATCATATCTCAATCTCATAGTAAGCGAAGCTTACTCGCTCACTATGCCAGCAGGTGGTCACTCTCTTCGCGGCCATTCGTCGGCAGGCGTTCCGGCGGCCGAGGACGATACAAAAAGACCTCGTGCAGGCAGTCGTTCTCGTTGGTGGTGAGGGCACGCGGCTTCGGCCGCTGACGCTCGAGACGCCGAAGCCCATGGTCCCCGTGATGAACATGCCGTTCTTGGAGCGCACCCTGCGCCGCCTCAAGGACGCCGGGATCGACGACGTCATCCTCCCCGCCGGCTACCTCCCCGACGCGATCACGTCGTACTTCGGCGACGGCTCCGACCTCGGGCTCCGCCTCCGCTACGTCATCGAAGACGTCCCGCTCGGCACGGCCGGCGCGCTCAAGAACGTCGAGCAATTCATCGACGGCCCATTCTTCGTCCTCAACGGCGACGTCCTCACCTCGCTCGACCTGCGCGCCATGCTCGAGTTCCACCGCGCGAAGGGCGCGATCGGCACGATCCACCTCGTCGCGGTCGACGACCCCAGCCCATTCGGCGCCGTCGTCCACGACCCAACCGGCCGCATCCAAAAATTCGTCGAAAAGCCCCCCCGCGAAACCGCGCCGAGCAACGAGATCAACGCCGGCACCTACCTCCTCGAGCGCGAAGTCCTGGACCGGATCCCCGCCGGCCGCAACGTCTCGATCGAGCGCGAGACGTTCCCCGAGCTCATCGCCGCAGGCGCCCGCCCGCTCTACGCCTTCACCACCGACGACTACTGGATCGACCTCGGCAAGCCCGAGGCATACCTCGGCGCGCACCGTCACATCTTCGATGGCGACATGCCGCTGGGGCTCACCCCGGACGTCGACGGCCCAGGCCGCGAGACGATCCCCGCCTCCGCCGTCCGGCCACCCGTCTTCGTCGGGCTCGGCTGCCACGTCGCCCCGGACGCCGTCGTCGGCCCCTACACCGTCCTCGGCGACGGCTGCGAGGTCGGCTCCGGCGCCGTGGTGCTGGACTCGCTCCTGTGGGACGGGGTCGTCGTGGGCGCCGACGCGCACGTCGAAAAGGCGATCGTCGCCAGCCGCGCCCGCATCGGCGCGGGCGCCCGGATCGGGCACGGCGCGGTGATTGGGCACGACGCCGTGATCCCCCCGGGCGCCGAGATCGCCGCCAACGCCAGGGTCGCCGTCGAGCGCTGAACCCACCGAACGCTGGCGCTTCCGGGCGCTGAAGCGAGCGGGCGCCGAGTGAGATACCACTACGTCGCGGGTACGAAACTGTTCACCCAAGCGAGCGTGTCCCTAGAGAGGCCCGTCCTTCTGGCAAGCATCTCGGGGCGACGCAAATGGTGGTGCCGCGCTGTCGGTACCGCCCTCCAACAAAGGGACCACGTTGACAACCCAAGCGCCTCGAATGCTCTTTCTCGGTTCGTTTCCGCCGCGGGAATGCGGGATCGCAACTTTCATGAAGGACGTCGTGGACAGCTACGACGCGACGTTTGGCACCCGCAGCGGCGTGGTCGCCATCGACGAGCCCGGCGCTGAGGGCCGCGTCTATCCCGACCAGGTCGTCGCGAGCCTCGTCCAGGCCGACCACGAGTCGTACCGCCGCGTCGCGGACTTCGTCAACGCCTACCCCTGCGACGTCCTCAACATCCAGCACGAGTACGGGCTGTTCGGCGGCGACGACGGCGCGTGGATCCTTGAGCTCATCGCCGGCGTGCGCAAGCCCGTCGTCACCTCGCTGCACACCGTGCTGCCCGATCCGTCGCCCGAGCACCTCAAGCTAGCCCGCGCCATCTGCGCGACGTCCACCGCGATCGTCGTATTGTCCGAAACCGGTCGCGACGTGTTGATCGACCGCTACGGCGTCGACCCGTCGAAGGTCCGCGTCGTGCATCACGGCGTGCCGGACGTTCCGTTCCGCGACACCGTCGACGCCAAGAAACGGCTCGGCTTCGCCGGCCGCATGACGATCTCGACGTTCGGGCTGATCAGCCGCGGCAAAGGCCTCGAGTACGCGATCGATGCGATGCTCGCCGTCGCGCAACTGCATCCCGAGGCGCTCTATCTGATCCTCGGCCAAACGCACCCCGTCGTGCGCCGCAACGAAGGCGAGTCGTACCGCCGCGAGCTCGAAGCGTCGATCGCCAAGAACGGTCTCGCCGAAAACGTCAAGCTCGTCGACAAGTACCTCGACTACGACGAGCTCATCACGTACTTGAGCGCGAGCGACATCTACCTCACGCCGTATCTCAACCCTGTACAGATCGTCAGCGGTACGCTGGCGTACGCGATCGGCTGCGGCAAGGCGGTCGTCTCCACGCCGTATCTGTACGCGCAAGAACTGCTCGCTCACGGGCGCGGCTTCACGGTGCCCTTCCGCGACGCGTCGGCGATCGCGACGACGCTCGTCGCGCTACTCGACGATCCGGAGCTGCGCGAAACGACGCAGCGCCGCGCGTACAAGTTCGGCCGCCGCATGACCTGGCCCAACGTCGCGCACGGGTACGGCGAGCTGTTCACGGAGCTGCTGCCGGCGTCGCGCCGCGAGGAGCTTGCGACCCCCGCATAGCGCGGGAAAACCTATGCGCACGCACCGCCGGCCCGCGCTCGATCATTTGCTCGCAATGACCGACGACGTCGGGCTCCTGCAGCACGCGACTCTCGACGTCCCGAACCGTTCGTGCGGCTACTGCACGGACGACGTGGGGCGCGCGCTCATCGTCGCCTGCGATGCCGCCGGCCATCGCGGCACCGAAGCGGACGGTGCGCGCCTGGTGACGACGTACCTCGCGTACCTGCACGACGCGCAGCTGCCCGACGGATCGTTCCACAACTTCATGGGCTACGACCGCCGCTGGCAGGATCACGCCGGCACGCCCGATGCGGTCGGCCGCGCGATCTGGGGTCTCGGCTACGCCGAGCGGTTCGCGCCGCGCGACACGTGGCGCGCCGTCGCCGGCCGGATGCGCGCGCACGCGCTCGCCTCGGTCCCGGCGATGTCGTACGTCCGCTCGCGTGCCTATGCGGCGCTGGGGCTCGTGCACGCGCTCGCGACGCGGCCCGCCGACGAGTTCGCGGTGCGCGCGGTGCTCGACGATTCGCTCGCGACGATCGCCGATGCGTACGACGCGCACTCAGCGCCGGACTGGCAGTGGTGCGAGAACGAGCTGACCTACGACAACGCACGCCTGTGCGAAGCGCTGCTGCGCGGCGGTGCCGCGCTCGGCAACGCGCGCTACGTCGAAGTCGGGCTCGCGATGCTCGCGTTCTACACGTCGGTCGTCGTCGAAGACGACGCGATCTTCGTTCCCGTCGGAAACGACGGCTGGTATCCGCGCGGCGGCGTCAAGGCGCGTTACGGCCAGCAGCCGCTCGAGGCGGCGGCGATGGTCGACGCGGCATTTGCGGCGCTCGACGTCACCGGCGACGAGCGTTGGCGCCGCGTCGCGGAGATCGCGCACGCGTGGTTCTTCGGCGGCAACACGCTGCGCACGCAGGTCGCGACAAAAACGGGCTGCCGCGACGGCATCGACGCGACCGGCGTCAACGGCAACATGGGCGCCGAGTCGACCGTGTGCTACCTCATGAGCGCGATTGCGCTAGCGAACCGTTCGACGACATCGCTGCACGCCGTTCGATGAGCGCGCTCGTGGCGCGATGCGCGAGCGCCATGATCGTCAGCATCGGGTTCACGCCGGACGCGCTCGGAAACGCCGACGCGTCGGTGACCAGCAACCCGCCGACCCCGTAGACCCGGCCGTCGGGATCGATCGCGCCGTCGGCGGCGGTCGCGCCCATGCGTGCGGTGCCCATCTGATGCGCTGAGAACAAAGGCACCGGCGCGCGCTTCGCGGCGCGCGCGCGCACCTCGGTGGCGAAGGCCTTCAGCCCGGCCTCGGTTGCGTCGGCCGCGTCGAGCGTGATCACGTCGGCGTGCAGGGTCGAGATGCTGTGCGCGCCAGCCGCGAACGCGATGCGCGCCGCCGCGGCGATGCCGTCGGCCAGCCGCTCCGCGTCGTCGGCGGCGATACGGTACCTTACGTCGGCGCGCTCGTCGAGCCCGACGCTTCCTTCACCGCGGTCGCGTGCGATCGCGATCAACCTCGCGCCGTAGCGCACGGCGTCCATCGTGCTCGCGTGTGCGTCGCGGCCGGTCCACGGCAGGGCGCTCGCCATCAGCCCGGGATGTGCCGGCGCCACCTCGATCACCACGCCGTAAGGGTCCGCAACGTTTGCGAGCTCGTCGCAGACCGCAGTCTGCATCGCGCCGTGCCACGACTCGACCGGCTCGTCGAACTCCGCGGAAAGCGCGGTGACCGGGTGCAGGTGCAGATGCCGGCCGAGATGCGGCGACGTGACGCCGCTGCGCGCGAGGATCCCCGGCGTGCGCAGCGACCCGGCCGCGAGCACCACGAGCGGTGCTTCGACGACGAGGGCACCGTCGTCCGACGTCGCCTCGACGCCGCGCGCATTTCCACGAGCCTGCCCTGAGCTTGTCGAAGGGTCGAAGAGCACCCGCTCGGCCCGCGTGTTCGCGAACACCTGCGCGCCGTGCGCGACCGCGTCGCGCAGGTACGTCGCCGCGGTGGAGCGCTTGTTGCCGTACGCGCAGCCGAAGCCGCAGTAGCCGCACTGGTCGCCCGTGCACTCGGCGTTGCGCGGGATCGCGCGGCACGACCAGCCCAGCTTCGCGCAGCCGTCCGTGAGCACGGCGTTGTTGCGGTTGTGCGACGTCGCGGGGGTCACGCCGAGCCGCGTCTCGACGGCGTCGTACGCGTCGGCCAATTCGCTCGCGAACGCCGGCCGTTCCAGCGTGCGGCCCCACGTGGCGGCGAGCGCCGCCGGCAGGCGCAGCGAGGTCGACCAGTTCACCGCGGTCCCGCCGCCGACGCACGCGCCGGCCAGGATCGAGACGCCGCCGTCGTCGCTTGTGCACAGGCCGTGCTCGAGGTAGAGTTCCGCGAACGCTTCGGCCTCGCGCTGGCGTGCCGCGACCGGCTCGAACGCCGGACCGGCCTCCAGCACCACGACGCGCAAGCCCGCTTGCGCCAGCAGCGCGGCGGCGACGCCGCCGCCCGCGCCCGACCCGATCACCACCGCGTCGGCCTCGATCCTTCCCTCGCGCGGCGGGGCGGCGAGCGGAAGCGCGTCGCACTGCGGCACGTCATGGCGCGGTCCCGGATATCCGATGCGGTCCCACACCGCGCTGCGTCCCTGCTCGTCCGCGGTCGCGTACGCGGCAAAGAGCGAGAGCTTCGCGAACGCCGCAAACGCCGGACGCAGCGGTCCGGCGGAGAGCCGGCGCAGCGCGCGCTCCCGTCCGGCGCGGTCGAGCTTGCCGAAACCGCGCGGGCGGCCGGCGAGCACGAGCATCGCGACCGGGTTCTCGAGCTGCGTCAGCACCATCGCGAGCTTGCTCCGGCGGTGCGCCGGAAGGCGCTGCACGGCGGTTGCGACGAGATCGAACGTCGCGGCGGCGTCGGCATCAGGCGGCACGAACGTGTCGACGACTGCGGCGAGCGTGGTCTCCTGCGAACGGTTCAGCACCGCTCCGACTTTCGTCGGCGCCGGAGCCTGATGCTGCCGCCAGACTGCTCCAACAGACCCCAATAGGCAAAAATACCCTGCGCGGCGAACATTGACGTGATGCTGGCGCAAACCGAACTACTCAACGACGTCCAGCGCAAGGCCGTCGAGACTACTGATGGCCCTGTGTTGATCTTCGCGGGTGCCGGGTCCGGCAAGACCCGCGTACTCACCCACCGGATCGCTTACCTGCTGGAGCAGAAGAAAGTCTTCCCCGACCGTATCCTGGCGGTGACGTTCACCAACAAGGCCGCCGGTGAGATGAAGGCTCGGCTCGAGCGCATGGTCGGCGCGGCGGCGCGCGACCTCTGGGTCGGGACGTTCCACAGCATGTGCGTGCGGATGCTCCGCCGCGACGGCCGCAAGATCGGGATCTCCCCGAACTTCGCGATCATGGACGACGCCGACCAGCGCGCGATCGTGCGCGAGGTGGTCGCCGATCTCGACTACGACGAGCGCCAGATCGCGCCGGGCGCGGCGCTTGCAGAGATCTCCAAGGCCAAGAACAACCTCTGGTCGCCCGAGGAGTACGAGTCGAAGAACCCGTCGTTCGCGGGCGAGCGCTACGCGAACGTCTACCGCGAGTACGATCGCCGCTTGGCGGAATCGAACGGCCTCGACTTCGACGACCTGATCGCCAACGCGATCAAGCTGCTCGACAACGACGAGGACGCGCGCACGCGCTACCAGACGAAGTTCAAGTACGTGCTGGTCGACGAGTACCAGGACGTCAACTACGCGCAGTACCGGCTCGTCGCGACGCTCGCCAAGGAGCACGGCAACATCACGGTCGTCGGCGACGACGACCAGTCGATCTACGCGTGGCGCGGCAGCGACTACCGCATGATCCTGCGCTTCGAGGAAGACTTCCCGGGCGCGAAAGTGTTCAAGCTCGAAGAGAACTACCGCTCCACGTCGACGATCCTCGAAGCGGCCAACGAGCTGATCTCGCAAAACGCGACGCGCCATCCCAAGAACCTGTTCACCAAGCGCGCGGAGGGCGAGAAGCTCACGGCGTTCCAGGCCGAGTCCGAGCGCGCCGAAGTGCGCTACGTGATGGAGAAGATCAAGGAGCACGTGCGCGAAGGCGCCGCATACCGCGACTTCCTCGTCCTGTACCGCACCAACGCGCAGTCGCGCTACTTCGAAGAAGGTTTCCTCGCCGAAGGCATCCCCTACCGGGTCGTCGGCGGCGTCGGCTTCTACGCGCGCACGGAGGTCAAGGACATGCTGTCCTACCTCCGCTACATCGTCAACCCGTCCGACGCGGTCGCGTTCCGCCGCATCGTCAACGTGCCGCGCCGTTCGATTGGCCAGCAGACGCTGGCGTCGCTGCTCGAAGCCGCGAACCAGGCCGGCGTGTCGGTCGGCCAAGCGGTGTTCGACTCGAACCTGCTCAAGCGGGCGGTGCCCAAGAAGCAGCGCGAGCTGGAGCGCTTCGCGGAGCTCATCAACGACCTGCGCGAGAAGGCGAAGTCGTTCGGCGTCGCCGAGCTGCTCGTCGCCGTCATGGAAGAGTCGGGCTACCTGCGCGAACTGCAAGCGGACGAGACGCCCGACGGCCGCGCGCGCATCGAGAACCTGCAAGAGCTGGTCCAGGTCGCGCGCGAGTTCGAGGCCAACCCCGAGAGCGGCACGACGATCGACGACTTCCTGTCGAACATCGCGCTGATCAGCGACATCGACACGCTCGATCCCGAATCGTCGTTCGTCACGCTGATGACGATGCACGCGGCGAAGGGCCTCGAGTTCCCGATCGTGTTCCTCACCGGGCTCGAAGAAGGCGTCTTCCCGCACACGCGCGCGCTGACCGACATGACGGAGCTCGAGGAAGAGCGCCGCTTGGCGTACGTCGGCGTGACGCGCGCGATGGACCGCATCTACCTCTCGTTCGCCGCGCGGCGCACGCTGTTCGGCAACACGTTCTCGCACCCGAAGTCGCGTTTCATCGAAGAGATGCCGTCGATCGAAGTGATCGGCGGGGTCGGCATCGGGCCGCGGCCGGGCGGCGGGCGCTGGCGCGAGGTCTCGATCCACGAGAACGCCGGCGCGGGCGTCGGCATGGAGCTCAACCCGGGCGACAAAGTGCGTCATCCCAAGTGGGGCGAGGGCACCGTCGTCAACACGGTCGGCGCGGGCGGCGACGGGCTGCTCACGATCAACTTCCCCAACGTCGGGCAGAAGATGGTGATGTTGAAATACGCGCCGCTCGAAAAGGTCATCGCGTAGCGCCGTGCCCACACTGCGCGTCGGGGTGGCCGGCGCGCTCGGGAGACTGGGCCGCGTCGCCTGCAGCGCGATCGAAGCCGCCGACGACCTGACGTTGTCGGCGGCGTTCGCACGCCGCGGCGGCGCGCGGCTCGCGGACGCGCTCGGCGGCGTCGGCGGCGACGTGCTGATCGACGACGAGCTCAACGCGTTCGTCGCGCGCGGGCTCGACGTCGTCGTCGACTGCACCGTCTATCCCGTCACGGTGGACGTCGCGCGCGATGCGATCGATGCGGGGATCCCCGTGGTGATCGGCGCGACCGGCTGGACCGACGAGGACCTCGTCGTGCTTGCGGACCGCTGCGACGAGGCGGACGTGCCGGCGATGCTGGTGCCGAACTTTTCGTTCGGCGCCGTGCTGATGATGCGCTTCGCGGCGCAAGCCGCGCGCGTGTTGCCACGCGCCGAGATCGTGGAGATGCACCACGACCAGAAACGCGACGCGCCGAGCGGCACCGCGAAGCTGACCGCGCGCCGCATCCACGACGCGGGCGCGCCGCTGCCGCCGATCCACAGCGTCCGGCTGCCGGGGCTGATGGCGCACCAGGAGACGATCTTCGGCGGCACCGGCGAGACGCTGACGCTGCGGCACGATTCGGTATCGCGCGAGTCATACGGGCCGGGCATCGTGGCGGCGGTGCGCGCCGTGCGCGAACAGCGTGGGCTCGTGTTCGGGCTCGACGCGATCGTCGACCGGCTGGTGGCGTCGTGAAGGTCGCGATCGTCGGCGTGACCGGCGTCGTCGGCGGCACGATCTTGCGCGTGCTGGAAGAACGGCGTGTCCCCGTCGGCACGCTGCTGGCGTATGCGTCGCGCGATCGTGCCGACGGCGTGCAATTTCGCGGCGCGACGGTACCCGTGTTCGCGGCGACGCGCGAGCGGCTCGGCGCGGACCGTCCGGACGTCGCGTTCTTCGCGTCGAGCGACGACGCCAGCGCCGAGCTGGCGGGCGCGCTCGTTGCCGCGGGCACGGTCGTGATCGACAACTCCGCGACGTTCCGCATGGCGGACGAGGTGCCGCTCATCGTGCCGGAAGTGAACTCGCATGCGGCGCGTGCCGGCCACCGCATCTTCCCCGTCGCGAACTGCACCGCGATCGTGCTGACCGTCGCGCTCGCGCCGGTCGAGCGCGCGATCGGGCTGCGCGGCGTGCGCGTCGCGACGTACCAGGCGGTGAGCGGTGCGGGCCGCGCGGGGCTCGACACGCTCGCGCGCGAGGAGCGCGGCGACGCGCCCGACGGCACGTTCGCAGCGCCGATCTTTCGCAACGTGGTGCCGCAAGTCGGCGGCTGGGACGGCGACGGCGACACCGGCGAGGAGAAGAAGGTCGTCGCCGAAACGCGCAAGATGCTCGACCGCCCCGACCTCGCGATGGCGGCGACGACCGTGCGCGTCCCGGTGATGCGCGCCCACAGCGCGTCGGTGTTCTTCGAGACCGCGCGCCCTACGAGCGTGCGCGAGCTGCACGACGCATTGCGCGAAGCGCCCGGGGTGGTGCTGCACGAACGCGGCATCGTGACGCCGCGCGACGTCGAGGACACCGACCTGGTCCACGTGGCGCGCGTCCGCCCGGAACCGGACGACGCGACCGGCACACACTTCCAGATGTGGATCGTCGGCGACCAGCTCCGCAAAGGCGCAGCCACCAACGCGGTGCAAATTCTGGAGCTCTTGCTAGCGAAAAACATGCTCAATGTCACCCTGAGCTTGTCGAAGGGTGCGCCACGATGAACGTCGTCGTGCTTAAGTTCGGCGGATCGTCGTTGGCCACCGACGAGCTGCGCGAGATCGCGGCGTCGCGCGTGCTCGATGCCGTGCGGCGGGGGGATTCGCCCGTCGTCGTGTGCTCGGCCTTGGGACGCGCGCCCGATCCCTATGCGACCGACACGCTCGCCACGCTGCTAGGGCCCGTGCGTAGCGGACCGAACCGCGATCTTCTGCTCGCGTCGGGCGAAGCGATTGCGTGCGCGGTCTTCGCCGAGAAGCTGTCGTCGCTTGGATATCCGGCGGAGGCGATGAACGGCTTGCAGGCCGGCATCGTGACCGACGACCGGCACGGCGATGCCGAGATCCTCGAGGTCGACCCGGCGCCGATTCGCGCGGTGCTGGCGCGCGGCGTGATCCCCGTCGTGACGGGCTTCCAGGGTGGCACCCGCGAGCGCGCCGTGACGACGCTCGGGCGCGGCGGCAGCGACCTGACCGCGGTGGCGCTCGCCGACGCGCTTGGCGCGCAAGGCTCGGTCATCGTCGAGATCTACACCGACGTGTCGGGCGTGATGACCGGCGACCCGCGCCGCGTCGCGGGCGCGCATCCGCTGGAGCGGGTCACGCAAGCCGAGATGGTCGAACTCGCCGGCAACGGCGCGAAGGTCATGCACCACAAGGCCGCGGAACTCGCGCACGCCACGCGGACGCCGTACGTGGTGAAAGGCTTGCGCAGCAACGTCGGCACGACAATCGACGACGATGCGCCGGTCGACGCGGAGCGTCCGGTCACCGGGCTCACGGTCCTCCGCGACGTCACGTTCTGCCGCATCATTCAAGGCCTCACCGACGATGCCGACCGCTCCGACTTGGACCGCGACGTTCTCGCGCGTGTCGCCGAGCGCGGGATCTCGATCGACATGGTCAACGTCAACGACGCCGGTGTGTTTTTCATCGTGGACGATGAGCACGCCGACGCGGTCCGGCCCGCGCTCGCCGACCTCAACCTCGCGCTCCGCATGCGGCCGCACTGCTCGAAGATCTCCGTGGTCGGCGCAGGGATGCGGGGCACCTCCGGTGTCATCTATCGCGTCGTGAAGGCCGTTACCGATGCCGGCGTGGAGATCATCCACTCCACCGACTCCAACATCACGATCTCGATCCTCGTCCCCGCCGATCGCGCGCACGACGCGGAGCAGGCGCTGCACGACGCGTTCCGGCTGGGCCGCGGGGCGGTGGCGCGATGAAATCGCTCGGGCGCATCCTCACCGCGATGGTCACGCCGTTCGACGCGAACAATGCGCTCAACGTCGCCGAAGCGTCGCGCATCGCGCAGTTCTTGATCGAGCGCGGCAACGACGGCGTCGTGCTGGCCGGTTCAACGGGCGAAGGCAACGCGCTGGAGACCGCGGAGAAGCTGGCGCTGTTCGCTGAGGTGAAGAAGGCGCTCGGGTCGAGCGGCACCGTGATCGCGGGAACCGGCGGCAACAACACGCGCCAATCTGTCGAGTTGACGAAACAGGCCGAGCAGTGCGGCGTCGACGGCGTGCTGCTGACGGTTCCGGCGTACGTCAAGCCGACGCAAGAGGGGATGCTGACGCATTTCGGCGCGATCCTCGAGGCGACGTCGCTGCCGGCGATCATTTACAACATCCCGGGCCGCACCGCGGCGAATATGTTGCCGGCGACGTTCACGGAGCTGGCGCGGCGGCATGCGAACGTCGCCGGAATCAAAGAGTCGACCGGCGACATCAACCAGTTCACCGCGATCCTGCGCGACCGCCCGCGCGAGGACGTGACGTTCTGGGCAGGCGACGACTACATCTACCTGCCGTCGCTCGCCGTCGGCGGGTACGGGCTGATCTCCGTCGCGGGGCATCTGTGCGGCCGCGAGCTTCGCGCGATGGCCAACGCGTTCGACGCCGGAGACGTCGATGCGGCGGGCCGCATCCACCGCGATCTGTGGCCGCTGATCGCCGCGTTGTTCATGACGTCGAACCCGATCCCGGTGAAGTGGGCGATGGGGACGTACGGCTTCGACGTCGGCCCGTGCCGCTCGCCGATGGGTCCGATGCCCACGGAACTCAAAGCGACGCTCGAGCCGCTGATCGCACCGTACCGTCCGTAGTCCGTTGACGGTGCCCACGTTTTCCGTGCTCGGCTGTCGTGTCGACGCGATCGGATGTGACGCGGCGGTCGCGTGGATCGCGGCCTTGGCGAACCCTTCGTCAAGCTCAGGGCAGGCTGTCGCCGAACCGGGACTCGTCGTGACGCTCGGCGTCGAGATGGTGATGGCGGCGCAGCGCGACGCGGCGTTTCGCGACACGATCGATCGCGCCGCGCTCGTCACGTGCGACTCGATCGGGCTGCTGTTGGCGTCGCGGCTGCGCGGCGGACCGCTGCGCGAGCGTGTGACCGGCATCGAGCTGGTCGACGCGCTCGCCGCGCGCTCGGCATCGAACGGCGACGTGCGGTTGTATCTGCTCGGCGGCGCGGCCGACACGGCGGCGCGCGCGGGCGCTGCGCTGCTGCGGCGCTTTCCGGGCGCCGTCGTCAGCGGTTCGCGCGACGGATACTTCGGGCCCGAAGAAAACGACGCGGTCGCCGCGGCGATCCGCGCGAGCGGCGCGAACGTGCTCCTCGCCGGCCTTGGTTTTCCGAAGCAAGAGTTTTGGATCGATCAGCATCTCGCGGCGACGGGTTGCGGTGTCGGGATCGGCATCGGCGGCTCGCTCGACGTGTACGCCGGCAACGTCGTGCGCGCGCCGGAGGTTTTCCGGCGCACCGGCCTGGAGTGGGCGTATCGTTTGGGCAAGGAGCCGCGCCGCTGGCGCCGGCAGCTCGCGCTCCCGCGCTTTGCGGTGGCCGCGCTGGGTGAAGCCTTGAGCGCGAGCAAAGCGGGGAAGAAGAAGCGTTGATGCGCGCGATGATTCTCGCGGGCGGTATGAGCACGCGGCTCTACCCGCTCACCAAGCAAGTGCCCAAACCGATCGTGCCGGTCGCCGGAGAACCGATCAGCGGGCACGTGATGCGCTGGTTGTCGTCGTTCGGATACGACGAGGTCGCGATCAACGTATTTTACCTCGCCGAGCTCGTGCAGGATACGTTCGGCGACGGCAGCCGCTACGGTGTGAAGCTGCACTACCTGCACGAGCGTGAGCTGACCGGCAGCGCGGGCGCGCTCAAGCAGATGGAAGGATGGTTCGACGAAACGTTCGTCGTGGTCGGCTGCGACGACCTCACCGACGCGGACCTCGCGTCGCTGGTGCACTTTCACAAAGAGCGCGGCGCGCTCGCGACGATCGGGTTGCTCGAAGTCGACGAGGTCGACCAGTACGGCGTCGTGATCCTCGACGACACCGGCCGCATCACGGGTTTTCAAGAAAAGCCCGCCAAAGGCACGGAGAAGTCGAAGCTCGCGAACACCGGCATCTACGTGTTCGAGCCTGCGATCTTCGAGCGCATCCCGCTGAACACGTTCTACGACTTCGGCAAACAAGTGTTTCCCGAGCTCGTCGCCGGCGGGCTGCCGTTCTACGGCATGGAGCTGAAGGGCGCGTACTGGCGCGACATCGGCACCCCGGAAGAATATCGCCGCGCGACCGACGACGTGCTGTCGGGACGCGTGCACGTGCGCGGCGCGCGCGCGACCGGCATCCCGTCCGGTGTGTACGTGCCCGGCGACGCGCGGATCGAGGGCGATGTGCGCATCGGCGACGGCGTGGAGATCGGCAACGGCACGCTCATCGTCGGGCCGAGCGTCATCGGCGACCGCGTGCGGATCGGGGACGGCGCCCTGCTGGAGCGCGCGATCGTCTGGAACGGCGCGACGATCGGCGCGCGCGCCGTCGTGCGCGACACGATCGTCGGCGAGCGCTACGCGGTGGACGATGATGTAACGCTGGAAGGCGCGATCGTCGCGAACGAACCCAGCCCCGCTTGACTCCTAGCGGCGCGGCGCAGACCGCGTGATAGACAGGTGTGCTTGATTTCGTTCGCACCTGGCTTTTTCCGGCGGCGTGCGTTGCGTGCGACGTGCCGGGTCCCGCGCTGTGTCAGCGCTGCGCGCCCGTGCCCCGCGACGCGATTACGTTCACGCTCGACGGGATCCCCGTATTCGCGCTCGGTGCGTACGATGGCGCGCTGCGGCTGGCGATCATCGCGATGAAAGCGGGCGAGCGCGATCCGCTCGACAAGTTCGCCGAGCTGCTGGCGGCGCGGGCGCCGCTCGACGGTGCGCTCGTTCCGCTTCCGACGTCGCGCGGACGACGCGCTGAGCGCGGATTCGATCAAAGCATCGAGCTCGCACGGCGCGTGTCAGAGCGCCGCCGTGTCCCGTGCGCAGAACTGCTCGACAAGCGCGGCGGCGCGCAGGAAGGACGCAAGCGCCTCGAACGACTCGCGGCGACCGGGCGCTTTCAGCTGCGCGCAGGCGCGCGGCTACCCGATACCGTGACGCTGCTGGACGACGTCTGCACGACCGGCGCGACCGCCCGCGACGCCGCGCGGACCCTGAGTGCGGCGGGCGTCGACGTCCGAGGGCTCGTCGTCGTGGCGCGCAGCGGTAGCTGAGCGGCTCAGCACCCGTCATGACCGCCGCGGAACCAACCTCGCCCGCAACGGGTCAGTGATCATCATGAAAGCAGTCTGGAACGGCGCCGTCCTCGCCGAGAGCAAGAGCACCGAAGTCGTCGAGGGGAATCAGTATTTTCCACCGGACGCGATCGACAACCAGTATTTCACGCCGTCCGACACGCACTCGGTCTGCCCGTGGAAGGGCACCGCGAGCTATTACACCGTCGAGGTGAACGGCAAGCGCAATGCCGACGCCGCATGGTATTACCCGCAGACGAAGGACGCGGCGAAGAACATCGAGGGCTACGTCGCGTTCTGGAAGGGCGTCGAGGTCACGCCGTAGACCGCGACCGCAGCTACCTCGCGCGCGCCGTCGAGCTCGCGTCGCGCGCCGTCGCCGACGCCGCACCGAACCCGCCGGTGGGCTGCGTCGTCGTGCGCGACGGCGTGACGCTGGGCGAGGGCTGGCATCATCGCTCGGGCGAGCCGCACGCCGAGGTCGAGGCGTTGCGCGATGCGCGCGCGCAGGGACACGAGCCGCGCGGCGCGACGGCGTACGTGTCGCTCGAACCGTGCAATCATCACGGGCGCACGCCGCCGTGCAGTCAAACGCTGATCGACGCCGGCATCGCTCGCATCGTGATCGGCGCGCTCGATCCGAACCCGAAGACCGCGCAAAGCGGCGTGCGCCGGCTGCGCGATGCCGGGATCGCGGTCGAGGTGGTCGACGCCGCCGCGGCGCGCGCGCTGATCGAGCGCTTCCGCTGGACGATCGCGCACGACAGCTCCTACGTGACGCTGAAGATGGCGGCATCGCTCGACGGTTACGTCGCTTCGCGGCCTGGCGAACAGCAGTGGCTGACGGGACCGCTGGCGCGCGAGCGCGTTCGCGATCTGCGCATCGAGCACGACGCGGTGATGGTCGGCGCCGGAACCGTTCGCATCGACGATCCGCTGCTGACGGTGCGGCCGCACGCGACGCGCCGCAAGCCGTACGCGCGAATCGTCGTCTGCGAGACCGAGGCGATCGCGCCCGAAAGCCGCGTGCTCGCGCCGCCGGCGGACGCTCCGTCCGATGCATACCGCCCGACGATCGTGCTGGCTCCGCGTGGAGCGCGCGCGACGTTCGCGGCGCTCGAGCCGCTCGCGGAGGTAGTCTATGCCGGGGCGGAGGATGCGACGCAGCTCGACCTCGTGGCGGCGCTGCGCGCCCTGCGCGAGCGCGACATCGCGACCGTGCTGTGCGAGGGCGGCCCGACGTTGGCCGGCCGGCTGCTCGCGGCGGGCGTGGTCCAGCGCGTGGTCTGGTTCGTCGCGCCGGACTTTCTGCACACGGACACCGCCGTGCCGGCCCTCGCCGGCGCCGATCTGAGCGAGCGAAACGGGTGGCGCTTCGACCGCATCGAACGCGTCGGCGACGACATGCTGCTCTCCGCCGATCTCACCACGTGTTCTCCGGCCTGATCCTGCACGACGGTCGCGTCGCCTCGCTCGAGGGCGACGCGAAGCGCGGCGTGACGCTGGTCGTCGAGGCGCCCGATGCCGTCGCCGACGGCATCGCGCTCGGCGACTCGGTCGCGATCAACGGCGCGTGCCTCACCGTTGTCGGGTTCGATACGCGCACCATGCGCTTCGACGTCGTGCCCGAAACCGTTGCGCGCACGGGCTTCGACCGGCTGCGCGCCGGCGACCGGGTCAACGTCGAGTCCTCGCTGCGCGTCGGCGACCGGCTTGGCGGCCACTTCGTCTACGGACACGTCGACGGCACCGCGTCGATCCTCGCGAAGGAGCCCGAAGGGCAGGGTTTCCGGCTGCACGTCGTGCTGCCCGATACGCTCGCGCCGTACATCGTCGAGAAAGGCTACGTCGCTGTCGACGGCGTGAGCCTCACCGTCGCGTCGGCCGATCGCGAGCGCTTCACGATCGCGCTGATCCCGGAGACCGCGCGGCGTACGACGCTCGGCACGAAAGGGCCCGGCGATCGCGTCAACCTGGAGATCGACCCCGTCGCGCGCTACGCGCAGGGCGCCGTCGTCGCGTACACGCAGCAGCGCGACTCGGCCCCGACCGCCGACGAAGTCGCCTGGGCCTACGAGATCTGATCGTGCCGCACGGCACGGCGGCGCCGCTTCGCGTCGGGCCGGAAGTTCGCGAGCGCGTGCGGTGGCGCGACGTTGACGTGATGGGCGTGGTGCACTACGCGAACTATTTGCGCTTCATGGAAGCGGCGGAGAGCGAGTTCTTTCGCGCACTCGGCTTTCCGTACGACGTGATTTCCGACCGGCTCGGCGTGTGGATCGCGCGCGTGCACCTCGAGTGCGATTATCGTGCGCCGGCCAAGCTCGACGACGAGATCATCTGCCGTGCCGAGCTGCAGAAGCTGGGCGGCTCGTCGATGACGTTCACGTTCCCGGTCGAGCGCGCGGACGGCGTCCGTCTCATCGACGGATCGCTGGTGCTCGCCGCGCTCGACCGAACGACGCTGCGCGCAACACGGATCCCCGCGCCGCTCGCGAAGGCCCTACGCGCGGTCGGCTATGCTTCGTCGGATGCGAGGATCGTGTAGACGTCCTTGCGCGCCTTGTCGACGATCTCGCGGACTTTCTCGAGCGTCGCGTCGTCGGTGTGGCGCGCGTTCCAGACCGCGGCGATGAACTTCATCACGGACTCGCGCAGCTTGTGGCGGACGTCCGGCGCCTCGTCGGCATCGTCGTCCTCGTCGGTGTCCGTCGCGCGATTTGCGAGCAGCACGCGGCCCGTGTCGGTGATCGTGTAGACGCGCTTGCCGTCGACCTGGTCGGAGGTGACGAACCCGCCGTCCTCGAGCAGTTGCAGCGTTGGGTAGACCGATCCAGCGCTCGGGCGAACGCCGCGGCGCTCCTCGATCCCCTTGATGATGTCGTAGCCGTGTCGCGGGCCCTCGGCGAGCAGCTCGAGCACGAGATACTTCACGTCGCCGCGGCGCGTGCGGCGCGACCAGCCGCCGGCCTTCCAGCCGCCCCACTCCTTGCTGTAGCCGAGTCCCCAGATGCGAGGGCCGCCGTGGCCGCCGCCGTGTCGGTGCCGGAAGAACGCCCGGCCGATGCCATGGATCATGTCGCGATACTAAAAGATATATCGCGATAAGTCAACAGGTCGGCCGGTGCCGCTACGCCGTGACGAGGGCGTAGACGCCGACGAGGGCGACGAAAACGCCGCTCGCGACCTCGCCGTAGCGTTCGAACGGACCCAGCGAGATGCGCTGCAGCCCGGCGATGCCCGCGACGGAAACCGACACGTACGTCAGGATGGTCGCCGCTGCGAACACCGCCGCCATCGTCGCGAGCAGCGGAACGCCGTAGGTCGAGGCCGCGAAGAACGCCGGAATGCCTTCGACCATCGGCGACGATCCGAGGATGAGGAGCAGCGCCGTTCGCCCGGCGACGGCGTGCTCGTGGGCGTGCAGCACCGCAGCGCCGTGCTCGGCGGCGTGCCAGTCTGCGCCGGCGTGCTCGTGCCAGTGAACGTGCCGGACACCGTCTTCGTGATGATGCTCGTGCGCGTGCGCCAAGTCGGGTCCGTGCGTATGCCCGCCGTGCTCGTGCAGCTCCCGCCATCCCGTGTACGCGATCCACAGACCAAAGCCGAGGAGCGCGAGCGCGGCGGTTACGCTGACGAGGTGCGCGTAGTGGACGGCCAGCGACGCGCCGACGACCCACAAGACGATCCCGAGCAGCAGCGTCGTCGTGACGTGCCCGAACCCGGCTATGGCGGCAGCGCGGGCCGTACGGGAAACCGACCATCCCTGCTGACGCCCGAGCACCACGATCGGCGCCCAGTGGTCGGGCACGAGCGTGTGAAGGACGCCGACGGCTGCGACCGTCGCGATCAGGAGCGGACCCGTCATTTCCGGAGGTTCGTACCCGCTTGCGGCGCGATTTCAGCGTCCCTTGGCGGGGCCTACGGTTGTGAGGAGTCCAGGCGGCGTGCGCGATCGACGGCGCGCTCCGCCGAACTGAGCAGCTCTCGCGCGTCTGCCAACATCGTCCGACCCGCTGCGGTGAGCTTGACGCTACGGCGGCTCCGGATGAACAGCTCCGCGCCGATGTCGTGCTCGAGTCCTTTGATCATGCGGCTCAGCGGGGACTGCGCCATCACGAGCCGTTCCGCGGCGCGGCGGAAATGCAGCTCCTCGGCGACAACGACGAATGCGTGAAGCCTTCGGAGATCCGGGATCGCCGGGCCGGCGGCGTATCGTTCGGCGGGTGCGTTCATCGCGTTCGTTCGGCGCGCTCGGAACGCCCGCGGCCGAGCGGCACCGGCGTTCGTTCGACGTCGTAACCGTGGTGGAGCAGCACCGCGCGAATCACGGTTTCGGTGTACATTCGTGAAACGAAGCGGTGGCGCTGTGTCACCTCGTCGATCGAGCTTCCCATGAGGAAGTCGAGCAGCGCGAAGACGCCGACGGGCTCGGTGTCCGCGCGCGATTCGCTAAATGCAGAGTGGTTCGACGTCGACTGCAACGGGTGCCGCGCTATTGGAGGTGGCGGTCGTCGGGGCGCTCGTCGCCGAAGGCGACGTTACCGGCGAGACGACGAGGAGCAATACGGTAAGGAGCGTTGTGATCATGAGCGGCTTCCTCTTGTGGTGAGTGCCGCCTGACCATAGGCGAGCCGCGTAGAACGACTCGGATCAAGTTTGACTATGCGCGCCGTTGGCGCGCGTTCAGCTCAGTAGACCGCGCTCGCGAGCGATCGCGACAGCTTCCGCAGCTCGCGACGCGTCGAGCTTGCCGAGTATCGCGCGCGTGTGGTTGTACACGGTGTTGACGCTGCGCTGCGTCTCGTGCGCGATTTTTCCGGCGGTCCAGCCGCGCCCCAGCAGACGCAATACCTCGACTTCCGCGTTCGTCAGACCGGCCGGCGGTTCGAGACCGCGCCGCAGCGCGAATGCGGTCGCGAACACGCGGGCGATCCCGCGCAGCGCGAGCGGCGCCTGATCCAACGCGCACGAGCGCATGAGCGCGGGAAGCCGGTCCTCGCCTTCTCCGTTGCGCGATTCGCGAGCCGCGACCGTTCGTGCGGCGCGCACGTCGTCGCCCAGCAAGACGCATGCGACCGCGACCGCGGCGCGCGCGAGCCGGCGATAGCGCCGCTCGTAGGCCGGATCGCTCGCCCGCGCGCGGCCCAAACGCGCGATCGCGGCGCGGAGGCTGCGCCGCGCCTCATCGCCGTCGGCGGCCGCGGCCTCGGCGACGGCAATGAGAGCCGTGCACAGCGCCCACTCTCCGCAGCTGCGCCCGGGCGTTTCGCGCGAAACCTGAAGCAGCGTTCGCATTGCGGTCAGATCCGAGAAGCCGCGGACGAGCGCATGCGACAGCGCGAGCGCGAACCGTTCCGTGTATTGCTGTGGCAGCAGGCGCGCGCGGATGAGGCGTTCGAGGGAATCGATGCGCGTGGTGTCGGCGAACTGCACCGCCAGCTCGTACTCGGCGGCGAGCGCGGCGTGAACGAACGAGTCGTCTTGCGTCCGCGATGCGGCCGCGTGCCAGAGGCGCGCGTAACGGTCGGCTTCCTCCGCGTCGCCGGTGACGTCGTGGTGGATGCTGTACGCGATCGAGTAACCCGCTGCCGCCGCGCGCCACGCGCCCATTGCCGAGCACAGTTGCGCGCTCGCGAGCGCGAGGTCGATGGCGCGTTCGTGTTCGTCGAGGTAGTACGCCGTCCGCGCCAACCGTTGCAGGACGCGAAACCGGATGACGTCGTCGCTTTCCTCGGCAAGCGCGAGCTCCGCAGAGGCCGCGTACGTGCGTGCCGCGGCGCGGTCGCCGGCGTCGGCCGCCGCCAAGGCGCGGAACGCTTGCGCCGACGCGGTCCAGCCCGCCGCCGCGATTGCGTCCGCGAGCGACACGACCGAGTCGACGTCGTGACGCATGACGAGGATCGGGGCGAGCGTGTCCGCGACGGCGCCGAAATCCGCACCGCGGAGTCCGCGCAGCTGGCGGCGCAGGGCCCGCACCGCCCCGTCGACGTCGCCGTCATACTGTGCGACGACCGCCTCCAACAAGGCGCGCTCGGCGGAGCCGGTCGCGAATCGCGCAACCGCTCGCCGAAGATCATCGCGAGTTCCCACCGCCGCCAGGTGGTAGGCATCGAGCATCGGGGTCATCATCACTTCCAGCGAAAAACAAAAACCGGGTCACCCACACGCGCGCCCGTTCAACGCATTCGGACCGGTCTCGTCTGAATCCACCCGAAAACGGCGGTCAGTGCGCGGCGACATATTGAGACTAGGGAGGTCTCACCGTTTTCTCGTTCGATTTGGCCAAACGCATTGAAAAATTGTCGGTCCCGTTTGATTGTTTCCGAACGGATCAGCGGGGTTCCATCCCGTCGCGTGCCGGCCGCGGAGCGCGTGATATACTGACGGCATGGAAAGTTTGCTGTTTGCGCTCGGGATCGGTATCGTCTCCGGGCTCCGGGCGTTCACCTCGCTCGCGGCGCTCGCGCTGTCGCGGGGGATCGGTCTCTGGGGGATCGTCCTGGGCGTCGCGGCGATCGGCGAATACGTCGCCGACGCGTCGCCGAAGATTCCGTCTCGGACCGCGTTTCCGTCGATCGTCATTCGGCCGCTCAGCGGCGCGATCGCCGGCTGGTTCATCACCGCGTGGCACGGCGGTCCGCCCATCGCCGGCGCGGTCGCGGGCGCGATCGGCGCTCTGATCGGCACGTACGGCGGTCACGCGGCGCGCGCCGCGGCGATCGCGAAGATCGGCGCGATTCCCGCTGCCGTCGCCGAAGACGTCGTGGCGATCGCGCTCGCCGCGGTGCTGGTGACCCGGTGAGGCGTCGTCTTGCAGCGGTGGAAGCGTTTACGCTGTGATGCGCGGGCGACATCCCTTGCTCTCCGTGTTCTTGTCTTGCGCGATCGTTAGCGCGCCTCCGGCCGCCGCCTTCGCGGCGCCGACGGCGAACGACCTCGCGGTACCGCGCTACGCCCACGTGTTCGTGATCGTCGAAGAGAACAAAGACTACGCGCAGATCATGGACGGCGCGAGTGCCCCGAACATCGCGCGCCTCGCGAAGACGTACGGCTCGGCGACGAACTTCTTCGGCGAGGTCCACCCGAGCCAGGCGAATTACGTCGCGCTCGTGGGCGGCGACACGTTCGGCATCCACGATGACGATCCGTTCTTCTGTCAGCCGCGCGTGTACAATGCAGAGTGCTCGAAGGTCGAGAAAGATGCCGCGTACGCGAACCACACGGTCGACGCGCCGCACCTCGGCAATCAGCTCGAGGCGGCCGGCCTGTCATGGCGCGGGTACTACGAGGACATTCCAGCGCCTGGCTCGCTCGTACCGTTCGCGACCGCGCCGGGTGGCGAGGCCGACGGCGCGCTCGGCGCGCTGTACGCCGCGAAGCATTCGGCCTTTCTCAACTTCCGGTCGACGCAGCTCGACCCGCGCCGCGCGCTGCACCTCGTCGGTTTCGACCGGCTCGACGCTGATCTCGCGTCGGGAAATCTTTCGGCGTTCGCTTTGGTCGTTCCCAACCAATGCAACGAGATGCACGGCGCGCTCGGAAAGAGCATCCCCGTGGACTGCAGCTTCACCGACATGAACGCGGTGATTTTGCGCGGTGACGCGATGGTCGACAAGCTGGTGCGCAAAATCCAGGCATCGCCTGCCTGGGCGAAGCCGGACAACGTCGCGATCGTCGTCACGTGGGACGAGGACTCCGGGACGCGCGTCGGATGCTGCGGCAGCGATCCGGCCAGCGCGGCGAATTTCGGCGGCGGCCACATCGCTACGGTCGTCGTCACCAACCACGGACCGCGCGGCGTCGCCGATCCGACGCCGTACAACCACTACTCGCTGCTGCGCACGCTCGAAGACGCGTTCGGCATTCGCACGTATCTCCGCCACGCTGACGACACGGCGAAAGGCGTCGTCCCGATGCTGCCGCTGTTCCGCCGCTAACGGGCGCGGCTGAACGCGCGGCGCTCGGCGTCCGCGACGGATGCGCCGAGCGCTGCGAAGCGGTCCCGCGTGCAGCGGCACGGACGGCCGTGCTCCCCACGGCAACCGTCGCGGTCGTGGCTGGCCATGCCGTGCCCGCACGGGCAACGGACCCGCTCGTCCAAAGTACGTCCTCCGCTCGAGGTCCGCTGCATCATGACAGAGGAAGCTGAAGACTTCGTTAAGCCGTGTCGTCGCCGGGATGCGGTTCTTTCGTGAACGAAGGTCGTTTGTGATGACTTCGACGGCTACCGAGCGCCCGACGACCACCGCGGCCATTCCCGAGACGATGCGCGCGCTGCGCAAGATGAGCGCCGCGCCGGGGTTCACGCTGCAGCAGATCCCCGTACCGGCGATCGGCCCCAACGATGTGCTGATCCGGGTGAAGACCGTCGGCTTGTGCGGGACCGACCTGCACATCTACGGCTGGGATCACTGGGCCGAGCGGCGCGTGAAGCCGCCGTGCACGATCGGGCACGAGTTCATGGGCCACGTCGCGGCCGTCGGGAGCGCCGTCAAGGCGGTGCAGGCCGGCGACCGGGTGTCGGCCGAGGGGCATCTCGCGTGCGGGATCTGCACGCTGTGCCGCACAGGGCAAGCGCACATCTGCGAACACGTTCAGATCATCGGCGTGGACACCGACGGTGCGTTCGCCGACTACATCCGCATGCCGGAGTCCAACGTCTGGAAGCTCGACCCGGCGATCCCCGACAGTTGGGCGGCGGTGTTCGATCCGCTCGGCAACGCGGTGCACACGGTGATGGCCGCCGGCGTTTCGACGAAATCGGTCGCGATCACCGGCGTCGGCTCGATCGGGCTGATGGCGATCCCGGTCGCGCGCGCCGCCGGCGCCGCGAAAGTGTTCGCGATCGACGTCAACCCGCAGAAGCTCGAGCTCGCCAAGCGCGTCGGCGCCGACGCGACGTTCTCCGCGACGCAGCCCGATTTGGTGGACGATATCATCGCGCGCACGGGCGGCGACGGCGTCGACGTGCTGCTCGAGATGTCCGGTTCGGGTCAGGCAATCAACAACGGCCTCGCGATGGTGCGTAACGGCGGCGTCGCCGCGCTGCTCGGCATCCCGTCCGACGAGGTGGAGATCAACCTCGCCGAACGGATCATCTTCAAGGGGCTGACGGTGCTCGGCATCAACGGCCGCGAGATGTTCCGCACGTGGTACCAGACGCAGGCGCTCGTAACGAGCGGCCGCGTCGACCTCACGCCGATCATCACGCACGAGCTGCGGTTCGAGGATTTCGACGCGGCGTTCGCGCTGATGAAGTCAGGCGAAGCCGCGAAGATCGTCCTGCACCTCGACTAGGCGGTCTTCGCCTCGACTTCGAGATACGCTTCGGCCGCGGGCTCGAACGTGCCGGTCTCGATGCGCACGCGCTTCGTGCGCGCCTGCAGCGTTGTCGCGCGCTCGACGAGCAGCGGACGTTCGCGGTTGATCGCAACGTGGTCGCCTTCCACGTACCGCACCAGGCCGGCGAGGTCCGCGACGACGACCGCTTGCGACGGAATCGCCGACCACGGGCGCACCGCGACCGGAAAACCCAGCTCGCGCGCCGCACGCCGCGCTTCGCGGAACGACGTCGCGGCGCGCTTCTCGTTGAACGCGGGCTCGACCGTGCGCCCGCGCGCGGCCATGTCGGGGACGACGACGTCGTCGAGAAAGCCTGCAAGCTCGCTGGCGACGGAGGCCGGATCGGAGAATCGCACGTACCGCACCTTGGCGAGGTCGTCGAGATCGCGCAGCAGCGTGGTCTTGATCTCCGCTTCGTCCCAGACCGCGAACAGCATCGGGATACGGCGGCCGCCGTAGATGTTGTACGCCACCTCGAACGCGCCGCTTTCGCTCAAGCCCGTGCGCACCACGAGCATCACGTCGGCCCGCGAGAGCAGGGCCAGCCGCGTATCGCGGAAGCGGCGCGGCGCGAACGCACCGCCCGACTCGCTCGTAAACGCCTGGCGGAAGCTGTCGTTGTCGTGCGCCTTGGTTCCCGTGAGGAACTCGAGCGCGTAGCGGCCCTCTCCGACGAGGCCGCCGATTCCGTCGAGCGCGGCTTGAACGACGCGCGCTTCGCGTTCGGTCGTCTGTGTGAGCGGTTGCCGAACGAATATCTTGATCGCCATGTCTGGAACACCCGTTTCCGACAGTCACGATGCACACGGCGTCAAAGCGCCGTGTACGAACCATACAAGCGCACCCGCGAACCGAAGTCAAGAGGAAGAACGGCCTAACGTTCCCCGAATGATCGGGCTCACGGACGCAGGTAAGCAAGCATCCGAGACCTGTCCACGGAGAGTCGATGAACACCACCTTCGAAGCCCGCCTCAACGCCGAACTCGACGCCCTGCGCGCCGCCGGAACGTACAAGCGGCTCCGCCACATCACCGGCCCGATGGCGCCGGAGGTGCACATGGAGGAGGCCGGCGACGTCATCGTGCTCTCGTCGAACAACTATCTCGGCCTCGCCGATCATCCCGACGTCGTCGCCGCCGGCATCGCTGGGCTGCGGAAGTACGGCGCGGGAACCGCGTCGGTGCGATTCATCTGCGGGACCTTCGACATCCACCGCGAGCTCGAGGACAAGATTGCGTCGGTGTTCGGATTCGACGCCTCGCTCTCGTACGTGTCGTGCTGGACCGCGAACGAAGGCGTGATCCCGACGATCGCCACGGCGGGCAACACGATCATCAGCGACGAGCTCAACCACGCGTCGATCATCGACGGCTGCCGTTTGGCGGGCGCGAAGCGCGCGCGCTACAAGCACGGCGACATGAGCGATCTCGAGCAGAAGCTGCGCGAGGCGGAAGGTACGTCCTTCATCATCACCGACGGTGTGTTCTCGATGGAAGGCTCCATCGCGAAATTACCCGAGATCGTCGCGCTCGCGCAGAAGTACGACGCGGTCACGATCGTCGACGACTCGCACGGCACCGGCGTGATGGGCAAGACCGGGCGCGGCACCATCGAGCACTTCGGGCTCGAAGGCAAGATCGACATCCTCACCGGGACGCTGGGCAAAGCGCTCGGCGGCGGGGCCGGCGGTTTCGTCGCGGGCTCGAAGGCGCTCGTCGACACGCTCGTGCAGCGCTCGCGCACGCAGCTGTTCTCCAACGCGCTGCCGGCGACGGTCGCGGCGAGCGCGCTCAAAGCGATCGAGCTGCTCGAATCGGGAGGCGGGCTCGTCGAGACGCTGCGCGAAAATACGCGCTACTTCCGCGCGGGTCTGGAGCGGCTCGGGTTCAAGCCGCTCGCGGGACCGAGCGCGATCATCCCGATCATCGTCGGTGAGACGGCGTTCGCGATCGCGATGAGCGACCGATTGCTGAAAGAAGGCGTGTTCGTGACGGGCTTCGGCTTCCCGGTGGTCCCCGAAGGCACCGCGCGCGTCCGCGTACAGATGTCCAGCGCGCTCAACCGCGACGAACTCGATCGCGCGCTCGCGGCATTCGAAAAAGTCGGCCGGGAGCTCGGCGTGATCGGCGAAACGGCGCACGCATAGCGCTGCGGCGGTGCGGCGCTTCGACCTCGTCATCTTCGACAGCGACGGCGTACTGGTCGACAGCGAGCCGCTCGTCAACCGGGTCTACGTCGAGCTGATGCGCGAACGGCTCGGCGCCGTCGGACTGCCGCGTTGCGGCAGGCGGGCGCGACGACGTTCACCCGCATGGACGATCCGGTCGTTCTCGAGTGGATCAGCGGGGGATCGTAAACGTATAGGTGCGCGAGCCGGCGCGACGGAGCGCAGCGTCGTGCGCCGCGTCCGCGCGCACGACCAAGACGTCTTTGGAGTTGTTCGGGTTCGCGGAATACGTGATCTTGAAGTCGATCCGCCGGATCGGGCCGTACCACCGTACGGTCGCCGTATTCCGGCCCGGATGGACGGCGTCCGTAATGTCGCCGTACCCCTCGAGGAGCAGACGCTCGACATGCCCGCCGTCGATCACGACCACGACTTGCGTCGTCTCCGCGACGGCGTTCGTCAGCACCGTCATCGACGCGTTCGCGGTCGCCGTAGTCGCGACGAGCAGCGTGAGCGCGGCGGCAACCGCGGCGATCTTTGAAGTCATGGCGTTCATGTCTGGGCCTTTCCTTCCCGCCCGCCCTTCGAGGGTAGCACGGAAGAACGAGGCGCGGGGTCGGCGTCGCGCGAACCGCCACGCGAGCGGGCTTCAAGTGAGGACGAATCGTGACTTCTTCGCGCTTTTTTGCGTCGGTCGCCCTGTGCGTTCTCGTGGTCTGCGCGGCGTGCTCCAAACAACAGGCGCAGACGACGGAACCGTCACCGGCATCCTCCGCATCCGCTGAAGTGACGACTGTGGCGCCGGCGACGCCGGCCGCGGATCTGGGGAGCGCTGCACCGGCAAGCAGCGGCGCTCCATCGGCCGGTCCGACAGCCGAGCCTACCCCCACGCCGACCGCGTCGCCGGTTGCGAACTTGCTGTCCGTGCAGAACGGCACGGTGCTGCGGGCGTATCCCGCGGCAGCCGCTAACCCGTGGGCGACCGCGCTCGCGGGGTACTCGGCCGCCGACAAGGACGCCGGCCCATGGGTGTTCGTCTACGAGCTCCCCGGCGTCGCGACGCTCACGAGCGTGAGCGCGACAGTCCCGACGAAGAGCGAGACCGGGCAAGGCTCGACAGTGAGCTTCGCGCTCTCGACGACCAGCGCGACGGGCGGCTTCTCCGACGTCGGAACCGTCTCGTCGGTCGCGAGCCCCCAGCCGCAATCGATCGCCCTCAACAACCAGCGCGCGCGCTGGGTTCGCGTTACCGCCAACCGCAGCGGGACGGCGCAGCCGTTCGCGGAGATCGGAGTCTACGGCACGATCGCCCCGCCACCGTCGAACGCCGTGGCCGGAACGTACGTGCAGTACGAAAATCCGTACGATCAAGGCGCGTTCCGGCAAGCTCCGAGCGGAACCGATCCGTGGTATCTGCAAGTCGTGACCCCGGGCAACGGCGAGATCAACGGCGAGCAGTGCTTCAACGGTCATCTTGGCTACGCGTATCCCGGGACGTTCGACGGTCGCACGTGGCGGTGGAAGCGCAGCGACAACAGCGGTGCGTTTGTCCTGAACGACGAAGGCACGCTGCTCGTCGGGACCCAGGCCCCCCAGACGTACTGGGTGCGCACGCCGCAGCGACCGAAGTTCTGCGTGCCGCAAGTCATCGGCTCCGGCGCGACGAATGTCCTCGTGCTCGAGACCGGCGGCTTCGCCGGGCTCTATCCGATCGACGCCGAGAACGTGAAGAGGTTCCCCAAGCTCCGGTTCACCCGGATCGGGGCGGGGATGGTCGACCAAACGCTGCTGAGCGGCGCGTCGACCGTCATCTTCAACGGTTTGTGCAACGCCGACGACATGTTCGCGCGCGGTCAGAACGACGCGATCGCGCAATGGGTGCAAGCCGGCCACAAGCTCATGATCTACGATGCCGATGAGTGTGGTCGTCCGACGCATTACTCGGTGCTGCCGTACCAGTTCACCAGCAACAATCCGGGCGCGCGCGGTGCGAAGGGTGACCGGCTGATCCTGGTCGAGGACGATTCGCTCGGCACCTCCGACAAGGCGGACAAAGCGCATTTCTTCGACCCCCTCGTCTACGCGCAGAACGGCAACCAGCTCGGTGACGCGAACACCGTGACGACGCAGGACGCGCATTGGTGCGGCCACCTGTTCGGCACCAACGTCAACCACGTCAACGGGTTCATGCAGATGTACGCGCCGTACGGAAAGGGTCTGATCGTCTACGACGGTTTCGACCAAGACGACGGCAGCGTGCCGTCGTACCAGCGCGTGCGCCAGCTGGAGCTCGCCCAGCCGGTGCCGCCCGATCTGCCGTGCACGCAGAAAGCGTCGCTCGCATTCGTCATCCAGCCGAACCGCGACGGAAACTTCGTGCCCGGGAAAGCCGCCACGCCGAAGTTCGCGATGGAGCTGCTCGCAAATCAAGGCTGGAAAGGCCACATCACCATGTCGACGAGCGGCGACTTCCATGCCGCCGTGACCCCGAGCGCGTTCGACGTGAACGGAACGACGCAGGCGCTGAAGATCGCCGTCACGATTCCGGCGAGCGCGAAGGCCGGCAGCTACGCGATCATCGTCAACGGAGACGGCGGTAGCGGGCAGAACGCCCAGGCGACGATCCAGCTGCATGCCGCCGTCGCGCTCGTCAAGCAGATCAAATCGCAGCGCCGCATCCGCATCTACGGCATCCACTTCGACGTGGATAAAGCAACGATCAAGCCGCAGTCGGAACCGGTGATCGCGCAGATCGCGCAAGCGATGCAGCAAAACAAGGCCTGGCGCTTCCGAGTCGAGGGGCACACGGATTCCGACGGCGGCGAAGCGCACAACAAGGTGCTCTCGCAGCACCGCGCGGAGTCGGTCGTCAACGACCTGGTCAAGCGCTATCACATCGCGCGCAACCGCCTGGTCCCGGTCGGCTACGGCTACTCGAAGCCGGTGGCACCCAACACGACGTCGGCCGGAAAAGCGCTCAACCGCCGCGTCGAGCTGTTCCTTTTGAGCGGAACCTAAGCGGCACGTGCGCGTCGATGCTGAACCGCAGATTCGGCAGCTTGGTGATCGCGAGCATCATTCTATGCGACGTCGGGTGCTGGCTCGTGGTCACCGGCGCCAGCGGTGCGTGGCTGGTGGCGCTGGCGGGGATCGCTGCGTTCGCGGGCTCGATGACGTTGCGCGTGCGCGAGTTCGGCGACATCAACGACCAAATCGGCGACGCCTTGTCGTACGCCGCGGGGCTTTTCTTGACGATCCCCGTGGTAATGCTACTGCCGCTCGTCCACGTCGGCCGGTATAGCAGATTCGGCGGTTGGCTCACGCTCGCGGTCGACGGAAGCATCGCCGTCTACTGCGCGTTCGCCTTCGGCATCGTCGGGGCGGCGCTCGCCGCGGGCGCGGCGCTGATGCGCAGATTGGCGCGGATCGCCGGGGTTGTCCACGACGCTCCGGCGGTCGACACGACCCGGCCGCTCGAACCGACGCGAGAGGTCGAAACGACGCGAGAGGTCGTGGCTCGGGCGCTGTCTACGCGCTTCGAAGACGACGCGGCGGTTCGAATTGCGACAATCGGCGACTCCGAATTCCGAGCGATTTGCGATCGTGCAGCGTGGTACCGCAAAAACCCGCCGATCCCGCCGCGCAGCGGGCGATCCATCCCGTTCGAAACGGCGCTAGCGCTCGCCGCGGTCGAAGTGCTCGAAGGCGCGCCTCGCTCGCTGCGCCGGAAACGCGATCGGCCGAATCACAGCGCGGACGGATAGCACAACAAACGGGCCCAGAGAGCGGCGAAACTGAAGCATCTCCGTAACGCAACGTGCCGCGCGAAGAGCGTTCGTCATCGACGTGGTAACCGTGGAAGCGCAAGGCGGCATGGCCGTCCTAGCGGGAGTCGTCATCAAGGAGGAGAACGACACGACAGCCGCGCGCAGTTTCTTGTGCGCGGCATCTTGTCATCGGTAAACGGGGAGTAACATGATAGGCAGATCGATTCGCGGCGGCTTCGTGCCGGCCGCTGTTCTCATTTTGCTCGCGGGGTGCACGGGCGGCGGCTCCGTTGCGCCGAGTTCGACGGCACCGCATCAGATATCGGGGAGCGACAAGAGCTCCGCCGCGACCTTCGAAAAATTCCGCGCCGCGGCCGAGGCGCAGGCGCGCCGCGTCGCACCCGCGGGTTACCAAGTGTCCGTCGGCTCGACCTACGTGACGAAGGATCACAAGGCGATCTACGGCGACGCGACCGTCGTCCTCAAGACCGCCGACAAGATCGGCTTCCAGGCCGGCAGCACGAGCGTCGTCTTCCGCCGGAGCGAGCTCGACGAGTTTCCCGGCACGTCGATCGTGACGCGGCCCGGCGGAAAAACGGCGTCATACATCAGCCACGGCTGCACTGATGTCGACAACTGCCCGCCGCAGCCCGACCCGACCGATCCGCCCGCGCCGCCGCCGCCGCCCGACGACTGGACGCCGGTTCTCACCGTATCGACCGACGCGGCGAGCGCTCTCGCGGCGCAGCGTGGCTTGCCGTGTACGCAAAGCTTCTCGGTGAACTACGCCGGCGCGACGATGAGCTACAGCACGGCGGACAGCAATACGTGGACGCTGACGTATCGACCGGGCTACCCGTTCTACATCGGGCTAGACACCGAGTACAAGTCGGCGGCGGTCTCGCTCGTCGACGGCACGATCCAGCAGGTCATCGTCCCGTCGTACACCGTGCCGACGGACGGCCTGACCCAGGCCTCGGTGATTTACTTCGGCTCGCTGCTCAACGTGCGGATCGCGCAACTCGCGATCATCGACTACGCGTACGAAAACACCAACCAGATCGAAGCGGACGCGACCGTAAGCTGCGTGAACGATGGACGGCTGCATATCGGCTTCAACTACCCGGTCCCCCCGCACCCGATGTGACGCGCTGAAAAAGCAGACAGGTCCGTCGATCGCGCGATCGACGGACCTGTACTTGGTTGCGGGGGCGAGATTTGAACTCGCGACCTTCGGGTTATGAGCCCGACGAGCTACCGGACTGCTCCACCCCGCGACGGGCGACGGTTACTATAGCATCGCTGTCGAACGATCGTCAAGATGCCGGCCCTCGATCTGCGTGCGCTCGCCAAAGTTCAGCTCCACTGCCACCTGGAAGGAACCGTACGCGCGGACACCTTCCACGCGCTTGCGTCGAAGTACGGCATCGACCTGGGCGACCGAGCGCATCCCGAGCGCGCGTACGCGTTCGACACGTTCGGCGAGTTCCTGCTGCTGTTCGCCAAGGTCTCCGAGACGCTGCGCGCGCCCGGCGACTACGCGCGCATCGCGCGCGACTACGTGATCGATGCCGCAGCCCAAGGCGTCGTGTACGCGGAAATCTTCATCTCGCCGTCGGTCTGGACGTTCTTCCACCACGAGCTCGACGTGCGCGAAACGGTCGAGGCGATTCGCGCCGCCCTCGACGAAACGGGCGCCCCGCTCGGGATCGACGTGCGCCTCATCGCCGACCTCACGCGCAACTTCGGGGTCGAGCGCGCCGAGGAGTTCGCGCGGGTCGCGGTCGGCCTGCGCGATCTCGGCGTAATCGGGGTCGGCCTGGGCGGGGACGAGGCGCGGTTCCCGCCCGAGCTCTACGAGCGGGCCTACGCGATTGCGCGCGAGGGCGGGCTGCACGGTGTGGTCCACGCGGGCGAGGCCGCGGGCGCCCAAAGCGTGCGTGCAGCGGTCGAGGCCCTCCATGCCGAACGCATCGGGCACGGGGTGAGGGCGATGGAGGATCCGGCGGTCGTGGCCCTCTTGGCCGACCGCCGGATCCCGCTCGAAATCTGCCCGACGTCGAACCGCCTCACCGGCGCGGCGCCGGCCGGCGCGATCCACCCGCTGGGCGCGCTCGACGCCGCGGGCTGCGTGGTGACGATCGACGCGGACGACCCGGCCCTGTTCGGCACGACGCTGCTCGACGAGTACGCCTACGTCGCGGCGACGTTCGGCGAGGCCGCCATCCTGCGCTTCGCGCGCAACGCGATCGACGCGTCGTTCGCGCCGGCCGCGACGAAGGCTCGGCTCCACGAGATGTTCGAGCGGTCCCGGAACTCCGCACCGGCAGGTCGAAGCTTCTAACCGTCATGCCCGGCCACACCCACTTCGACGAGTCGACCGAGGAGTATCTCGAAGCGGTCTATCGTCTGGAGCGCGAGGGACCCGGCGTGACCACGTCCGGGCTCGCGGCCGATCTGGGCGTGTCGCCGGCCTCGGTGTCCGGGATGCTGAAGAAGCTCGGGTCCGACGGCTACCTCACGTACGAGGCGCGCGGCCAGGCGGCGCTCACCGAGAAAGGGCTCCGGGTCGCGGTTCGCGTGATCCGCCGCAACCGGCTCGCCGAAGTCTTTCTTCAAGACATCCTCGGGATGCCGTGGGACGAGGTCCACGCGGAGGCGTGCCGGCTCGAGCACGCGATCTCCGAGCGCGTCGAAGAGCGGCTCGTCGCCGTGCTGGGGGACCCCAAGGTGTGCCCGCACGGGCTGCCCATCCCGCCCGCGGACCTGAGCGCGCCGCCGCGCGTCGGCCAGCGGCTCGCGGATGCCCTGGCCGGCACGACGGTGCGCGTCGTCGAGGTGGTCGAGGACGTCCCCGAGACGCTGCGCTACCTCGACCAGATCGGGCTGCGGCCCGGCGCGACCATCGACATCATCGAACGCGGCCCGCTCGGCGGACCGATCACGGTGGAAGGATCGAGCGGCCGCACCGCGATCTCGATCGAGCTCGCGCGGCTGATCGCAATCTCGACGGAGGCGAGCCCGGCGCTGACCGCGTGAAATTTTCCCTGACCGGCCTGCTCATCGCCGTGAACGTCGCCGCGTACCTCTGGCAGATCTCGACCTACGGCGGCGCCGAAACCGATCACGGGTATCTCAGCCCGCAGTCGGTGCTGCAGTACGGGCAGTGGTGGCGAATCGTCACCGCGGCGTTCTTGCATGCGAACATCACGCACATCGCGCTGAACATGCTCGCGCTCTACACCGTCGGAAGAGAAGTCGAAGCGGTCTTCGGGAAAGTGCGCTTCGCGCTGCTCTATGCGCTCGCGATCGCCGGCTCGGGGCTGGCCATCGTCTACTTCAGCCAGTACAACGTGCCGACGCTCGGGGCGAGCGGCGCGATCTTCGGGTTGTTCGGCGCGCTGGTCGCGGTGGGCTTGCGGCTCGGCCAGCGCGGGCGCTCGCTGATCATGAGCCTGCTGCCCGTGCTCGCGATCAACCTCGTGTTCACGTTCTCGATCCCGGGCATCTCCGCGGCCGCGCACGTCGGCGGGCTCATCACCGGATTTCTCGCCGGCCTGGTTCTCTTCACCGGCTCGCGCCGGCGCCGTTTCACGCAGGAGTACGCGTACGTGGCGGCGCCCGTCGCGGCGCGTCCCGTCGAGACGATCGAGCATTCACCGCAGATCGAAACGATCGAGCACCCGCACGAATGAAGCTCGTGGACGACGCGTTCGCGACCGACGGCCCGATCGCGCGGTCGCTCGCGGGTTTCGAAGCGCGCGCGGGGCAGTTGCAGATGGCGCGGCTGATCCAGCGCGGCTTCTTGGAGAACGTGCACACCATCGTCGAAGCGGGCACAGGCGTGGGCAAGTCGCTGGCGTATCTCGTGCCCGCGCTGCGCGCCGGCGCGCGCGTCGTGATCTCGACGGGGACGATCGCGCTGCAGGAGCAGCTCGTGCGCAAGGACATCCCGCTGGTGACCAACGCGTTGGGCATCGAGGCGCGCGTCGTGTTGCTCAAAGGACGCAACCACTATCTCTGCAAGGCGAAGTTCGAGAAGGAGAGCGGCGCGCGGCTGATCGCGCCGTCGCTTGCGCTCGAACGCTTGTGGGCGTGGGCGGAACGCACCGAGACGGGCGACCGCGCCGAGCTCGAGTTCACACCGCGCAGCGACGACTGGGAGACGCTGGACGCCGACGCCGACGACTGCGTGGGCGAGTACTGCCACCGTTTCGCCGACTGTCATTTCTTCGGGCGCCGCGACGCCGCGCGCTTCGCGGACGTCGTGGTCGTCAACCACGCGCTGTTCTTTCTCGACCTCGTCAGCGGCGGCGCGCTGTTGCCGGCGTACGACTTCGTCATCCTCGACGAAGCGCACCAAGCGGAGAAGTACGCCACCGCGGCGCTGACCGCAACGCTGTCGCCCGTGTCGGTGAACCGCATGATGCGCAAGCTGCACCGCACGTACGCGATCCCCGGCGCGTACGACGCCGAGCTGGACGAGGGGATGCGCCGCCTGCAGCAGACGCTCGCGCGCGTGCCGGGCGACAAGTACCCGGTCGCGGCGAACGAGGGCGTGTTCGAGATGCTGCCGGTGCTGCGCGAGTCGTTCTACGGCCTGGAGAACTGGCTGCACGCGAACTGGCAGAGCGGGCTGCGCAAGCCGTTCGATAACGAGTCCGAAGCCGAGCGGCGCCGCGATCTCGCGCTGCGTTCCGTCGCGGCGCACGTCGCGACGGTCGACCGGATCGAGAAGGCGGCGCAACAGGCGAGCAACGGCGCCGTTGCGGCCGACGAGATCGAAGCGGTCGCGTGGGTGGAGCGCGGCGACGGCGACGCGCGATACGAGATCAACGCGGCGCCGTTCCAGGTCGCGGACTTCCTGCGCGCGTCGCTGTTCTCGCGCACGCGCAGCGTCGTGCTTACGAGCGCCACGATCTCCACCAACGGTTCGTTCGAGTTCCTGAAAACCTCGCTGGGCGTGGACGAAGCGCAGCAACTCGTCGCGCCGTCGCCGTTCGACTACGCGAAGCAGGCGCGGCTGTACGTGGCGCCGCCGAAGCTCAACCCGAAAGCGGTCGACTTCGCGCGCCGCGCCGCGCCGCTGATCGAGGAGATCCTCGACCGCAGCGGGGGGCGCGCGTTCGTGCTGTTCACGTCGTACGCGCGGCTGCGCGAGGTGTACGCGTTGCTACGCGACCGCATCCCGTTCCCCGCCAAAGTGCAGGGCGATCTGCCGCGGACGGCGCTGCTGGACTGGTTCCGCTCGACGCAGAACGCGGTGCTGTTCGCGACCGGTACGTTCTGGGAAGGCATCGACGTCGTCGGCGACGCGCTCTCGTGCGTCGTGATCGACCGGCTGCCGTTCCCGTCGCCGTCGGAACCGCTGGTCGCGGCACGCATCGCGGCGCTCGAAGCCAAAGGCCGCTCCGGTTTCGAGCACTACATGATCCCCAGCGCCATCGTTCGGCTCAAACAGGGCTTCGGCCGGCTCATCCGCTCGACCACCGACCGCGGCGTCGTCGCGCTGCTCGACGGCCGCGCGACGTCGATGCGGTACGGCGCGACGATCGTCGGCGCGCTGCCGCCCGCCACGCGCATCGACGATCTCGCCGCGCTCGACGACCTCTTCCGGCCGCGTTAGCGGGAGCGCCCGAACGGCACGCGAACCGCGCCGCATGCGCCTTCGCCGATTTCTCTTCGGGCTGCTTTGTGCCGCGCTCGCGGCCGCACCGGTCCCCGCGTTCGCCTGGGGCGCGCAGGGACACCGCATCATCAACGGCGCGGCGGTCCGCGCGCTGCCCGATTCGGTGCCGGCGTTTCTGCGCAGCGCGACAGCGCACGACGAGATCTCACTGCTGGGCCCCGAGGCCGATCGCGTCAAGGGCGCAGGCGACCCGCTCGACGACGACGACAACCCCGGACATTATCTGGACGCGCTCGACGACTACTCCATCGCGGGCGCCGTGAAGCTCAGCGCGCTCCCGAAGGACCGTCAGGACTACGACAAAGCGCTGCGCGGCGCGCACGAGCCGACCGATCAGTACGGTCAAGGCTATCTGCCGTACCAGATCGCCGACGGCTGGCAGCGCATCGTGCGCGATCTCGCGTACTGGCGCGTCGACGTCGTCGGCGAAACGAAGGCGGCGACGGCGGAGGAGCGCGCGTTCTTCACGTTCGACCGCACGGTGCGCGAAGCGGTGACGCTGCGCGACGTCGGGTACTGGGGCCATTTCGTCGCCGACGCGTCGCAGCCGTTGCACGTCAGCGTGCACTTCAACGGCTGGAACCAATTTGATTTCCGCACCAAAGCGCCGCGCACGCACTATCCCAACCCCAACGGTTTCTCGGATTCCACCACGATCCACGCGCGCTTCGAGACGGCGCTGGTGCGCGCGGTCGCGACGGAAGATCTCGTCGCCGCGCGCGTCGCGCCGGTTGCAGCGTCGAGCGATCCGATCCTGGCGCAGGTCGGCGCATACCTCACGGCAACGGAGAGCCACGTGCCCGACGTGTATCGGCTCGAAGCAGCCGGCGGCATCGACACGCCGAGCCCGGCCGCGAAAGCGCTGGTGCTCGAACGGCTGGCGGCCGGCGCCGCCGAGATGCGCGATCTGATCGTCGATGCGTGGAACGCGAGCGGCGACGCGAAGGTGGGCTATCCCGGCGTGCCCGTGCGCGACTACGAGTCGGGCAAAACCGTTCCGTCGCGCGCGAACGTCGGTTTGGGCGACTAGCCGCACGGTCGTTGTTTCGACGTGCTCATTCGAGGAGAAATCGAGGTGTTCGAACTCTGTTGCAAGGAACACGCACGTGAAACACACCACCAACACCCGCGCGCTCGCCGCGTTCGTCGCCATCGCCGGGCTCGCCGCGGCGACGTTCGCCGCAAGCGCACAGACGCCGCCCGGCGGTCCACCGATGGGCCCGGGTATGGACCGTCCCGGACCGCGCATGCCTGCCAATGAGGCCGACTTCGTTCGCATGCTCGATTCCGCGAACTCCGCCGAGCTGGACGCGGCGAAGTACGTCGTGAACCGCACGAAGAACGCCGACGTTCACCAATTCGCGCAGCACATGATCGACGATCACAGCACCGCCGCCGTGTCGCTCGAAGCCGTCACGCGCGGCACGAACCTGCGCCCGGCGCCAAGCGAGAACGAAACCAGCGGGCCCGGGCGCCGCGCGCTCGAGCGACTCATGGGCGGAACGGGGACACAGCTCGACGACGACTACATGCGCATCCAAGTCCCAATGCACCGTCGCGCGCTGGGGCTGCTGCAATGGGAGACGCAGAACGGTCAGACCATGGGCCTCAAGGACCTCGCGACAAGACTCACGCCCACCGTTCAACAGCACTTGCAGCTCGCGCAGAACTATCTCGCCGCCCACAACCTGACGCCGTTCTCGCCGCCCGAGACGCGGCCCGTCCCCGGCAACGTGAATCCGGGCAACAGCGGCGCCGGCAACGGCCCGGCCCCACCGAACAATCCCGCGGCTGCACCTTCGGCCTCGCCGCACGCCTAGCGCCCGCATGACGTTCGTCATCCTCAGCGGCTGACGCGCGTGCCTGGTCCTCTCGCGCCCGTCCTGCGACGATGGGCGCGGAGGACTTCATGCACGATTTGCAGATTCCGGCCCGCTTGTCGCGGGTCACCAAGCGCTACGGTGCGATCACCGCGCTGAACGACGTCGATATCGCGCTGCAGCCCGGCGAGACGCTCGCGCTGCTGGGACCCAACGGTGCCGGCAAGACGACGGCGATCCGCACCCTGCTCGGCGTCATCGCGCCCGATGCGGGGACCGCGACGCTGTTCGGCAAGAACCCGCGCAACGCGGTGAACCGCCGGCGAGTCGGCGCGATGCTGCAGGTCTCGGGCGTTCCCGCGACGCTCACCGTCCGCGAACACGTGCGCTTGTTCGCGTCGTACTATCCGCAGCCGCTGCCGGTCGACGAGACGCTCGCGACCGCCGGTTTGCGCGGCTTGGAGAACCGCCTCTACGGCCAGCTTTCCGGCGGCCAGAAGCAGCGCGTCGCGTTCGCGCTCGCGATTTGCGGCGATCCTGATGCGCTCGTCCTCGACGAGCCGACGACGGCGCTCGACGTCGAGTCGCGCCTCGCGCTGTGGGCGCAGATTCGCAGCTTCGTCGCGCGCGGCCGCAGCGTGCTGCTCACGACGCACGATCTCGCCGAAGCCGACGCGCTCGCGGACCGTATCGCCGTGCTCTTCAGCGGCAAGATCGTCGCCGAAGGCAGCGCCGCGGAGATCAAGTCACGCGCGGGCGGCTCGACCGTGCGCTGCACCAGCGGGCTCGGCGACGAGCGCCTGCGCGCGGTCGCCGGGATCGACGCCGTTCGCCGCGGCGACGGCGCGATTCGTCTGACGACGCGCGACGCAGATGCGGTCGTGCGTGCGCTGTACCTCATCGATCCTACCTTCACGCTGCTCGACGTCGCGGACACGCCGCTCGAAGAAGCGTTCCTCGCCCTCACCCGGACCCCGGCGTCCGAAGAGGTTTCCGTATGATCGCCAACATCACGCTGAACGAGACACGCGCGGAGCTGACGAAGTTCGCGCGTCTTCCGGCGTACGTCATCCCAACGCTTGCGTTTCCGGTCGCGTTCTACGCGTTCTTCGGGCTCGTGATGAACGGGTCACAGCACATCGGCGCGACGTCGGTCGCGACGTACATGCTCGCGACGTTCGGCGCATTCGGCGTCGTCGGCTGCGCGCTCTTTGCATTCGGCGTCAGCGTGGCCGTGGAGCGCGGACAGGGCTGGCTGCTCGTGAAGCGCGCGAGCCCCATGCCGCCGGCGGCGTACTTCGTCGCGAAGGTGCTCACCATGCTGGCGTTCGCCACGGTGATCGTCGCGATGCTGTGCCTGCTCGGCGCCAAGTTCGGCGGCGTCCGGCTCGCGCCGGCAGCATGGCTTGCGCTCGACGCGGCGCTCATCCTCGGCTCCATCCCGTTCGGCGCGATCGGGCTCGCGATCGGCTTCGTCGCCGGTCCGAACTCCGCGCCCGCGATCATCAACGTGATCTATCTCCCGATGTCGTTCTTGTCGGGCCTATGGATCCCGATCGAAGGCCTGCCGCCGGTGATTGCGCATATCGCGCCGTTCTTGCCGACGTACCATCTCGGGCAGCTCGCGCTCGGCACGATCGGCCCCGGCCACGGCTCCGCCCTGACGCACATCCTCGTGCTCGCGCTGTGGACCGTCGCCGGCGCGGCCGCGGCAGCATACGGCATGAAGCGTGACGAAGGTCGCACGTATGGCTGACGTCCGCCGCCGCCTGCCGATCTTCGAACAAGGCGTCATGCCGTACGTCTGGCTCGTCTATGCCGCCGGCGTGCCGCTGTGGCTGTTCCTCAGCCACTCGCCGCCGCGCCTCATTGCGTTTCAGCTGGCGGTTCTCGCCGTGTTCCTCGTGTGCTATTTCTTGGGCTACGGCCGCGGGGGCCGCACTGGACTGCTGTACGCCGCGGTGATCACGGTTCTCGGCGCCATCGCCTCGCCGACCGTGGGCTTCGCGACGACGTACTTCATCTACGCGGTGTCGTTCATCGCGTACGCGGTGTCGTCACGCGACGCCTACCGGATCATGGCGGTGTACATCCCGTTCATCGCGCTCGTCATTTGGGTCACCCATGTCGATCGGGCGTCCGCGATCTCCGGCTTGGTGTTCGGGGTCATCATCGGCGTCGCGTGCATCAACGCGGCCCAGCAGAAAAACGATCACGCGCGCCTGAAGCAGGCGTACGACCAGATCGAAGGTTTGACGAAGATCGCCGAGCGCGAGCGCATCGCGCGTGACCTCCACGACGTGCTCGGCCACACGCTCTCGCTGATCGCGCTGAAGTCGCAGCTCGCCTCGAAGCTCGCCGACCGCGATCCGCAGCGCGCCGTCGTCGAGATCCGCGAGGTCGAGCAGATCGCGCGCACGTCGCTGGACGAACTGCGCGAAGCAGTCGCGGGCTACCGCGGCACGGGGATCCCGGACGAGCTCGCCCACGCGCGCGACGTGCTCACCTCGGCCGGCCTGCGCGTCGACTGCGAAGCGGAAGACGTGCGCCTGCCCGCGCCGCAGGAGAGCGTGCTGGCGCTGGCGATCCGCGAAGCGGTGACGAATATCGTGCGCCACGCGCGTGCCAGCGTCGTGCGGCTGCGCGTCGCGACGGCCGGCGATGCGTGCCGCTTCGAGATCCAAGACGACGGCGTCGGCGGTTCCGCCGCGGAAGGCCTCGGCTTGACCGGGATGCGCGAACGTGTCGAGTCGCACGGCGGCTCGCTGGAGCGCACGATCGATCACGGCACACGGCTGGTCGTCACGCTGCCGCTCGCATCCGGAGCCGCGCGCTGATCCGCGTCGTCATCGCGGAAGACCAGCAGCTCGTCGCGGGCGCGCTCGCGGCGCTGCTCGGACTCGAGCCCGACATCGAGGTCGTGGGCCACGCGCACGACGGCCCGACGGCGCTGCGCCGCGTGGAGGAGTTGAAACCGGACGTGCTGCTCGCGGACATCGAGATGCCGCTGCTGACGGGCCTCGACGTCGCCGCAGAACTGCACCGTCGCGAGAACAAAACGCGCGTCGTCATCGTGACGACGTTCGCGCGCCCGGGCTATCTACGACGCGCGATGGACGCGGGCGTCGCCGGCTATTTACTCAAAGACCGCCCCGTCGAAGAGCTGGTCGCGGCGGTGCGCACCGTGCACGCGGGCGGCCGCGCGATCGATCCGACGCTCGCAGTGCACGCGTGGACCGAACCGGACCCGCTCACCGACCGCGAACGCGCGGTGCTACGCCTGGCCGGCGACGGCCAAACCTCCGCCGCGATCGGCGCCGTCCTCGGCCTCTCGGAAGGCACGGTACGCAACTACCTCAGCGAAGCGATCGGCAAAGTGGGCGGCTCCAACCGCACGGAAGCCGCCCGCATCGCCCGCGACCGCGGCTGGCTTTAGCGAACCGATGAGCGCGTTTCGTGATGACCGTCGCCGCGTCTTGCCGTGATCTAGCGTCCGCGAGAGCACGGCGAGCATTCCAGTCCATGAGGCAACGCTCATGGGCACTGGGGTAGTTAAGACCTTTACTACTTCACTGACAGCGTTTGCCGACATTAGAGGCCCTCCTGACGGCCGTTTTGCCCTAGTGGCCGAAAGCTTGCTGAGTAACCATCAGCGGCTTAGCGCGGGCAGGAAAGCGCGGATCGCGCCGAATCCCAGGTACGGCATGGATGTGATTTACACAGCCGTCGTCCTCTCTGAGCCGTCTCATTGAACGAGAGCGAAAGCGCGTCGCGTGGAAACGTGTCGCCCCCGCAAGATGGTAGGCCTGAAGTAACCCGCGGTGTCCTTGAGCATGGGAGCAAACCGGCGCCTAACGAGTTGCCTGCAACCGCGCAGAGCGCCGCATGCGAAGCCGAACCACAACCAGGCGTCGACGCTGCCATTGAGCCGCCGGCCGAACCACCTGTAGCCGATGACCCCCAGTTCTATCAGTGGCCAGCGGTACAAAGCGCCATCGCGACGTCAGGAGCGGGTGTTCCGTATCAAGATCACGTCGATGCAATCATGCTCGCGCATATGATTGCGCGGGTTTCGTTCCCGCAAATCTTTGACTATGGGACGATCGTGAGGGTCGCGTTCCAGCAGCGTCTTGCCGGTTGGATGTTAGACGACGTGGTTGTGCACGTCCGCACGGGTGACGGCATAATCGAACGGATCGCTCTCCAGATCACTCTCGACTTAACGATGACGGGAAGCGACCCAAAATTTCGTGCGATTATCGGAGCAGCATACCACGCATACCTAAACAAGGAACCCGCGTACTACGGTTTCGTCACCCGCGCTGATACAACAGCGTTGAATCGATTAACCCTAAGTGCATTCTCGCGCGGATCCGATCCCGAGCAATGGGTCCGGGACGTTAACACGCCGCTGAACTTTGATAAGAGCGTGCGAGACACATTCGGTCACCTCAAGTCGGCGTTGACGGGGGCGATGCGTCGCGAACCTACGGCCGCCGACATGGTATCCTTTCTAGATCGCTTCAAGCCAATCACGATTCGAGTTGGACAGGAAGGCGATCCGGATTCCGGCCCATCGAAGCTATTTCTTCGCCAGCAATTCGGCCTGACGCAAGAGGAATGCGACGCCGCTTACAATGCCCTTCGGGACGCAGCGGAAAGCGGCGCAAGAAATCGACACGCATACACCGATGATCTCTTGCGGAAGTGGGTTGAGCGCCGTCGCGGCCGCTGGTTCTCGCGGGGGCTCGATGTTGAACCAATTCCCGGCCGATCAGCGGCGTCTTTCGTAGCGGCCGTAGTGCTTGAGGAGACGCAGGTCAGGCGGAGCACGACCGAACGAGTTCTTATCCAGCATGTCGAATCGCAGGAACTCGAACTCCGCGAGGTCATCCTGGAGGACGTTGTGGATGCGGAAGCCGCACTGCGTCGCGGGGACATCGAACGGGCTGTGAACCTCGCTGCAGGCGCGCGGCGCCCAACGCGCTTGGCGACGCTGTCTGCCGACGAGCGCTCGCGGCTTGCTGTTCTCGAAGGTCGACTGGCGATCGTTACCCGCGGAGACCTCGATAAGGCACGGCAGGCCCTGCGCGAGGCTGAATCGTACGCTACTTCGCCATCGACGCGCAAGTTTGCGGCTCAGATTGAAATCGAGGCGAATGAATTAGACAAAGCGGTTGCCATTCTGCCCGCACTAGATCCAACTACTTCAGCGACTCTGTCAGCGATAATCGCACTCATGCGCGGCCGAGCCGATGATGCACTGAATGCGCTCAAACTTTCACCTGAAGATGAAACGATCGAGACTCATCGTCTGCGCGCGTTGGCCTACTTAATGCTCAGCGACCGCGACGCTGCTCTCGCGGAGGCGCGGCTCGGTCATAAGATGGAGCCCAGCAACGATGCAATCCGTCACACTCTCGCGGTCACCGTTTTCAACGTGGGCCTAGTCCCGGGTATCCCAGTCGTCGCCGGCTCTGCGCCGCAAGCGATTCCGCCTGCATACGCAAGAACAGACGCCCAAGGGATCGCCGCTCTTCGGGAGGCAGCAGAACTTTTCGCCACTATTTCTCGTGAAGGGCGGCGAGCGACTGACCGGATCGCGTTGGATGTATGGCAACTTGGGGCCGTCGTACTTCAGCGTACGGGACCCGAGCAGGCTGCCGATTTGGTTGCGCGCATCCTAGATGTCGACCCTGCGCAGCCGGATGCACTGGCCTGGGCGAGCTTATACAATTTGCCATTCGACGTCGCCAGATCAAGAGAATCGCTCGGAACCCTGACCCAGGGTTCCGACGGGAGCCTCGACCACGTTCGCGCGCTCACCATGGTATCGCTCGATAGCGGCGACAAGCACTCCGCCGCGGAAGTACTGCGACGTTACAGAGAAGCGTTCATAAGTAGCGGACTCGAGGACCAATATCAAGCCCTCTGGGCAGAGGCCACCTTCGGCGAATCGCGACCGGGCGACTCGGACGCCCCGCCCGACGAACCAGGATCAGACGATCCGGACGATAATGGTGGCGGCTCAATCCGACCGTCGACTGATCGGCCCGATGATGGCGGCGGCTCATCCGCAAACCTGCGCCGCGTGACGGCCTTTTTCGAGGCAGAGAAAACCGGCGACTGGTCAGATATCATCGCCATGTCGTCTGAGCGGTTCACGCGCAGTCAGTCTGTCATCGATCTCTTGTCATATGCAACCGTGCTGCATAATGGTAGAAGGTGGTCCGAGCTGGCAGACCTAGCGCCTCGACTATTCGCAGTTCAGAACGCCGACGCAACAACGTACGCACTCCAAGGATTATACAATGCGGATCGGTTGACCGACTTCCTTGATGCATATGACCGTTTCCGGACCGCTTATTGCGCGAACCTGGAACCGCCGCAACTACGCCGCGCCCGTGCAATCGCATTGGAGCGCGTCGGCCGCCTTCTAGACTCCATCGCTGCATGGGAGTCTGTTCTAGAAACAGACGGAGAGCCGAGCGACGCATTGGTCGCGTTGATGCGTGTGCATGCGGCTCTTGGGGATGTGGGTGAGCTCAGACGAATCGGCGAGCTTCTCTTATCGTCAACCGTCAGTCCGGACATCGTTATCGGCGCCGCTTCTCTCGCGCAACCGCTCGCGAGAGACGTTGCCGTCCGACTTTGGCGCCGCGCCGCGGCGGATGTGTCAGACGCTGCTGTAAGCGAGACTCTTTCACTTGGATACCGGCTCTCGATGGACGCAGAGCCAGTTATGGAAGCACTCACTCACCGCATGGTCGCGTTGGCCGGCACAGAAGGATCCGGCATTCAACAGATCTCCCTCGACGAACTTCCGACTCGCGTTCGGCACTGGTCTGAAGCTGCTGACGCGAGTTTTCTCGAGTATCGACGCGGCGACGTCCCGGTTCACGTTCTCGCCGGTCGCTTCGGTGCCACGCTTGCCGACATTTGGCAGTCCGTGTTTTCCGGGCGTGGTGAGCTGTATACGCGATTTGGAGCTCGCGTAGACTCAGTTTCCTTGCCGAGCATCGAGGCGGCATCGGCGCGCAGGTTCGGACTAGACCTAACGACAATCCTTACTCTTCAGCACGTTGGGTTACTCGAGCGTGTACTGAACGACGAGCGAGTATTTTACTCCGTCGACGTTCTTGGCGTCGTACATGAGATGCACGACGCTGTCACCTCGAGCCAACCCGACGTGACGGCTCGTGACCTCCGTCTCTACAACCGCATTGAAAGTGGCGAGTTGAAATCAACGGACTTGCCTCGTCCGGATGCTCTGACGGTCGTCGCAACGGACCCCCAAAATTCGGACCAAGTTGCCTTATTGGTAGTTGCAATGCGGCAAACCGGGGTGATTAGCGACGACCCGAGCGCCTTAGTGCGTCGAATGGGCTTACGCATGCCTCAAGACATGCCGGTGTCATCGACTTTACCATCCTCGGTACATCTCGACGCGACAGCGGCAGTTCTCTTGGAGAGCGTCGACCTTCTCCAGCCCTTATCGTATTCCGTCAGCGTCAGCGTCACCTCCGAAACCGAACATCTCATGAAGCGGTCCATCGACACAGAGCACGAACGCCGAAGGCGCGCCGACTGGCTGTCAACATTGCGCGATCTTCTCGCTTCGCGAGTCAAAATGACGTTGCCCTCGGCGGCAGATGTGGCAACCGATGTAGGATCGGCGGTTCGCCCCTTACTTGCGTTGCTGCAGCACATGCAAGGCTCAAACGACGTGATCGTCGTCGACGACCGCTATAGCACACAGTGGCCGACGACGGATCGTGGCGCCGCCCTGATCACGGCAATCGAGCTCATCGTGGAACTATTCGGCTGCGATTCGCAAGAATATCAAAAGGCAATATCGCAGCTGCGCAACGCCAATGTTTTCTTTCTCCCGTTGACACCTGATGAAGTTGTCAGCGCGTTACGCGACGCCGCCTTAGACGAGAACGCCGTCTTGGTAGAGTCGCCTCGCCTTCGCGACATCCGCAAGTACGTAGCCGGTGTAGTTCAGAGGTCGGAGTTCCTGCGAAGGCCATCAGACCCAAACAGTGGCGCCGCGCTTGGTGAACTCCCTTACCTGCTCTTGCTTTCGCGCCTTTCAACCGAGTCCCTGACAAACATTTGGAGCGATCGAGAGATATCGCACGCGAGGAAGGTCGCGGCGTCGGACTGGATTCTCGATGAGCTGTATATTGACGACCTGCCGCATGTTCACATAGCCCGCCTAATGGGGCCAACGCGTTCAGATGCGGCGGTAATTTCAATCGGAATTGCCGTTCTGCTCTATCGGGCGATGTCGATGATGGCAGATCGGGAGACAGGCCCGCCATTCCTTGACTTCCTTGTGTCGCGGCTGATCCACTCTCGCGCCTTGGCCGATCCCGAGATAGCCGATGAACTTGCGCTACGACTTGCGGACCTTTTTCGTTTTGTGGTCGACCTCGGAAAATCAGAGCAAGCGGACGAGCGAGTTGCGCTCCTGCTTGCACACGAACTCATGATTGGACTTCCGGAAGCAATCCAGCATAGGCTCGCCAGCGACGAAGCGCTTCGCGGGATTCTACCGGTAACATTGACGCAAGTAGTTGACTTTGAGGGCATTCGGTTCGAGAGTGATCCATTCTGGGCATCGATATCGGCAACGCAAGTGGACCACCAGTCTCGAAGGATCTGGAGCATGACTCCTCGGCGACGTTGGTCCATTGAGTTTATTGACAACGACGTGCACATCCGATCCGACGACGCGGATCTGGCCGTAAGAGACGATGCCTTGGCGTATGCGTCGCAAGGCCCTGAAGATCGTATAGCGTTTCTTCGTAACATAGGCGCTGAATGGTTTGACATACCAAGTGGTGAGCGAGAGCCTTTATATGAGCGGCTATCGGGTGCGCCAACCGTCGGCGAATTTATGCAAGGAGTGAACGACGCGCGCTCCGCCAATATCGAGCGCCAGGCGTTCGCAATTGCCGCGCATATTCGGCGTTACGGCAAGATGCCGGTCGGCGCCGCGTCGCATACTTGGCCGAGAGCGCCCGTGACGTTCTTACGCCTACAAGAGAAACGCTTTGACGTTGCTGGGTTCGCGGAAGCTGCCCACGAACTTATTGTGGACGTCGGTCTTGAAGAAGCTATTCTGCGTTTCTTCCTGCTTCCGGTTGCCCTACCCAAGCCTCTTCTAGATGCTTGGGCGGCATTGGAACCGCGGGCGCGACGCGCTTCCTACAATCGTGTCGCCGCACGCGCTAAGACCTCGCTCGACCACTTTCACTTACGCGTATTGTTAGGTACTAGCGATTTTGCCGGCCGTCGCGCTCGCCTGCGGGAATTGGATGCCGTTCTCGCAGACTATAGCAGTGGTATCGCTGTAGCCGCCCACCTTGCGACCGTTGAATGGGCAAATCGGTCCATCGTGCTGCACCTTGCTGAGCGCGGTGAGGCGAACAATCGCTTTGAACGCATTGCCGCCAGTTGGATCGCAGGCTCCGTTCTCTACCGGGCGCTCCGGTCGCTGCAGATACCTGACCGTGCAATTCGTGAAGGCTTCTCGCACGCGGTCAGTCTCGCGGCTACGCTTTTCCAACCGCGGTCGACCGACCAATCCGAGCCACGCGACATAAGGACGGTCAATTTCATTGCGAAAGCGTTTGCATACGGGTATTCAAATGCAAGTCGTGCGACCGGGCGAATTGCGCAATCGTGGACAAAGTTCTTCACGGCGAAAGTGCAGCGGCAAATCTTGCTTCCACGAGTCGGCATCATGCCATTCGGGTCGGGTGACAGCATTGACTCCTTTCTCGGCGACGATATTCGACGAACTCTAAGAGCGGTGTTGCCCGACGCCGCAATGTCGTACGAAGACGAGAATCGGCGCCAGCTAATGATGTTCTCCGTCGAGCGTCTTACAGAGGCTCCATCCGATCCACTTCCATGGTCCTTTATTGCGATGCTTCAGGACTTAGTCGGAGAGGAGGAGGTCGCGTCGCTGCGGTCAGCGGCGACGCAGCTTGACTTTGCGGCAATGCTTGAGGGCGAAGAGTCGCGTACGGCACTTCTGCTGCTTTTGAAGACGCCGCGCCTTCTCGATGACCCGTCGTTTGCACACAAGATGCGCGAGCGTGTAGTTGGGGCCGCTTTGGCTCAACAGGCCGTTACACGAGAATCTGTAAATCGTCAGGACGATCAGGTCAGAGCTGCGACGCTTCACGAAGCTGCATCGGCGATTGCGCAGGCGCATGCGGGCGAATTACGTGAAAAGGCGGAGGTTTACGTTGCCATTGCTCGCCAGATCGGGTTACACTGGCCGAAGTCTCATCGGTTGCTCTTGAGACACTTCGTGCATTTCGCGCGACACCTGCCTGTCTCTGAGGGTGTGCCCTTCGGCCAGCTGATCCTTGACGCGAGGCGATCATAGACGCCTCGGCCGGGCCCGCATGCGGACCAAACAGCGATCTTGAATGACGAAACCATCGAGCGCTTTAAAGAGTTAGTCCTCTTTCGACGCCTCGTCCTGCGCGCGTTGCTGCAGCTCCGCGACGACGGTGGAATCCGCCAGGGTCGTCGTGTCGCCCAGCATGCGGCCTTCCGCGATGTCGCGCAGCAGGCGGCGCATGATCTTGCCCGAGCGCGTCTTTGGAAGCTCTTGCGTGAACGTCAGGTACTTCGGGCGGCAAAACTTGCCCAGCTTTTCCGCGACGTGATCGCGCAGCTCGTCCGCAAGTTCCGGCGAACCGTTCGCGTGGCTCTTGAGCGTGACGAACGCGCAGATCGCCTGGCCGGTGACGTCGTCGCTCTTGCCGGTGACGGCGGCTTCGGCCACATCAGGGTGGTCGACCAAAGCAGATTCAACCTCGGTGGTCGAGATGCGGTGGCCGCTGACGTTCATCACGTCGTCGATGCGGCCCATGAACCAGTAATCGCCTTCTTCGTCGCGCTTGCAGCCGTCGCCGGCGAGGTAGCGGTGTGCGAACTTCGACCAATACGTCTGCACGTAGCGCTCGTCGTCGCCGTAGATGCCCCGCAGCATCGACGGCCACGGCTTCGTCAGTACGATGTACCCGCCGCCGCCCAGCGGCACCGATTCGCCCTTGTCGTTCACGATGTCGGCGTACACGCCGGGGAACGGTTTCGTCGCGGAACCCGGCTTGAGCGTCGTGATGCCGGGGAGCGGCGTGATCATGATCGCGCCGGTTTCGGTCTGCCACCACGTGTCGACGACCGGGCAGCGCCCGCCGCCGATGTGCTCCTGATACCAGATCCACGCTTCGGGATTGATCGGTTCACCGACGCTTCCCAGCAGCCGCAGCGACGAGAGGTCGTGCTTCTCGGGATACTGCGTACCCCACTTCATGAACGTGCGGATCGCGGTCGGCGCGGTGTAGAGGATCGTCACCTTGTAGCGCTCGATGATCTCCCACAGCCGGTCCTTGTCGGGGAAATCCGGCGTGCCTTCGTAGATCACGCTCGTCGCGCCGTTGCACAGCGGGCCGTACACGATGTAGGAGTGGCCGGTGACCCAGCCGATGTCGGCCGCGCACCAGTACACGTCGGCGTCTTCTTTTAAATCGAAGACGAGCTTGTGCGTCGCGGTCACGCCGGTGAGATAACCGCCGGTGGTGTGCTTGATGCCCTTCGGCTTCGCGGTCGTGCCGGACGTGTACAGCAAGTACAGCAAATCTTCGGCGTTCATCCGCTCGGGCTCGCACGCCGAGGACTGATCGCGCACGACGTCGTCCCACCACACGTCACGCCCGTCCACCATGTCGACGGGGTCGCCGATGCGCTTCGCCACCACGACGTGCTTGAGCGACGGCATGCCCTTCGCGATCGCCTCGTCGACGTTCGCCTTGAGCGGGATTTTCTTGCCGCGCCGCCAGCCGTAGTCGGCGGTGATGACCGCGACGCACGCGGAGTCATTGACACGGTCGACGATCGAGTCGGGCGAGAAGCCGCCGAAGATCACCGAGTGCGCCGCGCCGATGCGCGCGCATGCCAGCATCGCTACGGGCAGCTCGACGATCATCGGCATGTAGACGGCGACACGATCGCCTTTCTTGATGCCGAGCTTGCGCAAGCCGTTGGCGAAGCGGCACACTTCGTCGAGCAGCTGGCCGTACGTCACGGTCCAGCGGTCGCCGGGCTCCCCTTCGTAGTAGAACGCGATCTTCGCGGCCTTGCCGGCGTTCACGTGGCGGTCCAGCGCGTTCACCGACGCGTTGAGCTCGCCGTCCGCGAACCAGGTCGCGAACGGTTCTTTCCATTCCAGGGTCTTGGTCGGCGGCGTCATCCACTCGAGCTTGTCGGCCCAGGATTTCCACCATGCCTCGTAGTCGCGATCGGCCGCTTCGTAGATCCCGGGCTTGGCGTTCGCCTGTGCGGCGAACTGCGGCGGCGGCGGGAACCGGCGCGCTTCGCTGAAGAGCGCTTCGATGGCATCGCTGTGCGTCGGCGTCGACATGGCGGCGTGGATTCTCGCGCGCGGGGCGGTGCCCCCCCGGCGCCGAACGACGCTGGTGCGATATGGTCCGGTGGATCGACGGTCTTTACGGCGGGCTGATCGCGGGCGGGACGAGCGCGCTGTTCTACGTAGTCGTCGCGGTCGCGTGGCTCCACGACATCACGCTCGGCGATTTCCTCGCGCAAATCGCGCAGGCGTTGCCGCCGTTCCACCGCGCCCCGTCGTCGGCGCCGCTGGTCGGGCTGGGGTTGTCTCTCTATCTGCTGCTCGCGGCGGCATTCGGGATCGCCTACGCGGCCCTCGCCCGCCGGCTGCCGTCCATGTGGCGCGCCCCGACCTCCGTGCTGTGGGGGCTGGCCTACGGGCTGCTGGTTTGGTGGATCCTCAACGACGTCGTGGTGCCCGTGACCGGCGTCGTCAACGTCCAGCCGCTGTGGGAGGGCCTGGTGGGGACCGTGCTGTTCTACGGCGTCGTGTTGTCCGAGCTGACCACGCTTGCGCACCGGCGCGAGGCGGGCGTCGCGCCTTGACCCCCGTGTCCCGGGAATGGTACGCTACCGGGAAGCCTGGCACTCCGACGTGCCGACTGCTAGCGGTGCTCCTCCGGTGAACGACAAGCTCGAGCTCGACAAACGAAAGGCCTTCATCCTCGCGACCGTCGTGTACGAGTACATCAACACGGCGGAACCGGTCGGCTCCGTCACGCTCACGCAGAAGTACAACTTGGGCGTGTCGTCGGCGACGATCCGCAACGAGATGGCGGAGCTCGAAGCGGGCGGCTACCTGGTACAGCCGCACACATCAGCCGGCCGCATCCCGTCCGACGCGGGGTACCGCACGTACGTCGACCGGCTCATGCAGCCGGAGTCATTGACCAAGGACGACTCGCGCCGTATCCGCGACGAGTTCCGCGAAGCGTCGCGCGAGCTCGGCGACGTGATCGAGCAGACGACGCGCCTGCTGTCGGGCCTCTCGGGCAACCTCGCGATCGCGATCGCGCCGTCGCGCGACTCGCACGCGTTCAAGCACGTCCAGCTGATCTGGCTGTCCGCGCGCACGAGCCTCATCGTCATCGTGACGTCCGGCGGCGTCGCCGCGCAGCGCGTGGTCGAGTGGTCGGCCGACGTCTCCGCCGACGATCTCACGCGCCTCTCGAACGCGCTCAACTCGCGCTTCGGCGGGCGCGTGATGGAAGACGTCGGCGCGTCCGACGTGGACGCCGTGTGCGCGGAGCTGCACGTGAACGCGCAGATTCGCGACGCGGTCCGCGCGGTGTTCGGCGCGGCACGCGAAGCCGGCGAACCCGAGATCGCCGCCGCCGGTGCGCAGAACCTGCTCGATCAACCCGAGTTTCACGACCTGCGCAAGCTGCGCGCGATCCTGCGCATCGTCGAAGAGCAGCGCACGCTGTACGACCTGATCGCCGACGAGCTCGCCGCGGAAGGCTCCGCGACGGATTCCGCGCCGCACGTGCGCATCGGTCACGAGCTGCGCGCCGACGAGCTGTCGGAGTGCAGCGTCGTCACGGTGCCGTACCGTTTCGGCGACCGCGGCGTCGGAATGCTCGCGATCCTGGGGCCGCGCCGCATGCCGTACGGCCGGCTCATCGCGCTTGCGTCGGGAACCGCCCGATCGCTGGGCGACCACCTCAACGACGTCGAGATCAGGTAACTTGCCGACCGATTATTATCAAGTGCTCGGCGTCGCGCGCGACGCTGACGAGAGCACGATCAAGCGTGCCTATCGCCAGCTCGCCCGTAAATACCATCCTGACGTCGCGACGGACAAAAAGGCGGCGGAGTCGCACTTCAAAGAGATCAACGAAGCGTACGAAGTGCTGTCCGACGTGCAGAAGCGTTCCAACTACGATCGCTTCGGCCACGCGGGCGTGCAAGGCGGCGGCGCGGAGGGCGGTTTCGGGCCGTTCGGGTCCGAGGGCTTCGGCGACATCTTCGACATGTTCTTCGGTGCGGCGCGCGGCGGCGGCAACACGCAACAGCGCCGCAACGGTCCGGCGCGCGGCAGCGATCTGCGTTACGACGTCGAGATCACGCTCGAAGAAGCGTACGCCGGGACAACGCGCGACGTGTCGTTCCGCCATCTCGCGAGTTGCGCGACGTGCCGTGGGAGCGGCGCCGAGCCCGGCACGCTGATCGTTCCCTGCGACCGCTGCGGCGGAACCGGGATCCAGCGCCAGGTGCGCCAGACCCCGCTCGGCCAGTTCGTCACCCAGACGACGTGCTCGAAGTGCAGCGGCGACGGGCAGATCGTGCAGACCCCGTGCTCCACGTGCCGCGGGCGCGGCCGCGTGGAGCAGGAGAAATCGCTGCAGGTTCGCATCCCGCCCGGCGTCGACGACGGGTCGCGCATTCGCATCAGCGGCAGCGGCGAAGCCGGGGTGCGCGGCGGATCCGACGGCGACCTCTACGTGTACCTCAGCGTCGCGCCGCACGAGGTGTTCCGGCGTGACGGACTCGACGTGCTGCTCGAGGTCGGCGTCTCGTTCCCGCAAGCGGCGCTCGGCGGCGACATCACGGTGCGCTCGCTCGACGGCGCCACCCAGGTCACGTTGCATCCCGGCACGCAGAGCGGCTCGCAATATCGCTTGCGCGGGCGCGGGATGCCCAGCGTGCGCGGCGGCGCGAAGGGCGACCAGCTCGTCACCGTGCACGTGGTCGTCCCGACGAAGCTCGGCAAACGCGAACGCGAGCTGCTCGAAGATTACGCCCGCGCCGGCGGCGACCAGATCGAAGAAAAGTCGTTCTTCGACCGCCTGAAAGACGCATTCAGCGCGGACTGAGCCATGAGAGCCTGGCCCAGGCGATCCTGTTGAGCCGCAGCGTAGGGCTAAAAAGCGTCGACCAGGCTGCGTCTTTCGATCGCCACAAGTCCTTGAACATCGCGTCCGTCAGCTGTGAAAATCACCGTGCCGTCCACGGCGTCAGCGGTCGCGACAAGTATCGCATCGATCGTTCCTGAACGGCGAGCTCGTACTGCGTGCCGAAGCGACGCCGCACGACGTGCCAACGTCACATCGAGATCGATGGGCGTGGCAAGCCTTAGGACTCGATTCGTCGCAGCATCGCGCCGATGGTCTCCAGTCGTGGATTCTGCAATGACCACGGTAGGCACAGCGATCTCGGCTCCAGCGTTGATCGCGTGGGTTAGAGCTGTGCGGACTCTTGCGTTCTCTTTCGCGAGCGCGGAGATCGCTCCCGAGTCAAGGATAACACGGCCGATCTCCACAAGCGTTCTCCCGCTGCGCGGCTTTTCGCCGAACTGGGATTCTCACGTTCCATCTCCTCGAGGAGCGCGAGCATTCCCAAGCGGCGGATTTCCCGGCGAAGCGCGTCCGACACCAACGCCGACAGCTTCGCATCTTTTCCCGCCGTCTGTCTGAACTCGTCCAGCAATGCGCGCTCGACGGTTACGGATATCCTCGTCTTCGGCATCGCGGCGGATTCTAGCATGGAGCGATGATACGCGCCATACCTTGCCGGAGCGTAACCGCGGTGTTGCCGCCAGGCCGCGTCGCCTCGGTCCCGGGACAGGCCGGCGACGGAAATGATCGGCGCCCGGCGACCCGAGGCAGGGGACGGCGGGGGCGGAAGAACAAGTGGGTGCTCGTCCCCAATGCCGACGTAAGCATTGCTTAGGAGGTGCCCCGATGCGACGCAGACTCTTCGCGTTTCCAGCAGCCGCGCTGCTTGCCGTTTCCGTCTTCGGCGCACCCCAGGCGGCGCTCGCCGCGAACGGGCCGCGGGTCGCGGTGCTTGATTTCAGCACCGTCGGCCTGACGTCGAATTGGTGGGGGAACTTCCAACCCGGCGTCGCGCTGTCCGATCTGCTCACCGATCAGATCGTGAACAGCGGCAAGTTCGACGTGCTCGACCGCAAGAACATCGACACGACGCTGGCCGAGCACAAGCTCAGCGCGAGCGGCGAGGTGGATCCCACGACGGCGATCGCCGCGGGGCGCTTGGTCGGGGCGCGTTTCCTGATCTCGGGCAACGTGCTGCAGCTCGATCACGTCGGCCGCAGCGGCGCGGCCGTGGGTTCGCTCATCGGCGGCATCGCTGGCGGGCTCGCCGGCGGTGTCCGGAGCGATAAGGTGACGCTGAAGGTAGCGGTGCGCGTGGTCGACGCCGTGACCGGCCGGATCGTGCAGTCGTTCAGCGACGAGAAGACGCAGAGCGCAACGTCGATCAGCGGTGCCGGATTCTCCAACTACACGGCCGGCGGCTACTCGAACTCCACGTTCGTCAACTCGTCGATGGGGCACCTCATCAACGACGAGGCGATCCTGATCGCGCAACACCTCGATCCGGACAAGTTCGTCGGCGGCCCAGCCCCGCCGACCCTCACCGGGCGCGTCATCGAAGTCGACGGCGGCACCGTCATCCTCAACATCGGCTCGGGCAAGGGCGTCACGGTCGGCACGTTCTTCGACGTCGTCAAGGTCAAGCAGATCAAAGATCCGGACAGCGGCAAGATGCTGACCGCGCGCACGACGGTCGGCAAGATTCAGATCATGTCGGTCAGCGCCGACACGGCGGTCGGCCGGATCGTCGCGGGCAAGATCATCGTGGGTGAATCCGCCACCTCGGAGTGATCCGGCAGCGCTGAGGTCGGTCAGGCGCCGATTGTCGCCTGACCGACGTTCGCGCGGCGCAGATCGGCGTCGAGCGTTCCGGTCAGCAGTCCCCAGCACATGCGGTAGTCGCTTGCGAGCGAGCGCAGCGGCGCGCTGAACGTTTCGGGCTTGTTGTGCTCGATGAAGGCGTGCGTGTACCAGGCCGGTCCGTAGCCACAGACCAGCGCGGCACCGACGAGCTTCGGGCTGCGGCGAATGATGCCGGCGGCGCCGACGAGCGTCGCGAGGATGGTGCCCGCCGCATGGAGCGTGCGGGTCTGCGGGTCGGCGTGGGCGCGCAGGTAGCGCAGCCAGAAGGCGTCGTCCATGCGCGGGCCTTCCGCGCAGGCGGGGCGAACGGCCTGCCGCGATGCGAGACCGATTCTTCGTCGAGGGCGTGCACGCGGTCGGCGACCTCGTCGCGTTCGCCGACGACGACGCGCGCAAGCTCGCCACGGTTCTGCGCAAGCGCAGCGGCGACCGCGTGCAAGTCGTCGACTCCGGCGGCGTCGCGTTCGGCGCGACGCTCGACGTCGAAGGCCTCGGTCGTGGCGTGCGCGTTCGTGCGACGCTCGACGAGCGGCTGGAACGCGGTGACGCGGAGACGGCGTTGCGCGTGACGATCGCGCAAGCGGTGCCGAAGGGACAGAAGATGGATCTCGTCGTCGAGAAGGCGACGGAGCTCGGCGCGCACGCGATCGTGCCGGTACGCAGCGCGCGCGTGATCGGCCACGACACGAGCCCGGCGAAGGTCGAACGCTGGCGCCGCATCGCGAAGTCGGCCGCGCAGCAGTCCGGCCGCGCGCGCGTCCCCGACGTCGCGGACGTGCACGATTGGGCGGCGCTGCTCGCGACGTTCGCGCAGTACGACCGCGTGTACGTACCGTGGGAGCTCGCGGAGCCGGCGCCGTTACGCGACGTCTTCGAGCGCGAGCTCGGCGGTGCGCGCAGCGTGCTCGTCGTCATCGGGCCCGAGGGCGGCTTCGCGGCGGACGAAGTTGCGGGGGCGCGCAACGCCGGCGCGACCGCGATCTCGCTCGGCCGCCGCATCCTGCGTACGGAAACCGCCGCGTTGGTCGTGCTCGCCGCGATCCTGTACGCCCGCGGCGAGCTCTAATCTCGCGCAAACATGAGAGTTGCGGGAGAACGGTAGACACCCACCCTCTTCCCACCATTGCGCAGTACGCTCGTGACACGAACCGGCGCACAACGTGCCGGCCGACACGAGGAATCATTCACATGCTCAATCGTCTCTCCAAGCTCATCGTCGCGACCGGCGCGGCGGCCTCCATCAGCGTCGGTGCGTTCATGCCGCGCCCGGCGTCGGCCGACACGACGTCCACGATCCTCACCGCGGCCGCTGCGATCGGCGCCGTCGTGCTGTACAACAACTACCAGCACAAGAAGGCTGCCGCCAACACGATCGTGGGCTACACCCGCAACGGCGGAACCGTGTATTCCGACGGCCGGGTCGTGATGCCGGACGGGCAGACGTACTATCCGAACTCGAACGCGAACGGACAGTACGGCTACAACTATCCGGTCAACAACGGCCAGTACAACAACGGCCAGTACAACAACGGCCAGTACAACAACGGCCAATACAACAACGGGCAGTACGCGAACGGGCGCTACAACGGCCAGTACGCGAACAACGGTCAATACGCGAACGGCCAGTACGCGAACAACGGGCGCCGCTGGAACAACAACGCCAACAACGCCGCGGCCGACAACCGGAACCGCGACCGCGACCACCGCTGACGCGCCGTAATCCCAATGGTCGCGCAGGGTCGCGACCCGCCGCCTCCAGATCGCCGGCACGCAGCGACGCGATCAGCTCCACGTGCTGGCGCGCCGACCGCGCGACGTCGTGCGCGTCTCCCAATTACGCGCGTTCGTAGCGGGCCACCGAGCGCTGGATCCCGGGCCAGCATCTCGAGCAGCTTGCGGCTCGGCGCGCGTTCGCGCGGCGCCGAACCGCTCGTTGATCGCTTCGAGGCGGTCGAGCGTGGACGCCGGCACGTGGCGGACCGTGCGCAGCGCGAGAATCCCCAGCTCGCGGCCGATCGGATAGAGCGAGCGCCGAAACTTCGCATTCCTCGCGGCGGTCGATGCGGGCATGAGCTCGCACGCCTGGCTCGGCTTCGCATCGCTTGCGATCGTCGTGTCGCTCGTCCCCGGTCCGGCCGTGATCGCGGTCGTCTCATCGGCGCTACGCGGCGGTTTTCGCTCGTCGCTCGCAGCGAACGCGGGCGTGCTGCTCGGCGACGCCGTGTTCGTCGCCGCCGCGGCGCTCGGGCTCGGCGCCGTGCTCGTCGCGTCGCACGGCGTCTTCGTCGCCGTGCGCTGGCTGGGCATCGCGTACCTGGCGTTCCTCGGCGTGCGTGCGCTGCTCGACCGCGGCACGGCGTTCGCCGTCGACGCGCCCGGCGGCGACCGGCACGCGTTTCGGTTCGGGCTCACCACGCAGCTCGCCAACCCGAAGATCATCCTGTTCTTCGGGGCGCTCTTGCCGCTGTTCGTCGATCCCTCGCGCCCCGCCGCGCCACAGTTCGTCCTATTGGGCGCCACGTTCATCGTCAGCGACGCGCTCGTGTTCGCCGGCTACGGCGCGCTCGCGCACCGCGCGCGCTTCCTGCTGAGGACCCCCCGCGCGGCGCGTGTGACGTCGCGCGTCACCGGCGTCGCGATGCTCGGCGCCGCCGCGCGCCTCGCCGCCGAACGCTGACGCGCGCCGGCCGTTCAGGCGCCGGCGATCATCCTGCGCTCCGACCGGGGAACGTGAGCTCCGCGATCGCGGACTTGTCGAGCTCGCCGTGTCCGGCCGCGACGAGGCGGTCGTACTGCGCCTTGGTCGCTGCCGCCAGCGGCAGCTGCAGCCCGGCGCGCGCAGCGAGCGCGAGGGCGATGCCGGAGTCTTTCGCGGCGTGCGCGGCGGAGAAGTATACGTCGTGCTCGCGCGCGACCATGTCGGCGCCGTCCGTCTCCAGCACGCGCGAGTTGGCGCCGGTGTGCGCGAACACGTCTTGCAGCGCGGGGAGATCCAAGCCCAGCGCCGCGCCAAGACCCAGCGCTTCGGCGAGCCCGGCGGTGTTGATGTTCATCAGCATGTTGACGAGCGCTTTCACCTGCGCCGCGCGACCGGGTCCACCGACCCAGCGCAGCGAGACGCTCATTGCTTCGAGCAAAGGCTTCACGTGCGCGAACGCGTCCGCGTCGCCGCCGCAGATCAGGTAGAGCTTGCCGTCGCGCGCCTGCGGAATCGAGCTGACCATGCACGCCTCGACGGCCGCCGCACCGGCGGCGCGCACGAGCGCGTCGACCTCCACGTGCACGTCCGGCGTGATCGTCGCGCAGTTCACGAAGACTTTACCGCGCGCACCACGCAGCAGCGAGTCGCCGTCGCGCGCGAAGATCGCGCGCATCGCTGCGTCGTCGGTCACGACGGTCAGCACGACGTCGCATGCGGCCGTGACGCCGGCGAGCGAATCAGGCGCGCCGGCCCCGAGCTCGCCCGCGAGCTCGTCCGCGCGCTCGCGAGCAACGTCGGCGACGGCAGCGACGGCGTAGCCGGCGTCGCGCAAGCGGCGCGCGATGTTCGCGCCCATGCGGCCGACGCCGACGACGCCGACGCGCGTCGTCGCGGGTGAAGCGGCCGGCGTTTCCATCGGCCGCGGGGTGCTGCTCATGAGCCGCCCTTCTCCGCGATGCGTGCGATCAGCTTTGCGACCGCCGGACCGGTGACGATGACGACGACGATGCGCAACGCTTGGACGGCCAAGACCAACGGAGCGCTCGCGCGGAGCGCTCGCGCCGCTTCCAAGCGCGATGACGGTGACCGAGTCCTGCGCGCCGGGGGTCGTCGCCAGGTACGCGGTGAGCCGCATCGGCGTGGATCGTCACCACCAAGAGCGCCGCCGACATGGCCCAGCGCGAATGCCCCGCCTGCCGCCGCTGTGACCAGCTGCGCTTGCACGTTTGATATCACCATGGTATCATAGGCCGACCATGCGTGCGTTTCCAGCGCGCCTGGACGACCATGTGTACGACGAGCTGAAACGACGGTCGGAGTCCGAACGCAAGAGCATGAACGCGGTCCTCAACGAATCGCTGGAGCGCCATTTCCGGGGACGATCCGACGCGAAGGAAGCGCTGCTGCGAGCCCTCGCCGCGCTGGATGCGAGCGAGCGGAGCAAGACGTGATGGCGGCGTACAACTCTGGTTCGACCATGGCACGCACTCTCGAATCGCTCGACCCCGGAACCCCCGTGTTCGCCGGCAGCACCCGCGTCGGCGACGTGCGAGCCGTGTATGCCGAGGGCGATTCGCGCAGCGCCGACCTCGTCATCGTGAGCTGGGACGCGCGCGACGGCGACAACGTCGCGATCCCGAGCACGGAGATTCTCAGCGTCAACGACGACGGCGTGCAGCTCATCCGCCAGGAATCCGATCAGTACGCGGACCTCGCGCCGTTCGACCCGGCGAGCTTCCCCACGATGAAGCAGCTCAAATGACGTCCGCGCCCGCCGCGACGCGGCTGAAGTTCTCGCTCGTCGTTCCGACGTACAATGAAGCCGGCGGGATCGAGAAGCTCGTCACGACGCTGCGCGACGTGTTCGTCAAGAACGACCTCGACGGCGAGATCGTCGTCGTCGACGACAACTCGCCCGACGGCACCGGCGCGATCGTCGACCGGCTCGAGGGTGAGGGGTATCCGGTGCGCTGCCTGCACCGTCCCGGCAAGATGGGTCTCTCATCCGGCGTGATCGACGGCTGGAAGTTCGCGCGGGCCGACTCGACCGCGCTCGGCGCGATGGACGCCGACTTTTCGCACGACGCGACGATTCTGCCGCGCATGGTGCACGCGCTGGCGGACGGCGGCTATGGCCTCGCGGTGGGCTCCCGCTACGTCCCCGGCGGTGGAATCGAGAACTGGCCGAAGCGCCGCATCATCACGTCGCGCGTCGCGATCGCGCTCGCGCAGCCGCTGGTGCCGATCAAGGACATCACGTCCGGCTACTTCATCGTCAAGCGCGACGCGCTCGACGGCGTTGAGCTCGACCCGATCGGCTTCAAGATCGGGCTCGAAGTGATGGCCAAGGCGCACTACGGCCGCGCGCTCGAGGTGCCGTACGTCTTTACCGACCGCGTCGCGGGCGAGTCGAAGCTCAACCAAGGCGAGATCTTCAATTACTTGAAGCAACTGGGCCGCATTTACGGCGCCCGGTTACGAGGCAAGCGCTAACCCATGCCGATGCCGGAGTGGCTGCGGCTTAGGCGTGCGACGCCGATCGCCGCCGAAGAGGCGGCGCAGTGGACGAAGTGTCCCAAGTGCGGCGCGATGATCTACCGGCCCGATCTCGCCGCGAACTTGTGGGTGTGTCCCACGTGCAAGCATCATTTCCGGATGCACGCGTTCGACCGCATCTCGCTGCTGGTCGACGCCGACTTCACCGAGATCGGCGGCGAGCTGATGCCGGGCGATCCGCTCGGCTGGGCTGATAAAGTGCCCTACACGCAGAAGCTGCAGCGCGATCGTGAGAAGTCCAAGCTCACCGAAGGCGTCATGTGCGGCTTCGCGTCGATCGGCGGCTACCCGGTCGCGCTCGCCGTCATGGATTTCAACTTCCGCGGCGGCACGATGGGAACCGTCGTCGGCGAGCGCATCACGCAGCTCTTCGAGCGGGCGCGCGAGCGCAAGGTGCCGTGCGTCGTGTTCACCGCGAGCGGCGGCGCGCGGATGGAAGAAGGCATGCTGGCCTTGATGCAGATGGCGAAGACGACGCTGGCCGTGCGCCGTTTCCGCGACGCGGGCGGCTACTATGTGAGCGTGCTGACGGATCCCACGACCGGCGGCGTCTCGGCGTCGTTCGCGTTCCAGGCCGACGTCGTGCTCGCCGAGGCACGCGCCGCGATCGGCTTCGCCGGCCGCCGCGTCATCGAGCAGACGATCCGCCAAAAGCTCCCCGACAACTTCCAGACCGCGGAGTTCTTGCTCGAGAAGGGCGCGATCGACATGGTGGTCGAGCGCTCGGAGCTCAAGAACCGGCTGGTGCGGCTGCTCGACTACGGCGTCGGCGCGCGCCGCCCGCGCAACGGACACGCGCCCGGCGGGATCGCACCCGCACCGGCCGCGCAGCCGTCGACGGAGACGCGCCCGTGAACGTGATCGTCGAGCGCGAGAAGGGTCTGCTGCAGCTCGAGCAGCGCATCGCGGAGCTCAAGGCGCACGCGGCGCAGCAGCCGGTCGACATGACGGCGGAGATTCGCGGGCTGGAGGACAAGTACGCGCAAATCCAGCGCGAGGTGTTCGGCACGATGACGCCATGGCAGCGTGTGAACATGGCCCGACATCCGAAGCGACCGCTCGGCTCGGATTACATCGGCGCGCTCGACCAGTTCGACGAGCTGCACGGGGACCGCCACTTTCGCGACGACCACGCGATCGTCGGCGGGTTCGCGAAGCTGCGCGGCCGCCGCGTGATGGCGATCGCGCAAGACAAAGGGCGCGACACCAAAGAGAAGGTCTACCGCAACTTCGGGATGCCGTCGCCGGAAGGCTACCGCAAAGTGATCCGCCTCGTGCAGCTCGCCGACCACCTCGGTTTGCCGGTGGTGACGTTCGTCGACACCAGCGGCGCCGATCCCGGGATCGGCTCGGAGGAGCGCGCGCAGTCCGAGGCGATCGCGCAGTCGCTCTACGAGCTGGCCGACGCGGCCGTCCCGATCGTCGCGACGATCATTGGCGAGGGCGGCTCGGGCGGCGCGCTGGCGCTTGCGCTCGCGGACCGCGTGCTGATGCTCGAGCACGCGGTGTATTCCGTCGCATCGCCGGAAGGCGCAGCCGCGATCCTCTGGGGCGACGCTGCCCGCGCGGAAGAGGCGGCGACGCGCTTGAAGCTGACCTCGGACGACCTGCTCGCGTTCGGCATCATCGACGAGGTTATCTCCGAACCGCTCGGCGGCGCGCATCGCGACGCCGCGGGCACGGTCGCGCGCGTCCTCGACGCGGTCTCGCACGCGCTCGATGCGCTCGAAACCGTGGCGCCGGACGACCTGCGCGACGGGCGCTACCGCAAGTTTCGCCGCATCGGAGCCGCGGGCTGATGACCGGTTCGACGCTTATCCGAGTCTTGGGGCGGATCGGCGTCGTTTGCGTGGCGCTCATCGTGCTGTCGCTGATCGGCGTGCAGTACGCGCACGTCATCGGGCGCAACGTCGCGCTCGCGCACCAGCTGCACGGCGTCGAGCACGACATCGTCACGCTCAAGGCGCGGCGCGCGGAGCAGCAGCGGGAGATCCGGCGGCTGTCCGACCCGCGCGGCGCGATCCCGGAGATCCACGACCGCCTGCACCTCGTCGGCGACAAAGAAGCGATCATCTATTTGAAGCACGGTCGCGCGCCGCAGCCTCCGCGACCGGCGGCGGAACCGTGAGCGAACGCGTCCGCGGGAGCGTGATCAACGTCCACAACCTCGGCGCGATCGTGCGCCTGGAGGACGGGCGCCTGGTCGCGGCGCCGATCGGCGACGTCAACAAGAACCGCTCGGCGTACACCCGCGCGCTCGAGCACAAGGACGTCACGCTGCCGTTCGATCTCGTCGGCAAGATGGTCGTCATCGCGCAGACGCGCATCGACGAAGTTGCGCCGACGACCGACGTTCCGCCGCTGACCGACCCGTCGTTCGAGGCGCAGATCGCGGCGTATCTGAAATCGACGGAAGAGTGGGCGCCGTCGGACCGTCCGCAGCCGTTCGAGCGGCATCTGGTGCGCAAGCGCCAGCGCGCGAAGTTCTTCGAGAGCCGCGCCGAGTGATGAAAGATGCACGCGTCGATCCGGTCAAGGTCCCGGGTTCGTTCGTACGCCTGCAGGGCGCGTATTCCGGCCTGCGCGCGGCGGAGCAGCGCGTCGCGGACTTCATCCTCGCGCATCCCGACGAGCTGATCTACCTCACCGTCACCGAGCTGGCCGACCGCACGCACACGAGCGAATCGACCGTCGTGCGGCTGTGCCAGAAGATCGGCTACAAGGGCTATCAGGAGTTCAAGATCGTGCTCGCGCGCGATCTCGTCGAGCCGGCCACCGCCATCTACGCGGCGATCGAGCCCGGTGACGACCTCGCCACCGTGAAGACCAAAGTGTTCCAAGCGAACGCACAGGCATTACGCGACACGCTCGAAGTACTCGACGAAGAAGAGCTGCAGCGCGCGGTCGACAGCATCGCCGGCGCGCGGCGGCTGGAGATCTACGGCGTCGGCGGCAGCAGCCCGCTCGCGCTCGACGCGTACCACAAGTTCGTCAAGCTGGGCGTGGCCGCGGTCGCCCTCTCCGACGGCGATCTGATGGCGATGTCGTCGTCGCTGCTCGCCGAAGGCGACGTCGCGCTCGGGATCTCGCACACCGGCGCGAGCCGCGACGTCACCGACGCGCTCAACCGCGCGAAGCGCCACGGCGCGCGCACGATCTGCATCACGCACCGCTCGTCGTCGCCGATCACGAAGGTGTCCGACGTGGTGCTCGTCACGGCCGCGCAGCAGACGGCGTTCAGCAGCGACGCGAGCTCGAGCCGAATCGCGCAGCTTGCCGTGATCGACACGTTGTATGTCGGCGTCGCGCACAAGAACCACGCGCGCTCGCTGGAGATGATCGAGCGCACCCGCGAAGCGACCGCGGCCAAACGCTACCACTGATCGCGGAACGTTGAGCTGGCGCGTGTCGGGGCGGCGGGCGGGACAGCGCTTTGACGCGGAGCACGGCGTGACGACCGAAGCGCTGGTGTTCTTGGGCGAGCTCGATCCCGACGCGATCGGCCCGTCGCTCGAGTTCGCGACCCACTACGAGCCGACGCCGGTCGCGCAGGCGGAAGCGCTGCTGAACGCGTCGCCGCTGCCGCCTGAGCGCGCGACGTTCGTCGACCTCGGGGCGGGGATGGGCCGCGTGGTGATGCTCGCCGCGCGCCGCCCGTTCCGCGCGGTGATCGGCGTGGAGATCTCGCCGGCGCTGGTCGAGATCGGCCGCGAGAACCTCGCGACGCTGCGCGATCCGCAGCGCGCCGCGCGCGACGTGAAGATCGTCGGCGCGGACGCGGCGTCGTACGCGTTCCCGCGCGGCGACCTCGTGATCTTTCTGTACAACCCGTTCCGCGCGCCGATCCTCGGCGACGTTCTGAACAACCTGCGCGCGACCGCGGAAGAACGCGAGGTGATCCTGCTCTACCACACGCCGGTCGAACGCGATACCGTCGACGCGACCGAAGCGTTCGAGCCGGTCGCCGACTTGGGCTTCGGCCTGGTGTACCGGCTACGGTCTGAAAGCCGCTCGTAAGAGCCGGGGGTAAGCAGCCGGTAAGGTGAACCGCCGATGATGGGTGCCAACCATTTTTCTTGATGGAAGGACTTCACACCATGCGGCGACTTCTCATGACCTGCGGTGCGGTGGCAGGGATGGTCGCGGCGCAGGCAGCGTCACCAGCGCTAGCAGCGCCCACCTACGCCCTCTCGCTCACGGCGGCTCCCGTGGCCTTCGCCGGCCCGTGCCCCGCCTTGATCAAGCTCGAGGGCAAGATCGTGAACACGTCCGGCTTCGTGCCGAGCGCGCAGTATTCGCTCCTCAACAGCGACGGCATCGACAGCTTCCTGATGACCGCGACGTTCGATGCAGCCCATACCTACCTCGTCCACGACGCGCGGACGCCGAGCGCCTCGGGCGCCTACTGGGTTCAACTACGCATTCACGACGGTCCGCGCATCGTCGCCGAATCGAACAGGGCCAACTTCACCGTGAGGTGCACGGATAAGGGCACGCCGAACCCCAACATGACGCCGCCGCCGAAGCCGACGCCGACGCATCCGACGGACGTCACGCCGTCGCCGGTGCCCACGCCACACGGCGTGCCTTGCCGCCAGATCGTCACGGCCGTCGTCCGCTGTCCCGATCTGACGGCGCGTCCGCCGGCCAGCGTCGGCGGCCACGCGACGACGTGGGGTGCCGGCGTCACGCTGAGCTTCGCCGATTCGATCCCGCACGCACGGCCCTACTGCGCGTTCGACATCATCTACACGATGGTGAACATCGGCACGGGGAACGCCGGTCCGGTTCCGACATTCAAGAACGTGCTTCGCGTGGACGGCGGCGCGCCGGTGAGCATTCAATCGGGGCTCTCGCTCGCGGCGGGCGCTTCGCAAGTCATCCACACGCAGGCATACTTGCCGTCAGGCGTGCATCAGCTCTCGCTCGACATCGACGACGGCAACCTCATCGCCGAATCGAACGAAGCGAACAACCACTTCGCGATGAAGTACCAGCTGGTCGATAAGCGCTGCAGGCCGCGCGGCTGATCGCCGAACGAGAACCGGACTGTGTTTTCAGTCCGGTTCTCGAACGCCGACCTCGTCGAGATGCTTCAGCAGATCGGCGGGGTCTTCGTACACGCGGTACGCGCCGCCGCTCTGCAGCTCGTCGTACCCGTAGCCGCCCGAGAGAAGGCCGACGCCCAGCGCCCCGGCGCGCCGCGCGGCGAGCAGATCCCACACGGAGTCGCCCACCACGATGCTGTGCTCGATCGCGACGCCGAGCTTCGCCGCGGCCGCTAGGAACAAATCGGGATCGGGCTTTGCGTGCGCGACCTCGTCGCGCGTCACGACGGGAACGTTCGGGGGGATGTCGAGCAGCGCCAGCGTCCGGTTCGCGACGTCACGGCCGCCGCTGGTCGCAATCGCCCACGGCACGCGCAGCGCCGTCAGCGTCGCGAGCAGCTCGCGCGCCCCCGGCAGCGCCACGACGCCGTCGAACCGCGCCGCGTACGCCGCGGAGTGCCGGCGGCGCAACGCGACGGCGACGTCGGGATCGAGCTCGCGTCCCAGCTCGCGCATGAGCCCGCGCACGAAGAGCCCGCCGCTCATCCCGATCTTGCGGTGGATGCGCCATACCGACAGCGGGATGCCGCACGCGTTGAGCGCTTCGTGCCACGCGCCGACGTGCTGGTAGACCGAGTCCACGAGCGTGCCGTCGAGGTCGAACAGGAACGCGGGAGCATCCGCCATGCGGGTCGCTTCGCTCCGCCGCGCGAACCGCCCGCCCGTGATCCGCGCGCTGTTCTCGATCGGCACGAACTCGACACGCCTGCTCGTTCTCGACGGCGCCGCGCGCATCGCGGCGGAGTCGCGCGGCACGCGCATCGGGACGGGGATCGGCGCGGCGGGCACGCTCGATCCCGCGGCGCGCGAGCGCACGCTCGCGGCGGTCGACGAATACGTCGGGATCGCGCGCGCCTGCGGCGTCACGGCGGCGGACGCGATCGCGACGAGCGCGTTGCGCCGCGCGCGCGACGGCGACGCATTCGCTTCGCAGGTCGGCGTGCGCGCCGGCATCGCGCCGCGAGTGCTGACGGGCGTCGAAGAGGCGACGTACTCGTTCCTCGGTGCAACGGCGTCGCGCGCAGGCGACGACCCGATCGCCGTCCTCGACGTCGGCGGTGGCAGCGCCGAACTTGCGATCGACGTGCCGCGACGCGCCCGAGCCCGCGGCGTAGTCGCGCGCACGTTGTCGGTGGAGATCGGCGCCGTGCGGCTGTCCGAACGGCACCCGGCGCTGCTCGGCGCGCTTGCGCTCGGCGAAGAGCAGCGCCGTGCGCTCGAAGAAGAAGCACGTGCCGACGCTGCGTCCGTCCTGCACGCAGTCGCCGCCGACCGCGACTTCGCCGAGCTCATCGCGGTCGGCGGAACGGTGTTCACCGCGGCCGCGATGATCGCTGGCGGCGTGCGCGACGGCGCGACGATGACCCGCGCCGACTGCCGGCGCCTCATCGACGACCTGCTCGCCCGCGATCTTGATGCTCGTAAGGCGATGCCGTACATCCGCCCACAGCGCGCGGACATCTTACCGGCGGGCCTGATCGTCGTCGACGAAGCCTGCCGCGAGCTCGGCGCCGACGCATTCACCGTGAGCGAAGCGGACCTGCTCCTGGGCTACTTGACGTCCCCCGCCTTCCGCGCGATCCCATTCCCGCCCGGGGCGAAGCGGTAGCGTTGCGCGCGATGGCGAAGCGCGCGGCGGGATGATGGTGGAATCGGTAGACACAGCAGACTTGTGAAACATGAGCCGGCCGGACGGAAACACCGGCCGGGATGCGCTCAAATTCGGTGAACTCGTCGCGGCGATACCGCACGACAACGCCGAGCCAAGCGGGTACGGTGCGGCGAAGTTCGTCGCAGCGAACCCGAAGGTGTAGAGACTGGACGGGCGCGGCCTACCCTGGATCGTCGAATCGAATTTCGAAACGGCGAACCGGCACGGTCAAGGCACAGTCCGGACCACGAACGTCGCGAACGGATGATGCGACGGCGGCGAAAGCCGAAGTGGTGCGAAAATTTGCTGCCGGCAACGGCGTCCGGGTTCAAATCCCGGTCATCCCATTTTCGGCCGACCCAGTTCGCAATGTTCGCGTCGCGGCAACATCTGCGTCATGCCGTCGCAAACACGGGCGCGCGATACTCGTATCGCAGCGCCCGTAGCTCAATTGGATAGAGCTCTGTTTTGACTAAGCAGACGATGCGGGTCCGAATCCCGCCGGGCGCGGCCGACGATGCGGGCTCCCCTTGACCGGAACTAGTCACCCGGATATCATCGAGGAAGAGCATCTGCTTAGTCAGCGGCCGAGCCCTCGGGAGCAATCCTGAGGGCTCGCCGTTTCCCGACCTATTATTTTGAATAGGTGGGAGGGCTCGTAGCCCTCACCGAGAAGCTTCGGAGGTTCCCGACGACACCCGGCGAGCTGCCGGGTTTCGTGTGTCCGGAGGTCCCGCCGCTGAAGATCCTCGTCACCGTCAAGCTCGTCCCGGATACGAATGCCGACAAGCGCATCGATCCGGCGACCAAGCGCCTCGTCCGCACCGGCGTCGAAACGGTCCTCAACCCGTTCGACGAGTACGCGATCGAAGCAGCGCTACAGCTCAAAGAAAAGCTCAACGATGGTTCCACGGTGACCATCGTCTCGATGACACCCGTGTCCGGCAAAGAGGTCGTTCGCAAAGCGCTCGCGATGGGCGCCGACGACGCGGTCATGCTGTCGGACGACGCCGTCGCCGGCAGCGATCTGTGGGGCACGGCTGTCGCGCTGGCCGCCACGATCAAAGCGCAGAGCCCCGATCTGGTGATCACCGGGACGCAGTCGACCGACGCGATCAGCGGCGATCTTCCCGGGATGCTCGCGGAAAAGCTCGGTTATCCCGGGTTGACGTACGCGCGCAAGCTCGAGGTCGCCGACGGCCGCGTGCGCGTGCAGCGCGAAACCGAGACGGGCTACATGACGATTTCCGCGGCGCTGCCTGCGGTCGTGAGCATCACGAAGTCGGCCAACGAGCCGCGCTATCCGTCGCTCAAAGGCATCATGGGCGCCAAGAAAAAGGAGATCAAGCAGCTCGCCGTCGCCGATCTCGGCTTGACGGTCGCCGTCGGAACCGACGGTTCGAAGGCCAAGCTGACCGATCTCGCGACCCCGCCTGCGCGCGCGAAGGGCCAAGTGCTCCAAGCGCCCGATCCCGCCGAAGGCGCGAAGGCGATCGTGCAATTCCTCAAAGACCGGAAGTTCCTGTGATGAAAAACGTCATCGCGTTTATCGAGCACAAGCACGGAACCATCCGGCGCTCGTCGCTGGAAGCCGCGACGCACGCGCGCACGCTGGCCGATCAGCTCGGCGGCAAGGCGCATGCCGTCGTCGCCGGCGACGGCGCGCAGCAAGCGGCCGAGACGCTCAAGAAGTACCCGCTCGACCAGATCCACGTCTCCGCGGAAGACCGCTTCATCGACGGCGCCGTCGACGCGGTCGAGGCGGTTGCGAAAGCCGCCGGACCGTCGCTCGTCCTCGTGGGCAACACGATGATCGGGCGGGACGTCGGGTCGCGCTTCGCGGCGCGGGTCGACTGCGGGATCAACGCCGACGTCGTCGAGTTCAAGACCGACGGCGGCGAGGTTTCATGCGTCATGCCGAAGCTCGGCGGCTTGGTCATCACGACCTGCAAGCTGACCGGCTCGGATTTCGGCGTGGCAGCAATTCGGCCGAACGTTTTCGCCGCCAAGGAAACTTCCGGGGCCGGCGAGATCGTTCAGATTGCGTCGAGCGGCAAGGCCTCCACGGTCACCGTGGAGGACGAGGTCGAGGAAGCCGCTGCGGAACTCGGCGTCGAAGAGGCGTCGGTCGTCGTCAGCGGCGGTCGGGGCATGGGCGGTCCGGAACCGTTCACCACGATCCTCAAGGACCTCGCCGAAGCGTTCGGCGGTGCGGTGGGTGCCTCGCGCGCGGCGGTCGACGCCGGCTGGGTCTCCCACGGGCACCAGGTCGGGCAGACCGGAAAAACGATCAGCCCGCAGCTCTACATCGCCGTCGGTATCTCCGGCGCGATCCAACACAAGGTCGGGATGCGCACGTCCGAGACGATCATTGCGATCAACAAGGACGGCAACGCACCCATTGCCGAGTTCGCCGATCTCCTCGTCGCCGGAGACGCGTTCGCCATCGTTCCGGAGTTGACGAAGCTCGTCCGCGACGCGAAAGCTGCACACGCTTAGCATGAACCGCCGTTTTTTCCCCGTCGTCCTCGGTCTCGCGGCCGCCGCATTCGTTGCGGCCGTCGGAACGCACCCGGGCGTCGCCGCACCCAAAGCGGCCGCGACCGCATCGCCGGCACCTACGCCGGCGCCGACCGCGTCGCCGGAACCGCTCGACAAAGCGATCCCGCGCCTCGAAGCAAAGCTCAAGACCGATCCGAACGACAAGCAGTCGCTCACGGAGCTGTCCGCCGACTACCTGCAGATCTCGCGGCCCGACCTCGCGATCAAGCTCACGCAGAAGCTCTTGGCGGCTGGCACGAAGACGGCGCAGGTCTACTACTTCGACGGCCTCGCGCAGGGGCAGCTCGGGCATCAAAAAGAAGCGCTCGCCGATCTCGAACAAGCGGCGAACCTCGAGCCGACCAACCCGGGCGTGCTCGGGACGCTGACGAGCACGTACATGCAGGCCAACCGCCCGCAGGACGCCGAGCGCGTCGCGAAGCGCGCGGTGACGTTCAACAAGGACGACAAGAACGCGTATCTGGCGTACGGCCAGGTTCTCGCCGGCGAAGGCAAGTTCGACGAAGCGCGCCAGCAGCTCGAAGCCGCGGTGAAGCTCGACCCCAAGGACGTTCGCCCGATCCTGCTCGAGGCGCAGACGTACACCAGCCAAAACGCGATCGCGCTCGCGGCCGGTCTCTACGACCGTGCGATCGCGATCGACCCGAACAGCGTCGAGGCGCTCGTCGGCAAAGCGCGCCTCGCCGCGCAGCAGCACAACGTCAAAGACGCGGTCGCGACGTACGAGACGATCTTCAAGCTGCAGACCGATCCCAACGACAAAGCAGCGGTGATCGATCAGGAAGCGATCGTCTATGCGAACGAAAAGATGGCGCCCGACGCGGATGCGACGTTCCGCCGCGCGATCGCGGAGTTCCCCAACGTGCTCAGCGCGCACACCGCGTACGGCGAGTACCTGCTCAACCTCAAGGACAACGCCGGTGCCGAGCGCGAGTTCGTCGCGGGCGCCGGGCCCAACCGCGATCAGGTCGACGCGCTCGCGCGGCTCGGCCAGCTCTACGCGCAGCAGAGCCAGTATCAGAAAGCCGTCGATCAGTTCAAACGCGTCGCCGAGCTTGCGCCGCAGGACCCGCGTTCCTTCCTGCTCCTCGGCGCGACGTACGCGGCGAACAAGCAGTTCGCGCCGGCCGCGACCGCGTTCAAGACGTCGTACCAGCTGCAGCACACGCCCGACGCGCTGCTCGGTCTCGGCCAAGCCGATCTGCAAATTCACAACTACACGGAGTGCGCGCAAGTGTACGATGCGCTCGACAAGGGCGCCCCGGACATCTCGCGCCAGAACCCGCAGGTTCTCTTCGGTCTGGGCCAGTGCTATCAGGGCGCGAAACAGCCCGATAAGGCGAAGGTCGCGTACCAGCGCGTGCTGGCGATGGTCAAGCCGGGCTCGCAAGCGGCAAACGAGATCAAGGCTCTGATCGCAGCGATCGACCGCCAGCAGAAGAAGCCGGCGACGACAAAGAAGCCGACGACCACGTCCAAGACCTGAGACGATGCTCGTCGCGTACGACGACAGCCTCACCGCGCACCTGAGCGGGATCCGGCACCCCGAGGGGCCGGACCGGGTGCGTGTCGTCGCCGACGAGCTGCGCCGCCGCGGAATGCTCGGCGAGCGCGTCGACACGCGCGTCGCACGCCCGGACGAGCTCGCACGCGTCCATCCGGCCGCGTACATCGAGCTGGTGCGCCGCACGTGCGCCGCGCTCGAACCCGGCGGCGTCACGCAGCTCAGCACCGGCGACACGCTGGTCGACGCCGGCTCGTACGAAGGCGCGGCGCGCGCCGCCGGCGCGACACTCGTCGCGCTCGAGGCCGCCGTCGACGGACGGCGCGGCGCGTTCGCGCTCGTGCGGCCGCCCGGCCATCACGCCGAACCGGCGCGCGGCATGGGTTTTTGCGTGTTCAACAACGCGGCGATCGCCGCGCGCACGTACGCGCGCGGCGAAGGCAAGCGCGTCCTCGTGCTCGACTTCGACTACCACCACGGCAACGGTACGCAGGCCGCGGTCGGTGGCGGCGTCTCGTATCTCGGGTCGCACGCCGACCCCGCGTATCCCGGCACCGGCGACCCGCGCGACAATCGCGTCGTCTCGGGCGCCGCGCTCGTCAACGTCCCGATCGACGTGCGCGGAATCTCCACCGAAGGGTTCGTCGCGATTCACGCGCGCACGCTGCGCGCGCTCGCCGAGCGCATCCGCCCGCGCTTGATCGTCGTGAGCGCCGGCTACGACGTGGTCGCGGGCGATCCGGTCGGCGACTTGGGCGTCGATCCGGCGTTCGCGCGGCAGATGGGACGGCTCGTGCGCGAGATCGCCGACGAGCACTGCGACGGCCGCGCGCTGTTCGTGCTCGAAGGCGGCTACGATCCTGCGACGCTGGCAACGTGCGTCGCCGAGACGATCCTCGGATTCGAAGAGCGCCTCGAGGCCGACAAGACCGACGTGCACGCGATCCCGCCCGCGCAGCGCGCGATCGTGCGCGAAGTCGAGGAAGCCGCGCTCTGCGGAGCGTCGCGATGAACCCGAAGATCGTCGAGGCGGCCGTGCTCGTCGTGCGCGTCGTGCTCGGTGCGATCTTCATCGTCGCCGGCGCGTCGAAAGTGGGGCACGCCGCCGAGTTCGCGCAGCAGATCGCCGCGTTTCGGCTGCTTCCGCAGCCCGTGATCGCGCCGATGGCGCTGGTGCTGCCGTTCCTGGAGATCCTTCTGGGCGCTTATCTCGTCATCGGGCTGTTCACGCGAGTCGCGGCGTGGGCCGCAGCGCTGCTGCTGCTCGTGTTCGACGGTGCCATTGCATCGGCCGTCGTGCGCGGCATGACCTTGAACTGCGGCTGCTTCGGCACGCACGACACCACCGTCACCACTTGGGCGGAGGTCGCGCGCGACGCGATCTTCGTTCTGCTCGCCGTGTTCGTCGCGCTGCGTCCGCCCGGGATGCTGGCGCTCGGCCGGAGAATCGGAATCGAACCATGAGCCGCACGAAGACGTCCGCCACATCGGGGAACTCGCGCAAGACGATCATCTACGCGACGATCGCCGTCATCATCGTCGCCGTCGTCGCGGCCGTCGGCTTCGCGTCGCGCAGCTCGGTGGTTCCGGAGAACGCGACCAAAGCGGTCGGCCAGTCGAAGCTCAAGGTGGGTGACGTCGCGCCCGAGTTCACGATCGCGACGAACGCCGGCAACTTCGACCTCGCCGGCGTGTCGACGCCGGTGCTGCTCGAGGTGTTCGCGCCGTGGTGCCCGCACTGCCAAAAGGAAGCGCCGATCCTGAACGACCTTGCGACCAAGTATGCGGGAAAGCTCGCGATCGTCGCCGTGAGCGGCGATGCGGTCGACTACGATCACAACACCGCGGAGTCCGAGTCGAACGTCCACCTGTTCGCCGACCAGTATCAGACCCGGTATCCCATCGCGTTCGACCGCGACCTCAGGGTGGCGGAGCTGTACCTCCATTCCGGGTTCCCGTCGGTCTACGTCATCGACGCGAAGAAGCACGTCCGCTTTCAACAAGAAGGCGAAGTCCCCGAGGCCGTGCTCGTGAAGGCCATCAACAGCGCGTTGTAGCGGCCGTTTACCGTACGTCGCGCGCTAGCTCCGCCGCAACGGCGCGCACGAGCGCCGGGTCGCGCGTGCGCATCCCCCACTCGAGCTGACGGGCGCTTCGACCCGACGCGCCGGTCGCGTTCCCCGATCCGATCCAAGCCGTGTCGCCGGCGAGCGCGAGCTTCTGGTTCGATCCGCCCTCGCGCACGACGACGCCGTCCGCAACCAACTTCGCGATGGCGCTCGCCTCGCGCGAGCTGCGGCGGCTCGCGCGCGCGACGACGAGCGTCGTCCGTCCGCCGGCGCGCGCATGCCGCGCAAGGGCCTGCGTAAGCGGCGACGTTGCGACGCGCTCGGTTTCGACCGTGACCGGTGCGCCGCGCGCGCTTTCGACGAGCGCGACTTCTCGAGCCAGCGCGACGTCCTTGCGCGTCGCGAGCGCCCGATCGGCTCCGCCGTGGCCGGCAAGCGCGTCGCGCACGAGTCCGACGTCGCTGGGGTCGTCGTCCGCGACGACGATCTCCGGGCCGCGCTTGGTCCAGTTGCGATCGTCGAGATATGCGACGCCGTCGCACACGGCGGCCTTGAGGTGGAACGGTGCGCTGTCACTCGGCAGCAGCGACACGTCGGCGCCGGCCGCACGCAGGACGCGGGCCGCCTCGGCGTTGCAGCGGCCGCCGAACGGGTTGCGATACGGATCGGCTTGCAGCGTCACCGACACGTGCGCGCCGCGCCGTGCCGCACTTGCGAGCGCCTCGCGCATCGCGCCGTGCGGCAGAAAGTACGAGCCGAAGGCGACGTCGTGCGCGGACCCGATCCGCGCGAGCACGTCGGGGACGGACGAAAGCGAAAGTGTCACGCACGTGTATCACGCGCATGGCGTCAGCCGGCTAGTCGGCTACGGTACGACCGACGTCGCGATCTGAACGAGCTCTTTGAGATCGAGGTCGCCCACGAGCGCAAACGCGAGGCCTTCTTCGCGCCAGGCGAGCAGCGTCGTCGGGCCGTCGCGCACGTACTGGCCGTCGTGCTTGTCGAACGAGATCGCCCGCGGTGAAAGGCCCGCGAAGTCGATCGCGCGATCGGTCGCGTTCTCGAACAGTGACAACGTGCGGATCCCGTCGGAGTAGATGAGGTGCAGGTTGCGCACGCCTTTGATGTTCGAGACGTCGGCGCCGGAGAGCACGAAGCCGTCGGGGAGATACCTCGGCGTGACGGGTTTAAACCCAGCGTCGGGGATCGCGTTGGGCAGCGTGCGCGGCTCCTGGTACGAGCGCCCGTGCACCGTGACGAAACCGGCCGGGACAGCGGAGCTGAAGATGGACGGCGGGATGTGCTCGGTGTAGCGGATGTCGTCGTAGCGCGTGCTCCACGCCAGCGAACCGTCGCTGTGGTACGCCTCTTTCGCGAGCACGACGTGCGTCTGCGCGTCGATCCACAGCCGCATCGCGCGCTCGCCGGTGAAGCGGCTGACGAGGTCGACGACGTCGGTCTTGCGGTTGGCGATGTTGCCCGACGCGGTGCGTACGGCGCGGTAGTTGCCGTCGACGAGCGCGATGTCGTCGACGACGGCGACCGGGTCGACGGCGGCTTTGTTCTCGCTGACAACGACGCGTTTGCGTTGCGGATCGACGTCCCACGACATCGCACCGCGGCTGATGACGAACTGTCCGTACAGGACGTGCGGCGTCAGATACGTGCGGCGCGTCTGCTCCGGCGCGCGGTGCGCGATCTGCGAAACGACGGCGAACGAGCGCGTCTGCCCGCTGCGGATGGACGACATGCGGCCGACGAACGATACGTGCTTGGGCGCGGCGACGGCCGCTACGAGGAGCGGCCGTGCATCGGTTCCGCCCGGCATGCGCGCCAGCATGGGCGCGGCTTGCGCGGGCCGGGGCGTGGCGGCAGCGGCTCCGGCGTGCTGCGCGGGAACCGCTGCGAGGACCGTGGATGCGCCGGGCGCGAGGGGCGCTGCTAGCGCCGCAAGCAGCGCGAGCGCCGCGACGGCGCGGCTAGCGGACCGCACCGCTGGCGTCGTCGAGTGTCGCGGCGTCGGCGGTATCGATGTACGAAGCGGCGGATGAGGCGGCGCTGCCGCGGTCCTGCGTCTCGGTGTAAACGGCCGGCGAGGCGCCCGGACCGAACGGGTTCTGCTGCGCTTGAGCGTTGTGTTCGTCGAGGAAATAGCTCGCGTTGACGCCGGCGGCGACGGGTTGCGACTGATGGCCGATCGGCCCGAGATACGCCGCGATCGCGAGCGCGGCTGCGACCGGGACGGCGATGCGCGGACCCCAGCTCGTGCGCAGGCGCTGGGCCCACGACGGGGTCTCGTGACGGACGGCGTCCCACACGCGCGCCTTGACCAGCGAAGGCAGCTCGAGCTCCTCGGCGCGTGCGGCGTTGCGCAGCAGCTCGCCGAGCGCCGCTTCCTCGTCGTAGAGCGCGTTGCACGCGCTGCACGAGGTGAGATGCGCGAACACGGCGGCGTCCGCTTGAGGGGTCAGCGCGCCGTGCAGGTAGTCGATGAAGGTTTCGCGGTCGTAGTGTGTCGTCATTGTTGTTCCTGTTGCGCCCGGGTCACCAACCGGCGAAGAAGCGCTCTCGCTCGGTGGAGCCGCGACCGGACCGTTCCGATCGAACATCCCATGATGTCGGCTATTTCCTGGTAGCTATACTCCTCGATATCGGCGAGAACCACGACTTGGCGCTGCTCCGGGGACAGCTGGGCGAGGGCTTTCGAGAGCGGCTCTCCGAGTTGGCCCGCCACGTAGTCCTCGATGGGGTCCACGGCCAGGGGCCGCTGTCCACCGTACTGCTGCGGTGCGTTGTCTTCCGGGATCTCCTCTTGGAAACGTCCTTTCCGGCGCCGAAGTTCATCCCGATACAAGTTCGTGACGATTCGGTAGATCCACGACAGGAAGGACGTCCCGGGCTGGAAGGACCGCCAGGCTCGATAGACGCGAATGAACGCGTCTTGGGTCAAGTCGCGAGCGTCCGCCTCGTTGCTTGTCAACCGGTAGGCGAAATTGTACGTCGCCTTGCCGTACTGGGCCATCGCCTGCTCGAGGAACGCCGACGCTTCATGCGACGGCGGCTCGATCGGCTTGCGCGGGACCCCCATCGGGATCAGAGCCTTCGGGGCGCTGTCGGCTTCAGCCTCGCGCGGAGGCCGGCGCTCACTTACAGCTGTTCGCCGCCGGGATGATCACCTTGGACGCCGCGTCCTCGTGCTTGGTCGTGAACGCGGCGATGTCGCCGAGATCGCGGTCGAGCAGATGCGCGTCGTTGAGCGACGTAACGGTCTTGTGCTGCGGATCGAACGTGGTCTGCGTATCGCGCAGAAATCCGGACACCGGCGTGGGCGTTTGAAGCGGGCCGCCGCGGCCCGTCGCAATGTTGGGGGCGTTGGAACGCGCCATGTTCTGCTCGCTCTCGCTCAGCGTGCCGAACCTGCGCATCCGCTCGGTCTCGACGAAACCGCTCATCGCATCGAGCTGAACCTTCTGCGCGGCCAGCACGCCCGTCAGCGTCGAGCGAAGATCGCGCAGCGTCTTGGCGTCCTCGGGCTTCATCGTCGCCGAAACGTCGAGGGCCGGTGATTTGAGCGCCTCGGTGAGCGCGTCGACGTTCTTCACCATCAGGTCGACTTCGTGATCCATCTGCATCAAGTGCAGGTCGCGGGCCTCGTTCGAGTCCTTGACGACGTAGTCGAAGATACGCTTGCGCAAACCGCCGTACGTCCGGTCGTTCTTGAGCGCCGCGGCGACGGCCGGCGCGATGGCGCGCCGAATCGCCGTGCAGATCGGCTTCGCGCGCGTCGTTCCGATCAGCGGGAGCGTGGTCGTCTGCGGGATCGGATCCAAGTTGAACGGGTTGGTCGGCGTGGGCTTCGGGACCGGTAGCGGGGTCGCGACACCCAGCAAAAGCGCCCCGAGCGCGAGGTATGCGAGCACGAGGCCTGCTTCGACGAGCCGGTCGCGGTTCCGTGCAGGGCGAGCGCCGATCCGGCGGCGCGAACGCTGGTCCGGGGGGAGTTGGGCACGCCTAGGCCGATAGTTAGGCTTTCCTCGCACGCCTCGGAGCGGGACGCTGACGATCTTGGGCCGGGCGGGCTAGCTTACGAAAAGTTGACGCTCGGCCGATACTCCCCATACGCGGCCCCGGCAGATGCCCGCCGGTGATCCGCTTCGGGTGAGGGCGTCGGTTCAAGGACGTCGCGCGGTTCGAATGCGCGGCGAGCTCGTCATGGGATCGGTTCACGGATGAACTTCCCGCTCGCGTTCAGTAGTGCCGGCGGATTCGGCGTAGCGCTTTCGATCGTGGTGATGGTGGTCGCCGTCCTCTCGGCGATGCGGCTGCACGCGCTCGGGGCGGCGCTGCGCAAGGAGCACGCCGCAGCGCTCGAGCAGCGCTCGAACATCCTGGACGCGGCCGCCGACGGGATGTACGTCGTGGACGAGCAGTGGCGCATTGCCCACGTGAACGCGGAAGCCGCCCGGCTGTTGCGCACGAGCGCCGGCAAGCTGGTCGGCCGCGCGCTCCAAGACGTCGTCGATCCGCTGGCGTCTGAGCTGCTCGCCGACGTCCGCTGCGCGCGGCGCACCGGCGAGCGAACGGAGCGCACGTACGCGGTGCCGGGGACCGGTTCGGTGATCGAAGTGCGCGCGGCACCCGCGGGTCGCCAGGTCGTCGTCTCGTTGCGCGACGTCGGCGAACGCGCGCGCGTCGCGGCGCGCGCACGCGACTGCGACCAGCGCGTGCGGCTGCTGGCCGACAACGTCGACGCGGTGTTGTGGACGACCGATCTCGACGCGCGCTTCACCAGCGTCACCGGTGCGGCGCTCGAGGATCTCGGCTTGCGCGCGGACGATCTCGTCGGGCGCTCCTCCGACGCGCTCATCGCGGAGCACGTGCTGCGCGACGTCGCCGCGGGCACGCCGGTGCGCGCGGAGACCGTGCGCGGCCAGCGCTGGTTGCGCCATCATATCGAACCCTTGCGCGACGGAGCGGATGCGATCGTCGGCGCGGTCGGCGTCTCGCTCGACGTCACGGCGCTCAAACGTGCACACCAGCGGCTCTTCGAGAGCACGCACCGCGACCGCGTCACCGGGTTGCCGAACCGGCTGTCGCTCGAGCAGCGCATCGACGAGACGATCGCCGACGCGCGCCGCGACGGGCGGCGCTGCGCGCTGCTTTTCGTCGGGCTCGACCGCTTTCGCACGATCAACGACGCGCTGGGCCACGGCGCGGGTGACGAGGTGCTGCGCGACGTCGCGCTGCGGCTGCAGGAGACGCTGCGCGCCGGCGACGTCATCGGGCGTCCCGGCGGCGAAGAGTTCGTGATCCTCATGCCGCGCGTCACGTCGAACGCTGAGGTCGAGAGCGTCGCGCAGCGGCTGCTCGGCGCGCTCGCGCTGCCGGTCACGACGCGCGGCCGGGAGCTGTTCGTCGACGCGAGCGTCGGCGCGGCGATCTTCCCCGAGCACGGCGACGACACCGAATCGCTCGGCGCGCACGCCGACGCGGCGATGCAGCGCGCGAAGACGCTGGGCGGCGAGCGCTTCGCGGTCTACGACGACGACTCGCTGCAAGCCGCGGCGGTCGAACGGCTCGCGATCGACAACGACTTGCGCCACGCCGTCGCGCGCGACGAGCTGCGGTTGCTGTACCAGCCCGTCGTCGACGTCGCAACGCGCCGCATCGTCGGCTGCGAAGCGCTCGTGCGCTGGCACCATCAGACGCGCGGCGTCGTGCCGCCGGGCGTGTTCATCGCGATCGCCGAGCAGAGCGGCGCGATCGTCGCGCTCGACCGCTGGGTGTTGCGCGAAGCGTGCGCGACGGCAGCGCGCGTGCGCACGTACGAGCCGGGGTTCCGCATGGCGGTCAACCTCTCGCCGTACGATTTGCGCGAACCGGATTTTCCCGACGTCGTCGCGACGATGCTCATCGAGCACAGCCTGCGCCCCGGCGCGCTCTCGATCGAGGTGAACGAGCACGACCTGCTCGACGACGGCGTCGTGCTCGCGCTGCGGCGCATCTGCGCGCTGGGCGTCGAGGTGACCGTCGACGACTTCGGGGTGGGTTACAGCAGCTTTCCGTCGCTCAAGCGCTTGCCGGTGACCGCGCTCAAGGTGGATCGCGCGTTCATTCGCGACGTCGCCGAGGACGCGTACGACCGGGCGATCGTCGGCTCCATCGTGTCGATCGCCAAGACGCTCGGATTGCGCGTGACGGCCGAGGGGATCGAAACGGAGGAGCAGCTCGGCTTCGTCGCGTCCCTGGGCTGCGACGAGGCGCAAGGCTTCCGGTTCGGCGCGCCGATGACCGACGCCGAGCTGGAGCGGGCGCTGGCGCCGCGCCCTCGCTTGCGCCTCCTCGAACAGGGAGCTTCTGCCTAGAAATCCCCCGATCTTGGGCCCTTGGCCCGTGTCCGGGTACGGTACGATACCTGTGGATAACGCGGAGGAGTAGACGGTGACGGTCGTTTGGAAGGTCGAAGACGAGGCGGAGCGGGTGCTGCGGCAGCGCCGCGCGTTCCGCGAATGTCTCGCCTCGATCGCCGAGCCGGCCTCCGACGTCGATGCGGCCGAGCTGATCTACGGCGAGCTCGTCGCGAACACGGTCCGCTACGCGAACGGCGCCGTCGAGGTCAGCCTGGAGCTCGCCGACTGTAAGCCGCCGGTCCTCGTCGTGCGCGACCACGGTCCCGGGCTGCGTTGCCACCCCTGGACCCCGCGCCGCGATCCGTATGCCGAATCGGGCCGGGGCCTGGGGATCGTCGAGCTGCTCGCGCGCGAGGTCGCAGTCCAGGACGCGGACGGCGGCGGCACCGTGATCCGCGCCGTTTTGCCGGTGACCGCGCGCCGCCGGGCGGCGTAGCCGGCGCGGACCAGCTTCTCGTCGTTACTTCGTGTTGAAGCGCAGCCCCACGTCGAACGTGCGAGGCGGCGCGTAGTGCTGGCCCTGCGCGTTCGCGAACGTCACGAAGTAGCGGTCGTTGAAGATGTTGCGCACGCGCACCGTGAGCGCCATCCCACCGTGAAGCGCGAACCCCTTTTCCGCATCGAAGGTGAGATGCGGCGTGCGTTTGCACGGACCGCCGGCGTTGCCGTCGGCACCGCCGCACGTGATCGCGCCCGGATTCAGCGCGGACGAGAGGCCGCTGCCGTACTCGCCGTCGATGCCGAGCCAGCCGCCGCGGCGGTCGTTCACGATCAACCCTGACGTCACGTCGACTCGCTGATCGTGATCCGCCGGCGTCCAGTCGTTCCCAACGCCGAAACACGGTGCGAGAAGCTGCGTCTCGCAGCCTTTGTTGACCGAGTACGTGTGCGTCACCGCGGCATAGAACCGCCCGGCACGCGCCAGCGGCAGCTGGTAGTACGCGGTTTGCGTCGAGATTCGGCCTTGCGCGAAGTTGATGTCCTGGTGCAAATTCGTCACGCCGACCTGCGTGTCGTCGATCAGGTCGGTCGCATTCTTCTGCATCACACGCACGCCGAGGTCGCCGCGGCCGAGCGCGAAGTGCCCGCCGATCTCGTACACCGAGTCACGCTGCGGCTTGAGGTCGAACTGCGCGACGTTCGCTTGCAGCGGGAGGTTGAGCGTGTACGCGGCGAGCGGCGCGACGTTCTCGAGCGAGAACGGCGTAAAGAAACGGCCGTAGTACGCGTAGACGCTGTCGCGCGCGCCGAAGAACCGGGTCAGTTTCAGGCGCGGGCTGAGCTGCCCGAACCCGGTCGAGAACTCGGTCGACGTGACCTTGAACGTATCCGCGCGCACGCCGTAGTCGAGCTGCCACGCCGTTCCCATCTTCCAGCTGTCCTGAACGTAGAACGCTCCGAGATGGCCGATGTTGGGTGAGGAGTCGACGACGGTATACGGCGCGCCGGGCGTTGCCGGCGTGAAGATCGGGGCCAGGAAGTTCCCCGGCTGCAGCGTCACGGCGTACGTCTTCGCAACGTGCGTCGCGTTGTAGATACCGCCGAAGGACACGTCGTGCTTCGGGCTTCGGTTTTCGTAGTCGAGGTTGCCGCCGACGTCGATGGCGATGCGGTCGCCGTTGAGCGAGAAGGCGCACGTGCCGTTGGCGTAGTTGCCGCTTCCGACCGGATTGGTGACGACGCCGTTCACGACGGGACCCGTCGACGTCAGCGCGTTCGCGCAGTCGCCGGGTGCCGCCGGACTAATGGCCTGACCGAACGTGAAGTCGTTGTTCGGGTCGCCGAAGTCGCGAATGCGCGAGCGCTTGTACGACGGTCCGAACGACAGCGAGCCGTGATCGCCGATGGGATGCCGGAACTGGAGCGCCGTGAACAGGTCGTCCTGCGTCTCGACGTTGTCCGTCGCCGGCGGCTGCCCGTTCGCGACGTCGTTCGGGATCTGGTAGGTCTGATACGAGCGGCTCACCGTCAGGTTGAAGTAGTTCGGGCCGGCCGGCAGGGTGAAGCGCAAGAACTGGTTGGCGTTGCTGAACGAATTGTGCGGCGAGTCGAAGTTGGGCGGATCGAGGCCGCGCGTGCCGCGCTCGTTGCGGAACGCCGCGACCACGGTGCCGGCTCCGACCTTCGTGTGGTAACCGATCGTCGTATCGAGATGGCCGTACGAGCCGTAGTTGAAGTCACCGATCAGCCCCGGCGCACCTGAGCCGTTGCGCGTGTTGATGTTGATGACCGAAGCGAAGCGCTCGCCGTACTGGGCGGGATACGCACCCTGCAACGCCTCGATGAATCCGATGTCGTTGGGATCGAACTCGCTGCCGACGATGCGGTTGAGCTCTTGCGGGATCGGCACGCCGTCGACGATGTAGTTGATGTCGCCGTGGTCGCCGTTGATGTGCACCACCCCGTTCGCGCCGCGCGCAGCGCCCGGGAGTTGGATCAAGAGATTCGGCAAGCTGCCGCCGGCCGGCGACCGGGTCAGCGCTTCGGAGTTGAGGCTGAGATCGGTTCCCGAACCGCGCACGGAAGGCCGCGCGGTGACGGACGTGCGTCCGATCTCTTTGATCTTCGAGACCGAGATGGTCACGTTCGCGCCGGCGCTCACGAGATCGACCCGGAGCGATGCCGAGCCTTCCGGCGCGGTGACGTCGACGTTGTACGTCCCGATGGGAACGGAGGTGAATCGGAAGGAGCCCTGCGCGTCGGTTTTTCCGCGCAGGATGAGATTGCTGCCGCTGACCGTGACGCCGGCAGCGGTGAGGGGTTGGCCGGAGGACGTGACCGTGCCCGAAAGCGTGGCGGTCGCCTGCGCAAACGCGGCAGACGTGCCGGCGAGGACGAACGCAATGGCGAGGGCGGCCGCGCGGAGCGGCACGCCAAGATGGCGATGGCTGAACATGATTCCCTTTGCTGTACTGCTGTGACGGATACGCCGCGCTAGGTGCGCGGCAACCGGAAAGTCAGGCAGACAGCGGCGGGGGACGGTTCGGAACGAACAGCCGGTACGGAACGGTGGCGCGCGCGGGGCGCAGTGCGAGCCGGCGCAGGGGCGGCGGCGCGGTGGCTTGATCGAGGACCGCGGCGAACGCCACGAGCAGCGCGACGAAGCGGTCGCGGGTGGCGCGGAACAGGAATGCGGAGCAGATCAGGGCGACGAGCCCGCAAGCGAGCGCCGTCGCGAGCCGCGCAGGCTCGAGCGACGCGCCTTCGGCGAGGAGCAAGAGGGCGGCGACCGCGGCCTGCGTCAGGGCGCCGAACGCCGCGGTCGCGGGCGTCAGCGGGCCTAGGCGGGCGCGCACGAGGGCGAGCCGGCGGCGGCGTTCGCGCGCCCGCCCGACGAGGCCGAGCGGCCCGGCGACGGCGGCCAGCAGGCCGAGCGCGACGGCGAGCATGACGACGTGAGCCGGCGAGTCCCAGACGAATGCCTGAGCCCCGACGGCGTGGATCACGCCGTGGACCACCACGGCGCTCGAGAACGTCAGCGCGGCCCACAGGCCGAACGCCGCCGAACGCGCACGCATGTCCGTATTATTCCGGAGCGGCCCCGGCGGACCTGTCGTCACGGGATCGCCAGGTCACGGGACGGCGCCACCGTCCGGTCTCGAACGGCGTCCTAGGGGTACTAGCCGCGCCGCCTGCCCGGCGCAGACGACCACTGGGTCGCAGCGACAGGTGCCGCGGGGAGGCCGGTTCAAGGATCGTCCCCCGCCCGCTCCGCCCCCGACCCCACACCCGCCGCCCCGCCAGAGAGAGCCATGCACACCGCGCGCCCGCCAGCCTTCGAGTCCGCCGACACCGTGAACCGGGTGGTGGCGTTGCTGGATCGTTTCCCGGAGCTGCACACCGTCCGGTCGAATCCGGCGGACGCGACGCTGACGCTGTCGTTCGCGGTTCGCGAGCGGCTGGACCGCCTCAAGCAGCGCTCGCTCGCCGACTCCATCTCGGAACACCTCCGAGCGTTCCTCGACCTGCGCGGCGACGTGCCGGCGAAGATCGCGCTCGCGTGCGATCGCGACACCGCGGTGACGTTCGTCAACGTCACGCGCGACGCGGCGTCGTTCGGGCGCGAGGAGCTCGAGCTGCTCGTCGCGCTGTTCGCGGACGCGTACGGCGACCGGCTGGTGCGCGACGGCGCGAGCGCGACGCCGGTCGACGACGACCCCGCGGCGCGCGACGAGCTCGTCGAGGTCGCGCTCGACGCGCTGCGCGACCCGACGCAGAGCCGGCGGCTCGTCGGTTTCCGTGAAGAGCAGCAGGTCGTCGTCTACTTCGTGCACGCGCGCAAACGCACGAAAGCCAGGGCCCGATCTTAGCGCCCAGCACCGTCACCATCCTGGTCGTCGGCGACGTGGTGGGATCGCCGGGCCGCGACGTCCTCAAAACGCGCCTCGCTCTCGCCCGCGAGCAATACCACGTGGACGCCGTGATCGCCAACGGCGAGAACGCCGCCGGCGGCTTCGGTTTGACGACCCAGACCGCCGAGGAGATGTTCGCGGCAGGCGTCGACTTCATCACGTCCGGCAACCACATCTGGGACAAGCGCGAGTTCCGCCGGGAGCTCGACGAGACCGACCGCATCCTGCGCCCCGCCAACTACCCGCCGGCGCTGCCCGGGCGCGGCGCCGGGACGTTCACCGCCGCCAACGGCGTGACGGTCGGCGTGCTGAACCTGATGGGCCGCGTGTTCATGCCGCCCGTCGACGACCCGTTCCGGATCGGCCGCGAGCACGTCGACGAGCTTCGCGCACGGACCAGCGTCATCGTGGTCGACGTCCACGCCGAGGCGACGTCGGAGAAGATGGCTTTGGGCCGCTTCTTCGACGGTGCCGTCTCGCTGCTCTACGGCACGCACACCCACGTCCAGACCTCGGACGAGCAGATCTTCGCCGGCGGCACGGCTTACCTCACCGACGTGGGGATGACGGGGCCGTCGGACGGCGTGATCGGGATGGAATCCGCGGCGGTTCTGGAGCGTTTTACCAATGCGGTATCCGAGCGCTTCGCCGTCCAGAAAACGGGTACACGACAATTTTGCGCGGCAGTCGCGACTGTTGACGTCGCTACCGGACGTGCGCTCGACATCAAACGCATCAATCTTCGAGGCCTAGCATGATCGAGCCACAGAGGACGCCCGCGGCGGGCATCCTCAAAGTGTCTGCTCATTCCAATCCGAACTCCGTCGCCGGCGCCCTCGCCGGGGTTCTGCGCGAACGGCCGGCGGCCGAGCTTCAAGCGATCGGTGCCGGCGCAACGAACCAGGCCGTCAAAGCGATCGCGATCGCGCGCTCGTACCTCCGCGCGAGCGCGATCGACCTCGTGTGCGTGCCGGAGTTCACCGACGTCGAGATCGACGGCAACGTGCGCACCGCGATCCGTCTGCTCGTGGAGCGGCGGCCGCTTCCGGCGGCGAAAACCGAATAGGTGACGGTCGACTTCCACTCCCACACGCTCGAAAGCGACGGGACCCTCTCGCCGGCCGAGCTCGTGGCGAAGATGCGCGCCCGCGGGGTCTCGTGGTTCTCGATCACGGATCACGACACGACCCGCGCGTACGACGGCATCGAAGCGCCGGGCCAGCACGTGATCACGGGCATCGAGATCAACACGACGTGGGACGGCAGCGACGTCCACATTCTGGGCTACCGCATCCCGACGGGCCCCTCGGCGCTGGCCGACGTCGTGGAGCGCAACCGCACCCATCGCCGCGACCGCATCGACGTGATGGTCGGCGGCCTCAACCGTGCGGGCTTTCCCGTCAGCGTCGATCAGGTGCTCGCGGAGTCGGGCGGCGGCCATGCGCTGGGGCGACCGCACGTCGCCAAGGCGCTGGTTCGCAACGGGATGATCCGCGACGTCCAGACGGCGTTCAACGAGCTGCTCTCGCACGGCAAGCCCGGATACGCGCCGTCGCTACACATCACGCCGCTCGAGGCCATCGAGGTGGTGCGCGCCAGCGGCGGCGTCGCAGTCCTGGCGCACCCCGGCCGGCTCCAGGACGAATCGATCCTCGCCGAGCTGGCCGAGCAAGGCCTGGCCGGCCTCGAAGTCTTCTACGGAACGCACACGACGCAGCAGACCGCCCACTACCGTGCGAAGGCGCACCGCTTCGGACTGGTGATGACCGCCGGCTCGGACTTCCACGACGAGCGCTGGAACGTGCGCGGCGTCGGGATGGACGTCGACGAGGCCGACATCCGGCCGTTTCTCGACCTCGTCGCCTAGGCTGCCGCGGGCGCGGCCCGGCGGTTACTTCGGGGTGAAGAGCCCGCGCCGCACGCACTCGACCGCGAGCTCCTCGCGGCTCGACACCGCGAAGATCACGAACAGCCGCGCGACGAGGTTGCGGACGGTGTGCAGCGAGCGGTTGCGCGATTGCGCGATGTCCGGATTCGATTTGCCTTGGCAGATCAGCGCGAGGACTTCGCGCTGCACCGTGGTGAGCCGCAGCGTGCGTTCGTTCGCGGCATGCGCCTCGCGCCGCAGCCACGACTGCGCGGGAAGCGTCCGCGTGTGCGCGTCGGCGTACGCGACGGCGGCCGGCGCGGAACTCAGACGTGCCAGCCGCATCGCGGCGAACACCGCGCGGCGTTTGTAGCCGATCTTTGCGTAGAGCTCGAACGCTTCGGTGTAGCGCCGAATCGCGGTGCGGCGGTCGCCGGCCGATTCGAGCACGCCGGCTTCGACGAGACGCTGGTACGCGTACGTCAGCGGCGAGTGGGTCAACCACAGCGTCGGTGACGTTCGCGAAGACTTCAAGAACGCATCGACGGCAGAGCGCGCCGCGGCGTTGCATGCGACGCTGGTCAGCTCCTCGGCCAGCACCAGCGACACGATGACTTCGTCGCCGGAAAACTCGGCCGGATTCAACGACGCGTAGAGCTCGGCCGCCGTCTCGGCGTGGTCGCGCTGTGACACCGGTTCGGCCGCGCAGCGCGCGATCGCCGCGCGCTTGCAGTACGCTTGCACCCGGTACGCCGCGCTCGGCGCGCTGCGCTCGGTCTCGCGGGCTTCTCGCGCCGCTTTCAGCGCGTTGCCCTGCACCTCGCTCGCGAACGTCGCGGCGCAGTACGAGATCCAAAAGCGGGGCTTCGCGAGCCCGTCGGCCGACCAGTCCATTTTCGCACGCCGGTCTTCGACGATCGCCCACGTCCGGCGGTCCAGCCGCTCGACGGCAAGATGTGCCAGGGCCCGGATGCAGTTCGCTTCGAGAAAACGGTCGTAATGGCGGCAGCGGTCCAGCGCTTCGAGAGCGGCGGCGAACATCGTCGCCGCTCGCTCGAGATCGAGCCGCGTCAACGCCACCCAGCCGAAGTACTCCAGCGCGCGGGCATAGACGATGTCTGCGTCCGGCTCGACGACGTGCAGCGCGCGTTCGGCAGCGTCGAGATCTCGGCGTGCATACTGTGCGAGGGCGACGTTGAGCGCGATCTCCGATCGAATCGTCGGGTGCGCGCCGGCACCGTCGGTTTGCGCGACAAGCAGCAGCTCGAGGCCGCGCTCCGTTTCGCCGCGCCGCACGTGCGCGGCTCCGGTCAGCATGCGGTTCGTTATCGACTGGTCCGCGTCACACGGGATCGCCCCGGCATCGCGCAGCACGGGCAGCGCTTCGTCGGGGCGGTCGAGGCGCAGCAAAGCGCGCGCGTTCAGGAGTGCGAGTTCGAGTCGTGACGCGGCATCGCGGGGACGCGCCGCGTCGCAAAGCTCCAAGCAGCGCTCGAACGATCCGGAAAACCACGCGCGCATCGCGTCCGAAACGGTAACGCGCCGTTCTTTGCGCTGTCGAAGTGCTGTAGCCGAAATGCCCTCCCGGGAACGACAGGAGGCGCCGTACCAGGGCACCTCCCGAACACCCTTTGCCGTTCTCGATGCTTCGCTGAGTCTATGGGATTTCCGTTACGGGTGCGACGGCCCGCCGGAGCCGCCGTCGGCCAGCGGAGGCGCGACCGGTGCGGTCATCGACGGGCCGCCGGAGGCGCCGTCGTCGGCCGCCGCGGCGATCGAAGCCGAGGTCGGCGCATATCCCCCTGCCAGCGGCGGGCCCCCTGACGTGACGTCGTAGAATGACACATTCGGACCACCGAGAAGTGAAAAGAAAATCGCAAGAACTACCATCATGAAGAGCCACCTTTTCAAAGTAAAACCGCGCTGAAAGATAGGTACGATCGTACCTATCCCGTGCAGTATAGTGGCTCGGCCCGAATCCTTGCGCACGTTCCGGCGGAAACGTGGCGAAACTAGTACGAACGGTCGGTGGACACCACGGCGGCCGTCCGTCAGCATCGGGGACAGGACGAAACAGCCCATCCCGAGGGCTGCCGACACCATGAGCCGGGTAGCGGCTCAGCCGTCCGCTATCGTGCGCGCAAGCGCGATCGATAGCGGCCGACGCCGTCGCCCATCATTCTTGCGAGACGCGCTTTTCCACACCGAAGCCGCGGCTCGTCTACACCCCGGGAATGATCGGCGGCGGCGTTCTTTTTCCCGGCAGCGGCGCAGGCGCCCGGTGTGGGTACACACGGTGGCGTCTACTCTTTCGCCAAGAAAGCTGCGCACACCATGACCGACGACGAAGTCCGTCCCTGGGTCGGCAAGCCCGTCCGCCTAACGCTCGACGACGGTCGCGTCCTCGCCGGCACCCTGCACGCCGACGAAAGCGGCGGCCACGGTCACACGCACTACGCCGTGGTGTCGGACCCGATCGCCGAAGGCGGCAAGAAGATCACCGAGGTCGTCCACGGCGCGGGTCGGATCACGGTGATCGAAGACGCGTCAGGCGATCCCGCGGCCGTCGAGTAATGCACGCCCTCGGCCTGCTCGCCGCGCGGCTCGCGCTCGGCTTGAGCCTCGCCTCGCACGGCGCGCAAAAAGCGTTCGGCTGGTTCGAGGGACCCGGTCCGCAAGGTGCGGCCGGTTTCATGGCGAGCATCGGCCTCAAGCCGGGCGAGACGTACGCCACCGCTGCGTCGTACAACGAGATCGCGTCCGGGCTGATGATCGCGCTCGGTTTCGCCGGGCCGCTCGGACCCGCCGGCGCGATCTCGACCATGATCGTCGCCGCGGAGACCGTGCATAAGAAGAACGGTTTCTACGCCGGCAAAGGCGGCATCGAGGTGAACCTCCTCTACTCGGCCGGCGCGCTCGCGCTCGCATCGGCGGGCTACGGTCCGCTGTCGCTCGACAACGTGTTGGGCCTCGACGAGAAGCTGCAGCATCCTATCGTCACCACGCTCGTGCTCGCCGGCGGTATCGCCGCGGCGTACCTGGTCGTCGCCCAGCGCGACACGAGTCCGCCGGACGGAACGCTCGCCCAACCGACGATGGCCGGCAATCGCAAACACAACGGCTCGGCCGCCGGCGCGACGCCGGCACCCGCCGCGAGCTGAATCGGTGCGTGCTACTCGAGCGGTTTTACGCGTCCGAGTACGTTCACGGCAGATTCGGCAGCAGGCGGTGTAGCTTCGCCGACGCGGCGTCCACGATCGCGACGAGACGGTCTTCTTGCGCCTGCACGACCGCCGCGTCTTTGATGAAGTGATGGTTGATGCGAACGTTCGCGACGCTGCCCGCGAGCGAGGCGCGGAAGAAGTGCAGCGCGCACTCGACGTCGCTCACGAGGTGCGTGTTGCCGAGTGCGTGGGCCCGTTCGGCGAGCGCGATCCCTTCCGCGCCCAGGCCGGCCGCGGCGAGCGGCGCCTCGGCCGCGCCGATGAGTGCGGCCTGCAGCGCGACGGTGCGTGCGCGCTTCTCGTCGTCGCTCGCTTTCGGCAGCGCCGACGCGGCGACGACCCGCTCATACGCCGCTTCGTCGAGCGGGCGTGCGGCCGCGAAGCGCTCGCGCAAGACGTCCGCCGCGGCCGCGATCGCCAGCGCCTCAGGCCGTACGGAAGCGTACCGATCGTTCCCCGCGGTGATCCGAGCGACCATGGCGCACAGGGCGGCGCCCAGCGCGCCGACCAACGTCGCAGCGCTGCCGCCGCCGGGGGTAGGGCCGGCGGACGCCAGCCGGTCCAGGTATGCATCGATTCCGCTCACGCGGCGGTCTACCAGGCAAGAACTCCCGACGCCTCGCGGCGAAAGGATTCCGGTCGTCCGTTCGAGCTCGTTTCAACAAGCACGGTCGCCTTCGCTCACCAACCAAAGGAAGTCGAATAGAATCGTGCAGACAATCGAGAAGACCCGGGGCGACGTGAAAGACGCCGCGCTCGCCGACGCGGGTAAGTCCCGCATCGAGTGGGCGGCCACGTTCATGCCCGTGCTCGCGCAGATCCGCGACCGCTTCGCGAAGACCAAGCCGTTGGCCGGCGTGCGCATCGGCGCGTGCCTCCACGTCACCACCGAAACTGCGAACCTGATGCTCGCGCTCAAGGCGGGCGGCGCCGAGATCGCGCTGTGCGCATCCAACCCGCTCTCGACGCAGGACGACGTCGCCGCCGCGCTGTGCACGCACTACGAGATCCCGACGTACGCCATCAAGGGCGAGGACGAGGGGACGTACTACAGCCACATCGAGTCGGTCATCGCGAGCAAGCCGCACATGTCGATGGATGACGGCTGCGACCTCGTCACGACGATCTACACCAAGCACAACGCGCTGCTCAAAGAGATGATCGGCGGCTGCGAGGAGACGACGACGGGCGTGATCCGCCTGCACGCGATGGAGAAGGACGGCGTGCTGCCGTACCCGGTCATCGCCGTCAACGACGCGCTCACCAAACACATGTTCGACAACCGCTACGGCACGGGCCAGTCGACGATCGACGGCGTGATCCGCGCGACCAACGCGCTGATCGCCGGCTCGACGGTTGTCGTCGTGGGCTACGGCTGGTGCGGCCGCGGCGTCGCGTCGCGCGCGAAGGGCCTCGGCGCGCACGTCGTCGTCACCGAGATCGACGCGCGCAAGGCGCTCGAAGCGAAGATGGACGGCTTCGAGGTGATGCCGATGGCGGACGCCGCGAAGATCGGTCACATCTTCATCACCGTCACCGGCAACTTCCACGTGATCCGCAAGGAGCACTTCGAAACGATGCGCGACGGCGCGATCGTGTGCAACTCCGGCCACTTCAACGACGAGCTCGACCTCGACTCGCTCGAAGCGATGGCGACGGGCAAAGAGAAGCCGCGCGAGTTCGTCGAGTCGTACGCGCTCGCGAACGGCCGCACGGTGCGCGTGCTCGGCCAGGGCCGCCTCATCAACCTCGCCGCGGGCGAAGGCCACCCGGCGTCGGTGATGGACATGTCGTTCGCGAACCAGGCGATGGCCGCGGCGTATCTCGCGCAGAACTACAAGACGCTCGAGAAGAAAGTCTACTCGGTCCCGGACCACATCGACGAAGAGGTCGCGCAGCTCAAGCTGGCCGCGTTCGGCATCGAGATCGACACGCCGACCGCGGAGCAGGTGAAGTACATGGCGTCTTGGAGCGAAGGAACGTAGCATGGCGTACCGCCGTCTGTTCACCTCGGAGTCGGTGACCGAGGGGCATCCCGACAAGCTCGCCGATCAAATCTCCGACGCGGTGCTCGATGCGATCCTCGACAAGGATCCGCAGGGCCGCGTCGCGTGCGAGACGTTCGCGATCACCGGGCAAATTCACATCGCGGGCGAGATCTCGACGACCACGTACGTCGACATCCCGCGCATCGTGCGCGAGACGATTCGCGAGGTCGGCTACGACCGGTCCGCCATCGGCTTCGACTACGAGACGTGCGGCGTTTCGGTCTCGGTCGACGAGCAATCGCCCGACATCGCGATGGGCGTCGACAAGTCACTGGAAGTGAAGGAGAGCGGCGACCGCGATCCGTTCGAGCTCACCGGCGCCGGCGACCAGGGGATGATGTTCGGCTTCGCGTGCCGCGAGACGAAAGACCTCATGCCGCTGCCGATCACGCTCGCGCACGATCTCACGCGCCTGCTCGCCGCCAAGCGCAAGAACGGCGACATCAAGTACCTGCGCCCCGACGGAAAATCGCAGGTCACGGTCGAGTACGACGGCCACAAGCCGGTCCGCATCGAGGCCGTCGTCATCTCGACGCAGCACGATCCGGACATCCCGCTCGACTTGATCCGCCGCGAAGTCACCGAGGAGATCATCGATGCGGTGATCCCGCGCGGGCTGCGCGACTCGCACATGAAGATCTTCGTGAACCCGACCGGCCGGTTCGTGATCGGCGGGCCGAAGGGCGACGCGGGTTTGACCGGCCGCAAGATCATCGCGGATACGTACGGCGGCATGGCGCGGCACGGCGGCGGTGCGTTCTCCGGCAAGGATCCCACCAAGGTCGACCGCTCCGCGGCGTACGCGGCGCGTTACGTTGCGAAGAACGTCGTGGCGGCGGGACTCGCGGAGCGCTGCGAGCTGCAGGTCGCGTACGCGATCGGCGTCGCGCACCCGGTGAGCGTGCTCGTCGAGACGTTCGGTACCGGTGCCATCGACGAAGAGAAGATCGCCGAGCTGATCAAAAAGCATTTCGATCTGCGCCCGGCGGCGATCATCGCCAACCTCGACCTGCGCCGCCCGATCTACAAGCAGACGGCGTCCTACGGCCACTTCGGCCGGCCCGAGCTCGACCGGCCGTGGGAACGGCTCGACAAGGCGGCGGCGCTGCGCGCCGACTCCGGGCTGCGCGGTGACGTCGACCGCGAGCTCGCTCCGCTGACGGCCTAGCGCCCGCCCTTCGACAGGCTCAGGAAGAGGCGCTGGTCACTGACCAGCGCCTCTTTGCTTGCGACGGAACGCCTCGGAGCCGGGCCGCGTTACTACCGTGACTCCACCATGAGGTATTCGATGATCCGCAAGTCTCTTCTCGCACTCTCCGTCGCAGCGTTCGCGGCCCTGCCGCTCGCCGCGTCGGCACAGTACAACGGCCAGTACAACAACGGGAACGGCGATACGCTGTTGCCGTCGCAGTCGGTCATCACCGGAACGCTCGAGCAATCGATCAACAGCCGGACCTCGCAGGTCGGTGACCCGTTCGTCGTCGACGTCCAGGCACCGTATCCCGCCGACGACCAGCGCTATCAGGGAGCAAAGGTCTACGGCCACGTTTCCACCGTCACGCATGCCGGGGGCATGAAGAAGGGTCGCGTCGATCTGGCATTCGACCGCATGACCTTGGTCGACGGTACCACCGCCGCCGTGCAGGGTCAGGTTCTTTCCGTCGATCCGCAGGGCAATCGCGCCAACACGACCACCAAGACGATCGTCGGCGGCGTCGTAGGCCAGATCCTCGGTAACTACGTCGGCAAGCACATCGGCACCGACGTCGGCGGCGCGATCGGCGCGATCGGCGGCGCGCTCTACGGTGCGAACACCGGCCAGAACATCACGATCAACCAGGGCTCGACGGTGTCGATGAAAACGACCGCTCCGGCGACGGTGCTGTCGCGCCGGCAGGGTTCGTATCCCAACGGCAACGGCGGCTACCAGAATCAGTCGTACCCGACGCCGTACCCCACCCCGTACCACTAGCTTTCGTCTCTCGCGCAAAGACGAGCAACACGAGGCACCGCTCAGGCGGTGTCTCTCTCTTTTTCCTGGCTACACGCCGACGTCGCGCGCGCCGAGCCAGCCCGCCATCGCATGGAGCTCGTCGCGCAGATCGGAAAGAATGTCGCGCTTGCGCACGCCGGGCTCCACGTGGACGGCGATGGCGCGGAGGACGCCGGCCGCGCGGTCGAGCTTGAGGTCGACGCGCGCGACGAGCCGGTCGCCGAGCAAGAACGGCAGCACGTAGTAGCCGTGCACGCGCTTGTGCTGCGGCGTGTAGATCTCCAAGCGGAAGTCGAACGCGAACAGCTCGGCGGTTCGCGGCCGGTGCCAGATCAGCGAGTCGAACGGCGACAGCAGCGCGCGCGCTTCGATCTTGCGCGGCAGGCGCGCGCCGCGCGCGAGATAACGGTCGCCGCGCAGGCCGTGCACCTGCACGCGTTCCAGCTCGCCGGCGTCCGCGAGCTCCGCGACGCGCGCGCGCGCGTCCGCGAGGTCGAGCCGGAAATAGTCGCGCAGATCGCGTTCCGACGCGACGCCCAGCGAATGCGCCGCGATGCGCACGAGCTCGCGCTGCGCGTCCGCTTCGCTCGGCGTCGGCACGTCGAGGATCGCGCGCGGCAGCACGCGTTCGGGCAAATCGTACACGCGCTCGAAGCCCTTGCGGTACGCGGTCGTGATCTCACCGCACCAGAAGAGCGCTTCGAGCCCGATCTTCACGTCGCTCCAGCCCCACCACGAGCCCTTGCCGCGCGCGCCGTCGAACCCGCTCGCCGCGATCGGACCGCGCTCGGCGATCGTCGCGCGCAGCCGCTTCAACAAACCGGGCTCGTCGTGCACGGCGCTGGCGATGCGGCCCCAGGTTCCGAGGCCGCGTTTCGCACGCTCCATCCGCCAGCGCAGCAACGGCTGCAATTCCACCGGCAGCAGCGACGCTTCGTGGCCCCAGTACTCGAACAGAAAGCGATCGCGTCCGTACGCCGCACGCTCGAGCAGCGCCGCGTCGTATGCGCCCAGCCGCGAGAACGCCGGAAGATAGTGCGAGCGCACGAGCACGTTCACGCTGTCGATCTGGATCACGCCGACGCGGCCGAACACGCGCTTGAGCAGGCGCCGGTCGACGGTGCCGCGCGGTGCCGGGTCCGCGAAGCCTTGCGCCGCCAGCGCGATCCGGCGGACCTCCGCAAGCGAGAGGTCCGAGCTCACGAGCGTGCCTTCGCGCGGCACGCGCGGACCGTCGCCGAGACCACCGCGCCGAAGATGCGATCGCGATAGCCGCGCACCGGCGGGCTCAACACGCGCATGATGATGCACTCGTCGTTGCGCCGGACGAGCTCCGCGCGCGCCGCGGGGTCGCCGGCGATGCGCGCGAGCGCCGGCACCGGATCGTCGCCGAGCACGTGCAGCGTGTCGGCCAGACGCGTCGTCGCGACGATGCGGCCGTCGCGCACGATGAGCGAGTCCGGCGCGGCGCGGACGATGACGGCTGCGACGGGCGGCGCGAGCGCATAGCCTGCGCCGTCCAGCCGACGCGTGACCGCGCGGCCTGCCGGAGCGAGTCCCGCGACGGCGATGGGTGCATCGACTTCGAACGTGACCGCGAAGCCGACGATCGTTTCGATCACGACGAACCCGACCGTCAGCACGCGCGCGCGGCGCAGCCAGCGCGACGGGACCGTGCGTCCGACGCCGAGCGCGAGCGCGACGGCCAGCGCGAGCGCGACCGCCGCCCGGAACGCGCGCAACCACGGGTCGACGCCGGGCGCGACGAGCGCGAAGATGCCGCCGGCGCCGACGAGAGCGATCGCGATCGTGCGGGCGAAAATCCCTCCCGGCGTGGCGGCGGGCGCCCGGTCGCCGCGGAGATAAGCAACGAAGCCGGCGGCGAGCACGAGGTCGATCGCTATCCGGCCCGCGCGCGCGGCGACGGGGATGTGCGGTGCGAAAACCGCCGCGACGAGCGCTTCGGCGAGCCCTAGCAAGCCGATCCAGACGCCCGCCAGCTCGCGGGTCGTGAGCGGGGTCCGCGGGTACACGTTTTCCATGCGTACGTTCAAGGTGCTCACGGCTGCGGCGGCGATCGCGGCGCTATCGGGTGGGGCGGCGATGGCGCAGCAGGCGAACAGCGAAACGGGGACCGACGCCAACGGCCCCATCACGATTCTCAAGAACATGCAGCCTGAGCCCGACGGCGTCGAGGTGGACCTCAACGGCGAGCAGGTCGACGATCTGCACGCGGCCGGTTACGATGACATCACGACCAGCGTCCACCGCGGTGCGAACACGCTCGTGGTGAAGTGGAGCGGCCCGATCACGAAGCTGAACTTCACGGTGTCGTACGCGCCCAAGCGCAACGCGTTCAAGAACGTCGCGGTCGTTCAAGCGAACTCCTCGAAGGACGCCGCGCTGCGCAAAGCCGGTTCGCGAACGGTCACGTTCACGATCCCCGGCTGAGCAGGCCGATCGCCGCGGCCGCGAGGAACGCGCAGAACAACAGCCGGAGCCGGCGCTCCGGCAGCCGGTGCGCGAGCGCGACGCCGTAGCGCACGCAGAGCGCTCCGCCGATCGCGAGCGGGATGCCGATGCCCCAGTCGACATCGCTCGCGAGCGCGTACGTGACGATGCCGACGATCGTGCCGGGTGCGACGAGCGCGAGCGAGAGCCCCTGCGCTTCGGTTTGCGAGTACGCGAACACGATCGATAAGAACGGCACCGCGAACAGCGCGCCGCCGACGGAAAAAAGGCCCGACAAGATCCCGCCGAGCGCGCCGACGACGCCGGTCCAGCCCCACGCGAGCCGCGGCGTCGCGGCCGGCTCGTCGCTGCGCGCGCGCAGCGTGCGGTACGCGAACCAGAGCGCGAGTACGGCCGCGTACGCGCCGAAGCCGTAGCGCAAGCCGGGTCCTGCGACGTGCGTTGCGTACAGCGCGCCCAGATAGGTGAACGGCACTGCGCACGCGGCGAGTAGGATCGCGACGCGGCGGTCGACGCTGCCGCGGCGCGCGTAGCCCCACAGCCCGAGGAGCACGTTGGGCACGACCATCACCAGCGCGGTGCCCTGCGCGTGCTGCTCGTCGAGGCCGAACGCGAGGCCCAGCACGGGGATCGCGATGATGCCGCCGCCGAGGCCGAGCAGGCCGCCCAGCGCGCCGAGCACGCCGCCCAGGACGAGGTAGAGGACGAGGTGGAGGACGTCCGGCACTAGCCGCCCGCGCGCTTGACGCGCCGGCCGCGTTCCTCGAAGTAGGCGACGATGCGGTCGCGGTGGTCGCCCTGGATCTCGACGACACCGTTCTTCGCGGTGCCGCCGGTCCCGCACAGGCGCTTGAGCTCTTTGCCGATCGCGTCCAGTTCGGCGGCGGCGAGCCCGTGCACGACGGTCAGCGCGCTGTTGCGGCGGCGCTCCCGCGCGACGCGCACCACCCCGTCGTCGGGCATCGCGCGCCCGATCGGCTGCGTCTTGCGCTGCGCCGGAGCGGGCTTGGGGAGCGGGAGACCGCCGTCGGTGGAGTACACGAGAACGCGCTCGTCGCGCACGCGGCCGTCCTTCACGCGGGTTGCAACCTCGAAGCCATGGGCGGGGGTTCGGCGTGAGGTGACGGTGGTTCTGCCGGCCGCGCCCCCACGCGTGGTCGAGGAGATCGCGGCGTTCGGCCGCTTCGCGGCGTCGCGCGGCTGGGTGCCGGCGACGTCGGGCAACTTCTCGTGCCGCATCGACGCGGAGCACGTCGCCCTGACGCGCAGCGGCATCGACAAGGGCGCGATCGGCGCCGCGGACGTTGCCGTGCTGACGATCGGCGAACCGCCGCCGGCCGGCGTGTCGGCCGAGGCGCCGCTGCACCTCGCGCGCTATCGCACCGATCCGGCGATCGGCGCGATCTTCCACGTGCACACCGTCGCATCGACGGTGCTGTCGCGGACGTGCACCGACGGCGGTGCCGTGCGCACGGACGGCTTCGAGATGCACAAGGCGATCGGTTCCACCACGCACGACAGCTTCGTCGAGATCCCCGTGTTCGGGAACCGGCAAGACACGGCTGCGCTCGCCGCCGCGGTCGAGGCGCGGCTCGGCCGCGATGCCGCGGTGCCCGGATTTCTGCTCGCCGGTCACGGTTTGTATGCTTGGGGCGCGACGGCAGCCGACGCGCGCCGCCACGTCGAAGCCTTGGAGTTCCTGTTGACCTGCCACCTCGAAGAACGGAGACTGCGATGAACACGACGCTGACCTCGACGCTGCGCGTCTACGCGGACGACGACGGCACGAAGACGCTGGTCGATACGACCGATCGCGCCGAGATCGCGCGCATCCTCGCCGCCGAGGGCGTGATCTTCGAGCGCTGGGACGCGAGCGCGCCGCTCACGGCGGAGTCGGATTCGGATGCGATCCTGGCCGCGTACGCGGGCGACATCCAGCGCCTCAAGGACGCGCACGGCTACACGACCGTCGACGTGATCCGCGTCGGCGCGACGACGCCCAACGTGCCGGCGCTGCGCGAGAAGTTCCTCAACGAGCACACACACACCGAGGACGAGGTGCGGTTCTTCGTCGAGGGCGGCGCGTCGTTCTACCTGCGCATGCGCGGCAAGGTGTACCAGACGATCTGCACGCGCGGCGATCTGCTGAGCGTGCCGGCGAATACGACGCACTGGTTCGACATGGGGCCGGCGCCCGAGTTCGCGGCGATCCGCCTGTTCGTCAACCCCGAAGGCTGGGTGGCGAACTTCACCGGCGACGACATCGCCTCGCGGTTCCCGAAGTACGAGTGATTCACGCGCGCGCCGTGCTCGTCGACATCGAGGGCACGACGAGCACGATCGCGTTCGTGCACGAGGTGCTGTTCCCGTATGCGGACGAGCACCTCGACGCGTACGTTGCCGCGCACCGCGAAGAACCCGAGGTGGCGCAGGCGCTGATCGAAGCGGCGCGCATGGCGGACCTCGAGCCCGACGTCGACGACGCGACGGTGCTCGCGCACCTGCATGCCTGGATCGCGCAAGACCGCAAGGCGACGCCGCTCAAGACGCTCCAAGGGCTGATCTGGGCGGAAGGCTACGAGCAGGCCGGTTTACGCGGGCACGTCTATCCGGACGCCGCAGCCGGGCTGCGGCGCTGGCACGACGCGGGGCTGGCGCTGTACGTCTATTCGTCGGGGTCGGTGGAAGCGCAGCGCGTGCTGTTCGCCAACAGCGTGCACGGCGATCTGACGCCGTTGTTCAGCGGTAATTTCGACACGATGATCGGCTCGAAGCGCGCGGCGGCGTCGTACCGCGTCATTGCGGACGTGATCGGGCTCGCGGCGCACGACGTCGTTTTCCTCAGCGACGTCGACGCGGAGCTCGATGCGGCGCGCACCGCAGGGATGCAGACGGTGCGGCTGCTGCGCCCTGCCGATACGCCCGCCGGCGCGACGACGACGCACCCGAGCGCCGTCAGCTTCGACGAGCTGGACATCTCGCCGCGCTGAGCGGTCGTCAGCGGCGTTCCGCGCGCACCGTGCGTGAGAACGCGAGCACGAACGTGAACGCCATGTAGCCGAGCGCCGAGATCATCATCGTTTGGCGCACGCCGATGTGGTCGGCGAACCAGCCGCCGAGGATCGACCCCGGCAGCACGCCGACGAGCACGACGAGCCGCACGACGCCGAACACGCGTCCGACGAACTCTGCGGGGATGACGCGCAGGCGCCACGACACGATCGTCGTGATCGCGTACCCGCCGCAGAAGCTGGAGAAGGCGACGCCTGCGACGGCGACCCAGATCGAATGCGTCCACGGCAGCGGCAGCCAGCCGAAACCGTCGGCGAGGTTCGCCACGATGACGGCGGGCCCGAACGCCCAGTGCGTGCGACCGGCGAGGTACGAGCCGATCGCGGCGCCCGCGGAGATGCATCCGAATGCCAAGCCGACGACCGGATCGCCGGCCAAGAATGCGAGCTTGAAATATGGGATGAGCGCGACGAAGCCGAGTGTGCCGACGAAGTTGTACGCGCAGCTCACGAACGACAGCTGCATCATCGTGCGATCGGCGAACAGAAAGCGCCAGCCGATGGCGATGTCGCCGCCGATCTGCCGCAGCGACGGCATCCCGGCCGGCGCATCCGGACCGAACGTGCGCACCGACGCGATCGCGACCTGTGACGTGAGATACGTGAGCGCGTTGATCGCCAGCGCCGGTAGCGGACCGAACAATCCGAACAGCGTGCCGCCGATCGGAGGCGCGACGAGGTTGACGCTTTGTTCCGTCGCCTGCAGCACGGCGACCGCGCCCTTCGTGCGATCCTGTCCCAGCAAGTACGGGATCGAAGCGGTCTGTGCGCCGAGGAACGTCGAGCCGCCGACCGCGAGCACGAAGACGCCGCCGTAGATCATCCAGAGCGTGAGATGACCGGTCGCGAACAGCACGGTGAACAGCGCCATCACGGTGAATCGCAGCATGTCGCACGTGAGCATGAGCCGCCGCCGGTCGACTCGGTCGCCGAGCGAGCCTGCAATCAAGCTGACGACCGCGTACGGAAAGAACTCGAGGCCCCACGTCCAGCCGACCGCCGTCGCGGAGCCGGTAAGGCGGAACACGAGCAGCGGCACGGCGAGCGTGCGCAGCCCGTCGCCGAGAAAGCTGAACGCCTGGCCGGCGTAGAAACGCGAGAACGCGGAAGATCGAAAGACGCTCGCCGGGCGAGCGGTCGCGGTAGCCATACGAGATACCAATGCGTGCGAAGGGGGTTTGAGGTCTGCACGGCCGCGCCGGGGGCGCGGCGGAATCTACGAAAGCATGGCCACGCTAAAGTTGGACCCTCGGCGGCCCGAATCCTCGCAGAGGCGGCGGGATTCGGACCGGACCTCCCGAATCGTGGCGAGTCGGTCCCGGATAGCTCAGTTGGTAGAGCAGCTGACTGTTAATCAGCGGGTCGTTGGTTCGAGTCCAACTCCGGGAGCCAATCTACGAGGCTGCATGCATATGCGGTCTCGTCTTTCTTCACTCGTGCGCATAGTTGTGGCGTCCGTCCCACATGCAGCACTATCGAGCATTAGTGATTCTGTGTGGTCCACTACGTGGTCCGTTCCACGCTGGAATCTTGCGCGTGCGCTCGCGGGCCGGTCGTGCAATCAGCCCGAATGAGGGCGCTCCGTGAGCGATTGGAAAACCGAAGGACGCCAGCCATGGGGCCGCGGTTGCGAGGGCATTCGCCGTCCGCGCCCTTGCCGGCTGTAAGGCGTTCCGCTCTCGGGCGGGGCTCGCCGCGAGGTGATGCGCGTACCCGGGATCACACCCTGCCAGGCGCGTTAATGGCCGATGCGCTCGAGGACGGGCCTGTCGAGCACCGCATCGACGTCGCTTGCCCCCGTTACGGTTCGCAGCCGTGCCAGCAAAGCGTCCGTGAGCTCGGCGCGTACCGCTTTGCTCAGAGGGAGCGCGAGCGGCCTACCCGAGGCTCCGAGCGTGAGCGGGACGGCGTCCCGCCACGAAAAGCGCTCGGCCTGGAGCTCCGAAAGGCCGGCCATCGCGAGCTCAGCGCGAAGAGCGTTCTCGGTTCTTTTCTGTTGTACGGCCTTCGGGAGAAACCGAGCTGGATCGACGGGGATCGTGGCGCCGTACGAGGTTTCCTCGAAGAGCATTTCGGAGGGCGGCCAATGCTGGCGGCGCTGATCGACGATCCGCAGGCACTGCCATTCGTTCAACGTCTGCTGCAACAGAGGACCGTGACGACCGCCGAGCGCTTGAAGCAACGACCCAGACCGCGCGGGTCACGGACCGGGAAACGGCGTCGAAAAACATGACACCTTAGGGTGGATTCGCTGGCACGCTGCGCGAGAGCCTAACCAATGCCCGGAAACTCATCGCGCTCCAGCCCATAAGGTATTAACGCGTATTTTGCGAAGTTTTTAGTGCTGCTGGTTGGTACGTGCGAACGCCCGCGCGAGCGAGCGTAGACGAATGCGATCCAATCTCCACGTCAGGCCAGGGCATCACTGAATGGCAGCGAGTGTAGACGCTTTCCGTTCAACTTGAAGATGGCGTTCGCGATTGCCGGCGCGATCGGAGGGACGAAGATCTCTCCGATCCCTGTCGGCGGCGCGGTGCTCGGGACAATGTGCACTTCGATCGGCGCGGCATCGGCCATGCGAAGGACGGTGAAGTCGTGGAAATTAGTCTGCTGCACGCGTCCGTTCGCAATCGTGATCTTCCCTGAGAGCGCGATCGAGAGACCGTAGTTCACACCGCCTTGCGACTGCTGCACGACGATGTCGGGGTTCACGACGGTACCGCAGTCGACGGCTGTGACCACCCGATGCACCCTCGGCATCTTTCCCCGTAGGGAGACGTCGGCGACCAGCGCCCCATAGGTGTTCGCCCAGAAGACGAGCGCGATACCTTGGGCGACTCCGGAAGGCTTCGGCTTGCCCCAACCGGCCTTCTCGGCTGCCATCTTCAGCACTTGCGCGGGACGCGAGCCGGCGGGGAGCATCGCAAGCCGGAATGCGAGCGGATCCTTGCCTGCGGCGTATGCGAGCTCGTCGACGAACGTCTCAGTCACGAAGTCGTTCCAGTTCGCTTGCGGTGCACGAAGCGAGCCCGTCGGGATGCCGTTCTCGTTGTCGATGTACGTCATGCGCATGTTTGGGATGAGATACGGCATGTCTACAACGTCGGTCATCGAGCTGGAGTCGACGCCGGTCTTCATAAGCGCTGGGAACGTGCGTTTGAACTGTGATGCTTGGACGACCTGATGCGAGAGTGCGACGATTTTCCCGTCCTGGATGACGCCGCGCACGTTGTTGACGCTCATCGGACGGTAGAAGTCATGCTGTGTATCGTCTTCGCGCGACCACTGCACTTTCACCGGTCCGCCGATTGCCTTCGACACCTCGACCGCTTCGGTCACGAAGTCCGACTCGAGCCGCCGGCCGAAACCGCCGCCGAGGAACGTCGTGTGCAGCGTGACCTTGTCGAGCGGCACACCGGCCGCTTGCGCCGCGGCTTGCTGCGCCCCGGTCGGAGCTTGCGTCGGCGCCCACACCTCGCATACGCCGTCGTGGACGTGTGCCGTCGCATTCTGCGGCTCCATCGTCGCGTGTGCCATTAGCGGCCCGCGATAGGTTGCTTCGAAGACGTGACCGCCGGCGCCGTCGGGGTTGCCTTTCAAGAGCGCAAGGCGCTCGTTCTTGTGCGTGCGGCCGAGCTCTTCGGCGGCCGCGAAGAGGCCCGGCGTGTTGAGATGCGCGTTCGGACCTTCGTTCCAGACGATCGCGAGCGCGCGCTGCCCTTGAAACGCTGCATAGGTGTTCTTCGCGACGACCGCCACGCCGCTCGAAACCTGCACGACGTTGGTAACGCCTGGCACCGCCTTCGCCTTCGTCGCATCGAAACTCTTGACGCGGCCGCCGAAGACCGGCGAACGCGCGATGGCGGCGTACTCCATCCCTGGGATGCGAACATCGATACCAAAGACCGCCTTCCCGTTAACCTTGTTCGGAATGTCGATGCGCGGCGTGGTCTTCCCGATCAGGGTGAACTGCTGTGGCGACTTGAGCGGAACGTGGTCTGGAACGGCGAGCGTCGCCGCGACGGCCGTGAGGCTGCCATAGCTCGCGCTTCGGCTCGAAGCATCGTGGTGCACGGTGCCGTCGCTTGTTTTGAGCGAGGTTGGGTCGACGCTCCATTGCTTCGCAGCCGCGGCGACCAACATCGCGCGTGCGATCGCGCCGGCGGTCCGCAGCGGGATCCACATATCGGCGATGCTCGCGCTTCCGCCGGTAATCATGATCGAACCGAGACCGAAGCCGATCTTGGGATCGCCGTATTGCGGCGCCGGGGGTGCGAACTCGATACGCACTCGATCGAGCGACGCGTCGAGCTCGTCTGCCAGCATCGTCGGCAGTCCGGTCGCGACACCCTGGCCCATCTCCGACTTGCCGAGCATCACCGTGACGGTATTGTCCGGATGAATCACGAGCCACGCACTCGGGCTAAAATCGATGGGGGCTTGCGAGCTGGGCGTCGAGCATCCATCGGCTCCGACGGCAAGGACCAGGCTTCCGGCAAACCACGAGGTCAGCCGGACGAAATCGGATCGCGACAGCGTCGCGCTCATGTTGACGCCTGCGCCATATCGGCCGCGCGGTGGATCGCCGCGCGAATGCGGTCGTATGTGCCGCAACGGCAGATGTTGGTCATCGCTTGATCGATTTGCGCGTCGGTCGGATGCGGCGTCTTCTTCAACAGCGCGGCCGCCGTCATGATCTGTCCTGACTGGCAGTAGCCGCACTGCGGCACTTGCTCCGCGATCCAGGCTTTCTGGACGGGATGCGAGTTGTCGCTGGAGAGGCTCTCGATCGTGTGTACTTGCTTACCGACGGCCTGCGAAACCGGCAGGACGCACGTGCGCGTGGCCACGCCGTCGAGATGCATCGTGCAGCATCCGCACTGCGCCACCCCACAGCCGAATTTCGTACCCGTGAGGTTGAGTTCGTCGCGTACGACCCACAAAAGTGGGGTATCAGGAGGAACGTCCACAGCACGTTTCTCGCCGTTTACCGCAATCGAAATCATTGTCGCTCCTTAAGCATTGATCCGGTCTTGCATGCCGCCGTATATCGTCGCCCTGACCTCGTCTTCCTGATAGTAGTGCTGCGGAAACCCCATCGGCACAGCGCTGACATGGTCAAGCCGTTCGCGCTGCTCGGATGAGAGCACGACGTTGAGGCTGCGCAGATTGTCCTCGAATTGCGTGAGTTTGCGCGCGCCGATGATCGGGGTGACCGGTGCCGAACGCGTACGCAGCCACGCCAGCGCCACTTGCGGGGCTGACACGCCGAGTTCGTTCGCCACAGCCACTGTTTCCCGCACGACTGCGTCGGCCGCCGGGTCGTCGGCGGTGATGCCTATGTCTTTCATTGTTGGCGAGTTCAAGCGGCCGTCAGCGGCTGCATCCGCGTTTTCAGGAAGATACTTGCCGCTCAAGATACCCTTGCGAAGTGGCGACCAAGCGAGTACCGAGAGGCCGAAGTCCGCGGCCATGGGCAACAGTTCCCGCTCGACCGTCCGCTCGAGCAAGTTATACTCGATCTGCAATCCGACGTACGGCGTCCATCCCCGCAGGTCGGCGAGCGTGTTGGATTTGGACACGACCCAAGCCGGCGCATCGGAGATACCGACGTAGAGCACTTTACCGGCGCGCACGAGATCGTCGAATGCGCGCATCACTTCCTCGACCGGCGTCAGCGCGTCCCAAATATGCTGCCAGTACAGATCGATGTGGTCGGTGCCGAGGCGCTTGAGGCTCGCCTCGACCGCCCGCACCATGTTTTTGCGTTGATTGCCGCCGGCGTTCGGATCGCCATTCGCGCCGGTAACCGGGACCGCATTCGTGTACTTGGTCGCGAGCACGACCTCGTCGCGATGCCCCGCAATGAATTCGCCGACGAACGTTTCGCTGGTCCCGCCGGTATACACGTTCGCCGTATCGATGAAGTTGCCGCCCGCGCTGCGATACGCCTCGTAGATTCGGCGTGACTCGTCCTTGTCCGCACCCCAGCCCCAGTCTTCGCCGAAGGTCATTGTGCCCAGGCACAGGTCCGAGACTCGCAGCCCGCTGCGCCCCAAGAGGCGGTAGTCCATCGTCAGGTCACTCATGGAAACGAAGGTACGACGTTCGGAAGACGTGAACCAGAGCGTTGCTACCATCTTCTTGCCTAAACCGATCATGCCGAACGCTCTTCGCGAACTGATCGCGCGGCATTGCCGCCGCCCGCTGACACCGACCGCGATCCCGTGTCTGACCCTCAGCCGAGCCGATGCCACGACGGCGTTGGAGATGGCGGTCGTCACGCCGCTGTTGTGTGTTCTCGCGAGCGGCAGCAAACGGCTCCTTCTTGGACATGACGAGTATCGATACAACCCCAACTCCTATCTGATCACGTCGGCGGACCTCCCGGTCCGCTCTCAAGTCATCGTCGCGCCGTGCCTCGGCCTCGCGCTGACGATCGATCCGTCGGTTGTCGCAGATGTGCTGCTCGCTCTCCCATCGATGCGCACCGTGCATCCCACGCCACTTGCGCTTGCAGTGAGTCGCCTCGATGCCGATCTCGCCGACGCGCTGGAACGCCTCCTGCGCTTGCTCGACCGTCCCGCCGACATTCCGGTGCTCGCCGGGCTGATCGAACGCGAGATCGTCTATCGCTTGCTGTGCGGCACGCAAGGAGAAATGCTGCGTCAACTGGCGCTGCCGACTAGCCATCACTCCCAAATCGGCCGGGCAATCGGCATCCTCCGCGCGCGTTACGATGAGAAGCTTCGCATCGAGGAGTTGGCGCGCACCGCCGGCATGAGCGTGACCTCGTTCCACCGCCATTTCCGCGCGGTGACCGCAATGAGCCCGCTCCAATTCCAAAAACGCATCCGCTTGCACGAAGCGCGACGCATGCTGCTCTCGCACGACGTTGACGCCGCCCACGTGGGCCTCGACGTTGGGTACGAGAGCGCCTCGCAGTTCAACCGCGAGTACCGGCGGCTCTTCGGAACCCCACCGGGCCGCGACGCGGCGCAGGTGCGCAGGCACGCCTGAACTTAGAACGCCTGCGGTTGTCGGCGAGCTCGCCAAAGAATCGGCTATGGCAGCCCTTTCCGGCGGGCAGTCCACAGCCTAATCGCGCGCGAGCGGGCCGTGCGCGATCGAGATCCCGCAACCGCGCCAGCCGGAACGACCGCGGGTTTCGCCGCATTTGCCCAGCCCGTCGTCACCCGTGTGAGCCCTGGACTTAGTGTAGTGAATGCACAGCGTCATCATCGAGCGTCTCCTTGAAACCGGTGATACCGAAAGCTGTCTGAAACGCTGCCGCCCCGTGTTCGGTGATGTCCAGCGCGCGCGTTCCCGTGCGCCGGCGAACCCAGTCGTGTTCGAGCGCATGTCGGCACAACGCCGCACCGACGCTCCCCGCGAGGTGCCAACGGCGTTCGCTCCAGTCGAGACACGCGCGGCAGAGCGGCCGGCGCGCCGCCGAGTCGTACGCGATGCCGAGCTCCGCGAACAGCGCGATCCCGACCTGCGTGAACCGCGCGCCGTGATCGTCGAATACGATCGCACCGCGCTCGCGCAAGGCGTCGGCGAGCGAGACCGCGAGCGCTCCGGCAAGGTGATCGTAACAGGTGCGCGCCTGGCGTAGCGCCGCGTCGAGCGCTCGCGCCGTTGCGTGCCGTGGCGGTGTCGGTGGCATGACGACCGCGAGCGACTCGAGCGCGTGCGCCACGTCCGGTGAAGCGAGGCGATAGTAACGATGGCGGCCCTGGGGAACGACGGTCAGCAACGCGCTGCCGACCAGGCGCTGCAGATGCAGGCTTGCCGTCGACGGCGTCACGTTCGCTGCGCGCGCGAGCTCCCGGCCCGTCCATGCCCGGCCGTCCATCAGCGCGCCGAGCATCTCGGCACGTGAAGGGTCGGCGATGAGGCGGGCGAGGCTCGCGAGGCCGAAGGCGCTTTCCGACATATGACGTCGCTTCCACGGCCGCCGCCCGACTCCACTCGTCGTTTGACGGCCGTCAAACGATGGGTCGCGGCCCGGGATGCTATTCGGGGGAGCTCGTTGTATATCTGCGCGGAACTAGCGCGCGAACGCCCGGAGGTCTTCACGATGCGTCGAACCCCCTTGTTCGGACTCTTCCTCTCGCTCGCAGTGTGCGCGGCGGCCGCGGGCTGCGGCGGCGGCGCGGCGATGCATAGCGCGCCCACCGTACCGATCGCGCCTGCCCCACCGTTTGCGCCCGACAGCGCCGTGCGCAGTACCGATGCGCTCGCGTCGGCGACGGCGATCCGGCGCCTTCGCGGTTACGAGGTCGACCGCGAGAAAGTGTTCGTCGCGGGGATCTCATCCGGCGGCTTCTTTGGCGTGCAAATGCACGTTGCGTACTCGCGGACGTTCAAAGGCGCCGCGATCTACGCCGGCGGCGTGTATCACTGCGCGAACGACAGCGTGCTGACCGCGCTGTTCGATTGCGGCGGGATCGGCTTGTATCAGAGCACGCTCGCCGCGTCGGAGGCGTATCTGGACCAGCAGTCGGCGGCCGGAACGATCGACAACGAGCGCAACTTACGCGAGCAGCCCGTCTACCTGTGGTCGGGCACCCAGGATGCGCTCGTCAAGCAGCAAGAGATGAACGATCTCCAAACGGAGTATCAGCACTACGGCGCGGACATCGTGAAGTACGACAACAGTTTCCCGGCCGCGCATGGATGGGAGTCGCCCGACGGCGAGCTCGCGTGCGGAACGCAGGGCAGCCCGTACATGATCTCGTGCAACGACGGGACGCATCCGTACGACTCCGAGAAGACGTGGCTGAAGGCGTTTTTCGGACCCCTCCATCCGCGCAACGGCGGACCACTCGCCGGCCGGTTGATCAACTTCGATCAAACCGAGTTCGGCGCGGCGGCGAGCAACTCGATGGACACGAACGGCTACGTCTTCGTCCCCGACCGCTGCTCCGACGGGCGCCGCTGCGGCCTCGTCGTCGCCTTCCACGGCTGCCTCCAGACGCAGTCGGACATCGGGACGAAATTCATCACCGAGGCGGGCATCGACGAATGGGCCGACAGCAACGGGATCATCGTCCTGTATCCGTATGCCGTGAAGTCGACGACCGTCCCGTACAATCCGCAAGGCTGCTGGGATTGGTGGGGCTACGACGATCCGAACTATGCGCTCAAGAGCGGAACGCAGGCTTCGATCGTCTACAAGATGGTCCGGCGGGTGATGGAGCGATAGCTCGAGGGCGCTCTCTCGTGTAGCGGCTAGCGAAGCGTGACGCGCAGCTTGAATTGTGACGCGGCTTCTCGGTCGTGGGTGAACACCGTCACGAGATAGTTTCCCGACTCCGTGAGCCGGCCGGACCAGCGCTTCACGGTGCCGGCCCCCTCGACGATGTCGTACTTGACCATGAACGACGAAGGCTTGATGAGCGAGAATAGTGCCTGATGATTGTCCGAGCTTATCTCGATCGTCAGAAGTTGACCGGACCGGGCGCGTAACGAATATCGTTCGGAGCCATCGTTGGTCATGTCCGGGCCGACCGTGACCGGCGGCGAGACCGTGCCGCCGATGACCGTCGTGCGCGCTCCGGGCTTGAACTCTATCGAATAGATAGGCTTCGTTCCGCGGCTCTGCGCCAACGCGAACGACGCGGTCAACAGAAGGAGCGCGACCAGCGCGCAGGCGCGAACGACTGCGCGGTGCTCCGTCGTCATGAGGCTCCGGCTGTGATGAACCAGACGCTGCCCCGCAGAATGACGCCGTCGGCACCGTTGTAGTCCGCGAGGGCTTCGCGAATTGCAGATCTGGCGGCTTCCTGCGCCGCCGATGTGGCGCCCATGAGCGCGCGCGACGCTGGGCCGACCTGAGTCGCGAACTCGGTCGCGCGTTCGAGCTCGTTCGGCCCCGAAAGTTTCATCATCACGTCGCGCTGCTGCAGATCGATTGCTGTAAAGCCCGCTTCGGAGAGTATCCGCTTCACGCGCCGAGGATCTGCGAACGACATCGGTCCGGGCGCCTCGGGGTCCTGCGGTGCGGGCGGCGGCACGTGTCGGATCGCAGCTGCCAGGGGTACGCCGAACCACGGGTTATCCGCGAGCGGACGCCACGTCAAACACGCAAGACGCCCGCCCGTGCTGAGCGAGCGCCGGACATTCGTGAACGCGGTTATCGGGTCGTCGAAGAACATGACACCGAAGCGGGAGAAGGCGAGGTCGAATTCCGCCTCGTGAAACGGATAGGTCGATGCGTCCGCGAGGTGCAGCGTTACCGAACGCAGTTCTTCGGCTTGCACGCGTTCGCTCGCGAGTTCCAGCATCGGCCGCGACACGTCGACGCCTACGACGCGACCTCCGGGCCGGACGCGACGGGCGAGTTCCAGCACGGTAGCACCGCAGCCGCATCCAACGTCCAGAACCGACTCCCCTGGCCGCGGATCCGCCGAATCGATCGCTGCGACGGTGAGCCCCTCGAAGAGCGCGTCGATGCGTCGCTGGATCGCGGTCCAACGCGTCCCTGCCTCATCGTTCCAATATGCGATCTGCTCCGCGTTGGGATCCGAAGACGATGCTGCCATGTCGTTCGATTCAGTCACGCCTCAACTCGAGCGCGATTGCTGCAGCGCGGATCGGCGCTCAGCACGCGCGTCGCCGAAGGCGGGTCGGCGACGAGACGCGCCGCCGGACGGATCGGCCGAGACGCGAACGTCCCGCCGCAATTCGGGCAGCGCCGTCCAAGCACGTCCTCGACGCACGAAGCGCAAAACGTGCATTCATAGCTGCAAATCATCGCATCAGGTGCGTCCGGCGGCAAGTCCTTGTCGCAGCACTCGCAGTTCGGGCGTAGCATCAGCACGTGCCGAACCTACCGGATCCCGACGACGCGTCCCGCTGCGAAGTCGTACGTGCCGAAATCCGGCGCGAGCGGGCGGCGGTTCGGGACGTCGAGCCACAGGCGCAGCATGTGCCGTTTACGCTCGGGTTCGTCATAGTCGTCGTATCCTGTGCGGTCGTGCAGCGTCACGTAGCTGTTGAGCAGCTGAAAATCACCCGGCTCGAGGTCCATCGAGAGCGTGTGGCGTTCGCAGACGTCGTAGAACGTGTCGATCGCTTCGGCTTGGGCCGGATTGAGCGGGCGCCCGACGCGTTCTTGGCCCGATCGAATGTACGTCGCGTTCGCGCCGCAGCTCAGCGCCCCGCCGTAGTAGCTGTAGACCGGCCGATAGTACACCGGCGGCTCGCCGTCGCGTTCCTCGCCGCGCAGATCGATCGCGAACGGCGTGTACAGCGTGCCGAGATGCCAGGGGTGATGTTCGAGCAGCTCGTTGTGCACGCGCATCGAGCTCACGACGCGGCTCATCCCGCCGGACTTCGCTTTGTTCACGCACAGCAGGCCGACGACGTCGCAGCGGTCGACGTGCAGGCTTTGCGCGGCCCGTGTTTGATAACCGCGCGCGTGCGGGTCGCTCAGCTCTTTGCCTTCGTCGCGCACGTGCCCGACCAGATCGCCGCGTGCGTTTTGCGGGATCGCGCGGCCGAGGTACGTGCCGATTCCCCACAGCGCGCGGGCCGTTTCGAGCGTCCCCCAGCGCGCCGTGGGAAGTCCGCGCAGCAGGTACATGCCGCGCCCGTTCTCCAACGCGTCGCCGATGCGCGCGAGGCGCGTGCCGAATGCCGGCAGCGGAAAGTCCTCGCGCCCGCCCGCTTCGACGACGGGGGACCGTTCGCGCGCGAAAGCGAGCGCGGCATCCAACTCCCGCACGTCGCTTTCGCTCAGACGGTAGGTCCATGACTCGTCCGCCGTCAGCTCCGGCCCGCTCCAGGCGACCGGTCCGCGGACCGCCTCGGTGAGGATCGCGCCCATGAGGAGGCCTTCGCAACCGGCGAAACAATTCTCTCCCGAGGTGTCGCCGCTCTCCGGAGGGGATTCGTTCATGACGTTGCGCCGTACGTTTCTTTCGCTCGTGGCCACGCTGGCCATCATCGCCCTCGTGCCCGGGACCGTGCCCGCTGCGACCGACGCGCCGCCGACCGTGTTGATCGCCTATCAGCCGGGCATCGGCTACGCGACGCTGATCGTCATGAAACAACAGGGCGTGCTGGAGAAGCGCTTCCCCGGTACCAAGTTCGATTGGCGCGTGTTCACCAACGGCGACGCGATCCGCGACGGCATCATCGCCGGCCAGATCCAAATCGGCGCCGGCGGTAACGGACCGTTTCTGATCGGTTGGGACCGCGGCGTCGGCTACAAATTGATCGCGCCGATGAACGTGATGAACTTGTGGATGGTCGCGCGCGCCGACGAGCCGAACATCAAAACGATCAAGGACATCCCGCCCAACGCGAAGATCGGCATGCCGTCACCGGACGCGGTGCAGGCGATCGCGCTGCGCAAAGCCGCGCAAGAGATGTTCGGCGACGCGCACAAGTTCGACACGAACATCGTCGCGATCCAGCACCCGCTCGGCGTTCAGGCGATGGCCGCCAAGCAGCTCGAGCTGCACATGAGCGCTCCGCCGTTTCAACAGCAGGAAGTCGAAGCGGGCGGGCACGTCGTGTTCCGCAGCTTCGTCGCGTTCGGCCGCAGCACGTTCAACAGCGTCTACACGACGGAGAACTTCGCCAAGCAGTACCCCGTCCTCGTCAAGGCGATCTTCGACGAGATGCGCAACGCGACGACCATGCTCAAGAGCGATCCCGATCAGGCTGCCGCGCTGCTGGCGAAGGACACCGACGGCAAGACGCCGGCGGCGAAGTTCAAGGGCTGGATCACCGGCGCCGACGTGTCGTGGGACATGACGCCGCACGCGTTCGTGCGCACGGCCGCGTTCATGAAAGAGATCGGCATGCTGACGAAGGTTCCGGCGACCGTCCGCGATCTGGAGCTGCCGCTGCTCAAGGGCGTGGGCGACTGAGCACCGCCGCCTCGGCCACGCCCCTCGTCGTCGCCGACGGCGTCGCGATGGAATACGTCGGCCTTTCCGGCCGGCGTACGCTCGCGGTGGAAAACGCAAGCTTCGAGGTGCGGCAAGGCGAGACGTTCGTCATCATCGGGCCGTCGGGCTGCGGCAAGACCACGCTGCTCAAGGCGATCGCCGGATTCTTGCGGCCGGCGCGCGGCCGGCTGCTGGTGGATGGTTCGCCCGCGCGCGAGCCCGGGCCGGACCGCGCCGTCGTCTTTCAGGATTTCGACCAGCTGTTCGCGTGGCGCACCGTGCGTGACAACATCGTGTACGCGCTGCGGGTCGCGCGCAACATCCGCGGCAGCGACGCACGCAAGCGCGCCGACGACGTGCTCGCGCTGGTCGACATCACGCGGGCGGCGGACCGCTACCCGCACGAGCTGTCGGGCGGCATGAAGCAGCGCGCCGCGATCGCGCGCGCGCTCGCGCTCGAGCCCACGATGCTGCTGATGGACGAGCCGTTCGGCGCGCTCGACGCGATCACGCGCAACCAGCTGCAGATCGAGCTCGCGAACATCCACCGGCGGACCGGCGTGACGATCGTGCTCGTGACGCACTCGATCCAAGAAGCGCTGTATCTGGGCGACCGCGTCATGGTGATGACGGCGCACCCCGCGCGCATCCGCGAGATCGTGGACACCGCGGACGCGCGCGACGTCGACACGGCGCACTTCGCCGAGCTGACGGGCCGCTTGCGCGAGCTGCTCGTGCACCGCGAGGCGGACGATCCGGGCGAGCACGACGGGGTGGCCCTCGCGTGAGCTGGTCGCGGCTGCCGGTCACTCTGCGCTATGCGCTGCTCGTGCTCGCCATCGTGCTGCTCTGGCAGGCCTACGTTTCGCTGTGGCACGTGAACAAGCTGCTGGTGTCGTCGCCGCTCGATGTCGGTGCCGCGCTGGCCGAAGATCTGCGGTCGGGAAAGCTCATCTCGGTCACGCTGGCGACGTTGCAGAACTTGCTGGTGGGCATGTGCGCCGGCGCGCTCGTCGGCTTCGCGCTAGCGTCGTTCGCCGTGTTCTCCAAGGTCGGGCACGATCTGCTGACCGTGCTCAGCGCGATCTTCAACCCGCTGCCGTCGATCGCGATCCTGCCGCTCGCGATGATCTGGTTCGGGCTGAGGCCCGAGTCGATCGTGTTCGTGGTCGCGCTCGCGAGCGTCTGGCCCGTGGCGATCAACACCGACACGGGGTTTCGCACCATCAGCCTCACGACGCAGCTCGCCGCGCGCAACCTCGGATTGCGCGGCTGGCGGCTCGTGATGGACGTGCTGCTGCCCGCGGCGCTGCCGTCCATCCTCAGCGGCCTCAAGTCGTCGTGGGCGTTCGGCTGGCGCACCGTCGTCGCGGCGGAGCTCGTGTTCGGCGTCGCGGGCTCGGCCGGCGGGCTCGGCTGGTACATCAACAACGCGCGCTACTTCTTGAATACGTCCACGATCTTCGCGGGGCTCGTCGTGATCTCGGTGCTCGGCATCTTGGTCGAAGCGATCTTCGGGATCGTCGAGCGCAACACGGTCGTCAAGTGGGGCATGAAGCGGGCGGGCTGAGCTGCGTCGGCTGAGCCGGCGCTCAGTCGATGATCAATGCTTCGTGGGGCACGTCGATGGTGACGCGCCACGCGCGCAGCGCCTCCCCGCCCAGGTCGCCCTCCACCTTCGTTCCGAACATGCGCGTGAGGTTCGTGTATGTTTCGGCATCCTCACGCACCGCGAACCACGTCGGCGGCGCGCGGTGCGTTCCAATCCGTAACTCCGGAACGCGCAGCAGCGTGACGGGGCCTTTCGCTTCCGCCATGCGCGCGGCGCCGGCGAGGACGCTCCAGCCGGCATGACGCGCGTGGAGCCGCTCGAAGAGGTCCGTCGTGATGAGCGGCAGGCTGCGCGTCGCGGCCGCGTCGTCGAAGCTCTTGCGGTTGGCGGCGTCGATGGCGACGTCGGTACCGGTGTCGAGCAGCATCATGATGCGCTCACCGTCGATCGTCACCGGAACGAGCGCGAACGCGGAGGGGACGAGGCCGGGCGCCGGGCGCGAACCGAGTCCGACGGTCATCGTCACGCGGTCGCCGCCCGGATGCGATTCGTCCAGCGTCACGGTCTTGTTCGGAAAGTCGATGGTGATCGTCTGCGCGGCGAATCGCCCGAACGACAGCGTTCCGTCGACGGGCTCGACGAACGTCGATTCCAGCGCTCCCGCTCTCGCCTGCAGCAGCGCATCCGACGAAAGCTTGGACGGCTGCGGGAGTTCGAACGTGCTGCGTTCGCCGCTCGCGAGGTGGGCCGTGCCTTCTTTGAGATGCAGGCGGCGCGCCGCGGCGGAGCTGATCACATCGTAGCCGCCGGTGTCGAGCCGCAGCTTCAGCGCCGGCTCGCCGTTCGACGGAACCAAGAACACGGCATTGCCGACGAACGACGACGCGATACCGGCGGCGGCGACCAGAGCGGTGAGCACAATCCGTATCTCGTTCGATTCTCAGACGAGCGTACGCAGCGTAAGGACCGCGTCGTTCGCGCCGCCGGGGTGGGAAACACGCACGCGCACGGTCTTGATCGTGGTCGCGGAGAGCCGCGCGCGCAGCGCGATCAAATCGACGGCCGCCGCGGGTTCGCCGTCGACCGCGACGAGGACGTCTCCCGCGTGCAGGCCGGCGTCGTCAGCCGGGCCGCCTGACACCGTACCCGCGACTTCGAAACCGGCGGGGACGCGCCGCAGCCACATCCCCGAGCGGTCGTATGCGTCGGGTTGCCGCGTCGCCGCCGACGGTGCGACGTAGATGCGGCGCGCACCGTAGTCGAACGTGAGCGCGTAGTTCTTCAGCAATCCGTTGCCGATGCTGCCCGCGAAGCGCGAGTCGGTAAACGCGCCGGCGCGCTGCAGCGATTGCCGGGCGACGATGTTGCGTCCGACGAGCGGTCCCGCGGCGAAGTCGGCGCGCGTGACGCGTGCCCGCACCGGACCGCCGATGCCCCAGCCGGTGACGGCGACGACGCCTTTCGCGCTGCCGAGACCGTGCTTCTCGACGAAGGGGCCGAACAGCGTGAGCGTGGACCGGTCGCCGGTGTCGACGATGAAGTCGCCGGCGATGCCGTTCACCGAGCCGGCGACGACGATCTGGTTGTCGACGACGCGGAACGGCACCGCGATGCCCACGGGAGCGGCGTCGGAGAGCTGCATGGTGCCGGCGCCGATGCCGTCGATGCGTGTTCGGTACCGCCTGAGCACATCGCTGCCGATGATGCCGTCCAAGCGCGCGAAGCCGATCGCGTCGCGAACCGCGCGCAACGATCCGACGCTCACGGCGAGCTTCGTGAGGGTAACGTCACCGAACGCCAGCCGGTCGACGACGGCGTCGCGCATCGGTTCGCGCTTCTCGCCGACACCGCCCGACAGACCCGCATCGACCGACGCGACGCCCGCTGCCGCGGCGACTTCGGGCGTGATGAGCGTGACGGAGCCGGTGTCCACAACGAAGGCGTAGGGGCCTTTGCCGTTGACGTACGCGTCGACGAACTCGCGGTTGTCGATCATGCGGAACGGGACCACGAACCCGGCGGCGGCAACCGCCGCGCTCACCAAGGCGATGAATGCTCGCATCGGTTCACCATTCCGTCGCGAACCTACCGCGCCCTAGTGTGCTGTTGCCGCATTTCTGCCACTCGCGTCAGGGCGACGTGCGGACGCCGCCAAAGTCGGTCCAGCAGCCGGCGTCGTAGTCGTAGAGCTTGCACCGCCGCACGGTGTCCAGAAAGCCGTGCGGCGTCCACCGTTTCGCGCGAACCGCTGCGCCGTACGTGCCGCGCAGCGCGGCCTGCGCGGCCGGCAGGTTGTAGAGCGGAATCAGCGGATCGGCGTGATGCGCAGCGTGCTCGAAGATGTTGTGGAACAGCGCGTTGACCGGGCCCGGGAAGACGACGTGCTGCGTCGCGTCGAGCTCCAGCTCGTCAGACACGGGATCGTTCGCGCGCCGCCAGCGAATCGACGGGTCGGTGTGATGGTGGTAGATGGCGAATCCCATCTGCGCGTTCCACACCACGAACGGCCACGTCATCGCGACGAGTACCAGCCGCAGCGGATCCTGGCCGGTGTACCGCGCCGTCGCCACGACGATCCCGGCGACGACGGTTGTCGTGAGCGCCAGCAGCAGCAGATCCCGCGCGTGCGCGGCGCGCCGCCGAGCGGGCGTGCCTGGCCGCTGCACGAGCAAATACCTGCACCACATTTCGACGAAATAGTGCAGACCGTGGCCGGCTGGGCTGCGGTAGACGCGCTCGAGCGTTCGCCGCGCGGGTGACAGTGTGCGCCATTCCTGTGGCGAGAACGGCGCCCACACGAAGTCGAGCCCGCGTTGGTTGGTGAACGTGTGGTGCGTCTGATCGTGACCGAGCCGCCAGCGGCCCAGCGGCGTCAGCGACGGCAGGAACGTCAGACGCGCGAGCGCGTCGTTGAGGCGCCGGTTCGGCGTGAAGCTGCCGTGACACGCGTCGTGCCCGAGCACGAACAGCCTCCCGGTGGTCAGGGCGAGGAGAACGCCGAGCGCGAGTTTCGCGACGAGGTTCGGAATCAGCAGCAACGCCGCGAAGCACGCGGCGTACGCGACGGCGTCCACGACGACGAGGCGCAGCGCGAGCGACGTGCGGCGCCCGCGGTGGGGCCGCAGCACGTCGCGCGCGAGCCGGGGCGGCGACACCGCATGCATCGGCGTTCCATTCCGTCGTGAGGGCGGCCGGCCCTCGCGGCGGCAAGCCGTCGCTACGACTGCGCGGTGATGAACGCCGCGATCTGCGGCGCGATCTCCTCGCGCCACGTGCGGCCGCTGAAGATACCGTAGTGGCCGACGCCGGACTGGAAGAGGTTCTTGTGCCGGTCGGCCGGGATGCCGCTGCACAGCGCGTGCGCGGCCAGCGTCTGGCCCGGCGCGGAGATGTCGTCGAGCTCGCCTTCGACCGTGAGCAGCGCGGTCTTGCGAATCGCCGCGGGGTCGACGCGCGCACCGCGCCACGTCATGGTACCGCTCGCGAGCGTCGCGCGCTGAAACACTTCGTCGACGGTCTGCAGGTAGAACTCCGCGGTGATGTCCATGACGCTCAAGTACTCGTCGTAAAACGCGCGCCGCTTCTGCGCGGACTCGCCGTCGCCGCGCACGAGGTCCTCGAAGATCTTCACGTGCGCGTCCATGTGCCGCTCCGGGTGCATCGACATGAAGGCGCCGATCTGCAGAAAGCCCGGATACACCGCGCGTCCGGCGCCGGCGTACCATTGCGGCACGCGCATCGTGAGCTCGCGCTCGAACCATTGCAGCGAGTTCGCGGCCGCGAGCTTCGTCGGTGCGGTCGGTGCGCTGCGCACGTCGACCGGGCCGCCCATCAGCGTCATCGAGCGCGGCTGCGCGGGATCGTCGTCCGCGGCGAGCAGTGCGACGGCGGCGAGCACGGCGGGGGCGGGCTGGCACACGGCGATGACGTGAACGTCGGGACCAAGCGCGGCGATGTAGTCCTTAACGTAGCCGATGTAGTCGTCCAAGTCGAACCGCCCGGCGCTCAGCGGGACGTCGCGCGCGTCGGCCCAATCGGTCACGTAGACGTCGTGCTCGTCGAGCAGCGCTTCGACCGTCCCGCGCAGCAGCGTCGCGTAGTGGCCGGACATCGGTGCGACCACCAGCACGCGCGGGCGCTCGCGTCGGTCGCCCGTCGCAAAGCGAATCAGGCGGCCGAACGGCCGATCGTCGAACACCTCGACGCCGGCCGGAAGGTTCCACGCTGGCTTCCCGCGCTTGCGCGCCATGCCGGCAAAAACATCGGCCGACGCGTTCATCATGCGTCCGGGAAGCGTATAGGTGAAGGGGTTGAACGGGTTTCCGAAGATGGCTTTGGTCGCCGCTGCGGACCAGCGCGCAGGGGTCATCGCGAGATACGCCGCGTCGTACTGTTCGTAGTAGATGGATCGCCTCCAGCGCTGCTCGTTCCCAATAGTCATCGGAAACCGCACGCCTGCTCAACACCCGTGGTTCCACCGCACCTTCCGGCGGCCTCGTGAAAAGCCCTCGGTCCGTGGACGACGCGGAAGGCAAGACGACCGTCCGCGGCGATATCGGCCATCGGAGGGATCTCGATGTTTGACGGACACGTTGCGCTGGTCACCGGCGGCACCCGCGGAATCGGCGGCGCGATCACGACGATGCTGACGAAAAACGGCGTGCGCGTCGCTGCCGGGTACAGCAAGGGTCAGGAAGCCGCCGAAGCGCTCCAGCGCAAGCTCGAAGGCGAGGGCGGCAAGGTGTCGGTGCATCAAGGCCGCGTCGACAAGCCGGAAGACTGCGAGCGCGTCGTCGCCGAAGTGCTCGAGCGCTTCGGGCGCATCGACTTCCTGGTCAACAACGCCGGCATCACCGTCGACAAGACGGTGCGCAAGATGTCGTACGACGACTGGCGCAACGTGCTCGACGTCAACTTGTTCGGCGCGTTCTGCATGATCAAGAGCGTGCTCGAGCACATGATCGAGCGCGGTTCCGGGCGCATCGTCAACATCAGCTCGGTCATCGGCGAGACGGGCAACGTCGGCCAAGCGAATTACGCGGCGTCCAAAGCCGGGCTGTTCGGGCTCACCAAGAGCCTCGCGCTGGAGATGGCGCGCCGCGGCATCACGGTCAACACCGTCGCGCCCGGTTTCATCGAGACCGAGATGGTCGGTCAGATCCCCAAGGCCGCGCTCGACGCGGTGATCGAGAAGATCCCTCAGCGCCGGCTCGGCAAGCCGGAAGAAGTGGCGCGCGTCGTGCAGTTTCTGCTCGAGGACGAGTCCAGCTACATCACGGGGGCCGTCTACACGATCAACGGCGGCCTGGACATGTAGCGCGGTGGCAAAGAACGACGACGCCGATGCGATCTGGCGCGGCGTCGGTGATTTCATCCGCGGCCAGCGCGAGATGGCCAACCTCTCGCTGCGCCAGCTCGCGGACATCGCGAAGATCTCGAACCCGTACTTGAGCCAGATCGAGCGCGGGCTGCACAAGCCGTCGGCCGACGTGCTGAAGAACCTCGCGTCGGCGCTGAAGATCTCCGCCGAGACGATGTACGCCCAGGCCGGACTCCTCGACGGCACGGCCGCCCAGCGGACTGCGGCCGGCGCGCCGGCAGTCGAGGACGCCATCCGGGCCGACGCCCGCCTCAGCGAGGATCAGAAGCAGACGCTCGTCAGCATCTACCGGGGGTTCGTCGAACGCGCTTGAGGCGTCCGACATAGGTCGCTTGACGAATCTAGCATGTGCTTGATATAGTTAGCGCATGACGTATCTCGAAACCATCGCCAAGCTCCAAGCGCAGAGCCTCGACGCCCTCAAGCAAGCGCAAGCGACCCAGGTCGCGACCCTGACGACGATCGGCGAGATCGTCTCCAACGTGCCGTCCTTCCAGCCGTCGATGCCGCTGGGCAACCTGCCGACGCTCGCCGAGCTGACCGAGCTCAACACCGCGTTCGCCAAGAACGTCCTCGAGCAGCAGAGCGCGTTCGCCTCGCAGCTCGCCGGCGTGTTCACCGTGACGCAGAAGAACGTCGTGAACGCCGCGGAGCGCGTCATTGCGACCGCTTCGACCGCCGCGACGACCTCCGTCAAGTAAACATCCCGCTCGGCACGCGCCGCAGCAGAGGAAGACCGCCTCACGCCGAGGCGGTCTTTTTGCTACGTCCCCTTCTCGCCGCCCAAGTAGAACACGTACTTCATGATGAGTGCGGGCTTCGTCACGGCCGCGCTCGCGTCGCCGTACACGAGGTAGAACTCGTCGCGCTTGCGGTGGTACGCGTACGCGACCGAGACGTTCGAGGCGGACGAGAACGTCGCCGGACCGGTCGCGTACGGTGCGACGCCGTAGGAGAAGTAGTTCGCGACCGCGGGCGGCGTGCCGATGATGCGCCGCAGCCCGATCGCGAACGAGCTGTCGCGGGAGATGTTGCGCGTCAGCGCGACGCGTTCGAGCCACTGCACGTTGCGATACCCCGCGTCGGCGTACCACACCGTGTCGAAGGCTTGCAGCGCGATCTGCGTGACGGGGCCTAGCTTGAGCACGGTGTTGCGGTCGAACGTGGCGATGCGGCCGTCGCCGTAGCGGCCCTGGTTGTAGACGAAGTTGGTCGGCGTCGCAGTGTACGAGCGATATCCGAGCGCAACGCCACCGAGCGAAACCGGCGTCAGGCGGCCGTCGGTCAGCTTGAGATACGTCGAGCTGGTGTCGAGGTTGACGCGGAAGAGGTTCTTGGTCACCAGCGTGAGCGATAAGTCGTTGCTCGCGCGGTCGAGCCGGCCGTCGGCCCCGTGATAGCGGTCGATGTACCCGTTGAGCTCGACGCTCTTGAGCCAGCTCCCGGGCTTGAGCCGGAACGTGCGGTCGCCGTCGAACGACCAGCCCGCGACGTCCGGCGTCGAGATCAGCCCGTCGACCGGATTGTAGTAGCCGCCGATCTTGCGGACGCCGCCGCCGAAGTAGTAGTCGCTGCCGTAGTAGGCCGCCCCGGCGTCGATGCGCTGCGCCTGCGACTTGTCGAGCACGTTGGTTCCGCGGTCCCAGCCGTAGTTGAAGTACACGACTTTGTGCTTGCGATCGTTGGCGAACAGGCCGATCGTCGTCAGGCGGTCGGCGAAGCCGGGCGCGAACGTCTCGACGGCCTGGAAGCCCACGCCCACCGTGCGCTTCTCGTTGCGCCATTGAAACGCTTGCGCGTTGTCGGTGCGGCGGTCGCCGATCGCGTTGTACGCATCGAACTGAACGGGGCCCTGGGAGCCTTCGAGCGCGTAGCCGCGCTTCGGCGTCGGGATCGCCGGCGTGTAGAGCTCGGTCACGCCCGGACACACCTCGCAGTCGAACGGGTTGGTGACGTTTTGCATCTGCGCGAAAAACGGGCGCACTTCGTTGAAGTAGCGCCGGTACACCGTCGGTGAGATCGACTGCTGGTCCTGTTCGACGTTCGAGAAATCGGGGTGGATGGCGGCGACGAACGACGCGGTCCGCGTGATGGGAAGCGAGATGTCTGCACCCGAGCGCGTCGTGTTGCCGTCGTCGTGTTTGGCCGCCGCTTCGCCGACGCCGAACAACCCGATGCGCGGTTGCGGGCGCGCGCCCGCCGCGCTGCTCGACAAACCGCTCAGCGTTCCGGCGTAGACGACGTCGTTGTGGTCGGATTGGCCTTCCTCGAACGCCCAGACGAGCAGATCGTCGGTCTTCTGCACGAAGCGGACGAACTGGATCGGCCAGTTGGTGCGTCCGTCGCCGCGCATGACGCCGAACGGGATGCGCATCGTGACGGTGAAGCCGCCCGGACGCAGCTTGCCGACGCTCTGCCACTTCGGCGCGTAGGCGGCGTTCTCGCTGGAGTGCTGGTAGTGCGTGCCCAGCGGCGTCGCCGTGAACAGGTAGCGAAAACCGAGCGGACCGCCGGGCCACAAGTCGACCTGCACCTCGTCGTCGGTGTCGAAACCGACGTCGTCGGTGTGCTGGTTGGCGACGATCTCGGCCGTTTGCTTCGCGTCGAACGCGACGTACAGCGCCTGATCGTCGCTGAGCACGTACACGTCGGTCGCCTGCGCGGGTGCCGCCTTGTGGCGCAGATCCCAGGCGAGCGGCACGCGCTTCGCGGTTTTCCACGCTTCGTCCACGAGCGTTCCGTCGATGGCGGGCCCCTTGGCAACGTGCGGGATCGCGAGCTGCGGGCGCACCGACACCGCACCGGCACGCGCAGTGGTCACGGCGATGAACGCGGCGACCAGAATGATTCCGAGACGGGACATTGCGAGCATCCTCTGTCGAACTAATGAAATAAGTGCGAAGGGCGAAGAAAAGGCGCGCCGCCGCAACGACGCGCCGAGGTCAGATCCCGGAGTCGCGGAGCCGAATCAGGTCGCGCACCGACAGGTTCGAATAGCCGTGTGATTTGAGACGGTCGACGAACGCGACGCTGATGCCGTGGTCGCGCAATGCGATCAAATCGTTCGTACCGAGATTCTTGTAGCCGGCAGCGGCGAGGTCGCCGATGTAGCGCGGCGTCACGCCGTGGTCGCGCAGCGTGACGAGCTGATCGGCGGTCACCTTGGTGAAACCCGCCGCGCGCATCTCCGCGATGTACTTCTCGCCCACGCCGTGATCGGCGAGGCGCACGAGATCGTTGGCCGACAGATCGCGGTAACCCGCCGCCTGAATCGCGCGGATGAAGTCCGGCGAGACGCCGTGATCGCGCAGCCACACGAGATCGTCGAGCGAAGCGGTGCGGTACCCGAGCGCCGCGAGGTCGGCGATGTACTTCGGATTGACGCCGTGCTGCACGACGCGCACGACATCGGCTGTCGTCACGTGCTGCGACGACGCGCGCAGCTGGTCCACGAAGGCCAGCGTCGTTCCGGCGATCGCGAGCTCGAGCGACTGGTCGAAGCTCGGGCGGCCGAGACCGCGCGAGGCGAGCGCGTCGTCGAACCGCGCGCTGGGCTCGTACCGGAACTGGCCCGCGCCCGAACCTTCGCCGGCGCTGCCGGTGCAGTCGAAGCTGCCGGGCTCGCGCTGAATGCGAAACGTGACGGGCCCGACCGGGCCGCGCAGACGATCCGCGGGGATGCCGGCGTCGCTCAGCGCGACCGGCGACGACCACGACGAGTTCCACGACCGGCTGCTCGTGCTGTCCGAGTACTCCAAGCGCAGCTGCACGCGCGACTGATCGTCGCCGCGCGCCGGCGAGATCGACCAGCGTCCGAGGGACGAGGCATCGGCGCGCTGCGCGAACGCGCCGCCGGCGGCGAGGAGTGCGGCGAGCGCCGCGATCGCGAAACGTCTCACGGTTCGAAGCCGGTCACTTTCAGACGAACGAGCTCGTCGATGCTGAGGTTGCGATAACCGTGCGCTGCGAGCCGGCGCACGAAGCCGCCGTCGATGCCTTGCACGCGAAGCGCGACGAGCTGCGACGGCGTGATGTTGCGCAGCCCGGCGTCGAGGATCCCGCGGACGTAGGCGACGGAGATACCTTGCACGGCGAGCCCGACGGCGTCGTCGACGTTGAGCTTCGGATAGCCGATCGCGCCGAGCCCGTCGAGCCATGCGCCGCTCACGCCCTGCTCGCGCAGTGCGATGATCTGGCTCACGGACGGCTCGGCGGCGAGCCGGCGGTTCAGCGCGGCCACGTAGTCGGACGTGACGCCTTGCTCGGCGAGTGCAAGCAGATCGTGCAGCGTCGGGCGGGGACGCAGCGCGCCCATGCGGCGAACGTAATCGCCGCTGACACCCTGGTTGCGCAGCGCGATCAGCTCGTCGACGCTCGGGTGCGGATACTTCGCGTCGTCGATCGCTTCGAGGAGATCGCCGCCGTGCGCCGTCGCCGCCACCCGTACCGCGGGCGGTGCGATGCGAGATACCGCCGTCTCGGCCGCCACCGGCGTCGTCACCGTCACCATCGCAACGGGTGCCGTGGCGGTCGTGACCGTCGTGACCGCGGACACCACGGGGCGTACGGCGGGAGCAGGCTGCGCGGGCGGCGCCGGCGCGCCGGAATCGGCCGGCGATCCGCACGGGGTCCGCTGCGGCGCCGGAACGTCGATGCGCGATGCCGTGCGCGCCGCGCTCGCGTGCGCGGTCACGTTCGTGACGGTGGTGCGCGTCGCGGTGATCGTTCGCGCCGTGCTCGTCGTCTTGGTCACGACGACGGCGCGATGCACCACGACATGGACGGCCTGAGCCTTGCGCGCGTGCGCCGTGTACGAGCCGACCGGCACGGACACAACCGTAGCCTGCGAAGGTTTCGCCGGCGCGGACGAGAGCGGCGCCACGACGACCGGGGTCGCGGCTGAGGCGGCGGCGACGACGGGAACTTGCAGCCGCGCGATGCCGAGCGTTGCTGCGAGAACGACCGCCGTCAGCGCCACGGCCGCGAAGCGAAGCTGCGGCGAGGCGTCGCGTGAGCGGTCGACGATCCGGCGCACGCGGCCGACCACCTGCGCGCGGCGCAGCACGAAGCCCGGTGCAACGGCGACGCGTGAGCCGCGCACGCCGCGCGAGACGATGCGCGCGAGGCACTCGGCGTAGCGCAGCGGCTCCCCGGCGTCTTCGAGCACGCGGTCGTCGCAGGCGACTTCGCGCTCGAAGTCGATGCCGCGGCGCGCGACGTGCAGCGCCGGCTGGAAGAACTGCAGCGCGCACACGACTTGCTCGAGCGCGTTGAGCCAATCGTCGTAACGCTGAAGGTGTGCGGATTCGTGCAGGACGACGCGGGCGAGGTCGTCGCCGTCGAGCGACGCCGCAAGACGTGCCGGGATGAGGATCATCGGCCGGCGGAAACCGACCGCGCACGGCACGTCCACGAGCTGCGAGCGCGCGATCGTCGCGCGGCGGCGGTGGCCCGCGTTGCGCAGCCGCGCGAGCACGCGCGCATCGTCGAGCGGCGTCGCTTCGCGCTTCATCCGCGCAACGGCGGCGTAGCCGCGTGCGAGGCGCAACAGCAGCGCGCCCGCGACGAGCGCCCACGCGGCGAGCAGCGCGATGCCCCACACGCGCGCAAACGCGGTCGCGACGCTGCCGACGCGCATCGAGCTCGCGCGCACGCGCTCGCCGATCGAAACGCGGATCGGTCCGATCACGTCCTGCGCGCGTTGCGGGGCGGCTTTCGTGCCGCGCGCGGCGGACACGGGGATGCGCACCGGCTCGACGCTCGCGATCGCCACGACGCCGCCGGCGCGAGCAGCGGTTGCTGCGGGCGGAGCGACGGCAGGACGCGCGAGCGCGAGATCCAGCGCGGGCAGCAGCGCGACGACGAGGAACGTGATGCTCCACACGACGCACGCGGTCGTCGCGTTGCGGCGCAACCCTGCGCGCAGCCCGAGCGCGACGAGCGCAATCAGCGCCGCGCCCTGCCACAGCGCGTTGAGCACGGCCAGCAGCAGCGCGTCCATCAGCCTTCGTCCTTCGCGCGCGTGATCGTGCGCTGGAGCTCGTCCAACTCGTCCTCGGTGAGATGATCGCCTTCGATCAAGTTGAGCGCGAGCGCGCGCGGCGAGCCGCCGAAGAAGCGCTGCATCACGTGCGAGAGCGCGGTGCGCGCCGCGGCGTCGCGGTCGACCACCGCCTGGTACACGAACGCCCGGCCCTCGGCGCGGTGCGCGACGTACCCCTTGCGCTCGAGGATCTTCATGATCGTCTGGACCGTGTTGTACGCCGGGCGCTCGGCGGCCGGGATCGCCTCGACGATCTGGCCCACCGTCGCGGGACCGGCCGACCAGACGATCTCCATGAGTCGCTGCTCGGCCTCGGTGAGCGGCACGGAACGGCGGCGGGCCATCGGACCTCCTAGGCGTGACACCTAAGGAATTCGGTTTGAGCCACCGTAGCACGCCCCGGCGGGCCGGTCAAGAGCAGTCCGAAAGAATTCGGACTAGAGCTTCGCGAGCTCCGCGAAGAGCACGGTCTCGTCCGGCGCTTCCTTCAGCAGATGGACGTCGATGTAGCGCACGATCCCATCCTTGTCGACGATGAAGATCGCCCGCTCGGCCATCCCGCGCGGGTTGAGCACGCCGTAACGCTCGGCGACGGCGCCGTGCGGATAGAAGTCACTGAGCAGCGGAAAGCTGATGCCGCCGAGCTGCGTGGCCCACGCGGCGTTGGCGAACCGGGAATCGACCGAAACGCCCACGACCTGGGCGTTGTGGGTGCCGAAGCGCTCGCGCTCGCGCTCGTACACCGGTAGCTGAACGCTTCAAGTCCCGCTGAAGGCAAACGGATAGAACGCGATCACGACGTTCGTGCCGCGCTTGTCCGCGAGGTGGAACTCTTCGCCGGTGTGCGAGCTGAGGGTGAAGTCTGGGGCGGGATCGCCGACCTTGACGGTGGGCGTCTCCGCGGCGAGCGAGGTGCGCCCGGTGATGACTGACATGGGGTACGCTTTCCCCGTCCGACGAACAGGGTCCCATGATCGCCGAAGCGTCCGCCGCCGCCGTCCACCTGCGCGCGCTCGACCCGTTCGATTTCCTCGAGCGCGCCGCGTTCGTCTATCCCGACAAGACCGCAGTGGTCGACGGCGCCGCGCGCCGCACCTATCCCGAGTTCCTCGAACGCGTCGAGCGCCTCGCCGCGGCGCTCCAGGCGCGCGGTGTTCGCGACGGTGAGCGCGTCGCGGTGATCGCGCCGAACACGTCGATGGTGCTCGAAGCGACGTACGCCGTACCGCGCGCGGGCGGCGTCCTGTGCGCGCTCAACACGCGGCTCGCACCCGACGAGATCGACTACATCCTGGGGCACTGCGGCGCGTCGCTGCTGCTGTACGACCACGAGCTCGAACCGCTGGTGAGCCGGCTCGCGTCGACGGTGCCGCGTATCCGGGTCGCGGCCCCCGGCGAGAGCGCGCACGCGAACAGCGCCGCGGACTACGAGCAGCTCCTTGCCGAAGCGGATCGCGCCGCACTCGTGCCGCGCAACGGCGGCGAAGACGACACGATCTCGATCAACTACACGAGCGGTACGACCGGCAAGCCGAAGGGCGTGATGTACACGTTCCGCGGCGCGTACCTGAACGCGCTCGCCGAGATATTCCACGCGAACCTGCGGCCGGAGAGCGTGTATTTGTGGACGCTGCCCATGTTCCACTGCAACGGCTGGTGCTTCCCGTGGGCCGTCACCGCGGCGGGCGCGACGCACGTGTGCCCGCGCAAGGTCGACGCCGTCGGCATCAACGCCGGTGTCCACGACGAAGGCGTGACGCATTTCTGCGCGGCGCCGACGGTGCTGATCGGCCTGGTGAACCATCCCGACACCGTCGCGTTCCCGCATCGCGTCGTGGTGACGACGGCCGGCGCGCCACCGGCGCCCGCGACGATCGCGCAGATCGAGGCGCTCGGCGCGGAGCTGCACCACGTGTACGGGCTCACCGAGGTGTACGGGCCGATCACGGAGTGTGCGTGGCACAGCCCGCAGTGGGACGGTTTCCCGGCCGCCGAGCGCGCGCGGCTGCGCAGCCGGCAGGGCGTGCCGATGCTCACGCTCGGCCCGCGCGACGTGCGCGTCGTCGATGTCAGGCTCGTCGACGTGCCGGCGGACGGCGTAACGCACGGCGAGATCGTCATGCGCGGCAACAACGTGATGAAGGGCTACTACGCCGATCCCGCCGCGACCGCGAAAGCGTTCGAAGGCGGCTGGTTCCACTCGGGCGACATCGCGGTGGTGCACGCGGACGGGTACATCGAGATCGTCGACCGCGCGAAGGACGTGATCATCAGCGGCGGCGAGAACATCTCGACGCAGCAGGTCGAGAAAGTGCTGCTCGAGCACGACGCGGTGCTCGAATGCGCGGTCGTCGCGGTACCCGACGAGAAGTGGGGCGAGGTCGCCAAGGCGTTCGTCACGCTCAAACCGGGCCGCACGCTGGAAGCCGACGAGCTGCGCGCGTTCGCCCGCGAGCGCATCGCGGCGTTCAAGGTGCCGAAGACCGTGGAGTTCGGCGAGCTGCCGAAGACGTCGACCGGCAAGATCCAGAAGTACGTGCTGCGCGAGTGCGAGTGGAAGGACCAAAAGAAGCGCGTGAACTGAGCACGGCGAAGGCGGCGCGCATGCATCCGCTCGATCTCTCGACCGCTCCGCCGCGCGCGCCGCGCGAGGCCCTCGCCGGTGTCGTCTTTCTGCCACGCACGATCGACAAGGTGCGTGCGACGCTGCCGGGCGGCGACCCGGGCGCCTACAACATCCCTGGCTTTAGTCAGATGATGCTGGAGGCGCTCGGAATCGGCGTCGTCGCGTTCATGGCCACAGTCGCGGACGCCGCCGACGACAATGCTGTAGCCGCATTTGTGAGCGCGTCGACTTCGCCGAACCGCGTCGCCGAATGGAATGCGATGATCCTCGCGCGGCTGCCGCGCAACGGCGACCGCAACGCTGCGCTCGAAGCCTATCCGTGGCTGCACGAGCGCCCCGACCTGATCCTCGCTCTGGACGTGCTCGAAGAAGACGACCACCAACACTTCGCGCACCGCAACTGAGTCGGCGTCAGCGCGTGCGCGCCGTCGCGATCGCGGGCGTTCTGTTCATCGCGGCGGGTGCGGTGCATTTCATCCGCCCCGCGATGTACGAGCAGATCGTTCCGCCGCAGCTCGGTCACGCCGGCGTGCTGGTCGCGATCAGCGGAATCGCGGAGATCGCCGGCGGACTCGGGTTGATGTTTCCGCGAACGCGCCGTGTGGCGGGCTTTGGTCTCATCGCACTGCTCGTCGCGATCTGGCCGGCGAACATCTACATGGCGCTCGAAGCCGACCGCTTCGCGGCAGCCGCACCGGCGTGGTTGTTGTGGGCGCGCGTGCCGCTGCAAGTCGTCATGATCTGGTGGGTCGAACGCGTCAGCCGCTAATGGCGACTCGACGGGGCACTGCGGCATCGGTCAAAGCGCAGGACCGATTTAGGCAAATCGCGCCGGCGCAATCGGGATCGTAACGCTCGCTGAGTATATAGAAGACGCCGAACGATACCCTTGGTGGAAAGCGACGTCTCCTACGATGGTGCAGTATTGACGACGCATCCGTACGATGGTAGGAGTGTCGGTGCCGTTGATCCGGAGAGGGACGGATCGCGAAGCCTAGCGGTCAATTGCGCGAGATTCCAATTCGTCGGGGACGGCCGAAAAATCCCGAACTGGCAGCCGATGCCGGGTGTTATTCGCGTTCGACACCCGTTTCCGCCAGGCAAGAGACTTGCATCTGCATTCGTCGTTCAACGGATCATATATCCGGTGCAAGACCTTGATAGACCCGCGGCGGAGTGGTTAGACGCGGCCGGCGTCTGGCGCCAAGACCGGCTCCCGACTCGCGGCGAATACTTGATCCGGCGCGGGGCGACGATCGTAGTTCGTCCCGTCAGAGTGGTACTTGAACCTATCGCCGCCATATCTTGCGATGGTAGGAGCTGGAGACGCGCCGTAATACTGCCGCGCTACGGCGATTCGACAGAATTCCTCGTTTGAATCATTGATACGAACGCACGTTCGTGCTATAATTTCGGTAGCAAATTTTCGTACTACAACTAAGCGGCCCGGCCGGTGTTAGACGCACCGACCGGGCCCGTCACCCGATGGAGTTAACATCGAATGACAATCTGCGAGTTCGACGTATCAACGTCGAGCCCTCGGCGCGGCTTTTTCGCTGCCGAAACACGTCCGTTTCAGCATCGCGGCGAGGTGACCGCGTGATGGCGCCGCTCACCGAGTTTCGGGCCTCCATGGCGGATGTGACGAACGAACAGCACCAGAACATGGCCGGCCTGGTGCAGCCCGACGACTTCGATGCCAACGTCGTCGTCCGATTCCTGCGCAACAACGGCATCGATGCGTACGCCGACGAGTCGACCGGCGGCTTTCGGTACGCGGTCGCCGATGCCGCGCGTGCGTCGGATGTACTCTTCGCATGTGTCTGCCTGCGTGCGTCGATAAGCTATGCGATCGAGGCCGCCTACTGGTGCATCAAGGCGAAGCGATGATGTCGAAACGTTCGCCATCGGCCCACCCAAAGCGTTGCAACGGACACCACACAGTCCCGCCGGTAGAACCGTTGTCAGCGCGCGTTTTCCGCCTTCGTATAGCGCTCGGCTACAGCGTCTATGAGTTGGCAACGGCAGCCGGCATCCTAGCGGGCACGATCCAACGCCTCGAATCCGGCAAGCCGCCGCGCAGCAAGCCGCTAATGGCGACTCGATTCGTCCGCTAGGACGTACTCCCAGAGGATGTGCTGGATCAACGTAACGCGCTTGCGGTGCTGAAGCTCCGCGATCCGGTCGAGACGCTCGAGCAGCGGCGCACTCAAACGCAGAGACGTCGGTGAATTGGGGTTCGGAGCTGCGAGCACGATTTCAGCCGCGGCCATGCGATCCGCGTGCGAACGGCTGAGAATTTCATCTGCGGCTTCTTGCTTTGACGTCATCTTGTAGTCATGGCAGCGGGCGTTCGGCATGCCCGCGGACATTGAACTACATTCGATCCAGAAAAGTCAATCGCTCGTGGCAAGTGCCCGCAGCGCCTCGTTTGCAGCGCGCTCTCCAGATTGGAGCGCGCCCGCGACGGTGCCGGCTTCGCTTGTCTCGGCCGTTGCTTCGCCCGCGAAGAAGAGGACGTCGTCCACCGCTGCCGCGAGCTGCGTACGGGCGTCGCCGCCGCCGACTGCGACGTAGCTGTAGGCGCCGCGCGCGTACGGATCGTGCTGCCAGTCGTGCGTGTACACCGCTTCGAGCTCGCCTCGCGGATCGGCGTCGCTGCCGAACAATGCGACGAGATCGTCGAGCGCCGCGGCGGTCAGCGCGGCCTCGTCGTGGCCGGCGAGCGCGTCGGCCTTCGGTCCGCCGGCCCACGCGATCAGCAGCGGCGTGCGCAGCGGCAGCAGCGTCCAGAACGTCGGGAACGATGCTTCGGCGCGGTGGAAGAAGGCCGCGTCGAGACACCGCCCGTCGCTCAAGCGCTCCCAGAACGCGCTGCGGAAGCGCAGCACGAGCTTCACCACCGACCCCATCACGAGCCGCGCGAGCGCGTCCTGCTTCGCTTGCGGCAACGGCGGTTCGAACCGCACGGAGTTTGCCTGCAGCACGCCGACCGGCAGCGTCACGATCGCCGTGCGCGCGTGGACCGTGAGCGGCGTTCCCGCCGCCGTCGTCGCGGTCACGACGATGCCGTCGCGGTCCCAGCGTACCGCGCGCACCGGCGTTTCGAGCAGCACCTGCACGCGAGCCGGATCGAGCGCACCGTGCAGCGTCCGCACCAAGTGCGCGTAACCGCCGAGCGGGCGAAACTGGCGCGCCGTCTGGCCGCTTTCGTCGCCGTTCCACTCGTCCGCAATCGCGCGCGTGCTCGCGAGGCGCGGATCGGCCGCATCGAACCCTTCGACGAGCATGCGCGTGTAACGCCGCTCGCGCTCGACCAGCGCGTCGTCGCCGCGCAACTGCTGCAAGAACTCTTCGATGCTGACGTCCGCCGCGAGCTCCTTCACGCGCGCCAGCACGCGCACGACGATTGCGAACGGATCCTCTTCTTCGCGCAACTCGCCGTCCGCGTGGATGAACGATGCGCCGCCGGTATCGATGGCGACGGTGTTCGCCGCGCGCAGCAGCGCGAAGCTCACGTCCGCCGTACCGTGGATGAACTCGCCGCCCAGCTCGACGGGGACCGGCAAGATCGCGTCTTCGCGGGTGTGGAGCCGCCCGCCGATGCGGTCGCGCGCTTCGAGCACGACCACCGAGCAGCCGGCGCGCGACAGCACCCGCGCCGCCGCAAGCCCGGCCGCTCCGGCGCCGAGCACGACGACGTCCGCAAGCGAGCTCACGGCAAGCCGTCGTTCAAGCGGGCGCGCCCGTCGTGCGCGTGAGTACGGCCGTGCAATACTTGCAGCGGCGCGCGTCCTGCGCTATTTCGCTGAGACACTCGGGGCACGTCTTGAGCGCGAGCTCGGGTTCCGCAGGCTTGCTGAAACGCAACGCGATGGTGCGGAACGGGACGACCACCGCGTAGTAGATCACGAGCGCGTCGAGCAGAAACGTGATCAGCGCGTTGACGAAGTCGCCGACCGGAAAATGCGTGCTGCGGATCGAGAACCCGAGCCTTGAGAAATCGGGCTGGCCGATGACCGCGGCGACGAGCGGGGTGAGGATGTCCTTGACGAGGGCGTTCACGACCGCGGTGAACGCCGAGCCGACGATCACCGCGACGGCGAGGTCCATGACGTTGCCGCGCGCGACGAACGTTCCGAATCCTTTGAACGTACTGTCCTCCTTCGCGCTCCAGCGCGCAGCGCGGCGTTCGCCGTCTCGCTTCCAAATGCCGTCGTAAAGGCAATCTTTACGATGCCGCCGTCAAGGCTTTACCGGTTCGGCGCTCCGAACTTCACTTTCCAGGCCTCCGGCCGATTATCCTAAAAGGACAGCGCTCGTACCACACGAGGGTTTTTGCACATGGATGTCCCCGACAACCTCGATACTTTTCTCCGTGACCTTCTCAAGGAAGAGGGTGGCGCGGTTCAACTCGACGACGAGGACCGGGCGTTTATCGACCGCATTCTCAAGTCGATCACGCACGGCAGCAAAGGCGTATTCGTCGTGCTGCACCCGAACGACCGCATGCAGTACATGCTGTTGAACACCAACCGAGCCGGCGCGATCGCGCTGCTCGCGAAGGTGATGCAGCGGACCGCGGAAGCGTTGGAAGCCGACCTCGACTGAGCGCTCGCCCGCGCATCAGCGCGGGGTAAACGTCGCTCGGCCCGCGGACTCGTCGAGGTCGACCAGATAGCGGTCCCACAGGCCGATGCCCACGTGCGCGATCGCCTGCGTCCGGCGCACCGCGGTCCGCGTCGCGCCGAGCGCCAGCGGCCCGATCCGCACGTCGGGGATCTGCACGGTGATGACGTCGTCCGCACCCGCCATCCCGACCGCCTGACCGCGCGCCACGACCGCCCATTGCGGCCCGACCCGATACGCGGCGTAGCCGATCGAGAGCACGGCCTCGTCGCCGGTGTCCAGCAGCGCGCGCGCGCCCTGCGGACCGAACATCGTCTGCACGATCGGCGAGCCGTTGTGAAACGCGAGCCGCACCGCGCCGGGCGGGTCGCTGCCGCCGGCCGGGGCGACGATGCGCGCCGTGTGGCCCGCGCGGTCCAGGATCAACCGCACGCGCGCGAGCAGATCGCTGCCGATCACCACGTCGAAGCGCGCGGCGCGCGATGGCGGGACCACCGCGAAGCGCGCGCGCTCGAACCGCGCCGCGCCCAGCGCGAGCGGCCCTGCCTCGACGAACCCGGTCGCAAACCGCGACAGCCCGGCGATCTCCAGCTCGCCGTGCGGCTCGAGCCCCAGCGTTTCGGCGAGGCTCAGGGTGATCGCGCTGGGCGTCGCGCCGGTGTCCAGCAGGCAGCGCACGGTGCGGCCGCCCAGACTGCACGCGACGATCGGTACGGGCTCGTTGCCCAGGCCGAGCGTCGCATCGCCGGAGAACGTCGCGGCCGCCCCGGCCGGTGGACCGAGGGGGTCCGTGACGACGCCGGCCGTGTCCAGCGGACCGCTCTCGAACGGGCCGGCCCGGTCCAGCGCGAAGCTCGCGCCGCCCGCGCGGGTCAGGCGCCCGTAGACCGCGAGCGTTCGCCCCTCAGCGGTATCGACGCGCGCTACCGCCTGCGTGGCAGGGTCCACGACGGCGATCAGCTCGATGCCCTCCCGAGCCCGGACGCGCCAGCGCCCGGCACCGGCCGGTGCGACGGTCCCGCCGGTGGCGCGAAAGGCCGGCTCGGCGAACGCGTACGAAGCGATCGCGGCGAGCGTGCGCAGCGTGAGCGTGGACTCGTCGACCTCCTCGGGCAGCGCGACGTCGTTGAGCGCGAACGTCCACTCGCGCGTACCGTCGAACCACGTCCCGCCGCAGACGCCCGCGACGCAGCGCCGAACGAGGCGCTGCGTTCCGAGCAGGTCGAGGGTCGTCGTGACGGTGCGCCCCTCGACGGCGCGCGTGCCCGTCGCGTGCAGCCGCACGGTAGCGGCATGGCCGTTTGCGACGGCGAGTGCGGTCAGCGGGTCGGGCGGCGGCGCGGCGGCTCCGGCACCGATGCCGGGCGCGGCGGCGCCGGCGCCGAGCGCTGCGGCAAGCGCGAGAGGACGCACCGCGAATCGCATCCGGGTGGAACTGCACCCTCTCGACGGCTACCTCCTCGACGGAAGCCCCGGCAAAGCCGAAGCGATCGCCGCCGCGCTGCGTGACCGCTCGCCCGAGCCGCGCGCGCAGCCGTTCTACCGCGCGCTCGAAACGGTCGGCGCGCGCGCCGCCGACGAGGCGCTCCTCGCGCTGCGCTTGGTGCTGGGCGGCAAGATCGCCGTCGACGAAACCATCGTCGCGGCACGGGCAGCGCGCGCTCGGGCGAAGGCGGGCGAGGCGGGCGCGCGCGACGCCTACTTTGCGTCGGTGGGAGTTATCACGCGATGAGTTGCGGAACGAACGGAATCCGGCCATGCGTTACCACAGAGTAATGTCCCGACTCGTCGTCGTTACCGTCCTGGGTCTTTTGCTCGTCCCCGCCGCCGCATTCGCCGCGCCGCCGCCGTCGGCGTCGCCGACCGCGGTCGCGCAGAGCGGCGCGCAAGACGGCGGCGTGATCGAGGGCAAGGTGACCAACGTCGACTACGCGCGCGGAATCGTGACGGTCGATTCCACCCGGCAAGGTAGAGTCGACGTCGCGACGATGCCGACGACCAGCGTGCAGTCCGACGATCCCGGTTATCACACGCTGACCGACGTCGCGAAGGGCTCGAAGGTGCAGATCTTCATCTCGAAGACCGCCGGCAAGCTCGTCGCGCAGATCATCCGGCTCATCAAGCATTGACCGTTCCCGCTGATCTCGCGGCGCTCGCGCGCGGCGTGATCGGAGTCGGGTTCACAGGCGCCACCGCGCACACCGCGCCGCTGGACGCGCTGCGTGCGTTCTCGCCCGGCGCGCTGATCTTGTTCGCACGCAACGTCGGCACGCCGGACCAGTTGCGCGAGCTCGTCGCCGCGCTGCGCGACGTTGCGACCCCGTCGCCGCTGATCGCGGTCGATCAAGAAGGCGGCCGCGTCGAACGCATTCGCGACGGCGTCGCAGCGCTGCCGTCCGCGATGGCCGTCGGCGCGACGGGCGACGTCGCGCTGGCGGAACGGCTCGGCACGCTGCTGGGCCGCGATCTCGCGGCATTAGGAATCGACGTCGATCTCGCACCCGTCGCCGACCTCTCGTTGCAGCCGCGCAGCACCGTCGTGGCAACGCGCTCGTACGGCGACGATCCCGAGCGCGTCGCGGAGTTCGCGATCGCGTTCGCGCGCGGGCTCGAGCGCGCCGGCGTCGCCGCGGCACTGAAACATTTCCCCGGCCACGGATCCACGCCCGAAGACTCGCACGTCGCGCTGCCGCGCATCACCGCGGACGCCGCGACGCTGCGCGCGCGCGACCTCGTGCCGTTCGCCCGCGCGCTCGCCGCGCACGCGGCATCCATCGTGCTCGCCGCGCACGTGATCGTCGACGCGTTCGACGCCGAGCGCCCCGCGACGATCTCACCCGCGGTGCTGACCGGCCTGCTGCGCCGCGAGCTCGGCTACGACGGTGTCGTCGCGACGGACTGCCTGGAGATGGATGCGATCGCACACGGGGTCGGAACCGTCCGCGCCGCGGTCGAAGCGCTCGTCGCCGGCGCCGATCTGCTGCTCATCAGCCACCACCTGGAGCTCGCGCAGGCCGCCGCCGACGCGATCGTTGCGGCGGTGCGCGATGGCGAGGTCCCGCTGTCGCGCCTGCAAGAAGCGCACGCGCGCGTGCACGCATTGCGCGATCGCCAGGCACGCCGCATCCCGCTCGCGGACGCCGTCGACGAAAACGCCCCGCATGAGGCCGCGCGCCGCGCGCCGACCGCCTTGCGCGGCGCGCCGCGCCTGCGAGAAGGCAAGCCCGTCACCGTGATCTCGTTCGAAGGCGCGCTTGCCGACAACGTCGCCTTGTCGGGACGGACGACATCGGTCGAGAGCGCATCGCTCAGCTCGGCGCTGCGGCAACGCGGCTGGAAGAGCGAGATCATGCGCGTAGCGATCGAGCCCGCCGCGACGGACATCGATTTGCTGCTCGAGCACATCCCGGCGCTCGGCGACCGCGAGTTCGTCATGGTCACGCGCGACGCGCACCTGCACTCCGCCCAGCGCGACGCCGTGGCGCGCATCCTCGCGGCGGCCCCCGATGCCCTGATCGTGTCGGCCCGCGCGCCGTACGACGCCCTGCTATGGCCGCGCGCGCGCCGCGTCCTGTGCATCTACGGCGACCAAACGATCTCCATCGACGGCTGCGCCGACGTGCTCGCCGGACGAGCCGAAGCCCGCGGCACGCTGCCCGTTCGCTTGACCGAGGACGCCGCTGTTCGCTGAGATCGACGCCGTTCTGCACGACGCGCTCGGCACACGCTTCAGCGCGGCCGTCGTGCGCGTCGAGCACGGCGGACATCTCTTCTACGAGCGCGCATACGGCCGAACGCGCAACGACGAACCGTCACTGCCGTGCTTCGCCGACACGCGCTTCGACCTCGCCTCGATCACCAAAGTGTTCGTCTCGACGGTCGCGCTAGCATACGTCGCGCGCGGCACGGTCGCGCTCGACGCGACGCTGACGGACCTGATCCCGGAATGGCGCAACACCGATCACGAAGCGATCACGCTGCGCCGCATCCTCGCGCACGTGGCGGGCTTCAAGAGCGGCGCCGACTACCGCACGCTGCTCGATAAAAACGTCGAGACGTTCGCGCTGACCGAACCGCTCGCCGCGCCGCCGGGCTCGAGCGTGCTCTACAGCGACCTGGGCTTCATCGCGCTCGGCACGATCCTCACGCGCGCCGCCCCCGGCCGCTCGCCCGCGAAAGCGATCGAAAACGAGCTCACCGCGATGGGCGCGACGTCAACAGCGTACCGCCCGCGCGGCATCGAACGCCCACAGATCCCGGCCACCGAAACCGATGCCTGGCGCGGCAGCGTGCAAGGCGAAGTCCACGACGAGAAAGCGTACCTGATGGGCGGCGTCGCCGGCCACGCGGGCCTGTTCGGCACCGCGCGCGACGTCGCGCACCTCGGCAACTGGTACCTCGCCGCGCTACACGGCCGTCCGACGCCGCTCGACCCCGCCCTCGCGCGCGAAGCGGTTCGCGAACAAGGCCAGGACGCAGTGTTGCGCCGCGGGCTCGGCTGGGCCCTGAAAACCACCGACGAGAACTCGTGTGGAGCGCTCATGTCGGCGAGCACGTTCGGCCACACCGGCTTCACGGGCACGTCGATCTGGGTCGATCCCGAGCGCGACCTCAACGTCGTGCTGTTGACGAACGCCGTCCACTTCGGCCGCAGCGACATCCGCCCGATCCGCGCAGGCGTCGCGGACGCCGCCGTCAGAGCAACGGACCGCACATGAAGATCGCGGGCATCATCTCCGGCACGTCGCTCGACGGCATCGACGTCGCGATCTGCGACGTGCGCGCGCAAGCCGATGCCGTGCGCGTCCGCTGCGAGCGATTCGCAACGATCCCGTTCGCGGAAACCTTGCGCGCACGCATCATCGCAGCGTACCCGCCCGCCCCGGTCGGCGCGCTCGAACTGTCGGCACTGCACGCGGCGATCGGCGAAGCCTTCGGCGACGCGGTCCGCACGGTCGCAGGCGACACGACGCTGGACGCCGTCGCATCGCACGGCATAACACTGGCGCACGACGGCGCCGCGCACCACACGCTCCAACTCGGTGACCCGTTCCGCATCCGCGAACGCACCGGCACGACGGTACTCTACGATTTCCGCTCCGCCGACACCGCAGCCGGCGGAACGGGCGCCCCGCTCGTCCCCTTCGTCGACGCACTGTTGTTCGCCGACCGCGCGCCGTGCGTAGCATTGAACCTCGGCGGCATCGCAAACCTGACCGTGCTGCCTGAAGGCGTCGCATTCGATTCGGGCCCGGCCAACCTGCCGATCGACACGTACGTCACGCTACGCAGCAACGGCGCGCAACGTTTCGACCGCAACGGCGAGCTCGCGCGTGCGGGCACAGCGGATGCCGCGCTCCTGGAGCGCGTGCTGGACGACGCCTACTTCACGAAGCCGCCACCGAAATCGACGGGTCGCGAAGAGTACGGCGCGCCGTACATCGCACGGTTGCGGCCCGAACTCGATGCGCTGTCATTCGCCGACGCCGTGGCGACGCTGACGGCGCTCACCGTCCGCACGGTGAGCGACGCGATTCGCAGTCAAGCGCCACGCGCGGAGCTCGTCATCGTCAGCGGCGGCGGCGCGCGCAACACCGCGCTCCTCGATGGCCTCCGCGCGACGCTCACCGGCGTCCGCGTCGCGATCTCCGATGAATTCGGCGTCGACGCCGACGCGAAGGAAGCGATCGCGTTCGCCGTCCTAGGCTATACGACGCTCTGCGGGCGCGCAGCCGGATTGCCGCGCGTAACAGGCGCGGTCGGTCCCCGCGTGCTCGGCGCGATCGCACCGCACCACCTCGATGCGCTACTCGAGCGTGTTCGCTTGGAGGATTGGGGCGGCGGGCTGCGACCTTCTTGAGGTTTACCCGCGGGTGCGGCAGGCACGATCGTGGCGATCACGCCGCACCCCGCCTTTTTACGGAGGGCACGAGGCGGGCCGTTCATTCCCGTAGGAGAAAGCACAAGGCGTGATTTCAGTGGGAGTCGATACGGGTGGTACATCGACCGTAGCGGCTCTGTCCAAAGACGGCGAATTCGTGCGCCAGGAGCGCGGTCGTGGCGCGAACGCCACGACGCTCGGCGTGGACGATGCGGCGGACGTCATCATCACGACGATTCGTGAAGTGCTTGCGGGACTGGCGCCCGACGCGATCTACGTTGGCGCCGCCGGCGCGGGGCGCAAGCGGATTGCCGATCAGCTGCGGGAGCTGATCGAGAGTGCGTTTCGCGGGGCGCGCGTGGTGGTGGGCGATGATGCCGCCATTGCGTTTCGGGCTGCGATACCGGAGGGTGACGGGGCGGTGCTCATTGCGGGTACGGGGTCGACCGCGTATGCGGAGCATGGCGAGCAGTCGCAGCGTGTCGGCGGCTTGGGGTATCTTGCCGGGGACGAAGGGTCGGCGTTCTGGATCGGGATGCAAGCCGTGAAGTTGTACGGGCGCGTGCTCGACGGGCGTGGCGGTCGCGATGAAACGACCGATCTCGTTGCGCGTCTGCTCGACGTGAAGGATCGCGAGGGATATATCGCTGCGTTGTACGATCGCACCGTGGATCCCGCGCAGGTCGCAGCGCTCGCTCCGAGCATCATCGCGTTCGCCGGGAAAGGGAACCGCGCTTCGACGAAGATCGTGCAGCAGGCGGCGCAGGAGTTGGGCGATCTGGTGAAAGCGGCGTTGCGGGCCGTGCAGTTGCTCGAGGCTTCGCCGCGCATTGCCTTGGCCGGCGGTTTGTTTCGGGAGAACAGCTTGCTGACGTTTCTGCTCGAGACGCGGTTGAACGGCGACGTCGCCGGCGCCGTGATCGTGAAGGGCGGCGACGAGCCGGCGCGGGGTGCGCTACGGCTCGCGGAACGGTTGGTACATTGACGGATTTGCCCGCGACGGAGTCGCTCGATGCAGCGACGGCCGGCATCGATCGGCTTGGTGATGATGCGCTTGCGCGCGTCCTCGTCGAGTCGCATCGGGTCGCCGTCGATGCGGCGCTGGCGGTTTCGAACGACATCGCGCGGGCGACGGCGCTCGTCGTGGGCGCGATCGAGCGTGGCGGGCGCGTCGTGCTCGTTGGGGCCGGGACGAGCGGCCGGCTTGCGGTGCTCGATGCGGCGGAGCTGCCGCCAACGTTCGGCGTCGACCCCGCGCTGGTCGAGGGGCGCATTGCCGGTGGTGACGGTGCGTTGCGGCGTGCGGTCGAGGGGGCCGAAGACGATGCGGATGCGGGCGCGCGAGTCGTGGAGGACGTCGGGGCGAACGACGTCGTGATCGGGATCTCCGCCAGTGGTGGGGCGCCGTTCGTGCGGGCTGCGCTGCGTGCGGCGCGCGAGCGTGGTGCACGAACCGTCGGGATCGTCAATGCGGCCGGCGGTGCGCTTGCGAAAGATGCGGATGTCGGGATCGTCGTCGCGACCGGAGCGGAGCCGATTCAAGGTTCCACGCGCATGCGGGCCGGGACGGCGCAGAAGATCGTGCTGAACGCGATTTCGACCGGGGCGATGATTCGGCTTGGGAAGACGTACGGCAACCGGATGGTCGATCTCGTTGCGACGAACGCGAAGCTGCGCGCGCGCAGCGAGCGGCTCGTGCGCGATCTCGCCGGCGACGTCGATGCGCGTGCGCTGCTCGACGCGGCCGGTGGTTCGGTGAAGACGGCGGTCGTGATGGCTCGGCGCCGCGTCGGCCGCGATGAAGCAGAGGGATTGCTGCGCGCGGCGCGTGGCCGGCTAGCGCGGGTCATCGACGTCTCCGGCTGACGGTCAGCGGCGATTCGAGACGACCGTTATTTCGCCCGCGTCGGCGTAGCCGCGTGCGCCGAAGAAGCTTTTCACGGCCGGATCGTTCGGGAGAGACGCCTCGATGCGCGTGACGTCGAGCTGGTCGAGACGGGCGTGCAGCGTTGCGATCAGCGCCGAACCGATCCCGCGCCGGCGGCGGTCCGGGACGACCCAGAGGTCGCGCAAGGCGGCCACCAGGCCGCCGGTTTCCGTGGCGATCGCGTAGGCGACGGAGGCGCACGCCGCGGGTATACCGTCGTCGTAGGCCAGCCAGATGAAGCCGTAGTCCGGGCGGTCCACGAACAGCGCGAGCGCTTCGCCGAGCAGGCCCTCGTCCGCGCGGAACTGCTTCATCAGCGCGAAGGCGTCGAGGCGCTCGGCGCCGGCCATCGTTCGGCATTCGATCAAGGGAAGGACCTCACGCCATGCTCTTCGACTCGCTCCGTCGTTCGCTTTCCGCGCTGACCGCGCTCGTGGTTGTCGCGTCGTCCGCGCTCGTCGCTTCCGCCGCGGTGACGGAAAATCAAGGCGCATCCATTCCAGGCGGCAAGATCCGCCACTGTCACGGCTATGTCAGGCACGTGTCGACCACGAACATTCGGGTCCATTGCATCGACGGCGTGCCCGCCGACCTGTCGTTCCTATATGCGCCGAACTTCGCGACGCTGTTCTCCAACGGCAAGAGCGTCCAGACGAAGGACCTCAAGCCCAACACGCCGGTCCACGTCGAGTTCACGCAGTCGCTCGGCATCCGCAAAGCCTATAAGATCTTCGTGGCCGACCCGCACGGGCACGGGCTCTACGGCTTCAAGAGTTAATCGGGCCGGCGACGAATAGGGCGCGGCGGTGCAATCCATCGCAGCGCTCTTTTCGTCTCTGCTCGCCGTGACGTTCGTCGTCGTCCCGCTGGACGACCGGCCCGTCACCGCGCAGCTGCCGCGGCTTCTCGGTGCGATCGCGGGCGTGCGCGTCGCCGAGCCGCCGCGGCCGATGCTCGGGCGCTATCTGACGCCGGGCGATTCCGCCGGCATCCTGCGCTGGCTGCGCGACGACGCGCCGCGCGACGCGCACGCGTACGTCGTGTCGAACGACATGATCGTGTACGGCGGTCTCGTCGCGTCGCGAATCCCCGGTGTCTCGCGCGCCGTCGCGTACACGCGCCTGCACGACCTCGCCGCGATCCGCGCGGCGCGGCCGAACGCGTCGTTCGCGGTGTTCGGTACCGTGATGCGGCTCGCGCCGACCGGGGTTCCGAAGCTCGGGGCGGCCGCGTCGTTTCCGTTCGCGGGCGGCGACGTGTGGGGCGCGATCCAGCAGTACGCGAACCTGCCCGATCCGCCGCAGACCGATCAGCAGCGCGCGTTCGCGGCGAAATTGCGCGCGCAGCTCGGGCCGGCGCTGGGCGCATATCTGGACACGCGTGCGCGCGATCGCGACGTCGATCTGTTCGCGCTGCGGATCGCGGCGGAGGGCGGATTCGACCGTATCGTGCTCGGTCAGGACGACGCCGGTCCGGTCGGCTTGCACCTCCGCGACCTTGCCGCGCTGCGCTCGTTTGCAGCGCGGTGGCTGCCGCCGTCGCGCGCTTCGATCGAGCCGGGTGCCGATGAGCTCGCGATGGCGCTGCTGTCGGCGGCGCTCGCGCGCGAAGCCGGCGTCGTGCCGCGCGTGCGCGTGATCTACTCGCGGCCCGACGGGGGCAGCGTGAACGATCCTTTGGAGTTTGCGCCGATCTCGACCACGATCGCGGACTTGGTTCGCACTTGCGGGGCGCGGGCCGCGTCTGACGGTGAAGCCGCGGACATCGATCTGTTCGTGCGTGTCCCCGGTACCGGTGATGCCGACGAGGCCGCGTTCGTGCGCCGCATCGAGCAAGCGTATCTGGCCCCGGCCGGCAACGAGCCGGCGCGTGCGCCGGTCACGTCGGTCGCCGATCTTTCCTTCCTCGCGACAAACGACTACGTGCAGCACCGCAAGCTGACGGACGAGCTGATCGCGCGGCATATCGCCGGACGAATCGATGCGTTCGCGTCGTGGAACACGGTTGCGAACACCATCGGGACGGCGCTTCCGGAAGCGATCGCCGTCGTCGCCGGGCGGCGGCTCGGCACGTACGACGCGCGCGCGCACGCGACGTTCACGCTGATGCGGTACGTGGACGACGTCGCCTTCCACGCCGACGTGCGCCCGCAGCTCAATACCGATCTGTCGGCGCAAGGCGTGAGCGATCACACCTACCTGTTGCCCGACGTCGCGCGCGTCGCGGCGTCCGAGAACCGTGCGAAGCTGTGGCGCGAGGGGCTCGACATGCTGGCGCAGATCGAGCCGGCGTTCCGCGATCGCGGCTTCACGATTACGCTGCCGTGGGACCGTACGTTCGAAACGGAACTCGATCTGCGCCTCGACCGCTAAGCGGCGAGCGCGGCGGCCGTGTCAGGGATCGGTCGTGCCGACGCTGCCGGAAAGCCCGAGGAACTCCTCCGGCGTGAGGTGGTTCGTCGGGCGCAGCTCCGCGAACGTGATCGTGACGTTGTGAAGCGTCCCGGCTTTGCCGTAGTCGATGGGCGTGAGCGCCGTCTCGCGCGTCACGTAGGTGCCGCCCTCGAGCTGCGTGAAGTCGACGCGCCAGCTGACCGCGTCGAGTGGCCGGCGGTCGCCGATGCCGGCGACGACCGCGCGCACCGGCAGCGACGTTTTCGCGTCGAGCCACAGCTCGCGCAGCCGGTTGCGGTACGGATCGCGCAGCGGCCGAAGGCGGAGATGGTGCAAGACGACGCCCTCTTCCGCGACGTCGCCGAGATCGGTGACGTCGTACGTGCGCGCGACCGCGCCCGTGCGGCCGATGCGCGGCAGTGCCGCGGCGCTCGCGGAGATCGTGCTCATGTCGGCAGTCGCGCTGATTCGCGCGGCGTCGATGGCCAATCCGAAGTCTTGATCGACCGCGAGCGTGAGTTGACCGACCGGATCGTCGGGGCGCTCGGCGTTGACGATCCTGCTGAGCGTGATCGAGGGCCGGGGCCCGCTCATCGCGCCAGGCGCGACGGCCGCGGCGACCCCGATGGAGACCGCGCCGCGCACGTTGGTGCCGTGCGGGACGTGCGGGTGCGCCGTGTCTTGGCGGCTGAGCGCGCGTGCGTGAACGAGTCTGCGCCGCAAGTCTTCGGTCGTATCCCAGCGCGCGTGACGTCGCGCGCGCCGTTGCGGTATCGCACCACCGTCGCGTAGCGGGCGTAGTGCGGGTACGCGCTCTGCGAACGCGCTTCGCGCACCGTGAGGAATAGCGCATCGGCGTCGATCGCCGCGGCGAGCGCGAATGCGAACGCACTCACGGATCCGTTGTGCCGACGCTGTCCGAGAGGCCGAGCGATTCTTCCGGCGTGAGGCGGTTGGTTGCGCGCAGCTCGGCGAACGTGATCGTCGCGTCGTCGAGGCGTCCGCCGTCCGTTTGGAGCGGCGTCAGCGCGGTCTCTCGCGCGATGTACGTCCCGCCCTCGAGCTGCTTGAACTCGACGCGCCAGTCGACCGCGGCGAGCGGGCCGTTTTTGCCGATCCCGGCGACGACCGCGCGCACCGGCAGCGACGTCTTCGCGTCGAGCCAGAGTTCGCGCAGACGATAACGGTGCGGGTCGCGCAGCGGCCGCAGGCCGAGGTGGTGCAGCGCGACGCCGTTCTCCGCAAGATCGCCCAGATCGGTGACGTCGTACGTGCGCGCGATCGTACCGGTGCGGCCGATCTTCGGCAGCGTCGTGACGCTCGCGGCAACTTCGCTCATGTCGGCGGTCGCGCCGATCGGCGGGGCGGTGAGCGCGAGCCCGAAGTCTTGGTCGACCGCGAACGAGAGCTGCCCGATCGGATCGTTGGTCGGTTCGGGATTCATCGTTCTGCCGGTCGGCGGCATGACGCCGGGCGGAAGTATCCCGCTGGGACCGGCGCCGATGCCGAAGTTCGTACCGTGCGGGACGTGCGGGTGCGAGGCTTCTTCACGGTTGAGCGCGTGTGCGTGCACGAGCCTGCGGCGCAGATCCTCGACGGTGTCCCAGGTGCTGACGACTTGATGGCCGTTGTGGCGAAATGTCAGGACGGTCGCGTACACCGCGTAGTGCGCGTAGGCGCTTTCCGAACGCGCGCGGCGCGCCGCCGCGTACAGCGCGTCGGCCGTGTCGAGCAGCGCGGCGAGCACGAGGACCGAAACGATCACGGTTCACCGATCGGAACGTTCGCTCGCATGATCGGGAGAACGGCGGTACGCGAGCGAGGGTTCCCTACCCCTCGCCGGGTTGGCAGAGCTCGATCAGGACGCCCGCCGTGGACTTCGGGTGCAAGAAGGCGATCGCGTTTCCGTGCGCGCCTCGGCGCGGCTCCTCGTCGATGAGCCGGACGCCGGCGGCTTTGAGCCGCGCGAGCTCCGCGCGGATGTCGGCGACGCGGTACGCGGTGTGATGGAGCTTGGTTGCCGCGTCACCGCGGAACTTCGCGATCGGCGAGCCCTCGCCGAGCGGGCGCAGCAGCTCGATCACCGCGTCGCCGGCGCGCACGCCGACCACCTCGACGCCCTGGTCGGCGACGGTCTCGCGGTATACCTGGCTGAATCCCAACGTCTGCGTGTAGAGCGCGAGCGTCGCGTCGAGATCTTTGACGACGATGGCGACATGGTCGATGGGCGCGTCGATCACGAACGCTTTGTGCTCGTCCGCGACCGATAACCCTGCTCGGCGCGGCTGCGCAGCCCGGCGAACTGATAGTACACGCGCGACGTCACCGGTCCCACCACGTACCGGCGACGCTGCGGGTCCCAATGCCGCGCCTTTGCATCGACGACCGTCGCGATGATGTACACCGTCGTCGACGGAAACGGGTCGGTCGAGATGCCCGCGCAGATCGGACCCTCGCGATCCGGGTTGGTGCCGTCGAAACCGCCGCCGGTCTTGCGCGGCACGCCGCGCGTGCAGTCCACGACGCCCGGCTCGCCGACCCGGTGCGTGATGAACACGTGGTGCCGCGTACCGAGCTTTGCGATCGCGCAGCTCGTATCGCCGCGCACGGTTCGTACCGGGCAGTGCTGCACGGACCACGGCCGGATCGGCCGGCCGTCGAACGTACGTGGACGCCCCGGACCGACCATCGATTCGATCGATGCGACGCGCGGCAATTGCGCGATGAGGACGTCGCTCAGCTTCATCCCGACACCAGCGTTGGGAAGTCTCAGCTGGAATTGGAACTGGCCGCTGTTGACGTCGATCGTCCCGGCGTCATATGCCGGCAAGCGCGGGTGCAACCCCAGCGGGTTGGGGACGGCGTCGAACAGCGTGACGTTCTGAATGATGATGGGGTCGGGCTGGTTGAAGTCGACGCCGGTGAACGTCGCGCCGACATGGAAATGCGTGCCGCCCGGCACCACGCCCGGCGTCGCGAACGCCGGGTTCGGCGTGGACCAGTTGATCGTGTACGTGTTGTACATTTGGCCCTTCCACATCGCCTTCCCCGACGGGCCGGTCACGACGGGATCGATCCATGGGCTCGTCGCGCCGTGGTAGCTCCAATCGGTGGTGACGGCGTTGAGCGGGCTCAAGAACGCGATCGTCAGACTGTGCGCATCCCCCGCGTTCGGATTGGTGAAATCCCAGTTGTGCATCGTGTCGATCGTCAGCCCGACGTTCTGCGCCAAGATCCCGAAGGTTCGATCGCTGAAATGCCGGCGGTACGAGGTGCGGTCTTCGCCGGTGAGATCTCCGCCGGCCGGCATGAGATGGCGGTTGAACGCATCCTCACCGGGCGTGATTCCCAGTCCCGGCTGCATCGCGAAGTCGGGATTCGGATCGTCGTCCGTGTGCGCCAGGCCGTACGTGTGGCCGCCTTCGTGCGCGGCGGTGCCGCCGATCGCTTGCGCCCAGCGGTCGCGCGTGTCGTTCGGGCCCGTCAGCGAGCCGAACGTGCACGTTTGCGCCGGGGCGAGGCCTTCGCATTTGGTGAACGTGCCCGCCCAGACACGCGCGAAGTCGATGTCGATGCTGTCGCCGATATCGGTCTCCTGCGACGTCCCCCATAAGACGCTGAGGGGCTGCTGCTGGAACATGCTGTCCGACCCGATCGCGACCGTCGTGCGACGCGCCGGCGGGTTCATCATCTGCGCGGGATTCGTCGTCGTCGTGAGTACCTGCACGTTGAACTCGCAGTAGTCGTCGCGCACGACGTCACGGACTCGCTGGATGAGCTGCGCCGTCGTACCGACCTTCGCGCTCAAGTCGGCGGCGTCGAACTTCTTGGCGCCGTTCTGCGACTTTCCGAAGTTGGGGAACGCCAGGTCGTCGGCGGCCGGGAAGTACAGGAAGAGCTTGTGGCTCTTCGCCGCGTCGGTCGTCGCGCCGAGTGGACACGCGCCGGCGGTTGCGCCCGCCGCGACGGCGAGCGCGATCGCTCCGGCGACGATCAGCGCGGTGCGAGCTCGGTTCATGCGGTACCCCCTATCGCGAACGCGCGCACGTCACAGAGGGGGACGCGGTCGCAGCGTTCCAAGGGCCTGCTTCGGTTACGCAGCGGATGTACCTGGCCGCGTCCGAGCTCGGACGGTTAGGCGATCCGCTCGCGGGCGACGTGCGTGCCGAAGACCTCGCGGAGTACGTTGCAGATCTCGCCCAGCGTCGCGCCCGCGTCGACCGCTTCGATGAACGGCGGCATCAGGTTGTCGGTGCCTTCGGCCGCGCGCCGTACCTCGGCGAGCGCGGCTGTCGTGCGCGCGGCGTCGCGTCGCTTGCGGAACGCGTGCGTGCGCGCGACCTGCTCGCGCTCGATCGCCGGATCGATGCGCTGGATCGGAATCTGCAGGCCGTTCGTGCCCTCGTTGAACTTGTTGACGCCCACGACGATCTGCTGACCGCGCTCGATCGCCTGCTGCGCGCGGTAGGCAGACTCGCCGATCTGATCCTGCATCCAGCCGCTCTCGATCGCGGCGACCGCCCCGCCGAGCGCGTCGATCTCCGCGATCAGCTCGCGCGCGCGGGCGATCAGATCGTCGGTGAGCGACTCGACGTAGTACGAGCCCGCGAGCGGGTCGGCGACGTCGGTGACGCCGCTCTCGTACGCGATGATCTGCTGCGTGCGCAGCGCGACGCGCGCGGACTGCTCCGTCGGCAGGCCTAGCGCTTCGTCCTGGCCGTTCGTGTGCAGCGACTGCGTCCCGCCGAGCACCGCGGCGAGCGCCTGCAGTGCCACGCGCACGACGTTGTTCTGCGGCTCCTGCGCGGTCAGCGTCGAGCCGCCCGTCTGCGTGTGGAAGCGCAGCATCTGCGATTTGGGATCGTGCGAGCCGAACTCGTCGCGCACGATCTCCGCCCACAGCGTGCGCGCGGCGCGGAATTTCGCGATTTCCTCGAAGAAGTCGTTGTGCGCGTTCCAGAAGAAGGAGATGCGCGGCGCAACCGTGTCGACGTCGAGGCCCGCGCGCTGGGCCGCGCGCAAGTATGCTTTCGCGTCGGCGAGCGTGAACGCGATCTCTTGCAGCGCGGTCGAGCCCGCTTCGCGGATGTGGTAGCCGGAGATCGAGATCGTATTCCAGTTCGGCACCGACTGCGCGCAGTACGCCATGACGTCCGTCACCAAACGCATCGACTGCGCCGGCGGGTAGATGTACGTCCCGCGAGCGACGTATTCTTTGAGCACGTCGTTCTGGGTGGTGCCGCCGAGTTTTTCGAACGGAATCCCGCGGCGCCGGGCGACCGCGAGCACGAACGCGAGCAGGATCGACGCCGGCGCGTTGATCGTCATCGACACGGTGACCTGGTCGAGCGGGATTCCGTCGAACAGCGTCTCGACGTCCTCGATCGTGTCGATCGCGACGCCCACCTTGCCCACCTCGCCGCGCGACTGCGGCGCGTCGGAGTCGTGGCCGAGCTGGGTGGGCAGGTCGAACGCGACCGAAAGCCCGGTCACCCCGCTCGCGAGCAAGTAGCGGTAGCGCTCGTTGGACTCGGCGGCGGTGGCGAAACCGGCGTACTGGCGCATCGTCCAGTGCCGCCCGCGATACATCGTCTTGCGAATCCCGCGGGTGTACGGGAAGGTGCCGGGCGGCGCGCGGCGGACCGGCGGCTCGGGCTCCTCGTAGAACGGCCGCAGCGCGATGCCGCTGGCGTTGAGATCGCGGGCGCTCACCCCCTACGGTTGCGCCGGTGGGGTCCCGGCGCCCTATGCGGCGCGGCGGCGCGCGGGAAACACGGCGTCCGTCCCCACAGTAGGTGCGGACATGAGGTGCTTTCGTATCGCGAGCGCGGCGTTTGCCGCGCTGTTCGTGCTGTCGGCCGCGACGATGCTGACCCCTTCGAGCGGAGCGTCGGCACAGACACCGCCGGCGGCAGCCGGCCCGCTGACGCCCGAGCAGGCCGCCGCGATCGACAAGATCGCGGCGACCGCCATCGACCGCAAGGCGACGCCTTCGGTCGCGATCGGCGTCGCGAAAAACGGCAAGCTCGTGTTCGCGAAGGCGTACGGCTACCGCAACCTCGACGACAAGGTGCCGGCCGACACCGACACGATGTACGGGATCGGCTCGAACACCAAGCAGTTCACCGCGGCCGGCATCCTGCTGCTGCGCGATGCCGGCAAGCTGGACGTCGATGCGCCGGTGGCGCGCTACCTGCCGGACATGCCGCACGGCCGCGAGGTGACGATCCGCAACCTGCTCACGCACACCGGCGGCTACGCGGAGTTCACGGAGCTGCCCGATGTCGACCGGCTCGGTGCGCGGCCCGCGACCAACGAAGAGATCCTCGACACGGTGGTGAGCGGTCCGCTCGGGTTCAAGCCCGGCGCGAAGTGGCAGTACTCCAACACCGGCTACGTGATGCTCGCGACGATCGTCGAACGGTTGTCGGGCATGAGCTACGCGGACTTCCTGCGCACGCGGATCTTCGAGCCGCTCGGGATGACGCGCACGCGCTACGAGGACCAGGCGCTCGTCGAAACCGATCGCGCGACGGGGTATTCACGCTTCGCGATGGGCGAGCAAGAGCACGAGTCGCATCTCGACTACTCGTGGTTCTCGGGCGCGGGTGCGATCGAGAGCACGCTGGCCGATCTCGAGACGTGGAACAACGCGATCGACCGCGGCACGCTGCTGTCCGCCGCATCGCGCGAGATGATGCACACGCCGTTCAAGCTGGCCGACGGCACCGATACGCGCTACGGGTTCGGCCTGTTCGTGCAACCGCTGCCCGGCGGTAAGCACGTGGTGCTGCACGGCGGCGACACCACCGGCTTCGGAACGCAAGACGCGCGTTTCGTCGAGGACGGTATCGACGTGATCGTGCTGACCAATCAGGAACCGGCGGCGTACAACGCGATCGTGAACGCGGTGTATCGCGCGATCGTGCCCGCGCCGCCCCCGCCGCCCGCACAGCCCGTCGTGCCGGCGACGCCGGCCCCGAGCCCGGCAGCGACGCCCGCCCCGATTCCGTATGCGAAACCCGCCGTCGATGCGTTCGCGCGCCGCTGGCTCGACGACGCGATCGCGGGGAAGATCGATTTCACGAAGCTGCGCGCGTCGGCGCGCGCCGCGCTTCGGCTGCCGCGGATCCAAGCTGCGCTGCGCGACCTGGCGCGCTTCGGCGACCGCACCTACACGCTGGTCAACGTCGACCGCCGCGCGCCCTCGTCCGCGTACCAGTACCTGCTGCGCACGCCCAAGCGCACGCTGCTCTACGTTTTCGCGATCGACGACGACGGGCTCGTCGCGGGCGGCGACGTGTTCGACCCGAACCCGCTGGCACCGGATCCGCCGCCCACGCAGGCGGCGCCGGCGGCGAGGTAAGCTTGCTTACGGACATCCGAACCAGGCTCTGGTAGCGTTAGCAGTACGATGAAACGCAGCACCGTCCTCACCGGGATCGCCGGCTTGCTCCTCGCGGCTCCCGCCGCGGCCCGAGCCGCGGTCGCGGTCGTCACGCACACCGACGCGGAGTGGCGCAAGCTGCTGCCGCCGGAGTCGTACGACGTGCTGCGCAACGAGGGTACGGAGCGCGCGTTCTCCAGCCCGCTCGACGAAGAGAAGCGCGCCGGCACGTATTCGTGTCTCGGCTGCGACCTCGCGCTGTTCTCGTCGAAGACGAAGTTCGACAGCGGAACGGGCTGGCCGAGCTTCTACGCACCGTTGCCGAAAGCGGTCGCGACCCGCGCCGACGGCTCGGGATTCATGGCACGCACGGAAGTGCATTGCGCGCGCTGTGCGGGACACCTCGGGCACGTTTTCGACGACGGCCCGAAGCCGACCGGATTGCGCTACTGCATGAACGGCGTGGCGCTGCGGTTCCGCCCCGGCCACGCGGCCTAGCCCAGCCCGTCGCCGCGAGCGCGGCCGGGCTATGCTACAATCAGGGTGCACAGCCGCTGCCGTGAGAAGAATGCGATTGAACGACAAATTGAGGAGGAACTACCCTGCGAATTACGATGCGCATGCACGATCCGTAGCGGCTGATGCGTATTGGAAGCAGGTCAGGCGGACAGTCGGCGGTGAGCCGATTGCCGAAGCCCAAATCGCGCTCATCGTCAACGCGGTCGTAGCCGGACTGTCCTTGGCGCCGACCGATGTGGTTCTCGATCTGGCTTGCGGCAACGGAGCGTTGTCATCCTATCTGTTCGACAAATGCGCCGGACTTGTCGGCATCGATATATCGCCGTACCTCATCGAGATCGCCCGGAAGGATTTCGCCCAGCCACCGAACTACCGGTTTTACGCGCAAGATGCCGCTTCGTACCTGATGCACGAGCGCGATACGTCGATCTTCACAAAAGCGTTGATCTACGGCGCATTCCAGTATTTTTCGCGGGATGACGCCATCATAATTCTCAAAGCGCTCGGGGAGCGATGGTCCGGCGTGACGACCGTGTTCATCGGAAATCTTCCAAATCGACGACACGCCGATCGATTCTTTGGGGAACGAAGGCCGACGGAAGCCGATTTGAACGATCACGAGGCACGTATCGGAATCTGGTATCGGCCCGAGGAATTCGAGGCGCTGGCTCAGGCCGCCGGCTGGCGCGCCTCGTGTTCGTCGATGCCGGCGGACTTCGACGCTTCGACCTATCGTTTCGACGTGACGCTGGTGCGTCCAGGATCGTGAGCGGCTTGCCCCGATTTGCTTTGTTCGGCGCAACGCCGTTGTTCGCCGAACCGAAGCCCACCGGCAACCTTTATCGGCCGAGCATCGACAAATTTCTCGATTATTCACGCGTGTTCTATCAGAGCAAGCGCTACACCGACGACGGCGAACTGTGCCGCATGCTGGAATTGCGCCTTGCGGAATTTCATGCCGTCGAGCGCGCCGTTGCCGTGAGCAGCGGTTTCTGGGGACATGTTCTGGCAATGGCCGCGTTGGCGCTGCCGGGTCGAATCGAAATCATCGCTCCGGCCTTTGGCTACCGCAGGACCGACGATATGATCGCGTGGGCCGGATTCGTTCCGCACTTCTGCGACGTGGACCCGGAAACGCTTGGTATCAGCGTCGCTACCATCGAGGCGGCGTTGAACGACAGGACGGCGCTCATTCTCGCGCCGCATCCAATGGTCAATTGCTGTGATGCTCGGGGGGTCGAGGATTTCGGCCGGGAACACGGCATTCCGGTTGTCTTCGATTCCGTGGAAGCCGCCTACCGCACGTACGATAACCGGAGGATCGGCGGCTTCGGCGATGCGGAAGTATTCTCGACGCACTCGACCAAGCTGCTCAACTCATTCGAAGGCGGATACGTCACGACCAAGAACAGCCAGTTGGCCGACCGGCTGGAGCATATGAAGCGCTTTGGACTCGTGGGCCCAGACACGGTCGAAGACGGGCGCGCGCTCAATGCAAAGTTCAACGAAGTGCACGCTGCGATGGCGCTGGCATCGCTTGACGAAGTCGATGATCAGGTCGCGCCTCATCGTGGAAAGTACGACCTGTATGTCGCCGGCCTGCGGAACATCGACGGCTTGGCGATTGTCGAGCACGAGGAATCGCAGCGCCCGGATTATCGGCTCATCGTCGTCAGGATCGGCGCCTGGTGGCCGCTGTCACGTGAGGATACGCTTCGCGTGTTGGAAGCCGAGAACGTGCTGGCAAGACCGTATTACACGCCACTGAACCACAAAGTCGTCGACTATCCCCGAGTCTGCCCGGAATTGCCCGTGACGGAAGCGATCTTTCGAGACTTCATGGTGCTGCCGTCCGGTGCGCATGTCTCCGAAGACGATGTTGAGAAGATCATCGACATTCTGGCAAATATCCGCCGACACGGCTCGGAGCTGAAAGCGCGTTGGAAAACGGACTAACCGGCGTGCCGCCTTTGGCCGTCTTTGGTGCGAAGCCACGGTTCCGCGAGCTGCTGCCGGTCGGCCAGTTGTACTGGCCAGAATGGGACGGATACGAGAAAGCGGCGCGAGGCATTTTTTCGAGACGGTATTACACGGCGCAGCGCTTTGCCGGTCCGCTGGTCGTCGAGTTTCAACAGCGTCTGCAGGCGTTTCTCGGGGTAAAGCACGCCATCGCGGTCCGCAATGCCACGAACGGATTGATGATCGCGGCCCACACGCTTGCGCCACGGGGAAAGGTGATCGTGCCGTCCTGGACGTTCATCGCGACCATCCAGTCGCTGCTGTGGGCCAACTGCCGGCCGGTGTTTTGCGACATCGAGCCCGAATCGCAGCACATGTCGCTCGTGTCGGTCAAACGTCTGCTCGAGGGCGGCGACATCAAAGGCATTCTCGGCGTGCACCTTTGGGGAAACGCCTTGCCTGTCGACGAGCTCGAGATGCTGGCCCAGGAATTCGGCGTAGCGCTGTACTACGACGCGGCCCACGCGTTCGGGTGCCGCGTGAATGAGCGAGCGATCGGCACGTTCGGACGAGCGGAAGTCTTCTCGTTCCATGCGACCAACATCCTGAGCACGGCAGAAGGCGGCTGCATCACGACCGATGACGACGCGCTTGCGTCGAAGCTGCGGGCGATGCGCGGGGATCATGTGTCCGGAACCGGCGTGGCGATGCAGTCCGCCACCGCACGGATGTCGGAAATGCAGGCTGCGATCGGCCTGATGATGCTCGATGACTTCGAGCGCAATCGCCGAAGCAACGAAGAGCAGCACCGTGGTTACGAACACCGGTTGAGCGCTATTCCCGGGATCAGGGTTCTGAAGCACCCGGGCGTGACGAGCTCCAATTTCCAAAATGTCGTCGGCGTGGTCGACGACGCCGAGTTCGGGCTTACCCGCGACGAGCTATTGGCGGTGTTGCGAGCCGAAAACGTGGCGGCCGAACGGCACTTCTCTCCGTCCAGTCACGCGGTCAGCCCGTTTTCCGATATCGCGCTCGAGCACGGGCAACTCCACAATACCGAAGCAGCGGCGCGCAGCACGTTTCAATTACCCATCGGCGCCCGGGTGACGACCGACGACATAGCGCAGATATGCGATGTCGTTCGCGAGGCGCACGAACATGCAAAGGCGATAAAATCGGCGCTGGCGCCTCTTGCTGCAACGTAGAAGGCCGGCCGGTCGATGAAGTTGGGTATCATGCAGCCGTATTTGTTCCCCTACCTGGGGCATTTTGCGCTGATTGCCGCCGTGGATGAATGGCTCGTCTTCGATATCGCCCAATATACGCGGAAATCGTGGATCAACAGGAATCGTGTGCTGCACCCCGACCACGGCTGGCAATACGTCTCGATACCATTGCGGCGCTCTTCGACCCACATCAGGATTTCAGAAGCGAAGGTCGCCGGCTCGCGCGAGCACGATCGATATGTTCTGGGGAAGATCTCGCACTACAAGCAGCGCGCGCCCTACTACGGGCAAGTGTGCGAGATCGTCGGACGCTCGTTCGCCGGCGTCGCCGGCGACAGCCTGGTGTCGTTGAACGTCGCCGGGCTGGGAACGGTGTGCGAATATCTCGGGCTGCCGTTTCGCTATCGTCTTTGTTCGCAGCTCGATATCGCCTTTCCCGACGAGCTGCTTCCGGGCCGGTGGGCTCCCTGGCTGTCCGGAAGGCTTTCCGCGGACGTGTACGTCAATCCGGTTGGAGGTCGCGAGCTGTTCGATCCCTCGGACTTTGCCGCGGAGGGTGTCCGTTTGCGGTTCTTGGAGTTCGAACCGTTCGTCTACGACACGCCCGGATACGTCTTCGAGAACAGCCTGTCGATCTTGGATGTGCTCATGTGGAACAGTCCTGACGCAATCGTTGCGGCGATCCGTAACAACTCCTCGTTGATTTCTGCGTAACCCTCGGGAGCCTGATACATGGCCGAAGTCGATCTCGCCGCACTCTACGAATCGCATGCTCGCTCGTGCGACCCCGGTGATCTCCAGGGTCAGGTGATGAGAAACCCATACGGGAAGTCGGTTGGCCCCGATCAGGTCGCAATGATCGTCGATGCAATTGGAGACGGTCTCGATCTCGGTCCGGACGACGTTCTGCTCGATCTCTGCTGCGGCAACGGCGCGATCACCGATCCGATATTCGCGCGCTGCCGGGGAGGGGTTGGCGTCGATTTCACGCCCTATCTCATCGAGGTTGCCAAGAAGAATTTCGAGCGGTCGCCCGACCGGCTTTACCTGCTGGCCGATGCCCTGGAGTTCGTCGAAACGACGGACGACACGAACCGTTTCACCAAAGCGTTTTGCTATGGCGCGTTTCAGTGCCTTGCGGAATCGACGGCGATCGGAGTACTCGCCGCACTCCGTCGACGTTTCCCGAACCTGCAGCGCATGTTTATCGGGAACCTGCCGGATCTCGACCGGGTCGGAAGGTTCTTTGAACGGGATATCCCCTCACCGGAGGAGTTAAAGCGCTACGATACGCTCTTCGGCATCTGGCGGACCGAGCAAGAGATGGCGAAACTTGCCGCCGGATGCGGATGGCGCACGGAATTTTCCCGAATGCCCTCCGCGTTCTACGGCGCGCATTACCGCTTCGATGCGACTCTCGTCTAGAGCCTGTCGAGATCCGTCACGACCTGGCTTCGGCCCATCTTGCAACAGTATCGTCGATCGAGCAGATTCCGGCGCGGATAAGCTCCTGCGCACGCTCCTGGGTTACGAATTGGTCCTCAAAGTCTTTGCGCAGCAGGCCGGCCTCGTAGAGCCGGATCCAGCGCCGCCAATGCCAACCCCACCACGCCTCGAGATGGGGATTGTCACGAAACCAGGCAATCGTGTTGCGAATTTTCTTCTCGAACACGTCAAAGCCCCGGATCGGGTAATGCAGAAAGAACAGATCCGGCAGTTCGGCGACGGTTCCCCATTCCGATTTTGCGCCGTGCGATCCAGCGTCAAAAGATTTGTATGCCGGCGCGTAGGTAATGCATTTGATCGGATGCCGTATGAAAATATACGGCACCGGTAGGTCCCCGGAGAGTTGTTGCTCGTAGGTTTCCTTTGTCGGGCGGTCGATCCGCACCGTGAGCGTCCGTGTCGCCCGCGCCCCGGCCCCCTCGATAGGTCCGGTCATGTTGAAGCACGGGACGTTGATCACCGTGTGCGACCGGTCTTTCGCGTGTTGCAGAACGGACCGCAGATCACGGCCCGGGTGCCGTAAGAACTCGTCTGCGTCGCACTGGATGATCCATTCGGCACCGAGGTCCCGCGCCATCCGCACCGCCTCATCACCCGCGTTGTACTTGCGCATATCCCGTTCAGGCAACACGAACCACTTGACGTGGCCGCGGCGGGCATATTCATCGAGCACGTCGTGGCTACCGTCCGTGGAGCCGTTATCCTGTACCAGAAGCAGATCGACTCCCAGATCTAAATACCAATCGAGGTAGTCACGGAGCAAATCGGCTTGGTCGTAGACATGCGCATACACCACGATCTTGCCGCTTTGCATCGGAGGGTCTCCTCAACCGGCCGCGGCGGAGCCGGTCGGCGCGACAACGCACTCGACGACGCGATCGATGTCCTGTTGTCGCAGATCGCGGAAGAACGGCAAGCTGAGCGTAGATTCTGCCAAGAGCTTCGTCGCCGGAAGCGACGCGCGTGGAAGGCCGGCAGTCGCACGGTGTGCATGGGCGCCGGCACCCCACCAACGCCGCGAATCTATTCCGGCCCGTGCCAAATCATTCTCCAAGTGAGCTGCCGTCGGCCCCGCCAGGCTGACTACGCAGGTCGAAGCGATCCATGATTCGCCGAAGCCGTCCTGAAACTTCAGGGTGTTCGATTGCGCCAGCGCCGTGCGATAACCGGCGGCCGCGGCCATCCATTCGTCGCGGACCTCGGCCCATTCGTCGAGCGCCGCCAATCCGACCGCGGCGTGGTACTCGCTGAGCTTGGCATTGACCGCGGGCGACGTCGCATCGCGCGACGCGACAAAGCCGAAATTCGAGCGAGCGCCGATGTCGCGGATCAGCGCCTGGTCGGTGCTCATCACAAACCCGCCTTCGCCGATCCCGATGACCTTGGTAGCGTGCAGGCTGACCACCATCGGCACCGCGCTTGGCGTTACAGCGTCGAAACCCGCGGCGGCGTCGATCACGACCGGCACGCCGCTGCGAGCCTGGAAATCCTCCCATGCGGCGATATCGATCGGCCGGCCGAACGGGACGACCGGCATCACCGCCCCCACCGCAGCCGGCGCGGCGGCGATCGCGTTCGCGATAGACTCCGGATCCAAGGCCCAGCTGTCTTTGTCGACGTCGATGAAATACGGAATGAGCCCGGCCATCGTGGCTGCGTGGGCCGAGGCGACGAATGTCCAGGCCGGCATCACGCACAGTGTCCCGGGACGAGCGCCCTGCGCGGCAAGCGCGAGCATGATCCCGATCGTCGCATTGGCGACAGACGCAACCGCGCCCCCGTGCAAGCCGTTGCGGGCGGCCAACCGCTCCTCGAAGGAACGCACCAGCGGCCCGAAATTGCTGTAGGTGCGCGCTTCATCGATCGCACGCAGATACGGTACGAGCCGGTCCAGGCGCGGCAACTTCGGCCGCATGACGGGAAGCACCGGCATCGCGCGCTTCACGCGATGGTGACGAGCGGCGTGCGCGCCTCGACCGTAACCCCCGCGGCAACGTGGACCGTCGTGACCGTGCCCGTCTTGTGCGCGCGGATCTCGTTCATCATCTTCATCGCCTCGATCACCGCGACGACGTCGCCTTCGGTCACGCTCGCGCCCTGGGCGACCGGAATCTCCACGACCACGCCGTGCATCGGCGAGATCACGTCGTTCCCGGCCGCCGCGGTGGACTTGCGCGTCGCGCCGCCCTTCTTCGGAACGATGCTCCGCGCGCCGGCCGCGCTCGGTCCCGCAGTTCCGCGCGGCGCGGGCAGGTCGACGAACCGCACGCGAAAGAGGCGCCCGTTCACCTCGACGCGGATGGTGTCGTCTGCGGCGACGTGCTCACCGTATGCAACGCCGTTCGACGCGGACGCGGCGAGCGACGCCGCGAACGGTTCGAGCGTCGCCGTGCCGTATGACGCGTCGCGCACCGGGCCGAAATCGCACAGCGCGCGCAGCAGCGGCAGCGTCGTCGGCACCCCGGTGATCGTGTACTCGTCGATCGCGCGCGCAAGCCGTGCCAGCGCCTCGTCGCGGTCGCGCGCCCACACGATGAGCTTCGCGATCATGGAATCGTAGTCGGGCGTGATCGTGAAACCGGGATACGCCGCGGAGTCGACGCGCACGCCGAAACCGCCGGGCTCCTTATAGCGCTCGACCGTGCCGGGCGCGGGGCGGAAGTTCTGCGCCGGGTCCTCGGCGTTCACGCGGACCTCGATCGCGTGCCCGCGGAAGCCGGCATCCACATCACCCTGAGAAAATGACAGCGGACGCCCCGCGGCGACGAGGATCTGCTCGCGCACGAGGTCGATGCCCGACACCTCTTCGGACACCGTGTGCTCCACCTGGATGCGCGTGTTCATCTCGAGAAAATAGAACGCATCGCCGCTGACGAGGCATTCGATCGTGCCGACGGAGTCGTACGCGATCGCCTTCGCCGCCTGCACGCCCGCCGCGCGCAAGCCTTCCCGAACCGCGGGCGCGATGTGTGCCGGCGCTTCCTCCCACAGCTTCTGATGGCGGCGCTGCAGCGAGCAGTCACGCTCGCCGACGTGCAGTACGTTGCCGTGCTTGTCGGCGAGGATCTGCAACTCGACGTGCTTGGGATTTTCAAGGTAGCGTTCCGCATAGATCGTGCCGTTGCCGAAGTACGCGGTCGCCTCGCGCGCGGCGGTGGTGAACGCGGACTCGATCTCGTCGAGCGTACGTGCGACTTTCAGGCCCTTGCCGCCGCCGCCGCCCGAAGCCTTGAGCGCGAGCGGCATCCCGAACCTCTCCGCCGCGAGGCGCGCGCCCGCGACGTCGGCGATCGCATCGGTTCCGCCCGGGACGACGGGGACGCCCGCGGCGACCATCGCCTGACGCGCGCGCACTTTATCGCCCATCGCGTCGATCGCGTCGGGATGCGGCCCGATCCACGTGATGCCGGCGGCAATGACGCGCCGCGCGAACGCGGCGTTCTCGGCGAAGAAACCGTATCCGGGATGGATCGCGTCCGCGCCCGCGCGCTGCGCCACGTCGAGCAGCTTGTCCGCATTGAGGTACGATTGCGACGGCGCCGCCGGGCCGAGATGGTACGCCTCGTCGGCGTAGCGCACGTGCAGCGCGTCGCGGTCGGCGTCGGAGTACACGGCGACCGTCGCGCAGCCGAGCTCCTTCGCGCTGCGCATCACGCGGATCGCGATCTCGCCGCGGTTCGCGACGAGGATCTTCGCGAACGGCGCGTCAGCCATCGAGCCGTCCGGCGGCGTTCCAGCGCGACGCCGGCGTTGTGGCGAACCGCACGCGCTCGTCCTCGACGTCGGGCAACCGCCCCGCCAAGCTCCAGCGCGATGCCTGCGGCTGCGCAGGCGTGCCGTTCGTCGCCGACACCGCGAGGTACGCGGCCGCGATCGCGGCGAGCTCGTCGGCGGTCGGGACGTGCATCAGCTCTGTGCTACCTCCGGGTACATGCCCATCGCATGATAGCCGGCGTCGACGAAGTGCACGTCGGCGGTCACCTGCGACGAGAGATCCGATGCGAGATACACCGCGCAGTTGCCGACATCGTCCGGGGTGACGTTGCGCCTGAGCGGCGACGCCGCACCGACCTTCGCCGGCATCGCGGAGAACCCGGCGACCTGGCGCGACGACGCGGTCTTGATCGGTCCGGCCGAGATCGCGTTCACGCGAATGCCGCGCGGGCCGAGATCGAACGCGAGATAGCGCACCGTCGACTCGAGCGCGGCTTTCGCGATCCCGGCGATGTTGTAGTTCGGCACGATCTGTCCCGATCCCAGATACGTCAGCGCCATGACGGACGCGCCGTCGTTGAGGTTGTCGATGAGGTGCCCGACGAGCGCGATGAGTGAGTACGCGCTGATGTCCATCGCCATCGCGAACCCGTCGCGCGAGGTCGTATAGACTTTCCCGGAAAGGTCTTCTTTTTTTACGAACGCGATGGAGTGAACGAACCCGTCGATCTTCCCGACGCCCTCGGCGAGCGCGTGCAACGAGGCATCGCTGGTGACGTCGCACTCGAACACCGCCGCGCCGCCGAACTCCGCGGCATGGCTGCGCACGGCGTCCTCCACCCGGTCACCTTGGTAGGTCAGGATGAGCCGAGCGCCGTGCGCGTGCAGCTGCCGCGCGATCCCCGTCGCGATGGACCACCGGTTGGCGACCCCGGTGACGAGGATGGTCTTTCCGTCAAGCAATCCCACGAGGACCGATCATCGGCGGAGGCGGTGGGACAACCCTCTCGCGGGGCTTCGATCGTCCCCGAACGCTCGGTAGACCTGTGGGGCTGCATAGCGTATGACCCGCGGAGCATTGCGAGAGGGCGCCTAACTCCGCTGAACCCGTACGAGGTCCGCCTCACGAATCTGCGGGACGCGCTCGTCGACGCTGAAACGCGCACGCCAGCGCACCCGGTCGATCCACGCCTCGACGTCGATGGTCGACGTCGCGCCGGGATGGCGGTCGCTCGCGACCACACGGCTGCCGAGCGTCGTGCCGCGGAACGCGGTGATCCAGCGCATCTCGTCTTCGGCGCGGGCGCGCACGATGTGAACGAGCGTGTCCCAGGGCGGGAGCCCGGCCGGCGGCGGCGCGGCTTGCGCGACGTTGAGAGGCGGGCACACCGGCTCGTCGTTCGTCGTCTCGAGCGCACCGACGAGCAGTACTTTTTGGATGGGCCGCGACGCCCGGACGAGCACGAGGCGGCGCCACCAACCTGGGAACACGGGCACGTCCAGGACGATTGCCTCCTGAATCTCGGGATCGGGCTCGTTGCCATGGTACGGCGCGGCGATGTGGATCGTCGGGTACGGCGCATCCCACCGCGCCAGCACCCCGTGGCCTTTCATGGCCGCCTGCACTGCGGATTCCCAAAGCGCCGCGACGTCGACGTATCCCTTCGGTGCGAACGGCGCGGTGGCCGCCGCGACGGCTCGGCGGAACGCGCCCATGTCGCGGTGGCTGCAGCCCGCCTCGATCGACACGGGCGCGGCGAACTGCGGGGCGAACCACGCACCGAGCCGGCGCGCGAGGAAGCGCTGGGGCCACGGCCGCCAACGCCGTTCCAGCGACGCGACGCTCAGCGGGAACGTGATCTTGTAGTGATGGCACGACGGCTCCGACGTGCGGTCGCGATACGGCGACGCGAGCGTTCCGCCGTCGAGGCACGTTCGAATCGTCTCGGCACCCACGTGCGCCGTAATGCGATCTGCCGGTTCCACCGCGTCGCTCGGCTCGAACCTCAGGTTGTAGCCGGTTACCGAGACGACGCTGCCGGGACCGTCGGAGAGCGACGCGTTATAGGTGTAGGGCGTGAACTGCGTCAACCGCGCATCGTGCGGGATGCCGCCGGTCGGCGCGAGAGCGCGCTCGACGAGCCGCACCGCCGTCTCGGGCGGTTGGAGCATCAGCTCCAATCCGGACTCACCGAACGTGTCGATCGGAATGGCGGATCCGGCATCGCCCAGCCACGCGATCACCAGCAGCACCGCTACGACTGCGGCACCGGCGCCGATCCTGCGCCGGCCGAGCGGCCTCACGAATCCGCGGCGCGGCTCCCGGCCGAGCGGTATGCGCGCGCCCACCCGCCGCTGAGCACGAAGCGCGGAAACGTGATGAACTGCTCGGCGAAGATGCGCGCGAGCGCGTTGCGCGGGCCGGCGAACGGAATCGGTCGCTCGGGTTCGAGCGCGTGTCCACGCCCTTCGGCAGCAAACGCTGCCGTTGCGACAGCGACGCTCGCCAACGCGCCGAGCGGCGAGCGCCCGGCAACCGCTGCGACGAACGCCACCCACGACAGATCGAACACCGGCACGGCAACGATATGGATGAGCAGGTTCGCGCGCTCGGTGTGAACGCGCGGATAGTCGCCGAACTGGGCGTCAAGAAACGACGTCACAGCGGAATGTTTCCGTGCTTGCGCTTCGGCCGTTCGACGCGCTTGTTTGCGAGCGCATCGAGCGCGCGGGACACCGCGCGGCGTGTCTCGCTGGCGTTGATCACGTCGTCCACGTAGCCGCGCTGCGCCGCGATGAACGGGTTTGCGAAGTGGTCCGTGTACTCGTCGGTGAGCTCCGCGGCTTTCGCATCCGGGTCGGGCGCGTCGGCGATCTCGCGGCGGCTGAGGATCTTCACCGCGCCGCTCGCGCCCATCACCGCGATTTCCGCCGTCGGCCAGGCGAAGTTGAAGTCCGCGCGGATGTGCTTGGACGCCATGACGTCGTAGGCGCCGCCGTATGCCTTGCGCGTGATCACCGTGATCATCGGGACCGTCGCTTCGGCGAACGCGTACAGCAGCTTCGCGCCGTGCTTGATGATGCCGCCCCACTCCTGGCCCGTCCCGGGCAAGAAGCCGGGCACGTCGACGAACGTCAGCAGCGGCACGTTGAACGCGTCGCAGAAGCGCACGAACCGCGCGGCTTTGATCGACGCGACCGTATCGAGGACGCCGGCGAGGAATTTCGGCTGGTTCGCGACGACGCCGACGCTGCGGCCGCCGATGCGCCCGAAGCCGATCACGATGTTCTGCGCCCACAGCGGCTGGATCTCGAAGAAGTCGCCGTCGTCGACGACGCCCACGATCGCGTCGAGGATGTCGTACGGCTTGGTGGGCGAGTCGGGGATCAGGTGGTCGAGCTCGGGCACGAGGCGCAGCGGATCGTCGTCGGTGGCCACGATCGGCGGATCGTCGAGATTGTTCGACGGGATGAACGACAGCAGCCGGCGGCAGTGCTCGTTCATCTCGTCTTCGTCGGCCGCGGTGAGATACGCGACGCCGCTCTTGGTGGCGTGCGTGATCGCGCCGCCGAGCTCTTCGAAGCTGACGTCTTCGCCCGTCACGGCTTTCGTGACGTCGGGGCCGGTGATGAACATCTGCGAGATGCCTTCGACCATCACGGTGAAGTCGGTGATCGCGGGCGAGTACACGGCGCCGCCCGCGCACGGCCCGGCGACCAAACTGATCTGCGGGATCACACCCGACGCCTGCACGTTGCGCCAGAAGATCTCCGCGTAACCGCCCAGGCTCACCACGCCTTCTTGGATGCGCGCACCGCCGGAGTCGTTGATGCCGATCATCGGCGAGCCCGTGCGCACCGCGAGGTCCATCACCTTGCAGATCTTCTCGGCCATCACTTCGCCGAGCGATCCGCCGAGCACGGTGAAGTCTTGCGAGAACAAGAAGACCTGGCGGCCGTCGATCGTCGCGTGGCCCGTTACGACGCCGTCGCCGAGGAACGAGCGCTCGTCCAGCCCGAACGCGGTCGTGCGATGCACCGCGAAGCGGTCCAGCTCCACGAACGACCCGGGATCGACCAGCGCTTCGACCCGTTCGCGCGCGGTGCGCTTACCGCGCGCGCGCTGCTTTTGGTTCGCGTCGTCGCCCGCGGGCGCCAGCGACTCGTCTCGCATGGCCTCGAGGCGGTGGTACGCGCGGTCGTGCGGCGATTCGGCGGTGGACATGGCCCCCAGCGTTCGCGTGCGAGGCCGGGGGGTCCGCCGCCAACACTTGGGGCCCGGCCGCGCGTCCTGTGCACGTGACCGAACCGCAAGCCGACGTCTGTGCCGCGCGCGACGGCGACCGAGCCGCCCTCGACCGCCTGCTGACCACCCTGTGGCCGCGCGCGTTCCGGCTTGCCGCCGGCATCACGCGCCACGCCGCGACCGCCGAGGACGCTGCGCAGGACGCGCTCGTGCTGGTGGCGACCCGGCTGCCGTCGCTGCGCGATCCCGCCGCCTACCCGGCGTGGTCGACGCGCATCGTCGTCAACGCGGCGACCAGCGCGCTGCGCCGCGGCGCCGCCGACGCGCCGCTCGACGAGGACCGCACGGCGCCCGGCTTCGAGGATGCGCTCGCGGAGCGGCTCGACGTTCTGCGCGCGCTCGGCACGCTGCCGCTCTGGCTGCGCGTCCCGATCGTGTTGCGGTACGTCGACGATCTGTCGAGCCGCGAGATCGGGCTCGCGCTGGGCGCGCCCTCCGCTACGATCCGCTTCCGGCTCGCGTTGGGCCGCCGCCGTCTCGCTGCCGCACTCGAAGCGGTGGGGCGAGTGTCCGAGGAGTTCGCATGACGTCCGACCCGCTCGCCGACCGCGTCCGCACCGCCGTGGACGCATTCGCCGTTCCCGCGCTGCCCGCGGCGCTGATCGCCGCCCGCATCGCATCAGCACCCCACGTCGTCAAGCCGAACCGGCGGCGTCCCGCGATCGCGATCGCCGGTGGTGTCACGCTGCTCGCCGTCGCGCTCGCGGTCGCGGTTCCCCAGCACGACAAGTGGCTGACGCCCGCGCAACAGGCGACGCTCAAGCGTTTGGCCGGCCAAGACTTCAGCCACACGCGGATCTCCGCGAACGACGTGCCGCGCATGACGCTCGCCGAAGCGCGCCGGTACACGAAGTTCCCGATCGTCGTGCCGCGCGGAAAGCGCGTTCTCGACGCTCGCCCGTACCCGAACGACGCCGGCGCGACGTTGCTCATCGCCGTCGACGTCCACGCGCAGGCACAGCTCGACGAGCGGTGGGTTGGCGGAAAGCGGTCGGCGCTCGCGACGAAGCTCGAAGGCGTCGGCATCCATGACGACGGCAGCATCCGCCGGTTCACCGTCCGGCGCTGGCGGATCCGGCGCATCCAGTTCAGCATGCCGATGTTCACGCCGGCGTACCACCGCTACGCGCAAGAGGTCGAGCGTGCGACCCGCGAGGCGGCCGCGGAAGCGAGCAAGCCACCGGGTTAAGGTGCCGTTGAGACGGCCCCTGAAAGGGAACCTTTCCGTCCCAGCGTACGATTCTCCGAACGATGACAACACCGCGCCTGATTGCTGCTGCCTTCGTTTTCGTGCTGCTCGCCGGCAGCGCCGCCGCGGTGCCCGCCGCGGCCGGTGCCCCGGTCGAGGGCGATGCGTTGGCGGCCCGGGTCGCATTGCTGGTCGGGGCCGACTCGAAGGGCGTCCTCGGGATGACGACCGAGTCGACGCAGAAGATCTCCGCCCCGATCCTGCACAAGCAGACGACCGTACGCCGTTACGTGGTATTCCAGGACGGCATCCCGGCGGCTGCCGGCATCCTTTCCGTCGTGGAAGACGGCCGGCCGTATGATTCCGCGAAGCTGGCGCAGCTCACGACGGAGACCGACACGAAGATCAAGCACGGCGAGGGGTTCAACCACCAGCCGTACGTGTCGAAGTTCGTGCGCGAGTACCACTTCGCGAGCGCACCGTGCGACGGATGTGCGCCGGGCGAACGCGGGCTGAAGTTCGACACCGACCTGCACGATGACGTGCACATCTCCGGCCTCATGGTCGTCGACGCGAGCGACCGTCCCGTGCGCGTGACGTCGCACCCGTACATGTATCCCAGCCCGGCCTCCAGCGGCGAGTCGACGACGACGTTCGGGTCGGCGTTGGGCGCGCACCGGCTGCCCGTCGACGTGCACGGGCTGTACTTCGGCCATAAGGGCTTCATCCGCGGCTCGTTCACGTTCGACGAGCACAACGTCTTCCACAGCTACGCCAGTGTCGCCGAAGCGGTCGCGGCCCTCTCGCACTAGCCGGCCCTCGACGAAATGAAAAGGAGCGAGCCGTGAGGCCCGCTCTTTTCATCTGAAGCGTTCTCGAGGTCAGGCCAGGTCGAATCGGTCGAGATTCATGACCTTGTTCCACGCGGCGACGAAGTCCAGAACGAACTTGTTCTGCGCGTCGTCACAGGCATAAACTTCTGCCAGCGCCCGGAGCTGAGAGTTCGATCCGAAGATGAGGTCGACGCGCGTGGCGCTCCACTTCACCGCGCCGGTCGCGCGATCGCGCCCTTCGAAGAGTTCTTCCGCCTCCGATGCGCGGCTCCACGTCGTCCCCATGTCGAGAAGGTTGACGAAGAAGTCGTTGCTGAGCGTCCCCGGGCGGTTCGTGAAGACACCGTGCTTCGTCTTTCCGGCATTCGCATCCAATGCGCGCATACCGCCGACCAGAACCGTCATTTCGGGAGCGGTCAGCGACAAGAGCTGTGCGCGATTGACGAGCAGCTCCTCGGCGGAAACGCCCAACGGGGCGGCCTTCAGATAGTTGCGGAAGCCGTCCGCCAGCGGTTCGAGGACCGCGAACGCGGGGACGTCGGTCTGCTCCTGCGATGCGTCCGTGCGGCCCGGCGCGAAGGGAACCCGCACGTCATGGCCCGCGTTTTTCGCCGCTTGCTCGACGGCGGCGCCGCCGCCGAGAACGATCAGGTCGGACAGTGACACCCGCTTTCCGCCGGTCTGCGCGTCGTTGAATTCCTTCTGAATCCGTTCGAGCGTCCCGAGCACCGACGCTAGTTGCGCGGGCTGGTTGACTTCCCAATCTTTTTGCGGTGCGAGGCGCACGCGCGCCCCGTTCGCACCGCCGCGCTTGTCGGAGTTGCGGAAGGTCGCCGCGGACGCCCACGCCGTCGCGACCAATTGCGAAATCGACAGCCCCGACGCCAGTATCTTGCCTTTGAGCGCCGCGACGTCGGCGTCGTCGATCGGTGTGTGCGTCACGCCGGGGACGGGGTCTTGCCACAGCAGTTCTTCCGCAGGCACCAACGAGCCGAGGTAGCGCGAACGCGGCCCCATGTCGCGATGCGTGAGCTTGTACCACGCTCGCGCGAACGCGTCCGCGAGCTGGTCGGGATGCTCGTGGAACCGCTTCGAAATCGGCCCGTAACTCGGGTCCAGTCGGAGGGCCAGATCGGTCGTGAGCATCATCGGCGCGTGGCGCTTCGACGGATCGTGCGCGTCGGGGACCGTACCGTCGGCGGCGGCATCCTTCGGTTTCCACTGATTCGCACCGGCCGGGCTCTTCGTCAACTCCCACTCGTAGTTGAAGAGATTGTCGAAGTAGTTGTTGTCCCACTTCGCCGGGCTCGTCGTCCACGCGCCTTCGAGTCCGCTGGTGATCGTCGCGTCGCCGTTGCCGCTCCCGAAGCTGTTTTTCCAGCCCAGTCCCTGCTGTTCGATCGGTGCGCCCTCGGGTTCGGCGCCGACGTACTGCTTCGGATCGGCGGCACCATGGACTTTGCCGAACGTATGCCCGCCCGCGATGAGCGCGACCGTTTCCTCGTCGTTCATCGCCATGCGAGCGAACGTCTCGCGAATGTCCCGCGCCGATGCGATCGGATCCGGGTTGCCGTTCGGACCCTCCGGGTTCACGTAGATCAAGCCCATCTGCACGGCCCCAAAGGGGGGCGCGAGTTCACGGTCGCCGGAATAGCGCTCGTCGCCCAGCCACGTCTTTTCACCGCCCCAGTTGATGTGTTCTTCCGGCTCCCAAACGTCGACGCGTCCACCGCCGAAGCCGAACGTCCGAAATCCCATCGACTCGAGGGCGCAGTTGCCGGCGAAGACCATCAGGTCGGCCCACGAAACCGTGTTGCCGTACTTCTGCTTGATCGGCCAGAGCAGTCTGCGCGCCTTGTCGAGGTTCGCGTTGTCCGGCCAACTGTTGAGCGGTGCGAAGCGTTGCGTGCCGCTGGCTGCGCCGCCGCGACCGTCGTAGATGCGATAGGTGCCGGCACTATGCCATGCCATGCGAATGAAGAGCGGCCCGTAATGTCCGTAGTCGGCGGGCCACCACTCCTGCGAGTGCGTCATCAGCGCGAAGAGGTCGTTCTTCAGCGCGGCCAGGTCGAGTCTCTTGAATTCCTCAGCGTAGTGAAACGTCGGACCCATCGGGTCGGACAGCGAAGAATTCTCGTGGAGAACTTTGAGGTTCAACTGGTTCGGCCACCAGTCTCGATTCGTCATCATCCCGACCGGCATGTGCGTGCCTTCAGGAGTACCGTGAGGCACCGGGCAGCCACCGTTGTTCTTGAGTTCGGACTCCAGCATATTCGTCTCCGATTTGTCGCAAAGCTGATCTGAAAAAGACCACCGAGATGAACCCACAGCCATGGCTTCACCGTGCGGCCGGCATCGAAAAAAAAAGCTTCGGGCGTTACGTTAGGTGCACGCCGCGCAGCGCCCCGAAAAGTACACCGACGCAGCGTCGATGGTGCAGCCGTTGCGGTTTCCGAGCTCGGTGATGGACGCCGCGGGAACCTCGTACGCGAGGTCCTCGAGCGCTCCGCAGGAGCTGCAGCGAAAGTGCGCGTGAGCGTGCGAAACGGGTTCGTAGAAGGTCGACGCCTCGCCCGGAAGATCGATCTTCATGATGCTGCCGGATCCGTGCAAGCGCGCGAGCCCGCGATGCACCGTCGCGAAGCCGATCCGAGGCTTGAGCCGGCGCGCGCGCTCCCAGATCTGGTACGCCGAGAGGTGGGAGCCTGGTCCCGCGTCATCGATGACGTCGAGGACGGATTGGTAGTTCGGCGGGAGCGATCGTCCGGGTCCAGCCACGCATCCCACCTTTCGCTTTGACTGAGAGTGAAATCAGATTTCACTCTAGCATGCCGGGGTCGGCCGTGCAACTACCAGATGCCGAGCGCCAGCTTGACGTCTTCGCTGGCCATGGTCTTGGGGTCCCACGGCGGGCTGAACGTGATGTCGACCGTGGCGTTCTTGACGCCGTCGACGCTCTCGACCTTACTGAGCACCGCTTGCTTGAACATCGGGCCCACAGGACACATCGGCGACGTCAACGTCATCGTCACGGTGACGTCTTCACCGCTCGGCCCCTCGCAGACCACGTCGTAGACGAGGCCGAGATCGAGAATCCCCATGTTGAGCTCCGGGTCGTCGACGTCTTTGAGCGCCTCGCGCACTATTTCCGCGGTTACCATACGTGCTCTAGAATTCGTTCGGAGCGGAGGCGGTTCCAGCCGCGAGCAGCACGCCGCTACCTCAGACCGCCAGATACCGCTGCATCATCGCCTCGTCCGCGCGCAGCTCCGGGATCGTGCCGGAGCCGACGACGCGGCCGTTCGACAGCACGTAGCCGCGGTCGGACAGCCCCATCGCCACCTGCGCGTTCTGCTCCACGAGCAGAATCGTGTTGCCCTCGCTGCGAATGTTGCGCACGACTTCTTCGACGCTGCGCGCGATCAGCGGCGCCAGCCCTTCCATCGGCTCGTCGAGCAGGATGATCTCGGGGTTGGCAATCAGCGCGCGCGCGATCGCGAGCATCTGCTGCTCGCCGCCGGACAGCTTCGCCGGCTTGTCCTTGCGCTCGCCGAGCACTTCGAACATGTCGTAGATGCGTTTCTCGGTCCATTCGCCCTTGCGCCCGGCCAGCGCGGCGAGCTTGAGGTTCTCGCCGACGGTGAGGTTGGGGAAGATCCGCCGGTCCTCGGGCACGAACGCGATCCCGGCCTGCGCCAGCGAGAACGGGCTCTTGTTGGTGATGTCCTTGCCCTTGAAGCGAATCGAGCCGGTGCGCGCGTTGACGAGCCCCATGATCGTCTTGCAGGTCGTCGAGCGGCCCGAGCCGTTGCGCCCGAGCAGCGCGACGACCTCGCCTTTTTCGATGTGCAGCGACACGTTCTGCAGCACGTGCGACTTGTCGTAGTACGCGTTGACCTGGTCGAGCTCGAGGAGCATTATGCGAGCTCTCCCAGGTACGCGCGCTGGACGGCTTCATTTGCGCGGATCTCTTGCGGCGTGCCGATCGCCAGCACCGAGCCCGTCTGGAACACGGTGATGGTGGTGGAGATCGCCATCACCACGTCGATGTCGTGCTCGACGAGCAGGATCGTGCGGCCCGGCGAGATGCGGTGGATCAGGTCGACCGTCTCGTGCGTCTCGGTCGGCGACATCCCCGCGAGCGGCTCGTCGAGCAGCAGCACCGGCGGATCGCTCGCGATCACCAGCCCGATCTCGAGGCGCCGCTGATCGCCGTGCGAGAGATTTTCCGCGTTCGCGTCCCGCGCGTCGTACAGGCCGACGTCGTGCAGCACCTGGTCCGTTTTCTCGGCGAGGTTGCCCATGCGTTTGCCGGGGAGGAAGAAGTTCGCTTTTCCGTCGTGCACCGCTTGGACGGCGAGCCGCACGTTCTCGTACACCGTGAGGTGGCCGAAGATGTTGGTGATCTGGAACGAGCGCGCGATCCCCAGCCGCGCGCGTTGGTACGCCGGCAAGTCCGTGATCTCGCGGCCGCGGAACCACATGCGTCCTTCGCTGGGCGGCAGCATGCCGGACAGCAGGTTGAAGAACGTCGTCTTCCCCGCGCCGTTGGGGCCGATGATCGTGCGCACGCCGCCCTCGGGGATCTCCAGCGACACCTTGTTCACGGCGGTGAAGCCGGAGAAGCGCCGCGTCAGCCCTTCGGTCTTGAAAACGTAGTCGCTCGCGGGCGCGGCCGCCGCCGCCTCTGCGCTCACGACGACGCCTTCGTCGCGACGGAGTCCTCGATGACCGCGGGCAGTTCTTCCTGCATGTCGGTCTGCACGCGCGCGGTGCGCGAGAACCCGCGTTTGATCGCGGTCGCGAACCCGTAGTGCCTGATGTCGTCGAACAGTCCCATGATCCCGCGCGGTCCGACGAGCACGAACACGACGAACACGATACCGATCCACGCCTCCCAATACTTCGTGAGCTGCGAGACGTTGTTCTGAAGCTCGTAGTAGACCGACGCGCCGAAGATGGGGCCCATGAACGTTTGCATCCCGCCCAGCAGCGACATCATCACCACGTTGCCGCTGTATTCCACGGAGCCCGCGTCGGGGTTGATCGCCTGCTGGTAGTACGTCCACAGCCAGCCGGCGATCGCCGGGAACAGCGCTGAGAGGACGAACGCGTTGACGCGGAACTTGTCGACGTCGTAGCCCAGGAAACGCGCGCGCTCCTTGTTCTCGCGGATCGCGTGCAGCACGCTGCCGAACGGCGACCGCAGAACCCAGTACAGCACGCACAGCGCCAGGAACACGAAGGCCGCGCAGAACCAGTAGAAATGCATGGAGTCGTGCAGCCAGCCGTAACCGGTCGGGTTGGGGCGCGCGATGTTCTGCAGCCCGTCCTCGCCGCCGGTCAGCTCGCTCCAGCGATACGTGATGAAGTAGATCACCTGCGCGAACGCCAGCGTGATCATCGAGAAGTAGATCCCGCTCGAGCGCGGCACGACGAGCCGTGCGAGGAACCAGGCCCACAAGAGCGCGATCGCGATCGAGATGAGCAGCGCGAAGAGGAGGTTGTCGGCGCTGTCGTGGTGCAGCGTTAGACCGAACAGCGGCGCGCTGAAGCCCTTCGAGTACAGCGCCGTGGCGTACGCGCCGATCGTGAAGAACATCGCGTGCCCGAACGACAGCTCGCCGACGTGGCCGAACAGCAGGTTGAAGCCGCTCGCGAACAGCGCGAAGATCACCATCGTGGTCGCGATCCCGACGAAGCCGGTCCACTGCCCTTTGAACGGGTTCGCGCCCGCCACGAACGGCAGCGCGAGAAACAGCAGCGCAGTCCACAGCAGCGGGTGCGTCAGCGCTCGGCGGAGGTTCACTCGAAGAGACCCTCCACGCCGAACAGCCCGCGCGGCCGTATCAGCAGCACGATCCCCATGATGATGTAGCCCGTGACGTCGACCGCCGGCGGGAAGATCAAGGCCATCAGGCTGCTGAGGATGCCGATCAACAGCCCGCCGACGATCGCGCCCCAGAACGAACCGATCCCGCCGACGATCACGATGACGAACGTCAGCACGATCCATTGCGACGCGAGGTTCGGCTGGATGGCGTAGATCGGCGCCGCGAGCGCGCCCGCGAGCCCCGCCATCAGCGAGCCGAGCCCGAACACGAACGTGAACATCAGCGGCATGTTGATGCCGAGGATCTTCACCATCTCGGCGTCGCGCGTGCCGGCGCGAATGATGATCCCGATGTTCGTCTTGTTCAGCAGCAGCCACACGCCCGCGAGGATCACGATCGTGACGATCACCAAGAGGACGTCCTTGTAGAACGGAAACGCCAGCGAACCGAAGTTGATCGACGCGGGGATGTAGGGCGGCGTCTCGACGCGCACGGCGTCGTCGCCCCATAGCCGCCTGACGATCTGCGCGAAGATCAGCGCGGTGCCGAACGTCAGCAGCAGCGCATACTGGGGTACTCGCTTGTAGAGCGGGCGAATGAGCGTCGATTCGAACAGCATCCCGAGCAACCCCACGAGCACCGCGGCGACGAGGATAGCGGGCCAGAATCCGATCATGCCATTGAACTGGTACATCAGGTACGCGCCGAGCATGAAAAACGCGCCGTGGGAGAAGTTGATGACGCCCATGAGCCCCAGGATGATGTTGAGCCCCAAGGCTACGAGGATGTACAGCATCCCCAACGTGATCCCGTTGACGAGCTGATCGGTCAGCTCGGCGATTCCCGGAAAATGGATTGCGCCGCCCTCCTGGGGTGCGAGGAAAGACCCTCCGTTCGCGCTACGGGGGCCCGCTTCCATGCTACGCTGCGGCGAAGGGCTCGAAACTGAACCGACCAGGCGAGCGTTATCGACTCAACATTGCCTGCGCGGCGCCTCGAAAGGGCCGCTTCGCCCGGCAACTTGCGTGCCGTGGACGGTGTCATACAGTCACCACGGTCGCGAGCCGAAGATAAACTTGTACCCGTGGGCAGGAGCGGCCGGGCCGTTCAGGGAGTTTCGTCAGTCATGTCAATGTGGGAACCGTTCACCGAGCGCGCGCGGCGCAGCATCGTGCTGGCTCAGGAAGAAGCGCAGCGGCTCGGTAACAACTACATCGGGACCGAGCACATCCTGCTCGGCATCATCTCCGAGGGGGAGAGCCTCGCGGCCAAAGTCCTCGAGACGCTCGGTGTGAACCTGGCGAAAGTCCGCCAGGAGGTCGAGGCGATCGTCGGCCGCGGCGGCCAGACCGTCCAACAGGAGATGGTCTTCACGCCGCGCGCCAAGCGCGTGATCGAGCTCGCCTTCGAAGAGGCGCGCCAGCTCAACCACAACTACATCGGCACGGAGCACCTGCTGCTCGGCCTCATCCGCGAGGGTGAGGGCGTCGCCGCCCGCGTCCTGACGAACCTCGGCGTCGACCCCGCCAAGGTGCGCGTCCAGACCACCTCGCTGCTCGGCGCCGAGGGCCAGCCGCCCGCGCCCAAGGGCAAGTCGAAGACCCCCACGCTCGACGCCTACGGCCGCGACCTGACGACGCTGGCTCGCGAGAACAAGCTGGATCCGGTCATCGGCCGCGCCAACGAGATCGAGCGCGTCATCCAGATCCTGAGCCGCCGCACCAAGAACAACCCGGCGCTCATCGGCGAGCCCGGCGTCGGCAAGACGGCCATCGCCGAAGGCCTCGCCCAACGCGTCATCAAGAGCGAGGTTCCCGAGCCGTTGCGCGACAAGCGCGTGATCACGCTCGACCTCGCGGGACTCGTCGCCGGCACCAAATACCGCGGTGAGTTCGAAGAGCGCATGAAGCGCGTGATGGACGAGATCCGCGGCGCCGCCGGCGAGATCATCCTGTTCATCGACGAGCTGCACACCCTGGTCGGCGCGGGCGCCGCCGAGGGCGCGATCGACGCCTCGAACATCATCAAGCCCGCGCTCGCGCGCGGCGAGCTCCAATGCATCGGCGCGACGACGCTCAACGAGTTCCGCAAGCACATCGAAAAAGACTCGGCGCTGGAGCGCCGCTTCCAGCCGGTCATGGTCGGCGAGCCGACGGTCGACGAGACCATCGAGATTCTCAAGGGCCTGCGCGACCGCTACGAGGCGCACCACAAGGTCACGATCACCGACGAGGCGCTCATTGCCGCGGCCAAGCTCGGCGACCGCTACATCGCGGACCGCTTCCTTCCCGACAAGGCCGTCGACCTCGTCGATGAGGCCGCGTCGCGCGTGCGCCTGCAGGCCACGCTTCCGCCGCAAGAGATCCGTGACATCGAAAACCAGATCCGCCAAGTCAAGCAAGAAAAAGAGTCGGTCGTCAAATCGCAAGAGTTCGAGAAAGCCGCTGCGATTCGCGACCGTGAGGAGAAGCTGCGCCTCGAGAAGCAGCGCCTCGAAGCGGAGTGGGCCGACAAGCGCGCCGCGCAGGACAAGACGCTCAAGGTCACCGAGGCCGACATCGCCCACATCGTCGCGTCGTGGACGAAGATCCCGGTGTCGAAGCTGGCGCAGGCCGAGACGGCCAAGCTGCTCGGCATGGAGGATCAGCTCCACAAGCGCGTGATCGGTCAGAACCAGGCCATCGGCACGCTGACGCGGGCGATCCGCCGTTCACGTGCGGGTCTCAAGAACCCGAAGCGTCCCATCGGCTCGTTCATCTTCCTCGGCCCGACGGGCGTCGGTAAAACCGAGGTCGCGCGTTCGCTCGCCGAGTTCATGTTCGACGACGCGGAATCGATGATCCGCATCGACATGTCGGAGTACATGGAGAAGTACGCGGTCTCGAGGCTCGTCGGCGCACCTCCCGGCTACGTCGGCTACGAAGAGGGCGGCCAGCTCACCGAAGCGGTGCGCCGCCGGCCGTACTCCGTCGTGCTGCTCGACGAGATCGAGAAGGCGCATCCCGACGTGTTCAACCTGCTGCTGCAGGTGCTCGAAGACGGCCGCCTGACGGATTCTCAGGGCCGCGTCGTGGACTTCAAGAACACCGTCATCATCATGACGTCCAACGTCGGCGCCACGGGCATGACGACGTCGACCGACATCGGTTTCCGCACCGTGAAAGATCTCGGCAACGACGAGCAAGCGTACGAGAAGATGAAGAACAAAGTGCTCGACGAGGTCAAGCACGCGTTCCGCCCCGAGTTCCTCAACCGCGTCGACGAGACGGTCGTGTTCCACCAGCTCAGCCGCTCGGAGATCGCCGAGATCGTCGGGCTCGAGCTCGCCAAGGTGGTTCGCGAGGTCAAGGCTCAGGAGATGGACCTCGAGGTCACCGAAGACGCGAAGCAGCTGCTCGCCAAGAAGGGCTGGGATCCCCAGTTCGGTGCGCGCCCGCTCCGCCGCGCGATCCAGCGCGAAGTCGAAGACGAGCTGGCCGAGGAGATGCTCAGGGGCAACTTCGGATCGGGCGACCGCATCCTGGCCGAAGTGAGCCAGGACAACCCCGAGAAGCTGAGCTTCTCGAAGATCCCGAGCATCGATCCGCCGTCAACTCCGAGTCAACCGGAGGTCCAGGAAGTTTAGAGCGGGCCGGACGTTGGCTGAAGCTGCACGAGCCCGTCGGGAAACCGACGGGTTCGTGACGAACAACGGTAGGTTGACCCCATACGCGCTGTGGCGGTCGCGCCTCCCGGCGCAGATCGGAACCTGGTTCGCCCGTGACCTGACTCGCGTCGCGCTCGCCCTCGTCGATGGCGGGCGCGTCGTGTTGCGTTCGGTCGAGGCAGCCCGTGTCGAAGCGACGGTCAAGGACCGCGTCGCGGTGGCGACCGCCGTCGAATGGGCGTCGGGAACCGGGCCGCAGGCGCTGCGCGCGGTGTGCACCTGCGGCGCGAGCGGGGTGTGCGAGCACGTCGTCGCGACGCTCGAGGTCGTCCGCACCGCCGAGGACTCGGCGCTCCCGCTGCCGTCCGCGGACTCCTTGGAACCGGACCTCTCGTGGCTCCCCGACGTCGAGCTGGACGCCTCGCGGGCTCGCGCTCGCGCGGTCTGGCCGGTCATCGCGGTCGGGCCGGGCGGGACGCTGGGCGGGACGCTCTATCTCGACACGCCGCGGCTGCGCGGCGTGATCCGCGACGCCGATGCGATCCTCGCGATGATGGACCAGACGCCGGCCGACGACTGGGACGACGTCGACCGCATGATGCTGCGCGACGACGCGGTCCAAGAAGCATTCGGCTCGCGCGCATCGTCCAAAGCGTTGGCGCGTGCGCTCTTTCGCCTGGCGCGCCACCCGCGGCTGCGCTTCGACGACGCGCCCGGCGACAACCGGCATCCGTCGGAGCTGGCCCCGTTCGGCGTCGAGACGCGCGGCGTGCGCCTGCGCGCGGTCCGCGCCGGCGCGCAGTTCGTGCCGGTCCTCGAAGCGCTCGACGGGCGGCGCATCTCGCCGGTTGACGCCGCCGTGGTCGACGGGCCGCCGGCGTGGCTCGTCGCCGAACGCACCGCGTATCTGCTCGATGGCTCGTTCGATCCGCGCAAGGTGATCGTCGCCGCGCGCGCGGCCGTCGATGCGCCCGTGGAGGAAGACGCCGCGCCGTCGGTGCGCGCGATCGCGCGCGTCGCGCCGTTCCTGACCGCGGACCAGCGCAAGGAGCTCGGCGTCGTCGACGCGGAGAGCGCGGCGCTCGTCGTGCGCGCGGCGTGGCGCGACGGCGCATTGCTCGCGCGGCTGGCCTTCGTCGACCGCGCGACCGGTGCGTACGCGCCGTTCAGCGCCCACGGCGCGGTGACGGCGAGCGCGGGGCGCTTCGTGCGCTGGGCGCCCGAGATCGCGCGCGGCTTCGCGCACAGGTTCCTCGAAGCCGGTTTCGTGCCGCGCGGCGGCGACGCGTTCGCGCTGCACGACGCCGACCGTGCCGCGGAGACCGTGCGCACGACGTGGCCGGCTTGGCACGACGTCGAGATCCGCCTCGACGAATCGCTCGCCGCGCTGGCCGGCGACGGCAAAGTCGACGTGTCCGTCAGCGCGACGGCGGCGGATCAAGGCGATTGGTTCGAGCTCGACGTCGCGGTGTTCGTCGGCGGCGGCGACCCGCTCACGCGCGAAGAGCTGCGCGCGCTGCTCGGCGCAAAAGGCCGCTACGCGGAGGTGCGCGGCAAGCTCGTCGACGTCAGCGACCTGCGCTCGCGCCAGAATTTGCTGTCGGAGCTCACCGACCGCCGCCGCACGGGGCTCGCATCGCTGGTCGCGATGCGGGACGAGCTGCACGAAGCATTCGGCGAAGTCGCGTTACCGGAAGAAGTCGAGCGCATTCGCGAACGTCTGCGCAACTTCAGCGGCATCGAAGAAGTGCCGCCGCCGGAAATTCTCGAGCACGTCTTGCGTGATTATCAGCGGCGCGGTTTGGACTTCTTGTCGTACTTGTCCTCGTTCCGTTTCGGCGGGATATTAGCGGACGATATGGGCGTGGGAAAGAGCGCGGCCACGCACATGCGTGTCATTACGCCGACTGGGCTGCGGAGATTTGGTGATCTGCAAGTGGGCGATCAGGTTATGGGGCGCGATGGATTGCCGCACAACGTCATCGGCGTGTATCCACAAGGAGTTTTGCCTGCATACCGGGTGACTTTCAGCGACGGCGCATCGACGCTCGTATCCGATGATCACCTTTGGGCAGTGAACTCGGCGGTGCGAAAGAAACGTGGCCTTTTGAATAGAGTGCTCACGACGAACGAGATCCGCCAGCGATTGTATGATGCCGCCGGAAACGCTCGACACTACATCCCGATTTCTGAACCAATGCACTTCGGCCAGACGGCGCAACTTCCGTTGCCTCCCTACTTGCTCGGCTGTATTCTCGGTGACGGCGGTATCACGTTGCCGCACGCGCTGACGTTTACAACAGCGGACGAAGAGCTTCTTGAATCATGCCGCGCGCTCTTGCCGACCGGAACTGATTTCTTTGAGGTGCGGAAGTACCAACATCGGATAAGAACGACAATACGTGGGCAGCATGCTTTCTTAGCAGCAATTGACGATCTCGATCTCACCGGCCTCGGTTCATCAATGAAGTTTGTGCCGTCCGTCTACAAGACAGCGTCAATTCCGGATCGCCTCGCGCTTTTGCAAGGGCTGCTCGACACCGACGGCACGGTGAACCCCAACAACAACAACGTCGAGTTTACGAGTACGTCCGATCAACTCGCGCAGGATGTGGCGTTTATTGCCCGTTCGCTCGGCGGTGTGGTTCGCACTGGATATAAGGCGCAGCCACGTTACACCTACAAAGGCGAGCAGCGCATCGGCAAGCCCGCGTATCGGGTTCGCATCTCGCTGCCCCCCGAATATGCGCCGTTCAGGCTTGAGCGGAAGATGGCGCGCTATACGCCGCGGACCAAGTACCTTCCGACACGGGCGATTGTGAGCGTCGAGTACGAGCAGGATTGTGAGATGATGTGCATCGCCGTCGATGCGCCCGACAAGCTGTTCGTGCTCGAAGATTTCATCGTCACGCACAACACCGTTCAGGTCATTGCGCACATTCTCAAGCGCAAGGAGACCGAGGGCGAAGTCCCCGTGCTCGTCATTGCTCCGACGTCAGTGACGCACACCTGGGAAAACGAGATCAAGAAGTTCGCGCCGAGTTTGCGGACGATGCGGCTACAGTCCGGGAGCGACCGTGCTGCCAAGTACGAGTCGATCCACGACTACGACGTCGTCGTCACGTCGTACGCGCTCGCGCGGCTCGACGCGCAGCAGCTCGAGCGGTTCCGGTTTCGGACGCTCGTGCTCGACGAGGCGCAGAACACGAAGAACCCGGGCTCGCAGATCGCCAAGGTGGTGCGCGGGCTGCAGGCCGATCACCGGCTCGCGCTGACGGGTACGCCGGTCGAGAACTCGCTGCGCGACCTATGGGCGATCTTTGGATTCGTCGAGCCCGGGCTGCTCGGCTCCGAAGCGTCGTTCCGGCGGCGCTTCGAGCTGCCGATCGCCGACGGCGACGAGGCGGCGGCGGCGTCGCTGCGGTCGCGGCTCGAGCCGTTCGTGCTGCGGCGCACGAAGGAAGACGTCGCCAAGGAGCTGCCCGAACGCACCGAAGCGCTGATCGAGTGCGAGCTCACGCCGCTGCAGCGCCGGCTGTATCGCGGAATCGCGGAGGCTGCGCGGCGCGACGTGCTCGCGAAGTTCGACGAGGACGGCTCGGAGGCGACGACCGTGCACGTGCTCGCGGCGCTGACGCGGCTGCGGCAAGTGTGCGCGCACCCCGGTCTGCTGGTGCCCGAGTACCTCGACGATCCCGATGCGAGCGGCAAGTTCGACGCGTTCCTCGAGACGGTCGAAGAAGTGCTCGACGGCGGCCACAAAGTGCTCGTGTTCAGCGCGTTCGCGTCGATGCTCAAGATCATGCGCACGGCGCTCGACCGCCGCAACATCGTCTACGGATATCTCGACGGTTCGACGAAGGATCGCGACCGGCAGACCGAGGTCGACCGTTTCATGAGCGACGACGGACCGCCGGTGTTCCTGTGCTCGCTCAAAGCGGGCGGCGTCGGGTTGACGCTCACCGCCGCCGATTACGTCATCTTGTACGATCCGTGGTGGAATCCGGCGGTCGAACGTCAGGCGATCGATCGCACGCATCGCATCGGTCAGACGCGCCCCGTCACCGCGTATCGTATGGTGACGGCGGGTTCGGTCGAGGAGAAGATTCGCGCGCTCGCCGAGCGCAAGACCGCGCTTTCCCGGGCCGTCGTCAAAGCCGACAGCGCGGTCGCCAAGACGCTGACGCGCGACGACCTCGCGTTCTTGTTCAGCGATCCGGAGTAACGCTCGTCACAGCTTGCTTGCTGCTGAGCGTGGGGACGGTGCGAGCAGCTTAACTCGGGGCGGTCACGTCCGATGGAGACAGTACGCGGCTAGGCCATGGGCGGGCACGTCGCGCTTCGGTTCCTCCTCGACAAGGACGTGCACTCATGAGACGGATTTTCTTGGCGTTGCTTTTGGCAATCCCGTTCACCGCCCCCGCGTTTGCGGAGCCGTCGGCGAACCTCGCGCCCGCGGACCGTTATTTCGGGCGCTTGAAGATGAGCATTCTGGGCGTTCGCAACGCGCTCAAGGATCTCTCCGCGCGCGCTGATGCGCACCCCGAAGACGCGGAACACGTCTTCGACAAGGCGGTGCTCGTCGAAGACGCGCTGCGCGACTGGCAGAAGCACTTTCCGCGCGATCCGTGGATCCCGAAGTACGCGTACAGCCTCGCGCAACTCTACGGGAAGCTCGACTACGACGATGCGCGCACGCGCAAGAACGAAACGCTCGACTGGCTGATCGCTACGTACCCGGAGTCGGAGTATGCTCAACTCGTTCGTGACTAGGTTCGCCGCTATCGCGGCGATGATCGCATGCGTCGCCACGTCGGCGCACGCCGCGACGCTGCGCGACCTCGCGCCCGCCGACGAGTATTTCGGTCAGCTGCGCATGAGCGTGCTCGGTATTCGCAACGAGCTCAACACGCTGGAGCGCCGCGCGGCGAGCGGCGACCGCAACGTGGCGGCGATGAGCGGCAAGCTCGCGCTCGTCGACGACGCGATGCGCGACTGGCGCGCGCGCTACCCGCGCGACACCTGGCTGCCGCGCTTTTTTACGCAGCGCGCGCGCGTCGCGTCGCTGATCGCGCTCGACGCGTCGCACGCGGACCGCGGCGCGCCCGCGGGCCGGCCTCAGGCCGGCGGTGCCGGCGGAGCGGGCGGCACGGCCGGCGATGCCGGCGTGACCTGACCCGGCGGGATCGGTGCCAGCGGGGGCAGCGTCGGCAACGGCGGCATGGCGGGTTGGCGCCACCGCATGCCGCGCGTCGCGTCGCGTGACGCGCGTTCGGCCTCGCGCGCGGCACGCTCGGCGGCGCGCATGTTGCCTTGCGCCTCGCGGATGCTGCGCTCGATGAACGCGCGCGGGATCACCGGCGGGTGCTCGCGCATCGCGCGTTCGAGCTCGCGCAGGCCGCGTTCGAGCTCCGGCGTCATCACCGCGACGCGGGGCATGCGCGGCATGGCCGGCATCACCGGCATCGCCGGCATTCCGGGGAAGCTATAGCGCACGAACGGATAGTCGGCCACGTCGCAGCCGCGGCAGTCGCGCAAGAAGCGTTTGTAGTCGGCGCCGACGATGCTGCCCGCGTCAAGCCGGACGCCGCGCATCGTGACCCCGTCGAGCTTCGCGCGCGCGAACGACGTGCCGCGGAACTCGACCCCGACGAACCGCGCGTTGCGCAGGTCGGCGTCGTCGAAGCGCGCTCCGGCGAGGTCGGCACCCGTGAACTGCGCGCCGTTCAAGTTCGCGTGCGAGAAGTCGACGTTGCGCAGATCCGCGGCGACGAAGCGCAGCCCGTGCAGGTCGCGCCCGTGCAGGTCCTTGGGGAACCGGCAGCCGACGCACGAGTCGATCAGTTGCCGGACGAGATCGTCTTGCGCGGCGGCGGCCGGCACGGCGGGCAGTGCGATGGCCGCGGGAAGCGCGAGCGCCACGGCGAGCGCGGTGAGGACGAGCGGACGAAACACGGTGCAATCCTTCCTTACGCCGGCGCCAGCGCGCCGGTGAGATCGGCATGGGAGAAGTCGGTGAGCTCGCGGCGCGTCACGACCCGGCACGTACGGGTTTCACGCCCGCCGCTGGTGCAGAAGCGTGCGGCGCGAAAGTCCAAGCCGTGCAGGTCGACGCCGCGCAGGTTGGTGCACGCGATGCGTTGGTCGCCGTCGTTTTCGTAGCGGTTCTCGCTGCACAGGACGGCGTCGCCGATGGTCGCGCCGGCGAGCCGTGCGTTGCGCAGGTCGGTCGCAACGAGGTCCGCGCCGCGCAAGTCGGCGCGTGAGAGGTCGGCGTCATGCGCGCTCGCGCCCACGAGCCGCGCGTCGTTGAGCCGCGCGCCCGACAGCTTCGCATCGTTCAAGCTCGCGCCGATGACCCGGCTTCCGCGCAGGTCGGCGTCGTGCAAATCGAGCCCGTTGAGCGAGCAGCCCGTGCAGTCGTGCAGGATCAGGCGGCCGGCTGCGCCGTCGACGTCGGCTTGCGTCACGCTCGCCCCGATGAATCGCACGCCTGCCGTGTTCGCGCGCGCGAACGACGTGCGGCGCAGGCGGACGCCTACGAACTGCACGTTGCGCAAGTCGGCGTCGTCGAAGCGCGTTCCGTCGAGGTCGGCGCCGGTGAATTTGGCGCCGCTGAGGTTCGCGCGGGAGAAGTCGACGTCGCGCAGATCGGCGCCGGTGAACCGCAACCCGTGCAGGTCGCGCCCGTGCAGATCCTTCGGGAGCCGGCAGCCCATGCACGAGTCGATCAGCTTCCGCGCGAGATCGTCCTGCGCCGCCGCGGGCGCCGCGGGAGCGGCGAGCAGCAGCGCGAGGACGGCAAGGGCGAGGTGACGGATCATGGGCGGTCTCCTTGTAACTATCGAATTAAGAGATAAAGGCAAAAGAAGAGCTGGCCGGCGTCAGCCGTCGAGCCCGCTCGCGTGGGTCGTCAATCCGGTGGTCCGCGCGCCGCGCAGGTCGGCGCTGTCCAAGTCGCACGTCTCGAGGTGCGCGTTGGTCAGGTCGGCCCCGCTCAAGTTGGCGTGGGACAGATCGACGCTGAAGAAATGCACGCCGCTGAGGTTGGCATCGTGCAAGTCCGCATGGTTGAAATCGGCGCCGGTCAACGTCAGACCGTGCAGATCCTGGCCGTGCAGATCGAGTCCGCCGAAATCGCAGCCGACGCAATTGGCGATCACGTTGCGCAGCGAAGTGCCACGCAGGCTCATGCGGCGGATCGACACGCCCGCCAGGCGGACGCCTTCGAGCTGCGCACCATCGAAGTTGGTGGCGCGCAGATCGACGCCCGTGAGCATCGCGCCGCGCAGATCGGCATTGCCGAGATTCGTGCCCGCCAGCGAGACGCCGGCGAGTTTTGCGCCGTTCAAATTGGCGCCGCGCATGTCGGCGCCGCTGAAGTTGTCGGCGCTGATCTTGAGGTCGTGCAAGTCGAGACCGCGCGCGTCGGCGTTGCGAAACGAGCACGCCGAACATGAGGCGACCATCTCACGGGTCAGCTTCATGCCGTCGAAGCGCGAGTGCCGCATGGTGCCGCTGTTCACCTCGATCGCGATGTCGTGCGGGATCGTCGCCATCGCGGCCTTGATCGTACGCTCGATGTCGGCGTCGTAGCGCACGCGTGTGCTTTCACGCACGCGCGTGGCGGCGGCACCCGCGGCGGCGGCACCCAAGGCGGCAGCCATGGATTGGAGCTTGGCGACCGATTGCGGCGAGATCGCCGGCGCGGTCGGCACGATGACCGGCATCGGACCGAGCGCCGGCATGGCCCCCGGAGCGACGGGCGGGGGCGGAACTTCGCGCCAGATCGCGGACGGCGGCGCGGGAAGCGCAGCGTCCGGCTTGCGCGCGATGACGCGGGTCGTCTTCTCGTGCACCGTTGCCGACTGCGCCTTGGCGGCGGCGAGCTGCGCTTGCAAGAGCTCGAGCTTCGCCTGCAGCATCTTCGACGGTGCCTCGCCGTTCATCGCGACGCGCTGCTTCGCGACCGCTTTGGTGGCCTTCTCGAGGGCGGTCGCCGCGGCGGCGGTGGAGAGGTGCTTCGCCGGAATCCTGACGTGCGCGGGCTGCGCCGCGGTCCCCGCGGCCGCCGCCGTCACGTTCGCCGGCGCGGCAGGCAGCTCCACGGCGGGTGCGCTCGTCGCGACGAACGCGACCGACAGAACACCGGCAAGCGCGACGCCGAGTGCCGCGGCGGGGGAGCGACGGAGCCGCGCACGCTTCTTGTCGAGCAGCTGTTCGATGCGCACGGTGATTTGTTTGCGCGTCAGCAGCGCGCCCGGCGCGACGACGGCGTGCTCGGGCATACGCATCTCGCGCACGAGCTTCCACAGCGACGTCGCGTACGCGTGTGCCTCGCCGGTCTTCTCGACGACGGCGTCGTCCGATGCGATCTCGCGCTCGAGCGCGATGCGCCGCCCGAAGAACCATACGACCGGGTTGAACCAGAACACGCGCTCGATCGCGCGCTGCAGCAAGTTCGTCCAGTCGTCGTTGCGGCGCAGGTGCGCGTACTCGTGGAGGATGAGCGACTCGATCGCCGACAGGCCGTCGGCGGTCGCGAGCTCGGTCGGGATCAGGATCACGGGCCTGCGGAAGCCGATCGCGACGGGCGTCTCCGTTTCGTACGACAGCCGCAGATAGATCTCGCGTCCCCGCCCGACCTCGGTCAGCCACGGCAGCTCATCGGCGAGCGCGCCGTCCAACGGGCTCGAACGGCGTTTCAGACCGCGCACGCGCACGACGCTTGCGGCGAGCCCGATCAAGCCGATGAGCGCGCCGAGCGCCCACACGGCGACGACGCCGAGCGCGAGCTCGCGCGACACGCGAGGCGTCCACGCGGCGAACGTCGTCGTGGGCGGCGTATCGCGCCGCGGGGCAGCGGTGTCGGCCGTGATCACGAACGTCTCGAAGCTCGGGCTTTTTTCCGGCGGCGAAGACTCGACGCCGGAGACGATGTGTGCGGCGGGCGCCGGTGACGGCGTCGCGGCAGCGGTTGCGCGCGCGATCGACATGCCGACGCCTGCGAGCGGCATCAACGCCGTTGCGACGAGGGCCGTGGTCCACAGCGCGTGGCGCGTCGCCGCGGTGAGCGACAGCGTTCTGGTTGCAACGAGGACGAGCGCGGCGAGGACGCCGCCGAGGAGAACGCTCGCGAGGATCGCGCGGAGCGCAACGCCGACGATCGCCTCGATCATTACTGCTGTCCTTTGGCCTTGTCGAGCAGCTCGCGCAAACGGTCGAGCTCGGCGTCGTCGACCGCTTCTGATTCGAGCAGGTTCAAGACCAGCTCGCGCGGCGAACCGTCGAAGAACCGCGACAGCACGTGCGTGACGACGCTGCGCTGCGCTTCGTCGCGGGCGACGACCGCCTTATAGATGAAGGCGCGGCCGACCGCCTTGTGACGGACGTAGCCTTTTTGCTCGAGGATGCGCATGGTGGTGAGGACGGTGTTGTACGCGAGCGGCGGATCACCGATCGCTTCGACGACGTCGGCGACGCTCGACTCGCCACGGTCCCAAAGGACGAGCATGAGGCGATATTCCGCCTCCGTGAGGGTCGGCGACTTCTTGCGGGGCATACGCCGAGGCTATCACCCCGCCGCGAGCGTGTCAACTAAGGTTTTAAGAAGATCAGATGAGAGAGCGGCCTAGAGCAAGGACGGCGGCCGCTCGCGCGACCGCCGTCCCTGGGCTTCGTGGGCCGCTAGAGCTTTTGCGGCGTGTAGCCTTCCCGCGGTCCGACCTTCTCGCTGCCGATGATCTTTTCGGCAGCCGCGCTGTCCGGGTTGGCGCAGCTCTCCGCCGCGAAATCGCCGCCGACCGTCGACGCGATGACGAAGTACTCGCCTGGACTCGTGCGCTTGTTGCTCGGAACGATCATGCCGGCATACGTCTGCTGAACGGCTTGATGATCGCACTTGCGGAAGTACGCGCCGCTCTTCTTGTCGGCGTCGTAGTGGTAGTTCTCGAACGCTGAGATCAGCTTTTCGGTGTCCGTCGTCCCCGCGCTCTCGATGCGGTTGATGAGGTTGCGCCCGGCTTGATAACCGAGGTACTGGCGCCAATCGACCGCGCTTACGCCGGGCTTGAGGGCGTTGTAGACGCGCTTGGCGTCGCCGCCCGCTTCGGGTCCCCAGACGTAGCCCCATACGGAGCCGACCAAATCGTCGACCGGCATGCCCACCGCGACGTCGTTGCCGCACAGGATGCCGCCGAACGTCATCTTCTTGTTGAGGCCGAGCTGCACGGCTTCTTTGGTGGCGTTCTGCGTGTTCGGGCCGTAGTTGCAGAACACGAGCACGTTCGCGTCGGTATTGCGCGCTTTGGTCAGATACGACGAGTAGTCGGTCTGCGCCAGCGAGTGCAAGTCGTTGCCGACTTCCTGACCGCCGTGCGCGAGCAGGATCTTTTTCAAGCGCGCGTACGCGTCGGTGCCGAACGCGTAGTCCGCGGTCAGGAAATACCACTTCTTGCCGTGTTTGAGGAGCTCGGGTCCAACGGCGTTTGCAAGCATCGCGTTCGAGCAAGTCTGGCGGAACGTCACGCGGTGTGCCTTAGGCCCGGTGATGTTCGTGTCGTGCGTGCCGATCGCGAGGAAGAACGTGTTGTTCTCCTGCGCGGCCGCGGAGACCGCGAGGCCGACCGCAGAGCTCAGGCAGCCGGTGAGCACGTCGACCTTCTCTTGCGAGATCAACCGCTTCGCTTCGGTGGTTCCGGTCGCGGCAGCGTTCGCGTCGTCGCCTTTGACGACATCGTACTTGATGCGGTTGCTCTTGCGCGCGTGCTCCGCGACCGCGACTTCCATGCCGTGCTGCTGCGACTGCGACGCCGCGGCGTAGACGCCGGAGAAGCCGTCGATGTGGCCGATCTTGACCGTCGCGCCGCCACCGGCCGCGATCACGTCACGGGGTGGGGGAAGCGGGGCTGCGCCCGCGATGCGGGTCTCCAGCAACGGGAAGCCGAGAGCGGCGGCGCCGGCGATGCCGAGCGCGCCGGTGCGGCGGAGGAATTCCTTCCGTTCGACGGAGGTTTCGGTACGCTGGTCGTCCATGGTGCTCCTTACCGGGAGTCGGGCTGCTTTTCGGTCACGTTTCTTCGCCGTGAGCGGGCGCCCTCGCAGAACGAGCACGGACACCGTATAGATACGACGAAGAATGCCGCGTGGCGGAAGAACGGGCCGAACCCAAAGTCGTCCTCCTCGTTCGGCTGCTCAGCGCGATCGACGAAGGACGCTTCGCGTTCGAAGAGCTCAAGGGCCAGATCGCGGACGAGAACCCGCCCAGCACGCGCACGTTGCGGCGGTACCTCAGCGTCCTCGCCGACGCGGGATTTCCGTGGTTCTTCGACCGGGCGAGCGGGACGTACCGGTTCGCCGCGGGCTACAGCCTGCGCCGGCTCAACCTCTCGCACCGCGAGCTGCTCGGGCTCGTGACGCTCAAGCGCCTGGGATCGTCGCTCGGCGGCACGTTCGCGACCGCGATCGAGGAGACGACGGAGAAGCTGCTGCGCTCGAGCGACCGGCGCGCCGAGGTCGCCGTGGAGCACGCGTCGCTGGCGATCCGGTTCGAGGCGGTGTCCATGGACGACGCGGTCGAGCGCGTGTTCGAACAGCTGCAGAGCGCGGAGCGCGAGCGCCGCCGCGTCGCCTTCGGCTACACCGACAAGAACAGCGTGCGCACGCAGCGCCGCGTGGACCCGTACGGCTTCATCGTGTCCAACGGCCGCATCTATCTCGTCGGCTTCGACCACACGCGCACCGACATGCGTGTCTTTGCGGTCGACAACGTCTCGGACGTGGCGATCACGCCGCAGAAGTTCGAGCGGCCCGCCGACTTCAACCTCGAGGCGTACGGCGCGCACTCGGTGAGCGGCGTGGTCCACGGCCAGAGCGTCGCGGACGTGACGGTACGGTTCTCGCCGGTCGTGGCGAAGGCGGCCACCGCGGCGTCCACGGTCGCGCGCGACCGCCGCGTCGTGCGCCGCGACGACGGCGGCGTCGACATCACGTACCGCGTGTCCGACCCGATCGAGATCGTGCGCTTCTCGCTCGGTTGGGGCGCCGAGGCGGAGGTCGTGGCCCCCGAAGAGGCGCGCCGGGCGGCGGCCGACATCGCACGCCGCCTCGCCGCACGGTACGGCTAGGCGATTCTCAAGCAGGAACGACCGGCCGCGGCGGCGCGTTCTTCCAGCGAATGCGACCGATGAAGCTCTTGATCGCCCTTGCCGCCGTCGCGACGTTGTCGTGCGCGGGCGCCGCGCGCGCCGCGGTCCCCGCAGGCCAGCCCGTCGACGGGATCCGCTGCGACCGCATGGAGGGCTCGGTGCTTCACATCCACCAGCACCTCGCGATCGCCGATCACGGCAAGCCCGTCTTGGTGCCTGACGACGTAGGCCGTCCCTTTACGGCGCAGTGCTTCTACTGGCTGCACACGCACACGCCCGACGGCATCATCCACGTCGAGTCGCCGAACTTCAACACGTTCACGCTGCGCAATTTCTTCGACGTGTGGGGCCAGCCGCTCACCAAGACCGACGTCGCCGGCGCGAAGCCGCGCAAAGGCGAGCACGTCGCGGTGTGGGTCGACGGGCGCCCGTATGCGGGCGACCCGCGCACGATCGAGCTGACGCAGCATCTCGACGTGACGATCGAAGTAGGCCCGCCGTATCGCAAGCCCGCCCCGTTCACGGGCTGGAACGGCAACTAAGGCCGCAAGACGCGACGCGGCCCCGAGACGTCGCCTCGGGGCCGGTTCTGCACGAGAATCGATCTGCCGCGCGTCCACTCGCCGATCGCTCGGCCAACAGGGCGTCGAATGTCGTCTCGGCGATCTCGCATCCGTTGAGCTGGCGCCTTCCGTGATGCAATTCCCACCGGCGAGCCTCTCGCCGCTCGCCGCCGGTCGTGAAACCGGCGTGCACGCATCATACGGTCATCTTCGTGCGCGCGCAAGATACGCGGACCGGTCGTCCACAAGAACTTTTCGTTGTCCACGGCGATTCGCAGCATTCCACAGCATCCGCGAACGACGGACGGCTGAACGCGACGAAGCCGCGCGAGTTGCCCCGCACGGCTTCGGTCAGCACGAGCATCCGATCTGCGCACGTCCTCGCCGGCTTGCGCCGGCCATTACGGCGTCGAACTTCGATTCGGCGTTTCGTTCAAGCGACGTTCGACTTGCGCCTCCCGTCACCGTTTCTGCGCCTCCGAGCCGCTCGTGGCTCGCACGTCATCGTTGCCTCTGACGTGTTCGCATCATACAAAACCGCTACGCCGGGGTGCAAGTGGTCGGGCGCATGAAATTGGGGTTGTCCACAAGAAAGTTTGGTTGTCCACGGTGATTCGCAGTGTTTCGCGCTTTCCACAACCATGGGGCGCGATCGTGGTTGGGCGGATGGTGCGCGATGGTGCGCCGGGCACGCTCCCTTCGCGCTTCCTGCGCTTCGGTCGCTACCGCTCCGTCGCTTCCGCCCTCCGGGCTCACGCGACTCCGCGAGTACCCGGCACACCATCGCGCACCATCCGCCCGGCAACGTTCTTAAGTAGAAAAAGAGCCTTTGGACGCGACGAAACCGTGTAAGTTGCCCTACACGGTTTCTATCAGCGTGAGAATCGATCTGCGCTTGCCTTCGCCAACTTTCGCCGGCCAAGGCGGCGTCGAACTTCGAGTCGGCGCTTCTTTTAAGGTTTCGCTCGGCTTTCGCTTTGCGTCATCTCACTTTCACGCCGGCGAGCTTCTCACTGCTCGCCCGTCTTCGTTGCCTCCGACGTGTTCGCATCATACGTGCGCGGCGCTGCGGCTTGCAAGAGGGTGGGCGCACAAAACGGGGGTTGTCCACAAGAACTTTTAGTTCTGCACGTCAACCCACATCAATCCCCGTAATCCACAGGCTCCGGGAATGGCTCGCGGGTAAGACGCGACAAAGCCGTTCGGTTTCCCGGACGGCTTTGTATGCGCGAGAATCGATATGCGCGTTTCCTTGCCGAGTCATCGTCAGCCAAGATGGCGTCGAACTTCGCAGGCATCGCTGCCGCGAGCTTCTCGCCGCTCGCCCGTCTTCGTCTCCTCCGACGTGCTCGCAGCATAGTGCTCCCTCGCTCGCAACGCAAGAGGCGTTATCCACCGTTTCTGCGAGTCGTTCTCAGGCGCCGAGGTATGCGGCGACCACGTCGCGGTGGGTCGCGAGCTCGGCGCCGGTGCCGGTGAGGACGATTCGGCCGCGCTCCATCACGTAGGCGCGGTCGGCGAGGGCGAGGGCGCGGCGCGCGTTTTGCTCGACCAGCAGGATCGACGTGCCGCGTGCGCGTTCCGCCGCGACGATCGCGAAGATCTCGTCGACGAGCTTGGGGGCGAGGCCCATCGACGGTTCGTCGAGCAGCAGCGCTTTGGGTCCGATCGCGAGTGCGCGTGCAATTGCAAGCATTTGTTGCTCGCCGCCGGACAAGGAGCCCGCGGGGACGTTGCGGCGCGTGCGCAGGATCGGGAAGCGGTCGAAGAGGCCGTCGATGCGGGCGAAGCCTTGCGCGCCGCTCGCGCTCGCGGCGACTTGGAGGTTCTCTTCCACGCTCATGCCGGGCAGCATGCGGCGCCCTTCCGGTACGAGCACGAGGCCGCGTTTCACGCGGGCGTGTGACGACATGCGCGTGATGTCGGCGTCCGCGAAGCGAACGTGGCCCCCGCGTATCGGCATGATGCCGGCGAGCGACATCAGCAGCGTCGTCTTGCCGGCGCCGTTTGCGCCGACGATCGCGCACAGCGTGCCTTCTTCGAGTGCGATCGAGACGTCGTGCAGCACTTCGATGTTGCCGTAGCCGGCGCGCAGCGCGTCGACCGTGAGGATTTCGCTCATGCGAGCGCGCCTGCGCCGCTGCCGAGGTACGCCTCGACCACGACCGGATCGCGTGCGACTTCGGACGGCGTGCCGCGTGCGATCACCTCGCCGAAGTTCAGGACGACGACGGAGTCGCAGGCCGCGCGCACCAGCGTCATGTCGTGCTCGATCAGCAAGACGGCGATGCCTGCGGCGGCGATCGCGCGGATCGTGTCGACGAGGCGCGTCGTTTCCGACGGGTTCATCCCTGCGGCGGGCTCGTCGAGCATGACGACGGCTGGTGCCGCGGCGAGCGCGCGGCCGATCTCGAGCCTGCGCTGATCGCCGTACGGGAGCGAGCCCGCTCGTGCGGCGGGATCGACGTGTGGGATGCCCGCGCGTTCCAGGAGTGTCGTGAGCTCTTCGCCGGTCAGGCGGCCGGGGCGTGCGAACGCGCCCGCGGCGAGATTTGCGCGGACGTCCAGCGCGCCGAAAAGGCGGATGTTCTGGTACGTGCGCGCGATGCCCGCGCGCGCTATGAGATGCGGCGGCCTGCCGTCGATGCGCTTGCCGTCGAGCGCGATCGTGCCGGATGCGAGCGGCGCTAGGCCGGTCGTCGCGTTTACCAGCGTCGTCTTGCCGGCGCCGTTCGGACCGATGAGGCCGAGGACGTGGCGCGTTTCGACGTCGATCGACACACCGCGCAGCGCGTCGACTCCCCCGTAGCGGACGCCGACGCCGTCGAGGGCGAGCATCTAACTGCGCACTCGCACGACGCCGCGGCGCCACAGTGAAGACAAACCGCCCGGTGCGAACAGGATCACCGCGAGCAGGATGATGCCGTTGCTGATCTCGCGGTAGTCGGCCAAGAAGCGGATCGCTTCGGGCAGGATCGAGAGCAGTGCCGCGCCGAGCACGGCGCCGAGCGGGCTCGTCACGCCGCCGACGACGCACCACACGAGGATCTGCTCCATGCGCGCGAAGCCGAAGTCGCTCGGCGTGAGAAAGAACGACGCGTGCGCGTAGAGCGCGCCGGCGAGTCCCGCGATCGCGCCGCCGAGCGCGAGCGAGAGCGTGCGAACGGCGCCGACGTCGATGCCGACGCCGCGCGCCGCGTATTCGTCCTCGCGGACCAGTGCGACGGCGAGCGCGAACTTCGTGCGCGACAAGAAGAAGAGCGCGATCGCGACGAGCGCGAGCGCGCCGTAGATCACCGGCGTCGTCGCGTCGTTGGGGATGCCGCTGAGGCCTTCGGCGCCGCCCGTGATCTTCAGGTTGTTCATGAACACGCGCACGATCTCGCCGAAGCCGATCGTCGCGATGGCGAGGAAGACGCCGCGCAAACGGCGGACGGGATAGGCCAGCACCGCCGCGACGACGGAGGACACCAGCATCGCGACGACGATCGTCGCGAGCAGCGGCCAGTGCGCGTTCATTGCGAGGATCGCCGAGACGTAGGCGGCGATGCCGGCAAACGCCGCTTGCGCGAGCGCGAGCTGGCCCGCTTGGAGCGAGACCGACAGCGAGAGCGCGAGGATCGCGTTGACGCCGATCTGGTCGATCAGCTTCGAGTGCTTCGCGTAGAAGTCGGCCAGCGTCGTCATCGCGGCGGGCGAACGTTCAGGCCTGGCGCAGCGCGCGTTTGCCGAACAGGCCGGTCGGGCGCGCGACGAGCAGCACGAACATGACGCCGAAGACGATCGCGTCGCGCCATGCCGATGCCCCGTAGGCGATCGCCAGCGTCTCAACCGCGCCCAAGATGAAGCCGCCGACGACGGCGCCCGTGACGCTGCCCATCCCGCCCAGGATGATGACCGCGAGGCCTTTGAGCTCGATCGGGGCGCCCATGTCGAGCGTCACGCTGTTGTACTCGAGTCCGGTCAGCACGCCCGCCGCGCCGCCGAGTCCCGACGCGATGAAGAACGTCGCGGCGATCGTGCGTTCGAGGTCGACGCCCAGCAGCGCCGCGGCGACGCGGTCCTCGGCGACGGCGCGGATGCGGCGGCCCAGCGTCGATGCGCGCAGCACCCAGCTCAAGCCGAGCATCAGCGCGATCGCGGAGAAGAAGATCGCGAGCTCGACCGTCGTGAACGTCACCGCGCCGAGGTGGATCGCCGGCGCGTTGTCGAGTCCGCCCGTCGTGAAGTGTTTTTCGTCGACGCCGTAGATGCCGCGCAGGACCGCGCCGATGATGATCGCGACGCCGATCGACGAGATCAGCGGAACGAGCGTGCCCGCGTTGCGCGCGCGCAGCGGCGCGAACGCGACGCGGTCGAGCAGGATGCCCATGACCCCGCCCAACCCGGCGGCGGCGAGAAACGCGAGCGGGAGCGGCCAGCCGGCGACTGCGAGCGAGAACGCGGCGAACGCGGCGGCCGTGAAGATCGCCGCGTGCGCCAGATTGAGGATGTCGAGCACGCCGAAGACCAGCGTATACCCAACGGCAAAGAGCGCGTAGACGGCGCCAAGGAAAAGCCCGTTGAGGAGCTGCTGGGCGATCAAGCTACGCGCACCGTTACCTCAGTGAAAGTACGTGAATCCGCCTTGGATGATCGATAGGATGACCGGTGATGACTTCACGTCGCGGTTTGCGTCGAAGCCGATCGGGCCCAGGACCGTCTGGATGATCCTGACGCTCTTGAGGCCGTTCGCCATCTCGTCCTTGGTCGTCGCGCCGTGGGCGACGAGGTATGCGACGATCTGCGCCGCGGCGTACGACTGGGCGGCGAACTGATCGGGACCCTTGCCGTACTTCGCGGTGTAGTGTTTCACGAAGTCGACGTTCGAGGGGTACTTCGCGCCCGAGTACCAGGCTGCGCCGACGACGGTGCCCTGCGCGGACGGGCCGGCGACCGTGTACATCTCCGGCGAGTTGAGGCCGTTGCCGCCGATCATGTGCGTCTTGATGCCGAGCTTGCCCGCCTGCTGGATGATCTTCGTCGCTTCGGGGAACAGCGCGCCGATCGCGATCACCTCGGAATGCTTCGACTCGATGCGCGTGAGCGCGGCCTGGAAGTCGGTGTCCTTGATATGGAACGTCTCGGTGTCGATGACGTCGACGCCCGCTGCTTTGAACTCGCGCGCGAACACGTCACCGTCGGTCTTGGTGAACGCGTTGTCGTCGCCGTAGATGATCGCGGCCGTCTTGTAGTGCCACTTGTCGTGCGTGCGTTTGACGGTCGTCGGGATCACCTGCGACTCCGCGAGCGCGTCGCGATACACCGTCGGCCCCATGGCGGTCACGCCTTCGGCGGTGGTCGAGGTGCCCATCACCGGGAAGCTCGCCTTCGCCGCGATCGGGAACGCTTTGAACGCTTCACCCGAGAGCGTCGGGCCGAGCACGATCGGCGTCTGTCCGTCGCTCATGAACTTCTGCATCAGGTTGACGACCTGCGCGGGATCGGTTGCCGCGTCTTGCACGTCGAACGTGAGGTTCGCGCCGCCCGCGTCGATCTTGCCGGACTTCACGTCGTCGTTGGCCAGCTCGTACGCGTTCTTTTGCGGCGTCCCGTAGACGCCGGCGGCGCCCGTGACGTCGGCGATCACGCCGACGTGGACGGTCTTGCCGGCCGCGGGGCCTTTCGAAGCCGCACCCGAGGGTGCGACGAGCGCGGCGATGGCGACCAGCGCGAGCGCCGGCACCGTGATTCGGTTCATCTCTTCACTCCTGCTCGGGTGGGGTTGTGGCGCGGTTCCCCGGTCCGCCGACCGCTCCTTCGGGGGCGAGCAAGTACGGGCGCAGCGCGCGCATGAACGCGCCGAAACGCGCGTCGTGCTCGTCGCTGCTCGGTAATTCGGTGTAGACGACGACGACCCAGCGCGCGCCGCCGGAGAGCGTCAAGATGCCGCCGTCGTGCGCCACCTCGTCGGTGTCGCCCGTCTTGTGTGCGAAGACGTCGCCGGGCTCGAGTCCGCGCGAGAGCTTCACGTCCCACCACGATGTCGCGAGGATGCGGCGTACCACGCGGGCCTCCGGGATGCGATCGTCCGCGATTGCCGCGAGCAGCTGCGCCGCTTCGGCAGCCGGGAACGTGTTGCGGCCGGTGGCCTCGGGATCGTCGATCAGCGGCAGTGCGCCCGAGAGCTTGCGCCGGAAGGCGGTGCCGGGAAATCCTAGCGCTCGCACGTCGGCGGTTGCGCGTTCTCGGCCCAGGACGTCGTAGAGCTGGTTGGTCGCGACGTTGTCGGACCGCTGAAGCATGAAGGTGGTGAGCTCCTCGACCGTCGTCGCGTAGCCCGGGGCGATCGGCGACGGTGCGTCGTTGACCGTCGCGTTGCGCGGGTCGACGGTGACCGGGGTGTCCCAGCGCAGGCGGCCGGCGCGGACGGCGACGCCGATCGCGGCGGCGAGCGGCAGCTTGATTATCGAGGCCGGATAGACCGGCCGCCCGTCGTCGCGGCGCCAGTCCGGCCCGCCGGGCGCCAGGCACCGGACGTGAATCTGGGCGCCGGCGAGGCCCGTTGTGTCGGCGAAGGCTGCTAGGTCGGGTGAGCAGCCCTTCATTTTGCAAGCACGTACTTGCATGAGCTGCGGTTATCCGGTATCATGCAAGTACCCACACGCATGAGTTTATGATGGAACCGACAGCGCTTCACTTCCCCTTCCGTTTGCACGCCGGCGATCCCGACGCCCGTTCGAAGATCGCCGCCGCGGTCGACGCGCTCCTCGAGCGCGACCTCCCCAGCCCGCGCCTGTCCGTCGCCCTCGACGGCGAGCGGCTCCCCGCGGACGTCGTCGCCGCGCTGATCGCCGGCCTGCGCCGCGTTCGCGAGCACGGCGGCGCCATCGAGGTCGTGCCGGGGACCGACGCGATTCGCGACGCGCTCGCGCTGGCCGGGCTCGGCCGGGTCTTCGCGTTTCCGCTGGCTCCGGCCGAGCGCCCGCACCGCCCAGGCGTGCTCGCGCGGCTGGCGGCGGCGTCGTTTGCGGCCGCGCTCGCGTTCGTCGGCGTGCCCGCGTTCGCCGGCGGCGACTGGTTGACGGATCCCACCACGATCCTCGCCCGGGTCGAAGAGCGGAACCCCAGTTTGAGCTCCTACCAGGGCCGCATGCACGTCGACCTGCGGATGACGTCGTTTCCGTTCATCCGCCAGCACCTCGACGGCACGACCTATTATAAGAAGCCCTCGAACTACGAGGTCGTGTTCGACCGGGTGCCGCCGCTCGCGAAGGGCTTCGACAAGATGTTCGCCGACGTCGGCGACCCCGCGAACTGGGAGAAGCGCTTCGTAGTGACCTACCAGGGTGAGCGCGACTACCAAGGCCGCAAGGACATCGAGCTCACGCTGGTCCAGCGGGTGCGCGGCATGATCGATCACGAGACCGTTCTCGTCGACCCGAACGCGTGGGCGATCGACTCGATCCGTTACGACTACTACAACGGCGGGCACATCACGATGACCCAGACCTTCCGCCAGGTCGGCGGCTATTCGATGCTTGCCGAGCAGAACGCCGAGATCGCGATCCCGTATGCGAAGGCGGTCGCGCATGGCACCTACTCCGACTACAAGACCAACGTCGCCGTCGACGACGCTGTGTTCACGAAGAAGAACTGATGCTCGCGACCGGTCACCGAACCCACGCCGGCGTCGAAGAGACGCGCGCCAAGATCCTCGCCGCTGCGCGCGAGCTGTTCGAACGCAACGGCACGCGCGGCACGACCACACGTGAGGTCGCCGAGAAGGCGGGCGTCAACGAAGCGACGCTGTTCCGGCACTTCGGCTCCAAGCGAGCGCTGCTCGTCGCGATGCGCGAGCAGGCGTGCGGCGTCGAGGAATTCCGCTCCATCCTGTCGGCGCTTGCCGGCGTCGACTTCGCCGCGGACTTGCGACAGATCGCATATCAGGTGACCGAGAACATGCTCGCCAAGCGCGCGATGATGTGCGTGTCGCTGGCCGAGGACGCGACCGGAAGCGACGACGTGCCGGAGTTTCGCGGCCCCGCGCAGATCAGCACCGATCTGGCGTCGTACTTCACGGCCAAGGCGGCGGCCGGTGCGTTCCGGGGTGATCCCGCGCTTGCGGCCCGCTGCTTTTTGGGCATCCTCTTCTCGTACGTCGTCGGACCCAAGCTCTGGGACAGCGCCGCTCCGGATCGGGCGACGCTCGACGGCATCGTCGATGTTTTTCTGAACGGAGTTCGTTCGTAACGTGGAAACCCGGACCGAAACACCGCCGCCCCAGCGGCCCGTCATCGTGAGCGACGACGTCGCAGCGGCATCGCCGCCGGCGCCGGCATCCGAGACGGTCGAGGTGGAGACGAAGCGCCGGCGCCCGCCGGTGCTGGTCCTGATCATCAGCGCGCTGCTGGTGCTCGCCGGACTGGTCTGGGGCGCGCGCTATCTCAGCTACGCCCGTGCGCACGAAACCACCGACGACGCGCGCGTCGACGCCGACACCGTCACGGTGACCAGCAAGATCCAGGAACGCGTCGCGCAGATTCTCGTCGACACCGATCAGCCCGTCCGCAAGGGGCAGGTGATCATCCGCCTCGACAACACCGACGAGCGGGCCGCGCTGGCGCAGGCGCAGGCCGCGCTCGCCGCGCAGCGCTCGCAGGCGCGCGCCGCGCAGGAGAACGTCGCGCTGACGCGCGTGCAGGTGCAGGCGCAAGCGACGCAAGGCGCGGGCGGCGTGATCGCTGCGCGCAGCGCGATCCAGAACGCGCAGGCACAGACGCAATCGGCGCAGCAGCAGGCCGACGCCGCGCGCGCCGCGATCGCGCAGGCGCAAGCGCAGGTTTCGGTCGCACAGTCGCAGGTGCCGGCGGCGCGTGCCGCGCTCGCGCGCGCGAACGCGGACCTCGCGCGCTACACGGCGCTTGTGCGCACCGGCGACATCGCGTCGCAGCAGCTGGACGCGCAGCGCGCGGCGCAAGCCCAAGCCGCGTCGCAGTACCAAGCCGCGCTCGAGAACGTGACGGCGGCGCAGACCGGCGTGGTGCAAGCGCAGGCGCGTTACACGGCGGCGCTGGCCACGACGAATGCCGCTAGCGCCGGGATCGGCGCGCAGCAAGGTCAGCTCCAGACCGCGCAAGGCCGGCTGAGCGAGACCGACAACCCGTACCGCGTGTCGACGACGCAGGCGCAAGCCGACGCCGCCTACGCGCAAACCGGATCGCTGCAGGCGCAAGTACAAGCGGCGAAAGACCGCGTGAGCTATACCGAGATTCGCTCGCCGATCGACGGCGTGGTGGGCGCAAAGAACATCGCGATCGGTGCGGCGATCGCGCCGGGACAGTCGCTGATGACGATCGTGCCGACGACCGGCATCTACATCACCGCGAACTACAAGGAGACGCAGCTCGGCGACGTGCGCGTCGGGCAGCCTGTCGACATCAAGGTCGACGCGTACAAGGGCGTGACGTTCGAAGGCACGGTCACGGCGATCGCGCCGGCGTCGCAGAACACCTTCAGCCTGGTTCCGGCGCAGAACGCGACCGGCAACTTCGTGAAGGTGACGCAGCGCCTGCCGGTGCGCATCGTGCCGAAGAACCTGCCCAAGGACAAGCCGCTGCGCGTCGGGATGTCGGTCGAAACCTCGATCGCGGTCAAGTAGCGCAATGGTGCGTCATGCGATCGCGCTCGCGCTGAGCGCGACCATCTTCACCGCGTCCGCCGCATCGGGCGGCGCGGCGCTCGCGCAGACGATGCCGCCGCAGCCGCTGCCGCAGCCGTCGGCGGCGCCGCAATCGCAAGCAACGACGGCGCCGCGCAGCGGTCCGCCGGGCGCCGGGCTACCCGCGCCGCCGGTGCCGGTCGTGCTGCCGCCGGTGCCGGACGTCGCGCCGGGGTTCAGCTCGCCGGTGAACGCGCTGCCCAACGGGGATCTCGTCGGCGTGCAGCAACAGCCGTTCGTGGGGCTCGCGTTGCGCGATGCGATCGCGATGGCGCTCCAGCGCAACACCGACCTCGCGATCGCGCAGTCGAACCGCCGCATCGCGAACTATCAAATCGTCGCCGCGGAAGGCGCGTACGACGTGCGCTTTCAGCTCGTGCCGGCGTACTCGCACAGCGTGAGCCCGTCGATCAGCTCGTTCCAGTCCGGGCCCGGCGGCGGTCCCGTCACGCAGGACACGGCCGGCGTCACCGCCGCGCTTCAAGGTCAGACGCAGCAGGGCGGCCAGTACCGCATCGGCGCGGTCGGCACGCGCGTCACCTCGGACTCGACGATCAACAGCTACGACCCGTTCTACCAAACGGCGCTCCAGCTCAGCGTGACGCAGCCGCTCGGGCGCGGGCGCGCGATCGACCAGCCGCGCTTGCAGCTGCAGCTCGCGCGCACCAACGCGGCGATCCAGAACGACGTCGCCTTGACGCAAGCGTCCAACATCGTGATCCAAGTGTCGAACGCGTACTACGATCTGGTCGCTGCGTGGCGCAACGTCGCGATCCAAGAAGAAGGCCTGCGCAACGCGCAGGCGCAGTCGGCATCGAATGCGCGGCTCGCCGCGCGCGGCGCGGTCGCGCCGACGGACATCGTCGAAGCGAACACGCAGGTCAACGTCTTCCAGGACAACGTGTTCTCGGCGCTCCAGAACGTGCAGCGCCTGCAGACGCAGATCAAGTCGCTGATCCTGGCGAATCCCGCGGACCCGGTGTGGTTCGCGAACCTCGTGCCGACGACGGCGATCGCGCAGATCCCGCAGGAGCCGACGCTCGACGCGCTGATCAACTCCGCGATCGCGAACCGACCCGAGATCGCGCAGCTGCGCTCGCAGCGCGCGAATGCGAACAGCAACCTCGCGTTCGCGCGCGACCAGCTGCGCCCGCAGGTCGACCTCGGCCTCGGCTACACGGCCAACGGCTTCGCGGGCAATCCCACGCCGCCGTCCGCGAACCCGATCGTCGGGCTGTTCGGCGCGCAGATCGCGGCGATCAACGCGCTGATCGCGCGCTCGAACGCGCAGAACCCCGGCTCGCCGCCGATCACGCCGCTATCCGGCGCCGGCTTCGGTCAGGGGCCGGCGTATCAGAACGGCGGGCTCGGGCAGTCGATCACGACGCTGGTCGACAACCGCTTCCCGACGTACACCGCGCAGCTGACGTACCAGATCCCGCTCGGCAACCGCACGGCGAAAGCCGGCTACGGGATCGCGCAGGAACAGGCGCGGCAAGTCGCGCTGCAAGAGACCGCCGTGCTGCAGCGCATCCGCGGCGAGTCCGTGAATGCGATCCAGGGTTTGCGCGAGGCACAGTACCGCGTCGTCGCGGCACGCAGCGCACGCGAAGCTGCGCAGCGCGTGTTGCTCGGCGAGCAGCGGCGCTTTGCGGCGGGAACGTCGACTACGTTCTTGATCCTGCAGCGGCAGCTCAACGTCGCGAACCAGCAGCTGCGCGAACTGCAGGCACAGACCGACCTCGACAAAGCGATCGTGGAGCTGAACCGCGTGAGCGGCGGCATCTTCGCGCAGAACGGCATCGACGCGAGCGCACTGGGCGGTACGTCGCTGGATGCGACGTCGCCCACCACGAGCGTGCTGCCGCCGGCCTCGGCGGCGACGGCGCCGCCGGTGACGCGCCGGCCGTAGAAATAGCCGCTTCGGCCGGGCGTAATCAGGCAAAGCTCTCAGGGATACTTGAAACGACCGTTACAAGTATGGTAGGATGCCTCCATGGCGCGGACTGCCGACGAGCAGAAGCGCGTGGATCTGCTGGAGCGCATCGTGGACTACGTGATGGCGAACGGTCTATCCGATCTTTCGTTGCGCCCGCTCGCGGAAGCGGTCGGGACGAGCGCGCGCGTGCTGCTGTACTACTTCACGTCGAAGGAAGAGCTGATCGCTGGCATCATGGACGGCGCGCGCGAGCGCCAGCGGGCGATCTTCGACACGCTGCCGCGTAACGCCACGACGTACGCCGATACCGTGCGGGGCGCGTGGAACGTGATGAGCACGCCGCGGCACGAGCCGGTGTTCCGGTTGTTCTTCGAGGTGTACGGGCTCGCGCTGCAGGATCCGAAGCGGTTCCCCGGCTTCTTGCGCCGGGCTGTAGAGGACTGGCTCGACTACCTCGAGCCGAGCGCGCTGCGCGACGGGTACACCGCCGGCGATGCGCGCGCGATCGCCACCGTGCTGCTTGCCGGGTACCGCGGCTTTCTGCTCGACCTCTGCGCGACCCGCGATCGCAAGCGAATCGGGCGCGCAGTCGAGTTCTGGATCGCCGCGCTCGACGCGATTCCGTCCCCGAAGGAACTCTCCGATGAACGCAAGCGCTGAGGGCTCGCCGCGGCAGCAAGCCGCGTTGATCTTCATTTTCATCACTGTCGCGCTCGACATGATCGCGCTCGGCGTGATCGCGCCCGTTTTCGTGCCGCTGGTCGAGCAGTTTCTGCATGGCGACGTGCGGCGCGCCGAGGGCGTCGTCGGCGTGTTCGGCACGGTATTCGCCGTCATGCAGTTCGGGTGGGCGCCGTTTTTGGGCGTGCTGTCGGATCGCTTCGGGCGCCGGCCGATCATCGTGCTGTCGAACCTCGGCATGGCCGCTGACTACGTCGTCATGGCGCTCGCGCCGAACCTCGCGTGGCTGCTGATCGGGCGTGTGGTTTCCGGCATCACGGCGGCAAATGCGACGGCGGCGAGCGCATACGTGGCCGACGTCACGACGCCGGCCAAGCGCGCGGGAGCATTCGGTATGATCGGGGCCGCGTTCGGGCTCGGCTTCGTGCTCGGGCCCGCGCTCGGCGGCCTCTGCGGGCAGATCGATCCGCGCCTGCCCTTCTGGGTCGCGGGCGGGTTGAGTCTTCTCAACGGGCTCTACGGCGCGCTCGTGCTGCCCGAGTCGCTGCCGCGCGAAAACCGTGCGACGCGCTTTGCGTGGGCGAAAGCGAATCCGCTCGGCGCGCTGCGGCTGCTGCGACGGCATCGAGAGCTCTCGACGCTGGGCGTCGTGACGTTTGCGAGCGGCCTCGCCGGCGCCGTGATGCCGTCGACGTGGGTGCTCTACGTGACGTTCCGCTACCAGTGGGCACCTGGTGCGACGGGCATCTCGCTCGCCGTCCTCGGCGTTACGTCGATGATCGCGCAGGTATTCGTGATCGGCCGCTTCGTCAAACGCTTCGGCGAACGCGTTTCGCTGTTTGCGGGGATCGGGTTCGGCGTGCTCGGCCTGATCGCGTGCGGGCTCGCCGTGAACGGTTGGTGGTTCTTCACCGGGTTCGTCGGCCTGTGTCTGTGGGGGCTCGCGCCTGCGGCAGGGCAGGCGATGATGACGCGCCACGTCGCGCCGAACGAGCAGGGCGAGCTGCAAGGCGCGATCGGCTCCATCCGCGGGCTCGCAATGGTGCTCGGACCCGGAATTTTCACGACCGCGTTTGCGATCGGCATCGCGCACGATCTCCCCGGCGCGGCATGGTACTTGGGTGCGTCGTTGCTCATCGTCGCGGTCCTACCCGCGCTGCGCGACGCGCCGGCCGGTCAATCCGCCGCCGTGAGCAGCGCCGACGCCGCGTGAACGCAAACCACGAGAAAGAGAACCGCAGATGACCACGATTACACCAGGCGTTCCGCCCGGCTACCACACGGTGAACGCATACCTCATCGTGGACGACGGCGCGGCCGCGCTCGCGTTCTACGCTCGAGCGTTCGACGGGCGTGAGACGATGCGCCACGTCGACGACGCGGGGCGCGTGATGCACGCGGAGATGACCGTCGGCGATTCGACGATCATGATCTGCGGCGAGAACGCCGCCATGAACGCACTGAGCCCGAAAACGCTCGGCGGTTCGCCGCTGCACATCGTGATGTACGTCCCGGACGTCGATGCCGTCTTCGCGCGCGCGGCGGCCGCAGGTGCGACCCCGCGCGGCGAGGTGTCCGACCGCCCGTACGGCGACCGCCTCGGTCAGGTCACGGACCCGTTCGGTCACGTCTGGTACATCAACACCCGCATCGACGACGCGGCCCGGACGGCGTAGCGCGAAAAAAGAGGCCGCCGAGGTCGTCGTCGGCTTCGTCGTCATTCGCGGAAAGTAGTAGTCGCGCTCGACACCGTCGTAGCGGCCGCTGCGCATGCAGCACTTCTTGAAACCGGCGTCCGGAGCCGCAGATGCATGGATCGTTGCGGCCGAGCTTCTCGATGAGCTCTTTGTCGCCGTGGACGACGCGGTCGCCGCGCTTGACGTTCGTCTCGGAGGGATATCCCCTACGCCGCTTGCTGGAGCGCGTAAAACCTGGGCTGGTCGTCGTAGTCGATGTCGTGTCGCATGATGGTTCCTCCTTGCGGACAACGAGGCAGATGCTACACGAGCACGATCCGTAGGTCAAGCGACGGTGCGATCAGGTCAATACGTATTCGATTTCGAGCCGTCGGCCGTTACCGCAGCTTCCTTCAACGCCGGGAGGTGTGCCGTGGTGCATGGCGCTGTCCCACACAGCAAGGTGGTGCCATCCTTCGCGAGCGAGAGCCGAGGTGCGCTCCGTGGAACGCTCGCTGCGATGGCTTCGACTTGGGCCGGGGTACAAGCCTTATCGCCCTTGACGCCTTTGACGCTCACCCTACAATTCAGCGGGCCGCCCGGAGCATCTTGAACGATCTTGTAGATGTTGCTCCGGCTAGAGTTGAGGTTGGTCGCCCCGATCGCCGGCAGGGCTACGACGCATATCAGCACTAGGGAAAGAGCCAGGCGTTTCATAGGACCTCCCTTTGTTCCGAATGACTGCCTCGCTCGGCACGCAATCGCCTGCCGGGGACTCCGGGTGCCCACTTCACGCAAGTGAGTCATACCCGTGACATCACGAGTTTCGAGGCTGCTGCGGCGTCGACGAACCAGCGGAGTTCGCCGTGCGTCGGATGGACGAGTTGGGCCGGGTACACGTCCGGGTGCTTCGGGCCTTCGAGGACTTCGCGCAGTGCGTCGGCTTTTTCCGCGCCGCCCGCGGTGATCGCGACGTTTCGCGCCGCGTTGATCGCGCGCGGCGTCAGCGTCATGCGCCACGTGTCCAGCTTTGGGACGTAGTGCGCGATGCACAGCTTGCCGTGGTCGATCTCCGCGACCGTGCCGGGGAACAGTGACGCGGTGTGTCCGTCCGGCCCCATCCCGAGCAGGATCAGATCGAACCGCGGAGATTGGCCGGCTTCACGCCGCAGCACGACGTCGTAATCCGCGGCGGCGGCGCTCGGATCGTCCTCGCCGCGCATGCGGTGCACCTGGCGGGATTGAATTCCGAGCGGGTCGAGCAGCGTCTCGCGGTTCATCTTGTAGTTGGATTGGTCGTCGTCCGGCGGCACGCAGCGCTCGTCGCCGAACCAGAACACGACGCGGCTCCAATCCACCTCACCGCGACGCGGCGCCGCGACGAGCAGCGCGTTGATTGCGCGCGGCGTCGAGCCGCCGGCGAGCGCGATGTCGGCGACGTCGCGCTGCGCGAGCGCCGCGCGCAGCACGTCCACGACGTGATCGGCCGCCGCCGCGGCGAGCGCGGCGGGATCGGGCAGGACGGTGACGAGCTTGGGAGCGGGCATTCGCGAGCGTCAGCCGAGCAGCGTCGCGACGCTGGTCAGGGCCGTCTCGTAGACTTCGTCGGCGTTGATGCCTTCGAGGATCGCGCGCTCGAGCAGCGACGCGTTGTCCATCGCTGCGAGCGGAAAAAGGCGCGGCTCGCGTGCGTGCTCGCCTTCGACCCACATGCGCACCACGCTCTCGTCCTCGGTGACCTCGGCGTGGTACCACGACGTCTCGCTGTCGAGACAGATGCTGTGCACGCGGCGAACCTCGCCTTCGCGCGTGCGTTCGAAGCGCACCGTTGCGCCCGCGAGGTCGGCGAACGTGTCGCGCCCGGTCGCCTTCCACCCGAGCCGGCTCGCGAGCCAGCCACCCAGGTAGAACGCTTCGGCGTCGGAGCCGCTGCGCACGTACAGGCGGCGGATCGTGAACACGTCGTCGGTATCGTTGGGATCGTCGAAGAAGTTCGCGATCATGTCCTGCCACGGTCGCAGCCGCAGCCACGCGAGATCCCGCAGGACGACGTGCGGGTGCTGCGCGTGGAACGTCGCCAGGCGGCGCACCGTCGACTCGTCCGCGACGCCGCCGGACGAATCGAAGAGCAGCGTGTTCGCGAGCGGCAGCAACCCGTAGAAGATGGGGGCGCTCTCTTCCCGCAATCCACTCCACCACAGGATCGTGGGCACGCTGGTCTTCACCAGCGCCGATACGTAACCGACGATCGTCTCGGCGTCGAGGCACGACACGTCGAGCTGAACGCGCTCCCCTTGCACCGTGAACTCCACCGGCTCGGCTTGTGCGCCGGACTTGATCACGCCGTGCTCGCACGAGCCCGTATGGTCCAGGACGATCGTCAGCGACGGGTGCTTCTCGCTGAGCAGCGCGGCGCGCTCGAGGATCCAGTCGCGCCGGTTGACGTCGTCGATCCACACGATGAAGTTCATCGTCGATGCGGTGAGCTTCGTGCGCGCGAGTTCGGCGCGGATCTCTTCGAGCGGCGTCCGCGCCGCGGACGGCTCCGCGGCGCTCATATCTTACGCCACTCGCGGCCGTCCATGGCGAGCATGCGATCCGACGACGGCGGCCCTTGGCTCCCCGCGCTGTAGTTCGGAAAGCCCTCGTCGATAGTATCGAGCCACTTGTCCAGCAGCGGCATGTATTGAATCCAGGCTCGCTCGACCGCATCCCAGCGCGTGAACAGCGTCGCGTCGCCGCGCATCGCGTCGCCGATCAGCCGTTCGTACGCAGGAGCCGACACGACGCCGAATCCCGTGCCGTAGTTGAAGTCCATCGACACCGCGCGCAGGTGCATCTTCGGTCCCGGGACCTTGGCGTTGAAGCGCAGCGAGACGCCCTCGTCCGGCTGGATCTTCATCACGAGCGTGTTGTTGTCGAGCGCGTCCCCGGCGTCGCCGAAGAGGCGGTGCGGGATGGACTTGAACTGAATCGCGATCTCTGAGACCTTGTGCGCGAGCCGCTTGCCCGACCGCAGGTAGAACGGGACGTCGGCCCAGCGCCAGTTGTCGATCAGCAGCTTCACCGCCGCGTACGTCTCGGTGTTGGAGTCCGGCCGCACGCCCGGTTCCTCGCGATAGCCCGGAACCGGTTTGCCGGCGATCGAGCCCGCATCGTACTGGCCGCGAGCCGCGTCGAGACCCAACCGCCCCAGCTCGAACGGGCGCAGCGCGCACAGCACCTTGTACTTCTCGTCGCGGATCGCGTCGGCCGCCGACGACACCGGCGGCTCCATCGCGACGAGCGCCAGCAGGTTCGTCACGTGGTTTTGAATCATGTCGCGCAGCGCGCCCGCGTTGTCGTAGTAGCCGCCGCGCTGCTCCACGCCCACCGTCTCGGCCGCGGTGATCTGCACCGAGTCGACGTAGCGCCGGTTCCAGATCGGCTCGAAGATCACGTTGGCGAACCGCAGCGCCATGATGTCCTGCACGGGCTCTTTGCCGAGATAGTGGTCGATCCGGTAGACGTGTTTCTCCTCGAAGACCTTCTCGACTTCGGTTTGCAGCGCGCGCGCCGAATCGAGGTCGGTGCCGAACGGTTTCTCGATGATGATGCGCGACCAGCCCATCGGGTTGTCGCGCGGGCCCAGGCCGGCTTTGTCGAGCTGGTCGACGATCGATGCGAACACCGTCGGCGGCGTGCTGAGGTAGAACAGCCGGTTGCCGGCCGTGCCGAGCTCCTTGTCGTTCTGCTCGAGCTGCTCGCGCAGCATGTGGAAGCCCGCGGTGTCGTCGAACTGACCGGAGATGTACGACAAACGCTTCGCGAAGTCGCTCCAGAGCGGTTCTTTGGCGGGGCCGGTGCGCGAGAACTCGTCGATGCTCTTGTGCATCTCGTCGCGAAACTTCTCGTCGTCGTCATCGGAGCGGGAGAAGCCGACGATGCCGTAGTTCGCGGGCAGGATGTCGCCGAGCCGCAGGTTCCACATCGCCGGCATCAGCATGCGCTTCATCAAGTCGCCGGTCGCGCCGAAGAACACGACGTTGCACGGGTCCGTGATGCGGCTGGTGGCGAGGCCCTTGCGCAGCGGGTTCGCCGCGACGCCGCCGCCCGGCTGCGCGAGCGTCGTCATTCGGACTTGATCGCGTGTCCGCCGAACTCGTTGCGCAGCGCGGCGATGATCTTCGCGCTGAACGACTCGTCCTGGCGCGAGACGAAACGCGACATCAGCGATGCCGTGATCACGGGCGCCGGCACGTCCTCGTCGATCGCGGCCTGCACGGTCCAGCGGCCCTCGCCGGAATCCGCGACCCAGCCCTTGACTTTGGCGAGCTCCGGATCGTTCTTGAGCGCGAGCTCGAGCAGCTCCAGCAGCCACGAGCGCACGACCGAACCGTAGCGCCAGATCGACGCCAGCTGGTGCAAGTCGTAGTCGTATTCGGACTTCTCGAGGATCTCGAAGCCCTCGCCGTACGCGGCGAGCATGCCGTACTCGATCCCGTTGTGCACCATCTTCGAGAAGTGCCCCGCGCCGCTCGGCCCGACGTGCGCGTAGCCGTCCTTCGGCGCGAGCGTGAGGAAGATCGGCTCGACGCGCTCGACCGCGTCCTCGTCACCGCCGACCATCAGACAGTATCCGTTCGTGAGCCCCCACACGCCGCCCGACGTCCCCGCGTCGACGAACGACACGCCCTTGTCTTTACAGCGCAGATAGCGCTGCTTGGAGTCGGTCCAGCGCGAGTTACCGCCGTCGATGATGACGTCGCCCGGCTGCAAGAGCCCGAGCAGTTCGCCGATCGTCGAGTCCGTCGGATCGCCGGCCGGCACCATGATCCACACCGCGCGCGGCGCGCTGAGCTTCGACACGAGATCCGCCAACGACGACGTGCCGGTCGCGCCGTCGGCGGCCGAGCGCTGCACCGCCGCGGCGTCACGGTCGTACGCGACCATCGTGTGCCCGCCGCGAATCAGCCGCGTCGTCATGTTGGCGCCCATGCGCCCGAGCCCGATCATCCCGAGTTGCATTGCGCGTCCTAGGCTCGCGCCGTGACGGCGGCTTCCAACGCGGCGGCCAGCGCGGTGAGCCCCGCCCTCACGTCGCCGGGGAAGTGCACGCGGATCCCGCGCCGGTCGCGCTTGTCGAGCGACTCGAAGTCGCCCAGCGCCTGCGCGCGCTGCAGCGTGCGGAACCCGACCATGCCGGGGATCGGCAGATCGAACGGCGCGTCGTAGGTGATCTGGAAGAACACGCCTTCGTTCGAGCCGCCCTTGTGGAGCTGGCCGGTGGAGTGCAGGAAGCGCGGGCCGAAGCCGACCGTGGTCGCGACGTGCAGCGCGTCGCGCACCGTCGTGCGGATGCGCTGCAGCGCCGCTTCGTCGTCCTCGTCCATCGGGACGTACGCGTTGAACGCGACGTAGTCGCCCGCTTTGATCTGCTCGGCGACCGCCGCCACGGCGCTCTGGAGGTCGCTGCCCAGCTGCGCGTCGCGCGAGCCGCTGAGCGGGAACACCAGCACGTCGTTGGTTTGCACCTGTGCTTGCGGCTCGGAGAACTTCCCTTGCAACGTGAACTCCGCCAGCAGCCGCTTCGTGTTGTCCTTCGATTCCTGAACGTTGGGCTGATCGAATGCGTCGATGCCGAGCACGGAACCGGCCGCCGCCGTCGCGATCTCCCACAGGTAGAATTGCTCGCCGATGTCGAGCGTGTCTTTCATGGTCAGGCGAATCACCGGATGGCCGGCGCTTTCGAACTGCGCCAGCCGCGCAAGCACCGGATCGTCGCCGGGTAGGCACTCGCCGACGTAGACGAACACGCGGTCGGCGCCGTACGCACTCGTCGCGCCGAGCGTCTCGCCCGCGACGGGGACGATCCCCGTGCCGGACTTGCCCGTCGACTCCGCGATGAGCTGCTCCGCCCACGCGCCGAACGCTGCGACGGACGGGTGCGCGAGGATCGTCAGCTTGTCGCGGCCGTTCTTTGCCAGCGAGCCGATCGCCGCGCCGAACCGCACGCCCGGCGCGTCATACGCCGACACGGTGGCAGCGTTTGCGTGCATCGCGTTGATCGCGCGGTCGAGGATTCCGGTGACGTCGTAGCCGGCCAGCGCCGCGGGCACCATCCCGAAGTACGACAGCGCCGAGTAGCGGCCGCCAATGTTCGGGTCGTTGGTGAACACGCGCAGGAATCCGGTGTCCTTTGCCTCCTGCTCTAGCGTCGTGCCCGGATCGGTGATCGCGATGAAGTGGCCGGGCGCGTTCGCGCCGCCTACGGCCACTTGCACGCGCTGGAAGAAGTAGCGAAAGAATGCGTCCGGCTCCGTGGTCGTGCCGGATTTGGACGCGACGATGAATAGCGACTCCGCGATGTCGAGGCTGTCGTCGAGCGCCTTGATCTGCTGCGTGTCCGTCGAGTCGAGGACGTGCAGTTGCGGGTAACCGGCGATCTTGCCGAACGTCGCGCGCAGCACGTCGGGCGCGAGCGAGCTGCCGCCCATGCCGAGCACGACGACGTGCTGGAACCGTTTCGCGCACGCGCTGGCGAACTCGCGCAGCTCGCCGGTCTGCGCGTGCGTCTGCTGCGCGATCTCGACCCACCCGAGCGCCTTCTTGATGATCTCGACGTGCTCGGGCGCGGTCGACCACGGCGACGGGTCGTGATGCCAGAGCTTGTGCAGGAAGTCCGATTGCGCGAGCTTGTCGAGGCAGGCGTCGGCATTCGCGTTCGCGTCGCCCAGCGCGAGCGAGACCAGCGGAGGCGCACCGCTGCGCAATTTCTCGAGCTTGCCTTTGATGGCGTCGAGCATCGCGGTGAACGAGTCGGCGAACGATTTCACGCCGTCGGCGACGAGCGTCTCGGTGACGTCGTAGAGCGAGATCTGCGCCTTCGCCAGCGCGTCGGCGACCGCGCGCGCACCGTCGATGTCTTCGAGGACCGCGTCGGCCCGGATCTTCCCGTGGTCGACCAGCGCTTCGAGCGTGTTCGGCGGTACGGTGTTGACCGTGTCGCGGCCGACGAGGTTCTCCACGTACATCAGGTCGGGATACGCCGGGTTCTTCGTCGACGTGGACGCCCACAGCGGCCGCTGCACGTGCGCGCCTTTGGCCTTGAGCGCGTCGAACCGCTCGCCGCGGAACAGCTTGAGGAAACGCTGGTACGTCAGCTTCGTGCTCGCGATCGCCGCTTTGCCGAGCAGGCTCTGGAGCGTCTGCTCGCCGGCATCGATCTTGGCTTGGAGCTTTTTGTCGACCGCGTTGTCGATGCGCGACACGAATATCGACGCGACCGACGCGAGGCGGTCGATCGGCTCGCCGCGTTTCGCGCGCTCTTCGAGCCCCTCGAGGTACGCGTTCGCGGCGTCTTCGTACCGGTCGACGGAGAAGAGCAGCGTGACGTTGATGTTGATCCCGGCGGCGATCGACGCCTTGATGGCGGGGACGCCCGCGGCGGTGCCGGGGATCTTGATCATCACGTTGGGGCGGTCGACGGCGTCCCACAACCGCTGCGCCGCGGCGATCGTGCCCTCCGTGTCGTTCGCGAGCGTCGGCGACACCTCGAGCGACACGTAGCCGTCCAGACCCTTCGTTTCTTCCCACACGCTGCGGAACAGATCGCACGAGCTGCGAATGTCGCGGATCGCGAGCGCCTCGAACACCGCGACCGGATCGGTCTCGTCGACGAGCGTCCGCAGCTGTTCGTCGTAGTCGGTGCCGCTCCCGATCGCCTTTTCGAAGATGGTCGGGTTCGACGTCATCCCGCGCAGACCCAGATCGATGAGCCGTTGCAGCTCGCCCGAGCCGAACATGCTGCGGCGGATGTTGTCGAGCCAGATGCTCTGCCCGAAGTTCGCAAGTTCTTTCAGCTGGTCGCCCATGTCGTGTGGTCTTTCTTTCTCTAGACGTTCGCGAGGAGTCCGGCGGCGACGTCGGCGACGTGCTCCGGGGTGAAGCCGAATTCTTTGGCAATGTCGGCGGCGGGTGCCGACGCGCCGAAATGGTCCAGACCGAACGCGATCCCGTGGTCGCCGACGTACTTCGACCAGCCCAGCGTCGCGCCGGCCTCGATCGACATCCGCGCTTTCGCGGCGGGTGGCAGAACGCCGTTGCGATACGCCTCGTCCTGCGCGTCGAACAGCTTCCAGGACGGCATCGAGACGACGCGCGCCCGCGTTCCGCGGTGCGCGAGCACCTTCGCCGCATCCACCGCCAGCGATACCTCAGAGCCGCTCGCGATCAGGATGAGGTCGAACGCGTCGTCCGGATTGCTGAGGACGTATGCACCCCGCGCGACGGCGGCGTTGCGGTCGCCCAGGTACGGCAGCTTCTGGCGTGTCAGCACGATGACCGTCGGCCCCGTCTCCGGCTGCACCGCGAGCTTCCACGCTTCGAGCGTCTCCAGCGAGTCGGCCGGGCGGATGTCGATGACGTTGGGCGTCGCGCGGATCATCGCGAGCTGCTCGATGGGCTGGTGCGTCGGCCCGTCCTCGCCCAGGAACACGGAGTCGTGCGTGAAGACGAAGACCTCGCGGATCTTGTTGAGCGCCGCTAATCGAAGCGACGGCTTGAGATAGTCGACGAAGTTGAAGAACGTCGCGCCGAACGGCAGCAGGCCGCCGTGCAGCGCGATCCCGTTCATCGCGCCGGCCATGCCGTGCTCGCGCACGCCGAAGTGGATGTTGCGGCCCGCGTACGAGCCTGGCTGGAAGTCGCCTTGCCCTTTGAGATACGTTTTGGTCGACGGGTCGAGGTCGGCCGAGCCGCCGAAAAGCTCCGGGAGCGCGACTGCGATCGCGTTCATCACCGTGCCGCCCGCGTCACGCGTCGCGACGCTGCCGTTCTCGGCATCGAACGTGGGCCACGGCAGATTCGCCGGCAGCTTGCCGTCGCGCGCGCGCTCGAATTGCGCGGCGAGTTGCGGGTTGGCGGTCTTCCACGCGTCGTAGCGCACGTTCCAGTCCGCCTGCAGCGCCGCGCCCTTCGCGCCGACGGCTTTGAAAAACGCCGCCGGCTCGTCCGGTACGACGAACGGATCGTAGTCCCAGTGCAGCGCTTTACGCGTCGCTTCCATGTTCTTGCCGAGCGGCTCGCCGTGCGTCTTGTACGTGCCGGCCTCGGGCGAACCGTAGCCGATCGTCGAGCGGACGGCGATCAGCGTCGGGCGCAGCGTCTCCGCCTTCGCGACGGCGATCGCGCGGTCGATCGCGTCGGCGTCGTTCGCTTCTTCCGGACCGACCTCGATCGTGTGCCAGCCGTACGCCTCGAACCGTTCGCGTACGTCTTCGGTGAACGTGACGTCGGTCGCCGCCGCGAGCGACACCTTGTTGTCGTCGTAGAGCACGATCAGCTTGCCGAGCGCGAGGTGGCCGGCGAGCGAAGCCGCCTCGGACGCGACGCCTTCCATCAAGTCGCCGTCGCCTGCGAGCACGTAGGTGTGATGGTCGACGATGGTCTGCTCGCGATTGTAGACGGCCGCGAGATGCGCCTCGGCGATCGCGAGGCCCACGCCGTTCGCGAAGCCCTGGCCGAGCGGTCCGGTCGTCACCTCGACGCCCGGGGTGAGGTGGTACTCCGGGTGCCCGGGCGTGCGGCTGCCGAGTTGGCGGAAGTGCTGGAGGTCGTCGAGCGTCACGTCGTAGCCGGTCAGGTGCAGCAGCGCGTAGATCAGCGCCGAGCCGTGCCCGGCGCTGAGCACGAAGCGATCGCGGTCGAACCAGTGCGTATCGGCCGGGTTGAAGCGCAGGTGGCGCGTCCACAGGGCGTACGCCGCCGGCGCGGCGCCCAGCGGCAGGCCGGGGTGACCGGAATTCGCCTTCTGGACCGCGTCGACCGCGAGAAAGCGAATTGCGTTGATGCGAAGGTCGTCCGCTGCGGTGTTCACGTCTGCTCCTGAGATGCCGGGGAGGCCGCGTTAGCCGCGGACCCCGCCCACCCCCGCCTTTACCCGACCAGCCGACGGGAGCACGGTTTGCGGTGCGGAAACGCCGGGGCGATGGATGACAGCTTGGAAACACGGATCGTCGAGCTCGAGGAGCGCCTCGCGGCCAAGCCCGACGCGATCAAGAAGAAAGCCGGGCGGGTGGTGGAGGAGGTGCTCGACGCGCTCGACACCGGGAAACTGCGCGTCTGCGAGCCGACCGACGACGGCTGGGTGGTGCATCCCTGGGTGAAGCGGGCGATCCTGCTCTCGTTCGGCCGCTTCGACAACGCGCGCATCGTCGAAGAGGCCTTCGCCGACATCGCCGGCCCGCTCGACGCGCTGCAGCTGCGCTACCGGCTGCCGTCGTACTACGACAAATTGCCCACCAAGCGGAATTGGAAGAAGCTCGGTGCGCGCTGTGTCCCCGGCGGCATCGCCCGCTACGGATCGTACCTGGGCAAGAACACGATCCTGATGCCCGCGTTCGTGAACGTCGGCGCGTACGTCGACGACGGCACGATGGTCGACACGTGGGCGACCGTCGGTTCCTGCGCGCAGATCGGCAAGGACGTGCACTTGAGCGGCGGAGTCGGCATCGGCGGCGTGCTCGAGCCGCCGCAGGCGACACCGGTGATCGTCGAGGACGGCGCGTTCCTGGGCTCGCGCTGCATCGTCGTCGAGGGCGTGCGCGTCGGCCGCGAAGCGGTGCTCGGCGCCGGCGTGGTGCTCACCGCGTCGACGCCGATCGTCGACGTGCGCGGCGGCGAACCGGTGGTGAGCAAAGGACTGATCCCGCCGCGCGCCGTCGTGATCCCGGGCGTGCTGCCCAAACGCTTCCCCGCCGGTGAGTTCGGCACGCCGTGCGCGCTGATCATCGGCGAGCGCAGCGACTCCACCGACCAGAAGACGTCGCTCAACGCCGCGCTGCGCGAGTTCGAGGTTTCCGTCTAGCGTGAATCCGCGCGTGGCGGCGATCGAGCCGTCGCTGATCCGCATGATCGCGGCGAAGAAGAAGCCCGGCGCGATCGATCTCGGGCTCGGCGAGCCGACGTTAATGCCGCAGCAGCGGTTCATCGAGGCGGCCGCGCGCTGGGCGGGCGAACACGGCGTGAAGTACACGGTGAACGCGGGCGACCTCGGCTTGCGCGAGCGCATCGCGGCGCACTACGCCTATCCCGGAATGTCCGACGCGCGCAACGTGTGCGTGACGACGGGCTCGCAAGAAGCGGTGTACGTCGCGATCAAGACGCTGCTCGATCCGTCCGGCGACGAGCTGCTCGTCGTCGATCCCGCCTTCCCGGCGTATGCGAAGATGGCGCAGCTCGAAGGGGTCCCGTATCGGCGCGTCCACATGCGGGCCGACGACGACTTCCGTTACGACGTCGAAGCGATCCTCGACGCGGTGGACCGCGCGACGCGCGTGATCGTCGTCGCGTCGCCCGCGAACCCGACCGGCCGCGTGTTCCGCGACGCCGACGCGCGCAGGCTCGCCGACGGATTGCTGGCGCGCCGCGGGCCGCCGGTGTGGGTGCTGCAGGACGAGATCTACCGCGAGCTCACCTACGTCGACGATCCCGGCTACGTGGCGCGCTACTACCCGCACACCGTCGTGGCGAACTCGCTCTCGAAATCCAACGCGCTGACCGGGATGCGGATCGGCTGGCTGCTGGCGCCCGACGGCGCGATCGAGGTATTGAACAAGACGCACGCGTGGGTGACGTCGACGGCGAGCGCGTTCGGCCAGCGCGTCGCGCTCGAGATCTTCGGCGAGCCCGGTGCGCTCACGGAGCAGTCGGCGTGGTATCGCGCGCAGCGCGCGCTCACGATCGCGGCGCTCGACGCGAGCGGCCTGCGCTACGTGCCGGTCGACGGCGCGTTCTATGCGTGCGTGAAGCTGCCGCGCGGCGGCGACTCGCTCGCCGCCGCGCTGGAGCTGGTAGAGAACCGCGGCGTCGTCGCGATCCCCGGCCGCATCTTCGGCGACTCGCTGGAAGGCTGGCTGCGCATCAGCTGGGTCGCGCCGATCGAAGACGTCGAGGAAGGCCTGCGCCGCATCGCGGCGCTGTAACGGCGCTAGGGGCGCGCGATGTGCCAGGTGTTGCCGAACGAGTTGATGCCGTCGCCGTTGGTCTGGCCGGGCGCGGAGTCGACGACGTAGGTGTACAGCGGGCGGCCTTTGTAGGCGAGCTGCTGCGAGCCGTCGGCGCGCGTGAACGAGGTCCAGTTCGCCGGTAACGTCGTTCCCGCCGTGACGGTGACCGGCGGCCACACGCTGGCGCATTGACCGCTGCACGTGGACTGGTTCGCCGTGGTGTCGGCGTCGAACACGTACACGGTGCGTTGCGACGCGTTGACGAATCCGGGGCTACCTTTGAGCGTCGCGGTCGAGAGGGCGCCGCTGGTGGGCGGCGGTGTCGTCGTTGGGAGGGTGCCGTAGCCGCCGCTGCTGCCGCCGCCGCCGCACGCAGCAAGCGAGACGAGCAGCGCCACCGCTGCGAAGATCTGTCTAGTCATGCGGCGACCATACGACCGCGGTGTGAGACGTCGCTGAACGTCACGCACCGCGGTTTTCAGAGAGCGTTCATGTCTCAGCTCTTCGGGCCGGTGCGCACCTCGACCATATTGTCCGGGTGGAAGTACAGCTTGGAAACGCGCTGGACGTCGGCCGGCGTGATCTTCGCGTAGCGCTTCGTGAGCGTTGCGTAGTACGAGGTCGGGAGATCGTCTTGCCCGATGCGCATCAGGTCGCCCGCGATCGTGCTCGTTGCCTGCTCCGCGTCGATCGTGGTCGCGATGATGCGCGTCTTCGCCCGCGCGAGCTCCTCCGCGCTGACCGGTTCGGTCTGCATCCGCTTGAGCTCGGCGCGCACGACCGCGTCCGCCGCTTCGACCTTGGACGGCACGGCGCGGAACGTGACCGTCACCGTGCCGCGGTCGCGTCCGGCTTGCAGCGAGCTGTACGCGCCGTAGACGAGGCCGCGCTTCACGCGCACCTCGCGGAAGAGCCGCGCGTCGAAGGAGCTGCCGCCGTAGATTTCGTTTGCGAGCCGGAACGCGTCGTAATCCGGTGACGTGCGGGCGAGCGCGGGCGCGCCGAGCTGCACGGACACGTCCTGCTGCGGTGTCTCCACGGTCTGCCGCTTCGCGGCCGGCAGCGGGATCACGGGCAAGTGCGGGTCGGGCTTGGGACCGTCCGCGGCCCAGTCGCCGAAGCGCGCGGTCACGTCGCGCGCGACCGCGGCCGGATCGACGTCGCCGACGATCACCAGCGTAGTGGTGTCGGGGCGCACGTAGTTTGCGTGATACCCCTTGACGTCATCGAGCGTGATCGAACCGATCGAGGCCGCCGAGTCCTCGCGCAGCACCGGATCGCCTGCGGGATAGAGCGCTTCGAGGAACGCGCGCTGCGTGCGATAGTTCGGGTCGAGCGCGCGGCGCGACGCCACGGCGGTCGACTGCTGCTTCGCGAGCGTCAGCTTGTCGGTGGGGAACAGCGGGTGGCGCACGTCGTCGGCGAGCGCATCGAGCAGCGTCGACACGTCCTCGGCGCGGCCGTGCGCGGAGAACGTGGTTCCGAACGTAATCTGCGCCGCGTGATCGTCCGCGAGCTTGCGCTGCGCGGCAAAGTCGTACTTCGCGCTGCCCCAGTTCATCAGCGCCGACGTGATGGTCCCCAGGCCTTCCTTGCCGGCGGGGTCGTACGTCGGTGCCGTGCGCACCACGCCGCGCACGAACACCGTCGGGTTCGACGCAACGCGCTGCACGAGCAGCTTGAGCCCGTTCGGCAGCGTCGTGACCACGGGGTTGACGGCGCTGTGCAGGTCGAGCGGTTTCGCGAGCGCGGTCTTGAGCCACACCGGCTGCACCACCGGACCGTTCGGCACGCGCTCGCCGAAGCTGTCGCTCACGCCCGACGACAGGTTCGACGGCGGTTTGAATTTCGTCGGGTCCGTCGTCGTGGGCTCGAGCGTCGCGACGACCGCGGCCTTGGCGTACACCGTGCGCGCGACGGCGTTGACCTCGTCGGGCGTGATCGCGTCGATCAGCGCGGCATAGCGTGCCGGGTCCGTGTCACCAGGGAAGACGTAGCCTTCGCCGATCCCGTTGCCGAGCCCGACGATCGAGTCGCGCGCGTAGGTGAGCTGCGCGACGGCCGAGCGCTTCGCGGCCGCGATGTACTCCGGGTCGATGCCCTTGGCGAGCAGCGCCGTCGTGGTCTTCTCGAACGCCGCGCGCACCTCGTCGGCGGTGTGGCCTGGTGCGACGATCAGCAGGGCGTGCACGGTCGAGGCGCGCCGGTCTTCGAGCGGGATCGGGATCAGGCCCAACGTCAGTCCGGTTTCGACCAGCGCCGCACGGTACGGCCCGCGCGGGTTCGTTATCGCGGTGAGCGCGATGTCGTTGCGGAGCTGATCGTGCTCGGTGGCCGGCGCGTTGCCGGGCGCGGCGAACGCCTCATCGATGATCGTGAACGGAAACTCCGCCTTGATCGACAGCGTCGCGCCGCTGGCGGGCTTGGGCTCGTACTGTTTGCGGGCGGGGAGCTTGCGCGACGGGATCGGGCCGAACCACTTTTGCGCCGAGGCGAATATGTCGGCCGGCTTGACGTCGCCGGTGACGACGAGCGTCGCGTTGTTGGGATGGTACCATGCGTCGTAGTAACGGCGCAGGTCGGCGACCGTCGCCTTCTCGATGTCGGGCTTCGCGCCCAGCGCGGTGCCGCCCAGACGCGAGTCCGGATACACTTTCTCCGCGGTGCCGAAGAGCAGCTGGAAGATGGGGTTGCTATAGTCCTGCGCGTACTCTTGCAGCACCGCGCCCTTCTCGACCGCCCAGTCCTTGGGATCGAGCTTGAGGTTGCGCATGCGGTCGGCCTCGACGTGGATCAGCGTGTCGGCGCGATCGGCCGGGACGACGAAGTAGTAGTGCGTCTGTTCGTTCTGCGTTTGCGCGTTGAGGTCGGCGCCCAGCCGCGCGTTCATGTCGTCCAGGCCCGCGCTGGACAGCGTGCGCGTGCCGCGGAACATCATGTGCTCGAGCGCGTGCGCGAGCCCCGTCTTCCCGGTCGTCTCGTCGAGCGCGCCGAACCGGTAGAACGTGTGCACGTGCACGACCGGCGCAGCGTGGTCCTCGAGCACCACGATGCGCATGCCGTTGGCGAGCGTGCGCACTTGCGCGCTCGGCGCCGCGCTCTGCGCGTCCGCGGGCAACGGGCGCAGCGGCGAAAGGACGAGCGCGGCAACGGCCGCTGCGGCGGCGAGTCGGCGAATGAACAAGGGCGGCCTCACGATTTGGGTCCGGTGCGAATTTCGACGAAGTGGTCGGGGTGGAAGTACGTGCGCGCGGCGCGCCGCACGTCGGTGGGCGTGACGCGCGCGTAGCGTTCGGCGAGCGTCGCGTAGTAGTCGGGCGGGAGCCGGTCGGAGCCGATGTTCATCAGGTCGCCCGCGATCGTCGCGGTCGCCTGCTCGGCCATGAGGATGCGCGCGGCTTGGCGCGTCGCGCAGCGGCGAAGCTCCTCGGAATCGACCAGCTCGTTCTGCAGCCGTTTGACCTGATCGCGCACGAGCGCTTCGGCGGCGTCGACCTTCGACGGCACGGCGCGGAACGACGCGACCCACGTACCGCGGTCGCGGTCCGACGAATACGTCGTGCCGATGTTGTACACGAGCCCGCGTTTCTGGCGCACTTCGCGGAAGAGCCTGCTCGCGAACGACTGGTCGTCGAGCAATGCATCGGCCAGCATGAACGCGTCGGCGTCCACGTCGCCTTCGGCGGGCGCGGGCTGCCCCAATTCCACCGAGACGTCCAGCGCGGGTGTTTCGACGATCTTGCGCACCGGCGACGGCAACGGGATCGGATGCAGATGCGGATCGGGCGCGGGCCCGTCTGCGTGCCACTCGCCGAACGCGCGCACGACGCTCGCGCGAATCGCGTCGGGGTCGACGTCGCCGACCACCACCAGCGTGGTCAGATCGGGGCGGTGGTATTTCTTGACGAACCCGCGCACGTCGTCGATCGTGATCGACTCGAGCGAGGCTTTGGACGACTCGCGCAGCGCCGGGTCGTTCGCCGGATAGAGCGCTTCGGCGAACGCGCGTGACGCGCGGTACGCAGGATCGATCACCCGCCGCTCCACGGCGACGGCGCTGTTCTGCCGGATGAGCACGAAACGATCGTCCGGCAGCAGCGGGCGGCGCACGTCGTCCGCCAGCGCGTCGAGCAGCTTGTCGGCGTCGCGCGCGAGCCCGTGCGCGCCGAACGACGCGCCGAAGCCGATCTGCGCGCCGAGGTCGTCCCCGAGCCGGTGCTGCGCGGTGTAGTCGTAGTTCGCGCTGCCGTACGACAGCAGAGCGGACGCGATCCCTTCCACGCCCTCTTTGCCCGGCGGTTCGAAGTCGGGCGAACGGCGCATCGAGCCTCCGATGAACACGGTGCCGTTGTCGTGCACGCGCTGCACCAGCAGTTTCAAGCCGTTCGGCAGCGTCGTCTGCACGGGTGCGACGCGGCTGCGCAGCGCGAGCGGCCGCGCGAGATCGGTGCGCATCCACGCCGGCTGCACGACGACGCCGTCGGGGACGCGCCCGCCGAAATCGTCCTTCACGGAGCCGCCCAGGTCCGACGGCGGTTTCGCCTTGGCGGGATCGGTCGTCGTCGGCTCGAGGACCGCGTCGCCGTTGGGCGTTGCGAAGACGCGTCGCGCGATGGCGTTCACGCTCGCGGCGTCGACCGCTTCGATCTCCGCCGCGTACGTCGTCGGATCGCGATCGCCCGGGAACACGTATCCGCTGCCGAGCGCGCTCGCGAGCCCGGAGATGGAGTCGCGCGCGAACACCAGGCCCGTGAGCTCGCTGCGTTTCGCCGCGGCGATGAAATCCGGATCGATGCCGCGCGCGAGCGACGCCGCGAGCACCGCTTTCCACGCGGCGCGCGCTTGCTCGGCGGTGTGTCCCGGCGCGACGAGCAAGAACGCGTGGAACGTCGACACGTGGCGGTCGAGCGACGGCTGCAGCCCGAAGCCCAGCGTGATGCCGCTATCGACGAGCGCGTTGCGGAACGGCCCGCGCGGGTTCTGCAGCGCGACCAGCGCGATCAGCGCGCGCAAGCCGTCGTCCTCTGTGGCGCCGGAGGCCGGAGGTGCGGCGTACGCGAGGTCGACGACGGTGAACGGGTAGTCGGCCTTTACGTGCGCGACGACGCCGGTGGCCGCTTTCGGCGCTACGATCGTCACTTTGGGCACGGCCCGCCGTGGGATCGGTCCGAACCACTTCTGCGCCGACGCGAACACCGCGTCGGGCTCGACGTCGCCGGTCACGACGAGCGTCGCGTTGTTCGGCGCGTACCACGTGTGATAGTACGCGCGCAGATCCGCGACGGTCGCCTTCTCGATGTCGCGCTTCTCACCCAGCGCGGTCTTGCCCAGCGGCGAGCCCGGATAGAGCTTCTCTTGCAAGCCGGTGCCGAAGCCGAACAGCGCGTTGCTGTGATCTTGCGTCCACTCTTGCAGCACGGCGCCGCGCTCTTTATTCCAGTCCGCGGGCGCCAGCTTGAGCGCGTGCATGCGGTCGGCCTCGACGCGCAGCGCGCCGTCGACGCGGTCGGCCGGCAGCACGAGGTCGTAGCGCGTGTACTCGTTGGTCGTTTCGGCGTTGACCTGCGCGCTCAAGCGCGCGCTCCAGTCGTCGAGCCCGCTCGACGACAGCGTCGTCGTGCCGCGGAACATCATGTGCTCGAGCGCGTGCGCGAGTCCCGTCTTCCCTTGCTTCTCGTACGCGCCGCCGAAACGGTACCACATGTTGACGACGGCGACCGGCGCGGCGTGATCTTCGAGCACGACGACGCGCAGGCCGTTGGCGAGCGTACGGACGTGTGCGGGGACGACCGGGTTCGGCGCGTCGGCGCGGACCGGGATCGCCGTCGTGCACAGCGTGACCGCAGCGGCGCAGAGCGCGGCGGCGAGTCGGCGAGCGGGCATCCGGCTAAGGTACGACGGTTACGGGGAGGGTTCCGCCGCCGCGTACGCTCGTGCCGTGCGGTCGATTGCGCGGTACGGCGCGAGGCCGATGAGCTCGCTCCGCCGCACCGACACGCCGTCGCGAGCCGCCGCTCGGCGCACCAGTTCGGTGACGCGATAGAGCGGGACGGCGTCGGCATCGGTGAGGTTGCACGACACCTGGACGCGGTCCGCGGCGAGCCGCAAACCGAGGCATTTGAGCGTCCGCAAGCCGCCGCCGGAGGCCCGCAGCCGCCGCGCGATGCGCTTGGCCAGGTCCAAATCGCCGCTGGCGAGCTCGACGTTGTACGCGATGAGGAACGGCCGCGCGCCGACGGCGATCGCGCCGGCGGACGCGTGCGCGGCGTCGCCGTAATCGAAGTGCCAGCGCGCGTCGCCGGCGATCCGCTCGGCCAGGCCCTCGAATTCGCCGCGCCGGACGTCGGCCAGGTGCTGGCGTTGCGGGGCGCTCGCGGCCGCCCCGTACAGATACGACGGGATGCCCAGCTCGCGCCAGATCCGCGCCGCGGCGCGGTGCGCCAGCGTGACCGCGTCGTCGAGCGTCGCCTCGCCGAGCGGCACGAACGGAAGCACGTCGAGCGCGCCGATCCGCGGGTGCGCGCCGCGATGCGTGCGCAGATCGATGCGCTCGCGCGTGACGCGCGCGAGCGCGACCGACGCGGCGACGGTCTGCGACGCGCGTCCGACGGCGGTGATCACGCTGCGGTGATGCACGGGATCGCTGGTGCGGTGGACGACGCGCACGCCGTGCGCTTCCATCGCGGCGACGCACGCATCGATGACCGCCGCGTCGCGACCTTCGCTGACGTTGGGAACGATCTCGAACTCGAGCGCGGCGCTCACCTCAGATACGCGTCGATCGACTCGTCGGGGCCTTCCGGTTCGGTGCGCCCGCCGAGGTAGCGTGCGAGAAACGACTCGATCGCCGCGTTGAAGCGCTTGTTGTTCTGCGGCCGCGCGAAGCCGTGACCTTCGTCCTCGAAGACGACGTACGTGACCGGCTGGCCGTTGCGGCGAATGGCGGCGACGATCTGATCGGACTCGGCGATCTTGACGCGCGGGTCGTTTGCCCCTTGGCCGATCAGCAGCGGCGCGCGGATCGCGTCGGCCTTGGTCAGCGGCGAGTGCGCGGTGAGGAACTCCTCGGAGTCGCCCATGCGCTGCGTGAACGTCGCGCGCAGCGTCTCCCAGTACGGCGGGATCGACGCGAGCAGCGTGTTCAAGTTCGACGGGCCGACGATGTCCACGCCGCAAGCGAAGGCGTCGGGGGCGAACGCGAGCGCGGCGAGCGTCGCGTAGCCGCCGTACGAGCCGCCCATGATCCCGACCCGCTTGGGATCGGCGATCGCCTGCGCGACCAACCAGTCTTTTGCGTCAAGCAGATCGGTGTGCATCGCGCCGGCCCATTCGCGGTCGCCGGCGTTGAGGTGCGCTTTGCCGTAACCGGCCGACCCGCGGAAGTTCGGCTGCAGCACGGCGTAGCCGCGGTTCGTCAGCCACTGCACGTACGGGTTGTAACCCCACGTGTCGCGCACCCACGGACCGCCGTGAATCAAGAGCACCGCCGGAAGACCTTGCGCCGCAAGACCCGGCGGCGTGCTGAGGTAACCGTGGATCGTCAGGCCGTCGCGGGCCGGATAGCGGATAGGCGTCATCGGTGCGAGAGTATACCGGTCGAGCGCGGGGCGCATCGCGAAGATCTTCGCGGCGCGCCGCGTTCCGCGGTCGTAGCTCCAGAACGATCTCGACCCGTTGTCGACGATCGACGACACGAGCCAGACGCGGTCGTCGCGGTCCGTCGACGCGATCCCCAAATCGCCCGGAATCTGTGCGGCAAGCGCGGCGAAATCGTCGGCATATGCGGCGTCGAGCACGGTCCAGCCGACGCGGTCGCGCACGACCGACGCGGCGATCGGGGCTTTGGTGCGCGGCGAGAACACGACTTCGGCAACGTCGTACTCGGGATCGCCCACGACGTCTTTGCGTTCACCGCTCGCGACGTCGAGCCGCACGAGCCGCGCGGCGTTCGCATCCGCGCTCGTGATCGCGAGCAACGCGGCACCGTCCGGCGTGAAGCCGGCCAGCTCGGGCGTCCCGTCGGCGACGTCGAACCGCGCGAGCGTGCGCCAAGGCGCGCTCGCGGCCTCGCGGACGACGATCTCGCACGACGCATCGGGATGTTGGATAACGCCGGCGCGCACGACCAGCTCCGCATCGGCCGCGAACTCGGAGATGCCGCCGGGATTCTCCGTGTCGAGCGTCGCCTCGCCCGTGCGCGGGTCGAGCCGGTAGACGTCGAACAGCTGGGGATCGCGCCGGTTCATCGCGATCAAGATCACGTCGGGGCGGTGGAGGTCCAGCGACTGAAGCTGGACGAGCGTTCCTTCGTACGGCGTGAGATCGACCCGCTCGCTGCCGCCGTCAGGATCGGCGGCGAACAGGTGGAAGTTCTCGTCGCCGCGCGCGTCCTGCAAGTAGAGCACGCGCGTGCCGTCCGGTGTCCAGAAGGCGTTGCGGATCGGGCGGTGCGGATCGGACGCGACGAGCCGGTCGTCGTCGGCGCCGATGGTGCGGACCCACACCGAGAGCGTACCATCGTGCGGCGCGAGATAGGCGATGCGGGTGCCGTCGGGCGAGAGCCACGGCGCGGCCTTCTCCGGATTACCGAAGAGCACGTCGCGTGGAATGAGCGGAACCATACCGCCGTGTCTTGTCGCTACGGCGGCACGATCCCGTGTCGGACGAGGTCGGCGACCAGCTCCGGATCGATCGCCTTCGCGGCCGCGATATCCGCGTCGCCGCCGGTGAGATCTCCGGCGCGCCGCTTCGCAACGCCGCGACCGTAGAGCGAGCTGGCCGCTTTCGGGTCGAGCGCCAATGCGGCTTCGAAGTCGGTCAGCGCGGCGGCCGTCTCGTTGAGGCCGAGGTGTACGTAAGCGCGCGAGTCGAGCGCTTCGCGAAATTTCGGCTGAAGCTCGAGCGCGCGATTGCAGTCGGCCAGCGCTTCGGCAGGCTTCCTCGCTAGCATGCGCGCCCAACAGCGGCCGTTGTACGTGTCCGCGTCGCCGGCGTCGATCGCGATCGCGCGGTCGAAGTCGCCGACCGCCGCGTCGTACTTGCCGAGCGCGATCTCGATCTCGGCGCGGGTGGACCAGTTGTCATGGTCGCGCGGGCGCAGCGAGACCGCTCGGTCGAGGTCGGCGAGCGCCTTCGTGTAGTCGTGCTTCCCTTCGTATGAGACGCCGCGGTTGTAGAACGCGTTGGCGTGCTCGGCATCGAGCGCGATCGCGCGGCTGCTGTCGGCGATCGCCGCGTCGAACTCGCGGCGCAGCCGATGGACACGTCCCTTTTGCGACCACGCTTCGGCGTAGTTCGGGTCGAGCGCGATCGCGCGGTCGAACTCGGCGAGCGCGCGATCGTAGTCGGCTTTTTGCATCAGCGCGCTGCCGAGTCCGAAGCGGTAGACCTTCGAGGTCCCGTCGAGCGCAACGGCGCGCTCGAAGTCGGCGAGCGCGCCGTCGTAGTTGGTCTTGCGGTAAAGCGCCATCCCGCGCCAGAAGACCGGCAGCGGGTCGGTCGGCGCGAGCGTCGCGGCGCGGTTGAAGTCGGCCAGCGCGAAGTCGAACGCCTGCTGCATGTAGCGCGCCGTGCCGCGGCTGTAGTAGGCCTGCCACCTGTCAGGCTGCAGCTCGATCACGTGTCCCCAGTCGGCTATCGCGTCGTCGTAGAGCGCTTTGGCGTAATACTTCGCCGCGCGGTTGTCGTACAACGCGGCGAGCGAGGTCGGCGGCGTGGCGGGGCTCGCGATCAGCGCCGTGCACGCCGCGATCGCGCGGTCGGGCTCCGCGCCCATACAGATCGCCGTGGGATTCGGCGGCGCTTGCGCGAGCGCGGCGGTCGCAGTTACCAGCGTGAATGCAATCATTGCCGCGCACTGCATCACGAGCCCCGTGCGCGCGCGCAGGTCAGTCGAACGCAAGACGAATCGCCGCGGCGAGATCGCGCGCGCCGTCGGGCGCGATCAGGCGAGTGAACCCAAGCTTTGTCGCCTCCGCGGCGCGCCGCGCCGGCTGTGAAACGTTGCGCACCTCGCCGGAGAGCCCAAGCTCGCCGAACGCGACCGTTCCGGCGCCGAGCGGAACGTCGCGAAACGCCGATGCGATCGCGAGCGCGATGCCGAGATCCGCGCCGGTCTCCGAGATGCGCAAGCCGCCCGCGACCGAGCAGTACACGTCGTTTCCTCCGAGGTTCAATCCGGCGCGCCGCTCGAGGATCGCGATGATCATCGCCATGCGCGCAGCGTCGACGTTGGCCGCGAGCCGGCGCGGCGTGCCGTACGCAGCTTCGCCCACGAGCGCTTGAATCTCGACGAGCACCGGCCGCATCCCGACCAGCGTCGGTACGACGCACGTCCCGCTGGGCCGCGGGCCGCGTCCGTGCAAGAACAATGCCGACGGATCGGCGACCTCGTGCAACCCGCGATCGTCCATCGAGAACACGCAGATCTCATCGATCCCGCCGAACCGGTTCTTGTACGCGCGCACGATGCGGTACTCGCCGCTCTGATCGCCTTCGAAATACAGCACGGTGTCGACGAGGTGCTCGAGCAGCCTCGGCCCCGCGATCGCGCCGTCCTTGGTGACGTGGCCGACGACGAACGTCGCGCAGCCGGTGCGCTTGCAGAACTCCATGAGCACTTGCGTGCAGTCGCGCACTTGCGACACGCTGCCGGCGAACGACTCGACATCGGGCAGCCACATCGTCTGGATGGAGTCGATGACGAGGATTTCCGGCACGTCGCGCTCGAGCGCGTCGAGGATCGCGCGAAGGTTCGTCTCCGGGAACACGAGCAGCGTCTCGGCCGCGCCGACACGCTGCGCGCGCAGTTTCGTCTGCGCGGCCGACTCCTCGCCGCACACGTACACGGCGCGCGCGCCGCGCCGCGCGAGCGTCGTCGCGAGCTGCAGCAGCAGCGTCGACTTACCCGCACCGGGCGGACCACCCAGCAGCACGAGACTGCCCGGTACGATCCCGCCGCCGAGCAGCGCGTCGAATTCCGCCATCCCGGTACGCCGCCGCGCGACGCGCGTATCGTCGATCTCCGCGAGCGGCACCGGCCCGGAGAGGCGCAACGGCGCAACCGCGCGCGCATGCGCCGTCTTCGCTGGCTTGACGACGGGCGCGTCCTCGAACGTGTTCCACGCCTCGCACGACGGACAGCGCCCGAGCCAGCGCGCCGACTCGAACCCACACCCAGTACAAAAATACACCGACCTCGCCTTGGCCACGCGGACATTGTTGCGCATGAGAGTGCCATAGGCCTGGCACGGGAACCGGACGTTATGGCTAGAACGGTACAGAAGATGGAACAGGCAAACGTCGTGGACGAGGCAGCTCTTCGCGAGCAATTCCTCGAGAGGCTGAGACAATTCATAACGGACGCGCGCGGGTGGCTCGCAATCGATCCGAGAGTTATCGTTGACGATAAGCAGTATCTCGTCGAAGATCCCCTTGGGAATTACAACGCACCGGGCCTCGAGATACGTGTTGCCGGGCAACGCCTTGCGTCCATTGTTCCAGTTGCTGGCGTCGTTATCGGGGCCGAAGGCAGAGTTGACGTCAAAGGCCCGCTGGATCAAACCGCGGTCTTATATCTCAGCGGCCCTGGCCGAATGCAGGCAACTATCAATGGACTCCCGACGTTCACGAAAGAATTGTTCCGTGGATTCATCGGTCCTGGTTGGTATTCGATGCTGAACGCCTCGAGCCCGAGCCGTGAGGTGCGTCGCGTGGACGCAGATGTGTTCAAAGCGATGATCGAGGCAGTGTCCGATTACAAACTGTCTGATCAGACTTAACGCTCATGGTTCCCAGGCCCAGCCGCGTCCTCGACGATATCGTCGAGGCCTACCGTCTTGAGCGCGACCTCTTAAAGATCGCAGCGCGCGCGATTCGGGTTACGAATCTGTCGTTTCTCTCGGGTACCGGATTCGTCGGACGACCTGTCAGTGAATCACAGAACGACGTCGAGCGGCTGCACACGCGGCTCGATGAAATGACCGTCGTAGCATTGTGGGTCGAGTTTGAACGATTCTTGATCAACCACGTGGTCTCGCAATTTAACGTGCTTACGACAGCACCCGCTCCATTTGACGCCCAACTTGGCGCATATATTGAACGCCAGATCGAATTCTCTCGCTTTGATGATCTACTGAACCTATACAAGGGCTGGATCGACTCGAACGAGCTCGGACAGGTAAAGCAGATCAAGGAATATCGCGACTGGATCAGTCACCGTAACCCCAAACGCACAAAGGCCGCCCCGGTGGAACCGGTCATTGCGCGCGTGCGTCTCGGCGATGTCATGGATCGCATAGCGTGAACGACCACGTGGCGATTGACGGCTGGTCAGCAAGCGGTAAGACAACGGTCGCAAAGATTTTGGCTTCGGCCTTGGACTTTCTCTATCTCGATACCGGGGCGATGTATCGGGCCGTCGCGTATCTCGCGTTACGCAACGGGGTCGACCTCGACAGCGAGTCCGGCCTTGTCGCCATGCTCGCGCACCACACGATCGCCATCGTCACCGATGCTTCGACGACCGCGGGGTATCGCGTGCTCGTCGACGGACGCAACACCGGCGAACGGCTCTTCGATCCCGACGTCGCCGCCGCCGTGTCGTCCGTTGCTGCGCTGCCAGGTATTCGTAGCGATCTCGTCGCGCGGCAGCGTGCGATCGCCGCGCAAGGGCCGGTCGTCATGGCTGGGCGCGACATCGGCACGGTCGTGCTGCCCGATGCACGCCACAAGTTCTTTCTCACCGCGTCGGTCGACGAGCGCGCGCGGCGCCGCCAGGCCGAGTTTCACGATCGTGGGCTCGACGTGCCGTTCGACGACGTGCGCGCGCAGATCGTCGAGCGCGACCGGCTCGACTCGACGCGCGCGGCTTCGCCGCTGCGCGCCGCTGCCGACGCGATCACCATCGACTCCACCGACCTGCAGCCCCACGAAGTCGTCGCGCGGATGCGGGCCGCGATGGACGCCGCGCCCGCGTGACGTTCTACCGGTTCGCGCACATCGTCGTCGGGCTACTGTTCCGCATCCTGTTCCGGTTTCGCGTCGTCGGCGCCGAGAAAATCCCGCGCGGCGGCGGGCTCATCATCGCCGCCAACCACATCTCGAACTTCGACCCGCCGATCCTCGGCGTCGCGCTGCCGCGGCCGATCTCGTACATGGCCAAGAAAGAGCTGTTCGCGATCCCGGTTCTCAAGCAGATCATCTCCTGGCTCTACGCGTTCCCGGTCGACCGGCACGCCGGCGGAACGGCCGCGCTGCGCGCCGCGTTGCGCATGCTGAAGGAAGGCCGCTGCGTCGGCATCTTCCCCGAGGGGGGCCGCAACGTGACCGGGACCAACGACGAGAAGGCCGGCGCGGCGTTCCTGGCGGCGGCCTCCGGCGCGCCGGTCGTCCCGACCGCGATCGTGGGGACCCGCCGGCTGCGCCCGTTCGCCAGGGTGACCGTGGTCTTCGGCGACCCGATGCACGTCGTGCGGAACCGGCAGTCCAAAGAAGACGATCTGGAGAAGGGAGCGGCAGAGATCATGCAGCGGATCCGCACGCTCGAGGAGAGCAATCGGTGATCATCAAGCGGGCGAAGACCCAGGGGTTCTGCTTCGGCGTCGCCATCACGGTCAAGAAGGCGGAAGAAGCCGTCGAGCGGCTCGGCGCGGGCGTGACGACGCTCGGCCACGTGGTGCACAACCCACAGATGGTCGCGTCGCTGGCCGCCAAGGGGCTCAAGAACGCCACGTCGATCGAGGAGGTGGACACGGAGGCGCTTTTCGTGCGCGCGCACGGCCTGCCGGTCGAGGTCCTCGACGCTGCCAAGGAGCGCGGCCTCACCGTCATCGACGCCACGTGCCCGATGGTCACGAAGATCCACGTCCAGGCCGAGAAGCTCCGCGCCGAGGGCTACAAGATCGTCGTCGTCGGCGACCCGGACCATCCCGAGGTCAAGGGGACGCTCTCGCACGTGCCGGGCGCGTGGTGCGTCACCAAGCCCGAGGACGTCGACGCGCTGCCGCGCGCCAGCCGGGTCGGCGTCGTCGTGCAGTCGACGTGGAGCGGCCCGGGCTTCACCGACATCGTGCGCAAGCTCAGCGACAAGTACTATGAAGTTCGGGCGATCAACACGATCTGCACGGACACGAAAAACCGCCAGAGCGAGGTCGAGACGCTCGCGCGCGAGGTCGACGTGATGGTCGTGGTCGGCGGCAAGACGTCGGCGAACACCAAGCACCTCGCCGAGCTTTCCGCCATCAACGGCGCGCGGGCGTTTCACGTCGAAGGCCCCGACGAGCTCCAGGCGGAGTGGTTCGCGGGCGTCGCGACCGCCGGACTGATGTCCGGTGCGTCGACGCCGGGCTGGCTGGTCGATCGGGTCGCGGACCGGATGGATGAACTCGCCGCCGCTCACGCTGGATAGTCTCGAAGCCGCCCTCGAACGGGCGGTCACGCGGTTCGACGACGGCTCCGCGACGGGCGCGCAGATCCGGTATCATTTCGGCTTCGGCGAGGACGGGGCTGCGAGCCGGCGCGGCAAGCGCCTGCGGTCGCGGCTCGTGTTCGAAGTGGCCGAAGAAGAGGGCGGCCGGGCGGACGAGGCGCTCGCCGCCGCCTGCGCGGTCGAGATCATCCATGAGTTCTCGCTGATCCACGACGACATCGAGGACGGCGACAAGCTGCGGCGTGGCCGCGAAACGCTGTGGGCGCGTTTCGGCGCCCCGCACGGCATCAACGCGGGCGACGCGCTGTGCTCGGTCGCGTACCTCACCCTGCTGGACGACAGCCCCGCGCCGCCCGATCGCAAGCTCGCGATGAACCGCGTGCTGCTTGCCGCGCACCTCGCGATGTGCAACGGACAGGGACGGGACATTGCCTTCGAAAGCGAACCGCGGGTGACGATGGAGGACTACCGGGCGATGATCGGCGGGAAGACGGCCGCGCTCTTCGGCGCGGCCTGCGCGCTGGGCGCACTCGCCGCCGGCTCCGACGCAAACCGGACCGGTACCTACGCCCGGTTGGGGGAAGCGTACGGGATCGCGTTCCAGATCGAGGACGACATCCTAGGGACCTGGGGCGACACCGCGACCACCGGCAAGCCGTGCGGCGACCTCGCCAAACGCAAGTGGACCTTCCCGGTGGTATGGGCGCTGGCGGGCCCGCCCTCGCCGGCCCGGGACACGATCGCCGCGGCCTACGCGCGCGGAATCGAGCTCGACCCCGCCGGCGTCGAGGCCACCGTCGGTGCGCTCGACCGGCTGGGCGCGCGGGATGCGGCGAGCGCCGCGGCGCGAGACGAGCTCGACGCCGCCGACGTGCTGGCCGACACGCAGGGCGTCGATGCGAGCGGCCGCGTCCGGGCGTTCTTCCGGCGCGCAGCGCGCCGAACCGCATGAGCGCTTCGGCCCGCGCGTCGTTCGTGCCGGCGGCCTTGGCGCGCAGCACGCTCGCGCCGCTGTGGGTCATCCTCGGCGCAGGCTTGATCCTGCGGCTGCTATTCATTGGAAGCGAAGGCTTCCACAACGACGTGGCGGCGTTCGAAGCGTGGACGCTGACGCTGCGCGACAACCCGCCGTGGCAGTTCTATGCGAAGACGAACTTCGCCGACTACCCGCCCGGCTATTTCGTCGTGCTGTGGTTCGTCGCGAAGGTCTACGCGCTTGTCGGCGGTGCGAACGACGGCGCGCACGGCTGGACGATTTTGCGCGCGGTGGTGAAGCTGCCGGCGATCGCGATGGACCTCGTCAACGCCGGCGTCGTGTATCTGATCGTCCGGCGCTACGCCGCGGAGAAGACGGCGCTCGTCGCCGCGGCCGTGCTGGCGCTCAACCCCGCGGCGATCTACGTGTCCGCGTACTGGGGTCAGGTCGACTCGGTGTCGTGGGGGCTGATCCTCGTGGCATTGCTGCTCGTGCTGCGCGCGGGCGACGAGCCGAGCAAGACGGTGCCGCGCTTGACCCTGGCGTGGCTCGCGTTTGCGTTCTCGATCCTCATCAAGCCGCAGGGAACCACGCTGGCGCTGCTGTTCCTCGCGTATCCGTTCGCCACCACCGACGCGGTCGTGCGCGCGCGCCGCCTCGCCGGCACCGGCGCGGGGGTAGCCGCCGCGCTCGCGCTCGCGCTCGGCGTCGGGTTGCTGTTTCATCCGAGCGCCGACGTGTTCGGCTGGCTGTTCGGGCGCTACGCGTTCGGCAGCGGCGTGTACGCCTACAACTCCGTCAACGCGTTCAACCTGTACGCGCTGCGCCAGCCGTTCTGGCAATCGGACGCGCAGCCGATCGTCGTCTTCGGCGCGCACCTCGGTTCGCTCGCGGTGTGGGGCGTGACGCTGGTCGTCGCGGCCACGCTGCTGATCGCCGGCCGCTATCTGCAGCGGCGCGACGACCGCGCGCTGCTCGAGGCGGCGCTGCTGTGCGCGCTCGCGTTCTTCGTACTCGCCACGCGCATGCACGAGCGCTACGTCTACGGTGCGTTCCTGCTCGCCGTGCCGTTGATCGCGTTCGGCCGTATCGGCGGCTGGTCGACGTTCGTGCTGACGGTGACGATGTACCTCAACCTCGCGTACTCGCTCGCGTACCAGCGGGTGATGGAGGCGCACACCGCCGGCGTTGACGCCACGAATCTCTGGCCGATCGTGTCGCATCCCGCCGCGCTGGCGAACGTCGTGCTGTTCGGCTGGGTCGGCTATCTGTATTTGGGCGGCACCGCCGAAGGCGCGCCGACGCCGGTGGACCGCGCGCTGGCGTTCGTCGTGAAGGCGCGCGGCTGGTTCGATCCGCGCGAAGGGATCGTCGCCATGACGCGGCGCGATTGGATGTTCGCCGGCGGGATCGCGCTCGTCGCGTTCGTCATCGCCGTGATCGGCTTGGCCTGGCCGCCGGAGAAGATCTTCGACGAGGTCTACTTCGCGCGCGGCGGTGAGGAGTATCTGCGCGGGATCATGCAGTACGAGTGGACGCATCCGCCGTTCACCAAGCTCGTGATGGCGCTGTCGATCGCGATCACCGGCGGGCTGCACGGCGGGGGCGATGCGTCCTTCGGCTGGCGCTTCCTCAACGTCGTCATCGGCTCGCTGGAATGCCTCGTCGTCTACGCGTTCGCGAAGCGCTTGACCGGGCAGACGTGGGCGGCCGCCCTGGCGGCGGCGCTGCTCGCTTTCGACGGCTTCCACTTCGTCGAAGAACGGATCGCGACGGGGGAGATCACCATCGCGACGCTCGCGCTCGTCGTGCTGTACGCGCTGTACCGGTTCGTGCTCGCCGCGCAGATTCGTATCGCGCCGATCGTCCCCGGACGGTTCGCGCGCTCGTTCTGGATCGCGCTCGCCGGCGGCACCGCCGTCGCCGCGCTGCTGGCGCGTTTGATCAACATCCTCCCCGCGCACCGCAACGCGGAGATCGTCGCGGGCGTCACGCCCGTCGAGCCGAGCACGATGACGTTCGTCGTCGCGTTCGTGTACTTCGAGCTGGGCGCGTACTTGTTCGCGCGCTGGATCGGCTCGCGCGGCACGCGCGCGGGGAGCGTCGCGTCGTACGCCGACGGCACCGTCGTCACGACGGATGCGCGCGGCCAGGTGACGGCCCGGCAACCGGAAGCGAACGATCCGCCGGGACTCAGCGTTCGCGTCGACCGCTCGGGCGTGGAATCGTACGCGACGCCGGCCGGCACCGCGGTGTTCGCGCCGAGCGGCACGCTGGCCGTCGACGGCACGCCGGCGGTGAAGTCCGGCGACGCGCGCGTGTGGCTGATCGTGCTCGCGGTCGCGCTGGGGTTGTTGCTCTCGAGCAAGTGGAACGGCATGCTGGACCTCGCGGTCGTGTGGACGGCCGTCATCGCGGTGTGGGCGCAGCAGTTCCTCGGCGGCCGCGCGCTGTACGGCAACCCGCGCGGCTTTCCGCTCGACGTCGTACTCGGCGTGACCGCGTTCACCGCCGCGACGATCTACCTGATGACGTACATCCCGTTCTTCGCGCTGGGCAACAGCTTCTCGGACCTCGTCGCGCTGCAGCGCCAGATGTGGTGGTACCACAGCAGCGGCGTCGCGAACGCCACGCACCCGTATTCGTCGGTGTGGTGGCAGTGGCCGATCGAGCAGATTCCGATCTCCTACTACTACAAGGATTTTCGCGTGGCCGCCGACGCGGCGAACGGCGCGGCGTGCTGCGTCGCCGAGATCCTCGCACTCCCCAACCCGGCGGTGTTCCTGCTCGGGCTGATCGCGGTGCCGTTCACCGCGTGGCGGGCGTGGCGCGAGCGGAACAAGGGCTATGCGATCCTCGCGCTCGCGTACGCGTTCCAGTGGCTCCCGTACGCGGGCTCGCCGCGCATCTTGTGGGAGTATCACTTCTTCCCGAACCTCGCGGTGATCGTGCTGTGCGACGTCGTGCTGATCGGCTACGTCGCGCGGCGGTTCGCGGCGGAGACGGTGCGCTGGTCGCTGAGCGTCTACGGCGCGGTCGTCGTCGGCTTGTTCGTGTTCTTCTATCCGGTGCTGGCCGGGACGCAGATGACGTACGACCAATGGTACCAGCGCATGTGGCCGGACCGGCTCGGAATCCCCGGTACCAGCTGGATCATCCCTCACCGCGAACCACAAAAATAGGCGGACGATGTCAGGGCATTCGAAGTGGCACAACATCAAGCTCAAAAAGGGCAAGGTCGACGCGCAGCGCGGCGCGCTGTTCACCAAGATCAGTAAAGAAATCATCCTCGCGGCGAAGAACGGCTCGCCCGATCCGTCCGCCAACTACCGGCTCAAGATGGCCGTCGACAAGGCGCGTGCCAACAACATGCCCGCCGACAACATCAAGCGCGCGATCGCGCGCGCCGGCGGCGCGGGCGAGAAAGAGATCGAGGAGATCCGCTACGAGGGCTACGGCCCCGCAGGGATTGCCGTGATCGTCGACGCCGCCACCGACAACCGCAACCGCACCGCGTCGGAGATCCGCTTTCTGTTCAGCCGCAACGAGGGCACGCTCGGCGAGACCGGCAGCGTCGGCTGGATGTTCGCGTCGCGCGGGATCGTCGAGGTGGATCCGGGCAAGCTTTCGGAGGACGAGCTCACCGAGAAGGCGCTGGTCGACGGCGTGATCGACGTCCGCTTCGGGGAGCCGGCGGAGGTGGTCACCGAGATGCAGTCGCTGATGGCGGTGAAGGACGCGCTCGAAGCGCAAGGTCTGCAGGTGCGCTCGGCCCAGCTCGCGATGGAGCCGACGCAAACGTCGCGTCCCGGCGGCGGCGACGCGGAGAAGGTGCTGACGTTCCTCGACGCCCTCGAGGAACACGAGGACGTGCAGCGCGTGTACAGCAACGCCGACTTCGACGACGCCCAGCTCGAGGCGCTCGCTTGATGCAGCTCGAGGGGGCGGACACCGCGCCGCCCGCGCGGCGGCGGCGCTTCGCTCCGGTGCTCGACCGCGATTGGATGCTCGCGCTCGCGCTCGCGTTCGCGGTCGGCGTCACCGTGTGGTTCGGGCGCTCGATCAAGGAGTTCTTCGCGCCCAGCGCCGCGTCGGTCTTCACGCCGGCGTTCACGGGGCAGACGCAAGTCGACGCGAACGCCGAGTGCGCGCGCCTGCGGCTGCGCTGCGTCGTCATCGCGTCGACGGCCAGCGAACAATACCCCAAAGGCGTCGTGATGAGCCAGCAGCCGGACGCGGGCTCGCGCGTGCGCGAAGGCCGGCAGATCTCGCTCATCGTCAGCAGCGGCGTGACGATCTTCCCGATGCCGGACCTGCGCTTCGAGTCGCTGCGCAATGCGAGCCTCGACCTCAACCGGTTCAAGCTGCAGCTCGACAAGACGACGTACGTTCCCAACGACGAGGCTCCGCGCGATTACGTCGTGGGCCAGGATCCGGCGCCGCTCGCGAGCGTGCGCCAAGGTTCGAAAGTGTCGCTGCAGGTGAGCAAAGGCCCGCCCGGCGCCGTCAAAGTGCAGAACTTCACCGGGCGGTCGATCGACGATGCGCGCGCCATGGCGGCGCGAGCGCGCATCCACCTCGGCCAGATCGTGTGGACGCCGTTCGGCCCGGGTGGTCCGCGCCGCGGCGAGATCGTGCGCCAGAGCCCGCCGGCCGGAACGACGATGGACCCGTTCGAAGAGGTGTCGCTGCAAGTGAGCGCGGGTCCCGGCGAGTACGGGTACTTGATCCGCCAAGTGCACGCGTCCGCGACCGTCCCCGCGCGTGACGACTCCGCGCGCGTGCGCATCGAGGTGCGCGACGACACCGGGACGTGGAACATCTACGACGGGTACGCGCAAGGCGGGCAAAAGCTCGACTTCACCGTCACGGCGGTCGGCAACGCCGAGATCGACACGTACATCAACAACGAGCTGCAGAATCAAACGGTGATCGGCCGCGAGCCGGCGCGCTGGATCCCGTCGACCTCGGATGCAAAGGCTGCGGCTGCGAACGCGTCGGCGTCGCCCAAGCCGGAGAAGAAGAATCCATGAGCCCGCCGCGTCGCGTCAAGCTCGCGCCGTCGCTGCTGTCGGCGGACTTCGCCGACATCGCCGACCAGATCCGCATGGTCGAGAGCGCCGGCGCCGACGAGCTGCACCTCGATTCGATGGACGGCGTCTTCGTGCCGAACCTCACGTGGGGGATGAAGATCGTCAAGGACCTGCGCAAGCTCACGCGCTTACCGTTCGACTGTCATTTGATGATCGTCGAGCCGGAGAAGTACGTCGACGCGTTTCGCGACGCGGGCGCCGACGTCATCACGTTCCACTACGAGGCGACGCCGCACCAGCACCGGCTCTTGCGCCACCTGCGCGACATCGGCGCGAAGGCGGGCATCGCGATCAACCCGGGCACGCCGTCGACGATGCTGGTCGACCTCGCCGAAGAGATCGACCGCGTGCTGGTGATGAGCGTGAACCCCGGCTTCGGCGCACAAACGTTCATCGAGCGCGCGCTCGCGAAGGTCGCCGAGGTGCGCGCGCTGCTCGACGCACGCAATCCGGCGTGCGAGATCGAGGTCGACGGCGGGATCGGGTTGGAGAACGTGGAGCGCGCGGTGCGGGCGGGCGCGAGCGTGCTCGTCGCGGGGAACTCGGTGTTCGGCGCGGACGACCCACCGGAGGCGCTCCGCGAGTTGCGCCGCCGCGTCGCCGCGGCGCAGACCGCGCGTTGACCGCCCGCGCCACCGCGCCGCTCGCCGCGATCCTCGGCGCCGGCCTCGTGCTGCGGCTGCTGTTCATCGCGGGCACGGGCTTTCACAACGACATCGCGGCGTTCGAGTCGTGGACGCTGACGCTGCGCGACAACCCGCCGTGGCAGTTCTTCGCGAAGGCCGGCTTCTCGGACTACCCGCCGGGCTATTTCGTGATCCTATGGGTGGTTGCGAAAGTGTACGCGGTGCTGGGCGGCGGCGGCACGAACGGCCTGTTGCTGCGCGCGCTCGTGAAGCTGCCCGCGATCGCGATGGACGTGGTGAACGCGGCCGTCGTGTTCGCGATCGCGCGGCGGTACGCGTCTCAAGGCGTCGCGCTGGCGGCGGCGGCAGCGCTCGCGCTCAATCCGGTCGCGATCTACGTGTCGGCGTACTGGGGCCAGGTCGATTCGGTGTCGTGGGGTTTCGCGCTGATCGCCGTCTGGTGCGTGCTGCGCGCCGGCGACGCGCCGGACCAGACGGTTCCGCGGCTGGTGTGGGCGTGGCTCGCGCTCGCGTTCTCGATCCTCGTCAAGCCGCCCGCGGCGACGCTCGTGCTGTTGTTCCTCGCGTACCCGTTCGCCACGAGCGATGCCGCGGTGCGCGCGCGCCGGCTCGCCGCGACGGCGGCGGGGATCGGCGCGGCGCTCGCGCTGGCGCTCGCCGTCGGCCTCCTGTTCCACCCGAACGCGGACGTGCTCGGCTGGCTGTACGGGCGCTACGCGCTCGGCAGCGGCGTCTACCCGTTCAACTCGGTGAACGCGTTCAATCTCTACGCGCTGCGCCAGCCGTTCTGGCAGCCCGACACGGTGCCGTTGTCGATCCTCGGCGTCCACGCCGGATCGCTCGCGATGTGGGGCGTCGCGCTGGTCCTCGCCGCGACGGCGCTGATCGTCGGGCGCTACCTGCAGCGGCGCGACGACCGCGCGCTGCTCGAAGGCGCGATGCTGTGCGCGCTCGCGTTCTTCGTGCTCGCGACGCGTATGCACGAGCGCTACATCTACGGCGCGTTCCTGTTCGCGATTCCGCTCATCGCCTTCGGCCGCGCCGGCGTGTGGCCGGCGGTGGTGCTGAGCGTGACGACGTATCTGAACCTGGCGTACTCGCTCGCATACCAGACGGTGATGGAATCGCACACCGCCGGCGTCGACGCGACGGACCTGTGGCCGTTGATCTCGCATCCCGCCGCGCTGGTGAACGTCGCGCTCTTCTTCTGGCTTGGGTACCGCTATCTCGGTGCCGCCGAGCCAATCGCCGGCGCCGCGGCGACGGAGCAGCCGCGCGCGCGGAGCGCGCGAACGTGGTTCGACCCGCGCGAAGGGCTCGCCGGCATGACGCGCCGCGACTGGCTGTTCGCAGGCCTGTTCACGCTGGGCTCGTTCGTGCTCTGCGTGCTGTGGCTGAAGTTTCCCGGCGAGAAGATCTTCGACGAGATCTACTACGCGCGTGCGGGCGAGGAGTACCTGCGGCACGCCGACGTCAACGGGCTGTGGTCGTTCGAGTTCACCCATCCGCCGCTGTCGAAGCTGCTGATCGCGTCGTCGATGCTCCTGTTCGGCGGCTTGCACGGTTGGGGCGACACCGCCATCGGCTGGCGGTTCGGCAACGTCGTGGTCGGCGCGCTCACCGTCGGCCTGATCTACGTGTTCGCGAAGCGCCTCACGGCCTCGACGCTGTTCGCGTCGCTCGCCGCCATGATGCTCGCGCTCGACGGCTTTCACTACGTGCAGTCGCGCATCGCGACGCCCGAGATCACCGTCGCGTTCTTCTCGCTGCTGACGCTGTACGCGTTCTACCGCCTGTGGGTGGGCACGCAGATCGCGCGCCGAGTGCCGCTCCGCGCGCGTGGCGGCGCGGTTGCGTTCGGCGTGACGATGGCGATCGGGGTCGTCGCCGCAGCCGGCGCGTGGTACGCCGCGCCGCTGCTGGGGCCAATCAAGAACGGGACGGAGATCGTCGGCCTCGCGCGGGCAGTGCTCGCCGCGTGGGTGCTCGTGCTGTTCTGGCTGGCGGGGCGCGTGCTCGTGGTGCCGCGCGCCGCGCGCGGTTCGGAAACGTCGTACGCTGACGGCACGCGCGTCCTCGCCGACCCGCCGCGGGTCGTCACGCCGCACGACGACGAAATGAAGCTGGACGCGCGCGCGAAGCCGCTGCGCGCCCGCGACGGCGAGCTGCTGCGCACCATTGACGCCCGCGGCACCCTGACGTATGCGACGCCGGTCGCGACCGCGACGTACAACGCCGACGGGACGGCGGCTGTCGACGGCACGGCCTTTCGTGCGCGTGACGCGCGGGTATGGTGGGTCGCGCTCCCGCTGAGCGCGGCGCTGCTCGCCGACTCGAAGTGGAACGGCTTGTTCGACTTCGCCGTCGTGTGGTGGATCGCCGCGGCCGTCGGCGTGCAGCGCTGGCTGCGCCGGCCGGCGCTGTTCGGCAACCCGTTCGGCGCGCCGGTCGACGTCGTCGCCGCTGCGATCGTCGTCGTGGGCGGCCTCGTCTACATGGCGTCGTACATCCCGTATTTTGCGCTCGGGCACGGCTTCGCGGACGTGATCGGGATGCAGCTGCAGATGTTCGGCTATCACGCGAACCTCCACGCGACGCATCCATACGCGTCGGGATGGTGGCAGTGGCCGCTGCTCGACAAGCCCATCCTCTATTACGCGAACTACACGCACGTCGTGACGGCGCACGGAGAATGCTGCACGTCGACCATTCGCGCGATCCCCAACCCGCTGGTGTGGTGGTCCGGGCTCGTGAGCGTGCCCCTGATGGGGTGGCTCGCCTGGCGCGAGCGCAACAAAGGCTACGCGCTGCTGGTCGTCGCGTACTCGTGCCAGTGGCTGCCGTGGATGTTTTCGCCGCGACTCGCGTTCGAATACCATTTCTACCCGAACCTTGCGATCATCATCCTCGCCAACGCCGTCGTGCTGCAGCACGTCTGGAACCTGGGCCGCGAACGGGGCGACGTGCGCGGGCGTTACGCCGTCGCGGCGTATGCGGTGGCGGTCGTCGCCGCGTTCGTCTATTTCTTCCCGCTCGTATCGGGCTGGCCGATCACGACGGATGCCTTCAACGCGCGCATCTGGAACCAGCATTGGATCTGAGATGAGCGATGACGCGGACGCCGGCGGTTCCGAGGACGCGCTGATCGCGCAGATGCGCGAGCGGCTGCACGGCGTGCCGCACGAACGCCTGATCGTCGGAATTGGCGACGACGCCGCGGTTTGGCAACCGTCGCGCGGCAGCCGCAGCGTGATCACGACCGATGCGCTCGTCGAAGGCGTTCACTTCACGCGCGGCGCGATGAGCGCGCGCGACGCCGGCCACCGCGCGCTCGCGGCGAACCTGTCCGACGTCGCCGCGATGGGCGCGCGGCCCGTGCTCGCGACCATCGCGCTCGGCTTCCCGGCGGACACCGACACGGCGTGGCTGCTCGAGGCCTACGACGGAATCGCGGCGCTGGCGAAACGCGCGCGCTGCGCGGTCGCGGGTGGCGACCTCACGCGGGCGCCCGCGATCACCTTCGCCATCACGGTGGTCGGCGAGGTGCGCGCCTCGAACCTCAAGACGCGCGCCGGCGCGCGCCCCGGCGACGTGGTGGCCGTCACCGGCCCGCTCGGCGCGAGCCGCGCCGGCCTGAGGCTGGCCGTCGACCGGCCGGAGCTCGCGGCCGCGCCGGAGCTCGCGGAGGCGCTCGCCGCCTATCGCACGCCGGAGCCGCGCCTGCGCGAGGGACGCTGGCTCGGCACCTCGCGCAACGTGCGGGCGATGATGGACACGTCCGACGGCCTGTCGACCGACCTGGCCCGGCTCTGCGCCGCGTCGAGCGCCGGGGCGACGATCGAGACCGTCCCGGTCCACGAAGCCGCCCGGCGCGTCGCGGCCCGCACTGGGGACGACGCGGAGCGCTGGGCGCTGGACGGCGGCGAGGACTTCGAGCTGCTGGTCAGCGTGGCGAAGCGCGCGTTCGGCCACCTGGCCACGCGATTTCGCGCGCACACCGGGCGCGAGCTGCTGCGGGTCGGCACGATCACGGCCGAATCAGGCGTGCGCCGCGCCGACGGTTCCGCCGTCCCGGCCGGCGGCTGGGATCACCTTCGCGCGTGAGCTAGGCGGCGCCGACGCGCTTGACGCGCTTGCTCCGCAGGCAGTTGGTGCAGACGCGGGCCGTCTTGTGGGTGCCGCGGTCGTCGACCTTGACGGCCTGAAGGTTGGGCAGCCAGCGCCGCTTGGTCTTGTTCATCGCGTGGCTGACGTTGTTCCCGGCCATGGGACCCTTGCCGCACACATCACATCGTTTGGCCATAACGGAGGGAGTGTACCAGAATTCGCCCCTCACGGACAAGGCCGAACGTCTTGGTCGGGCCCGGGTCGCGGTCCGCAGGGCGGGACGCGCTCGTCCAGGAACGCGTGGAGCGCTCCATGGCAGTCACCCACCTCGACGGGCGCGCGTTCGAGAAGTTCATCGCGGCCGGCACCTACTTCTTACGGAAGTACCGAGGCGTCCTCAACGACCTCAACGTGTTTCCCGTCCCCGACGGCGATACCGGGTCGAACATGTTCCTGACTGCCAAGGCCGCCCTGCGCGAGGCCCACAAGGTGAGCGACCAGCCGCTTTCGGTGGTGGCGGGCGCGGCGGCGCGGGGCTCGCTGCTGGGCGCCCGCGGCAACAGCGGCGTCATCCTCTCGCAGATGCTGCGCGGCTTCGCGCACAGCGTGCGCCATCGCGACAGCATCGACACGTTTCAGCTGTCGCTCGGGATGCGCGAGGCGGCCGGCGCCGCGCGGGCGGCGCTGACGAAGCCCGTCGAGGGCACGATCCTCTCGGTGGCGACCGCCGCCGCCGACGAGGCGTACCGGCTGGCCGTGCGCGAGCCCGACTTCTACCGGCTCGCCAACGCCGTGGTGCGCGCGGCGAACGACGCGCTCGACCGCACGCCCGAGCAGCTGCCCGCGCTCAAGGAGGCCGGCGTGGTCGACTCCGGCGGCGCCGGCCTTTGCTATTTCCTCGAAGGCGTGTTGCGCTTTCTCCCGGAGGCGACGGTCCGCACCACGGCCTTTCCGCGCCGGCCCGTGCGCTCGAGCGTGTTCACGCGCCAGCAGGTCGTCGGCGACAACCACTACTGCACGGAGTTCGTGCTGGAAGACGCGACGGTCGAGGCGCACCCGCTGCGCGACGAGCTCGAGCGGCACGGCGACTCGCTGCTGGTCATCGGCGGCGCGCCCACGATCAAGGTGCACATCCACTGCGCCGAGCCCGACACCGTGAAGGCGATCGCCGCGAAGCACGGGACCGTGACGCGCTGGAAGCGCGAGGACATGGCCGAGCAGCACAACCTGCTCGTGGTCGACGCGCCGGCGAAAGCGATCGGGGTCGCGGCCGTCGTCCCCGGCGCGGGCTTCGACCGCATCGCGCGCGAGCTCGGCGCCGAAGTGACCATCCCCGTCCCGCCCGGAGCGAACCCCTCGGTGCGCGATCTGCTCGTCGGCGTCAACGCGTCGCTTGCGAACACCGTCTACCTGCTGCCCAACGATCCCAACGTCGCGCTCGCCGCCGGCGAGGTCGGGGCGCTCAGCGCGAAGACCGTGATCGTGGTGCCGAGCGCCGACCCCGTCGCGGGCCTGGCGGTGCTGCTGCGCCTCGGCGGCGCGACCGAGCCCGTGCCGCTCGACGAGCTCATGCCCGCGCTCGACGACGTGCGCAGCGCGTCGGTGTTCTTCGCGGGCAAGGACGCGAGCGTGAACGGCGTCGCCGTGCAGAAGGGTGCCGCGTCGGCGTCGATCGGCAAGCGGTTGCTCACCGCACCATCGCTGGGTGAGGTGATCGGCGACGCGGCCGCGGCGCTCGGTGCTACCGGCGGCGGCCTCGTGACGCTGTACTACGGGGGGACGCAGCGCGAGCGCGACGCGCAGAAGTACGCGGCGGCGCTCGGCGAACGTTTCAGCGCGGTGGACGTGGAATATTACTACGGCGGCCAGCCGAGCGTCGAGTATTGGATCAGCGTTGAGCGTTAGTGGTGTGAGTCGAAACGGCAAACTGCCGGTAATTGCCGTCGACGCGATGGGCGGCGACGACGCGCCGGGCGCGATCGTCGCGGGCGCGCTGCTCGCGCACCGCAACGGGCTCGGCAAGATCGTGCTCGTCGGGGACCGCGCGCGCATCGAGCCGCTGCTGCACGGCGAGACCGCGATCGAGATCGTGCACTCGGCAGGCGAGGTGCCGATGGACGCGAGCGCGTCGCAGGCCGTGCGCAAGTCCGACGGCACATCGCTCGGTGACGCGATCGAGCTGGTGCGCGACGGCCGCGCCGACGCGGTGGTTTCGGCGGGCAACAGCGGCGCGTTTCTTGCGATCGCGCTGATCCGGCTGCGCACGATCCCGGGCATCGCGCGGCCCGCGATCGCCGCGGTGCTGCCCGGCCGCTACGGCCCCGTCGTGCTGGTCGACGCCGGCGCGAACGTCGACTGCAAGCCGGAGTGGATGATGCAGTTCGGGCTGATGGGCAGCGCGTACGCGCGCGCGGGGCTCGGGATCGCGGAGCCGCGGGTCGCCGTCATCTCCGTCGGCGAGGAGCGCACCAAAGGCAACGCGCAGTCGATGGAGGCCGCCGAGCTGCTCGAACGCGCGCCGGTGCGGTTCGTCGGCAACATCGAAGGCAAGGACATCTTGCAAAACCACGCGGACGTCGTCGTCGCCGACGGGTTCGTCGGCAACGTGATCCTCAAGACAGCCGAAGGCAGCGCGGTCTACATTCGCGACGTGCTGCGCGAGTCGTTCGAGAACGCCGGGCCGCTCGGCAAGCTGGGCGCGTTGCTCAGCCGCAGCGTGTTCGCGAAGATCCGCGTGCGGCTCGACTACTCCACGTACGGGGGCGCACCGCTGCTGGGCGTGCGCGGCAACTGCGTCGTCGCGCACGGCCGCTCGGACAAGATCGCAATTTGCAACGCGATCCGCCAGGCTGCGGCGGTCGCGGCCGCCGACCTCGTCGGCTCGATCGGAACCGCGCTCGCCGTATGACCTCCGATGCCGCCCGCGGCCACGACCCGACCCCTTCGACCCTTCGACAGGCTCAGGACAGGCCAAGCTCAGGGCAGGCTGTCGCCGTCGTCACCGACTCGACGTCGGACCTGCAATCGGGCGACGGGATCGACGTCGTCCCGCTGTTCGTCAACTTCGGCGACACGCGCTTTCGCGATCGGATCGACCTCTCGCTCGACGAGTTCTACCGCAAGCTCGCGAGCCTCAAAGTGCTGCCGACCACCGCGCAGCCGACGCCCGCGATGTTCGAGGACGCGTACCGGCCGCACGCCGAAGTGGGCCGCCCGATCGTCTGCGTCACCGTCACCGCCAGCCTGTCGGGCACGAACAACGCGGCGAACACGGCGGCGAAATCGTTCCCGAACGCGGAGATCCACGTACTCGACAGCGCGACCGTGGCCGGCGGGCTAGCGCTGCAGGCGCAGCACGCGCGAGACATCGTGCGCGCCGGCGGCGACGTGCAAGCCGTGCTGACCGCGCTCGCGCGCGACCGCGAGGTGCTGCGCGGCTTCGTGACCGTGCCCGACCTTTCGCACGCGGTCCGCACCGGGCGCGTGTCGCGCACGCAAGCGTTCATCGGATCGTTGGTCAAGATCGTGCCGGTGCTCCGCATCGACTCCGGCAAAGTTCAAGAGCACGCCCGCGTGCGGACGTACGCCCGCGCGCTCGACACATGCGTCGACGCCGCGGCCGCGGAGGCAAACAAAGCGGACGGCGCGCGCATCTGTGTGATTCACTCGCACGCCGCCGACGAAGCAGTCCGTGTGGTCGGCAAGCTGCGCGAAAAAATCACCACGAAGACCGCGGCGTTCGAGCAACTCGAAGCAGGCCCGGTGCTCGGCACGCACGCAGGCCAAGGTGCGATCGGAATCTTCGTCATCCCCGGCCCATGACGAACGCGCCCGCAGCAGGCGTCTACGTTCATCTCCCGTTCTGCCCGTACATCTGTCCGTACTGTGACTTCGCGAAGTGGGCGTGGGACGACGTGCGTGCCGCGCGCTATCTCGCCGCGCTGCGTGCCGAGCTCGCGAGTGCACCCGCCGTCGCGGCGCGCACGCTGTTCTTCGGCGGCGGTACGCCGACCACGTACGCGCCCGAAGCGATCGCCGCGCTCATCGGCGACGTTCGCGCGCGCTTCGCGCTTCCGCTCGATGCCGAGATCACGACCGAGGCGAACCCCGATCCGTCGCTGGCGCCGCGGCTCGGCGAACTGCACGATGCCGGCGTGAACCGGCTGTCGATCGGCGTGCAGTCGTTCGAGCCGCGCGAGCTGCGCGTGCTAGGCCGCCGCCACACTGCTGCGGACGTCGCGCACGCCGTGCGCGCCGCGCGTGCGGCGGGTTTCGGCAACGTGTCGATCGATCTGATCTTCGGCGTGCCCGGGCAGACCGAGGAGAGCTGGGCGGCGTCGTTGGATGCGGCCGCGGCGCTCGAGGTCGAGCACGTCTCATGCTACGGCCTGACGATCGAAGAAGGGACGCCGTACGCGACCTGGTTCGCGCGCGATCCGAGCGCGTTCGCGGACGACACGATCGAAGCGCGCATGTACGAGATCGCCATCGACCGCTTGCGGGTCGCGGCGTTCGAGCAGTACGAGATCTCGAACTGGGCCAAACCCGGCTTTCGCTCCCAGCACAACGCGATCTACTGGGCGAATGACCCGTACCTCGGCCTCGGCGTCGGTGCCGCGTCGTACCTCGACGGCGTCCGCTCCACCCACACCCGCGACCTCGAGGCGTATTGCGAGGCTGCGCTCGCCGGAACGGTCATCCCCGGCGAGAGCGAGCGGCTCGAAGGCGCCAAGCAAGCCGGTGAGGCGATCATGCTCGCGCTGCGGACGGCCGAAGGAGTCGACGTGACCGCGTTCCGCGAACGGTACGGCATCGATGTGCACCAACGATACCGGAGCGTGGTCGACGACCTCGTCGCGGCGGGCGTCCTCGCCGCCGATCCCGCGCGCCTGCGGCTCACCGAACGCGGCCGGTTCGTAGCCAACGATGTCTGTGGTGCGTTCCTCGCCGACTGAGCCCGGTCGCGGCGCCGCGACCGCGCTCCTGCGCCTCGGCTTTGCCGTGATCTTCGGCGTCACGGGCTTCTTGCTCGGGCGCGAGGCGTATCTTCACCTGATCTCGCTGCACGTCGCGAGCCAGTTCTGGCAGCTCGCGTTCATCGTCGTCGCCCCGATCGCCGGAGCCGTCGTCGGCGTCCTGATCGCGCCCGCGGCGCAGGTGCTGTTCGAAAGCCAGCTGCACCAGGTCGAGCGCGCGATGGACCGGCTCGCGCCGGGCGAGCTGGTCGGCGGCGCGGTGGGTCTGGTCACCGGCCTGGTCGTCGCGTTCCTCATCAAGAGCATCTTGTTCGAGTTCGTCGCGTTCGCCGGGCCGACGGGCGGCTACATCGCGATCGCGCTGTACCTCGTCGTCTCGATCTTCGCCGCGTTTCTCGGCGCGCGCGTCGGCGCCAAGCAGCGCGTGACGCTCGGCCGCATCGCGACGCCGTCGAGCGGCGCCGGCGGCGGCGAGCCCAAGGTGCTCGACACGTCGGTGATCATCGACGGGCGCGTGCTCGACATCGTGCGCAGCGGGTTTCTCGACGGCCCGCTGCTGCTGCCGCGCTTCGTACTGCGCGAGCTGCAGCTCATCGCCGACAGCGCGGACCCGCTCAAACGCACGCGCGGGCGGCGCGGGCTCGAGCTGCTCTCGACGCTGCAGGAAACGGTGCCGATCGAGATCGTCGAACGCGATCCCGAGGACATCGCGCAGGTCGATGCCAAGCTGGTGCGCCTGGCGCAGGAGCGCGGCGCGAAGCTGGTCACCAACGACTACAATCTCAACCGCGTCGCGCACGTCGAGGGGGTCGCCGTTCTCAACATCAACGAGCTCGCAAACGCGCTCAAGCCGGTGCTGCTGCCCGGCGACGAGTTGCGCGTCAGCGTCATTCGCGAAGGCCGCGAGACGCACCAAGGCGTCGGCTACCTCGACGACGGCACGATGATCGTGATCGAGAACGGACGCCGCCTGATCGGCGAAACGGTCGACGTCGCGGTCACCAGCGCGCTGCAAACGAACGCGGGCCGCATGATCTTCGCCCGCCCGAAAGCTCGCGCATGATTTGGGGTGCCGTTATCGTTGCCGCGGGCCACGGGACGCGATTCGGTGGGCCCAAACAGCTCGTCGATCTCGGCGGGAAGCCGATGATCGCGTGGTCGATCGAGGCATTTGCCGCGCTGCCGGAGGTCGCGGAGCTCGTGATCGTCACCGAGCCGGAGTTCATCGAGCAGATGGAAACGCTCGCGCACGCGCGCGTGAAAGACGCGACCGTGATCGTCGTGCGCGGCGGCTCCGACCGCCAGGCGAGCGTGCGGCACGGGCTGGACGCGCTGTCCGACGACGTCGGTGCGGTGCTCGTGCACGACGGTGCGCGCCCCCTGGTGCGCACGTCCGACGTTCGCAACGGCATGCGTCCCGTGCGGCCGGGCACGGCGGCGCTGCTCGCGACGCCGGTCGTCGACACGATCAAGGCGGTCGACGCCACGGGCAAGGTGACGCGCACGCTCGACCGCGGTGAGCTGTGGTCCGCGCAGACTCCGCAGTTCGCGACCGCGCGCGATCTGCGCCGCGCGCACGCCGAAGCAGCGCGCCACGGTCAGGCGCCGGCGACGGACGACGCGGCGCTGCTCGAACGCGCCGGCCTCGACGTCGTCGTCGTCGAGGGTGCGGCAGACAACTTCAAGGTAACGCTGCCCGGCGATCTGGCGCGTGCCGAAGCGCTGCTTCGCGAGCGCGGGCCGCAAGGGACTGCTGAAGAAGAGGTGCTGCTGGTGGAGTGCTACGTGGGTCCGCACGCGGTGGACGCGGTGTTGCTGGAGCTCGAAGCGCGCGACGCGCGCATCGACGAGGTGGACCGCGACCTTCCGAGCGCGACGATCATTCGCGCGTATGCGACCAACGGCGCGCTGCGCGGCTTCGGAACGCGGCTCAACGCGCTGGCGGGTGAGGACGCGCTGTACACGGCGCACCTCTCGCACCACGCGCCGCGCAACGCCGCGCTGCCCGAGCGGGAGCATTAGGCGGCTTGCATTCGCCACATTTTCGCGTCGGGCACGGATTCGACGCGCACCGGCTCGTCGAAGGACGGCCCTTCGTGCTCGGCGGCGTGAGAATTCCGCACGAGAGGGGTCCGCTCGGGCACAGCGACGCGGACGCTCTCGTGCACGCCATCAGCGACGCCCTCCTGGGAGCATGCGCGCTCGGCGACCTGGGGGCGCATTTCCCTGACGACGACCCCCAGTGGAAGGATGCGGACTCGTTACGGCTGCTTGCAGCCTGCCACGAGCTCTCGGTGCGGCACGGCTGGACGATCGCCAACATCGATGCGACGGTGGTGGTCCAGGCGCCGCGGTTGTCAGCCCACGTTCCGCTGATGCGAGACGCGATCGCGGACGTGCTGGGGCTGGACGTCGCGCGGATCAGCGTGAAGGCGAAGACGAGCGAGGGGATGGGCTACACCGGCGACGGGACGGGGATCGCGGCGTACGCGGTCGTGCTCGTCGAAAGCCTCGAACGGCGCGAACCAGATCATAACGCCTTCACCTGAAGGTCTTCGGTGCGGATCTCGCCGACGCGCGCGTCTCCGCGCTGGCGGCGGCGGGCGGTCAGCTCGTCGTCCCACACTCCCGCCGCCGCGCACTCGGCCGCGACGGCGGAGAGTTCGGCCAGCATGCGGAGCGCGCCGGCGACGCGTCGCGAATCGGACGTAACGTTCATGTGCCTACCGTACCGGACCGCGGCGGGCGGCTCTATCCGTGACGGTACCGAGGTTGGCACACCTCGGTACGGAGACTACGGAGCGGCGACCCCGGCTTCGCCGAGCAGCTGCGCCAGCGCGGTGCGGTTGGAGACGCCGAGCTTTCTGTAGATCGCCGCGATGTGCGTCTCGACGGTTCGCTCGGAGATCACGAGCGCGTCCGCGATGGCCCGCGTCGGGCGGCCGGCGACGACCAGCGTGGCGATCTCGCGCTCGCGCGCCGTCAGGGTCGACTCCCCGCGCCGGCGCGGCGCCGCCGTGCCGGTCTCCGTCAGGCGCCTGACCTCCCCGATCGCACCGATCGCGCGGAAGAGCGCGACCGCGTCAGCGGTCCGGCCTGCGAGCTCCAGCGCGAACGCCTCTTCCACGTGCCAGCCGGCGGTGCGGAACGCCTCGATCGCCGTTTCGGCGAGTGCGATACCTTCCTCGCGCCGGCGCCGGCGCAGCGCCTCGCGCGCGTCGGCCAGCGCGAGAAAGCCGCGCGCCGCGAACGCGCCGTTGCGCGCGGCGATGACGGCCAGCTCGTCGCGTGCAGCCGCCCGGACGTCGGGTTCGGCGCAACGGCTCGCGGCGTCGTGGAGCCAGTACGGCGGATACGCGTGCGGCGCCACGGCGAGCGCCTCCGCGACGAGCGCCGCGGCTTCGGCGACGCGGTCCGTCCGAAGCAGCTCGAGCGCGAGCGCTCCTGCGAGCACCCCCGTGGCGGGCGTGTCCGACGACGCGATGGTGGACCGCATGCGCACTGGTGCCTGCTCGCGGAAACCGCCGGCTGGCGCGCCGGCGAGGGTCGCCGCGCGCAGGTTCGTCGCGAGCGCCCAGTCGATCACCATGCCGACGTCGTGCCGGATCGCGTCGACGTCGGCGAGGTGGCGGCGTGCCGCGGCGCCGTCGCCGGCGATGAGCGCGCACACCGCGGCGTTCTGCGAGAGCCACGCCACGAAACGCAAGTTCTTCGTCGCGCGCGCCACGTCGAGCCCTTCGTCGTACAGCCGCCGGGCGACCGCGATGGAACCGTACGTGAGCTCGACGTTTGCGTGATTGTTCAACGCGCGCACCAGCACGTCGAGATCGGATTGTTCGCGCGCGCGCCGCTGCGCCTCGGCGAACCGCTCGCGCGCCTCGTCGGCTCGGCCGAGAAATCCCAAACACGCCGCATAATTGCCGAGAAAGCGCGCCGAGGCCGCTTCGGCGCTTGCGGCCAACCCGTCGGCGCGCTGCAGATGCGTGAGGGCTTCTTCCGCGCGGCCGCGCGCCGTCAGCAATCCGGCGGTCATCGTCTCGGCGTCGAAGCGCATCGCGGAGTCCTCGTGCTCCAACCGCTTCACCACTGCCAGCGCTTCTTGCAAGCCGTCATCGTAGCGGCCCTGCTCGAACAAGAAGTAGGCCTTGCGCAGCGCGAGACGGTTCGCATCGGGATCGCGGTCCACCGCGTCGATGGCGAGTGCCAGCCGATCGACCGCGCCGGCCACGTCGCCGGTAGCGTACAGCGATTCGGCGGCCTTCTCGGCGAGCAGGGCGCGCTGTTCGCGATCTTTCGCGATGTCGCACGCGCGCACGTAGTGGCGCGCCGCGTCGGCGTAAGCGAACAGTGCGACCGCATGATCGCCTGCGCGCTCGTTCCAGCCGATCGCGTGCTCGACGTCGTGCGCGCGCCAGGCGTGCTCGGCGATCGCCGTCACGTCGAGCGGCTCTTGGCTCGCGAGCGCTTCGGCGACGTGCGCGTGGAGCGTGCGCGCCTCGGCCCGCAGCAGCTCGGCGTACACCGCTTCGCGCGTGAGTGCGTGCCGGAACGCGAACGCGTCGCCGCGTTCGTCGTCGTGCTCTTCGATCACGAGCTGCAGGTCGCGCGCGCGCCGCAGCGCGGCGAACACCGCGACCGGCGCGACCCCGGTCAACTGCGCGACGAATTGGGCGGAGAAGCGGCGGCCCAGCACGGCGGCTTGGAGCAGCACGTCGCGGTCGCGTTCGGCCAGCGACGCGAACCGCTCGCGCACGGTCACGCGGATGCTGGCGGGCACCATGACCGTGAGACCGTCGCGGTCACTCCGTTCCAGCGCGCCGCGCAGCAGCTCTTCGGCGAAAAGCGGCCGTCCGTCCGAAAGCTCGCGGATGCGTTCGAGCGCGGCCGGCGGCAGCGCGCGGTCGACGTCGGCAAGCGCCGCGCGCAGCAGCTGGTCGATCTCGGCGTCGCCGAGCGGATCCAGCGCGATCGTGTCCTCGGCGTCGCGTTCAAGCGCGACAAGCACCCGCACGCGTTCGGCGTCCGCGTCGCCGTCTTCGGCGCGATACGTGGCGACGAACGTTACCGGCTCGTCCGCGAGGCGCCGCGCGAGGAAACGCAAGAGCTCGATCGTGCCGCCGTCCGCCCAGTGCAGGTCCTCGAGCACGACGAGCAGGCCGGCGGGCTCGGCGCGCGCGATGCGGGCGAACGTCGCGGCGACCGATGCGAAGCGACGCGACTTCTCGTCGCCTTCGCCTTCGCCGGACTCGCGTTCGAGGCGCGCCTCGGCGCCGAGCGAGTCGAGCGCTTCGACGATCGCCGCGTACGGCGCGTTAGCGTACTCGCGCACGGCCGTGACCACGGTGCGAAACTTCTCGTGCGCGACGGCGACGAACTCAGCGACGAGCCGGCTCTTGCCGACGCCCGCTTCGCCGCGGACGACGATGAGCGCCGACCGGCGCGCGCGGTCGCCGCGCGCACGCAGCGCGAGGTGCGCCAACTCGCCCGCACGACCGACGAGCTCTTTGCAGAACACCCCAGAGGAAATCACGGTGCGTGTGCCATTCGACGAGATCGGCGCAGACGCATGGTTCCGCGACGGCGGACACGAACGCGACGCCATGCCTCTTGAATTACTCGAACGCGACCAAGTCCTGGCGAGCGTCATGCCCGGCCACGGTCAACCGCCTCTGCCCGGTGATCCCGGCGGCGAACAAGCGCCCCCCGACCCCGACGGCGACGGCGAACCTGAAGGCGACCCGTCCTGAAATGATCCGCGGCGGAGGAACGCTCGGCCGCGGAGCATGATGACGAGGCGGATGGACGCCTCGACATGAGCCGTCCGCTCCGCCTGCGCTTCGCTCCGTCGTCGACGGGGCGGCTGCACGTCGGCGCGGCACGGACCGCACTGTTCAACTGGCTGCTCGCCCGGTCGACGGGCGGTTCGTTCATCGTGCGCGTCGACGATACGGGCGAAACCGCGCGCGCCGGCGAGGACGCGCTGCTGCGCGATCTCCGCTGGCTCGGGCTCGACTGGGATGAAGGCCCCGACGTGGGCGGCGCGACGGCGCCGTACCGCCGCTCGGAGCGCAGCGCGCTGCACGCCGCGCACGTAGAACGGCTGCTCGCGGACAGGTCGGCGTACGAACAGGACGGCGCTCTGTGGTTTCGCGTGCCGCCCGGCACGACGGTCGTACACGATCTCGTCAAGGGCGACATCGCGTTCGATCACGATGCGATCGCCGACTTCGTCGTGCGCAAATCGAATAGCACGGTGACGTACGATTTGGTCGCCGCGGTCGACGACGCCACGATGCGCATCGATCTCGTGCTGCGCGGCGACGAGCACTTGGACGATACGCCGCGCCAGATGATGATCGCGCGCGCGCTCGGGTACGAGCCGCCGCACTACGCGCACGCCGGGCTCGTCGTCGGCGCGGACCGGCACAAGCTTTCCGGCGCCGACGGTCCGCTCACGCTCGACGCGTTGCGGCGCGCGGGATTTCTGCCGGAGGCGGTCGTCGAGCACCTCGCGCTGCTCGGCTGGTCGGCACCCGACGGGCGCGAGACGTTCGGGCTGGCCGAGCTCGCCGGCGTGTTCTCGCTCGATCGCGTCGGCCACTCGCCGTCGGTGTTCGACGTCGACCGGCTGCGCGCGTTCAACGCGCGCGCGCTGCGTGCGCTCCCGCGTGAGCGCCAGCGCGAGTTGTTGATCGACGCGATGCAGCGCCACCGGCTGCTGGAGCAGCCGGTGCCCGACGCGGCGCTGCGCTGGATCGACACGTTCATCGACGCGTACGGCGATGAGGTGCACACGCTGGGCGACGCGCTCGAAGCGGTCGCGGCACTGCGCGAGGAGGCGGTGACGATCCCCGCGCTCGAGCTCGAACGGTTGCGCAACCGCCAGGTGCTGTTCTTTCTCGACGCCGTCGCACAGTACGTCGACGCGCAGCCGGAGCTGCGCGGTCTGCCGCTCGCGGACGACTTGCCGGCGATCGCGAGCGAGTTCGGCATCGCCCGCAAGGACGCGTTCGAGGCGGTGCGCATGACGCTCACCGGGTCGCACGACGGTCCACCGCTCGTGCTGCTGTTCCCGCTGCTCGGCCACGACCGCATCATGATCCGGATCGGGGCGGTCAACTCGCACATCCTGCACGGCCGGGGATTGGAGCCGATCAAGTACGGTCCGGGCGGCGTTCCGTTCGAGACCATCCAGCCGACGCCGCCGGATTCCGGGGCAACCGGGCGCGGCGACGTGGTGTCGTAAGAGCGTCGTGCCCGCCAAGCCGTTCGAGACCTTCCTTGCCGATCTTCGGGCGCCGGTCGAACGCGATCCGGCGGCCCGCGGCTATCTCGACGTGCTGCTGTCGTATCCCGGCTTGCGCGCGATCGTCGCGCACCGGCTGATCCACGCGCTGTACAAAGCGAACGTGCCGCTGCTGCCGCGCTTCTTGGGCTCGCTGTCGCGCTTCTGGACCGGGATCGAGATCGACCCCGGCGCGACGATCGGCAAGGGTGTGTTCATCGATCACGGCATGGGCGTCGTGATCGGCGAGACGGCCGAGGTCGGCGACGGCTGCACGATCTATCAAGGCGTCACGCTGGGCGGGACGTCACTGCAGCGCACGAAGCGCCATCCGACGCTGGGGCGCAACGTCACGGTGGGTTCAGGCGCCTCCGTCATCGGCGCGATCCACATCGGCGACGGCGCGAAGATCGGCGCGAACTCGGTCGTCGTCAAGGACATCCCGCCCAACGCGACGGTGGTCGGCATCCCCGGCCGCGTCGTGCTGCTCGACGGCAAGCCGGTCACCACGCCGGGCGACTCGCGCCCGCGGATGCAGATGCCGGATCCCAACGCACCAATCATCGGCCAACTCTCGGAGCGGATCGCCGCGCTGGAAGCGCGGCTTGCCGAAATCGAACGGAAGAATGCCTCTCCGGCTGTTTAACACCCGCACGCGCACGGTCGAGGAGCTCCGTCCGCTCGAACCCGATCACGTCCGGATCTATGTGTGCGGTCTGACGCCGTCGGCCGACGGGCACCTCGGCCACGCGCGGTCGTTCTTGTTCTTCGACGTGCTTCGGCGCTATCTCGAGAATCCGCGCAACGGGCACCGCGTAACGTTCGTGAAGAACGTCACGGACATCGACGACCGTTCGATCGCGACGGCGCAGCGCGAAGGCACGTCCTTCGACGTCGTGGTGAAGCGCTTCTACGACTCGTTTCGCGAGTCGATGCGCATCCTCAACGTGCGCGAGCCGGACGAAGAGCCGTATGCTACGCATTTCATCCCGCAGATCGTCGAGATGATCGGTGAGCTGATCGCGACCGGGCACGCCTACGTGAGCGAAGACGGCATCTACTATGCGGTGGCGACGTTTCCGCGTTACGGCGCGCTCAGCGGCAAGCACGTCGACGAGCTGCTCGTCGGCGCGCGCATCGCGGAGAACGAGCACAAGCGCGACCCGCTCGACTTCGCGCTGTGGAAGTTCGCGAAGCCGGGCGAGCCGCGGTGGGAGTCGCCGTGGGGTGCCGGGCGCCCGGGCTGGCACATCGAGTGCAGCGCGATGTCGCGCGCGCTGCTGGGCGTTCCGTTCGACCTGCACGGCGGCGGCTACGACCTGATCTTCCCGCACCACGAGAACGAGATCGCGCAGAGCGAGGCGCTGATGCCCGCGCCTCCGATGGCCGTGATGTGGGTGCATGGCGGTTTGCTCAACTTCGACGGCCGCAAGATGTCCAAGTCGCTGGGCAACTTCGAGCCGCTTTCGGAGTTGCTGAAGCGTCACGACCCGCTCGCGATCCGGCTGTTGTTCTTACAAACCGGTTATCGCAAGCCGATGAACTTCACCGAAGAGTCGATCGCCGCGGCAAAGACCGCGCTCGAACGGCTCCGCCGCGGCTACGCGGTGCTCGCCGGAGAGATTGCGAACCCGGCGGCCGCGACGGGCGGACCGGCGGGGCTCGGCGTCGAGGCGTACGAGACGCGGTTCTTCGACGCGCTCGACGACGACATGAACACGGCCGGCGCGCTCGGCGTGCTGTTCGACCTGATCTCCGGATTGTCGAAGCATCCCGACCCGGCGCAGCGCGAGGGCGGCGCCGTGCTACTGCACGACGCGCTGCAGCTGTTCGGGCTGGGCCCGTTGCTCGAGCGGCCGGTGGAGGCGGAGCGCACGGTCGAGCTCGACCCGGTGGTCGCCGAACGCTTGCGTGCACGGCTCGGCGACGCGCTGAGCCTCGCGACCGGATCGGCGCAGCCGCTCGACGGCGAATCACCCGAAGCGATCGTGCAGGCCGTGATCGAAGCGCGCGCCGCGGCGCGCAAGAACAAAGACTTCGCGCTGGGCGACAGCTTGCGCGACGCGCTCGCGGCCGAGGGCATCGCGCTCAAGGATTCCAAGGACGGCACGACGTGGACCGCCGTAGGCGCCTAGGCGTGCAACGCGCGCCTGCGGGCGCACAGCGCCGCGCGCCGCGGATCGATCTGGACGACGTCGTGTACGGCGTGCATGCGGTCGACGAGATGCTGGTCGCCGGCGAGCCGCTGCGCCGGCTGCACGTGGGCGACGATCGCAAGCACGATCCCGCGCTGCGCAACCTGCTCGAACGCGCGCGTGCGGCGAACGTGCCGGTGCGCTTCGAAAGCCGCGCGTTCTTCGCGTCGTTCCCGTACAAGGCGCACCAGGGTGTGGTCGCGTTCGGCGAGCCGTTCGCGTACACGACGCTCGACGAGGTGATCGCGCTGCGCTCGCGCGAGCGGCCGGCGCTGTTCGTCGTGCTCGACCACGTGACCGACCCGCACAACGTCGGAGCGATCGTGCGCTCGGCCGAATGTGCCGGCGCGACGGCGGTGATCATGCCCGAGCGGCGCAGCGCGGGGGTGAACCCGACCGTCCGGAAGTCGTCGGCAGGTGCGACCGCGTTCGTGCCGATCGCCCGCGTCGCCAACGTAGCGCAAGCCGTCCGGACCCTCAAGAAGGCGGGGATGTGGGTCTACGGCGCGGCGCTGAGCCCCCAGGCGCGCCCGTACACCGCGGTGGACTTCCGCGCGGACTCCGCGCTGGTGATCGGGGCCGAGGGTCCGGGGATCTCGCCGCTGGTCCAGCGCGAGTGCGACGTGCTGGTCGAGATCCCGCTACTGGGCCGGGTCGGGTCGCTCAATGCCTCGGTGGCGGCGGGCATTTTGCTCTACGAGGCGGTTCGCCAGCGGGGCGAGGGGAGCTCCCCGAATGAGGGGTAGTCCGGTCGACCTGCATTTTTGTCCTTGACCCGGAAGAAGGACCCTCCTATACTTAGACGGTCCTGCACGGCCCTGACGGGCTCCGGCCCGCGTTTTCGTGCTCGACGATTTCCGGCAAGGTAGGTTTCATGGCGCTCACCCAGCCCGCCCCCGCCGAGGTCCTCGACTATCACGAGCGGCCCGACGAAGACCTCGTCTCCGCGGCGAAGTCGGGCGACAATCTGGCGATGGAGTTCTTGCTCAACAAGTACAAGAACTTCGTGCGGATCAAGGCAAAGAGCTATTTCCTCATCGGTGCCGACCGAGAGGACATCATTCAGGAAGGGATGATCGGTCTGTACAAGGCCGTCCGCGACTTCAAGGCCGACAAGCTCTCGAGCTTCCGGGCGTTCGCGGAACTCTGCATCACCCGCCAGATCATCACCGCCATCAAGACGGCGACCCGGCAGAAGCACATCCCGCTCAACCAGTATATCTCGCTGAACAAACCGATCTACGACGAGGACAGCGAGCGTACGCTCCTCGACGTGATGCCCTCCCAGAAGACCTCCGATCCCGAAGAGCTCGTGATCAACCAGGAGGTCTCCGAAGACATCAAGTCCCGGATCCAAGAGAATCTGTCCGACCTCGAGTCGCAGGTGCTCCTCTCGTACCTCGAAGGCAAGTCGTACCAGGAAATGGCCCGCGACCTCAACCGCCACGTGAAGTCGATCGACAACGCGCTCCAGCGCGTGAAGCGCAAGATCGAGAAGAACCTGGCCGAGATCGAGCTCCCTTGAAAGGACATAGGGACGCGTAGCTGATCCGTCAGCCGACGTTCTCGAGGAGTCCGACGGAAAACCAGAGGCCCCGCCTAGTGCGGGGCCTCTTCGATTTAGTGCGGTGCCTTTTCGGCTTCGGCGTCGTGCGGAACCGGCACCGGCGGCGCGAGCTCACGGACGATGGTCTCGTAGATCAGCTCGCGGTCCTCGAGCGGGTCGAAGACGAGGCAGCGCTGCTCGCCACCGCGCCCGATCGGATCCAGCAGCACGGTGACGCGGCCGACCGCGCATACGTCGAGGCACGTTGTCCCGGTCGCGCGCACGGGGCCCCAGTGGCCTTCGGCCTTGAGGCGGTCCTTCAGCCACTCGCGCAGCTTGAGTCGCTCATCGCCGGCGTGTTCGGGAAAGTCCTCGGGGAAGCGGACGTTGAGGCACTTCTCGCAGACCAGCGCAAGCCCGCCTTCCCGCCGCCACATCGGCTGGACTTCAATGGGTTCGCTCACGTAAGGCCATGACGGCGCAAGCATATCCGAGGGTTCCAGCGCCAGGGAACATGGAGAACAGCGGTTGCTCAGCTATTCCAACCGTCCATGAGATTCTCGTAACGGGGATCGGATTCGAGTCGCGCAACCCAGGCCGCCCCGGGCGACCGCGGCCTCGATTTGCTCCGCGGAATGTCGCGGTCAACGCATGGCAGTTAGGGCATAGCACGCCGATGTTGTCGGGAGCATTGTTCTGCCAATTTCCGTCGATGTGCTCGATCTCGAGCGGCACCCGTCCCGTAAAGGGATTGCGTTCATTCCAACCGCAGCGCTGGCATTTTTCGCCGGCTGCGTCGATGATGTGGCGTCGTACCGTACGGTTGAAGTAAGGCGCGGGGGTAAAGCACCTGACTGCCAGAGTGCAACCATGCGCTGGTGATAGTGTTCGAGTTGACAACGCTGAGAGCAGTACGCCACGCTCTGCGCTCTGATTCTCCGAGCGCGACCATTCGCGCAAAACGGACGTATCTTCGCTGGATTCGGCATCTTGCGTCCATGATAACGATGCGGAATGCCAGCATCATGGTACGCTGATTTTTTCTGAAAGAAGATGAACCGGAAAATTGTCCCAAGAGTCGCGCTCGATTCTGTAATACCAAATTCAATCCGCCTCGTCTGATTTACTCCCGAATTCATCGTCCTCGTCCGGGCGATCGGTCAATTCCCGCGTTGAATGGTGCAATGCGACGTACACCTTGACGATAGCATCGGCTTCTGAGATCGGAGATAACCGAACGAGCAGGTGTCCTGCTGGCACGCCAGGCACATTACTCCCGCGAATCTCATAGCGAACATCGAATGCCGGGACGTGATCCTCGAGTTGAAGCAGTAGCGGTTTTAGCGACAAAGTCCGACGTTGCCGTATCGCCTGTTGCCAATATCCGATCCGACGGTCGTTCAGAATTGTTGGGCCGGACCGCGTGGGTGGCACGTAGGGACGCGCCACCAGCCGCGAAGGCTGAAACAGCGTTCCCGCGTTCTGTAGATTGAGTGCCCTCATCCATGCTGGTATGGCCCCCGCTCTCTCAAGATAAAGCGGCGGTTTGCTCGGAATCGCAGGCTTTAGCGGCGTCGACTCAAGAGGAGTGACGACCGACGGAATGGTCAGTTCTATGCTTACATCGCTTGCCTCGACATCTCCATTATTGCGGAGCGCAAGCCCGACGGTGATGACGGAACCTAACGAGCTCCACAGTGCGGGCACTATTTCACGGAGACGGCCAGCATACGTTTCCAGAGCCACTTCATAATCGGGATTCCTCTGCAGCTGCGTGATCATAATAGTGGACAGGAGACTCGCATGCATTGGCGAGTCGGTTTCAGGCGCCGAGAGCGTCTCGACGATTTCACCCAACGTGCTCTCCGAAAGTGGCGGAAATACGAGCATTTCGAGTTCCACCGCTTCGTCTTTGAATGACAGCGTCATTTCGGGCTGCGCTGCGCGCAGCGCTTCTAACTCGCGCCGAGCGTTTCGCAACTCACGTTCCGTCGTGTCTTCCTCCTCGACGATCGTCAAGTCGCACGTCGGGATGGCAAGGTCGATGCCGTGAAGCGTGGCTGTAAGTTCGATGCCGGTATCGCGAGTAAGTAGGAAGATAATCGCATCGGAATCTCGCTCCTTGAACGCCGCGATCTCGGCCAAGATTCGTTCGTCGTTGACGTACGGGTCGAACCCCATTGCCCCGTAATCCAGGGGCGGTATCGGTGTGAATGCCTGCATCGATCTGCCCGCGGACCGGCCGGATATCGCCTCACGGAGATCGCGCAGAGACGCGGTTGCACGCCGCTTTAAGCGCGACGTTTGCGAGTGCGTCTTGTCGTCCAGTTCCCGGATAACGGTTCGTACGAACAGCCAAACGAAAGTCTCGGGCACGCCCAGCATCGCAGGCGTTATCTCGCGAAGCGGTTTGCCATGGAGGAGGAAGTTCGTGTCCGGAACAACGTATGTCTGCGATCGCTGCACGTCCGTATTACTCTTTGACGCTCCAGCGTTCGTTACTGCCGGTATCCTTTGCAGTCTTCGATGCTCGTGTCACTTCCTCGGTGCGAGGCCGACACGTCGCCATCAGGCGAGGCCAAGGTCCCCTTTGGGCATCGCGACGACAATGATGCCGCGTTCTTTATACGTGCCTGCTGGCCCGTCGGACGCCCGAACGAAGAAGACCGCGTCTTCTTCCAGTTTACTCGCGCCTTCGACGACACGGTAACTGTGTAGCATCCCGTCGAAATCATAGTCCGACCAGTTGTCGAGGACGTCCGCAGCGACGTGCGAGACGACCAGCGTGCGGTCATGGCCGCCGACGGAGTATCGCACGACGAAGAGATTGCGGTCCGGCGAGACCCAACTCTTATTGACCGTCGCGCCCGCCGCATCAAGATGTGCGAGCAGTCGCTTTTCCGTCGCAGTGAAGCCGCGCGCTGCCATGTTGCTGTTATCCCAAATTGCGATTGTTGGAGACGTTTACCCTCGAACTCGCGAGCGGAATCGGACGAATTGGAAGTGTGCAATGAGCATGAGCCGACGGTGGGATTCGAACCCACGTGTGCTTTCGCAGGCGCATTACAAGTGCGCTCCGTTCGACCGCTTCGGTACGTCGGCGTGCCGCGTATTTCAGCGCGGAAGGGTGTTGAGCCCTCGCGCACGGGATAGGAATGCCACTTTGCCGTCGCGTATCAGAGCGGGTCCCCACCGTGGGTCGGTGGTCGAGTGGTTAATGGCACCGGGCTGTAAACCCGGCTCGCGAAGGCGATACGCAGGTTCAAATCCTGCCCGGCCCACCACGGCAAGCCGCGCGCGTCACCGCAAGGTACGCGCGCGGCTCTATACGTACCTCACCAGTCGAGCGCGGGCGTTGCATAATGGTAATGCCCTTGCCTTCCAAGCAAGAGTCGCGGGTTCGATTCCCGCCGCCCGCTCCAATCACGGCTCGATTGTACGCCGACTCCTTTTGGCGCTTGCGCGACCCCTAGCGCTCCGGACGCTCGTTATGCTAAACTAGCAAGGCAAGCGATGTTAGGGGAGGCGCATCATGGCCTGTTTCAATCCCGACGACGGCACGAGTCACGCCATCGGCGACAAGATCTGCCACGGCAACGTGATCTTCGAATGCACCGTCAACGGCTGGACGACGGCGGGAGCGCCGTGCACGGGCGCCGAGGTGGCGACCGTGACGACGAAACCCGCGACCGCGCCGAAGGCCTGACGGCCGGGCGCATGCCGTCGATCCGAGGGCCATTGGGCGCAATCGGCGGCGCGGTCGTCCTTGCGGCCACGATGCGCGTCGCGTGCGTCGCCGCGCCCGCGCCCGCGGCTACGGCTACTCCGCTGCCGCTCTGTCCGAACGTGATCACGGTGAAGCTGCGGCAGTCGTTCGGCCAGGCCTCGTTCCAGACGTACGCGTGCGATCTCGGACAGCTCGGGCCGGCGCCGTTTGCTACGCCGGCCTCGCGGCCGTTTCCGATTACGGGGTCGGCGACGCTTCGCTTCAGCGGGCCGAAGGTGCAAGTCGAGTATGCGCTCACGCAGGACTGCATCCTCGCAAACAACGGCATCCTCTTCAACGACAATGTCATCGTCCAGCTGCGCTGGTGGGATCTCAAGGTAAAAGGCGTCGCCCTGGCGGAGCGGCACGTCGACCCGCCGCTCTCGGGCCCCCTGAAGCAGAAGTGCGGTGTGCCGCCCAGCCCGCCGCCTAGCCCGGTGCCCGGCCCCCCGAGCGCGACGCCGACGCCGACGCCGCGACAATATCTCGGGGAGTTCCTCGTCGCGTACGGCGACGTCAACCAGATCTGCGGCGCGACGATCGACGGCATCGCCCTCGACCCGTCGACGTGCAGCGCCAAGGTGACGCAGAAGTGGTCGAATCGCGACGGCGTCTGGGCCGGGAACATCGCGCTCTCGATCGCGACGCTGCAGGCCCGCGGCGTGCCCAAACAATTCGCGCTCTCGGTGCTGCGCAACGTTCGCGCGGGCATCGATACATTTCGAGACTTCAGCCTCAGCAGAACGCGCGCGGTCGAGGTCGTCATCGAGCCGGTCATCGCGGCGCAGGACCAGCAGTATACGGCGCTCGCGGGCGACATCGGCGCGCCGTCCGATATTCCGCCGCACCGTCTCAACGGCAACCTCTTCCTGCCGGCCGGAATCGGTTCGCTCGCGGCGGCGTCGTTCGCCGACGATGCGGGTCAGCAGCTCGCGATTCGCAACGGCTCGATCGGCAAGCTCAAGATCTCGAACGCGAAGAGCTTCACCTGCCGCTCGTGCGGTTCGTTCCGAAGCGGCGCGACCCAGCCATTCGAGGCGCCGTTCTCGAGCACGACCGCGCTCGGTCTCGATCTCGGCACGCTGGGCGTCGATGCCGTGCCGTTCAGCCTCGACTCGGCCTCATATCCGATCGACTCGGGCGAGAAGCTCATCGTCGACGGTCCGACCCGCATCGCGATCGGAACGCTTGCGGGCACGACCTCCAACGGCGTTGCGCACGATACGACGTTCGAGCTGACGCGCGCGATCAACGGGCGCGCCTCCGGCTGGCAGATCGGCCTGTTCCACGCAAATGCGAACCGCAGCAACCTTGCGCCGCCGAAGCCGGGACCCTTCCCTGCCGTCACTCCGGCGCTCGCGCATTCAGCGAACTCGCAGGCTTCGATCGCGTATTCGTTCAGCCCCGAGGCGCTGCACGTTCTCGAGACCGTCGGCGTGCAGGAGCGGCCCGCGCTGACGTACAGCACGCTCATCCGTTACGGGACACAGTACGGACCCGGGAGTCAGGTGATCGACGTCGCGGAATCGATCCAGCGCACGCCGCCGGCACTCGACCCGCTGTCGGCCGCCAGCGAACGGTGGCACTTCAGCGGCGCCTTCGGCTACCGCCGGGTCGGTGCGCAGTACGCTCCGCTCGACGGGACATTTGACGCGCACGCGGGCCAGCACGGTATGTACGGGCAACTGCAGTACACGCAGCCCGTCCATACGTCGCTGACGGCGAACTACTCCGTTGCGGCGTTTTCGTTCTCCGATCAGACGCATCTGCGCGATGAACAGGTCGTGCTCAAAGTCACGTACCCGGTCTCGCGGCTGTTCTCCCTGCAGACCAACGACACGGTCGGACAGCTCGCGATCTCACAAGTCGGCCGCGCGAACAACATCCTGATCGGCGATAGCATCGGCGGAGCCGATTTGCTTCCGAACGGTCAGACGAATCTCCAGCTGGCGTACACGCCAGGACCGGCGTTCCAGCTCACGGGCGGGTACACGCGGCTCGCGACGCAGTCGTGCAACGTCAAGCTCGTCGTCAAGCCTCACCCGTGCTTTGCGTATCGGTCGCCGACCGCCGTCGGCGACGTCGCCTGGATGCCGTTCCCGAACTGGCCTGCGCTCGCCGATGTGTTCGTCGAAGCGTCGCTCCAGGGTTCGACCACGACGCCGTTCGAGACGGCGACGGACGCCGTCCTTCGCACGCCGCAGGTCAACTATTACGACACCACGCAGAGCCATGTCGTGCGCACTGCCGCCTTGGGGATGCACATCTTCAAGCACATGAACGCGTGCTCGACGCTGCTCCTCACTTCGGCGAATCGCGGCGGCGACATCGACCAATTCGCGAAGGGTGCTCCAGTGCCGGGCTTCACCAACACTGCATCCTTGGAGATCGTCCCGAACGCGGGCTTGCCCGCACTCTTGGTGGCGTACAGCCGCGTCAGCAACAAGAACCAGCCCGCCGAGCAGCGACAATTCTTGGTGCGGCTGCAGTTCGGGGTCCCGTTCCGATCCTATTCCTCCGCTCTCACGAGCTCGTGCTGACGGCCGGAGTTCGGGCCGGCAGTCGCGCTGCACCGCGCTCCTAGCGCGAGGCGGCGGGCGAGCGTACGTGCGAATGCGGTGAAGTCGCGCTCGTCGCGTGCGGGGAGCAGCGCGGTGAGATAGGGCAGCGCCGTGCGCATACCGTGCGCGGATGGCGTGAAGCCCTGAGCGCCTGCGTGCGGGTGCAACCACACGACGCCGGCGGAGCGCGCGCGCAGCTCGCGCATCGCACGCTCTAGCCGGTCGAGGCCGCCGACGTCCAGGCCGTCGCTGAAGATCAATATGAGGGTTTCCGGCGAGAGCAGCCGCGCTCCGTGCTCGCGGACGAACGTGGCCAGATTGTCGCCGATGCGCGTTCCGCCGCCCCATGCTTCGCCCAACTCCGGCAGGCTTTGGCCGGCGCGGTCGCGTTCGCGCAGCACGCGCGTCACGTCGCGCAGCGCGGTGCTGAACACGAATGCGCTCGTGCGCGGCGATTGGAGGCAGAGCGCGTGCGCGAACTGCAGCGTAGGGCCTGCGTGCTCGGCGGTCGATCGGCTGCCGTCGATCAGGATCACGAATCGCGCGCCGCGTCGTGCGCGCGCGGTGCGGCGCAGATCGATCGGATCGCCCGCTGTCTCCACGCTCGCGCGCAGTGTGCGGCGCAGGTCGATGCGGTCGCCGTCTTTGTGCGCGCGGCGGCGGCGCGAGCGCGCGATGCGCACACCGGCAATCAGATGCCGGGCCGCGGCGAGCATTGCGTCGAGCCCGTCGGCGGCGATTGCGGGCGGCGCGCTTCGTGCGGCGGTCGGGCTGTAGCGCGCGCGAAGCGGCTGCCACGTCTCCGCCGCGTCGCTCAAGTCGGCGGTGGGACGCCGTTCGCCGAGGTGGCCGGTTTCGTCGTCCGCCGGCTCGTCGGGTCGCTGTTCGCCGCGCGTTCGCGGTTTCGCCGGGCGCTCGTCCGCGTGCCGTTCTGCGCGGTTCGGACGTGTGTGGCGCGACGTGAGGTTCGGCTGCGGGACGCCGTGCGGTGCGAGGAAGAACGCGTCGAACGCACGGTCGAATCTCGCGACCTCGTCCGGCGTCGCGCAGTACACGGCGCGAAATGCGCTGCGCAGCCGTACCGCATCCGTGATGCCGACGATCTCGGCGGAGCGCAGCGCGTCGCGCGTCGCCGCGTGGCCGGCGCCGAAGCCGTGCTGGTCACGCAGTGCCGCCGTGAATGCGACGACGCCTGTCGTAAAGTCGTTCACAGCAGTCGCCGTATCAGCCGCGGCGCGCTTGTACCGTGCCGACGCCATAGTCGGACGCCAGCGCCGCGTCCGCGTCCGCTGCCCCCGGCCCGGCGCCTTCGAGCAACGGTTCGTAGCGCGCGCGCTGCGCGTGCAGCAGCTCCCAGTCTTCGCGTACCTTGAGGATGCAGCCCATCGTCTGGTCCAGCGTGCGCGCGTCGATCGCCTCGCGGTGCAGCCGGATCAGTGCGAGCGCCCAGTCGAGGCTTTCCGCAACGCCCGGCACTTTCTGGAACGGCTGGCTGCGCAAGTATTCCATGAAGCGCGCGATCTGCTCCGCCAGCCGCGCGTCGATGCCTGGCAGGCGCGCGCGCAGGATCGCGAGCTCTTGCGCGCGCGTCGGGTAGTCGATCCAGAGGTACAGGCAACGCCGGCGCAGCGCGTCGGACAGCTCGCGCGTGCGGTTCGACGTCATGATCACCGCCGGCCGTTCGCGCGCGCGGATCGTGCCCAGCTCCGGGATCGTCACTTGAAACTCGCCGAGCAGCTCGAGCAAGAACGCTTCGAAGGCTTCGTCGGCGCGGTCGATCTCGTCGATCAGCAGCACCGGCGCGCGCTCCTGCGTGATCGCTTCGAGCAGCGGCCGCTTGAGCAGAAACGGCTCGCTGAAGATCTCCGTCTCGCGCACTTCCATCGACGTGCCGTCGTGTTCCGTCAGCCGGATCCGGAGCAGCTGCTTGGGGTAGTTCCACTCGTAGAGGGCGCTCGCCGCGTCGAGCCCTTCGTAGCATTGCAGCCGGATGAGACGCGTGCCGAGCACCTCGGCGAGCACCTTCGCGCTTTCCGTTTTGCCGACGCCGGCCGGGCCTTCGACGAGCAGCGGCTTTTCGAGCCCGAGCATCAGCTCGATGCCGGTCGCGACGTCGTCGTTGGCGACGTAGCCGTGATGCGCGAAGCGCTCGCGGAGCTCGTCGACGGTCACACGCGCTCGTGCTCGGCGGCGAACGACGCGCGGCAACCTGCGCAGCAGAAGAAGAACGTGCGCCCAACGTGCTCCAGCGTGTGCTTCGCCGTCGCGATGTCGACTTCCATGCCGCAGACTGGGTCGATCGCGACGGCGGCTGCTTCGGTCGCGTCCGGCGGGGTTTCGGCGCGGGGTGCAGTCGCGACGATCTGCGCGACGATCGAGATCGCGACGTCGCCGGGGCTGTGCGCGCCGATGTCGAGCCCGACCGGCGCGTGCAGCGTCGCGAGCCGTTCCGGCGCGACGCCTTGCTGCGCGAGCAGCGCCGTTACGGCGGCGGCGCGACGGCGGCTTGCGAGCAGTCCCACGAACGCGGGCTCCGCGGCGAGCAGCGGCGCGAGCGCGGCCTCGTCGTAGTGGCCTTGCGATGCGACGACCGCGACGAGCTGCGCGCGCTCGTCGCTGCCCGTGTCGTCGAGATGCGCTGGCAGCGCTTCGAGCGCGATCGTGCGAACGTGCGGGATCGGCGCGAGCCCGCCGAGCTCGGCCTCCAGCACCACGCGCACGACGTCGTACGGAATCTGCGCGGCGATGCGCGCGAGCGCGCCGGCGACCGGCGTGTCGCCCACGACCAGCAGCCGCGGATGCGGCAGGTGCGGCTCGATGTACACGTCCACGGCGCCCTCCGACGCGCAGCCCATCGCCACGACGACGCAATCGTCGCTGACGGTATCGCCGCCGCCTTCCGCAGAGCCGCCGGGCTGAATCTGCACCAGCCGCGGCAAGCCGATGCGGATCGCGCGCAGCGCCTCGCGGCGGACGATGTCGCGCGAGCACGAGCCGCCGACGAACCCCTCCATGCGGCCGTCGGCGAACACGATCGCGCGGTCGCCGAGGTGCGAGCTGACGGGCGCGCGCCGCGCGACGACCGTCGCGACGGCGAACGACGTGCGCTCGCGTTCCAACTCGGCGAGGCGGGCGAAGAACGACATCCCGCTACTTCGTCTCCGCGACCGTCGCCGGCGTCAAACGCGCTTTGACGTTGGCGAACGTCGTGCTGATCACGCGCTTCGCCTGCGCGTCGATCACGCGCCCGCCGACCGTCGCGACCGGACCGCGCATCGTCGCGCGGCCTTTCCAGTCGAGCACGGTGCCGTCACCGTCGCGCGCGATGTCGGCTCCGGCGTCGAGGTCGACGACACTGCCGAAGCCGCCGCCGCTGATCTTCATGTTCATGCGCGCGCCGCCGGGCTGCGGGTCGAGCACGACGTGGAACTTGAACTTGCCGCGTACGGGCCCGACCGCGATCTGCACCACGACGTCGAACGTGCGCGCGTCGACGATCGTCGTGTCGATGACGTCCGGCATGCACGCCGCGATGTTGGCGGGGTCGCTGATGAACGCCCACACCGCGTCGAGCGCGGCCGGGATCTGCTCCCGGCCGCTGTATTCGAGGTTCATGCCGGTGCCTGGGCCTCGGCGGAGCGGATCGCGCGCCACACCTTCTCCCGGGTGAGCGGCATGTCGATGTGCACGACGCCCAGCGGCGCGAGCGCGTCCATCACCGCGTTGACGAACGCGGCGGGCGATCCGACGTTCGGGCTCTCGCCGACCCCCTTTGCACCGATCGGATGATGCGGGCTGGGCGTGACGGTGTTCGACGTCTCCCAGTGCGGCGTCTCGAGCGACGTCGGCACGAGGTATTCGGTGAAGTTGGTGTTGAGGTTGTTGCCGCTCGCGTCGTAGCTGATCTCCTGCATGAACGCGATTGCGAATCCTTCGGTCAGCCCGCCGTGGATCTGGCCTTCGACGACCATCGGGTTGATCACCGTGCCGCAGTCGTCGATGGCGAGGAACCGGCGCACCTTCACGAACCCGGTTTCCTTGTCGACGTCGACGACCGCGATGTACGCGCCGTACGGGAACGTCAGGTTCGGCGGATCGTAGTAGTACGTCGCTTCGAGGCCGGGCTCGCTGTTGGGCGCCGGATTCGTGTACGCGGCGAACGCGACTTGCTGCATCGTGATCGTGTTGTCGGGGATGCCCTTGACGCGGAACTTGTAGTCCACCCACTCGACGTCGTCCTCGGCTGCCTCGAGCAGGTGCGCCGCGATCTTTTTCGCTTTGTCGCGAATCTTGCGCGACGCCATCGCGATCGCCGCCCCGGCCACCGGCGTGCTGCGGCTCGCGTACGTGCCCAGGCCGTAAGGCGCGGTGTCGGTGTCGCCCTCTTCGACCATGATGTTCTGCGGATCGAGCCCCAGCTCTTCGGCGGCGATCTGCGCCCACGTCGTCTCGTGGCCTTGACCTTGCGACTTCGTGCCTGCGCGCAGGATGGCCGAGCCGGTCGGGTGGACGCGGATCTCGGCGCTGTCGAACATCTTGATGCCCATGATGTCGAAGTGCTTGCTGGGCCCGGCGCCGACCACTTCGGTGAACGTGGAGATGCCGATCCCCATGAGCTCGCCGCGCGCGCGCTTCTCTTTTTGCTCTTCGCGCAGCGCCTTGTAGCCGATGGTGTCGAGCGCTTTGTTCAGCGTCAGCGCGTAGTCGCCGCTGTCGTAGACGAAGCCGAGCGGCGACGGGTACGGGAACTGCTCTTTCTTGATGAAGTTCTTCAAGCGCAGTTCGGCCGAGTCGAGCCCGAGCTTGCGCCCGAGGATGTCCATCCCGCGCTCGATCGCGTACGACGCCTCGGTGACGCGGAACGAACAGCGGTACGCGATGCCGCCGGGGGCTTTGTTCGTGAAATATGCGTCGAGCTCGGTGAACGCGACCGGGAAGTCGTACGAGCCCGTGCAGATGCCGAACATTCCGGCCGGGTACTTCGTGGGGTCGGCGGCCGCGTCGAAGGCGCCGTGATCGGCGACGGTGGCCACCTTGAGCGCGGTGACCTTGCCGTCTTTGCTCGCGCCGATCTCGACGTCCATATGGTAGTCGCGCGCGAACCCGGTGGTGGTTAGGTTCTCGGTGCGCGTCTCGACCCACTTGACCGGCACGCCGAGCACGACGGATGCAGCTGCGGCGACGACATACCCGGGATACACGGGCACTTTGTTGCCGAACCCGCCGCCGATGTCGGGGGAGATGACGTGGATCTTGTCCTCGGGGATCCCGGTGACGAGCGAGACGACGGTGCGGTGCGCGTGCGGCGCCTGTGACGTGAGGTACAGCGTGAGCCGGCCCGTCGCGGGGCTCATGTCGGCGATGATGCCGCACGTCTCGAGCGGCGCCGGATGGCAGCGCTGGAAGAACACGCGTTCTTTGACGTGCACCTCCGAGGCGGCGAGCGCGGCGTCGGTCTCCGCGCGCTTGCCGACCTCCCAGTGATAGATGTGATTCGTCTTGTTCTCGCGGTCGTCGCGCAGGATCGTCTCGTCTTTCGCCGCTTCGTACGGATCGACGACGGGATCGAGCGGCTCGTAGTCGACCTCGACCAGCTCGGCGCCGTCCTGTGCCGCCTCGCGCGAGGTCGCGATCACGCCGGCGACTTCTTGGTATTGAAAGAGCACTTTGCCGACGGCGAGCACCATCTGCTTGTCGTAACCGTGGAACGTCGGGATCCAGGCGAGGTTGTGCGCGGCGAGATCCTCGCCGGTCAGCACCGCGATCACGCCTGGCGAGGCTTGCGCGGCAGTCTTGTCGATCTTCTTGATGCGCGCGTGCGGGTACGGGCTGTGCACGAGCGACAGAAACAGCATCCCCGGCAGCGTGATGTCGTCGACGTAGTTGCCCTTGCCGCGGATGAAGCGCGGGTCTTCTTTGCGCTTCATGGCCACGCCCATCGCGTGCTTCTCGGACTCGTTGTGGATCGAGGTGCTCATCGCTGTCTCCTTACGACGCGACCGGTTCGAGCTGCGCCGCGCCGTCCGCGGGTGCTGGCGCGAGCGCCGCGGCGGCTTGCTGCACGGACTTGACGATGTTCTGATAGCCGGTGCAGCGGCAGAGATTGCCCGACAGCGCGTCGCGGATCGCCGCCTCGTCCGGATGCGGCTGGTTCTTGAGCAGCACGTACGACGTCATGAGCATCCCGGGGGTGCAGAAGCCGCACTGCAGCCCGTGGCAGTCCCAAAATGCCTGCTGCAGCGGATGCAGCGCGGGCCCTTTCGCGAGCCCCTCGACGGTCATGATCTCGCGACCATCGAGCTGGATCGCGAACTGCGTGCACGACTTGATCGCGCGCTCGCCGTCGACGACCACGACGCACACGCCGCAGCTGGACGTGTCGCAGCCGACGTGCGTTCCGGTGAGCCCGAGCGACTCGCGCAGGAAATACGCGAGCAGCGTGCGCGGCTCGACGTCGCGCGTGTACTTGGTGCCGTTGACGGTGACCGTGATGTTCACTGCAGTCCTCCAACACCGAGCCGTTCGAGTGCCGCGACGAGCGCGCGTCCGACGAGCACGCCCGCCATGTCTTTCTTGAAATCGACCGAGCCCCGGTTATCGGCGACGGGGTCGGCGATCGCGCGTGCTGCGTCGGCCGCGGCTCGGATCAGCTCTTTGGACGGCTTCGCACCCTGCAGCAGCTTTTCGGCGGCGGCAACGCGGAGCGCCATCGCGCCGACTGCGCCGACCGCGATGCCCGCGCCGGCGATCGCTCCGTTCTCGTCGAGCGTGACGCGTGCGGCTGCCGATGCCGTCGCGAAATCGCCGACCTTGCGTTCGATCTTCTGGTACGATCCTGCCGTGCGTGCCGGCGGCGTCGGGAAGCGCACCTCGAGGGCGAGCTCGCCTTCGGCGACCGCCGTGGTGAACGAGTCGATTAGGAAGTCGTCGATCGAAACGGTGCGCGTTCCACCGGTTCCGCGGATGACGATCTGTGCGCGCCCGGCGAGCGCCGTGACCCCCCAGTCGCCGGCGGGGTCGTTGTGACACAGGCTCCCGACCACCGTTCCGGACTGGCGCACCACGGGATCGGCGACGACGGCCGATGTGTCCGCCAGCATCGGGTACGTGCCGTGAATCAGGGCCGACGTCTCGAGCTGCGCGTCGCGCGTCATCGCGCCGATCGCAAGCATGCCGTCCGTCTCCCGCATGTACGCGAGCTCGGCGATGCGGCCGATGTCGACGAGCACGGCGGGGCGCGCGAGCCGCAGCCGCATCGCCGGGATGAGGCTTTGTCCGCCGGCGAGGACGCGCGCGTCGCCGCCGTGCTGTCGCAGCAGCGAGAGCGTCTCGTCGACCGATCCGGGACGATGGTAGTCGAACGGGGCAGGGAACATTACGCCCTCCGAACGTCTTTTGAGCGGGCAACGAGGTTACCGCGGGCGGGCGATGGCCTCCTGTGGCAGACTGCCGCATCGATCTGAGAACGCTCTGAGGCTGGCCCGCTCTTCACCGTGCCGTACTGGTGGCATTGTCGCGCGATATACTCGTTCCATGCCAACGAGTATTTCAAGGCGCGTCATCGATTGCGTCGCGATGGCGTTCCTCGGTGTGTCGTTTCTCATTCAGGACGCGTTGTTTGAATCGAGCTTCGTTCAAGAAAAAGAAGTCCCGCGTGAACCCGATCGCGTGAAGCGTGATACGAAAGCGGTCGGTGACCGATCGGAAGCGATCGTCTTGGCCGAGCTCGTGAAGAAGGGGTATCTCGTCTCGATTCCATTCGGCGAGAATCAGCGCTACGATTTGCTTGCCGACGATGGCACTCGAATTCTACGCGTGCAGGTAAAAACAGGCCGGCTACGCCGCGACGTCATCGAGTACAGTTGCTCGAGCAGCCACACGCATCGCGGAGGCCCTCATGCGCGGCCGTATTTCGGGCAAGCCGACATCATCGCGGTCTATTGTCCGCAGAACGGGAAGGTCTACCTGGTCCCCGAGGAAGAATTCGTGGCGTCGCGCGCCCATCTCCGGTTAACGCCGCCCGCCAACAACCAACGGCGCGGAATTCGTTGGGCGATCCGCTTCGAGCTGGCGTAGCTTAGTGGTAAAGCACGACTTTGGTAAAGTCGAGAGCGTGAGTTCAATCCTCACCGCCAGCTCCAGATGAAGACGGGACCCTCCCTCACCGGAGGGTCTTGCCGCTTTCCTGAGTAGCTGTGGGCGTCATGGCAACTGCCGTCTCTACCGACAGCGCCAAGCGTGCGCTCCTCGAACGCCTCATCGACGACGCCGCGCTCTTCCCGCCGGCCGAGCTGCCGATGCGTGCCGCCCTGCGCCATCATGCCCGGCTGCACGAGAGCGCGTACTGGTGGATTGCCGGCCGCTTCGTCGTCCCCGCGTCGCGGCTTGACGAGCTCGCCTCGCTCCGCGATCCGGTACAGGCAATCGAGCTGAGCGTCATCCTCGACTCGGCCATGAGCGGCGCCAAGGGCGACACCGTGCGCGCCGACCTCCATCGCATCGACCGCGTTCTCGGCACCGCGGGCATCACCGTCGCGTCGCTCGAGCTGCGCGTGCCGGGCGCCGGGCTCGACCAGGCCGGGCTCGCGCGGTCCGTCTCCGAGATTGCGCAGCGCTGGCCGTCGGAGCCCGTGTCGTTCTGGTACGAGCCGTCGTACAGCGCCGGCTGGGCCACTCCACCCGACGCGGCGCTCGCGACGCTCGCCACCGTGCGCGGGACCACGCCCGCGAACGTCACCGTCGGCGCGAAGGTCCGCTGCGGCGGCCAGGCTGCAGGCGCGACGCCGTCCGTCGACGACCTTGCCGCGTTCGTCGTCGCGGCCCACGCGCACGACGTGCCGTGGAAGGCGACCGCGGGTCTGCACCATCCCGTGCGTGGCGAGCACGGCGTCGCGGGCGCGGTCGTGCCTCACGGCTTCATCAACCTGTTCGTCGCGGGCATCGCACTGCACGCCGGCGTGCTCGACGCGGCGCGCGTGGCCGACGTCATCGCGGAAATCGAGCCGCGCGCGTTCGTCGTCGATCCCGCGCACATCGCCTGGCACGACGTACGCGTCGAGGCCGAACAAGTCGGCGCCGCACGCGAGCGCTGCGTGTCGTTCGGGAGCTGCAGCTTCGACGAGCCCGTGAACGACCTGCGCGAGCTCGGCATCTTGACGTGATCGACCCGCGCGACTACGGGGTCGACAACCTGCCGTTCGGCATCGTCTCCGACCCGCGCGACGGCCGAAAACGCGCCGCCGTCGCGTTCGAAGACACGGTGATCGACCTCGACTGTCTCGTGCACGACGGCGTGCTCGACGCCGAGTCGCTGCTCGGCGCCGCGTCGCTCAACGACTTCCTCGGCGAAGGGCTCGCGACGTGGCGCGCCGTGCGCGCGCGCCTGCAGCATCTGCTCGGCGACGCGGCATCATCCGACGAGCGCGCCGCCGTCGCCAAACGGACGATGCCGCGCGACGCGGTGACGATGCACCTGCCCGTCGACGTCGGCGACTACGTCGACTTCTACTCCTCGATCGAGCACGCGACCAACATCGGGCGCATCTTCCGACCCGACGCCGACCCGCTGCCGCCGAACTACCGGCACATTCCGATCGGCTATCACGGGCGCTCGAGCACCGTCGTCGTCAGCGGCACGCCGGTGCGGCGCCCGCACGGCCAGCGCAAGGCGCCCGATGCGAGCGCGCCCACGTTCGGCCCGTCGACGCTGCTCGACGTCGAGCTCGAGATGGGCTGGATCGCGGGAAAAGCCAGCGTCCACGGCGAGCCCGTTCCCGCGGACGCGGTGCGCGAGCACGTGTTCGGCTACGTACTGCTCAACGACTGGAGCGCGCGCGACGTCCAGGCGTGGGAGTATCAGCCGCTCGGGCCCTTTCTCGCTAAATCGTTCGCGACGTCGATCTCGCCGTGGGTCGTGTCGCTCGACGCGCTCGAACCGTTTCGCGTCGCGGAGCCGGCGCGCGAGCCCGAGCCGCTGCCGTATCTGCGCGCGCGCGAGCCGTGGGCGTACGATATCGAGCTCGAGATGCTGCTGCAGACCGAGCGCATGCGCGAGCAGTCGCAGGCGCCGGTCACGATCGCGCGCACGAACTTTCGCGGCATGTACTGGACCGTCGCGCAACAGCTCGCGCACATGACGTCCAACGGCTCGCGCATCCGTCCGGGCGATCTGTTCGGCACCGGCACGATCTCCGGCACCGAGCAAGGTACGCAAGGCTCGTTCATCGAGCTCACCCGGCGCGGCGCGGAGCCGCTGACGCTGCCGAACGGCGAGACGCGCGGCTTCCTCGCGGACGGCGATACGGTCGTGATCCGCGGGCGCGCCGTGCGCGGCAACGCGCGCATCGGTTTCGGCGAGGTCGCCGGCACGATCGTGGCCTAAGCGCGCGTCAGCAGTAGCACCGCGCGTGCGTGCGCGCCGCGGCGGGGGAGTTGCGTCACGGTGAACTCGCGGGTGAGCTGCGCGACGATGTAGAGCCCGCGGCCGGACTCTGCATCGTCCGGCGGCAAGCCCGTGCGCGGTACGTAGCCCGGACCGTCGTCGATCACGTGCAGCACCGGCGTCGCATCGTCGTCCCACGTCAGCTCGACGTCGACGAAGCCGGGTGCATGGCGAACCGCGTTGCCGACGAGCTCGCCGAACACGAGCTCCGCGGCGGGCACGTCCACGTCGACGCCGTACGCGCACAGCGTCTCGGCGAGCGCCTCGCGCACGTCGTACGCGCGCCGCCAGTCGTGCGGGTCGAACCGCCAGCGCATCGTCCAGTCGCGCACGGCGCTCGGTGCGGCCGAGAGGCGCAGCGTGAGCACGGCGACGTCGTCGCGCACGCCGTCGTCGAGCACGCGCGCCACAAGCGCGGCGGCGGGAGCGCGGCCGTCCGCGACCGTCGGATCGGCGAGCGCCGCGAACACGCGCCGTTCGCCTTCGTCGATGTCGCGCGTCGACTCGACCAGGCCGTCGGTGAAGAACACGACGAGCGACGACTGCGGCAGCACGACCGTCGTGGCGGGCGGCTCGCGGCCCTCGCGCAGGCCGAGCGGCAACCCGCGGCCGGGGAGCTGGCGCAGCATGCCCTCCGGCGTGCGCACGATCGGCGTCGGATGTCCGGCGGTCGCGTAGGCGAGCGTCCGCGCGGTGGGGTCGACCACGCCGACGAGCGCGGTGACGATCGCGTCGGGATGCGCGCGGCGCAGCACGCTGTCGGCGGCGTCGAGCAACCGCACCGGATCCGACTCGTAGGTCGCAAGCGTCTCGATCGCTTGGCGCATGCGGCCCATGATGACGGCCGCCGTCAGCCCGCGGCCCGTGACGTCGCCGATCGACACGACGACGCGTCCGTCGGGCAGCGCGATCGCGTCGTACCAGTCGCCGCCGATCTCCGCTTCGGTCGCGCCCGGGAAGTAGACCGCGTCGAACGCGAGCCCGGCGACCACCGGCAGCAGTGCGGGCAGCATCGCGCGCTGCAGCGTCATTGCGACGCGGTGTTCGCGGGCGTAGAGCTGCGCGTTCTCGATGGCGACCGCCGCGCGCGCCGCGAGCTCTTGCAGCAGCGCGACGTCGTCGGAGCCGAACGGCGCGTCCGAACGCAGCGTGACCGTACCGACGACCGCGTCGCGATGGCGCAGCGCTGCGCGCAGCTGCGGCGCGTCGCCGGCCACCGTCGCGCGGCGGCGCACGACGACGCGGTCGGGATGCAGCGCGATCGTCGCCTCGGGCGCGAGCTCGGCGACGAGCAGGTCCGCGAAGCGTCCGAGCAGCGCGTCGAGATCGAGCGAACCGCTCAGCACGTCGCTTGCGCGCGCGACCACCTCGCGCATGCGCGCCAGCCGGCGCTCCTCGTCGTAGAGCCGCGCGTTGTCGATCGCGACCGCGGCGCGTTTTGCGAGCAGCTCCGCCAGCCGCATGTCGTCGGGGACGAACGTGCCGGCACCGTCCGCGGCCGCGACCAGCGTGATCGCGCCCAGCGTTGCACCGCGCGCGACGAGCGGCACGACGATGAGCGACTGCGCGCCGAGCGCGCCGCGCAGCTCGGGTTCGATCTGCGGTAAGAAGAGCGACGTTCCGTTCTCGATCGCATTGGCGACGACGACGCGCGAGAAGCCGCCCTCGCCGACGTGCGCTGCGGCGACGTCGGCGCGCGCCGAATCCGCGTACGCCGTCGCGACGAGGCGCGTCGTGCCGTCGGCGGCTAATTCGTGGATGCGGCATACGTCGGCAAAGTTGCGCACGGCGAGCGCGGCCAGTGCCGGGAACGTCTGCGCGAGGTCGAGCGACGCGGCGAGCACCTCACCCGCCTCGGCCAGCACGCGGTATTGCGTCTCGAGCGCTTTGCGCTCCGTGATGTCCGTGAACATTCCCAGCGATCCGTTGTACGAGCCGTCACCGGCGATGATCGGGCTGGATGCGACCATGACGCAGACGATATGCCCGTCGCGGTGCAGCAGCCGCGACTCACGCCGGATCCCGCTGCCGCCGCGGTGGTCAGCGATCGCCTGCCGCGCGCCGTCGTGTTCGCGCGGGTCGGCGAAGTCGAAGAACCAGCGGTCATACATCTCGTCGGGTGAATAGCCGAGCATCGCGCTCATGTGCGCGTTGACGTAGCGCGTGCGGGCCGCGCCGTCGATGATCCAGACGCCTTCTTGCGCGGTGTCGATCAGGCCGCGGTAGCGCGCCTCGCTCTGCGCCAGATCGCGGTAGAGCCGTGCGTTGGCGAGCGCGATCGCGGCGCGCCGCGCGATCTCCTCGGCCTCGTCGAGGTCGGCCTGCGTAAAGCGGCGGCCCGTCCCGATCGCGGCGCCGAACGTCAGCACGCCGACCTGCTCGCCCGCGACGGTCATCGGAACGTACGCGATCGACGCCATCGGCAGCGCGTGCGCGAAGGTGTAGTGCTCGTCGCTCCACGTCGTCGCGCGCAGCCACGCGTCGTCGCACTCGGGTACGATCTGCGTTCGTCCCGTGCGCAACACCAGGTTGATCGGGTGGCGCTCGGCTTCGGGCGGCGGGGCGAACGTACGAAACCGGGCCGCGTCACCGCCGAGGCGCCCGCTCTCGACCGCGATCCGCTGGAGCCGGCCGTCCTCGACGACGTCGACGAACGCAAAGTCCGCGAAATCCTCGCACATCGCGGACACGACGGTGCGCGCGGTGCGCTCGTAGTCGAGCGACTCGGTGAACGCGACGCCGAGCCGGTCGAGCATCGTGCGCCGCTGCGCCGCCCGGTACTGATCGTCGACGTCGGTATTGGTTCCGTACCATCGCACGATCGCGCCGTTCTCGTCGCGGACCGCCACGGCGCGCACGACGAACCACCGGTAGACGCCGTCGTGGCGGCGCATGCGGTACGCGTGCTCGCTGCTGAACGTGCCGGTGACGAGCGCGGCGCGCCAGCTTTCCTCCATCTCGGGCACGTCGTCCGGATGCAGCACGCGCGCCCAGCCGCGCCCGAGCGACTCGTCGAAGCCCAGGCCCGTGTACTCGATCCAGCGGCGGTTGACGTGGATCGCGTTGCCGGCGGCATCGCTCGTCCACACGAGTTGCGGGATGGCGTCGGCGAGCGACGCGAGGGCGGCCTCCGCCGTGCGGCGCTCGTCGATCGGGATGACGGTGCCGTACCAGGCCGACGCGTCCCCGCCGGCGTCAAAGGTCGGAACCGCGTGCGAGATCACCCACCCGAACTCGCCGGCTCGGTCGCGGACCCGGAACTCTTCGCGAAACGGAACCAGGGACGCCATCGCGGCGAGCCATGCGCTGCCAACCCGCGCGGCGTCGTCGGGGTGCACCACGTCGGCCCAACCGTTGTCGAGCACCGCCTGCACCGGCAAGCCGCTGAACCGCTCCCAGGCGGCGTTCGCAAACGCGATCGTGCCGTCGGGCCGCGCGACGTACACGATCGACGGCACGTGCTCGAGCAGCGCGTGCAGATCGACGTCGGCGGCTCCGGTCAGATCGCGAATGACGCCTTCCTCATGTCGGCAGATAGCGCTTAGATCGGGTCATGGTAACCATCGGTAATCATGTCCTCGCTCTGCCGCCGCGCCTCGCGAAACTTCGCCGCTTCGGCGGGGTCTTGCGCGGCCGGTTCGGCGAGCAGCTTCGCAAGCTCCTCGTCGAAGAAGCGCGTTGCCTCCGCCGCGGAGTGCATGCCGTGCCGGATGCGCTGCGCGATCATCAAGCGATAGATGCGATCGGTCGCGAGGTCTTCCATGTAGCCGTCGAGCAGCGACGCACCCCGCCCGCTGAGATAGCCGTGGCGGTACCGGATCACGGTGCGCACCGCGGCGCGCGTGCCCGCCTCCGTCTTTTCGCCGACCCCGGCGATCGAGGGAAGAAGATCCGGTGTCGCGTTCGCGCCGGGCTTGCGCGCAAAGCCCTGGTTCGGCTCCGGGAACTGCGCGACGGCGATCGCGTTCTGATCCGGATGGCCGGTCCACGCGCCGTCGAACAGCGAGCTCGACTCGTTCTTCTTGTCTTTCTCCAGCACGGACAGCGCACGCGCGTTGAGCTCGGGGTTCGAGCGGTCGGGAAACAGCGCCGTCATCCCGCCGATCGCGAGCAAGCCGTGGCGGTGGCACACTTCGGGGATGCGCTCGCGCAGGTTCTGGAAGAAGCCGACGTCGTGCGGGATCGTGTTGCGGTCCGGCAGCACCCAGCTCGCGTCGTCCAGGTTGAAGTGGATGAGCGACGCCATGTAGTCCCAGCGCCCGAGGTTGAGGCCGAGCAGATGATCGCGCAGAGCGTACGCAAACTCTTCGATCTGGTATGCGAACGGGAACGACTCGACCAGCGCCATCGCCTTGATCGCGTGCTTGTCGAGCCCTTTCGCTTCCGCGACCGCTTGGAACACGTCGCGCCACCACAGCGCTTCGTTCGCCGACTGCGATTTCGGGATGTAGATCGCGAGCGGGTGCTTGAGCTTGGAGAAGTCGAGCTTGTACGCGAGCAGCGCGAGGTCGAACAGCGCCGCCGACGTCGGCTCGTCGTAGATGCCGGCTTGCGAGAGGTGCAGGCCGCGCACGCGCGTCCACAGCACGGTCTTCGAAGGCTTGACGCCGACGACGTTTCCGCCGCGTTTTTCATCCACGTACGTCAGCTCGCCGTAGTACATCGCGAGCGTGTTGTCGATGCCGCCCAGCGTGTGTGCGAAATCGTTCGCCATCGAGTCTTCGAGGTCGATCATGACGCCTGGCGCACCGGAGTTGAGCATCTTGACGCCGAGCTCGTGGTCGTCGGCAGGCCCCGTCATTTGATTGCGCTGGTCGCGGACCCAGGCGGGGATATCGATCCTCCAGTCGCCCTGTGCGTCGGACGGCGGCAAGTACTGCGGCTTGCGGCCGTGCTGCGAAGCGTCCAACACGCGGTGCCGATCTTCTATCGCCGCCTGCTGGCGCGGGGTGAAACGCTCGTGCAGCGGCCGGTAGAAGGCCGCGAAGCCCGCCGGAAGGTCGTTCTCGATCGAGAAGCCGGCCGGCGCGGCGCTCATCGGCGGGATGTGCCCGCCCCCGACCTCGTCGGAACTCGCGTGCGTCTGCATGAGCGCACCCTTCGCTGCGGGAAGGTTACGAGCCCGTGCGCCCGTAGCTCAACTGGATAGAGCGAGGCACTCCTAAGGCCGAGGTTGGCGGTTCAAGTCCGCCCGGGCGCGAATATCGCAGTGTGACCTCTCGACGCGTGTACGGTATCGTTCGCGCGGCCTCGCTGTTGGCGGCGATGGTCCTGGCGGTCGCATGGGGTCCCGCCGCCGTGCGCGCGTTGCGGCCTGCCGACATCGTCTTCGTCGCCGGTGCCCTGGCGAGCGCGATCGTGCTCGGCGTGCTGCGCGCGCCCGCCGCGCACTTCGAACGCAGCGTCCGGCCGACGCCCGAGAGCGATCGCGTCGGGCTGATCGTTCCGTTGCTGCTCGCGGTGCTCGTCAGCGAAGGATGGATGTGGGCCGCCGCCTGCAACGTCGCCGCGTACCTCGTGCGCCCCGCCGGACTGCGCCGCCGATCCGTCGTCGACCGCATCTTGGCCGCGGCGCTGTGGGTGCCGGTCTGGTGGACGGCGTCGCTGCTCGCGCCGCAGCTGCACGCCGCCGTTGCGGCGCCGCCCGCGGTGCTGGCGACGATCGCGTTCATCGTCATTGCGACGGGCTTCGTGCTGCTCGTCGACCTGCTGTGGATCGACCCGTTGGCGGCCGCGCGCCAGGGGCGCTCGCTGCTGCGGATCTGGCCGCGCCACGTGGGTGACCGTGCCACGATCCTGACCGCCTTCGCCGAAGCGGCCTGGGCCTACGTCGTCGCGCGCGTCGTGCTGCACGACGGCGGCGCACTCGGCGTCGCATTGCTGCTGCCGCTGGTGCTGCTCGCCGTCGTGCTCGTGCGCTTTGCGCGCGTCAACGCGCGGCTCCATCGCCTGTCGCTTTCGCGCGAGGCCGTCGACGCGATGCTGCGCGCGAACGATCCGCAGCCGCAGATTCGCTCGCTGCTCGAAAGCATCGACCCGCGCATCCTGCGCGAGTCCGTCGAGATCGCGGCGTTCGGGCGAGGCGGCGCCGATCGGTGGTCGCGCGTGATGCGCTTCGGCCCCACCGTCCCATCGGATTTGGAACGGCTCGGCGGGCGCGCGTTGCTCGAGCTGCAAGTCACGGGCGACAACGTCGCGTTCGAGGATCACGAAAACGGTACCGTCCGCGCGTACGCCGCACGCGACGCCGCGGACCGGCTGCGCGGCGCACTGCTGCTCTTTCGCGCGCCGCGCACGGTCGCGCTCGTTGCCGGGCGCGACTTCGAGCGCGCCGCGTCGGAGCTCGGGCCGCTGCTGGGCGAGTACGGCGCGATCGCGGCGACGCGCACCGCCGCGACGATCGACATCCTGACCGGTCTCGCGAACCGGCGCGGCGTGCAGCGCGCGTTCGAGGACGCGATGAAGTACGTCCGCGACGGCGGCAGCTATGCGGTGCTGCTGCTCGACGTCGACCACTTCAAGTCGATCAACGATCTGCTGGGCCATCAGACCGGCGACCGCGTGCTGGCGCAGATCGGCCGGCTCATCGCGGAGAACACGCGCGGCGTCGATCTCGCCGGGCGCTTCGGCGGCGAGGAGTTCCTCGTGCTCGTGCGCGACGCCGCGCGCGAGCGCGCGCTGCAGGTCGCCGAGCGGCTGCGCGCGGCGATCGAGACGGGTGGGCTCGCCTACGCGGACGGCAAGCCGGTGACCGTGTCGGTCGGGGTCGCGTACGCACGTGCCGGCGATGCGTCGGGCGACGTCGTGGAGCGCGCCGACCGCGCGCTCTACCGCGCGAAGAACGCGGGCCGCAACCGCGTCGTGGAGTCCCCGCTGGTCGCCGTGAGCTGACTACTCGCGCTCGACCCGTTCGACGGTTGCGTCGCCTTCGTGGTCGACCAGGACAGTGAACACGAGCGGCCGGCAGCAGACCGGGCAGTCCTCGACCAGGATCTGGCGGCGGCCCGCGGTGGGGTCGACCCCTAGGGCGTTCTCCTCGCCGCAGCTCGGGCACGCGTAGAGGGCGTCCGTCTCGAGCGGCATCAGGGAGGAGTGTCCTGCCCGGGCATGGCAGAATGCTTCGGTTTACAGGGGCGCGGGCCTGTGCTACACTTTCACCTCGGAACGGACCGCGTGTCCGTTTTCTTCATGTTCCCGGCGCCCCGGCTCCCTTTCGAGAAGAACCACGATGGCGAAAAAAGAGACCCGTGTGATGGTCACGATGGCTTGCACCGAGTGCAAGCGGCGCAACTACAACACGTTCAAGAACAAGCAGAAGACCACGAACCGGCTCGAACTGAGCAAGTACTGCCGCTTCTGCCGGTGTCACAAACCCCATCGAGAGACCAAGTAAGCTCGCGTAGGGCGGTGGCGCAATTGGTAGCGCAGCGGTCTCCAAAACCGCGGGTTGCAGGTTCGAGTCCTGTCCGCCCTGCCAAGCTTCTGCGGTAGAAGGCATTATGAAGTCCAATCCCAGCCGTCCCGGCGCGGCGACGCGTCAGAACGCGAACCGTCCCCCCGGAGGCCGACCAGTGGCGAACCGTCCGGCCACCCCCGCGCAACGCGCGGCGAACGCGCAGCGCACGCAGGACTTCGTCCGCGGCGTCGCCACCGAGATGCGGCGCGTCACCTGGCCCACCCGCGAAGAATGGATCGCCGCGACGATCCTCACCATCGCGCTCGTCGTCGGGGTCGGCGTCTTCACCTATCTCTGCGACCGGCTCTTCGAGCTGATCTTCACCTGGCTCACGGGCAGCGCGCGCTGATGGAAACCGAACAGGACGTCACTGCCGCGGTCACCGAGCCGGACGAACAGGCCGGCGCGCCCGCGGCGGCGCCTGCAAAGAAGCAGGACGATCGCAAGAAGTGGTTCGTGATCCACACGTACTCGGGCTACGAGAACAAGGTCAAGGCCAACCTCGAGCGCCGCATCCACTCGATGAACATGCAGGACAAGATCTTCCGCGTGCTCGTCCCGATGGAAGACGAAGTCGAGTTCAAGGACGGCAAGCGCAAGATCACGCCCAAGAAAGTGTTTCCGGGCTACGTGCTCGTCGAGATGGACATGGACGACGCGTCTTGGTACGTCGTGCGCAACACCTCGGGCGTGACGGGGTTCGTCGGGTCGCCGGGGTCGGGTGAGAAGCCCGTTCCGTTGCAGGACAAAGAAGTCAAAACGATCCTCAAGCAGATGGGCATCGAGACGCCCAAGCTCAAGATCGACTTCGCGAAGGGCGACCGGATCAAAGTCACGTCTGGGCCGTTCTTCGACTTCACCGGGATCGTCGATGACATTCAGCCGGAGAAGGAAAAAGTTCGCGCGCTCATCTCCATCTTTGGGCGTGAGACGCCGGTTGAGCTCGAGTTTTATCAGATCGAGAAAGTTTAGCGACGTCGTGGCGGGGCGAGCCGCTCGCCCTGCGGGCATTTCTGTGTGGTTCGCGGGTTCGGGCTAGTGGATGTTCGTGGACATGTCCGGTTGGGATTTTACTGCGCGCGCGAATTCGGACGCATTTGCGCGTTCCGCTCTTGTGGGCGCGGTCGCGGCTAGGCGTAGGATCGCCGGGATCGCGTGGTGGTCGGCCATCATGAACAGGCGTCGCATGACGGCGTCGCGGACGACCGGGCTCGAATCGGTGAGGCGGGATTCCATGAAGCGAACGATGCTCGGATCGAACGCCATCATCGCGTCGTAAGCGTCGATCGCGCTCGCGCGGATCGTTGCGTTCGGCGAACGGGCGAGGATGCGCAGCGTCCGATCCGCGTTGAGCCCGTCGAGGCCGGCGAGCGCGACGAGTGCGCCCGGTACGACGATCGGGTCGTTCACCTGGAGTGCGGACGCGATCGCGCGGCGGTAACTCGCTGCGTCGTGGGTTAGCGCGATGTCGTTGCGCATCGGCCACGGTAAGGAGCGAAATGCTGCTTCCTTCACGCGCGGGTCGGCGTCGGTTTGCGCTACGTGCAGCAGGGCGCGGCCGACCGGGCGCGGCTGTATTCCGTACAGCGCTTTACTTGCGGCGATGCGCATCTCCGCGTCCGGTGCCTGGAGCAGCGTGATGACGGCGTTGGCTGCGTCGAACCCGTAGGCGCTGTGCCACTCGCTCTTGCCGACGTCGATGAAGTGTACGTTGGTTCGTGCCGCGAAGTCGTGCGCGCAGCGGCCGCGTGTTGCGACGTCGTGGCCGGAATGTAGGAACGCGATCACGGCGGCGGCGTCGGCGTCGCGTTCCGCGTCGCGCGGGGCTGGTGCGCCGTAGGGCGTCGTGGCGCCGAGGGCGACGATCAGGCGGTTGCACGCGGCGATCAGGAGGGACGGTGACGATACGCGCGCGAGGGCGGCGCGGTCGCCGGCATCCTGCGCCGGAGCGGCGGCTAGGAGCCCGATGGTCATGGCCGCCATTGTGGCGGAGCGAAGGAAAGCACCCATTCGCGAGGCTTTCGGCTTTGGGGGTCCGGCTACATTGCGGCGCCGCTGCCCGCGAAGGTTCATTCGTAGTCTTTGAGTTTCGGCCAGAGCGTTGCGAGCGGCGGGTGGACGCTGCGGCAGAATGCGATCCCTTTGCCGTTCTCGTACGGCATCGCGTACGGCGACGACGTCGTGCCGAGCGGGCGCATCTCCGTGCAGTACGGGCGCAAGCGGTCGAGGTTGTTTTGGACGCGCAGAACGTTCGTTGCCGGCTGGCCGCGCAATGCCCACAGATAGTATTGGTTGTGGCCGCTCAGCGCCGGCGGAAGACCGTACTGTGCGCCGTAGACGTCGAGCGCCGCGGCTTCGCCGTAGTTGCTCACGAGAACCGACGTGTGGGCGCGCTCCGACGGCGGCAGCTGTTGCCATGCAGTGCCCACTTCGCGGACGTAGTCGTGCCAGCCCAGCATGTCGGCGAACGTTTGCGGCAGCAGTACGCCTTCGCCGATCTTCTCCGTGGCTTGCGGGGCGAGGTGCAGCGTGCGCTCGTAGGCGAGGAGCGTGGGGGGATTCAGAATCGGCAGCGCCAGCGGTGCGGCGACCAGTGAGAGCGCGATTCCGAGTGCGACCCACGCGGTGCGCAGCACCACGTTGCCGATTGCGTGCTCCAGCGCGACGGCGCCCAGCGCGAAGGCGGTCGGGTAGGCCGCCGCGAGATAGTAGTCTTTGGCGTGGAGCCCGATCATGATCGCGTAGATCGTGACGAACGCGATCGCGAACGGCCGGGCTGCGCGCAGCGCACGGATCGTGAACGGGCCGACGATGCCCGCGATCCAGATCGGGGCGAACAGCGGGTTCATCACGAAAATCTGGTTGCCGACGAACGCGAGCGGTGCGAGGACCACGTTCTTGCCGTGCGCGCCGTTGGTCAGCAGCTCCACGATCGTCCAGCCGTGCGTCGCTTGCCACACGACGTTCGGCAGGACGAGCGCGATTGCGATCAGCGCGCCGAGTGCGGTTTCACGGGTCGCGAGGGTGCGGCGCGCGCTAGTTGCGAGCAGGCCGATCGCGAGCGCGATGAGCCAGAACGGGATCGAGTCCTTGATCTCGAGCGTCACGCCGACGACGGCGCCGCACCACAGCATCGCGCTGCGTTCGTCGAGGATGATCCGGCGCGCGATCAGGTACGCGACGAACGTCCAGCACAGCGGTTCGAACGACGTCGTGTTGAGCGTCGCCGTGAGGCCCAGGAACATCGGGGCGAACGCGGTCGCCGCGCCGGCCATCACCGTTGCGCCGCGGCCGCCGCCCAACAGGCGCACGAACGCGCACGTGACGAGGACCAGCGCGGCGGCGGCGAGCACGACCGGCAGGCGCAGCAGCCACGTCTGGTGGCCGAGACCGTACATCGTCGCGGCGAGCAGCGGTACCAGCGGCGGCTGGTCGACGTACCCGAACGCCGGGTGGCGGCCGCAGACGATGAAATAGAGCTCGTCGCGGAACACGTCGTAGCGGTTCGCAAACGCGATGTGCAGCGCGAACGCCGCCGCGGCGAATCCGAGTGCGATCCGGTGCGAAGAATCGGTCCGGGAGGTCGGCGGATACCGCACGCCGTTAGCTGCTTCCCAGGCCGGTCAGTGTCTGTACGAGGTAGATCACCGTCGCGCTCGTGACGATCAGCGTCACGCACCAGCCCGCTGCCGCGAGCCAGCCGGGGATCCGCAGATGATGCATGATGCTCCTATTGCGGCCGACCAGCAGCATCAGCGCCATCGTGAGCGGCGTCGCGATGCCGCCCGCGATCCCGCTGAAGAACAGCAGCTTGATCGGCGGAACGCCGGCCATGCCGATCACCACGGCGACCAGCACGCAGCCGCTCAGCGTCAGGTAGAAGCGGCGCGCGCGGCTGAACTTCGCATCGAGGCTGCGCCGCCAGCCGAACATTTCGGCCGCAACGTACGCCGACGTCCCCGCGATGACCGGGATCGCAACGAGCGCCGAGCCCAGCAAACCGATCGCGAACACGAGCGAGGCGTACTTGCCCGCGACCGGCGCCAGCGCTTGTGCGGCCTCCTGCGCCGTCTGCACCGGATGGTGGTGCGTGCCCAGCGTCGCGCCGGTGGCGACGAGGATGAACCAGAACGTCAGACCCGCCACGACGATGCCGAGCGCCGCGTCGACTTGCACGAGCCCGAGGCGGCGAAGCGGCGGTTTCTCCTCGCTCAGCTCGATCGTCTCCCACACGTACGCGTACGCCGTCAGCGTCGTGCCGAGGAGCGCGAGCGCGCCCGACACCGTGTCCGGACGGAAATCGAAGTGCGGGATGAACGAGCCGCGAAACACGGCGCTCCAATCCGGGTGCGCGAGAAACGCGGCGCCGACGTACGTGAGGAACAGCAGCGCGAGATAGCGCAGCACGCGCTCGATCGAGCGGTAATTGCCGAACACGAGCACGATCACAGAGGCCGCGCCGAGCGGCGCCACCCACCAGCGGTAATCGACGTTCGTCAGCATGTGCATCGCCGCGCCGCCGCCCTCGAGGTCGGCCGCCAGCGTGAGCACGTTGACGATCAGCAGCGCTGCGAGCGCGACGATCGCCCACGCGCGACGATACGCGCTGCGCACGCAATCCTCGAGGCCCTTCTTCGTAACGGTGCCGATTTGCGCCGCGATGGCCTGGATCACGGCGAGCATCGGGATGACGAGCAGCGTCAGCCAGCCCAGCTCGTACGTCGTGGTCGAGCCGATCACCGCGAGCGTCGCGACCGTCGTGGGATCGTTGTCCGAAGCGCCGGCGACGATCCCCGCGCCGAAGCTCGCCCCGTGTGATGTGTGGTGCCTGCGCCGCATCGTTCCGGCTTACCCACGAACGAGCGCGGTCCCGGCGCGCCGCACACGAGCCTGCAAGTTCATGGCGCGCCGTCCGGCGAATGACCACCGTCCGTCCGCGGTAGTGCGCGGCTCGGAGAAGGACGAAGCCATGGCCGACGACACGCCTCCGGCTGAAGCGCCGGAATCGACTCCGCCGCTCACCGTCACGCAGTTTCCGGACGGGACGGGACACGTGGGCATCGCCCGAGGGTGGACGGCGCAAACGCTCGGGCAAGGCTCGGCCGTTCTCCGCGGGCCGGACGAGGCGACGGTGGAGCTGGGAATCTCGATCGCCGTGCTCGATCCGCGTGGAACGCTGCACCAGCAGACCGCGTCGATGGGGCTCCCGTCGCGGGGGCTCGTGATCCCGTACGTTCCCGATCCGGCGCAAGCGCTGGTCGCGGTCGCGCGAGAGATCGGCATGCAACGCGGGCAAGGCGACCCGCAGATGCGCATCGAGGCCGTGCAAGCGTTGCAGAGCCCGCCGGGTTCGCAGACGGTGGCGGTTGCGGGCACGGAAACCAGGAACGCGACGCCTTGGCGTTTCCAGGGCGTCGTGTCGCTGTTTCCGCCGGGACCCGGCGGCAGCTGGTCGCTGGGACTGAACCTGCAGTCCGCTCCGGCCAAGGCGTTTGCGCGCCACGCGCCGGCGATGATGGCGATGGCGAATTCGTGCGTCCTTGACTTCGAAGCGCGCAGGAAGCAGCTCGGCCTCGCGGAGGGCGCGGTCAAAGAGTTTCACGTCACGACCGCCGCGAATCCGCAGCCGGCTTCGGCGCAGACGGGAGCTGCGCTCACCGAGACGCCGTTCCCCGACGGCACCGGCCGCATCGGCGTCGCCAACGGGTGGTCGGCCACGATGCTCGGCGGAGGGTGTGCCGTTCTCGTGCGCGCCGACGGCGCGCAAGTGAGTGCGGGCGTCAGCATCCGCGCGCTCGATCCGCGCGGATCGGCATATCAGGCGTATCGCGGGCTGGTCCTATCCTACGTCGCGGATCCCGCACAGGCGTTCGTCGCGATCAATCGAGCGCTCATGATGCAAGGCGGTCAGCCAGATCCCGAGATGCGGATCGTCGAGACGACACCGTCGTCGTCCATACCGGGTGCCGCTTACGTCTCGGCCACCTATCGGAAGAAATCGGTCTTGCGCCGCGTGCGCGGCACCGTGTGCCTGTATCCGCCGATGCAGACCGGGGAGTGGATGCTTTCCGGCAACCTCGTCAGCGCACCGGACGCCACGTTCGATAAAGATGAGCCGGTGCTGCTCGCAATGCTCGGCTCGTTTTCCGCTGGCAACGAGATGGCCGAGCAGACCGCCGCCCCGAACGCGACGGCGCCGCCGAGTCTCGAGCAATCACGCAAAGACCAGGCCGGCATCGTCGCGCGCGCAACGGCTGAGCGCGTGAAGCGGCGCAGCGTTGCCGACACCTCGACCACGAGCTTCATCGGAGGCATGTTCCACTCGGACTGACCGATGCAAGCTGCTAGTGCGACAGAGCGGCCGAGAACAGCGGCGGAATCACGGAGTAGGGTAGGATGCCGGTGCCTTCGTTGGTGAGCATGATGATGTCGATACCGTCGTCCGGGAACGTCGCGTTCATGGTCTGAAAGCCGCCGAACGCGCCGTCGTGCCAGATGTAGCGATGGCCGTTGAGCGAGCTGATGAACCAGCCGTCGGCGTAGGTGCCGTATGACTGCGGGAACGGGCTCGGCGCGAACATCTGCGCGAGCGAGCCGGCAGTGAAGATCCCCGGCTGACGAACGGCCCGGTCCCATTTCTCGATGTCGCCGACGGTCGACGTCATGCCGCCCGGACCCGCGAGCCAGGTGAGATTCCATTGCGACGCCCGCCCGACCGTGCCGTTGTACGTCTCGTAACCCAGCGCGAAATCCGTGACCGGGGGCGGCGGCAAGCCTTGCTGCGTCTGCGTCATGCCGAGCGGGACGAAGATGCGCTGGCGCAGGAACGTATCGAACGGTTGGCCGCTGACCTTTGCGACGATCATTCCGAGCAGCACGTAGTTGGAGTTGCTGTACTCGAACGCCGTTCCCGGCGCGAAGTTCAGCGGAAAGCTCGCGAGGCGGTCCGCGATCGGCTGATAGTTCGTTTGACCGCTCGCCATGAACGCATCGTACGCGCCGCTGAAATCCGGGGCGTTGCCGAAGTTGTTGTAGTCGACGAGCCCGCTGCGGTGCTGCAGCAGGTATTGCAGCGTGATCGCGTTTCCGTTCGGAAATGCGGGAAAGTACTTTGAGAGCGGATCGTCGACCGACAGCTTTCCGTCTTGCTGAAGCAGCAGGATCGCTCCGGCGGTGAACTCTTTGCTGACCGACGCCAGCTCGAAGAACGTGTTCGCATCGGGCGTGAGCTGTCCGCGGTCGAGGTTGTAAATCGTCTCCGGCGCCGGCACGCGCCAAAAGCTGCCGTGACCGTAGACGTCCGGCAGCCCGCGATCGCGTAAGCCGTAACCGTGCACGTACAGCGGCACGCCGTTCTTGTAGATCGCCAGCTCGACGCCCCAGCCCCCGGCGTAATTCTGCTGGATGATCGCGTCGTACGGCGACCCGGCAACAGGCGGAGTAGGCGCGACGACCGGCGGCTGAACGCTCGTTCCCGACGAACCGCCGCCGCCGCAACCCGCAAGGGCCGCGTTTGCGGCGGCGACGACGACCGAGATGAGCAGACGGCGCATGCGCGAGCCCTCCGGCGGGCGGATTGCGAGGCTTTCCGCGCTTGTTCCGAAAGCCTTCGTCGCCTCGCAGGCGAACCGCCCCGAAACACGATGAACGACGACATTACCGCGCAGCCCGCGCACCCCGCCCCCGAGGCTCAACCCGCCGAAGCTACGCACGCCGAACCCGACGCTGCGGTCGAGCCGATTGCCGCGGTCGAGCCGATTGCCGCGCCCGAGCCGATCGCCGCTCCCGAGCCGATCGAAGCTCCCGAGCCCATCGCCGCCGCCGAGCCGATCGCGCCGCCGGAGCTGATCGCCGCGCCCGAGCCGATCGCACCGCCCGAGCCGATCACACCGCCTGAGCCGATCGGCGCGCCTGAGCCGATTCCGGCTCCCGAGCAGATCGTCACGGCGGAACCCGTCGCCGCGGAGCTCGCTGCGGCCGATGCCCCGGCGGCCGAACCCGTTGTGGCCGAACCCGTTGTGGCCGAACCCGCGGCGGCCGAAGCCGCTGCGGCAGAACCCGTTGCGTCCGAACCCGCTGCCGGTGAGGCCGCGGTGCCCGCGGCGCCGCCGCCGGTCGATCCGCGCAAGGTGCGCGCGCAGCAAGCTTGGGAGCGCGTTGTCGCCGCGCGCGAGAGCGGCGAGTCGCTGTCGGGCTACGTTACCGCCGCCGTGAACGGCGGACTGCTCGTGGACGTCGGCGGAATCCGCGGTTTCTTGCCGGCCTCGCAGGCGCGCGTGCCGCTGGGCACCGCGATCGACACGCTGGTGAAGACGACGGTGCCGCTCAAGGTGATCGACGTCGATGCCGGGCGCCGCCGTATCGTGGTCTCGCACCGCCGCGCGGTCGAGGAAGAGCGCCGCGCGAAGCGGAGCGAGCTGTTGCGCTCGCTGCAAGTCGGCCAGGTTCGCGAAGGCACCGTGGTGCGGCTCACCGACTTCGGCGCGTTCGTCGATCTCGGCGGCGTGGACGGCCTCATCCCGATGCGCGAGCTCGCGTTCGAGCGCGTGGAGAAAACGTCGGACGTCGTGACCGTCGGCGAAAAGCTTCCCGTCGAAGTGCTGCGTATCGACGAGAACGGCAAGAAGATCTCACTGTCGCGCAAGAACGCGCTGCCGGATCCGTGGCGCGATCACGCCGAGGTGCTGCGGCGCGGCGCGACCGTTCAAGGCAAGGTCGTGTCGAAAGAGCCGCGCCTGCAGGTCGAGATCGCGCCCGGAATCGTTGGTACCGTGCGCGAGAGCGACGCGAACCCCGCGGACTACGAGATCGGCGAAGAGATCGAAGTGCTGGTGCGCTCCGCGGATCGCGCAACGCGCCGTATCAACCTCACCACCATGCACGGCGCCGCCGAAGCCGCCGCGACGACCGCGAAATCGACGACCGGCTTCGCGTCGCTGGGCGAAGAGCTGCGCCAGCGCCCGCACAAGCGCGAGCGGCGCACGTAGGAGATTCCGAATGAGAACGAACGTTTGCGCGTTCGCCGCGGCCGCCGTGCTTGTTTGCACGACCGTCGCAGGCGCCGCGCTGCCGCCGCCGCCCGACGCCAAGCGGGTCCCGGTCACCGACACGTACTACGGGACGGCAATCGTCGATCCGTACCGCTGGATGGAGGACAAGGGACCGGATCTGCTCGCGTACCTCAAATCGGACAACGACCGGACGCGCGCGATCCTGGACTCCATCCCGGGGCGCGCGACGCTGTCGGCGCGGCTGCAGGCGCTGTCCGAAACGTCGAACGTCTCGTCGGGCGTCGTCGCACGGCACGGTGCGTACTTCTACGAGAAGCTGCCGCCGGGTGCGAACTCCGTGAAGCTGTACGTGCGCTCCGGCATCGGCGGCGCCGAACGCGTGCTCGTCGATCCCGACACGATGTCCGGCCCGCGTCAGGCGATCTCGTTCTTCAGCCCGTCGAACGACGGGACGCACGTCGCGTACGGACTCTCGCCCGGCGGTTCGGAGAACGCGGTCCTGCACGTCGTCGACGTGCCCAGCGGAAAGACGCTCGCCGATGCGGCCGACCGCGCGGACTTCGGCGCCACGTCGTGGACCGACGACGGCAAAGCAGTGTTCTACATGAAGCGCCAGGAGGTCGCGGCGGGCGCGTCGCCGTTGGCAAAATATCAAAACATTCGCTCGTATCGCCACGTCATCGGCCAACCGGGAAGCACCGACGTCGCCGTGTTCGGAGCGGGAGTGAACGCGAACCTGAACGTTCCGCCGACGTCGTTCGCGGTGCTGAGCGTTACGGCGAATTCTTCGTATGCCGGCGGCGTGCTGATCAACGGCGTCGATCCGTTCGCCACGGTGTACGTGGCACCCAAGAGCGCGCTCTCCAATCCGGCCACGATCCCATGGAAGCTGGTGATCCGGCCGGAAGACAAGATCACGAACGCGACGCTTCACGGAAACACGCTGTACGCGGTGACCGCGAAAAACGCGCCGCGCTTCAAGGTGATCAAGTACGAGATCGTCGGCGACTCGTTGGGGCAGCCGGTCGATGTGCTCCCTGCCGGCACCCGCGTCGTCGACGGCGCGAGCGATGCGAGCGATGCGCTGTACGTCTTCTCGCGTGAAGACGGACTCGCGCGCGTCACGCGCGTCGGTTACGACGGCTCCGTGCGCGACGTCCCGCTGCCGGTGAACGGCACGATCTCCGGACTCGTCGCCGAACCCGACCGGCCCGGTTTCCTGGCGCAGCTCACGTCGTGGACGTCGCCGCCGCTGTGGTACGCCTACGACGCGAAATCCAATACGATGGTCGACACCAAGCTCGACGCGCCGTCCCCGGTCGACTTCTCGAACATCGTCGCCGAGGAGGTCAAGGTGCCGGCATCCGACGGCACGCTCATCCCGCTCTCGATCGTCCACCGGCGCGGCTTGAAGCTCGACGGCTCGAACCCCACGCTGCTCAGCGCATACGGGTCGTACGGCATCTCGCAGAATCCCGGCTTCTCGGCGCTGCGCATGGCGTGGTTCGAACTGGGCGGCATTTCCGCCGTCGCGCACGTGCGCGGTGGCGGCGAGTACGGCGAGGAGTGGCATCTCGCCGGCAAAGATGCCAACAAGGTGAAGACGATCAGCGACTTCGTCGACTGCGCGAGGTGGCTCGAGGCCAAAGGTTACACGTCGCCGGCGAAACTCGGCGCACGCGGCGGCAGCGCGGGCGGGATCACGATGGGTGGAGCGATCACCACGGCGCCCGACGTGTTCGCCGCGGTGCTCGACGAGATTCCGGTCTCCGACCAACTTCGCATCGAATCGACTCCGAACGGTCCGCCCAACGTGCCCGAGTTCGGCAGCGTCAAGACCGAGCAAGGCTTCAAGAACCTGTACGCGACGAGCGCCGTACACCACGTCGTGAAAGGCACGAAGTATCCGGCCGTGATGCTGACGACGGGGATCAACGATCCGCGCGTCGATCCGTGGCAAGCGGCGAAAATGGCCGCCGCGCTGCAGGACGCGACGGCGAGCGGAAAACCGATCTTGCTGCGCGTCGACTACGAAGGCGGACACGGCGGGATCGGGGCCGGCCGGTCGCAAGGCGTGGCTCTCGCGGCCGACGAGTACGCGTTCCTGCTCTGGCAGTTCGGTCTGCCGGGATACCAGCCGGCAATCTAAGGCTGGCGGCCGTGTCGACCGCGCGTCAATTCGCTAGCGGAGTAACCGCGGGTCGAGGATCGCGAGGTGGGGCGCACCGACGATGCGCAAATCCTTGAACCGTCCGTGCGCCGGATTCACGAGAAAGTTGTACTCTTCGGGCACGAGCGCGGACGGGACTCGCAGTGCGACGGAAGTGTTGTTGCGCACCCATGAATCACCGATTGTACGCAGCGGCGCCGGCGGTGGCTCTGCTCGCCAATCGCCGGGCAGCCGCGTTATGTCGAGTTCCTCGACGGCGTCGTCCGGGAGATCGGCCTCGATGAAAACGTAGTCAGCCGGCGCGTTGGCACGCGTGACGTGGACGAGAACCTCCAGTATCGCTAGGGCACGAGATGACGACGCATAAGCCAGCCGGACGCCGCGGCTGTTCCAGCGGCCACCCCCGCGCGCGGGTCCCGTACCATCGAAAGGCGCGTTTGCGAACGGCGCCCGGGTGAGGCGCCAAACCTTCAACTATGCCACGCCTCCGTGCGCGATCGCATAGAGCGACTGCACGACGAGCTCCGTTCCAACCTCGGTGTCGAGCATCGCGATCGGCGCTTCTCCGCCAAGGTATGCACTCGGCGTTCGTAGCCAGGACTTCGCCTTCGCATCGTCGCCGATGAGTTCCACGGCCAAATCGGCGGTGCGGGCGAGGCGATAGGCGCGATCGGCTTCGGTCGTTGACAGCGCCGACCGTTCCTGCTCTTTTCGGATGACGGTACGTTCACCGGCACCGAGGATTCTCGCCATCTCCGTGATCGTCAGATCGAGTCGGTCGCGCAACGCACGAAGCGCCGCCCCGGTCAGGCCGGCTTGCGTGACCTTTGACCGAATCGCCACGGTGTCGTCGGTGCCCGTCAGCTGAAGCCGGTATGACTGCAAGGCACGATGCGTTCGCGGCCGCGTCTGTTCCGTGCGACTTTCGCCGAAGTCGCCATACCAGCGCGCGCAGTTCCCGCCGCTTTTCTTCGCCACGGAGAGCGCTATGTCGGCGTGCTGCAGCAGCTGCTCAGGCGTGATCCCGTCTTCGGGCGCGACGGCGATCCCGACGCTCGCACGGACGAGGCTGGTGAAGCCGCCTTTCTGCACCTCGATCACCACACGCTCCAGGAAGCGCTGCGCGGCGTCGACCATCTCCAGCTCGTCATCCAAGATGGCGAGGACTGCGATGAACTCGTCGCCGCCGAGGCGCCCGACGAAGTCGTTGCGCGGCACGCTGTCTTTCATGCGGCGGGCGGCCTCAATCAGCACCCAATCGCCGACGGCGTGCCCGAAGGTGTCGTTGATCGCCTTGAATCCGTCGAGGTCGATAAAGAGTACGCCGACGTGCCGGCCGCTGCGCTGAGCGCCGACGAGCACGTTGTCGAGGTGCTGCAGCGTCGCCGTGCGCGATGGGAGCTCGGTCAGCGGGTCGATCGCTCCGCCGGATGGATCGGGCTCGTCCTGGATGCGCCGCAGCAGCCGCTCGACCGTGCTGCGGACGACGCGCGCGAGGTCATGCTCCGCGGGATGGTCGGGGGGCCACTGCATTGCGAAGAGGTACGGCGTGGGCGAATCGATCCGCGCGATGTAGCGGTCGTCGGCGATGCTCTCCTGAGGGAGAGTCCTGCTCGATGCGCTCGCGAGGTCGCCGATTGCTTGCTCGGGCACTCCTTCGGCGGTACTCGATTCAAGGACTGAGCCATTGGAGCGGCACACGAGGACGATGCTGGCCCCGGCGAGCGCGAGCGCGCCGGTAAGCACGAAGCGGATCATCTGGTCCGGCGAGCGACGGGACTCCGCGGCGGCATCCAAAAGCGCGGTGATCGCGGCGACCTTCCCTGACGCTGTATCACCAATCGGCATAGAGGGCCATGCCATATGGCGCGATCATACGCTTCCATCCAGCGCGGCGCAAGACTCGGCTTGTCCCGCATCGGGCCGGCATGATACCATGAGGCGTTGCGCCCGGGCGTCCCGGGCCGCGGCGGCTCGCCCACCCCGGCGACCCGCGGCGCTCACTTGCGGGGGAGACGCGTTCCGGCTTTTGTCGCAACGCTCGTCGAAAGGATCACATGGCTAAGAGAGTCGTCGGGAAGATCGGTCTCGCTCTTCCCGCCGGGAAGGCGACACCTGCGCCTCCCGTCGGTCCGGCGTTGGGCCCCTATTCGCTCAACATCATGGACTTCTGCAAGCAGTACAACGACCGGACGAAAGCCCAAGAAGGCTTCATCATCCCGGTCGAGATCACGGTCTTCGAAGACCGCACGTTCACGTTCATCACGAAGACGCCGCCGGCGTCGTTCCTGATCAAACGTGCGCTCGGGCTCGAGTCGGGCTCGAAGGAGCCCAACCGCAACAAGGTCGGTAAGCTGACCCAGGCGCAAGTGCGCGAGATCGCCGAGGCCAAGAAGCCCGACCTCAACGCCAACGACGAAGCGGCCGCGATGAAGATCATCGCCGGCACCGCGCGCTCGATGGGCGTGGACGTGGCGAACTGATGCGCAAGCACGGCAAGCGATATCGCAACCTCGCGGCGGCGTACGACGCGGAGAAGTTGTACGATCCCACCGAAGCGACGACGCTCGTGAAGAAGAACGCCACGGCGAAGTTCGACGAGACGGTCGAGATCCACATCAAGCTGGGCGTGGACCCGAAAAAGTCCGATCAGAACGTGCGCGGCACGGTGAACCTGCCGCACGGCACCGGACGCGTCGTGCGCGTGATCGCGTTCGCGCGCGGTGACGCGGCGCGCGCAGCGCAGGAAGCCGGCGCCGACGTCGTCGGTGAAGCCGATCTCATCGAGCGCGTGAAGGGCGGCTTCGCCGACTTCGACGTCGCCGTCGCGACGCCCGACATGATGCCGGCGATCGGTAAAGAGCTCGGCCGAATCCTCGCGCAGAAGATGCCGAATCCCAAGGCGGGCACCGTGTCGCCGAACATCGGCAACGCCGTGCGCGACATCAAGGCCGGTAAGGTGGAGTACCGCCTCGACAAGACGGGGATCGTGCACACCATCGTCGGCAAGGCGTCGTTCGACGAGAAGCACATCGTCGAGAACGTCGGCGTGCTGCTCGACGCCATCGTGCGCGCGAAGCCGTCGGCGGCGAAGGGCACGTATCTGCGCTCGATCACGCTGACGTCGACGATGGGCCCCGGCGTGAAGGTCGACCCGACCCGCGTCCGCGCCACCGCCAGCACCGCGTAGAACTACGTCGCGCGCATGAGATCGTCGGCCGCTTTGAGCGAGTCGACGATCGGCGTGCGTGCGGTGAGCCCCGCGATGCTGAGCAGGCGGATCATGCGCTGGTTGCGTGCCACGATCACGAGCTTGCCGGCAAGCGCGAGCGCGCGCGACTCGGCGCGGTACAGCTCGTCGATCGCGGTCGAATCGACATAGGTCAGGCCGGTCAGATCGACGATGACGCGCGGGTTCTCGCGCACCTTCTGAAACGCCAGGTGCACCTCGTGCCGCGTCGCAATGTCCTGTTCGCCGGCGAGTCGCACGATCGCCGGTGCTGCTCGTTCTGCCACCCCGCGGACGAGTTCGCGTGACCGGCGGCGGTTACTGCTCGACCGGTGTGCCGGGCGGGTCGCGGTGGACGCGCCGGCGCAGGCCCGTCCGCGTGAAGCCGAGCTTCGTGGCCGACTGTTCGACCAGCGAGCCGGCGAGCGTCTTGATCGTCGCGCCGGTGGCACCGCGATCGTGCGCGATCGCGAGCCGTGCGGCGAGGAGCGCGTGGTGCACGCCACGGCGGCGGTACGCGGGAAGCACCGCGCCGCTCCACAGCAGCGCCGTCTCGCCGGCGATGCCGAGCGCGCCCACGCCGGCGTCGGCACCGTCGACCGACGCGACGACGAGGACGTGCGCAGCCGCGGCCGCGGTCTGAAGCGTTCGCCGCAGCACGTCGGCGGGCGCGGGGCTTTCCGTGAATGCCCGCATCGCGAGGTCCGTCCACCCGCGCCGGTTCGCCGTCGTGCGCACGGAGACGGTGCCCGCAGGCGTTGCCGTGTCGACCCCGCCCTCCAGGACCGCGAGCGACTCATCCTCCTCGGCGTAACCGCGGTCGCGCAGCAGCGCGCCGTCGCGGGCGAGTACGGTCTCGTCGAGTTCGAGGCGCGCCGGGTGCGTGCGGGCCGCGTAGAACTCCTCGACCACGGCGAGGTCGTCCGCCCGCAGCGCGCGCGTCGACCCGGCGCCCATCGCGAAGTCGAAGAGCGTGCCCGAGACGTAGATCGCGTAGCCGCCGGCAACCGGGATGGCCCCGTCGCCGGCGGTGCCGGCGTCCACATTGCGGTTCCGCAGGAAGGCGGCCCACAGCTGCGCCTCGGCGCGATTGGGATTCATCACCAAGGCTCCGGCTTCGGCGCGCCCGGCGGCGGTCATGCGAACCGCACTTGGGCGATTCCGTACGACGCCGGGGCAAGCGGTCGTCCGGCGCCCCTTGACGCGCAGCCGCCCGCGTCGTAAACTGACCGTTGGCTCCAATGACTGTAGGTCGACCCGCCGGGGTCGGTAATGTGCGCTCCTACGAACGCACGCCTGCCGAGGACGCGTCCTTCGCAAAGCTTTTCGCTGAGTTCGGATTCGTGCGCCTCGCCCCGTCGGCGGAGGCGTTTTTGTTTCCCCGGAGAGCAATTTGCCGACCGCGAAAAAAGAAGCGACGATTGAGGAGCTCCGCGAGAAGATCGCGGGCGCGAAGAACCTGTTCTTCACGAACTACCAAGGCCTCACCGTCGAAGAGATCTCGAAGCTCCGCAACGAGCTTCGCAAAGACGGCAGCACGTACGGCGTCGTCAAGAACACCCTGTTCAAGCGCGCTGCGAGCGACGAGCTCGCGGCGCAGCTCGATGCTGTCCTCGCGGGTCCCACCGGCATCGTCTTCGCCGGCGAAGATCCCGTCGCACCCGCCAAAGCCCTCAAGACGTTTCACGACGCGACGAAAAAGGTCGACGTCAAAGCCGCCTACATCGACGGCAAGATCGTCGACGCGGCGCAAGTTCATGCGCTCGCCGCGCTACCTTCCAAGCAAGAGCTGCTCGCGAGACTCGTCGGGTCGCTCAAGAGCCCGCTGTACGGTCTCGTCTACGTCCTCAGCGGCAACCAGAGCGGCCTCGTCCGCGTCCTCAACGCGATCCGCGAGCAGAAGAGCCCGGATCAGCCCGCCACCGCACAGGAGTCCTAAGTCATCATGGCAGTCGCCGACATCATCGAACAAATCGACAAGATCACCGTCCTCGAGCTCGCGGACCTCGTCCACCAGCTCGAAGAGAAATACGGCGTGAGCGCCGCCGCGCCGGCCGCCGCCGCCGCACCGGCCGCTGCCGCCGCCGCACCGGCCGAAGTGAAGACCGAATTCGACGTCATCCTCGAAGAGGCGGGCGCCGAGAAGATCAAGGTCATTAAGGCCGTCCGCGAAGTCACGTCGCTCGGGCTCACCGAAGCGAAAGCGTTCGTCGAGAGCGCGCCCAAGGCGGTCAAGGAAGGCATCCCCAAAGACGAGGCCGACGCCATCGCCAAGAAGCTGTCGGAAGCCGGCGCGAAGGTCACCGTCAAGTAGCACGTTCTCGCTCGTAGCGAAAACCGCAGCGCCCGCGTCGTGTAGACGCGGGCGTTTGCGTATCAGCTGCTGCCGTCGCCGTTCGGGTTCACCCAGCCGCTCGAGCGCATCATCGCGACGTTGCGCTTCGCGCGGTTGCCGACTTGGCCGTACCACGCGGAGTTCTTCATCTGATCGGCGGCCTTGTTGTACTGCGCCGTCTTGGTGGGCGCATCGGTCGCCGCAACCGCCGCGTTGATCGCGGCGCGGGCCGACGGAAAGCCCATCCAGCCGGCGACGCCAAGGTTGTACGTCATGTCGACGACGACGAACCGGCGCGCATCGCTGAGCTTGTCGAACACACCGGGTCCCAGCGTGCCCTTCGCGTCGTTCACGTAGTGCGGCAGCATTTGGTCGAACGTGGAGTCGGCTTGTGCCTGCGTGAGCGCCGTCGTTCCGGCGATCACGCCCGCGACGTCGGTGACGCCGGCTTTCTGCAGGATCGCCTTCGCGTTTGCGTTCTGCAAGTTGAAGCCGTAGGCGATCGTCGGGATGCCGACGGTATCGTGGTACATCCGCAACCGGCAGCCTTCGTTGATCGCGATGCGGCGCCGCACCTCGGCGCCCCACTCCTGCGGTGTCATGGCCATGGCTCTGTTCCCCTTCGAGCTCTCAGTGGACGCGGGTCATCTTCACGATGCGGACCGGCGGCGCCAGCGTTTCGACGTTCGCATGCGAGCGCTGGATCTTGCGCACGACGTCGGCACCGCGCACCACCTTGCCGAACGCTGCGTAGCCGGGACCCGTCGGGCCGCCGGCGTCGAGGAAACGGTTGTCACCGATGCACAGAAAGAACTCCGTCGAGCCGGAGTTCGGATCGGACGTGCGCGCCATCGCAATCGCACCGTCGGTATTGTGCAGCCCGGTCTTGCTGGTCGATTCCAGCGGAATCGGGCGGATCATCGGGTTGGGCGCTTGCGGGTTGAGACCGCCTTGAATGACCTCGATCCGCGAGCTCGGTTCGTTGGCCTTGCTGACGGTCCGGTAGAACGTCGTGCCGTTGTACGTGCCGGCGTCGACGTAGTGCAGGAAGTTCGCCGTCGTGACGGGTGCGCGCGCGGCGTCGAGCCGCACGACGATGGTGCCGGCCGACGTCTGGATCGCGACGTCGACCGGTGCGGCGACGCGGGACGCGGCCGGTGCGGACGCAGCCGTGGTGAGAAGAGCGGCGGCGCAGAACGCGAGCATCGAGACGGAGCGCATGCCGGGGCGGTTCGGTCAGCGGCGGGGCCTCTCCCGGCAGGGGTACGACCGCGTGACGGCCGAGCAGGCAGCGTGGTTGGTCGAGCGTGAGCGCCTCATTGCATTTCGGCGACGTCGTGCGCGATGCGGACACGCTGCGCGAGCGCGGCGACCGGCTTGCGGGCGGGTTGCGTGGACTTGGCGTGCGCGAAGGCGACGTGATCGCGGTGCTGCTGCGCAACGACCCGGTGTACGCCGACGTGATCCACGCGTGCCGGACCGCGGGGACGTATTACTGTCCGCTGAACTGGCACTTCACGCCGAGCGAGTTCGGGTTCATCATCGAGGACTGCGGCGCGCGCGTCCTGATCGGCCACGGCGACTTGCTCGAGGCGGCGGCGGACGTGTTGCCGCGCGGCGCGGCGGTGCTGCGCGCCGGTGGCGGAACCGCGTTCGTGGACTACGAGGCGTGGCTCGCGGGGCAGCCCGCGTACGACGGTCCGGCGGTGTCACCGCGCGGGCTGATGGGATACACGTCGGGCACGACGGGACGGCCGAAGGGCGTGCTGCGTGCCCCGGTGCCGATGGACGCGCTGCCCGCGCAGCAAGCCGCTGTGCGCGAGCTGGTGCGTGCCGTGTACGGTATCGAGGACGGCTGCCGAACGGTGCTGTCGGCGCCGCTGTACCACAGTGCGCCCGCGTCGATCGCGCAGAACACGCTGCTGTACGGCGAACGGCTCGTGCTTGCGCCGCGCTTCGACGCGGAGGAGACGCTCGCGCTGATCGCGCGGCACCGGGCCGACGTCGCATATCTCACGCCGACGATGTACGTGCGATTGCTGCGGCTGCCCGACGCGGTGTGGCACCGGTACGACACGTCGTCGTTGCGGTTCGTCGCGTCGACGGGGGCGCCGTGCGCGCCGGACGTCAAGCGCGCGATCATCGCGCGATTCGGGCCGGTCGTGCACGAGACGTATGCGTCGACCGAGGCGGGGCTGATCACCGTTGCGTCGTCGGCCGATGCGTTGGCGCGGCCCGGTACGGCGGGCCGGCCCGCCGGCGCCGCGGAGGTGCGCGTGTACGACGATGCGGGGCGGCCGTGCGCGCCGGGCGAGATCGGCACGATCTACGGCCGGCAGCCGGCGTATCCGGACTTCACGTATCACAACCTGCCCGACGCACGGCGCGCGATCGAGCGCGACGGGCTCGTCACGCTGGGCGACGTGGGGTATCTCGATGCCGACGGATATTTGTTCGTGTGCGATCGTGGCGCGGACATGGTGCTGTCGGGCGGCGTGAACATCTATCCCGCGGAGATCGAGCACGCGCTGCTACGGTTGCCGGGCGTGCTCGACTGCGCGGTGATCGGCGTGCCCGACGCGGAGTTCGGCGAACGGCTGCACGCGCTCGTGCAACCCGAACCGGGCGCGGAGCTCGCACCGGAGCGCCTCGCGGCGGAGTTGCGCCGCGTGCTCGCGGGCTACAAGGTGCCGCGCACGTTCACGTTGGCGGAGTCGCTCCCGCGCGACGACAACGGTAAGATCGCAAAGCGCCGGCTACGCGAAGAAATCGCGCGCGAGCTTCGCGACGCCGGCGAGGGCGCCGGGCTCGAACGGTGATCGCAGCCCGGCCGACTTCACCAGGCTGAGAAACGGCGCGATCCTCGACCGTAATTTCAACGACTTCCCGTTGCGAAGGCAGTCGGCCGGCGCGCGGCGTCGAAGCACCTTCGCGATGAACATCGGCAATTTGCCGGCGCACATTGCGTTCGATCGGCCGGACTTGCTCGCACCCTCCGTCGCCGACGCGGTGCGCGCGTGGCGCGCGGGCGTGCCGTCGGATGCGGTGTGGGTGGCGGAGATCGATCCGCAGCTCGCGGATACCGCGGCGTTCTGCGAGCGCTACGGCGTGCGCATGGACCGCTCCGCGAACTGCGTGGTGCTCGCGGCGCGCCGCGAAGGCCGCAGCTGGTACGCCGCGTGCGTGGTGCTCGCGACGACGCGCGCCGACGTGAACGGCCTCGCGAAGAAGCACCTCGGCGCGAAGAAGATCTCGTTCGCGGCGATGGATGCCGCAACCGCGGCGACGGCGATGGAAGCGGGCGGCATCACCCCGCTCGGCCTCCCGCCCGATTGGCCGATTATGATCGACGCGGCCGTTGCGGCTGCCGACCGCGTCGTGATCGGCAGCGGCGTGCGCCGCTCGAAGATCTCGCTGCCGGGCGCGGCGCTCGCGCAACTACCGAACGCCGTCGTACTGACCGGCCTCGGCCGCACGGCAATGTGAGCCGTCGCGGTCGCGGCTGCTAGCCGGGAACGTACTGCGCGATGCCGTTCCCGAAAGACCAGTCGACCCGCGTGTTCTCGCTGAGCACGATGAGCACGTCTTCGGGACGGACCCTGCTTGCGGCGGTGACGTTTGCGACGATGCGCGCGTAGAGCGCGCGCTTCTTGGTATCGTCGCGTCCCGCGCTCAACGTGATGTGCACGAACACCGCGCTTCCGGACCGCTGCACGCCAAGGAACGACCGGTCCCAGACCATCTCGCCCTCACCGTGTTTGGTGACGACCTGGAACCGGTCTTCGGCAGGGATCCCGATGGTCGCGACCATCGCTTCGTGGACGGCGTCCGAGATCGCGCGCATCGCGTCCGCGTCGTGATCGCTCGACACCGAAATTCGTACGAAAGGCACCGTCGCTCCCGCCGCCGCGCTACGGCGACGAGAGCTCGATCAGCTGGTCGAAGTTCGCGCCGAGGTTGACGATGTAGAGCAGGTCGCCGCCCTGCGCCGACGTCTCGAAGATGTTGCTCGCGAACGGCATTGCCGGACCGTTATTCCACGAGTTGCTCGCCGGGTCGTAGTAGTAGACGCTCGTGGCTACCGGCGATCCGGTGCCGGGGTAGCCGCCCGCGACGTAGAGCCGGCCGAGGATGGCGCCGGCGTGCTGGTAGCGCAGCGGTGTCGGGAGCGGCGCGACGGTCGTCCAGGTATTGCTCGCCGGGTCGTACCGCTCGACGGTCGTCACGGCCGCCGACGTTTGGCTCCGACCGCCGATGACGTAGATCAAGCCGTTGAGCACACCGACCGCGACGTCGTCGCGCGGCGTCGGCATCGTGGCCAAGTCGGCCCACGAGTCCGTGTCGGGACTGTACGCCTCGGGAAGCGCGACGAGGTTGCCGCCGCTGTCGTCACCGCCGAAGACGTACAGGCGTCCGCCGAGCGCGACGGCAGTGTGCTTTATGCGCGCGTGGTTCATCGCTTGGAAGCTCGTCCACCCGATGGGCGGGATCGTACCGGGGCAGATGGTCGGGGGAACATCGGGGGGGCTGCCCGGGTTCGGTACGCAGCTCGGCGACGGATCGTACGCCTCGACCGCGGACGTGACGTTGCCTCCGCCGTCGCGGCCGCCGACCACGAAGAACTTGCCGGCGATGGCGTCTCCCGCGACGACGTCGCGCGGCACGCTCATGTTTCCGAGCGTCGACCACGTGGTCGATGACGGATCGTACGATTGCGTCGAGCCCGTCTTCGTGAAGGTCGCGCCCGTGGTGCCGCCGGCGACATAGAGGAGGCCGTTGAGGACGCCTGCGGCGCCGTTCTTACGTGCTAGGCCGGTTGCCGTGCGCGTCTTCCACGTCACGCTCGGCACGCTCGATACCGTGAATGCCAGCACGACGGTGGTAAGACCGTCGCCCGGTGATCCGCCCGACGTGTTCGACGGCGTCGAGGTGAGCGTGATCTTCGCCGAGACGTTGACGGCGTGCGGTGTGATCGTGAGGGTGTTGCCGCCGAGCGCTGCCGTGAAGTTCGCGTTGCTGCTGCTGACCACGCTCAGCGTGGGTGCGCCGGGCGCCGCCAGCGGGATGATGCTGCCGTGCGCGTCCGAGATGTTGACGTTGAAGTTCGTCGCGTTCGTGCCCGTGATGGTCGCGGCGCACGTCGCCGAGATGTCGCTGGAGCCGGTGATCGTGGAGCCCGTGCAGTTCGTGCCGCTCGCCAAGGTGACGCCGACGGGGACCGTGACCGTGAACGCGCCCGCGTTCGCGTCGAGCGTGAACGTGAGCGTGTTGATCGCGCCCTGCTGCACCGCCGCGACGGCGCGCTGCTGCGAGATGATGTTGCCGGTCGCGTTGCCGCCGCTGTAGCCGTCGTACGCGGCGATGGTCAGCGAGTCGTTACCGAGCGGAAGATCGATGGTCTCGGTGCACTTGATGTTGGCCGCGTTGTTCGGGTCGGTACCGCACTGCCCGGGTGTGTTCGGGTTCTGTGCGGTGGACGTCACCTGGAACGTCGTGCTCTGGGGAAGGCCGCCCGCCGGCGTGATCGGCGCGTTGGTGCTCGGGTTGGCGACCGCGGTGAGCGTCACTTTGATGGCGGCCGTCGCGGCCGTGATGTACAGGGGCTGCCGCGCGGCCGTTTGCGCCGCTCGGCGTTTCGCGCTCGGCGCTTTCGGCACGATGAACGTCAGCGTGACCGGTGCCGTCCCGGGGGGTGAGGTCTGCGTGGCCGAGCCCACGGGCGGCGTGGCGTGCGTGCTGCCGCCTCCGCCGCTGCAAGCCGCGAGGAGAACGGATGCCGTCAAGAAGGCCGCGGCGGGACGAAAAACGGTCAACACGGGCACCTCAAGCGCTAGGGACGACGGAACGCGAGCCGCCCGCGCTTCCTCAGAGAGACGCTCGACGGCTAGGATGCTCGTTACTTATCCGCGTACCATCTGCCCTTCCGCCAGGGAGAAAAAGCCGGCCTTGGCCGGCCGCTGAGACTCAGCCGACGCGCAGCTCGCGCTCGTCGCCGTCGTGCGACGTGTACGAGGGGAGCACGATCGTGAACGTCGTTCCCGATCCCGAACCGCTCTCTAGCCGCACCGAGCCGCCGGCGCGCGCGGCCGCGCGCTCGACGATCGCCAGCCCGAGGCCGGTGCCCTCGACGTCCGACACGTCTTGCCCGCGGAAAAAGCGTTCGAAGACGTGCGGCCGTTCGCGCTCGGGGATGCCCGGGCCGCGGTCGCGCACCGCGACCAGCACGTGTTCGCCGTCGCCGCTCACCTCGACGGTGACGGGGCTGTCCGCGCCGTACTTGAGCGCATTGTCCACGAGGTTGCCGACCGCTTCGTGCAATTCGCCGGGATCGCCGAGCACGAGCGCGTTCGCGACCTTCACGCGCACGTCCACGTCACGCCGGCGAGCGGCGCCGACTTGCGCGACGGCGTCGCGCGCGATCTCCGCGACGTCGACCGCTTCCGCGTTGGCGCGTTCGGGGCGTTCCAAGCGCGCCAGCGCCATCAATCGTTCCACGAGCCGGCGCATGCGGTGGGTCTCGGTCCGCAGCGTGCGAAACGCGCGCTCGCTGATCTCCGGGTCGTCGTGACCGCCGCGCGCCAGCACGTCGATGAAGCCGCTGATCACGGTGAGCGGCGTGCGCAGCTCGTGCCCCGCATCGGCCAAGAAGCGCCGCATCTGTTCTTCGAGGCGCGCGCGCTCGGCGAATGCCGACGCCACCTGCGCGGTGGCACCGTTGTACGCCGCGATCAGCTCGCCGAGCTCGCTGCGGTCGCTGGTCGTCACGGGACGCTGCGTGAAGTCGCCGCTCGCGAAGCGCCGCAGCTCGCCGGTGACGGTGATCAGCGGCGCGATCGCCTGCGCGGTGATCCAGCGTGCCGAAAGCCACGCGAGCACCAGCGCGAGCACGACCGACACCGCGAGCGACGCGAGGTATCCTCTGACGGCCGGCTCGATCACGCGCAGATCCGGCGCGATGAAAACGTCGTTGCCGTCGCCCATGCGCACGAAGCGCGGCCGCAGCCCCAGCAGCGACGTGAGCGACAGCTGTTCGGCGGCATTGTGCCGCAGCGCATCGCCGCGCGGCGACCGCGGCGGCGGCAGGCGAACCACCACGCCGGGGCGTGTCGCCGTGCTGACGATCAGCTGCCGCAGCGCCGCGGAATCTTCGTGCGGGTGCGCGGCGACGATCGCCTGTGCCGCGGCGACGCTGTCGGCGACGGCGGTAAACGTCGGCTGCGTCAGGAACGTGAAGGCGAAGCGCGTCAGGACGACCGCGACGATGATGAGCACCGCAGCCACCACCGACGCGTACGACAGCGTCAGGCGGCTGCGCAGGGACATTAGCGCGTCTCGCGCAGCGTGTAGCCGACGCCGCGCACCGTGTGGATCAGGCGCGGCGCGGACGGTGTGTCGACCTTCGCGCGCAAGTAGGAGATGTAGGTTTCGACCGTCGCGAGCGCCACGTCGCGATCGGCTCCCCACACGAGGTCGAGCAGCTCTTCGCGCGTGAAGACGCGGTTCGGGCGCCGTGCGAGCGTGGCGAGCAGGTCGAACTCGCGGGTGGAGAAGTCGATCCAGCGGTCGCCGCGGCGCGCGGTGCGCGCTTCGAGGTCGATTTCCAAATCGGCGACGCGAATGTGGTAGACGCGTTTGAGCATCGGGCGGCGCAGCGCAGTGTGGATGCGCGCACCGAGCTCGTCGAGGTCGAACGGCTTGGGGAGATAGTCGTCCGCGCCCGCTTTGAGCCCGTCGATGCGGTCGCGCACGTCGCCGCGCGCGGTGAGCATGATGATCGGCACCTCGGTGAGCCGGCGCAGCAGCGGGATGAGCGAGAGGCCGTCGATCTTCGGCATCATGATGTCGAGCACGATGCAGTCGGGCTTCCAGTCGCGCACGACGGTGAGGCCGTCGGGCCCGTCGACCGCGGTCCGTACCTCGAAGCCTTCCTGGGACAAGCCGATCTCGAGCATCTCGCGGATGCTCTTCTCGTCGTCGATGACCGCGACGCGGTGCGAAACCTGGGTAGCCACCTGTCGATCCTCTGCGAAAACCCTGAGAAGCGTCTCCGAGCTTTTCCCAGGAAGCCCCCCGGCTAGGCGCGTTAGCCCCAGGCGCGCCCCACGCGGCATTCAGGAAGCCGCTGCACCGTAGCGCCATGGGAGTCACGAAGCACCAACCGACGTTCGACGTCGTGCGCGATTCGAGCCGTGCCGTCGGCCGCGTGATGTTGTCGGGCGATATGGACGTCTACGCCGCGGCCGACTTGGAGTGCGCCTTCGAGGCGCTCTCGGGGAGCGAGATCGTGATCGACGTGCGCAAGGTGCGTACCGTCGCGTCGTCGTTTTTCAGCGCGCTCGTTCACTTGCGATGGCGGCTCCCGGACGCGCGCATCGAGGTGACAGGCGCGAGCGACAACGTTCGCAAGACATTCCGGGCGGTCGGCGCGGACGTGTTCGTGACGCTTGCGCCCTGATACTTGGCGTGCAATGCAGGATAGGGACTCGTCGCCCTGACACACTGTACGACGGGGGTGGTGTGGCCGTTATTGCGTTGCGCCAACCCTCGGCAAGAATATCGAAGGAGGCCTCTGATGGCTCGTCCGTTGTCGTTTCTGTTCCAGACGAAGCCGGGAGCGGGTGCCCAGGCCGCAGAGCATCTCACCGCCGCGTTCAGCCGCGGAAGCAAGATCCAACACGCGGCACCGCCCCCGACAGCCCCCGGAAACGTCCCCGAGTTCCCGCGGATCACGGAAAAGCATCCCGCGATCGTGCACTATGCGTGGGTGAACTTCCTACCCGCGGCATTCGGTCCTGATTGGGTTTTGCTCACCACCGCGTACGATGAAAAGTTTGCGCCGTACATCACGGATCTGGTGAATGTGCCCGGCAATCAGGCGGCGTTCAACAACGCGGTGAAGACGTTCAAGGACTACGATCTGACACTCGGTTCCCCCGTCGAAACGCACACGGGCTATTTCGTGCAGTACATTCAAGACCGCGACCTCGCGCAGAGCGGTCGCGATCCGAAGACCGGCGCGGCCGTGCCGCTCTTCGAAGCGTACAGCTGGACGGTGCAACAGATCTACAACATGCCGACGAAGCATAACCCGCCGCAATGACGGCGGATCCGCTGCCGCTTCGGGATTACTTGCCGCAGATCCAGGGACTCGTGCTGCGCGGCTACTCGCACCATTTCGTGCGATATTTCGCGCTATGCGTTCGGCCTGACGCGCTCGCTGAGGCGCGCGCGTTTCTGGCCGGGATCTCGCGTGGAGCCCCGGGTACGTTTCCGCAGATCACGTCCGCGGTAGACTGGGGCGTCCCCCGCCCCAGCAGCACGCTGAATCTCGCGTTTACGATGAACGGGCTGAAAAACGCCGGCGTGCCGCAGTCGACGCTCGACTCGTTCAACCAAGAACAGCTCGACCACTTGCCGTTCATCAACGGCTCGGTCAGCGACGCGGAGAACGTCGGCGACGTCAACTCGAGCTTTTCGTCGTGGAACGTGCCGCCGTGGCGCATCGACGACAGCATGTTCGACGTCCTGCTGGTCGTCTACGGCGACACGCCGGAGGTCATCGAGGCGCAGAGCGCGGTGCTGCGCGGCTTGTTTGCAGCGGGGTTCACGGAACTGCAGAACGAGAATCTCGTTCTGGACTGCCAAGATCTACCCGCGGACTTGGTGTACTTCGACTATCACGACGGCATCGCGCAGCCGCACATAGCGGGCAACCCGTTCGCGGAGAAACCCGACGGCGGGCAGCCGCCCGTCGATCCGGGCGGTTTCCTGCTCGGGATGGGCACCCAGCAGCCGTGGACGAACATCCCCGTTCCCACACCGGCGCAATTCGGGATGCGGGGCACGTTCGCGGCGTTCCGCATCATGCGGCAGCACCTCGACGCGTTCGAGAACTTTCTCGTCACGCAGCTGCCTGCGTTCAAGCAGCTCTACGATTTCTTTCCGAACACACCGGAGGGCGATCGCGTCGCGCGCGACGCGCTCAAGGCGATGCTCGTCGGTCGGTGGCCGAACGGAACGCCGCTGGCCACGTGGCCCGTCACCACCGGTGTCCCCGCGCCGGTACTGCCCGAGCACGTCCTCAACGATTTCACGTATCCCGTGCCGCCTGCGGTCGGCGGCTGTCCGTTCGGCGCGCACATCCGGCGCACGAACCCGCGGGACGAGATCAACCCGGCGGTCACGCACCGCATCATGCGGCGCGCGATGCCGTATCAGATTCCGTACTGCGCCACGGACCGGTACTCCGGCGAGGTCGGGCTGATGGGGCTCTTCCTGTGCGCGAGCTTGGGGCAGCAATTCGACTTCGTCCTCGGACAGTGGGTTAATAACGCCGCGCCCGAGACGCCGTCGGAGAACTTCGACCAGGCCGATCCGGTGATCGGAAACCATCCGCCCGTCCTCAACCCTCCCCCGCCTCCCGGAGACGCGATCGTCGTAACGCTGGACGACTCCGGCGCGCTGACGATCGCGGACTTCACGCAGACGGTTGGCAGCGCATACGTGTTCATCCCGAGCCTGCCGTCGATTCAGTGGGTCGCGGCGGGGTGTCCCGCGGCTTGACGCAGAGGAACACTTCCAACGATCCGGCCGGAACTTCCGAGTGGTCGAACGGCAGCATCGACGCTCGGAAGCCGGCCTCTTCGAGCAGCCGCAGCCAGTCGCCGCGCGAGAAGAGCCCGCACTCGTGTGCCTCGTACACCGTGCGCGCCGGCCGGCCGGCTTCATGGAGGACGTACACGAATCGGTGAAGTTTTCGCGGGTGTGGTCCGGCGCGAAGAGCGCGACGCCGCCGGGCCGGCAGTGCACGAACGCGGTCTGCATCGCGGAGATCGGCCGGACGCGGGATTCGGCGCGACGACGTCCGATATTCCGACCATGGACACGGAGATTCCGCAGTATTGCCGGCGGTGCGGAACGATGCTCATCGACGGCGTCTGCCCGAGGTGTCCGGTACAGCCGTCCGCCGCTGCGCCGCAACCGCCGCACAAACCGGCCCCGGCCACGCACCGGCCGACGGCGGTTGCGTCATCGGCGCCGGTCGCCGTTCAGCCGGCTCCGCACAGAGAGTATTTTTCCAGCGTGCCTGCGCCGCCCGTCGCGAAACGCGGGATGGGCTGGCGATACCATGACATGTGGAACTGGGGCGCGTTCTTGCTCTGTCCGTTCTGGCTGATGAACCACGGCCGCATCGGTCGCGGCATCGTGTTCCTCGCGCTGTGCATCATCCCGTTCGGGTGGGCGATCGCGCTAGTTATGGCCGTCGTATACGGAATCAGGGGAAACCGGGTGGCCTCGATCAGCCGTGACTTCGAAGACGACGCGCAGTTCGTCAAGGTGCAGAACGCGTGGCGCGATTGTGGTTTCGGCGTCCTGCTCCTCGCCGTGCTGCTCCTCCTCGTGGCCGGCTATGCGAACGTGATGTCGGCGTCGACGCACGGTTCGTAGCGCAGGTCGCGAGACCGCGAGCGACCGGGCGAGCACGTTGGGTGCGGGATTTCGCACGGCCGCGTCCGATATTGTCACCATGCGGGTTATCGTACGGGTGGCGGACCGGTGAGGTTGTTCGGGCGGCGGGCGATTCGCGGGTCCGGGCACGGTGCCGTGCTTGCGGCGATTCGGACGCTGCTGGCGGACGGCAAGGCGCATTCGGCCGAGGAGCTGTGCGCGCTGGGGATACGGCAGGGACTCTTGGCTGAGAGCACGATCCCGAACTACGTGCGCAATGCGATCAAGACGCTGCGCGACCGGCAGCGCGACCGTGGCGAGGCGCCGGAGTTCGTGCAGCTGCGCGACGGCCGGTACCGGCTGGATCTGCCTGTCGACGCGTTCGCCGGGCACGACGATCCCGTGCCGGTCGATCACGCGATCGAGGCGCTGATCGCGCGGCTCGCGGCGAGCGCGTACCGCAAGGCGGCGCTCGAACCGGGTGATGGGCCGAACATCGGCGCGCCGTTCGAGCGCGACGTCGCGGCTGCGTTCGCGGCGCTCGGGCTGCGGGCCGAGCGGCTGGGTGGAGAAGGTGCGCCCGACGTCGTCGCGACGGCGCCGCTGGGCGATCGCGCGTACACCGTCGTCGTGGAGTGCAAGACCGTTGCGGGCGCGGACGACGTGGTGAAGAACCCCGTCGCGCAAGAAGCGGGACGGCTGCGTGACGCGGTCGGCGGCGACTTCGCGGTGCTGCTTGGGCCGGCGTTTCCGCATTCCGATGAGATCGACGGCGAGCTGGTGATGCACCGCGTTGCGCTGTGGACGGTCGACGATCTCAGCGTGCTGCTGCGCGCGCATGCGGTTCACGTGATCCGCTGGTCGCGGCTCGTGCCGCTGTTCGTGCCGGGGCGTGCGTCGGCGGCGATCGTGGCGTTCGCGTACGCGCACGTGCACGGTGAGCGCAAGCGCGCGCACGTGGCGTACCGCTACGTGCTCGAAGAAGGGCTGCGCTATCAAGAGCTGCTGGCCAGCGCCGACCCCGAGGTGCAGAAGACATCGGCGCCGCTGACTGTCGAGGCGCTGGCGGTGCTGGTGAACGAGCGGCTCGCGCGCGAAGGCGAGCTCGGACGCGTCTCGATCGACGACGTGCGCGCCGTAATTGCGTACGGCACGCATCCGCTGGTGGACACGATGGCGGTCGACGGGGAACGCGTCACGGTGGAGGTGCGGTCGTCGGAACGGCGCGCCGGAGAACGGCGCAAGGAAACGTAGCCGGACGGGTCTGGTCTCGGCGAGTCAGATTGGCCCGCCGGCCTCGAGCACGTAGACGAGCGCGTCGACGGACCCGAAGTCGTGGCGGATCAGCGCGTCGATGGGAGAGCGGTCGTTCAGTTGCGCGCGTGGGCTCTTCAGCCAAATCAGCGTGGAGCGGCGAGAGCCCAAGAGATGATCGAGACGCGCGAGCAATGCGGCGATCCGCCGCCCGGGCTCTTGGAGACGCGGTGACGTCGGGTTGTTTCGCAGCCCTCGTTCGGACAGACGAGCAGCCTTTGCGATTTGCGACGGCGGCACATCGAGCGCTCGCGCGAGCGCGTGCCCGACCACCCGGCCGTTCTCATCGAAGACCTCTTGAGCAGCGACGTTCTTCAAGTGCTGGGTTGCGGCAAACCTCAAAGCGTCGCCGGAACACGAGCCGGGGTCACCGGGTTGCATCGATCCGCGCCCACGGGCGGGGTGTCCGCTATTTGAGGTCGGCGAAGCGTTGATGGGCGAGGGCGGCAGCGAGGGTCGCGTAGAGGTCGCCCTTGGCGAGGCGCTCTGCGGCGTTCGCCGCGGTGATCTGGCCGTTGTGGAGCGTGTCCAGCTCGCTCCAGTCGAAGGGCGTGACCATCGGGAGATCCGGGTCGCCGGAGAGCGCGTACGGTAAGCGGCTGTGATGGCCGACCGCATTCGACGTGACGGTGCATTCGATGCGCGGGACGTTGTGCTGCTCGTGCGGGCGCGCCTCGCGCACGAGCAGTGTGGGATGGCGGTCGATCGCGGTGTCGACCACGCCGTGCAGCCACGCGCGCACCGGTTCGTACGGCGGCGCGTCGGCGAGCGGGATGAAGAGCGCCGCGTCCTGGCCTTCATACAGCGTGACGGCGTCGACGCCGCGTTCGCGGAGCACCGAGCGTAGCGCGAGCAGCGCTTCCTTGAGCAACGGCTGGCCGGCCTGGCCGACCGGGGTGAAGAGGATGCGCGCGACGCCGACGGCTTCTGCGTTGTCTTTGCTCGGCGTCCAGGAGTGGATGCCGACCCCGTAATGGTGGAGGAGCCAGAGGATCGTGTTCACCGCGCAGGTGGGGTACGTGTGTACGCCGCTGCGCGTGGTGACCGTGGTTCGCGGGATCGATTCGGGCAGCGGCTTTTTCCAGGTGCCCCCGGAGTAGGTCGGCTTCGTGCCCAAGCCGTTGACGTAATATGAGACGACGAGCGGAGCGTGTGGGAAGTTCGCAACGATGAGCGGCGCGACGCGCTCGTAGTGGGCGAGGATCGCATGCTGCTGCGGTTCGGTCGCGCGAAACACTGGAAGAGACACCCGGTGCCCTCCTTCGGAAGCGAGAAATTGTGCCCACAAGAGAGCGCGACGGCCGGTTCATTGATCGAAATACGGGACACCTATGAAGAAGCTCACGAAGAAACAGTATCGTAGTCCGATTATGGGCGCGATTCACCAAACCATCGATGATCTGCACGCCGCGGGAGTCGTGGACAAGGCGATACTGCGCCAATTCAACGAGAGGTGTCTGAGGCAGCTACGCCAATGTGAGTCCGCTAAAGACCCGAGCCCATCCACGACTGGGGTCGTCCGAGCCGCTAATCGGTAACCTCATCCCAGATGATCTTGCCGCGGGCAATGTCATCCTGGGCTCTAGCGACAGCGGCAACGATAGCGCGATCAGTTGAGACGGCGATCGATTCGCCGAGTTCGACCATCAAGCGCCGCACCAGATAGTATGTTTCGAGCTCGTTGTAGTACGTTTCGAACTCGGTGGCCGGGATGATCGCAGCCGCTGGCTTTGAATGGCGAATGATAACGGTCGTGCCGCCTCGCGTTGCGTCGTCGAGGATGTCAGACAGTACGGCGCGAGCCTTATTCGCGCTTACCTTGCGTGCCTTCGTCATACGCTATTGTCGGGGCGCGAATTCTTCTAATAGAACAATGCCATACCGTCCAGCGGCTCGTTTGACGACATTCCAGTCCTTCCATTGTTCCGCGATGAGCCGATATGTGCTCAAGTCGCCGTCGCCCAGATCTTTTGGCCGCGGCTCGGCCAATTGTTTCGCGAGCTGTAGACCCACTGACGTCCCATTGGTCTGAGGGTAGAGGCGGTCCATCGAGGATAGCGCATCGATGACCCCTCCGATGCCGTCGTTTCTTTCGATCCGATCCGCGAGCGCGACGAAGTCGACATAATCACGCGTCGCGTTGCGCGTAACAGTCAGCCAAGCTTTTACTCGCGCCATCTCGGGGAGGGTGGGCAAGACGATCGGCCCGGAGCTCGTTTCGTACGTTTCTACATCGAGTGGCTGTGCGCGGATCAAATTGCGAATACCGGTTTCGATGCCGTCGAGGTTCCCAAGGATGAGAACCGGTGGCTGAATTCGGTCAGTGCTCCAGCCGGCTTGCGTTTCGAGGTCTTGGAGCACTTGCGCGAACCGGCTTGCCGCAGTACCGCCGACGAGAACCGCGTCCGGTACTATGGTTTGAAGGTGCGCTGCGGCGGCGAGTACGCGCTCCCAATCCGCCTGCGTCTCGATCGCTTTGCGCTTTTCGCCGGGGGAACTCATTGTCGGCGTCACGGCCGCTCCACGAGATAGTCGTTCTCGCGGCGCAGTGCTGCGATCAGGCCGCTCCACAAGGCGGAGGTACCGTACATATAGGTCGAGCGACAGACGTCGAGGACCGTTTGCGCGACTGTGCCATGGGGATCGGCCACGACCACATCGCGCAACGCCACCCAATCGGGTGGTTTGCCTCGGTCTAGGATGTCCTCGACGGCTGCCGGCGTGTACCCGACTCCGTCAACGAGATGGCGGTGCTTCATGATCCTCGCGGTCGTTGAGCGCGATGTGTTCGACTTTTCCTTAGATTCTGCCAGCAGTTACCGCATCCCTAGTGATGTGCAGCATCGGCGTTCGTTAGCGAGCGTACCCGCTGCCCCTCGCCAATCTTTAGCACATATCGCGACTCACTATGTGTGAGCATCTCGAAAGCCGCGCTGACCGGACGCCACATCACCTCGCGGTTTTCAGATGATGGGAGACGGCCGCTTGACTCAAATAGAAAGCGCATCAAGTAGTACTTGACGCGAATCCATCCCCTTCCATCATCATATTCCACGATATCGATCGCGCACAGGGGGCGCGCTACAATCGCGGCTTCCTCGCGGACTTCACGTGCCGCCGCCTCAGCATGGCCTTCGCCACGTCTTATGTGCCCCTTTGGCAGTACCCACTCATCCGTTTCATCCGTTCTCGTCTTAGGTCGAATTACAAGATACTGGGCGTCGTTATTTTCCATTCGAAAGACCACACCGCCGGCGTGCGTTGGCCGTCTCAGGGACTGGGCGGTCCCGCTTTGAAAATGGCGGCGACTGACATACCATTCCTGGAGGACGGCCAATACGGCACCAGCGGCCAGAGCAATAAGCGCATTCAGCCAACTGGACTTGAGCGTAAAGGTGGCGGGAAGCGGGAGAACCAGCATCACGCCGACCAGTCCTGCTATGAGGAGGCTGTTGACCACGATCATGAAGTGCGTCAGTCCGCCAAATGCTCGTCGACCTAGTCCCGACACTCCCACAGGATAATAACCGAACAGGAGCCCGCTTTCGAGCGCGTAGTCTTTGAACTGCTGGCGGATTTCATCCAGATCGCGCTTGCATAGATCAGTGTGGCTGTCGCGCGCAATCAGCCGGAATAACGTCATGATGCCGAGCACTAGGAGCGCGAAAAGCACCAGCGCGAGGAGAAGCTTCAGCGGCTCTCCACGAGTGCCGCGTTCCTTCGCGGCGAAAGCGAGTAAGGCGAGCAACGCGCTGCTGAATCCCACGAAGATATTGATGCGAGTCTCACCGAGACGCTCGCTTTCCATTAATGCCTTCGCTCGATAGCGGTAATCTTCGACGAGAAGTTCTTTGGCTGTATCGAAGTTCCGTTTCATCGCTGCACCATTTTCAGCACTACCAAATCTGACACCGGTTTTGTCGCACCATCTTGTCCGTTGCCGCGCACGTGAACGCGGCTTGGAATTCCGGCATGTTGGACAGCGTGCCGAGCACGCGGAATTTGTCCCACGGGTGTTCGTTCGTCGCCGCGATCTGGCGGATATAGCCTTCCGTGGCGATCGAGCGCCAGACTTGCGCGTACGCGAGGAAGAAGCGCTGCTCCGGCGTGTAGCCGTCGATCATCGCGTGCGCTTTGGCTTGCGGCGTTCGTTCGAAGGCTTTGTACGCGATCGTCAGGCCGCCGAGGTCCGCGACCGCTTCGCCTTGGACGAGGCGGCCGTTCTCGTGCGCGCCCGGCGCCGGTTCGAACGCTTCGTACTCGTCGACGATGCATTGCGCTTTCGTCTTGAACGCCGCGGCGTCGGCGGGTTGCCACCAGTCGTTCAGGTTGCCCTTTGGATCGTACTGGCGGCCCTGGTCGTCGAAGCCGTGCGTCATCTCGTGGCCGATGACGGCGCCGATCGCGCCGTAGTTGACCGCGTCGTCGGCCGTCGCATTGAAGAACGGCGGGCTCAGAATGCCGGCCGGGAACACGATCTCGTTGTTGCTCGGGTTGTAGTACGCGTTGACCGTCGGCGGCGTCATGCCCCAGCGGGCGCGGTCCGTGGGCCTGCCGATGCGCGCGATCGTGCGCGCGCTGTTCCAGCGGCGTACCGCGAGGACGTTGCTCGCGAACGGAACGTTGCCGACTTGCAGCGTCGAGAAGTCTTCCCACTTGTCGGGGTAGCCGATCTTCTTGGTGAAGGCGGCGAGCTTTTCGCGCGCGCGCGCCTGCGTCGGCGCGCTCATCCACGCGAGCGTGCCGATGTCGTCGTGCAGCACGCCTTGCAGGTTGTCGACGAGCTCCTGCGCGCGCGCTTTCGCCGACGGCGGAAACGCCGCGGCGACATAGGCTTTGCCGAGCACGTCGCGCAACGCGTTGTCCGTCGCGCCGGTGCAGCGCTGCCAGCGCGGGAGCGGCTCCTTCACGCCGAGCAGCACGCCGCTGCGGAACGCAAAGCTCGCGTCCTCGAAGCGCTTGGGCAGCGAGCCCGCGTACGCGTCGGCGACGTGGAAGCGCAGGTACGCCTTCCACGTGTCGACCGGCGTCGCGGAGAGCTGCTCGTCGTACGCCGTCAGATACGGCGGAACCGTCACGTTGACGCTGGCGAACGCCGGCGGGTTGTACGTCGCGAAGAACGATTTCCACGGCACGTGCGGCGCGAGCGCCGCGAGCTTGGCCAGCGGCGTGGGGTTGTAGAGCTTGTACGGATCGCGTAGGTCGGCGCGCTTGGGCGTCGCCTGCGCGAGCGCCGTCTCGAGCGCGATGACCGCGTCGGCTTCGGTCGCCGCTTTGGCTGCGTCGTCGCCGAGGTTCTGGAGTTGCGTCGCGACGTACGTCTTGTACGCCGTGCGGATCGCCGCGGCGCGGTCACCTTCGTTGAAGTAGTAGTCGCGGTCGGGCAGCCCGAGACCGCCGAACGACAGCGCGGCGATCTGCTTCGACGAATCCTTGGTGTCGGAGCGAACGGAGAACGGCACGCCACCGTCGACGCCGCTGCGCTGCAGCGTCGCGATCGCGGTCACGAGCGACGGGACGTCGTGTGCCGCGCCGATCGCGGTGAACAGCGGCGCGAGCGGCGTCGTGCCGCCTCTGTCGATCGTGTCGGTGTCCATGCACGCCCGGTAGAACGAGCCCAGCTTCTGGGTGTCGCTGCCGGCAGGTGCGTCGGCGACCTTCGCGGCGTCCTCGAGAATCGTGTGGAGCTCGTTTCGGTTGTGCTCCGCCAGCTCGTCGAAGCCGCCCCACCGCGCGTGGCCCGTCGGCAGCGTGGTGCGCTTCGACCAGCCGCCCGTGGCGAATTGGTAGAAGTCGTCGCACGGCTTGCACGTCGGATCGAAGTTGGACGTGTCGATCGCCGGCGCATTCGCGACGGGCGACGCCGCGCGCGCGCCGGTCAGCGCGTTGGGCAGCGAGGTCGCGACGAGTGCGGCAAACGCGACCGCGCCCAGCGCGCGGATCGCGAGACGAAGCGGATGCATTACCATATCTGACAGCGGTTCTTGCGCACCATCTGTGCATTGGCCGCGCACGCGAACGCGGCACGGAACTCCGGCATGTTGGAGAGGGTCGCGATCACGCGCAGGCGATCGTTGGGATGCGGATCGGTGACGGCGAGCTGGCGGGTGTACGACTCGTTCTGCAGCGAGCGCCACACCTGCGCGTACGCCAGGAAGAAGCGCTGCTCGGGCGTGTAGCCGCCGAGCTTCTTGTGCGCCTTGAACTGCGCGGTGCGCGTGAACGCTTTGTAGGCGATGGTGGTCCCGCCGAGGTCGGCGATCGCCTCGCCCTGCACGAGCTTGCCGTTCTCGTGCACGCCCGGGATGGGCTCCAGCGCGTCGAACTGATCCACGATGCACTGCGCGCGCTGAGCGAACTTCGCGGCGTCCTGCGGCGTCTGCCAGTCCACGAGGTTGCCCTTCTCATCGTACTGGCGGCCCTGGTCGTCGAAGCCGTGCGTCATCTCGTGGCCGATCACCGCGCCGACGGCGCCGTAGTTGACCGCATCGTCCGCCGTCGCGTTGAAGAACGGCGGCTGCAGGATCCCGGCCGGGAACACGATCTCGTTGTTGCTCGGGTTGTAGTACGCGTTGACCGTCGGCGGCGTCATGCCCCAGCGCGCGCGGTCCGTCGGGTTGCCGATGCGCTGCATGTCGCGCGCGAAGTTCCAGGCGCGCACCTGCTGCACGAGCTGCGCGTACGGCGTACCGTCGGCGACCGTCAGCGTGGAGTAGTCGACCCACGTGTCGGGATAGCCGATCTTCTTGGTGAACGCGAGCAGCTTGGTCACCGCGCGCGCTTTGGTTTGCGGGCCCATCCAGTCCAGCGTGCCGATGTCGGCCTCGAGCACGCCTTGCAAGTTGTCGACGAGCGACTTCGCGCGCGCCTTTGCGCTGGGCGGGAAGTTCTGCGCGACGTAGGCCTTGCCCGACGGCGTGCGCAGCGCGTTGTCCGTCGCGCTGCTGCAGCGCTGCCACCGCGGCAGCTGTTCCTTGATGCCGTATAGGACCGTGCCGCGGAAGTTGAAGCTCGCGTCGGCGAAGCGTTTGGGGAGCTGGTACGCATACGAGTCGACGACGTGGTAGCGCAGGTACGTCTGCCACGCCGGCAGCGGCGTCGCCGCGAGCTGCGCGTCGTACGCGGTTACGAACGCCGGCACGTTCATGTCGATCGTGCTGAACGCCGGTGCGCCAAATTGCGCGAAGAACGCGGTCCATGGGATGTGCGAGCCCATCGCGGGCAGCGCCGATACGGCGGTTGGGTGATAGGTCGCCTTGGGATCGCGCAGCTCGACGCGGGTCGGCGTCGCCTTGGCGAGCGTCGTCTCGAGCGCAAGGATGCCGTCGGCTTCGGTTTTCGCGGTGGCGGCGTCGTCGCCGAGGTTCTGCAGCTGCGCTGCGACGTAGTCGTGGTACGCGCTGCGAATCTTCACCGTGCGATCGTCGTCCTTGAGATAGTAGTCGCGGTCGGGCAGGCCCAGGCCGCCCAGACCGACCGACGCGATCGTTTTCGAAGAATCCGTGCTGTCGGTTTCCGACGAGAAGTCCAGGCCCGTGTTGACGCCCGCCGTTTGCAGCTTCGCGATCTCCGTTGCGAGCGCGGTCGTGTTCGTAACGGCGGCGACGTCTTTGAGCAGCGGGTCGATCGGCGCGGTGTTCGCTTTCTCGATCGCCGCTTCGTCCATGCACGCGCGGTAGAACGCACCCAGTTTCTGCGCGTCGCTGCCGGCCGGTGCGGCGGTGTCCTTCGCCGCGTCTTCGAAGATTGCGTGCAGCGCTTCGCGGTTGTGCTGCGCGAGCTCGTCGAAGCTGCCCCAGCTCGGATGGCCCGCGGGGATCGTCGTCTTCTTGCGCCAGCCGCCGACGGCGAACTGGTAGAAGTCATCGCACGGTTTGCAGGTGGGGTCGACGGCGGTGGGATCGAGCGCGGGTACGTTGGCGCTCGCCGGCCCGTTCGCGGCGCGTGCGCCGGTAGCGAGTGACGGAAGCGACGTCGCGACCAGCGCCGTGAGCGCCGCGACGCCAAGGGCGCGCACGGCTAGGCGGATCGGATGCAAGCAAGGTCTCCGAAGAAATTAGGAAGCCCGGGAGCAGGCGGGTTTCACGGAAGCGGGAGCGACGCCTCCTAGCCTTGGCTCTGCGCGATCAGTACTTGTAGCCTGAACCCGGCGGGAACATCCCCTTCGATTTCTTGGTCGCGCGGTGGTAGGCGGTCGTCGTGTGGGCTGCCGACGCGGTCGTCGCGCGCGGGGACTGGCCGAGCGGCGTCGCGTACGCGATGCTGGACGGATAGCGGCCGAACAGCGACGGGTTCGCGGCGAACTCGCGCTTGAGGTCGTCGATGCGATGCTGGTCGGTCGGGTGGTCGGAGAGCATCTCCATGCTACCGCCGGTGTCGGCCTTTTCGAACTGCTGGAACAGCCACACCATGCCCCACGGATTGGAACCGGCCTGGGCGCACGTCTCGGCGCCTTTGTGGTCGGCGGACGATTCGACATCGCGCGAATACGTTGCCGTTTGCAGCGAGAAACCGATGCCCGCGGCCGTGTCGATCGCGCGCGACGCGCGACCGCCGGTGAGAATGTTCGCCAGCGCGTCGCCTATGCTGTAGGTCATGTTCGCCTTCTGCGCCTTTTGGTAGAGGTGCAGGACGTCGTGGTGGATGTCGTGCGACGTCTCGTGGCACAGGACGCCGGCGAGTTCTTCACGGTTCTGCACGAACTTCATCAGCGAGTCCGTCACGTACACGTTGCCGCCGGGCACGGCAAACGCGTTGGGCTGCGCTTCGTGCACGAGGATGAATTGGAACGGATGGAAGTATTGCGGATCGGCGACGCGTTTGATCTGCTGCGCGATCGGGTTGAGCACCGAGTAGTACGGCGAGCTCGGAAGAATTTCGCCCTTTTGCTGCAGCGCCTGGTACTCTTGCTGGCCGATCTGCATCTCGACCTGGTCTTCGCTTTGCGCAAGCGCCGGCGACGCACCGGCGGTTGTGAGGAGACCGATTCCCAGGAGCGTCGCGACGATACGTCTCATGTCTCCTTCAACGTACCCGTTCGGCGGCGTGTTAGCGCATTCGGGCGCGCTGGGGGCCGCGGAGAGCGCAGTGCGAGCAGCGGCACGCTTACGGGCCCTGTGCGCGATCGCACGTCGTGGGGACGAGCAGAAAGGCCCTCGGCGATGATGTCGTAAGAACTCCCGACGTGGCTCTTCTCGGTTCACACCGCCTTCGGTTTCCCGCGTCGTCGATGCCGGTTCGTCTGCCTCCCGTGCCGGCAGGCGGCTTGCGTGTGCGCGCCGGCCGGCATTCGAGGCAGATGACGAGGCCCGGCGGGTCGAGCCCGAGTGAGTAGGAATCCGTATCGCACGGACGAACGCGGGGACCTCGCCCGGCGCGGGTGTGATGTAATGGTAGCCTGCGACCTTCCCAAGGTTGACGCGCGAGTTCGATTCTCGCCACCCGCTCCAACGATGCCGGCGACGTAGCCAAGTGGTAAGGCAGAGCTCTGCAAAAGCTCCACCCCCAGTTCGATTCTGGGCGTCGCCTCCAATCGTTCTGCTGGTCGCGGCGTTCCTCGCGACCGCGATCGCGGGCCCGCTGATCGGCGTCCGGCAGCTCGACGCAGCCTCCAACTCGCAAGTTCGCCTTGCCAACGCGCGCTCCGACCTCGACGCGCTCCTGCGAATCCAACTCGCAGAAGAAACCTCGCTGCGCGGCTACCTCGCGACGCACAACCCGCTGTTCCTCGACGACACGCCGGCGAACCCCGCGTTCGATCAGCAAGCGCTCGACCTCGAAAAACTGCTCCGCACCGCCGAGAGCGCCACCGGCGTCGCCACGGTTGACGACATGCGCGCCCGCCACCAGAAGTGGGAGCAAGAAGTCAAGCGGCCGCTGCTCAAGAACCCGAACTCGCGCGAGGCATATACCGAGCAAGCGAACGGGAAATATCTCACCGACCGAATGACCACCGACGCGGCGGAGTTGCGCAACGAGCTGGCCGCGGCGAGCGATCGCGTGCAGCGGTCGCTGCGCCGCCGGATCAACGCGACGGTCGCCATCAGTGCGGGCATCGTCACGCTGTTCGCGATCGTCGCGCTCTGGTACGCGATCGGCCGCGCCACCGCGGTTGCCCGTTTGGTGCAAGAACAGATCCTCGTCGACGCGCTCCAGCGCACGCTGCGCGTCGGCGGCCAGCGCCTCGCGCGCACGCAGATCGGATCCGCGTACGCGTCCGCGACGCGCGAAGCGCTCATCGGCGGCGACGTCCTCGATGCCTGGCGCGCCGGCGCCGACTTCGGCTGGTTCCTGATCGCCGACGCGAGCGGAAAGGGCATCGAAGCGGCGCGCCATGCCGCGTTCGCGCAGTACGCGATCCGCGCGCTCGCCGCCGACGCGCACGATCCGGCCGACGTCGTCTCACGCTTCAACCGGCTCTTTCTCGAGACGTTCGACGATCCGTCGGTCTTCGTCGTGCTCTTCCTCGGCGCGTTCGACGCGCGCACGCAGACGCTGCATTATGCGAGCGCCGGCCACGGGACGGCGTACGTGCGCCGCGGCACGCTGATCGAGCGGCTGCCGCCGACCGGTTCGATCATCGGATTGGACCGCGACCAGCCGTACGAGACCGAGACGATGGCGCTCGGACTGGGCGACGTAGTCGTGCTTGCCACGGACGGTCTCAGCGAAGCGCGCAGCGCCGACGGCGAGATGCTCGGCGACGATCGCGTCGAGGCGATCTTGCGCGACGCGCCGGTCGATCCCCAGGCGCTGTGCGATCTGCTGGTTGCGTCGGCCGCTGCGTACAGCGGCGGCGTGCAGGACGATTTGGCGATCCTCGCGCTGCGCGTCGTGCAGGACGACGCGAGCGCGGTGACCTCGTTCAGCACGATAGGCGGCCGTACCGCGTCCTGAGCGCCCGCACAGGCCCAAGAAGAAGCGGGCCGCGCGGCGAAGGAGTGGCGGTCGTGTTGGCTCGCCGGATCGTTCCCTGTCTGGACATCAAGGAAGGTCGCGTCGTCAAAGGCGTGCGTTTCGTCGATCTGAGCGACGCCGGCGATCCGGTCGAGCTCGCGCGCCGCTACGAAGCCGAAGGGGCCGACGAGCTCGTGTTCCTCGACATCACCGCGACCGTCGAAGGCCGTCGTGCCACGCTTGCGGTCGTGCGCGCGGTCGCCGCCGAGCTGACGATTCCGTTCGCCGTCGGGGGCGGCGTCGCCGGCGTCGAGCACGTCAACGACCTCTTGCGCGCCGGTTGCGACAAGGTCAGCGTGAACTCCGCCGCCGTGCGCGAGCCGGACATCGTTCGGGCGTCGTCGCGCCGGTTCGGCGCGCAGTGCGTCGTCGTCGCGATCGACGCGCACCGCAGCCCGACCGTGCCGTCGGGATTCGAGGTTGTCGTCGACGGCGGCCGTACCGCGACCGGCCGCGACGCGATCGCGTGGGCGCGCGAGTGCGAACGGCTCGGCGCGGGCGAGCTGCTCGTCACGTCGATCGACCGCGACGGCACGCGCGCGGGCTTCGACATCCCGCTGCTGCGCGCGATCCGCGACACGTGCAATTTGCCGATCATCGCGTCGGGTGGCGCGGGTACCGTGCAGCACTTCATCGACGTCTTTCGAGAGGCCGACGTGGACGCCGCGCTCGCAGCGTCGCTGTTCCACTACGCGGAGCTGGCGATCGAAGATCTCAAGGCCGCGCTCGCCCGCGAAGGCATCGTCGTGCGGCGCGACCCGGTGACCGTATGATCGCGCCGGACATTCGCTGGGACGCCGACGGCCTGGCTCCGGTCGTCATCGCCGACGCCACGACGGGCGCCGTGCTCACGCTCGCGTACGCCAACCGCGACGCGCTGGAAAAAACGCTCGCCACCGGCTCGACGTGGCTGTGGAGCCGCTCGCGCAACGAGCTGTGGAACAAAGGCGCGACGTCGGGCAACACGCAGCGCGTCGTGTCGGTCTCCGTCGACTGCGATGCCGATGCGCTGCTGTACCGCGTGATTCCGAACGGCCCCGCGTGCCACACGGGCGCCGCGTCGTGCTTCGCGACCACGATCCCCTTGGAAGGTGCGGAAGACGCGCCCGAAGGCGCCGGCTTCGCGACCGCCGTCTCCGCGCTCGCGCGCACGATCCAGTCGCGCAAAGCGCATCCGGTCGAAGGGTCGTACACCGCGAAGCTGTTCGCCGGCGGCGTCGACCGCATCAGCAAGAAGATCGGCGAAGAAGCGACCGAGGTCGTCATCGCCGCGAAGAACGCCGACCGCGGCGAGCTCGTGTGGGAAACCGCCGATCTGCTCTACCACGCGCTCGTGCTCCTTGCCGAGCGCGGCGTGTCGCTCGACGACGTGGGAGCCGAGCTATCGCGACGCGCCAAACCCACGGACTAGCGGCGCTCTCGGGCATCGGCCCGGAGACCGCCGCGAAGCTCGCGGAGGTCGGCGTCCACACGCCGGACGATCTCCTGCGCTACGTGCCGCGTGCATATCGCGACTGGCGCGAGCCCATTCCGATCGCGGCGCTGGAGGAAGGCGAAGCGATCGTCGTCGGCAGCGTGCTGCACGTCAAAGAGCGGAAAGGGCGGTTGCCGCTCATCACGGTCGTGCTCGCCGACGACACGGGCCGCATCGAGGCAAAGCTGTTCGGCCGCGCGTACCTGCTCGGCAAGCTGTCGTCCGGCGACAGATTGTTCGTCGCGGGCCGCGTCACGCGCACGGGACTGCTGCCCGAGATCAACGTCACCAGCCACAAGCTGCTGCGCGCCGACGAGCAGTACGAAGGCGAGATCGTCCCCGTCTACGCGGCGACCAAGGAGTTGCCCACCCGCACGATCCGCAACGTGATCGGCAAGAATCTCGACCGGCTGATCGCGCAGCACGCCGACGCGCTGCCGCCGTCGCTCGTGCGACGCTTCGGTTTTCCGCCGCTCGCCCGCGCGTGGCGCGACGTGCACGCGCCGCGCGATCCGGACGCCGCGGTGCGGGCACGCGAGCGGATCGCGTTCGACGAGTTCTTCGCGATCGCGCTCGCCGCGGCGCTCAAGCGCGCGCGCCGCGAGGCCGAAGGCGGCGCACCCGCGATCGGTGTGCCGGGCGGATTCTGGGATGCGTTCACCGCGCAGCTGCCGTTTGCGCCGACGGGTGCGCAACGCCGCGTCATCGACCAGATCTGGCACGACATGGGGCGCACCGCGCCGATGAACCGGCTGCTGCAAGGCGACGTCGGGAGCGGCAAGACGCTCGTCGCGGCAGCGTCGATCGTGCTCGCCCACCGGGGCGGGGTACAGTCCGCGCTCATGGCGCCGACCGAGATCCTCGCCGCGCAGCACGCCGCGAAGCTCGCGCCGCTGCTGATGCCGTTCGGCATCGCGGTCGAGGCGGTATTCGGCTCGATGGGCGCGCGCGAGCGGCGCCGCGCCGAAGCGCGCATCGCTTCGGGCGAAGCGGCGCTCGCGGTCGGGACGCACGCGCTGCTCACCGAAAGCGTCGAGTTCGCCGAGCTAGGCCTCGTGGTGATCGACGAACAGCACCGGTTCGGCGTGCGCCAGCGCGCCGCGCTGCGCGCGAAGAGCGGCGCGCCGCACACGCTCGCGATGACGGCGACGCCGATCCCGCGCACGCTCGCACAGACGAAGTTCGCCGACATGGACGTGTCGATCATCGACGAGCTGCCGCCGGGCCGCACGCCGATCGTCACGTACACGATCCGGGCGAGCCGCAAGCCCATGGTGTACGACTTCGTGCGCAAGAACGTGGAGGCGGGCCAGCAGGCGTACGTCGTCGCGCCGGCGATCGACGAGTCGGAGTCGGCGCTCACCGGCGCGCTCGCCGAAGCGGAACGCTTGCGCGGAAAAGTCTTTCCGGACTTACGCGTCGACGTGCTGCACGGCAAGATGCCCGGGCGCGAGAAAGATGCCGCGATGGAGCGCTTCAAGCGGCACGAGACCGACGTGCTCGTCGCGACGACGGTCGTCGAGGTCGGCGTCGACGTGCCCAACGCCTCGGTGATGGTGGTGCTCGACGCACAGCGCTACGGCCTCGCGCAATTGCACCAGCTGCGCGGGCGCGTGGGTCGCGGCGTCGCGCGCTCGTTCTGCATCCTGGTGCCCGACGACGACGTCGGCGAAGTGCAGCGCCTGCACGTGCTCGAAGAAACGACCGACGGCTTCGCGATCGCCGAGGCTGACCTCAAGCAGCGCAATGCCGGCGAGTTGGGCGGCACCGCGCAAGCCGGTGAGATGGGCACGATCGGCAGCATCGTCGACGACTTCGCCCTCTACATGAAAGCCAAGGAAGCCGCCGACGACATCGTCGCGCACGATCCGGACCTCAGCGAACCGGAACACCGACCGCTGCTGGCCCTCCTCGACGACAACGCATCCGCGCGCGCGATGCTGATCACCGCGTGAACCATCGCGCGGCGCGGCGTACGCTAGCGGGCGTGCCCCTTGCGCGCGTTCACCGCGGCATAGGCGATGCTCTTGGCTTCAGCGGGCGAAACGCCGCGCTGCTCCTCGCTCTCCGCGATGTGCTCGGCTTGCCGTTTTTCCTTCGCCGTGTAGCGGTGCTTGCCGCCGCTGTTCTGCACGACCGTCGCGTACCCGACGGCCTCGGCTTCGGCCGCCGGCATCCCGCGGTGCTCTTCGCTCGCCTTGATGTGCTCGACTTGCCGATGTTCCTTCGCACTGAAAACATGACCCTTGCGCGGCACAGCTCGCCGTCCGTCGATATGTCCTGCCCAAGTATTCCCCAGGACGCCGAATGACGATAGCATTCCGGCAACAGCCAAGCTACAGGCTGAACGCCATGCTGGCCGCATGGCCGAGCGGCGCGGGGTCCGGTTCAGCAAACACGCGGTGAACGTGCGCATGCCCAAGCGGAACATCACAGTCGCCGACGTTCTGGCCACGCTGATGACCCCGGCCTACACGTTCCCGGGAAACCGGCCGGGGACGCTGGAATCCTACGGAACCACGGCAGACCGTCGCGCGTTCTACGTGGTCTCCACGCTGAACCGGAAGTTCGTCATCACGGTCGTCGAACTCGAGGAACTCTGAATGCTGACGCCGCTCACGATCCACGCCGACCTCGAAGCCGGCGCATACGAGATAACGTACCGCCGCCTGCCGCGCGGGAAGTTCATCGACCACGACGAGCGGATCGCACCGAGCGTCACCGCCGGCATCGGTCCGCGCGGTCAAGTGATCGGCATCGAGCTGCTCGACCTAGAAATACCGACGCTTACCGCGGCGCGCGAGTACGCCGCGGCGCACGGCCTCGGCTTCCCGCAAAATCTCCCCGGCATCTTGGTCGCGTCGTAAGGGCGTTGTCCCCCGGCGCCGGCACGGCCGTCCCCACGACGATATCGCCGCTCGCGTTCGGCTTCGACTTCGACCACACGCTGGGCGTCGACAACGGCCTCGAGCGCAAGGCGCTCTACGCATACGCGAACGAATTGGAGCGCCCGCTGGACCCGCACGACGACGCCGTGCGCACACGGCTCGACGCGATCCTCGCGGACTTTCGCGCCGGCATCACCTCGATGGACCAGATGATCCTCCGCTTCGCTACCGAGATCGGAGCCGATCCCGCGAGTACGCAAACAGCGCGCTGGCAACTGCGCTGCTACGATCTCGTCGACGAGCTCGTGCGCCCGCTCGACGGCGCGCACGAAGCGCTCGCGGCGCTGCGCGCGAATGCCATTCCGACGGCGATTCTCACCAACGGCTGGACGCCGTTGCAGCAGAAGAAGATCGCGCGCGCGCTCGGCGACGACGCGCGGGGCATGCCGATCCTCGTCAGCGACGCGATCGACGCCGTCAAACCCGCGCGCGCGGCGTTCGACGCGCTCGTCGCGGCGCTCGGCGTTGCGCGCGAACGGGTATGGTACGTCGGCGACAACGCGCGCGGCGACGTGGGCGGCGCGCTCGCCGCGGGCCTGCGCGCGGTGTGGTTCAACTGGGAAAACCAAAGTTATCCACAGGATCTCCCCACGCCGACGCGGATCGTCACGGCGTTGCGGGAGCTCACCGAGCTGGCGGAGAACACCATCGCCCCATAACTCTATGGGGACGCTGACGATCACCGGGGGCACGCTGCGCAGCCGGCGTGTTCCGACACCGCCCGGACGGGCGGTGCGACCGACTCCGGCTCGCGTGAAAGAAGCCTTGTTCTCCATCCTCGGCGCGCGCGTCGACGCCGCCCGCGTCCTCGACCTCTTCGCGGGCAGCGGCGCGCTCGGGTTCGAGTCGCTCTCGCGCGGTGCGGCGCACGTCACATTCGTCGAGAAGCACCGGCCGACGGCCGATGCGCTGCGCTCCGCCGCGCGCGAGCTCGGCGTCGCCGAGCAGGTCGACGTGATCGCCGCGCCCGTCGAACGCGCCGTCCGCGCCGTCGCCGGCCGCTACGATCTCGTGTTCGCCGATCCGCCGTACGCGCAGCCCTATCCGCAAGCCGCCATCGCCACGCTGCGCGAGCGCCGCGCGATCGACGCGCGCACGACCGTCGTATTCGAGCATTCGTCGCGCGAGCCCGCGCCGGCGGATCCCGCGATGCTGGTCGAACGCGCCGAGCGCTACGGCGAGGTCGCGCTCGCGTTCCTGCGCCCGCCGGCGGAGGCCGCGTGAACGGCGTGCCGCAGCAGGCGGGGCATTCCGCGATCTATCCCGGCTCGTTCGACCCGATGACGCGCGGCCATCTCGATGTGATCGAGCGCGCTGCGGCGATCTTCGACAAGGTCGTCGTGGCGGTCGTCGTCAACCCGCAAAAGCGCGAGCCGCTGTTCACCCTCGCCGAGCGCGAGGCGATGATCGGCGCGTCGGTCGCGCACCTGCCCAACGTCGAGGTGACGCATTTTCGCGGGCTGCTCGCCGACTTCGTGCGCGGGCGCGGCGCGACGGTCATCGTCAAAGGCTTGCGCGTCGTCTCGGATTTCGAGAGCGAGATGTCGACGGCGCTGATGAACCGCTCGCTGTCGGCCGTCGACACGGTGTTCTTGCCGAGCGATCCGCGCTGGTCGTTCGTCAGCTCGACGCTCGTCAAAGAAGTCTACAGCCTCGGCGCCGACGTCGCCGAGTACGTCCCCACCGCCGTCCTGCAGGTCATGCAGGCCAAACGCCCCGCCACCCGCCCCGCCGAACGCTAGCGCCAGGAGGTCCCTCGATGTCCGTCTACCGTGTGATCGACAAGCTCGAAGCGACCGTGAAACAGGGTACGGTCCTATTGTTCGGCTATCGTGTCGTCAGCGAAGAAAAAATTCTCGAGCTGATCGAGAAGCTGCGCAGCTCGCTGCCCGACGAAGTCGGCCGCGCGCGCACGATCGCGAAGAACGGCGATCAGCTCGTGCGCGACGCGCAGCAGAAAGCGCAAGCGATCGTCACCGAAGCGTCGACGCAGCAGACACAGCTCATCGACGAGCACGAGATCGTGCGGCGCGCGCGCGCGACTGCCGACATCGTGTTGCGTGACGCGGAAGACAAAGCCGCCCGCGTGCGCGGCGGCGCCGACGCGTACGCCGCGCAAGTCCTTACCGACCTCGACGTGCGCCTCAGCGGCGCGCTGGGCTCGGTGAAGAAGGGCATCGAAGCGCTCGCGGCGTCGAAGACGGCCGTCGCGATCGCGAGCGCATCGGCGCCCTCGCTCGCGGATGCCGCCGCAAAGTCGAAGCGGGAAGCCTTCGACGCGCAGCACGACGTCGACACGGCCGAGCTCGAGTCGGTCTAGGATGTCCTCGGCGGCGCGACCCCGCCGGCTCTGGCAAAATCACGCCCAAGTTGCTTCCCGAGGCAGGTAGGCCGCTCGTCCGAATCGTACGATGCGGCCTCGGGCTCATGTGCCCGAACCGATGCAGCTTGGGAGCGCGAGTGTGGCTACACGTATGCGGAAAACCGCAAAGCGGTCAGGATCGCCGTCGGGGGGCGCCAAGAAGAGCCGTCGGGACCTCTTCAAGCCCTCGATCGAATTTCGTCCGCCCGCGAAACGGTCGTTGAAGGTCTACGCGTTCGATCCGACGCTGGGGCGCCAGCTCGGCAACGAGCTCGTCATCGACGTGAAATACGAGAAGCTCGCGCCCGGACCGGTCGGCAAGCGGTTTGCCGTCGTCGATTACGACGGGTCCGCGAAGACGTTCTACAAGCCCGTCGATCTCGACAACCCGAACCTTCTGCTGCGCGAGGGTCTGGACCCCAGCGAGTCCGATCCGCGCTTTCACCAGCAAATGGTGTACGCGGTGGCGTCCGAGACGCTGGAAAGGTTCGAGGCCGCGCTCGGCCGGCAAGTTCACTGGCGCATCGTACAGATGGACGGAAAATACGTCGCCGCCCACCTCAATCGCTTGTATCTCTACCCGCACGCGATGGCCGAGGCGAACGCGTTCTACAGTGCCGAGGCGCACGGGATCTTGTTCGGGTACTTTCGCGCCGGCAACGTCGCCGGGGCACAAGTCCTTCCCGGACAGACGATCTTCACGTGCTTGTCGCACGACATCGTCGCACACGAAACCACGCACGCGATCGTCGACGGCATCCGCAAATACTTCACGGAACCGACGAACATCGACGTGCTGGCGTTCCACGAAGCGTTCGCCGACCTCGCGGCGCTGTTCCGCCACTTTTCGCACAGTGAAGCGCTGCTCGACACGCTGCAGCGCACCGGCGGCAAACTGTACACCGCCGACATGAAAGCCGACGCGCCGGGAGCCGGGACCGATCCGACCATCCAGGCGGAGGTCACGCCGGACAACCCGCTCATCGAGCTCGCGCGCCAGTTCGGCCAGGTCCAGGGCCGGAACAGCGGTCTGCGCGGCGCGCTGGGCACGAAGGCGAACCCGGCCGACCTGCGCTCAAAGCTCGAGCCGCACGCGCGGGGGTCGGTGTTGGTCGCCGCGGTCTTCGATGCGTACTTCTCGATCTATCTGCAGCAAACCACCGATTTGTTCCGCATCTTCCGCGCCGGCGGCGGTGCTGCGAATCCGGTCGACCTGCCGGGCCCGCTCGCCGCGCAGCTCGCGGGCGAGGCCAGCCGCATCGCGGAGATGTTCTTCGGCATTTGCGCACGCGCTCTCGACTATCTCCCGCCGGTCGACGTCACGTTCGGCGACTTCCTTCGCGCCCTCATCACGGCCGACCGCGATCTCTTTCCGAGCGACACGTACGGCGTGCGCAACGCCGTGATGCAGTCGTTCCGCTCGCGCGGTATCGTGCCCGAAGATGCGCAGTTCTTCTCCGAGGACGCGCTTTGCTGGCCGGAAGTGGATAACGAGGCGAGACCGCCGGTGCTCGCGCTCGTCAAAGGCTTGGTGTTCGGGGATCCGAACGGCCTGACCCGCAAGCAGAAAAACGACAACGCACGCGTGTTGAAGCGCTACGCCAATGAGAATGCGTCGGCGCTCGGTTTCGACCCACATGCCGACATCGAGGTGCCGTCGTTCCACCCGATGTTCCGCACGGATGAAGACGGCTCGCTCAAGGTGGACATGGTCGTCGAGATGGTGCAGCCGGGCGAAGGCGCCACGAATTCCGGACCCGGCACCCCGCTGCGCGGCGGCGTGACGCTGATGATCGCACAGCCTCCGCTCGTCGACGGCGAGCTCGGCGATCCGTACGTGCGCTTCGCGATCGCGAAACACCCGGACGCCAACCGTAGCGACCGCGAACGCGCCGATTACGTCTCCCAAGGACTCACGAACACCGACGGCCGCGTCAACTTCGGCCTGCTGCACGGGACCTGATCATGGCAACACGTACGACCCGCAAGAAACGCCCTGCCGCGAAGAAGCGCTCGTCCGCGAAGAAGCGCCCGGCCGCGAAGAAGAAGCGCCCGGCCGCGAAGAAGCACCCGGCGGCGAAGAAGAAGCGCGCACCCGCCAAGAAGAAACGCGCACCCGCAAAGAAGAAACGCGCACCCGCAAAGAAGCGGCCGTCTACGAAAAAGGGCCCTGGGACGAAAAAACGCCCGAGCGGCAAGACGCCGAAACCGGCGCCTGCACCAGGTCCCGCGCCTGCACCAGGTCCCGCGCCTGCGCCGGGTCCCGCGCCTGCACCCGGGCGCAAATCCACGGGCGGCGCCGGAGGGCCGGCCGGCATCCGCGTGCGGATGTATCGCGTCGGGTTCGGCGATTTCTTTCTGCTGAGCTTGACCAAAGCCGGTACGACCAAGCACGTTCTCATCGACTGCGGCGTCCATGCGGCGAATCTCGGTACGATCGGGCAAGCCATCAAGCAGCTCGCGGCGGACACGGGCAAGGAACTGGCGCTCGTCATCATGACGCACCATCACGCGGACCACATCTCGGGCTTTGCGATCGGCCAGACGGACTTCAAGGAGTTCAACGTCGAGCAAGTCTGGATGCCGTGGTTCGAAGATCCCACCAACAAGACGGCAACGGCGTTCCAGGCAAACATCACGGCGGTGGCGACGCACCTTCAGCTTCAGTTCGGAGCGCAGCGCCGCGACGATCAGTTCAGCAAGATGGCGGAGAATATCACGGGCGTGATGACCGCTGCCGGCGCGAGCAACGACGTCGCGATGGCGACGCTCAAGGGTGGTTTCAAGGATCCGAAGACGCCCGTCGCCTACTTCAAGGCCGGCGATCCCGCGCAGCTGCCGCCTTCGTTGGTCAGCCTCGGTCTCACGGCGAAGATCGTCGGTCCGCCGGGTCCCGACCAGCTCGCGCTCGTCGCCCAGATGGACAACAACAAGTACCAGTATCTCGGCGAAGACACGAATACGAACTCGCCGCCCGCGCGAGTCAACGATGTCTACCGGGCGACGGAAAAAGACTATCCCAGCGAGGCGTTCGCACTCTTTAGCGCCAAGAAAATCGCCGACCAAATCCAGGCGGCGCAGCCGGACGTTCTGGCCGCGCAGGCGCAAAAGGCCGACAACACGATCAACAATCAAAGCCTCGTCGTGTATTTCGAGTTCGGCGGCAAGACGATGCTGTTCGCCGGCGACGCGCAATGGGGCAACTGGGACAACTTCTTGTTCGACGGCGCGAACGTCGACGACACGACGCCGCTGACGGGCCCCAGCAAAGCGATGCTGGCCAACCTCGACTTCTACAAAGTGGGCCACCACGGAAGCCGAAACGCAACGCCGAAACCCGCGCTGTCGAACATGCGCGACGGTCTCGTCGCCATGTGCTCCACCCAACCGGGTGCCTACGGATCCGCGCCCGACCCCAAGAAAGGCAAGAGCGACACCCGCGTCCCGCAGCAGCCGCTCCTCGACGCGCTGAACGCGAAAACCAAACAGCACCTGGCGCGCAGCGACCAGGTCGGCGTGCCAGGCGTGACGCTGGACCAAAAGAATCCGCAGCAAGCGACGGATACCACCGATCCGCTGCCTTCGATCTTCAAGAAGAACGACCAGCTGGGATACATCGACTACGAAATGTAGGGTTCACTCCAGCAAGCAAGCAATTTTCGCGCTGACCCCAAAGGGCGAAACCGTGCACTGACGATTGACGTCGAACGGTGCGATGACGACCGCGTTGCTCGAACCCCTTCCGTTTGCGGCCTGGGAGCCGACCAAGACGACGCTGCACCTGTGGTGCCAGATCGTCGGCAAGATCGCGCTGCGTTCCAGCGCGTTGCGCAACCATTGGTGGAATTGCACGCTGCGCCCCACGGCACAGGGCCTCAAGACGCAACTGCTGCGCTCGGGCAACACGTTCTTCGACATCGAGCTCGACGTCGTGGACCACGTTGCTATCGTGCGCGCAAGCGTGTCGCCGGAGCCGGTCTTCTTCGCGCTGCACGACGGTTTGTCGGTCGCGGAGTTCTATGCGGCATTGCGCGGCGCGCTGGCGGGTGTCGGGCTCGACGTGCCGATCCTCGCCGTTCCGTACGGCTATCCCGGACAGTCGACGCCGTTCGCCCACGACCGCGAAAACCACGCATACGATGCGGCGGCCGTGCGGCGGTGGTGGAACGCGATCGCGTGGTCCACGAGCGTCTTCGAGCGCTTCGCGTCGGAGTTCGCGGGCAAACAGGGCCCGGTCCAGCTGTTCTGGCACGGCTTCGACCTCGCGCTCGGGCGTTATTCCGGCCGGCGCGCGAACGGGCCGCCGAGCACCGATCCCGTGCAGCGCGAGGCATATTCGCATGAAGTGATCGCGTTCGGGTTCTGGCCCGGCGACGCGAACGTTCCCGCGCCGGCGTACTATACGTACACCGCGCCCGAGCCGGCCGACCTCACGACGGTGACGCTGGCGCCGGCCGGCGCGTCGTGGGCGCCGTCAGGCAACGGCCACATGGGCGTTCTTCCGTACGACGCGGTGCGAACGTCGGACGATCCGGGCGCTGCGCTGCTGGCGTTCCTGCGCAGCGGCTACGACGCCGGCGCGCGCACCGCGCGGTGGGACACCGCTGCGCTGGCGCACGCACCGTAGAACCGGCCCGTTCATCGCGCGAGCCCGGAGCGCGCGGACGGTGGGGACGGTCGTCTTTGGGAAAGGGTGCAGCATGAACGACGATTCGAAGCGGTGCGACAACCTCGCCTGCCTCTGCAAGGTCCCCCTGGCCGACGCGGTGTGCAGCCCGTACTGCGACTCGCCGGACGGTCGCGACCCGGCGATCATTACCTGCGGCTGCGGCCACGCGGGGTGCAAGGCCGAGATCGACGAGCAGTTGCACGGCGGCATCGGCAAAGAGACGCTCTGAAGCGTCCGCCATGGCACGCCGTCCGAGTCTGAGCATCACGGAGCTCCAGGAGCAGATCTTCCAGCGCGAGGGCTTTCGCGTGTCGTTCGAACGGCTCGGCGCGGCGAAGGACGACCTGCCGCCGTACGAGTTCCCCGTCATGGCGCCCAACGGCTGGACGGTGTCGGACTGGCGGCGCTTACGGCTCGGCGCGTACGTCCTGCTGTTTCGCGGCGTCACCGTGTACCGCGGCGACGACGAGCCGATCGCGCGCGACATGAAGCTCGCGCACCTGCGCGATTCGTACTACAAGGCACGTTACGGCACGCTGTCGCCGGACGACGCGCCGCCCGACAACGTCGTTACGATCGAATCCGCCCCGTCGAAACGGCGCGCAAAAACCTGAGATCACGGCGAGACGAGCGCGCTCCACGACCGCGAAGCGCCGCGGTACGCACGCAGCGCGGCGAGCGAGGTACGCGCGACGGTGCATTCGCTGACGGCGCCCGAACGGCCGCGCAAGAACGCCGCGGCGCGCAGTACGACTCGCGCGCGCCCCACCCGCACCGTGAACGGCCCGTGATACGTCCGCGCCGACGCGGTGGGCACGGTTCCGTCCGTCGTATACCGGATGACGGCGCCGGTGAGCGGCACGCTCAGCGTTACCGTCAGCGTGTCCGCCGCGGTCCACGCGCGAACCGCCTGCACGTGACCAGGCACGGATCCGAACACCGTCCGACCGCCGCTCAGCGCGAACGCCGCGTTCGGGATACGAAACGGGTAGCCGTGCGCATCGAGCCACGCGAGCTGCGCGGGCAGCCGCGCGAGGAACGATTTCCAGCTCTTGTACGAGCGCGGCGTCCAAACGTTCTCGGCGAGCGCGAGCGCGCGTGGCAGCAGCATGTAGAACAGGTCGTCGGCCGACGCGATGTGCTCGGTCCAGACGTCCGCTTGCGCACCGAGTACGTGCGCCGCCGCTGCCGGCGAGAGCCCGCGCGGCACGACCGCGTAGTCGTAGACTTGCTCGAGCGTCGCCATGTGCGCACTGCCGCGCGGCTCTTGCGCGGCGTCGCCCTGCACGCTGTCGAAATGTAGCGCTCCCGTCGCGAGCACCACGTCGTTGCCGTGCCACGTCGCGGCGGCTGCGCGCTGCTGTGACGTCCACACGGTGACGAGCGCGCGCGGCGAGAGCTGCGACGTGATCACGTCGTCCCAGCCGGCAAAGCGCCGCCCGCGCGCTTCCACGAAGCGTTCGACCGCGCGCGTGAAGTGCGGTTGGGCGGCGAGCGCCGGTGCCGGAACCTCGTCGCCGCCGGCGTGCACGTACGGCGACGGAAACTCCGCCATCGCTTCGTCGAGCACGTTGCGCGCGAAGTCCAGGCCCGCGGCGTTCGTGCAGAGCGAGCCGTTCCCGCATGCGAGCCGCGGATATGCGCGCAGCGCCGCGCCGGCATGCGCGGGCAAGTCGATCTCCGGCACCACGGTGACGTACCGGCGCGCCGCGTAGGCGACGACCGCGCGAACGTCCGCGCGCGAGTAGTGCGCGGCGCCTGCGGTGAGCGCGGGGTAGCGCCGGCTTTCCAGACGCCACGCCTGATCGTCGGTGAGGTGCCAGTGGAATACGTTGAGCTTGTAGTGCGCGGCGACGTCGATGTACCGCTCGATCACCGGCACGGAGAAGAAATGCCGCGCGACGTCGAGGTGAATCCCCCGCCATGGGAATGACGGCCGGTCCGCGATCTCGACAGCGCGGGTGCTCAGGCGCCCGCGGGAGCGCGCCGAAACCTGCTCGAGCGTCTGCAGCGCGTAGAACAAACCGCGCGCCGTCGTCGCGACCATCGCAATCCCGTGACGCGAGACGACGAGCACGTAGCCTTCAGGGACGATGTGCCGATCGGAGCCGCCGGCGCTCAGGACGATCTCGCAGCGGCCTCGCGGTTCCACCACGGTCGCGGTCACGCCGTTTTCGGCGAGGTACGCGCGCAGCGGTTCCGCGACGGCGCGCTCGTCGGGAGTGCTCGCGCCGATTCGCACGTGGCCGGGCCACGCGAACGCGTCGTCGTAGACCCGGAGTTCGCGCGGCTGTGGCACCACCGCGACGGCCGGCAGCGGATCACGTCGCGGCGCCTCGGGTGCGTTCGCGCGTGCGCCGGCGTAGCCGGCGAAAAGCACGATCAAACCGCCCGCGACGATCGCTCGCACGCGCCTCACCATCGAGCGCGTCTTACCCGAAAGCCGCCGGAACCTTCGTGCTCCGCGGCGAAGTGCGGCGAATGACGGCGATTCGGGACGGCAAGCACTTCCGCGCGTGCAACCTGTGCGAGGCGATCTGCGGGCTTGAGATCGCGGTCGCGAACGGCGCGATCACCGACCTGCGCGGCGACGCGCTCGACCCGCTCTCGCACGGCCACATCTGCCCGAAGGGCAACGCGCTCATCGACCTTCACTCCGATCCGGACCGGCTCAAGACGCCCGTGCGCCGTGTCGGGGCACGCTGGGAGCCGATTGGCTGGGACGAAGCGTTCGATCTCGTCGCCGAGCGCCTCAAGGCGGTGGTCGCGGCGCACGGCGACGACGCCGTCGCGGTCTACCTCGGCAACCCGAACGTGCACAATAGCGGCACGACCCTCAGCGCGGGCGGCTTCCTGCGCGCGTTCAAGACGCGCAACCGGTTCAGCGCGACGAGCGTCGACCAATTGCCGCACCATCGCGCCGCCGTCGAGATGTTCGGCCATCCGCTCATGCTGCCGATCCCCGACGTCGACCGCACCGACTACTTTCTGGTCATGGGCGCGAACCCGCTCGCGTCAAACGGCAGCATCATGACGGCGCCGGGGATGCGCGACCGCATCAAAGCCGTGCAGGCGCGCGGCGGGCGCGTGATCGTGATCGACCCGCGCCGCACCGAAACTGCGGACGTCGCCGACGAGCATCATTTCATCCGGCCGGGCGCCGACGCGCTCTTCTTGCTCGCGATCACCGATGCCGTCTTCGAAGCGGGCGCGGCCGATCTCGGCCGCCTCGCCGCGTTCACCGACGGCATCGAAACGCTACGCGATGCGGCGCGCGCATTTCCGGCCGGGCGGGTCGCGCAACGCATCGGGATCGCGGAAGAAACGATCCGCCGGATCGCGGGCGAGTTCGCTGCCGCGAAGCACGCGGTGGCATACGGCCGCGTCGGCTTGTCGATGCAGTCGTTCGGCGGGCTCTGCCAGTGGCTGGTGAACTCGCTCAACGCGATCACCGGCAACCTCGACGAACCGGGCGGGATGATGTGGCCGCTCCCCGCGTTCGATTTGCTGCAGAAGGCCGAACGCGGCGCGACGTATGCCGGGCGCTGGCACTCGCGCGTGCGCAAGCTGGCGGAGTTCGACGGCGAGTTCCCGGTCGCGACGATGGCCGACGAGATGCTCGCGCCCGGACCCGGGCAGGTGCGCGCGCTCATCACGGTCGCCGGCAATCCCGTGCTGTCGACGCCCAACGGCACGCGGGTCGATGCCGCGTTGAGTGAGCTCGACTTCATGGTCAGCGTCGATCCGTACGTCAACGAGACGACGCGTCACGCCGACGTGATCCTTCCGCCGGCGACCGGGTTGGAGACCGAGCACTACGACGTGATCTTCCATCACTTCGCCGTGCGCAACACCGCGCGTTACAGCGAGCCGCTGTTCGACATCGCGCCGGAACAGCGCTTCGACTGGCAGATCTTTGAAGCGCTGCGCGTGCGTATGACCGGTAAGTCCGGCAAGAGCCCGCGCGAACGGATCGACGCCGGCCTGCGCGACGGAGCATACCATACCAGCTTGGACGAATTGCGCGCGCACCCGCACGGTGTCGACTACGGCCCGATGCAGCCGTGCTTGCCCGGCCGACTCTTCACCGCCGATGCGCGCGTGAAGCTCGCGCCGCCGGCGTTCGTCGCCGATCTCGCGCGGCTCGAGACCGATCTCGCAGCACCGGTCGCGGAGCTCGTGGTCATCGGACGGCGCCAGCTGCGCAGCAACAACTCGTGGATGCACAACGCGCCGCGGCTCATGCGCGGTCCGGACCGCTGCACGCTGATGATCAACCCGCTTGACGCGCACACGCGCGCTATCGCGAACGGCGACAGCGTCGAGATACGCTCGGCTGTCGGCGCCGTGACGGTTCCCGCGGAGCTGACGGAGGCGCTGATGCCCGGCGTCGTGAGCCTGCCGCACGGTTTCGGCCACGCCCGCGCGGGCGTGGGTCAAACGGTCGCCGCGCAAAAACCGGGCGCGAGCTTGAACGACCTCACCGACCCCGACCGCCTCGACGATCTCACCGGCAACGCCGTCCTGAGCGGCGTCCCGGTCACGGTCCAACTCGCCGTGCGCGAACCGGCCACCGTAGCGGCGCATGCATAGCGCGTTCGAAACGGCCAAGGGCCGCCGCCGCTTCTATCTCGACGTAGGGTTGCGAAAGCGTCCGACGGGATCCGGCAGCAATATGGAAACGCTCATGCAATCCGAGCGCGAGAAGCTCTTCATTGACATGGAGAGCTTGTTCGGCGATATCCCGGCAGCCGTCGTCGGCGGTGTCGCGACGCGCGCCTACTCACCCGAGCGCAAGACGAAAGATATCGACGTCCTCGTCGATCACGCGCGCTACGACGACGCCGTCGCCGGACTGCCACCGCTGGGTTGGCGCAACGACGGCGAGCTGTACTTTCCGAATAGCCTGCTGGGCCTCTACGGCAGCGCGTGGCTGAAGGACGGCCGGAAGCTCGACGTGCTCGCGACCGACCAGGTGTGGGCGGAAGAAGCGCTGTCGCAGAAAGCGTACGATCAAACCGGGTTGCGCGTGATCGGGTTACCGTATCTCGTGCTGATGAAGATCGACTCCGCGCGCGGCATCGACCAAGGCGATCTCACGCGCATGCTCGGCCTCCTCGACGATGCGGAAGTGGAGCGCGTCGTCGCCGTGGTCGCGCGGCATTACCGCGATCCGCACGGCGCCGAAGACGTGCGCCAGTACGCGCAGCTCGGCAAACTCGAGTACTGGACGCCCGAGAACGGCGTCTATGAGCAGCACGAGTAAGGCGGAACTCCAGCGCCTCTCCTATGACGAGATCACGCCGGAGGACAGCAAGGACTTCGCCAAGCTGTACGCGATATACGCCGACCTCTTCCCGCTTCCCGATGAACGGGAGCCGCCGGATGCGTTTTATGAGATATCCGCGTTAAACGTCCGAACGGACATTCAAATGCGGATGGGGCCGTGGCGCGAGCTCGTGTCCGCCATTCGCCTCTGGCAAGGTGGCCCCTTGATCGGTGGCCATGTTTTCGGCGTCACGACGAGCGCCGCACACCTAAAATTCGGCTGCCGCGCCAGCGTGCAGGCGATTTATACCTTTTTGTCGCGCGAAGCGCGGGGGCGCGGACAAATTCCGCACATGAAGGCCTACATGTGTGCCGAAGCGCTCGCAAAGTTCGGGTTCGACGCGAGCCCCGGCGGAATGCCGCCTTTGGTATTCTTCGAGGTCAACAATCCCAAGCGGATGACGGCAAAGGAAATCGCGGAGGACACGGCACGCTCCGGGCTCGATCCGCACCGGCGCTACGTGTTCTGGAGACGCAACGGCTTTGCTCCGCTGCAATTTGCCTACGTGCAACCGCGGCTCAGGCCGGATGCCGACCCGGTGCGCTATCTCGACCTGTTCTGTACCGCTGGTGTTGCCGGTGCCATACCGGCGGAGGTCGTCCGAGCGCATCTTTCCGCCTTCGTTTCCATTTCGGTGCTGAAAGGCCGCCCCGCGATGGAGGATTCAGATTTCGCGCGGATGGCCGCAGCGCTACCGCCGGGCACGATGATTCCGTTCGTCGCGACCACCGATCCCGAGCAAAGATCAATTCTGGAAGGCGCGCGAGCAGCCGCGCAAGCGGCCGGCAAGTCATGAGCATTCGTCGCGCCGCCGGGAAAGTGTACAACACGGTCCAGCGCTTCACGAAGTGGCGTGAGGAGCGGGAAGCCTGGATCGCGGTCGGCGAGTCCACGATCGCGCTCATCGGCGCGATCATCTTTACGAGAGAGCTTCAGGACACCATTCAACACGAGCTCGGATCGGCTGCTGTCGCCCGACCCGTCAATCTGTGGGCGATCTTCCAGGGCTTCGGGGAATGGGCCATCTTCGTGTTGCTGCTGATCTCCATCGTCGCGCGTCTCGTCGTGACCTGGAGGCAACGAAATCTGGGCCTGAATTTTCGAGCGCTCTTTGCCGGGCCGAAGCGGAACGCGGCGTCGTCGAGCGATGAACGCCTGTTTCACGAGCTGGCCGAACTCGTGCCGCGCGACGGCTACCTCGGCTCACCCGTCAGCACGGCAACCGGGACGCGTACGTCGGTGCTGGATCATATCGCCCGCGAGTCCGCATCGCAGTTTTCGATCCGTACGTACGGCGAAGCCGATCCAATGTGGAAGACTTGGGAGGAGCGCTATATCAGCGACTGGCTTTCCCAATTCCCCGCAACCATCTGGCGCGTGCCCCCGGAGGATCCTGCCGCAACTGAAGACAGCGGCTATTTCAGCATCGTCGTGCCGGTCACGGAGGACGCCTGGAAGAAGGTGCGTTACGGACACCTGTCCACCGCGTTGTGCGCCATCGACGAACCCGTCGTCGCCCATTTCAGCTCGACAGGGGCCGAACCATATGGGCAGCCGATCTTCCTGATCGTTTACGCACTGATCTATGTACCGACCGGACTGAAAAACGAGACCACGAACCGCTTGAAGCTGCTGTATTGCGGTGTGGAGCACCTCGCCTATCTGCTGAGGCTGTTCTATCCGGCGCCCTGCGACGCCGGCGTCGTGACGATGTCGATCGTTTGCGAATCCCCGAACACGTCGCTCGACAAGATTTTGGGAACGCTTGGTTTCGTACCGGTAAAAGCCGATTTCGATGCCGACCCGGAACACGCGAAGATCCGTAAGAGCGTCGCCGGTTTTCGCCTGTTCGAGATCGGGTATCAGCAGGGGGATCCGACGATTGGCCGCACGCGACAAGCGCTCCGGTTCTTGGACTTGCTCTGCGACATTGGCCGGTGCGAGATGCGTGCTGCCGCTACTTCCGCCGCCGACGGCCGGTGACGGAAACCCACATAGGCAACGACGTCACCGTATCGGTCACATCGCCGGCGTGAAGCTCAGGTTTTTCACCAAGAACGCGAACCGGTCCGCCACGTCGTCGATGATCTTCTCGGTCGGGCGGCCTGCGCCGTGTCCGGCCTTTGATTCCACCCGGAGCAGCACGGGCGCGTCGCCGGCTTGCGCGTGCTGGAGCGCCGCCGCGAACTTGAACGAGTGTGCCGGGAACACGCGGTCGTCGTGGTCGGACGTCATCACCATCGTCGGCGGGTAGTGCACGCCGTCCTTGACGTTGTGGTACGGCGAGTACGCGTATAGATACTTGAACTGATCCGCCGAGGCGTCCGCCGAGCCGTAGTCGGTGATCCACGCCTTGCCGACGGTGAACTTCTGGAACCGCAGCATGTCGAGCACGCCGACCTCGGGGATCGCGGCGCCGAACAGATCGGGCCGCTCCGTGATCGCCGCGCCGACCAGCAAGCCGCCGTTGGAACCGCCGTTTGCCGCCAGCTTGGGCGTCGAGCTGATCTTCTTGTCGATCAGCATCTGCGCGGCCGCGATGAAGTCGTCGAACACGTGCTGCTTGTTGGCGAGCCGTCCGGCGTCGTGCCATGCGTCACCGTACTCCGCCCCGCCGCGCAGCGTCGCAACGGCGTACGCGCCGCCCATCTGCAGCCAGAGCGCGGTCGACGTCGAGAAGCCGGGCGTGATCGAGATGTTGAACCCGCCGTAGCCGGACAGAATCGTCGGGGTCGAGCCGTCGAGCGTGATGTCCTTGCGGTGCGTCACGAACACGGGGATGTGCGTACCGTCTTTCGACGTCGTGAAGATCTGCTCGGTGACGAACGGGCTCGGGTCGAACGCGATCTTCGGACGAATCGCGACCGTGCTCGTACCGGTCCGCGTGTCGTAGCGGTAGATCGTGGTCGGGAACGTGTACGACGCGAACCCGTAGTACGCGATGCGGTCCTCGCGGTGGCCGCCCGGCTGCCCGCCGCTGCCGATCCCGGGCAGGTCGATCGCGCCGGCCTGTTTACCGTCGAGCGCGTAGATCTTCACGACGGAGTGCGCGTCGTGCAGGTACGACACGTAGAAGCGGTCGCCCAGCAGCGACACGCCTTGCATCGCGTCCGCCGACTGCGGGACGATGTCGTGCAGCGTGTGCGACGCGTCGTTGAGATCGAGCCAGGTGAGGCGCCCGCGCGGCGCGTTCAAGTTCGTCTGCACGTAGACGCGCGTCCCGTCGTCGCCCACCGGCCCGTACGACACGTTCGGGTCGAGCGCGAAGATCTGCTTGAACGCCGATTCCGGCCGGCCGGCGCGCTTCCACGAGAAGCTGTTGCCGTCGCCCTTGGACGTAAAGAAATAATCGTAGCGCTGGTCGTCGGTGCGACCGATGCTCAGGAACTGATCGGGTCTCGCTGTGTAGACCAGCCGGTCCGCGGACTGCGGCGTGCCGAGCCGGTGAAAGTACATCTTCTCCGCGCCCAGCGCGCTCAGCGTCGCGTTGCCCGCACCGGGCTTGGGCAGGTCGTACGCTTCGTAGTAGAAGCCGGTGTTGCCGATCCACGCGGCGCCGGAGAATTTGCTCCACTGGATCGTGTCCGTGAGATCGCGTCCCGTCGCGACGTCCTTGACGTGCCACGTCTGCCAGTCGGCGCCCGACGACTGCGTCGCGTACGCCATCAAGCTGCCGTCGTGCGTGAACGACCGCCCGGCGAGCGCGACGGTACCGTCGGCGGCGAGCGTGTTCGGATCGAGCAGCACGCGCGGCGTGCCGTGCTCGCCGCGGCGAACGTACAGCACGCTTTGGTTCTGCAGCCCGGAGTTGCGCGAGAAGAACCACCATTGCCCTTGGCGGTACGGCGCGCCGACCTTCTCGTAGTCGATCAGCTTGCGGTACGCGTCGCGGATCGCGCTCCGCTGCGGGATCGCGTCGAGATACGCGCGCGTCAGATCGCCTTCGGCCTTCACCCATGCCGTGGTCTGCGGCGCGTCGACGTCCTCCATCCAGCGGTACGGATCGGCGACGGTCGTTCCGAAGAACGTGTCGGTGACGGTGCCGCGCGGTGCGGCAGGGTACGCGAGCTGGGCCGCGGCGGCAAGGACGGGCGACGCAGCGAGCACCAGCGCTGCGATGGTGAAGGAGAGGCGACGCATCGCCCGCCTCTTCTCCGTATTAAACCGGAGGCGCCTGCACCCCGTGTGCGAAGGCTTCCAGCCGCATGCGGTCGATCGAGCGGACCCGGCCGCGGTCGAGCAGCACGGCCTGCGCGTTCTTGAGCCGGATCAGCGCCCGCGCCGCCATGTCGCGCACCGTGCCGGCGGCGGCGGCGATTTGCGCCTGCGACAGGTTCTCCACGCCGGGCAACCCGGGCGCCATCCCGGTTGTCGCCGGCGCGTACGACATCAGGAACTTCGCGACGCGCTGCAGCACGTGCGCGAACGCGAGGTCGGCGATGGTGTCGATCGAGCGGCGGCGCGCTTGCGACGACGCGGCGAGGAACCCGAGCGCGAGCTCGCTGTCGTTGCGCACCGCGTGCAGCACGGCTTCCGACGGGACGAGCACGACCGTGCAGTCGGTCAGCGCCTCGGCCCGCGTGGTCGCGCCGCCGCCGTCGAACGTGCCCGACTCGTTGAGCGGATCGTGGGTGAGGCGCTCGCCGAGCGCGTGCGTCTTGCCGTCGGGCGAAAGCAGGGTGTAGACAACTTTGCCGCCGCGCACGAAGCCGAGATACGGCCACATCTCGCCTTCGTCGAAGACCGTCTCACCGGTGCGGTACGAGCGTTCCGTCGCGACGGTCGCAAGCTCGTTGATCGTCGACTGCTTGGCGTTGGCGAACGGCGCGCAGTGCGAGAGGAACGTCGCCGTGTCGGCGCGCTCGTCGATGCGCTCGAGCCGGATGGTCCAGCGCCCGCTGCCGAGGTTGCGCGCGTCCCACGAGAACCGGCCGGGGCGGTACTGCTGGAACTCGTTGCGCAGCGAGCGCGGATCGCTCTCTTCGTTGAGTTCCAGGATGCCGCCGACCGGCAGCTTATCGAACGTTTCGAAGATCCGCGTGCTTCTGTTGGTCGCAGGAAGGGTGCGCGCGTCAATGCTGGCTGACGGCGCGCGGCTCGTTGGCATCGTCGGTGGGATGCGTCGCAGGGGGCGCTTTCCCTGCGACGGAACCCGCGGAGCGATGCACCCGATGCGCCGCCGGCTCGCGCGCGCGCTCGACGTTCTCGCCGTCATCGTGGTCCTCGCCGCGATCGCCAGATTCGTCGTGCTGCCGCGCTTGCACCGCGACGTCGTCCAGGCGCCCGCGGTCTCGCTGGCCGCCCTGGAGGGCGGGCGGTTCGACCTCGCGCGCCATCGCGGCCGGCTCGTGTTCCTCGACTTCTGGGCGACCTGGTGCGCGCCGTGCAAGGACTCGATCCCGCTGGTCCAGCGCTTCCGCCGCGGCCACCCGGGCGTCGACGTGGTCTCGGTCGACGTCGGCGAAGCGCCGGAATTCGTCCGGACCTATGCGGCGAAGCTGAAGATGGCTTACGTCGTGCTCGACCCCGACGAGACCGTGGCGCACGCGTTCGGCGTGAGCGGCTACCCGACGCTGGTCGCGGTCGACGGCACGGGGCGCGTCCGCGCGCGCTGGATCGGCTTCGACCCGGACATCGAGCGCGAGATGGCGGCCGCCGTCAAGCAGTATGGTAGCGCGCGCAAGGCGGCAAGTCTCTAGTTCAATTAGGCAGAAATCAATTTGACAATCTGGCCACGAACGTCGCCGGGTCCATGACCTCAATGCCATGCTCCGAGCACAGCGCGACAACCGCGGGTTCACGTAAGTGCGCATCTTCAACGACGAGATAGCTTGCATCGGCGACGATTGCCGTTTCGACAAAAGCATCGTCTTTAGGATCGCTGCTCACATGCACCTCGCCGGAAATCTCGACAAACACCCCATGATCGTAGAACAAACTCGCGATAAATTCGTGTGCGTCGGAACGATCAATTGAATATTTCCGCGTAAGGTGGCTTGCTGTCAGCATCTGCTGTAGCTCATTGCGAGTCGCTTCACAATATGCAAGGTCCGCTTCATGGGCGTAGAAGAGTCGGACTAGATCTTGATATGGTGCTCGCGGCCTTGTTATTACAGCTTGCAGAAATGTACGGATGAGAATATCGGTATCTACGACGGCTCGCGGTCGATCGCTCACGTAAGACTTCCCTTGATGGATTGGTTCGCTCGAACCGCTTCCTCTAAGCGGAGTGAAGTAAGTCCGCGAACGTAGTCGCTGAAGATCGCGAGCAGTATTCGTGGGAATGCATCGAAGGTTTTGCTATTTTCGGCGTAGACAATCTCACCAGGCGTCGGGCTTTTGAACCGAAGTCCGAGCTTTCCGAGATGCTCGAAGAACGGTATCGCATCTGAGGGCGGCATCCGAGTAGTGCTGCCCATGTCACGAACATAATATACGTTCTTGCGTCCTAGCCGGACAACAGTTATCAATCCGGCCTGTGTAAGTACCCTCAGCGCCTCGCTTACGTGTGAGACCTGAAGCCCAGTGGCCAACGCAAGTGTATCCCGTTTTGGAAAGCATCGGCCGTTTCCATTTGCTCGCCAGTCAGCGTGCAGCGATAACGCGATTAAAACACGGAGCGGCCGCCCGCCAAGTTCAAGCTTAAGCCATATTGGGTCGACTTTGGCAAATCGTTGCTTTGGGGTGTCGTCGGGCACCTGAAGGCTCACATAGGGAGATGAAAGGTCCCATTATAGGTACCACAATTGGTACCACTTTGGCAACCTCGGCAAGGCTCATCTCGTTGGAGCTGCTAGGGCGGGACAAAATACCGGATAGGCTGGCCAGCCCAAAGCCTCCTTGGACCAGCCCTGCTTGATCGCCCAAACGCCGATCGAGCGCTCCGGTAGGTAACGCTCATCAGCGCAACGCTCGGACCGCAGAATCTTACGTCCTATTATGGGTACCATAACAGGTCCCGAATTGGGGACACTAATAGACCAAGGTGTCATACCAAGAGATAATAGACTTAATGCAGAGCATACTTCGTACGCTCTGCGCCGGATACTTTAAGATTTATATTAGCCCCATGAAAGTCAGCGAAACCGAGCGCCGCCGCTTCCTTGAAACGCTGGACCACAAAATGGTTAGCTTGGACGCGCTGCAGCGCCGGGTGGCGGTCCGTGCTGGCGTCAAGGTGAGCGCGGAAGAGTTGGATGATGACATCGCTCGGGCGCGCGCTGAACTGCACACGGCGGCGCCGTCGGTAGATTCTTCTACGCTTGCAAGCGCTGGACGCTTAAGGGGCAGGCGGCGAGCGAGCTAATTCCGGGTCGCCCGAACTATTTGCCCTGAAAATCTGCCGGCCTCTTTTCGAGGAACGCGCGCGAGCCCTCTTTGAAATCCGCCGTCGTCACGCACTGACCGAACAGCAGCGCTTCGAGTGCGAGCGCGTCATCCAGCGGCAGCGATGCGCCCTCGCTTATCGCGCGTTTCGTCGCGGCGATCGCGAGCGGCGCTTTCGCCGCGATCAGCGCGGCGATGCGCTGCGCCTCGGCGAGCAGCCCGTCGAGCGGCACGACCTTCTGCACGAGCCCGATGCGCAGCGCCTCGCGTGCATCGACCATCTCGCCGGTCAGACACATGAACATTGCCACGCCTTCGCCCAGCAGCCGGGTCGTGCGCTGCGTGCCGCCGTAGCCCGGCAGGATGCCGAGGTTCACCTCGGGCTGGCCGAACTTCGCGTTCTCGCTCGCGATGCGAATGTCGCACGCCATGGCGAGCTCGCAGCCGCCGCCGAGCGCGAAGCCGTTGACCGCTGCGATCACCGGCACGCGCAGGCGTTCGAGCGCGCGCGTGAGCGCCTGACCTTTGCGCGCCTGCGCCTCGCCGGCGCGCGCGTCGGGCAGCGCGTTGAGCTCGCCGATGTCCGCGCCCGCGGCGAACGCCTTCGCGCCCGCGCCGGTGAGGATCACGGCGCGGAGCGCGTCGTCCGCGCCGAGCTGAGCGAACGCCGCGCTCAGCTCGTCGAGCATCGTCAGGTTAAGAGCGTTTAATACGGTCGGGCGGTTCAGCGTGACCGTGGCGACGGCGCCGGAGCGTTCGACGAGGATCGTTTGCATGGCGGGCCGCGCTACGGCGGGCTTTGAGTCCGGCCCTCCCTCTGCTATGGTGAGGATGCCATGCGAACCGCCTACCACCAGGCGCTGGAGAACACGCGCCTCGACGTCGTCCGGTTGGGCGCGCTCGTCTCCGACGCCATCCGCTCCGCGATGCAAGCGCTCGAGCGGCGCGACGTCATTCTCGCCGGTCACGTCGTCGCCGGCGACGATGAGATCGACGACACGCGCCGCCGCGTCGAGACCGCCTGCATCGAGCTGATCTGGAAGCAGCAGCCGGTGGCGGGCGAGCTGCGCCACATCGCGGGGATGCTCCAGATCGTCACCGACCTGGAGCGGATCGGCGACTATGCGGTCGACATCGCGAAGAACGCGATCAAGCTGTCCGACGTGGCCGTCCGGCCGGCGAGCGTCGAGGTGGGCCGCATCGCCAACCTGGCCTACGAGATGCTGCAGGACGTGATGCGCGCCTACCGCGAGGGAGACGCCGCGCTCGCCGACGACGTTATCGAACGGGACGACGAGGTCGACACCCTCTACCGCAGCGGCATCGAGGCCCTCCAGGCGGAGATGCAGCGCGATCCGGGTACGGTACCGGCGGGCACCCTCTTGCTTTTCGTGATCTCGATTACCGAGCGCGTGGGCGACCGGGCCCAGAACATCGCATGGCACACCAAGGACGTCTACTCGTGAAAAAAATGCTGACCGCCCTCGCCATCGGAATCGCGCTGCTGGCGCCCACCATGTCCGCGCTCGCTGCGGACCGTGACGTGAAGCTCACGCTCGACGGACGCCTGGTCGATCGCGCCGGCGGCGTCGCGCTCGTACGCAACGGCGTCGTCTACGCGGACGTCGTGCCGCTGGTGAAGTCGTTCGACGGATTGCTCACGTTCCAGGGCAACGCGGTCGTGGTGAGCATCCACGGCGTCACCGGGCGCTTCACCGACGGCAGCCGCACGGCGCTGATCAACGACGGCGCGGTCACGATGCGCGGCCAAACGTTCAAGCGCAACGGCGACTGGTACGTGCCGCTCGTTACGTTCATCACCCAGGTCGCGAAGGCGAAAGTGCGCGTGAACGCTGCACAGACGCAAGCCGACATCGTCGTCAACAGCTGAGTTGATCGCGCCCAACAAGCTCGAGATGACGGCGCCGCTGGCGCGCGAGGCCTTCGCGCTTGCGCCCGGGCTCGTGTACGTCAACCACGCCGCGGTCGGCGTCTTGCCGGTCGCGACGCGCGACGCGGTGCACGCGATGGTCGACGACCACGCGGCGCGCGGCGTGCTCGGCACGTGGTCGCGCGAGCTCGCGGTGCCCGATTACCGGCGCCGCATCGCCGCACTGGTCGGCGGCCACGGCGAGGAGATCGCGCTGCTGCGCAACACCGGCGACGGCGCCACCGTCATCGCGCAAGGGCTCGACCTGGGCGCGGGCGACGAGGTGATCACCGGCGCGAACGAGTTCGGCGCCAATGCGTATCCGTGGCTCGCGCTGCGCGAGCGCGGCGTGACGGTGACGCTGATCGGCGCGCCGCGCGAGCGCATGACGCCCGACGTGCTGCGCCGGTACGTTACATCGCGCACGAAGGTGGTCGCGGTGTCGTGGGTGACGTTCGACGACGGCTACCGCCACGATCTCGCCGCGCTCGCCGAGGTCGCGCACGCGCACGGCGCGCTGTTCGTCGTCGACGCCATCCAGGGACTCGGCGCGTTCCCGCTCGACGTGAACGCGACGGGCGTCGACGCGGTGTACGCCGGCGGTGCGAAGTGGCTGATGGCGCTGCAAGGCGTCAGCTTTCTGTGGCTGCGCGCGAACCTGCTCGACCGGGTCGCGTTGCGCCTGCCCGGCTGGCGTTCCGTCGCGGACATGTGGGACTTTCTCGACTACACGCAAGCCCCGGCGCCCGACGCGTCGCGCTACGAAGGCGGCACGCCGAATTTCCTGGGCGCGCTCTCGCTTGCTACCTCGATCGACGTCCTCGCGAGCGCAGGCATCGAGCGCATCGCCGCGCACGTGCTCGCGCTCACGGACCGGCTCGTCGAGGGCGTCCGGTCGCGCGGATACACCATCGTGGGCGACCGCTCGCGCGACGACGTGAAATCGGGCATCGTCTTGTTCCGCCGCGACGACGTCGACGCGATCGCCCTGGGCAAACGCCTCAACGAAGCGAACATCTGCACGACCTATCGCGCGGCGGGTATCCGCGTGGCCCCGCACGGCCACAACACGCTGGACGACATCGACGCGATCCTCGCCGCGCTGCCGGCCTGACTCAGTTCTTCATCTTTGCGAGCTGAACGGTGCAGAGCTCGCGCTTTTCGGTCTGCGCCGGATCGAGCAGCGCGCAGCCCCGTTCGTAGTCGTGTTTGCCGATCGCATGCGAACCGTCGAGATACTCGTCGATGCCCAGCATCATCAACAAGTTCGCCTCGGGTTCGCCCAGCTCGAGCGCCGCGCGCGCGTCATCGATTGCCGCGCGACGGCTGCCGAGCGCGCGGTGCGCGTCTGCCCGATAGCGGCGCGCGAGCGCATCCCTCGGATTGAGATCGATCGCGCGCGTCAGCTCGGCGACCGCGGCTTCGTAGTCTTTCGCGCACGCGCTAGCCGCGCCGGCGTTGCGCCATGCGAGCGCATACGAACCGGGCGCTGCATCCGGCGGCGGCGCGGACGCGGCGGCGCGATAGGCGTCCGCCGCTTCGCGGCAACGGCCCGCGCGAAACGCGATCTCGGCGCGCAGTGAGGCGCGGTACGCGGACTCGCCGCGCACGGACGCCGGAAGCGCGGCGCCCGCGGCGGCGGTGCGCCCGAGCATCAGCAGCGCGCGCACTTTGTAGTCCGTCATGCGCGGGTCGGCCGATGCGTGCGCGGCGATCCACGCGAGCGCGTCCTCGGAACGCCGGGTCTTCGCCAGCAACCCGGCGACGACGACGTTCACGTCCGGATCGTCGGGCGCAACCGCGACGTATCGCTTCAGCAGCGCGAGCGCGTCTCGGTCGCGCTGCTGCTCCAGCCGCACCTCCGCGAGACCGTGCAGCGCGGCCGCCGAGCGCGCGTCGCGCCGCAGCGCGTCTTCGTACTCGCCGACGGCCTCCGGCGTGCGATGCAGCAGGCGCAGCAGGTCCGCGCGCGCGAGATGATACGGCACCTCGCCGGATCGAATCGCGAGCGCGTGTTCGATGCTCGCCAGCGCCGCGTCGTATTCGCCGAGCTCTTGTTGCATGCGGGCGACCAGCGCGCTGCCTTCGTCGAACAAGGGATTCGCGCTGACGGAGCGCTGGGCGTCGGCGAGCGCTTCGCCGTTCTTGCCGAGCCGTGCGTAGATGAGCGCGCGGTTGTACCAAGCCACCGGGTCGTTGGGAATTTGCTCGGTGGCGCGCGTAAAATCCACGAGCGCCTGCGCAAGATCGCCGCGCCGGACTGCGTCGCTACCGCGCTGGTTCCAGTTGATCTGATCGGCGCCGGCGGGGCCGATGAGCGCCGCGACAAGCAACAGGGCCAGCAGCGCGCCCCATCTGAGAGAACTCATGCGCCGCGCGTGCTTTACTCCCCCGGAGTTACTTCCCGCCGCCGCTCGGGGCCGAGAAGATGCCGGCGAACAGGTTGATCACCATCCCGACGATGACCGCGTTGTAGGCGAACGAGATGATCGAGTGCCCCATGACCTCGCGGCGTATGCGCGTCTCGGTGACCTGCGGGTCCGACACGGCAAACGACGTCCCGATGCAGAAAGCGAAGTACGCGAAATCGTGATCCGACGGCTCCTCGGTACCCGGAAACCGGAAGCCGCTCGGCAGCCCGTCGTCGTTGTCGTCGTACCAGTAGAGGTGCGCGTAGCGGAAGGTGTAGACGGTGTGCACCATGACCCAGCCCAGCGTGATCGCGAGCACGCCGAGCGCGTACGCGGTCCACTTCTCGGCGTCGTTGCGGACCTGCGGACCGTGGCCGATGATCGCGATCGCGGCGACGAGGCCGACGACGACGGTTCCCAGCACGATGAACTGAATGGCGTTACGGCCGGGATCGTCGAGCGTCGCGCGCGCCCGCGTCAGCTGCGGGTCGGCGTGCAGGGCGCTGCGCCATAAGACGCCCAGCAACGTGATGAGCGCCGCGTCGTACGCCGCGACGAAGCGGGTCGCGCCGTGCAGCCACACCGGCACTACGAAGAAGACGACCACGCCGACGACCGTCGCCGTCCCGAACGACATGAGGCGGTGGCGACCGCGGATCCAGCGCGCGGCGTACGCCGCGTCGGCGGAGCTCAGAAGCCGTCGTCCGCGATCCGGCACGAGGCCATGATCGCATCGCTCATCCCGTGAATGAGGCGTTTGTCCGCCGGCGCGACCGTGGCGAGGATCCCGCCCAAGCGCGTTTCTTCACCGACGACGAAGTAGTACGGGCACAGCCGCACGCGGCCGTCCATCACTTTGATCTCGCCGGTCGGCGTCGAGAGGAACGGCACGCGCACGCGCTTGCCCTTGTGGAAGCGCTGCAGGATGTACGGCGTGTGATCGAACGACGCGAGCGCATGGTGCAGCTCCTCGCGCCATTTGTCGCGGGTGAGATCGTTGGCGACTTTCACGCCTTTGGAGCCCCACGCCAATTCGCTGAAGCCCGACGGCTTGAGCACGTAGTCGCGCTCGCTCTTGCCGAGGTCTTCGAGCTGCGACCAGTCGTGCACCGGTGCGCCGTTCGCGTTGAGGTCGACGATGGCGGCCTGCCACGGCAGCGGCCGCGGGTCGACGATCCAGGTGCGCGGGAAAATTCCGAGCAGGCGTTCGTCGACCGCGAGCCCCAGCTCGCCGCGCCAGTACGAACGCAAACCCGGATGATGGAACAGCGCGAACGTCGACTTCTCTTCGAAGTGCGCTTTGGGCGGCGGCGTGATGCGCACACGGTTGTGGCGCGCGGCGTAGAGGATCAGCTCTTGCTTCGAGACGTTCAGCAGGTCGAACAGCTCGAAGTTGCGGTAGAGGACGTCGACCTTCGCTTCGCGGCCGTCGGCCTGGCGCACGAACAGCGCGTCTTCGGTGAACACGATGTCGGCCGGTGCGCACACGATCACGTCGGCGAGGCCGAGCGCGTTCACGCGCGTCGCCAGCCACGACATCTCGGGCCGGTAGTCGTTCGACTCCGCGCTCACGACCACGGCGACGGTGGGATGTTCCTTGGCGGCGACCGATGCCAGCATCTCGGCGAAGCGTTGAGGAATGCCGTCGATGCCGCCGATGCTGTCGCTGCCGACCTCGCAGTACGTGCGCGCCAACGCGGTGGTGAAGCCCATCCCACCGGGGACGCTGTCCAGCTCGCTCGCGACGTAGCCGTCGTCGGTAAGAATCAGGTCGGGGCGGATGACGCGCGGGATGTCCTGCTTGAAGCGGTTCTGCCGCGCGAGCTTGACGATCTGCTCGGGCTTGCCGCGGTCCAGCTCTTCGGCGATGAACGCGGGCGCGGTGCCGCGCGCGCTGCGCAGGTAGAGGGCGTTGAGCGCCCGGTAGAAGGCGAGCAAGTCGTTGCCGAGCGACTCGATGGCGGCGACGGTCTTGGGCGCGAGCGGAAACGGCTCCGGCGAGACGCGCCAGGGGACGGCGCTATCGGCGTCGTCCGGGACCCGGAACAAACCGGGCGGGAGATGATCCGTGACGTACCGGGCACGACCTGCCGCGTCGAGCTCCGGGGCCACGCTGGTACAGGACATCAGGAGCGTCGACACCGCATTTCTGTGCCCTAAAACCGGTCCGCCGCGGCACGGTTGCGCGGCGCCGCAGCGCTATTTGAGCGGGACGGCGCCGGGCAGGAGCAGCGCGTGCTCGATGATGACGCCGGCCTCGCGGTAAGCCAGCGTCATGTGCAGCGTGTACTGCAAGCCGAGCGGCGCCAGCGAGACGTCGTCCACGGCGCGCGAGGCCGACGCACCGGGCAGGACCTCGATCGAGGCGGTGTGGTTGAAGGACGTCGCGGCGTTCTTGAACGTCTCGGTCACCGCGACGGTCTTGCCGCCGTTGGGCGCGCCGGCGCACACCGTTACGACGACGGGCTGGCCGCCGACCGGAAACGTCTCGTGCGAACACCGCTGGACGGGTTGCGCGAGCGCTGGGGCGATGCTCGCGGCAAGAAGCGCGAGGACCGCTACGAAGGTGCGCATGTCCGGTCAACGTATTCGACGGGTCGGCCGTTGCGCATCCAGAAGCCTCACCGGCTGCGTATACCCGGAGTATCCCGGGGTACCGTACCGGCCGAAGATTTAGAAGAAATGCCGCCCACACCCACCATCGATCTCATCGCGCTCGACCTCGACGGAACGCTGCTCGCCCCGGACGAGACCATCAGCGTGCGGAACCGTACTGCGATCAAGGACGCGCTCCTCGCAGGGATTCGCGTCGTCCTCGTGACCGGACGAGGCGTCGACATGCCGATTCGCGTGTCCAAGGAGCTCGGGCTGAACCTGCCCGTGATCTGCTGCCACGGCGCGCTCACCAAAGACTTCGGCGCCAACCGGACGCTGCTGCACATCCCCGTCCCGCTGCCGCACGCGAAGGCGATGGTGCTGTTCGCGGAGCGCGAAGGCCTCGCGATCGCGGTCTACGTCGGCGAGGCGTTCTACCGGCTCCAGGGTTCGCACATCTACATGGACGACATGCGCGGTCCGGGCTGGTACGAAGCGCCGTCGCTCGCCGAGATCCTCACCGAAGCGCCCACGTTCATCCGCTTCCTGGGTGCCGAGTCGGTCGAGCGGATGCAGCGCGAGTTCGGCGACCTGCCGCTCAGCTTCCGCTACGAGACGTGGCTCGATTTCGTCGAGTGCGCGGTGCTCAACCGCGACGCGAGCAAGAAGAACGCGCTCGCGCAGCTGTGCGCGAGCTTCGGGATCCCGTCCGAAAACGTGCTCGCCATCGGCGACTCGCGCAACGACGTGCCGATGATGCGCTGGGCCGGGATCGGCGTCGCGATGGGCAACGCGCTGCCCGAAGTGCGCCAAGCCGTCCGCCACGTGACCGCGCCGAACGACCGCGACGGCGTCGCGCTCGCGATCGAGCGCTTCTGCGCGCCGCGCGAACGCAAGTCGGCATGACGATGCAACCCGCGCCGCCGACGCCGGAGTACGACGACGAGCTGCGCACCCTGCTGGCCAAGCGCGACTGGGAAGCGCTGCGCGAGTTCACCCGCAAGCACAACCAGACCCCGGACGACGTTTACGGCCAGGATCGTCACTTCTGGGAAGTGCTCGTGCACAAGCTCACCTGCAACCGCATCGATCTGCTCGGCTTGCACGACGAGTCGCGCGCGTGGCTCAAAGCGCGCGGCTACACCACCGACATCGGAGGCGTGTGACGGAGACGCGCGTGCTCGCGTTCGCGCGCCTGCGCGAGCTGCTCGGCTTCGGCGAGCGGCGCGTCGACGTGCCGGACGGGACGACGATCGACGGCCTGTGGGCGCAGCTCGCGGCGGACTCGCCGCAGCTCGCCGGCCTGCGCGCATCGACGCGCTTCGCGCGCAACGGCGCGCTGGTGGACGGCGCCACCGTCGTGACCGCGGGCGACGAGATCGCGCTGCTCCCGCCGGTCGGCGGCGGATGATCGGTTTGTCGGCGGCAGCGATCGACGTCGCCGCGCTGGAGCGCGCGGTGAAGACGGACGCGCACGGCGCGGTGGTGACGTTCCTGGGCACGACGCGCGAGACGTCGCCGGACGATCCGCGCCCCGTCGCCGCGCTCGAATACGAAGCATACGAATCGCTGGCGGTAACGGAGATGCAGCGGATCGCCGGCGAGACGCGCGAGCGCTTCGGCCCGCTCGGCATCGCGATGGTGCATCGTACGGGCCGCGTCGCGCTGGGCGAACCGTCCGTGGCGGTTGTCGTCGCCGCGCCGCATCGCGGCGCCGCGTTCGACGCGTGCCGCTACGCGATCGACGCGCTCAAGTCGCGCGTCGCCGTGTGGAAGCGCGAAGTCTACCGCGACGGCGGTGCCGCCTGGATCGCGAACACGCCGTCGTGAACGTCACGCTCCACCGCGTCGATGCCGGGTTCAATCAAGTCGCGGTGCTCGAGTACGAGGCGCGCCGTCCGCGCAACGTCACGCTCGTGGTCGGCCACGGCTACTCGAGCTCCAAGCAGAACCTCGACGGGCTTTGCTCATTTCTCGCGAGTCACGGCTTCAGCGTATACTCGCTGGACTTTCCGGGGCACAAGCTCGGCGCGAGCGGCGGGCGGCTGCGTTCGGTCTCCGATCTGTTCGACGCGATGGAGGCCGTCGTGCGCTTTGCGCGCGAACGCGGCGCGCCGACCGTGTACGCGCTGGGACACAGCATGGGCGCGACGACGGCGCTGTGCGTCGCCGGCCGCGATCCGTCGCTCGCCGGCGCGATCTCGATCGCGACCGGCTACGGCCGCCCCAGCGTGCTCGACGCGCTCGCCGCGCGCGGCGTCGTCGACCTGCGCTCGTCGTACGTCGACGGGCTGGCGCTGCAAGAGATCGCGCACGAATGGCAGCCGCTCGTCGACGAGGCGCTGCCGCGGCTCGCGGGCCGGCCGGTGCTGTTCGTCGCCGCCGACCGCGACGGGATGGTATCGCGCACGTCGGTGAGCGAGCTCTACGATCGCGCGGCCGAACCGAAAACGTTCACGACCGTCGCCAGCGACCACACCTTCGCCGGCGACAACAGCCGCACGGCCGTGCTGCAGTGGCTCAACGCGCTCCACCCGCGCGCTTCCGGAACGGCTCCGGCGGATGCCGCCGCAACTCCCTTGATCGACGCGCCGCTCTAACCGCACGATGGCGACGATGGCGGGGCGCGGCGACTTGCGCCGGTACAGCCGGCATCTCTTGATTCCCGAGGTCGGGCTCGCGGGTCAGGAACGGCTGTCGCGCGCGCGTGTGCTGGTGATCGGTGCCGGCGGGCTGGGCTCGCCGGTGCTCGCGTACCTCGCGGCCGCTGGCGTCGGCCGGATCGTCGTGGTCGACGACGACACGGTCGACGTGACGAACCTGCAGCGCCAGATCTTGTACGACACCGCCGACGTCGGCGCGCCCAAGGCGCACCGCGCGGCGGAGCGTTTGCGCGCGCTCAACCCGCAGATCGCGATCGACGCGCTCGCGACGCGTTTCGACGCGAGCAACGCGCGCGAGCTGGTGCGGGTGGTCGACGTCGTCGTCGACGGCAGCGACACGTTCTCGACGCGCTACCTCGTCAACGACGCGTGCGTGCTCGAAGGCAAGCCCGACGTGCACGGCGCGATCTTCCGCTTCGACGGCCAGCTGTCGGTGTTCGGCGCGCCGGGCGGCCCGTGCTATCGCTGTCTGTATCCCGAGCCGCCGCCCGAAGATCTCGTCCCGTCGTGCAGCGAGGGCGGCGTGCTGGGCGTGCTTGCTGGGATGGTCGGCACGTTCCAAGCGAACGAAGCGATCAAGCTGATCCTCGGGATCGGGACGCCGCTCGTGGGGCGCCTGCTGCTCATCGACGCGCTCGACGGACGCGTGCGCGACGTGCGCATCGCGCGCGATCCGGATTGTCCGCTGTGCGGCCAGGCGCCGTCGATCTTCGAGGTCGGGAGCATCCCGGACCGTGCTGCCCGGCCGACCACCGTACCGGAGCTCGACCTCGACGCGTTCGACGAAGCGCTCGCCGCCGGTGCGCTGTTGCTCGACGTGCGCGATCCGCACGAGCGCGCGCTCGGCGAGGTCCCCGGCGCGCTCGCGATTCCGGCGACCGTGCTCGAAGCGCGCATGCACGAGCTCGACACGGCGAAGACGTACGTGGTCGCCTGCCGTGTCGGCACGAAGTCGCGCTGGGCGGCCCAACGCCTCAAGGAAGCGGGGTTCGGCAGGGTCTATCACCTGCGCGATGGTCTTCTCGCGCTCGCCGCTCGTGACGCCGCGTTCGATCTGTTCTAAAGGCGCGCTGCCGGTGCTCGCGCTTGCGGCCGCGCTATCGGCGGTCGTGTCGCTGCCCGCGCTCGCGGACGATCGCCTGTCGATCGACCAGGGCCGGATCGCCGCGCGCGGCATTCTGATCTTGCGCGATCCGCGCGCGTGCGGGATCGCCGTGCTGCGCGGCCGCTGCATCGCCGACGTGGACGCGTTCCTGCACGGTCGCGGCGACAACAACTTCGGCCACGTGCCGCAGATCGGATCGCATCCGGCCAGCGGGCTGCGCGCGTTCGTCGCGAACGGCGACCGCGACGGCTACGACCGTGCCCTTTCGTGGATCAACAACGTCCAGGCGGACGAGATGCGCTGGAAGGCGGACGCGCGTTCCGCCGCGCTGTACGACGCCGGGGTCCTCGACGTGTTTCTGGCGGCGGCGAACGGCGACGCGAGCGGCGAGCTCCTCGCCGCGCTGCCCGCCGTCGATCTGGCCAAACATGCTGCGAGCATTCCGCCCGACGCGCTGCCGGTCGACATCGCGCCGCTGCGCGCGATGAACGCCGAAGCCGCGAGCGCACGGCCGAACGCATACCGCATGCCGCAGCTCGTTCCGTTCACGAAAGCGCTCGTGGCTGCGGTCGATGCGAAAGCGCCGTCCGCGCCGCTCGCGACGGTGCCGCGCGGCGACACGCCGGCGGCCGACGCCGCGCTCGGCGTGGCGTTTACCACGATGGCGGAGCTGATCGACTCGCCGGCGTGGGCTGCGCAGGCCGACGCGCAGGCCTTCGCGGCGGCGCTCGCCGACCGGCTCGACGCGCTCGTTCCCGCGGCCGCCCGCGGCGACGTCACGGCGTTTCGTGCCGCCGTGCGCACCGGCGCGTCCTTTCGCCACGACGCCGCGATGACCGCGCTGACAGCAGCGACGGGCGCGTTCGAGAAGTCCGTGCCGCGCGAACGCGCCCAGCGCTTCGCGATCGCGGCGGCCGGCGCGCAGCTCGCATACAACGCGGCGGTGCTGCGCGCGCCTGAGTCATCCGCGGGAATTCTGCGCGCACTCGCCGGCTCGCCCGTCCTCGACGCCGCGATCCCGGGCTGGAGCGCCGCTCGCGTCACGGCGGCATCGATCGGACCGTCCGACTGGCCCGCGCAGCACGCCTACGCGCTGCGCCTCGTCGACCTCATTCAGAAAGCGAACCCCACGTGATCCAGGTCTTTCCGACGACGTTCGCCGACGCGCGCGTGTTCGTCCCCGACGTGTTCGAAGACGACCGCGGCTTCTTCAAGGAGACGTGGTCCGATCCGAAATACGCCGCGCTCGGACTCGAAATGCACTTCGCGCAGGACTCGAGCTCGCGGTCGGCGCGCAACGTGATCCGCGGGCTGCATTACGACTTTCGCATGGCCAAGCTCGTGCAGTGCCTGCACGGACGCATCTGGGACGTCATCGTCGACCTGCGGCGCGAGTCGCCGGCGTACTTGCGGTGGGAAGGCTTCGACCTCACCGACCGTAACCACAGGCAGCTCTTCGTCCCCGCGGGCTTCGGCCACGGCTTTCTCGCGCTCGACGACGACGCGGTCGTGTACTACAAGAACAGCGTGCCGTACGACGCGAAGAGCGAAGGTGCGGTGAGCTGGCGCAATCCCCGTATCGGCGTGAAGTGGCCGCTCGTCGGCGAGCCGCGGTTGTCCGCCAAGGACGCCGCGGTGCCGGAGGATTTTCTGCCATGACGGAGTCACGCTGCGCGTGATCACCCATCCGTTCGGCGCAACGGGCCGCGACGTTCCGATCGTCGGCCAAGGGACCTGGAACGTGCCGACGAGCGGCGCGCGCGCCGACGAGGCGAAGCGCGCGCTGCGGCGCGGCATCGAGCTGGGGATGGTGCACGTCGACAGCGCGGAGATGTACGGTGACGGCGCGGCGGAGCGGTTGGCGGGTGAGGCGATCGCGGGCTTGCCGCGCGAGCAGCTGTTCCTCGTCTCCAAAGTGCTGCCGTCCAACGCGACGTACGACGGCACGATCCGCGCGTGTGAGGCGTCGCTCAAACGCATGCGCGTCGACTACCTCGACTGCTATCTGCTGCACTGGCGAGGCAGCGTGCCGCTCGGAGAAACGATGCGCGCGCTCGAGAAGCTCGTCCGCGACGGCAAGACGCGCGCACTCGGCGTCAGCAACTTCGACGTCGCGGATCTGGAAGAAGCGCGCACCGCGCTCGAATCCGAGCCGATCGCGTGCAACCAGATCCTGTACCATCTCGGCGAACGCACGGCGGAGACGCACGAGATGCCGTACTGCCGCGAACACGGCATCGCGGTCGTCGCCTACACGCCGTTCGGCCGCGGCGACTGGACCGACCGTCCCGGCGCGCGCGTCATCGAGGAGGTCGCGCGCACGCACGGTGTGACGGCGCACGCGGTGATCCTCGCCTTCCTGACGCGCGAACCGATCAACTTCGCGGTTCCGAAATCGTCGACCGTCGCGCACGTCGAGGAGAACGCGGCCGCCGGCAATCTGCGGCTGGACGCCGCAGAGATCGCCGCGATCGACGAGGCTTTCCCAGTGAGGCGCCGTCGTGGAGGCTTGCCGACGCTTTAGCGCCGCGGAGCTCGCCGCGGAAGTCAAAGCGATCGCGCGCGAATGCGGCGCCGGTGCGGTGCGTATCGCCGGTGCCGGCGCGGACGGCGAGACGCGGGCGCGGATGCACGCGGCGCTCGCGCGCGGCGACGTCGCGACCTGGCCGTACGACGACGCGTACGCAGACGCCGCGAGCGATCCGGCGACGCTGCTGCCCGGCGCGCGCAGCATCATATGCATCGCCGTGCCGTACGCAACGCCGGTGCCACGCGAGCGCCGCGGCCGCGGCCGTGTGTCGGCGTACGCGTGGTCGGAAGACTACCACCGCCGCATGCAGGCGCTGCTGCGCGAGATCGCCGCGCGAATCGACGAGCTCGGTGCCGGCGAGCACGTCGAATCACGCGTCGTCTGCGACACCGCGCCGCTCGCGGAGCGCGCGTTTGCCGCGCGCGCCGGGCTGGGCTGGATCGGCAAGCACACGAGCCTCATCGTGAAAGAGCTCGGCTCGGCGGTGTTTCTCGGCGAGATCGTGACCACGCTCGAGCTCGAACCCGATCCGCCGCTGCGCACGTCGTGCGGGGCCTGCACGCGCTGCGTCGACGTCTGTCCCACCGGCGCGTTGCGCGGCGACAACACGATGGACGCCACGCGCTGCATCAGCGATCTCACCCAGCGCCGCGACCCGATCCCGCGCGCGCTGCGCCCGCTCGTCGGCACGTGGGTGTGGGGCTGCGACCTGTGCAACGACGCGTGCCCGCCGAGCATGCGCGCGGGGCGGTCCGCGGACGACGCGTTCGCGCCGCTGGACGACGAGCTCGCCGCGCCCGACCTGCAGGCACTGCTGCGGCTCCGCGGCGCGGCGTTCGCCCACGTGCGGCGCTCCGCGATGGGCTGGCGCGGCGCCGCGGTGCTGCGCCGCAACGCCGCGGTCGCGCTCGGGAACGGCCTCGACCGGGCCGACGTGCCGGCTCTCACCGATGCGCTCCGCGGCGACCCGAGCCCGCTCGTGCGCGGCCACGCCGCGTGGGCGCTCGGCCGCATCGCTTCGCCGCCGGCCTACGCGGCATTGCGCTCGGCGGCTGTCCGTGAGACCGACCTGGCGGTCGCCGAGGAAGTAGCCGCCGCGTTGGAACCGATGCCACCGGTCCGGGCGTTCAACCTGGCGTAGCCATGAAGCCGAATCGCAGAATTTTCGCACTCCTCGCCGCCGCCGCGTTCGTTGCGGCCGCCGCCCCGCGGGTCCCCGCGTCCGCGCAAGACGACCTCTACGCGCGCATGCAGCGCGTGAACACCGGGCTCAACACGTATCAGGCCGACGTCACCGTCGCCATCAAGATGAACTCGTTCCCGTACCTGAGTCCGACGCTCGAGGGCAAGGCGTACTACAAGAAGCCCGACAAGAACGCCGTCCAGTTCCAGTCGGTCCCCGCCCTCGCCGGGCAGCTGAAGAAGGTCGTCGGCCAGATGGAGCCGCCGTCCGACTGGCCCAAGCTGTACGAAGTCACCAAGAGCAGCGACGACGGTTCGAACGCGATGTTCAAGCTCGTGCGCAAGAAGAACGGCCGCATCGACCACGTCGACGTCAAGGTCGACGACAAGACGGCGACCGTCAGCGAGATGACGTACTTCTACAAGGATGAGGGCGGGACGATCAAGTTCACGAACACGTACGACCAGATCGCCGGCAACTACCTCGTCAAGGCGCAAACCGGCAAGGTCGACATCCCGCACTACAACGCCGACATCAGCTCGACGTTCGCGAACTACAAGATCAACGTCCCCGTCGACGACGCGGTCTTCAAGGACTAGCTCCCGCGCGCCTGACGCAGCCGGTGCGCTTCAGGGTGAATCCGATGCCGAAAGGGAAGACCTGGGGATGATCGACCTCATCGAGGCAGTGGCGCAGCCGCTGGTCGACGCCTTCCGGCGCCCGATCACGTACCTGCGCGTCTCGGTGACCGACCGCTGCAACCTGCGCTGCGTCTACTGCATGCCCGAAGCGGGCCTGCCGTGGATCGCCAAGCCGGACATCCTCAGCTACGAGGAGGTCGCGAGCATCGTGCGGGCCGCCGCGAGCATCGGCGTGCGCAGCATCCGCCTCACCGGCGGCGAGCCGCTGATCCGGCGCGACCTCGAGCGGCTCGTCGCGATGATCGCCGCGATCCCCGGCATCGACGACATCGCGCTCTCCACCAACGCACTGCTGCTCGCCGAACAGGCGCCCGCGCTCGCGGCGGCGGGGCTGCGCCGGGTGAACATCTCGCTCGACACGCTGCAGGAAGACCGCTTCACCGCGATCGCTCGCCGCCCCGGCCTCGCAAGAGTGCTCGCGGGGATCGAAGCGGCGATCGCCGCCGGCCTGACGCCGGTGAAGATCAATTGCGTGGTGATGCGCGGCGCCAACGATGACGAGCTCGAAGCGTTCGCCGAACTCACGCGCGCGCGTGCCGTGCACATCCGCTTCATCGAAGTGATGCCGGTAACGGAGAACGTCGAGCTGCAGCGCGACGCGTGGGTGTCGTCGGACGAAGTGCTGACGCGCCTGAACGCGCTCGGCGCGCTGCGCCCGGTGCCCAACCCGCACGGCAACGGCCCCGCGCGCACGTTCGCCTACGACGGTGCGCCGGGCACGGTCGGCGTCATCTCCCCGCTCGCGCACGACTACTGCGAAACGTGCAACCGCGTGCGCCTGTCCGCCGACGGCCGGCTCAAGCTGTGCCTGTTCGGCGACAACATGATCGACCTGCGCACGCCGCTGCGCAGCGGCGGCGGCGAAGCAGCCATCGTCGAGATCCTGCGCGCGTCGATGCACGTGAAACCGGAACGCCATCACCTCGCGCTGGGCGAGACCGCGTCCATGATGCGCGCGTTCAGCGAAATCGGCGGCTAACCGGGGCGTCTTCGGACGCTACTCGATCGACTTCCGGAAGAACGCCAGCATCCGGCCCTGCTCGGGCATGATGCGGAATTCTTCGAAGCCCCACGACTTCGCTTGCGCGATCCCGCGGTTGTCGCCCATGCCGAGCAGAAACGTCAGCGTCTTGACGCCGCGCTTGCGGGCGATGTTCTGCACGTCGGTGATGAGCTGCGTCGCGACGCCGTGCGGCGCGTCGGCGCGCGTCCGCAAGGTCTCGACCATCGCGATGTCCGCGCCGTTGGCCGCTTCGCGGTCGGTGTAGCCCGTGGGGAACTTGAAGACGAGCTGCACCGTGCCGAGCAGCCCCGACACGTCTTCGGCGACGAGCACGAGGCGCCGGCCCGCCTGCTGTTCGGCGAGCCACTTCTGCACGCGCTGCGGCCACGGCTCGCCGCTCGGCGTGCCGCCGCCCACGACGCCTTCCGCGATGAGCCGCTCGGCGTCCCGCGGCAACGCGTAACGGATGAAGACACGGCTCACGCCGTTCGTCTACGCAGCACGGAGGGCGAACTCCCGTCGGCGTGTGAAGGAATCGTCAAGCGGGCGGAGCGCCCGGAAAGGAAGTTTGATGCCGTTCAAGCCGCTCGCGCTTCTGGGCGCCGCTGCGATCGCCGTGCTGATCGCCGCGGGGTGCGCGAAAGGAAGCGATCAGTCGTCGTCCGCGAGCGCGCCCGCGGCCACGTCGGCCGGGAGCGCCACGGCGGCGATTCGGGCGTCCGGCTCGGCGCAAGGCGACGCGGCGCACGGCAAGACGATCTTCGCCCAGTACTGCACGCGCTGCCACGGCGCCGAAGGCGGCATCGGGCCGGCCCTCAAGAACGAGAAGAGCCGCAAGAACTACGTGCAGACCGTGGCGTGGATCAAGAATCCGCAGCCGCCGATGCCCAAGCTCTATCCCGACAGCATCGGCGACAACGACGTCGCTGACGTCGCCGCTTACGTTCAATCGCTCTAAGGCTAGGACCGCGGTCGAGCCATCGTGAACGCCGCCCTGGACGTGGCCCGGGCGCTGTTCGCTTTTTCGAGGGATCTGCGCCTGAGCGATCACGCCGGGCTGGCCGCCGCCGCACGCCACGGCGAGGTCGTCGCCGTTCACGTCGTCGACAGCGTCTCGCTGACGCGCCTGCGCCGCTCGCCGCGCCGCGCCGCGTATTACTGCGCGGCGGTCCGCGCGCTCGACGCCGCGCTGCGCGCGCGCGGCAGCGCGCTGATCGTGCGGCGCGGGAATCCCGGCCAGGCGCTGCGAGCGCTCGCGCGCGCCGTCGGAGCGAACGTGGTCGGCTGGAGCTGCGGCTACGATGCCAAGAGCATTCGGCGCGACCGTGATCTGCAGTCGACGCTCGAGGAAGCCGGGCTGCGCGCGCTGCCCGTGCACGACGCGCCGGCCGTGCCGCCCGAAGACGCCGTGGCCGGTCACCGCGGCGACGGCTACCGCGCGTTCGTCCCGTACCACGCGCGCTGGCGAACGCTCATCCCCGTCGACGACGCCGGCACGGCGAATTTCGCGGCCGTCGACATCGCGAGCGAACCGCTGCCCTTTCCCGAAGAGTTCGGCTCGCAGGCGCAGACGGGCGAACCGGCCGGCGAAGACGCCGCGCGCGCCCGGCTCAACGTGTTTCTCGCCGGTCCGGCGCTGCAGTACGGCGCCGCGCGCAACGTCCCGGGCGCGGGCGAGACGTCGCGGCTCGCGGCAGCGCTGTCGTTCGGCACGATCGCCGCGCGCGAGGTCGTGCGCGCGACCTGCGCGCGCGCCGCCGACCCGTTCCTGCTCGTCGAAGAGCGCACGTCGCTCAAGCTGTACCTGCGCGCGCTCGCGCAGCGCGACTTCTTTCTCCAGCTCGGCTGGTATCACGAGGCGGCCGGCGAGGAACCGCTGCAGGCGAAGATGCGCGACTTCGCCTTCGCGCGCTCGCACCGGCATCTCGACGCATGGCGCAGCGGCCGCACGGGCTATCCGCTGATCGACGCGGGGATTCGTGAATTGCGCGCGACGGGCTGGATGCATCCGCGCGTACGCGCGATCGCCGCGTCGTTTCTGTGCTTCGATCTGGGCGTCGACTGGCGCGTCGGCCGCGACGAGTGGGATCGTTACCTCACCGAGGACGATGCCGCGCTCGCCGCCGGCAACTGGCAGTGGATCGCGGGCGTCGGCGCCGATCTCGCTGCGTATCCGCGCATCTACAACCCGCTCAAGCAGGCGCGCCGGTTCGATCCTTCCGGCCACTACGTCCGGCGCTGGATCCCGGAGCTCGCAGGCTTGCCCGACAGTGCGCTGCTCGACCTCGTCGTCACGCGCCCCGAGCCGCAGCTCGAGCTGCCGCTGTTCGACGGACACGGGTACCCCGCGCCGGTCGTCGACCACGAGGCGGTCGCGCGCGCGTTCCTGGAGCGGTACGTCCGCGAGGTCCGTGCGCCGGCCTGAGCCCGAGCGCCGCGCCAAGCTGTTCGCCGCGCTCGAGACGGAACGGCTGCGGCTCGAGCCGATTCGCGCGGACCATGCGGACGGCATGTTCGACGGCTTGCGCGACGCGTCGCTCTACGCGTATCAAACCGACGAGCCGCCGCGCGACGTCGCGTCGCTGCGCGAACGCTACGCACGGCTCGCGTCCGGACACTCCACCGACGAGCTCGCGCATTGGCTGAATTGGATCCTCGTGCGCCGCGACGACGGCGCGACCGCGGGCTACGTTCAAGCGACGGTCGACAAGAACCGCGACTCGGCGGTGATCGGCTATCTGGTGCTGCCGGCGCAGCAGCGCCGCGGCCTCGGCGGCGAGGCCGTCGCCGCAATGGTCCGGCACCTGTTCGCCGCGGGAGTCGGGCGGCTGCACGCGGTCATTGACGCGCGCAACGCGAGCTCGATCGCGCTGGTCGAACGGCTCGGCTTCACGCAAACGGCAACGCGCCGTTCGGAGGACGTGATCGGCGGCGTGCGCGGCTTCGACCACGATTACGTGCTGAAGGCTCCGAGGGCGGCTGACGCGGGTGCGCCGAATCTAAAGGCATGAGCGAACAGCCCGCCGCGGCCCACGACAGCGGCACCCCCGAGAACCTCCTGCGCTTCATGACGACCGGCTGGGCGGCCGTACCCGGTTCGCCCGCGAGCCTGGTCGAGGGGAGCGAGCGGTTCGCGGTACGGCGCGCCGCGCTGTCGGGCGCGTTCCCGGGCGAGACGCTCGTCGTCCCGACCGGCCACGAGAAGGTCCGCGCGAACGACACGAACCACCGCTTCCGCCCCGGCACCGACTTCTATTACCTCACCGGCAATCACGAGGCCGACAACGTGCTCGTGCTCGCGCCGGGCGGCGACGGCCACGTCGCGACGCTGTACTGCGAGCCCAACCCCGGCAAGTCCGACGCGACGTTTTTCACCGACCGCGTCAAAGGCGAGCTGTGGGTCGGGCCGCGCCTCGGACTCGAGCCGACCGCGCAGCGCTTCGGGATCGCGACCAAACCGCTGAGCGCGGTGCAGGACGATCTTGCCGCGGCAGTGACGCGAAGCCCGTATCGCGTCCTGCGCCGCATCGATCCGGCCCTGGACGCGGCGCTCGACGCCGCGCTGCCGCAGCAGACGGAGCGCGACGCCGCGTTCGCGACGTTTCTGTCGGAGATGCGGCTGATCAAGGACGAGCTGGAGGTTCGCGAGCTGCGGCGCGCGGTCGAAGCGACACATCGCGCGTTCGACGACGTCGTGCGCGCGTTGCCGGACGCGCACACCGAGCGCGTGATCGAGGGTGTGTTCAATTTGCGTGCGCGCGTCGAAGGCAACGACGTCGGCTACCTGACGATCGCGGCGACCGGTCCGAACGCGACGACGCTGCACTGGACGCGCAACGACCGGCGCATCGGCGAGAACGAGCTCCTGCTGCTCGACGCCGGCGTCGAGGCGGAGACGCTCTACACCGCGGACATTACGCGCACGCTGCCGATCTCCGGCACGTTCACGGCGGAGCAGCGCGCGATCTACGACCTCGTGCTGGCGGCGCAAGACGCCGCGTTCGAGAAGTGCAAGCCGGGCAACGACTTCCTCGATCCCAACCGCGCGGCGATGCACGTGCTCGCGCACGGTCTCGAGACCCTCGGCATCCTGGCGTCGGCCGACGAAGCGCTGCGCGACGAGAACCTGTTCTACAAGCGCTACTCGCTTCACAACGTCAGCCACATGCTCGGCCTGGACGTTCACGACTGCGCGGCGGCGCGCGCCGAGACGTACAAGCTCGGCGCGCTGCGGCCGGGGATGGTGCTGACCGTCGAACCGGGGCTGTACTTTCAGCTCGACGATTTGACGGTGCCCGCGCGCTATCGCGGGATCGGCGTGCGCATCGAAGACGACGTGCTGATCACCGAGACCGGCGTCGACATCCTCTCCGCGGCGATCCCACGCGCGACCGACGAGGTCGAAGCGTGGGTGTCGGCCGCGAAGACCCCGGCCTAGATCAGCTCTGTCCCTGGGGCGAGCTGGCCGGCAGGCGTGCGTCGACCCAGTCGCTGACGAGCGGGACGTCGACGTCATCGCCCTGCCACACCTTGATCGCGTAGACGATGCTCGCCACGATGAAGACCGGAACGATGAACGGCAGCAGCGGCCACGCGCCGAAGCTCAGGATCGGGATCGCGGCAGCCGCGGTGAGCAGCGTGCCGAGTCCGTACATCCCGGCGTTGAAGCCGAGTGCCTGCCACGCTTGGCGCTTCACGAAATACGATGCCTTGCTGTCGAGCAGCGCGATGATCGCCAGCGGCCAGAACGGGTAGCCGAGCGCGACGATCGCACGCGTCTCCGGGCGCACCGCGACCGCGGCCATCGGCCGTACCTGGGGCGGCGGGGGCTGTGGCGGCGGCGGCGCCGAGTACGCCGCCTGGTGCGGCGGCTCGGCGTACGAGCCGTACGACGGCCCGACGCCGCCGTTGATCTGATTGGTCTGGCGCGCTGCGTCGATTCGCGCGGCCAGGACGCAACCCGGGCATTCTCCGTTCTCATTGCGGCACGTCGCGCAAACGGGCTTGCTGCAGCCTCGGCACGGGGCGACCGACGGAACGGCGTTATGATAGAAGCAATCCACGGTTGAGATGACCACCTCACGGCTGGGGAACTCGCACCCAAGGTACTGTGGCGCCACGGCGAAGGTTTCGTGGTGAACCCGACGATCCGGCGCCTGCTGCGCGAGGCCCGACCCTACTCCGGGCGCCTCGTCGTCGGGTCGCTCTTGGGTGTGGTCGCCGGCATCGCGCCGGTCACCCTCGCCAAGGTCGCCGAATATCTGCAGCGCGACGTCATGGTGTCCCACCCGCATTGGGATGTCGTCGCGCTGGTGATCGCGCTGATCCTAATCTCGCAGATCATCGGCAACGCGGCGGCATACGGCCAGTCGTACCTGACGGCGTTCGCCGGGCAGCGGATGGTCGCGGAATTCCGAGCGCGCATGTTCGATCGCATTGCGCGCATGCCGCTGCGAGACTTCGATCGCTGGCGGCCGGGCGAGTTGCAGTCCCGGATGTCGGCCGATCTCGGCTTGATGACGGACGCGATCTCGATCTCGCTGCCGCAATTCGTCCAGGTGACGGTCACGTTCGTCGCCGCGCTCATCTACATGCTGTACGTCGACTGGTTCTTGGCCGTCGTGCTCTTCGTCGCCGCGCCGGTCATCGCGTTCGTAGTCAGTAAGTTCAACAAGCTCATCGTAAACGGGACGCGGCGTGCGCAGGAGCGCATCGCCGATCTTTCCAGCAACCTGATCGAAGTGCTTGCGAACGAACGCGTCGTGAAGGCGTTCCGGCGCGAGGACTTCGAGCGCGACCGGTTCGCCGCGGCGAACGAGCGCTATTTCGCCGCGTACATGAAGGTCACGCAGTTCAACCAAACCCAGACGCCCGTGCTGTCGTTCGTCGTGATGGTCGCTTTGTGCGCGGTCATCGGGTTCACGGCCCGTGAAGTCTCCGTGGGCCACCTCACGCCGTCCACGGCGTTTGGATTCTGGACCGCCACCGGGCTGCTGATCAATCCGATGAACCGGTTCTCCATTTTCTTCGCCGACTTTGCGCGCGCGTTCGTCGGCGCCGGGCGCGTATTCGAGATCCTCGACCTGCCGGTGGAGCGCGACGATCCGCCGGACGCGATCCCGCTCGCGAACGTCGTGGGCGACATCCGGTTCGAGAACGTCACGTTCGCCTACGACGACGAGCCGGTGCTGAAGAACTTCAACGCGCAGATGCTCCACGGTGAAGTCGTCGCGCTGGTGGGACCGTCCGGCGCGGGCAAAAGCACGATCGTCAACCTCGTGCCGCGCTTTTACGGGCCTCAGGCGGGGCGCATCACCGTCGACGGCGTCGATATCGCGCGCGTTCGCCTCGGCGATCTTCGTGACGCGATCGCGATCGTGCCGCAGGAGACGCAGCTCTTCAACGGCACGATCGCGGACAACATTCGGTACGGCCGGCTCGAGGCGCGCCCCGAAGAGATCGTCGCCGCGGCCGTGGAGGCGAACGCCGACGAGTTCGTGCGCAAGCTGCCCGACGGGTACGACACGATCGTCGGCGAGCGCGGCATTCGCCTGTCGGGCGGTCAGCGCCAGCGCATCGCGATCGCACGCGCGATCCTGCGCGACCCGCGCATCCTGATTCTGGACGAGGCGACGAGCGCGCTGGACTCGCACTCCGAGGCGCTGATCGAAGACGCGCTCGACCGCCTGCTGCCCGGCCGCACGACGCTGATCATCGCGCACCGCCTCTCGACGATCCGCCGCGCCACGAAGATCCTCTACATCGAAAACGGCAGCGTCCGCGAAACGGGCACGCACGACGATTTGATCGCGGCCGGCGGCCCGTACGCGAACTTGCACGCCGCACAGTTCGCCCGCTGACCCCTTGCAAACCGCGACCGGACGGCATATAGTTGAGAGCCCCGGTCGTCTTCCACTCCAGTTCGACCTTTCACCTGAGGACGGAAGCGATGACCAGAAAACCTGGGGATCCCGACCCCGAATCGCCCGGCGGACATGCCGCCGACCGGCTCCGTGAGTTCATGGAGCAGCGTCTGCCGCAAACCACGGAACCGGCCGACGACGGGCAATCGGGCGACGGCCCCCCTGGCGACGGCGGTGGGGATCAAGGCAAGCCCGCGGACTGACCGGCGTAGGCGCGGGCGCCCGGCCTCACGCCGTAGACGTATTTTCGAGGGTGCCTGAATGCGTGGTCCCAACGATCCTCTCATCGATGCGGTAGCGTCGTCGGTCACGGCGCCGGGTGCCGCGTCGACGATCGACGCGGAGGCGCAGCGAACGCCGGTCGCCGGCGGCAAAGCGCTGTTGCGGCTGTTCGAAACGCTGCAGCGCCGCGGTTTGGCGTCGCTCGCCGACGAGTCGGTGGCGGCGGCGCTGCCCGAGGCTGCACGTGAGGCGTACGCCGGCCACGCGGAGCGCTTCAGCGCCGCGCCGGAGAGCCCGAGCACCGGCGGCGACGGGGGCGGCTCCGTGCCGGATGACTCCGCAACCACGCTCGGAGCGCTGAGCGCTGAGATGCTCGCCGTCGGTCAGCAAACCGGCGCGCCGACGGGGACCGGCCCGCAGTGGCGCTCCATCGGCCCATGGACGATCCCCAACGGCCAGACGTACGGCAGCAGCCGCGTCAACGTGTCAGGCCGGATCGCGGCGATCGCTGTCGACCCGGGAAACGCCGCGCACGTCCTCGTCGGCGCCGCGAACGGCGGCGTCTGGGAGAGCCGCGACCACGGCGCCACGTGGGCGCCGCGCACCGACTACGCGGCGACGACCGCGGTCGGTGCGATCGTCTTCGATCCGCACAATCCGTCGATCGTGTATTGCGGTACGGGCGAAGGCAACTGGTGGGCGTGGCTGGGCGCCGGAATCCTGCGCTCGAACGACGGCGGCGCGTCGTGGAACACGCTCTGCACCAACCCGTTCGTGGGCCAGGGCTTCTACGATCTGCGCGTCGACCCGGGCAACGCGAATCACTTGCTGGCCGCCACGACGGGCGGCTTGTACGCGTCGACCAACGCCGGCGTGGCCTGGACCCAGCGGCGCAACGCGAAGACGTGGTCCATCGCGATCGCGCCCGCGGGCGGCGCCGGCGCGGAGATCCTCGCCGCTTCGAGCGACGGACTGTTTCGTTCGACCGACGGCGGGACGACGTGGACGGCCGTCGTGCTTCCCGGATCTCCGGGCGCGTTCAACCGCCTTGCCGTGAGCATCGCACCGTCGAATCCGGCGGTCGCGTACGCGTGGGGCGCGAACGGCGCGAACGCGTTTCTCTGGCGACGTTCCGGCGGAGTGTGGGCTGCCGCGACGCTGCCGCCGGGCGTCAGCACCGGGCAGGCGTGGTACGACTGGTACGTCGCGGCCGCGCCCGATCGTGACAACGAGGTGTATTGCGGCGCGATCGACGCGTACCGCGGCGACCTCCCGGGCGCGACGTGGACGTGGACGGACCTTTCGTCGAAGGGTGCGGGTGCGAGCTCGATCCATCCGGACCAGCACGTCATCGCGTTCGAACCAGGGAATCCGGCCACGATCTACGCGGGCAACGACGGCGGACTGTTTCGCAGCCCGGACCGCGGCGTGACGTGGCAGAGCTTGAATTTCGGGCTCGTGATCTCCGAGTTCGAATATCTCTCGGAAAACGTCGGCGAATCGCGCGCCGTGATGGGCGGCCTGCAAGACAACGGGACCGCCCGTTGGAACGGCTCGCCGACGTGGGACCACGTCGCGGACGGCGACGGCGGGCACTGCGGATACAACCGCACCAACCCGCGCACGATGTTCCACACGTATTTCAACATGAGCCCGGAACGTTCGACGACCGGCGGCGACTTCGGGTCGTGGACGTACATCCCGCCGGCGATCCCGGCCGGTGAGAACAGCCTGTTCTACCCTCCGCTGCGTCCCACGGCAACGACCGGCAACACCGTCGCGCTCGGCGGCGGCGCGCTGTACGTCTCGCGCGACAACGGCGCGAATTGGGTTCGCTTGCCGTTCCCGAGCGCGGCGACCGCGAGCGCGCTCGCGATCCCGAACGGCGATCGCGTCTACGTGGGCACCACCGACGGGCGCATCTTCGTCACCGTTTGGAACGGTACGTCGTGGCCCGCGCTTACGGCGCGCACGACACCGCGCGCATCCGCGTACGTGAGCGATTTGAGCGTGGACCCGGGCAACCTCAACCGCATGTGGGCCACGTACTCGACGTTCGGCGGCGGACGGATCTTCCGGTCGGACAACGGCGGCACGAGCTGGACCGACTGCTCGGCGGGACTGCCGACGCTGCCGCTCAATTCGGTCGCGGTCGATTCGCGCAACGCAGCGCGGCTGTGGGTCGGCGCGGATCGCGGTGTCTACGAAAGTACCGACGCTGGCGCGCACTGGAGCGATTTCTCGAACGGCCTTCCGAACGCGTTCGTCGGCGATCTGATGTTCCACCCGCACGCGTGGGTGCTGCGCGCGGCGACGCGCAACCGCGGCGTGTGGGAGATTCCGGTCGACGGCTGGATGACGGCGCCCGTCGACGGCGTACAATTCACGGGGTCGCTGACGCCGAATCAAACGCAGCGATGGTTCACGTTCAACTGGCCCGCGACGTGGCACATGGTGTGGACGGTCATGCCGACGAGCGTCGCCGCCGTTCCGCAGCTCACGTGGAACGTCACCGTGCAGCGGGCGAGCGCGGAGTTCGTCACCTACTGGATCACCGTCACGAACCTCACCCCGGCACCGGTGACGTTCGAAGCACGGTACGCCATCTTGAGCCGCTACTGAAGAGGAAGGACGAGTTATGTGGACGGGTGTTCAGTTCACCGGTTCGGTTCCGGCGAACGCCAGCCAGCGATGGTTCACGTTCAACTGGAATCCGGCGTGGAACGTCGTGTGGTACATGATGCCGACCTCGACGGGCAGTGTGCCGGAGATCGACTGGTCGGTCGCTGTGCAGCGCGCGAGCGCCACCGCGGTGACGTATTGGATCACCGTCACCAATCACACCCCGAGCGCGGTCTCGTTCGAAGCGCGTTTCGCGGTCTTGTAGGAGCAGGCAGATGCGAATCATCATCGAGATCGACGACGCGACCTCGCGCGTGACGACGGCCGGCGGTTCCGACAACGGGACAGGCGGCGGAGGCGACCAGAGCACCGCCGCGACGGGCCCGCCGACGGGTCATGCGGCGGCCGGGGCGTCGAACGGCGGAGCGGCGCCGTCCGGGCCGGCTCAGGCACAGGGCGGCGCGGGTGCCGAGAGCTCGGGCAACGCGCCCGCGCAATTCACCGGCGACGCGACGGCATCCGACGCATCCGGCGCGGTGTCCGCCGGCCCGCCGAACCTCCAGGAGCAACCATCGTATGGAAACGGCTGAGCTCTTTCCCGCCGCGAGCGGGCTGCTTCTCGGCGTCGTGATCGGCTTCGTCCGCCCGGCGCACCGGCTCCGCGTCGCGATGTTCGCGGCGATCCTGCTCGGCGGCGTCGCGACCGTCGCAAGCGGCGAGTTCCGCCTCTCGTGGGGCTTCGTGGCGATCGACGCGGCGATCGTCGCGACGTCGGCCGCGTTCGGCTTCGTGCTCGGCCGCGCCGCGACGCTCGCGCGTTCTCGCCGCTAGGTCTTGCCGTTGATCATCAGGTGCGCGTACGGCGTCCCTGAGTACATGATCCACGTCCCGGTGTCGCGCGGCGCCGTCGGCAGACCCGAGGTCTTGTCGACCGGCCACATGACCATCCAGTGCGGGCCTTCTTTGATCGGCGTGCCTTTGGTCGCGAACGGATCGCTCGCGCTCCAATCGGTTCCGCCCGCGAACATGTAGGCGATCCCCGGTTTGGCGTTCGTCGGTTTGGGTTTGTGCGCGGCCCAGTCGGCGGCCCATTGCATCGTCATGGCATCGGCGCACAACGCGTCGTCGCCGACGACGCCCGGATGACCGGGCATGCACGTCCATCCGTTGGTGCCCTTGCGCAGAACGGTCATCTTGCCTTTGGTGTCCACGTCGGCCACGGTGGCGTGGGCCGTGATCGACGGCGGCCCCGCCGATAGCGCGCGAGCGATCTTCTGGTCTTTGGTATCCCCCGCGGCCGAAGCGACGGCGACGGTTGCGGCGACGGAGACGGCGGCGAGCACCGCGATGCGTGACGGCATGGTCCCTCCTCGGAGAAGCGATCGTGCAACCCGGCAGCCCGAGCGTTCGACCCGTCGTGGTTGATTCTCCCGCTGGTCCATCGCCGCGTACTTTTCGGACAAGTCGCCGTCGCGCGTCCGAGCCCAAGAATGGTGCGAAAGTTGGTGGCGCGCATTTCGACGTGACGCGCCCGTTGACCGGGAGTAGTCGCCCCGCTACAATCACGCTGCCCGCTTAGTCAGCGGACAACAGCCTCGGACACCATCCGGGGCTGTTTCCGTTCTCTGGATACACCGCGAAACCTAAGATCGCAGCGCCTGCTTGCCGATGGGCTTGGGGATGGGCGACATTTCCTTCGGCCAGACCGTCGGCATGCTCAAGAACGCGATGGACGGCGCGGGCACCGCGCACGGCGTCATCGCGAACAACATCGCGAACGTCAACACGCCGAACTTCCGGCGCTCCGACGTCTCGTTCAAAGACGCGCTGGCCGCGACGGAACCGTCCGGCGGCGACCCGGATGAGCTGGGCCTCGCGGTCACGTCGGACCGGCACTTTGCGGTGGGCGGCGCGCAAGGCGCGCAGCCCTTCGCGGTCACGACCACCGTCCAGCAGGACCAGCAGATGCGCGTCGACGGCTCCAACGTCGACGTCGATCAGGAGATGGCGAAGCTGTCTCTCAACTCCGCGTACGCGCAGACGATGGGCCAGCTGCTGCAAAACCAATATTCGCGCCTGCGCCAGGCCATCCAGGAGCGCTTCTAGCCGTGGGTTTTTATACTTCGATCGAGGTCAGCGCGACCGGCCTTTCGGCCGAGCGGCTCGCGATGGACACCATCGCCAACAACATCGCCAACGTAAACACGACGCGCACCGCCGAGGGTGGCCCGTTCAAACGGCAGCTGGTGGTGTACGCGCAGAAGAACGAGCCGACGCCGGCGTCCGCGAACGCGCTCGGCGACGCCAACGACCCGGCGCGCTCGCGCGCGGGCGTCGACGTGGTGGGGATCGTGAACGACCAAGGCCCCGACAAGCTGATCTACGATCCGTCGCATCCGGACGCCGACGCGCAAGGCTACGTGCACATGCCCAACGTCGACGTGGTGAAAGAGATGGTCGACATGATGGCCGCCTCACGCGCCTACGAGGCCAACGTGACGGCGATTCAGGAAGCCCGCGCGATGGGCACCGCAACGCTGGGGCTGCTCAAAGCCTGATGGACTACGGCAGCGCGATCTCCAAGGTCATCCCGGGCACGTTCGTCCCGGATCTCGGCGCCGCGACGAAGCTCGACGAGCGCCCCAACGTCGGTCCGATCCCCGATGGCGTCGCCGGCGTGGCGGGCATCGGTGAGTCGCAGGGCACGTCGTTCCGTGACACGGTGAAGTCGATGCTCGCCGACGTGAACGACAAGATCAACGTGTCCGACCAGGCGCAGCGCGACCTCGCGAGCGGCAAGACGAACGATCTCCAGAAGGTGGTCACGTCGGTCGAGGAAGCGAACCTCGCCCTGAACTTCACGATGTCGATGCGCACGAAGCTGCTCGAGGCATACCAAGAAATCGCGAGGATGCAGATCTGATTTCGCGGCGCTTCGCGCGCGAAATACGGCATGACCCGCGTTCGACGCGGGTCAGCCTTACGGGGTAGCTGCTGACAATCAGCGTATAGCCCTGTAATGGGGACGGAGGAGCTGCTCGGAGGGCGGTATCGGTTGGAGCATGTGGCCGGGCACGGCGGCATGGCGACCGTCTTCGCCGCGCATGATACGAAGCTCGACCGCAAGGTCGCGATCAAGCTGCTGGCGCGCCGCCGCGACGCGAGCGGCACGTTGAGCAAGCGGTTCGAGCGCGAGGCGCGCGCCGAGGCGAAGATCGTCCACCCCAACGTCGTCTCCGTGCACGACTACGGCGTGAACGAAGAAGGCCGGCCGTACATCGTGATGGACTACGTCGAGGGCGAACCGCTGGCCGAGCTGATCGCCGGCACGCCGCTGTCCTCCGAACGCGTCGCGGCCATCGGCTTCGGGATCGCGCGCGCGCTCGCCGCCGCGCACGCGCTGGGTATCTTTCACCGCGACGTCAAGCCGGCCAATATCATCATCGACGGCCAAGGCATCCCGCATCTGATGGACTTCGGCCTCGCGCGCGAGCTCGACGAGCAAGATCCGGGCGTCACCGCGCCGGGAATTCTCGTGGGCACAGCACAGTACGTCGCGCCGGAGCAGGCGCGCTACGGAACCGCGAGCCCGGCGGCCGACCTGTACTCGCTGGGCGCCGTGCTCTATCACGCGCTCACCGGCGAGCCGCCGTTCCCCGGCGGCAACGCGCTCGACGTCGCGTTGCGCCGCTTCGAGGAAGACCCGCCCGAGCTGCGCGAGCTGGTGCCGGCCGCCGATTCCGAGCTCACCGAGCTGATCCACGCGCTGCTCGCGCGCGATCCGGTCGACCGGCCGTGGGACGCGACGATGATCGCGGAACGGCTCGGCGACATCGCGGCGCGCCTGCGCGCGACGCGCACCGCCGGCGAGGCGCAAGAGCCGCTGCGCTAAAGTCCCTGCCCGCGACGCCGATCAAGAACAGGTAAGCGGCCGGACAGCCCTCGCACGGTTGGGGCCGCTGCGGATCCCGAACGAATGACGGATCTGCTTTCAACAGACAGCTTCGGGTCATCCTGAGCTTGTCGAAGGACGTGCGGAGGGGCTTTTACTTTGGTCCGTGGCATGTACACGGCGGCGTCGGGGGCGCTCGTCGCGCAATCAGCGGTGGACACGATCGCGAACAACCTCGCGAACGTCGACACGGCGGGATTCAAGCGCACACTGCTCCAGGTGCAGTCGCAGCCGCAGCGCGACGTCTACCGCTTTCAGACCGATCCGGCGACGAACGGCGGCGTCCGCACGCAGCAGCGCATCGGCGCGCTCGGCACGGGCGCGCAGATCTACGACACGCCCGCGGACTACGCGCAAGGCACGATCGCGACGACGGGCAACGACCTCGACGTCGCGCTTTCCGGCCCCGGCTTCTTCGCCGTGCGCGAAGGCAACGGCAACGTCCGCTACACGCGCGACGGGGCCTTCCTGCGCGATCAGAACGGTTTCCTGACGGCGCAAAACGGCGACCGCGTGCTGGGGCGCAACGCGACGCCGATCGTGCTGCCCGCAAGCGGCAACGTGCAGATCGGGCGCGACGGCGCCGTCAGCGTCGACGGCCGCGCGTACGATCAGTTGGGCCTCGTGGAGTTCACGAACCCCGCGGCGCTGCGCCCGGAGGGCGCGAACCGTTTCGTCGACGCCGGCGCCGGCGTGCGCGCCGCGACGAACACGAGCGCGCTGCAAGGCTCGCTCGAGAAGAGCAACGCCGACGTCATTCGCTCGATGGTCGATCTGATCGCAAACGAGCGCTGGTTCGACGCGAACGAAAAATCGATCCAAACCCAAGACGACGCGGTTGGTCAAGCGATCACCACCGTCGGCCGCACGAACGCATAGGAGCGACACCGACATGATGAGAGCGCTGTACACCGCCGCGACCGGAATGCTCGCGCAGCAGTACAACATCGACACGATCAGCAACAACCTCGCGAACGTCAACACGACGGGCTTTCGCAAGAACTCCGCGCACTTCCAGGACCTGATCTATCAGAACTTGCGCGCGCCCGGCACGCCGGTGGGCCCGTCGGTCGTGCCAGTCGGTCAGGACGTCGGCCTCGGCGTGAAGATCGGCGCGTCGGAGAAATCGTTCACGCAAGGCGTGCTGCAGCAGACCAGCAACCCGCTCGACATCGCGATCGAGGGCGACGGGTTCTTCCAGGTGACGCAACCCGACGGCACCGCCGCGTACACGCGCGACGGCTCGTTCAAACGCGACGCGAACGGGTCGATCGTCACCGCCGACGGCTACTTCCTCAGCCCGCAGATCACGATCCCGCAGAACGCGACGTCGGTGCAGATCGGTCAGGACGGCATCGTCACGGCGCTGATCCCGGGCCAGCAGACGCCGCAGCAGCTCGGCCAGATCCAGCTCGTGCGCTTCACCAACGCCGCGGGGCTCGCGCCGACGGGCCGCAACTTGTTCGTGCAGACCGGCGCGTCCGGCGCACCGACGCTCACGCAGCCCGGCCTCAACGGCACCGGCACGCTGCAAGGGGGCTACCTCGAGCAGAGCAACGTCGCGGTCGTGGAAGAGATGGTCAACCTGATCACCGCCCAGCGCGCGTACGAAGCGAACTCCAAGGCGATCACGACCGCCGACGAGATGCTGCAAACCGCGGTCCAGACGAAGCGCTGATGTCGATGCGCCGCGCGCTCGCATTCGTGATGATGATTCTCGCCGTCCCGTGCGCAGCGCGCGCACTCGAGGGCCAAATCGTCACGGGCGCGCGGATTGCGAACATTGCCGACAAGATCGCACACGGGCTCGTCAGCGGGCCCGACCGCACGATCGCGCCGGCGTACACCGTCGCCGATCAAAGCCTGCCCGCCGGCGACGTGCTGCTCGCGCCCGCCGGCTCGCCGTTCGTCACGTCGACGTACGTCGGCGTGCCCGTCGCGATCCGCGTCGACGGCAAGCTCGCGCGCACGGTCGTCGCAGGCTACCGCGTCACGACGTACGTCCACACCGCCGTCGCCGCGCGCGACCTCGCGCCCGGCGCCGTGCTCGCCGCGTCGGATCTCGCGCTGGCGCGCGTCGCGTCGAACGGCCGCCCCGCGGTCGGCACCGACGTGCTCGTCGGGCGTAAGCTCAGCAGCGCGACCGTCAAGGGCGCGCCGCTCTACGTCGAGCAGACCGTTCCGGACACCGTCGTCAAAGCCGGTCAGGCCGCGATCCTCACGGTGCGTGACGGCCCGGTCGCGCTCACCGTCGACGTCGTCGCGCGCACGGGCGGCGCGGTGGGCGATACCGTCACCGTCTTCAATCCGCAAACTCAAAAAGCGATCGCCGCGGTGGTCACCGGACCGAACCGCGTCGAGCTCACGCTGCCCGGAGGGGAACGCTAACATGCGCGGCTTCCACTATCTGCCCGTCGCGATCGCCGGGTTCATCGCGGCGCTCGTCGCGCCCGCGTTCGCCGATACGCTGTACCAAGCCGCGCCGCCGCCCGCGGGACCGGGACATCCGCTGCGGCTCGGCACCGATCACAAAGCGGCGCAGGTCGGCGACCTCGTTCAAGTGATCTTCAACTTCAACGTCAACAGCACCAGCTCCGACGTCACGAACGTGAACAACAGCTACAACCTCGGCCTGGGCCAAGGGACGGGGCTCGCCAACGTGTCGCTGCTGCGCTTCGGCGCCGGGCTCAACGGCGGGCGCCAGACGCAGTCGAGCAAGACGCAGAGCGGACAGAACACGTTCGTCAGCACGATGGAGGCGCAAGTCACCGACGTGATGCCGTCGGGCGCGCTGCGCATCGCGGGCGATCAAGCGCTGCTCGTCAACGGCCAGAAGCAGACGCTGCACATCACCGGCATCGTGCGCCCCGAAGACATCGACAACACCGACAGCGTGCTGTCGACGCGCGTCGCGAACGTCGAGGCCAAGTTCGACGGCAACTTCCAAGAGAAGCACAAGGGCCTCATCCAGAAGATCCTGGACTTCATCTTCTGAGAATGCCGATAACGATGATGATGAAGAAGACGGTCTCGGCCCTGGTCCTCGGCGCGCTCCTCGCAAGCGGCGTCGCGTTCGTTCCGGCGCCGGCGGGCGCGCAGCCCGTGCGACTCAAGGACGTCTCGCGCGTGCAGGGCGTGACCGTGAACCAGCTCGTCGGCTACGGCCTGGTCACCGGGCTCGCGCAGAGCGGCGACTCGCAGTCGGTGCTGTTCACCTCGAAGTCGATCCAGAACGTGCTGCAGTCGTTCGGTTTGACGACCACCTCGCAGGACGTGCGCACGCGCAACGTCGCGGCGGTGATCGTCACGGCGTCGCTGCCCGCGTTCGCGCACTCCGGCGACACCATCGACGTGACCGTGTCGTCGATGGGCGACGCGACGAGCCTGCAAGGCGGCACGCTGATCCTCACCGAGTTGCGCGCGGCGAACAACCTCGTGTACGCGACGGCGCAAGGACCGCTGTCCGTCGGCGGCTTCTACGCGACCGACCAGAGCGGCCAGAACTCGATCGTCAAGAACCACGTCACCGCCGGGCGGATCCCGCAGGGCGCGGTCCTCGCGCGCGACATGATCACGAACATCCAGCAGGACCAGGCGGGCTTCTCGTACGTGCTCACGGCGCCGGACTTCAAGACCGCGGCGCGCGTCGCGCAGGTCCTCAACGGCCGCTTCGGCGCCGGAACCGCGCGTGCGAACGACGCCGAGACGATCCGCGTCAACCTGCCGCCGCGCTATGCGGGCGATCCCGTGAACTTTCTCGCCGACGCCGGCGACCTGAGCGTCAACGCGGACGCGCTGGCGAAGGTTGTGGTCAACGAACGCACCGGGACGGTCGTCATGGGCGGCGACATCACGCTCGCGGCGTGCGCCATCGCCCACGGCAACCTCTCGATCACGATCACCACGCAGAACACGGTCGTCCCGCCGGGCCCGTTCACGACCGGCTCGCCGCAGCTGCAGTCGAACACGCGCATCACCGCGACCGAGAGCGGCCGGCACCTCGTGTACATCTCCGGCGCGGCGACGCTCGCGCAGGTCGTCCGCGCGCTGAACACCATCGGCGTCTCGCCGCGGGACCTCATCGCGATCATCCAGGCGCTGCGCGAGTCCGGCTCGCTGCAAGCCGACGTGCAGATCATCTGATGGCATTCGACAAGATCGCGGGCCCCTCGCAGGCCCCACTCACGAACGAGCAGCAGCAGGCGCTCCAGAAGCTGCACCAGGCGGCGCAGCAGATGGAGTCGCTCTTCGTCGACATGCTCTTCAAGGAGATGCGCAAGAGCGCGCCGCCGGCCTCGCTGACGGGCAAGACGTCCAACGCCGAAGCGACCTTCAGCGACATGCTCGACGAGAAGCGCGCGGAGTCGCTCTCAAAGTCCGGCTCGCTGGGCATCGGTAAAATTTTGGAACAGCAACTGCGCTCGTCGGTGCTCGCCGAGCCCGGCACCGCCGCCCGTGCACGCGTCCCCGGGGAGCACCAATCGTGACGGCGCTCAACTTTGTAGGACTAAAGTCCCCGGGACCGGCCGACGATACGCCTAGTAGCAAGGAAGCTAGCGAAAGAGGCGTTCACAACCATGATCATCTCGCGGGCCGAGATCGCGTCGGCGCTCTCCGCCTACAAGACGGTGAAACGGAAGCCCAACACCGCCGCGACACCGCTCGACGCGGCAGACTCGTTCGAGCGTTCCGATGCGGCGTCGTCGCTGAGCACGTTTCAGTCGGCTGCCTCGGAGCCGTTCTACCGTCCCGACTTGGTCGATCGCCTGCGGTACCAGATCTCCGAGGGCCTGTATTTCGTCCCGACGGAAGAGATCGTCGAGAAGCTGCTCGGCCGATTGCTGGTAGCAGCCGCCGTCTGAGGGCAGCTCCGCTGCCCGTGGTGCTCCCGTGAACGAGTGGCAGCAGTTCGGCGAGATGATCGCTGAGGAGTGCCGGCTGCTCAACGAGCTCGGCGCCGCGGCGCTCGCGCTCACCGACGCGCTGGTCGCGAACGACCCGGATGCGATCGACGCCGCCGAGCGGCGCGTCGAAGCGCGCCGGGTGCTGCACGGCACCGCGTACGCGCAGCGGATCGCGATGCAGCGGCGCGGCTTCGGAACGCTCACGCTCGCGCAGGTGTGCGCCTACGCGCCGCCGGCGCTGCGCCGCGCGTTCTACGGAATCGTGCACGAGCTGGGCACCAGCGGCGTCGCACTGCAGATGACCGTCTCCAACAACAAGTCGCTCATCCTGGCCGGGATGGAGCGGCTCGCGCGCACCGTCGCGGTGCTGCAGCGCGCGGGGACGGAGCAAACCGGAACCTATCGGCGCCGCGGCGTCGTCCCCCCGCCTGACGGAAGCGTCATCGTGAGTCGCCGAGCATGAGTTTCTTCGGACTGAACGTCATCGGGAGCGCGGTCGACGCGTTCCAGCAAGCCGCGAACACGACGTCGGACAACATCGCGAACGTGAACACGCCGGGCGCGTCGCGCCAGGTCGTGAACTTGAGCGAAGCCGCGCCGATCGTCGGCTCGCCGGGCTACGCCAGCTGGACCGGACCGGGCACGAAGGGCGACGGCGTCATCGTCGACTCGATCACGCGCATCCATCAGGACTCGTACGACAGCCTGTTCCGCGGCGCGTCCGCGTCGCAGAGCTACTTCGACGTGCAGCAGCAGCAGCTCTCGGCGATCCAGTCGTCGTTCGGCGAGCCCGCCAACGGCGTCAACAAGGCGTTCACCGATCTCCAGACCGCCATCTCGCAGCTCGCGTCGAATCCGGGCGGCACGTCGGAGCGCCAAGGCGTGATCGCGGCCTCGCAGGCGTTCGTGGCCACGCTCAACCGCGTCGGCTCGGCGATCCAGTCGGCGCAGGCGACGGTGCTCGCGCAAACGGCCGCGACGGTCAACCAGGCCAACGCGCTCATCGACAAGATCGCCGCGCTCAACGGCCAGATTCGCGCGTCGAAAGCCGTCGGCGACAACCCGAACACCTATCAGGACCAGCGCGACCTGTACGTCGACCAGCTCTCGAAGCTGCTGTCGACGCAGACGGCCGTGCAGGCGAACGGCTCGGCGCTGGTCACGGTCGGCGGGCGCGCGCTCGTCAACGACACGCAAGCGTATCATCTCGCCTCGCCCGTCGTGGGCACGGATGCGTCGGGCAATCCGATCCTCGTGATCGGCATGCAGGGCGATCCCAATCCGTCCAATCCGGTGCCGGTGGCGCTCGGCAGCGGCCAGCTTGCCGGCTACGCGGACGTCTACAACAAGAACCTTACGCCGTACGGCCGCAAGCTCGACGCGTTCGCCAACGCCACGGCGACGGAGATCAACCGCATCACGCAGGCGGGCTACGACCAGAACGGCAACCCGGGCATCGCGCTGCTGCAGCCGGTGATCGCGAACCAGGCGATTACCGCGAGCAACATTCAGGTGGGCATCACCGATCCCGCGCAGGTAGCGGCCGCGCTCGCGTCCACCGCGGCGGGCACGCTGACGGTGGGCATGAACGCCGCCAACACGACGATCGACACCGCGAGCGCGGTGGTCGGCAACGCGACCTTCGCGCATCCGGGTGCGGCGGGCCCGCCGACGACCGGAACGCTGACCGTGCTGGTCGACGGTGCGGCACAGGCGTTCAACTACGACTTCAGCGGCGTCGGCAACGCCGGCTCGGTCGACGCGTTCGTGTCCAATTTCAACGCCGCGCAGCTCGGCGTGAGCGCGAAGTTCGACGCGGTCGCGCAGAAGATCGTGTTCGCCCGCGACCCGAACAACGCCGGTGCCGCGCACCGCGCACTGCAAGGCGCCAACCCGACCACGCCGGACTTCACGATCACCGACTCGAACGCGGCCGCCGGCGGCAGCCAGGGAACGCCGACGCGCTCGCTGCTCGAGATGTTGGGCGCGACGGCGATCGGCGGCGTCAAGCAGGACGCGAGCAACGCGTTCGGCGCGGGCGACAACGGTGCCGCGAACGCGCTGCTCAAGCTGTTCGCGAAGAACGCGGGCGCGCCGGCGCTGCAGACGACGGCCGGCAACCTCGTCGCGACCGTGCCGGGCGCCGTGACCGTCACCGGCGCGTCGCCGCAGGCGTTCGCGCAGATCGACGTCGGCCAGCTGCTGACGATCGACGCGGGCACCGCGAATCAGGAGAACGTCGTCGTCACGGCGCTCGACCGCATCACCGGCACGGTCACGTTCACGGCGACGAAGCCGCACGGCATCGGCTTCTCGATCGCGACCGCGCCGACGCAAACGCTGGGCGCGTACTACGGCGGCCTCGTCGGCCAGCTCGGCACCGACACGGCGAACGCGATCACCGGGAGCAGCGCGCAGGCGACGCTCGCGGCGGGCATCGACAAGGTGCGTCAGGGGATCTCCGGGATCAACCTCGACGAAGAGACGCAGAACCTCATCCGGTATCAGAACTCCTACCAAGCGGCGGCGCGGACGATGAACGTGCTCGACACGCTCTTGCAGACCGCCATCGGTCTGATCAAATAGAGGGATAGATGCGCATCGCAACTTCGACGATCTACGCGCAGCAGACCGCGGCGATAGACGATCAGCAGGCGCTCTACGCGCAGATCGGCCAGCAGCTCTCCAGCGGAGTGCAGCTCAACAATCCTAGCGACGATCCGACGCGCATCGCGCAAGACCTGTCGGTCCGCACCGCGATCGACGCGTCGGGGCAGCAGTCGAAGAACGTGCAGAGCGCGGTCTCGGAGCTGACGACGACCGACGGCGCGCTGAGCAGCCTCACCGCGGTGATGCAGAGCGCGCGCCAGCTCGCGATCCAAGGCTCGAGCGACTCGCTCACGCCGCAGCAGCGCGCCGCGCTCGGCAGCCAGATCGACCAGCTCTTGCAACAGGCCGTTGCCGTCGGCAACACGTCGTACGCGGGCCGCTACGTCTTCGGTGGGACGACGTCGTCGGCGAACCCGCCCGTGCAGCAGCAGGGCAATCCGATCGCCGGCGTCACCTTTTTGGGCAACGAGCAAGAGCAAGGGCAGCTCGTCTACAACGGCCAGGAGTTCGCGCTGTCGACGACGTTCCAAGCCGCCTTCAACTACAAGTCGTCGGACGGTTCACCCGACATTTTCCAGACGCTGATCGCGTTGCGCGACACGCTGGTGAAAGGCACCGTCGTCGATCAGAGCGCCGCGTCGATCAACCACGCGGGCGCGGTCGTGTACGGCCCGCAGGGATTGCCGGCCTCGCCGGCGCCGACGACGCTGGGCACGCCCAACGCGTTCGCGGTCGCGCCCGTCGCCGACAGCACGGGCAACTTCTCGCTCAACATCAACGGCTCGGTCAACGGCGTCCCCGGGATGGCGACGATCACGCTGGCGCCCGGCGCGGCGATCGACGACGGCGTCGCGCCGCCGCTCGGGACGAGCCTCGTCGCGAAGATCAACGCGGTCACGGCGACGACCGGCGTGACGGCGTCGTTCGACGCGAAAGCGCAGAAGGTCGTGCTGACCGGTACCGGCAGCTTCTACGTGACGGACACGCCGTCGCCGGGCGCCGCCAACAGCGCGAACTTGACGAAGGTGCTCAACCTCGCGACCCAGGCCGATTTCGTCCAGAACGTGTCGACGCAGCTGGGCGCCATCGATCACGGGCTCAACGGCGTGCTGAGCGCGCGCGCGGTCATCGGGTCACGGATCCAGGCCCTCGGGTCGATCTCCGATCAACTTCAGACCGCGGTGACCGATAATACGAAGGTGAAGTCCGGGATCGAGGACGTCGACGTCGCCGCGGCGGCGACAAAGCTCTCCGCGACGCAGACGGCCCTCCAGGCCGCGTACTCGACGACCAACCGTCTCGAGTCCAAGACCCTCTTCGACTACTTGAGCTGAGGCAGTAACGAGCGTGATCGAGACCATCGTGGAGTTCGCCGACCGGGAGATCGCTCTCGACCTGCCGCGCTTTGGCGCGTGCACGTACCGCGAGTCGGAAGTGCTGATGTTCCCCTGGGGCCTGCCCGGGTTCGCGACACTCCGCCGTTTCGTGGCCCTGAGCCTCGACGGCCAGGAGAAGTTCATCTGGCTCCAGAGCCTCGACGATCTCTCGATCGCGCTGCCCACGGCCGACCCGTGGCAGATCTTCGACGACTACGCGCCGCAGCTGCCGCCGTACGCGAGCAGCTCGCTGGACCTCGTCCGGCCTGAGGACTTCGTGACGCTGTGTGTCGTCGTGGTATCGCCCGGCGCCGAGGAGATGACGATGAACCTCTTGGCGCCGGTGGTCATCAACTTGGTGACGCGGACGGGCCGCCAGGTGACGCTGGAAACCGGCGGCTACTCGGTCCGTACACCAATCCCACGTAAAGCGCCCAGTTCAGCGGGAGCGCAAGGCAGCTAACGGGAAAGGCGCCCTCCGTGAAAGCCACGGAGGGCGTCCTCGTTGCTCGTTCTCAGCCGTAAGCTCAATCAAGCGATCATGATCGGTGACGACGTACGAATCGTCGTCGTCGCGGTCGATCGCGACACCGTGAAGCTGGGGATCGAAGCGCCGCGGACGATCCCGGTTCATCGCTCCGAGGTCTACGACGAGATCCAGCGGACGAACCGTGCCGCGGCGGGCGAGACGGAACAGCCGCCCGGCGAAGGGGCGAAGGTCGCCGACCTCGGCGGCAAGGGTCGCAAACCGACGACCAAGGGCTAAAGTCCTTCGGCGCAACCGCCGACCAATACACACAGGGCGGGGCCAAGGACGTACCCGTCCGACACACGTGTGATCATGGAGGAAACACATGCCGGGAATTGGTGGGCTTTCAATCGCCAACAATCTGTTGGCGAATAGCGCGGGCCTCAATCTCAATCGCAACCAGAACTCGCTCCACACGGCCGTAACGCGGCTGTCGAGCGGTCTTCGCATCAACACCGCGGCGGACGATCCGTCCGGTCTCGCAATCGCCGAGTCACTGCAGGCGCAGGTCAATGGTTTCGACCAGGGCGCGCGCAACGTGCAGGACGCGACCAACGCGGCGCAAGTCGCCGAAGGCGCGCTCCAGACGACGACGGACATCCTGCAGCGCATCCGCACCCTGGCGGTCGAAGGCGCGTCGGACATCACGTCGACGGACGATCGCAAGAATCTTCAGGCCGAAGTGCAGCAGCTGCTGCTCGAAGTGAACCGCATCTCGCAGAACACGAACTTCAACGGCCAGAACCTGCTCGACGGCTCGCACGCGGGCTTCCAGCAGCAGATCGACGTCAACGCGACCGTTACGTCGAACTCGAACCTCGCGGCCGGCGGCACGCTCGTCGACGCCACGCAGATCTCGTTCGTCCCGAACGCCGTGAACGCGACGGTAGCGGACGGCACGATCGAAGTCCAGGTCGCCCAGCTCAACTCGACGACCCAAGGCCTCATCGTCTCGTTCTACAACAGCTCCGCGAACTCGGTCGCGTCGCAGACCATCACGCTGGCCTCCGGCGTCGCCGCCGCGAACATCGCGGTGGACGGCGTGACGATCGGCTTCGGCGTGGCCGGCACCCTCGACGTCGGCGTCACGTCGTTCGTCAAGGTCAGCCAGTACGTCGCGGCAGCCTCGAACCCGACCGCTCCGGCGTTCAACTTCCAGTCGGGCGCGGCGGAAGGCGCCGTCATTCAGGTCGGCTTCATCAACACGTCGACGAACTCGCTCCGCGTGGCGAACGTCAACCTGATCGGGCCGCCGAACGCCGGCGGCACGGTGTTTGCCAACGGTTCGCTCGCGTCGGAAGACTCGATCGGCCAGATCGACAACGCCCTGCAGACGGTGCTCGCCCAGCGCGCACAGCTCGGCGCCACGATCGTCCGGCTCCAGGAAGACCAGAACAACGACAACGTCGCCTCGGTCAACCTCAAGGCGTCGGAGTCCGCGATCCGCGATCTCAACGTCGGCCAGGCGACCACCGAGTACACGAAGCTCCAGATCTTGGTGCAGGTCGGTACCTCGGTCCTCGCCCAGGCGAACCAGAACGCTCAGTCGGTCATCAGCCTCTTTCGCTAAGACCCGCTGACCTCTGGTGTCCATGAGAGGGCTCGCTCCGGCGAGCCCTTCTCTATTTTCCCGGCCCGGCATCCGATACCGTAAGGGTGCCGTTAGAGATCGTCGACGACTATCGCGACAGTGCGTTCGCGCGGGCCCAGACCGGGCTGCTGTTCAACCTCCCCGTTCCGCCGCCCGAGCGCGAGCAGCTGCCTGCCGGCATCAGCTTGTGCATGATCGTGAAGAACGAGGAGCGCTTCCTCGCCGAGTGCCTGCGCAGCGTGTGCGACGTCGTCGACGAGATCAACGTCGTCGACACGGGATCCACCGATCGCACGGTCGAGATCGCGCGCGGCTTCGGCGCCAACGTCATCTTCCGCGAGTGGCGCAACGACTTCGGCTGGGCGCGCAACGAGTCGCTCGCGCTCGCGACGCGCCGCTGGACGCTCGTGCTCGACGCGGACGAAGAGATCGCGCCCGAGTCGCTCGCGCTGCTGCGCGCGCTGCGCGAGACGCCCGCGGACATCGCCGGCGTGTACGTGCGCATTCAAAATCTCGTGGACGACCAGTCGGGCGCCGCGTCGACGATGACGCACATCTTGCCGCGACTGTTTCCCACGACGCCGCGGCTGCGCTACCGCAACGTGATCCACGAGAGCGTGGTGGTCGACGGCAAGGACCACTTGCAGTCCGTCGTGTCGCCGATCCTCATCCGGCACAAGGGCTACACCGACGCGATGATGGACGGGCGCGCGAAGACGGTGCGCAACCAGCCGCTGCTCGAGCGCGCTATCCGCGAAGCCGCTGACGACGCGTTCTCGTGGTTCAACTTCGGCATCTCGGCGATCGTCGCCGGCGACTTCGACGGCGGGATCGCCGCGCTCGAGCGGATGTTCGCGATGCCGGGCCCGCAGCGCGCGTTCTTTCCGATCGGCTACGTCATGCTGGCCGACGCATACGCCGAAGGCCGCCGCGACGTGGAGAAGGGGATCGCGATCCTCGACGAGGGCCTGGAGCGCACGCCCGGCCATCCGAACATTCTGTTCATGCGCGGCTACCTGCTCTCGATGGTCGCGCGCTACGACGAGTCGCGCGCGTGGTACGAGAAGGCGATCGCGGGCGCGTTTCAGGCCGAGCAGCACTCGATGGTCGACGACGAGATCTGGATTTGGAAAGCGCCGCTCAACATGGCGACGACGTACGTCAAGGAGAACCGCGTCGAGGAAGCGGTGCCGTGGTTCGAGCGCGCGCAGGCGAACAAGCCGGAATCGCCGGTGCTGCGCGGGCTCGTCGCGAGCGCGTACGAACGCGTCGGCCGCTACTACGACGCGGAGCGCGTGTTCCGTGAAGCCGCCGAACGCGACGGCGACGCCGGCTTCATGACGTACGTGAACTACCTGATGCGCCGCCGCCGCTTCTTCGAGGCGTTCGACCGCGTCGAGCAGCGGCGCGACGCCGTCGACGACCGCGGGTATGCCGCGTTGCTGATCTCGGCCGCGCAGACGACGCGCGACGAGCGCCTCGGCGACCCCGAACCGTACGCGCTGCGCGCGCTCGCGCTCGCGCCCGGCAACGGGCTCGCGCTCGGGCTTCTGGAGTCGCTCTACACGTCGCGCGGCGAAACCGCGAAGCACGCGGGCCTGCGCGCGGCGGAGATGGATGCGGCGCTCGCGGACCCGGCGGACTACTCGCGCCGTTCGCACCGGCTGCTCGAAGAGCAGCGGCTCGACGACGCGCTCGCCGTCGCGCGTGCGGGTCTGGCGCTCGCACCGCACGACGCCGTGCTCGCGTACAACGCGGGGCTTGCGGCAGCCCGGCTGTGCCTCGACGACGAAGCGCTCGCGCACCTCGATCTGATCCCGCGCGACGACGTGCACGCGACCTCGGCGCTCGCGCTGCGGGCCGAGATTCAGCGGCGCGCGGGCGATTTGGACGCGGCCGTCGCGACGCTCGAACGTGTGCGCACGCTCGCCGCGCCCGACGAGAACGCGCTTCGCCATGCCACGCTCGGGCTTGCGACGGCGCTGCTCGAAGCCGGGCGCGTCGCCGACGCCGGGAAGCTCGCCGCGTTCGTTCTGAACTAGCGTTGCGCTTCGCGATCCTCGCCTCACCCGGCAGCGATCCCGGCGACGCGCGCGCGCGGGCCGCTTCGTTCGCCGCGGTCGACGGTGCGGAAGATGTCGCCGCGGCCGCACGCGCGGCGTCCGCGCCGTTCGTGCTGTTGCTCGCCCCGGGCGCGCGTCCGCTGCCCGGTGCGTTCGGCGGATTGACGACGGCGCTCGGCGCGAACGCCGGCGTCGTCGGCGGCGCTACGCACGCCGGCGGAACGCGCTCGTTCGGATGGATGCTCGCGCCGGCGCCGTTGAGCCCGTTGCCGTTCGAGCTCGTGGCGATCGCCGCGCCGAGCGGCGAAGCGGGGACGGATGCGCGCGTTCGCGGCGCGGTCGACGTCGTCGCGCCGGGGATGGTGCTCGCCGCGCGCGAGCTGCTGTTCGAACCGCTTCCCGACGATCCGGTCGCCGCGCTGGTGGAGCTGTGCGCACGTGCGCGCGCGAGCGGTCGCGACGTGGTGTGCCGGCCGGCCTTCGCGTGCGAGGCGCCCCCGCTCGACGCCGACGACCGCGGCCGGTTCGCCGCGCTGCGCGCGCTCGCGGAGCGCCGGCCCGATCTGATCGACACGCACCATCTGCCGCCTGCGACGCGCCGCACGCACACCGAGCGCGACATACGGCTCGACGGCGGGCGCCGCATGCGCGCGCGCATCGCGCTGCCGCCGCTGACCGTGCTGGTTCACGGTGCCGGCGCGGAACTCGCGGCGCGCCGCGCGCGCGAGCTCGCACCGGCGGCAATCGCGCGCGCGGTCGACGATCCCGCGGCGGCGCTGCGCGCCGAGATGCGCGTGCGCGGCGATCGCTACGTGCTGCTGACGTCCGCGGCACGGCTGCCGGATCGCGACGCGTTCGACGCGCTCGTCGCCGCCCTCGAATCCGCGCCGTTCGTCGCGCTCGCCGCGCCGGACGCGAGCGCGCTCGACGGGAACTGCGTGCTGCTCGCGCTCGCACGCTTTCCGCAGCACCTCGCAGCCGTGGGCGCGACGCTGTCCGACGCGGTGCACGCGCTTGTCGTTGGTGCGACGGCGTTGCGGCGCGCCGTCCGCGCGCCCGGCTACGTCATGTGCGACGCCGTGCCGCCGGCGCCGCGGCGCGCAACGATCGTGTTCCTGGCGTCGTCGCTCCCGGAGATCATGCGCGTGACGCTCGACGCCGTCGTGCCGGCGGCGCGCGTCGACGACGAGATCGTCGCCGTGTGCGCGGCGAACGCCGATACGACGCGCCGGGTTCTTGCCGTCTACCCGCACGTGCGCGTCGCGACGGACGAATCGGATCCGCTGCTGTGCGACGCGGCGAACCGCGCCGTCGCGGACGCGTCGCGCGAATTGATCGTCGTCGTCGCCGACGACGTGCTGCTGCCCGCGGGCGCGCTCGACCGCCTGCGCGACGCGTTCGCGCGCGTTCCGTCGGTCGGCGCGGCGTTTCCGGCCGTCGCGGGCGCGTCCGGCGGCGAGGGCGTCCACGACGTGACCTACGCCGACCTGGCGCAACTGCGGACGCTCGCCGAGCGGCGCGCTGTGCTACTGTCGGGACGGCTCGAGCCGATCGATGTCGCGGTCACGCCCGCGGTCGCCGTCACCCGCGAGGCGTTCGACGCCGTCGGCGGGATCGATCCGGCATACGGGCCCACGCGCCAGGGGATCGCGGACCTCGTGCTGCGCTTGCGCGCGGGCGGCTACGGTGTGGTCCGCTGCGACGACGCGCTCGCGCATCGTTTCGACGCGGCGCAGTCGCGCAATCCGGCGTCGGCCGCAAGCGCGTGCCAAACCCTCGTCGCGCCCGAATCCGCCGCGCTCGCGCGCGGGTTCGATCCGGCCCGCCGCGTTCCGTTCGTGCGGCTCACCGCCGGGCCGAGCAGCACTGCCGTATCGCACGCGATCGTCGTCCCTGTCGCGGGAGGCGCGGAGCTCGAGCGTGCAGTGCTGTTCATCGCATCCGCCGCGCGGGCGTTCGGCGCGGACGCACCCGTGCGGCTGCACGTCGTGCTCGACGGCGACGTTTCGCCGGCCGACGTCGTCACGCGCATTCGGCCCGTGCTGTCCGCGAACGGTACGGCGATGGACGACACCGTCGCGGTGCGCGTCGAACGCGTCGCCGATCTCGCCGCGTGGCGCGCGGGACTCGACCCGGGCGCACGCGTCCTCGTGGCGGCCGGCCACGAGCGCGACGCGCTGAGCGGCCTCATTGCAATCCCGGCTGCCGCGTTGTGCGATCTGCTGGAGCCGGCGCTGCGATGAGAACGCACCGCACGCACGAGATCCTCGCGCCGTGGAGCACCGCACACGCCGTGCTCGATCCCGCGCGTCTTGCCGCGGTGCGCATCGAGCCCGTGCTGCGCCAGCGACGGCCGGCGTTCGCGCTCGACTTCTACTTGCACGACGCCGACGGCGGCGCGACGGTGATCCCGCTGGTGATCGCCGATCCGGCGGCCGTCATAGAACGCGACCGCGAGCCGCTGATCTTTCCGCACGGTACGCCCGGCGACGGCGCGTTCGCGCGCGCGCTGGCGGACCGCATCCTGCCGCATCTCGAACGGCTCGTCCTCAGCGGCGAGCAAGTCGTGGAGCACGTCGTCACGTTCGCGCTTGCGCCGGCATTCGATGCCGCGCGTGCGGCCGGGTGCTTCGGCGCGGCGCCGTTGCGCGATGCGCTGACGCGGCTCGCGCCGTACCGTTACGCGCGCCGCTTCGCGCGCGGGCGCAGCATTCGCATCGACGCGCCCGACGCCGTCGGCGGCTGGGCGCTGCTGCGCGCGGTCGGAACGGTCTCGGTCGCGACGGCACGCCGCGACGGCGCCGCGCTCGCGTGGTACGGCGAAGCGCCGGTCGCGAACGACGCGCACGCCGACGTCGCGATCGTCGCGGCGGATGCCGATGCGCGCGACGCGGCGTGCGTGCTGCGCCTCGATCCCGGGCCCGGTCGCGCGTCCGGCGCGCACGTCGTCGAGATCGTCGACCCGCTTCCGCTCGACGTCGGCATCGTGTTCGATCCGGCCGAAGGTCCCGTGCGCCGGTGGTTCGCCGTCGAGCGTGCGCCGGAGCCCGCGGCGCGCGCGGTCCCCGACCTCACGTACCGCGCGGCGGGCGGCTCGGCGGGCCGTATCGCGGTGATCGTCGGACGTTCGGACGCGTTGCGCCGGCCTTCCGCGGACACCGACGAAGCGCGCGCGCTCGTCGCCGCGTTCGGCGCGGAAGGTTTCGACGCGATCCTCGCGGAGTCGCCCGACGAGCTCGACGGCGCCGACCTCGTGCACGTGATGGGAACGCGTGAAGGGCGGCGCGCGCGGCTGATCGTCGACGCGGCGCGGCGGCGCGGCATCCCCGCCGCGGTGCACGCGTACGATGAAGACGCGGCGCACGGAGGCTGGTGGGGTGCCGAAGTGACGCGCTTCTGTTTCGAGTACGGCGCCGACGACTACGACGTCGCGACGTATCTCGCGCTGCTCGCCAAGCGCGCGGTGAGCGTCGGCGACGCGCGCGCGGACGTGCCGTTCGCGCCCGCCGATGCCGCCGTCGACGATGCCACCGCCGCATTGCGCGACGCGGCGGTCGTGTTTGCCGCGACCGAAGAAGAAGCGGACGCGATCCGGCACCGCACCGGACGCTCCGGTACGATCGTCGTCGTCCCGCCGGTCGCGGCGCCTGCCGCGCCGCTGCCCGTGGGAGGCCTCACCGGCGCGGACCCCTTCGTTCTGCTGCACGCGCCGATCGGGCCGGTCGCCAACGCGCTGCTCGTGGCGCGCTGCGCCGCGGCCGCGGCGATCCCGCTCGTCGTGACCGGTCCCGTGCTCGACGCGTCGTATCTCGCGCTGGTCCGCGAGTTCGGCGGACCGGGCCTCGTGGTGCTGCCGGGTGAGCCCGCGCCGGGGATCGCCGCCGGATTGCGCGCCGCGGCCGGCGTCGTCGTCGACCCGGGCTGGGTGGGCGAGGGCGGATCGCGGCTCGCCGCGGCCGCGCTCGCCGGCACGCGGCTCGCGCTGGCGGACCGCCGTCGGTTCGACGTCCCCGGCGTCGCGCCGCGCCGGTTCGACCCGGCCGACGCCACCGCGCTCACGCGGGCACTCGGCGATGCGTGGGACGAGGCGCTGCGCGCGCCCGCCCGCCCGGCGCCGGAGACCGTCGCCGCGCTCGCCCCGGGCACCGTCGTCCGCACGATCGTGCGAGGCTACGCGGCGATCGTGACCGCCAATGCCTAAGGCGATCTCGCCGGGCGTCCGATACCATCACGAGGAGGGCTCCGCCGAACATGGACGTTCAGACGATCGATATTCAAGCCGCGGCACCGGCCGCAGCCGCTGCACCCGCCGCGCCCGCTGCGCAGCCGGGCGCTCCCGCGCCGCCGCAAGAGGCGCCGCAGCAGAAACCGCCGCACAACGCCGACGAGACGCTCCACCGCGCGCTCTCGCATCTGGTCGGCGGCGGTTCGAACGTGGCCGTGCAATTCAAGGTGGTGCACGGCACCAATCAGATCGTGACGGTTTTCACCAACAAAGACACGGGCGAGGAGATCTCCCAGTTCCCGGCCGAGTCGATGGTGCTGATCGCGCAATTCTTCAACAAGCTCGCGGGCGCCGTCGTGGACCGGACCGCCTGACGTGAGCGGAATCGGCTCGACCAGCTCGGCGACGTCGAGCAGCGCGACGCAGTACGGGACCAACGTTCCGGCGGTTTCGTTTCCGGGGATCGCGTCGGGTATCGACTACAACTCGATCATTCAGAAGTATACCGACCTGACGCTCGCGCAGGAGAAGCCGCTCGAGACCAAGGTCACCACGCTCAACGCACAGCAGGCCGAGCTGCTGAAGATCCACGATCTCGTCGCGAAGTTCCAGGACACGTTCCTCGCGGTCAGCGATCCGGCGAACTTCAACGCGACCACCCCGACGTCGTCGAACGGCTCGGCGGTCGCCGCGTCGACCATCGCCGGCTCCGTCGCGACGCCCGGCACGTACGTGATCAAGTCGGCGACGCTCGCGACGGCGACGCAGTTCAGCAACGATCCCGCGGCCAACGGCACGTTCAGCTACAACACCGCGCTCGCCAACGCCGGCGCGTCGATCTCGCCGAACAACGGGCCCCCGGGCACCACGACGCCGGGTCAGATCACGATCAACGGCGCGGTGCTCACCTACGACGTCAACTCGACGACGCTGCAGAGCTTCGTCACGAATGCTGCGAACGTGGCGGCGCTCAACGCGGTCGGCGTGACGCTGAACTACAATGCCGCGACGCAGACGGTGACCGTCAGCTCGACGCAGCCGCTCACGCTCGGCAGCGCCACCGATCACGGCAACCTTCTGCAAGTCCTCAAGCTGGACACCGCGCAGATCACGTTCGCCGGCGGCACCTACACCGCGACGAGCACGTCGAAGATCGGCGGCATCAACGTCGGCGCGACGCTGAACACGTCGAACAACGCGGGTTTCGCGACCGCCGTCACCGCGGGCCAGTTCTCGATCAACGGCGTCGCGTTCACCGTGGACCCGACGTCGAACAACCTCAACAACCTGCTGCAGCAGATCAACTCGTCGTCGGCGGGCGTCTTCGCGACGTACGACTCCGCGAACGACCGGGTGCTGCTCACCGCGAAGTCGAGCGGTCCGCAGGGGATCACGCTCGGCTCGTCCGGCGACACCTCGAACTTCTTGAAAGCGGTCGGGTTCTTGGCGAACGCGACGCAGCCCAACACGCTCAGCGGCGGGGCCACGATCGCGGTCGGCAAAGCGGCGCACGTGCAGTACGTCGATAACGCGGGCACCACGCACGACGTGTACAGCAACTCGAACGACGTGACGACCGTCGTGCCGGGCGTCGACGTGAAGCTTCAGCAGGCCGTCGACGGTACCGTCGTCGCGCCGGTGACGATCTCGGTCGCGCAGGACAGCACCAAGCTGCAATCGTCGATCAAGACGTTCGTCGCCGCGTACAACGCGGTGATCGACGAGATCAACAAGGCCACCCAGGCGCCCGTCGTCGGCACGACCACGAACGCGAGCACCGGGCAGACGGCGGGGACGCAGCTCACCACGGGCGGCGTGCTATTCAACAACTCCGACATCACCGGGTTGCGCGACCGGCTCGTCAACATCGTCACGTCGATGGGCAGCACCGGGTCGACGTCGTACAACTCGCTCGCGTCGATCGGGCTGATGATCGACGCGTCGTTCACCGTGACCGCCGCGTCGGCGAGCAACACGCAGAACACGACCTCGCAGAACAGCGTCTCGCAGCAGACGTTCGCGGGCACCAGCGGCCGGCTCCAAGATCTCGACGTCACCAAGCTCAGCACCGCGCTCGCGTCCAACGCGAACGCGGTCGCGAAGCTGTTCACGGGATCGGCGAGCCTCATCGGTCAGATCGGCTCGTACCTGACGACCGTCTCCGGCCTGTCGACGCAGCTCACCAGCGGCTTGGTGGGCAAGGTTCCGCCGACGTCGCTGTTCGCGTCGCTGTCGAACCAGACGAACGACCAGATCAGCTCGCTGCAGCAACAGATCAAGCTCGTGACCGATCAGGCCAACTTGCAAGCGGACCGGTTGCGCGCGGAGTTCGTGGCCAGTGAAGGCGCGATCGCGGTGCTGCAGTCCGAGCAGTCCTCGCTGAGCTCGCTCCTCGGAATAACGACGAAGACAGGATAACGTGACCGTCTCCAACGCAAATTTGCGCTACCTCGAAGCGTCGATCAATTCCGCGAGCCCTGAAGAGCTGATCATCAAGGTGTACGACGCGCTGCTGCTGTTCGCGCGCCAGGCCGTCGACGTGATGGAGACGCGGCCCGCGGACATTCAGGCGCGCCACGACCTGCTGCGCCGCGCGCAGCGCGCCTGCGCTCTTCTGATGGGTTCGCTCAAGCTCGACCTCGACAGCGATATTCCCGGCAACCTGTTCCGCATCTACGAGTTCTGGCACCATCAGCTCGTCGCGGCGAACATGCAGGGCGACGCCGCGAAGGTGCGCGAGCTGCTGCCGCTGATCGGTGGGATGCGCGAGACGTGGGTTGAGGCGATCAAGAGGTACCGCACGGAAGGCGCCGCGGGCGTCCAGCTCGGTGCCCTCGCCGGCTGACGCCGCGCGCGACGAGGTCGCGCGCACGATCGTGGCGCTCGAACGCTCGTGTCTGGATGCGGACGCGGCGATCGTGGAACGCCGCTGGGACGACGTCGGCACGGCGTTTCGCGCCCAAGCCGCGCTGACCGCGGAACTCGCGGCGCTAGTCGACGCCGCGCCGCATGCCGCACCGGCAAACGACGCGAAGGTCGCGCAGCGCGTACAAGGGATCATCGCCTATCGCGACGATCAGCTGCGCCGGCTGCAAGGGTATCACGCTGAGATCGGGACGCGCCTGCAGGCGATCGGCCGCGTCAACGCGTTCGCGCGAACGCTGGGCAAGCGCGCGAACTCCGCCCGACTCCTCGACGGCCAGTACTAAGCTCAGCCGGCGAACGCGCTGCGCAGCGCGACCACGAGCCTGCGTCCCGCTTCGTGCAGCGACGCGTCGGCTGCAGTGAGCGGGTCGTAGCGGCGATCGACGGCGCGCCGCACCGTGACGCGCATCAGCCACGCACCGGCGGCGACGCGATATGCGGCCAGCGCGTCGGCTGCGCGCACCGCCGCATCCGACGCGACGCCCTCGAGCGCGCGCGGCGCGACGGCGAGCAGCACTTGCACGCCGCGCAGGAACACGTCGTCGAGGTCGCGCTCGAGCACCGTGCGCAGCGCGCCGAGCTCGCGCTCGTCGAGCCGCGTCACGAGCAGCGGGAAATACTGCGGGAACGGTACGCTGGGTACGGGCGCGAGCGCGCGGATGGTCGCCAGCGACTCGCGCGTGACGATAGCCGGCGGCGGCCGCTCCATGCGCGCCGCCACGAGCGCGCGCGGCACCGCTGCGGAGATCGTCCGCGCGAAGTCGCGAATGCCGAGCGCTGCGCCGAGCGGTGTTTCGACCGCTGCGATTGCAGACAACAGCGCGAGCGCGGCAAGCCCGTGCGGAACGTCGCCGGCGAAGATACGTTCGAGCGCGCGCACGTCGTCGTCTTCGAGCGTGCGCGCGAGCACGTACGGCCGGCCGGGTTCCGGTGCTTTCTTCGCGCGCGGCGCGGCGCGCTTGCGCGCGCGCGGCTTGGGCGCGGGTTTCGGTTCCGGCTCGACTGCTTCAGCGACGACCGGTTCGACGACGACGGGCGGTTCCTCGACGGCAGGCTCACGCGCGGCCGGTTTCACGATGACGACCGCGGGAGCGAACGGCCTGACAACGACGTCGGGCACGACCTCCGGTTCGACGACTTCCGGTACGACGACTGCGGCGGGCGCGATGACGACCGGTGCGGCGGGCTCGTCGACCACGGTGTCGACGGCGCGCGGCGGTGGCGGCGCCACTGCGGCGGCAGGCGTCGTCAGCGCATCGTCCGTTTCACCCGTTTCGAGTTCGAAGAACGGGCGCGGCGCGTCGAACGCGGCGTGGCCCGCGCGGCGGGTGAGTCGCAGTGCGGGCGCTGCGATCGTGGGTACGCCCGGTGCGCTCGCGTGCGCGATCACGTCGAGCGGTCCGGTGCCGGGCAGCACGCGCAGCGCGAAGCGCAGGCGCACGGCTTCGCCGCCGGCGATCGTTCCGACGCGCAATCCTTCGCCGAGCAACGCGTCGCCGTCGAGCGCGACGTCGCCGCGCGCGAAGGAGCCGGGCAGCGGTTCGCAATCGTGCGGAACGGAGATGCGCAGCAGGACGTCGTCCGCGCGCACGTCGCCGTCGTCGTGGACGCTCGCGACGACCGTGACGACCGCGCCGGGGATTAGCTCGCGCTCGGGGCGCGCGTCGAGCGCGACGCGCAGCATCGCGGCGCGCGGCGGCTGCGGCGCCTCGTCGGCCAGGATCGACTCCGGTCCGAAACGGGCCGGCGTCGACGACGACCGCGCGACCTGCGCCACGAGCCCGAGTTCCTCGCGCCTGCGCCGGTCGAGCAGCTGCGTGTCGGCGTTGCGCTCGAAGAGCGCATCGACGTCGACGTCACGGCCGCTCATCGCGCGCGGAACGCTGCCAACCAGGGAAAGCGCCGCCGCCAGGCGGGCGTCGCGGGCTCCTCGGGCTTGGGCGGGCCCGCCGCCTTCGCCGGATCCGCGGCGAGCTCGGACCCGGACAACTGCCGCTCCGGCGCCGCGGGCGCCGCCGCGACGGGCGCAGGACGCACCGGAACGGTCAGACCGCGTGCGCGGGCTGCGGCGTCGGCATCGATGCGCGTCGCGCGCGGGCGGCCGTACGCGGCGGCTTCGCGCAGCGTCGCGTGGGCGAGCGTCAGGAGCCGGCGCGGCGTCCCGCCTGCCGCGGCGACGACGACGTCGAGCGCGGCCGCGTCGAAAAGATCGTCCGCTCCGGCCGCGCCGCCCGCGCGCGCAATGCGGTGGGCGACCAGCGCGCGCGCCTCCGGGGCCGCGAGCGGTTCGAGCGCCGTCCATTCGTCGACCCGGTCGGCCAGGTTGTGGCGCCCCTCGATCCGCGCGCGCAGCTCCGTCTGGCCGAACAGCACGACGTTGAGCAGCTTGCGCTGCGGGACGTCGTAGTTCAGCAGCAGCCGCAGCACTTCGAACACGTCGTCGCTCGCGTTCTGCGCTTCGTCGACCAAGAGCGCGAGGGTGAGCCCGTCGAGCACCGCGGCGTCGTAGAGGTAGTTCTTCAGCGCGTTTTTCAGCGCGGCCGGCGAGCGCGGCGGGAGCGCGAGCCCGAACGAGCGCGCGACGCCGAGCAAGAACTCGGTCTCGGTGGCGAACGACGGGTCGAGGATCTTGCCTAGGCGCACCTCGTCGCGGCCGAGGAGCTCGCGCTCGAGCTGCGCCATGAGACTGGTCTTGCCGGTGCCGGGATCGCCGACGACCGCCTGCAGGCCGCGCGACTCCAGGATGCCGCTAACGAGGCGGTCGCGTGCGCGCATCAGCCCCGGCGTCGTCCGGTAGAAGTGCGGGTCCGCCGTGTCGAGGAACGGATCGCGCTCCAACCCGAAGTGCCGGTAGTACGGGGTCATCCGGTGTGCTGACTTCGGCGGCGCGGATGGAAGCGGCCTCTCCCGGCTTCAGGTCCGAGGCCGCTAAACCGATCACTTGGAGGATGACACCGTACGCCATCGTGTGCGCCGGCGGTGGTCCGCGAGCGTCGGCTCGGCTGCAGGCTCGCTTCCCGGGCGTGCCGCTGCGCTACGTCGGGCCTGCATCGGGCGCGCCGTTCGGCGTGGAGGCCGACCCGTCGCTCGCGCGCGCGCTGGCTGCCGTCGAGGCGGAGGTGACGATCGTCGTCGACCCGGCGGTGTTGCTGGATTCTGTTGCCGCGGCGGCGCTCGTCGCGGCCGTCGAATCCGACACGCTCGTCGCGCCCGTGCTCGTCGACGACGATGCGCGCGTGGTGAGCGCTGGGATGCTGTTGGTGGACGATTCGGTGCGCGATCGCGCGCGCGTTCATGCGATCGGTGCGGGCGCGCCGTTCGCGTCGGTCGCCCGCGCGCGCGGGCCCGGTACGCCGGCCGCCGACGTGCTCGCCCCGGATGCGTTCGACGGACGGTGCGTCGCCGCGCGCACCGAGACGCTGCGCGCGCTTGCGCCCGACGTCGCCGAGCCGGACGCGTGGCTTGCGGCGACCGCTGCCGCGCGCGGCAATCGCGTGCGTTTGCTCGTCGCGCCTATTGCGGTGCGCGTGACCACCGCTGCTGTTCCGGCGTCTGGCGCTGACCCGCGGCGCGCGTCAGCGGAAAAGCGGCTCGCGGCGCACGCTTCGCCGGATTCGTCGGGCTTTGCCGCGGACGCGGCGCTCGGGTACACTGCGCGTACCGTTCGCTCGCCGTACGGCGCCGACATGCGCGTCGTCGATTCCACGCCGCGTGCGAGCGCGGTCGTCGTGGGGACGCCCGCGGACCGCGCACAGTTTGACCGCATGCTCCGGGCGAATGGTGTCCCGCTCGACGTCGTGGTCTTCGCATACGGTTCGGATGCGATCGCACGCGCGGACCGTCTGTTGCGCAATCGGGGCGACCGGTACGTTGCGTTCGTCGACGCGCGCAGCGAGCTGCGACCGGGTTGGCTTGACGCGCTGATCGCGGCACTTGAAAACGACGCGCTCGCGGCCTTTGCAACGTTCGCGCCGGCGGGCGCCGACGCGCGCGCGACCGTCGTCGCAGCGGCGCGCATCCCGTCGTGCGAGCGGCTCGACCGGTTCGAGACGGTGCATGGCGCGCTGGCCGACCTCGTGCTGCGCGTCGCGCGCGACCGCGAGCGCGGGATCGTACGCGTGGACGGCGCGCCGCACGCGCTGCCGCCGCCGGTCGAGGACGTGGCGTTCCGGCTGCGTTACGGCTGCGCGCCGGCGGAGGTCGACGTCGTGTCGAACGCGACGGCGCCGCGGTTTCGCGGGATCGCGAGCATCGTGATGCTGTCGTGGAACGCTGCCGACTTCACGCGGCTGGCGGTCGAGTCGATTCGGGCGGTGACGCGGTATCCGCACGAGATCATCGTCGTCGACAACGGCTCGGACGAGCCGACCCTGCGCGTCCTGGATTCGCTGGCCGCAGACCACGGCGTACGCGTCGTCTACAACGGGAGCAACCTCGGATTCGGCGGCGGGATGAACGTCGGCATGGCGCACGCGCGCGGCGATGTCGTCGTGATTTTGAACAACGACGTGATCGTGACCGAGGGCTGGCTGGAAGACATGATCGGCGCGCTGGAGACGCGGCGCGCCGTCGGCTGCACGGCGCCGCGCAGCAATGTCGTTGCTAGCGAGCAAGTTCTTGCGGTGCCGTACAAGGACGATGTCGCGATGCACCGCTTCGCCGCCGAGCGGCGGCGCGCGCTGCGCGGGCGCGGCTACGTGGCGCATCGCGTCGTCGGCTTCTGCCTGTGCCTAGACCGCAAGGTAATCGACGAGATCGGCGGCTTCGACCCGCGCTACGGCCTGGGCAACTTCGAGGACGACGACCTCGCGGTGCGCATCCGCGCGGCGGGCTGGGGCATCTTCGTGTGCGACGACGTGTTCATTCACCACTTCGGCAGCGTCAGCTTCAAAGCGAACGCGCTCGACCACCGCGCGCACATGGAACGCAACTGGCGCGCATTTTCCGAGAAGTGGGGGCTCGCGCACGCGCCGATGGCGACGCCGTACGACGCGCGCAGCTTGGCGCGGCCGGGGTTCGAGCACGACGCGCACTTCGTTCCGCTCCCGGTGATCGCGTGAAGCCCCGCTTCCATGCGCGGTTCCCGGGCGCGCTGTGCGAGGGGCTCGCGACGCTGCGGCGCGACGCGCGGCTCGCCGCGTACCGCATCGAACCGGTGCGCACGGTCGACGGGCGGCAGCATTATCTCGACCTGACGTTCGTCGACGGCGAGCAGGTCGCCGTAGTGGCGGGCATTCGCATCGACCGGCACGCGCTCGCGCATCGCGACCGTTCACCGTTCGTCGCACCCCGCGAAGCGGCGGCCGTCGCTGACGAGCTGGAAGCGGCGTGCAATGCGATCGAGCCCGCCCTGATCGCGACGTTCGCCGAATGCGCGGAGCCCGGCGAGACGTTGCACATCGTTGCCGATGTAGCGGAAGATGCGATGTTCGCGCGCTGTGAATCAAATGCACTCGGAGCCGTGCCGTACGCGTGCGTGGCCCGTGCTCGAGGACGGGCCGTCGACGACGGCGCCTACGTCGAGACGTGCTTTGCCGGCGACGTCCCGCTCGCGACCGCGCCGGACGTGCCCGCGTTTGGCGGTGCCGCTGCACCGCTGCGCTGCTACGTCGCGCTTTCCGACGCCGCGCTCGCTGCAGGCGACGCGGCGTACGGCGCCGCGCTGGCGGTCGGCTCGGCGCTGGGCTGCGATGAAGTCTCGGTGGACGTCGCGGGGTACGACGGTCGACCGCTCGAGCCGTACGCCTTCGTGCACGTCATCGGGCTCGACGACCCGCAAGCGGCAGTTGAGTTGCTCGTCGCGGCACGTGCCCGCGGCATTCGCACACTGCTCACGCCGCTGTTCGACGACGCACCGAACGGCGGCTACTGGGGCGCACGGACCCACGCGCGAACGCTCGCGCTCGGCGATGACGAAGACGTGTTGGGGCTGTATCTCGGCGCCGTCGTCGCGCGTGAGACCGCGTTTGCCGGCAGCGCATCGCACGCGACGCCGTGCGAGCCTTGCCCAGGTTTCCGTACCGCGCAGCGTACGGCGCTCGCCTATGCGGACGTCGTGTTCGTCGCGTCCGCATCGGAAGGCAAAGGCATTCGCGCGCTGGGCGTCGAGCGCGTGTTCGCTGCGTACGTCCCGGCGCCGCATGACGTGCCGCCGTCCGATCCCGGCGTGGCGCCGTACGTTCTCGCGGTTGCGCCGGTCGGACCGCTGCACGCGTCCGCGACGCTGGCGCGTGCCGCCGCGCGCGCCGGCCTGCCGGTTCGATTCACAGGTGCGGTCGTCGACGGCGCGTACGCGGCGCGGGCTCGCTCGTATCTCGACGACCGCTCGTCGTTCGCACCCGGCGACCCAGGGAGCGGCGCGCGCGTCGTCGCAGACGTGTCGTGGAGCGGCACCGATCTTTCCGCGCTCGCCTCGCACGCGATGCACGGCGTCCCGATCGTGGGCTCGAACCGCGCCGGCGTGCGCGAGGTTCTCGGCTCGAACGGAGTATGGGAAGTGGATCCCGCCGACGAGGTCGCGATCGCGGTCGCGTTGTGCGAGGCCTGGAACGGCGCCGCCGATCACGCCGCTGCGCTCGCGCGCAACGTAACCGCGCGCTGCCGCGTCGACGTGCTGCAAGCGTGCCTCGTAAGCGCGTATGCTGTGCCCGAGCAAGTCGCGTGAGCACAGTCGAAGCATATTGGGAAGGCGACTACGCGGCGACGCACGCGCGGCTGCGCGCCGTCGCGGCTGAGCTCGGCGGCGACGTGATCGTGGCGACAGATGTCGCCGGACTGCCGGCTGCGCTGAAGCGTTTGATCGCGGCGCGCCGCCGCGGCGAGCTCGCGGCGCTCTACGTAGCGTTGCCCGACCCGCGCGAGGCGCTCGTAGCGACCGTCTACGCGCAGGCCGCGGCGAGCAAAGACGCCGAGCAGCGCGCCGCGATCGCCGACGGCTTCGCGCGCAACACGATCGCGCTCAACGGCAAGCCGCTGGCCGACTACACCGTGCTCGACGCGCCAGTGCGCCGTGCGCTGCATGCCGCACTGCGCAGCGCGGACGCCGTCCTGATCGATTCGCCCGAGCACGCGTGCCGCATCGAGAGCGCCGTCGGCCGGCCACCGAACCGCGCCGTTCCCATCGTGCAGGTGCCGCCGGTCGACGCGCCGCTGCCGTGCGGCCGTCGCGTGGTCGTCTACGCGCCGAAGACCGAGCGCGCCGGGCTGCGGCAGTTCGACGTCCTGTTCGCCAACCGGGAGTTTCCGTGGACCGCGATCGCGCGCGAGAACGCGCACGAGCCGCTGCGCGCCGATGCTGGCGTCGTCATCGCGCCGTCCTGGTCGAGCCTCGACGACGCGCTCGCGCTGCACGCGCGCGGACTGCGCGTCGTCGCGCCGTTCGGTTCCGGTGCGCCCAGCCTCGGGCTCGCGTTCGGCTACGATCCGCTGCGGGCGAAGACGCTGTTCCGCGCGCTCGACGCCGCGCTGACGGAGGAGCTCCCCGCGTTCGGCGTCACGCCGCGCCTCGCCGGGGCGGTCGCGCGCGAGCGCACGCCGCGCACGAACGGTCCGTTGCTCTCGGCGATCGTCCGCACCTACGATCGCCCGCAACTGCTGGCGCGCGCGCTGGATAGCCTCGCCGCGCAAACGTATCGCGATATCGAAGCGGTAGTCGTGAACGACGCCGGTCCCGACGTTTCTGAGCTGCTCGCGAGGTACGAAGGCCGCCTCGCGATCCGCTATGTGCACCGGCCGCGCAACGGCGGCCTCGTCGCCGCGGTGAACGACGGCGTGCGCGCGGCCCGTGGCACATACGTCGGCTACCTCGACGACGACGACCTCTGGTACCCCGACCATGCCGCACGGCTGGTCGACGTCCTCGAACGCACGGGCGCCGGCGTAGCGTACGCGAACTGCGTCGCGGAGTACGCCGACGTGGTCGACGGCGCACTCGTCCCACGCGAGTACGCGATCTTCACCGACCGCGACTTCGAAAAGGACGCCTACCTCTACGACAACCTCGCCACGGTGCACAGCTACGTGCACCGCCGCGAGCTGTTCGACCGATTCGGCCTGTTCGACGAAGCGATGGGAGCCGCGGACGACTGGGAGATGTGGCTGCGAATGAGCCGCGAAATCGACTTCGTACACCTCGACCGCGTAACGGTCGAATACTCCTGGCGCCGCGACCCGACCACCGAGAACATGACGTTCCGCAAGCAGCGCGCGTTCGCGAACGCACACCTGCACGTCGCGACGAAACACGCCGGCGCATACGCCTGCTGGCCAACGTACCTCCGCGGCCGCTACGAAACGGCGGCCCGCTTCAACGCGCTCGCGGACAAGCTGGAAGCGGACCCGTCGCTGGCGCACGCGATGTTCGCACCACCCGAACCCGTGATGTAGAGGGGACGTCTACCGCGCGACTCCCAGCGCGGTAGAGCTTACCGTCGAGTCCCTGAAGGAGACTCGGGAGGGAGTGGCACCGGGCGCGGCGCCACCGTGCCGACGCCGATCGGCGATCGCACGACGATTGCGCGTCACAGCCAACGTCTAGCGCAGGAGTTTCCCCTGTTTGTCACGGCACGTGATGATCTTCGAATCGGAGAAACACAGGAGCACAAGAGCCACGTCCTGTTACTGCAAACCACCCCAGTTCTCCACCTATCCGCGGCATAACTCAGGGCTACACGTCACCCGCGACTCAAGCAGTCCTTTTGAGTCCGAGTCATCCGTCGGTACGTCAGCTACAGCGATGCCCGTCCGATAGGCACAGTAATATCTGCCAAAACGCAAAGTTCCTATGTTTGACCGAAGATTTATAATACTGATCGATCGATCTTCGATAATACCCTAACGATTTTGAAAAGTTTAGCGCCTGAGAGGGCCGCGCCTTTGACACGCGGAGAAACGTTTTCGGAGATACCCTTGCATCCCTTGAGTTACTTACGGTCAAAGCCCTTTCGACGTCACTCCGACCGGTGAAATATCCATCGTTCCAGGCAGTTTCAAGTGCGGCGATGAGGATAGCAATTTCCCGCTCCTTGGTGCTCGGGTCTCTGGTATTCCACGCGCTGAACGTTGCAGTCTGGACCCCGACTGGCTCCGGCAATGCAACGGTTGTTGCGGCGTCATCTTTAGCGAAGCCGATAGTCGGGTGTAGCGCTGCGAGCGCCACGCAAAGCGCGACGCCGAGGCAGCAAGTACGGCGAACATTAAATGCCATAGTCACCAGCAGCATGCTTTGTGATTCATCCACATTCCTTCTGGCCACCAAGTCCTGCGATAGAGAAGGCCAAGCTTTCCTTCGCTATCTCCTATTTTCATATATCTAAGCTCAGACTGCTCCCGCGTAATAGCGTGTCCAGAGTAAGGGTTCTCAACAATTCGAAGTGTCGCGGCCTGGCCATTCGCCGCAATACCGATGGTGTAGTACCTCGTTACCTGTATATTTGAAGTGTGCTGGGGTTGATTGGAAACCAGCATCACGACGGCGCCACCTTGCGTCGAATATGTCTTGAACACGTTGTAATCTTTAGAGGCCAGCGCTTCTGCCACGGCAGAGGCCACAGCAGTTGCGCTGAGGGCGCTCACATTCGCGCCCGACTTAGAAATCTCGTCCATGACGTGCTCAACGACCGCCTCAATTGTGTCGAAGTCGCCATAAGCTCCCCCTGAAACCGCGATTGATTGGGCGCCGCCGTTGGTCTGCATCCATGCCGATCCGTCCGCATTCGCCGTGTCCACACTCTGGACTCGGAATCCGGTCGGATCGCTGTAGCTGTACGCATTGTTGTTGTCCCACATGAACGACTTTTGGCTCATGGGGTCGTGCACTGCGCCCGCGAATGCGTCGGGAGTGGTCCATTGACCCGACGCCGACTGCACCGCACGCGCGCCCTGAATCGTCAAGCCGGAGAATTCGAAACCCTCGAGGCGAGCGTATTCCATGTTCCCGGCCGCTGCACAACCGGCGGGACGGTTCGTTGTGCCCCTCCAGCACAGCGTGTCGTTCGTCGATCCGTAGAAGATGTACGGGATCGACACCGCCGTCTGGTTCTGGATGTCTTTGTAGACGGACGACCCGATTGAAACGCCGCCGTAAAACGTGCCGTTGTGCTGGCTCATGTAGTCGCCGCTGATCCCGCGATCGAGCACGACCAGGCCGCCGGCTGGCGCGTAGTTCGCCAGCGCTTCGATCTTTGCCCTCACCAGCGCTCCGCTCGAATCGCTGATGAACAAGATCCGACCGCCGTCGTAGTGCACGCCGTACGTATTCCCGTTGTACGTCACCGCGTATGCGCGGCCGCTCGGCGACCACTTCAACGACGCCGTGGTACCGAAGTCGGCGTCGCCGATCGTGGTGGTGTGATCCTCGGCGTCGTACGCGTAGCTCGGCACGGTATGGTCGTCGGGCATCGCGTTGCCGCACGCCGGATCCGTGTTCGTGATCGTCAGAGTTACATTTCTCGAGCCGATTCGTGACGCCGCATCGTAGTTCTGGCTGCTGACCTGCGGTCCGCAATCGACCCATCCGGGGATATCCGGATTGCCGTTCGGGACGAAGATCTCTTTGGTGAACGCGGTAACGACGGCATTGATCGGTTCAATCGTTGGCGCCCCGTTGCCCGATGGCGGTTGGCCAGCGAGGATGATGGGGACCGGCGCCGGCACCGACGCGCCGTTCGCGATCTTCGCCCGGTGTGGCGCACCCCGCTCGCTCCCGGCGACCGCCTGTAAGACCATTTCTCCGCGGATCGAGTTCGTGAATTGCACCCCCGCCGGTCCGTTGGCGGAGCTGCTCCCGTTCCACGCGCTGAGCATCCCTTCGTCGTCGTGTGCGATCGACTGGAACGAGAACGTCTGCGGCAAGTTCAGTGTCGTGAGCTGCCCCGTGGCGTCGTAAGCCCACGACGTCGCGGGATAGACCGTTCCGGGATTGACCGGAGCCTGCGGGCTCGGCATCGCCGTTCCGGTGAACGGATCGGTTTGCGAGGTCACGCGCCCGCCGTCGGTATACGAGCTGACGAAGTCACCCCACCCGGCCGCCAAGCGCAGGCGACTGCGCTTCCCGTCGGCGCGATATGCGTAGGACATCATCGCCGGAACGTTCAGCGCGCTCGAGGCGACGTTGATGTCCTTGCGCTGTCCGTTGGGGTAGTAGTCGTAGGTGATCCGCGCCGGGGAGCTCATCGACCCGTTCGTCGGCTCGTCGTGCTCCATTACGCGTCCGTCGGCGTCATAGGACGTCGTCTCGGTGCCGTAGACCGCGCCGGTCGCCGACGCGATCCGGCCGACCGCGTCGTAGACGAACGACTTGTTCGGCGTGACACCGCCGTCCCCAGCGAATTGCATCGCGAGCGGCCGTCCCGCGGTGTCGTACGTGTAGGAAGTCGTCTGGCCGAGCGGATCGGTGACCGACGACAGCAGCCCGGTCGCGCTGCTCGCATCCCACACTTTCGTCGTCGTGCGGACCGTCGTGGGCGAACTCGGCGAGAACGTGTATTTCGACACGTCGCGATCGACCGCGTCGTAGGAGGACCCGCGCAGATCCTGCCACGCCGGCGTCGTGGACCCCGACGGAGGGACCCATTCCTGGGTCTTGTACAAGCCGCCGTATGCGCGATACGGCGTGCCGGCAAGCGATACCGTCCCGGCTTGCGAGAGATCGTAGATGTAGCGTGTCAGCCAATTAGAGGCATAGACGTCCCAGGAATTGTCGTGCGGTAACTGGACTTCCACGAGCCGGTCGGCACCGTCGTACCACTTCGTCGTGACGCCGGCGGTGCACGATGAGCCCGGCCTGCATCCGCTGTGCTTCGTCTCGGTAATTAGGTTGCCGTCGAGATCGTGGGTCAATGACCTCGAGACGGCGCCGGCCCGCTCGGCCGGAGTCTGCTCGTTCTGCAGCGAGCCGTCGGGGAAATAGCCGTACGTCCTCTGCGTGTTCCACCCGGGCTGGCCGCCGCTCTTTCCGCAGATGGAGACGCCGTTCGCGGACGAGTCGTCACCGTCGGCGACGCTCGTGGTGCGTCCCAGAGCGTCGACCGAGAGCACCGTCATGGCGTTCCCGTTGCTGTAGCACCGGACAATACCGTTTGCGTCGTACCAATACGTCTGCGTCGGCGTAACCGTCGTCCCGTCGATCTGGGTGAAGGAGTCGCCGCTGACCGTGGTCGGGAGGCCGTAATCGTTTCCGGCCTGCTGCGAGGCTGCGTACGAGAAGTGCTTCGTGTACCCGAGCGGCGTCGAGAGCGTCGAGAGCTCGCCGTACGGCTGGTAGCTGGGATACGCTAACGTCGCGCGAGTATGCGGGACGCCGGCTGCAAGCGTTGCGCACCGCGAGTCGGACGACGTCGGCGCCGTCACCCAATCACCGCCCGCGAGATGGGTCGCGTGCTCGTCGCAGTACGCGACGATGTTGTTGTACGCGTCGAAGTCGAGCAGCTTCGTTGGCCGGAACGTTCCTTCGGACGTCGTCTGCACCGGCGCGGCCGACGCGATCGTGTTGCCGTTGGCATCGTACGCGTAGTCGGTCTCGTAGCCGCGAGCATCGGTCTGAGCAACGAGATTGTTATTCGCGTCCCAGGTCTCGTTGGTGACGAGATAGGCTCCGGTACACGACCAAATCCCACTCGTCGCGGTGCACGCTTGCGTCTGCGTCGGCCGCCCCAGCCCATCAACGACCCAGTTGGTGAAATGCCCATCCGTATCGCGATACGTCGGCGTTGTCACGCCCGTCTGGTACCACTCGTGCAGATACTCCACCGGGCCAGTCGGATAGCTGGGCTGCAGCGGAGTTCCCGTGCCGTCCGCAATCGGCGGATTCACGACGCCGACGTGCGCAATCGCGGCAACGGTCGCCGATGGAGCGGTCGTGCCGTTAAAACCGAGGTAGAACAGCGCTCCGCCGTCGGGTCCGTTCCAGCGCGGGCTTGCCACCCAGCCCATCAACCCGCCCGGATTGTAATAGCCGAACGACTGTACCGGGCGCGTCCCGGCCGCATTGTTGGGCGGGCGCGACACCGTCGTCAGATTGCCCAACGTGTCGTAACCGTACGACACCGTGGTGGCTCCGTCCGGAAAGGTGATGTGGTCGAGGAGCCGATATCCCGAAACGTCGGCGAACGCCAAGGTCGCCGTCATCCCTGACTCGGTCGTCGCGTAGATCGCGCTGACCTTATCGCCGGCAGTATGCGTTCCGACGTCCCAACTGTAGCCGAACGTGATGTACGTGTTGCGGTTGCGGCCGATGATCTGGTAGAGCTTGCCCGCGTACAAGCCGCCGTACGATGGGCCGCACGGGCCGTTGGACGCTTGCCAGAAATAATACGACGTGCCGGATTTCTTGGTCCACAGATAGCCGCACCCGCCGTCCCAGGTCAGCGTCGCGTGCTGACCGGTGGGCGGCGTCCACGTCACGCCGTCGGACGCTAGCGTGTAGTCGTAGTGCGCGCCGTCGATGTCCCAAACGGTCGTGCTATTGGGCGCACTGCTGGATAGATGTGCATCGAACGTACTGGTCCAGCCGTTGCCGTACATGCTCGGCGCGCTCCCGTCGGTGCCGTTCACGTCGTGCTGGCTCTGCGAGTTATACGTGCGCCGGAACGCCAGCGCGATGCCTTTGTGCGGCACGCTCATGTCGTCGTCTTGCAGCAGCAAATTCCCCGTGCCGAGGTTGACCATCAGGCGACCGCCGCCCGGGACGCTCTCTTCCTGATACCGCCACCATGGGTTGATCCCGGTGCCCGCAGTGAATTGCACGCTGCGAGTCCCGCGTCCGCGCGAGTTGCCCGGCGCGGTGCCGGCGCGCGTGCCACCCGGTGATACAGCGCGGGTCGCGGGCGGTGCCGCAGAGGCCGAATGCACGCGCGACTGCGCCGCACGCTGGCGCGCCTTGGTCAACACCCCGTCGATCTCGCCGGGGCGCAGCATCGGCGGCGCGTGGCCCGGGACGCCATGCGCAACGTGGATGTCGTGACTGACCACCGCATGCAGCGACGCGAGCGGCGGCAACGGCATGCGTGCGCGAGGCGATGGTTCCGGCACCGCGATCCGCTGCGGCGGCGCGTGGGGAGAGGTCGCGCCGACCATCTGACCTACCCCCGACGGCGTTCGCATCGAACCGACTGCGCTCGCGCGCGACGACGGCGAAAACTGCGCTGAAATCATCAGGGCTGCCACTGTAACTGTCGTGCAGCGGCGTACGAAACCCATTCAGACACCCTCCACAGTCCCCGACCGAGAAGGTTGGATATCGACGGCAGCGCTCTTGGCTCCTTCAGCGGGCCAAGCGCTCTGCGAGCAGGGCGCCGAGCGCCTGCGCGTCGCAAGCCCCAACCGAACACGGAGAACATGACATTCCGCAAGCAGCGAGCGTTCGCGAACGCGCACCTGCACGTCGCGAAGAAGCACGCCGGCGCATACGCGTGCTGGCCGATGTACCTGCGCGCCCGTTACGAAACGGCGGCCCGCTTCAACGCGCTCGCGGACAAGCTGGAAGCAGACCCGTCATTGGCGCACGCGATGTTCACGCCCCCAGAACCGGTAACGTGATCAGCGACGTCAGGACGCCCCGCTTGGGCGCCTGCGGACCGTAAGCGCCGTCGCGACGCTTAGATTGACGATTCCGAGCCCGAGGCACAAAAGTTCGCCGACTACGAGATATGGAGTATTTCTACCGTCCGTCGTCACCCGGGCAATCGCCGTGACGCTTAGACAGAGTACCGCGTTTCTCCAAAGTCGCGATAGGTCGCCCTCGAACGCGACATTCTTCCAGAGCCAATTGGTCATCTCGAGCTCCTTGACTTGCCGCCTAGGTACTTGCCTCCGCCGCGCCTGCGAGGTCGTCGAGCACCGGGACGAAGTGGTTCGCCATCATCGGTCCCATCATCGGCCCAAAGATGAACGCGAGTGGCCCGGAGATGGCGACGCTCTGCGCGATCGTGCTCCCGGTGCCGTTCGGCGTCACCTCGCAGATGAACGAGAACGTCGTCAGCGGCGGCCCGCTCATGGTCATCGTGAAGCGCCGCGGTGGCTCGACGTCGGTGAACGTGACCACGTGCTTGCTGCCGCGGTTCGTCTCCATGGTCCCGGTCGCGCCGGAGACGAGCGGGCCGTTGATGGTCGCCGAGCGGATCCCGCTGTTCCAGCGGCTCCAGTTGTTCGGGTCGGACCAGACGCTCCACACGCGCTCCGGCGATGCCGTCGTGGACCGCGATGTCCCGTAGGTTTTCATGTCGCGGATCCCCCGTTCACGCCGGCTTGCGTTTGTGCAGGGTGACCAAATTGCCCTCGGTGTCATTGATCGCGGCCATGAAGCAGACGGGGGTCTCCGTCTGCATGACGATGGGGATGCCGCGGTCCTTCAGCGCTGACACTGCGGCGTCGAAATCGTAGACTGCAAACAGGATGCCGTTGCTGGGTTGAAACGGCATCACGTGCCCGCCGCCGCCCCAGAGCCCGAACGTTGTGCCGTCGCGCAGCTCGTACTCGGCGCCGCGGTTGTCGGGATACGTCTTGACCGGCTCAAACCCGAAGACGTCGCGGTAAAACTCGATCGCGCGCGCCGCATCATTGACCATGTAACCGCTCAAGTCCATACCGGTAATCGAAATAGGCTGTTGACTCACGGAACGCTCCTCGCTTCACGCAGACGATGCGCGTAACCGCGCATGAACCGTTGCCTCGAACGCATGTTCGTGCTATAATTTGATAGCGAATTCTTTCGCGATTTATATTTAAGCGGCCCGGCCGGTGTTGGAGCACCGACCGAGCCCGTCACCCGATGGGGTAACCACCGAATGACAACCTGCGAGTTCGACGTATCAACGTCGAGCCCTCGGCGCGGCTTTTCCAGCGCCGACTTCAGCTCGTTTCATCATCGCGGCGAGGTGACCGCGTGATGGCGCCGCTCACCGAGTTCCACGCGTCGATGGCGGACGTAACGAACGAACAGCACCAGAACATGGACGGCTTAGTGCAGGCCGACGACTTCAATGCCGAGGTAGTCGTTCGCTTCCTGCGGGACCACGGAATCGACGCGTCCGTCGACGAGTCGAGCGGGGGCTTTCGTTACATGGCCGCGGATGAAACGCGTGCGTCGCATTTGCGCTTCGCCTGTGTATGCCTGCGCGCGTCGATAAGCTACGCGATCGAGGCCGCCTACTGGTGCAGCAAGGCAAAGCGATGATGTCGAAACATTCGTCGGCGCCTTGCCCAAAGCGGCGAAACGATCATTGCCGAGTCGCCCCGGTAGAGCCACTATCGGCGCGCATATTGCGTCTTCGCATCGCACGGGGCTACAGCGTCTACGAGCTGGCAACGGCAGCCGGCCTCCTAGCGAACACGATCCAACGTCTCGAGTCCGGCAAGTCTGTGGACAAGCGCGTCTTGCCGGCCCTTGCAACTGCGCTCGGCGTGCCTCTTTGCCAACTCGCGTGCGGTGACCATAGCTGCGTCGAACGAGCGTGCGTGCCAGTTAGACGCGTGCGCGACGTTTTGCAGCGCCGAGCATAAAGCCTCGGCTGTCTACTGCTCCGCGGTGAGCTCTCCGGCGTCGTGACGCGCGGTGAGCGCGTGAGTTCCGCCGCGGCTGTCCTGGGGGGCGTGTGTATCTTTGAAAAAAGAGGCAAGAGAATGAGGAAAGCAATTGCTTTCGCTAGGCTTTGACTGAGCCTTCCTTGACTTGAAAGAGGGCTTATGGGATAATATATGGATGCCGTCCCGAGGGGCGGCATTTACCATTGCATTACGGCGCGTGGACGCATTATGTCCGCGGGCCTTTTTGCATTTCCTGAAAGGGAAGAAATGTCGAAACATAAACGACGTAAGAGAATGGTCAAACCGCTCCGACTGTTCGCGAAGAACAATCCGCTGAGGCTCCGCGCAAGTGACGGTCTCACGCACGTCGTCATTTCGCCAAAGCGGAGTGCGTTCGTCCCGACATTCGACCTGCGCTGGCACGATGACCGATACCACATCTACGAACTGGAGCAGAGCGACGAAACCCCGCACTTACGGTGGACACTGCACGACGACGTTGATATGGCCATTTTCATTGACGTGTTGAAGGGGTGGCTCAGACTTCGCTCGGGTCGGCACGAGCCTCCCGACACTGACGAGTAGTGCCGTGGGGGCCATCACGTTCTGCCGTGGTGGCTCCTACGGCCCCTTGTACGCACCGATCGCGGCGAACAGCCGCTGTTCGGTCGGCTTGAGCTCCGCTTCAAATGCTTTCAGTTCGTCTGTCTTGCCGAGCGTGAACACTTGGTCCAGTAGCTTGAGGAACGCCATCACGTACCGAGCCATGAACAGCAGCGTCATGTTGGGATTGGCGAGGCGGCCATCGAACGACACCCCCTGCTCCGTGATAATCTCACGCATCCCGAGCACAGTCGCATGTAGTGTCTGGCTTGCCGTGCGGTAATGGAGCGCGTACATTGCCAGCGTCCGACGCGCCATGCCGCGCTTCCGCTTCGGGCCGAGGGTTTCAGGGACGCTCGGCGGTGGGCTCCGCATAGTCTTGCGCGCATACTCAGCGAGCGCGGGGCGCTTCTTGGCGAGGTCGACGCACAGGCCGTTGATGTTGCGGTACCGCTTCGACCGTTTATCATAGCCCAGTTGATTGAGCAGATGCCGGTCACGAAAAACCTCGGCCTCCATCTCACGCTTCGCTGCACGCGGATGGCGCTGGAAGTACATGGCTTTCGCGACGTACTCGAACGCCTGCCGCTCCAGGATGCGCGCCTCGCGCCCTAAGTTGTGCAGGATGAGAGTGAGCGCCGCATCGCAGACGCCGTGAAGCAATGATGCGAGGTAGATCGTCCAGGCCTGCACCGCATCGGGGAACATTTCGCGCTCAATCCCTTGGCGCGGTTTCAGGGCGAACTTCGCCTCGGCGCCCAATATGGATTGAACCGCGCGATACATACGCTGAAATAGGTTGGCCAAGTCCTTGTCGGGTCGCTGATCGAGCTCATATGAACACTTGAACGGCGGTTTCTGTTCGGCCGGGATAAAGATGCCTGAGTCAGTGCGCTTGAAGGACACGGCTTGCCTCACGATGGTCGTGGCTGTAACCCGCGTCAAGCGGGCGATGCAAATTTCTCGGCGCGGTTGGACGGCTCACGTCCAAACCAGGGCTCTCCTGCCGAAGTAGCGGGCCGATCGTATAGGTATTTCGATAGCGGCCGCTCTAGCCTCGTACGTCGTGCTGTCCGCCAACCCCACCTCCGCCGTGTCGATCGTCGCCATCCTCGCTCTCGTCGTGAGTTTGGGCGGCCTTGCCTGGGACGTGACTATCTCGGTCATCAAACGTCGGGAGGAGCGTGCCGCAAAGAAGGAGCGCGCGGACCTCACCCTCACCTCGAACGGGAACCGTACCCTGCGGTTCTATCCTTTCGGCGGACACCGGAACCCCTGGTCGACGACTGCTTTCGATGAGTACGGAATTCTCAGTCTCTCGAAACTACGCATCAAATGCTGCTGGAAATGTCATGCAGCGACTGGGAAAGAAACGAACGTTCTTATGCAATCCTTGAAAGACGCTTGTTTCAATGTTGCAATGAACTGGCGTTAGGCGCAGGATTGACGATCGATGAACCGACCTCTACGGATTCGACCGAATGATCCACGTCGGTGCGCCGCGACTCGTGCGAGCGTCCCAATAGTCCGATCTACCACACAGTCGCGGCGCTGCTGTTGCCGGAGAGCCTGCACCGGCTGTTCCAAACGTGACGCTGGTCTAAGAAGCGCGTTGAGGAAGTCAGACTCGAGCGCCCGTCGCGATGTTCTTGAGCGCGCCAAGAGCATCGGGAAGCGGTCCATGAAACGCGACCGAACGCCCCGGTAAGATCTCGCGGTACCTTTCGGCCACGTAGTCGAAAAGATCGAAGACGTCGACGGCGGCGCCAGTGGGCACGGCCTCGGCGAGGAGACGTCGCACTGCGACGTCATACGACGGTGCGCTGTAGCCGATGATGATCAAACGCGACGCCTCGCGCAGCGCGGATGAGGCACCAGTCCACATCTGCTCAAGCCCCCGCGGCGCCTCGGGCTTGCCACGCACCGGCGGAACAATGAGCGCCTTTCCGGTGATGGCGGGGCCGCAGTTTAGATACTTGACCACGCATAATCCCGGTGCGCGTTCCCATGAAAGCGAACCGTGCAACTTGTACAGCGGCACAACGCCGTTCAGCGTGCCGGACCGCCCGTGCCCGAACCAAGGTGAGCCTTGGAGGACTTCGCCTAGTTCGCCATAGTTGAACCCAGGCAGTGATCGCGTCGGTTTAAAGCGCAGCGCGCGTTCGATCACGATGTCGTAATTCGTCGTCACGACCGCGAGCGGGTGAAGTCTGGAGAGCACGGACCACACGGCCTCTTTAGCTGGCACCTGCGTAGCGCTTGTCACGCGGGTGAGAGAATGGAAATTCGTGCGGAAGTTCCGGCTGTGCGCCATGTCCTGCGCGAGCCCGTGCGCCACCACCGCTGCCAGGTCGTGGAAGAGCCCGAAATCTCGAGGATCGTCGCTGGCTTGGAGTTCGGAGAACCACTCCTCGATGTTAACATTGCCACGCCGGCGCCGTTCGCTCCAGGCCTCGAAGACACGGCGTTCGCGCATGTGTCGTCGACGGCTACCGTCGTACTCGGGTTGCCACGCGAGCAGGTCGTGAGCGAGCCGCGCGGCGCCGCCCACGATGCTCGCACCGGCGCCCGCGAACACGACGGCGCTCATCGACGCTCCACAAGGAGCACGTCGAGACGACCATCCCAGAAGACAGCAATCATCTACGCCTTCTTCGGGGAGCGCTTCTTTCGTGTGGCCTGCTTCCGGCGTGGGTCGTCCGCCGGGTCGAGGTACGCGATTTGGAAGTCCTTGTTCCGGATGTTGATGATTCCGCGAACGAGCGCGTCTGCCGGCGGCCTTCCTCCAGGCACCTTGCGCGGTCGTGAGCCGAAGTCACTTTTCAAGACGGAGACGTGCGCGTTCAAGGCGACCAACATCACGAAGAACACGTTCGCAATGCGGCGGTGCATCGTCTCGGACCGACCGCGCGCCTTGTAGATCTCCTTTCCGAGGCGCGGCAGCGCGCCGATCAGTGCGCCGACATCAGCGTCACCCAGATCGTGCGTCGGTTTGTGAGCGAAGTCGTTCCGCATGTCGATCACGACTCTGACCGGCAGCAGCCACCCCGCCGGCATCAGGCCAAGACCGACGCACAACTGCGCCGTGGTACTGAGGCTGAGGCCCTTGTACACCTCGTCGGACATCGGGAACCGCATCCCAAGCGAGAGCATCGTTCGTAGGATCGACCCAAGCATGAAGTGGCCGCGCAGAATCACCCCGAGCGAATCCTCGTTCTTTGCCGCTTCCGACATACGCAAGGCGCTGTGCATCTCCACGCCGCCCGTCGCGACCACCATCCGTCGTGCCATGCTGATTCGCCCTCCTTTGACGAGCGTCGTTCGCCACGGCGCCGCGGCCGACCGACTCGCCCTCGAGGCTGCCAGGATCGCTGATGCCGCAAGCATTGTCTTGAGCGCCGCTGAACCACCGAATATGGCGGGACCAGGACAGGCTGCGGTCCATCGATCCCCGGACTGGGAGCGGATCGAGTCGTTCATCGGCTTTGGGCGCCAGGACGCTCAGGTCGTCTTCATTGGGATGGAGGAAGGCCTCAAGGACGCCGCCGCGCTCGACGAGGACTTGGCGATTCGCTCCACCTACGCGAGTCCGATCATGGACCTCAAGGAGGCCCACCGCGGGATCGCCGGGACGGAGAATTACTTCGAGCCCGAGCAGACGCCGCGGCAACCGACCTGGCGCGTCATCGCCGACCTCATGCTTCGGCGAGACGGAAACCCACATCCAACCGGCGATGACCGTCGACGCTATCGCGCGCTCCGACTCGGCCGGCACGACGGCGATGCCTTGCTCGCGGAACTGCTACCGTACCCTCACCCCAAGTCCTCGGACTGGCTCTATGCGCGCTTCGGCCGGTACGCCACCCGCGCGGACTACGAGAACGCGATGCTTCCTGCGCGCAAGACGCTGCTGCGGGCGGTGATCGCCGAGCATCAGCGCGAGATCGTCGTCTGCTACGGCAAAGCCCACTGGCCGCACTACCAGGATCTCGTTGACGATATAAGGTGGCGCGACGTCGGACCGCACCGCGTCGGCGAAGGCACGGGTCTGCGTGTCGTACTGACAACGCACTTCTCAGGGCGCGCCTTCAACGCCGACGCTCGACTTGCGCAATTTGCACATTTGGCGCTGAGAGGTCACACAATGGAAGAGCATGAGTACCGGGAGCCGACGACCTATCGCATTCGAGTCGGCACAGGCACCGAGTTTCAAAGCGAAATGCAGCGCATCATCGCGTTTCTCATCCCCCGCGCACATGTCGAGGAACGATACCTCCGCCGGAACGTGCCTCGCGCACGGCTACTGGCAATCGCGGAATCCGATGGCGACATCGTCGCGGTCTGTGCGCTCAAAGGTGAGAACGCCGATCACAACGGGTCAGTCAGCATAGAGAGCGGAGTCGACATACCGTCCGATCTTCTCGAACTCGGCTACGCCGCGACACACGAGAAGCACGTGAACCGAGGCCTGGGGAAACATCTCAACGAGCAGATCGTCGGCCGCGTCAGCGGCGCGATGTACGCAACCGTCCACGTCGACAATGTTCCCGAGGAGCGAAACTTGAGACGCTGCCATTTCCGCCCGGTCGGAGAGCGTTGGGAACGCAGGGACCACGCGGGCAAGCCCTATCAAATTCGACTGTGGATGCGGAACGCGGATGCACCTGTTAAATGCAACGGTTCGCCGAATGCCTCCGGTGCTGGAGCTAATTCAAAGTGAGCATCCGCAGTACCGGTCCGGCACCCCAGCATCCGCGGAGAGCGGCCTAGCGAGGAGGTGGAGCAGCACGTTTGGCCCATTGTGCGGCAAATGGGTACCGTATACGTGCTTGGAGCCGGTGCCTCGCATGGCTACACGGGCTCGCCGACTGGCGTTCGGCCACCCCTAGCAACCGGCGTCTTCGAGGCGTATTCCCAACTCGATATTTCAGACGACTCGGGTGTCCAGCCGTTATGGCTCGCGACGTACGTACGCGATCGGTTCGGAATTCCTCTCAAGCAGTTCAAGTCGTTTCGGAAAAATGCTGAAGAGTTGATGACGACGCTGGAGGAAGACGTCGAAGAACACTTCGCGCGGATGCGGCGGGGCGTTCGGTACGACAATGCCAGTGACTGGATGCACGTGACTCGGAACGTTGCAGCGTTCGATCAGGTGCTTTTTCTCTTCACACACGTCCTCAACGAGATCGCAAACGGTCCGCTCTACGCCGACTACGTCACGCTCTCGCGCCAACTTCGCCCCGAAGATACGATCATTACGTTTAACTGGGATGTGCTCCTCGATCGCGCACTCCAGGAGAGTACCAACTGGATTCCTGATACCGGTTACGGTATCAGGTTCAGTTCGATGTTTGACGAAGCGTGGCGCCTCCCCGAACGGCCGTGGTCGAAGGGACCCACGCTCTTGAAGCTGCACGGCTCAACAAACTGGCTGCGGTGCCACATCACGCGTGACGTGGCTACGGGTGCTTGGAGCATCCTTCGTACGAACACGGCAGTCGTCGCGCCGGGCAAGGAAGTCGAAGTCGTCTTTCGGATGGAGTACGATTCCAACGTTCTGGCAGATCGACGGTTATCTAGTGCTCCGTACACCCTCTCGCAGCTCCGGCCGCTGTGCTTCGTGAACGGCACTCGACGTTTCGCGTCATTTAATGATCGCTTTCGTCCGGGCTACGCGCCGTTTACCTATTTCCAGTCTCCGCTCGATCCGAACTATGGAGCACCGACCGGCCCGCTCATCATCGCGCCAGTGAAGCACAAGGCCTACGGCCAATATGCCATCATCCTCGAGCCACTCTGGGCGCGCGCCGCAGACGCATTGCGCGACGCGCGTAGGATCGTTATCGTCGGCTTTTCCTTTCCGCCAACGGATCTGCGAGCCCGGGAATTGTTCACGCCGTCCGACCGTAGACGGTCGATTGAGATGGTCGACCCGTATCCCGACCAACCCGTTTCCACGTTGCGCGAACTCCTCGGGTCGTCTGACGACATACGTCAAACGGCAGCGTCCTTCGCTGAATTCCTAGCGCGCAGTGTCTAGGCCTCGGGTGGTACCGCTAAGCGATCGGCACGGCAATCGAAGCAGGGTAACGCGGCTGGCGCGGGGCCGGTGTGTTGGACGAACGCAGGTGTGTAAGATAGCGCTCGCGCGCTGCGAGGATGTGCGGGAGGCCTGCGGCGGCGTAGCGGCGGTAGACGTATTCGTAGCCGCCTGCGAACAGGTGGTGGTTTTGCGCTGTTGCTTGGCCGCTCCAGTTGCTGCGGATCGTGTATGCCGTTGTCGGGCGGTCTAGGTGGACGTAGTCGAAGCGCTGCGCGAGGCGCAGCCACATCTCGACCTCTTCGCCGCCGAGGCCTTCGGGATCGAACGGGCCCACCGTCTCAATCGCGCTGCGGCGGCAGAAGACGGTCATGTAGCCGATGCGGTTCGCGACCAGCAGCTCGAACGACGTGATGCCCGGGTTGCGCTCGAGATCCCAGCCTAGCTCGGTCTCCGTTCCGTCCGCTTCGCGCCGCACCAGGCGTACCAGGAAGTTCGAGTACGCGCAAGCGGCGCCGGTGCGTTCGAGTGCTTCGACGTTGGCGGCGACGTGGTCGGGGAAATACCAGTCGTCGTCGTCGAGGAACGTCACAAACGCGCCGTGTGAGCGTGCGTAGCCGTCGTTGCGCGGCATCGTCGAGTTGCCGGTGTTCTCGGTGCGGTTTACCAGCAGGGTGCCCGGGAAGTCGGCGATCACGTCTTCGATCGGCGCGCCGGCGTTGTTGACGACGATGATCTCGGTGTTCGGATACGTCTGCGCTTGAAGGCGCGTAAGGTTTGCGCGCAGGTCGTGCGGGCGGTTCCACGTTGGCATCACGATCGAGACCAGCGGCGCGCGGTCGCGCACGACCGCCGGATGCGGTGGCGGCGCTGCGTAGCTCGTCTCGCGTGCGCGCGGGGCTTCGCCGCCGAACGCGCGCAGCACCGACTCCACGAACGCGATCCGGTTCCACGGCTCGTAGCTTTCGACTCCGTCGGCGTACTCGGCCGCGCCCGAAGTCCACGTCGCGCACAGCGGCACGCCGTACAGCGCCAGCGCTATCGCCGCGGCGGGATCGTCCGGATCCAGCGCGACGATGACGCGCGCCGAGGCGAGGATGCCCGCGGCATCGGGTGTTGTGTGGTCGACGACGCGGACCGGCGCGCGCAGGTCCCACAGCATCGCGTCTGCGACGGCGACTAGCGCCGGCGCGACGTCGGCCGCCCACAATGCGACGTGCTCGCCGCGTGTGATCTCGCCGGGAGGCGGCGGTGCAGGGACACGGTCGTCATCGGGAACGCCGAGCACCACGCGCGCCGGCCGTTCGCCGAACAGCCGGCGACAGCGCTCGCGCTCGACCACCGACCGGAGCACCACGCGGTCCGCAATCGCGCATGCGTGCTGGAACGCGATCGTGCCGGCGCTGCCGTACCAGCCCTCTTCAACGACGTTCTGCGGCTGGTCGTTGAGGGCGAGCTGGCCGTTGGCGAGCATGTCGAAGCGCGCTGCGCGTTCGTCGGGGCTCGGTGCGTCAAGAAACTGCGACGAGACCGTGCGCAGCAGCGCGACCCGCGGCTCTTCGACTTCTAGCGCGAGGTCGACGCGGCCGCCGTTGCGCCGGCGTTCGATCATCCCCGGGATTGCGGTGCCGAGCGTCGCGGGCGTCGCGACGACGACGTCTGCGCGGCCGGCGTACCGGCGCGCGAGCGGCGTCATCCCTGGCCCGCCTTGTACATCCGCTCGTCCTCGGCGACGTAGTATTCCGACAGCGACGACGGCATGCGCACGTCGAAGCCAAGGAACCGCCGCCCAACCGGACCGAGCCGTTCCACGAGTTCGGGCGCGACGAGCCGCGGGTAGTCGAATTGCTGACGCATGTACGCACGGCACACGTTCATCGTCACCGCGTGGCGGGCGCGAGCCGTGCGGTTCACCCCGCCGCGGTGGAACGTGCGGGCGTTGAACACGATCATCTCGCCGGCACGCGGCAGCACCGTTTCGGCATGCGCGTCGAACGTCGCGTCATCGGGCATCCCGGGCGACAGGTGCGACTCCGGCAGCACGCTCATCGCGCCGTTCTCTTCGCTGAAGTCGTCGAGCGCGAGCGTGAAGCCGACGTTGGTGGGATAGCCCGGGATCCAGCGCGGCGCGTCGACGTGCACGCGGCGCGAGAAGTTCGTCCCGCCCGGCGGCATCGACGACGACGTGTACGCGAACAGGATGCACGTCGGGCCGAGCAGCGCCGACGCGTAGGCGTGAATCACCGGGTTTTCGAGCAGCCGAAGGAAGGCGTCGCCGCGCGTCATCAGGTTCATCACCATGTGCGCGTCGTTGTAGTGCGGGTTGGCGCCCCAGCGCGCGAGGTCGTCGGCGATTGCGCGCTCGAGCTCCTCACGCAGCGCCGCGATCTCCGCGGCGTCGATTACGCCCGGGGCGACCGTGAAGCCGCGGTCGTCGATCTCGCGCAGCGCCGCCGTCGGCGCGCCTACCGCGTCGATCATGCGACGCAGACGAAGCGCAGGTACTTGAACAGGTGCGCCGTCGCGGGGAGCGCGCGGCGCAGGTAAGCCTCGATCGTCGCGGCATCGGCAGCGGATTGGCCGTGCAGCACCGCGCCCTGGCCGAGATACCACTCCGGCGTCACCTCGACCGCGGAGAAGCCCGCGGCGCGCGCGTCGGCGGCGAACTCGTCGGGATCGAAACCGCCCAGCACCGACTTGATCGGTTCGGCGTCGCGGAACGTCTGCGCGCTGATCCCGAACTCGCCTTCGACGGCGTCATCGGTGTGCAGCACGCTCTCGATCTCGCGCGTGACGATGTCGCTGTACGCGTCGCCGCGCATTTCCAGTGCGTTCATCGACGCCCAGAACAGCTTGTTCGGCTCCAGGTCGATGTAGAACAATCCGCCCGGGCGCAGCACGCGCCGCACTTCGCGCAAGATCGCGACGTGGTCGGTGACGTGGTGCATGAACGCGTACGACGACGCCATGTCGAACGTCGCGTCGGCGAACGGTAGCGACTCCGCGTGCGCCTCGTGCACGAACACGTGCCCACCGCTGCAATCGACCTGCTCGAGCATCGCCGGCGTCACGTCGACCCCGGCGATGCGCCGGAACAGATCGCGCGCGAGGTCGATCACGAAGCCCGTGCCGCAACCGACGTCGAGCAGCCGTCCGCCGCCCACGCGTGCCGCCAGCGTCTCCAGCACGCGGCGCACCTTCGCGCGGTTCTCCGGGCGGAAGTGCGGCTCGTTCGACTGGTAGGTCGAGGCCATCCGCGTGTGCACCTCGATGTTGGCGGCAATGACGTCGTCGCGCGTCGCGGCGGCTTGGGTGGTCATGAGGTCCTCCGGTCGGTATCGGGCGGGAAGGCGGCGCGCTCGGCGGGAAACGCGCCGCAATGCTGCTTCGCGGTCGTCTCGTGCGCTTGCGCGCGATCGAATCGGACGAGTTCGAGACGTGGCGCGCGTGGATCAATCGCGCCGACGTGATGGACGACATGGACCGCGCAGTGCGCCCGAGCGCGGACGAGCACCGGCGTTACGTCGAAACCGCGGTCGCATCGGGGCGCGGGGTGTTCCTTGGCATCGAGACGCTCGACGCGCCGCGGCTGATCGGCATCGTGTGGCTGTGGGACGTCGACCCGCGTCACCGCCGCGCGGAGGTGCGCATCGTCATCGGCGATCCCGACACGCGCGGTCGCGGCTATGGCGCCGACGCGATCGATGCGCTCGCCGCGTACGCGTTCGAGCAGCGCGCGCTGCGCAAGCTGTACGCCTACGTCCACGCGCAGAACGGCGCATCGCGCCGCGCGTTCGAGCGCGCGGGCTTCACGCTCGAGGCGACGCTGAAGCGCGAGGCCGTGCGGGACGGCCGCGAGACCGACGTGCACCGGCTGCGCCGATTCGCGAGCGACGTCGTCCACTAAGCGGGGACGCGCTTTCCGAGCACCGCGCCGACGGCATCAACGACGGCGTCGAGGTCGGCCTCGTCGAGGTCGTAGTGCATCGGCAGGCGGATCAGCCGCGCGCTGAGATCGTCGGTTACCGGCAGCTCGTCGCCGTGCACGCGACCGTAGCGGCGCCCGGCCGGCGCTGAGTGGAGCGGGACGTAGTGGAAGAGCGCGTGCACGCCCAGCGCGCGCAGCCGGTCGAGGATCGCCTGGCGCTGCGCCGCGCTGCGCACGAGCAGATAGTAGAGGTGGCCGTTGTGCTGCACGTGGTCGGGGATGGTCGGCCGCACCACGACGCCCGCCGCTTCGAGCGCCGCGAAGCGCTCGTGATAGCCTTCCCAAATCGACAGCCGCCGCAACAGCAGCTCGTGCGCGTGCTGTAACTGGCCCCAAAGGAACGCGGCGACGATCTCGCTCGGGAGAAACGACGAGCCGACGTCGATCCAGCGGTACTTGTCGACGCGACCGCGCAGAAAGTTCGTGCGGTTCGTGCCCTTCTCGCGCAGGATCTCCGCACGCTCGGCGAACGGGCCGTCGTCGCGCACGAGCAGCGCGCCGCCCTCGCCGGAGATGACGTTCTTGGTCTCGTGAAAGCTCAGCGTGCCGAGATCGCCGATGGTCCCGAGCGGCCGGCCGCGATACGTCGCGCCGAGCGCCTGCGCCGCATCTTCGATCAGCAGCAGCTTGCGCTCGCGCGCGAGCGCGAGCAGCGCGTCCATTTCGCACGCGACGCCGGCGTAATGCACGGCCACGATCGCGCGCGTGCGCGGCGTGATCGCGTCCGCGACGAGCGTTTCGTCGAGGTTGAGCGTGTCGGGGCGGACGTCGACGAACACCGGCGTCGCGCCGCGAAGCACGAACGCGTTCGCCGTGGAGACGAACGTGTACGACGGCATGATCACTTCGTCGCCCGGTCCGACCTCGGCGAGCAGCGCCGCCATCTCGAGCGCCGCGGTGCACGAGTGCGTCAGCAGCGCGCGTTTCGCGTAGGTCTCGCGCTCCAGCCATTCTTGCGCGAGGCGGCTGAAGCGGCCGTCGCCGGAAAGGTGCGCGGCCGCGATCGCTTCGGCGATGTAGCGCAGCTCGTCGCCCGTCTCGTGCGGCTTGTTGAACGCGATCACGCGATGAGCGCCTCGGCGCCGCGGCGCGCGCGGATGTTGCCGATGGTCGCCGGGCCTAGCGCGAACAGCGCGTCGACGATCGACACGGCCGGCTCGTACGGCGGGTGCGGCTGCGCGTACGGCGGGTAGTCGTACTCGGCGTACTCCAGCGCGATGCCGGCTTCGTCGAAGCGTTCGGGCGCGATGTACGCGCGCGCCGACGGGCCGCTGATGTAGCGGTCGGCGTCGATGCGTTCCAAAACATCGATCAGGCGGTCGTTCTTGCGGCCGCTCAACGGGAACTCCGACGACCGAACGAACTCCGTCGTGCAGCCGAGCTCCCGCGCAATCGCGACGGTCAGCTCGATGGTGAGATCCGCGAGGCGTTCGTGACGCTTTTCGAGGATCGACGCGATCAGCGGCGCGTAGCGCGCATAAAACGGTTGGCGGCGGTACGCGTGGCGCAGCGTCTCCGCGTGGGCGCGAGCCCAGTCGCGGCGGTGGTCGATCGCGATCTCCGCGATCGGCGTGCCGCCTTCGACCGCGCCGTGCGCGTGCACCGGAACGGTCAGCCAGCTGACGCCGTTCGCCGTCTTGACGCGGTTGCGGTTGCGCCAGCCGTGCTTGTCGTACTGCACGTCGTCGTAGAACACGAACACGTCGGCGCGGTCGACCAAATCGAAATAGCCCCGCCACGGTAGGTAGGAGGGCTGGAGAACCACGGCGGTGCGGCCCGCCCGGCCGCGCGTCACGCCCATCCCCGTAGTTATCGGCACGTTTCGGCCGATGCTGTGACTATGACCGCCACGCTCGAAACCGGCCGCTTGGACGCGGCCACCGCCCGCGCGCGCATGGAGGCGATCTGCAACCGGCTAATCGTCCGCGCCGTCGGCGACTACGGCATGTCGCCCGCCACCGCGCCCGTGCGCGCGGCCGGGATCCTGTCGCTCGACGACCAGGACTTCCGCTTCGAGCTAATCGATCGCTTGACCGGAGGCCTGCTCGACCAGCCTCGCCGGATCCTCGAGATCGGCTGCGGCAGCGCGCCGTTCTTGTACAGCGCGCTGCGCCGCGGCCACGCCGCCGTCGGCATCGACGTCGATTACGAGCGCGTGCGGATCGCGGAGCTGAAGATCGACGCGTTCGACCTGCCCGAGACGTATCGCGGCACCGCCCGCATGGGCGACGCGACGGCGCTGGAGTTCGCGACGGGCGCGTTCGACCTCATCACGAGCTGGGCGGTGATCGAGCACATCCCCGACCTCGAGGCGGCGCTGTTCGAAAGCGTCCGCGTGCTGCGCCCCGGCGGCTTCATCGTGTTCACCGCGCCGGACTATCGCGGCGGCTTCGAGGCCCACTACGAGATGCCGTGGCCGCCGATGGCGCCCCGCTCGGTGTGCGAACGCTGGGTGATGGCGATGGACAAACCGCCCGGCGGGATCGGGACGTTTTTCCCAATCACGTACCCGCGCGTTGCCGCCGCGCTGGAAAGCCTCGGCTGCCGCATCGAGGCGGCCGAGCTGACCCTGCCGCTCGATCCGGCGACCACCCAATTGCTCGACGTTCGCGACCAGGCCACGCTCGAACGGACCGCCGAGATGATCAAGGGGATGGCCGCGCGCGGCGCCCTGCCGCCCTCGCTGCGAGGCACCACGGTCTTCCACGTGGCCGCTCGCAAGTTGTAGCCTGCCTCCGGGCCTGCTATAGTACGAGGGTTGTGCCTCCGCAATCAGCGGCGGCCCTCATCTCACCGGTCCGGAGGACCGGGGTGCATGCGTCCATCACGGCGCCACGGACGGCGGCCGCGGACTCAGAGAGGCTCTAGTTCACCATGGCATCAGGCGTCACCATGCGCGCTCTTCTGGAGGCAGGGGTCCACTTCGGACACCAGACCCGCCGCTGGAATCCGAAGATGAAACCGTACATCTTCCAAGAGCGAAACGGTATCTACATCATCGATCTGTCGAAGACGTTGGCGATGCTTAACGACGTGTTCGACGCGGTCAAGGAAATGTCGCGACAGGGCCGCGTCGTGCTGTTCGTCGGCACGAAGAAGCAGGCTCAAGACGTCGTGCGCGAAGAGGCCGAGCGCGCCGGCACGTTCTTCGTCAACCAGCGCTGGCTGGGCGGCACGCTCACCAACTTCGCGACGATCCAGAAGCGCATCTCGCGGTTGCGCGAGCTCGAAGGGATGCGCCAGCAAGGCACCTTCGATCTGCTTCCGAAAAAAGAAGTCGCGCGATTGACCGACGAGCTGGAGAAGCTCGAGAAGTTCCTCGGCGGCATCAAGGACATGCACCGCCTTCCGGACGCGATCTTCATCGTCGACCCGAAGAAGGAACGCATCGCGGTCGCCGAGGCGAAGAAGCTGAACATCCCGATCATCGCGGTGATCGATACCAACTGCGATCCCGACGAGATCAACTACGCGATCCCCGGTAACGACGACGCGATCCGCAGCGTGCGGCTTATGGTGTCGACGATCGCGAACGCGATCGTCGAAGGCAAGACCGAGACCGAGTCCGCGTACGACGCGGCCGACTACGACCAGCAATACACCGCGCTCGCGCCCGAACCGGCGGCGGCCGGAGTCTGAGGCGAGAACCGACTTGAACACCGCGTACAAACCCACCGCCGACGAGATCAAGCGCCTGCGCGACGAGACGGGCGCCGGAATCTCCGACGTCCGCAATGCGCTGATCTGGGCCGAAGGCGATCCGGAGCGCGCTAAGGCGCGCCTGAACGAAACCGGCCACGCGAAGGCCGAGAAGAAGGCCGAGCGCGCCGCGAACGAAGGCCTCGTCGGCTCGTACATTCACTCCGGCGGCAAGATCGGCGTGCTGGTCGAGATCAACTGCGAGACCGACTTCGTCGCGCGCAACGAGCGCTTCAAAGAGCTCGTGCGCGACGTGGCGATGCACGTCGCGGCGATGTCGCCGAAATACCTCGACCGCGAAGCGGTGCCGGCTGAAGAGCTGGCCGAGGTGAAGACCGAGTTCGAGAAGACGGTGCCTGCCGGCAAGTCGCCCGAGGTCGTCGAGAAGATCCTGTCCGGCAAGCTGAACAAGTGGTACGAAGAGCACACGCTGCTCGAGCAGCCGTTCGTCAAGGACGACGCGCAGTCGGTCGGCGAGCTGGTCGCCGGCGTCTCCGGCGTGCTCGGCGAAAAGATTCGCATCCGCCGCTACATGAAGTTCGCCCTCGGCGAAGAGTAGCTCCAGAGAGGACACCAGTGTCAAAACCCGCCTATCAACGCGTTCTCCTGAAAGTCTCCGGTGAAGCGTTTGCCGGGCGGGATACGAACGTCGACGTCGACACGACGACGGCGATGGCGCGCGAGATCGCGCAGGTCCACGCCGACGGCGTCACCACCGCCGTCGTCGTGGGCGGCGGCAACATCTGGCGCGGCAAGGTCTACGAGGCGGCCGGCATGGACCGCGCGACCGCGGACTACATGGGGATGCTCGCGACCGTGATCAACGCGCTGGCGCTGCAGGACTCGCTCGAGCGCATCGGCGTGCCGTCACGCGTGCAGACCGCGATCGCGATGAACGCGATCGCCGAGCCGTACATTCGCCGCCGCGCGATGCGCCATCTGGAGAAAGGCCGCGTCGTGATCTTCGCGGCCGGCACCGGCAACCCGTATTTCACCACCGACACCACCGCGGCGCTGCGCGCCGTCGAGGTGGGCGCGCAGGCGATCCTCAAGGCCACCAAAGTGGACGGCGTGTACAGCGCCGACCCGTTCAAGGACCCCTCCGCCACGCGCTTCACGCACCTGGACTACCTGCGCGTGCTGGAGCTCGGCCTCGAAGTGATGGACTCCACCGCGCTAACCCTGTGCATGGACAACGGCCTGCCGATCATCGTGTTCGACATGAACGTCCCGGGCAACATCCGCCGGGTGGTCATGGGCGAGCAGATCGGGACGACCGTCTCACGGAGTACGGCGCGGGTCCACGGCGAAGGGGTCGGCCATGCTGGATGACGTCTACCGCGACACCGAGTCGAAGATGAAGAAGGCGATCGAGGCGACGACGAGCGACTTCGCCGCGATCAGGACCGGCCGGGCCTCGCCCTCGCTGCTCGACCGGCTCCACGTCGAGGCGTACGGCTCGAGCGTCCCGCTCAAGAACGTCGCCAGCGTCAACTCGCCCGACGGCCGCTCGCTGCTGGTGACCGCGTTCGACAAGAGCGTCGTCGGCGCGATCCGCAAGGCGATCGAGACCAGCGACTTGGGGCTCAACCCCAACGTCGACGGCGCGACGATCCGCCTCGCGATCCCGCAGCTCAACGAAGAGCGCCGCAAAGAGCTCGTCAAGCTGATCAAAAAGAAATCGGAAGAGCACAAAGTCGCCGTGCGCACCATCCGCCACAAGGCGATCGACGAGGTCAAGGCGCTCGGCAAGAAGCACACGATTACCGACGATCAGATCAAACGCGGTACCGATCAGGTGCAGAAGTTCACCGACAAGTACGTCAAGCAGATCGACGACCTGGTCCACAACAAAGAAAAAGAAATAATGGAGGTTTGAGCGCTTCCATGTTGACCCTTGAAGCTCTCGCGATGCTCCCATACCGCGAGGCGCTTCGCGCGCTCGGTGATCGTTCGTTGCGATTTCGTGTGCTGAGCCCGCCCTATGCTGCCGTGGGCGTCGGCGAGCTGCGAGCGCTGCGCGTGCGCGCGCTGACGGGCGAGCACGACGGCGCCTGGGAACTGGTCGCCGGCTACGACGGGTACGAGCGGATCTGATGGCTTCGCTGCTCAAGCCGCCGCGCGGGGTGACGCTGGATGCAAGCCGGCTGCCCAAACACGTCGCGATCATCATGGACGGCAACCGCCGCTGGGCGCGCGCCCGGCGCCTGCCGGCCATCGAAGGACACCGCCGCGGCATCGTCGCGCTGCGCGAGGTCACGCGCGCCGCGAGCGACTGGGGCATCCCGATGGTCACGGTGTACGGGTTCTCGACCGAGAACTGGAAGCGCGACAAGACGGAGATCTCGCTGCTGCTCGACCTCTGCGTCTACTTCGCGCAGAACGAGCTCGCCGAGCTCGACCGCAACAACGTGCGCGTGCAGATCATCGGCCGGTACGAACAGCTCCCCACGGCGTCGAAAGACGCGCTCGACCGGCTGGTCGCGAAGACCGCGCGCAATACCGGTCTCGTGCTCAACCTCGCCGTGAACTACAGCGCGCGCAGCGAGCTGCGCGACGCGGTCGCGCGCATGATGCGCGACGTGCAGGCCGGAACGCTGCCGATCGACGCGATCGAAGACGACACGCTCGCGTCGTATCTGAGCACCGCGGGGATGCCGGATCCCGATCTGCTGATCCGGCCCGGCGGCGAGTCACGGCTGTCGAACTTCTTGCTGTACCAAGTGGCGTACGCGGAGCTGGTGTTGCGCGATACGTTCTGGCCCGATTTCTCGCGCGACGCGTTCGGCGAAGCGATCGCCGAGTACCAGCGGCGGCTCGACGAACGATGACGACTGCGGCGTCGGCGGCGCCCGCCACGGCGAACGCTCCCGACCCGCAGCGGTCCGTCGGCACGCGCCGCGTGCTGATCGGCCTGCTCCTGGCGGTGGTCGGCTTCGCCGCCGTCGCGTGGCTGCCCGCATTTACGGTGCTCGTCCTGTTCCTGGCGTCGTGCTGCGTGTACGAGTTCGCCGGGCTGTCCGCGCGCAAAGGACCTGCGATCGAGCTGCCCGTCGCGATGGCGGCGGTGTGGGCGTACATCATCCTGACCCACCTCGGCTTGATCCACCAATACGAAGGGATCTTGCTCGCGGCGACGGTGATCGTCGCGCTCGCGACGGCGACGTTCACCTCGGAATCCGGCTACTTCGCGCGCAGCGGCTACACGCTGCTGTGCGTGCTGTACATCGGCAAGCTGCTGACGTACTTCGTCGCGATTCGAGCGCTGCACGACGGCGCGCTGTGGACGGTCTGGATCATCTTCATCGTCGCGTTCACCGACATCTTCGCGATGCTGATCGGCACCGCGTTCGGCAAGCATCTGCTGTCGAGGCTTTCGCCGAGCAAGACCGTCGAAGGCGCCGTCGGCGGGTTCGTCGCCGCGCTGATCGCGGGCGCGGCGATCGCGCTCGTGCCGTGGGTCCACGTCACGTGGTGGCAGGGCATGATCGTCGCGGCGATCACGTCGCTCGCCGCGCAGGCCGGCGATCTCGTCGAAAGCGCGCTCAAGCGCGACGCAAAGGTGAAAGACGCGGGCTCGCTGATCTCCGGCCACGGCGGCGTGCTGGACCGTTTCGACTCCTACATCTTCGCCGGCGTCGCGTTCTACTTCGCGCTGTACGTGATCGGCGTGATCTCGCAGTACCGGCTGGTCAACTCGTGAAGAAGCGCGTCGCGGTCCTTGGTAGCACGGGCAGCATCGGGCGCCAGGCGCTCGAGGTGATCGCACGTCATCCGGACCGCTTCGAGGTGGTCGGGCTCGCCGCGGGCCGCAACGTCGCGCTGCTCGACGAGCAGGTCGCGCGCTTTTCACCGCGCGTGATTTCGTCCGCCGTCGACGGCCGCGAGGGTTTGCACGCCGTCGCCTGTGAAAGCGGCGCGCAGATCGTGCTCGCCGCCACCGACGGCTCCGTCGCGTTTGATGCGGTGTTCGCCGCGGTCGACCGCGGCATCGACGTCGCGGTCGCGAACAAAGAGCTGATCGTCGCGGCGGGCGAGCTGCTCGTCGCGCATGCTGCGCGCAGCGGCGCGACGCTGCTGCCCGTCGACAGCGAGCACTCCGCGATCTTCCAATGCCTGCAAGGCGCGCCGCGCGAGCGCGTCGCGGCGATCATCCTCACGGCGTCGGGCGGCCCGTTTCGCGACCGCACCGCGGAGCAGATCGCGTCGGCCACCGTCGCCGAAGCGCTCGCGCACCCGACGTGGCAAATGGGCGTGAAGAACACGATCGACTCCGCGACGCTGATGAACAAGGGCCTCGAGGTGATCGAGGCGTCGAAGTGGTTCGGTGTGCCGGGCGACCGTATCCAGGTCGTGGTGCATCGGACGTCGGTCGCCCACGGCTTCGTCGTGTTCACCGACGGCAACGTGGTGGGGCAGCTCGCCGCGCCCGACATGCGCCTGCCGATCGGGTACGCCCTTGCCTACCCGGACCGCCTCGACGACCGTCCCGTGAGCCGCGACCCCATCGAGGCGCTCGGCGGACCGCCCGGCGCCGACGTGACCGCCCTGACCTTCGAGCGCCCGGACCCCCTGCGGTTTCCGTGCCTGGGGCTGGCCTACGAGGCGCTGGCGCTTGGCGGGACCGCACCGGCGGTGCTCTCAGCGGCTAATGAGGTTGCCGTGGCAGCATTCGTCGCTGGGGACATCCGCTTCGGAGACATCCCCGTTTGCATCGAAACGGCCCTCAGGCGGGTCGATAACTCTGATATCAGCCTCGACGCCGTTCGGGTCGCCGACCGCTTGGCCCGAGACGAGGCCCATGCGTTCGTCGTTCAACGGACAGCCGAGACTTCACGGAGCACATGAGCGCGCAATCGATCGTCGTCTTTCTGCTGATGCTGTCAGTCCTCGTGGTCCTCCACGAGTACGGCCATTTCATCGTGGCCCGGCTCAACGGCGTGCGGGTGACCGACTTCGCGATGGGCATGGGCCCGACGCTGCTCAAGTGGACCTCGCCGCGCAGCGGCACGAACTACCGGCTCAACCTGCTCCCGATCGGCGGCTACTGCCAGATGAAGGGCGAGGACGGCCAGTCGACCGAGGCCCAGCAGCAGCGCGAGTTCCGCAAGACGGCGGCCGACTACGAGCCCGACAACTTCCAGGCCAAGTCGCCGCTCCAGCGCCTCGCGATCGTCAGCGCCGGCCCCATCGCGAACTTCATCGTGGCGCTGGTGCTGTTGTTCGGCGGGGCGCTCGCATTCGGGGTCCCGAGCGAGACGTCGTCGACGACGATCTACCAGCTCATGCCGGGGATGCCCGCCGACAAAGCCGGGCTGCGGTCGGGCGACACGATCGTCTCGATCAACGGGCAGCCCGTGCGCGACGGCAAGACGCTCGTCGACACGATCCATGCTTCCATCGGCAAGCGGCTCCATCTCGGCTACACACGCGCCGGCAACCCGGCGACCGTCGACGTCACGCCGGTCGCCGACAAGGACCCGCACGGGGTCACGATCGGTCGCCTCGGATTCGCACCGCTGCCCACCTCGCAGCGCGTGGGCGTCGCCATGGCCTGGCGCGCGACCTGGTCTCAGTTCACAGGCGTGATCGAGGCGACGACGGGGGCCCTGGGCACGCTCGTCACGCACCCGTCGAAGATCGCCGGCCAGGTGCAGGGGCCGATCGGCATGGCCCGCGTTTCGGCGCAGGCCCAACAGTTCGGCCCGTTCATCTTCCTGTCGCTGGCCGCGATGATCTCGATCTCGCTCGGCATCTTCAACCTGCTGCCGATCCCGGCGCTGGACGGCGGTCGCGCGGTGTTCATCCTCGTGGAGATGCTGCGCGGGCGGCCCGTCGATCCGGAGAAAGAGGCGCTCGTACACGTCGGCGGCTTCGCGGTGCTGATCGCGCTGATGCTGGCCGTGTCGTTCCACGACATCTCGGCGGCAGTGTCCGGACGAAGCGCGTTCTGACCGTATGATTCGCCTGCGCCGCCACACCAAGGCCGTACTGCTCGAGAACAAGTCGGACTGGTCGAAGGACGCCAAGAAGGCGTGGATCGGCGGCGACCATCCCATCGTCGTGCAGTCGATGACCACCACCGACACCGCCGACGTCGACAAGACGCTCGAGCAGGTCTACGCGCTGGCGATGGCCGGCTGCGAGGTCGTTCGCGTGACGTGCCAAGACACGCGCGACGCGGCCGGGCTGCCGCAGATCGTGGCCCGCTCGCCGGTGCCGATCGTCGCCGACGTCCACTTCGACCACCGTATGGCGCTCGCCGCGATCGAAGCCGGCGTCGCGAAGCTGCGGCTCAACCCGGGCAACATCACCGACCCGGTCAAGACGCGCGAGGTCGTGAAGCTCGCGCTCGAGCGCGGCACCCCGATTCGCATCGGCGTCAACATGGGCTCGCTGGCCCGCGACCTCGAGGAGAAGCTCGGCCACACGCCCGAGGCGCTCGCCGCGTCGGCGCTGCGCCACGTGGAGCTGCTCGAGGAGCTCGGCCACACCGACATCGTCATCTCGGTCAAGGCGCACGACGCGGTGACCACGATCTACTCGTACCGCTTGCTGGCCAAGCAGCTCGACGAGCGCGGCACGCCGTACCCGCTCCACCTCGGCGTCACCGAGGCGGGTCTGCCGCTGGCCGGGACGATCAAGTCGTCCATCGGCCTGGGCGTCCTGCTGTTCGAAGGGATCGGCGACACGCTGCGGGTCTCGCTGGCCGCCGACCCGGTCGAGGAGGTCCCCGTCGCCTGGGGCATCCTCACGGCGCTCGGCTTGCGCGAAAAAGGCTTCGACATCACCGCCTGCCCGTCGTGCGGGCGAGCGGAGATCGAGGTCGTCGAGCTGGCCCGCATGGTCGAGGCGATAGCCAAAGAGTACACGGCGCCCGTCAAGGTCGCTGTGATGGGCTGTGTCGTCAACGGCCCAGGCGAGTCTAAGATGGCCGATGTAGGGATAGCAGGAGGCAAAGGCAAGGGCGCGATCTATCGCAAGGGCGAGCTGGTCGGAACCTTCCCCGAAGCCGACCTGCTAGGCCGCCTCCGCCTCGAGATCGAAAAGGTCATCGAGGAGCAGTACCCGGACTACTCACACGAGATCCACCGTGAAGCGACACCTGCGTAACCTCGTCCCGAGCGGACGAATGATCGTAGCCACCGCCGTGACCGCCCTGGTTGCGTCGCTGTCGCTTGCGCTGTCGACTCCCGCCTCGATCAGCGTCGACGGCCAACGGCTCGCATCCGACGTCGCACCCGTCACGACGCTGAGCGGCGCGTATCTTCCGCTGCGCGCGGTTGCCGAAGCGGCCGGCGCGCAAACGTCGTTCGACACCGCCGACGGCCAGATCGTCGTGCGCCGCGGCACCGAGGTGCTCGTGATGCGCGCAGGCACCACCGCCGCGCGGATGAACGGCCGTCCCGTCACGCTCGCGCACGCGCCGTTCACCGTGCACGGCCGCACGATGGTCGCGAGCGCGACGATTGCGAGCACGCTCGGCTCGACCGTCCGCTACGACGCGAAGCACGACCGCGTGATCGTTCGCACGCCGGGCGTCGTGGTCGCCGGCGCAGCCGACGACACCCCGTAAGCTGACCTAGCCCGCAGCCCTAGTCGCGGCCACCAACCGGCGTGATCAGCCGGTGCGGTGAACTATAGACAAATCGAGCTGTTGCTCCGTAATAATGGATGGGTGTGGGTTCGGTCGACCGGTTCGCATCGGATATTTTGTCACCCGAAAAAGGGCGAAGCGGTCACGGTGCCCTATCACGGACGCGCGACGGACTTGTCGCGTGGTCTCGTGAACAGCATCCTCAGACAGGCGGGGATTAGGCGATGAAATACGTGATCGTTATCGAGCCCGCGGAAGACGGGACCTGGTGGGTTCGTGTTCCGGAACTGCCCGGCTGTTTCAGCTCCGGCGATACGCGAGACGAGGCTGCTCGCAACGCTCGCGAAGCCATCGAAGGCCACATCTCGGTCTTGCGCGAGTTCGGATATCCCGTACCGAACGGACTCGAAGTCGACTCGGTTGCCGAGATCGTAGAGGTCGTTGAAGCGCATTAGCGTGCTTGAGAAACTGCTTGCGTAGCGACAAGGATGCCGTCGCGTAGTGTCGGCACGACGGTGAGCGTGTCGAGTGCGGCGCAGCGCGTGACGTCCCCCGCGAAGCCTTTCTTGGCGAGCGCTTGCGCGTGATCGGCGCTCGCGACGGCATCGGCGAGCCGCCCGGCGACCCCGCGGTAGAGCAGCGCAGCGGCGCGCGCGCCGTCGCATAACTCCACGTCGCCGATCAGCGTGAGCAGCGTATCGACGAGCGCGCCGGCGCCGAGCGCATCTTCGAGCGCGAAGCCGTTGCTCTCGCCGGCGCAGACGATCACGATGTCACCGTCTTCGTGCGCGAGCGCGTCCGCGACCGCGGTGCGGTTGACGAGCGCGGCGGTGCGCACTGAAGCGGCGTTCGCCATCGCGCGCAGCGCGCGCGTGCCGTTCGTCGTCGTGAGCACCACCGTCTTGCCCGCGAGCGCCGTTTCCGTGAAGGACGCGGGCGAGTTGTCGAGGTCGAAGCCGGCGATGCGCAACGAATCGCGTTCGCCGCCGAACAGCACGCGATCGCGGCCCAGACGATTACCGAGCGCGATCGCGTCTTCGGGTTCCGCGACCGGGATCACGCCGGCCGCGCCGTTGGCGAGCGCCGTTGCGATCGTCGTCGTCGCGCGCAGCACGTCGACGACGGCGACGTGCACTCCGCGCACCGCTTCGGTAGGCCATGGCGGTGCGAGGAGTACGTCGATGCTGCGGCTCATCCCCGCGCACGTACTGCGTGCGGGACGAGGACGCCTGGTCGAAACGATCCGGCTGTATGATTACCGCGTGAAGTCGACGACGAGGCCGTATGCTCCGCCGACCGGCGCGCACTCGCGAATCTCGGCGCGGTAGCTCGACTGCCGCGCCGCGGTGATCGCGGCCCGGTCGATCCAGCGGTTGCCGCTCGATGCAAGCACCGACTCCGAGGTCAGCCGGCCGCTCGGGTCGAGGACGATGCGCACTTCCGTTATTCCCGTGATGTTCTGCCCGGCGGCGATCGCCGGTAGATCGGCGGGTGCTGCGGCGGTCAGCGCCGCCGACGCGAAGGGAACCGCGCACGCACCGATGGACGCGCCGGCGTTTCGTGGCGGTGAAAGCGGTACGAGCCGGATCGTGGCCGCACTCGCGGCCGTGGAAAGCGCGAACGACAGCGCCGCTGCGATGCTCGCGATGCGAAGGGGCGTGTTCATGAAACCTCCTGACGACGCCGGCGGCAGCCGGTTTGTGCAGGGAGAACACGGCGGGCGCTCGCGCGTTGCATCGGCGGCGAAGCAGTTGCGCCGGGCCGCGTCGAATGCCGGGCACGGTGAACGAATCCAACGGCGCGATGAGCACGAACGTCCTCGACCTCGTTCTCGAGGCGCTCCCGCACCTGCGCGGCGGGCTCGGCGAAGAGTCGGCGGCCTTCACCGCGCGTCTGCTGTACGAGCACCTCGAGCTCGACGCGTGCGCCGTCATCGATACCGAACGCGTGCTGGCATACGTCGGGCGCGGCGAGGACCACCATCTCGTCGGCGGACCGTCGCTGACGGGGCTGAGCCATCGCGCGATCGCGACGGGCCTGCCGCATACCGCACGCACGCGCGAGGAGATCGACTGCCCCGTCCCCGGCTGTCCGCTTACGTCCGTGACGATCGCGCCGTTCATCGTGCGCGGGGCCGCGGTGGGCGCGCTCAAGCTCTACCGCGCCGGGACGCCGATCGCCGAGGACGACGAGAAAGTCGCGGCCGGGCTCGCGCGCGTGTTCTCGGTGTCGCTCGAAGCGGCGGAGCTCGATGCGCGCTCGGCGCTCGTCACGCAGGCGGAGCTCGACGCGCTGCGCGCGCGCGTCTCGCCGCATTTTCTGTTCAACACGCTCACGACGATCGCCGCGCTGACGCGCACCGATCCCGAGCGCGCGCACGATCTCGTCGTCGACTTCGCCGAGTACTTTCGCGACTCTCTCGCGCAGCACGAGGAGTTCGTGTCGCTGGACGAAGAGCTGGAGCACGTCGAGCAGTACCTGCGCTTCGAGCACGCGCGCTTCGGCGAACGGCTGCGTGTGGAGTTCGACGTGGATCCGCGCTCGCGGCTCGCGCTCGTGCCGGTGCTGTCGGTGCAGCCGCTGGTCGAGAACGCGATCGGGCACGGCCTCGCTCCGCGCGGCGGCAGCGGCACGGTGCGCATCAGCGCGCATCCCGGCGCGGACGCGACGGAGATCGTCGTGAGCGACGACGGCGTCGGCTTCACGCCGGGCGGCGCGGTGCGCAGCAGCGGCATCGGAATCGGGATGGACAACGTCGACCAGCGCCTCACCAAGCTGTTCGGTCCCGCGAGCGCGCTGCGCGTGACGAGCGCGCCCGGCGCCGGGACGACCGTCGCGTTCCGCGTTCCGGCGCGCGTCCCGGCCGCCGCACGGTGACGGAATCCGCGTGCGCGCGCTAGTCGTCGACGACGAGCCGCTCGTGCGAAGCGAGCTCGTGTACGCACTCGGCAAAGTCGCGGGCGACATCGAGGTCACCGAAGCCGCCGACGCGGTCGAGGCGCTGCGCGAGCTGGCCGGCGCCGCGTACGACGTCGTGTTCCTCGACATCAACTTGCCGCGCATGACCGGTCTGGAGGCGACGAAGGTCATCAACGCGCTCCCGTCGCCGCCGCAGGTCGTGTTCGTGACCGCGCACCACACGCACGCACTCGACGCGTTCGATCTCGCGGCGTTCGACTACGTCGTGAAGCCCGTCTCGCAAGCGCGTCTTGCGCAGACGGTCGAGCGGCTGCGCGCGCTACGCCCAAGCGGCGCGAACGCGGTGCAGCCGGCGGACGCGCTCCCGTCGCGCATCGCGCTCGAGGACGGCGATCGCACGCGGCTGGTGAAGGTCGCCGAGATCCGCTACGTGCAGGCGAACGGCCACGTCGTGACCGCGCGCGTGTTCGACAGTGACCTGCGCTGGAAAGGCTCGCTGGCCGAAGCGGCGGCGCGCTTCGAACCGGCGGGTTTCCTGCGCGTGCACCGCGCGTATCTGGTCAACCCCGAGCGCGTGGTGGAGGTGGAACCGTTCTTCGGCGGCTCGTATCTCCTGCGCGTCGACGACAAGGCGCGCAGCGAGGTCCCGGTGTCACGCAACTACCTGCCCGCGGTGCGCAAGGCGCTCGGGCTGTAGCGCGCGTGCTGCGCCGGGGTTCATTCCTCGCAGGCGTTGCCGCCGCGGCGGCAGCCGGCGCGCCACGGAGCGGGCGGTGCGCCATCGCGCGGATGCCGGCGCCTAAAACCGTCGCGGCGAACGTGCGCGCGGAGTTTCTGCACGCGTGGAACGGCTACAAGCTGATTGCGTGGGGGCGCGACGAGGTGAAGCCCGTCAGCGGTACGGCCAACGACTTCTTCATCGAAGGGAAGTCGTTCGGGCTGTCGATCGTCGAGGCGCTCGACACGCTGTTCGTGATGGGGTTCGACGACGAGCTCGACCGCTGCGTGCGCTGGATCGGCGTGCACCTCGACATGGACGTCGACGGTGACGTGCAGATGTTCGAGTGGGTCATCCGCATGGTGGGCGGGTTGTTGGCGGGTTACGCCGCGACCGGCGAGCGGATGTTGCTGGACCGCGCACGCGAGGCGGCGGACCGCGTGCTGCCGTGCTTCGCGAAATCGCCGACGGGTGCGCCGTACCGGTACGCGAACCTGCGGACCGGCGCCGTGCGCGAGCCGCCGATGAACCTCGCCGAGATCGGCAGCAACATTCTGGAGTTCGGCGAGCTCTCGCGGCTGACCGGCGATCCGAAGTATCTCACCGCGTCGAAGCGCGCGTACGAAGCCGTGATCGCGAAGCGCTCGCCGCTGAACCTCCTCGCGACGTATTTCGACGTGGAGAAAGGCGCGTTCACCAAGACCGTGGACGTTGCGCCGAACCCGCCGGTGGACTCGTTCTACGAGTACCTCTGGGGAGGCTGGCAGATGCTCGGCGACGCGCAGTGCCGCGACCGGTACCGTATGCTCACCGACGCGATCCTGAAATATTCCGTGGACCGCGTCGACGGGCGGCTGTGGTTTCGTCAGGTCGATTACCTCACCGGCGCACCCGCCGGCACGCGGCAGGTCGAGCTGGCGGCCTTCTACGCGGAGCTGCTCGCGAAAGGCGGCGATCGCGAGATCGGCGAGGCGTACTACGACTCGTGGACTGCCGTTGCGGAAAAATACGGCATCATCCCGGAAGTGTTCGACTATCGCACGCTCGAGCCGAGCGCGCCGAGCAACGAGTTGCGGCCGGAATACGCGAACGCGGCGTTCGATCTATGGTTCGTGACTCGCTCGCAAAAGTACCGTGACACCGCATACGCCCATTTCCTCGCCATGCGCGAGCACTGCCGCGTAGCGAACGGCTACACGATCGTCGACGACGTTCGCCCGCGGCCGATGAAACTCGGCGACCTGCTTCCGGGCTACGCGTTCGCGGAGAACTTCAAGTACCTGTATCTGATCTTCGCCGACACGCCGCGCTTCGACGGCGACCGCTACTACCTCACGACCGAAGGCAAGGTGCTGCGCGGGCTCGTTCGCGGCGTACGAGCATGACCGCCACCACGTGGCGTTGGGCCGCCGCGGCGTTCCTGCTGCTGGCTGTCGTGGATCTCACGGCGATCGCGACCGGCCACGATGCTTGGCGCGCGTTCACCAAACCACCGCTGATGCTGCTGCTGGCGCTCGCGTTCACGCAGTTCGATCGCGCGCTGGCGCCGCCGTTCGCGCCGCTCGTCGTGATGCTCACGTACCTCGTCGCGCAGACGATGATCGCGGCCGGGATGACGGCCGTGCTCAGTGGGGCTCGACCGGCGCCGGGGATTCCAGTGGACGGCCTTCGATGAAGTTGCGCAAGTTGCGCTCGACCAGCGCGAGGATGCGGCGCGGCGCGACGTCGCCGCCGTAGCCCGCGACGTGCGGCGTGATGAGCGCATTGGGTAGCGCCCACAGCGGATCGTCCGGCGGCAGCGGCTCCGGATCGGTCACGTCGAGACCGGCGCCGCCCAGCTTCCCTTCCGCTAGTGCGGCCGTCAGTGCGGCTTGGTCGACGATGCCGCCGCGCGCGATGTTCACCAGCAGTGCGTGCGGCTGTAGTGCGGCGAGCGCGCGCGCGTCGATGAGGTGGCGCGTCTGCGCGTTGAGCGGCACTGCCACCACAACGGCGTCGGCGCGCGCGAACGCGTCGAGCATCCGGTCCGCCGGGAAGACCTCGTCGGCGAGCGGGTCAGGCCGTCCGCTGCGCGTCACCGCGACGACGCGCGCGCCGAACCCGCGCAGCCGCTTCGCGACCTCGTGGCCGATGTTGCCGAACCCGACCACGACCACCGTCGCGTCGTGCAGCGTTCCGATCGACGTCGCATGGGCCTGGTCCCAGCGATGTCGTCCAGCGTTGCGAACGGCCTCGGGCAGCTTCCGCTCGAGTGCGAGCAACAGCGTCATCGCGTGCTCGGCGACGGTCGGCGCGTACGCGTCGCCCGCCGTCGTCACGGTGACGCCGTGCGGCACGCCGTGCAGCTCGACGGGATCGTAGCCCATCGTCGGCAATTGCACCCAGCGCAGGCGCGGGCGGTGCTGGGCGAGCAGCGCGACGAGCTCGGCGTCGTAGAATGCCGGCCACGCCCAAAGTGCGTCGGCATCGGCGAGCTCGCGCCGCATTTCCTCGCCGTCGCCGGCCGTGACCGCCTCGACGCCGTGGCGTGCCGCGAGCGCTTCGAACTGGGGGGCGAGGACGTGGGTTCGGATCACGACGCGCATTCCGGGCCCGTTCGCCGCGGGCCGCGGGCTGCATCTCGGGGGCGATTTGCTACCGCTCGGGCGCGGTTTCGAGACGGCAGTCGCCGCCCACGGTACCGTCGTCTATCATGAGACCGAACGGCATGACGACCGACCTGGCTACGGCCGCGCTCGCGCTGGTCTCGGGTGGTCGCGGGCTCCTCTCGCTCGACGTGCCCGCGCGCGCGCATCGCGAGCTGCCGATCACCGCTCCGGGGATCGAGCGCTACGTCGGCGGGCTGGTGCTCGACGACGAGACGCTGCGCCGGAGCGCGCGGGGTGGCCGCCGCATCGTCGACGTGCTGCGCGACCGTGGAATCCTCCCCGGCGTCAGCGTCGGTCTCGGCGACGGCTTGAACACGCTGCCGTGGCGTCTGGCGGAATACGCGGCGCTGGGTGCACGCTTCGCGACGTGCCGTGCGGTCTTTCGGATCGAGTCCGGCGTGGGCGCGCCGGCAGAGCGGACGATGGCGTCGAACGCGCGCGCGCTCGCGCGTTTCGCCGCGCTATGCCAGGCGAGCGGGATCGTCCCGATCGTCGCGTGCGACGTGCTGGCCGAGGGCGATCACACGATCGCGCGCTGTGAAGAAGCGACGACGCGCGCGCTGCGGCACACGTTCGCGGCGCTCGCGGATGCGCACGTCGTACTCGACGCGATGGTGGTTGCGGTGAACATGGTCACGCCGGGGCTCGCATCGTCGCAGTCGGCCGAGGTCGCCGACGTGGTCGCGGCTACGCTGCGGGTGTTGGGTGCGACGGTTCCCGTCGCGGTCGCCGGCGTTGCGTTCCTGAGCGGCGAGCACGAAGAGCGCGTCGCAACGGAACGGTTGTGCGCGCTGAACAAGACGATGCCGCGCCGCCGGCCGTGGCCGCTGACGTTCGACTACGGCCGGGCCACGGAGCACACGCCGGAGTCGCTGCTCCACCGCCTGCGCTGCAACGGCCTCGCGGCGTGCGGAGCATACACGGCAAAGATCGAAGACCTCGACCTCAGCGAGACGCGCGTTCCGGGTATCGCCGCCTAGCCCGAAAACGCAGAGGGGGACGGCCGCCCGCCCCCTGCGAAGCCCCGGACCCATGTCGTTTGCGTCGCAACTGTTCGCAACCAGTTCCGTCGAAAAGTTACGCGAACAGAGCAAGAGCAAGACGCTCCGCCGCGCGCTCACCGCCAAGGACCTCGTCGCCATCGGCTTGGGCACGATGATCGGGGGCGGGATCTTCACGACGATCGGGACCGGCGTCAAAGGCGCCGGTCCGGCCGTCATCGTGTCGTATCTGCTCGCCGGCTTGACGTCGTTCTTCGCGGCGCTGTGCTACGCCGAGCTCGGTGCCATGGTGCCGGTCGCCGGGAGCGCCTACACCTATACCTATGCCACGATGGGCAAGCTGTTCGCGTGGATCATCGGCTTCGCGCTGATCTTCGAATACGGCATCAGCGCCGCGCCGGTCGCGCAGCAGTTCTCCGCAGCGATTCAAGACGTCCTCAAGGGGATCGGCCTCGCGCTTCCGGGTTGGGCGCAAACGTCCAACCTCGTGATCCACGGCGCGTGGTGGCAGCTCAACACCTACGACTTGGCGCACTCGCAGTGCGACGTCGTCGCCGCGCTGTTCGTGCTGGGCCTCAGCGTTCTCTTGTCGATCGGGATTCGCGAGTCGGCCACGACGAACAACATCTTCGTCGTGCTGAAGATCTCGGCGCTCATCGTCTTCATCATCGCCGGCTTGTTCTTGTTCCACGCGTTCAATCTGCACGATTTCAACCCCAAGGGTATCGGCGCGCTCGTGCCGTTCGGCGGTGCGGTTGAATCGTCGCAGCCGTACGGCATCATCCCGATCGCCGCGTTCGTGTTCTTCAGCTACATAGGGTTCGACACGGCGACCACCACCGCCGAGGAGTGCAAGAACCCGCAGCGCGACGTTCCGCTGGGGGTCATCGGCGCGCTCGCGATCGGCACCGTCATTTACTGTGCCACCGCGGTCGTGCTGGTCGGTGCCGTTCCGTGGGCCCAGGTGCCCGAGAAGAACCCGCTCGTTGCGGCGCTAGCACCGCTGCACATCCCGATTCTCTCGTGGGTCATCACCATCGGCGTCCTCGCCGGCACCACGAGCGTCGCACTTGCGTCGCTGCTGGGACAAACGCGGATTTTCTACGTGATGGCGCGCGACAAGATGCTGCCCCCGGCGGTCGCGAAAATCCATCCGCGTTTCAAGACGCCCGTCATCACGACAATGATCACCGGCGTCGCCGTAGCGGCGCTCGCGTTGATCGTTCCGCTCAACGATCTACTCAATCTCGTGAACATCGGCACGCTAATGGCCTTCTCGGTGGTGTGCGCCGGCGTGCTGTACCTGCGCCACCGCAAGCCCGATATCCCGCGCACCTTCCGCGTGCCGTTCGTGCCGCTGTTCCCGATCCTCGGGATCGTGTTCTCGGTGTTCTTGGCTGTATTCGGGCTGTCACGCAAGACCTGGGAGTGGTTTGCCATCGCGCTGGTCGTCGGCTTGGTCTTTTTCTTCAGCTACGGCTTCCGGAACTCGAATCCGGCGGAGATCGAACCGGTGATCGAGCCCGAAGGGATCTCCGAGTTCCGGTAGACCGGACGGAGGCCGAGCCACCGTGAAGCGATTCATCCCCGCCAAGGACGCGATGGACAAGGGCCGGTTCGACGCGTTCACCGACGGCGTGTTCGCCGTCGCCATCACCCTGATGGTGCTGGAGATCCACGTCCCCGAGCTCAAGCACGGCACCAACGACGAGATGCGCGCGTTCATCGGCGGGCTAGGCGGCCCGCTGCTCACGTACGCGCTCAGCTTCGCAACGGTCGGTTTGATCTGGCTGAACCACCACGCCACGTTCGCGCCGATAAAGCGCGTCGACCGCACCACGAACGCGCTGAACATCGTACTGCTCGCGGTCGTGTGCTTCTTGCCGTTTCCCACGGCGCTGCTCTCGCGGTACGGGCCGCTGCCGGCCTCGACCGCGCTGTACGGCGCGACGTTCACGGCGATGTCGATCGCGTACTTCGCCGTGTGGCAGTACGCGGTGCGCAGCGATCCGGATGCGCCACCGGTGTCGCGGAGAGTGATGCTCAGCGGCGGGATCGGCACGTTCTTCTACGCGACGGGAACGCTGGTCGCGTTCTTCGCGCCTAAGGTGTCGATCGCGATCTTCGTCGCGATCACGATCTACTACTCGTTGCCGGGACTGTTCAACCTGCGCCGGCACCCGGCGGACGCTGCGCCCGAGTGAGCGACGCCGGCTACGTGCGCAGCGCGCAGCGTGTGGTGTACGAGAATCCGTGGCTGCGCTTCGAAGCACACGACATGGTGCATCCGAACGGAACGGCCGGCGAGCACGGCGTGGTCGTCACGCCGCGCGCGAGCGCGGTCGTGCTCGTCGACGGCGACGACGTGCTGCTCGTACGCCAAGCGCGCTTCGCGGTCGACCGCGTCGTGCTCGAGGTGATCAAAGGCGGCCGGCACGACGGCGAGGACGGGCTAGCGTGCGCGCAGCGGGAGTCGCGCGAAGAGGCGGGCGTCGTCGCGGCACAATGGCACGCGCTCGGCGAGACGTACGAGATCCCGTCGATCGTGAAAGAGCCGGTATCGCTCTACCTCGGCACCGGTTTGACGGCCGCCCCGCTCGCGCCCGAAGCGGTCGAACGCATCGACGTCGTGCGACTGACGTTCACCGACGCGCTGAGCGCGTGCGCGGACGGCCGCATCGACGACGCCGTCACCGCGATCGCACTGCTGCGCGCGCAGCGCATTCTCACGAAGCGCTGAGCCCTGCTCAGCTTCGGACGAGGAAGCCGGCGATTGCGACGAACTGCGTCGCCGCGCCGGCGAGCACGAAGAGATGGAAGACCTCGTGGAAGCCGAAGCGGCGCGGCAGCACGTTGAGCGTGCGCGTCGCGTAGACGACCGCGCCGAGCGTGTAGAACAAGCCGCCGAGCGCAATGAGCAGCGTGACGACGTGCGGCAGCGTCGGCACGAGCTTGAACGCCGGGACGATCGCGAACCAGCCCATCGCGATGTACACCGTCGCCGAGAGCCAGCGCGGCGCGTGCACGAACCACATCGTCAACATGACGCCGGCGATCGCGACGCCCCAGATGGCGGCGAGCGTCGCAATGCGCCACGCGCCATCGAGCCCGACGAAGAGGACCGGTGTGTACGAGCCGGCGATGAGGACGTAGATCGCGGCGTGATCGATTTTCCGCAGCACGGCTGTCCCTGCGGGGCTCGCCGGCACGCCGTGGTACAGCGAGCTCGCCCCGAAAAGCACGCACAGGCTCGCACCGTACACGAGCATTGCTGCGAGCACCGGCACATCCCCGTGGAAACGGATCGCGACGTAGACCACGCCCGCGACCGTGGCGAGCAATCCGGCGAAGGAGATCCGCGCGTCAACGGGCTCTTTCATCGCAACGTCTTCGACATGCGCGCGCGCTGGATGCCGACGCCGGAGCGGGTGACCGTCTCGCGCTCGTCCACCGCCCAGCCGTGCTTAGCAAAGAACGACTCGGCGAACCGGCTCGCCGCGGTGGTCAGCTTTGCCAGGCCGCGTTCGCGCGCGAGCGCCTCCGCGACGGCGTAGAGGCGCGCCGCCACGCCGTGTCCCGCGGCCTCCGGCGCGCAGTAGAGCATCTCGACGTGACCGTCCGCCTCGAGCTCGATCCACCCGACGGGAACGTCGCCGTTGCGTACCGCAACAAACGTCCCGTTCTCGCGCATGCGTTTGCCCCACGCCGTTGCATCGGGCATCTCGTGCGCCCACGCGCGTACTTGTGCATCGTCGTACTTCGCGGGACCAACCTCGCGCACGGAGCGGAAGTAGATGTCGCACAGCGCCGCGGCATCGCCGTCGCGATACCGCCGCACCGTCACGCCTCCGGCGGCGCCGTCTTCGCGTTCCACAGGTGCTCGGGCTGGTCGAGCGCGTGGTTGATCCAGCGCGACCACACGAACAGCGCGTCCGACAAGCGGTTCACGTACCGCACGACGTCCGGCGAGATCGGCTCGGCTTCGCCCAGCGTGATCAACAGCCGCTCCGCGCGGCGGCACACCGTGCGCGCTTGGTGCAAAAAGGCGCCGGGATACGAGCCGCCTGGGAGGATGAAGTTCGCGAGCGGTTCGAGCTCCTGCTGCGCGTGGTCGATCGCGCGCTCGAGCGCGGTCGCGTCGCCGGGCGCGATGAGCGGCATGCCGTCCCAGCGATCCTTCGGCAGCGTCGCCAGATCGCTGCCGAGGTTGAACAACGCATCTTGCGTCCACGCGAGCCACGCGTCGAGCGCGCGCGCGACCGCGTGCGCGCGCGCAATGTCTTGCACGGGCCGCGTGCGCAGCACGTCTGCGAGCGCCGTGCGTGCCAGGCCGATCACCGACGAAAGCTCGTCGATGGTGCCATACGCTTCGATCCGCTGCGCGTTCTTTTTCACCCGCTGGCCACCGACGAGTCCGGTCGTCCCGTCGTCGCCGGTCCGCGTGTAAATCCTCGTTAGCTTTGGCATTGCGAGGCTGCGCGACGCCGAGTTCTTTTCACGAATTGCTTACTTTCGCAGATGCGAAGCCGACACACCGGAACGAATCGTCATCACGGCCAGTAGAATTTCATTCCGTTCGATCATGCGCGAGGTGAGGTCCGTCTTTTCGTCACGTAGTTTTGCTAGGCTGGACTTCAATTTGGTCACCTGAAGCGCCAGGTGCGGGAGTTCCTGGACGACCGTCTCGACCGCCGGAATGTTGTTCGCGATGTCGTTTTCGGCAGCGACGTTTCGCCCGTCGCGCGCAACCTCGTTCGCAGCCGTTTCTATGGCGATGAGAGCCTGCTCGACCTTATCGGGAGCGTCTCGCTTGAAGAGCCGGCGGAAAAACCCCACGATGCTCGCTTGTGCAGTACCGAAGGCGCATCCTGTTCCTTCTGGCGTCGAAAAGGACGCCTTGGAGCCTCCGCGAACCCCGGCCGATTGGTCATGGAACGCATCCCGTCGAAAAACGCCGATCTCTCCGAGTGGTATCAGGCCGTCTGCTATCGCGCGGAGCTCGTGTCGCAGGCCCCCGTACGCGGGTGCCTCGTGCTGCGGCCGTACGGGATGGGGCTGTGGGAGCGGCTCCAGGCCGAGCTGGACCGGCGCTTCAAAGAGACCGGCCACGAGAACGCCTATTTTCCGCTGCTGATCCCCGAGTCGCTGTTCAGCAAGGAGGCCGAGCACGTCGAGGGCTTCACGCCGGAGGTGGCGTGGGTGACACAGGGCGGCAACGAAAAGCTCACCGAGCGGCTCGCGATCCGGCCGACGTCCGAGGTGATCGTCGGCGTGATGTACGCGGAGTGGATCCAGTCGTATCGCGATCTGCCGGTGCTCATCAACCAATGGGTCAACGTGATGCGCTGGGAGAAGCGCACGCGCCCGTTCTTGCGCACCTCGGAGTTCTTGTGGCAGGAAGGCCACACGGCGCACGCGACCGAGACCGAGGCCGCCGAAGAGGTCGCGCGCATGCTCGAAGTGTATCGCGAGGTCGCCGAAGACGTGTGCGCCGTGCCCGTGTACACGGGCGAGAAGTCGTCGACCGAACGCTTCGCGGGCGCGAACCACACGTATTCGATCGAAGCACTGATGCCGGACGGGCGCGCGCTGCAGTCCGCCACGTCGCACGAGCTCGGCCAGAACTTCGCGCGCGCGTACGACATCACGTTCGCCGCGGAAGACCAGACGCAGCAGTTCTGCTGGACGACGTCGTGGGGGATGTCGTGGCGGATGCTCGGCGCGCTCATCATGCAGCACGGCGACGACCGCGGGCTGCGCATCCCGCCGAAGATGGCGCCGACCGAAGTGGTGATCGTACCGATCCCGCGCGGCGACACCGAGCGGCTCGACGCTGCCGCGCGCGACCTGTACGCGCAGTGCAAGGCGGCGGGGCTGCGGGTGAAGCTCGACGACAAGCCGGGCCAGTCGCCGGGCTACAAGTTCAACGAGTGGGACATGCGCGGCGTGCCGATTCGCCTGGAGCTCGGCAACCGCGACCTCGACGCCGGCGTGGCGACGCTCGTGCGCCGCGACAAAGCGGTGAAAGAAGAAGGGCAGAAACAGCAAGTTCCGCTGCACGAGGTGGTCGCGTTCATCCCGACGGTGCTCGAGCAAATTCAGCACAGCATGTTCGCGCAGGCGAAGACGTACTTGCAGGATCACACGATCGCGACGCTCGACCGCGACGAGTTCTTCCGCTTGCTCGAAGAGCGCGCCGGCATGGTCGACGTGCCGTGGTGCGGGCGGCCCGAGTGCGAGGCGGCCGTGAAGGAAAAGACGCGCGCGTCGACGCGTAACCTGCGCGAGCCGGCGCGCGCGGCGGCGTGCGTCCCGTGCGGCGAGCCGGCCCGGTACCAAGCTTATTTCGCGCAAAGCTATTAGCACGTCGATCGCGCGCGGGGCGCTCCTCGCGGTCGCGGCGTTCTTGCCGTTCGCCGCGATGGCCGACGACGCGCGTGTGCTTCAGCGCAGCTCCGGCAGCGACGTCGCAACGGCGCGCCGCATCGCCGCAGCGTTGCTCGCGCGCCCGCTCGCGGCCCAGCTGCTGCGCGTGCGCTGCGAGCGCGTCGGCCGGCACGTCGACTGCGGCCTGACCGTATCCGGCGCGAAGTTCCACCGCGCGCTCGACCTGCGGTCGTGGAACGCCGAGATCGCCGGGCTCGTCGACGGCGCCTTCGCCGCCGTCCCGGACGTCGACGAGGTCGACTGCTGGGCCACGGTACCGCTCGACGCGGGCAAGGGCACGGTGGTCAGCGGCGACTACGCCAAGCCGACCTCGGCCACCGTGTTCTCCATCAGCGTGCCGCGCGAGCGGCGCCGGAGCGTCCGCGCTCGCCTCGCCGCCGGAGCGGGCGTTTTCTGGGACCCGGCCTTCCGGGCGTCGCTGTCGAAGGGGACGACCGGATGATCCGCACCTCTACGCTTCCGAACGGCCTGCTCGTCCTCACGGAGTCGATGAGCCACGTCCGCTCCGCCACCATCGGCGTGTGGGCCGACGTCGGGTCGTCGTACGAGCCCCCCGCCCACCGCGGAATCTCGCACCTGCTCGAGCACATGCTGTTCAAAGGCACGGTCCGGCGGACGTCGCGCCAGATCGCCGAGGAGATGGACGCGGTCGGCGGCGAGCTCAACGCGATGACCGACAAGGAGACGACGTGCTTCTACGCCCACGTCGTCGACCGGCATCTGCCGCTGGCCGTCGACGTGCTGGCCGACATGCTGCAGCACGCGCGCTTCGCGGCGGACGATCTCGCGCGCGAGCAGCAGGTGGTGCTCGAAGAGATCAAGATGTACGACGACTCGCCGGGCGAGGTGGTGCACGACCGCTTCAGCCGCACGCTGTGGCGCGGTGCGAACCTCGGCGATCCGACGATCGGCTTCGCGAGCACCGTGGCGGCAATCTCGCGCGACGACTTGCTGGCGTGGCGCGCCGGGCGCTACGCGCCGTCGACGGTGTTCGTGACGGCGGCGGGCAACGTCGACCACGACACGGTGGTGCGGATCGTCGGCGAGGCGTTCGCGTCGTTCGGCGGCGACGTGCCGCTGCCCGTGCCGGAGCGCCCGCGCTTCACGCCCGCGCTCGACGTGACGATCGACGAGACGGAGCAGGCGTACGTCCTGCTCGGCATGCCGGGGCTCGGGCTGCGCGACGAGCGGCGCTACGCGCTGTCCGTACTCGACGTGCTGCTCGGCGGCGGCATGTCCAGCCGCCTCTTCCAGAGCGTGCGCGAGGAGCGCGCGCTCGCCTACGAGATCTCGACGTTCCAGCAGGGTTATCGCGACGCGGGCTTGTTCGGCGTCAGCGCGGGCTGCTCGCCCCAGCGCGTGCAAGAGTGCGTCGACGTGGTCGTCGACGAGATCGACCGGCTCTTGCACGACGGCGCGCGTGCCGACGAGGTCGCGCGCACGGCCGAGCACCTCAAGGGAAACCTCACGCTGGCGCTCGAGAGCACGTTCAACCGCATGTCGCGCCTGGCGCGCAACCACATCGTGCACGGCCGGCAGATCTCGACCGAAGAAGTCGAAGCGGCGTTCGACGCCGTCGACGTCGCCGCCGTGGACGCGCTTGCGCAGGAGCTGCTCGGCCCGGCGCAGCGCGGGCTGTGCGTGCTCGGTCCGAACGAGGTACGCGGGGTGCAGCTGCCGGGAGCCGCTGCGGCGTGACCGACGTCCTCGTGGGCAACGTCGTATTGGCGGCGGCTCTCACGATGATGACGCAGGCAATCCAGATCGGTGCGTATTCGGCGCGGTACGCCGGCATCACGACGGGCCGCATCGCAACGGCCATCTCGCTGTTCAGCCTGCTGGTCACCGCCAGCCGCCTCGCGTCGCTTTTCATGACACCGTCGCTGGGTGCCGTGGCGGACGACACGACCAACGGTGCGATCAAGCACCACTTGACCACGATCGGACCGCAAGCGCTGCACGTGTTCGATACGCAGATGCGCATCATCGTGGCAGCTGGCTCGGTCGGCGTCCTGCTCGGCGCGTTGCTCCTGTCGCCGTTTCTGCTGATGTTCGTGCGCGGAATCGGCGCGTTCGAGCGGCTGGGGTCCATCCCTCATGCGCTGATGCGATTGTTCGACCCGCGCGTGATCGCCGACGTCCTGCGCGCGTTCAAGCCGCCGCGCATGAGCCTGGCCGATTTCCCGATCTCCGCGGTGCCGCGCAAGCTGCTGTTCGCGAACGTGCTGCTCTTCGCGGTGTACTCGGTCGGCGTCGTCGCGGCATATTACGCCAGCGTCATCGCGCTCGACGCTCGAACGACCGCGACCGGATTGTCCGGCCTCGTCAACGGGATCGGCACGGTGGCCTTTTCGTTGTTCATCGATCCCACGACCGCGTTCATCGTCGATCAGACGGTACGCGGCGAGCGGCCGCGCCGCGACGTTCGAGCGATGATTTTTTGGCTCGTCGTGACCGCGTTCATCGGGACCGTCCTCGCGCAGCTCATCCTCTATCCCTCCGCCTACTACATCGCGGCGGTTGCGGACTTCTGGGTTCACCACTCAAGACACTGACATGACACGCATCATCCGCATCTTCGCCATCCTGCTCGCCTGCACGACGCTTCCGCTCGGCGCGACCGGCTGCGCGCCCGCGATCGCTTCATGGATCGTCCAAGAACGCAACCAGCAAGGCGATATCGCGCTGCGGCGCGGCAACTACCCCGATGCCTCGGTCGCGTACCAGCTCGCGCTCAAGCTCGACCCGGCCAACGTGCACGCGCGCACGGGGCTGACCGCGGTGCAGGTGCGCCTCGCGCAAACCTTGTTCGCTGCGTCGCGGTTCGACGAGGCGATCGAGGCGCTGGCGGTCGCGGCCCACTATACGCCGGGCGACGACCGGGTGAGCACGCTGCACAACGAGATCGTGCAGGCGCAGATCAAGCGCGACATCGTGGTGTCGAACTACCCGCTGTACAAGGTCACGGGCGCGTCGCTGCGCCGCGCGTACACGCAGCTCAAGACGCAGAATCAGGCGATCCTCGCCGCGCTCAAACGGTTCGACTACACCTACGACACCGCGGACCTCTCCGCCGCCATCCGCCAGAGCTACGCGCTCAACGAAGAGGTCGCGCGCCTGACCAATCGCTTGCAGCAGTACCGCCAGCTCGTGGAGTCCGGCGTCCCCGAGCACGGCGCGGACAACCTCGCCCCGCCGGCGAGCTTGTTGCCGCTGCCGTAGCGCATCCACCACCGCCGAATCCGAACGAGGTCATCGTGCCGACGCAACTGTCACCGCATTTTACGCTCGAAGAGCTCACCGTCACCGGAACCGGGATCGACAACTCGCCGCCGCCGGCGATGCTGCCGACGCTCAAGCGCCTCGCGGCGAAGATGGAAGACGTCCGCAAGCTGCTGGGCGACAAGTCGATCACGGTCAACAGCGCGTTTCGCAACGCGGCCGTGAACAAGGCAGTCGGCGGCGTCCCCAACAGCGCGCACGCGCTGGGCTTCGCCGTCGACTTCACGTGCGCGTCGTTCGGTTCGCCGTTCGATATCTGCAAGAAGATCGCGGCGTCGCCGCTGCAGTTCGACCAGCTGATCCACGAGCGGCGCGACTGGGTCCACCTCTCGTTCGACCCCAAGCGCAACCGCCGCCAGCTGCTGACGCTGCCCGTCACCGGCAGCGCCTACAAGGACGGCATCCTGCCCTGAGCGGCGCCTACCAGATCTTGCAGCGGTTCGCCGCGGGGCGGACCATCGGGTCGTTCATCTTGCAGAAGAACGCAGTCGCGAACTCCGGCAAGTTCGCGACGGTGCCGTTGATGCGGTACATGTCGTTGGGGTGCGGGTCGGTGGTGATGCGGCTGCGCGCCTCTTCGTCACGGAACGAGCGCGTGAACCACTGGGCGTATCCCAGGAAGAACCGTTGCTCGGGCGTGAAGCCGTCGATGATGCGGCGCGGCTTGCCCGCCTGCGACCGTTCGAACGCCTTGTACGCGATCGTGATGCCGCCGAGGTCGGCGATCGCCTCGCCGAGCACGAACTTGCCGTTGATGTTGAGGTCGCCGACCTTGAACGAGGAGAACTCGTCCTCGACGCACTTCGCGCGCTGCTCGTAGGCCGCGGCGTCGGTCGCGACCCACCAGTCGCGGTTGTTGCCGCGGGCGTCGTACTGGCGGCCGTTGTTGTCGAAGCCGTGCGTCATCTCGTGGCCGATGACGGCGCCCATCCCGCCGTAGTTGATGGCGTCGTCGTTGCTCGGGTCGAAGAACGGCGGCTGCAGGATCCCGGCCGGGAACACGATCTCGTTGTTGGACGCGTTGTAGTACGCGTTCACCGTCGGAGGCGTCATGCCCCATAGCGACCGGTCGCGCGGTTTCCCGATGTAGCCGATGCTGCGCGCGTCGGCCCAGTGGATCGCGCCGATCACGTTGGCGGCGTAGGGTCCCGGTGACACGTCGAGCTTGGAGTAGTCCGTCCACACGTCGGGATAGCCGACCTTGACCGTGAACGCGTCCAGCTTCGCGAGCGCTTCCTTGCGCGTGGGATCGCTCATCCACGGCAAGCCCGCGATGTCGTCGCGCAGCTCGGAGCGCAGGTACGCGATCATCACTTTCGCGCGGTCCTTCGCCGCCGGTGAGAATTTCTTCGCGACGAACGCGGCGCCGAGCGCCTCGCCCAAGGCTTGGTCGACCGCCGACGTGCAGCGCCGCTCCAGCGGCTGCTGCTGCTTCGCACCGCTCAGCACCGCCGAGAACGCGAACGCCTCGTCGTCGAACGCCTGCGACAGCGTATTGTCGAATCCGGTCAGCGTGTGCCAGCGCAGGTACGCCTTGACGTCGTCGAGCGGCGTCGCGTTGATCAGCGCGACGACGTCGCGCGCGTAGTCGGGGTTGCTGAGGTTGATCGGCGCCGTCGTCGCGGGCAGCGTGCGCGCGGCGAAGTACCGGTCCCACGCGAACCCCGGTGCGGCGGTCGTCACGCCGGCGAGGTCGGTCTTGTGATAGTTCAGCTTCGGATCGCGCAGCGCGACGCGGTCGCGCGAGAGCTTCGCGATGGAGGTCTCCAGCGCCATGATGCGCGTCGCGGCAGCGCGCGCCCGCGCGTCGTCCCAACCCGACAGCACCAGCTCGTTGCCGACGTGCTTGACGTAGGCGTCGCGAATCGCTTGGGCTTTCGCATCGTCCTTGAGGTAGAAGTCGCGGTCGCCCAGGCCGAGCCCGCCTTGCCCGATCCCGACGATCGTCGCGTCCGCGTCGCGTACATCGACGCGCGCGCCCGCGTTGAAGAAGCCGCCGACGAACAGCCCATGAAGCTGCGCGAGCGTGGCGGGCAGATCGGCTGCCGTCGTCGCGTCGATGCGGTCGAGCAACGGCCGGATGGGCGTTACGCCCGCGCTGTTGCGCGCGGTCATGTTCATGCACGACGCGTAGAAGTCGCCGACCTTCTGCGTGTTCGTGCCGGGCGCCGCATGCGCCGCGGCCGACTCTTCGACGATCCCGCGCACGACGTTCTGGTTGTCCTCCGACAGCTTCACGAACCGTGCCCAGTTCGTGCGGTCGGCCGGGATCGGATTGTTTTTCTTCCAGCCGCCGGTCGCGAACTGCGCGAAGTCGTCGCAGGCCTTGCAGGTCGGGTCGATGCTGGAGAGGTCGAAGCCGTGCGCGGCGGAGCTTCGCGCCAACTCGGACTGCGGCGCGACGGGTCCGTCGAGGCCGTACAACCCGGCTGCGCGGGCGCCGTGGACGGCGGAAACGCCGAGCGCAACGGCGGCGGCGAATCCCAGCGCTCGCAGCGCCGGGCGGTAATTGCGCATGAAGACCTCCGGAATACGAAGCCTGGACGTACGGATTCCTGCGTAGGTCGCCGCGGCGCATTCTCCCTCCTGCCTCGATCGAGTGGGCCGGCAACCAGGGCAGCCAGGGAATCACGTTCGCGCGCTGTAGCTGACCAAGTGCCGATGCGCGTCGCTGTTCTAGGAGCCGGCTTGCAAGGCGCCTGCGTCGCGATGGAGCTCGCGTCCGCGGGCATCAGCGTCGACCTCTACGACAAGAACGACCGCTGCGTGACGCAAGCCTCCGCGCAAAACGAAGGCAAGATTCATCTCGGGTACGTCTACGCGAACGACCGCACGCTGCGCACCGCGCGCACCATGGTCAAGGGCGCCATCGCGTTCTCGCCGCTGATGCGCCGATGGGTCGGGACAGCGATCGACACGGTCCCGGTCTCGACGCCGTTCTGCTATCTCGTGCACGCCGAGAGCCTGCTCAGCGTGGAGGAGGTCGAATGCCATTTCCGGCGTTCGCACGAGATCGCGCTCGACGAAGGCCATGGAGCCGAACCCGAGTACTTCGGAAACGATTATCGCGTCCCGCCGGCGCGCATCACCGACGCCGAGGCGGACTCACTCTTCGACCGGCGCAGCTTCAAGGCGGCATACCGAACGTCGGAGATCGCCGTCGATCCCGAGGCGTTGGCCGCAACCGTACGCGCCCGCCTCGCCTCCGACTCGAAGATCAACTGCCTGTTGCAAGTGCGCGTGAACGGCGTGCGACAAAACGACGACGGTCTGACGATCGGCGTCGAGATCGCCGGCGAGCGCGCGCGCGAGCGGTACGACCACGTCGTGAACACCCTGTCGGACGGTCGCCTCGCCGTCGACAAGACGCTCGGGCTCGAGCCCGAACGCGCGTGGCTGTACCGCGTCAAGCATTACGTGCGGCTGCGCGCGCCCGGCCTTGCGTCGACGGTTCCGTCGACGACGATCGTGCTGGGGCCGTTCGGCGACATCGCGGCGTACGGCGACGGAAACTTCTACCTTTCGTGGTATCCCGCGGGGATGCGCGGCGCGTCGTCCGACCTCAGCCCGCCGGCCTGGCCGCTGGCGCTCGACGACACGGCGTCGAGCGAGGTGCGCCGGGCGACCGTCGCCGGGCTCACCCGCATCGTGCCGGCGCTCGCCGGCCTTTCCCGCGACGCGCTGGAATCAGGTGACGTCAAGGGCGGTATCATCTTCGCGTGGGGACGGACCGACATCCACGACCCGGCGAGCGGCTTGCACGAGCGGCACGCGATCGGACCGGCGTCACGCGGCCGGTATCACACCGTCGATACGGGAAAGCTCACGATGGCACCGTTGTTCGGAAAAACCGTTGCCGACCGCATCCGGCGGGCCGGCTGAAAGCAATGTCCGCATCCGACACCGTCACGCTCGGCGTTCCGGTGTATCGCGGCGAGCGCTTCATCGAAGAGACGCTGCGCTCGATCCAACGGCAAACGCATCCGCACATCGAGGTGATCGTGTCGGTGGACGGCCCCGACGCGCGCGCGGAAGCCCTGTGCGCGCCGTTCGCGAGCGATCCCCGCTTCCGGCTCGTCGTGCAGCCGCGCCGGCTGGGCTGGGTCGGCAACATCACGTGGCTGATGTCGCAAGTTCGTACGCCGTTTTGGTGCTATCAGCAGCAGGACGACCTGCTCGATCCGCGCTATCTCGAAGTGCTGCTCGACTACGCGCGCAACGCGCCCGAAGCGGCCGTCGTCTACTGCGACATCGAGGCGTTCGGGGAGTATCGAGCGACGATTGTCCAGTCGTCCGTCACCGGCAGCGCCGCGGCGCGTCAGCTCGCGCTGCTGTACGAACATCACGCGGCCGTCGCGTTTCGCGGCCTGACGCGGGCCCAAGCGCTCGCGAACGGCATCCCGCCCAACGAGATCGACAATTTCGCCTGCGAGACGGCGTGGATGGCGGCCATGGCGCGCTGGGGCGAGTTGCGGCGGGTGCCCGTCACGCTCTACCGCAAGCGCTATCACGACGACAACGAGCACACGAAGTGGGATCGCTGGCCCCTCGAAAAGCGCACAAAGGCGTGGATCGTGCACTGCGCGGCCATGCTGGAGCAAGCGATGCTCGTCGACGCCACCGCGCACGAGCGCCGCCTTCTGTGGCTCGCGGCTGTCGGCCGCTTGATCTCGCCGCGCACGGCCGCGCGCTATCTCCCGGTCGCCGATCTCGATGCCGCCCAGCGCGCCGTGATGCTCTACGCGTTTTTCGACCACGTGTGGACGGTCCGAGGGATCGACGTCGCCGCGTTGCTCGAAGCGAGCTGGGACGACATCCGGCACTGGACGTCGGCGTTCTACGAGCGCGAAGAAACGGGGGAGTTCAGGCGCGCATCGCCGCAATGACGGTCGCCGCCATCCGCAAGGCGCTCGGCTTTGCCGTGTACGCGAAGATCTTTTGGCCGACGGCCGCCGCGCGGCGGTGGGTGACGAACCACGGCGGCACCGGCAGCAGCGTGCGTTCGCCCGTCGCGAACGAGCGCGGGAACGGCGCGAACGGGGCGCGCACGACGGTCTTCTGCGGTTTGTCGAACAGGTATGCGTTGTGCACGATGCCGATCCCGCTGCCGGCGTCGGCGACGGTGTTGCCGGGGAACGCACCCCAGGTCGCCGTCGCGAGCGAGAACCCGATGCCGGGCCACGTGTTCACCGCGACGCAGCCGTAGCGCAGCGCGGCGAGCGCGTCGTCGAACGCGGCACCCAGCTCGCGAATCGTGTGCGGATGGATCAGGATCGCCGCGCCCAGCGTCCCGTGCAATCGATCGTTCGCGAACGCGACGGCGTTGCGCAGGAACTCCGCCGCGGTCGCGCCCGGCAGCGCGGTTTGCGCGAGCACCGGACCGAACGCTTCGTTGTGAAACAGCGGCTCCTCCGCGTTCGCCGGGTCGAGCCCGCCGACGAACGTCCGGTGCACGCCGTCGATCGGAACGCCGGTGCTCTCCGCCTCCGGGTGCTCGCCTTCCACGGTGCGTACACGTTCGCGCGAACCGGGATAGTACGACGGCCGCGGCGGCGCTTCGCCGAGCGCGTCGCGCACCTTCGCCAAGAAGCGCGGTGCGAGATCCCACGCCGCCGAGGTCACGACGACTTGCGCCGCGATGCAGTTCGCGCCCGCGTTGTGCAGCTTCTGCGTCGCGATGTGCGCCGCTTGGAAGTCCAGGTCGGCCTCGTCCCACGGGCCGGGCACCACGATGACCGGCGTCACGTTGCCTAGCTCGCTCGTCACGGGCTTCGTCACGACGGGCTGCCCGGCGCGCTTGCGCGCGGCGCCCTCGGTACCCGCGCCGAACACGATGGCGTCGTGCGTGCGCTCGCCGCCGGTGAGGTGGATCGCGTCGATCCCCGGATGCGCGGTCAAGTACGCGCCGACGTCGGCACCGCCGTCCGCGATGCGCACGAACCCTTCGTCGACGAGCGAGGCGAACACGCGCGCGAAGGCCGGCGCGAGGTACGCATTCACGGGGTTGAGCTTGAGCAGCGCGACGCTGCCGTGCGCGTACAGCGCGGTCAGCACGTCGAGCGGCGGGATGCTCGCGATGTTGCCCGCGCCCAGCACCAGCGTGACGAAACCCTCGGGCTGCACGCGTGCGTAGAAGCTCGCCGTGTTGTCGCGCAGGTTCGCGCGCGTCACCTCGGGCTGCATCCAGATCTCGGCGTGCAGTCCGTTGAGCAGGATGCGGTCCGCGTTGTCGACGGGGAACACGTCGACCACGACTTGACCGTCTGCGCGCGTGCGGATCGCGCGTTGCGGGATCGGCGGCGTACCGTCGCGCGCGATCCCCGCCAGCGTCGCGGTGAGCCGGTCGATCGCGGTCAGCAGCGCGTACGGGCCGGCCAGCCACTCCTCGCCCGCGAGCTGAGAGCCGGCGATCCCCTTCGCGTCCGCGCCCAAGTCGGCCCATTGCTGCGCGACCTCGATCGTGTGCGTGCGCATCGTGCGCAGGTGGCGCATCTTCCCGGCGATGCCGAGGCGCGCCCACGCGTCCGCGTGCTCGCGCAGTACCTGCACGTCGCGGTCGAGATCGCCGACCGTTTTCACCCTGAGCTCTGTCGAAGGGCCGGCCGCAGCGGGCACGGGTCGGGCGCTGATTTCCATTCTCGTCTCCAGTTCGCGTACGCACCGGCCATCTCGCTACGGCGGAAAGCGCGCCAGCGGTTCTCGGCTCCCGGCAGCACCTTCGCGAGGTCGGTCTCGTACACCGGCCACTTCGCGGCCGGGTCGAGTACCGGAAAACGCGACAGCCAGCAGTACAGCTCGAGGTTCGTCTGCTTCAGGCGCGCGTGCTCGACGGACACGTAGTAGCGCGCGCCCTTGCGGATCGCGCTCTGTTCGTCGAACGGCGTCCACAGGTGCGGGTCCTCTTCCCAGCCCTTGCGGCCGATCGTGTACAGGATCGACGGATCGTAGTGCCCCATCACGATGAGCGTGTCCGGCGCGAGCGTCGCGCCGAGCTGTTTCGCGCGGACGTAGTTCGCGTCGTTCCACTGGTAGTATGGCGCGATCTCGCGATAGCCGGCAATCACCGCGACGATCCAGACGACGGAGGCGATCATGGACAGCGCCGCGCGCCGCTCGCGCCCCTCACCGTAGGCCTCGACCGCGTAGTCGCCGAGCCGCCCGACGAGCAGGGCGCCTAGAGGCAGCAGCAGGTAGAGGTAGTAGTCGACGCGTTCGACGGTGACGACGACGTAGGCGTAGAGCAGGCCGCCGGCCAGCCAGCCCCACACCAGCGCGTCGCTGCGCGAGCGGAAGGCCACGACGCAGCCCGCGAGCGCGAGCACGAAGCCGACCGGGCCGAGCATCGTCGTCGAAAGCAGCTTGAACGCGTGCGCGAACGCGACGGCCTTGGCGACGAACGCGGCCGGCGACGTCAGCGCCGCGGCGAGCGACGGTATCACGTGCAGCTTGGTGATCCCGCTCGCCCAATGCCATTCCGCGTGCGCCGACACGAATGCGTCGTAGAGCGCGAGCGGCACGAACGCGACGGCGAAGAGTGCCCACAGCTGCGGCCGCAGCAGCGCGCGGCGCCAGCCGAGGCGCGCGATCGCGCATGCGGCGATCGGGATCGCAGCCGTTACCGCGACGGGTTTGGCGAGAAACGCCGTCATCAGCAGCAGCGCCGGCAGCCACCAACCGCGCCACGTCGCGGCTTCACGGTCGACGACGAAGCGCGCGCACGCGAACAGCGCGCACGTCGTGAAGAACACCATCGCGGTGTCGGGCATGAACGTGTGGCTGTAATACCACGCCCCGGGCAGCACCGCGAACGTCGCGGCCGCAATGAAGCCGGCGACGTCCGACTTCCACAGCCAGCGCCCGAATGCGCCGATCGCGGGGATCGTCGCGATCCCGAACGCGAGCGAGATCAGCCGCCCGATGACTTCGTGAACGCCCACGAGCTTGTACAGCGACGCGGCGAGAAACGGCACGATCTGCAGCTCGAGCTCGACGTAATTCGGCGGCGGCCCGTTGTAGTCGGTCTGCGGAAAGAAGATGTTGTACTGCAGCTGCGCGAAGTTGCGGGCGATCGCGGCGGTGTCGCCTTGGCGCCAGCCCGGATGGTCGAAGATCGGGTCGTGGATCCCTTTGAGGCGCAGCAGCGCGCCGATCGCGGTGAACGCCGCGGTCGCGATCCAGAAGAGCCGCGCCGGCGTCATGCGACCGACCGGAACGTCCAATACTTGTTGACGAAGAAGTTGACGACGATGCCCGAGAGCGTCGCGAGGAACCACGTCTTGTGGCCGTAGCCAAGATGCGGTCCCGTGACTGCCGAGACTACGAAGCCGACGAGCAGCGCGAGCACCGAGACGCTCAGAAACTGCACCGCCTCGCGACCGGCGTGGCCGGTGGAGCGGAACGTCCACGCGCGGTTGAGGAAGTAGTTCGACACGCCGCCGGACAGGAACGCGATCGAGTAGATCACGTTGTACGGGAGCGGGTCCGCGTGGTGCGGCACGACGCGCTGCAGCAGCGTGAAGATGACGAAGTTTACCAGAAAGCCGGACGCGCCGACGATCCCGAACTTGACGAACTGCCGCACGCCGCGCCGTTGGCGTACGCGGTGGAAGAGATTCGGCTGGGGGATGCTCTCGGGCGCGCTCACGCGACCCAGTACCAGTCGGCGAACAACACCGTGAACAGCCCCAGCAGCGGCAAGGAGAAGGCGACGTACGCGTTCTGAAACGTCGGGCGCGCACCCCACAGCCCGAAGAGCGCGAACATCGGGAACAAGACGAGCGCGAAGCGCGGCATGCTCATCAGGCTCGCGGTGCACATCGGGATCACGATCGACAGCGCCATGTACACCACGTACGACAGCCGCAGGCGGCGGAAGCCCACCGCCAGCACCACCACCATGAGCACCGTGAACGCCAGCTCGAGGCTCTCGTTCGCGACCGTTTGCGTGGTGTGCGCGGTCGCGATCTTGTGGACGGTGTTCGACACCGACACCCAGGGCGGCGCGAAATACCGGCCCCAGTGCGTCTGCACGTGCGAGAAGCGCAGCGGGTCGCCGTTGATCACCCACGAGTACGCCATGTACGTCGCCAGGCCGAGCGGCACGAGCGCCATCCCGATCATCGGCTTCACGACGTCGTCCACCCAGTAACGGAAGAACTCGCGCCCGCCCTCGCGCGCCGCGACGACCCACTCGATGAACAGCGGCGCCGCGAGCAGGACGCCTTCCGAGCGCGTCAGCGCCGCGAAGAACCCGAAGACGCCGGCCATCAGCCAGCGCCGCTCGCGCACGTAATAGAACGACGCGACCGTCAGGAAGAGGAACAGCGACTCGCTGTACACGGCCGAGAAGAAGATCGCCGTCGGGAAGATGGACACGAAGAACGTCGCGCGCTGTGCGACGTGGCGGTTGTACTCGTGCTCCACGAGCTTGTAGAGATACAGCAGCGCCAGGAAGCTGGCCGCGTTGGACACGATCAGCCCGGCGATCAAGAGCGAGCCGGTGAAGCCGCTGACGATGCGAATCAGCAGCGGATACAGCGGAAAGAACGCCGGCTCCGTGCCGAAGTAGCCCTGGCCCGCGATGCGCAGATAATGCTCGGCGTCCCAGCGCCCCCACACCGCGAGCAGCGGGTTGTCCGAGGCCGAGTAGTGCACGCCGGGCCGCTGCCCGATCACCATCGCGGCCAGCTCGGCGATCGCGATCATCGGCAGCCGCGTCATGACGAACGTGAGCGCGACTTCCCGGACGGTCCGGTTGAAGCGGCACGCGACGACGAGCTTCGCGAGCACGAAGCCGGTGAGCGCGAACGCCGCCGCGCGGCCCGTGCCGCCCGAGGCGCTCGGCGCGAGCAGCGTGCCCCACAGCAGCGCCAGCGACGACCAGGAGAGCGCGTCGTACCGGAGCGCCGTGATCTCGTCGACCCGTGCCCGGCGCGCGAAGTAGTGGCCGTAGGCGATCCAACCGGCATACGTCGCGGTCACGCCCGCGACCAGCGCGAGCAAGAAGCTGAGCTCGAGAAACACGCCGCCGTGCGGGCCGCGCAGCGCGAGCGCGTACCAGAGGTAGAAGCCGAGGCTGAGGCCGGCGATGCCCACCGCGAGGACGGCCGGGCGGCCGACGGCGGCGACGAACGCGGCCGGTTTGAACCGGACGGCGTTCCCGGCAAGGGCGAGATCCACGGTCCGCCTCGTTCATCCGGCGAAGCGTCGGAGCCTGTCGGGTGTCCTGAGCCGGTCGAAGGGGCGGAACCGTCCGCTTCGTACGACGTGTCCACACAGTGGGGCTCGGGTCCCGGAGGAGCAGAACAATTCCACATCGTTTCGACGTGATCGTCGTCGGCGCCGGGAGCGGCGGATACGCCGCCGCCAGGACCGCCCGGGACCTGGGCGCCGCCGTCGCGCTGGTGGACCACGGCCCGCTGGGCGGTTTGTGCATCCTGCGCGGGTGCATGCCGTCCAAGACGCTGCTGGCGACCGGCGACCTGCTCCACGACATCCGCAGTGCCGGCCAGCTCGCCGTGCGCGCGGGCGAACCGTCGCTGGACTATCGTGCGCTCGCCGAGCGCAAGCGGACCTTGGTTACGGGCTGGGCCGACTACCGGATCGCCGGGATCGAGACGTTCCCGGTGTTCACGGGCGCCGCGCGCTTCGAGTCGCGCACCACGCTGCGCGTCGGCGACGAGGTGCTCTACGCACCGCGGTTCGTCATCGCGACCGGCAGCAGCGTCGCGCCGGCCGCCGTCCCGGGCTTGCGCGAGGCCGGCTTCATCGACAGCGACGAGGCGCTCGACCTGGAGTCGCCACCGCAATCGCTGATCGTGTTGGGCGGCGGATACGTCGGCAGCGAGCTGGGGCAGTTCTTCCATCGCGCCGGCGTTCCGACGACGATGGTGCTGCGCTCGAAGCACTTGCTCTCCGGCGAAGACCACGACGTGGGCCTCGGCCTCACCGAGTATTTCCGCGAAGAGGGCATTCGCGTGGAGCTCGGCGCGCAGGTGCACCGCGTGAGCGTGCGCGACGACGGCATGAAGGTGGTCCACTACACGCAGGCCGGCGGCGAGCACGAAGTTGCGGCGCACGAGATCTTCTATGCGCTCGGGCGCGTGCCCAACGTGTGCGGCCTCGATCTCGACAACGCCGGCGTCGAACACCACGACATCACCGGTATCCCGGTCGACGACACCCTGCGCACGTCCAACCCGGACATCTACGCCGTGGGCGACGTGACCGGGCGGCATCTGCTCGTGCACGTCGCGATCCAGCAGGGTGAGATCGCCGGCCGCAACGCCGCGACGGGCGCGCGCGAGCGCGTCGACTACTCACTGAGCAAGACGCACACCGTGTTCACCGATCCGCAGGTGGCCGTCGTCGGGGAAACCGAGCGCGAGCTGGAGGCCGCCGGCATCGAGTACATCCGCGCGTCGTATCCGTTCAACGACCACGGCAAAGCCGTCGCGATCGGCAAGACCAAGGGCTTCGTGAAGATGATGGCGTCGCCGCGCGACGGCCGCATCCTGGGCGCGGCGATCCTCGGCCCTGCCGCCTCCGACTTGATCGAGCCGCTGATCGTCGCGATGGCGTACGGCGCGACAGTGCAGGACTACGCGCGCATCCCGCACTTGCACCCGACGCTCGTCGAGATCCTCACCTATCCGGCCGAAGAGCTCGCCGATCAGGTCCGCACCGCGCCGCCGCTCGCCGTCGTCAAATAACACCATGCACGCCGCTCTGGTGCAGTTCAAGCCGCGAAAAGGCGATTTCGCCGCGAACCTCGCGTCGATGCGCGACGTGTTCGAGCAGCTCGCGCACGCGCCGGATCCGCCGGAGCTGATCGTGTTTCCGGAAGCGGCGCTCACCGGCTACTTTCTCGAAGGCGCGGTGTACGAGCTCGCGCTCGATGCGCCGGCGATGGCGCAGCGCGTCGACGAGCAATGGCGCGCGTCGGGCGCGGCGTACGCATGCGACGTCGTGACGGGCTTCTACGAGAACGTGGCGGGGACGTTTCACAACAGCGCGCTGTACGTGCGCTGCGGCGAGCCCGGCGGCCCGCGCATCGTGCACGTCCACCGCAAGATGTTCTTGCCGACGTACGGCGTGTTCGACGAAGAGCGATTTCTCACGCGCGGCCGGCGGCTGTCGGTGTTCGAGACGCCGTTCGGTACCGCGGCGATGCTGATCTGCGAGGATGCGTGGCACGCGATCATGCCGACCGTCGCCGCGCTCAAGGGCGCGCGCCTGCTGATCATCCCCAGCGCGTCGCCGGGGCGCGGGCTGTGCGGCGCCGACGAGCTGGAGAGCACCGTGCGCTGGAAGGCGATCCTGTCGTCCGCCGCCGCGGAGCACGGCGTGTACGTGCTCTACGCGGGGCTCACGGGCTTCGAGGGCGGCAAAGGGATGTCCGGCGGAACGTGCGCGTACTCGCCGCGCGGCGAGCTGCTGGAATCCGCGGGCCCGCTCGATGCGTGCATCGTGCGCGTCCGCTTGGACCGCGACGAGGTCGATCTCGCCCGCGCGACGATCCCGCTGCTCGGCGATCTGTCGGCGGTGCTGCCCGATCTGTGGCTCGACGACGAGATCCCGGTAATGCGCCGGCCCGAGGAACGCTCGTGACAACGCTGCTGCCCGTGGTCGAGTCGCGGCTGGGCGAGCCGTCGCTGGCGATCAACCCGGCGCTGGCGGCGCGCTGGCTCGAAGCGTTTCTCTACGACGAGCTCGTCGTGCGGCGCGGGATCGGCAAGGCGATCCTCGGGCTGTCGGGCGGGATCGACAGCGCGCTCGTCGCGTACCTGTGCGCGCGCGCGCTCGGCCCCGAGAACGTGTACGCGATTCGCATGCCGTACAAGTCCTCCGCGGCCTCCTCGCTCTCGGACGCGCAGCGGATCGTCGACGCGCTCGGCATCAACGCCGAGACGATCGAGATCACCGATGCCGTCGACGGGTACCTGCGCCACGCACCCGACGCCGACGCGCGCCGCAAGGGCAACGTGATGGCGCGCATGCGCATGCTGATCCTGTTCGACCAGTCGGCGCGGCGCAACGCGCTGCCGGTCGGCACCGGCAACAAGACGGAGCGGCTCATGGGCTACTTCACCTGGCACGCGGACGACACGCCGCCCGTCAACCCGATCGGCGATTTGTTCAAGACGCAGGTGTGGGCGCTCGCGCGGCATCTCGGCGTGCCCAACGAAGTGGTCGACAAGCCGCCCAGCGCCGACCTCGAAGCGAACCAAACCGACGAAGGCGATCTCGGCATCACCTACGCGAAGGCGGACCGCATCCTGAACTTGATCCTGCTCGGCTACAAAGACGACGCGATCGTCGCGCGCGGCCTCGAGCTCGCCGAGGTGAAGCTGGTGCGGCGCCGCGTCGACTCCACGCACTGGAAACGGCATCTGCCGACGACCGCGCTGCTTTCGGGCACCGCGATCAACGAGTTCTATTTGCGCCCGGTGGACTTCTGAGATGGCGTCGCCGGACGTCGTCGATGACCCGCTGCCGCCGCACGGTTTCTATCCGGTCAGCTTGAACCTGGTCGGCCGCGCCTGCGTGGTGATCGGCGCCGCGGATGACCGCGAGGCTGTCGAGAAAGTCGCGGCACTGCGCGCGGTCGACGCCGACGTTCGCTGGATCACCGATGCCCGCGCGCTGCTCGACGACGACGTGAAGGACGCGTTCTTCGTGATCTCGACGCCGCAGGACGATGCGCTGTCCGCGCGGCTGCGCGCGCTGGCGGACGAGCATCGTTTTCTGCTGTGCACGATCGACCAGCCGCGCTTCGGCTTCGTCGCAATGCAGGCGATCGTCGCAGCAGGTCCCGTGCGGATCGGGATCTCGACGGGCGGGGTCGCGCCGCGCGTCGGCAAAGCGCTCAAAGCGGCGCTCGCGCGCGCGCTGGATGCGAAGTTCGCGCGCTTCGTCGATTGCCTCGCGACGCAGAAGCGCCGCAACCGCACGCTGCTGGCCCACGACGGCGCGGCGCGGCGGCGCGCGATGATCGCTGCGACCGAAGGCTTCGTGCTCGACGCGCACGCAACGTACCCGAAGTGGTTCGAGGACGAGCTCACCGCACAGGGGCCGCACGCGGCCGAATAACGAAGCTCGCCGACGCGTTCTGACGGCGTCCGACCCGTTACCCCGGACGCCGGGGAATCGGGCAGCCGTAAGGAACGGGTCAAGCCACGCTTCGGAGAACGATGATGCTCCTGTTCCGTCTTCTTGCCACGGTCTTGGTGGTCGGCGCTTCGGCCGCACCGGCGTTCGCCGACGCGAACAGCGACGTGTACAACGCGATGATCGGGTTCCGAAAGCTGCACTCCTACCATTTGGACGTGGCGACGCGCGGCGGGCACGTTTCCATCGATGCGGTGAGACCGGACCGGATGCATGTTGTCACGCCGCGCAATGAAACGTATTTCATCGGCCAGATGATGTACGTGAAGGTCAACGGGGCGTGGCGAAAATACCCGGGTGGTTCGGAAGAGAGCGGGCTGTCATTCGGCGACTTCGCGAAAAACATCGAGGCGACTCGCGGCACGTACGACGCGACGGACCTCGGCCCGGTCGTCGTCGACGGGGCTCAGCTGCACGCATATCAGGTGAAGGCAAAACGCTCGGGCAAGCCCGACAGCAAAATATTTCTCGACTCTCAAGGCCGCCTCGCGCGTATGGAGACGAGGACGACCGTCATGCGCATCTCGAAATTCAACGAGCCGTTGACGATTCAAGCGCCGATGTAGGCTCTCGACCGCCCCGGCGTCGAAGCTGACGGCATGGCTTCCGTCGAGATCGTGACGATCGGCACCGAGATCCTGCTCGGGCAGCTCGTCGACACCAACAGCGTGCACATCGCGCGCATGCTCGCCGACCACGGCGTCGACGTGTACGCGAAGCATTCGGTCGGCGACAACGCGGACCGGTTGGCCGCGATGCTCGACGACGTGCTCGCGCGCGCCGACGGCGCGGTGTGCACAGGCGGTTTGGGGCCGACCGTCGACGACCTCACCAAAGACGCCGTGGCGCGCGCGGTCGGGAAAACGCTCGTGCTGCACGAGCCGTCGCTGCGCGCGATCGAGGAGCGCTTCCGCCAATTCAATCGCCCGATGGCCGACAACAACCGCCGCCAAGCGTACCTGCCCGAAGGCGCCGTGGTGTTCGACAACCCGCACGGCACCGCGCCCGGCTTCGTCGCGCTGCGCGACGACGGCAAGTTCGTCGCGTGCATGCCCGGCGTGCCGCGCGAGATGAAGCCGATGCTCGCCGACCAGCTCGTGCCCTGGCTCGTGCAGCGCTTCGACTTGCGCGAAGCGATTTATACGCGCACGCTGCACACGGTCGGGATCGGCGAGTCGGAGCTCGACCGCCGCGTCGAAGATCTCTTCCGCACGCTCGAGAATCCGAAGATCGCGATGCTCGCGCACGGCTTCGCCGTCGACGTGAAGATCATGGCGAAGGCCGCGAGCCGCGAGCAGGCCGACGCGATGATCGCGCCGGTTGCCGCCGAGCTGCGGGAGCGAATCGGCAGCGGCTACTACGGCGACGACGACACGACGCTGCCCGGCGCGATCGTGCGGGCGCTCACAGAGCGCGGGCTCACGCTCGGCACCGCCGAGTCGTGCACGGGCGGCGGGATCGCCGATGCGATCGTTAGCGTCGCGGGCGCGTCAGCCACGTTTCTTGGCGGGATCGTCGCGTACGCGAACGAGGCGAAGACGGCACTGCTCGACGTGCCGGAGCGTACGCTTGCGGAATCCGGCGCCGTAAGCGAGGAGACGGCCGCCGCGATGGCGCGCGGCGCGCGCCGCCGCCTCGGGGTCGACGTCGCGATCGCGACCACCGGGGTCGCCGGGCCCGGGGGCGGTACGCCCGAAAAGCCGGTGGGCTTGGTCTGGTACGCGTTAAGCTTGGGCGACGATGAGATCGAAACGCGCCGGCTCACGTTTCCAGGATCGCGGTCCGACATACGAGAACGCGCGACGGTTGCGGCCCTGGGTCTTTTGTGGCGCCGCCTCGAACGTGACGCGAAGCCCCCGGTTGCTGTTCCTTAGAAAGCGATGCGCATGACACACCGCCCGATCTCCGGCTTCCTCGCGCTGCTCGCGGTGTGTTCGCTCGCGGCGTGTCACGGCGCCGGGAAGAGCGTGGTGCCCAAGGCAACCGCGACGCCGACGCTGGCGCCGGGCTGCAAGGTGCTGACACCGCAATCCGGCGGCAGCACGTACACGCTGACGTCCAACCCGACCGGGTTGAGCGTTCAGCGCATCGATGCGTCGAGCACGACCTGCGTATATTTCTTCGGCACGACCCAGGCGAGCGACACGCCGCAGACCGCGCCCCATCAGTGGCAGTACGTGTTCACGCCCAGCGTGGCGAGCCCGTACACCGTGCCGGTCGCGCAGACGCTCAACGGCAACCACACGATCTTCTACAACCAGGCCGGCGACTCGAGCGGCACCCTGAACCTCAGCTCGCTGCAGTCGGTCGCGCGCCGCACCGGCTCGTCGCTGCAGCGCGGGACGGAAACCACCCGCGGCATCCAGCGCTTCAGCGGCGCGGGCGTCGTCGCCGACCAGGTGCTCGTGCGCTATCGCAGCGCCGGCACGACGACGCAGACGCGTGCGCGCGCTTCGCAGATCGAGCGCGCGGAGGGCGCGACGGCGGGTCCCGAGCTGACGACGGTGTCGGGCGCGTACGAACGGTTCGTCCACGTCCCCGCGGGCAGCGACGCGACGGCGTTCGCGGCGACCATGCGGTCGCGGAGCGACGTGCTCGACGTCTACCCGGTCCACAAGCGGTTCCCGCTCACGAAGCCGCCGATGACGGTGAACGACCCGCACATGTCGGGCGGCAATCAAGTCGATCAATGGTACCTGATCGCCGACGGCTTCCCGAACGCGTGGTCGTACACGCACGGCACCGGCATCAAGCTCGCCGTGATCGACACCGGGGTGGATCTCAACAACACCGATCTTTCGCAGAACCTCAACTATTCGACGGGCTACGAGAGTGCGGGCCATACCGCTCAAGATACGAACGGACACGGCACGAACGTAACCGGTATCGCCGCCGCAATCACCAACAACGCGCTCGGCTTCGCGGGCGGCGGCTACAACGTGCAGCTGCTCGCGTACAACGTGTTTCCCGACGCGACGTCGTCGAGCCACAACCAGACGGCGACCGTCGCCGACGAGGTCGCGGCCGTCAACAGCGCCGTCAGCAAGAACGTGGACGTCATCAACCTCAGCCTCGGTGCGGCGGAAGACTACGGCGCCAACAACGGGTTCGACCAGGGCGAGCACGACGCCATCGAGGCGGCGATCACCGCGGGCGTCACCGTCGTAGCGGCCGCCGGCAACGATGCCGACGGCGGCGAAACCGGCACGCCGCACACGGTGCTGGACTATCCGGCCGCGTACGACGGCGTGATCGCGGTCGGCGCGAGCGCGCTGCGCGACAACAACACCGGCGTGTTCGCCGGCTCGACGGAGTACGTCGCGGCGTACTCGCAGTACGGCCCCGGCCTCGGCCTCGTCGCGCCGGGCGGCGATCCCGGCAGCAACGACACCAGCCCGCTCCATTGGATCTGGCACTACTCCACGTCGACCGCCAACTTCCCCAGCGACCAGTGCACGTACGGGCACGGCACGCTGCCCGTGACCCCGACGAACTGCACGGCGTTCTTCGCCGGAACGTCGCAAGCGACGCCGCAGGTCAGCGCGGCGGCGGCGCTGCTGCTCGCCGCGGCGGGCGGCCACCACACGCTGACCCCGGCGAGGGTCGCGCAAATTCTCGAAGATACCGCCGACAACATCAACGACCCGCACCAGGGCCACGGGCGCCTCAACATCTACCGGGCGGTCGCCTCGGTGCTGGGCGACACGTCCGCGTACAGCGGCCCGAGCGTGCAGAAGACCAATCCGACGCAAGTCGTCGCGTTCGCGTACGACAACTCCGGCGCCACGATCCCGCACATCCTCGACGTCAACTACCCCCTCGGCGTGCCGGTGGACGCGAGCGGAAACTTCCGGCTCGGCGACGTGCCGGCGAGCGCGACGGTGTATCACGTCGGCATCTGGTACGACGCGAACGGCGACGGCATCGTCAACGCGGGCGACCAGTTCGGCAGCGCCGCGGTCACGTGCAGCGCCGCCCAGAAATGCACGATCGGCACCATCACGATGCACGCGGTGACCGCCGGCTTCGTCCTGCCCTAAGCGGGCTGCCTTCCGTAGCCGATGGCCTCGAGCGACCGCTGCGCGACGAGGCCGTCGGCGAACGTGGGCACGCCCGGCGTGCCCAGATCGATCGCTTGCGCGAACGCGTCGAGCAGCGGTAAGAAGAACGGCAGGTTACCCTGGATCTGGCCGTGCTTCTCGTATGGTGATGCCGCGATTTCCAGCTCGTCCTGCTCGTCCTCGTCGATCGCGAACACGCGCAGATCGTGGAAGAACGTGCCGTTCGCGACGGCGCTGCGCCGCTCGCCGTGCACCGCGACCGTCGTCGACTCGATCGCCGTCGTGGAGTCGTTGCTGACTCGCGCCACGAGACCGTTGCCGTAGTCGACGAGCGCGAAGGCGCCGTCGGCGACGTCGCTTTCGAAGGTGCCCTGCGCATCGGTGCGCCGCGGGTTGGCCGTGCGCAGCAGACCGTGCGTTGCACGCGGCGCGCGTCCCGCGAGGTGGTTCGCGAGATCGAAGAAGTGCGGCATCGTCCCGTTCGCCACGCCGCCGCCGCGCTCGCGCAAGAACCACCAGCCGCGCGCGCGGTCCGTGTTGCGTTCGAGCAGATCGCGGCTGAGCCGCGCGACCTCGAGCTCGCGCAGCGCGCCGAGGTGGCCGTTGTCGATCAGCTCTTTGAGTGCGATGACGGCGGGGACGTAGCGGAACTCGAACGCCAGCGCCGCCGTCGTGCCCGCGCGCTCGCTCGCGGCGAGCATCGCTTCGGCTTGCGCGACGTCGAGTGCCAGCGGCTTCTCGCACAGCACGTGCTTACCCGCGGCCAGCGCCGCGAGCACGGAGTCGTGGTGATCGAACGGCGGCGACGCGACCGACACGACGTCGAGCTCCACGCCGGCGAGCATCTCGCCGACCGAGCGGAACGCGTGCGGGATCTTGCGCTCGCGCGCGACGCGCTCCGCGCTGCTCGGCGACGCGATCGCGACCACCTCGAAGCGCGGGTGCAGCGCGAACGCGGGCGCGTGCACCGCGCCGCCGAAACCCGCGCCCACGACGCCGACGCGAAGTTTGCTCACCCGCGCTCGTCCGTTTCGCGCACCGTGCGTTCGAAGATGTCGAGCGCGCGCGCGAGCTGGTCGTCGTCGATCGTCAGCGGCGGTGCGATGGTGATCGACGTCCCGGTCGCGCCGGACTGCAGCAGGATCACGCCGCGCGCGAGCCCGCGCACCACCACGCGGTTCGCGACCGCCGCGTGCGCGAACTCCACCGCCCACAGGAATCCGACACCGCGAACGTCGCGCACGCTCGGCGACGATGCGAGCGCGCGCAGCCGCGCGCCCAGCGCCGCTTCGCGAGCGCGCACGCGGCCGACCACGTCGAGCCGCTCGAGCTCATCAAGGTTCGCGAGCGCCGCCGCGCAGGCGAGCGGGTTGCCCAAGAACGTCGACGTGTGAATCGCCTCGCCGGCGCTGACGGGCCAGGCGTCCATCGCGCGCGGCGTGCCGATCGTCGCCGACAGCGGCACGCCGCCGCCGAGCGCCTTGCCGACGCACAACAGATCGGGCACGACGTCTTCGCGTTCGCAGGCGAACATCGTGCCCGTGCGCCCGAAGCCGGTGTAGATCTCGTCGAGGATCAGCAGCAGGCCGAGCTCGTCGCACAGCGCGCGCAACGCGCGCAAGAACCCGGACGGCGGCACGATCACGCCGCCGCGGCCTTGCACCGGCTCGAGGATCACCGCGCCGATCTCGGGATCGTGGCCGAGCGCGGTGCGCACCGCGCCGAGTGCGCTCGCGACCGTCGCGCCGGCGCCGGGATACGGCAAGAACGTCGCGCGGCCGGGGACGAGCGGGGCGAACGGCGCGCGAAACTTGTCGATCCCGATGACCTCGAGCGCGCCGAGCGAGAGCCCGTGATACGCACCGTGATACGCGAGCACGCGCGGCTTGCCCGTTGCGAGCAGCGCCGTTTTCAGCGCGAACTCGACCGCTTCGGCGCCGGAGGTCGCGAGGTACGACTTGCGCAGGTCGCCGGGCGCCAGGTGCGCGAGCCGCGCTAGCAGGCGCGTGCGCGGCTCGGTCGGGTGCACGTCGCCCATGCCGTGCATCAACCGCTGCGCCTGATCGGCCACCGCGCGCGCGACGCGCGGGTTCGTGTGGCCGGTTGCGGCGACGCCGAACGCCGACGTGAGGTCGAGATAGCGGTTTGCGTCCACGTCGGTGACGAGCGCGCCCGACGCGCTCTCCCAGAACACCGGATAGTCCGCGCCCAGATACGTCACGCCGGGGGCTTCGTACGCGGCCAGCTCCGCGGCGAGCGCGCGCGACCGCGGCCCCGGCACGGCCGTTACGAGCGATTCGAAGTTTGTCATACCAGATCGATCCAGCGCACGAAGTCCGCGATACGCGGTGCGCCGCCGTGATGCCCGCCCAGCGGCGGCGCCTGCAGCGTTCCGAACGGCGCAACGCGGACCGCGCCGATGCGCTCCGCCAGCGCGAGCGCCGCCGCGTCGGCCGCGCCGACCCCGATCGCTTGAACGGGCAGCTGGTGCGCGGCGGCGTAGTCCGCGATCGCCGCATCGCCGTCGACGGGGATCAGCGGAATCACGCGCGGCAGGAACGGCGGCGCCTCGTCGCGCGGCGGATCGACGATCAGCGCGGCGTCGCCGGCGCGAAACACCGCGCCGCGCCCGCTCGCGGCGCGAAACGCCGCGAGATTGCAGTACGCCGCGGTCGCCGCCTGCCGGGCCGGAGCTCGTTCCCCGCCCGGAAACTCGACGACGACCCGTTCGCACGCCGCGGCGAGCATCGCGGCGACGCGCGCGAGCGCCGCGCCGTCGACGTGCACGAACAGCGCGTGCAGCGAGAGGCAGCCTTCGCCGTCGTACAGCAGCGCGTCGCGCACGATGCGGTCGGCCAACGCGTCGTCGAGCGCGGCGACGTCGTCGCGCGTGAGCCGGCCGATGCTCGCGCGGTGGCCGAAGCCGGTGAAGCGCGTGTCGACGCCGCAGCGCGCGCGAATCGTGCGCAGCGTCTCGTCGCGCCCGAACGCCACGACGGCGCCGGCACGTTCGAGCAGCGCGCTTTCGGCGGGATCGTCGCCGCCGGTCCAGGCGAACGCGCGCGCAGCGGAGGCGAACGCGGCGTGCTCCTCGGCGAGCGAGGCGAAGAAGGCGGCGACGAGCGCGTCGCTGCGGTCTTTCACCACCACGTCGCACTTCGCGCACAGCGCGAAGAGCGCGGGGACGATCGCGACGCCGACGGTCGTGTCGCTCGACACGATCGCCACGCGGTCGACGCCGCGCGCCCATGCGGGCGGTGCGCCGCGGCGTTCGACGATGCCGTCGAGCGCGTCGACGCTGCCCAGCTCGTTCGCGATCGCGGCTTCGAGCGCGTCGCGCGTGACGCCGAAGAAGAGCCGGTCGAGCGCGTAGTCGACCACCGGCATGCTGTAGCCCAGCCGGTCTTGGATCGCAAGCGCCGCGCGCACGCGCGGCGGGAAGTCCGCGTCGCACCAGCGTTCGGCCGCATCGGCGACGTGCGCGACGACGCGCCGCGCGGCGAGTGCGCGCAGCAGACCGGCGGCGTCAGCCACGGCGCGCGAGCAGCGTCTCCGCGTCGAGCGAGCACCCGCGCAGCTCGGCGCCTTCCTCGCGGCCGATGAGCACGAGGCCCTCAGGGGTGATCGCGCCGAGGTCTTCGGTGTCGATTGCGATCACCGACCCGCGGTTCGCCAAGTCGACGTGGCGGATCGCGCCGACGACGCCGCGCGGCAGCGGGCGGCCGTCGCCGCCGACGACGATCGGCCGCAGCCATGGCGGCGCCACCTTGACGCGCGGTTCCACTCGCGCACGGGAACCGAACGCGTCGTAGTACTGCGACGACAGCTCGGTCATCCCGTACTCCGCCACGATCGCGTCGACCGGCACGCCCAGCCGCGCCGACGCGTGCGCGTACAACGCCGCGCGGTCCACGACGCGCGTGCGGCCTTTGAAGCCGCCGGTCTCCATGATGCGCGAGCCGGCGGACAGCGCGAGCACGACGTCGCGCTCGGCGAGCGCATCGAGCAGCGCGACCAGCGCGAACGCGGTCGTTGCGATGCAGACCGCGACGCCGGCCGCGCTCGCGCGCCCGGCGTCGCGCACGAACGCGTCGACGTCGAGCGCGTCGCCGTGCAGATACCAGCCGCCGTCGCCGTCGCCGCGCTCGCGCGCGACGACGGCCATCATGTGGCCCAGCGAGCTGTGCGGCCGCTCGCGGGGATCGGGCACGAGGTTCATATAGCGCAACCGCGCGCCGTCGGCCAGCAGCATGCGGTCGAACGACGCGAGCAGCGCCGCGTCGTACAGCCGTGTCGTCGGCAGCTCGTGGCGCCCGGCGCGCCCGCGCGTCGTACCGCTGGTCTCGAACCACGCCGCCGTCTCGTCCGGCGGAAACGTCGCGAGCCGCGCCTCCTTGAAAGCGGAGGCCGGGACGGCCGGGATGTCTTCGATGCGTGCCGGCAGATGCGCGGCGTCGAAACCCGCCGCGCGCGCGAACGCGCCGTACGGCGCGTTGCGTTCGACCTGGTACGCGAACAGATCGCACGCGAGCGCAAGGAACGCGTCGTCGTCCAGCGCGTACGCGCCGATCGCGGCGAGCACGCGCGCGTCGAGCGCCCCTGCCGTCACGTCACCCTAGAGCCGGTCCTTCTTGCGATGCGAAGCGGTGAACGGCGTGCCTTTGTCCTTGGGGTCCGCGGTCTGCAGCAAGCCCACCATGTCCGAATTGTTCTCGCCGTAGCCGCTGAAGGTCCAGGCGGTCTTCCCGTCGGTCGCGTTGATCTTGAACAGCCGGCCGTCGAACGTGCCCTTGATCGGAAGGCTCTGGTTGTTCTCGCGCTTCCAGGTCCCGCTCAGCTGATCGCCCTTTTGCGTCATGTAGAGGTGCGAGTAGACCGCCCGGCCGTTCCCGGTCAGCGGCTGGAGCTGGACCTCCCACACGCCGTCCATCGTGGAGAACTGCGGCGGCTCCGGCGTGTCGGACGGGCTTGCGGCCGGTTCGGGGGTGTTGCTGCGGCGGCCGCGCCGGCCGGCCGGGGCCTGCGACGAAGCCGGTGCCGGCGTGATCGTCGGTGCCGCCTTGGCGGCGGGGGCCGGGGTGCCTATGATCGTACCGGGGGTCGCGACGCTGCCGTTGGGCGGCGGAGGCGGCGGTGGTGTGGCCTGGCCGGATGGTCCGGACTGGCCGACCTCCGCGACGGCGGTGCCGCCGACGGCGAGGGCGGCAACCGCCACGAGCACGAGCTGACGAACGTTCAACGGGACCTCTTGTGGGGCGGTGGCAGCGGAAATCGCTTGGGGAGTGGTCGACGGGGCTCTGTTCGCAAACGGCGGCGCCGTTCATCCCAGCGCGGCCACCGGAGTGCTTAACGGAAAGCTTACAATGTGTGGAGGAGCGAAACCGGGACGGGGATGCTCGCGCTCTGGCCGTCATTCCGCGATGCGATCAAGCTGAGCTGGACGTTCGTGGCCGTGGGCGGCAAGTTGAGGGCGTTGGCGGAGAAGACCCCTTGCCAGAGACCCGTCCCGAGCGGCGACAGGGCGATGTTGGTGGTGCCGGTCCCGATCGTCACGCGCTGGACGTTGGTCGTCGTGATCGCGTTGACGCGCACGGTCGTATTCGGGTTGAGCACCGTCGGCGCGAACGTCGCGTAGAAGATCTGCGGCGCGTCGCCGGGAGCGGCGAACGTGTTCGGCGGCGGCGAGCCGAAGACGAAGACGTTTGCCTGTGAGAGCGCCGTCGGCGTGGCCTGCGGGGTCGGCGCCGCGGTGACGACCGGGACGATCGGTTGCACCGGCGCTCCCGCCGCGGGCGGCGGCGGCGTAGGCTGGCGCGTTTGCTGCTGCTGCAGCCGCGACGACGACGCGGGCGGGAACCCCGTGTTCGGCGGCACCGTCGGAAGCGGCCGCGGCGTGGGGACGATCATGCCGGGCGGGGCCGCGGCGCTCGGCACCGTCGACGTCGCGTTGCCGTTGAGAATGTGCGGCGTGACGACGATGATCAGCTCGTTGCGCGTGCTCGTCGTGTTCTCGTTGCGGAATGCGCGGCCGATCAGCGGCAAGCTGCCCAGCAGCGGGATCTTGCTCTCCGTGCGCTGCGTGTTCTCTTGGATCAGGCCGCCGATCACGAGCGTCTCGTTGTCGCGCAGGTGGACGGTGGTCTGCGTGTCGCGGGTCGAGATCTCCGGAACCAAGTTGAAGAATCCCGTGAGCGAGTTGACGACCGGATGAAGCGCCACGGTGAGCTCGCCGTTGTTCGTGATGATCGGCGTGATGTCGAGCGTCACGCCGGTTTGGAAGCTCTGCAGCTGCTGCGTCGCGATGGTGCCCGTGCCGCCGCCGGTGGTGGTCAGGATGCTGAGCGTGTCGCCCGCGCGGATCGTCGCGGTGCGCCCCGACAGCGTCGTGATGCGCGGGTCCGCGAGCACGCGCGCTTTGCCGTTGGAGATGAGCAGGTTCAGCGTCGCGCTGAACGAGATCGGGCTGCGCGTGAACGGTTGCAATCCGATGAGCCGCCCGGCGTTGCCGTTGGCATCCGGCGTGGGCAGGACCTCGGTGAACGTCGTGCTGATCGAGCCGCTGTTGCCGAGCTGAAGGCCCAGGTTGCGCGAGCTGTTCTCGTCGAGCTCGAGGATCTCGGTGTCGAGCACGACGGACTGCGGCACCACGTCGAGCTCGGCGATGAGGTCGTGCGCCGCGCGAATGGACTGCGGGCTGCCGGTGAGGATCAGCTGCTGCGTGCCGTTGGGGACCGTCACGCGCAAGTCGGGATACGAACCTTGCAGTGCCGCCTGAACCGCGGCGCCGATGTCTTGCGGCGTGGTCGACGCGGCGCCTTGGCCCGTCCCGCCCGGCACGATCGATTTCAGCTGGATCACCTCGTGCGACGAGGGCGCGCCCCCGGCGCCCGGCGCGCCCGGGTTCTGCGCGTTCGCGCCCGTGCCGTCGATCGCCGCGATCCCGTCGCCGATGCGCTGCTGCTCGGCGGCGTTCGCCGTCACCGAGATCGCGTTGAGGTCGGCGTCCACGGTCACCGCGACGCCCGGGAACGAGCGCTGAATCAGTGCTGCTACCGACTTCGCGTCGACGTTGTGGATGCGATAGATCTGCACGTAGCGCATGCCGTACGGCGGCAGATCCAGCTGTGCGATCAGCGCTTTCGCGCGGTTGACGTCGTCCGGCGAGCCGGTGAGCGTGATCGACGTCCCGGACACCGCCGTGCGCACGTGCGGAATCTGCGCCGTCACCGCGCGCGCGACGTCCTGCGGGCGCCGCTGGGATACTTTGACCGCTTCGCTCGAAATCGGCTGCGACAGGGGCGGCGGCGTGGGCGCATCGATCCCCGCGACCAGCGTCTTGATCTGCGCGAGGTCCGGCGGCGTCGCGCTGACGAGCATCGTCGCGCGCGACAGCACCGTGATCTTCGCAGCGGGATAGAGCGGGCGCAGCCGGTCGGCGACGTTTTGCGCGGTCTGCGTGCGCAGCGTGATCGCTTCGGTGGTGGGTCTGGTCGCATCGCGAACGTCGAGCCCGACGATCACCGTGCGCGCCGCTTGAATGTCGGCCTGCGTGCCGGCGAGCACGAGCGCGTTCGCCGGAGTGTCGACGCGCACGCCGAGCCGGGGAAAGAGCCGGCGCACCATCTCGGCCGCGCGCCCGGCGCGCACGATCGACAGCGGGACCACGACGGACGTCTGGCTGTAGACGGCGACGGTGCGACCGTCGCGCACGCAGCGCAGCGCGAGCTGCGCGCACACCGCATGCACTGCCTCGTCCGCCGTCGCGTCGTGCAGCGACAGGTTCACGTTGCCGCGCACGTCGTCGGCGATCGTCACGTTGAGGTGGGCGAGCTCGCCGATGCGCAGGAGCACGTCGCGCACCGGTTCGTCGTGCGCGCTGAGCTGGATCCGCTTGGCCGATGCCGCCGGCGGCGCCGGCGCGGCGAACACGCCGGAGACGTCGAGCGTCGCAGCGAGCGCAACCACCGCCAAAGCGAACCGCAACGGGGTCGAAGCACCGTGCGCTCGCGACTGTTTTTTGGGCTCCACCAACCGGCCTTTCGGGGCTAGACCTAATGAATACGGCGGCGAGCGGCTAACTACTGCGCGCCGCTGCGGGCGGAAAGAACGGTCGCCTCACGGGCCCGGCGACCGGCCCCGGGCTGCGACGTAGCCACTTGCGCGCGGGTGATAAAATGGGAGGGCTGTGAAAACCAAGGGTCACCCAAAATGGTATCCGGAAGCCAAGGTATCTTGCGCTTGCGGAGCCACGTTCACCACCGGATCGACGTCGCCGACGATCGCGGTCGAAGTCTGCTCCAACTGCCATCCGCTCTGGACCGGGCAGCAGAAGTTCCTCGACACGGCGGGCCGCGTCGAGAAGTTCAACCAGCGTGTCGCGATGGCCGACCAGAAGAAGGCCGCCGCCGCCGCGCGGAAGACCAAGAAGCAGACCGACCAGGCGGAGGCCGCTCCGGCGTCCCTTTAGCCACCTCGCCTCGGATCACGGAAGCGCGCCGTTCTTCGGCGCGCTTCTTGCTTGCCTGACGATGCAATACACCGACCGCCTCGAGACGCTCTCGAAACGCTTCGACGAGATCGAAGCCGCGCTCGCCGACACGAGCGGCGGTTTCGATCAAACGCGCTTCACCGCGCTCATGAAGGAACGTGCGTCGATCGACGACACGGTCGCGGCCTACCGCCGCTGCCGTGCGCTGCTGCGCGAGACGGCCGAGAACGACGCGCTGCGCGCCGACAAGAACGATCCCGAGCTGGCCGCGCTCGCGGAAGAAGAAGCGCCGGAGCTGCGCGAGCGACTGGCCGCGACCGAAGCGCAGCTCCAGGAGCTGATGCTGCCGCGCGATCCGGACGACGGCAAGGACATCTTCATCGAGGTCCGCGCGGGCGCCGGCGGCGACGAGGCGGGCATCTTCGCGGGCGACTTGCTGCGCATGTACACGCGGTTCGCGGAGGCCCGGAAGATGCGCGTCGAGCTGTTGAGCGAGAACGAGAACGAAGCCGGCGGCTACAAGGAAGTCGTCGTCGCGGTGAAAGGCGGCGAGCCGTACCGCTGGTTCAAGTACGAGTCGGGCGTGCACCGCGTGCAGCGCGTCCCTGCGACCGAAGCGGCGGGCCGCATCCACACGTCCACGGCGACGGTCGCGGTGCTGCCGGAGGTGGAAGACGACGGCGTGATCGAGATTCGCTCGACCGATCTCGAGATCGACACGTTCAAGGCATCGGGCGCGGGTGGGCAGCACGTCAACAAGACCGAGTCGGCGATCCGCATCACGCACAAGCCGAGCGGCATCATCGTGTCGTGCAGTGAGGAGCGCTCTCAGCTGCAGAATCGTGCGCGCGCGATGGACATGCTGCGCGCGCAGCTCGCGGCGAACCAGCGCCGCGAACGCGAGGAATCGGAAGCGTCGCTGCGCCGCAGCCAAGTCGGCACGGGCGATCGCAGCGAGAAGATCCGCACGTACAACTACCCGCAGGACCGCATCACCGACCACCGCATCAACCAGAATTTCCAGAACATCAAGGTGATCCTGGACGGCGACATGGAGAAGCTCGTCGTCGAGCTGCAGAAGGACGAGAAGGCGCGCCGGCTGAGCGGCGAGTTCGACGCGGCGTGACGATCGGCGAGGCGTTGCGTGACGCGTCGGTGCGGCTCGAGCCGATCGGCGGCACGGGGCGCCTCGACGCGGTGTTCCTGCTCGCGCACGCGGGCGGCGTCTCGCGTGCGGAGATGCTCGCGCACCGCGAGCGCGAGCTCGCGCCCGAGATCGCGGCGCGCTTCGGCGATTTGGTGGAGCGGCGCGCGCGGGGGACGCCGCTCGCGTACGTTACCGGCGAAGCCGGATTCTATGGGCGCATGTTCGGCGTGGACGAGCGCGTGCTCGTGCCGCGCCCGGAGACCGAGCTCGCGATCGAGTGGGCCGTGCGCCACCTGCGCGCGATCGGGCGCGAGAACGGGAGCGCGGCCGACATCGGAACGGGCAGCGGCGCGATCGCGGTGACGCTGGCCGGCGAGCTGCCGCACTTGAGCGTGTACGCGTGCGACGTCGCGCAAGACGCGCTAGCCGTCGCGCGCCGCAACGCCGCGCGCAACGACGTGTTCCAGCACGTGACGTTCCTGCACGGCGACGTGGCCGCACCGCTGCTGCCGTACGCCCCGTTCGATTGCGTCGTCGCGAATTTACCGTACGTGCCGACGGCCGATTGCGCGGCGGCGCCGGATCCGGTGTCGTTCGAACCGGTGCTCGCGCGCGACGGCGGCCCCGACGGGTTGGCGCTCTACCGCCGGTTGCTCCCCGCTCTCCCGCACCTCGCGGCGCCGCGCGGGATCGTGCTGCTCGAAGCGGCCCCGGTCAACGCGCGCGCGCTCGAGCGCCTCGTGCGCGAGACGCTGCCGGGGGCGGGCGTCGAAACGATTCACGACTATGCGGATCTCGAACGGTTCGTCGTCGCGGTGATTCCGCCGGGTGTGCACAATTGAACTGACAGAGGAGCACGGAATCGCGGATCATACGCATAGGTCGGCGGTCCGAGGTTCCCCAAGCTCGCGAAGCGCAATCACCGCGAGCGCCACCGCCGAAGGCCGCCGGCCGATTCGGCGGCGGCATCGCCGTGGCGCTATGTGCGCTCTTCTGCTTCTTCGAAAAAGATGGATTGCACCAGCGCGGCGGCGGCCTGGTTGACGGCGTCGCGATCGGGCAGCAGATTTTCGAGCAAACGCCACCACAGCACGCTCAGCATCCACGCGAACGCCGCGAGGTCGACGGTGGCTTCGACGCCCGGCTTCATCTTCGCCGTGCGCAACGCCGCGGTGATGCGCGCGCTCGTCCACGCTTCGATCTCGGCGTCGAGCGCCGCGATCGACGCGTCGCGCAGCGCCGCTTCACGCCAAGCGCGGTAGACGCCGGCGTACGGCGAATCGAACCGCAAGCTCATCGACAACCGGTCCTGCAATCGCGTCGTGTCGTCGTGAGAACCATGGCGCGAGTCGAGCTCGACGAGCAGCAAGTCCATGAGCACGAGCAGCACTTGGCGCTTGGAGCGGAAGTGAAGATAGAAGCCGCCCACCGCGACGCCGGCCCGCCGGGCGATTTCGTCGACCGTCGTCGCCTCGTAACCGTTCTCCGCGAAGAGCGTGAGCGCCGCATCGAGGATGCCGTCGCGAGCGCGCCGGCTGCGCTCTTGTTGCGGGCGCGACGGCAACTGTTCGTTCGCGAGCAGGTTCGGGCGCTCGGATAATGCACTCGCACCAGAAGTCAGGCGAGCGCGATCTGGTTCGTCCGGACCGGCGCTCATGTTTCCATGACGGTCCGAGAGAGTGATCCTCGGCTTGCGATGCGGAGGTACGTCGAGCGGTGTCGATCCCGCGATCGCGCTCGCTCGCCGAGCAGCATCGGCGCAGTCTCGGTCAGCAACATGAATACGAACGCCGGTTCATGTTCGATGCATTTCATCGTGATCGGTACGGAAACATCCCCAGGTATGGTATGCTGCGGTGGTCGCTGTGAACTCGCCTGCCGAGGAGTGACCGGGTGTACGATGTAGCGCGGACAGGTTTTGATTCGAAGAACGTCCTGGAGGGTGTGGTCGAAGGCCGAACGATTCGGACGTATCCGCCGCGGCGAGTCGTGTTCTCGCAGGGCGAGCCGGCCGACGCCGTGTTCTATCTGCAGCGCGGGCGGATCAAGGTGTCCCTGGTTTCGCCGCGCGGGAAAGAAGCAGTCCTCGCGATCCTCGGAAGCGACGAGTTCTTCGGCGAAGGCTGCCTGGCCGGTCAAGCCGTTCGCATGATGACCGCGACGTGCATGACGCCGTGCTCCGTCGTCCGCATCGAAAAGCCGGCGATGGCCGCGCTCTTGCACGAGCGGTCGGCGGTGGCCCAATCGTTTATCGCCCACTTGCTCTCGCGCAACATGCGCATCGAGGAAGATCTCACGGATCAGCTCATCAACTCGTGCGAGAAGCGGTTGGCGCGCGTGCTGCTGATGCTAAGCCGCTTCGGCAAAGAAGCGCCGCCGGAACCCGTCGTCGCGCAGTTCAGCCAACAGACCCTTGCCGACATGATCGGGACGACGCGTTCGCGTGTGAGCTTTTTCATGAACAAGTTCCGGCGGCTCGGGCTGATCGAGTACCGCGGCGGCTTGCGCGTTCACGGCTCGCTGGTCAGCGTGATTCTGCACGAGTAAGCGGTCCGGGGCCGGCCGGTTCGGTGCCGCCGCCGGGAAACAGTGCGTGCCGGATGACGGCCACGACCGTTTCCGAAAGGGCCGCGCGGTCGGGGACCTGTGCTTCGAGCAGGCGTAAGAAGATCACGCTCAGGATGGACGACAGCGCGGCGACGTCGACGCCGGCACGTGCACCGGGTGTGGCGGCGGCGGCGTTCAGCGCGGCGGCGATTCGCTTGGTCGTCCACGATTCGATTCGTTCGTGGAGCACCGCGAGCGATGCATCCCGGAGCGTCGCCTCACGCCACGCGCGGTAAACGCCCGCGTGCTTCCAGAGGCTGTTGAAGCACCCGCGGATGCACTCGATGATCCTCGCGGCGTCGTCCGGTCGCGCATCGATCGGCGCCGAGTCGAGCTCCAGCAACAGCCGGTCGACGAGCAGCAGCAACACCTGTCGCTTCGAGCGGAAGTGCAGGTAGAAGCCGCCGACGGCGACCCCGGCATGCCGCGCGATTTCCTCGACCGTCGTCGCGTCGTAGCCGTTCGCCGCGAACCGCACGAGCGCCGCATCGATCAGCGCCTCGCGTGCACGGCGGCTCCGCTCCCGGCGCGCCGGTTCCGGGAGGAACTCGCCGACGAGAACGTCGGGCCGGCCCACTCGCTCGGTTGCCATTTCATTGAAAACGGCGGACGGCGGCTCGCCGGTTCCGTTGTGTGGTGAAATCGGCGCCGAGGTCGATCTATACCACGGGCGTGCTCATTTACAAAGGTAGCGTCTAACCATTCGCGCGTCTTCGTCGGTGACATCCGAGGCAACGGCGAAGAATGAGTGATCCTTGACGATCGGCTCGGCGCACCACAGCAGCCGGCGATACGCTCCGTCACGATGGCGAAACCGGTTCTGCAGGGTGCCGTCGTACGAGCCCGCCGCGAGGCGCCGGACGACTTCCATCGTCTCGACCACGTCGTCGGGATGGATGAACGTGTAGAAGCTCCGGCTTCGCAATTCGCGGGTGGAATAGCCCAACGCGGTTTCCCACGTCTCGCTCAGGCTCTTGAACCAGCCGTCAAACCCCGCGATGCACAACAGCTGTGGCGGCGCAAACGGCCGGCTCATCCCGTTCGCGACGTCGAACTCTTCCGTGATCATACGCGAATCTTCGCGCACGCCGGTAACCCGGTGAAACCCGAACGACGATCGCACACCGGGTGGCCAAGGTTACCGGAACGCGACACGCGTGTTCAATAGTGCTCACATGAGTTCACGTTCGCGGCCGGGTACGCGAGGGTGCATCGCCGAAGCGACAAATTCGGCATATCGATGAAAACATCGAGAGCATCGCAGCGCTATGCATGGTAGGGCGCGATCGACGCATTCACACTGCGCCGTGCCGAGGGATCGGATTGGAATGTTCGTCAACCGACAACGCGTGCTCGATCGTATCCGCAAGCGCGGGACCGCGATCACGGCGCTGATCGCGCCGGCCGGTTACGGAAAGAGCTATATTGCACACCGCATCGCGCGGTTGGAGTCGTCGTGGGTCGAGGTGAGCGCCTCACCCGACGTTGCGGACACGTTCGCCGGCCGCGTTGCGGCCGCGCTCGGCGTCGAGATCGATGCGCCGGCGGAAAACGTTTCCGCTTCCATAACGCGTGCGTGGCTGGAGCTGCCGGCTCCGCGGACGCTCATCGTCGAGGACATCGAATGTCTCGAAGGCAACGCGAGCGCGTTGAGCATCTTGACCGGCCTGATCTCGAGCCAGGCGCCGAACGGCAAGCTGATCCTCTGCGCCCGGCGCGAGCCTGGTATCGCGTTCTCGGATTTCGCCGGACCTCACCTGCTCACGACGGTACGCCGCGAGCACCTCGCGTTCGACGAGGACGAAATGCGCAGCGTATTCGCCGAGCAAGGAATCACCGAATCGCTCCTGTTCAGGATCAGCCGCTTCACGTCGGGCTGGCCGTTGGCGGCGCTCTATTTCGCCCGCTTGGCGCGTGAAGGTAATCTCGAGGCGGCGTTCGACTCGTTGGACCCCTCCGCATTCGATGATTTGTTCGACTACGTCGACTCGCACGTTCTCGCGCACCTTTCGCATGACGTGCTGTCCGCACTTTGCGCGTCCGTGGCATTCGACGATCTCGGCACCGCGGAGTTCCAGCATCTCTTCGGCGCGTCGTCGCAAGAACGCATCGTGTCCGATCTCACGCGGCGGTTCCAAATTGCCGATCTCCTGAGCGGCGGCCGCATCGAAGTGTGTCCGCTCATACGCTCGGTGCTGCGCACGCGCCACGCCGCCGAGGTTCAGCGCAGCCAGCTTGCAGTGGCTCGGAATTGCGAGACGAATCGCGAGGTCGCGCGCGCAGCGCAATGTTATCTCGAAGCCGGGGAGATCGGGCTCGCAGCCGGTCTGCTCGGTCAGGCGGACAGCGTGACGCTGGATGCACTGTGCATCTTCTCGCGGTTACCCAAACGGTACGACGCAGCGACACTGGCGTGTTATCCGGAGGTCTGGGCCGCGTCCATCGGCGCTCGCCGCCTGTCGGAGCGGCCCGACGTGCTGGCGCAAGAGGCCAAGGCGGTGCTCGAGAGCTTGCCGTCCGACGCATCGGACGGGATCGTGAATACGATTGTTGCCTTGTCGGCGCTCGTCCTGATGGACGCCGGCCGCATACTCGACGCCGGCATCATGCTCGCGCAGGGCCGGGCGATCCCCGCCGACGGACCGCAGGACGCCGGCCAGCTGCACCTGCTCGCCGCGCTCGCGACGATCGATGCCACGCGCGGGCACTACGATGCCGCGTTGATCGCGTGGCACAAGATGCAGCGCCACATGCTGGCGGAGCAGACGTGGTTCTCGCAGCTCCTCTCGATCGAGATCGGAGCCGCGCGCGCCCGCGGTCATTGGGAAGCCGAGTATCAGTATATCGAGGAGATGTTCAAGACCGCGCAACGAGGGGGTGCGCCGGCGATCATCGCGATGGCCTTGGCGGAAGGCGTATTCGGTTCTTGGCTCGCGCGCGACGCCGACGTCGCCGACGCGTATCTCACGCAGTTCGAGCTCGCGCTCAAAGAACACGATTTGCCCGGCTTGCTCAACTTCGGCCTCGCGGCACTCGGACGCCGGCCGTCACCGACGCGTGGCGGCTCGTGGCACTGGGACGCGCAAGCCTATCTCATGTCGGCCGCCGACAACGACGATCCCGCGGCCGCGGCAGACGAGGCGCAGACGGCGTTGGCGCTCGCCGACCACGCCGGTACCGCGTTCCTGCGCGTTCTCGCGCGCCTGGCCGTCGCGGAGAAGGTGCCGTCGTCGCGCGATCGGCGCTTGACCGAGGCCCAAGAGATCGCGGAAGAGATCGACTCCGCGCCGCTGCGCGAGAGCATCGCGCGGCTCGTGGCGACCGGTGAGCCCAATGGCATGCTCACGTCGTTCGTCGACCGGCTTCGCTTTCGCAGCTCCGTTTTCGAGCCGGTGAGCGACGCGCGCGTCACGGTGTCCTTGACGAACGCGACGATCTCCCGTGACGGTACCGAGCTGACCGTCTCGGAAGGAGGCTGGGCGCTGATCGCGGCACTCGCGGTCGACGAGCGCGCGGTCAGCCGCGACACGCTCTGCGACCGGCTTTGGCCGGACATGCCGCTCGAGTCGGCGCGCAACGCACTCAAGATGTGCGTGCGGCGCACTCGCCAGCAGCTGGGCGATCCCGACGCGATCGTCTCGGTGAAGAGCACCTACATGCTCGGAGGTGGCGTCGAGGTCGACGTTCGAGCGCTGCCCGCGTTGCGCTCGGCGGTCGCGCGCGGCACCAGCGCCACGGCGGACGTCGCGGTAATCGAATCATCTTTCGAGCGCCTCAGACGCGGGCGGCCCCACGCGTTCGGGCGGTGGGAGTGGTTCGAGGATACCGAACGCGTCATGCAGGCCGCGACGCGCGAGCTCGGCGAGTTCTTGGCGCGCGACGCCCTGCGGCGCGCGGATACGGCGCGTGCACTGCAAATCGCCGAGTTCCTCGTCGGCCTCGACCCGCTGGACGAAGCGGCGCGCGGCATCAAGATCGAAGCGCATCTTGCGACCGAAAACCGCGGCGCGGCGATCCTCGAGTACCAGCACTACCGAAAGCTGCTCGAGCGCGAGCTCGATGTCGAGCCGTCCGCACAGCTCAAGGAGCTGCTGCACCCGCTAGCACGAACCGCTGCCGCCGTACGAAGCACCTAGCGCCGCGGCAACGGCGGGACCGGAGCCGGTGCAATACATGATGACGCCCGGCGGGTCGCTGCGCATGTAGCCGAACGTCGCCGTTGCGACCGCGTTGGCGCCGAGCCATTTCACGATGTAATTCGGTACGGCGAGCGTTCCTGTTGCCGTGATGTTGGTGACGGTGACCACCCGAGACGCCGCGGACGCGGAACCGGCGAAGCTCAGAGTGCTCTGCGTGCACGTCGCGACCGCCGAGTCGGGACGCCAATACGGTGCCGGCGTCGCGCCGGGGAGGTTCTGCTCGGAGAGCGCTTTGAGCGTATCGGGTTGGACGTTCGCCGGGCACGCCGGCGTGTGCGTGGCGCCGCCGGCGGCGACCGCGGCGTAGATGTCGGCCGCGCTGTACGGGGGCGCTTTCGCGTAGGCGATCAGCGCGCCGTATCGTACCGCGCTCTGCGCCCGCTCGGCGTCGACGCCGTAGCGGCTGAAGAAGATGATGCCGAACAGCGCGATCAGCGCGACCGGCAGAAAAATGGCGGTTTCGACCAGTGCCTGTCCGCGCGGATGGTTGCGCGTCACGAGCAGCCGTACGCCCCGGTGAGCGTTTTGGGCCGCGCCGGAACGGCGACGGCCCACGGGATCCGCACGGTGAGCGATTGGTAGTTCACCGTGAAATCCGACGACGTATTGCTGCCGGCGGGCGTCTCGTTCGGCTGATATGGAGCGCCGGTCACCGGATTGACGGTGGCGGGGACAAACGATTCCTGCAGCTGCCCCAGCGTTAGCGCGCTGCGGCCGAGGGCTTTGAACGCGCTCGTTTGCGGCAGGCCCAAGATCGCGGGGACGAGCGTCGCCACATTCTTGCAGGCGACGACGTCGACGACCTCGTTCGTCGTATCGATCGCCGTCGTGTAGGCAAACCCGCAGTCGAGCGTCGTGCAGTTCGCCTGGACCAGCGCCGCAGCCTTGTCGGGCGAGTTCTTGAGACCTGATTGCGTGTACGCATCGATCAGCCGCATCTGTTGCGTGACGGCCGTATAGTTTCCCGAGGCCGTGTAGTATGCCGTGCTCAGCTTGGCGAGGATCGCGTCACACGCGGCGGTGCCGGAGCATGCGCCGGGCGAGTACACGGTGTTGACGATCGCCTGGAGGAGATACCGCATCCGCCCCTCCTCGACGGTCGCGGCGTAGGCGAGAACGTTGCTTTGGTTGGCGGTGTTCGCATCGGTCGCGATCCCCGCCGAGGCGGCGCCGTCGGCCGCGTTCTGCGCGCGAATGTGCCAGCGCACCATGCTGGCGTAATTCGCGGTGAAGAACATCAGCGCGCACATCGCCGCGACCCCGAGAACCCACAGCGGAAGCGTCTGGCCGCGCACGCGGTGCGGTGCTACGCGCATGTGCTGCCGGTGTCCCAATCATAGATCGGATCGAGCGGGCTGGAGGCGAGCATCGGATCGAACCACGGGTTCGTTCCGGATCCCCCGTCGCCGCCGTCGCAGTTGCCGCCGTGCTGCCCGTGCTGCTCGCAGTTTCCGCCGCCGGCCGTCGTGGTGGGAATTTGGAGCGCGGCGTACACGGCTTGCCGGCAATACCATTCCGCGAAGCGGCTCGCGGGGGATATTCCGAACGTTTGCGCTAGGAGCATCGCGCGCGGCCGGAGCAAACCCGGCTGGGCATTGTTGTCGCCGGGCGACGTGTAATAGTTTCCGAGCGTCATGGTCGCGCCGAACGTAGCGCCGCTCGCGCCGCTCACGATCTCGCTCGCGAGCGCATTCACCGCGAACGTCGTTGGCGTACCCGCCACCGGGAGGCCGCCCGCGGTACCCTGGACGGTGACGGCGACCTGACCCGCGGACGGCGTCAGCACGAACGCGGAAACAGGGACGTGGGCGAAGATCTTGTGCGCGGCGGCCTCGGCGGACGCGGCGCCGGCCGAGGGGTTCTGCGCGTACGCGCGCGCGGCGACGAATGCCGCGCCGTCTTGCGACGCCTGCGCGTACGCGAGCAACGACAGCTGCATGGCGCCGAAGAGGACCATCAGCACGACGCTCATCACGAACGCCGTCTCCACCAAAGCAGCTCCGCGTGCGTTCATGGCGGTGTCACGCCGACGGCGGTGAGACCGCTGCCCGTCGCGGTGAGCTGCGCCCCGGTTTCCGACTGGATCAGCTTGAGCGTGCCGATCATCAGCACGCCCAGCGACGCGGTGATGAGGGCGTACTCGGCGAGGGTGGTGCCTGATTCGTCGCGCGCGAGCGCGAGCAGTGCGTCGAGCGCGCGGATCATCGGGTCACGATCTTCGGCGTCATCACGAAGATCACGTCGGTCTCGCTGTGCAGATACCGAGTCGAGCGAAACAGCGGGCCCAGGATCGGCAAGCTGCTCAGCAGCGGGATACGTTGAATGCTGCGCTGCTCGACGCGCCGCAGCAGGCCGCCGAGCACGATCGATTCACTCGACGCGGTGACGACGTCGGTCGTGAGGCGGCTCGTTTTGAGCGCGGGGATGACGAACCCGTTGAGCGAGACGCCGTTGGCAAAATCGAGGTCGGAGACTTCCGGATTGACTTTGGTTTCGATGCTCCCGTTGCCGAGGATCGCCGGCGTGACTTTCAGCCGAACGCCGTACTCTTTGTAGAGTATGGTGACCCCGCCAAGCGTGGAGGAGACCGGTACCGGTATCTCGCCGCCGACCAAGAACGACGCCTCGTTGCCGGGCATCGTAAGCAGATCGGGTTCCGAGAGCAGCTTGGCGTCGCCGTTGGTCACCAGCAGGTCGAGCGTCGGAGCGAGCTGCGTGATGCGAATGAAGCCGCCGATGGTAAGCGCTTTGCCCAGGCCCTTCGCCAGCTCGACCGCCGTGAACGACGGCGTTCCCAGAACCGTCGCGCCGGATGAATCGACCGTCGCCGACTGCAGCCGCAGCCCGATTTGATCGAGCGCGGTCTTGTCGACTTCGTAGATGCGCACTTTGACGTCGACTTGGCTGACCGTCGCGACCGTGATGCGATCGATCACCTTGCCGTCGCCGCCGAGGTATGCACCGGCCAAACCGCGCGCTTGCTCGAGCACCCACTGGGCGCCGACGCGGTCTTTCACGTGGCCGCTCACGACCACGTTGCCCTTGCCGTCCGGCTCGAGATGAATGTCGTTGGGGCCCAACACGCGCGCGAGGTTGGCATCGAGCGTGCCGAACGGATGGACGACCGTTACCGCGTTGACCACGCTGTACTTTTGCGCCGTCTCGAGTTTTTGGAAGCGCTGCACGACGTCGGCTAGCGCGGCGTAGCGCGCGCTGTCCTCGACGGTGCCGTGCACGACGACGGAGTGACCGACGGTGAGAACCGAGACGCCGGGCTCGTTCACCGCGGCGTGGATCATGTTCGCGATCGGGCCGAGCGACTGCTCGGTAACAACGATCTCGTACGTCCGAACGTCGCCGCCGCGCCAGACGATGACGGAGGTGCGGCCCGGGGCCCTTCCGCTGATGACCAGCTGCGAGCCCGTGACGCCGGCGACGCCCGCGATGCGGCTATCGCCCACGGCGAGCCGGGTGAGGTGCGGTGCCGAGATGACGACCGAGTGCCCGGACTCCAGATCGATCTCCATCGGTGCCGCCGCGCGCGCGGACGTGCCGCGCGAGACGAGCAGCGTCGCGCACAAGACGGCGGCCAAAGGAAGAGACGGAATCCGGTTCATGGCCCCCATCCTCCGTCAAGGCGGTAACGCGCCGGAACACGGGCCGGCCGGCCGATGCGGCTCGCCCCGGTTACCGCCGGAGGTCAGAGTAGGAGCGTGCCTCGGGCCGGGTCCCTTTCGGCCCCTCGGCGTCCACTCCCGAAAGGAACCACATGTACAACGACTTCCTCTCCATGATGAAAGACGATGAGGGCGCGACGCTGGTCGAATACGCGCTCATCGTCTCGCTCATCGCCGCCGTTTGCATCGTCGCGGTCAAGCTCGTCGGAACGAATGCCAGCACGTCGCTGACCAACACGGCGAACTCCATCAAGTAAGATGGGCCCGCACGCGGCATGGATCGTGTGGGTCATCGTCTGCGGCGCGACCGCCGCCGCATTCTTTGACATCGCAACCCGAAGGATCCCGAACTGGCTGCCCGCCGCGATACTCATCGCGGCGGTAGTCTATCATGCCGGGCACGGCGGTCGTGACGTCATTCAAGCGCTCGGCGCGGCCGGCGTCTTGCTGGTCCTCGGAACGCTTGCGCATTCCCGCGGCTGGCTCGGCGGCGGCGACGTCAAGCTCGCCGTTGCCGTGGCCGCGGGACTCGGCGTCCCCGCCGTTGCCGACTTTCTCCTCTACGCGCTCGTGAGCGGCGGCGCGCTCGCGCTCGTCGCCGTCGTCGTCGCGCAACGGCGCACGCTGGGAACGGCGACGCGGTCGTTCGCGATGGTCTTCGCCGGTGGAGCGCTGCCGCGCATGCCCGTCGGTTCGCTGAAGATCCCCTATGCGGTTGCAATTGCTTGCGGCGCAGGACTCACCGAGAGCGCGACGGTGATCCCATCGCTGCGACTGTTCGCATGAACCAGAAACGCATCAGCCTCATCGTCGCGGTGACGCTGGCCGCCGGAACCGGGTTTTTGACGCTCAACTATTTGTCGTCGGTCCGTCACCAGGTCGCCTCGGAGGTCCAGCAGCAGCGCCAGATCATCGTCGCGTCCGAAGACATCCCGGCGCGCGTCGTCATCACCGCCGCGATGCTGCAGCACGCGCAGCGGCGCGCATCCGAGGTCGAGCCGGACGCGATCGCGGATCCGGCCAAAGCGATCGGAACGTATTCGCTGATCAGCATCCCGAGCGGCAGCACCATCACGAACTCCAAGGTCGGTCGGCCGCAAGACGTGGCGCTGTCCGTCATGCTCAAACCGGGAATGCGCGCGATCTCGATCGCCGTGGACCGCGTCAAGGACGTTTCCGGATTGATCAAGCCGGGCGATCGGGTCGACGTGATCGCCGTGCCGGGGCGCGCGGGCGCCGAGACGCCGGTCGCCACGACGATTTTGCGCGGCGCGCTCGTGCTCGCGCTTGGCGCTCAGCTCGAGAGCTCCGCTCCGGCTTCCGCCACCGACCTGCAGAACGCGGCGACGGTGACGCTCGGCGTGACGCCTGCGCAAGCCGCGCTGCTGGCGACGGCTGACGTCAACTCGACGCTCCGGCTGGCCTTGCGCTCGCCGCAGGAGTCGTTGAAATCGCTGCCTGCGGAACGCCTTACGTTGCCCGTGCCGGTCGCGCGCGCGCAGCGCGCGCCCGTCCAAGCTGCCGCGCCGCCGCCGCTGCAAGCCGCGCCGCCCGCGCAGGCCGCCCCACCGCCAGCCGTCCCGCCTCGCGCCGCGCCGCCCAAGATCGGACACGTGAAGCGAGCAGCGGGCTCGACCCCCGTCATTGACGGCGCCGGGGGGCCGAGCTGAGATGCGCGTCCTCACGTTCATCGGCGCGAAGGGCGGCTGCGGCACCTCGACGCTGGCGCTGAACGTCGCGCGCGAGATCCTGAAGATCGAGCCGGTAGCGCTCGTGGACGGTGACCTGTCCGGCCGGCGCAGCATCGCCGTCATGCTCGATGCGGTGCGCACGTTCGACGGCCTGCGGCATGAAGGCATGCTGCCGATCGCGGTGGTGAACGGACTCAAGGTTGCGGAGCTCGTCGACAAGCTCGCGCTCTCGTTCTCGTTGCGGGCGGAACAGGTCGAGCAGATCGTCGCCGAGCTCGCGAACGTGCCAACCATCGTCGTGGACGCGTCGCAGGCGTTCGCAGGCGCGCTCCAACCGCTCATGTCGCGCACCGCGCGCTTCATCGTCGTCACGGAGCCGACCATGCTCGGCGTCACCGGGGCACGGGCGCTCGTCGCCGATCATTTGCGCGCCGTCCCGGACGGGCGCATCGCGATCGCGATCAACGTTCGCGACGCGCGCAACGCCGAAGTGTCGGCAAACGAGATCGAGCGTCTGCTCGTGCATCCCGTCATCGCCGAAATCCCGCCTCGCACCGACCGGCACTACGCCAAAGCCGTCGCTGCGCTCGCGAAGCGGCTCGTGGAGATCGTCCCGGATGCCGCGCTGCTCGATCTCGTGGTGAGCAAGACGCCGATCGGCGAACGCCGAACGGACGCACGCCGCGACGAGATGCGCGCCGCGGAGCAGGTCGCGCTGGCGCTCACCGCGGCCGACGGCGTGCTCGCGTCCGAACGCGGGCGGTGGGAAGCGCTCAAGATCGAAGTGCACAACGATCTCGCCAAGCACGTCGATGCCGCGACCGTCGCGGATTCGGACAAGCGCAAGATCGCCGAAATGCGCGAGCACGTCGTCGAGTTCGTGCAGCGGCTGCTCGAGAAGCAGCCGGGGCGCATCTCGATGGAGCTCATCGAGCCGCTCTGCGACGAGGTGATGGACGAGGTCGTCGGCTTCGGGCCGCTCGAGAGCCTGCTCGCGGAGCCCGACATCTCCGAGATCATGGTGAACGGCCCCAAGCGCATCTACGTCGAGCGGCGCGGCAAGATCCAGCTCACCGACAAGACGTTTCTCAACGAGCGCCAGCTGCGGCTCATCATCGAGCGCATCATCGCGCCGATCGGGCGGCGCGTCGACGAGGCCGTCCCGATGGTCGACGCGCGGTTGCCCGACGGCTCGCGCGTGAACGCGATCATCGAACCCGTGTCGTTGGACGGGCCGGCGGTCACCATCCGCCGCTTCGGAACCAAACGCCTCGACATCGAGGACTTGGTCGCGTTGGGCGCGGTCTCACCGGCCGTCGTCGAGTTCCTGCGCGCGGCGGTCGAAGGCCGGCTCAACATCGTCGTCAGCGGCGGTACCGGTTCGGGCAAGACGACGTTCTTGAACGTCCTGTCGGCGTTCATTCCGTCCGACGAGCGCATCGTGACGATCGAGGACGCCGCCGAGCTGCGGCTCAGCCAGGATCACGTGGTTCGGCTGGAGTCGCGCCCGCCCAACATCGAGGGCCATGGCGAGATCAAGATTCGCGACCTCGTGCGCAACGCGCTGCGGATGCGCCCGGACCGCATCGTCGTCGGCGAGTGCCGCGGCGGCGAGGCGCTCGACATGCTGCAGGCGATGAACACCGGACACGACGGCTCGTTGACCAGCGTGCACGCGAACACGCCGCGCGACGCGCTCGCTCGAATCGAGACGATGGTCATGATGGCCGGTTTCGACCTGCCCGTCCGCGCGATTCGCGAACAGATCTGTGGTGCGGTCGACGTCATCATCCAGACCGCTCGGCTGCGCGACGGCAGCCGCAAGGTCATGAGCGTCACCGAGGTGGTCGGCATGGAAGGCGACATCGTCACCACCCAGGAGATCGTGAGCTTCCAGCAGCGCCCGATGGTGGACGGTCACGTGCAGGGCGAGTTTCAATACAGCGGCGTGCAGCCGCAGTGCGTGCCGCGCCTCGAGGAATTGGGCATCCCGTTCGACCTGTCCCAGCTCGTCGCGCTGCCGTCGTCGACCGGGCTCTGGTAATGGACCCGACGGTCCTCATCATCGCCGGCGTCGTGCTGGTGGTCGGCCTGCTGGCGTTCACGTTCGCCGGCACGCTCGCCGGCGCGGCCCGCGCGCAAGTCGCATCCGTCGAAGTCCTCGTGCGCACGAGCAACGTCGAGATGAACGTCAAGAAAGTGGTTGCCGTTGCGGGCGGTATCTCGGCCGCCGGCGCACTGCTGGCGATCGTGGTGCTGCACCCGCCGGTCGTCGTCGACGGCTGCATCGTGGTCGCCGCCGCCGCCGCGGGGTTCTTCGGCTTGCGCCGCTTCGTGGCGATGAAAGCCGCCGGCCGCCGCAAGCGCTTTCTGCCGCAGCTCGAGATGGCGCTGCGCATGATGTCGAGCTCGCTGCGCGTCGGGCTGGGGCTGCGCCAAGCGATCGTCATCGTGACCGAGGAGCTCGACGATCCCGCCCGCCACGAGTTCGTGCGTGTGATCGGCCGCACCAACATCGGCATCAGCATTCTCGACGCCATCGACGAGGTCGCGGAGCGCATGCCGAGCAGCGAGATGATGATGAGCGCGCGCGCGATCCGCATTCAGTCCAAGACCGGCGGCGATCTCGCCAAGGTGCTCGAAGGCGTCGCCGAGACGATCCGCGCGCGCCGCGGTCTGGTCGCCAAGATGCGGTCGCTGACGGCGGAAGGGCGTGCCAGCGGGATGATCATCTTGGCGCTGCCGCTGGTGATCGGGGTCTTCATCATGCTCACGCAGCCCGCGATGGCGCATTCGCTGTTCACCACGAAGATCGGCCTATCCGCGCTCGGCGTCGTCGCGGCGCTCGAAGTCGCGGCCGGCCTCTCGCTCAACAAGATCATGTCGTTCGACGTATGAGCGCGCTCTCGATGCTCCTGATGACGGTCGCGGGCGCGTGCACGGTGTTCGCGCTGATCGTCGCGTTTCTCCCGAAGGACAGCGCGGTCCGCAGCCGCATGCGCGACCTGTCGGGGCGGTGGACGATCGGTTCCGATCAGCGGACGGTCGAGAAGTTCGTCACGGTCGAGCAGCGCACGAAGCTGCAGCACACGCTGTCGCAGGCAGGCTGGTACACCGTGACGCCCACGCAGCTCGTGCTGCGCTGCGTGTTCTTCGCGGCGGCGGCGCTCGTGGCAGGCACCGCGATGCTTTTCGTGCTCGGGCTCAGCGGTTACATCTATCTCGCGCTGGTCGCTCTCGTGACGGTGGGTGCGGGACAGCTGCCGTTGTCGCGCTTGAACGGTGCGGTCAAGAAGCGCAAGAAAGAAATTACGCGCGCGCTTCCGGATTTGCTCGACATGCTGGCCAGCACGGTCCAAGCGGGGCTCGCGTTCAACGCCGCGCTCGCGTACTCGGTTCCGGGCGTCCCCGGGCCGCTGGGCGACGAGCTGCGCGCGGTACTCTCGGAGATTCGGGTGGGGCGTGGGCGTGCCGATGCCCTGCGCGCGATGGCGGACCGGATCGATCAGGAAGAGCTCAAGACGACCGTGCGCGCGATCGTGCAGTCCGAACGGCTCGGCTCGAACCTCTCCAAAGTGCTGGAAGATCTCGGCGAAGAGTCGCGCACCCGCCGGCTGCTGCGCGGCGAGGAGATCGCGGCGCGATTGCCCGTGCTGATGGTGGTGCCGATGGCGTTGTTCATGCTCCCCGCGCTCTTCACCATGATCTTCGGGGCCGTGCTCGCGGACTATTTCAAGTGAACGCGCTGGCCGTTGCCGGCGCGGCGGCGCTCTTCGGCGCCGCCGGATATGCCGGAGCGTTCTCCGCCCGGCGCATCTGCGCCGCTGCAGCGCCGCTGCCGGACGGCCCCCCGCCGGGCCGGCCTTCAACGATGGTGCTGGTCGCGTGCGCATGTACCGCCGGCGTCGTCGAAGGGGTCCGCGGGGCGGATCTCCCCGAGCTCATCCTCGCCGCGGTGCTGTGCTGCGCGCTGGTCGGCATTTGGTACAGCGACGTCCGGCGCGGCATCGTGCCGGACGTGTTTACGCTGATTCCGCTCGCGCTCGTTCTCGCCGTCGCGTCCGTATCGCATCAATGGGGCGTGCTCGCGTCCGCGGGCATCGTGTTCGTGCCCTTCGCAGTCGCCGCGCTCGCATCACGCGGCCTCGGGATGGGCTGGGGCGACGTCAAGCTCGTCGCGCTGGGCGGCGCGGTCCTGGGTTGGGAGTCGGCGGTGCTCGCGTTCGGTTGTGCGTGCGCGGTCGCCGTGATCGTCACGCTGGCGCGCAAGCGCCGCCACGAGCCGCTGGCGTTCGCGCCGTATCTCGTCGCGGCGATCGCGCTTCCGCTCACCGCCGGGCTCACGCAATGAGCGCGCGGGCCGCGATCTGACGCGCGTGCAGCGTTTGCGGGTCGCGTTGCCCGCGAGCGTGGTCGCGCTGTTCGCCGCGCGTTTCTGCGTCGCGGCGATGCGCGGTCCGCCGGCGGACGGAGACCTCGCGTGGCAGCGCTGGCTCGGCGAGCAGATCCTCACGTCCGGGAAGCTCCCGACGAGCTTGGGCACCGAGACGTTCAGCGCGCCCGGCAGTCCGTGGCTGCCGCAGGAATGGCTGTTCGGCATCTTCGTCGCCGTCGCGCAGCGCTTCGCGCTCGCGCCCGCGTTTGCGCTCGCCGTCGCGCTTTGCGCAGTGCTCGCACTCGCGTTGCTCGCGCGCCGGGCGACGGCTGCAGGCGCCTCACCGCTCGCCACGACGCTTTGCGTCGTCTTCGCGGGAAGCGCGATGCTCGACTCGTTCGGCGTGCGTGCGCAAGTCGTGGGCTGGCCGCTGCTGGCGATCTTCACGACATTGCTGGAACGCGACGCGTCGTGGCTGCTTTGCGCCGGCGTCGCGCTCGTATGGTCGAACATCCACGCCGGCGCGGTGCTCGCACCGCTTCTCGCGGCCGCGTGGTCGGCCGGCGTCGGTGTCCGCGACCGGGGCCCGAGCCGAGACGCCGTGCGCGCATCGCTCGTGGCCGTCGCCACCCTGTTCGCGGTGGCGATGAATCCGTTCGGCTTCGGCTTGATCGCGTATGCCGCGAGTTTGATTCGCAGCCCGATCAAGGATTTCATCCGCGAGTGGCAGCCCACGAGCTTCGCCGACGCATCGTTCGTGTGGGGCGCGCTGCCGCTGCTCGCGGGCGTGGCCGTCTGGGCGCTCTTCGAGGGGCGGCGGGCGCCGCAGCGGCTGTGCGCGGTCTTGGTCGGGCTCGCGCTGCTGGGCGCGGCCGCACGCAACATCCCGATCTTCGCGCTGATCGTCGCGCCGTACGCGGCGCTCGGCTTTACCCGCGTGCTGCGCCGGCTCGAGAGCGCGCGCGGCGCGCCGCGACCGCTGCTCGCCGTTGCCGCTGCGATTTGCGTTACGCTGCTCGCAGGCGTCACGGAGATGCGCCTATGGCAGCGTACCAACGCTCCAGCTGGGAGCGCGCAGCTGATCGCGCAGCTCGCGGCGTTACCGGGCACGCACCGGCTGCTCTGCCAAGACTACGCGTGGTGCGGTGTTGCGGTGGGCGCTCCGCGCATCCGCGTGTTTCTGGACGGACGCGCCGATCCGTATCCGTTGCGCGTGTGGGACGCCGCATTCCGTATCGCGCACGGCAGCGCAGGCTGGCAAGCAGCGCTGCAATCATACGGCGTCGATGCGATCGTCGCCCGGCGCGACACGCGGCTGAGCACGGCGCTACGGCGCGCAGCGCGCTGGCGCACGGCCGGAACATCCGGATCGTACGAGCTCTTCGTCCTCCGCGCGACGGTAACGGCTGCACGAAATCCCTAGCTGTTGCGGAGATCGAAGTCGAGCCGGCTTGTTACCAGCGACCCGAAACGCCCTCTCCACGGTTACCGCGACGCTCCATACTGCTCACATGAAAGTCCTCAAACGTCGCGAACGAGTCCGGTCTGCCGCGGTAGCGCTCGCCCTGCTCGGCGCGTTCATCGGGTCGAGCAGCCTTCCCGCAGCGGCTGCGCGCGTCAGCGCATCGCAGGCGGTCGAGGCTCCGATCACCATCGCGTTCGTGAACCCGCACTATCCGCAAGCCGCGAGCGACCAGGTGCGAGCGCTGACGAACGACGTCAACGCGGAGCGCCTCAAACGCGGTCTGACGCCGCTCGTCGTCGATGAGAACCTGAACCGGTTCGCCCTCGCCAAGGCGGTGGACATGGCCTCACGAGGATATTTCGGTCACACGAGCCCCGACGGCGTCACGTTTCAGGACCGGCTCGCGGCCTGGCATTGGTCGACGCTCTACGCGGCGGAGAACATCGCGTACGACAGCGACGAGCCGCACGCGCACACCGCGTTCATGCGCAGCGCGGCGCACGCCGCGAATCTGCTGGACCCGCAAGAGCGGCGCATGGGTATCGCGGTCGTGACCGTCGGTGCACACGAGACGTTCTACGTCGAGGACTTCTCCGGCTGACGCTGCTGTTCGCGCGTACGTGAACGACCGTTCAGGTCTCACTGCGCGCGCTGCGGTTCACAAGCATACGAAAGCGAACACTTCGGCAACGAAATGTTCACTTTTGGACATGCAGCCGCCGGCGGTTCCGCTATAGTAGCCAGGACGGGAACTAATGGGTTCAATGTCGCCGTCGACTGGCGCACGGACGCGCACCGATGAGGATGCGTTGAATCTTTGCACTCCGAGGACGGTCGTCGAGGAACTCGACGAGCGGGGAACGGTCCGGCAATACCCGCCTAGGCGTACGGTATTCGCTCAAGGCGATGCGGCGGATTCGGTCTACTACTTGCAGCGGGGCAAGATCAAGTTGTCGCTGGTCTCTCCGCGCGGAAAAGAAGCGGTGATCGGCATCGTCGGCGCGGAGGCGTTCTTCGGCGAAGGCTGTCTCGCCGGCCAGCCGGCACGGGTGTCGAGCGCGACGACGATCACCGCATGTGCGGTGGTGCGGGTCCAGAAAGCCGCGATCCAAGGCATGCTTGCGGAGCAGCCGCGGTTCGCGGAGGCATTCATCGCACACTTGCTTTCGCGCAACGTGCGAATCGAAGAAGATCTCACCGATCAGCTGTTCAATTCGAGCGAGAAGCGGTTGGCGCGCGTGCTGTTGCTCCTCGCGAACTACGGCCAGGATTCGCGCCCGGAACCGGCGATCGCGAAGCTGAGCCAGCAGACACTCGCAGGCATGGTCGGTACGACCCGTTCGCGGGTCAGCTTTTTCATGAACAAGTTTCGCATGCTCGGCTACATCGAATACGATGGAAGCGCAGATGTACGCGTGCACGCTTCGCTGCTCAACGTGATACTGCACGAGTGACGTCGTCGCTCGGCGCCGGCGCCGCGGGTGACGCACTCTCGCGCTTCGTGTGCGAAAGCATAACCGAGTACGCCATTTTCACCACCACGCTGTCGGGCGAGATCGCGACGTGGAACCCGGGTGCCGAGCGCGCGTTCGGGTACACCGGCGGTGAGGTCATCGGAGCCAGCTTCGCGATCATCTTCACCGCGGAAGACCGGGCGGGTGGATTCCCTGCCGCCGAGTTGCGCGCCGCATCCGCGCGCGGCCGCCTCGATCGCGATTGCTGGTATGTGCGCAAAGACGGAAGCCGCTTCTGGGGCACCAATACCGTACAGCCGCTGGTGGATGCTACCGGCCGTCGCCACGGGTTCACGAAGATCGTGCGCGACAGCACCGAGCGCTACGAAGCCGCCGTCGCGTTGCGAGAAAGCGAGGAGCGCTTTCGACTCCTCGTGGAAAGCGTCAGCCACTACGCGATGTTCGCGATCGCGCCCGACGGGTTGATCACGCTGTGGAACTCGGGTGCCGAGCAGATTTACGGTTATCGACCCATGGAGATCGTCGGCAAACCCTTCGCGAAGCTCTTTACGGCTGGTGAGGTCGCGTGCGGACTGCCCGAGCTCGAGCTGCGCCGGGCCGGTACGCTCGGTCAAGTCGAAAACGAGCGCTGGCAGTTGCGCGGCGACGGGAGCCGCTTCATCGCGCGGCGCCGCGTCACGCGGCTTCAAGTCGGCCGGCTCGGCGCCGTGCGCGGATTTTCCGTCACCGCGCACGACGTGACCGAGGCGCGCGCAAACGAGAAGACGATGTGGAACCGAGCGTTTCACGACGGGCTCACCGGCCTGGCGAACCGGGCGCTGCTGCTGGAGCATCTGCAGCGCACGATCGCCCATGCCAAGCGCCATGCCGGCTCCGGGTATGCGGTCCTCTTTCTCGACCTCGACCAGTTCAAGAAGATCAACGACAGCCTCGGGCACGTGCATGCGGACGGCGTACTTGCACAAGTCGCACACCGGCTGAGCGCGTGCGTCCGGCCCGAAGACGTGGTCGCCCGGCTCGGGGGCGACGAGTTCGCGGTGCTCTTGAGCGCCGTCCGGTCCTCGAAGGGCGTTCTCGCGCTGACCGACCGGATCCACCGCGCGATGGAGATCCCGTTCGACGTCGGCGGTCACGTGGCGCGGGTGAGCACCAGCATCGGCGCCGCGCTGGGCGCGATCGGCTACGAGCGGCCCGAAGAGCTCTTGCGCGACGCCGACATCGCGATGTACGAAGCGAAGGCCCGCGGGCGCTCGAACACCGTCATTTTCGAGGCGCGCATGGGCGCGCGCGTCATTCGCTCCGCGGGCTGAGGCGTTCTTCGATCCGCGCCGCTAGCCGCGCGGCTTCGGCGACGAGCTCATGATGGATCAGGCTCAGCTCATCGTACGCGGCGCGGTAGCGCGCGCTTTGCGCGAGGCTCGCCGCGACGACGGCCTGGTCGAGGCCCGCGTGCGGTCTGTCTTCGTCGGATCTCATGCAGCGACCGTCGCATCGAACGGTAACAGCGCGAGACCGTTACCTGGCGTTACCGCCGCTCGCTACGATCGGGCGGTGAAGAGCTTGCCGGCGGTCTGCCGGGCGCGGCGTTCGGTCCCGGCAGTGAACGTGCCGGCCTTCGGAACCATCGCGCTCGAGCGGTCCCCGTTCGGCATCTCGATCACGAGCGCCCGGCGCGAATCGCTGGGCTCGTACCTCTTCGCAAACCCCGCGTACTGCAAGATGAGCGGCTTCACCAGCGCTCAGCTCGAAGACGCGACGTTTCGCGACATCGTGTATCCCGACGACGTGGCGGCGGCGGTCGAATCGGCGACCATGCAAATCTCCGCCGGGATCGCGGAGGTGGACGCCGAGCTGCGCTTCCGGCGCCCGCACGGCGCCTACATCTGGGTGCGTCAGCATCGCATCCTGATCCGGGACGACGCCGGCGACCCGCTCTGGCAGCTGACCCATTCGGAGGACATCTCCGAGCGAAAGGCCGCCGATGCCGCAGTCGATGCGGCGCGCGGCGTCACGGAAATTGCGTTGCGCGAGAGCGAAGCGCGCTACCGTCTGCTTGCCGAGCACGTTGCGGACATGATCGTGTGCACGCGCGCGGACCGGACGCGTTCGTACGTGTCCCCGGCGTGCCTGCGGCTGTTCGGGTTCGAGCCCGCGGAGTTCATCGAGCTCGATTTCGCTTCGTTCTTGCATCCGGACGACCGCGAACACATCAAGACGGAGTACGCCGGCTTCCTCCTGCGCGGCGGCTCCGAGACGCACACGTACCGAATCCGGCACAAGGACGGCCACTACGTTTGGGTCGAGGCACATTGGGTCGCAATTCCCGGTTCGACGGCGGCGGGCGCCGCGGCATCGACGCCGACCGCGGTCGCCATCGTGCGCGACGTCTCCGAGCGCAAGGCCGCCGAGACGAAGATCGCGTCGATGGCGTCCCATGACACGCTGACCGGGCTCGCGAACCGAGCGTTGCTGCGCGAACGCATGGAGCATGCGCAGCAGTTCGTGGCGTCGGGCGGCTCGGTCGCCGTGGTCTCCGTCGATCTCGATCATTTCAAGGAGGTCAACGACTCGCTCGGGCACGCCATCGGGGACGTGCTCCTCAAATGCGTTGCGGAGCGGCTGCTGCGGTGCGTGCGCAGCGACGATACGGTCGCGCGGCTCGGCGGCGATGAGTTCATCGTTCTGCTGCTGGGCTTGAGCGATCCCGCCGAAGCGGCCCAACGCGGCCAGCAGATCGTGGATGCGATCAGCGAGCCGTACGATTTGGACGGCCATCAGCTTCTGTTGAGCGCAAGCGCGGGCATAACGCTGTCACCACGGGACGGCGCGCTGCCGGATCAACTGCTCAAGAACGCGGACGCGGCGCTGTACTGCGCCAAAGCGGAAGGCCGCCGAGCCTATCGGTTTTTCGATCCGCAAATGGCCGTGCACCGGCAAGCCCGCCTCGACACGGAAGCGCAACTTCGCGATGCGCTCGTGACCGAGTCGTTCCGCCTGCTGTACCAGCCCGTCGTCAACCTGGCGTCCGGCGCGATCACCGGCCTCGAGGCGCTCGTTCGCTGGCAGCACCCCGTGCGCGGATCGATCGCGCCGGATACGTTCATTGCGCTCGCCGAAGAGACGGGAATGATCGTTCCGCTCGGCGCGTGGGTGCTGCGCCAAGCGTGCCGGGACGCCACGGAGTTCTGGCCCGCGACGATGCGGCTGTGCGTGAACGTGTCGTCGATTCAAATAAAAAGCTCGAGTTTCGTGACGACCGTGCGCGACACGCTGCGCGCGTCGGGTTTGCCGGCCGAACGCCTCGAGCTCGAGATCACCGAATCCATCCTCCTGCAAGGAAGTGACGGCACGCTCGCGGTGCTCAACGAGCTGCGCCGGATGGGCATCGGCATCTCGCTGGACGACTTCGGTGCGGGCTATTCATCGCTCGGATATTTGCGCAGCTTCCGCTTCGACCGCATCAAGATCGACCGGTCGTTCGTGGCCGACCTCCTCCGGAGCGCCGAGTCCGAAGCGATCGTGCGGGCCGTGGTCGGTATCGGAAATACGCTCGGCATCGCGACGGTAGCGGAAGGAATCGAGACGCGCGGACAACTGGAGCGGCTGCGCGCTTTCGGATGTACCGAAGGTCAGGGCTTTCACTTCAGCGCGGGCAAGCCCGCGGCCGAGATCGCCGCCGTGCTCGGCGTTCTCGCCGGCTCGTCGCTGCACGCGTGGAAACCCGTGCCCGCGTAGCAGCGCCGATCGCGGCGCGAGCAAATGTGACCAGACAGCGGGCTGCGTGCGCGCATACACTGGTGATCCTATGCAAGCATGCTGGCCCTGAGGAGCGAGCAGGTCGGATTGCCGCCGCGTGAACAAACGGACTGAGCTCGCCGTTCTCGGAGCGCTCGTGTGCGGCGCGGCGATCGTCATCGGTCATCGCGCCGGCAGGAGAAGCCCGCGCGCGATCCTGCGCCCGCAAGAGCGTACGATCGAGCTCGCTCCGCCGTTGGCGCTGCCGGCGGCGCGCGACGCGCACCGGGCGAACGCAGTCGTACCCGTCGGGCCGCAGCGTTCGGCGCCGCGGCGATCGACGTATGCGACCGTCCGCATCGGCCCGGGCCGGATTCTGCGCCCCGCCGCCGCCGTCGCCGGAGGCGGCGCGATCCTGACGGGTGCGATCCTGGTCGGGATCGCGGTCGCCAACCCGCAGGTCACCGCATTGGCGGCGCCGAGCGTCGCCTATCCCGGTACGACGGCCGTCGTCGCGTACGCCGCCGCGGGATTCGGAACGTTTTCCTACGGGCTCGATGCTCCGTCGCAGCGCCGGTCGGGCGTTCTCACCGGACGCCAAGGAGCGCTCGAGATCCCGATCGCGCAACGCGACGTCAACGGCGACGTCGTCGTCGTCGTCCGGGCCGCGGGGCCGTTCGGCAACGACGTTCGCATCGCACGGATACGAGTTCTGGCGCGCCCGCGCGCGGTCGTGATGCGGATGCCGTCGAACGGCGTGCACATCGACGCGCTCAGCCTTTCGGCTCCGACGGTCGCCGGCGGTGCGGAGATTGCGGTTCGATACCGCTCCAACGCGACGTCGGGAAGCGTCGCACTGCGCGACGTGCGCGGCGGCACGTGGCAGGCCAAACCGCTGAGCAGCACGGGCTTCACCCGGCTCCGCGCACCGGTGAGCGACCGCGACGTCCCGTTCAGCGTGGTCCTGCATGCCCGGCGAAACGGTGCGTCGATCGAGAACAGCGTCGCGCTCGTCGTCACCGGAACGGCCGGCCCGCTTGCACCCCAAGCATCCTCGCAGCCGGCCGCGGTGCCTGCCGTGACGCGCGACATTCCTGCGGTGGCGCAGAGCGGTGCCCTCCTGGTGACGTCGGCGGGCGCGGGGCGGCCGACGACCGTGATCGAGCTGACGGGTCCGGGCGGAATCGCGCTCCAGCGCGCGACGCCCCGCGCGGACGGGAGCACGGAGCTCCGGATGCCGATCGTCACCGCGCCGCGTTCCTATCTCATCTCCGTGAGCTCGCAAAGCGGCGCCGGGCGCGAATCGTCGTTTCACTGGATACGCGTGCTGCCCCCGAAACGGTAACGCTTCGCGCGGGCGCCGTCGGGTTACCGGCCTCCGTACACTGGAGGCATGAGCGTCGACTCACGTTCCTCGTTGCTGCGCGTCTCGCAAGCCGCGCTGAGCGGCGTCGCTCGCGGTGCCCTGATACACGAAGCGCTCGTCCAACTGCTGCACGTGACGTCCTGCGACGTTGCGGCGTTCTACGCCGCCGCGGATGCCGGCGGCACGCTCGTGCTTTGCGAGCAGCTGCAAGCCGGCGGCGGCATCGAGGCGCTTCCGCCGCTGCACCCGCACCTCGCGGATGCAACGCGTTCCGCCGGCCCCGTCGTGCTCGAGGCCTGCACCGGCGACGACGCCGTGGCGCGCTGCGACCTTGCCGCCGCCGTCCGCGACGGCGGCAAGGCGTACGGCGTTCTCGCCGCCGGCTGGGGCCGCTCGGACGGCGTACCGCCGGACTCGCGCTTCGTGCGTGAGCTCGCGGACATACTCGCGATGTCGCTGCGCGCGGACCGCCGCAAGGTCGTCACGGACCTGCTCTTCAAACGGAGCCGGTACGTTTTCGATCACAACCCAAACCCGATGATGATTGTCGACGCGGCGACGCTCCGCTTCATCGACGTCAATCAGACCGCGATCGACGCGTACGGATATACGCGCGATCAGTGGCTCACGATGACGCCGTACGACCTGCGCCCGCCGAACCAGCGCACGGACGTCACCGCGCAGATCGAAGCGATGGAGCCCGGCGGCGCGACGACGCACGATACCTTCCACTTGCGCGCGGACGGCTCGCGGCTCGACGCCCACATGACGTCGATGACCGTCGAGCGGGACGGCACGAAGGTCCACATGATCACGGTGCAAGACGTCACCGCGCGCAACGATGCGCTGGCGCGGGCGCTTCAGAGCGAGACGAAGCTGGCGTACGACGCGCTCCACGACCGATTGACCGGGCTTCCGAATCGGACCCTGCTCTACGACCGGCTGACCGCGGCCATTACTCGCGCGCGCGACCAAAATCTGATGGTCGCCGTGCTGTTCATCGACGTCGACGGGTTCAAGAACGTGAACGACACGATGGGGCACGCGGCGGGCGACGTGCTGCTCCGAGCCGTAGCAGACCGCTTGCGCTCGAACACGCGCCAGGTCGACTGCATCGCGCGCATGGGGGGCGATGAGTTCATCGCCGTGCTCGGCGACATCGCCGGCGTCGATCGGGCCAACGAGATCGCGGGCAACCTCGGACACGCGACGGCGACGCCGATGCGCTGGGGCGACGACGAGATCGGCGTGTCGTGCAGTATCGGAATCGCGCTGTTCCCGACCGACGGCGACGATGCTGAAACGCTGATCCGCAACGCGGACACCGCGATGTATCATGCCAAGCGCCACGGACGCGCGACGGCGTGCATGTTCGCGCCGGAGATGCATCATGCGGCCGAACAACGGCTGCGGCTCGACGGACGGTTGCGCAAAGCGCTCGACGCCGGCGGCTTCCGGCTCGACTATCAGCCGATCTACGCGCTGGACGGGACGCTGTGCGGCAGCGAAGCGCTGATCCGTTGGCCGCAGCCGGACGGCACCGTCGTCCAACCGGACGACTTCATTCCGTACGCCGAGGAGTCCGGGCTTATCGTACCGATCGGCGCGTGGGCGATACGGTCGGCCTGCCACCGCAACGCGGCGTGGGGGCGCGTCGCACGGCCCGTGCGCGTGACCGTGAACGTCTCGGCGAAGCAGCTCGCCGATCCCGAATTCGTCGACACGGTGCGGGATGCACTGAACGGCTCCGGCCTGCACCCGAACCTCTTGGAGTTGGAGCTGACCGAGACCGCGATGTGCGCGAACCTCGAACACGCCGCCGCCGTCGTTCGGAAATTGCGCGAGCTCGGCGTTCGCATCGCCATGGACGACTTCGGGACCGGGTACAACTCGCTCGCGACGCTGCGCTCGTTCGTCGTCGACACGCTCAAGCTGGACATGTGTTTCGTCGCCGACATCGCGACGAGCCAGGTCGATCAAGCGATCGCGTCCGCGGTGATCACCGCCGCGCACCGGCTGGGCGCTTCCGTCGTCGCGGAAGGCGTCGAAACCGTCGCGCAGCGCGCGATGCTCGCCGCGCTCGACTGCGACGCTGCGCAGGGCTACCTCTTCGGCAGGCCGATGCACGCCGGAGCGTTCCGCGAGCTCCTGCGGACCGGCTCAGGCCTTCACCACGGCGCGCGTCGCGCGAAACCACACGCGAGCTCGCGCGTGCCGGCGCCGTCCGGACGCCGGTCGCCGTTGGTCACCTCGACCGCCTAGGCGCGCGGCGCCACACCGTTCTCGCGATGCGCCGCGACCAGCGATCCCGCGAGGCGCGGGATCACGGCGGCGACGTCGACCACGTCGAGAAAGTCCGGCTGGGGGCGTCCCAGATAGTACCCTTGCACGGCGCAGTCGAGCGTCGAGTTGCGCATCGCGCGCCGCACGACTTCGAGCATCCCGAAGTCTTCGATCCCCTCGGCGATGATCTTCGCGCGCATCTCGTGCGCGATCGCGATGATGCCGGCGAGCACGCCGCGTCCGCCAGCGCCCGCCTGGGCGCGCACGATCACGTCGCGGTCGATCTTCACGTAATCCACCACGAGCTTGCTCAACATCTCGAGGCCTGCGTTGCCCGAACCGGCGTCGTCGAGGGCGAGGCGAAACCCCAGGTGCCGCAGCCGCGTCGCTTCACGGACAACGACGTCGATGCGGGCGATCGAACGTTCGGTGATCTCGAGCACGACGCGGTCCGGCGTGAGCCCCGCCGCTTCGATCGCGTGGACGAGCGTCGAGCCGCCGAATTCGTCGTGGTCGAGCGACTGCGGGCAGACGTTGAGAAAGAGCAGCGCCTTGGGCGGGAGCGCGGCGCTTTTCGCGAGGATCGCCGTGCGGCAAACGCGATCGAGCTGATGCGCTTTCCCGATGCGCTCCGCGATGTCGAACGCGTCTTGCGGGTTGATTGGATCGTCGCCGCCGGGGCGGGCCAAGGCCTCGTAGCCGATCAGCGAGCGTCCCTCGATGCTCCAGATCGGCTGAAACGCGACCCCGAGCTGCGCTCCGGCGATGAGCCGGCGCACTTCGGCCACACGGGCAGGCAAGAACATCGGGTGCGCGTTGCGGATCTCGTCGAACGTCACGACATTGTTGCGTCCGCGCCGCTTGGCCTCGTAGAGCGCCGCGTCCGCCTGTTCGCGCACCAGGAGCAAATCGGGACTCTTCGGCGACGTCGTAGAGATTCCGACGCTGACGGTGGTGCCGCCGAGCTGCGCTTCAATGACGCGGCGGACTTCCTCCATGCGAACCTTCGCAACGCTCGACGACATGCCGGTGAACGCCAGCGCGAACTCGTCACCGCCCAAGCGGTACGGTACCGAATGCAGATCCGCCGCGCGGAGAACCTGCGCCAAGGCGGTCAACAGCCGGTCGCCGCTCACGTGACCCGTCCGGTCGTTGAGGACCTTGAGCTCGTCGACGTCCACCATCGCGACGGTCACGACCGAACCGGTCTCCCAGCACTGCGCGATCGAGTGCACCAAGTTTTCCTGATAGGCGCGATGATTTCCCAAGCCCGTCAACGAGTCGGTCAGCGAAGCGCGTCTGAACCGCGCCACCTCGGCGCTCATCGCCTCGGAGACGACGCGCTTGTAGTGCCGGAGCACGAGCAGGACGATTCCCAGGCACAGCACGCTGGCGACCGAGGCCGTCACCGTGACGCGCAGCATCGTGTTCTCGGTCTCGTGCAGCGCCCGGAGCGCGACGTCCGCGCGTAGGACCGCGGCCGCCGATTGCGCCTTGGCGATCTTCTGCAGCGGATCGAACAGATCGTCGGCTCGGTTCTGGATCGCCGTCGAGAGGGGCAGGTCGTAGGTGTCGACCACCGCGTAGACGCGCCTCGCGGCTTCGTCGTAGCGCGCATCGGCTGCACGATAGGCCGTGAGCGCGGGCGAGTGCGGCAATTGTCCGAGGTCGGATTGCTGGCGACGTTCGGCCGCCCGGTTCGACGCCCGCAGCGCGGCGGTGCGCCCGAGCCGGTACTCGTGTCGCAGCGACTGCTCGACCTCGACCTGAACGAGCGCGTCGTTGTAGAGCCGGGCTTCGGCGATGGCCGAGCCCGCGGCGAGCGCTGCGGTCCGGGTGACGAATGCCGCGCTGGTGGCAACGCTCACCAGCGCGGCCACGACGAGCACGAGCCCGATGTAGGCGAGTCGGCTGACCTGATGTGCGCGTTCCAAGAAGTACGCTTTCCTAACGATGTGTGCTTGAAGCCATGATCCGCGCGAGCGGTAACGCGACGTGGACCGATGCGGCGGATACTACGCCGTTACCGAACGCCGGACGCGCTCAGCTCGTTCGACGCGCCGAGCGCGGCGTCGTCCACCGCCGCAAATCGGGGCTGAGGCTCGCCGAGATAGAAGCCTTGCGCTCCGGCGTCCATCGCGGATCCGCGCGTCGCGTTGCGCACGACGTCGAGCATCGCGGAGCTTTCGATGCCTTCCGCGATGATCGTCGCGCCCATCTCGTGCGCGATGGCGAGAATGCCTGCCAATATCCCTCGTCCACCCGCGCCCGCCGCGGCGCGGACCACGACCTCGCGATCGATCTTCACGAAGTCGACGACCAGCCGGCTGAGGATCTCCAGCGCGGACGTACCGGTCCCGGTGTCGTCGAGCGCCAGCAGAAAGCCGAGCCGGCGCAGCCGCGCCGCCTCACGGATGACGGTGTCGAGCCCGCCGGTCGCAGCGGCCGTGACCTCGAGCACGACCTGGTCGGGCCGCAGCCCGGCACCTTCGACCGCGCGTACCAGCGCGGTGCCGGCCAGGTCGTCGCAGTCGAGCGTGTGAGCCGACACGTTGAGAAAGAGCAGGACGTCGGGCGGCAGCATCGGCGCCTGCGCGAGGATCGCGTTGCGGCACATGCGGTCGAGCTCGTGCGCCTTGCCGATCCGTTCGGCGATGCTGAACGCTTCTCGCGGCGCGATGCCGTCGCCGGTCGCCGGTCGTGCGAGTGCTTCGTACCCGATCAGCGTGCCGTGACGGATGTTCCAGATCGGCTGAAACGCTACGCCGATCGTGCCGCCGCGGATCAGCTCGCGTACCGCCGCCACGCGGGCGGGGAAGAACAGCGGCTGGTCGGCGCGGATCTCGTCGAATGCAACCACGGTGTTGCGCCCGCGGCTCTTCGCTTCGTCGAGTGCTGCGGCGGCCTGCTCGCGAACGACGACGAGATCGGGCTCGGCGGCCGACGTCGTGGCGAGCCCGATGCTGACGGTCGCGCCGGCGAGCTGATCCTCGACGGCGCGGCGCACCTGTTCCATGCGCGCTCGGCCAACTTCGGCCGGCATGCCCGCAAAGGCGAGCGCGAACTCGTCGCCGCCCAAACGGTACGGTACGGACTGCAGGTCAGCGCCGCGCAAGACCTGCGCCAGCGTGGACAACAGACGGTCGCCGCTGATGTAGCCGCTGTGCTCGTTGACGGCCTCGAGGCCGTCGACGTCGACGAGCGCGATGGTGAAGACCGATCCGTCGCTCCAGCACTCCGCGAGGTTGCGCACGAGGTCCTGTTGGTACGCGCGGTAGTTTCGCAAGCCGGTCAGGTAGTCGGTGAGCGACGCCTGTTTCACGCGGTCCAGCTCGGCGCGCAGCGCGCGATTCGCTCGCACCTCGCCGCGGCGCAGAACGGTCAGCGCAACGCCGAGCACCAGCAGACAGCTCACGGAAACGACGGCGGACATCGTGAAGACGAGTTGCTCGGTGCGGGCGAGCGACGCGAACGAGTTGCCGGGACTCGCCGCGATCTTCGTCGTCGCCGCCGCGGCGACGACGAAGACGGCAAGGGCCACGACCATGATGATCAGGCTGTCGAATGCGAGCCGGCTACGTTCGCGAGCGCGTTGCATGATCGACATCGTGCCGGTGGGCCGTAACGAGGCGGCACCGCCCCGGCCGGGAGGCGGCGTTACCGACAGGTTACCGGCGGCATCCGCTCGGCCGCCCCGCCGTCTAAGCAAACCACGATCGGGCTCGCGAGCCGCGGCGGGGTTCGACACCCTGCCCGGTGAAGCGAAGCATTCCCCATGGCCAAGTTCATCTTCTTCACCGGCGGCGTCGTGAGTTCGCTGGGGAAGGGGATCACGGCCGCCTCCTTGGGCAGGCTGCTGAAGAGTCGGGGCGTCTCGGTGTCGATCCAAAAGCTCGACCCGTACATCAACGTCGACGCCGGCACGATGAACCCGTACCAGCACGGCGAGGTCTTCGTCACCGAGGACGGTGCCGAGACCGATCTGGATCTGGGCCACTACGAGCGCTTCATCGACGAGTCGCTGACGCGCGAGAACAACGTCACGACCGGCCAGATCTACAAGTCGGTGATCGAGAAGGAACGCCGCGGCGACTATCTCGGCGCGACCGTTCAGGTGATCCCGCACATCACCAACGAGATCAAGGCGCACGTCACACGCGTCGCCGAGACCAGCGGCGCGGACGTGTGCATCGTCGAGGTCGGTGGCACGGTCGGCGACATCGAGTCGCTGCCGTTCCTCGAAGCGATCCGCCAGGTGCGCCACCTCGTCGGCGAGGAGAACGTGATGTTCGTTCACCTCACGCTGCTGCCGCATCTCGGCGCCGCCGACGAGCTGAAGACGAAACCGACGCAGCACTCCGTGCGCGAGCTGCGCGCGATCGGGATCACGCCCGACGCGATCGTGCTGCGCACCGGCAGCTCGCGGCCGATCCCGGTCGAGCTGAAGGAGAAGATCGCGCTGTTCTGCGACGTGCCGGTCGGCAACGTCGTACAGAACGGTGACGCGCCGACGATCTACCAAGTCCCGCTCAACTTGGAAGCCGAAGGCCTCGCCGACATCGCGGTGCGGCGGTTGCGTTTGCAGACCAAACCGGCGCAGCTCGAAGAGTGGAGCGCGATCACGGAGCGCATCCTGAACCCGCGCGGCCGGGTCAAGGTCGCGCTCGTCGGCAAGTACGTGGAGCTCAAAGACGCGTACATCTCCATCAGCGAGGCGATCGGCCACGCCGGCATCTTCCACAACGTCGCGGTCGACGTCGTGCGGGTCGACTCCGAGCGGATCGAAACCGAAGGGCTGTCCGCGCTCGAGGACGTCGACGGCGTGCTGGTCGCGCCGGGCTTCGGCGCGCGCGGCGTGAAAGGTAAGCTGGTCGCGATCCAGCACGTCCGCGAGAGCCGGATCCCGTTCCTGGGCATTTGTTTTGGGATGCAGCTCGCGTGCGTCGAGTTCGCGCGTAACGTCTGCGGGCTGTCCGAGGCGATGACGACCGAAGTCGACGAGACGAGCCCCGATCCGGTCATCGACTTCATCCCCGAGCAGCGCAACTTGGACCTCAAGGGCGGCACGATGCGGCTGGGCGCGTACGCGTGCACGCTGGAACCGGATTCCATCGCGGCGCGCGCGTACGGCCAGCTCGAGATCAGCGAGCGGCACCGCCACCGCTACGAGTTCAACAACAAGTACACGGCGCTGTTCGAGGAACACCGCATGGTGTTCAGCGGCCACCATCCGCTCGGGCGCACGTCGCTGGTCGAGTTGATCGAGCTGCCGCAGAGCGTGCACCCGTGGTTCCTCGGAACGCAGGCGCACCCCGAGTACAAGAGCCGCCCGGACCGCCCGTCGCCGCTGTACCGCGACTGGATCGGCGCCGCGCTGGAACGGTCGCGCGCGCGAACCGCCGCCGGCGAGGGCGCGCTCGTGCACCGCTGAACGCCGCGGAGATCACCGTGGTCGTCCTCGCGCGCGACGAGGCGACGCGACTCGGCCACCTGCTCGCGCAACTGCCGCCCGGCGTGCGCGTCTTCGTGCTCGACGCGGCGTCGCAGGACGACACGGCGGCAGTCGCACGTGCGCACGGCGCCGACGTCGAGACGCGGCCCTGGACGGGTTTCGTGAACGCGCGGCGCTACGCGCTCGGCCGCGTCACGACACGCTGGGCGCTCATGCTCGACGCCGACGAGCTGCTCGACGACACGCTGCGCGACGCGATCCCGGCCGCAACCGGCGACGTCGCCGGTTACCGCCTCCGCCGCGTCACGATGCTGTGCGGGCGGCCGGTGCGCGCTGCGGGCTGGTCGAACGAACGGCTGCTGCGGCTATTCCGCACCGACCGCGCGCGCGTCGCGGCGAACGAGCTCGGCGCCGACTTGCACGAGCGCTGGATCGTCGACGGACCGATCGCCGATCTTCCGGGCGCGATCGTGCACGACTCGTACCCGACGCTGGCATCGTACCGCGCGAAGTTCGACCGCTACACGACCGTCGAGGCGGCGGCGCTCGTCCCGTCGCGCCGCGCCTACTTGCGCGCGCTCGCGACGATGCTGCCGCGCTTTCTGTGGTCGATCCTGCGCTACGGCGGCTGGCGCGACGGCTGGCGCGGGTTCTTCGTCGCCTGGGAGAGCGCCCGCTACCGCGTGGTGGTGCGCGCGAAAGCACTGCGCCCCGCGTGAGATCCTCCGCGCGCAACGACATTGCGCTCGACGTGCGCGAGACGTCGCACATGTCGGCGGGGATGCTCGCGTACGTGCGCGCGCTGCGGTGGTGGCTGCCGCGCGTTGCGCCGGATCTGCGGCTGGTCGAGTTCGGCAGCGGCGACAACTTCGATCCCGCCGAGCAGCTCGTGATGCCGCTCGCGCTCGCGCGTTTGCGCCCGCGCCTCGTGCACTTCCCGACCCCGTTCGTGCCGCGCGTCGTGTCCGCGCCGCACGTCGTCACCGTGCACGACGTGATCGATCTGGAGTTCCCGCAGTATGCGAAGCGCAAGGTCGGGCCGTACTGGCGGCACGTCGCCGGCCCGGTACTGCGCTCCGCGCGCGCCGTCGTCACCGACGACGACGCGACGGTAGAGCTGCTCGAGCGCTTTCTGCGCGTCGATCCCGCGCGCGTGCGCGTCGTGCCGCTCGGCGTGGATGCGCCCGAACCCATGCCGGACCCGGTCGTGCGGCCGCGTCCGTATCTGTTCTACGCCGGCAACCACCGCCCGCACAAGGATCTCGCGACGCTGGTCGCGGCGTGGGCGTCGCTGCCCGACCGCGACGCGGTCGACCTCATCCTCACCGGCCCCGAAGAGCCGGCGCTGCGCGCCGTCCGGCACGCGCAGGGCGAGCTGATTTTCGCCGGCGAGTGCAGCACCGAGGACGTCTGGCGCTATCACCGTGGCGCGATCGCGTACGTGCATCCCGCGTTGCGCGAAGGCTTCGGCCTCCCGCTGCTCGAGGCGCTGCGCGCCGGGACGCCGGTGATCGCGTCGGACGGCGCGACGCCGGCGGTGCTCGCGCCGTACGTTCATCGCTACGCCGCCCACGACGTCGTCGCGCTGCGCGCGTTTTTGCTGCGCGCCGTGGAGCAGCCCGAGTCGTTCGCTGCCACGGCCGCGAGCGCGCGCGCGGCGACGGCGCATCTCACCTGGGAGCGCACGGTGCGCGCGACGGCCGGCGTCTACCGCGACGTGTTGGATTCGCACGCGGCGAATCCGCGGACCGCCTTCGGCGGATCCGCTGCGCAAAGAGGGAAGCGCGCGTGATCCGCGTCGTGCTCGCTGCGCGGCCGACGGCGCGCGCGTCGGCGGGCATGCGCGCGTATACGCGCGCGATCCTCGAGCGGCTGCCGCGCGTCGCGCCCGACGTCGAGCTCGTGCCCGTCGAGTCGCCGCTCGCACTGCATCCGCTCGCGTTGCGCACGGCCCGCGCGCAACTCGTGCACCTTCCCTATCTCGAAGCGGCGCCGCTCGTGCCGCGCCCGTACGTCGCGATGGTGCACGATCTGCTCCACCTGCGTTTCCCGCACTTGTTCTCGCGCGCGACGGCGCTCTACTGGCGCTTGTTCGCGATCCCGCTCTACCGTGGTGCCGCGCGGCTGCTGGTGAGCGATCCGCGCGTCGCGGACGACTGCGTCGAGCTGCTGCGCGTGCCGGCCGATTGCATCCGCGTGGTGCCGCTCGGCTACGACGATGCGCATTCCGGCGCGCCGCCGTGGGAAGCGCCGCGCCCGTACGCGTTCTACGCCGGCAACCACGCGCGGCACAAAGATCTCGGCACGCTGTACGCCGCGTGGGCGGCGCTGCCCGAGGACCTCGCGCTCGATCTCGTGCTGACGGGACGAGACGAGCCCGGCGTCCGTTCCCGCTACGTGCGGGACAACGGCGCGATCGCGTTTCTGGGCGATGTGGACGACGCGACGCTGGCGCGGCGCTACCGCGGCGCGCTCGCGTACGTCCAGCCGTCGCTGGCGGAGGGCTTCGGCATCCCGGCTTTGGAGGCCGCGGCCGCCGGCACGCCCGTCCTGGCGACGACCACCTCCGTGCCGGCGCTCGTCGCACCGTACGCGCGGACGTTCGCGCCCGGCGATACGAGGGCGCTCGCCGCGCTGCTCGCGCAGGTCGCGCGCGATCCGGCGCGAGCGCGCGAACGGGCCGCCGAGGGCGCCGTCATGCTGCGGGCGTATACGTGGGATCGGTTCGCGGCCTCGACGGCCGCCGTCTATCGCGAGGTGGTATGCCCCTAACGCGCTCCCTGTTGGCCGCGGTTCTCGCAGTGTGCGTCGCGGCGTTGGCGGTGCCGGTATCGGCCGCGCCGCCGCCCCGCAAGGACGACGTCCCGATCCGCGCGATCGCGATCCTGGTCAACGGCGACGAGCTGGCGCGCGATCCCGCGCCGCGGCGCGTCGCCGGCCGCGTGCTCGTCCCCGTGGTCAGGATCTACAGCGCGCTGGGCATCAACGTCGCGCGCGACGGCGCGAGGCTCGTCGCATCCGCGCCTTCGAAACGCATCACCATCACCGTCGGCTCGAGCCGCGCGACCGTCGACACGCGCGTCATCATGATGGACTCGCCGGCGATCGAGATCGACGGCGCGACGTACGTGCCGCTGCGTTTCGTCGCGGACTCGCTCGGCGCGCAGGTCACGTACGATCCGAAGGCCGAGCGGGTCGAGGTAATCTCGTCGGTGGTCGGGCGCGCACCCGGGCTCGAGCAGCACACGCCGGGGGGATCGACGCAAATCGTCGGCACGGTCAGCGCCGTCGACCTGGACTCGGCGCCCGAATCCGTCACGGTGACGCGCGGGCCCGGCGCGCGCACGATCGCCATCACGTCCAACGCCCGGATCGTCATCCAGGACGTCGTGACGCGCACCAGCACGCCGGCGTCGCTCAAGGACGTGCACGTGGGCGACGCGGTCAGCGTCATCTTGCGCCGCGACGGCAGCGTCGACGAGGTCGTCGCGCGCTACGCCTCGCGGGCAGGAACGATCGCCGCCGTGTCGCCGAGCGCGTTCGTGCTGCAGAACGGATACGTGGTCACGCCGGACAAGGGCACCGACATCACGCTCAACGGCCAGCCCGCGACGATCGGCGACCTGAAGGTTGGCGACAACGCGACGGTGCGGTTGAACCCGGACACCGGCGAGAAGCGGCAGATCATCGTCGCGCGCGCGTCGCCGACGACGCCCGGTCCGGCGGGCGCCGCGCAGATCACCGACGTCGCGATCGGCGCCAAGGGCCCGCTGCGCGCCGGCGACGCGTTCACCGTCACGCTGCACGGCACGCCCGGCGGGCGCGCGGCGTTCGACATCGGTTCGTACCTGACCGGGATCGCGCTGCCGGAGACGCAGCCCGGTACATACACGACGCGCTATACCGTTCCGCCCGGCGTCAACTTCAGCCGGACGACCGTGTACGGCCATCTGACGGTTGGTTCGACCGAAGCGCCGCGCGCGGAAGCCGCGCAGCTCGTCGCGATCACGACGACGCCGCCGCAGATCGTCGACATCGCGCCGCCCAACGGCCAGGTCGTCAACAACAACAAGCCGTCGATCTACGCCACGTACCGGTCGCCGACGGACGTCGGGATCAACCCGTCGGCGGTGCACATCGAAGTCAACGGGCTCGACGTCACCGCGTCCGCCACGCGCACCGATCAGTTCATTACCTACAGCCCCGGCGCCGCGCTACCCGACGGACCCGTGACGGTCAAGGTGACGATCGCCGACAACGCCGGAAACCCGCAGTCGCGGTCGTGGACGTTCATCGTCCGCACCCACTAGTGTGTAGTCGCAAAGTGCGCCAACACTCGCGTTCGGCCCTTCGACGAGCTCAGGGCCGATCCGCCGTGCTGTGCACGTTTGCGCTTATCGCGTGCGCGCTGAGCGCGTGCGGCGGCGGCTCGTCGAGCGGCGGCGGCACGGGCGCGAACGGCAACGCCCCGCCGCTGGTGATGGCGCGCGTGAAAGACGCGGTCGTGCTGGATCCGTCGCACGCCACCGACGGCCTGTCGCTCAACACGACCAACGAAGTGATGCAGGGCATCGTCACGTTCAAGCCGGGCTCGTTCGACGTCGTCGGCGACGCGGCGAAGTCGTGGACGCGCTCCGCCGACGGCAAGACGTGGACGTTCGAGCTGTACCCGAACCGCGTGTTCGCCGACGGCACGCCGCTCGACGCGAAGGCGGTGAAGTTCAACTTGGACCGCTGGCGGCTCACCACCAACCCCGCGCACGGCAACTTCGCGTACACGTACTACGCGGACGACTTCGGCGGCTTTCCGGGTGTCATCACCGGCGTGCAGGCCCCGACGGCGACGCGCGTGGTGATCACGCTCGCGAAGCCGTTCGGCCCGTTCTTGCGCGACCTCGCGGAGCAGTCGTTCGGCCTGGGTTCGCCCCAAGCCATCATGGCGGATCCGAAGGCGTTCGAGATCAAGCCCGTCGGCAGCGGCCCGTACATGGTCGCGGAGTGGCAGCGCGACGATCACATCACGCTCGTGGCGAACCCGAAATGGCACGGGCCGAAACCCGGCTATCAGACCGTCATCATCCGCGACATCCCCGACCAGGCGACGAGCGTGCTGTCGATCCAGAAGGGCGACATCGACATGCTCACGGATCCGCGCCCCGACGACGCGAAGGTGCTGGCGAAGCAAATCGGCATCACGGTGATCGAGCAGCCGTCGAATAACGTCAGCTACGTCGCGATGGACGTGGAGAAGAAGCCGTTCGGCGACGTGCGCGTGCGCCGCGCGGTCGCGTACGCGATCGACGCCGCGACGATGGCGAAGAGCTTGTATTCTTCTGGCGCCGTGGTCGCCGACAACTGGACGCCGCCCGGGATGCTGGGCGAGAACCCCGCGGTGAAAGCGTACGTGCACGACCTGACCAAAGCGCGGGCGCTGCTCAAGGAGGCGGGCTTTCCGAACGGCTTCGCGACGACGCTGAGCTACTCGACGGCGCCGCGCCCGTATCTCCCGGAGCCGCAGCGCGTCGCCGAGACGCTGCAAGCCGAGCTCGCGCAGGCCGGCATCCAGATCACGCTGCAGCCGTCGGAGTGGGGCGTGTTTCTCGACAAGATCAAACACGGCCAGCACGAGATGTGCCTCATCGGCTGGACGGGCGACAACGGCGATCCGGACAATTTCTTCTATCCGCTGCTCGATCAGGACTCGGCGCGTAAGGACGGCAACGCGCAGAACTACTCGTTCTGGCGCGATCCCGCGTTCCACAAGCTGATGCTGGCCGGTCAGGCCACGGTCGACGACGCGCAGCGCAAGAAGATCTACCAGCAAGCCAACGCGATGGTGCACGACCAGGCGCCGGCGATCTCGCTCGTGCACACGACCGTTCCGCTCGTGATGAAGTCGTCGGTCGAAGGCTTCGTTCCGAGCCCGAACACCTCGTACCATTTCAATGTGATCAAAGCGCCCGCGGGGTCATGAGCATGGCGACGGATTCGAGCTGCATTTTCTGCAAGATCGTGAGCAAGGAGATCCCGGCGCACGAGGTGCTGCGCGACGAGCACGTCGTCGCGTTCCACGATCTCAACCCGCAGGCGCCGACGCACGTGCTGGTCGTACCGACCGAGCACGCCGCGCACCTGAGCGATTTCATGCAGTCGGCGGCGGACGAGCGCGCGGCGCGCCTGTTGAGCGCCGCAGCGGAGATCGGCCTGCGCTTCGGGCGCGACGGCTACCGCGTGGTGATCAACGAAGGCCCCGACGGCGGCCAGACCGTCGGCCACCTCCACGCCCACGTCCTGGCGGGCCGCCACATGACCTGGCCGCCCGGCTGAGGTAGCAGCGCGGGCCTTTTTTGACCCCCGGACGATCCTGTGGTATCGTCCTTGGTCGGGCCTGTATGGGTCACGAAGCGGTTTCGGCCGTGGCGGAGGGAGGTGTTCTAGTAGATGGAGATTCGAGTCGCACCGGGCGAGACGATCGAGAGCGCGCTGCGCCGGTTCAAGAAGGCGACCCAGAAGGCCGGCGTCCTCGCGGAAGCCCGCAAGCACGAGCACTACGAGAAGCCGAGCGTCCGCCGCAAGAAGAAGAGCGCCGCCGCCCGCAAGCGCCGCAGCTAACGCGAGCGCAGCAAGCAACGACGAGGCGCCTCGGATTCCGGGGCGCCTTTTGTTACCACCACGAAGATTCGACAAGACAGCATGAGCATCAAAGATCAGATCACTGCCGACCTCAAGGACGCGATGCGGGCGCGGGACCAGCTTCGGCTGGACACGCTGCGCAGCGTGATCTCGGCGTTCAATTACCGCCGGATCGAAGCGGGTTCCGACCTGTCCGACGCCGAGCAGCTCGCGGTGGTGCAGAAGCTCGTGAAGCAGCGGTCCGATTCGATCGAGTCGTTCACGAGCGGCAACCGCCCCGAGCTCGCCGAGAAAGAGTCGCGCGAGCGTGAGATCTTGCTGCGCTATCTCCCGGCCCAGAAGTCGGACGACGAGATTCGCGCGGTGGTGCGAGCTGCGCTTGCGGAGCTTCCGGAGGGTGGTCGCAACCAGGGTGCGCTCATGAAGCTGGTGCTGCCTCAGCTCAAGGGGCTTGCCGACGGGAACGCCGTGCGCAAAATCGTCACCGAGGAGCTCGCGTCGGCGTAACTACCGGCGCGCTGACGAAGTAGTCCTCGCCGTGCTCCTGCGCCGCCTCGCCGCCCTGCTCTGCCTCCTCGCTGGAGGTTTGTCCGCGTGGGCGCAGTCTGCCGCCGCGGCGCCGGAAGGCGGCGTCCTCGTCGTCCCCATCCACGGCACGATCGACGAGGGCATGGCGCACCTCGTGGTCCGCGCGGTCGCCGAAGCCAAGGCCCAGCACGCTCGCGCGATCGTGATCGACGTCGACACCTACGGCGGGCTCGTGATCGCGGGCACGGAGATTCGCGATGCGCTGCTGCACAGCGATGTCCCCGTCGACGCGTTCGTCGCCCGCGCGACGTCGGCCGGTGCGCTCGTGACGCTCGCGGCGTCGCGCATCGTCATGGCCCCCGGCGCCACGTTCGGCGACGCGCAGCCGATCCCGAAAACGGAAAAGACCGTGTCGTTCCTGCGCGGCGAGTTCGAGTCGACCGCGCAAGCGCGTCACCGTGACGCGCGCATCGCCAAAGCGATGGTCGACAGCCGGATCGACGTGCCGGCGTACAAGCCGAACGGCGCGATCTTGAACTTCAGCGTGGACGCGGCGCGTGCGGCCGGTTTCTCCGAAGGCACCGTCCCCACGCTCGCGGCGGCCTTCGCGCACTTCGGGCTCGCGAACGCCCCGCGCACCGAGGCGTCGTACACGTTCGCCGAGCAGATCGCGCGCGTCGCGACGAGCCCCGAGATCAGCGGCATCCTGCTCACGCTCGGATTTTTGGGGCTGCTGATCGAGCTGCAGACGCTGCACGGCGTCGCGGGCGCGGTCGGCGCCGGTTCGCTCGCGCTGTTCTTCGGAACCCACATCTACGCCGGCTTCTCGAACGGGCTGGTCCTCGCGCTGGCGCTCGTCGGCGTGCTGCTGATCTTGTTCGAGCTGCACGTGCTGCCCGGCCACGGCATCGCCATGATTCTGGGCGTGCTGATCCTCGTCGCCTCGGTGCTGCTCGCGTTCGGCGGGCTCGAGTTCATCGTCGGCGCGCTGCAGGCGCTCGCGATCGCGATCGTGCTCAGCGCCGTCACGTTCGCGCTGCTGCAGCGCGTGCTGCCCGAGAATGCCTTCGTGAAGCGCCTGACGTTCGCGGGCACGCAGGGTCCCGACTACGTCGCCAGCGCCGACCACCGCCATCTGCTCGGCGCCAGCGGCACCGCGCTCTCGTTCCTGCGCCCGGCCGGCGTGGCGACGTTCGGCGGCGTCCGCGTCGACGTCCTCACGGAGGGGGACTTCGTCCCCGCCGGAACACCTGTCCGCGTCACCCGCGTCGAAGGCGCGCGGATTTTCGTGCGCGCGCTGTCCGAGACCGGAGGCTCAGGAGTCTCATGATCCCGTTCTTGTTCGTCATCATCGTCATCGCGGCGCTCATCGCGATCATCCTGTTCTTCTACTACTTCCCGCTGGGGTTGTGGATCCGCACCGTCGCGGCGGGCGTGCCGCTCTCAATCGGCTCGCTGATCCGGATGCGGATCATCGGCGTGCCGGCCGGACTGCTCGTCGCGAACCTCGTGCGCGCGCGCAAGGCCGGGCTGCCGCTGACGGTGGACCAGCTGCAGTCGCACATTCTCGCAGGCGGTAACGTCGACAAGGTGACGCTCGCGATGATCGCCGCGCAGCGCGCGCAAATTCCGCTTGAATGGCAGCGCGCGGCGGCGATCGACCTCGCGGGGCGCGACGTGCTCGAAGCGCTGCAGACGTCGGTGAACCCGAAGGTCATCGAGACGCCGCTGTTCCAAGGCGTTGCGCAGAACGGCATCCAGCTCAACGTCAAAGCGCGGATCACCGTGCGCTCCAACCTCGACCGCTACGTCGGCGGTGCCGGCGAGCCCACGATCGTCGCGCGCGTCGGCGAAGGCGTCGTCAGCGCGGTCGGCGCGGCCGTCGACCACAAAGAAGTTCTGGAGTATCCGGACCGCATCTCGAAAGCGGTGCTCGCGAAAGGTCTCGACGCCGGCACGGCGTTCGAGATCGTGTCGATCGACATCGCCGACGTCGACGTCGGCAAGAACATCGGTGCCGACCTGCAGACGTCGCAGGCCGAGGCCGACCGCCGCATCGCGCAGGCGAAGGCCGCAGAGCGGCAATACGCCGCGATGGCGGCGGAGCAAGAGATGAAGGCCGAGACGCAGCGGATGCGAGCGAAGGTCGTCGAGGCCGAAGCGCAGATCCCCGAAGCGATCGCGGAAGCGTTTCGCGCCGGCCACCTCGGCGTGATGGACTACTACAAGCTCAACAACATCAAGGCGGACACCGAGATGCGCGGGGCCATCGGCCAGACCGTCGGGAACGACGGGACGTCGCCGCCGCCTGCCGCGGGGACGCTGCCGCCGCAGTGACGCTGCCCCACGATCCGCTCGAAGCCCTCAAGTGGGCGTGGAACCACTCGGAGCATGCGTGGTGGGTCATTGGCGCCGTCGGCGCGGGCATCGCCTGGACCATGAAGCGACTGCGCGACTGGAATCGTCGCAACGCACTGGTCACGGGCCCCAAGGCGGCGGCCGGTCCCAGCGCGACACGTTGGACGCCCGGTACGCCGTCCGCACCGGCGCCCTCCCCGGCGCAGCCGGCGCCGGCTTCGTCGTACGCTGCCGCACCGTCGTACGCCGCCGCGGGATACACGGCCCAGCCCGCCTACGCCGCGCCCGCCCCGGCGGCTGCGCCGCGTCAGCCGCCGCGCAAGCTGCATCGCGAGGGCGCACCCGCGCAGCGCGCGGTCACGCCCGCCGCGCGTTCGATCGACGTGCCGGCGGAAACGGCGAGCGGCCGCTGGACGCTCGCGGGAGCCTTCGGGGACCCGGCGCACGCCCGCACCGGGATCGTCGTCGCGGAGGTCCTCGGCCCGCCGGTCGGGCTGCGGTGACAACTTCGCGCCGCTCGGACGCGTTGTAGCGAGGAGATGCCGTCGATCACCAGCGAGGCGACGTTCGACCTCACCGGGCTTTCCGATCCCATCCGCTTCTGCGGACACCGCGACCAGAACCTCAACGCACTCGAAGCGCTCATCCCAGTCGTGCTGCGGCTCGACGGCGATCGCGTCCACCTCAGCGGCGACCGCGGCGCCGTGCGCCGCGCCGAAGCCGTCCTGGAGGCGATGCTCGCGGCGGCGCGGTCGGGCGCTCAGGTGACCCCCGACGACGTTGCGCTCGCGGCGCGCGCGACCGGCGAGCGCGGCATCCCGCCGACGCTGGCGACGACCGCGCGCGGTCGCGAGATCCGGCCCAAGACCGATGGTCAGCGCGCGCTCGTCGCGGCGATCGCCGCCAACACGCTGTCGTTCGCGATCGGGCCCGCCGGCACGGGCAAGACGTTCCTCGCGATCGTCATGGCGGTGCGCGCGCTCAAGAACCGCGAGGTGTCGCGTATCGTGCTGTCGCGGCCCGCCGTCGAAGCGGGTGAGAAGCTCGGCTTTCTCCCGGGCGATTTCAAAGAAAAGGTCGATCCGTATCTGCGCCCGCTGTACGATGCGCTGCAAGAGCTGCTCGAGAACGGCGCGACGGAGAAGTATCTCGAACGCGGCACGATCGAGGTCGCGCCGCTCGCATACATGCGCGGCCGCACGCTCTCCGACGCATTCGTGATCCTCGACGAGGCGCAGAACGCGACGCACGAACAGCTCAAGATGTTTCTCACGCGGCTGGGCGCCAACTCCAAGATGGTCGTCACGGCCGACGACACGCAAATCGATTTGCCGCGCGGCATACGCAGCGGGATCGGCGACGTGGAGCGGCTCTTCATCGGAATGGACGACGTCGGCGTCGTGCGGCTCGACGAGACCGACGTCGTGCGCCATCCGCTGGTCGGGCGCATCGTCGCGGCGTACAACCAGCTCTCGCGCGAACGCGAGGCGTGATCTACCTCCAGAACAATACGCGCGGATCACGGCTGGACGCGCGCGCGCTGGCGAACGTGCTCGAGCGGCTGCTCGACGAGATCGGCGAGCGTGGCACCAGCGTCTCGCTGACGTTCGTGCGCGATCCCGAGATGCGCGAGCTCAACCGCATGCACCGCGGCAAGGACGCGCCGACGGACGTGCTGAGCTTTCCGCTGGTTGCGCCCGACGCATTCGACCGCACCGGCGCAACGCGCCCGCACCGGCCCGCCGTCCAGGATGACACGGCGGAGCGAATGCTTGGCGACATCGTCGTGAGCGTCGACACCGCGCGGCGTCAAGCCGCCGAGTACGATGCGCCGCTCGCGCGGGAGGTCCAGCGCCTGCTCATCCACGCGGTCCTGCACCTCGCCGGACACGATCACATCGAGGCCGGCGAGCGAGCCGTGATGGAGGCGGAGGAGCGGCGGCTCGCGGACGCAATCGGGATGCCGTGGCCGTATCTGGAATCGAGCGCGTCGTGATGCGCTCGCTCGCCGCCGTTCTCGCCGTCGCGCTGCTTGGCGCCGCGCACGGTGCGCTTGGTGCCGCGCCGAGCGTGTCGTCCGCGCCGGCAGCGACCACGCCGCCGCAGCCGCCCACCGTGCAGCCCGCGCGCGCGCATTGGGCCGTGCAGGGCGCCGACGAAGAGACGCAGCGGCTGATCGACCGGGGCCTGATGATGCTGTACGCGTTCGACGTCGGTGAGGCGCGCATCGCGTTCGGTGAAGCGCGCAAGCGCGCGCCCGATCTCGCGCTCGCGTATTGGGGCGAGGCCGAAGCCGACACGATCGACATCAACCAGCCGCAAACCGGGGCGGGCGACCGGCGTGGCGCCGATACCGTCGCCGAAGGCCGGCGGCACCTTGCGCACGCGAGCGAGCTCGAGCGTGCGCTCGTCGACGCGATCGCGAAACGCTACGGGCCGGGCACGAAGAAAGAGCGCTTCGCACGCTACGCCGATGCGCTGAGCGCGTGGACGAAGACGCACCGCGACGACGCCAACGTGCTCGCGGTCACGGCGTACGCGATCTGGAACGCCGAGGACGCGTTCTTCGACGGTCACGACGCGATCACGCCCAAGACGAAGGAGATGCTCGCGGACCTCGACGACGCGCTGAAGCTGGAGCCGACCAACCTCGGCGCGCATCATTTGCGCATCCACTTGCTCGAGGAGCTGCGCCGTTCGCAAGAAGCGGTGCCGGACGCCGACGCGCTGTCGTCGTACGGCTATCCGCCCGGCGCATCGCATCTGCCGCACATGGCCGGCCACATCTGGGCGCGCGTGGGCGAGTACGCACGGCTCATCGACGACAACGAGCGTGCCGTCGCCAACGACAAGGTGTGGTTCGCGCAAGGTGACGGCGCAGGCCAGCACTACATGCACAACTATCACGACCACGACGTCGACTTCGTGCTGTACGGCTTGACCACGGTCGGGCGAAACGACGACGCGCGCGCGTTCGCCAGGAACGAAGACGCGTCCATGCAGCTCAAGGCGGCGCTGCGGCTGCACGACGATGCGCGCGTCGCCGAGCTGGTGAAAGCAGGCAGCGGCGGCGCGTTCGCGCTCGCGAACGTCATCGCGGCGGCGCGCCGCGGCGACGCCGACGCGGTCCGCGCGGCGATCGCGAACCTGAGCGTGGAGAACGCTCTCAGCTCGAACTCGGCGCTCGTGGACGCGATGTCGGCGCTCGCGAAGCACGACGATGCGGCGCGCGCCGCAGCGTACGCGCGCTGGTACAACGCGACCAAGAACAACTTGCCGGGCGATCCGAAGAACTCGTGGCAGACGCCGATCGGGGAAGGCTACGCGGCGGCGCTCCTCGCGCTTGGCAAAGCGGCGGATGCGGAGAAGATCTTCAGCGCGGAGCTCAAGCGCTTCCCCAACGATCCGCACCTAGAATGGGGCCTGGCGGAGGCGCTCAAGGCGCAGGGCAAGGACGACGCTGTGCCGCGCGGCGCGTACAGGATCCATTGGAAGGGCAGCCGCGATCTCACGCTCGCCGATCTCGGGTAGGCCGCACGATCTCGGTGCCGCGTTCCGCTACGCGTTCGCGGGCCTGGCCGCCGCGTGGCGCAGCGAGCGCAACCTGCGGATGCACGCCTTCATCGCGGCCGCCGTCGTCGTGGCGTGCGCGGTGCTGCGGCTACCGCCGGCGGCCTGGGCAGTCGTGTTCCTCGCGATCGCGCTGGTCGTCGCCGTGGAACTGCTCAACGCCGCGGTCGAGTCCGTCGTCGACCTCGTGTCGCCGGAGGACCATCCGCTCGCCAAGCGCGCGAAGGACATCGCAGCCGCAGGCGTGCTGGTCGCGGTGGCCGGTGCGGTCGCCGTCGGGCTTTGCGTTGCTCTCTGGGCGGCCGGCCGCGGCTGAAAGGCGCCGTCCCGGCCGTGTGCTATAATGACCCCCGCTTGAGTACCGACCCTCTACCTCCGGGCAGCCGCCTCCCGGCCCCACCACGATGACGGAGGCGCACTGGCCCGGCATCGTCGTCCTCGTCCTGCTGGTGGGCGTCGCCGCATTCTTCGCGGCGTCCGAGGCGGCGATCGTTTCGGTCAACCGGATCCGCGCGCGCGCCCTGGTCGAGAAGAAGATCCGTGGCGCGCTGCGCCTCGCGCGGCTGGTCGAGGACCGCAACCGCACACTGACGTCGGTCCTGATCGGGAGCACCTTCGTGCTGCTGGCCGCCGACTCGCTGGCGACCTATCTCTTCCTGCGCTGGGGCGTGCCGCACGCCGCGGTATGGTCGACCGTCGTGATGACCGTTTCGATCCTGCTGTTCGGCGAGATTCTTCCGAAGACGCTCGCCGTCTCGACGGGTGACCGCACGGCGCTGCGGCTCGCGCCGCTGCTCGGCGTGGTCAAGGCCGCGCTCGCCCCGCTCACCGCGGCGTTCCTCGCCATCACGGACCGGCTCGTGCGGCTCTTCGGCGGGCACGGCGCGGCCGGTCCGTACGTGACCGAGGACGATATCAAGACGCTCGTCAACGTCGGCGTGGAGCAGAACGTGCTCGAAGAGGAAGAGCGCGAGCTGATCCACTCGATCATCGAGTTCGGCGACACGATCGTGCGCGAGGTGATGACACCGCGCACCGAGATGGTGACGGTGAACGTCAGCTCGTCGCCGCGCCGCGCGCTCGATCTCGTCGTCGCCGAGGGCTATTCGAAATTGCCGGTCTACGAGGAGACGGTCGACGACATCATCGGCGTGGTGCACGACCGCGAGCTGCTGATCGCGCTCTCGAACGGCACGGTCGCCGAGTCGTCGCTGCGCACGCTGATGCGCCCGGTCACGCACGTGCCCGAGAACAAGCGCGTCGCGGAGCTGCTGCGCGAGATGCAGCGCGGCAAGTACTCGCTGGCCATCGTGCTCGACGAGTACGGCGGCACCGCCGGCCTGGTGACGATGGAAGATCTGCTCGAGGAGATCGTCGGCGAAATTCGGGACGAGCACGACGAAGGCGAGGAAGAGCCGATCGTGCGCATCGCCGAGGGCGAGTCGGTCGTCGAGGCCGGCACGAACATCGAGGACGTGAACGCGGCGCTCGGAACATCGCTCCCGCACGAAGAGTTCGAGACGATCGGCGGGTTCACCGTGGGCCTGTTCGGGCGGCTGCCCCGCGAGGGCGAGGAGATCGACGTCGGCGACGGCGTCAAGCTGCGGGTCGACCGCACCCGCAACCGCCGCATCCTCACCGTGCGCGTGCTCACGCCGCACCAGGCCCGGGACACCCACGAAGCCGAACCCGCTACCGTCCGTGAGTGAGATTCTTTTCGGGGCAACAGGCTCCTGACCGAGCGCAGCTCCTCCACCGACGCGATCGTGCTGCGCGCGCGCCCGCTCGGTGAAGCCGATCGCGTGTACACACTGCTCACGCGCGAGCGCGGCAAGGTCGACGCCGTCGCCAAGGGCGTGCGCCGGCCGCGCAGCTCGCTGGGCGGCCGCCTCGAGCCGCTCGCCGAGGTGCGCGTCGCGCTGCACAAGGGACGTTCGCTCGACATAATCACCGAGGCGCGCACGATTACGTCGTACTGGAACGGCCTCGTGCGCCCCGACGCGCTGGCAACGGCATCGCTCTTCGCGGAGACCGTCGACATGTTCTGCGAACCCGACCTCGCGCTGCCGGAGATCTACGCGCTGCTGGCCGGCGCGATCGGCGCCGTCGCGGCGAGCGACTCGCCTGCGGGGCTCGTTCCGCGCTTCCAGCTGCGGCTGCTGCACGCGCTGGGCCTGGCTCCTGCCGACGATGCGTGCGTGCGCTGCGGCAAAGGTTTCGATCCTTCGACAGGCTCAGGACAGGCTGTCGCGCACCTCGATCTCGAAGCGGGCGGGCTTGGCTGCGCGCGCTGTTACGGCGCGCGCGGCGACGCGCACGCGCTCAACGCGAACGACGTCGCGAACTTCCGCGCGCTCGGCGCCGAGCGCGGCTCGGGCGCGGCACTGCTGGCCACACCGCGCGTCGCGCGCGCCGCCGACGACATCGTGACCTGGCACCTCGGCCGCCGTCCCAAAGCCCGCGCGCTGGTGTACGAGTTCCAGTCGACGTGAGTGACGTCGTGCTCGCGCTGGACGTCGGGACGCGGCGCATCGGCGTCGCGGTCGGCGAGGGGACGTTCGCGTTCCCGCACTCGACGATCCATCGCACGAACGTACGCGACGACGTTGCCGGCATCGTCGCGCTGGCGCGCGAGCGCGGCGCGCGCACGATCGTCGTCGGCGATCCGCTGACGATGAGTGGTGAGCGCGGGCTTGCGAGCGAGAACATCGACGCGTTCGTCGCGCACCTGACGCGCGCGTTCGACGGCGAGATCGCGCGCGTCGACGAGCGGTTGACCACCGCGGCCGCGCAGAAGGCGCTCATCGGTGCCGACGTGTCGCGCGTAAAACGGAAGCAGGTCGTCGACCAGCTTGCCGCTGTGGGGATTCTCGAGACGTGGCTGGCCCGCAGGCCGCGGTGAACCGCGCCGGGCGCGCGTTGCTCGGCGTCGCGGTCGCGATCGTGGTCGGCACGGGCGTCGTCGTCGGCGCGGCGTCGATCTGGTTCCGCGACGCCGTCTACGTGGACCGCGCGCTGCCGGAACGCCAGACGGACGTGGTGATCGAGCGCGGCTCGACCTTCGCGCAAGTCGTCTCGGCGCTGAGCGCCAAAGGCGTGCTGCAGCACCCCCTAGCGTTTCGGATCCTGGCGCGCCTGCGCCATGCCGACGGCGACGTCAAAGCCGGCGAGTACCGCTTCCCCGCTCACCAGACGAGCGACGACATCCTCAAGCGGCTCGTCCGGGGCGAGCAGTTCGCGGTCTGGGTGACGATTCCGGAAGGCTACACCGCGCGCGAGATCGCGCAGACGCTGGCGAGCCGCGCGCTCGACGACACGAGCGCGTACGAGCGCGTCTTCCTGCGCAGCGGCGGGATCGCGGTCGCCGGGGGCCGGACGCCCAACCTAGAGGGCTATCTGTTCCCGAGTACCTACCTGCTCCCGGTCGATGACTCGCCCGCTCAGGTCGCCCGCGTGCTGGTGGACCAGTTCCGCCAGGAGCTGCCGCGCGACGCCGCGGCGCGTGCGCGGGCGCTCCACCGGACGGTCCCCGAGGTCGTGACGATCGCGTCGCTGATCGAGCGCGAGGGCAAGGCGGACGACGAGCGGCCGACGATCGCCTCGGTGATCTACAACCGCCTGCGGCTGGGCATGCCCCTAGAAGTGGACGCGTCGATCGAGTACACGTTCCCGGAACATCACGACGTGATCACGAACCGAGACCTGGAGAGCGACTCGCCCTACAACACCTACCGCCACACCGGCCTTCCGCCGACCCCGATCGCGAACCCGGGAAAGCCGTCGCTCGACGCCGCATTCCGGCCGGCGCGTAGCGACTACCTCTACTACGTCGCAAAGGGCGACGGCCGCCATGCGTTCGCGAAGACGCTGCAAGAGCACAACGCGAACGTGTCCCGCTATCTCAAATAAGGAGCATCGTCATCGACACCAACGGCAGCGCCGGCGCGAGCGGCAACGGCACCGGCAGCGAGAAGCAGCCGCTCGATCTCAAAGACGTCCTCGAACTGCACATGGAGGACGGAACGGCGCTGCGCTTCGAGGTCGTCGGCTTGGTCGAGGACGACGAAGGGAACGCGTACGCCGTCTGCTACAACGACCAGTCCGACGAGTTCGTGGTGACCGATGCAATCGGCGACCTCCTCGACGACGAGGATCTCGCGCAAGAGATCCTCGACGACTTCTTCGTGTTGGCCGAAGAGTCGGGGCCGCCGGAGGAGCAAGCGCCGTAGGACCGGTTCTCTTCCTCTCCGCGCGCGTCGGCGAAGGTCACCGGTCGGCCGCCGACGCGGTGCGCGTGCGCCTGGCGGCGCGCGGCATGCGCGGCGAGGTCGTCGACAGCTACCGGTACGCGGCCTCGCTGTTCTCGAAGGTCGTCAGCGACGGCTATATCGGGATGGTGCGGACGATCCCACAAGTGTACGGGTTCATCTACGACCGCGCGGAACGCGCGACGGCGGCCGGCGGCTTTCGCGTGTGGGCCAGCGAGTTCACCGCGCGCAACATTCGCGGCTTGATGCAGCGCATGCGGCCGAGCGTCGTCGTGTGCACGCACGCGTTTCCGTGCGGCGTGATGGCGGCGTACAAACGGCTGTACGACCCGACGGTTCCCGTCATGGGCATCGTGACCGATTTCGTCGTGCACCCGTTCTGGATCTATCGCAACATCGATGCGTATGCCGTCGCGACGCCGGAGATCCGCGCGGCGCTCGTCGGCCGCGGGATCGATCCCGCGCGCGTCGGCGTCGACGGCATCCCGGTCGACCCGCGCTTCGGAACGCCGCCGCCGGACCGCGGCGCGCTGCGTGAAGCGCTCGGGCTACCGCGCGACGCGGCGGTCGCGCTCGTGATGGGCGGCGGCCTCGGTCTCGGGCCGGTGGCGACGACGGTGCGCGCGCTCGCGCGCACGTCGACGCCGGTCACGCCGGTGGTGATCGTCGGCAAGAACCGCCGGCTCGAACATCGCGTCGCCGAAGAGGCGCGGCGCGACGGCGCCGACGTGCGCGTCCTCGGCTTCGTCGAGAACGTGTTCGACTGGATGCACGCGGCCGACGTGCTCGTCACCAAACCCGGCGGTTTGACGACGTCCGAGGCGCTCGCCGTGGGCGTTCCGCTCGTGTTGCTCAAGCCGCTTCCCGGACAGGAGGAGCGCAACGCGCGCTATCTGGTTTCACGCGGTGCCGCGCTGCGCGCGACACGCCCCGGCGATCTCGTGCGCGTGGTCGACAGCGTATTGCACGACGAACGCGTCGCGCGGCGGTTGCGCGCGAGCGCAGCGGAGCTCGCGCACCCCGATGCGGCCGAGCGCGTCGCCGCACGGCTCGCGGAACTCGCTCGGGCACCCGCCCGCGCCTGACGGAGCGCTCGCCGGGGAGGCGCGTGGCGCCGCGCGAAAACAGGGAGGGGACGGCGGCCGTTCGAACGTGCCGGAACGCCGAGGAGAGGTGGCCGAGCGGCTGAAGGCGGCGGTTTGCTAAACCGTTATACGAGTTACATCGTATCGAGGGTTCGAATCCCTCCCTCTCCGAATCGCGCCGGCCTCGTCGGCGCTCGCATGCGGAAGGTATCGCGTCCGCAGCGCCGTATCCCACGAGGTCGCCGCTGGATGCAGCGCGATACGCGCGGGCGTAGCTCAATTGGATAGAGCAACAGGCTACGAACTTGTAGGTTGGGGGTTCGAGTCCCTCCGCCCGCACGTTTCCACTACGGGCTCTTGCGCGGCGTCATCAGCAAGTAGCCGTCGGGATAATCGAACACGACGTTGAACGCGCGGATGAAGTCGAGCCCGACGAGCACGTCGTTGTGCGCCATCGACGGTGACGCGCACGCCGGCACGGGCCGGTACACCACCGGTCCGAGCTCGAGGCTCTGCAGCTGCCCGCAACGCACGGTCTCGTTGCCGTTGACGCCGTAGATCTGCATCGGCAGCGACGCCAGGCTGGTGGGGTCGGAGAAGAACGAGACGCGGTCGCGCGAGACGAGAGTCTGGCTGAACAGCACGTGCATCGGGCTACCGCTGTCGAGCATCGCGAGCACGGGCACGCGGCCGCCGACGGTCATCGCGACGTGCGGCGTGCCGTCGTTCAGATCGACGTGAACGACGAGACCGCGGGTCGTATCGGGCTGCACCTTGGCCGGGTCCATGATGCGCAGCGTCTTCGTGTCGAGGTTCATCTCCACGATCGCGCCGGCCAGCAGATCGAAGCCGATCAGCCCCACGATGTCGTTCTCGGACGATCCGCGCTCGTCGAGCCCGGTGTAGATCACGACGTCGTGCAAGACGCTGCTTCCGAATGCGATGGTGTCGACTTTGTAGAGGTTCGCCGTCGCGTCGCCGCCGATGCCCGAGATCGCGCTCTGGCCGAGGCGCTTGGCGCCCGCGCGGCGCGCGAAGGTGTCGGTGAACGCGATCGCCGCCGAGCCGGTGTCCAGGATGAACTTTCCTCGAACGCCGTTGACGGTCGCGTCGACGAGGATGCGGTACTGGGTCAGGTCGACGGGCACGGTGCCGGCGCCCGGATCGAACGTCCACGTCGCGGTCTGCTTCGGCGGGTGGAGCTCGTCGTCGGTCACCGGCGTGTTCGCTTCGACGGTCGTGTACGCGTAGACCGATTTCCCGCCGGTGTAGCGCCATGACGACGTCACGCGCTTGCCGCCCCCGACGTCGGTGTACCCCAGCACGTCGTAGCGCGTCTCGTACTTGCCGTTCGGATCGAGCACGGCGCGTTTCACCCTGCCGGTCGCCGGATCGATCGCAAGCTCCGCGACGACGCCCACGTCCGGCGCGACGCGCACCCACGTCACCGCGGTGCCGTCGATCGTCTCGCTGCGAAGAACCGTCGCGGCAAGCGCGGTCAAGCCTTCATCGAACAGCGCACGCTCGGTGTAGACGAAGCGCGCCGCGTCGCCGATCGTCTGCACCGTGAAGCCGTTCTGATTCGATGACCACAAGACACGTCCGGTGAAGCCGTCCTCGAAGCTGCGGCCGGCCCCGCGTGACAGCGCCTCGCGAAACACCGGCCCGCGGCGTACCGCGCGAATGGTTCCGACCACGCGTCCGTCCAACGTGATCGTTCCTGATTCACGCAGCGACGCGATCGCGCCGTCGCCGGCTTGCCAGCCGGCAGATGCTTTGTGCTTTGCCATGAGCGCCGCGGCGGCATCGTCGGCCGCGCCGGCGCCCCGTGGCGCGAATGCCGCGACGCATGCGACGAGCGCGACCATCGCAACTGCGAACCATGACGCCCTGCGTGCCGTCATCGATCTACCTCCCGTTCGGCGCGAGTACGAGCCGATATCGCGAGTAGTCGAACGTCCAGTCGAAGTGGCGTAAGAAGTCGAAGCCGATCACGCCGCCGTCGCGACCGAAGACGCGTTCGCTGCCGAAGCACGTCAGCGAGTTCTGATACCGGAACGGGCCGACCGCGATCTCGCGCAGACGGTAGCACGACAGGGGTTCGGCCGCGATCCCGTCCACGCCGCGGAAGAACGTCGTGCTGTCGACGAAGCCGACCACCCGGCCCGTCTTCGTGAGGTTATCGCTCAGGATGACGTTGTAGTCGTTGCCGGTGTCGAACGTCGCGCGCGTCGTGACGGCGCCGACCTTGACCCGGACTTCCGGCGTGCCGTCGGATAGGTTGACGGGAAACGCGAACGCACCATTGGGAACGCTGGCCGTCATCCGCGAGGGGTCGCCGAACTCCATGGTCTCTTTGACCAGATCGACGTGGACGAGCGCGCCTGCGAGCACGTCGTAGCCGAGGATCCCGTCGATCGTGCCGCGCTGGCCTGGGTCGCGCGAGGAGATGGCCAAGACGACGTTGGACAGCGTGTTGTCGCCGATCGCGATGGACGCCGCGCGGGCGAACCGCGCGCTGCGCGAACCGCCGTTTATGCCGGAGTACGACAACTTTCCGAGCATCGTGAGGCCGAGCCCGTCTGCGTACGGCCGGTAGAGCAGCACCTGGCTCGCGCCCGAGTCGAAAAGAAACGTGCCCGGCTTGCCGTTGATCGACGCGTGCACGATCACGGCGTGACCGACCCAGGCCCCGCGCTCGAGGTCGAAGTGGACGGGGTCACCGCTGCCGAACGTCCACACCGCGGTCGGCGCGGCCGGTCGCTGCATCTCCGTGTCGGTGACGGGCCGCGCCGCTCCGCGCAGCAGCGTGAACGTGGTCTCGCGATCGTAGCGATACGACGTCGGGACGCGCACGCCCGGGGCGATCTCGGTATAGCCGAGGATGCGCACGACGGTGCGGCTATAGCGGTCGTCGGGTTCGTACGTGACCTGCCCGAACGCACCGGTCGTGCGATCGATCGCGACGTCGGCCGGAATCCCGCCGCGCGGGGTGACGCGCACGACGTCGTATTGCGTTCCGTCGATCGTCTGCGCGCTGCGCGATTGGACGTCGGTCGCTTCGTCGAACGTGTCGGCGTCGACAGCGTTCGTCGTGATCGCGCGCCGCTGCGCGTCTTCGAACAATGCGACCGTGTTACGGTTCTCGTTCGACGTCCAGTACGCGCGGCCGTCGAACCCTGACTCCGTGCTCACGCCCTCCGAGCGATCGACCTCATGGTACAGCAGGCCCCGCCGGTACGTCGTCTGCTCGGCGGGCGGGAATGTAGGGTCGGGATTCGCGGCAGGTGACGGTGCCGGCGTCGGTACGAGCCGATAGGTGGTGACCACGTCGTCGGCGTGGCCGACGTATGCGGCGTGGCGCGCGAGCGCAGCGTGCGCCGCGTCGGTCGAGAGCGCCGCCCGCGCGACGTGGGGAGCGAGCAAAACGCATGCCGCCGCCCCCGTGGCTATGATAACCCGGTGCATCATGCGCATGACTTGCCGGGAAGCGCCGAGCGGGGCCTGCCGAGCAAGTGCACCCGTGGAGGGTCTTGACGGGTTCTCTATAATCGTCGTGCGTTCGTCCATCGTCCTTCGACAAGCTCAGGATGACAGTCTCGGAAATGGCGTTCGTAGACGTGCAACGGCTCGGTAGCTCAGCGGTAGAGCGGGGGACTCATAAGCCCTAGGTCGTAGGTTCAAATCCTACCCGAGTCAGGTTTTTCTCGAGGTAACGAACCATGTCGACGATCCCCTGCGATTTCTGCCCGCACCCGGTCGACCGGGCGCAGATGGAAGAGATCGAGATCAGCCACTACGTGCCGGACAGTTCGGGGGACGACTTGGCGTACGCGCGGACGTATTTCTTCGGTCACCCGGACTGCGTCCGAAAATTCTACCGCGGCCTCGTCGAGCACAAGCTGGACCTGTTCAAACACATGCCAACGACCGGCCCCACCCCACCCCCCGCCGCCACCGAAGACCGGGGCCGGTAAGAGGTCCGCGGACGTTTCGCATCGCCGCCGAACGACGAAGGGCGACCCGCGCCTTGCAGGAAGGCTGACCCGCGTGGTACGCGGGTCATGCCGATGGGTTCAACGAGCGAAGCAAGTTGAACCATGCTCCCGTAGCTCAATTGGATAGAGTGTCGCCCTCCGAAGGCGAAGGTTGCCCGTTCGAGCCGGGCCGGGAGCACATTTCCTTCTCCGACGACGATCCTTCGACCGCCGCTCAGGACAGGCTGTTCGTGCGGCGCGCGATGGTGCTCGCCGAGCGCGCAGCGGCAGCCGGCGACGTTCCGATCGGCGCGGTGCTCGTGGTCGACGGCCGCGTCTTCGAGGCGTGCAACGAGAAGGAGAAGCAGCCCGATCCGACCGCGCACGCGGAGCTGCTGGTGATTCGCGCGGCTGCCCAAGCGCTCGGCCGCTGGCGCATCGGCGGATCGCTCTACGTCACCAAGGAGCCGTGCGCAATGTGCGCGGGCGCGCTGGCAGCAGCGCGCGTGGAGCGGCTGATCTTCGGCTGCCGCGACCCCAAGGGAGGGGCGGCGGGGTCCGTCATCGATATACTCGGATCGGCCGCCGTGAACCATCGCGTCGACGTGATCGACGGGGTGCTCGCGGAAGAAACCGCCGCACAACTGCGCGAGTTCTTCGCACAGAAGCGGCGCGCGGAGAGGTGGTCGAGTGGTTGAAGGCACCCGCCTCGAAAGCGGGCGTACGTTGATAGCGTACCGTGAGTTCGAATCTCACCCTCTCCGCCACGTGACGAGGCGCCGTTCCGAAAGGACGGTGCCTCGTTCTTTCGCGTCCGCGTAGCGTGCTAGAATCGGTCATGCGGTTCCGTACCGGCGTGCTTGCGGTTGCGATGCTCGGCGCGTGCATCGCGGGCGCGCGCGGGGCTTCGTCCTTGCATCCGTGGACCGATCCCACCACGTTGCGGCTCGCGGTGACGGTCGATCCGCACGGCTTCAACCCGATCTACCCGACGAATCAGGAAGACGACTGGCTCGCGTCGCTCTGTTTCGATTTGCTGATCACGCAGGACGGTGCAGGGCGCCTCGTGCCCGATCTCGCCGCGGCCGTGCCGACGCTGCGCAACGGCGGGATCTCGGCCGACGGCAAGACCATCCGCTACGCCCTGCGGCGCGGCGTGCGCTGGCACGACGGCGCGCCGTTCAGCAGCGCCGACGTCGCGTTCACCTGGCGTGCGATCATGGATCCGCGCAACGCCGTCCCGAACCGGCACGCCTACGACCGCGTCGAGCGCGTGGAGACACCCGATCCCTACACCGTCGTGTTCCGTTTGAAAGAACCGTTCGCGCCGTTCGTGCGCAGCGTGTTCGCCGAAGCGGACACGACGTATCGCATCCTGCCGCGCCATCTGCTCGAGCGCGAGTCGTCGCTCGACCGGGCCGACTTCAACACGCATCCGATCGGGACGGGCCCGTACAAGTTCGTGCGGTGGGACCGCGCGCAGAGCGTCACGTATGAAGCGAACACCGCATACTTCGGCGGCGCGCCGCACATCCCCAACGTGGTCGTGCGCATCATCCCCGAGTTCTCGACGCTCGCGGTCGAGCTGCGCACGCACCACGTCGACCTCGGACGGCTGGACCCCAACGGGTTCAACCTCTTACGCGGCGCGGACGGACTCGACGCCGAGCTGATCACCGCCAACGCGTTCGGCGCATATCTGCTGAACATGGCGCGTCCGCCGTTCGACGACGTGCGCGTCCGGCGCGCGGTCGCGCGCTCCATCGATCGCGCCGGACTCGTGATGCGGCTCGCGTTCGGAACCGCGGACCCGGGCTACGCGGACATCCCGCCGGTGCTCTACGGCGGGACGGCACACGACGACCCCAACGCGTACGATCCCGCCGCGGCCCGTGCCTTGCTCGACGCGGCCGGTTGGAAGCTGGGCGCCGACGGCGTCCGCGTACGCGACGGCAAGCGGCTGGAGCTTTCGCTGGCGGGTTTCGCGGGCTCGACGACCGCGCGCAGCTTCGACGTGCAGGTACAGTCCGAGTTGCGCGGCGTCGGTATCGACGTGCAGATCAAGGACTTCGCGCCCGCGACGTTTTTCGCGCCGGCCGCCGCCGGCGGGCCGATCGCGTCCGGCAACTACGATCTCGCGCCGCTCAACTGGCTGTCCGGTACGGACCTCGACAACGCGGTGCTGTTCACGTGCGGCGCACGCCCGCCCAACGGCCGCAACTACGAGGGCTACTGCTCGCAGGAGATGGAGGCGCTCCAGCGCGAGGCGCGGCGAACGTACGACGATGCGAAGCGCCGGGCGACGTACGCGAAGATCGAAAGGCTCATCGTGCGCGACGTGCCGATGGCGTTCATCAGCTATCCGAAGATCCGAGTTTACCGCAACGTCGACCTGCACCGTCCGCAACCCAACGGCGTCACGCTGTGGTGGCACGTCGCGGAATGGACGTTCGGACCGTAAGCGCTCAACCGGCCAGCTTCGGATCGCTCGGGGTCGCGGGGAACGCGAAGTCGCTGTTCGTCGCGTCGGCCGTCGCCGTGATGCGGCCGAGGCGCAGCGGCCCGTAGAACGTGTGCACGTAGGTCGCGTGCCGCACGAGCCAATGGCCCTGAACCACGTCGTAGTCGCACGTGAACGTCGTCGTCGGGCCGACGTAGACCACTTTGGTGGGCAGGTTCGTCACGGTGTCCACGTAGACGTCGTGGATGAAGAAGTCCGACGCATTGTTGGCGGTGAGCGTCGGCAGCGTTTCCATCTGGATGTGCGCGATGCGGTCGTTGGAGTCGGCGGCATACGACGCCCGATAGTAGCGCAGGGACGTCACGACGACGTCGGCGTGCGACGTTGCGCGCGGATCCGTGAACGTGATCGGCGCTCCCGGTTCCACGTAGCTCAGCAGGTCGCGCCGGTTGCCGTTGAACGTGACGCGGAAGTACGAGAGCGCGTCGAACGTCGGGATGAGCGGGAAGCTGTGCGCGTACTGGTGCTGACCGCGCGGCAGGTCCTGCAGCGCGGCGAAGTCGTCCTTGCTGCGCGTCTCGACCTGGCGCGAGATCACCTTGTGGCGGCGCAGCGACGGAACGTCGACGACGACCTCGGTGCGGTACGCCAAGTACGGCGGCGCGTTCGCGAAGGCGGCCGCGGCGGCGTTCGCCGTCTGGCGGAATTGAACGTCGGCGGCGATCACGCGAGCTCGGAGGGGAGGGTGGGGAGAACGATCAAAGCGGCCTCATCGTGTCGGATTCTTCGCGGACAACGTACGCCGGTACCGCTCCGTTCCTCACCGCGGCCGGCGACGTTCTCGCGGCGTTCGCGTGAGGCCGTTCGCCGACCGCTTGACCTGCACGTCCGACGAGCCGCCGGAGCGGCAATGAGCGGCCCAAATCCGCTCTACGACGACCCCGCGCTGGCCGCCGCCTACGCGGCCGTCACCGTGTCAAACGTGTGCAACGCCGCGTACGAACGGCCGGCGGTGCGCGAAGCGCTCGGCAACGTGTCCGGGCTCGACGTCCTCGACGCCGGCGCCGCCGCCGGCGAGCACAGCGCATGGCTCGCCGCGCACGGCGCGCGCGTCGTCGCGATCGATGCGAGCGAAGCGATGGTGCACCTCGCGCGCGAACGCCTCGGGGATGCGGCGACGGTGGTGTGCGCGGATCTCGCGCGGCCGCTGCCGCTGCCGGACGCCTCGTTCGACATCGTATTGTCGTCGCTGACGCTGCACTACCTCGGGGACTGGCTCCCCACGCTGCGCGAGTTCGCGCGCGTGTTACGGCCTCGCGGACGGTTCGTGTTCTCGACGCACCACCCGGCGTTGACCGACGATCCCGCGGCAGACTACCATGCGGTGCGGCTGGTCGAGGAAGGCTGGAACGGTTTCGCCGCCGGGCCGGTGCCGATGCGGTTCTATCACCGGCCGCTCGAACGAATCGTCGGTGACGTTCTCGCGGCCGGCTTCGTGCTGCGCGCACTGCGCGAGCCGCGGCCGAGCGCCGAGGCGGACGCGCGCGATCCGGCCGTCGCCGCGCGATTGCGTACGCGGCCATGGTTCTTGATCGTCGACGCGGAAGCCGCGCCGCGATGAGCTACGGCAACAAGCAGTTCGAAGAGTTCCGCGTCGGCGACACGACGACGTTCTCGAAGACGATCACGGAGGCCGACATCCTGCTGTTCGCCGCCGTCAGCGGGGACAACTATCCGCTCCACATGGACGCGGAGTACGCCAAGACGACGCGGTTCGGCCAGCGCGCGGCACACGGGATGCTGACGGCGAGCTTGCTGTCTACCGTGAACGGCCTGATGCTGCAGAAGCCGGGTGGAATCTACGTCGAGCAGTCGGTGCGCTTCCGGCGGCCGGTGTTCATCGGCGACACGCTCACCGCGAGCTCCGAAGTCACCGAGCTCATCACCGCGAAACGGCGGCTGCGCGTGCGCACGAGCATCGTCAACCAGCACGGCAAGACGGTCGTCGACGGCGACGGCGTGATCCAGAAAGACGAAGCTTAGAACAGCGCCGCCTCAACCGCGACGGGTTCGATGCAGCGCGGGTCCTCGAACGCGTGGTGGTTCATCCGCGGCGTGACCGCGGCTTGGCGCATCCGCGCGGAATCGAACGGGACCAGCGTTGCGAGCGCGTCGGGGACGTCGCCGTGCAGCCACACGTCGAGCTCGCCGTCGTCGAGGATCGCGGGCATGCGATCGTGGAACGGCTCGAGCAGCGCGTTCGGGGTGACGGTGACGATCGCGCACGTGGCCACCGTCGCGTCCTTGGGGCCCCACCGCTCCCAGAGACCGGCGAACGCGAACGGCGCCCCGTCGCCGACCGTGAAACGGTACGGCTGCTTGCGGCCCTTCGCGCCCGTCCATTCGTAGAAACCGTCGGCGAAGATGATGCAGCGGCGGCGCTCCAGCGCGCTGCGAAAGGCCGGTTTCTCTGCCAGCGTCTCCGCGCGCGCGTTGATGAGCTTCTGACCGATCGCGAGGTCCTTGGCCCAGTACGGCACGAGCCCCCAGCGCAGCGGCGCGATCTCGCCCGCCGCATCGTTGCGCACCGCGAGCACGTCCTGCGTCGGCGCGATGTTGTAGCGCCGCGGCCAGCCGGCGCGCAGCTTGAACTGCGGATAGCGGTCGGCGATGCGTTCCGGGCCGGCGAGCGAGAAGCGCGCGCACATCAGGGAGACGGGTTCGACGTGCGGGAACGGGAGTCTTACGCAGCGTAGCGCCCGGTGATGGGACCGCTGGATTTTCGCTCCACCGCGCCGCGCGGGCCGCGCGCGCAAGTCGCCGGCATCGTCTTCACCGCGCGCGTGATCGACAAGCTACGGGCGTCGCTGCCCGGCGGCGACCTGAACGGATATTTTCCGTTCATCGGGTTCAGCGAGGTTTGGGCGTACTACACCGGCATCGATCTGCGCGAGCTGCAGGGCGTCGTCGCGCGCGCGGCGTCCGAGGCCGAGGTCGAGGCCTGGATCGTCGAACGCACGGCACACGTCGACAAAGCGAAGATCAACGGCAAGATGGAACGCTTCGATTCCGTGCGCATGTCGGACGAGATGCGCGAGGTGTTCGAGCGCTCCTATCCGGCTGAGCTGCGCGAGCGGCATACGGTCCTATTCGATCTCTTCGAAGCGGACGACGCGCGGCTGTTCACGCGAGCCTAACGAGTCCGCGCGCTTCGCGCGTCACGGCACCTCGAACGTGGCGATCGGATGCCGGGAATCTCGGGAGTGGACGACACCGCTCGAGTCCATGCGGTCCGTGGGACCGAGCGAGATCACCAGTGGGCCGGGCCGTCCGCAGAACAGCAGCGCCGTATCGCGCGCAATCGGTGCGCAGGCGAGGTGCAGGGCCGCGCGTTCCGCGTCGTCGAGCTCGGCGTAACGGCTTGGTTCGATCTGAAATCCGACGTGGATAGGGTCGCCGCCCACGACGACGATTCCGCCGGGCAGCATGTCGAGCTCGCCCTCGACGCGGGTCCACGTCGCCATCAACCCGAGATCGTACGGTGGGACCTCGCGCGGCGAGGTCCATCGTGAGACGCGGTGATTCGCGGGGTGAACGCGGGGCACCGCTCCCGGCATGGCGGTCACGCGCATCGTGGTGGCGGAGGACGACGCGTCCATCCGCGAGCTTCTCGTGCACCATCTCCGGCGCGACGGTTTTTCGTGCGACGAAGCGCCGGACGGGCCGGCGGCGCTGCGGCTCGCGCGCACCGGCGCCGACCTGCTCATCCTCGATCTCGGGCTCCCCGTCGTCGACGGCTTCGAGATCGTGCGACGGCTGCGCCGCGAGGGCCGCGACCTGCCGATCGTGGTGCTGACGGCGCGGTCCGACGAGATCGACCGCGTCGTCGGTTTGGAGATCGGCGCCGACGACTACGTCACCAAGCCGTTCTCGCCGCGCGAGGTCGTCGCGCGCGTGAAGGCGATCGCGCGCCGCGCCGGACTCGCGTCGACGAACGCGCCGGTGACGCTGACGTACGAGCGGCTCGAAATCGATCAGGCGGCGCGCGAGGCGCGCGTGGACGGCGTCGACGTCGGCCTCAAGCCGCGCGAGTTCGCGCTGCTGCTGGAGCTGGCGGTGAATCCAGGCGTCGCGCTGTCGCGTTCGACGCTGCTGCAGCGCGTGTGGGGCTACGACTTCGAAGGCGACGAGCGCACCGTCGACGTGCACGTGCGCCGCTTGCGGCTCAAGCTGGAGGAGCGCGAAGGATTGCCGGTGCTACTGCACACGGTCCACGGCTTCGGCTACCGGTTTGCACGCGCCTGACGTTCGCGGGCTCTTGCCGCGGCTCGATGCGCTGGAGCGGCGGCTCAAGGAACTTGCGCCCGAAGCGCGCCCGCTGCTCGTCGTGCGGCTACCGGAATTGGAGCGGGTCGCGTGGCGGCGCGGATTACGCGCGGCGCGCTCGCTCGAACGCGCGGCGGGCGCGGCGTTCTCGACGGCGGTGTCGCGCGTGCTGCGTGCGGACGACCTCGTCGCGCACGACGGCGGCAGCGACGTGTTCGTCGCCGCGCTCGTCGGCCCGACGCGCGACGGCGGCGCGGTGCCGGCGCCGGTCGACGTGCGCTCGGCGCTCGCGCGAATCGCCGCGGCGATGGAGGCGTCGATCCGGCTCGACGTGCGCACGGGCTGGACGACGTACGACCGCGCCGCGGATGCGGGCGCAATGGAGGCCGTGGTCGAGCGCGCGCTGGAGCGCGGCGCGCAGGAACGCGAGCGGTACGCGTTCTTCTCGTCGCTGGGCCACGAGCTGCGCACGCCGCTCGCGTCGATCCGCGGCTATCTAGAGACGTTGCTCGACGACGATGTCGACCTGTCCACGCGCGATCGCTTCGTGCGGATCGCATACAACGAGTCGCTGCGGCTGGGCCGGCTGGTCGAAGGGATGTTCGAGATATCGCTTTTGGACATGCGGGAGGCACCAACGGTGCGCGCGGCTTGTTGCCTGAGCGATGCGCTGAAGGCCGCGCAGGACGCATGCGCCGGAAACCTTGCGGCGCGGGGCGTCGCGATCGCGATGAGCGAGGCTCCGCCGGCCATTGTCGCGATCGATGGCGACCGCCTGACACTGGTCCTGGTGAATCTGATCGACAACGCCGCGGAGCACGGCCGTCCCGGCGGAGGCATCTTCGTAGGGATCGATGACGCAGATCGGCGGTTCGTGCGCATCACCGTTGACGACGACGGACCCGGGATCGAGCAGGCCGACCGAGCGCGCGTCTTTGCGCTCGGGGAACGGGCAGCGACCCATGGAGACGGCAGCGGGATCGGGCTAGCGCTGGTGCGGTTATTGCTCGAGCGCGCCGAGGGGCGGGTCGAACTCGACGAATCGCCGCTGGGCGGTGCACGTTTTGTGGTTACGCTGCCCCGCGCGTCTCGCGGCCCTATGATTAGCTGACGCCCTGGCGGTCGGTGGGCACCGCAGTGTTACATCAGCACTTCCACCAACCCGGACTAGCGGTTGTTTTCCTTGTCTGGTCGTGGTAGCCTTATCATCCAGCTCGTCCGACAAAGGGGCGCGTCATGTCGGGTGTCAGGATCCGGGTCAGGACTCACCTGCCCGCACGCGGTCATAGTCCCTCAGTTTGGGGCCGTGCCACGATGTTCAACTCTTATCGGGCCTGTGCGTGCGCTCTCGTCGTCTCTGGTCAGCGCCGTACACACGCCACCGCCGCTGAGTGGCAACATCGCCATTGTCGGCGTGATTCGAATGGTGAGCGCTCGATTACACACCGTCGTCGTGTCCACGCCACAAACGGATTCCCAGGCGCTCGTCGAGACGACGAACATGACGGTCCTGATCGGCGGCAGGTTCGCGAACGCGACGATCTCATCTAGCGCTAACGTCCAACGGGAAGGCGTGATTTATGCCAGACCATGTTTCCAAGGATGTCGCCGCACAGGCCGTGCTCAATCGCCAATCAGGGACGGTTCGGCGATGAAAGAGTCGACAGTGGTCGGTGTTCGTGCCGCGAGTGTTAGTGGAATCGTCCGTCCGGCGCCGAAAGGGCCCGTGCTCAGCGGACGCGAGAAGCTGATGGGCCAGCGCATCCGGATCCCGCAACGGCAGCAGTGGGCGCCGGCCTGGTTCTACAGCGCGCTCAATTGGCTGGGGAAAACGTATTACGACGCGAACAACGTCCCGCAGGCTTTCAACTTCTACATGGCGGGTTCGGACGTCGACCCATACGCGGAAATCGGATCGACACGGCTGTTCCTCATCATCAGCCTTCGCGAAAGCTTCCGCCTCTCGATCGCACCGGATGCCGACTCGATCGCACCCGCGTCGCAAGGAACCTCATATCCGAACACCGACGAAGGCATTCGCGAGATGTATCTGGCGCTCATGGGAAGCCCGGTCTTCTCGCGGCTGAACTACTGCTACGTACCCGGCCGGATCGGCCGCGATCTCGATCCGGGGCTCGGCGAGGGCGGTCTCGAGAACGGCTATGACCCAGCCACCGGTCTCCGCGCGGTCGTCCTCGGTTCAGCCGTTTCGCAGTTGGTTCCGCTTGACGATTTTATAAAGACCCATAACGAACAGATCTATAACCCGAGCCCGACGATCGTCCCGCTCGTCGCCGCATTCGTCTACGACACCACGCGGCACAACACGCTGGGCGCCACGACGTTCACGTTGCCCGTTTTCTACACACGCGATCGGATCGCGCCGGGAACCGACTACGTCTCCAAGCTAGGGCAGACGGCGCTGTTCGCGGGCGGCCCCGGGTATGACGACGCAGCCGCGACGGCACTGCACCTGCAAACGATCTCGACGGTGGCGTCGCCGGACCACGCGTTCGCGACCTACAAGTTCGACAAGGCCAAGGTCACGACGACGTCGACGGTCGGATCGAGGGTGGAGACCGGCATCACGGAGTTGACCTATGCCGCGGCGTCGCCTGCGAGCGTATTCGCGAACCAGCAGTTCCTCGGATTCTATCGCGACAACTCGTGGACTACGTGCCTCGGCGCACCGATCTGGGACTTCGGAACCGAGAACAATCGGTTCACCGCAACCACCGCCGCGCCGCTTGCGCCGGCTATCGTGTACGATCCCACGCACGCCACGTTGAACGGTGGCTCGTTGCTGAATGTGGTGCGCAAGCTGCGCGAGGCGACGTACCTCTATTCGTGGGATGTTCTCGTCGCGATGCTCCAGGCGGCGACAAACGGGCAGCAAGGCGGCGTCGGGCTAGCCGCCACAGCCGCCGCGCTCGACTTCAACCTCAGCTCGAACGCGTCGGCCGCTCCGATCGTAGACCACCTCGAAGTTCCGGTGGTGGTGACGGTGACGACGACGCCGGCTGCCGCCGCGCCCGCGCGAGCTGCCGCCCCTGCGCTCGCGCCAGCGCCAGCGCCGGCGAATGTCATCGATCAGTTGCGAGTCGACGTTGCCGGCTACTACGTCGGGAGGCTCCAGCAGGTCATCGGCTCGGGCGCGAATGCACCGAAACAGAGCACGCCTGGGCCGGTCACGATTCAGGCCGGACTGACGGCGGCAATCCCGCGGGAAGCGCTCGACGGCACGGGGATCACCAGCATCACGATCGGGACGGCGTTTCCCGAGCAAGCGCTCGGCGACGGCGCCGCGTTTAGCGCGATGGCCGGCGGCAGGGTGTTGAACCTGATGGAGCGGCGCGGCGTCGACGCGGCACTGCTGCCGCTCGACCTGCCGCTCGCGAAACTCGGTGTGACGTTCCGGCCGGGTATCTCGTACGTGCTCGCTCTCACCGGCGACAAACTGAGTGTGCGTGGGTCGGACGGTGCGACCGCCACCGTTGTGTCTCCAAAGTCGCGCGACGCAATCCATACATTCGTCGGGGCGACGGTCTACGGCCCGAGTACGACCTCGGTCCGCCTGTATCCCAAGCTGCAACTCGCGCTCGCGGCGCCCGCCGTCGGCAAGAATGGCGTGCTACAAGGCGAGAAGTACAACGTCCGCCTCACGTACGCTGCAAAGAATAGCACGTACGACCTGCTCGACGCGACGCAGACGCCCGTCGCGCAACAGGTTAGCGTCCCGAGCCCAGCACCGACCGACAAATCCACTCCGCACCCCGGCGACGTCTATTTTGGCAGCTTCGTGGGCGGCGCCTCGATGATGAACGTGTGGTCGGTTCCGGTCTTCCTCACCGTGACGCCCCAGGGGCTGCCCGGCGCCGGCTTCGATGGCACGATGACGCTTGACGCGGCGACCAGCGGCGTCCCCGCGTATCGCCTGCAAGTCACCGACAGCTCGGTATTCGTATACTCTAGTATTAACGTCGACACGCGTGCCGTCGGCGCGGTCAGCACGTCGAATGTTTTCCTCGCCAACGCCGTGATCAACTCGTCGCCCGACGATACGACGTCAAAGGCGTTCGCGCCGGACGTCGTCCTCATGGGCCTCGTGCGCCAAGTGCGCATGGGTGCGGCGCCCAAGTTCGTGTTCGTCCCCGCCGACGACAGCATCGTGATCGGCATTACGCGCTACATGGTGAGTGTCATCGAGATCTCGGCGCTCGACTTCGACCCAAGCACGCGTCCATATCCGCCGGCCGCGTGGCCAAGGAGCCGTTTCTGGCAGTTCGCCAACAAGCACGATCCGTACATTGACGTCGGCTACACCGGCGCGACACAGGCCGATCGCATCGCGCAAGCGCAGCACGACACAGCGCGCGTTGGCGCGGACGTGCGGGGCAGGCGCGAGCCGATGCACCTGTACCTCGACACGGATCGCGAGCTGATGACGATCTGGCCGATCTACGGCTTCCCGTTCGATCGGTTTACGCAGACGGTCGATACCGGAAAGTTCAGAGCGATCACGGACGCAGTGCTCGCGCTGATCGCGTCGATGCCGGCGATAGCCGCTACGCCCAATTTCGGTTCGCTGGACGTCGAGCGAATTGCGGTACCGGGTGAGCTGATGCAGTCGAATCCATACGACGCGAGTGTGGCTGCCCCGGCCTCGGCCGCCGGCAATTTCGTCGCGGCTGAGGTGCTCGCGCCGTCGATCATCGGCACAGAGGTGACGAATCTGAACCCCACCTTCGTTGCCAACGTGACGGTCGACAGCAGCGCTCAGGTAATGAGCGCAAAGATTCAGACGGCGCAACGCGACGCCGTAGGGATGGCGTTCACCAAGAACCTCTCGCCGGGCATCGCGGTCCTACAGGATCAACCAGCGGTCTCCGTCGTGAACCAGGCGCCGGCGCCGGCGCGCTCGCAGCGGCAGATGATCTACGGCTTCTCCGCGTACAACGAGGGCACCGGCGATGCGTACCTCGTCGAGCTAGTTCCGGCCGACCAGGGCGTGCCCGATCAATTGCCGCTGCCGACGATGAACATGACGTACGATCCGTATTACGTGCGCGTCGTTTTTTTGAAAACGCTCATCTCATACAACATGTCGATCATCGTGCCGGCGATGGTCCACGACCAGTACGGACACTTCGCGCGGCAGGGCACCGACTACCTCAACCTGTTGAGCAAGACCGACGAGCTCAGGCTCGGCTACCTGTACTCGCTGTTCGACGGGCACGACAACTTCGACGCGCTGAACTTCCAGCACTATCCGTATCCGCTCGAGTCGACGCTCGTGTCGTCGTCGGCGATCTTTACGAACCTCCCATACTCGCTCGGTGGAGATCTGCCCGCGGCGCTGGTCTATCGCACGCCGACGCCGTACTTCGCCTGCCGGCGCAAGAACTGGAGCGCCGACTGTCACCTGATGCAAGCGACCCATGATCTCGGCTCGGCGGTGTATCTCGCCTTCGGCGCCGGCGATTTGATCCCGCTGCGGCTGGACGCGGCCTTCCAGGTCGATAAGCGGCCGCCGGCCCATCTCTACAAGCTCACGTACACGTTCACCGATCGTCCGTACGACTCGGCGAAGACGATCTCCGTTGCCAACAAGCCGTACGTCGTCGCAGTAACGACGAGCGACACCGGTGCGCCGGAGCTCAGAAACTTCTCGATCACCGCGACGGCGGGCACGGCCGACCTCCAGCTCACGAACAGCCAGCCGCTCAAGTTCCCGACGGAGATCTACGTCGTCGGCGAGGCCAGCGCGACGCTGATCTCGATCACGGACATCAACGCAAAGCTGGGAACGTCGTTCAACAGCACCGGCGATATCCTCACGCTGGACTCCTTGGGGCAGGCGATTGCCGGTCAGGAGTTCCAGCTCATTCCGTACAACAATCTCGTGTACCTGATCCGCGCGGTGTCGAATAACGTCGGGCTCGGCGCCGTGGGCGGGCTCGGCACCGTTTCAGGCTTACTCATCGACACGTTCGTGCCGGCGACCACCGGCAACCTCGCGCTCGCCCAGGGCGCGCGGCACAAGCGCAGCCAGATGCAGTTCTTCGGCGCGAACTATACGCCGACGACGATGGTCGACACGCTCGACAACCTCGATTTCTCGAGCATCACCGGCGAGATGTTCTTCGTCCCAACGATCTATATTCCGATTCCGGAGCTCGACGCCACCACGGGTTTCGTCGCCGACATCTCGGCTTTCGTCGGCCAGCAGTTCTGGACGTTCATTTATCCGGAGATCGTCGCGACAGCCGGCACGACGTCGAGCGGCGTGACATGGCCACACGACGTCAACATCGACGTGGAAGGCAAGCCGGTCCTCTCGCTGCAGAAGCTGCACTTCGTCTACGACCCGCTCATCGTGCTGTTCACGCCAAACGATCTCGCGCATAAGTACGCGCTCCAGCCGAAGCAGCAGGTGCTCGCGCTGACGAACGGCCAGATCCAGGAGAGCATCTGCTGGCGCTCGGCGAACGTGCAGCCACAGCGGCTGCCGCCGACGAACATTTGTGCGCAGCAGATTTTGCCGAGCGGCACTGGGATGGACCGGCCGAACATCGTCTATTCGGCACACAACCGGCCGGTGATGACGTCGGTCAGTAATGCGTACATGGGGATGTCGGTCAACAGCTTTTTGTCGGTCTCCGGCGTCGTGTACAACATCGAGGAGTCGGCGCTCCAAAACGACCAGATGGGCACGAGCTTCGTCTCGCAGGTGTCGTCGACGACGAACATGGTGCTCGGCGTGCTGTTCGACTACGACAACGACGACTTTGGCAGATTCGGGACGTTCGTTGGCTCCGATACGACCAAGGGCGTGGTATTCCTCAACGGCTACCTCAGCGCCGCCGGGTACTCGTTCTCGAGCCCCGATCACTTCGACGTGAACGACGTGCTGCCGTCGCAAGTGCCGCTGCTCGAGCAGATCGCCGACACGATGGGCTCCGATGTCGCATTTTTCAACACTGACGTCAGCCTGCCGCGGCAGTTCTGGAGCATGACGTACGATACGTTCACCCCTCCGGGTGTGCCGGGCTTCATCCCGAACGTGCCACCCTCGATCGTCGATCCGACGTTTACGAATCGCACGCGGTCGCTGATTCTGAGCATGCAGAATCCGGTGCATCCCCGGCAGCTCGGGATGATGGACACGTACAGCTCGGTCGTCTCGGCCAATCTGCATCTGCAAAACGGCGTGACCGGCGCGGTGTTCTTGAGCAAGAAGGCCGATCGCGACGTGGCGTCGATCGGGACCAATCCCGTGGGGCCGAACACCATTCCGCTCTTCGGGCTGCCGGCAAAGTACGACTTCTTCATTTTCTCGCGCGACCATTACTGGACGCTCAAGGGCGCGTTCGTCGAGCTGATCGATCAAGGCTACGCGATGTGCCTCATCGACGACGGCACCGGTACGGGAACGAAGGTCGCGAAGTACTTCATCGATTCCGACGGGCACTACTACGAGCTGTTCACGTGCGCGTTGTACTCGCCCAATGGCGGCGTCATCGAGACGTCGAGCTTCACGCTGCGCGTCACCCTCGGATCGCCCGGCAACCTCAGCGCGTCGCCGATCATTCCGGAGACGCCGAACAATGTGAATCCTCAGGATCTGGTCGCCCAGATCAACAAGGTCTCCAATCTAGTCTATGCGGCGTTCGGCCCGTCGACGCCGGGGCAGCCGCTGGCGTTTCTCCCGATCCAAGCGGTCGGCGGCGCGGTGCAGGCTGCGCCCATCGTCGGGCCGCCGGGCTTCAACGGGTATTTGCTCAACGTCGCCGCGGCCAATCGGCAGCCGGTTCAGGTTTCGCAGATCTATTCGGGCACGGTCGCGTACGGCATCGCCGGTTCGACGACGATCGTGCCGGTCAACCCCAAATCGGGCAAGTCGCTTGGGTTCTACGGCTCGATCTCGCACGGCCTCGATCGCATGTTGCCCGCAACGTTGCAGGGATCAGACCCGAGCAAGGTCATCCCACGCCCGACGGTGCCGCCCGGACCTTCAACGGGTCTCTTCGGCGGCAACGGGCTTGGCGCGTTGATCGCCACGCCGTTCAGCTGCGCATTCCAAGGCTCCGGTGCCGTGCCGCCGGCGATCGCCGCCAATCCGGCGCCCGGCGCCACGATGAAGGCGGACGACGCCGTCTTCTATACGTACAACGCCGCGACGAATGTCGTGATGGACTCGACCGGCAAGCAGACGGGCCCGGGCGGCGGGCAGTATTTCGTCGATGCGACCGATCCGTTGAATCCGATCTACGGCGTCGTGACGTTGCCCAAATTCACGTTCAACGGCAACACCTATAGTGTGAATGTAGGCACGACGCTCCTCGACGGCGTGACCTCGCGATTCAGTTTGGTGGTCGGCGGCAAGAGTTACCTGTTCGGCCCCGACAACGCGCACGTAACCGTCGATCGCACGACCTTCACGTTCAACCCGATCAAGGGCGGCGGGTACACGGTAGGCTACGCATCGGTCGACCCGCCGGCGGGAGACCAGGCGCCGTCGCCGATTCCGCTGACGCCGTTCTCCATCGCTATGGGCGGTCGCGTCGCGACCCTCGATGTCTTCAACGACCCCGGTGCGTTGAACACCATCGTGCTCGGTGTGACCGGCCGGCAATACGGATACGATCCGGTTCACGGCAACGTGACGATCCACGAAGGCGCGAACAGCACGGTCGTTCCGATCCAGATCGGCCTCACGTTCGCCTCGAGCAGCAACTACGGCTATGTGATCGGCTACAGTGACGGGGCATATACCATAAACGGCACGCCGATGTTCCCGTACGCCGCGTCGACCACCGGCGCGCCCGCATCGTACGCTCTCATGACGGCTCCGAAGACGTTCACGCTCGGCGGAAACTTCTACACGTTCGACCGGGACGCAGCCGGCGCGTACGTGAGCGTCAGCGGCAACAGCCAGACGTATTCCATAAACCCATACCAGTTCTCCATCAACGGCCCCGTATACATCATCAATACGAACGTCCAGCCGAACACCGTGATCGGCGGAGGCACCGTCTATCCGATGACGGCCGCCAACACCGAGTTCGAGCTCAACGGCGTGCAGTACACGATTGCGCTCAAGGCCGGCTCGCTGAACGGCGCGACGATCTCGGGCGAGTTCAACATCACCCAAGGCAACGTCGTCGTCATCGAGAACTTCGTCTATCAGATCGACACGCTCAACGGACAGCTCGTCGGGAACGGCGCCGCGTATCCGCTCAGCGCGTCTGGTGCCACGTACACCATCACCAGCGCAGACCGCAGCTTCACCGTGACGACCGAGCCGAATGCGAGCACGGTCACGATCGGCAACATTGTATACCAGATCAACAACACGACGGTCGTTGGCGACGAGGTCGTCTATCCGATCCTCGAATACCGCACGTTCGTTGACGGCGCCGGCACCTTCAGGATCGGCTTCGACGGCGTCGTCTCGATTCCGACGCCGTTCGCCCTCTCGGGCTCGGCGCCGTTCACGCGTGCGACCTTTACCGACGGCGCGACGTACACCGTGAACGATATCGCGGCGTTCGACGGAACGACGCACTTCCGCATGACGGGAACGCCGCCGCAATTCACCGCCGGACCCCGCACGTACACGGTGCGAACCGACGCGGTCTCGGTCGCCGCCGGCGCCGCGAAGACCTATCTCGGCCCGACCGCCGGTGTGCTGAGCCCGAACCAATTCACCTTCGGCACCCAGACCATCTTCGTCGGACGGCCGACCGACATCGCCGCGTTCGACGGCCGGCACTATTACGCGATCTCGAACAATCAGTTCACCGACAGCAACACCGGCAACACGTTCACCCTCAGCGGCAACACGGCGGTCCACGAGGGCAACAGCTACGAGATCTTCAGCAACCTCGGCGCCGGCGCGTACTTCGAGGTACCCGGCGGTCCGGTCTACTACATCAATATCCCCGTCGCCGACACAGGATCGGCCGGCGGCGATATTTTCACCGTGTTCCCCGTCGCGAGCGGCGGGTTCACGATCCCGCTGCGCTACACCATCACGGTCGCGGGCGGCGTCGTCACCGTCGATGCTTTCACGTTTACCGGCGGACCAACGGTCGTAGCCACGCTCACCGGCGCCGGCACGTCGCTCACCGGCGGATTCTTCGTCGATCCGGTCACGAAAATCACATACACCTGCTTGCTGGACGGCACGCTCGTGACGTTCGTCGATTCGAGCAACACGGTTTATCCGTATCCCGCGGCGGGCACCACGAACCAGCTCATTGCGAGCGTCGTGGTCGCGACGGGCGTCACCGTCGCCGTGGACGATCAGGCGGTGCCGGCCGTCTATCCGGTGCTCAACAACCAATTCGTCGCCGGCCCGGCGACCTACACCGTCAACGTGCCGATCGCCTATGTGAACCCGGCCGGACCGTATTTACCGACCGTCAACGGCCGCTTCATCGTGCCGCACGCGGACCCGATCTCGAGCGTCGCATATACACTGCGCGACGGCAGCGTGATCAAAGGCTACGTGATCTCGGCGGACGACGAGTTCTCCGTCAACGGCAACGTCGTCTACACGATCAACGCGGTGAACGTCGTCAAGGCGACGAACGTGGCCACGCTCGCGGGCGCCGAGCCGGCGCAGACGCTGCAGGCGGGTCCGCTCACGTACACGCTCGATACGGCGCAAAAGCTGGCGAGACTCCAGCCGGCGGGCGTCACGTACGACACCGGCACGCAGACGTTCACGGCGAATGTCAACGGCACGCCCGTGACGTACACGGTCAGTGCCACGAGTGCCACCGACGACCGGCACCCGCAGAACACGTTCACCGTCACTGCGGCCGCGCCGCAGCGCACGTTCACGGACTCCGTCGCAGGCGTGACGTACTCGTTCGACAGCAGCGGCAACAATCCAGTCACCGCGGCGTTCGTCTACAACAATCACTTCTTCATCGACGCTCTAACCGGTGTCACCTATTACGTCGACGTACCCGACAACCGCGTCGAGGCAATCTCGTACCTGCCCGAAACGACACAGTACGCATTCACGGCGGGCGACGGCAAGACGTACATGATCCATTACAACGACGTCCGCGTGGAGTTCCCGGTCATCTCCGGCGCGAACGTCAACGCCGGCATCGCCACCGTCGGCGCGGACACGCTCATCGTCGACATTGACGAAGTCGACCCGACGCTCGGCGGCCCGGCGATCCCGGTCAACCGTGACTCGTTCGAGATCAACGGCAACCTCTACACGATTGCCGGCACGCCGGTGGGTGCGGACTACTCTTCGTGCACGGTCGCCGGCGACGCAGCGGCGCCGCGCCCCTTCACCTCGGCGAACACGTTCAAACTCGCGGACCCAGGCGTCACGTACACGCTGCACCTCGACGCGGCGAACCTACCGGCCTTGATCACCGCGACGTTCCCGATCAAGCCGAGCCGCGATCTGGTCAACGTGAACGACGCTATGTACGTCATCACCTACAACACCGTGAGCACCGGGTCGCTCCTTGGCCAGGGGCAGGCGTCGATTCCGATCACCGGCTCGGCCTTCACGCTCACGAATCCCTTGAACGCGACCAAGGCGAAGTTCGTCTTCGCCGACCTCAACATCTTCGACGCCGCGTCGGTGGTCGGACAGTTCACGGTCTATCTCGCCCCGACATTTTTCATCGTGGGCGCGACGTACACGCTCGACCCGGTGCAGCTCGTCGTCACCGACAACAACCAGCGCCCGTTCCCACTGATCCCAAACCCGGCGATGTTCAGCATCAACGGGTTCAACTATGTCATCGATACGAATCGCACGCCGCATGCGATCGTCGGAAACGACAACGTCTCGCCGTTGGCTACGGACGTCACCGTCGAGAGCGGTCATTTGATTCCGCACTCGACGTTCACGCTAGGTGGCCAGATCTACGAGTACACCGAGGACGCGTTGCACAATCTGCTCACGATCACCGGCACGAAGAGCTACATGATCGCGCAGCCGACCCTCACGTTCAAACTCGATTCCAGCCTCGTCTTCACGCTGTCGACGGTGCCGCCGGCGGCCGGCAACTTCGCGGGCACGGTCGTTCCGATCGGAACGGTCACCGCGGGCACCACGGTGCTGAACGTGTATCCGGGGACGCCGGAGTCCGGCGGAGCCGACTTCTTCACGTACAAGAACGTGCGCTACACGCTCGTAAAGTCCGGCGCCGTGCATGTCGCCGTGCAGAAGTCGTACACCGTCTATCAATCCAAGCCGACGGTCACGCAGCAGCAACTCGCCGTTTTCGATCTCAACGGCACGACGTACATCGTGACAGACGGAACGACAACGGGGGACGCTGCGCCGGCCGGCATCAATCCGGGCACGATGTGGGCGGCGACGTCTACCTCCGCCGTCGAGACCCAGTTCGGCCTGGTGTATGGTTTCACCGCGCAACCGACCGCGGTTACGCGCGCCGGTACGGGCCTGTTCCAATTCCAAGCGGCCGATGCGAGCGGAACCGTAACCTTGTACGACGTCATGTACACGCCCGGCGGCAACGCCAACGTGGTGAAGGTCGACCTGCCGGCGCTCCTGCCGACGTTCACCCAGACCGGGCCGTTCAGCTTCACGCCGTCATATCCGCTGACGTTCGAGACCGGCGGCTACAATGCGTTCACCACGTTCGTCTCTGAAACGTCGACGCCGAGCCTGAGCTTTGCGGCGGCTTACAAGACGCCGGTGACGTCCGCCGACCCGCTCGTCGACTCGCTGATCTCGGCACAAGGCGATTTCAGCCTCGAATTTTGGCATTCGATTCCTCCATCCATGCCGCTCGCCGTTCACCCGGTCACGTATTCGTCGAACACCGCTGCCCCGTTGGTCCACTTCGTCGACGTCGATTTCGAGGACCCCTCGAACATCTTCGTTCAAGTGAACGACACGGTGCTGCGCGGCACGTCGACGCCGCCGGTGTTTTCGTCGGGATGGCGGCACGTCGCGCTCGCGTATCAGCAGCCGTACACGATGCTGTGCACCGGCGGCGGCTTCGAGGTGAAGAAGGGAAGCAACTTCAACTTCAATCGCGACTTCAGCATCGCGATGACGTTCAGCGTCTCCGACGTCAACGCCGAGCAGGGCTTGCTGTACAAGGGCACAGGGTCCGACACGACGTCGCCGCAACTGCGGATGTCGTATCGCGTCGGCGTGAGCGGCGGCCATGTCACGCTTCAGTTCACCGACGCCGAGGGAACGGTCAGCCCGTTGTTCGCCGGTCCGGCGATCACGCCGAACCGATTCTTCCAGCTGGTTATCGTGAAGCACACGACGACTCCGGCGGGACGCGACGACAGCGCCGATCCGTATGCCGCGCCGTTCGACACGTCGGATCTCGGCACCATCTCGCACAGCGGTATGACGGGCCATTCGTCAGGCTTCCCGTCCGGCGGTGGCGACGTTACGATCTCGTCCGTTCATCCCGCCGGCGCCGGCGCCAATACGCGGTCGGCGCAGTTCTTGAATAGAGTGGGGAGCGCGCCGCCGAAGGCCTACAACGTCGTGATATCGGTGCGCGAGGTTCGGACCGACGGCACATTCGGAAACTGGACGTCCGTGCCGAGGGACCACACGGTGACGGACGACACGGGTTTAGCAGTCAGCTCGACCGGTGGTGCGCATCTACTGATCGGCGCCGCATTCGCCGACGACGGAACGGCCCGGCCGCTCGGCAGCACCAGCGGCGCGGTCGGCAACATCCGGCAAGTCTTTCTTTTCAACGGCGCGATCGACCGTACGGGAATTCGAAAGGACGACGGCACGACCGTCGACATCGCGAACGCGTCGCACGACGATCTCGTGAAGGCCGGGCTCGTCGGCGTCTGGGTCGCGAAGTACGACCCGAACGGGGTCATTACGAACCCGTATGACGCAGACGCCTTTGCCATCACGACCAACCACTCGAGAGCCGTCCTCGCGCCGCTTGCCGGGCAGGAGCGCGAAGGCGTCGCGCTCTTCGTGAACGGCGTCCAGCTCACCACCGCGCTCGTCACCGGCTCGGCGGTCCCCAGTTCGATGACCGGCTATTCTCCCGGAAACAGGCAACTGACCTTCAACGCCGGAGCGTATCGGCTTGCCGAGATCAGCATTTGGAGCGTGGTCCGGCAGCAGTTTCAGATCGTCGACGACATGTTCGGCCGGTTGATTCCGACCAATGAGCCTTTCCTCACCCTGTACTTGAGCGGCTCGTTCATCGTGCAGGAGATCAACGCGCCGATCCTGCCGATGAAAAAGTACATCGACAACATCGCTGTCACGAACCCCGTTGCGTCGATGAACTTGGCGCTTTCCAGCGCATCGCTCGATCTCGCCGGGTGTCCGGCGGTCGGACGCTGCGGGCCGCTCATCACGCCGAACCTGTACACGCCGCCCGGCGTTGCGCTCACCGTATGTGACTCCGTGCCGTATCTGACGACGTACTCGGTCACGCTCAACTCGCTCACGGCCGGGCTGGCCGGTGAGCTCAACGAAGCGTACGTCTACGTCAAGGACCACGTCCTCACGTTATACGCCGGGAAGAAGATCGGTGACCTCGTGTTGAGCTGGGTATCGCAGGAGCAGGGGAACGTGCAGCTCATCGGCTACATCGAGGGCGCACCGCCGGCTCCGATGGCGAACCTGACCAACAAGCCGTCGTATGCGGGCGCGACATCGATCACGTTGAGCGCGCCCACGTCGGTCACCGTCAAGCTGCAGCGTGGCTACGACAGCTCGGACGAGTACAAGCTCGATTACAGTGATGCCATGGGCTTCACATATGCCATGGCCGCTCATATTTCGCCGTTCGGCGTCGGCGTAACCACCGAGAAGACGATAGTTTCGCTCGCCGGAACTTTCGGCTTAGGCGGTTCGTACACGTGGTCCACCGGGGACGGTGAACAGATCACGGCGAGCAACAAGCTCGACGAGTCGAACAAGTATACCGTCAAGCTGCAAGGGACGCTGGCGCCCGTTACCGGCGATCCGTTCATGTCGAGCTTGAACAGTGTGACCACGCAGAGCACGACCGCCGGCACCGCGGCCTCGAAGAGCGCGATCTTGCCGAACCCGAACCTCGGCGGATTCACGACGTCGAATCCGCCCGCCGCACTTCCAAAGGCACCGGCCGAGGAGAAGTTCGGCGCCCGCATGTACGTACCGTCGTCCTACGGCCAGGCGTTCGTCGCGTCCCAAGCGCTCGACGTATATCAGCAGACGTTGTTGCAGACGAACACGGTGTACGGGTTCGTGCGCATCCCCAACACGCAGATCCCACGCGACCTCAACATCGTGTCGTTCCGGATCAACAGCCAGTATTTGCGCCCCGGCGTGCTGGACGGCGTCGTCGGGTACGTCTACAATCCGGCCACTCTTCCGACCGGCGGGCAGACCTACAACACGTCGACCGGCGACATGCAGGTGCTCTACGACAAGAACTTTTCGCCGGGGACCGTCGGGCACGATGCCGGCTACATGCGGGTCGTCGAGGCGTACAAGGTCAAACGGCAGATCGATCAGCAGGCGTTCAACGCGCTCGCGCTCTACCACGCGCAATACAGCGACAACGCCTGGCCGACGGACTCGCGGCTCACGCCGGGCCTGGATTTCTACAACGAGTATCTGTGGACGTCGCGCGGCGGCACGCAAGAAGTGAAACACACCTATACGACGACATACGACGAGGTGTACAATACGACGTCCGGGCACAGCGCCGTCGCAAACGTCAACTTCAACATCAAGCTCAGCGCCGTGATCCTGACGATCATCGACTTCAAGTTCGCGTTCACGTACACGAGCAAGTTCGCGATCAAGTCCAGCTACAACACGACCGGAACTTCGTCGTTCGACATCACTGCCTCGCTCGACGGTATAGAAAGCGACACGCAAATGCGCTATGCGTCGAACAACGATGCGCATTTCGTGATGAAGAACAACTCGACGTTCAACCAGAACAACCAGAGCGGGTTGAATCTCGTCATCGGCTCGGACGGCCTCGTCTACAACATCGTCCCGAACGTCTCGTCCGGCGCCGGGCTGCCCACGTCGAACAACCTCGATGACAGCCAGACGTATATGCAGCCGCAGCCGGCATACACGTCGGGGAATGCCAGCGGCATCACCGGCGCGCTCGAGCCGTACGACCGGCCGGGGAAGATCAAGCAGTTCAGGACCTACGCATTCTTCCTCCAGCCTGCACAGAACAACGCCGACAACTTTTGGGACCAGGCCGTCGACCCCGTGTGGCTTGCCAACAGCGACGAAGCCGACGCGCGCGCGTTGCGCGACGCTCAGCAGCACAATTCGATTCCGTGGCGCATGCTGTACCGCGTGACATACTGCGAGCGCTTCCTGCCGCCGGTGTCCAACGCGCAGGTGGTCGTTCCGCAGATCACGCCCGTCATGGCCGTGCCGGTGCTCGACGCCGCCTCGGATTTCATCTACAAGGCGATCACCGCGCCTGGTCCGCGGCCCGCGAAGAATCCGCTCAACGACATGCAAGCGAACATCGTCCTCGCTGCGCCGACCGCGTCCGGTGCGAGCGCCGGCACCGTCGCGACGGCCGGTCCGAACGCCGGTCTCCCGATTCTGCCGAACAACGTCATCCCGTTCGACCTCGTCAAGGCGGCCACGACGATCGTCAATTGGGGTGATTCAGCAAACGCGAAACTGCTCACGCAGCTGACGACGTCCGTGCTCGGGCTCAACACGATGCAGATGGTTCGTGCGGTCCCCGGGTCGACGAAGCTCTATGACGTGGTCGACCCGGTGGGCGGTGGCCCGCTGTTCAGCGTGTATCAGGACCCGAACGGGCTGACGGTGAACGTGCAAGGCAAGGCGGGCATCACCGTGTATCAAGATGTGAACGGCAATCCGATCCAGTACTACGACGGCAAGATGTTCCACGCGCTCCAAGCCGACTACATCGCTACAACCGACGGCACGGTGATGTATTACATCGAGCCGCCGTCGACGTACGACCAGTCGGCGTTCGACTTGACCGGCGACTACGATCTCTTCGGGCACCCGGGCGACGAATGGCGCTACTACCTGGTATCGGGGATGAGCGCGAACATGACGTCTGAGCCGACGGTAGCCGGCGTTGGGCCGTTCTTGTCCTCTGCCCGCTACACGGGCTTCCGGGTCGCGCCGTCGCAGCACACGAGCGGAGGCGCGAAGCAGGTGCAGGGCTACGTGCTGATGGAGGGCATTCTGCAGTGGCCGCACCTCAACACGAACGCCGAGTCGTTCGCCGACGTGCAAGTCTACAAGGCGATGAGCCTTCTCGACACGTTCCCGATCGGCGATCCCGAAGTTCTCATCTCATTCCTCAAAGCGCAGTACAGCGCGGCCCCGTTCATTGACAACGAGGAGATCTGTTTGGTATTCGCGCGCAACATCGTGTCGTACTTCAACGGGCTGCAACAGGCGTTGATCCCGCAGTAGACGGAGCGCGCCAGAAGGTCGGGGCCGTTTGGTCCCGGGTCTGCAGCAGCCGGTGAGCACCGCGCCATGGTCTAGGAGGTCCGTACGGCCCCGGCGTAGCCTCGGACGATCATGTCGTCGACACCGAACGCTCCGGGTACGTTCGTCGCCCACCTCACCCCGACGGCGGACGCTCCCCTGCGCGTCAGCACGCTCACGCAAAGGCCCGAGGCCGAGACGCCGGGCAACGTCGCGGTCTGCCTGAGCGGCGGCGGTTCGCGCGCGCTTTCCGCCGGGATGGGCGCGCTGCAAGCGCTGGAACACGTCACGCTCCCGGACGGCACGAGCTTGCTGTCCCGCGTCAAAGCGCTCTCGACGGTGTCCGGCGGTTCGTGGCTCGGCGTCCCGTTCACGTTCCTCAACGCGGCGACGCCCGACGGCGACTATCTCGGGACCTATACCGATCCCGGCAACCTTAGCGTGCTGGGTCTGATGGAGCTGCCGAGCGGCAACGCCGGCGCAAACGTCACCGACGAGTTCTCACTCGTCGCGCTCGCCATTAAGGCGTGGGTGCTCTACGAGTTCAACAGCGTCCCGGCCGACATGTTGTGGCAGACGCTCATGGCGCTGCACATGCTCGTGCCGTACGACTTGTACGAGCCGGGTCCGGACATGGCGCCGACGTCGTTCTTCTCGTACGACGACGGCACGCTGCGCACGATCCGGGACGACAACGCCGACACCCCGCTCGAGGCGGAGAAGGCGAACCTGGTCGCCCAAGTGCAGGGACAGCGCCGGCCGTATCTCGTCTGCAACACCGCGCTGTTCGTCACGTGCACGGACCAGAGCTCCGCGCTCGCGCCGGTGCAGTGCACGCCGTTCTTCACCGGGATCGTCGGTACGCCCGACGCCGTCGATGCCAATGAGCGCCTCGTCGGCGGTGGCGGCGTCACCTCGTTCGCGTTCGCGTCGAATCTCGAGGCGGTTACACCCGTTCCTGATGGGACGTCTACGGTCGACGTGACGCAGCCGCGCCAGTGGGCGCTCGCGGACATCGTCGGCGCGAGCAGCGCGGCGTTCGCGCAAGCCGTTCACGACACGCTCGTCGATCTCGCCGGCAATCCGCCGCGGTTCGCCGCCGCGCTGGCGATGCACGGTGAGGGCGCCGCCCGGCTCGTCGCGCGCAGCGGCGGCGATCCGTCGTCGGTGCGAACGTTTATCGCGCACCGCATGACGGCCGCGCGTTCGGGAGACGTGGGCATCTTGGACAGCGGCCTCGCCGATCTCCGGGCACTCATTCCGCGTTATCAGTACTGGCCCGTTCGCAACGCGTCGGCCGCTCAAACTACAGCGCCTACCGATTTCGCGGACGGCGGCAGCCTCGAGAACAGCGGCGTCGCTGCGATGCTCGCGTACGCCGACATCGACAATGTCATCGCGTTCGGCGACACGGTGACGACGCTGGCGCAGGATGGGAACGGCGTCGTCATCGTCGACGACTCGATCCCGCCGCTGTTCGGCTACCAGCCCTATGACGCGTCGGTAGCCGGCGGCTATGCGCTGTACTCGGCGGGCGCGAGCCCGTCGTCGCCGACGTGGTATTACCGCTTCAACCAAGTTTTCCCGAGCGACAAGTTCGCCACCGTCCGCCAAGGCCTGTGGGAAGCGAGCGGTAGCGGTAGCTATCAAACCGCGCCGATCTTCGCGCTGCCGCTGACGACCGTCGCGAACCCATGGTTCGGCGTGGCTTCCGGGAAGCCGGTCACGGTGGTGTGGGTGTATCTCGAGCACGCCGCCGACTGGTACGACCAGCTCGGATTCACCGAAAAGCTCGAAGTGGACGCGCAGACCGTACTCGCCGGATTTCCGCACTACAGCACATTCGACACCGAGTTGAGCCCGACGCAGATCAACCTGCTTGCGAGCCTCGTCGCGTGGAGCGTGGTGAACCCGAGCAACGTCGGGACGTTCACATCGCTGTTCGCGCCCGTTGTCCCGCCGCCGGCATGAGTGACTCCACCGCGGACCAGTTCGCCCTCGTCGGTGCCGGGCCGATCGGTTTGTGCGTCGCGCGCGCACTCGCGCAGCACGGGATCCCTCATGTGCAGTTCGAGTCCGCGAACGCCGTCGGCGGCAACTGGCGCGACGGCGTCTACGAAACGGCGCACATCATCTCCTCGCGCAAGACCACCGAGTTCACCGACTACCCGATGCCGTCGAGCTACCCCGATTTTCCGAGCGGCGCGCAGATGCTCGCGTACCTGCAAGACTACGCGCGCCACTACGATCTGGAAGCGCGCATCGCGTTCGGCACGACCGTGCGCGACGCGCGGCCGGTGTTTGACGCCGGTGCGGAGCGCTGGGAGCTCACCTTCGGCGACGGTTCGCGGCGCGTCTACAAGGGTGTGATCGCGTGCGTCGGCCACCACTGGGACCGCCGCTGGCCGTCGTATCCCGGCACGTTCGGCGGCGAGCTGATCCATTCCAAGGACTACAAGACGCCCGAGCAGTTGCGCGGGAAGCGCGTGCTCGTCATCGGCGGCGGCAACTCCGCGTGCGACATTGCATCCGAAGCGGCCCGCGTCGCGGCATCGTCGCACTTGAGCACCCGGCGCGGCTATTGGTTCTTGCCGAAGACGCTGTTCGGCGTGCCGCTCGTGGAGCTGATCCCGCCATGGGCTCCGCTGTGGCTGCAGCGCCTAGGGCTGCGCGCGGCGCTTGCGGTCGCCGTCGGCGACTACGGCCGCTATGGCTTTCAACAGCCCGATCACGCGATCTTCGAGCACCATCCGACCATCAACAGCGAGCTGCTGCACTACGTCAAGCACGGCCGCATCACGCCGCATCCCGACGTCGCGCGCTACGACGGCGACGTCGTGGAGTTCACCGACGGCGTGCGCGAACGGTTCGATCTGATCGTTGCGGCGACGGGCTTCCACCAGACGATCCCGTTTCTTGCCCAAGATCTCGTGCCGGTCGACGGCCCCATCGTGAAGCTGTACGGCTCGATGATGAGCGACCGTTTTCGCAACATGTACGTGTTCGGGTGGTCGCAGGCGCGCTACGGCTTCGGCCCGATCGTGTCGCCCGGCGCCGATCTGCTCGCTGAAGTCATCCTCGCTCAGACGCGCATGCAGCACCCGCTCGGCGCCGTGCTGAAGAAGATGGGCGCGAAGCTGCCGCACACGCACCTCGTCGACCCGCACGCGGCGATGCGCGCGATCCGGCACGCGCGCAAGCGGCTGCCGCTGCTGCTCAAGCTGGAGCCCATGGTCATGCGCAAAAGCTAGTGGTGCAGATTCCGAGCGAGGTGGCGGACCTCGCGGCGATCGCCGCGCTGCTCCGGGCTCAGGACACCGAGCTGCGCGCCGTCGCGCGCCGCGTGTACGCCGCGCGCAATCTGCCGGCCGAATACGGCGACCGCGCCGGCGTGATCCTCGACGGCGTCGTCGCCGCGTTTGCCGGTGACGCCGACGACTTCTACGCCTGCGGCGCGGAGCTCGGGCTCGGCACGGCGACGTGGCTGCGGGGGCGCGGCGATCGCCTGGCGGACGTCGTCGACCGGCTGCACCGCGCGCGCGTCGACCTGTTCCTGATGGAGCTCCCGGAACGGCTGCCGCCGGCGCTGCGCACGCTGGCAATCCGGCAGATCGCGTGGTTTCTCACGGGGTACATCGGGCGCTTGTACAGCGGCGACACCGCACTGGACTACGAGTTCGCCGGGCTGACCGTGCGCCGTTTGAGCACGACGCGATCGATTCCCGAGATCGAACGCGTCGCGGTCGACGCCGCGCGGCGCCTGCTCGCGCTCGACGCGGCATGGTTTGCACGGCGCGACAACGGCGTGTGGTCGATGTCGACGCAGCGCGGACTCGAGCCCGGCACGGCGGCGTTGACGCTGCGGGACGAAGACATCCCGGGCGTTGCGCCCCTGCTCAGCGGTGAGACGATCGCGTACGACCACGTGGAACGCGCGTCGCCGGAAGAGCACGCGTTGTCTCGGGCCCTCGGCGTGCGCGTAGCCCTCGTCGTCCCGATCATCATCGAAGGAACCTGTGTCGGAATGCTGGGCGCCGGCCGTGTCGCGGCGGCGCGCTTCACGGCGCAGGACCGCGGGCTGGCGGAGATCCTCGGCGCGCAGGTCAGCGCGCGGCTGCGCGAGCTGCACGCCGCCACGCGGATGCGCGACGCGCTCGACGCGCTCGAGGAGTCGGACCGCCGGCTGCGCGAGCAGCTGCGTCGAAAAGAGCAGATCGTCGAAACGCTGCAGCGGATCTACATCCCGCGTGCGTTTCCGACGGTGCCCGGGATCAGCTTCGACGCGGTGTACGTTCCGGCCGAGGACGACGCACGCGTCGGCGGCGATTGGTACGACGTGTTTCGCCTGCCCGACGGCAGGCTCGCGTTTTCCGTCGGCGACGTTGCCGGTCACGGCTTGCATGCTGCCGTGACGATGGGCGCGATCCGGCAAGCAATCTACATCGCGTCGCTCGACTCGCCCGATCCCGCGGTGGTGCTGCGCGCCGTCAACCGCGTGCTGCTGCTGCAGCAGGCCGGCATGGCGACGGCGATCGTCGGCTTCCTCGATCCACACACGCGCGCGATCGCGTACGCGTCCGCCGGTCACCCGCCGCCGCTGGTCGCAGGCCGCGGCGGCGCGCGATTCCTCGAACCCGGCGGCATCCCGCTCGGCATCCTCGACGACCCGCTGATCACCGAAACGCGCGTCGAAGCCGCCGGCGAGATCCTGTTCGTGCTCTACACCGACGGGTTGATCGAGTATGCGCGCGACGTCGCCGCGGGGCAGGAGACGCTCCGGCGCGCCGTCGAGCTCGCTGCGGCCGAGGATCCCACGCGCGATCACGCACTGCGCATCGTCGAGCGCGTGCTCGGCGGCGGCGGCACCGACGACGACCTCGCGCTGCTCGTCGTGCGCTTCGCCGAGCCTGGCGCGCGCTTTGCGATCAGCTCGACGCAGACGCGCAGCGACGCCGTGTCGTGGGACGTCGATGCGTCGGACCCCAGCTCCGCCGCCGCGGTGCGCAGCCAATTCGTGATTTTCCTGAGCCGTTTCGTCGATGCGGACGCCGACCTGTTTCCGGCGGAGCTCATCCTGGGCGAGTTGCTCGCGAACGCGGTCGAGCACGCGCCGGGCCCGGTGCACGTCGAGCTGGCGTGGCGCGGCGACGAGGCGGTGCTGACGGTGCGCGACAACGGGCGCGGATTTCAGCCGCGCGCGGGGCTGCCGGACGACGTCTTCTCGGAGAGCGGTCGCGGACTGTTTCTCATCTCCGCGCTCGCGAAGAGCGTGACGTCGGAGACGCGGCTGGAAGGCGGAACCGACGTGTGCGTCGTGCTGCCGTTCACGCGCGCGGAGCAGCCATAGCGTGCCGTACGGTCTCGCGCGCGACATTCAAACCTGCCGCGGCCATCACGCCGTGTTGCGCGCACAGCTCGAGCGCTTTCCCGGACCGGTCGCGGGGAACGGCGCGCAGCTTCGCGCGGCGCTCCGCGACCTCGGGACGGTGCTGGTACGCCACCTCGCCTTCGAGGATGCGCGGCTCTACCCCGTGCTCGAGGCCGGCGAGCCCGCCATTGCGGAGCGAGCCCGCCGGTATCGCGAGGAGATGGGCGATTTGCGCCGGCACGTCGTGGCTTTTCTCGAGCGCTGGACCGCGGAGAACGCCGTCGAAGCGGAACCGAACGCGTTCGCGCGCGCGTGGGACGCGGTGCGTAGCGCGCTCGAACGCCGCATGACGGAAGAGGACGATGACCTCTACGAGGTCGCCGAGCACGATCCGAGCTGAGCCGTCAGCGCGACGGGAGGATGGCACGCCCGAGGAGCTCGGGATGCACGTTCGGCAAGTCGGGCACGGGTTGCCCGGGACAGAAGAAGCCGAAGACGTGCGAATCTTCGGAGTTCGGCCGATTGTCGCCGAGCACCACGTAGCATCCGGGCGGGACGGTGTCCGGCGCGGTCCATGCCGCGCGCGGGGGTATCACGGCGACGGCGTGGTCGAGCCGCGCGCCGTCGACCCATACGTCGTAGTCTCGCACGGCGAGTTCGTAAAGCGCCGGCTCCGGCGCGAACGGCTCGTCGACGTGCTTGCCGTTGACGAACGTGCGGCCGCCGCGGATCGCGAACCGGTCGCCGGGAACGGCGACGACGCGTTTGAAGAACGCGTTCTCCGATTTTATCGGAGGCGTGAAGACGACGACGTCGTTGCGGCGCGGCTGTGCACCACCGTAGGCGAAACGATCGACCACGAAGATCTGATGCGTGCGTATCGTCGGCGCCATGGACTCCGACGGTGCGTAGTACATCTTGTAGCGCACGATCAGGTACACGCCGCACGACAACAGGACGATCAGAACGACCGCGATCGCGCCGCCCGCGATCTTCCAGGGTTTGGTCACTCCGGCAGCGCCAAGCGAACCGGCTCGCTGCCGTCGGCAAAGTGCAACACGATCTCGCCGTCGGCGTTGCGCACCACCGACACCGGCACTGCGCCCGCCGGCGCGTACCCGTTCGCGGCGGGCGCGACGTGCTTGCGCCTCGCGAGGCGCTCGCGTAGGCCGGCGAGCGCGACGTAGACGACCGGCACGACGAACAGGTTCAGCACCGTGGAGAGGATCATCCCGCCGAACACCGCCGTGCCCAGCGAACGGCGGCTCGCGGCGCCCGCGCCGGACGCGAACACGAGCGGCACGGTCGCAAGGATGAACGCCAGCGACGTCATGAGAATCGGCCGCAGCCGCGTCTGCGCGGCGTCGCGCACCGCCGCTGCGGCGTCGAGCCCGTGTTTGCGGCGCTGGTTCGCGAACTCGACGATCAGGATCGCGTTCTTGCTGGCGAGCGCGATCAGCATCAGGTAGCCGACCTGGGCGTAGAGGTCGCTGGGGAGCGCGCGCAGATCGAGCGCGAGGATCGCGCCGAGGATAGCCAGGGGCACCGAGACGAGGATGATGATCGGATCGCTGTAGTTCTCGTAGTTCGCGGCGAGCACGAGGAACACGCACAGCAGTCCCAGGCCGAAGATCACCAGCGCTTGGCTGCCGAACTCGATCTGTTCCAGCGAGATCCCCGTCCACTCGTAGCCGGTGCCGCTGGGAAGGGTTTGCGCGGCGTTCGTCATCGCGGCCAGCGCTTGGCCCGAGCCGTAGCCCGTGCCGGGGACGCCGTTGATCTCGATCGAGCGCAGCAGGTTGTAGTGCGTGATGATCGGCGCGACGCGATCGAGATGCGTGTGCACGAGCGACGACAGCGGGACGGTCGCGGAGAGCTGCGGCCCGGGCGCGTTGGTGTGGACGTAGATCCGGTCGAGCGCTTGGAGCCGGTTGCGAAACGGCGTGTCGGCCTGCACGTACACGCGGTACGAGCGGTTGAGGTAGTCGAAATCGTTGACGTACTGCGAACCGAGATACACCTGCATCGCCGCGAACACGTCGGGGAGCGGGATCCCCAGCGACGCGATCTTTTCGCGGTCGAGCTCGACCACGAGCTGCGGCGCGTCGTCGCGGAACGTCGTCGACACGTTGCCCAGCGTCCGGTCGCGGCGCGCGTCCGCGATCAGGCCGCGCGCCGCCGTGGTGAGCGCGGGTATCCCGACGTTGGCCTGGTCCTGCAGTTCGAACTGAAAGCCGGCGAGGTTGCCGATCCCGCGGATCGCGGGCGGGTTGAACGCGAGCACGTTCGCGTTTGCGATCTGCGCCAGGCGCGGCCGCAGCCGCCGCATTATGCCTGCCGCCGACGCGTCCGCGGACTTGCGCTCGTCCCACGGCGCGAGCGAGACGAACATGAGCGCGCGGTTCGGAGCGTTGATGCCGAACTGCGTGCCGTTGGGCTCGAAGACCACGCGAATCTCGGGGAAATCTCGGAGCAGGCCTTCGATGCGCCGCGTGACGCGCTCGGTATCTGCCAGCGACGCACCCTCGGGCAGCTGAATCGTGACGTAGAAGAAGCCGAGGTCCTCGTCGGGCAGGAAGCCGGTCGGGACCGTTTGGTAGGCGAAATACGTCGCGGCGAGGCCCAGCGCGAAGAGGCCGAGCACCACGACACGATATCGCAGCAAAGCGGGCAGCACGGCATGATACCCGTTGCGGCCCGCGTCGATCGCGCGGTTGATCATGCCGTAAAAACCGGTCCGGTGGACCTCGTGATCGCCGAGCAGCAGCGCGGAAAGCGTCGGCGTGAGCGTGAGCGCGTTGAAGAGCGAGATGGTGATCGCGCAGGCGATCGTCAGCGCGAACTGCTTGTAGAGCTGGCCGGTCGTGCCGGCGAAGAACGCGACGGGGATGAACACCGCGAGCAGCACCAGCGAGCTCGCGACCACCGCGCTGGTGATCTCTTTCATCGCGGCCGACGCGCCCGCGTAGGATTCCATCCCCTTCTCGTTGACGAAGCGCGCGATGTTCTCGATGACCACGATCGCGTCGTCAACCACGAGCCCGGTCGCAAGCGTCAACCCGAACAGCGTGAGCGTGTTGATCGAGAAACCGAGCAGCTTCATCAAGGCAAACGTGCCGATCAGCGAGACCGGGATCGTAATCGCCGGGATCAGCGTCGTGCGCCACGACTGCAGGAACAGGAACACGACCGCGATCACGAGCACGATCGAGATCGCCAGCGTCTTGAGGACCTCGCGGATCGACTCGCTCACGAACGGCGTCGCGTCGAACCCGAACTGGTACGTGATGCCGTGCGGAAAACGGCCCTGGAGCTTGTCCATCGTCTTGCGCACGTCGCCCGCGACCTGCAGCGCGTTGGCGCTGGGCAAGGTGAGAACAGCGATGCCGATCGCATCCTTGTCGTTCAAACGCAGGTCCGTCGAGTAGCTCTCCGCGCCGAGCTCGACCCGACCGACATCGTGAAGGCGCACGAAGCCCGCATCCGCGTTGGACCGCAGAATGAGGTTGCCGAACTCGTCCGACGTACGCAGGCGGCCGAGCGCGCGGACCGAGATCTGGTACGGCTGGTCGGAACGGATCGGCGCGGACCCGATGGCGCCGGCGGCGACTTGGACGTTCTGCGTCTGCAGCGCGTTCACGACGTCGGACGCGGTCAGGTGGTTGAGGTTGAGACGCGTCGGGTCGAGCCAGAGCCGCATCGCGTAGCGGCGCTCGCCGAAGATGCGCACGTCGTTGACGCCGCGGATCCGCTTGATGACGTCGACGATGTTGTTCGCCGCGTAGTTGCTGACGAAGACGCGGTCGTACCGCGCGTCGCTCGACGTCAGCCCCATCGCGATGACGAACGTGCCGCTGTTCTTGGTCACCGTCACGCCGGTCGCGCGCACCTCGGCGGGGAGGCGGCCGATGGTGTTGTTCACCTGGTTCTGCACGTCGTTGGCTGCGAGATCGATATTGCGGTCGAGCTGGAACGTGCAAACGACCGAGCTCGTGCCGTCGCTGGTGGTCGTCGAGGTGATGTAGCGCAGGCCGTCGACGCCGTTGATCGCCTCTTCGAGCGGCGTCGTGACCGAGGACTCCGCGGATTGCGCGTTGGCCCCGATGTAGGTGGCCGTCACGGTGACGACCGGCGGGGCGACCTGCGGGAACTGCGCGACGGGGAGCGTGGGGATCGAGATCAGCCCGGCCAGGATGATGAAGAGCGCGCAGACCGACGCGAAGACGGGCCGGTGAAGGAAGAACTCGATCACGGTGCCGCTCTTCGACCCCGGAGGGGCCGGAACTTCTGTCGAACGCGCCGCCGATGCAACCGGGACGCCGTACCGCGGCGGTGGTCATCGCGATCCTCACCAAGCCGCCCCACGGCGTCGTCTTCATCGAGCGTGCGGCACATTTGCGCGATCATCCCGGACAGATCGCGCTTCCGGGTGGGTCGGTCGACGCGCAGGACGGCGGCGATCTGCGGCAGACGGCGCTGCGCGAGATGCGCGAAGAGGTCGGGATCGCGCCGGAGCGGGTCAGCATCCTGGCCCAACTGCCGGTGGTCCGCCAAACGCGCGCGAACAACTTCGACGTGACGCCGTTCGTCGCGTCGGTTGCCCCCGGTCCGCTGACGATCGACGGCACCGAAACGGCAGCCGTGTTCACCATCCCGCTGGACGTGATCGTCGAGCACTTGCAGCCCGGCACGCACGTCGTCGGCGAGCACAGCATCGAAACGTACCTGCTCGACTATGAGAGCCGCCGCGTGTGGGGACTCACCGGGCACATTCTGCGCTCGTTCGTCGAGGCGTGGAACGACGCGACGAACCCGCTGCGAGCCGCCGTCGAAAGCGCCCTCGCAGCGTGACGCGGCGGCTGCTCGTGCTCGCGCTCGCCTGCACGTGGGCGATCGTGCTGCGCGCGCCCGCGGCGGCGGAGTGGTCGCCGCCCGATCTTCGGCCGGCGAGCACGCCGCTTCACGACGTGCTGGCCGCGTACGCACGCGCGATCGGGACGCCGGAGCCGCGGTTTTCGCAACGGCACGAGCGCTGGACGTATGCCGTCGGCACGCGGCGGCTCGCGGTGCGCGTCGCGGTGAAGGACGACGATTTTCGCGCGACGGTCGACTTCGGCAACGGGCGCCAGTATGGGGGCGGACGCTCCGAAGGCGTGCGCTGGCGCGCGGACGCGAACGGCATCACCCACGCGACGCTCTCCGACGATCAAGGCGACGCCGCCGATCGCCTTCCGCAGAGCGTGTTTGCGTTCGCGGAGCGTGACTGCGCGCTCGCGGGCGAGTCGACCCGATTCGGTGCCGCATGGGTCGTGGTCGACCGCCCGCCGCGCGACAAGGCGCACTGGTTCTACGTCGACAAGAGCAGCGGGCTCATCGCGCACGAAGTCACGCGCGAGGGCGCGCGCACGGTCATGACGTCGTTCGATCGCTTCGAGCCGGTCGCCGGCGTGCGGCGGCCGCGGCACTGGCGCGTCGAGGACGGCGACGCGGCGCACACGCTCGACGTCGACGTCGAAGCGGTCGTCACCGAACCGGTCGACGCCGTGGACGTTGCGATCCCGCAAAGCCGTCGCATATTCGCGCCTGCGAGCCCGCCGCTCAACGGCGTGATGCGGTTACCCGCGACGTTTCGCGGTCGCACGATCGTCGTCGACACCGGCATCGACGGCCACGGCGGCGGGTTCATACTCGATACCGGCACCGCCAGCATCACGCTGGACCGTGACGTGGCAAAGCGCTACGGACTAGACCCGGTCCTCGAGCACGCGACCGTGTCGCGCTTGACGGTGGGCCCGCTTGTGCTGCCGAACGCTTCGACGCTGGCGATCCCGTTCCACTACGACCGAAGCATCGTCGGCATCCTCGGGTACGATTTTTTCCTCGGGCACGTCGTGCACGTGGACTACGCCGGCGAACGCGTCGAGGTACTCACGCCCGCTGCGGCCGCGCCCGCGTTTGCGGATCCGCGTGCGACGATCGTCGACGGCTATTTCGACGAGGGCGTGCCGCTCGTGCACGCGGCGTTCGGCAACGCGATCGGCGACCGCTTCGCGCTCGACACGGGTTCGCCGCATTTGCTCGTCCTTGCGCCGTTCGAACGGCGTTACCGGGCTCAGATCGATGCGCTGTGGTCGCCGGTGGGGTTCGGGCGTACGGCGGATGAGGAGTATCTCGAGGGTTCGATTCGGATCTCGGTACGCCGCGTCGCAGCGTTCTCGCTGGCGGGCGTCCGCTTTTCCAACGTTCTGGTCGGCATCGAGGAGCGCAACGACCGGCCGGACGCGATCGACATCCCGCTCGACGGCATCATCGGCACGGACGAGATGGCATTCTACGACTGGTGGTTCGACTACGACGGCGGCCGCATCGCGGTACGCCGGAACAATGTGCGTTAGCGTTGAACAACGGGGCGGCCGTGTATGAAAGAGCGCTCAATCCTTCCGCGGACGCTGCTGATCGCGGCGGCGCTGCTCGCGAGCGTCGTGCTGTTCGGCACGGCGGGATATGTCGCGCTGGAGGGCTGGTCGTGGTTCGACGCCTTCTACATGACGGTCACCACGATCACGACGATCGGCGGCGGCGAGCCCGCGCCGCTCGACGTCGCCGGCAAGTGGTGGACCATCGCCGTCGTCGCGTTCGGCTTCGGCGTCCTGACCTACACCGTGCTGGCGCTGGTCGCGTACGTGATCGAGGGCCATCTCGGCGAGCAGTTCGGCGCCCGCCGGATGCGGCGGCGGGTCGCTAAGATGCAGAACCACTTCATCCTGTGCGGCTTCGGCCGCGTCGGCCGCGAGATCGCGCGTGACTTCACCGCGGAGAAGATCCCGTTCGTCGTGGTCGACATCAACGCGGACTCGCTGCAGCGCGCCGCCGCGCAGGGGTTTGCGGTGATCGACGGCAACGCGACCGACGTCGGCACGCTGCAAGCCGCCGGCATCGAGCACGCGCGCGGTCTGGTGACGGCGGTCGACGACGACGCCGACAACATCTACGTCACGCTGTCCGCGCGCATCCTCAAGCCCGATCTCTTCATCGTCGCACGCGCGAACGCGGAGGACGCCGAGCGCAAGATCCGGCTGGCCGGCGCGAACCGCGTCATCTCGCCGTACACGATCGGCGGTCGCCGCATGGCGAGCCTGGCGATGCGCCCCACCGCGGTCGAGTTCGTCGACACGGTGCTCTCCGCCAACAACGGTCAGCTGCTGCTCGAGGACCTGACGATCGCCGCGGGTTCGGCGTGGATCGGGCGCGCGCTCGTCGAGCTGTTCCCCGCCCACGACGAAGCGTTCGTGCTGGCGCTCAAGCGCGACGGTGAGATGCGCTTTCGCCCGGCGCCGGATACCGAGCTGAAATCAGGCGACGAGCTCGTTGCCGCCGGACCGCCAGAAGCGATTCGCGCGCTCGAGCAGCGTTTGTGATGCACGGTTCAAGGTGACGTAACCGTCGCTCACGGCGACGATGCGAAAGGCGCGATGCTTCAAGGCAACATGAGCCTCGAGGGAGTCGACGGGACGAGGCGGAGGTTCGAGACGCGCACCGCCGGCCCGCTGAACGCCGCGATCGTCGTCGGCGCGGAAACGGGCACGAGCTGCGCCGCGACGTAGACCTCGATGCGCGCCGTCGTCACGCTCTCCATCGGCGCGTGCGGCGCGAAGGAGATGCTGAACGTCGCTTCGTCACCAGGTGCGAGCGTCAGCAGCATCGCCATCCTGTTGCGGGCGGCGAAGCGCAGCTCGATGAGCTTGCCTTGCGCGTCGAACAAGCGAATGTTGACGCCGCCGGAGACGCGGCACGGCGTGGCGCCGCCGTTCTGGAGCGCGTACACCGTCTCCACGTCGGGAGACGGCGGCGCCGCGTTCGTGACCTGCCGCAGCGCCAGATCGGAGGGCGCGCAGGGCGCCGCGGCGGCCGGAGTGGCCTCGGTGGCTGCGGCGGCCGGGACAGCCGTGCCGGCCAGGACGCCCAGGGACGTCGCGATGAGGGCGACGGCGCGCATGGTCGCGGCGATCATGCCCCGAGAACGTGAAACAGGGCGATGTCGTCACCGGTCGGAACCAATACAGCTAACGGTGCCGGTCTGCGGCGCCGGTTCGCGAGGTGTCCCGAGTGATCCTCAACCACGTCGAAGTGATGTTCGGAGGGCAGGCCGGCGACGGCAGCTTGACGACGGGCGACTTGATCGCCGGTGTGTTCAAGCGGATGGGCCTGGAAGTCTACACCTACAAAGACTTCCCGTCGCGCATCCGCGGCGGCCACACCAACTACGTCATCCGGGCGAGTGAGAACCACGATTACGGGATGGCGGACGCGGTCGACGGGCTGGTGGCGTTCGATCTGGAAGCCGTCGAGGCGCACATCGACGAGATGCGGCCCGGCGGCTTCGTCGTGTTCGACAACACGTCCGAGGTGATCTCCGACGAGATGCGGCGTCACGACGTCACGTGGTACGAGATCCCGCTGGCGAAGATCGCGAAAGAGCTCGGGCTCGAGCTGATTCGCAACACGATCTCGCTCGGCGTGCTCGGCGCGCTGATCGGCATGGATGCGGACATCATCCGCAACGACGTGCGCCGCCTGTACCAGCGCAAAGGCGAGAAGGTCGTCGACCTCAACATGCGCGCGATCGAGGCCGGCGAGAGCTTCGTGCGCGACAACTTCGCGGACAAACCGAGCGGCTACGGTCTCGTCGCGGCGAACGACGGCGACCGGCTCATCATGATGGGCAACGACGCGATCGCGTACGGCGCGCTCGTCGCCGGCTGCCGCTTCATGGCCGGCTATCCGATCACGCCCGCCACCGACGTGCTCGAGTGGATGTCGGTGCAGCTGCCGAAATTCGGCGGCGTCGTGGTGCAGGCGGAGGACGAGCTCGCGGCGATCACGATGACGCTGGGCGCCGCGTATACCGGCGTGCGCGCGATGACCGCGACGTCGGGCCCCGGCCAGGCGCTCATGACCGAAGCGATCGGGCTCGCGGGCGTGCTCGAGATCCCCGTCGTCGTCGTCGAGTGCGCGCGCACCGGTCCGTCGACCGGGATGCCGACCAAGACCGAGCAGAGCAATCTGAATCATCTGATCTACTCGGGGCACGGCGAGATCCCGCGCGTCATTCTGGCGCCGGGCACGGTGTCGGAGTCGTTCGAGCTGACGATCGACGCGTTCAATCTCGCGGAGCAGTATCAGCTGCCGGTGTTCGTGCTCACCGAACAGGCGCTGTGCCAGAGCAAGGCGACGCTGCCCCCGTTCGATCTGAGCAAGGTGCGCGTCGAGCGCGGCAAGCTCATCGACTCGGGCGAAGTCGTCTTCGGCGAGTACAAGCGCTTCGAGTTCACCGAAGACGGCGTATCGCCGCGCGTGATCCCCGGGATCCCCGGCGGCATGCACCTTGCACCCGGTTCCGAGCACAACGACGCCGGCGTCATCACCGAGAACGCGCACAACCGCGCTCGGATGATGGAGAAGCGGATGGGCAAGCTCGAGTCGATGCGCGACCTGCTACCGCGCGCGGTGCTGCACGGCGTCGCCGACGCCGACATCGCGATCCTGGGCTACGGCGCGAACACCGGCCCGATCGCCGAAGCGGTCGACCGGCTCGCCGCGGGCGGCGTGCTGACGCGCTTCCTGCAGCTGCGCACGCTGTGGCCGTTCCCCGACGACGACATCAGAAAGTTCGTGCGCGGCGCTCAGCATGCGTTCGTCGTCGAGAACAACTACACGGGCCAGCTGATGCAGCTGATTCGCGCGGTCGTCGGGCCGCTCGACGCGCTGCACGGCGTGCGCAAGTACGACGGGCGGCCGTTCCGCCCGATCGAGATCATCGAGCCGGTCCTGCGGATGGCGGACGTCGGCGTATCCGTGGAGGTCTTCTGACAATGACGGCGACGCTCACCCCCAAAGACTTCGCCACGGCCACGCCGTCGTGGTGGTGCCCCGGCTGCGGCGACTACGGCGTGCTGTCCGCGCTCAAGCAGGCGATGGCGGAGCTCCGCAAACAGCCCAAGGACGTGGCGTTCATCTCGGGCATCGGCTGCTCCGGGAAGATCTCCGGCTACCTGCACAGCTATGCGTTCCACGGCGTGCACGGCCGCGCGCTGCCCGTTGCGACGGCGGTGAAGCTCGCCAATCGCGAGCTCACGGTGATCGCCGCAGGCGGCGACGGCGACGGCTATGCGATCGGCGCGGGACACTTCGTACACGCGGTGCGGCGCAACACCGACATGACGTACATCGTGATGGACAACCAGACGTACGGCCTGACGAAGGGGCAGTCGTCGCCGACCAGCGCGACGGGCTACGTCGCGTCGGTCAGCCCCGACGGCAACCCCGACACGCCCCTCAACGGCCTCGCGCTCGCGCTCGCCGCCGGCGCGACGTTCATCGCGCGCGGCTTCTCCGCGCAGCCGAAACAGATGGTCGCGATGATCAAGGCGGCGGTGGAGCACCGCGGCTTCGCGATCGTCGAAGTGATGTCGCCGTGCGTGACGTACAACAAGATCAACACGTACGCGTGGTTCAAGGAGAACACCGAGGACGGCACGCTGCGCGACGGGTACGCGCCCAACGACCGGCTCGCGGCGTTCGAGGCGCTCACGACGGAAGGCAAGATCCCGTTGGGGATCATCTACAAAGAAGACCGCCCGACGTTCGAAGACCGCACCGAGCTCCCCGAGATACCGATCGCGCACCTCGACGTGCGCAACTTGCACGCGGACTACGCCGCGATCCAGGCAGCGTACCGCTAGAAGCCGGCGCGGCGAACGTCAGCGTGCGTTCGTCGCGACCTGCAGCATCTTGGTCTCGCCGGGGCGCAGTAGGGTCACGGCGGTTTGCGGCGCGATGCGACCCACGGCGGCCTTGAACAGATCGCCGCACTGCGGGCCGACGACGAGCGGGTTGTGCGCGTAGTGGACCGGGACCGCTTGGCCGACGCCGAGCAGCTTGCAGGTCAGCGCGGCGTCGTCCGGGCCCATCGTGAACGCGCCGTTGCCGGTGCAGAGCACGGCCAGGTCGGGTTTATAGCGTGTCCCCACGAGCGCCATGTCGCCGTACACGTCGGTGTCGCCCGACGCGTACACCCGCGCGCCGCCGACGTCGATGATGAACCCGGCGGCGGGGAAACCCGACGCGGTCGAGTGTACCGCGGGAACGAGGTGCAGCGTGACGCCCTTGTAGCTCGCGGTCCCGCCCATATTGATGCCGGCGCCGCCGTTGAGCACGAGCTGCGTGTTGTCGAGGTTCGCGGCTTTGAACTTCGGCAGCAGCCCGACGCGCATCAGATCGCTTTGACCGACGGTCTTTACGTCGACGCCCGCCGCGACCAGCGCGCCGAGCAGCTCGAAATAGTCGCCCATGTGGTCGCCGTGATCGTGCGTCAGCGCGACGACCACCGCCGCGTTGCGGCCCTTCAGGTGCGCCGCGTACGCTGCCGGGCTCGAGAGCTCGGCGGGCTTGTCGATGTTGAACGCCTTGAAGCCGGTATTGTTCCAGATCCACGCGTCCACGAGCACGATCGTCTTGTCGTCCGGCGTCGCGAGCTCGTAAACGCCGCCGCCGTACCAGCGGATCTTCAGCGATGCGGGTGGCCCGCTCGCGGCGACGACGCCGCCGGAGGCGACTGACCCCGCGGCGCTCGCCGCCGCCGAAACCTGGATGAACTCGCCGCGCGACAGTGGATCGCTCATGAACGTCTCCTCTACGGGCCCTCGCCTGCGTATGCGCCAGGATACGCGGGCGGCGCCGGGAGACCTCGCGGCGAGCGCACCGGGACGGCGACGATCGCCGCGGCCGCGATCAGCGCCGCGACGCACGCGGCGAATGCGGCGCCATAGCCGATCGCGTCGATCAGCCGCCCGACGACGACGGGTCCCAGCGCCGCACCGATGCCGACGGGGACGCCTTGCGCCGCAATGATTCCGCCGTACGAGCGGCGTCCGAAGCGCTGCGCCATGAGCGCGCCGCGCAGCGGAAACGTCGCTCCGTATGCCGCCCCGAACGTACACACGTACGCGATGACGCCGGGCAGCGACGGCGCCTTGATCAGCACCACGATACCGAGCGCTTGAAGCGCGAAGGCGGCGGCGAACAGCAGCGCGAGCGACGTCCGCTCGCCCGACCATGCGATGAACGCGCGCCCCGGCAAATACGCGAGCCCGAACAAGCCGACCAGCGTTGCCGCAAACGCGGGCGCATAGCCGCGCGCGATCAGGTACGCGACCTGCTCCACGACCATACCGGTGCTGGCGAACGCGCCCAGCGCGAGCGCGGTCGTCAATAGCCAGAACGCCGCGCTGCGCAGCGCGACCCGGTATGCGATGCCGCTTTCGGGCGTCGATGTCCCGGCCGACGGCGCGCCGTCGGGAAACAGCCCGATATCTTCAGGACGCCGGCGGACGATGAGAACGTGCAGCGGAAACGCCACGAGCAACTGCACGATGCCCAAGATCGTGACGGCTTCGCGCCAGCCGTATCGTGCGATCAGCACGCCGGCGATCGGATAGGTGATCGTCGATGAGAATGCGCCCATGAAGCTCAGCAGCGAGAACGCCTGCGTGCGGCGGCGCGCGAACCAGTTCGCGACGACGGTCATCGTCACGGGATAGAACGTGAGTGCCGATCCGAGGCCGAACGCGAACGTCCACAGCAGATCGAAGGCAGCGAGCCCGTGCACGTGCGCGAGGGCGAGCAGCGCGAGCCCGTTGATCAGCGAGCCGGTGGCGAGCAGCATGCGCGCCCCGATCCGGTCGACGAGCGCTCCCAGCCCCAGGCCCGCGAGCCCCGACACGAGCACGACGCCCGAGTACGCGAGCGCGATCGAGGCCTTGTCCCAGCCGAACTCGCGCGTCAGCGGCTCGACGAGCAGTCCGAACAGGTATTGATTGGTGCCGTACGACAGGATCGTCGTCACGCCGAGCGCGACGACGATCGTCCAGCCGTAGAATGGGCGCTCGCGCACCCCGCCCTTATACGATCAGCGGATGATCTGCCCCGTCTGTACGACCTCGAACGCGCCGGCCGGGACGCGCTTGAGCTGGTTGAGGTCCGTGTCGTTCCAGCGGCCGTCGGTCGCGCCGCTGATGAACCAGTCCGAGCCGTTGTCGGCGACCAGCATGCCGTAGCGCTTGAGCGCGACCAGCACGGCACGGCTCGCGCCCGTGAACGCGGAGACGTCGAAGCTCGCTTTGAGCCGCACGCGTAAGCCCATCGGCGGGAGCGTTGGATCGGCCGACGAGCTCGCGTAGTGCGTCGCGGGGTGGATGAACGCGCGCTGCGTGCGGCGCACGGTGAAGCGCAGCGCGTGATCGATCTCGCCGTTCTGCGCCGCTTCGTCGTAGCGCACGAGCCCCGGCAGAATCGGCAGTCCGGCCGCATCGGCCGACGTCCAGTAATCAGGCCGCAGCGCGTTCGAGCCGAGGTCGAACACCGCGCCGGAACCAGCGTGCCAACCCGGCCCGACGTATTGCGCCGCATACAGCTCGTACAGCTTGCACGTGCTGGAATCGACGACGAGCACGTGCCGGTCCCCGGTCGCGCCCGGACCGCCTTCGATGGGCGCGTTGGACGGAATCGGATACGGTCCGGGATCGCTTTCGCTCGCGTAGTCGAACGTCATCGGCACCTGCGCTTGCCCGGCGCCGACCGACGTGTACGGGATCCCGTACGTGGGATTGCTGCCAAAGTCCGGATGCAAGAACGTCGTCGTCGCGTTCATGCTCGCGAGATAGCTTGCGGAGTTCGCATCGACCGGCGCGGCGGAGACGTCGGCGTTCCACGGGTTGTCAGCCGGAAAGATTCGGCACCCGGCGATCACAGGCGCGCCGCCGGGCGCGGGCGGCGAGGTCGGTGTGGAGGTGGGCGCAGTCGTTGGTGTCGTGGACGGCTGCGCCGTCGGTGTCGGATTCGTGACGGGCAGCGATCCGCCGGTAGACGAGGCGACCGTGCCGCCGCCGCCGCCGCATGCGGCGAGGAGAAGGAGCACGAACGGCACGACGGCGGCGCGGCGCCCGGAAACGCGCATGGGAAACGGCATGTCCCCGCCGCGCCCGGATGACCTGCCCTCGTGCGCAGACCTGTGAGCGGCGACACGCGAGTGGCGTCAGGTTTCGATCGCGTACGGCGCGATTCGGTCGGGCGACGGTTCGGCATACATTGCAAGACCGGCCGCAATCGCCCGCCGGCTGGTCAAGCGGAAACCGGCGAGGGCCGCCACGCTAACCGCGCTAGCGCTTAGGAACCACGTGCGGTCGGCGGGCGCGATCTTTCCATCGAAAATCGAGATGACGTATCCAAGGATCACGAAGGTCCAGAACGCGCCGCCCAATGCGATGGCGACCCATTCGGCCCAGTGAAAGCGCGCCGGCAAGGCGGCCTTGCCGAGAAGCGCGATCTGCGCGCGCGAGAAGCTTTGCTGCATGAGCGCGATCGGGACGAAGCCGAACAGCCCGAGGTTTGAAACCGCGCCTTTGAGCCTCCCCAAGATGTTGAAGGCGAACACGGAGATGCCGGCCCACGGCAGCGACCCGTCGACGTGCGCCGGGTCGGCGCGCCACTGGACGCCTTGAATCTTCTTTCCGAGGTCGAACATCAAGAACAAGTTGAAGATCGGCACGATCAGCGCGATGCTTTTCCAGAGTGGCTGATCGTCCTGTTCCAGCAGCGACGCGCACGCTCGCCGGATGAAGAACGCCCAGACGAAGACGTAAAATCCGAGCGTGAGGAACATCAGGAGCGCCACCTGGAAGGCGGAACGCCGAAAGGCCACGACGCGGATCTGATCGTTCACCCGTTAGGAAATCGCTGTTCCGGAGGAGCGCCCCTGCGGGTTTCGCGACCACGCCTTCGGCTCGACGGCGTCAGGCGACGCGATGGCTCAGTTTGTCCAGCGCGCGTGACAGCAGCTTCGAGACGTGACTCTGCGACAGTCCCAGACGTGCGCCGATCTCTGATTGCGTCAGACCGCCGCCGTACGTTCCGAGCACGACGGTGCGCTCGCGTTCACCGAGCTCGTCGACCGCTATCGCCAGCGCGATACGCTCTTCGAGCGCGATGCCCGGCGCGGTGTCTGCGAGAAGCTCGACGCGCTCCGGGCCGTTGTCGGAATCTGCTTCGGGCAGCGGGATGTGCTCTACCCGGCGCAGGTTGCGCAACTCGGCGACCGTCTCGATCGGCACGCCCAATGCCGCCGCCATCTCGGCCGTCGTCGGCTCACGGTGGTGGCGGACGGTGAACGCGTCCCACGCGGAGATGTAGCGCTTTTCCATTGCGAAGAGCGTGCGCGGGGCGCGGACCATGCGCTCGTGGTCGCGAACGTAGTGCATGAGCTCGCCCACGATCATGATCCAGGCGTACGCCTGAAACGGCGTCTGCATGTCCGCGCGGTAGTTCGTCGCGGCTTTGATCAGCCCGACGGCGGCGACTTGCTCCAAGTCCGCGCGATCGTTGTGCGCGCGCTTGAACTTGCGCGCGCCGCGCTGGCAGAGGTAGCGGTGCGCGTCGACGACGGCGTTGCGCCGCTCGACCGTCCGCTCCGCGCAGTAGCGGGCGATGGCGTATTCCTGCTGGGTCATTTCGCGACGCTCCCGATCAGTGCATAGAGTGGGATGAAGACGGAGAAGACGATGAAGCCGACGACCCCGCCGAGCACACCGATCAGCGCGGGTTCGATCACCGCGCCGAGCGTCGCGATCGCAGCCTCGACGTCGGTCTCGAAGTAGGCAGCGACCTTGAGCAGCATCTCGTCGAGCAGGCCCGTCTCCTCACCGACGCGCACGAGCGCGACGGCAAGCGGGTCGAAGAGGCGTGCCGCTTCGAGCGGCGTGGTGAGGGCGTCGCCGGCGCGCAGCGCGACGTCGACGCGTTCGAGCGCAGCGGCGTATGCCGGGCTGCCCGCGACCGGGCGAACGACGTCGAGCGCGGTGACCAGCTCGATGCCCGAGCGGAGGAGCGTCGCGAGCATGCGTGCGATCCGCGCGGTGATGGCCTTGTGCAGCAGCGGCCCGAAGACCGGGAGCCGCAGCCGCAGGCGATCCAACGCGAGCGCGCCGCGGTCCGTGCGCGCGGCGGCGGCGAGCGCGCCGCCGGCGACGACGATAACGGCGATGCTCGCGAACCATGTTGCGGGCTGCTGGAGCGCGTCGCCCGCGGCCAGCAGCGCGCGCGTCGTCGCCGGGAGCTCGGCGTTGAACGCGCCGAACATCTGCGCGAACATGGGCACGATTCGGGCGATGAGGAACAGCACCAGCGCGAGCGCCGCGGTGACGACGACCGCGGGGTATGCCAGCGCCGCGCGGACTTTCTTCCGCAAGTCGGCATCGCGTTCGAGGAACGACGCGAGGCGCTCCAGGACGTCGTCGAGGATCCCGCCTGCTTCGCCGGCGCGGACCATCGCGACGTACAGCGGCGCGAACGCGCGCGGGCGACGTTGCATGGCAGCGCTGAGCGACGTCCCGTGCTCGACGTCCGCGAGCACCGAGCGCAGCGACTCGCGCAGCACGCCGTCGGAGGCGCGCTCGATCGTGACGTCGAGCGCCCGCCGCATCGGCACGCCGGCGCGGATGAGCGTCGAGAACGACCGGAAGAAGGCCAGCAGCGCGCGGCGCGACGGCGCGCCGAGGTGCAGCGACCGTCCGACGGTGCGAGCGAGCAGCGTCTCGCGGTCGACGGCGGTCACGAACAGCGCCCGCGTTCGCAGGTTCGCCAGGACGGCTTCGACCGATGACCCTTCCATCGAGCCGCGCACCAGCTCGCCCGCGGCGTCGCGCGCGGTATAGCGGTACAGTCCCGCGCTCACGATGCGCTCCGCTCGAACGCGCGGATCTCGCTCGGGCGGCCCGTCGCCGCCTGCGCGTCCGCGAGCGCGATCTCGCCTCGTACGACGAGCTCGGAGAGATGCGTCTCCAGCGTCTGCATCCCGGCGGCCCGGCCGGTGACGATCGTATTGCGCAGCTGGTGCGTCTTGCCTTCGCGAATCAGCGCGCGCACCGCATCGGTGCCGACGAGAATTTCCGCCGCCGCGCGCCGCCCGGCCCCGTCGTGGCGCGGGATCAGGCGCAGCGCGACGATACCCGCCAGCACCGACGCGAGCTGCGAGCGTATCTGCGCGTGCGCCTCGGCTGCGAAGGCGTCGACGATGCGGTCGACCGTCTGCGCCGCGTCGTTGGTGTGCAACGTCGCGAACACGAGGTGGCCGGTCTCGGCGGCGGTGAGCGCGGCGGCGATCGTGGAACGGTCGCGCATCTCGCCGACCACGATGACGTCGGGATCGGCGCGTAGCAAGCCGCGCAGGGCTTCGGCATAGTCGCGCACGTCGCGGCCGATCTCGCAGTGCGTGACGAACGAGCGGACCGGCACGTGAACGTACTCCACAGGGTCCTCGACGGTGACGACGTTGCGCTCGGCGCTGCGGTTGATGCGGTCGACGAGCGCGGCGAGCGCGGTCGTCTTCCCGCTCCCGGTCGGGCCGGTGAAGAGTACGAGGCCGGCCGGACGCTGCGCGAACGTCGCGACGACCGCGGGTAGTCCGAGCTGCTCGAGCGTCGGGACGCGTTCGGCGAGGAGGCGAATCGCGACGCGCACACCGCCGGCGTGGCGGTACGCGTGGACGCGATAGGGCCCGCCGTCGGCATCCCGCGCGGCGCCGCCGTCGGCGGTCCCGCGCGCGTCGAGCCGCGCGCACTGCTCCGCGGAGAGGGCGCTTGCGAGGAACGCGCGCGCGGCAGCCTCGTCGACCGGTGGCGCGTCGACGACGACGAGCCGCCCGTCGATGCGCAGCGCAGGCCGGTCGCAGCCCCCGAAGTGCACGTCCGTCGCACCGCGCGCCCGCGCGCCGCGCACGAGGTCGTGAACGCGAATCGTACCAAGGCTCATCGCGCCGTGCTCCACGCGACGACGCGCGTCAGCTCGTCGAACGAAGTCGTACCCGCCAACACTTTGTCGCGCGCGTCGTCGCGCATCGGGCGGTAGCCGTTGCGCGCGGCGAGCTGCGCTACGTGGACGCTCGAGGCGCCCGTGGCGATCGCATCACGCGTGGCGTCGTCGACGTCCATCAGTTCGTAGACGCCAGTGCGGCCCAGGTAACCGGTTCCCGCGCACGCGCGGCACCCGCCGGCGACGTACCACGTGTCGCTGCTCGCGCGAAGCGTCTCGCGAAGGTCCGCCGGAATTGGCTCGCGCACGCGGCACTGCTCGCATAACGTCCGCACCAGCCGCTGCGCGACGACCGCGGTCAGCGCCGCCGCGAGCGAATGCCGCGCGACGCCGAGCTCCACCAGCCGGTCGATCGTGCGCGGCGCGTCGTTGGCATGCAGCGTGGTGAACACGACCTGGCCCGCCAGCGCCGCGGAGACCGCGACGGCCGCGGTCTCTCCGTCGCGCATCTCGCCGACCATGACGACGTCGGGATCTTGGCGCATGAAGGCACGCACCACCAGCGGGAACGTCAGACCGGCGCGCACGTTTACCTGCACTTGCGACACGCTGCGCAGCCGCATCTCGATCGGATCCTCGACGGAGCACACGTTGCGCGAGCGCGCGTCGAGCTCGGCGAGCGACGCGTACAGCGTGGTCGTCTTACCGCTCCCAGTCGGTCCGGTGGCGAGGACGAAGCCCCAGGGCGCGTGCACCGCGGCCCGATAGCGCTGCAGCATCTCCGCGGGCATGCCGAGCGTCGCGAGGTCCGGCGCGGCGGCGTAGCGGTCGAGCAGACGCACCACGATCTTCTCGCCGTCAATCGTGGGGACCGACGCAACGCGCGCATCGATCTCGCGCTGTTCGAACGGAATGCCGCACCGTCCGTCTTGCGGCTGCCGGCGGTCCGCGATGTCCATACCGGCCAGCAGCTTCAGCCGCGACGTGAACGCCGCGAAGTACTCGTTCGGAATGATGTCGAGCTCGCGCAGGATGCCGTCGACGCGCAGCCGCACGCGACCGCCGCCGGTGCACGGCTCGACGTGGACGTCGCTGGCGTGGGCCGCAATCGCCCGCGCGAACACCAAGTCGACCGCTCGCACCGCCGGCGCATCGCCGTCGCGTCCGCCTTCGGCGGGGATCGATGCGGACTCCCCGTACGCGACGCGCAGGTTCTCGCGAATGGCGTCGCGTTCCATCGGCAGCGGCCGCAACCGTAGCCGCGTCGCCGTGCGCAGAGCGTCCAGGATCGCGGCATCGGTCGGGACGGCGAGCGCGACGGTCAGCACGCCGTCGGCGAGGTTGAGCGGAAGCGCATCGTAGCGGTATGCAATTGCGCGCGGGACCCGGGCTACGGCTTCCGGATTCGGTGCGAAACGTCGTCATGCAAACACGAATCGGAAACATCGCCGCCGAAAAGAGGCAATATTCTACGGCGTTTCTTAAACTGTCTTAAAGCCCGGAACGCGGGGAATACTGTGGATGAAATCGTTCGGCTAAGCCCGACGTACCATCGGGCGACAGTACAGAATGCTGAGTACGATACTGCACGACGAACATCACGACGCACACCGACTATCTAGAAATCAAAACGAAGACCGGGCATGCGCCCCAAGCGCGCGCTGCTCAAAGCGTTAGGAATTCGTACGCCTGAACGGTGATCGCTTACGGAGGGCCTGCCGACGTCACCGCGTTCGGACCGACGGCGAGGCTCGTCAAGAAAGCGTGATGGTCGTACGCGACGGGGAAGCTTCCCACCGGCAATACGTCGCCGTTCGCCCCCGGCGCGTAGCTTTGCAGACTTTGCGTGCAGCACACGTAGACGTAGCCGGCTGCGTCGACGGCGATGTCCGGGGTTCCGACATTTGCGTGGGGGCCGGTGATGATGCGGCTCGGCAAAGCCGCTCCTTGGGCGGTCGGCGCGTACACGAAGACGGCGTTCTGCCCTGACAGCGTTCCGGTCACGTAGATGTTGTTGGCCGTGTCGGCTGACACGCCGCTGCTGAACACGATCCCGGACGCCGGGGTGATCGTGCGCGTCGGCGCAACCGTACCCGACGAGTTGGGCGGGTAGACGGAGATCAGCGCCGACCCGAGCGAGATCACGTCACCGTGCGCGTCGACGGCGATCGGGTTCTGCGGCACGTTCATCACGCGCAGCGGCGGCGTGCCGGCCGTGGCGTTCGGCGGGTACACCTCGATGCCGCCCGACACGGAGACATAGACGTTGCCTCCACCGTCCGTCGCGAGGTATGCGATATTCGCGGCGGGTGCGATGGTGCGCAGGAACGTCAGATCGCGCGTAAACACGCCGACGCCGGTAGAGCTCTGGTACGCGCTGGCATAGACCGTGCTGTCGGGCGCCACTGCGGCGGACGTAACCCGGAATTGATGGGCGCTCGGCAATGTCTGCTGCACGACGCCGTTTTGCGCGGTGAAGTGTTGGATCGCGGCGGTCAACTCGCCGTTGTCCGTCAGGTACACGTGCGCCGCGCTCGCGGTCGACGGCGACGACGTCGGCGACGGCGTGAACGTCGGCACCGGAGAGGGCGTCGGTGACGGCGACGGCACGACTCCGCCGGCGTACAACGCGAAGTACAGCGGCTGATTTGCCGTCAGCACAACCGACCCGGCGGCCGGGGCGAACGTAACCGTCTGTCCGGAGACGACGCCCGGGCCCGCGATGCTCTGCCATCCGGTCACCGCTTGAAACACCGCGATGTAGAAGGATTGGTTGGAGCTCACCGACGCCGGCAGCGTGACGGTGAAGCCGGGGATGCCGTTGAGCGTCACGGTGGCGTTCGGCACCAAGGTGAAGTAGAGCAGCGGCGTGTTCACGGTCCGCGGCCGGCGCGCCACGCTGCTCAGCGCGGTGACGCCCGAAGGCGGCTGGCTCGACGTCGTGACGGACGCGGTCGTCGCGGCTGACGCGCTCGGCAGCTGGACGCTGGCCGTGTAGCCCGCGAGGCTCGGGAGGGTCGCGCTCGACGGTGTCGTGCCGATGGCGATGGTGCCGCTTGCGCTGATTTGGGTGCAGCCCGGCGCGGTGCCGCTGAAGTTCGCGGGGCACGGCGTCGGCGTGCTGCCGCCGCCCGGAGCCGGACTGCTGCCGCCTCCGCCGCCGCACGCCGAAACGGCGAGCGCAAGGCTGGCGAAGATCAGGAACGCGCGACGAAGTGACATATCGATCAACTGATTTCTACGCTCAACATCGAGATCGAGCCTCCGTCGCCGCCTTCGACGGGAAACGTCGCCGATTCGCCGGGCTGCTGCGTCGCGATCACGTACAGTAACGGCAAGTAGTGCTCCGGTGTCGGGACCGACAGCACCGCATCCTCGCCCATCGACTCGTAGTCGATCAGCGGTTCGTGCTCGCGCGCGGCGAGCAGCTCTCGCGCGCGGGACTCGAAGCGTACCGCCCAGTCGAACTGATGCGCCACGTGCCGTCCCCACGCGTACGCGTGAAGGTTGTGCACCACGTTGCCGCTACCGGCGATCAGCACGCCCTCGTCGCGCAGCGGCGCCAGCCGCTTCCCGAGCTCGTAGTGAAACTCCGGCGGCTGCGTCTCGTCGATCGCGAGCTGCACCACGGGCACGTCAGCGTTCGGATACGCGTGCACGAGCACCGACCACGTGCCGTGGTCCAGGCCCCAGTGGTCGTCGCGGCCGACGCGCGCGACCGGTGCGAGCAGCTCTTGCACGCGCGACGCCAGCGCCGGATCGCCGGGCGCCGGATACTGCACCGCGTACAGCTCGCGCGGAAAACCGCCGAAGTCGTGAATCGTGCGCGGCTTCGCCATCGCGGTGACGTGCGTGCCCGGCAGATACCAGTGGGCGGAGATCGCGAGGATCGAGCGCGGGCGCGGTGTTCGCGCGCCGAGCGCCGACCACGCTTGCGTGAACGCGTTGTCGTCGAGCGCGTTCATCGGGTTGCCGTGGCCGAAGAAGATCGCAGGCAGCCGAGTCGTCATCGTGCAATCTCGGCGAGCGCCGGCGCGAGCGCGAACGCCTTCGCCAACAGCTCGTACGAGCGCGTGCGCGACGCATAGTCCGGGGTGATCGTCAGGATCATCGCTTCGTCGGCCTCATGCGTGCGTGCGAGCGTCTCGATGCGGTCGCGCACCGCGCGCGGTGCACCCAGCGCCAGACGGTGCCGGTTGTACGCGATCTCGTCGCGGTCGTACTCGGTGTACGGGTACGCGAGCGCCTCGTCGCGCGACGGTACCGGCAGATCGACGCCGCGCCGGATGCGCAGCCGCCACAAATCGATCGTGGCGGCGAGGGCTTCGGCTTCCTCGGGCGTCTCCGCCGCGATCGCCGCCACGCACAGGATCACGCGCGGCTCGTGCAGGCGCGCCGACGGACGAAAATGGCGCCGGTACATGCGCGTCACCGCCGACGCGTCGCCGCTGATGAAGTGCGCGAACGCGAACGGTAAGCCCAACTCGGCGGCGAGTGCCGCGCTATAATCGGACGAGCCGAGTAGCCACACTTCCGGCGACGTCTCGCCGGTGGGCATCGCCGTCAGCTTCGCGAACGGATGCGACTCCGGCAGCGAGCCCTCAAGAAATCCCACGACGTCCTGCACTTGGCGCGGGAAGCGCACGACCTCACGCGATTCCAGCGCCATCGAAACGCGCTGCGACCCGCCCGGCGCGCGCCCGATTCCGAGATCGATGCGGCCCGGTGCGAGCGCTTCGAGCATGCGGAACTGCTCGGCGACCTTGAGCGCGCTGTAGTGCGGCAGCAGCACGCCGCCGGTGCCGACGCGCATGCGCGACGTCTCCGCGGCGATGCGCGCTAGCAAGATCTCGGGCGCGGGATCGGCCAGCCCGCGCATCGCGTGATGTTCGGCGAGCCAATACCGCTGGTAGCCGAACCGCTCCGCGTCGCGTGCGAGCGCGATCGTCTCGAGGATCGCATCGCGCGGCCGAGCGCCGGCCAACACGGGCGATTGATCGAGGATGCCGAGCAAAAGTGCCATCGTCATCAGGCTACAAGGCGCGTCAGTCCCAGGCGGATGCAACGCGAGCTCGGGCAATGAAAAAGAGCCCCGACAGCTGCCTGCCGGGGCTCGCTCTCAACCGTCGGTAGCTAGAGGTTGTCGGACCCCGTGCCCGTGAGGTTCGCCGACACGCAGATGTGCCGAATGTCGGAGTATTCCGATTGCAGTACGTACGGCTTGCTGTTCACGGTGACGAAGTTGTCGAAACTCGCGCAGAGATCGCCGATCTCGTTCCCGTCGAGGCCGGTGAACCACGCGTTGCCCAGCGGATCTGTGATCGTCTCGAACAGCTCGTGCGAAAGCGTCGAGTAACCTGGGTCGGCCGGATCCACCCCCGGCGAGGCGGGATTCGGCAGGGTCTGATTACCAACGTTGTTGCGGCAACCGCGAACGTCTTGATACGGCTCTACGGTGTACAAGTACGTCTGGCGGTTAGGACCGCTGGACGCGGTGAACGCGCCGTGATACGCACAGAAGAAGAACGTCGCGCCATTGTCCGGCGAGTAGCACGTGCCGGTCGGCGTTCCGGGCGGGCTTTCAAAGCACGTGTCGACGTTCTTCGGCAGGTACACGTGGTAGATGTGACCGAGACCGCCGCCGCCGATGTTCGGGCTTCCAGGCGGTCCGGCAGCATTGAGCACCTGCAACCAGATGGCGAGCTCGCCGAAATACGGGTTCGTCGAACCCGGCCGCGGCGAGGCATAGGTCGGGGACAGGTCGGCGCCGACGCCCTTCGTATACGAGCCCACCGGTGAACCTAGCGTGACGCCGGGGCTCGTCCGGTACTGATTGACGAGGGTGATGAACTGATCCTGATTCAAGTCCGAGAGGAACGGTCCGGGGGAGAAATTTTCGGCTTGGCGACAGGCGGCATTGCAGTTGATAAAGAGGTTGTGGGAAACCGCGCTGCCGAGCACCGGGCCGCTGAAGTAGCTGAGATCGAACGGCGAGTTGACGGCGACGTCTCGTGCCGCGCGCTTCGCGCTCGAGCCGGATTTGACGGCGAGGGAGCCCTTGAACGCGTGCTGCGACGAATCGGTGAACGACGGCATGCCGACGACGGCGGACGAGTCGACCGCGATGGTTGCGATATCGCGGACGTCGATCGTCGGCCCGGCCGGCGTCGTGCTTGTGAGATTGACCGCGGTCGAGCTTGCGGGGTGATTGAGATCCAGCGAGCCGATCGCGACGCTGCCGTTACCGGTGGTCTGAATGGCGGCCGTAACCGGGACGGTGCTCGACGAGCCGCCGCCGCCGCACGCGACCAGGACAGCCGTGCCGAGTAATGCGAAAAACGCGAGCCCGTAGCGGGCTGAAATCGGTGTCATCACAGACACGCCTCTCCTGAAGCGAAGGAGCGCCGCATAAAGCGGGCAAGCGAACACATGATACCGTGCATCCGTAGGCTGGGACTTATGCGTACCGGCTGTGGTCCTCCCGTAGCGAAAGACCTATCGACCCTAGGACTATCCGACCTTATAGGTTGCTAGCGTACGTTGATCGCGGCCGCCAGCAGCCCCGGAGACGCATGCGCTTCGAAGCGCTTGAAGTTTTCCGCGAACAATGCGGCGAGCTTTTTCGCCTGCTCGTCGTACGCCCTGGCGTCGCCCCACGCGTTGCGCGGGTTCAGCACGTCGGTCGGCACGTCGGGAACGGCGGTGGGGATCGACAGGCCGAAAAACGGTTCCGCCTCGAACGTCGCGCTCCGGAGGCGGCCGTCGATCGCGGCATTGACCATCGCGCGCGTGTACGCGATCTTCATGCGTTTGCCGACGCTGTACGGTCCGCCGGTCCAGCCGGTGTTGACCAGCCAGCAGCTCGCCTCGTGCGCCGCGATGCGCGCGCCGAGTAGATTCGCGTACACCGTGGGGTGATGCACCATGAACGGTGCGCCGAAGCACGTCGAGAACGTCGCCGTCGGCTCGGTGATGCCGCGCTCGGTGCCGGCCACCTTGGCGGTGTATCCGGACAGGAAGTGATACATCGCCTGTTCCGGCGACAGCTTCGCGATTGGCGGCAGTACGCCGAACGCGTCGGCGGTCAGCATGATGATCGTCTTTGGATGCCCGGCCATGCCGCTCTTGACGAAGTTCGGCAGGAAGTCGACCGGATACGCGGCACGCGTGTTCTCGGTGAGCGCATCCGAGTCGAGGTCGAGCTGACGCGTAAGCGGGTCGATGACCACGTTCTCGAGCACCGTGCCGAACCGGTGCGACGCCTCCCAGATCTCCGGCTCGGCTTCCTTCGAGAGCTTGATGGCTTTCGCGTAGCAGCCGCCCTCGAGGTTGAACACGCCGTCGGCGGACCAGCCGTGCTCGTCGTCGCCGATCAGCGGGCGGTTCGCGTCGGCGGAGAGCGTCGTCTTGCCGGTACCCGACAGGCCGAAGAAGATCGCGACGGCGCCGTCCTGCCCGACGTTGGCCGAGCAGTGCATCGAGAGCACGTCGCGCAGCGGCATCAGGTAGTTCATCACGGTGAACACGGACTTCTTGACCTCGCCCGCGTAGCGCGTCCCGCCGATCAGGATGATCTTGCGCGCGAAGTTGACGATGATGAACGTCGACGAGTTCGTCTTGTCGCGCGCGGGGTCGGCGTCGAACAGCGCCGCGTCAATCACGGTGAACTCCGGCGAGAACGCATCCTCTTCAGGAGCCTGCCCTGGGCTTGTCGAAGGGGCGGTGTCGATGAAGAGGTCGCGCGCGAACAGGCTCTGCCATGCATATTCGGTGACGATGCGCACCGGCAGCCGGTAGCGCGGATCGGCGCCGACGAAGCAGTCGAGCGCGAACACGTCCTTGCCGTTCAGATACGTCCCGGTGCGCGCGAGCAGCGCGTCGAACGCCGCGGCATCGATCTCTTTGTTGACGGTCCAGTCGATGTGCGTCTCGCTGCCCGGCTCGCGCACGAAGAACTTGTCGTTGGGCGAGCGCCCCGTGTGCTTGCCGGTCTCCACGACCAGCTGGCCGTCGGCCCCGAGGATCCCCTCGCGCCGGGCCAGCGCGTGCTCGTACAGCTGAGCGGAGCTCTGGTTGCGGTACACCGTCCCGACGCCGCCCAAGCCGAGGCTGGACAGATGTTCGTCGAAGGACTGCGAACGGTTCGGTAACGTGAGAATTGGCGTGCTCCTCGGTGCGACCGGGGGAAGAGGTTTGTGGTTCGCTTGGTAGCGATGGCTCGCCTCGTATGAACGAGCTGTTCACGGTGCTCCCGCCCGGCGAGGCGTTCGCGACCTTTGGCCGCGGTTGTTCCCGCATCGAACGCACCGAAATCGTCGCGCTCGAGGCGGCGCTCGGCCGGGTGCTTGCCGAGGATGCCGTGGCGGCCGAGACGCTGCCGTCGTTCGCCCGGTCCACGATGGACGGCTACGCGGTCCGCGCGGCCGACACCCACGGCGCATCCGAACAATCCCCGGCCTACCTCCGCTTGGTGGACGACGTCCCGACCGGGGTGGTCCCGGCGGTCGCGGTGGGGGCGCGCGAGGCGGTGCGCACGCATACGGGCGCGATGATCCCGCGCGGCGCGGACGCGGTGGTGATGGTCGAGGACACCAACCTCCATGGCGGCGAGGTCGAGGTGCTCGACGCCGCGGCGACCGGCGAGAACGTTCTGGCTGTCGGCGAGGACGTGCGGGCCGGCGCCGTCGCGATCCCGGCCGGGCGCCGGCTCCGCGCTGCGGAGGTCGGAGGCCTCGCGGCGCTTGGGATCACCCGCGTCGCGGTGCGCGAGCGACCGCGAATCGCGATCCTTTCGACCGGGGACGAAGTCGTCGCCGCCGGTGCGGTGCCGGGCCCTGCGCAGATGCGCGACGTCAATGGGACGACCGTCGCTGCCGTCGTCGCACAAGCCGGCGGCGTCCCCGTACCGTGCGGAATCGTGCCCGACGACGCGGTCGAGCTGGAACGCGCATTGCGCGCGGCGCTCGACGATGCCGACGCCGTGGTCCTGTCGGCCGGCTCGTCGGTGTCGGTGCGCGATCTGACGGCGCAGGTGGTGGCACGGCTCGGCTCGCCGGGCGTGCTGGTGCACGGGATCGCGATCAAGCCCGGCAAGCCGACGGTGCTCGCGATGTGCGACGGCACGCCGGTCGTCGGGCTGCCGGGGAATCCCGCGAGCGCGCTCGTCGTCGCGTGGCGAATCGTGCGCCCGCTGGTGCGGCTGCTCGGCGGCGAACGCCCTTCGACAAGCTCAGGGCAGGCTGGCCTCGGTGACGAACTCGCGACAACCGCGGTGCTCGACGTCCCGCTCCCGTCGCGGCCGGGCCGCGAAGACTTCGTGCCCTGCACGCTCGCGCGTGACGCCGCCGGCGCGCTGCACGCGACGCCCGTGTTCGGCGCGTCGAACCTGATCTTCACGCTGATCCGCGCGGACGCGCTGATCGCCGTGCCGCTCGACCGCAGCGGCCTCGCCGCGGGCGAAAACGTCCGGGTGGTCGTGCCGTGACCGAGCGCAACGTTTTTCTGCACGACGTACCGCTCGAGCAGGCGCGTTCGCAATTCGAAGCTGCTCTGGCGCGAGCCGGTGTGCGCAACCGCGCGACCGAAGCCGTGGCGCTCGACGACGCGCTCGACCGCGTTACCGCGGCACCCGTGATTGCGCGTTTGTCGTCGCCGCACTATCATGCGTGCGCGATGGACGGCATCGCGGTCGTCTCCGCCCGCACTGCCGGAGCCCTGGAAACTGCGCCCGTCGAGCTCTTGATCGGTTCCGATGCGATCGTCGTCGACACGGGCGATCCGCTGCCCGACGGTTTCGACGCGGTGATCGCGATCGAGCAGGTCGAGCCGCGCCCGAACGGGCGCGTCGCGGTGCGCGCGGCGGCGGCGCCGTTCCAGCACGTGCGCGCCATCGGCGAGGACGTCGTCGCGAGCGAGGTGGTCGTGCCCGCGCTGCGGCGGCTCGGGGTCGCCGATCTCGCGGCGTGCGCGACCGCCGGCGTCGCGACGGTCGAGGTGGTGCGGCGACCGCGCGTCGCGGTCATCATGACGGGCGACGAACTGGTCGACGTGACGACCGACGCGCCCGCGGCCGGTGCGATCCTCGACTCCAACGGCGTGCTGCTGCGCGCGTGCGTGCGTTCGTACGGCGGCGAGGTCGCGCTCGCGCGGCGCGTGCCGGATGAAGAAGAAGCCCTCGTCGCCGCGGTGCGCGACGCGATCGCCGCGGCCGACGTCGTCGTGGTGAACGCAGGTTCGTCGGCGGGCCGCGACGACTACACGGCACGCGTGTTCGCGCGCTTCGGCGACGTCGTCGTGCACGGCGTCGCGATCCGACCCGGACATCCGCTCGTGCTGGCCGTCGCGCGCGATGCGGTAATTCCGCTCCTCGGCATCCCGGGATATCCGGTCAGCGCGGCGATCTGCGCGGATCTGTTCCTGCGGCCGCTGCTGGAACGGCTCGGCCGTCGCGACGCAGCCGACCCGAGCGTCGTCGAGGTGGAGCTGACGCGCAAGCTCTACTCGCCGCTGGGTGAGGACGAATACGTTCGGGCGGTCGCCGCGCGCGTCGACGGACGGCTCGTCGCGACGCCGCTGCGCCGCGGCGCCGGCGTCATCACGTCCCTGTCGCGCGCGAACGTGCTCGTCACGATCCCGCGGTTCAGCGAAGGGGCGCGTGCGGGGACGCGGATGAACGCGCGGGCGCTGCGGCCGCTCGCGCAGATCGAACGCACGCTGCTCGCGGTCGGCAGCCATGACGTCGCGCTCGATCTGCTCGCCGGGCGTCTCGCGTACGACGATATCGAGCTGGTGTCGGCCCACGTCGGCAGCATCGCGGGGCTCGTCGCATTGCGCGAGCGTTCCGCGCACCTCGCCGGTACGCACGTGCTCGATCCCGCAACGTCGGCGTACAACGACGCCGCCGTACGCCGGTACGGCCCGCGCGAGCCGGTCGCGCTCGTTCGGCTCGCGCAGCGCGAGCAAGGCTTGATCGTCGCGCCCGGCAACCCGCTGGCCATCGCATCGCTCGCGGACGTCGCGCGGACGCACGTGCGTTACGTCAACCGGCAACCCGATGCCGGCACGCGCATCCTGCTCGACGCGCTGCTCGCGCGAGCTGGGATCGAGCCGGAGTCGATCGCGGGTTACGAGCGAATCGAGTTCTCGCACCTCGCCGTCGCGCAGCTGGTCGCGAACGGCAATGCCGACACGGGCTTAGCGATTCGTGCCGCGGCGCACGCGTTCGGACTGGACTTCGTCTCCGTCGCGTGGGAGCCGTACGATCTGGCGCTGCCGGTGCGTTCGCTGGACGAACCACGCATCGCGCGGCTGATCGCGATCTTGCACGAGCCGGCGTTCCGGGCGGAGGTCGAAGCGCTCGGCGGCTACGACTGCGCGCGTGCCGGCGACGTCCGGATCGTCGAGCCCGAGCCGGTACACGCGTCGTGAAAGTCGAATTGTTCGGCATGGCACGCGCGCTCGCAGGCGTATCGCACGTGGAACTCGCGCTCGACGAGCCGGTGGAGCTGCGCGAGTTCCTGCGCGCGCTCGGCGACGCGGTACCGGCGCTGATCCCCGACGTCATCGTGCCCGCCGCCGACGCGCTCGTCGAGCCGAACCTGTTGCTGCTCGACGGGCGCCGGGCGCTGCGCGAGGGCGAGACGTTCGGCGACGCCGACCATCCGTGCATTCTGTTCCTCGCGAGCGGCGGATGAGATACGCCGGCCCACGCGACCTGCTCGAGATCGATCTCGCTGCGCGCACGGCGCGGCGTACGGCGTTGGGCGACGACGTGTTCGCCGACGCGCTCGGCGGGGTCGCGCTCGCCGTCCGGCTGATCGAGGAACGCGTGCGCGGTCCGATCGACCCGTTCGGCGCAGACAACCCGATCGTGTTCGCGGCCGGTCCGTTCGCGTCGACGCCCGTGCCCGCCGCGAACAAGCACGCGCTCGCGACGATCTCGCCGCTGACCGGCTTGCTCAACGAAGGCTTGTCGTCGAGCCATTTCTCGGCGGTGCTGCGGCGCTGCGGGCTCGCCGCGATCGTCATCACCGGCACGGCGAACGCGTGGACGACGCTCGCGATCGACGGCGACGCGGTGCGCTTCGAGGACGCATCGGCGCTCGAGGGCCTCTCCGCGCGCGACACGACGAAGGCGCTGCGCGACGCCTACGGCGACCGTTCGCTGCGCGTTTGCGCGATCGGCGTCGCGGGCGAGCGCGGCGTGCGCTATGCGGCGGTCGAGAACGACGGCCGCCAAGCGGGGCGCGGCGGCACCGGCGCGGTGTTCGGCGCGAAGCGGCTCAAAGCGATCGCGCTGCGCGGGCGCGGCGACGTCGGGCTCGCGGACCGCGCGGAAACCGCACGCCTTGCGGCGACGTTGCGCGAGCGCGCGCTCGGCCCGAAGACGGCGAAATACCGCGTGCTCGGCACGAGCGCGAACCTGCGCGTGCTGCAGCGCATGGGCCAGCTGCCGACCCGCAACTTCACCGCCGCGACGTTCGAGGGCGCGGAGAACGTCACGCCGGAGCGCGCGCGCGAGTCGGCGGACACGTATCTGGAATTACGCGCCGGCTGCGCGGGCTGCCCGGTGCAGTGCGAGCACCTCTACGTGCGCAAGGATCGCGACCGGCGCAACGCCGCGGCGAGCGAGTACGAGTCGGTGTGGGCATTCGGGCCCAACTGTGGCGTCGACGACCTCGATGCCGTGCTCGACGCGATCGCGCGCTGCGACGAGGCCGGCCTCGACACCATCTCGACCGGCTCGGCGATCGCGTTCGCGATGGAGTGCGCGCAGCACGGACTCATCGCGCGCGACGCGTTCGGCCCGGAGCTGCGGTTCGGCAACGCGGCGGTGCTGCTTCCGGCGATCGAGGCGATCGCGGCACGGCGCGGCTTCGGTGACATGCTGGCCGACGGCGTGCGCGCGGCGGCGGCGCGGATCGGCGGCGGCGCGGAGCGCTTCGCGATGCACTGCAAGGGGCTGGAGCTGCCGGGCTACGAGCCGCGCGCCCTGCCGACGTATGCGCTGGGCCTTGCAACGTGCACGCGCGGCGCGTGCCACAACCGCGCCGCCACGTACGACAAGGACCTGCGCAACCCTTCGCACGATCCGGACGACGCCGCGCGCGCGCGCGACGCGATCGAGGCCGAGGACCGCGCGATCGCGTGGGATAGCCTCGTGCTGTGCAAGTTCGTGCGCGACTGCTTCGAAGACTTCGACACCGAAGCTGCGGCTCTGTGGAGCGCCGTGAGCGGAATCCCGCTCGACGCGGACGGCCTGCGCGCCGCCGCCCAGCGCACGTGGGAGCGCAAGCGCACGATCAACGCGCGGCTCGGCTGGACGCCCGACGACGACACGCTGCCCGAGCGGCTCTTTGCCGAACCGATCGCGGACGGCCCGAATGCGGGCCGGCGCGTCGAACCGCAGCGCCTCGCGTCGCTGCGTGAGGCGTACGAATCGCTGCGCCGCGACGCGAGCATGCCTGTGGCCGTCGGATAGCCAACCTCGGGCGGATGCGACATCTCCTCGCGGTGCTCACCGCGCTCGTCTGCTGCGTGCTCCCGGCCGCCGCGCGCACGCCCGTGCCGATCGGGACGTTCGCGTCCGGTGCCGTCGACGGCATCACCGACGTCGCCGGCGTGCGCGTCGCGCACGTCACGAAGGTCGAGGGAACCAACGTGCGGACCGGCGCCACCGGGATCATCGCCGGCGACGACGTGTGGTACCAACGAGTTGCCGCGGCGACCTTCGATCTCAACGGCAACGGCGAGATGACCGGCGCGCACTGGGTGAACCAAGCCGGTTTTCTCGAAGTACCGATCGTGCTCACCGATACGCTCGACGTCGGCCGCGCCGACGACGGCGTGGTGTCGTGGCTGATCGCCAAGCACCCGCAGATCGGTGTGCGCGAGGACGTACCGCTGCCGGTCGTTGCGGAGTGCGACGACCAAGGTATCAACGACATTCAAGGCCGCTACGTGCACGCCGACGACGTCGTCGCGATGCTCGACGCGGCCAAACCGGGCGACTTCGCGCGCGGCAACGTCGGTGCCGGAACCGGGATGCGCGCGTTCGGGTTTGCGGCCGGCGTCGGTTCGGCGTCGCGCGTGCTGCCGAAGGCGCTGGGCGCCTACACCGTGGGCGTGCTCGTCAACGCGAACACCGGCTCGCGCGCGGAGCTGCGCATCGACGGCGTGCCCGTGGGGCGCGCGTTCGCCAACGAGCTGCTGCCGATCTATCCGCGCGCCGCGGGCTACGTCGCGCCCGAGCGCGGCCGCGCCGCCGACGGCAGCATCATCATCGTCGTCGCGACGGACGCGCCGCTCGACCACAACCGCTTGCACGACATCGCGAAGCGCGCCGGGCTCGGGTTGGCCCGCACCGGCGCGACGTCGCACGTCTCGAGCGGCGACCTCTTCATCGCGTTCTCGACGACGCACCGTTACCCGCGCGCCGGCGGCATCACCGGCCCGCCGCTCGAGAGCGACGAAGACCGTATCGACGCATTGTTCGCCGCGACGGTCGACGCGACGGAGGCGGCGATCGACGACGCGCTGTTCAGCGCGCACAAGGTCACCGGCCGCGCGGGCGTGACGTATTTCAACCTTCCCGCGGACCGCGTGCTCCCGCTGCTGCGGCGAAGCTGAGCGCGGCGCTCAGAGCGTCGTGAAGCTGCCGAGCAAGACGCTCTGGAGCGCCACGGTCGCCGGGCTCGGTGAACACCCACCATTCGAAAAGCTCGACCCGGGGATCGTGGCATAGGCCTGATACGTGGTCTGCGACGCGAGCCGTGCGAACGTCCCGATGCGAACGTCGCTCGATGGCGGGTTGGCCTGCCGGAAGTTGGTTGCGAACGTCACGTTGCCGCTGCCGTCTTTGAGGAACAGCGAGGTGGCGGCGATCGCGTTGCCGATCGTGACGTCGAGCGGGCCGGGTGAAACGCCGGTCGCTCCCGACGCGGGCGAAACCAGCGTCGGGATCGGGATGTTGGGGGCGTTGAATACGGCCGGTATCGCGACGCAACCGTTCGAACCGTTCCCGGTGCACGCGCTGAGCAGCACCATCATCGCTGCGGCGACCACACCTCGCGCGAGGCGTCCCGAAAAGCTCATCACGTCAACATCGCACGAACGGTGCGATGCGCGCAAGCAGTACGTTCGTACCGCGCGGGTCAGATCCAGCTCGACGCGCCCGCGGGGAGTCCCGCCCCCGCCGCGTCGGCGGCCCGGCGCAGCGCGGCCAATTCCGCCGCTCCGACCAAGTCCGCCGCGCGCTCGTATACCGGCGCCGTCGCGCGCACGAACGTTTGTCTTCCCGCGTCGTCGAGCGACGTGACCTTCATATGGCGCCGCAGCTGCGCGAGCGCGTCGGCGTCGAACTTCGCGGCGCACTCGCGCTGCCACGCGATCGCGCGCTCCGCGGCCTTTTCGACGATCGCGCGCTTGTCGCCCAACGACGCGAGCACCTCGGGATTCGCGACGAGGATCTGCGGCGTGTACGTGTGCGCGGTCAGCGTGAGAAAGCGCTGGTGCTCGTAGAACTTCGTGCTCACGATGGTGGGCAGCGGGTTGTCCTGACCGTCGATGCGCCGATCGCGCAGCGCGTCGAACACGTTGCCGAGCGGCATGGGGTACGGCGTCACGTCGAGCGCGCTCGCGACGAAAAGGTGTATCGGCCCTTCCAGCGTCCGCATGCGCAGGTCGCGAATGTCATCGGCGACGCAGAGCTCGCGCACGTCGTTGGTGTAGTGGCGAACGCCGTTTTCGCAGAAGCCCAGGAACGTCAGGTCGACGCTCGCACCGCGCGCCAGCAGCGCCCGCCCGTACGCGCCGTCGAACGTCGCGTACGCGTGACGGCGCGAGCGGAACAAGTAGGGCAGCTCGAGCAGCTGCGCGGCGGGCAACAGGCTGCCGACGAGCGACGCGTTCAACGAGCCCAGCGCCAGGTCGCCGGTTCGCAAGTCGATCAGCATCTGCGTCTGGCGCTTCTCGTACGGTATGATGAGCTCGACGCGCAATTGTCCGTCCGAGAGCTGCTCGACTTCGCGCTTGAACGCGCCGAGCATGCGAGCCGGCAGCGACTCGGGTGCGACGGCACAGCCGACACGCAGCGTGCGCACGACGGAGTGCACCGTCACGTCACGGCGGCGTTGGTTGAGCGCGGTGAGCTCGTGGCTCTGGAACTCCACGTTGCCCGTCCACAGCTGCGCCTCGGCCGTGTCGGCGAAGTGCTCGCGCACGTTGCGCAGCAGTGAGCCGGCAGCGGAGCCGTATTGGTCGGCAGCGGCGATCTCGCTCTCGACGAGCCGTTCGACCTCGGCGAACGTCGCGACGACGTCCGCGACCGCGTTCGAGATCGCGCCGAGCGCGGAGCGGGCGCCGTCGGCCGATCGTTCGCTGCCCGTCACGGCTTCGTCGAGCGATGCGCCGAACGCGCTCGTCGACGCGCCGCGTGCGGCGATTTGGCGCAGCAGCTCGTCCATGTCGCGCGTCGCCTCGCGTGTCGACGCGGCGAGCTTTCCGACCTCGCCGGCGACGACGGCGAAACCGCGGCCGTGCTCGCCCGCGCGGGCGGCCTCGATCTTCGCGTTGAGCGCAAGCAAGTTGGTGCGCTCCGACACCTCGCGCACGAAATCGACGATGCCGTTGATCTTCTCGGTCAGCGCGAGCAGCTCGCCGATCGACGCGAGCGCGTCCTTCGTGACGGACGCAAGCTCGCCCGACGATGCGGTCAGCTCCTCGATCCCGCGCCCCGCGGACTGCAGCTGCTCGTCGGCTTCGGTCGTCCGCACGCGCGCATTCGACACGGTACGCCCCGCACCGCGCACGCGCTCGGTAGACTCCCGCGCGGTCCGCGCGATCTCGACGATGGCCGAAGTCTGCGCAATCGCGTTCGCAGTCAGCCGGTTCGAAGCGGACCGCAGCCGCTCGATCGCGGCGCCCGTCTGCACGGCAACGTCCCGAACCCGCGCCTCACGCCGCGAGTCGTCAACCAACTCGACCCCTGCGTCAGGCGCCGCTGCAGCCTCCGTGCCTAGACCGACCCCTCCTTGCCGGACGCCTCCGGCCCGGACAAGCCCCTGTTGCTGCACTGAAGGAAGGTTCGGCGAAAACCCGACCCCGCGTTAGGCAGCGTCCCTCGTGACAGGCATGACGTAGGCTCCGGAGAGGGGGAGATTCGAACTCCCGATACGTTTTACCGTATGCTCGCTTTCCAAGCGAGTGCATTCAACCGCTCTGCCACCTCTCCGCGGTCGCCATCCTGAGCTCGTCGAAGGGGCCCGATTCACGCCCCGGCGGGCCCGGTCCCGCCGTCCGAATCAGATCTTCGCGGGGTGCCAGATCGTCTTGAGCTCGGTGAACGCGAGGACGCGGTCGAGCTCGTCGTAGCCGCCGGCGAACCATGCCTCGCGCGGCGGCGCGTCTTCGAAGTGCGTGCGCTTGACGTTCTCCGCGGCCAGCTCGCCGAGTTTCTTCTCGGTCGCGGCGTCGAGGCCGAACCCGCCGAGCGCGTTGACGTCCATGTGGCCGGCAAGCACGGGCGCCAGCTCGGAGCGCGTCCCGGTGAGCACGTTGCATGCGCCGCCGGGGAGGTCGCTCGTCGCGAGGCATTCGGCGAACACGACCGCGCTGCGCGGATCGCGCTCGCCGGCCACGACCACGACCGCGTTGCCGCTGACCAGCGCCGGAAGCACCGCGGTGACCAGACCCAGCAGCGCGGGCTCGTCCGGGGCGAGCAGGGCGACGACCCCGGTCGGTTCCGGCGTGGAGAAGTTGAAGTGCGGGCCGCCGACGGGGTTGCGCGTCGACGCGAGGGCGAGGTACTTGTCGCACCAGCCCGCGTACCAGACGGTGCGGTCGATGGACGCCGTCACCTCGCGCTCCGCCTCCGCGGCGTCCGCGGTGCCGCCGATCGCGAGCTGGGCCGCCAGCTCGGCCTTGCGGGCCTCCATCATCTCGGCCAGCCGGTAGAGCACCAGCCCGCGCAGCGCGGGCGTTTGCCCGGCCCACTTCTCGTACGCGGCCCGGGCCGCGACGACCGCGTCACGGACGTCTTTGCGGGAGGCGTGCGCCACGTTCTCGCCGTCGATCTGGTCGCTGCGGCCCGACTCGCTGCGCGCGAACGCGCCGTTGATGTAGAGCTTGTACATCTTGCGGATCGCCACGCGGCCGTTGGGTTCCATCCACGCAAGATTCCGGCGCCCGCAGGCCGCTCCCTTGGCTGGGGCGCGCGCCGAACGGGGTAAAGTGTTCGTCCAAACCGTTTTCAGATGAACCGGGAGATCGCGTTGTGACCACCACGAAAACCGAGCAGCCGTTCCTGACCGACGTCCAGGAGCTGCGTCGCCGTGCCCGCCAGCAGATCGACAAGGGCGCGCTCACGCAAGACTACGGGCTCGACCCGAAGCTGGCGATCGACCTCCTCCAGAATGCCCTCGCGACCGAGATCGTGTGCGTCTTGCGCTACACGATGCACAGCATCGCGGCGACCGGGATCGCGAGCCAAGGCCCCAAGGACGAGTTCGCCCAGCACGCCGACGAGGAGCGCGGGCACGCCGGGCGCATCGCCGAGCGCATCAACCAGCTTGGCGGGACGCCGAACTTCGACCCCGAGGGCCTCGCGACGCGTTCCGCCTCGCAGTACGGCAAGACCGATCTCGACCTCGTCGGGATGATCAAGGAAAACTTGATCGCCGAGCGGATCGCGATCGAGCACTACCGCGAGCTGATCCACTTCTTCGGCGAGAAGGATTCCACCACGCGCATCATGATGGAAGAGATCCTCGCGGTGGAAGAAGAGCACGCCAACGACATGTCGGACCTGCTCGTGTCGCACGGAGGGAAATAGCCGCTCCCGCGACGATTGCGTCCGCGTGCAGCTCATTTGCGTTCGCCACGGGCGGACGGCCTGGAATGCGGACAAGCGCTTTCAGGGGCATACCGACATCCCGCTCGACGACGGGGGCCGCGCGCAAGCGACGGCCCTCGCCGCGCTCCTTCGCAACGAGCGAATCGACGCGGCGGCGTCGAGCGATCTCGCGCGCGCGGCGGAGACGGCGCGTATCGTGCTCGGTCCGCGCAACGTCCCGCTGCGGCTGGATCCGGACTGGCGCGAGATGCAGTTCGGCGAGTGGGAAGGGCTGACGTGGAAGCAGATCCTCGCCGCGAACCCGCAGCTCGACGCGACGAACGAAACGGCCGTGAAGGCGTACACGCCGGGCGGCGGCGAGACGTTCGACGCGCTGTGCGAGCGCGTCGCGCGCGCCGTGGAGCGCCTCGCCGGCGAGGTGGGCGATGACGGCGTCGCGCTGGTCGCGACGCACGCCGGGCCGTTGCACGCGCTGTTGCGCGTGCTGCTCGGAGACACCGAGCTCAAGGTACGCTTTCTGACCGCGTCCGTGACGCGCTTTCGCCGCACGAACGGCGTGTGGACGCTGGCGCGATTGAATCAAACCGCACACGCGGTGTAGAGCCCCAATGTTCGATGTATTCTAGGATCGTCGGCGTCGTAAACGACACGTTCGTCCAGCGACAGCGGGTCGACGGCCGTCTGTGCATTCAGGACCGATTCGGTGAGGACGGTGTCCTCATCGGCAGCGAAGCGCGATCGCGCGACGTGAAGGCGGCGTAACACGTCGTTCATCCGCCCGCGAGGGCTGCGATGCGTCCGCGCAGCGCGGAATCGTCGATGCCGTCGATCGCAAACAGCTTGCGGCGTCCGCTTCCGCCGTGCACCAGGGTGACGCCGCTCGGCGCAATACCGAGCCAGTCCGCAACCGCCCGAAGGATCGCCTCATTCGCGTTGCCGTCCACGGCGCGTTCGCGGACGGCGACGACCACGTCGGGGCCGCGCCGGCTGACGGCCGGAATGCGCGCGCCGGGCTTGGCGACGATCTCCAGGCGCACGCTCATGCGGCGCGGAATCCCGCCGGCGTGACGCTCGCCACCCGCCAAAACCGTCTCAATCTTCCCCTGGGCGACCGCGCGCCCGACGAGATCAACGTCGTCGTGGAGATCCCCAGCGGGTCGCGCAACAAGTACGAGTACGACAAGGCGCTCGACATCTTCCGGCTCGACCGCGCGCTCCACTCCCCGATCTTCTATCCGGGCGATTACGGCTTCTCGCCGCGCACGCTGGCGCTCGACGACGACCCGCTCGACGTGCTGATCCTGGTATCGGAGCCCACGTTCAGCGGCTGTCTCGTCGCCGCGCGGCCGATCGGATTGCTGCGCATGATCGACGACGGAAAAGAGGACGACAAAGTGCTCGCGGTGCCGGTCGGCGAGCCCGACTACGCGGACGTCCACAACTTCACGCAGATCTTCCCGCACCAGCTGCGCAAGATCCAGCACTTCTTCGAAACGTATAAGACCCTTGAGGGCAAGCACACCAGCACCACGGGCTGGGACGACGCGGCGACGGCGCGCCGTATCATCGTCGAATCGGCGCAGCGCTTCGAAGAAAAGCCTGGGTAGCCGGCGCGAGATCGCCGACGATCGCCGTCGCGAACAGCTCCGCGGTGTCGACCAATCGCGGACCCGGCCGGTTGACGAACGCGTTGCCGTCCATCGCGTAGGCGCGGCCTTCGCGCACAGCTCGCAGCGATGCGAACGCGTGCGCCGCGGCGGGCGGGAGCGCGGCGATTTCGTGCTGCGCGCGGGCGAGGTCGAAACCGCATGGCGCGACGATCACGACGTCCGGGTCCGCGGCGGCGATCTCGTCCCACGCGAGCACGCGGCTATTGGCGCCGGGATTGCCGAGCACGGGCTCACCGCCCGCGACCTCGACCAAACCAGGTGTCCAATGCCCGCCGCTCATCGGCGGATCGGTCCATTCCAGCACGAGCACGCGTTCGCGCTTTCGTGTGCTGACGCGCTCACGCAGGGCATCGACGCGTGATCGCAGTTCCATCAGCACATGCGCCGCGCCGTCGCGCGCGTCGACGAGCTCACCGAGGAACGCGATGGTGGAGAAGACGTCCTCGAGCGACGACGGCTCCAACGACACGACTCGCGGATCGCCACGCAGCCGTTTGGCCGCACGGTCGACGATCTCGTACGACACCGCGCAGACCGCGCACAGCTCTTGCGTGACGATCAGATCGGGTTCCAGCGCGGCCAGCGCGCGGTCGTCGAGCCCGTACAACGACGAGCCTGCATGGACGCTCGCGCGCACGTGGCGGTCGATCCCCGCGGCGTCGAGCTCGGCCGGCAGCAGCGACGACGTGAGGTGCGGGCGCGTGCGCGCCTCCGCGGGGAAATCGCATTCGTGCGTGACGCCGACGACACGGTCGCCGGCACCGATCGCGAACAAGATCTCGGTGGCCGACGGCAAGAGGCTCACGACGCGCATCGGTGCGGTCTTCCGTGCGCGTCGCGAACCGCCCGCCGCGGTGCGAGGGATCAGGCCGTCGCGTCGCTCTCCGCGGCGACACCCCAGCCGACATACGCCGCGACGACCGCGGACAGCGCGTGCAGCCAGATGTCGTGGCTGAACAGCGGCGCCAGACCGAACAGCGAGCTGAACGGCGCGATGAAGCCGCAGATCGCCAACAGGGCGTAGATCACGGCGATCGAGCGCGCGTACGTGCGAGCCCGCGCGAACGAACCGGCCGACGCGACGCCCCAGAATCCGATGAGCAGGTGCACGACGTTGTGGATCACGTTCACCGGGAAGATGCCGAGCAGGTGTCCGTACGACATGGCGACCGTCACGCCGTCTTCCGGCGGCATCATGACGTTGATGCCCGGGACGAACCCCAAGATCCCGACCAGGATGTAGATGACCCCGAACCAGCGGGCAAAGAGACGAGCCATAGCGTCCTCCTAACAAAGGGAGCCGTTGCGACCGCGGTACGCGGAAAATCCGCGATCCGCAGTGGAACCTCCTCGCCCCCCGGGGAGGAGCCTGCGGGACGCGGAACCATTCGCGGTCACGCCTTTGCACGCAGGAGTATCCTCCCTGAACAAGATCAAGGTCCGCAACCCCGTCGTCGAGCTCGACGGTGACGAGATGACGCGCATCATCTGGCACTTCATCCGCGAGAAGCTCATCCTGCCGTATCTCGACATCGACCTGAAGTACTACGACCTCAGCGTCGAGCACCGCGACGCGACCGACGACAAGGTGACGCTCGAGGCGGCGCGCGCGATCAAGCAATGCGGCGTCGGCGTGAAGTGCGCGACGATCACGCCCGACGAGGCGCGCGTCGAGGAGTTCCACCTCAAGCAGATGTGGCGCTCGCCCAACGGCACGATCCGCAACGAGCTCGACGGCACGGTGTTTCGCGAGCCGATCATCTGCCGTAACGTGCCGCGCCTCGTGCCCGGCTGGACCCAGCCGATCGTGATCGGGCGCCACGCGTTCGGCGACCAGTACCGCGCGACCGACTTCGTCGTGCCCGGCGCCGGCAAGCTCGTCGTGAAGTTCACCCCGGCGGACGGCGGCACGCCGATCGAGCGCGAGGTGTACGAATTCAAGGGCGGCGGCGTCGCGCTTGCGATGTACAACGTCGACGAGTCGATCCGAGGCTTCGCGCGCGCCAGCATGAACTACGGCCTGCTGCGCGGATACCCGGTGTATCTGTCGACGAAGAACACGATCCTCAAAGCCTACGACGGGCGTTTCAAGGATCTGTTCGAGCAGGTCTATCAGGAAGAGTTCAAGACGGAGTTCGAACGCCGCGGGCTCACGTACGAGCACCGGCTGATCGACGACATGGTGGCGTCCGCGCTCAAGTGGTCGGGCGCGTTCGTGTGGGCGTGCAAGAACTACGACGGCGACGTGCAGTCCGACACGGTCGCGCAGGGCTTCGGCTCGCTCGGCCTGATGACGTCGGTCCTCATGACGCCCGACGGCAAGACCATCGAAGCCGAAGCGGCGCACGGCACGGTGACGCGGCACTACCGCGAGCACCAGAAGGGTCGCGAGACGTCGACCAATCCGATCGCGTCGATCTTCGCGTGGACGCGCGGGCTGGCGCACCGCGGCAAGGTCGACGGCACGCCCGACGTGACGCGCTTCGCTGAGACGCTCGAGAAGGTGTGCGTCGACGTGGTCGAGTCCGGCAAGATGACGAAGGATCTCGCGATCCTGATCGGGCCCGATCAGCCGTGGCTCACCACGACGCAGTTCCTGGACGCGCTCGACGCGGAGCTGCGCACGCGGATGGGAGCCGCGACGACGCCCGCGGCGGTGTGAGGACAGAGTGATGAACGCGGACGAGACGCTCGCGATCCTCGTTGGGGGCGGGCCGGCGCCCGGGATCAACGGCGTGATCGCCTCGGCGACGATCGAGGCGCGCAACCACGGGCTGCGCGTGCTCGGCATCTACGAAGGCTATCGGCACCTGGTAGCCGGCGACACGTCGCACGTCATCGAACTGCAGATCGAAGACGTGTCGCGCGTGCATTTCTCGGGCGGCTCGATACTGCGCACGTCGCGCACCAATCCGGCCAGCGATCCGGACTCGCTGCGCCGCTGCATCCGGTCGCTGACGATGCTGGGCGTGCGCTACCTGATCGCGATCGGCGGCGACGACACGACGTTCGGCGCGACGCGCATCGCGGCCGAGACCAAAGGCCGCATCGGCGTCGCGACCGTTCCGAAGACGATCGACAACGACTTGCCGCTGCCGGACAACGCGCCGACGTTCGGGTTCGAGACCGCGCGCGCCGTGGGCTCGGCGATCGTCGAGAACCTGATGGAAGACGCGCGCACCGCGTCGCGCTGGTACCTCGCGGTGACGATGGGCCGCAAATCGGGCGCGCTGGCGCTCGGGATCTGCAAGGCGGCCGGCGCGACGCTCGCGCTCATCCCCGAAGAATTCGTCGGTGAGAAGATCGCGCTGGACGACGTGGTCGACACGATCGTCGGCGCGATCGTCAAACGGCTGGCGTCCGGTCACGACCACGGCGTTGCGGTGATCGCCGAAGGGATCGCGGAGCGCATCGCGCCCGAAGAGCTTGCCGCGGTGTCGACCGCGACGCGCGACGCGTACGGCCACGTGCGGCTCGCGGACGTCCCGCTGGGCGGCGTGCTGCGCGACGCGGTGCGCGCGCGGCTGAAAGAGATCGGGATCGACGCCACCGTGGTCCCGAAAGACATCGGCTACGAGCTGCGCAGCGCGAAGCCGATCCCGTTCGATGCGGAGTACACGCGCACGCTAGGCTACGGCGCGGTGCGCTACCTCCTGAGCGGCGGCAGCGGCGCGCTGATCGCGCTCCAGGGGGGACGCATCGTCCCGGTGACGCTGGACTCGATGCTCGACAAGGCGACGGGCCGCGTGCGCGTGCGCATGGTCGACGTGACGACCGAGTCCTACGAAGTCGCGCGCAAGTACATGATCCGCCTCGAACAGCAAGACCTCACGGAGCCGCGGCTATCGCGCCTGTCCGCACAGACGAACCTGGATCCGGAAGCGTTCGAAGCGCGCTTCGGCAAGCTGTTCGCTACTGCGTAGATCGTAGGGTCAGCGCCGCGTCGCGGGAACCGACGCGATGCGGTGCTCGAGCTTCGCGACGCGACGCTCGATCGCGTCGAAACGCGCGGCAACCCCGATGCCTTCACCGAGCGCCAAATACCGCGGATCGACCTTGAGCTGTTCGGCCAAGCGGATACCTAGCAGAAAATTGGGCGACTTCACGTCGCCGCCCTCAAGGTGTCGAATCGTACCTTCCGCGGCCCCTACCGCCGCAGCCAGGTCCGCTACCGTATATCCTTGCTCGTTGCGAAGCCGACGAAGTCGTTCGGCGAAGGTCTCGCTCATCGGAGCGAAGCTGATCCCCGGGTACCGTTTCGGCCAAGGATCCCGGAATTGGGCAGTCGCGGCGCAAAATGTTGTTGCTGAATCCGCGACGGCCAGATATTGTGACAAGATGAAACGAAACATAGTGCGAGTGAGCTTAGCGACAAGCTCGGCGCAAGCGGCGAAGAGTGTTCACAGGGAGCTATTTCGTATTCTACGCGAGATATTGCAAAATCCTACGCCGTGCAGTCGTCGAAAAGCGGTTGGTGGTGCGTTGTTTCATGTCCGGATCATCGCGTCGGCAGAATACGGAACGACCGCAATCGAGGTCGACATCAGGCGCTGAGGCCGACCTAGGCGAGGTGTGCCAAGTCGCGCAGCACCGCCATCGCGCGATCCGCGCGGTCGGCCGGGACCAACAAATGATCGTGATGATAGCCCGCGACGACATTGGCCGGAATGTCGGCGTCCGCGAGTGCCCGTGCGACCGCGGCGATGAAACCGACCGCATTTAGGCTTGAATGCACGCCGAGCGTGATGGCGCGGTAGGCGTCGTCGCCGGCGGACTCCCACGTGAGCTGGTGTTCGATGATGACGGTGAGGCCTTCGTCCTCGCGAACTGTGGCAAACGGCACGATTCCGTTCGGTAGCGTCGCGCCCGGCGGCAGCGTCCAGAACACGTACACCTCCGGGCGCAGCGTCGGCGTCATGCCGGCGAGCAGCGCTCGGAGATCCGTTTCTCCGGGCACCGTCAGACGTGTAGCGGGACGAGCTGCGATTCCGTGCGCAGGAGCGTCCGGTCGAAGGCGTCTACGCCGTTGCGGGCGAGGACGTCGTAGAGCCCGAGCGCGGTCGTTCGCGCGAGGATCATCGCCCGATACCACGGGAACGTCGGTGCCAGCCCGATGAGCCCTGGCTGCCGCGACCAGCGCTGCTGCAGGCGGCCAGCGACGACGTGCATCGCGTGGACCGAGACCACGTAGTCGTGATCGCTGAGGTGGTTCACGAACGCTTCGAGCGGCACCGGATCAGCCGCGAGCACGTAGTTCGAGCCGTCGCGCTTCACCAGACCGTACTGCACCGCGTCAACGTTCGCCACGATCGCCGCCGCGCGGCACCATGCGACCACCTTCGCCTCGTCTCCGAGTGAGGGCGCGGCATGCGCCGAGAGCAGCGTCGTCACGAAACGCGGGTCGTGCGCGCGCGCGATCGCCTCCGCGCCCGACAGCACATGATGTGCGCCGGTGCCCGCGATCGTCAGCTCGTCGAACACCGTGCCGTCGTCGTTCCAGCCGAATACGACCGTCTTCATGATGTCGTGGTACAGCGCCGCGGCGATCACCGTGTCGCGCGAGACGGTCGGCCGCCCGGCGAAGTAATGCGTGTCGTACGTCGACGCGAACGACGTGGACATTGCCGCGTTGAACGACTCGTGCACGGCGAGTCCGCCCGGATAGTCGTGATGCGAGCCTTCCGACGAGCCGGGCGCGCACCAGAACGGCTGCACGGCCGTCGTCGCTTCGGGCTCCGTTCCGGGCGGGAAGATGCCGCGCACCGGCGCGGTTGCCGCGATGAACCCTTCGCGTGCCAGCGCATCGCGCACGGCGGTGCGCGATGCTGGCGTGGGATGCCGCTCGGCGTACAACGGGTGCGGGTTGCGGATCAGCTCGAGGACGGCCGCGCGCAGTGTCCGATCCTCGATCGAATTGGCCAGTGCCTCGACGCGCGCGTACGTCGCCGTGACGAGGTTCGCGCCGCGCGCGAGCGACGCGGCCGCGGCGTTGCCACGCGTGAGCGGCAGGCGCGGCTCCGGAAGCGCGACGCGCGGTACGCGCTCCGCCGCCGCGGCTTGCTCCACGCCGCCGGCGCCCGCGATCAGCGGAGCCGCGGCACCGGCCAGGATCCCGAGAAACGCGGGCCGCGAGAAGAATGCCGCCCGACCGTCAGCGACGCACATGAGCGGGCGCTTCGCGGTCGGCGCGGCGCTGGCCCGTAGCGGTGCGAGGAACCCGGCGGCGCGCAAGTAAGGAGGGCGCGATGACGGTCAACGGCACCACCTCGGCCGGCGAAGAGCCCGTGCGCAAGGCGCTCGACGGGATCAAGGTCCTCGACATGACGCACGTCCAGGCCGGCCCGTCGTGCACGCAGATCCTCGGCTGGCTGGGCGCGGACGTCATCAAGGTGGAGCTGCCCGGCCGCGGCGACATCACGCGCGGCCAGCTGCGCGATCTCCCCGACGTCGACAGCTTGTACTTCACGATGCTCAACTGCAACAAGCGCAGCATCACGCTGAACACGAAGACGCCGGACGGCAAAGCGATCTTCACCAAGCTGCTCGAGCACTGCGACGTGATCGTCGAGAACTTCGGCCCGGGCGTGCTCGACCGCCAGGGCTTCACGTGGGAGAAGATTCGCGAGATCAACCCGCGCATCACGTACGCGTCGATCAAAGGCTTCGGCGCCGGCAAGTTCGAGGATTTCAAAGCGTACGAGACGGTCGCGCAGGCGATGGGCGGCGGGATGAGCACGACGGGCTGGGAGGACGGCCCCCCGACCAGCTGCGGCCCGCAGATCGGCGACACCGGCAGCGGAATTCACATGGTCGCCGCGATCCTCGCCGCGCTCTACCAGCGCACGCACACCGGCCGCGGGCAGCGCGTCAGCGTCGCGATGCAAGACTCGGTGCTGAATCTGATCCGCGTGAAGATGCGCGACCAGCAGCGGCTGGCGCACGGGCCGCTGCGCGAGTATCCGAACGCAACGTTCGCGGACTTCGTGCCGCGCTCGGGCAACGCGTCCGGCGGCGGTCAACCCGGCGGCGCGCTGCGCTGCGCACCGGGCGGCCCGAACGACTACGTGTACATCATCATCCAGCCGCACGTGTGGGCGCCGCTCGCGAAGCTGATCGGCCGGCCCGAGCTCGTCGACGATCCCGCGTTCGCGACGCCCGAAGCGCGCTTGCCGCACCTCGCCGACGTGTTCGGCGCGATCGAGCACTGGACGCAAGGCTTCACCAAGTTCGAGGTGCTCGACCAGCTCAACGCGATCGACGTGCCGTGCGGCCCGATCCTGAGCACGAAAGATTTGATCGAGGATGAATCGCTGCGCGCGCGCGGTATGATCGCGGACGTGGAGCATCCGGAGCGCGGCACGTTCAAGACCGTCGGCTGCCCGCTGGTGCTGTCGGACACGCCGGTGGAGATTACCACCTCGCCGCTTCTCGGCGAGCACAGCGCCGCGATTCTGAAAGAAATCGGCTGGGATGGAAAAGACGCCGGCGAGCTGCGCGCCGCCGGCGTTCTCTAGGCTCGGCTAGACTTTGGGCGGCGGCAGATACCGGTAGGAGTGCAAGATCGCCTCGCCTTGCTTCGATGAGATGAGCTTGACGAGCTCGTTGCCGGCGGCGGCGTTCTTTGCGCTCTTGGGCACGAAGACGTAGTACACCGACTGGACGTTCAGGTTGTCGGGGATCTTGACGCCCGAGAACTTGCTCGGATCGACGTCGGAGATGAACGCGATCGCGGCGTCGACCTTGCCCGACGACACGGCGTTGACGACTTCGACGCCCGACGTGCCCTCGAACGTCGTGTTCGCGCGAACCTTCTGCGGGAAGTCGGTGCCGTAGGCGGGGTCGAGCGCGGCCTTCTTGAGGACGCCGCGCGCCAGCGTGCCGACGGCGGAGTCCGCGTTGCCTAGGCCGACGCGCACGCCCGGATTGGCGAGATCCTTGAGGCTCTTGACCTTCGTGCTGCCTTTCGGGACGAGGATCACTTCCTGATTCGTCAGGATCGCGACCGGCGCGTTGATGTGCGCGGTCAGCTTGTCGGTCTGGTTCTTACCGACGATCACCACGTCGATCGCGTTGTCTCCCTCGACGTCGGCCTGAATGACCTGTCCGCCGAGATACTTCGCCGTGATCGTGGAGCCCGGGTGTTTCTTCTCGTAGATCTTGATGAACTGTTCGAACGGCGCGGTGACGCTCGACGCGACTTCGGCCGTGACGGTGTCCGCCGCGCTCGCGGGCGCGGGAAGTGCGAACGCCGTGAGCCCGATCGCGAGCGCCGCCGTTGCCGCCGCGATCGGGGCAAGTGCTTCGCGCGCGGTCTTGCGCGCGCACATCGGCTTGATGACGAAGAACGCGAGGAACGCGGCGACGAAATTGAGACCGGCCGCGATCTCGAAGATCGGCAACCAGCTTCCCGTGGCGTCCTTGAGGACGTTGGCGAAGGGTACGAGCAAAGCGGCCGTTCCTTTCGAGGTGTAGAGGAAACCGTAGTTGGTGGTTGCGTACTTGCGGCCCCACGTGTCGGCACTCAGCGCCGGGAACAGACTGAACACCTCGCCGTAGGCGAAGAAGAGCAGCCCCGACATGAGCACGAACAGCAGCGGGTTCGCGGCGAAATGGATCATCGTCAAGATGATCACGCCCTCGAGGGTGAACGCGAACAGCATCGTGTTCTCGCGCCCGATCTGATCCGAGATCCATCCAAATGTCGGCCGTGCCAGGCCGTTGAGCACGCGGTCCATGACGAGCGCCCACTGCAGCGCCGGCAGCGTGATCAGCAGCAGCGTAACAGGCACTTCGTCGACGATGAAGTCCTTCGCGATCGGCGCGAGCTGCGCGGTGGCCATGAGCCCACCCGCGGCGACGCACAGCATCGCGACGTACATGATGTAGAACAACGGCGTGCGCAGCATCTCGCGCGGCAGAAAGTCGCGCTTCGTCTGGTGGACGGCGGTCGAGGCCGACATGCGGGTCGCTTCACCGGCTTTGGGTGCGCGCAAGAAGAGCCCGATCACGACCACGCATGCGCCCTGGATGAGGGCGAACACGAAGAACGTGTGCTGGAAGCCGCTGGAGGTGATCATGTTCGCCAGCGGCACGATCGTCAGCGCCGAACCGGCGCCGAAGCCCGCCGCGGTGAGCCCGGCGGCGAGACCGCGCCTGTCGGGGAACCACTTCAGCGCTTGGCCGACGGTCGTGCCGTAGACGATGCCGGCGCCGACGCCGCCGATGACCGCGCCGAAATAGAACGTCCAGATCCACGTCGCCTGCGAGTACATCACCCACGAGATCGCGACGAGCACGCCGCCCATGACGGTCATGAGCCGCGGCCCGAAGCGGTCGATGAGGTAGCCTTCGGCCGGCACCAGCCACGTCTCGACGAAGATGAACGTCGTGAACGTCACCTGGATGGCGGCCCTCGACCAATGAAAGTTGTCCTGGATCGGGATGACGAACAGCGTCCAGCCGTACTGGAGGTTGGCGATCATCACCATGGCGACGATGCCGAGGGTCAGCTGGGTCCAGCGCGTCCGGTCGGTGGCTGCAAAAGTCGTCGCCAACGTGGATCCCCCGCAAATCGTGGAAAAAAATGCCGCCTGAGAACAGGCCGTGAGGAGATGAGTTGACCGTATGACCACCGGCGGCGACGGACCTCTTTCGACCCTGCGGTTCTGCGTGGTCGGGGCCGGCGCGATCGGGGCCTACGTGGGCGCGGCGCTCGCGCGGGGCGGCGCGGACGTCACGCTTATCGCGCGCGGGCCGCATCTCGCGGCGATGCGCGCGCGCGGCGGAGTCGAAGTCCGCTCGGAGCGCGGCGATTTCAGCGCGCGTGTCGCGGCGACCGATGACATGAACTCGGTCGGTCCGGTCGATTGCGTGATCATCGCGCTCAAGGCGCACCAGATCGCGCCGATGCTGCCGCAGATCGAGACGCTGCTCGGGCCCGAAACGCGCGTCGTGGGGATGCAGAACGGGATTCCGTGGTGGTACTTCCAGCGGCTCGGCGGCGCGCACGACGGGCTCGTGCTGCAGACCGTCGACCCCGGCGGAAAGCTGGCAGCGGCGTTCGATCCCGACCGCGTCGTCGGCTGCGTGATCTACTCCTCGACGGAGATCGAGTCACCCGGCGTGATCCGCCATGTCGAGGGCACGCGCTATTCGCTGGGCCGTCCCGACGGCGGCGCCGACCCGGTCCTCGATCGAATCGCCGCCGCGTTCGTTGCGGGCGGCCTCAAAGCGCCCGTCGAGCGCGACCTGCGCACGGACATCTGGGTGAAGCTGCTCGGCAACGCGTCGATCAACCCGATCTCCGCGCTGACGCGCGCGACCATTGCGGGCATGATGCGCGACCCCGACACCGAGGCGCTGATCCGCGAGATGATGGAAGAAGTGCAATCGCTTGCGAGCGCGCTCGGCCTGACGCTGCCGATCTCGATCGACAAGCGCATGGACGGCGCACGCCGCGTCGGCGAGCACAAAACGTCGATGCTGCAGGACGTCGAGGTCGGGCGCCCCTTCGAGCTCGACGTGATGCTCGGAGCCGTGGTGGAATTGGGCGGCGTGCTGAACGTGCCGGTGCCGGCATCGAGGCACGTGTACGCGCTGACGAAGTTGCTGGACACGACGCTACGCGCCGAGCGCGAGCGCGTCAGTCGTACACTCGCCTGAACGTCGCGTCCATGTACGGGTAGTCGAAGTAGAACCAGTTCCGGAACGACCGGCGCACGAGCGTCGACGCGGTGACCGGGGCGGCGCCTTTCATCACGTAGTGCATGCCGTCGAAGAAGTCCACCGAGTACAGCGGGTAGGACGCCATCGGTTCGAAGCCCGCGAACGGCGCGAACTTCGTCGACGTCCATTCCCAGCCGTTGCCCACGAGATCGTGCACGTCGAACGCGCTCGCGCCTTGCGGCGACGACCCGACGGGCTCCGGGTCGAAGCGGCGCCAGCCGAAGTTGCCGTGGTGCGCGGGATCGGGCGCGTCGTCGCCCCACGGATGCGGGCGCTCGTCGCCCGACGGCGTGCCGTACGCGGCGCGGTGGTATTCGGGTTCCGTCATCAGCCGGCCGCCGCTCCAGCGCGCGAACGCCGTGGCTTGCTCCTGCGTGCACCACACCGGCCACGACAGCGGCAACGGCAGATCCTCGAACATTGCGCGCAGCATCCACGTGCCGTCCTGCTCGAACCAGTTCGTCGGAACCGGGCCGCCGTCGCGCACGAACTCCATGTACTCGCCGTTGCTCACGTCGTACGCGTCGACGCCGAACGCGCCGACGTCGACGACGTGCTCGTCGAACTCGTTGTCCCAGCCGAACGGGATCGCGTCGCGGCGCGCACCCAACGTCGCGCGCCCGGCCGGAATCGCGATCGGATCGCGCCGCGGCGGCGTTACGTCGCGGTGCTCGGCGAGGATGCCGCGCTGCTTGTCGCGCTCGAGCCGGTGGATGATGTACGTCAGCGTCTCGTGGTGCATCTCCTCGTGCTCGAGGACGTTGTGCGCAGCCTGCGCGTGCACGAGGTTCGGGTTGGACGGATCGTCGAGCCGCGCCGTCGCGAACGCGGCGAAGATCGCCCCGTCGCACGCCTTGGTGAACTTACGCACGGTCGCGCGATCCGGCCATGCCGAGCGCGCGTGCTGCGCCGCGACCGCGGCGTCGCGCGGATCGATTCCGCGGTTGAACAGTTTTTCCAGGCCCGGATCGACGGACGGGCGTTTCAGGGCGTCGCGCACCAGCGTGATGAAGGCGAACGCCGGGATGTGCCCGTCGTAGAACACGAACGGGTGCCGCAGCGGGAGGGGGCGGTCTTCGTACGCCTCCGGCGCGATCGTCGCGAAGAGGCCGGCCGTGCGGCGGCGGTTCGCGCGGTAGCGCGACGCCATCGCCTCCCGGTCGACGGCGTGGGCGGCAGCGAGCGTGTCCACGCCAGCGATCTTACCCGACCGGGGCCCGATTCCCGCGCCGAGCGAGGAAGCCCTCGACGTCCTCGGCGGCCATCGGCCGGCCGTACAGGAAACCCTGGACGCGGTCGCAGCCTTCGGCCCGCAGGAACGCGAGCTGCTCGCGCGTCTCGACGCCTTCGGCGCACACGTCGAGGCCGAGGCTGTGCGCCATGCCGATCACGGTGCGCACGATCGTCGCATCGTCGGGCTCGACGAGGATCTCGCGGACGAAGGACTTGTCGATCTTCAGGCTGTCGAGCGGGAAGCGGCGCAAATATCCGAGCGACGAGTACCCGGTTCCGAAGTCGTCGACCGCGAGCCGCACGCCCGCACGGCCCAGCTCCTCGAGGATTTGGATGGAGAACGCGGCGTCGCTCATCGCGACGGACTCCGTGATCTCGATCTCGAGGTGATCCGGCCGCAAACCGGTGCGTGCGAGCAGGTCGCGGATCTTTTCGCTCAAGGCGGTTTGGTGGAACTGGCGGGCCGACAGGTTGACCGCCAGGCGCAAACCGGGCACGATCGCTTGCCATTCGCGTATCTGGCGACACGCGGTCTCGAGCACCCAATCGCCCAAGCCGACGATCAGGCCGCTCATCTCCGCGCTGGGGATGAACTGGTCCGGGCCGATCAGGCCGAGCTGCGGATGCTGCCACCGCACGAGCGCCTCGAGCGACACGAGCCGTTCGCCCTCGAGCTCGAACTGCGGCTGGTAGTGCAGCACGAACTCGTCGCGCTCGAGCGCCTTGCGCAGCGACTTCTCTTGCGACAGACGCGAGCTCAACGCCGCGGCGAGCGCCGGTGTGAAGAACTGGTGCGTGTTGCGTCCGCGTTCTTTCGCGCGGTACATTGCGACGTCGGCGTGCTTGATCAGCGCGTCGGCGTCGTCGCCGTCGTTCGGAAAGATCGCGATGCCGATCGACGTCGTGAGGAACTGCTCGTACCCGTCGATGACGAGCGGCTCGTCGATGGCGGCGATGATGCGCTGTGCCAGCGCGTCGATCAGCTCCGTCGGCGGATCGCTGCCGATCAGCACGATGAACTCGTCGCCGCCCATCCGCGCGACGAGCCCTTCGCTGCCGACGACGGCCGTCAGCCGGTCGCCGATCACGCGCAGCATGCGGTCGCCCAGCGCATGGCCCAACGAGTCGTTGATGTCCTTGAAACGGTCGAGGTCGAGAAACATCACCGCGACCCGCATCGCCGCGGCGCGCGCGAGGACGAGCTCGTCGCGCAAGCGCTCGACGAACCACGCGCGGTTCGGCAGCGCGGTGAGCTGGTCGTTGTACGCGAGGTGCTTGAGCCGCGCGCGCGAGTGACCGCGCTCGATCGCGGAGCTCACCAGCACGCCCATGAGCTGCACCAGATCGCGGTCGCTCGGCGTGAACGGCGCGGAGCGGGGCTCGTCCGCCGCGAACGATAGCGAGCCGTAGCGCACGCCGCCCACTTCGATCGCCGTCCCGACGTACACGCACGGCGGCTGCTCGCCGAACTCCGCTTCGCCGAGGTACGGTACACCGCGCAGGTCGTCGAGCGCCAAGGCGCCGTCCGTCGCGAGCGCGAGCCGCGCGAGGCGGCGCGGGATCGGGTTGCCGACGGTCGACACACTGCGATCCGCTTCGGCGTCGTACAGCGAGCCCGCCGTCATGCCGAGCAATCGGCAGCCGGCGTCGATCGTCGAGGCGATGAGCAGCTCGGGCGTGGACTCCGCGGTCGCGGCGACGAGGTAGAGCTCCCGCAGCCGTCCGCTTTGCACGGCCACTTCGCGCTCCGCGCGGCGAACGGCGGTGAGGTCGCGCGCCACCAGGTGCACGCCGGTGATCGCGCCACGAAAGACGATCGGGATGAACGTCACCAGCACCGAGACGGGCGGCCCGTGCGCGCGAAGTGCCAGCGCCTCGAGCGTCACGGCCGTGCCGCCGGCCGCGGATTTGAACGCCCGGTTCGCATCGTCGAGCTGCGACGACGTCAGGAAGTCGCTCGCCGGATGCCCCAGCAGGTCGTTGATGCTGCCGCCGTACTCGCGCGCGGCTGCGGCGTTCGCTCGCACGATCGTGCCGTTCGGCAACATCGCGAGCATCGGCTCCGGACTGTAGTCGAAGATCGAGCGGAATCGTTCCTCGCTTGCCTCGAGCGACTCCGTCGCCCGTACGACGTCGGTGACGTCGTCGACGAGCGACACGATCTGGAACGAGCCGTCGGTCGGGATGCGCGAGCTGAACCAGCGGCAGTGCAGGACGCGCCCGTCCTTGGTGACGTTCCGGTTCTCGGTGACGCTCGCCGTGGCCGGCCCGAGCTGCATCGCCCGGCCCGTCTCCGCGACGTGACCCGTGTCGGCGAGATAGACCAATCCGACGTCTTCGAACGTGCGACCGCGCACCTCGTCGAACGTCCAGCCGAAGATCTCCGCCGCGCGCGCGGACCATTCCACGATACGCAGCTCGTGATCCCAGCGGACGAAACCGAGCGACGTGTTGTCGGTGTACGCTTGCAGCAGGCGGTTCGCGAACGCGAGCTCGCGGTGCGCCCAGCCGTCGTCAGTGGGCCAGTTTCCGTCGCGCTCGCGGTGCAGCGTGAACGCGATCGTGTCGTCGTCCGCCAGCCGATGCGTCATCGCGCTGAACGGTTCGTCGCCGGCGAAGGGGCGCAGGTCGTTCGCGAACACGTTCAACTCGTCGAACGCTCGCGCGACGAGCGGCTCGAGCACGATCGCCGCCGCCGGCGCAACGGCGCTCAGCCGGCGCCCGACGAGCGCGTCCGCGCTTGCCCCGAACAGCGCCGCGGCCGGCGCGTTCACCGCGACGAGGCGCAGCTCACGGTCGAAAGCCAGGAGCGCGTCGTGCCACCCGTCGGCGAAGCGTTGCCAGAGGTCCACGCCGGATCAGCCTGCCTTACACGGACAGATACGAACGCAGTCCTGCGACGCCGCCTTCGCGGCCGAAGCCCGATTCACGGTACCCCCCGAACGGCGAGCTCGGGTCGAATTGGTTGAACGTCGAGCACCACACCACACCTGCTTGCAAACGCTGCGCGACGTACATCGACTTCGCGCCCTTGTCGGTCCACACGCCGGCCGACAGCCCGTACGGCGTGTTGTTCGCTTTCTCGATCGCTTCGTCGGCCGTCCGGAACGTCATGATCGACAGGACCGGTCCGAAGATCTCCTCGCGCGCGATGCGATGCGACTGCGACACCCCGGTGAAGAACGCCGCGCGATGGAAATAGCCGCGCTCCGGGAGCGCGCACGACTGCTGGTAGAGCACCGCGCCTTCGGCGACGCCGCTCTCGATGAGCTCGCTGATCTTCGCGTGCTGCGCGGCGGAGTTGATCGCGCCGATGTCGGTGTTCTTGTCGAGCGGATCGCCCAGCCGCAGCGTCTCGATGCGCGCCTTGAGCTTGTCGACGACCTCATCGTGCACGTTCTCTTGCACCAGCAGCCGCGACCCGGCGCAGCACACGTGGCCTTGGTTGAAGTAGATGCCGTTGACCACGCCTTCGATCGCTTGATCGAGCGGCGCATCGGCGAACACGATGTTCGCGGCCTTGCCGCCGAGCTCGAGCGTCAAGTGCTTGCGCGTGCCCGCGACCGTCTTCTGGATGAGCTTGCCGACCTCGGTCGAGCCGGTGAACGCGATCTTGTTCACGTCCGGATGCGCGACCAGTGCCGCGCCGGTACGGCCGTCGCCGGTGATCACGTTGACGACACCCGGCGGCAGCTCGGCCTCTTCGCAGATCTCGGCGAGCAGGAGCGCCGTAAGCGGCGTGGTCTCCGCGGGCTTGAGCACGACCGTGTTTCCGCACGCGATCGCCGGCGCGATCTTCCAGGCCGCCATCAGCAGCGGGAAGTTCCACGGGACGATCGATCCGACGACACCGACCGGCGCCGGGTCGCTGACGCCGTTGATCGCGTAGCGCAGCTTGTCGGCCCAGCCGGCGAAGTAGAAGAAGTTCGCCGCCGCCTGCACCACGTCGAAGTCGCGCGATTCCTTGATGGGCTTGCCGCCGTCCTTGGTCTCGAGCACCGCGAGCTCGCGCGAGCGCTCCGTAATGGCGCGGGCGATGCGATAGACGTACTTCGCGCGGTCGGCAGGGCGCATCGGCCGCCAGTATTTCTCGTAGGCGTCGCGCGCCGCGGCGACGGCGCGGTCGACGTCCTTGGCGGTACCGGCGGCCACCTGGGCCAGCTCGTCCTCGGTCGCGGGGTTGATCGTCGCAAACGTCTCGCGGCCCGACGACGGCACCCAGCGACCGCCGATGAAGTGATCGTACTTCGCGGCGATCCGGACCGGCGTCGACTCGAGCGAGGGTGCGTAGGCGAGGGCCATGCCAGGGGATTCGCCGCGAGTAGGACGGTCCCCGGCGGCTCATACGCCGGGCGGACACGCCCGGAATGAGAGCGGAGCGCACGCGTTAGGGTGGCATCCTGCGGAAATTGACGACTGATACGGCGCAACAGGAGAATTCCAAGCGTGTTATGCCGGGCTATTCTCCTGCCACGGGGATTGTGTGCGTTACGCCGCTCTGGAAAAGTCGGTGAAATCCCGCGGAGAATTACGACTGAGGGTCCAGTAACGGGGGAAATGCGAGCGCGCTATGCCGGGGCTATTCTCCTGTCACGGGGTTACCTGCGTTACGCCGCCGGGAGAGGCGGCGCTGGCTGGCGTCAAGAGCCTTCACTAATCTTGGTCGCGAAGGGATGCGCGCACTTGCGGGCTGCGTGCCCTCAAAACGTCGAGCCCGCACCACGAAACAGCGTCCGCAATAACAAGATATCCTCGGACAGGCGAGTCATTGCCGTTGCCTGCGCCATTCGGCCAACGGCGCGATCCGGGGAATGGACCTTGGCGCCGGACTATTGTGCGGCGCCGGGCCGGTGAAATCGCCGGTGCGACTGACCGAGCCCCAGCATGGGGCAGTTGCGCGGCGGTGAGCTTCGATCGCGTCGATGACGCCGATACTCCACCACGTATCGGCCGTGGGGCGCTCGTCGCGCAGACCGTTGCGAGACAGGGACCTCGAGTAAAACTGCGTAAGCGTTAGACTACCTAACGTCAGAAACGCGATAAAATACTGACAACCATCATGATATCTACATACACCATATGTATCACAACTACTCCCCGAGGTAACTGAGAAGCCCTGTCGCCCAACGGTCTCCCCGGCGAGCGGCCCACGGTCGATACGTGGTGGAGTATCGGCGTCATCGACGCGGGCGAGGCCTCCAGACGAAGGTGGCTCGCGTCCTCCGCCGAAAAGACCCGACCGTGAGTTCTTCCCGTACAGCGCCCTGGCGACGGCGCGTCAGCGGGCTGCCATGGCGACCATCTCTAGATGGGCCGTCCCTCTCATGCTTGACCGTTGTAGGTAAGAGGGTGTAGGATGAGTCCGGAGGCTAAAATGAACGATTCGCCCCTTCAGGGCCTCGTCGTAGACGGGGACGCGATCCGGGATGAAATCTTGGCCGGTCTACTTCGCGACCGTGTCCAGCTGGCGGCTCCAAATGGAATTGTCTTTCGAAGCACGGCTGTGCCGTTAAGCGTGCGGAGCCGGGTCCTCATCGGAATTTTGGGCGGGGCGGCATTGCATCGCCTTGGACATCGGCGATTTGTTAGTGTGAGCCCGAAGGAACTCGAAGATCTAATCGGGGTTCCTGGCGGGACGGTGCGACCAGCTCTCCGCGAACTGGTCTCGCGCCGATTGGTCCGCGCGGAAAACGGGCGTTATCAAATTCCGTCCTACGCGATCGACGACGTACGGAGAGCACTCGAATGATCGAACCGAAAATGGTGGAGCAATGTGTCGCGCTTGCGGAGACCCTTCCCGAACGGTACCGCGATGCTGGCTTTTCCGAGTTCCTACGCTACGCGCTACGCCGCAACGAGCATTCGGGTGTTGCTTCGCAGCCGGCAAGCTCCTCTGGTGTTCCGAGCGAGGAGAGTTCGCACAGTGTCGCAGCCCTAGCAAAGCTCTTAACAACTTCCACTAGCAACGACCAGCGAATTCTCGCCGCCGCGCGCATCCTGGAACTCGAAGGTGAGCAAGCTCCCCTGCTTTCAGACCTGCCGATCGTCTTCAGGCGCTTCCGCGTCAAGGCTCCGGGAAATATCTCGCGAGATGCGGCGAAGTTGATCCACCGCGGCGCTCTCCTGGAACACGGTCGTGATGGCCGCCGCGTGCGTATAGTACTCAGCAATCAAGGCTTAACTGAACTGGCTCAGCGTGGATACGAATAAGAAGTTCATCTCCGACGAAACAAAGCGGGATGTCACCGAGCTGATCGCATTCGTCGAGACGCTCCCGGACGCTTATCGAACGGTAACGTACGAAGCTCTAATCCCGCGACTCTCGTCACCGTGGAGACCGTCGTCCGCGTCCGAATACCCTTCTGGCGATGCTGGAGGCACATCGAGTCGAACTGCCGGTAAAGCTTCGCTGCACTCAACCGTCGGCATCGACCAGACCTACAATACAGTCGTACGGAGTTTTCTTTCACGATACGGGTTGGAAACCACGCTCATTGAATCCGTTGCGATGTTTGACGGGGCAGATTTTGTGTATTTCCGGCCACCCGAAATTCGACCAAAAGCGCGCGCTACAGCAGAATGGGCTCTCTTGTTAGCTCTAAAAAGGGCGGTCACGGATGGCGAATTCTCCGTTTCTAAGAGTGAGATTCGTGATGTATGTAAAGAGCATCAATGTTATGATGATGGAAATTTCGCTAAGACTCTTCGGGAGGCAAAGAACTATTTTAGCAATCCGTTTTCCGACAACGAAACTCGTCGACGCATAACGCCCGATGGCGAGCGCGAGCTGGTCTCTGTCCTTAAGAAGCTTGCCGCGGGGCCCGCATAATCACTCATGCTCGAGGAAATTATTCACGGAATTAGTGATTTCGGTACGTGGAATTTCGCTGATAGGATTCGCTTTTTTTCGTGGTACGCTGCCGTATCCGGTAGCGAACCGTTCTCACCGGCTGACATAGGACTCTATTTCGACCAGCTCCGCGTTAAGAAGCCCTCTGCCATTGGACCATTTTTGCGTGCGATGACGCGCGGTGGTCGTCCCGAGCTTATAGTAACCTGGCGCTGGTTTTCGGGTGGAGCGGGAGTTCTTGAATCGTTACAACGTACAGTTCGGGAAGACGCCATCGAGGTCCGCGGTGAATGCGAGGTTGCAGGATCTTCGAAGCCGCATTGGCGATCCCGTTGAACGCGGGTACCTTGAGGAAACGATAATCTGTTTCTCTCATCGCGCATTTCGCGCATGCATTCTAATGGCGTGGAATCTTGCTTATTATCATTTGGTGCAGTGGATCGTTTCCAAACGCTTAGCCGCATTTGTTGCCCAAACACCGAAAACATTCCCTAAGCTCGGAATTGCTATTGCGAGCATCGACGATTTCACCTACTTGAAGGAAGACCAAGTACTAACCATTGCTCGATCGGCCCGAATCATTCCCAATGGTATCCATAAGTTGTTGAAGGAAAAGCTTGATCGTCGAAATCTGGTCGCGCATCCTTCAGCGGTTGTTGTTGCAGACGTAACAGCAGAGGAATACATTCGAGACCTCGTTGATAATGTTGTTCTAGCGCTATAGAACGCGACCAAGCGCCCTCAATCCTTGGCGATGTAGTCCAGGGAACCGTAGCGGCCCGTCGCGAGCTTCTGGCGCTGCAGCAGCAAGTCGTCGAGCAGCGCGCTGGCGCCGATGCGGAAGAGGTCGGGCGACAGCCACGGGTCGCCGAGCGTCTCGTCGAGCAGCACCAGGTACGCGATCGCGGTTTTCGTGTTGCGCACGCCGCCCGCCACTTTGAGCCCGCGCCGTTCGCCGGTGCGGTGCTCGAAATCGCGGATCGCTTCCGCCATCACGAGCGCCGTCGCCAACGTCGCGGACGTGCCGATCTTGCCGGTCGACGTCTTGATCACGTCGGCGCCCGCCTCGAGCGCGAGGTCGCTCGCCCGCCGCGTCGCGTCGTACGAGCCCAGCTCGCCGGTCTCGAGGATCGCTTTGAGGTGAACCGGTCCGCAGAGCTTCTTTACCGCGGCGATCTCCGCGAACACCTTCGATTCTTCGCCGGCGAGGAACGCGCCGCGGTCGATCACCATGTCGATCTCGTCCGCGCCGGACTCCAGCGCCGCTTCGGTGTCGCGCAGCTTCACGTCGAGCGAGGAGAGCCCGCTCGGGAACGCCGTCGCGACCGACGCGATCTTCACGCCGGTGCCGCGCAGCGCTTCCTTCGCAACCGCGACCAAATTCGGATACACGCACACCGCGGCGACGCGCGGGGCGCCCGGCGCGGGGTAGGCGGCCTTCGCGCACAGCGAGCGCACGCGCCCGGGCGAATCGCGCCCTTCGAGCGTGGTCAGGTCGATGCAGCGGATCGCGAGATCGATCGCGGCCAACTTCGCCTCGTTCTTGATCGAGCGTTTGCTGAACCCCGCGGCACGGGATTCGAGCATCACGGCGTCGACGGTCGGCGACGACGACGAGAGCAGAAGGGGCATGGCTTCCCACGTTCGAGAAGCTCGCTCGGCGTGACCTCGTATCGGGCGCCGCTTGACGGCATTCGCGTTTTGGAGCTGGGCTCGTCCGTTGCCGGGCCGGCGGCCGGGCGGCTCTTGGCCGATCTCGGAGCCGAGGTGCTCAAGGTGGAGCCCGGCGAGGGCGACGGGCTGCGGACGTGGGGCGCGCCGGCGCCCGACGGGACGTCGTGGTGGTTCAAGTCGCACAACCGCAACAAGCGGTTTCTCGAGTTCGACCTGCACGACGCTGCCGACCGCGCGACGGTGCGCGAGATCGCGCTGCGGTGCGACGTGCTCATCGAGAACTTCCGCCCCGGACGGCTCGAGGCGTGGGGGCTCGGCTACGAGGGCCTGCGTGCGGAGAACCCGCGCATCGTGTACGCGTCGATCAGCGGATACGGCCAGGACGGTCCGTATCGCGACCGTGCCGGCTTCGGCAACATCGCCGAGTCGATGAGCGGCTTGCGCTACGTGACGGGCTTCCCCGACCGGCCGCCGGTGCGCGTCGGGTTTTCGCTCGCGGACGAGCTGGCCGGGCTGTACTGCGTCGCCGGCGTGCAGGCGGCGCTGCTCGCGCGCGAGCGCGACGGCGTCGGCGATTACGTGGACGTGTCGCTGCTGGAGTCGTCGATCGCGCTGACGCAAGGCATGCTGCCGGAGTACGACGCGCTCGGCCTCGTGCGCGAACGCAGCGGTAACCTCATGGGCGCGGCCGTACCGTCGAACGTGTTTCCGACGCGCGACGGCAAGTGGATCGCCATCGGCGCCAATGCGAACTCGATCTTCAAGCGCTTCGCCGCCGTGATGGGGCGACCAGATCTCGCGGACGATCCGCGCTTCCGCGGAAACCGCGAGCGCTCGGAGCACGCCGCGGAGCTCGAGACGCTGATCGTCGCGTGGACGGAAACGGTCGTCGCTGCGGAAGCCGCGCAGCTGCTCGCGGACGCCGGCGTTCCGGCCGGGCCGATCTCGTCGATCGCGGACGTCGTCGCCGACGAGCAAGTCCGCGCCCGCGGCGTCGTGCGCCGTCTGTTGGACGACACGGGGAACCGCGTGGCGACGACGGCGCCGGTGCCGCGCTTTCGCGCGCACCCGACCGTCAGCGATCACGCCGCGCGCGCGATCGGCGCCGACACCGCCGACGTGCTCGCGGAGCTTCGGATCGGAGCCGCGCCGTCGCGCCGGTGATCGCGTTTCGCGGCGTCACCAAGACGTTCGAAACCGGCTACACCGCGCTGCGCGACGTCGACTTCGCGGTGGAGCCGGAACGCTTCGTCGCGCTCGTCGGCCCGTCGGGCTGCGGCAAGTCGACCACGCTGTCGCTGATCTCCGGCTTGGACCGCGTGTCGAGCGGCGTTGTCGAGGTACGCGGTAAGCCGGTCGACGGCATCACCGAAGGGATCGGGTTCTTGTTCCAGCGCGACGCGCTGATGCCGTGGAAGACCGTGCGCGACAACGTGCTGCTGCCGCTGCAGCTGCGCGGGGTTTCGCGCAAGGATGCGCTGCACCGCGCCGGCGAGTGGATCGCGCGCGTCGGCCTGCGCGGCTTCGAGGCGTCGTTCCCGCACCAGCTGTCCGGCGGGATGCGCAAGCGCGTATCGCTTGCACAGACGCTCGTGTACGACCCCGAGATCCTGCTGATGGACGAACCGTTCTCGGCGCTGGACGTGCAGACGCGCAATCTCATGGAAGGCGAGCTGCTCGACCTGTGGCAGGGCTCGCGCAAGACGGTGATCTTCGTGACGCACGATCTCGAAGAAGCGATCGCGCTGGCGGACGAGGTGATCGTGATGACTGCCGGCCCCGCGCGCGTAAAGGTACGCTACGACGTGACGCTGCCGCGGCCGCGCGACATCGAGAAGGTGCGCTTCGAGCCGCGCTTCACCGAGCTGTACTCCAAGATGTGGAACGATTTGCGCGACGAGGTCCTGGAGAGCTATGCGCGAGCAACTTCGGCCGGTTGACCGCCGGCTCGTGCTCGGCACGCAGCTCGCGCTGACCCTCGTCGTGCTGGGCCTGTGGGAAGCAGGCGGCCAGGCCGGTTTGATCGACAAAGTGTACTTCTCGAAGCCGAGCGATATCGGGCTCCAGATCGCCGACTGGTGGCGCCACGGTTATATCCTCGGGGACGTCGTCACGACGATGTCCGAGACGATCGCCGGGCTGATCGTCGGCGCGCTGTTGGGCATCGTGCTCGGGATCGTGCTCGCCTCGAACCGGTTCTTGGGTGCGGTGTTCGAGCCGCTCTTGGTACTGCTCAACTCGATCCCGCGCGTGACGCTGGTGCCGCTGTTCATCCTGTGGTTCGGCTTCAAGTTCGAGTCGAAGATGGCCAGCGCCGTGGCGCTCGTGCTGTTCGTCGTGTTCTTCGCCACGTACGCGGGGATCAAAGATGTCGACCCGACGCTGGTCGCGAACGCTCGCGTGATGGGTGCGAAGCGGCTGGATATCATCCGCCACGTGCTCGTCCCGTCCGCGCTCACCTGGATCTTCTCGTCGCTTCGTTCCGCCGTCGGCTTCGCGCTCATCGGTGCGGTCGTCGCCGAATACTTCGGTGCCAACTCGGGCGTCGGCTACCGGATCGTGTACTCCGAATCGAACTACAACACCGCCGGCGTGTTCGCCGGCCTCGTCATCCTCATGGTGCTGGTCACGCTGGTCGACACGTTCATCCGCTGGGTTCAGCGCCGGTTGATTCTCTGGAAAACCGCGCTCTAACGCGCGGAGGGACGGCGTGGTAAAATACGTCGTCCAGCTCTACCGCGCCGCAACCAAGGAGCTGGTCCAGGATCTCGACGAGATCACCACTTTCCCCAAAGAGCTGCGCGCGAGTCTGGGCGCCTCGGGTTTCGCGCTCGACTCGATCGAGCCGGTGTGATCCAGCGCTCGAACGACAAGCAAACGACGAAAGGCCTCTTCCGTCTGCACGACGGCTACGAAGTCGAAGCCATGCTGATGGAACACCACGGCGACCGCAACACCGTCGGCATCTCTTCGCAAGCCGGCTGCGCGTACGCGTGCACGTTCTGCGCCACCGGTCAGGCCGGCTTCTCGCGCAACCTCACCGCAACCGAGATCTTCGATCGAGTTCGCTACTTCGCCAAGCAGCTTGCCCGCCAAAACCGCAAGATCACGAACGTGGTCGCGATGGGCCAAGGCGAACCGCTCGCGAACTTCGACGCGGTGATGGGCGCGATAGCGCTGCTCAACGAATGCGAAGGGCTTCGGTCTCGGGAACCGCCACATCACGGTCTCGACCGTCGGGCGCCTCCTAGCACCCTGAGCGAAATGTTGCGGTAAGCTGCGCAGTCCGGTCGACCGGTTGCGAGATCGACGCATCACCACTGCGAGACGTCGAACTCCGCATAGAGAATCACCCGATCCTCGCTGCTCGCGTTGACCGCGAAGTGCACGTACGAGCCGTCAAACATCAGCGTCCGCCCGGGCAGCTCTTCGCGGAACCGGCCGTCGACGCACAGGAAGCTTCGGCCCGGTACGACGTCGAGACCGAGGTGAAGAATGCGGATCGGCGAGTCGCGCATGTCGGGATGGTCGTGCGGACCGATCACGGTCAGAGGCCTCATCCACGAGAACGCCGCGACCTTGCAGCCCGGCACCCCCGAAAGCAGCGCGGCCGTGACAGGAAACGCCTCGGCGGCTCCCTTTGGGAGGCGACCCGCGTACCACAACGCATACGTGAGCCAGTCCCGGTTCACCGTGGACGCGCCGGCCTGCCATGACGGAGTCCAACCGTTCGGCCCTTGCTCCAGCAGCGCGACGAACTCCTCGATTGGTTCGGCCTTCCGATGAAGATCGAGTACCTGCGCGTTCAGCGCGTGCAGCTCGTCGCGCACCGCCTCCCATGCTTCTTCGAACAGGCTCGGATACGGAAACTCGCGGGTCTCGAAAGCCATGGTTCACGCTCCGGCTTGCGTCGCGGCGTTACCGAGGACGAATGCTCGCGGGGCCGCCGCGTTCCTTCCGCACCGCGCCGGCGACGACGGCGACGATGCGTTCGATCTCGTCGCCGGAGATGTCCTCGAATACCGGCAGCCCGATCACGGTGGGGGCGATGCGATCCGCGCACGGCGTCGGATCGCGGGCGACCGAGCTGAAGTACGGTTCGCGATGGAGTCCCCGGCCGTACCATAATCGTGACTCGATTCGGGCGTCGAGCAGCGCCTCCATAACGTCTCTCGCTTCGTCTTCCGATCCTGCCACGAACAGCGCGTAATTCGACGCGATCGCCGGCGCGATGACGAGCCGGTCCGCTACCCCGTGAGCCCCCGCGGCACCACGGTACGTCTCGCTCACGCGGGTGTTCGCGGCGCATTTCTCCGGCCACACGTCGAGTGAGGCGAGGCCCACGGCGGCGTGATACTCGCTCATCTTTCCGTTCGTCCCGGGGCCGGTGCTCTCGCGCTTGTGGATGAAGCCGAAATTCAAGGAGCGCGCGACCCGGCTGAGACCTTCGTAGTCCGACCATATGACCGCGCCGCCCTCGCCGCTGCTGAACGCTTTGGTCACTTGAAAGCTCAATGCGACCGGCACGTCGCCGACGAAACGGAGCGGATCAGCAGAGATACGCTCGAACGCGGCTGCCGCGTCGATCACGACGGCGACGCCGGTGCGCGCCACAAAGGCCGCCCAGCCGGCCTGCTGCGGCGGGCAGCCGTAGGGCCCGACGGGGATGACGACGCCGGCCCGTGCAAGCTTCGGATGATCGCTGACGGCGGCGAGCTCCAGCGACCACGTCGCGTCGTCCACGTCGATCAGGTACGGGACGTAGCCGCAGCGCTCCGCTGCCATCGCGGTCGCGACGAAGGTATACGCGGGCATCAGCGCGAGAGGCCGTTCGGGCGTCGCGCGTCCGGCGGCGGCGAGGATCGCTCCTTCGATCGCGGCCGTACCGCTTGCAGCCGTGATGGTGTGCGTCCCGAACATCGTCGCCAGCCGCCGCTCCAACTCGCAAACGAGCTGACCGCGGTTCGTGTACCAGCGTGTTTCGTCGAGGATCGCGAGATACGGCAACAAGCGCTCGGCGGACGGAAGCCGCGCGCGATAGACGGGGATCGAGCTTCCGCCGGTCACCGTGCGATACGCCGCGCGAGCGCACGCGGATCCGTCGCCGGGTTACCGACCCGCCTCGCGCCGGCGGGGACGGATTCGGTCACGACCGCGCCGGCGTAGAGCATCGCCCCGCGTCCGATCGCGAGCGGTTCGTCGAGCGCATTCGCGATCGTCGCTCCGGCGCCGATGAAGACCTCGTCGCCGACCGTGACCCGGCCTTGAATCGTCACCGACGGGCAGATCGTGACGTAGTCGCCGATGGCGCAGGCACGATCGATGCTCACGAACGGCATCAGGTGCGTGTGACGACCGATCGCGGTCGATGGGCCGATCGTGACGTACTGCGCGACCAGCGAACCTTCGCCGACGGCGACCGAGGGCGAAAGGACCTCATCGACCCGCGAGAGCGTGCAAAACGTCCCGCCCGCATCCGCGACCCGTTCGACCAGCGCCCGGCGGGCAGCCGGATCGCCGACGGTGACGAAGCACGGCAACGCGCGATAGGTGCTCCGCCAGGTCTCGAACCCGATGACCGGCGCGCCGTCGAAGCGCTCGCCGCGGTCGCCGCGCAGGTCGTCGATGAAGGCGGCGACGGTAATGAGCGGCGACGCGCCGAGCGCGTATTCGTCGTGAATCCCTCCGGCGTGCCCCGATGCGCCGTAGAGCACGACGGCCTGCACGCTGTTCATCGGGCCGCTGCGGAGGCGCCGCGCATCGGAAGCGGCGAACGCAGGCTCGATCGATGAAGCCTGCCTCCCTGCGGGTCGTAGTGTATCGCGCGACGCGAGCGGCGCTGGACGTGCGGCAGCTCGTGCGCCGCGACGCCGGTGCGGCGCTGGCGGTCGTGGCATTCGTCGCCGACGACGCCGGCGACGAGCACGAGATCGACGGCGTCCAGATCATCGCGTTCGACGCGTGGCGCGCGCATCGTCCGAAGCCGCCGTGCCTGCTCGTCTCCCTGGATCCCGCGGAGAGGCGGGCTCAGGCGCACCTGCTGAGCGCCGCCGGAGGCGAGCCGGCCGGGTTGAGGCCGAGCGGTAACAGCGTCTCGCCGAGCGTCGTCCTCGGCGAGGGCACGATCTTCGTGCCGGGGCCAATGTTCGTGTCTCGGGCGCGCATCGGACGCCACGTGATCGTAATGCCGTACGTGAGCATCGCGCACGACTGCGTCATCGGCGACTTCGCGACGATCTATGCCTCGGCGGTGCTCTCCGGGTACGTGGTGCTCGAGGACGATGTGGTCGTCGGCCCGGGTGCCATCATCGCGAACGGCACGCCCGAACGCGCGCTGCGCGTCGGCCGAGGCGCGCGCGTCGCAGCCGGCGCCGTCGTGACGAAAACGATTCCGGCCGGCGCACTGGTCACGGGAAACCCCGGCCGCATCGTCGCCGCGCAGCACCTTCCCGGCTTCGACCACGAAGGCTAGGTGCTCGCTCTCCTCGCGCGAGCCCTGCCGACAGCGAGCCCTGCCGGACTTGCCAAACGCGCCGGCGTCATCTACAGTGTGTGGACTGTTCGGCGTGGGGTGGCTTGGTGCGTCGCATTCTTTTCGTCGTTACAACCCGTGAGAACATGGGTGATCTGGCGTTGTGCGAGGAGTGGATCGGCGACCTCGGACGCGCTGAGTTTGAGTTCGGCTTCGTCATAGCGCCCGTGCTTGCGCGCTACATCGACGCGGCGGATGCCCAGTTCTGGTATTCGCCCAGCCTCACGGTCGGTGCGACGATCGCCGCGGCCACCGACGAGTTCCGGCCCGAAGCCGTCATCATTGCGACGAACGCTTTTTGGACGATCCCACAGCAGCCCGGCGCGACGTTCGGCGAGTACCCTCCCGAGCTCTTTCGCATCGGTGTCCCGGTGATGTCGTTCGACCCGTTCGAGGGCGGGTTCGCGGCCATCGTCGAGCCGACGGGACGGACGATCGAGTTTCCTGCGGTGCCGCCGTCGATCTGGAGCCTGCGTTTCATGTCGCGGGGTTCATCCGCACCCCGCGCTCGTCACTTCGCGACGCGCGCGGTGTTCGACCGTGCGCGAGAAACCTCGCGGATGGAGCGCTTTCGCGCAGTTGGTGCCGATCCGTCGAAGCGCACGGTGATCTTCCCGATCTCGCGAAGCCGCCACCGCTTCATCACCGGAGGATTCCCGGGGTACTACGCGCATCTCTGCCGCATCTTTCAGCACGAGGCGTTGCGCGACGCCCAATTCCTCATCGTGAGCCCGCGGCCGATGGAGGAGTTCGTCCGGCTGCGGAACGCGATCTACGTCCCGCACCTGCGGTTCCACGAGTTCCTCGGCCTGGTCGCGGCGTCCGACGTCTACCTGTCGGACTCGCTCATCTCCAGTATGATCACCGGCTTGCAGTTGGCAGTGCCCGTCCTCGCGCTCACCGCGACGCCGGCCGCCGAGGCGCTCGCACCGGGAACGTTCTTGCAAGACCGCTTCTTTCCGTACAAAGTTTTTCCGTACGGGCTCACCGCGGTGTGCGACGAGCTCGTCGAGCGCTTCGAGGTCGAAGGCTGCTTTCTGGAGGCGGAAGTGCTCGACGTCGAGGCGAGTGGTGCCCAGCTCGCGCGCTTGCTCTTCGACGAATGCGCTCGGCGCGACGTCGCAGCCCGCTGCCGGGCGTGGCGCGCCGCGCGGGAGACGCTGCCCGGACCGCGCGCGACGCTCGACGAGATCGTCGCGGCATCGTCGGGGGTCGCGACGGCATGACGCGGCGCGGCGTCCTTTTCGTCATCACGACGCGGCAGAACATGGGCGATTTGGCGCTTTGCCAAGAATGGATAGGCGATCTCGGGCGTGATGACTACCGCTTCGGGTTCGTCGTGAGCGACGGCCTCGTGCCGTTCATCGATCCGGCCGACGCCGTCTATCCGTTCGATCCTGCGGTCGACGTCGCCGAGACGATCGTCGCCGCAGCGGCGCGGTTCGGCCCGGACGCGGTGATCGTCGCCTCCAACTCGTTCTGGAGCATCCCGGGTCAGCGTGGCGCGGTTTTCGGGCGCTTTCCGTCGGAACTGTATTCGCTCGGCGTCCCGCTGCTCTCGTTCGACCCGTTCGAGATCGGTTTTCGCACGTACGTTCCGCACGCGAACCAGGTCTGCGAGTTTCCGCCGATTCCGCCCGCGGTATGGCGGCTGCGCTACATGTCGCGCCGCTCGTCCGAACCCAATGCGCTCCATTTCTGCACGTCGGCGGTGTTCGCGCGCGCGCGCTCCGCGCCGCGCGAAGACGTCCTGCTGCGGTGGGGTCTCGACCCAGCGAAGCGGACTGTGATCTTCCCGGTCTCGCGGAATCGCTTCCGGTCGATCTACAAGGACTTTCCCCTGTACTATCTGCACCTCGCCAAGCTGTTCTCGTGCGCGGAACTGGCGGACGTACAGTTTGCGGTCGTCGCTCCGGCGAAGCTGCCCGGCCTGCGCCATGCTCCGAACGTCGTGACGTTGCCGCACCTCCCGTTCGACGAGTTTCTCTCGCTCGTCGCCGCATCCGACATCTACCTGTCGGACTCGCTGATCTCGTGCATGGTGAACGCGTTTCACCTCGCGGTTCCCGTCTTGCTGATGGTGAATTCCGCGGCGAGCGCGCCGCTTGCACCCGGGACGTTTCTCGACGGCCGTTTCTTCCCGTTCAAGATCTTTCCTTACGGCTTCACCGAGGTCTGCGACGAGCTGGTCGAACGATTCGACATCGCAGGCTGTTTCGTCGAAGCCGAGGTTCTCGACGTCGCGGCGTTCGGCGCCAAGCTCGGACGGTTGTTGTCGGACGATGCGGCGTATCGGGCCGTCGCAGACCGAGCTCGCGCATGGAAAGACGCGCGTTCGTCGCTGGCGAGCCCGCGCGAGACGCTGGAACGTGTGTTCGCGACCCTCGTTGGGGCTTGACACGGCTGTTCGGCCCCGCCAAAATAGGAAGCGTTCGCTTCTGGTCGCGTTTCCCTTGGGGTGAGGGCTCGAGCGGCGTCCGTTTTCGCAACCGCGCGCCGGTCGACTTTCTGTTCTCCATCAGAAGCGCCCACCCGCGGGCCGTCCTGCCGATTCGTCGGTTGCTTTAGCTTGGAAAACGGGGGATATTGGTGTGAGCGCTGCTTCTGATGAATCCCGCGCGACACTCGCCCGCGCCGAAGCGCTCAAGGTCGCTGCCCAGCACGCAGTGCTGGAACACGCCGAGAAACTGCGGGCCGCAGGACAACACGCGCTCGTCGAGTACGCCGAAGCGCAGAAGCCGCAGGCGCAAAAAGCGCTGTTGCAGCACGCCGAACATCTCAGGGCGGCAGGACAGCGCGCACTGCTCCAGTTCGCCGAGCATCAGCTGACTTCGGCAACGCACGCGTTCACGTCGTTCGCGACGCGGCTCAAGGCGGCGAATGCCGAGCAATCGCCCGAGCACGAAGCCACGGCGAACAAAGCGCTGCTCGCTCACGCCGAGCAGCTGAAGAACACGGCTCAGCGTGCCGTCCTGGCGTACGCGAAGCAACAGCTCGCAGCCGGGCAAAAGGCGCTGCTGGCGCATGCGGAAACGTTGAAAGCGGCCGGGCAACGTGCCGTGCTGCAGCACGCTGAGCAGTTGAAGCAGACCGCCCAGCGCGAGGTGCTCGCGCACGCTGAAGCACTGAAGACCTCGACGCAGGTGCTGGTGACGGGCGCCGTGGGCGGGGCAGCGTCCGGGGCGTACCTCGGCGCCGTGCCCGGCGCGTACCTCGCTGGGCCGGCCGTGAGCGGCGCGTATCTCGGTGCCGCCGACGGTGCGTATCTGCTCGGCGACGTAGCGGGCGGGGCATATCTGGGCGCCGTCGGCGGTGCCTATCTCGGCGCTGCGGGCGCGTACTTGGGCGCGGAAGTGGCGGGCGCGGGCGCGTATCTGGGCGCCGTCGGAGGTTCGTACCTCGGTCGCTCCGCGGGCGCCGCGGGGGAGGAGAATCCGTCGAGCGCGTCCGGCGATACCGCGCTTCGCATGAAGCTCGCTGCGCTGCGTGCGATCCAGGAGCAGAGATCCGGGGGCGGTGCGAACGCCGGCGAGTCGGGCGGCGCGGCGCCACCGAGCGCGGAGCGTGTCGAACAGATTCGGACCGCAGTCTCGCGCGTTCAAAGCGAGCTCGCCGCCAAAGCGCGGGAGGCTCAGGCGCAGCAGCAAGAGGCGGCCCGCCGGCACGCCGCGAGCGGCGGCGCCATGTCCGACGCGCCGTCGGCCTGACGCGAAAACGCGCTGCGGTGAAAGCGCCCGCAGAGCTGCCCCGGTCGCTCGTCGATATCCTGGTGCGGACCGGCTTCGCAGCGTCGTACGCGGCGCTGCCGGAGCAGGTCGCCTCGTTCCTCGGGTCGTGCCGAATCACGCGTTATGCGGTCGGATCGCCGTTCGACGATGCGCTTGCCGAAGCGCTGCGCGGCGACGCGCCGTTCGTCATGTTCCTCGACGATGCGGTCACGATCCCCGTCGATCTGCTCGTCGACACGTTCGAGACGCTCGGCGCGAACCCGGATTGCGCCGGCGTCACGCTCGGATGCGCCGCGCTACCGGCGATGTTCGGACCGGGCGTGCTGCCACCGTGGTTCGCGGTCGTGCGGCGGAGCATAATTCCTCGGGCGCGTGAGGTCGCCTGGACGACGCCCGAGTTCTTCCTCATCGATCTGGCCGCGCGGGTCGGAGGGCGCGCGACCTTTGAAACGGTCGGCAGCCCCCGCAGCCTTCGTCTCGACGCGCGGTCATGGATACGGGACCGTCTCGCGAAGGAACCGCTGGGCCTCGCCGGTGACTTCGCGCGCTTTCGCGCCGCGCGTCCGGGCGCCGAGCGACTCGTCCCGCCGCAGTTTCAAGTCGACGCCGTCGGCCGCTTCGTCGCGCCCTCGCCGCTGGGGCCTTCGGCGCTGCGTTCGGGCGACTACCCCACGTTCAGCATCATCTGCCCCGTCTTCAAGCCCGACTTTCTGGCAGCGATGATCGGTTCCGTGACGCGGCAGACGTGGCCGAACTGGGAGCTGGTGATGATCGTGGACGGGCCGGCGGAATCATCGCAAGCGCGAATCGAGGCGATCCTCGACGAACACGCGCACGATCCGAGAATCCGCTTCACGTTTCAGCCGAACGCAGGGACCGGTCCGACGCGCAACGCGCTGGCGGAATCGGCGCGCGAAGACTTCATCATCTCGATCGACGACGACGACGAGCTCGCCCCCGACTGCCTGGCGACGTTCGCTGCGGCGATCGTGGAGAACCCCGGGGTCCCGTTCTTCCGGGGCGGAGCGCGCCTCGTCGGGATCGTCACCCGCGAGATGCCGCCGCGCCCCCGCTTGGTAATCGCCGGAATCACGAGCGACATCTTCGAGGTGACGCAGCCGTTCGCGATCGCGGCCGACGTGCTGCGGGCGATGGGCGGGCTCGACTGGGACCCGAGCCTTCGCAACGCAGGCGAAGACACGCTGCTCTTCATGAAGATCGACCGCCTGCGGCTCGAGACGTGCATCATCGATCGACCGCTGTACCATCGCCGCCTCAGTTCGTCGAATCTGACGCTGCAGTTCGAGGCGGACGAATGCATGCACCACGGGCGCACGATCGACCGCTGGTCGCGGCCTCCCGAATGGACGGTCACGGGGTCCCACAGCGAGTCGGAAGGCGACTTCGTGCGGTCGTCCACGGCGTACGTTCGGGCGGACGGGCGCGAGGTCGTCACGACGACGCGGTACTTCCAGTATCGCGCCTTCGGGACGCTGTCCGGTACGACGCTCGATCTCGAGATCACCTCGGCGTGCAACGCCGTGTGCACGTTCTGTCCGCGCGACGTGATGCCGGACAAGACCAAGCTCATCCCTCTCGCGGTCGTCGAGCGCCTCGCCGGCGAGCTCGCGTCGCTCAAGGACAAGCCGCTGGTCGCTTTTTGCGGGATCGGCGAATCGACGCTGCACCCCGAGCTCGAGAAGATCACCCGCCTCATCGCCGGGACCGGCTGCCTGGTGTCGATGACGACGAACGGAGCGCGCATGACGGCGCCGCTCTTCCATGCGCTCGTCGCGGCCGGGATGTGCGTATTCAACTTCAGCGTGAACGCGACCACCGCCGCGACGCACCGAACGATCATGAAGCTGCCGTCGTTCGAGCGGATCGTTGCCACGATTCACGAGCTGCTGGCGATCCGCGACCGCGAGTACCCGTCGGTACGGATTCACGTCAGCCTGGTCGTCTGCGTGGAGAACGAAGATGAGGCCGAGCCGTTCGTCGAATACTGGCGCGACACGAGTGTTACCCGCGTCTGGCTGCATCCGGTCAACAACCGCGCGGGCCTGCTGAGCGGGCTCGTTCGGCCGGTCTCCCTGAAACGCTTCGCGGCGCACTTCGCGCGCGACCCACGCGTTACCGTCGACGTGCTGAACGATCGCGCTGAGGGACCCGATCTCTGCAAGGTCGCCAAGACGATGAACTTCGTCTCGGCCGACGGCGAGGTGCGGTTGTGTGCGATGGACTATCGCCGTCAGACGCACTACGGAAACCTCGCGACGGAATCGCTGCTCGCCTCGCATCACGCGAAGCTTCAGGCATTCGTGCGCGGCGACACGCGCTCGATCTGCGAGACGTGCGATTTCTTCCCGGCTTCATGCCGCCGGACCGTCGCGAACTCGTCCCCTCAGCCGGTCGTGGCATAGCACATCGTGGACGGCGTCTTCGATGCCGCCGAGCTGCTGCGTTCGTGCCTCGACGCGTGTCCCGTCGCGCCGCCGCTGCTCGGCGACGGTCGTCCGGCGCCGGAATCGGTCCGGCGACGTTTCGACGGCAGCGCGACGCTGCGCGAACTGCTGCCCGCGCTCGATCCGCCGGCGCTCGCGGAGCTCTTCGGGACGCTCGTGTGGCTGGATCGTCCGCTCGGCCCGCTCGCCCCCGGTCCAGAGCGCTGTCTGGCGCTGTCCGCCGCGCCGGAGGACGCGTTGCTCAGCATGGGCGGCTATCTGCTCAAACGGCGCGGACTGCTGAACTGCTTGCACGCGGTCTGTTTCGGTGACGCGCCCGAGCGCCACGACGAGGCGACCCTAATCGGAACGCTCGCCGGCGTTCGCAGCACGTTCCTGCGCCTTCCCGATGCGTCAGCGCGAGGCTCGGCGCCGTTCGCCATCCAACCGGCCGAGCACCGGATGCTCCGTTCGCTGACGATGCTCGTCTATGCGCTGATCGAACGGGAGCGACCCACCAACGTCTTCGCTCCCGCCGCGATCGGAATCGACCGCGACCGCGAGCTGGTCTGCGAGGCCGTGCGCCGCATCTTCGAGGCCGGCTACTTTCCAGACGTAGCGTTTCACCTCTACGAGGCGCTTCCAGCGGCCGACGCGCACATCGAGGTCGACGCCTTTCTTTCCGCGTTCGAAAACTCGTACGTCCGGGCGGCGGAGTGGCTCGACGACGTCACGCCGGTCGCGGAGCGAAAGCGGCGGCTCGCCGCCGTGATCCGCGCGCCGGCGGCCGGCCGGCGCGACGCGGTTCTGCGCGCGGTCGGCCGGCGAAACGGACTTATGGCGCAGCGGCCGGACGGAGAGGCGGAGCGTTTCTGGACCTTGCGTTTGACGTTCGCGGCGGCTTGATGGACGTCGTACTGACCCTTCGGCACGCCGGCGAGCCGAGAACGGAGGGGCTCTTCTCGGCAGCGGGGATCGAGCGTCTCGGCGCGCTGTTCGCGTGGCTCGCGGAACACGGCTCGGCGGGCGACCTGTACGTCGTCGTTCCGCACGCCGCGGCCGACGCGATCGCGCCGATGACGCAGGTGGCGTCGTTCCTCGCCCCGCTCGTCGCCGGGAAGGTTCACGTGGTGCTCGAGGCGAGGAGCGCGAGCGCCGGCGTCCTCGCATCGTTCGCGGCGGCACGAATCGCGGACGTCGTCGTGCGCGCAAGCCTCGAGCGGGATGAGGACACGCTGCTGCTCGGCGCGGTCGCCGATTTTCGCGCGCCCGGCGCCCAGGAGCCTGCGGAGCTGCGAGTCTGGCTGGAGGCGGATGCCGATCCGTTTCGGCTCGCACGGATCGCCGCGTTCGAGGCGGCCGGCGTACGCCGCGCAGCGATCGTAACGCCGCCGCTGCCGGTTCCCGAGGACGTCGTGCCCCCCGTTTCGCTGCCGCCGGAACTGCGCGAGGGCGGACTCCTCTGCGAACTGTACGCGAACGCGCTGACGATCGACGCCGACGGTGACGTTCGGCCTTGTACTCGCTACGCGACAGGCGGCCGGATCGGGAACCTGCTCGAAGACGACTTCGCGGAGCTCGTCGCGCGCAAGGGGCGGATGTTCCAGAGCGTCATGTCGAGCGGTCCCTGCCAAACATGCACGGCGGCCGGGCGATTCCGATGGGCAACGGGCGAAGCGCCGGCACTCGCAACGATGTTCACCGGCGGCGCGCTCGACGGTGATTCGGCCGCGGCGGGGATCGGAACATGGTGGACGTGAGCGCCACCGTCTCGATCGAGATTCCAGCCTTCAAAGGGCAGTGGCTAATCGACGCCGTCGAGTCCGTCTTCGGCCAAACCTCGACGGACTGGGAGTTGTCGATTCTCTGGGACGGTGGCGACGAGTTTGCGCGCCGTGTCGTCGAGGAGCTCGGATCGCTCCGCGATCCGCGCATCCAAACCTACCTCGGCGATCGCCGAGGGATTGCGAGCGCGCGCCGTTTCCTCACCGAGCGTTCCCGGAGTCCCTGGATCCTCACGCTCGACGACGACGACGTCCTCGCGCCGGATGCCGTCGAGTGCTTCGTCGCGGCGGCGCGCGCGACGCCGTGGGCGGGGATCGTTCGCGCCCGCCGGAGCTTCATCGACGCGGACGGGCGCGATGTGCGGGAGGCGGATTGGTTTCCGTTCGCCGAGCGCGCCTTCCAGCACGGCATGATCCGTGACGTGTTCAATCACTCGCAGCCCGCGCTGATCCGGCGCACCGCATACCAGCGCACCGCGGGCTGGACCGGTTTTCCGGAATACCGCAACGCCGGCGAGGACTGCGACATCTTCGTACGGATCGAGGAGGTCGCGCCCATCGAGCTGCTCGACCGCGTGCTGTATGCCTACCGTCTCAATTCGCGCCGAACGAGTCATGAGCTCGGCCCCGAGGGCGCGCGCGACATGTGGCGGCGCATCGCCGACGGCGCGATCGCGCGCCTCGGGCTCCCGCTCCGCAGGGAGGGCGAGGACCCGCCGTTCTCGTACGCTCGGCTGCCGCCGGCGCCGGCGACGCGCGATTCGCTGGAGTTCGTCATCGCGGGCGACGACGGTGCGCAGGCGACGCGCCGTTCGATCCTCCGCGAAGGTTTGTGCGACTACGCGATCCGGATCGTGCCGGGTGCCGCGGCGGCGGCGCGAAATGCCGGGTTCGGACGCTGCGAGCGCAGGATCGTGGCGTTCATCGACGCCGGCGTCGAGCTCGCACCCGGCGCAATCGATGCGGTCCTCCGCCGCTTCAACGACGGCCGCGCGGACTGTGTCGCGCAGACCGACGGCGCCCGCCGGCCGGACTCGCTCGTTGTAGCGCGCTCCGAGGTCGTGCGCGCCGTCGGCGGGTTCGACCACGCGTTCGCGTCCGCGAGCATCGCCACGCGCGATTTCTTCATGGCTGCCTCGCGGCGTGATTTCTCCTGCGCTCTGACGGCGGACGCGATCGCGGCGGCGCCGCCGCCGCTGGACCCGCCGCCCGACGATGTCACGCGGTTTCTCGCCAAATGGCGTGTCCCGGTCGCCGCATGAGGATCTTGGCGCTCACGGAGCAGTACCGGGACGCGAGCGAGAACGGCAGCGAAGTTCAGTGCGCGGATCTGATCGAGGCGCTTCGCGCCCGCCACCACGTCGACGTTCTGGCCCGCCGCTCCGGCGACGGCGCCGGCGCGTCTCGGCAACCGCGCTGGGCGATCGACGACTCGCTGTTGGGCGATGCCCGCGCGCTCGGCACGTTCCTCGCGGAGAACGTCGATATCCCGTCGTACGATTGCGTCTACAATCTCGGCGCCCTGCTCTTCGGCTGCCGCATCGTGGCCCTCTTGCGCGTCGCGCATCCTGAGTTGCCGCTGGTCAATCATTTCCAAGCGCTGCTGGGTCCGTACGCCGAGGCCGAAGCGCGGGCGGAGCTGGAGTGCGTCGCCTACGCCGCCGTTCAGAACGAAGCCGCGCGCAGGGCACGGGCCAACATCTTCATCTCTCGCGCGGAGCATGCGGCTGCGACGCGGAGCGGCATGCCGCAGGACGGTGCGGCCGCCGTCGTGCCGAACGGCCTGCCGTTCGACGCATACGCCGGCGTCCGCCCGTCGCGGGCCGCGATCCCGCCGGCGCGCCGCAACGGGTTCGTCATCGCGACCGCCGGACGCTTCGCTGACTACGTGAAAGGCGGCGACCTCGTCTACCGCGCGTTCGCGCGGCTGGCCGCCGAGGTCCCCGACGCGTTCCTGCTCTCGATCTCGAACTCGGATCGTTTCGTCTCGCTGCTGCGCGACGTCGCGCCCGACCGATGGCAGCTCGTGCGCTGGCTCCCGCGGGCGGACTTTCTGGCGGCGATCGCGGGTGCGGATCTGGTCGTCCTCCCCTCGCGCCACGAGCCGTTCGGGTTGATCGCGATCGAAGCCCTCTCGTTCGGCGTCCCCGTCCTGGCGAACGCGGTGGGCGGGCTGGCGGAGATCGTGCGCGACGGCGAGGTCGGCCGGCTCAATCCGCTGCGTGACGGCTCGTTCGGCCTCTACGCGGCGATGCGCGCGCTGGCGGGCGACCGCGCCGGGCTCGCGGCGATGGGCCGCGCCGGGCGCGAGCGCGTGCGGCGCGAGTACGCGCTCGAGCGCATCGCAGGCCTGGTCGAAGAACAGTTGCGGCGAGCGGCGCGCGTCGCGCCGGCGATGCGCCGATGATCGCCAACGACGATTCGTTCTTCGGACGGGTGCTGAACATCGTGCGGCTCCTCCCAGGCGTGCTCCGAGATTCCCGGGCGAAGGGCGGCTGGGAGAAAACGCCCCCGCGCCACAGCGCCGCGCTGTGGGGCGGCGACCCCGAAAGCCTGCGCGTGCTCGCCGTGGCGAGGAGCGCCGTGTTCACCTTTCGCGCCGGCGAGCGGGACCTGGTGCTCAAGCTGACCCGCGTGAAGCAACGCAGTGTCGAGTCGGCCGGCGCGGAAGCGCATTTCGTCGAGTACCTCGGCGCGAATGGCCTCCCGGTGTGCCGTCCGGTGCGTTCCGTGAACGGAACCTACGTCGAACGGATCGAGCTGGCCGGGCGCGGCGCGTACACGGCGTTCGTCGTCGAAAAGGCGCGTGGGACCGCGGTCGAGCCCGGCGAGGTCGAGCGCTGGCCACCAGCGCTTGTCGAACGCTGGGGTGCGATCGTCGGCCGCATGCACGCGCTCGCGAAGTCGTACGTGGCACCCAACCCTTTGCCGGATCTCGGAATCGCCGAGAGGCTGACCCTGGCGCGGCGCAAGCTCGGTTCGCGGCATCCCGACGTGCTCGCCTCGCTCACCGCGCTCGGCGAGACGTTCGCGACGCTGCCCCGCGACGTCGACTCCTTCGGTCGCGTCCACGGCGACATGACCTCCGCGAATCTATTCCGCTGCGGGGACGAACTGACGATTTTCGACTTCGAGTCGTCGTTCGGTTCCTGGTACGCCGCCGACATTGCCTCGCCGGTGTACGCCGCGCTCGCCTTCGGCGGCGGGTTCCGAAGCGAGGCGGGGATCGACGCGACGGCGCGTTTCTTTCGGGCGTTCATGACCGGATACGTTCGCGAGAACGTTCTCCCGAGATGGCTGATCGCGTACCTTCCTGATTTCGTCGCCTTCCTCGTGCTTTTCACCGTGATCATGTTCTACGACCAGCGAGCACCCGCGCGCGCGCGACTGTTCATGCGGACCGTCGACGCGCTCGTACGCCGCGAAGGCGCGCTGCAGCAGATCGGCTTCGGATGGATTTACGACGAGGTGCTCGCGGCGTCGCTGCGCTCGTCCGCTCGCACGGCGTCGGCCTGCTGTGAGGCATTGCGCTTCGAACCGATCGAGGAGCTTGGCCACGCACACGCGAGCGACTGGGACCTGGGCCGCTGCGTCTCGTGCGGATCGCTCGTGCTGCGGCAGTGGTCCGAGCAGCAGCCGGGCTACGCGTTCTACCACAGGGTGACGGCCGATGAAAGCGCTGCGCTCAGGAACGCCGGCGGCCCCGAAAGAGGCGTGATGCTGAAGCGCTGGTGCGCCGCCCGCTGAGCGTGCATTCAAATCTTGCGATCCATCACGTCTGTGGTGTGGACGAACTGCATGAAGCGCCGCTTTTGGCCGCCCACCGCATCGTCTCGATCCTCGACTCGAACGACCCGTCGCCGCTCGCGCTCCGCTCGATCGCCGTGCCCGTGCTTACGCTGCGGTTCGACGACGTGATCGCATCACCGTATGGCGCTGCCCCGACCAAAGCGCAGATCGAGCGCCTCCTCGAGTTCGATGCGGCCGCGCGCGACGACGAACGTCTCGTCGTTCATTGCACGGCCGGCATTTCGCGGTCGACGGCGGCGCTCGCCGTGCTCCTTTCCGCGCGCCATCCCGGGCGTGATGACGAGATCTTCGCGGCGATCCGGCAGATTCGGCCCAGAGCGTGGCCGAACTCGCTCGTCGTGCTGCTCGGAGATCAGGTCCTCGGCCGGCGGGGAGCTTTGGTTGCGGCCCTGGGTCGGCATTACGAGTTTCAGGTCGCGCATCCCGAGCTCGGTCCGATGTTCCGCATGTGGGCGCGCGCGGGCAAGATGCGCTGACGGTCAGAGACCATCGCTGTCCGGCACCCGGTGGTCCGGCGGCATTTGCATGAAATCACTCGCCCGTAGCGACGACTGGATCGTGCGGAACGCGATCGGCGTCTGGTTGTCGTCGAAACAATCCGACAGATCGTGGCGCGATTGGCTGCACGCCTGCGGGCCTTGATCGATCCGATCTTGCGCGATCTCTCGCCTCGGTTCAGTCGGGCCTAGGCGAAGAACGGCCGCGCGTCTCCGCCGGAATACCTGCTGCGAGCGCTGCTCCTGCAGTTGCTCTACAGCGTGCGGAGCGAGCGGATGTTGGTGGAGCAGCTTCAGTACAACATGCTCTTTCGGTGGTTCGTTGGATTGAACACGGACGACCCGGTGTAGCACGCGACAACCTTCACGAACAATCGCAAGCGGCCGATGCGAGGGGATATCGCACGCGCTTTTTTCGTGGAAGAGGATACGAAACCTCAGCGGAGCCGCTGCGTGAGCGCCCGCTCCAGGACTGGACCAGCGTTCGTTCGGAACCTTGCGATGCGGGGGACCTGTCGGCAGAGCAGAACCGCTGAAATGGCGCGGCTCAAGCGCCACATTTCAGCATCCTGCTAAGGAGATCACGCACATGGTCGTCAATCGCCGCACCTTCATCGCCGCTTCCGGCGCGCTCGGCGCGTCGACCGTCTTCGGCGTCCCTACCATCGTGACCGCCGCGGCGCCGAAGGAGAAGCTCACCATCGCCGTCGGCTCCGAGCACGCCCTCGTGTACCTGCCGTGGGACGTCGCGAAGGCGCTGGGCTACTTCGACCAGGAAGGTTTGGATGTCAACCTCATCTACACCAAAGGCGGGACCGAGGCCGGGCTCGCGCTGATCTCCGGCAACGTCGACTACAGCGGCAACGCGATCGATCACGCCATCGCTGCTGCGGATCAGGGCAAGAGCCTCGTGATGCTGGCGGATTTCATGGACCAGCCGGGGATCACAATCCTCACCAAGCCGGCGAACAAGGGCAAGTTCCCCAACGGCGCGTCGCTCAAGGGCAAGACGATCGGCATCACGTCGGTCGGCTCCGCGACCGACGTGATCGCGCACTGGGCGGGCCATCGCAACGGGCTGAGCAAGGACGACGTCAAGACGGTCGGCGTCGGCGGCGGCGCGACGGTGATGGCCGCGCTGCAAGGCGGACAAGTCGACGTCGCGCTGGCAAACGATCCGTATGCGACGCTGATGATCCGCCAAGGGCGGGCGGTCCCCGTCGCGGAGCTCTACACAGCGAAGGCGACGCGGGAGTGGCTCGGCTTCAGCTCGTGGTGTTTCACGGGCGGGTTGACGCGCGCCGACGTCATCGCGAAATATCCGGAGCGCACGCAAAAAGTCGTCAACGCGCTCGTGCGCGCGATGAAGTTCATGGCGCAGAGTTCCGGGCAAAAAGTTGCCGGAGCATTGTCGGACGAGTTCCGCGGCGGCGCGAGCGCGTCGGACTGGGCGATCGCGTTCGGGCACTCACGGCCCGCGTACACACCGGTCGGGCGCATCAATCCCGACGCCGTCAGGAACGTGATCGAAGCGAACGAGTTCTTCTTGGGCAAGCGGCTGTCGGCCGACCCGACCAAACTGTACGACAACAGCTTCGTCGACAAGGCGGCGAAGTCGGTGAAGGTCTAGCGGTTGCGCAAGCTGCGCTGAGCTACGTCGAAGGGTCCCACAGCATGCTGAGCCGCGAGACGATCGCTTCGTCGTGTGGCTGCAGCCCGGTACCTTTGCAGACGCGGCACGCGGACGGCGCGCACTCGTCGCACTCGCCGCTGCCGGTGCAGTGCCGGCAGTCGTCTTCGGGCGAGCGGCGGGGGCGCTTTTTGCGCGGCAGCGCCCAGCGCTCGGCGTCACGGCGGCGGCGCTCGTCGCGGCGCTGTCCCTGCTGCAGCTCCGTCTCCCTGAGCACGGCATAGACGCCGAGGACGGAGATGCAAGCCAACGCGCCGGCCATGAAGTCGGCGAAGGAGCGGTCCCTCATTGCGTAGGTTATCGGAACGCCGGGACCGCGAGTTGAGGCCCTAGAGGTTACCGCGCTTGGCCTGTTCCTGCTCGATCGACACGAACAGCGCCTTGAAGTTGCCCTTGCCGAACGAAAGCGAGCCGCGGCGCTGGATGATCTCGAAGAACAGCGTCGGACGATCCTGCAGCGGCTTGGTGAAGATCTGCAGCATGTAGCCCTGATCGTCTTTGTCGACGAGGATGTTCAGCTCGCGCAGGATCGCGACGTCCTCCTCGATCGCGCCGACGCGCTCGCCCAACGTCGCGTAGTAGGACGACGGCGTGTCCAGCAGCTCGACGCCGTTCGCGCGCAGCGCGCGCACCGTGTCGACGATGTCGTCGGTCGCGATCGCGACGTGCTGAATCCCGGGCCCACCGTAGAAGTCGAGGTACTCCTCGATCTGCGATTTCTTGCGGCCTTCGGCCGGCTCGTTGATCGGCAGCTTGACCTTGCCGCTGGGGCTCTGCATCACTTTGGAGCGCAGGGCCGTGAATTCCGTCGAGATGTCCTTGTCGTCGAAGCCGATCAGCTGCGTGAACCCGAGCGCGCGCGCGTAGTAGTCGCACCAGCGGTCCATCTCGTTCCAGCCGACATTGCCGACGCAGTGGTCGATGCGCATCAGCCCGACTTGGTTCGCAGAGCGCTGATCGTGCATCCACGGCCGGTACCCGGGCAACCACGCACCACGATAGGCGGCGCGCTCGACGAACGAATGCACCGTGTCGCCGTACGTCGCGATCTGCGCGCTCGCGAAGCGGCCGCCGGCGTCTTCGACGACCGCGGGTTGCGCGGTCGCGCGCGCGCCGCCGGCGACGGCGATCGTGAACGCCTCGCACGCGTCCGACGTGCGGAACGCGACGTCGCGCACGCCGTCGCCGTGGCGTCGGACATGGTCCGCAACCGCATCGTCGGGACCTAACGTCGACGTGAGCACGAGCGTGAGGTCGTTCTGCCGGACGACGTAGGACGCGCGTCCCTTCACGCCCGTTTCGGGACCGGCGTATGCGACGGGTTCGAAGCCGAACGCCGTACAGTAGTAGTGGGCGGCTTGCTTGGCGTTCCCGACCCAGAGCTCGAGGTGATCGAACTCCAGCGTGTCGAGCGCGGGCGCGCGCCGCGGCGACATCGTGCTCACATCGTCCGGTTACCCTGGCCGCGCGACGTTCCCTGTGCGGGTTGGCGGCGGAGGCGGCGTCTGACGGACGCGCGGCAGCTCTGTTCCCGGGGCCAGCGTCGGAAGCGGCGCGGGGACCGGGATTGCGGGCAGCGGCGGACCCGGCGACACGTAGCGTGCGCCCGGCGTGACGATGTGCGGCGTCACCGTGATGATGAGCTCGTTGCGCGAGCGGTTGAGCGACGAGTTGCGAAACGCGCGCCCGACCAGCGGCAGATCGCCGAGCAGCGGAACTTTCGTGTCGAAGCGCGTTGTCGTGTCTTGGATCAAACCGCCGATGACGAGCGTCTCGTCTTCGCGCATCGCGACCGTCGTCTGCGTGTCGCGCGTGGCGATCTGCGGGATGCCGTTCGAGATCCCGGCCAAACTGTTCACGGTGGGATGCAGGGCGACGGTGATGAAGTTGCCCGCGTTCACGACCGGCGTGATGTCGAGTGTCACGCCCGTCTGAAACGTCTGAAGCTGCGTCGTCGCGACCGTGCCCGTGCCGCCGCCGGTCGTGGTGAGGATCGCGATGTTGTCGCCGGCGCGAATGGTCGCGGTGCGGCCGGAGATCGTCGTGATGCGCGGATCGGCGAGCACGCGGCCTTTGCCGGTCTGAATCAAGAGGTTCAGGCTCAACCCGAACGACAACGGCGTGCGTCCCAGCGGCTGGAACTTCAAGAACGGCGGCGGCGTGCCGCCGTCCGGCGAGACCGGCGCGACTTCCGCGAACGTGCTGCTGACGACGGGCGAGCTGAACGAAAGGCCGAGATTCTTCGCGGCGCTCTCGTCGACTTCGAGGATCTCCGTGTCGAGGACGACCAGCTTCTGCTCGACGTCGAGCTGCTCGATCAACGCCTTCGCCACGCGGATCGCGTACGGGCTGCCCGTGAGCACGAGCTGCGTGGAATTGGGCGGTACGGTGATGTGCAGATCGGGTGCCTGGCCTTGCAGCGCCTGCGTGACCGTCGTCGCGATGTCGGTCGCGGACGACGACGGCGCGCCGTTGAGCCCGGGTGCGGCGGCTTTGAGCGAGATCACCTCGACGCCTCCGGCACCGACGTCGACGCTTCCCGGCTGCTGCACGGGCGGCCCGTTCGCGCCCGCGGTTGCGACGGTGCTCGCGTCGAGCTGCGCGAGCGCGTCGGCGATGCGCTGGTGTTCCGCCGCGGTCGCCACCACCGATAGCGCGTTGAGCGCGGCGTCGGTGGTAACTTGCGCGTCGCGGAACGAACGCGCGATGAGCTCGCCGACCGAGCGCGCGTCGACGAAGCGTAACCGGTAGACCTGGGTGTAGCGCACGCCTGCCTGCGGCTGGTCGATGAGCGCGACCAGCGCCTTCGCCTTGGCGACGTCGTCGGGCGGACCGCCCAGCAGCACCGATTGCCCGGCGACGCTCGCGCGCACCGTGCGAAATTGGTGCGCGATCGCGCGCGCGACGTCGCGCGGCGAGGCTTTGGTGACGCGCACCGCTTCGACGGGAGCCGTGCTCGGCACCGGCGTCGCGGACGGCGTGTCGATCGTCGCGATCAGCGTTTTGATCTGCGCGAGGTCGGCCGGGTTCGCTTCGATCAGCAGCGTCTTGTTCGGCGCCTGCGCGATTCGCGCTGAGGGATAGAGACCGCGGAGGCGGGCGGATACGGTGGCGGGATCGGCGTGGTGCAACTGCACCGCGTCGCTGGCCGGGCGCGTGGGGTTGCGCACGTCGATGCCTTGCAGCACCGTGCGCATGCCCGCGACATCCTCGGGCGGCGCGATGACGACGACGGCGTTCGCACCGCTTTCGACGGTGATGCGTGCGCGCGGGTAGAGCGCGCGCAGGACGGCCGCCGCACGCGCTGCAGCGATCACTTGCACCGCGAGAACCGCCGGTGCGAACGGCGTCGCGGTCGGGCGCGGCTGCGGACGTTGGGCCGTGTCGCTGTAGCCGAGGCGCTGCGCGCCGGCTGGTAGCTCAGTCGTACTAAGCGCGAAAAGCGCGGCGAGCGCGATGCGTTGCATCGAGCGCGCGATCAGGAGCTCTCTCACCCCGCGATACCTCCGTCGGTCTTGACGTTCCATAGCCAGTTCATGCTACCTTCGTATCAGATCGAAATGTTGGAGCAACTCGGTGCAGCGATTGCCGGCGGTACGACGCCCGATTACGTGAGCATCCGCGCGATCGTCGCGGCCGGCACCGAACGCGACGACCACGTCGCCCGGCTCACCGCGATGGGCCGGGAATTCGTCACGGACGTTCGCCGGCGCGCGCGCAACGGCGGCGTGCGGGCGTTGCTCGCGGAGTCGCCGAGCCTGCACGAACGCTTGCTGGAGAGCGCGACGCGTCAGATCGCCGCCGACGACGGCCGCGAACTCGTGACGATGCAGCGACTGTCGCGCGAGAGCGGCATCCCGCGCCGGACGCTGTACAACCTCTACGCGGCGACCGAGCTGGATGCGGCGTGCCGGCGCCGCCGGCAGACAATCTGGCGCGCGCGGTTCGAGCTCACGGTGCTCGCGGCCACGCCGGATCCGAAGCGGCGCCTCTTCGCGCTGGTCGACGCGTTCGATGCGTGGGTCGGGTCGGATCGCTTTCGCGTCGATCTTGCACTGAGCGCGCGCCCGTCGATCACGAACCGGCCGCAGGATGATGACGTCCGCGAACACCTGGCGGAAGTCGACCGCTTCGCGAGGGAGCTTGGCGTCGCCGCGCGCCTCGCGTCGCCGGGCGCGTTCGCCGCCTTCATCGCGACGAGCGTCGCCGGCGCGGCCGCGTGGTACGACCGCCGTGCGGCAGCGCGCGCCGCGAGCATCGCGTTCGTCGAATGCGAGATCGCCCGGCGCCGCTGACCGCGAGGCCGTAGCACTCAGGTGCGCTGCGCGCGATAGCAGGCGCACGTGAGCCGAAAATAGTCTAGCCATATCTAGCCAGCTCGCCTTGCGAGCGCGCATCATGGTGCCGCTCGACGACGTCCCGCCGACGCGAGGACGGACGAGATCCGAAACGGGGGTGTCATGTTCGGACGCTCACTCGGCCGAGACGTGCTCGGCGTGTCGTTCGTCGTGCTCGCCACGGTGGCCGCGGTACCGGCACGAGCCAATCCCGCGGTCACCGTGCGCGTCACCAACGCGTCCACCGCATTCGATCTCGCGTACGCTGCGAGCGCATCGACCCTGGGCGGTTACGTCACCTCGGACAACGCTCCGCTGGCCACGATTCCGCGCCAGACCGGCGACGCGTACACCATCACGTCGGCGAGCCCGAAGGCGATCGCCGGCGAGTTGATCTACCGCGCCGCCGGGGACCCGACCCGCGAGTGCACGTTCCGGTACAGGCTCTCGTACACCGGTACGAAGTTCGTGCTCACTGCCGACGCGCGCGCGAGCTGGACGGGACAGGTGCGCTGCGTCGCGACGACGTCCGCCTTCGACAAGACCAAGGGCGACTTCACCGTGACCCTCACGATGCAGTAACGGCCGTCGTACGAGCGACCTCTTTCCTGGAGACACAACCATGAATCGAATCACTTCATTCCTCGCGCTGAGCGCGATCGTGGTCGCCGGCGCGTTCGCTGGCACGGCGGCTCAGGCATCGGCGTCGAACGTCAACGTGAATTTCAAGGTCCACAACGGAGACGGGTCGTCGCAGAGCATGATCCGCTCGGGCGCGCCATCGTCCGGAATCAGCGGGCTGATCAATCCGGCCGCGTCGATCCTCCCCGGCGGCGACGATCCGTCGAGCGGGTTCGCGGTGTTCTCACTGCCGGCTCCAAATCAGGGCGGATCGGTGCAGGGGTCCGTTTCGTATGCCAACGCGATCGACGGCGTGAGCAACCTCTGCACTTTCACCATAACGGTCACGCACCCGTCGCCGAATCTGTTCGGTCTGCATTTCTCGGCCGGACCCAGCGGCACGCCGTGCAGCGTCCCCGGTGACGCGACCAATGCGAACGGTCAGTTCACCACCACGACGTACGTCCTCACCTGGACCACGTAGTGCGATCGAAGCGCTCGAGCCGTCATGCTGCCGGCTCGAGCGTTTGCTCGATCGGGGTCAGTATGCGTACGGCTGTACGGACCTGTACTCGGCAAAAAAGGAGTTCGCGCCGAGCTGCCCCTCCGCCGCGCCCGTTCGCGTAGACCCGTTGACGCCGCTGAACAGGAACGATCCAATGTCTCCGTCGGAGAACAGTCCCGGCACCGTCTTCACGAGCCGGCCAGTCTCGTCGTACTCGTCGAGACAAACGCGTGCGTTCAAGTCGAAGTTTCCCAAGACGGCCGGGCAGAACATCGAGCGCTGGAGGATCAGGTGATTCACCGCGTCGATCCCGATGACGGGCGAGTCACCGCCCAGCATGAAGCCACCGTGAAAGAACAGCTCGTCACGGACCAGGTGCTGATACGCGGGCGTCGTCGCGCCCGACGACAGATCGAGCAGCGTGAGCTCGGTCCGGTTCTTCAGCGTGCTCGTCACGGCGCATGCCGTCGCGATCGCGGCGAAATGCGTGCCGGGGTCGATCGCAAGCTGGTACATCCCGTGCGTGTCGCCGGCGCCGATTCCGAGGGTCCGGGCGGTGGCCGTGCCGGTAGTAAAGTCGATCGTCGCGAGCTGCGGCGATTGCTGGTCGCACGGAAGAGTCTGATCTTCCATCAGGAGGTATGCGCGATCCGTGCCGGGATCGTATGCCAGGGTGAACGGAGCATAAATATCGAACGCCGGCCCGAACGCCGTGGTCAAGTCGATAGCGGCGCTGAACCCAGTTCCCGTGGTGACGTCTCCGCGAGTCGCCAAGTAGTCGCCGGTCGCCACGTCCTGTGCGATGTAGGCGGACTTCGTCGGTGACGAGTTCGCCGCCGCTGCCAAGACCGCGGCCGTGCTCGGCAAACTACCGGGTGGGAACGAGAACCGGGTGAAGCCGGCGCTCAGCGGGGATGCGCGCACGTAGTCCGCGGTCATCAGGTCGATCGAGGACTCCGCAACCACCGTGTCGTCTTGCACGAACGGAAGCAAGCTGACGGCGGCGAAGTTAGACGTCAATGCAAACGGTTGCGAGGTGAGCGCTCCAGACGGGAGATCGAACGGTTCGAGCAGATAGAGGTTGGTGTTCATTTGTTGATTGCCGACGTTCCCGGACTCCGTCAGGTAACCGTCGGTGCCGTTCGGGTTCATGAACACCGCGGTGAGCGGGAGTCCTGCCAAGCCGGAGATGCCGTCGTATTGCAGCGTTCCGGCATCGCTTGCTTCGGCGATCGGGTCCGTGCCATTGGCGGGCAGGACGCGCACGTTGACGGTCGTCGTCGCGGGGATCGTCGCGGCAACGGGATCGATCGTCACAGAGCCCGCGGTGCCCGACGCGCGGACGTGGTACAGAGAGCCTGTGATCACGCCGTCGTCGTCGAGCGTGTTGCCGTTCGGGTTGCGGAACCTGTTGAAGCCGCCCGAGTACCCCTCGCGGTAGAAGAAGGGTGACGGCGGCGGCGCCGCGAGCTCGACGATCGCGCCGGTCGCGCCCCGGACGTGCGACACGTCGTACGACACGATGAACGGCGACCGGTATGGGACTTCGAGCGTATGCACCGGTGCGGATGTGTCGTGCGGCAACGACATGAGCGGCGCCGGCGGGCGGCCGGTTCCCGCATCGACGCGCGTGAACGCGAGATCGCTGATGTCGGAACCGAACGCCGTCGTTCCGGGCTGCAAGTCGATCCACAGCGTGTACGTCCCGGCGCCGGCGAGCGCCGATACGGGGACGTTCACGGTGCCGTTCGGCGCGGTCAGCGGGACGGTATAGTACGGGTACAGCCCGACGCCTTGGAAGAACAGGCTATCGATGCCAGGCATCGAGACGTCGAGTGTGGGCGCGCGCAGCTTTTCCGCGGGATAGCCGCGCAGATCGTACGTCACGGGGATCGTCCCGCCGCTCACGACGGGAGGAACCACCGGTGCGAGGACGAGCCGCGAGGCCCCCGCCGGCGGGCCGAATACGATCTGGAACGTCGATTCGGCTACCGCGTGTAAACCGACCGATGCGCGGTACGTGAGCGAAAGCGTTCGGGAAGCGCCCGGCGTGAGCGATATGCCCGCCGCGGCGAAGAGCTGCGCAGGGAGCAGTCGGGCGTACGGCGTCGTCGCAATCACGCGGGAGGATTGCCCGGCTACGGTGAGGCGATAGGTCGCATTGGACGGAATGCCTTCCCAATCCGGCGCGATGGTGATGTACGAGTGCAGGTCGGCGGCGGTGTCGCTGCCGGGCCAAGAGATCGCGTGCGCTTTCAGGGACCGCGTGAACGGGCCGTCGAGCTTCACGTACGACGGGTCCAGCGCCGTCGTGAACGTGTCGTCGTTCACGTATCGCTCGTTGGAGATGGCGATGATATTGCCGCTACGCCGCCCCTGCACGGCGACGCGCGCGATTCCGGGCTGAACGGGCTGACCGACACTCGCGAGCAACTGCTCTACGACCCGGCGGACGCTCACTTGCGGACCGACGTTGAGCTGGACGTCGGATTGCGGTGGGCTCGCGACGGGCGTTCCGGTCGCGACGAGCAAGTCGCGCACCTGCGCCGCATTCGTCAGCGGGTGGCCGGTGAGCCGCGCGACCTGAAGCGCAATCGCCGCGGCCGCCGCGACTTCCGGCGCCGAAGCCGACGTGCCGCCCGTGTTCTGCAGGCCGACCGTGTCGGGATCGGTCCCGCTGCGGAAGAGCGCGTTGACGTTGTCGCCCGGCGCCGAGATGTTCACGCGCGTTCCGAAACCGCTCGAGAATCCCAGCGTCCCGTTATAGCGCGTCTCCGCGAACGTTTTCACGTTGGCGAACGCAGCCAGCGCGGGATCCTGCGGGTTCGCCGAGGAGATGTCGTCGAGGGTGGTCGCGCCCACGTCGATCGCGCCGCTGTCAGGGATGACCGACGGCGCCGTCGTGAACTCGAGGTCGCCGGCGTTCGTGAACCCCGTCGTTCCCAAGTTGGTGGCCGCGCTGCCGCCCGACGGCCCCACGGCCGCGGTCGTCAGAAGCCGCGTGCCGTCGTTCGCGGCGATGCAGACGACGACGTTCGATGCGACGATCCCGGCGACGATACTCTGTGACAGCGGATCGTCTTCCAAATACCGGCTAGGAAAACCGAACTGGTCGAAACCGAAGCCGAGACTGGCCGTGATCACGTTGGGCGCCGGTTGCTGGCGCGCGGCGCCGAGCATCGCGGCCAACACGTCGCTGGTGCCGACGATACCGTTCGTGGCCCCAGGCGCTACCCAGCGGTACGACGCACCCGGTGCGATGCCGAGCATGTCCATCGCGAACGGCGCGGTCTTGCCGGGCCGCTGCAGCGCGTCCGGAAGCGGTGCCATCATCGTGAAGTCGAGGCCGACCTCGCCGAGGCTCGGGTCGACGTTGCATACCTCGGCGGTCGGCGACAAGTTGCCGTTGGCGTCCGACACCCAGACCGGGATCAGCGGCAGCGACGGCCAGTCGAGATATCGCTGTCCGCCGACGATACGCGTCGTCGGGCCGTTGCCGCCGACGGCGGCGTAGCACGGGTCGTTTGGGTTCGCGCCGGCCGAAGCGTCGTCGGCGTCGCCCAAACCGACGTTCGTGATGATCTCGCCGGCGCCAGGAAGCTGGTTGAAGCGCGCGCCGATCTCGTCGAACGCTGCGACGGCGTCGACGCCGGGCGCGTTGAGCAGCGCCTGAAAGTTCAAGGAGACCGCTGTGTTCGGCGGCACCGTCGCGGCGGACGTGGTCGTTCGCATCGAACGGCCGAACGTCTTGGCGGAACGGTGATAGCCGGCGATCTCACGCAGCGTGTCGTCGGAGAGCGGATAGCGGTTGGCGATCATCGAGCTCACGGCGCGGTCCGGCTCCGCATAGGTGACGCCCGGCAGCGCGCGAAGGCGGCGCACGGCCGCCGTGACGGAAGCCGCCCCGACGTGCAACACGTACGTGTTGTCGAATGCGACGAGCGGACGGCGCACGCGCGCTTCCGCCCGCGCTCGCAACGAGCTCAGCGAGCCGCGGTCGACGTGGCCGAACAGGCGGTCGGCGCGGTCGACGCCGAGCGACATCAGCGCCGCGTTCGTGCGCTGGTCGTTCGCGAACGCGTGCGGGCTGATATCACGCCGCTTGGCGAGCACCGCGGCCCGGAGCGAGCGCGCCGCCGCAGGCGCGAGCGCGTCACTATCGCGCGTCATCGTGACGTTCGGGCCGAACGCCACGAGCACGCGCTCGGGAACGTAGCGCTGCGGCGGGTGCTCGAGCTCGAAGAGAATCTGCCGCCGCACCGCACCGGATACGTCACCCTCGAGCGAACCGTAGCGCCCGATCGCGACGTGGGCGCGCACGGGCACGGCCGCCGCGAGCGCACGCGGAGAACGGCCGCGCTTCGCCGCTGTCGCCGCGGCGACCGGCGGTGCGACCGTGACGTCGCCGTCGGCGTACACCGTTGCGATGCTGCCGTCGCGCAGGTGACCCATGAACGCCACACGGTGCGGCACCGTGAGCAGCGGCACAGGCGCGATGCGGCGAGCCGGACGTGCGTCGCCGGCGCGGGTGACCGCGCCGAACGAGAGCGCGAGCAGCAGCGCCGCGCAGAGCCTAGAAGACATCGCAAACTCCTTGGGGTTGGGTGAAGCCGAGCGCAGCCGGCGTTGCGAACGAACGCGTTCCGTCGATCGCGCTGAGGTCGTCGAGATACGTCGTGACGGCGTTGGCTGAGCGCTCGGCGACGAGCGGTACGCCGAGGTTCAGGTCGACGGCGACGCCGAACGGCGAGCCGCCGTCCGCTGCCGTCGCGACCGGCGTGCCGAACGGATCGAGGGCCGCGACGCCGCCCGCGCTCGTGACATAGATCTGCGCGGTCGTCTGCGGAAAGCTGCCGGGACCGATCGGCGGCGTGTACGCGATCGCGATCGGCGCAGCGGTGAGCGGCTTCGAACCGAACGACGCGCCGTTCTCCGTGAACATGGCCAACTTCGGTGTTGCCGAGGCATTGCCGACGACGATTCGGTTCAACGAACCGGACGGTGACGCCGCGACGAACGCTATCCCGTGCGCGTTCGGCGCGGCGAACGACGGCGGCGTCGTACCGAGCGGCGGTCCGCCGTTCGGCGCGAACGCGGTGACGCCGCCGCTGCCCGACGCGTAGACGTTGCCATTGTGCGGGTCGTATGCGACGCCGTTGACGCCGGCGACCGGCGACGCCGTGAACGCGGCTACGGGCGCGCCGTCTTCGGTGAATGCGAGCACCTTGCCGAGGCCTGCATCGGCGACGAAGATCGTGCGATCGTCGGGATCGTACGCCAGCGCTACCGGATTCACGAGCCCCGCAAACGCGCCGGGCGCAAGTGCGAAGACGGCGCCGTGGGCGTCGAAGCGGGCGACCGCGGGCGTGCCGCCGTTCGCAAAGGCGACGTACACAGCGCTCGTGACGTCGACGACGATGGACGACGTCGCGAGCCCGCCGCCGGCGTCCGTTGCGGTCGCGACGAGCGACGTGGGATACGTCGTTGCATTCGGCGCGACGGCCTGCACCGTAAAGCGGTCTGTCGTCCCGCTCACCGGCACGACGGTCATGACGCCGGTCGCGCGTGTGTTCGGCGCCAGCGCGATCGCGACGGGCGCGTCCGGCTGTATGATGACGTTGCCGCCGGCGTCGAGCGGAGCAACAACGAACGTCGCTGGTGCACGGCCGACGAGTTCGTAGCCCGCTGCACCGCCGGGCTGGGCGAACACGTTCGGCTGGTTCGGCAACGGCCCTATGCGGACACCCGCCACGGTACCGATCACGGTGGCATTGAGCGTGTTGAGCGTGTTCGCGACGATCGTCTGCGTGACGCGAACGCGACCGAGCTCGTTGCCTGCCGCGCTCGTTTCGCCCGGGGCTTGCGCCGCGTCGTAGAGCGAGATGACGAAGACGTCCGCGCCGATGGGCGCGTCGATGGCGACGGTGGACGTTCCGCCTGCGATGCCCGGGTTGTTCGCGAACGTCACCGGACCGGGCGTTGCGCCGTCCGGGTTCAGCTCGACGACGACGCTCAACGTCGACGGCGAGACAAAGTGCGGCCGACGCGACGAGCGTGTTGCCCGATCCGGCCACCGCATCGTGAAGCTGACCGGCGAGCGCGCGGTCGTAAGCGCGTGATGGCCGCCGGGTATCGCGCGCGCTCCACCGCCGCAACCGCTCAGCGCCAAGGTCAACGCCGCCGCGGCGCACAATTCGCGCGCGTTCACTTGACGGTCCCCTGTGTAAGCGTTACGCCGACGGTGACCGGCGCGCGCTGGCCGAAGCGGTCGACGAACGCGAGGGTGCACGAGCCGGCGCCCTGCGCGGTAATCGTGTAGGTCGCCGGCGCCGGCTGCTGCGACGCGGGCGTGACGCTCGCGATCGCCGCGCAAGAGCCGGCGTCGAAGCCGATGTTGCCGGCATAGCCCGATTCACCGATGTCGACGGTCGTGGACTGCCCTTGTGCGGTGAACGCTACGCTGCTTTGTGACGCGCTCAGCGGACCCGCCGGCGGCGCCGTCGGTGATGCCGTCGGCGCTGGCACTGTGGTGAACGGCGTGGAAGGTCCGCCACCGCCGCCGCCGCAACCGCCGGCAAACGTGAAAACCGCGAAGACGATAACGAAGCGTCGCATGTCGTGCACCATCGTCGCGAGGTACGTGCACGATGCTGCGTCCGACTTGTTACCGCGTCGTGTCTCGCACCGGTTTGTCCGAAAGGTACGCCGAGTTCATGCGACGCGAAGCCGGCGCGCGAGTGTCTTCACTCGTCCGAGCGCTTCGAACGATCCCCAGCGACCGGTGAGGGCGAGCGCCTCGCCAAGATGACGTTGCGCTTCTCCACGCCGGCGGTGCCCGAGTTCGATCGCGGCCAAGCTGCGCGCCGCGGCGCCGCGCAATCGCTCGTTCCCGACGCGGTGTGCGTCGGAATATACCGACTCCGCAATCCTGCGCGCTTCCTCGTACGAGCGGGCGTCGATCGCCATGTTGGCTAGGACACAGCGCGTCCCCAAGCTCACCATGCTCCCGGCGGGCACCAAACTCTCGCCAACACGAGCGCTCGCAATGGCTTCGCCCGCGCGCGACTCGAATTGCGAGGCAATCTGGGCGGCCCAGGCATACGTTCGCGCCATCTCGCGGCGTTGGACGGGGTCGAACTGGCCGAGCACGTCTTCGACGACGCGCGCGACGCCGCCCGGAACCTGCGACGCTTCACTGGCGATCCGTTCGGAACGCGCCGCGAGCATCGTGTGCACGTGGCCGTGTCGGGCAGCGACGTCCTCGATTTCGCGAAACAACGTTCCGTCGGATCCGCGCGCTTCGCGCAGTGCCATGAGCCGCGCGTCTGCGATCTTCAGCGCGAGAATCTCCTTGGTCCGCGGGCCGTGCAACCGTCGCGCCACGTCGACGGCACGCTGCACGAAAGCGCGGCCTCGGTCGTAATCGCCAACCTCATATCGCTGCGTCGCATATGCGGCGCTCGCCCGTACGACGAGGGCAAGGCGCCCCTGGGAATCGCTGAAAACCTCGCCCGGCGCAAGCGCCAGCGGTGGTTGCGTCGCGAGGCCTGCCGAGAAGCCGCTCTGCCACCGCAACATCCAACCGATGAATTCGACATGCGCCTCCGCCGCGCGAACGGCGTCCTCGTCGAGCTCGCCTGCGTGGCGTACGAGGAGCCTGCGTGACGCATTGAGGTGCTCCACGGCGACGTCGTGGCGTAGCGCGTCGAATGCCGCCTCTGCCGCCAAACACAGTGCCTCGATCCGCCGCTCCGGCGTCGGCGCACTCGCAGCGACGGAGGCGAAAGCATCCTGCGCAAGAGCGCCCTGCCCGAGTTCGTGCAATTCCACCGCTTCCGCGAGACGCACCGCGGCAACGTCACAGACCGTGGCCCGCGGCGGCGCCGCCGCCGCGAGCGTATCCCGAAACGCGCGCGCGAACGCGTGGTGCGCGGCACGCCGTTCGCGCCGCAGTTGCCGCTCCGACAGGCCGAGCTCCGCGGCCACCGCGGGCAGCGGCTGGTCGTCGATGTCGCAGCGCAGCAGCGCGGCGTGCATGCGGCCGAGCGCGATGTGCGTGCCGTCGCGAACGAATTCGCTGCAGCGCGCCAGCGCGACCCGCACGTCGTGGCGAATCCGATCGAGCGACAGGCGATCGGTCATCGCGTCACGCCGGCGCGCACCGCCGGCGTTCGGAAAATACTCGCACGCCAACGGGTTGCGCCTCAGCTCGGCGGCGTCGTCGAGGTTGCGCAGCAGGTGGCGCGACGCGCAATAGTCGGAGCGGCTCGGATCAGCGCGCGGCATCGCGGACGATCCGACCGGACATGGAGTAGTACACGGGAGTTCGGCCTCCGAGCCGAACGGCGTCCGCCTACACCGGGCTGACTACGGCCATTCGTAGTATGCTATAGCCTATTCCTGCTAGACGCGTCCCCTAGCGCTGGGTCGTCTGCGGGGGCGTGATCCCCAGCTCTTTGTAGAACGCGTTCGGGTTCATCGGCCGGCCGAGGAACGTGCGAACTTCTTGATCCGGCTCCTCGAGGCGTGCCGGGGCGAGGATGTCTTTGCGATACGCCATCCCGGCGACCGGGCTGGTGAGGCCCTGCGCCTTGAAGCGCGAGAACATGTCTTGCGCGTACACCTTCGACCACAGATAGCCGTAGTAGCCCGCGTCGTAGCCGCCCATGAGGTGCCCGAACTCGGACTGCGGATGCGTTCCGTCGACGAACCCGTTGGGCGTCGTCGCCGCGACCGTCGCCTTCCACATCGCCGTGGTGTCGACCGGCGGCTTGGCCGTGTGGTATTTCATGTCGACGGTGCTGTAGAGGATCTGCTGCGTCGTCAGCAGCGCATAGTGCACGTACCGTGCGGCGATCATCTTCTGGATGAGATCGTCGGGCAGCGGCTGGCCGGTGGTGACGTTGGCGCTGACGCGCTTGAGGATGCCCGGATCCCACGCCCAGTTCTCGAGCATCTGGGAAGGCGCCTCGATGAAGTCCTGGCGGAAGCCGTTGGTGAGCGTCTCGTACGGTTCGTTCGCGAGCACGGCGGCCATGTTGTGGCCGAACTCGTGGAAGAACGTCTCGACGTCGCCCTGCGTGAGCAGCGCCGACTTGCCCGGCGCCGGCTGCGGCCAGTTGCCCACGATCGCGCTCTCCGCCAGGCGGATCGTGCCGTCGGGCATCACCCGCCGCGGGATCACCCCGAAGTTCGCGAAGTGGTCGTACTTGCCGGGCCGCGGATACAGGTCGAGGTAGAACCGCCCGAGCGGCTGGCCCGACGCGGTGTCGTTCACGTTGTACGCTTGCACCTGCGACTGCCACACGGGCACGGTGACGCGGGTGAACTTCACGCCGAGCAGCGTTTGATAGATGCCGAGCACGCTGTCGACGACGTGCTGCACGGGGAAGTACTGCTTGATCTCGTTCTGGTCGACGGCGTACTTGGTCTTGCGCAGCTGGTTCTCGTAATAGGTCTGGTCCCATTGGTCGAGCGGACTGCCCTTGAGTGCGGCGTCCTCCTCGCGCTCCTGGCGCGCCTTGGGGAGAATCGCGGCATCGATCTGCGCGAGGAAGCCTTCGACGCGCGCCGGCGTACCGGCCATCTTGTCGGCGAGCACGTACGCGGCCCAATTCGAGTAGCCCATGAGGTGTCCGAGCCGGTCGCGCGTGGCGATCGCGTCCTCGAGCAGCTTCACGTTCGCGTCGCCGCCGCGGTTGTTGTACGCGACGTAGAACGCCTTGCGCGCCGCCGCATCGGTCTCGTTCTGGAGGAACGGCCCGACCGTCGACTCGTTGACCGGCACGGTGTAGCCGCCGTCGGCCGTCTTCTTGAGCGATGCCGCGACGAAGTCCGGCGGCAGCGGCTGCGCTTGTGCCGCGGTGATCGCGATGGTGGTCTGGTCGTCGCCGAGGTTCGCCTGAAACTTGTTCTGCTCGGTGGTCAGCTTCTGCTGGAGCGTGACGAACTCGCGCCGCTGCGCGTCGGGCAGCCCGGCGCCGCTGCGCTTGACCGCGGTCAGCCACAGCTGCGTGAGCTTCGTCTGCGTCGCGCCCCTCACGGTGCCGCTCGTCTGCGCGTCCGCGAGGGCGCGGTACAAGTCGGGCCGAGCCGCGATCTCGCTGAGTACGTTGCCCGCGTCGGTCGAGCACTTCAGCGACGCCTTGCGGACCGCGGCGTCGGTGGAGACGTTGTAGAGGAAGCCCTGCGCCGCGAGATCGTCGTTGAAGTCCGCGGAGGCGGCCTCCAGCGGGACCACGACGCTTGCGAAGCTGCGGACCTGCGCCGAGTGCGCGATCCGGTCGACGCTGCGCTTCAACGTCGTGATCGAGGTCGCGCACGACGACGCGATCCGCGCCGGAGTCAGCGACCAATCGATCGGGAGCACGGTCGCCGCCGGCTTGGCGGGCGACGCCATCGCCGTGACCGAGGATGCCGCGGAAAGCGAGCCGAGGAGGGCTGCGCTCAGCACGGCGGCGCAGCTACGCGAGAATACGGACTTCATCGTAAGGCTCTACGTTCGCGGGCGTCCGCCGCGTTCCGTCAGCCCGTTTCGGCTACGGTCGAGCGCTCGGGGAGGGCGCCGGCGCGGGGAGGGCGCCTTGGCGCCGCGGAACCTCGCTGAGGCGGGCGAGCTCGGCGAGGGCCTCGTCGGCCGAGAGCACGATCTCGCGCGCCGACGCGCGGTACATCGACGGGCGGTGGTCGCCCGGGATGGTGACCGGTTCGGAATGCACGTTCGCGGTGCCGAACGCTTCGGTCTCGGTGATCCAGTCGGCGACGTTCTGCGCCAGAGCGCGGTCGCGCTGCAGCTCGGCGCGCGCCTCGTCAAAGCGCCGCATCGCGATGAGCGCGCGCGCCGCGACGATGCCGAACCCTGCGGCGCGGACGTCGGCATAGTGCTGCGCCTCGCGGTAGCCGTATGAGAGCTTCTGCGACGAGCACGTCGTGTACGCTCGCGCCGCGGCGTGCGCGGCCGCGTAGATGCGCTCGGGCGGATCGTCGACCCGCAGCTTGCCGACCTCGAGCACGTAGTGGGTGCCTTCGGGGCAGATGGCGTCGGTGAAGCCGGGGACGACCGCGGCCGCGGTCCCCGGCGTGGCGGCATTCAAGGCCAGCGCGGCGACGACCGCGAGCACAACCCGCATGCCGCCCGGTTCGCGGCTTCGCGACCCCGTTCCGCCGCTGTCCAGGCGCCGCGATGGTCGGCTTCCTGGCCGAGTCCGGTAGCCTGAAGAACCTGGGCTCGGGTGATGCCGGGCCGTTCGCGCACTCTTAGGGCTTCACGAAATGGCCGCTGACGGCTATCATAGGCGAGCCTCGACGAGGGTTTGGGCCTCGCGCAACGGTAATCCGTGAACCCCGCCAGGCCCGGAAGGGAGCAACGGTAAGCGGACTATCCCGTGTGCCGCGAACCACCTGGCCCTCGTCCTGGCCTTTCTTTTGTAATGCAGAATATTCTGATAACGGCCGTCCTCGCCGGGTTGGTGAGCGCGCTCGTCGTGACGACCGGGTACCACCTGCTCGTCGCGGCACCGCGCTTGCGCAACCTCGCCACGGTCACCGACACGCACGACGGACTCCTCGGGGGCGGCGCAAGCCGCGCGACCGACCGGCTCGCCACGCTCGAGCGCGACAACGCCGCTGTCGCCCGCGCGCACGACGCCGCGGCCCGCCGCATCGACGCGCTCGAGAAGGTCGCCCGCACCGAGGTCCCACGGGTCGGCTTCGTGCGCTACAACTCGTTCGACGACGTCGGCTCCGACTTGTCGTACGCGCTGGCGCTGCTCAACGGCGACGGCGACGGCGTGGTGCTGAGCAGCATCTACTCCCGCGAGGAGACGCGGACGTACGGCAAGGCGGTGGCCGGGTTCAAGCCCGCCACCGAGCCTTCGGACGAAGAACTGGCGGCCATCGCCAAAGCCCGGGCGGTCACGTCGTGAACGACGCGCGCAAGACGTTCCTGCTCAAGATCATCCCGCCCGACGGGTACAGTGTGTACCGGCTCGCGTTCACGCGGCGCCACCTCGCGCTGGTCGGCGTGGTGATGATCATCGCGTCGATCGCCGCGGTCGGCTTCCACACCTATCAGCTGCACGTCGCGGAGACCAACGTGCGCGCGCTGCAGACGCTCACCGCCGAGCAGCAGACGAAGCTGCAGACGATCGACAAGCAAGCTGACGCGCTCGCGACGCAGCTCAAGAACGTGCAGAAGGAGAACGCGGAGATCAAGCGGCTCATCGGCGCGGACCGCGGCGGGCGCAAGCAGCACGCGTTCGTCGCGCCGCCCGGCGAAGCGCATGCGGCGGATTTCAACGCGGTGCAAACGCGGCTGAGCGAGCTCGCGCGCGCGTCCGACGCGACGCGCCAAGACGCAAGACATCTGCAGCGGATCGCGATGCGCGTGCTCAACCTGCGGCGCATGGCGTCGATCGCGCACGAACGGATGCTCGCGTCGATCCCGTCGCTCAACCCCGTGAACGGCGGCATCGCGGCGTCGTTCGGGTGGCGCACGAACCCCTGGCCGGAGTTCCACAAGGGCCTCGACCTCGAAGCGAACTACGGCACGCCCGTGCACGCGACCGCGGCCGGCACCGTTGCGAGCACTGGCTGGGACGGCGGCTTCGGCATCAAGGTGGACATCGACCACGGCAACGGCTATCACACGTGGTACGCGCACCTGTCGCGCGCGAACGTGAACCCCGGCGAGCGCGTGACGAAGGGTCAGCTCATCGCGCTGAGCGGTTCGAGCGGCTCCTCGACGGGGCCGCACCTGCACTACCAGCTGATGTACGACGGACAACCGATCGATCCGGAGCCGTTCCTGCGCGGCGTTCCGGAGAAGGTGCTCGCGACACTTCCGGACTCGCCGGGCGTATAAGGAGCATGTTCCCCTGTATCGTCTGGGACGTCGTCGGCAAACTCTTCGGGCTCTATTTGCTGCTGATGCTGGTCTATGCCGTCGTGTCGTGGGTGCCCAGCTTGCGCGGGCGCTGGAGCGATTACGTGGCGATGGTCGTCGAGCCGGTGCTCGCCCCGGTGCGCCGCATCATCCCGCCGCTGGGCGGACTCGACTTGTCGTTCATCGTCGTGATCATCGTGCTTCAGCTCGTGATGCGTCTCGTCGCGAACGAACCCTGCGTTCGTTGAGCGCTTGATTCAACGCGAATCGGCCGTCGCGACGAGCGGTCCCGCGCACGTGCGAAATTTCTGCATCATCGCGCACATCGACCACGGCAAGACGACGCTTTCGGACCGTCTGCTCGAGTTCACCAAGACGGTGCAGCACCGCGAGATGGAAGAGCAGCTGCTCGATGCGATGGACCTCGAGCGCGAGCGCGGCATCACGATCAAGATGCATCCCGTGACGCTGACGTATACGGCGCACGACGGACAGACGTACGAGCTGAATTTCATCGACACGCCGGGGCACGTCGACTTCTCCTCGGAGGTGTCGCGCTCGCTGGCCGCCTGCGAGGGCGCGCTGCTGGTGATCGACGCGGCGCAAGGGATCGAGGCGCAGACGCTCGCGAATTACCATCTCGCGCTGGCGCAGGATCTGACGATCATCCCGGTCATCAACAAGATCGATCTGCCCGCCGCCGACGTGGAGCGGGTGAGGCACGAGATCGAAGAGCTGCTGGTCATCGAGGGCTCCGACGCGATCCCCGCGTCGGCGAAGGAAGGGATCGGGATCGAAGAGATCCTCGAGGCGATCGTGCACCGCGTCCCGCCGCCGCGCGGTTCGGACGACAAGCTGCGCGGGCTCATTTTCGACGCGCAGTTCGACACGTACCGCGGTGTGGTCGCCTACGTGCGCATCGTCGACGGCGAGCTCAAAGCCGGCTCGCGGTTCATGTCGATGGCGCACCGCAGGGTGTACGAAGCGACCGAGGTCGGCGTGTTCAAACCGGAGATGCGCAAGACGGAGTCGCTGTCGGTCGGCAACGTGGGCTACGTGATCGCGAACATCAAGTCGCTGGGCGACATGGACGTCGGCGACACCATCACGCTGGCCGACGATCCCGCCGCCGTCGCGCTGCCGGGCTACAAGCCCATCGTGCCGATGGTGTACTGCGGGCTGTACCCGAACGAAGGCGTCGAGGTGTCGGACCTGCGCGACGCGCTGGAGAAGCTCGCGCTCAACGACTCGGCGCTGCACTTCGAGCCGGAGTCGTCGATCGCGCTTGGCTTCGGCTTCCGCTGCGGTTTCTTGGGGCTGCTGCACATGGAGATCGTGCAAGAGCGGCTCGAGCGCAACTACAACCTCGACCTGATCGCCACGTCGCCGTCGGTGGTGTTCCGCGTGACGCTGTCCGACGGCGCCGTGGAGAACATCGACAACCCCGCGAAGCTGCCGGCGCGCGACAAGATCGCGCTGATGGAAGAGCCGTACGTCAAGGCGACGGTGATCACCCCGCCGGAGTACGTCGGCGCGATCATGGAGCTGACGCAGAACCGGCGCGGGATGCTCTCCAACATGGAATATCTCGTCGACGGCCGCGTGATCCTCAGCTACGAGATGCCGCTGATCGAGGTGATCGTCGACTACTTCGACCAGCTCAAGTCGCGCACGAAGGGCTACGCTTCGCTGGACTACGAGGTGATCGGCTATCGCGAAGGCGATCTCGTCAAGCTGGAGATTCTGCTCAACGCGGAGCCGATCGACGCGCTGTCGTTCATCGTGGCGCGCGACAAAGCGGCGTCGCGCGGCCGCGCGCTCGTCGAAAAGCTCAAGGAGCTGATCCCGCGCCAGATGTTCGACGTGCCGATCCAGGCGGTCATCGGCGGCAAGGTCGTGGCGCGCGAGACGGTCAGCGCGATGCGCAAGAACGTGTTGGCGAAGTGCTACGGCGGCGACATCACGCGCAAGCGCAAGCTGTTGGAGAAGCAGAAGGTCGGCAAGGAGCGCATGAAGCGCGTCGGCCGCGTCGACCTGCCGCAAGAAGCGTTCATGGCGGTGCTGCGGCTGGACGAGTCGTAGCTCGCGCGATCCGGATGTCGCAGCGGCCATTGGTGACGGCATGACCGTCTACGTGGCGACGAAGAACGCGGGGAAGCTGCGTGAGCTGGAGGCGCTGTTTGCCGGAGCGGGGGTTGGCGGGGCGCCGATCGCGCTGACGACGTTCGACGAGTACGCGGATCCGGCCGAGGGCGAGACGTCGTACGCCGACAACGCGGCGCTCAAGGCGCGTGCACTACACGCGCAACTGCGGCAAGCCGGTCTTACGGGAAGCGTGCTGGCGGACGATTCCGGACTGGAAGTGGTCGCGCTCGGTGGGCGCCCTGGGGTGCTGAGCGCGTACTACGGCGGGCCGGGTCTGACGTGGAGCGAGCGGCGCCGACGGCTTCTCGACGAGCTGGCGGGGGAACGTTCCGGTGCCGACCGGCGAGCGCGGTTCGTATGCGCGCTGCATTTCATCGACGCGACCGGTCGCGAGCTGGCAACCATGGGGAGGGTCGACGGCGAGATCGCGCCGGAGGAGCGCGGCGAGCTTGGATTTTCGTTCGACCCGGTGTTTTTCTATCCACCGGCGAGACGGACGTTCGCCGAGCTCAGTGCCGGCGAGAAAAATCGCGTAAGCCACCGGGCGGTCGCGGTGGCCGCGCTGCTAAACGCTGTCCAGCCCCCGGGCGGCGACTCCTAGCCGTCTTGGCTGGAGATACGAAGGCGGCCCGTCTCGCGAAGGGCCGCCTCGGACTTGTGCACCGCGAAGGATTCGAACCTTCAACCAATTGATTAAGAGTCAACTGCTCTACCGTTGAGCTAGCGGTGCGACGAGGAGAAGGGTACCCGCTTGGAGCCGCTTCGTCAAGGTCAACGGCATCCGAGCGGAAAGTTGGTGCGCCCGGCGGGGCTCGAACCCGCGACTCACGGATTAAAAGTCCGGTACTCTACCAGCTGAGTTACAGGCGCACGATGGAGATTGGGGTGACTGACGGGGGTCGAACCCGCGACCTCCGGCTCCACAGGCCGGCGCTCTAACCAACTGAGCTACAATCACCACGTCGGGGCGACCGCCGTATTTCAGTCGCCTGCGCCTCGAAACCCTTCACGCCCTGCAACGACCCCTTTGCGCCAGGACAGCGCTGTTCGTCGGCGATGACAGTTTGCACATCGCACGACGCATTTCTCGATCTCGGCGTTCAATGTCGCGATCGTCGCCGCGCTGCGAACCAATACGCTGAGCGCCGCTCGCTTAGAACCGGTCACGTGGTCAAACTCGAGAACTACAGGATCGGCAAGTCCGCAGTCCACGCATGGATGAATCGACAGGTGCTCATCGATGAATTCTCGATTGCGTCGGCGATAGCGAATCGTGTGCGCGTACGCTCGAGCATGAATCGCCTCAGGTCCGTGGCGTTCGTTATATTCGGAGCGATATACCGCTTGGCACGTCTTGCACACCGAATGCGCTTTTCTGACTGCTTATTTCGAAAGCCGAAACTGTCCGTCGATTTCGTGTCGCCGCAGCGCCCACACCGCTTCATAACGATAAGCGTACAGGCGCGCAATGTCAGCATCATGGCACCCTTGGAGACGTGGCGCGCCCGGAGGGAATCGAACCCCCATCGTTCCGCTTAGAAGGCGGATGCCTTATCCATTAGACCACGGGCGCCCGGGCGGGGGTGGACACGTCGGGACGACAGGATTTGAACCTGCGACTTCTTGCTCCCAAAGCAAGCGCTCTACCAAGCTGAGCTACGTCCCGCAGGCCCCATCGTACCATGCGGGCAAAATGCGCTCCCGATTCCTTCGGAGGTCCCGTTCGGGAGGCTCTCGTTTTGCGCCGTCTCCTCGTCGTCGCGGCCGTTGCCGTATCGCTCCTGACCGTCCAGGCCGCGCCCGCCGCAGAGCCGCCCGGCCGGCGTGCCCTGGAGGAGAAAGACATCCGCGCGCTCGTCGCGCTGATCGACCCGCAGATCGCGCCCGATGGCAAGCGCGTCGCGCTCATCCTGCGCCGCCCCGACTTCGTGAAGAACACGTACCGCAACGAGCTCGTGCTGGTCGACGCGCGCACCGGCGCGACGCGCACGCTCGTCCGCGAACGCGACGACGTCCGGACCCCGCGCTGGTCCCCCGCCGGCGACCGGCTCGCGTTCGTCGCCACGCCGCCGAAGGATCCCGACGACAAGGAGGCGCCGTCGCCGCAGCTCTACGTGCTCCGCATGGACGGCGGCGAGCCCGCGCGCATCACCGCCGCGAAGAACGGCATCGAATCCTACGCCTGGCGGCCCGACGGCCGCGCCTTCGCGTACGTCGCGCGCGACGAATCGCCGGACGCCGCGCGCATCAAAGCGCACGACGACTGGTTCGAGGTCGGCGACAACGCCTGGACCTCGCGCGCGAACCCGGCGCCCGCGCACCTCTGGACCGTCGACGCCGCCGGCAAGAAGGCGCGTCGCGTCACGCACGGCACGTGGTCGCTCGAGAGCGAGCCGGCGTTCGCGCCGGACGGCCGCCGCGTGTACGTCACGCGCACCCCGCACGCGTCGACCAACCACTATCGCGCGCGGTCCGTCGCCGCGATCGACCTCGCGAACGGCAGCCTGCGCTTGGTGGGACCCCGTGACAGCGATGGCCCCGCGATCTCTTCGGACGGCAAGCGGCTGATCTACGGCGCCGAGCACCCGCAGGCGTTCGCGCAGAACGAGCTGTTCGTCGCCGACGCAAACGGTGCGCACGCGCGCGACCTCTCCGCGCGGCTCGACCGCAACGTGCAGTTCGGCCTCTTCGCGCCGCACGACCGCGTCGTCGTCGGCGCGAACGACGGCACGCGCTCGCGCCTCTTCGCACTCGACGCGGGCGGTACGCCGCGTGCGCTGCCGCTCGGCGACGTCGATCTCACCGGCGCTGCCACCGCATCGCGCGACGGCACGCTCGCGTTCGTCGGCGCAACGCCCGCGCACCCGTCCGAGCTGTACGTCTTGCGCGCCGGCGCGGCGAAGCCGCAGCGCCTCACCCACGATAACGATGCCGTCGCCGGGCGCGCGCTCGGCCGCACGCGCACGCTGACGTGGCGCAGCGCCGACGGCTTCGCCGTCGACGGCGTGCTCACCGAACCGCCGGGCGGGATCGCCAACGGCAAGAAGTATCCCCTGATGGTGCTGATCCACGGCGGCCCGACGGCGACCTCGCTCGAAGCGTTCAGCTCGCTGGCGCAGCTGATGGCCGCGCACGGGTGGCTCGTGTTCCAGCCGAACTATCGCGGCAGCGACAACCTCGGCCGGCGCTTCGCGATGGCGACGGTGCCGCACATTACCAGCGCGCCGGGGCGCGACGTGCTCGACGGCGTCGACGCCGTGCAGAAGCTGGGCATCGTCGACGACGCGCGCATCGGCGTGTCGGGCTGGAGCGAGGGCGGCCTGCTCACGTCGTGGCTGATCACGCAGGATCATCGCTGGCGCGCTGCGATGTCGGGCGCCGCGGTCAACGACTGGACCGGCTATGCCGACATGACCGACGCGCAAGATTTCTCGCCGTCGTTCATCGGCCCGTCGCCGTGGAGCAGCGAGAAGATGCGCGCGCTCTACGCCGCGGAGTCGCCGCTCACGTACGCGGCGAACGTGAAGACGCCGACGCTCATCCTCACCGACGCCGGCGACCAGCGCGTCCCGACGCCGTTGTCCTACGAGTTCTATCACGCGGTCCGCGCCACGGGAACGCCGGTCGAAATGATCGTCTTTCCGGTGAACGGTCACAACCCCGGCGATCCGCTCCACCGCGAGGAGCGCACGCACATCTGGATCGATTGGTTCGCAAAGCACTTCTGATGATGATTGCAACGCTCGTCGCCGCGCTGGTCGCGGCGGCGTCTCCGACCCCGGCCACGGCGGCACCCCCTACCGCGCCGCTAACGCGCGCCGCGACGCCGAAGCCGCTGACGCTCGAAGCGCTGCGCGCGGCCGTCAGCGTGCGCGAGCCGCAGATCTCGCCCGACGGCAAGCGCGTCGTGTACGTGCGCGGCGTCGGCGACTACAAAGCCGACGTCGAGAAGACCGAGCTTGTGCTCGTCGACGTCGCGAGCGGCGCGCGCCGCGTGCTCACGCAGGACCGCGACGAAGTTTCGAATCCGACGTGGTCGCCGGACGGCACGCGCGTCGCGTTTCTCGCCGCCCCCGGCAAAGATCAGCCGCCCGAGATCTACGTCCTCTCCCTCGACGGCGGCGACGCAAAGCGCGTCTCGCAGCTGAAGGGCGCGATGAGCGGTATCGCGTGGCGTCCCGACGGCCGCGCGCTCGCGGTGTTGCTGCGCGATGCGCCGCCGGGTTCGACACCGGCCCCGGCGGCGTCGCCGTCAGCGTCGCCGGCAGCATCGTCCCCGCCGTCGCCAAAGCCGTCGCCGTCGCCGTCGCCGACACCCAAAGGCTACGTCGAGGCGTTCCACGTCACCGACGAGCACTACCTCACGCGCGCGCCGGCCCGGCCGACGCACCTGTGGACGATCGACGCCGACGGCACGAACCCGCGGCAAGTCACGCATGGCGAAGCGACGCAGGTGGGCCGCATCGATTGGACGCCGGACGGCAAGTCGATCGCGGTGAGCGAACAGCCCGATGCGATCTTCGCGCACCTCACCAAGTCGCACACCGTCGTGATCGACGTCGCAAGCGGCACCGAACGGCCGCTGCGCGCCGGCACCGTCGACGGCGGCGGGGTGCTGTCGCCCGACGGCACGCGCATCGCCGTCACGGTGCCGCGCCACGGTTCGCTGTACTTGCACAGCGACGTGGTGGTCCGCCGCCTGAACGACGGCAGCGACGTCGCGAACACCGTCGCGCTCGACCGCAATGCCGCCTGGCACGATTGGCTCGACGACCGCAACCTGCTCGTCGGCGCGCCCGACGGCGTGCGCGCCTATCTCTGGCGCGTGCCGCTCGACGGCGGCGCACCGGTGCGCTACGACCTCGGTGACGTCGAATTCGGCCAGGACGCGACGGTCGCGAAAGACGGTACGATCGCGTTCGTCGCCCGCCTGCAAGACCGTCCGGGCGAGATCTACGTCATGCACCGCAACGCCAAGCCCGTCGCCGTGACCGACGAGAACGCGTGGATGCGCGGCTATGCGATCGCGCGCTCCGAACGCGTCGACTGGACGTCGGACGGCATGGCGGTCAACGGCGTCCTCACGTATCCGCCGACCTATGCCGCGGGCAAGCAGTACCCGCTGGTGCTCGTGATTCACGGCGGCCCCGTCGCGACGTCGACGCGCGCGTTCAGCGCGCTTCCGCAGATGCTCGCCACGCACGGATACCTCGTCCTGCAGCCGAATTATCGCGGCAGCGACAACTCCGGCGACGCGTTCCTGCAAGCGATCGTCGGCCCCGTCACCAGCGGCCCGGGCCGCGACAACCTCGCGGGCGTCGAGGCGGTGAAGAAGCTGGGCATCGTCGATCCCGCGCGCATCGGCGTGTCGGGCTGGTCGGGCGGCGGACTGCAGACGAGCTGGCTGATCGGCCACGCGACGTTCTGGCGCGCCGCGCTGAGCGGCGCCGCGGTCAACGACTGGTTCGAGCAGGCCACGCTCGCCGACATCAGCGAGGAGTTCGCATCGGTGTTCCTGGGCGGCGTCACGCCGTGGACGCCGGAGGGCCGCGCGAAATACCGCGCCGAGTCGCCGATCACGTATGCGGCCGACGTCAAGACGCCCACGCTGATCCTCACCGACGCCGGCGATCAGCGCGTGCCGATCTCGCAGTCGTTCGCGTTCTACCGCGCGCTGCAAGCCCATCACGTGCCGGTGCGCATGATGGAGTTTCCGCGCAACGGCCACAACCCGACCGATCCGGTGGACCGCGAAGCGCGCATTCGAATCTGGACCGAGTGGTTCGACAAGTGGATGAAGTGATGCACCGGCTGATGCTGTCTGCCGCCGCGGCGAGCGCGGCGCTCCTGCTAGGCGCGGCGCCGCGTCCCCTGGAACTCCCGGACCTGCGCAACCTGGTCTCGTACAGCGCGGTGTCGATCGCGCCGGACGCGCGCCGGCTCGTCGCGGTCGAACGCCGGGCGGATTTCAAAGAGAACCGCGCGCTCACGCACCTCATGCTGATCGACCTCAAGACGCGCGCGAAGCGCACGCTGACGCCGGATCGCAAGAACGTGCAGAGCCCGAGCTGGTCGCCGACGGGCGATCGCATCGCGTTCATGAGCGCCGGCGGTGAGAAGAAGACGCCGCAAGTGTGGGTGCTGCCGGTCGACGGCGGCGAGGCCGAGCGCGTCACCGACGCCGAGCGCGGTGTCGGCGGCTTCGCATGGCGCCCCGACGGCCGCGAGATCGCGTACGTCACCGAGGACGAAGCGCCCAACCAGAAGGCGATCGACGCGCACGACGACGCGTTCGACGTCACCCAGGAAGCGTGGACCGTTCGCGCGGCGGCGCAGCCGTCGCACATCTGGCGCATCCCCGCGCACGGCGGCAAGGCGCAGCGGCTGACGTCGGGCACGTGGAGCGCCGCCGACATCGCGTACCGCCCCGACGGCCGCGCGATCGCGTTCACCCGCGCGCCCGACGGAACGTCCAACACGATCTTGCGCACGCAACTCGCGATCGTCGACGTCGCGACCCGCAAGGTGCGCACGTTCGGCGAAACGGGCAGCAACGGCGCCACGTTCGAACGCGCGGGCCACAAGCTGCTGTACTCGCGGCCCAACGCCGTCGCCAACGTGCAGAGCGATCTGATGTTGGCGGACGCCGACGGATCGCATGCCGTCGACATCGGCACGCGTCTCGACCGGAATCCGAACGGAGCGGATTTCCTGCCCGACGGTTCGGTCGCGACGATCGCGACGGACGGCACGCTCTCGCGTCTCTTCGCGCTGCGTACCGACGGCAAGCTCGCGCGCGCACCGCTCGGCGACGTCAGCGCCAACAGCCTCAGCGTCGCGCGCGACGGCACCGTCGCGTTCGCCGGCGCGACGGCCGCCGATCCGTCGGAGATCTACGTCTTGACACCGATCGCGCCGTCGCCGCAGCGCCTCACGTCCACCAACGCGTGGCTCGCGGCGCGCGCGATCGGCACGAAGCGCACGATCGCGTGGCACGCCGCCGACGGCACGCCGCTCGATGCGGTGCTCACCGTGCCGACGGACGTTCGCAAGGGCAAGAAGTACCCGCTCGTGCTGGTGATCCACGGCGGCCCGACGGGCTCGACGCGCGCGACGTTCAACTCGCTCGCCGCGCTCATGGCGGGCCGCGGCTGGCTCGTGCTCGAGCCGAACTATCGCGGCAGCGACAACCATGGTGCGAAGTCGATCGCGACGTCGCTCGGCCACCCGATGTCCGTGGCCGGGCGCGACATCCTCGACGTCGTCGCGCTCGTCGAGAAGGAAGGCAGCGTCGACACGAGCCGCATCGGCGTGTCCGGCTGGTCCGCGGGCGGCATGATGACATCCTGGCTGATCACGCACGACACGCGCTGGCGCGCGGCGCTCGCGGGCGCGCCGGTCACATCGCTGCTCGGCGTCGCGACGATGAGCGACGTCGACGGCTATGCGCCCGCCTTATTGCGCGGCGATCCGTGGGCCGACCCCGCGGTGATGGCGCGCACGCTCGAAGAGTCGCCGCTGACGTTCGCCGACCGCGTGAAGACGCCGACGCTCATCGTCACCGACGCCGGCGACCAGCGCGTCCCGACGCCGCTGTCGTACGAGTTCTACCACGCGGTGCGCGCGACCGGGACGCCGGCGGAACTGCTGGTCTATCCGGTGAACGGCCACTACCCGGTCGACCCGCTGCACGCCGAAGACGTCAACCGGCGCTGGATCGACTGGTTCGCCAAGCACTTCTGAAAGCAGAGGTCGAGATGATCGCCGGTCCCACCCCGTCGCCCGCGTACTATCACCCGATCGAGTTCCGGGTCGGCCGTGTGATGTCGCGCGCGTTCGAGGTGCTATTCGGCAACTTCATCATTTTCATCGCCATCAGCGCGATCGCAGCGGCGCCGCTGTTCTTGTTCGCGTTGGCGACGCCCGGCGGCGGCGGCCGGTCGTGGGCCGCGGTCGCGGGCTTGCTGCTGCACTTCGTGCTGTCGGCATTGTGCCAGGCGATGATCGTGTACGCGACGTTCCAGGCGCTGCGCGGGCGCGGAGTGCGCCCCGGCGAGTCGATCGCGCGCGGCCTGCAGCGCCTCGGCCCCATCCTGCTCACGTCGATTCTCGTCGGGGTCATCGTCGCGCTCGGAACCGTGCTGCTGGTGATCCCCGGTATCATCGCGTCCGTCATCTTGTGCGTCGCGATCCCGGCCTGCGTCGTGGAACGGCTCGGCCCGATCGAAAGCGTCGAGCGCAGCTCCTACCTCAGCCGGGGGTACCGATGGCCGATCTTCGGGGCGTTCCTCGCGATCGGGATCGTCAGCATCGTCGCCGACGCGCTCATCACGGGGTTGACGAAGGATGCCGGATCCGTGTGGCTCTCCCCGGCGATCTCGCTGGTGTGGAACACGCTGGTGACCGCGTACCAGACCGTGCTCGTGGCGATCATGTACCACGACCTGCGCGTCGTCAAGGACGGCATCGACCTCGAGCACATCGCGTCGGTGTTCGATTAGCGCTGGTAGAACTTGTCGGCGCGTTCGTCGCCGAGGTGCTTGCGCAGCTCCAGAAACGCACGCTGCGCGGCGTAGAAGTCGCGCAAGAAGGTCCACGCGTCGTAGTCGGTGACCGCGTTCGCCCAGCCGATCTTGCGGCGAATCTTGTCCGCGACGTCGCGCACCAGCGGATCGGTGGTCAACGCGGTGGTCCGGCGCAGCACGTCTTCGAGCACCTGGAGCTCCAGGATGCCGTAGCGCTGCAGCTGCTCGTCGCTGAACGCGAACGTGCGCCGCTCGGCGACCAGCTCTTCGAGCAGCACGCGTTTGGGCACGGCGATCACGATCGTGCCGCCGATCAGATCGCCGGCGCGCAGGCGGTCGCGGTTGCACAACGGCAGCACGGACGTCAGCAGCAGCCACAGGCCCACCGGCACCACTTCCCACGGCGAGGCGAGCGCGGCGGGCGTCTGCAGCACCATCGAAAGCGGAAAGAACGTCTCCATCTCGCGCGAGAGATTGCGCGCTACGACCGCGGCCGGCGTCAGCGCGCCGCCGTGCCGGTCGATCACGCGCAGGCCCACCATCCGCTTCCCGGGCGTCGCCCCCGCGTGCACGAGCTCGAAGTACACGAAGTACGCGTTGCGCACCACGAACGCCGCGAAGGTCGCCGCCGGTAGCGTGACGCCGCCCAGGCCGCCGAACGCCAGCGCGAACGCGCCCAAGAGCAGCAGCCACGCGACGCAGATGATGATGAAGAAGTCGAGCATGAACGCCGCGATGCGTTCGGTAAGCTCCGCCACCTCGACGCGCAGCGGCACGCCGTCCGGTGTGACCAGCATGCGGACGCGGCGCCAGCCGCGCCCAATGAGCCGCTCCGCAGCCGTGTCCGCGCTCATCGCGCCGCGCCCCGCCCGCTGAAGCAGAAGTACGCGGTCCATGCTGCGAGGCTCAGCAGCGCGATGGCAAGCCGCGCGTCGGTGCTCTGGATCGCGGCGCGGAAGTAGCCTTCGAGCACGGCGGCGACCGCGAGCATCGCGACGGCGCCCGCAGCGACCTTGGCGGCCTGCGGCCCGTGCACGGCGAATGCGTCCGCGCGCGAGAGCTCGCGCGGGAACACGAGGATCTCGCCGATGCGTAAACCCGCGGCCGCGAACACGATCAGCGCGAGCAGCTCGGTGACGCCGTGGATCCCGAGCCAGCCCGCGAACGCGATCCCCAGGCCGCGGTGCACGTGCAGCGCGATGAACGCGCCCAGAATCGTACCCTGGTAGATCGTGAGCAGAATCGACGGAATTCCGGCGAGCATGCCAAGGCCGAAGGTCAGCAGCGCGATGAGCGTGTTGTGCGAGAACAGCACGTTGGCGATCGCGTCGAACGGGTTGGACGGCACGGGCGCGGCGATCTCCGACGACATCAGCTCCGCGGCGGTGCTCGCGGGCCCGCGCCCGCCGGCGAGCTCGCTCGGCACGAGATCGGTGAACCAGCCCTCGTGCCCGTTCACCAGCACGAAGCCGGAGACCACGCCGATCAGCAGCGCGAGAAACGCGATCGCCAGGTGCGGGCGCAGCGCGCGCACCGCGCGCGGGAAACCGCCGAGCAAGAATCCGCGCACGGTGGCGGCGAGGTCGAGCGGCGGCGTGTAGAACGTCAGAAACGACCGCAGCGCCAGGTTGTCGAGGTACTCGACGAGCGCGCGGTCCAGCGCGATCGCGCGCGCGACCGACAGCGACGACAGCGCCGAGCGGTGCAGCAGCGGAAAGCGCTCGAGCTGGTCCGACGACAGCGACCGGATGCCGCTGACGCGGACCTGTTCGATGAGGTCTTCGAGCTCGAGCCAGCTCGCCTCGCGCTCGCGCCGGAAGCGCAGGCTGTGCATCACGGGGACGCTGCGCGCGGTCACAGCAGATCGCGCTGCTTGATGAGGATGTACTTGTTGAGCAGCGCCACCGACAGCCGCGCCGCGGGGACGTCCAGGCAGTGCACGCCCAACCGGTGCAGCCGCTCGAGCACCACGCTGCGGTCGCGCAGCAAGTCGTACGCAATCACCGCGCGGGCGAGCTGCCGCACACCGCCCGGTTCCGCGCCGACCGTGTCGGCGAGCAGTGCGTCGCGCAGCGCGACGAACACGACAAGATGCCGCCGTGCAAGGCGCTGCGCGTTCTGGACCAGCAGCTCGGCGGTGACGGTGTCGACGAAGTCGGTGAACAGCACGATCAGCGATCGCCGGTCGAGCCGCGCGGAGAGGCTCATGAGCCCCAGCGTGAAGTTGGTCTCGTTCGTGCTGTACGCCAGGTCGGCGGACACCTGCTGCAGGGAGCGAAAGCGCGGCATGCCGCGCATGGGCGTGACGAAGCGGCCGGGCCGCGCGTCGAAGCTGTACGTTCCCACGAGGTCGCCGCTGCGCAGCGCGAGCCATGCGAGCAGCAGACCCGAATTGATCGAGTGATCGAGCCGCGCGAGCCCGTCGACCGGCTCGCGCATGAGGTGTCCGGTGTCGTACGCGAGCACCACCGGGTGGTTGCGCTCCGTGCGAAACTCCTTCGACAAGAGCTTGCGGTGCCGTGCGGAGTGCTTCCAGTCGACGAAGCGGACGTCGTGCCCGGGCGCATACTCGCGCAACGCCTCGAACTCCGAGCCTTCCCCGCGCTGCAGCTGCACCTTGAGCCCCAGCAGCGCGTCACGCGTGAACAGCTCGAACGCAGCGGTGCGCGACGCGTGGATGCTGGGAAAGATCTTCACGCGGTGGTCGAGCGGGAACGTGCGCGTCTGCTCGACCAGCCCGAACGGCCCGCACCAGCGCACCCACACCGCGTCGACGTGCGCGATACCGCGCCGCTGCGGCACGATCTCCACCGTCAGGCGGCTCGCGCGCCGGTCGAGTGCGAACGAGGTTTGCGCGAGCGACGGCTGCGCGTCGCCGCTCACGTCGAGCGTGAGCTCGAACCGGGCGGGTCGCCGGCGCGTCCCCGTCGCGAGCGCGATCGTCGCCGCGAACGGTTCGCCGACGAAGCCCGCGTCGGGCGCGGTCAGCTCGACGCCGAGCCGGCGCCGCGGGTACGCCAGCAGGGCGTCCGTCGCGACGGCGATCAGCACGAGCGCGCTCGCATCGAACGCGAACGGCCATAGCGCCGGTTTGAAGATCAGCAGCAGCCACGGGATCGGAAGCAGCGCCGCGAACACCAGCACCGCGGTGCGCGTCGGCCGAATCATCGCGGGGCGGTCGTCCGGTCGAGCGTCTGGTGCAGGATGCGGTCCGTCGTGAGCCCTTCGATCTCCGCAGCGGCGTTCGGCACGACGCGATGGCGCAGCGTCGGCAGTGCGAGCTCTTTGACGTCGTCGGGGATCACGAAGTCGCGGCCGTGCAGCACGGCGTACGCGCGCGACGCCGCCGCGAGCATGTTCGCGGCGCGCGGCGATGCGCCGACCTGCAAGCTCGGGTGCTCGCGCGTCGCGCGCACCAGGTCGACGACGTACTCGACGACGGGCTCGGACAGCGTGACGGCCTCGACCGCGCTGCGAATCTCGCGCAGCGCGGTCAGGTCGGCCACGGCCTTCAAACCGAAGCCGTCGAGGTGCGGCATCGCGGAGCGGTTGCCGTGCCGCCGCACGATCTCGAGCTCGTCCTCGCGGCGCGGGTAGTCGACGATGATCTTGAACAGAAAGCGGTCGAGCTGTGCCTCGGGCAGCGGATACGTGCCCTGCTGCTCGATGGGATTCTGCGTCGCGATCACCATGAAGCCGTCGCCCAGCGGATAGTCGCGGCCGTCGATCGTGACCATGCGTTCGTTCATTGCCTGCAGCAGCGCGGCTTGCGTCTTGGGCGGGCTGCGGTTGATCTCGTCGCCGAGCAGCAGCTCGGTGAAGATCGCGCCCTTCGTCAGCACGAACTCGTTGGTCTGGAAGTTGAACAGGTTGGTGCCCAGCACGTCGCCCGGCATCAAGTCCGGCGTGAACTGGATGCGGTTGAACTTCAGCGAGAGCGCCGCCGCAAACGCCTGCGTCAGCAGCGTCTTCGCCGTGCCGGGGACGCCTTCGAGCAGGATGTGACCGCCGACGAGCAGGCTCGCGAGCATCAGCTCGATGGCGTCGTCCTGACCGACGATCACCTTGCGCACCTCGCCTTTGAGCGCGTCAGCGACGCTGCGTACGTTGTCCAGATTCATCGAGGACGTCGTCCCTCCAGCGATACATCGCTTCGGCGGTGGCGGTTGTCGTGTCGGCGCTGGTGTCCGCGGCGGCGGCCGGCACGGGCCGGCCGGTGCGCGCGAACCAGCCGACGAGCTGATCGCGCGTGAGCCCGCGCGGTGCGCCGACGGCCTGCGCCGTCTCGCGCAAGACGGCTTCGGCGTAGCGTTCGACCAGGAACGAGAGCCGCGCCGCGTACTCGAGCAGCCGCGAGCCGCTTTCGATCAGGCTCCGCTTGCCAAGCGGCAGCGTGGGTTCGCGCGGCCGCGGCGCGCCGAAGCGCGCGCTCCCCGCCCACAGCAGCAACGCCGCGGCGAGCGCGACTTGCGCCGTCACGAACGCGAACGGAAACCCGAACAGCAGCCGCAGCGCGCTGAACGGCCGCGCGATGATGCCGTGCGCGGTCTCGTCGAACACGACGCGCCCACCGCTCGCGCCGCGCAAGCTGCGAACGATCGACGTTGCGACGAGCGCGTTGTCGCCGCGCGTGATGCCGTGGTTTTCGAAGAGGTCCGGATCGGTCACGACGACGACGCGCCGCTCGTTGTCGGGGATCTCGCCGACCATGATACCGTCGTCGACGGCCTGCACCAGCGGCCGCAATCGCGCCGAGCGCGCAAGCTGCGGCCCGGCGATGCGCGGCGCCGCCGCCACGGGCGCGCGCACGTTCCAAAGCGCCGCGGTGCCGTCTCGGACCAGCATCGCGTCCGGGTCGACGAGCGCGAGCACCTGCTCGGCTTTCCGCAGCGGCAGCAGCGCGTCGGACCGCACGCGATCGTGATGCCGCGAATCGGGCTCGCCGGTACGTTTCGGCAGGATGAGCAGGACCGTGCGCGCGCGCTGCACCTCGTTGCGAACGCGCGCGAGCGTACCGGCGTCGCCGTTGGGTTCCGCGATGACGACCAACGCCGCGTCGGCGGGCGGGCCGGTCGCCGCGGTGTTGGCGCTCACAGGAATCCCCATTCGCGGCAGCGTGTGATACAGCGTCGCGTAGCCGAGCGCCGATTTGGAGTAGATCGTCGGTCCGGTGTCGTCGGCATCGTGCGCCGATCCGCCCCCGCGCGTCATGAAATAAAAGGAGAACGCAAACGTCAGCGCCGCCGCGGCGAGCCAGCCGGCGGCGAGCCGCACCGAGAACAGCGGAGTCGCCGCCCTCATCGGCTCGCCGTCCCCGCGGCCACGACCGCGAAGCACGCGCGAACGGCGTGATAGTCGTCGAGCGCGGCGCGCCGCTGCGCGAACCACGTCTGCTCGACGCGCGCGATCATGTCGCGCAGCGCGGTGTGCTCGGGCGGCTGCAGATCGAGCGTCCGCAGGATCTCGCGACTCGTCAGCGCGTCGGAGATCTCGGCGGCGAGCCGCCGGCGCAGCGCCGCAACGGTATCTTGCAACAGCTGGTGCATCGCTTCGGTGTACCGGCCGTTCGCCGCCAGCTCGTCGGCGGTGATGAGGCTCGCGCGCGAGCCGCGCGCCGGCCCGGGTTCCCGCTCATCCGGTGCGCGCGCGTCGCGTCCGCGCAGCGCTGCCCGGCCCAACATGGATTCCGCGAGTGTCGCGATGATGAAGAGCGCGACGAACGCCGCTGCGACCCACATGAACACGGCGCCGAACTCGCCGTTCGCCGGCCCGGCGGGTACCGTCACTGAGGGCGACCAGCTTCCGCCGGCGGCACGCTCGCCGTCAGGCCCCGCGTCCTCGCTCGGCAGGCGGTCCTGCACCGCCAACTCGCGCGCGACGTCACGCGCCACCGCGCGCGCGTCCGGCCCGCCCTGCACCGCCCAGCACGGCGAAGCCGTTGCGACCGTCATAGCCAAAAGCGCGCAAACGAAGACCCGGGCTCCCCCCATCACCAGCCCACGTACGACGCGGGGCTCGACAAGGCCTTAGTTTCGAACGGTTATGTCGATTCGCAATACGCGTTGATCGCGCTCGTCGCCTCGGCGGCCGGCTTCACGGTCTGCGGGCGCGAGTAGGTCACCTTCGTCACGCCGGGTGCGTCGTCGACGATGATCTGGTGAACGACCGACGAGCCGAACGTCAGCTCGATCTCGTGAGCGCGGCGTCCCACGCACTTGCGGTCGGCGTCGACGCTGGCTTTGAAGCCGTTCTCCGTCAAATTCTTTTTCACGCTCGCCATCGTGTCGTCGAACGAAAGCCCGGCATCCGCCATGTAGCTCAGTTGTTCGCCGTCGTTCTTTTTCCACGTCTCCTGCGCTCGCGGCGCTTGCGCGGTCGGCGTCGCGCCGACCGAATGGTCCCAACCCGTCGGGCCGGGAAACGGCTTGGTGGCGGCGAGCGCCGCGAGCGGGACGAAGGCGGCGAAGGCCAGGAGCGCACAGGCCGTGCGAAATGATGCTGATGGCATAGTTTCCCTACTGTACCGGGCGCCGTGCGCCTTGGCAACCATCGAATTGCGTAGCTATTCGGCGGATCGTGCGCCACACGGCCAAGCGCGTCACGCCGGCAGCGTGTAGCCCTCGATGCGCGGCAACCCGTCGCGATCGCGGATCGCGTTCACCATGATCGTGCCCTGTTCGATCGCGTCGTCGAGTGCGACGTGCGTGTGCGGCGTCTCCGGATCGAACCACTCCGGCGGGTACGTGCTCTTGCCCAGACTGCGATACCGCGTCCCCGGCAGCCGGCCCAGCGCGAACGACTTCAAGTCCAGCGCCGAGAAACCGAGCTCGGGCACGTCGCCCACGGCATACGCGAGATACCAGTACAGCCACGCGCCATAGTCGTATGCCGCGGGCGCGCCGACCGCACACGGCTTTCCGTGCGCTTTGAGCGACGTCACCCACGCGTCGCACGCGAGCATCGACTCGCGCACCGGCTGCGGGTCTTCGCGCGTGCGTTCGTAGGCCGCCCGGAGCGTCGCCGTCGAGTGCCACCACTGCATCACGCGCGGATGCTGCGCCGCGCCCGGCAAAGGCTCGAGATTCCGCGCGAACGTCCCGAGCAGCACCTTGTCGAGCGAAAATGCCGCGATACCGAACGACAGCATCGAGTACGGTCCTGGTATCGGACCGTCGGCCTCGACGTCGATCGACAAGTAGATCTCGGGCGTGCGCGGTTGGGGCAGCTGTTGCTTACGGGCCACGATCGTCATCGTACCCCAGGGGACCCGCCCGGCGTCGAGAAGCCACTCCTCGATCAAGCAAGGAGTTCGCTCATGGCCTCTACTCGTAGTGCGTTTCTCGCCGGCACGGCCGCCGCAGCGGTCGCGGCTCCGACCCTAGTTGCCGCGGCGAGTGCCGCGGACGTCGCCGCCGCGACGCGCGGCATGACCCTCACGACCCTGCGCGACGGCACCGTCGACCACGTCGGCGTACGCACGTCGCGCGGCATCGTCGACGTCGCACGCGCCGCGCAAGCGCTGGGCATCGCGTCGCCGCCGCACACCGTGGACGACGTGATCGCCGGCCGCGGCGACGTCGCAGCCTTGCCACGCATCGTCAGGGACGCGCCGGCGAGCGCGATCCGCAGCGAGTCGTCGGTGCAGTACGGCCCGGTTATCACCGCGCCGCCGAAGATCGTCTGCGTCGGCTTGAACTACCGCGCGCACATCGAGGAGACGGGCGAGAAGGCGCCGCCGTTCCCCGACCTCTTCAACAAGTACAACACGGCGCTCAACCGCCACAACGGCACGGTCGCGGTGTCGAAGTGCCCCGCCGTGAAATTCGACTACGAGTCCGAGCTGGTGATGATCGTCGGCAAGACCGCCCGCAACGTCTCCGAAGCCGACGCGCTCAACTACGTCTACGGCTACACGACGGCCAACGACTTCACGGCACGCGATCCGCAGCAGCGCGTCTCCCAGTGGATGACCGGCAAGACCCCCGACGAGTTCGCGCCGATCGGCCCGTGGCTCGTGACCGCCGACCAAATCCCGAACCCGCAAACGCTGCAGATCCAAACCTGGGTCAATGACGAGAAGACGCCGCGCCAAGACGCCAACACGGCGCAAATGATCTTCAACTGCGCGCACATCCTCAGCTACACGTCGACGTTCATCACGCTCGTTCCCGGCGACGTGATCTTCACCGGCACGCCCAGCGGCGTGATCACCGGGTACCCGAAGGACAAGCAAGTCTGGCTCAAACCGGGCGACCGCGTCCGCACGACGATCTCGAAGATCGGCGAGCTGCACTTCACGCTTGTGTAACGAAACCGGTCGAAACGGCGCATGACGGTCGACGACCCGCATAGCCGCTTCGCAAGCGACAATCCGTTCATCGGTCTTCGCGCGTTCGGCGCGGCGGACGCGGAGCTATTCTTCGGCCGTGAAGCGCAGGTGGCGAGGCTCGTTGCGCGGCTGCGCGAAACGCGCTTTCTGGCGACGGCAGGCGCGTCGGGGTGCGGCAAGTCGTCGCTCGTGCTCGCCGGGTTGATCCCCGCCCTGCAGCGCGGTGGGACCGAGCGCGCGGGGAACGCCTGGCGGATCGCCGTGATGCGGCCGGGCGCGGCGCCGCTGGCGGCGCTCGCACGCGTCCTCGCCCGAACGCAAGTACTCGGCGAGCAGGCGGCCGATCCGGAGGTGCCGCGCGCCGCAATGCTGCAGGGGCTGCAGCGCGACGAGCTCGGGCTGGTCGATCTCGTCTATCAAGCGCGGCTGCGCGAGGACGAGAGCCTGCTCGTGGTCGTCGACCAATTCGAGGAGCTCTTCCGATTCACGTCCGACACCGATCCGGCCGCGCACGCGAGCGAAGCAGCCGCGTTCGTCAAGCTGCTGCTGACGGCGGCAGCCTGGAAAGACCTCCCGATCTACGTCGCGATCACGATGCGCTCGGATTTTATCGGCGACTGCGCGAGGTTTCGTGACCTGCCCGAAGCGGTGAACGACGGCTTGTTCCTCGTCCCGCGCTTGACGCCCGACGAGATGGCGCGTGCGATCGAACAGCCGGTGCTTCGCGGTGGTGAGCACGTGGCGCCGCGGCTGGTCGCGCGCCTGCTCGACGACGCCGGCATCGACGTGGACCAGCTGCCGATCCTCGAGCACGCGCTCATGCGGACGTGGGACGCCTGGGATAAAGACCACGCCGCCGGCGCGCCGCTCGACCTGCGGCACTACGAGGCGATCGGCGAGATGCGCGGCGCGCTCTCCAAACATGCGAACGACATCTACGACGGCTTGGACGCCAGGCTGCAGCAGGTCGCGGAACGGCTGTTCCGCGCGCTGACGGCGCGCGACGGCGAGAACCGCGGCGTCCGCCGCGCGATGTCGTTCGGCGCGGTCTGCGCGGTCACCGCGGCGCAGCCCGGCGACGTCGAGCGGCTGCTCCGCATCTACGCGGCGCCCGGGGTGTCATTCCTGACCGCTTCGGGACCGCTGTCGAACCGGAACACCGTCCTCGATATTACGCACGAGAGCTTGATGCGCTTGTGGGACCGGCTGCGCGCGTGGGTCGACGACGAGGCGGAGTCCGGGAAGACGTATCGCCGGCTCGTGGACGATGCGACGAAGAAGCGCGCACACTGGATCGATCCGGAGCTCGCCGTCGGCGAGGCGTGGCTGGCCAAGAACCGCGCGTCGATCAACCCGGCGTGGGCCGCGCGCTACGACGACGCGCTCAAGGACCTGCCCCCGGATGAATCCACGGCGCCACGCGCGGCGCACGAACGCTTCGACACCGCGCTCGCGTTTCTCAACGCCAGCGCCGCCGCTCCGCGGCGCAGCGCGGGCATGATCATCGCACTGGTCGGCGTCCTGTTCCTCGCCGCCGCCGCGCTGGCGGTGTTCGGTTTCACGAAATACAACGCGACGGTTGCGGAACGGCACCGCGTCGAAGATCTGAACAAAGCCACGCTCGCGTTGGAAAATGCCAAATCGGCGCAGGCCCGGACGTTGGCCGCGGCGATCGCGCAGGCGAATCGATCGCGACACCTCTCCGACCTGGAGATCGCGCGCGCGAAGATCAGAACCGAAGCCGCGAACAAGCGCGTTCTCGACGCGGCCCGGCTGGTGAAGGCTTCGCCGTCCCCGAGCCCTCCGCCGACCGCGACGCCAAAACCGGCCAACGTGACCCCGCAACCGGTCGCGCGTTCGACGGGCGCCCCCAATGCTGCGGCATCCCCGGTCCGTCGCCCCGTCGCTGCGGCGGCGGTTGCGAACGACGGCGCAAACGCGTCCTGCCGGCGGGCGCTGGAAGAACAGCGGCTCGCCGCGGATCCCACGATCAGCCGCCGCGCGTCGTACGATGCCTCCGTTGCGGGGCTCGCTGAAAATGCCAAGTGCGGGAACCGGCAGTCGAGAATCGTGAACGAAGGATACCTGCGCTCGACGCTGGCAGCCGCCGAGCACGAGTTGGGCCTCGGTGACTGGAAGGCCGAATTCAAGCGCGCGGACCAACTGCTCGCGCAATGCGAGACGCTGACTGAATTGCAAGCCACCCGCGCTCCCGCCGATTGCCTCGCGCAACGGCGATTCAACGAACAGGCCCTCGCGGAATTCTCGCCGAGCTCGCCCCGCAGCTAGCCGCACCGAACGGGCAACGCCGGGGCGGGCGCGAACGCACCGCGTGAGGGCACGTGGCGGAATCGGCAGACGCGCTGGATTTAGGTTCCAGTGGGGCGACCCATCCGAGTTCGAGTCTCGGCGTGCCCAGGTGCGCCGCCTGCAATGTCCTTGACGCCCGTCCCGCCGGTCCGGTACACTCCGAGGGTTCGTTCCGAGGGCCGCGAATCGTGGTGCGTCGGTCGCGCGGAAGTAGCTCAGCGGTAGAGCATCGCCTTGCCAAGGCGAGGGTCGCGAGTTCAAATCTCGTCTTCCGCTCCATTTCAGTCGACGGCGGGCGCTTGCCCGCCGTCCCCGCTTCCGGAGGTCTGCCGTACTCGTGCCCTCGACGCTGAAGTCGCTCGATCCAACGCAGGTCGAGCTCGAGATCAGCATCACGCCGGAAGAATTCTCCGCGGCGCAAGATGCCGCGTTCCGCAAGCTGGTTCGCACCGCAAAAATCCCCGGGTTCCGGCCCGGCAAAGTCCCGCGCAAGATCTTCGAGAACGCCTACGGACCGCAGGGCATCATCGACCGCGCGCTCGACGACCTCCTCAATACGAAGTATCCGGCCGCGCTCGAGGAGCACGGGATCGACCCCCTGACGCGCCCGACCGTCGAGGTGGTCCCCGCCGAGGACGAAAGCCAGCCGCCGCACTTCAAGGCGGTGGTCGCCGTACGGCCGGAATTCGAGCCGAAGGATTACACCGGCGTCGAGATCACGGAAACCGCGGAGACGGCCACCGACGACGACGTCGACCGCGCGCTGGAGTCCATGCGGCGCGACGCCGCAACCCTGGTCCCCGTCGACCGCCCCGCGCAACTTGGCGACACGGTCACGATGGACTACGAAGGAAAGATCGACGGCGTGGCCTTCGAGGGCGGCACCGCGACCGGCCAGGAGACCGAGCTGAACGAGAACCGGTTCATCCCGGGCTTCGTCGACGGCATCGTGGGCATGACTGCCGGCGAGACCAAGGACGTCCCCGCCAAGTTCCCCGACCCGTACTCGAACGAAGAGCTGGCCGGCAAGGACGCGGTCTTCACGATCACCGTCCACGAGATCAAGGAGCCGGAGCTGCCCGAGCTCGACGACGAGCTCGCCAAGCGCGTCTCGCGCTCCGAGAGCCTGGCCGCCCTCCGCACCGAGGTGAAGCGCCGGCTCGACGAGACCGTCAAGCGAAACGCCCGCCGCCATTCCCAGGGCGAGATCCTCGACAAGCTGATCGCCTCGAACGACTTCCCGCTGCCCGACGTGCTCGTCGAGCGCGAGCTCGCCAACGTGCTGGCCGAGACGCGCCAGTACGTCGTGCGGGCCGGGATCCCGTGGGACGACTACCTGGCCCAGAGCGGTAAGACGGAAGAGAGCCTGAGGCAGGACGCCCGGCCCGAGGCCGAGCGCCGCGTGAAGACGACGCTGCTGGTCGAGGCGATCGCGAAGAAGGAAGGCATCGTCGCGACCCAAGACGATGTGGAGCAAGAGCTCGCGGCCCTGTCCGCCCAATACGGGCAGCCGCGCGAGAAGATCATCGAGGCGCTGCAGGCCAACGTGCCGGCGCTCATCGACGGGATCGTCCGCACGAAGACTATCGACCGGCTGATCGAGCAGGCCAAGCGCGTTCCGCCGAGCGCGCAGCCCGCTGCAACTGAAGTCGCAACACCCTAGGTCACGGAGGGCGCACACATGGGACATCTCGTACCGATGGTCGTCGAGCAGAGCGCACGCGGTGAACGCGCGTACGACATCTACTCGCGGCTGCTCAAAGAACGTATCATCTTCGTCCAAGGACCGATCGACGACGGGATGGCATCCCTCGTCCTCGCGCAGCTCCTTTTCCTGGAGCGCGAAGATGCCGATAAAGACATCGATATGTATATCAACAGCCCGGGCGGTTCGGTGACCGCCGGGCTCGCGATCTACGACACGATGCAGATCATCAAGCCCGACGTGGCGACGATCTGCGCCGGCATGGCCGCGTCCATGGCCTCGGTGCTGCTCACGGGCGGCGCCAAGGGCAAGCGCTACGCCCTGCCCTACGCGAAGATCCTGATCCACCAGCCCTGGGTCTCCCAGGTGGGTGGCCAAGCCACGGACATCGAAATTCACGCCCGCGACCTCATCGCGACGCGGCGGTCGCTGGCCGGCATCTACGAGACCACCACGGGCAAGCCGGTCGAGCAGATTCTCAAGGACATCGAACGCGACTACTACATGACGTCGGAAGAAGCCAAAGAGTACGGCATCATCGACGAAGTCTTCAAGAAAGAAACCCGCGCCATCGCACCCAACGCGCCAGGCCTCTAGGAACACTGCATGTTTCGGTTCGGGGACGAGAAAGGCCAGCTCAAGTGCAGCTTCTGCGGCAAGTCGCAGGAGCAGGTGCGCAAGCTGATCGCGGGCCCCGGCGTCTACATCTGCGACGAGTGCATCGAGCTCTGCAACGAGATCATCGAGGAAGAGCTCTACAAGAACGTCGATGAGAACCTGCGGCTGCGGAACATTCCGAAGCCTAAAGAGATCAACCACATCCTGAACCAGTACGTGATCGGTCAGGAGCGGGCGAAGAAGTCGCTGGCGGTGGCGGTCTACAACCACTACAAGCGCGTCAACGCCGGCGGTTCGAGCGGCACGGGCGCCGACGAAGTGGAGCTGCAGAAGTCGAACATCTTGCTCGTCGGCCCGACCGGCAGCGGCAAGACGTACCTCGCGCAGACGCTCGCGAAGATCCTCGACGTGCCGCTGGCCATGGCCGATGCGACGTCGCTGACCGAAGCCGGCTACGTCGGCGAAGACGTCGAGAACATTCTGCTCAAGCTCATCCAGGCCGCCGACTACGACGTCAAGCGTGCCGAGAAGGGCATCGTCTACATCGACGAGATCGACAAGATCGCGCGCAAGAGCGAGAACCCGTCGATCACGCGCGACGTGAGCGGCGAGGGCGTGCAGCAGGCGCTGCTCAAGATTCTGGAAGGCACCACGGCCAACGTGCCCCCGCAGGGCGGCCGCAAGCACCCGCACCAGGAATTCATCCAGATCGACACCACCAACGTGCTGTTCATCTGCGGCGGCGCGTTCGACGGCCTCGAGAAGATCATCGAAGGCCGCGTGGCCTCGAACTCGCTGGGCTTCCGCGCGAACCCGGAGTCGAAGAAGGACGCCCGCAACTCCAAGCTGCTCGTGCAGCTGATGCCCGAGGACTTGCTGAAGTTCGGCCTGATCCCGGAGTTCATCGGCCGTCTGCCGATCGTCGTGACGCTCGACGCGCTCGACGAGCTCGCCCTGCGCCGCATCCTGGTCGAGCCGCGCAATGCGCTGGTCCGCCAGTTCCAAAAGATCATGGGCATGGACGGCGTGGAGCTGACATTCACGAAGGAAGCGCTCATCGCGATCGCCATCAAGGCGCAGTCCCGCAAGACAGGCGCCCGCGGCCTACGCTCGATTCTCGAAGAAATCATGCTCGACGTGATGTACGATCTACCGTCGATGCAAGGCGTAAAAAAGTGCGTCGTCAACAAAGAAGTCGTCGAAAAGCGCGAAGCGCCGACGCTGATTTTCGCGGATAGACCGAAGGACCAGAGCGCGTAGCCGGCCTAGATGGCTAGATATTATTCTCGCTGAATCGGCAAGGCGAGATGACAAAGGCCACGAATCCGCTGTTAATTCCAGTCTCCGTAGGCGTACTAAGGCGCGTGTGGAGTTTTTTTTTGGACGCGGCTTTCCCACGCGAGTTCTCGGCCAGGCAACCCGGGCGCAGTAGCCGCTAAAGCCGAGATCAGCGCGGCACGCTGGGGAGATCGCAGTTACCCTGAAGTGCCCCATCGCGATCGACGCCGGCATCGCCCGCAAACGTCGCCCGGCATCGTGTTGGTTTTCGAGCACGTTCCGAAGGAGGACCCGTGCGGCTCTCTCCGCGTGTCTGCGCTGAGGCCGCTCCTACTGCGGTCATTATGATTCCCTCGCGGCGGGCATGGCGAGAAGTGCCGCGTGACTTTCCGTGTAGCCACGCGTATACGGCTTCGGACTCTTCGAATGATGAAAAACCAGCAAATCATTCGGATGGGGGCCCGCCGGCTGCGTGAGGTCCGGCGCGCAGACGCTCGTCGCCATCGGGCGGTAAGGACTCCAGCCAGGTGGGTCGACGCCGAAGAGCGCACAGAAGCGATCTCGGTCTGAAAACGACACCGCTCCGCTCTCCACGCAACTCGCTTTCAAGCACGCTGGTCGGGATGCCGGATCCTACGTGCGGTCGGAATCGTGGGAGGCGTCTGAAGCACATTGAAACGCCGACTGCCTCGGCAAGTGCCTCGGCAAGGTTCACAACACCTCGGACTCGCGCGCTGATGGGCGGCCACGACCGACACTTTCGGCGCCGAACCGCTGGGTTTCGCATCGCGCATAAGTTCGGGCGGGGACCGGCGGTCGCCGTTTGGTAAGGAGTCAGAAGCTAGATAGATGAATAGCGCCGAATGACGCGCTCCTATCCGATGGAGCCCAACTCGGACCAGGTAACGGGGTGAAAATAAGCATTGAAAAGTCTAGCCGTGTCCAGGATTCTGCGAAACACGCGTGTCTCGATTGCAAAAAGACACTACTAGATCGGTCATGCTAGCATTTGGGAAGTCAGCGAAGCCCGATGGCGCCGTAAGATGAACATCGTCCACGTCGGGGACCTACTGGCGAATCACAACAACAGCAGAGACCCACTTCGAATCCGCCGACTCATAGCGCTCGAGCCACGCCCCGAACCGTACGTTGCGCTCCTCTGCCAGCCGAATGGAACGATACACGCCAGCGCGGCGCGGGTAGGAAACGCCAATGGGGAGGACGTTCTCCCAATGTATCGTGCCTTCCTCAACGACGCTGTCGAATCGCAAGCGCAGCTCGCCATCACGCCGGAATATAGCGTGCCATGGGCGGTTGTACGCGAAATCCTGGTAGGCGCAGCGCGCCCGCCGCACGGATCACTCTGGATACTTGGGTGCGAGAGCATCACGCCTGCCGAACTCGACGCTCTGCAAAACGAAGTGACAGATAATGCTGCTGTTCGCTTGATTCATGAGCCTTTCGACTTACAGCAGAGGGCGCAGCGAGCGTTTGTCGACCCACTTGTGTTCGTCTTCTGGGCTGTCGACGGCGATGACGTAGACGTTTTATGCCTTCTTGTGCAATTCAAGACCGTCCCCTCGAGGGATCCAGAAAATGTAGAGATGCAGTCCCTATACCTGGGAGCGAGCGTCTACAAGTTCACGGCCCAGGTCGGCGACGTGTCGCTGCTTGCGCTGATATGTTCAGATGCATTCGGGTTCACGGACGCGCTCGTCGACGCTCACTGCAACGACCTTCTCTTGGTGCACGTGCAATTAAATCAGCGGCCGGGATATGTAGACTACGCGGCCTATCGTTCGCGCCTGTTCTCGGTTGCGAGCAACAACAACATCGAGATCGTCTGCCTAAACTGGGCGGCAAATGTGTTACTCGAGGGAACTGCCGCACCGTGGAACTTGATCGCAGGATCCGCTTGGTATATCGCCCCCGATGGCGTGACAACTGCAGATGCTGACGTCAACCAGCTTCACGAAGCCGGGATTTATTACAGCGTCGTAGGGAGGCGCTGGCATGCCTTCTATCTCAACTACGCACCGCACACGGTGCTGTTAAGCAAGCAAGCCGTTTTTGCGAATGGTCCCCAAGTGATCGCTCCACGAGTCGCGCCCCAAGTGCTGGCGCGCCGTGCTTGGAACGCACAGGAGGCGGCGTGGACCGTGGTCGCGGCCGACGACGGATTCAGAACGTTTATCCAGGCATATGAGGCGCTGCGAAATACGCTTCCGCAAATGTGCGCGCAGGATCCGTTAGCGGTAGAGCGCGCTCTCGAGTTGCTCGAAGGGCAAGTCGGAACTGTCGACCAGTGGTATACATTAAAAGAACTCGGAGCTCTGAAAGTCGCCGACGAGGAATCCATTCGATCGGTTACCGTCAGCCAAGAGACCGATGTCGCACGGCAAGGTGTCGCCTTCCGCTGCGCGCGCGCAAGGCGCGCCCAAACCGCCGCGACGATCCCAGGACATGGTATGACGTGGCCAACGCCGGTCGCCGAGCTGGCCGCAGGATTCCGCTACCGGTGGGTTATTACCGACCCGCATAGCAATGTCGAACCCGTAGCTGGTGGCAAGCCAGCAGCATTCGTCTATCTTGGTGAAGATCCCGAAGCTGACACGATCGCGAATATTTACGCAAAAATAAGCAAAGCGCGTAAGCGGCACGCCTGCACCACGTCCATCAACGCCGGTCTGGATCCAAGCGATGCCGCCACCCAAGCCGAAGATAGATTATGCGTCGTTTACCGGAAGAATCACGCGCTCAGATTTTACCGACCGCCGGGGTACGCGTCTATCACGGATCCGGTTGGACCACAGCCGGACGACATCACCGGAGAGGAACAGTGATGGCCATCGATCAGATCGTGGCAAAACTCGAACACCGGTATCCGAACCTCGAGCGCGTGGGCGACGTGGTCTATCGCGGCGTTGACTTGTACGAAGGCCGCCCGTACGCGGTCCGGTATTTCGACCTAGGCGACGATCTAGTCAACACTGTCGGACATCTGCACGACTATCAAAACGCACTGCTTGGCGTTTCGTACTTCAACAGTGAGTCGAAAACGGACCTGCGATGGAACCATTACCTATACTTCGTCACCGGCGCGCCCCACAATGGCGACGCTTTCCTCAAGGCCAAGGCGGCTGTCGAGGCTGATCGAGAGTACGCTCGAAAGGTCGTCGTCACGGAAAATGATCTCGAGACCATTCTAGACGACCGACCATTCGGGCTCGAGTCAGCCGCAGGCCTGCCGCCGGATCCTCTGTCCATCTGGACGCACTTCCTCGATGGGCACCACCTAGGGTTCATCGTTGACGAGAGCCTGCAGGTGCCAGCAATTGTTCGAAGCATCGCCGATGGTGAGCGAAAGCCGCTGCTCAGAGCGCCGGCGCTTCCAGATCTTGATGCAGCGGAGAAGGCTGCGTCGACTGAATTTCTGGCGGGCATCGCGATTCAGGCATTTAGAAAATACCCTCTTCAAAAAACGTTTGACTTTGGAACTGTAAATCTGATTTTAGGAGTTAATGGAGTCGGCAAAACATCGTTGCTCGAAGCGATTGAATACCTATTCTGCGGCAAGACGCGCCGTGGAGGCGCTATTCTCCCGCGCACGATTGTTTCCGGCGTCCTGGCCGACTCAGAACTAACTCTTCAGACTAAGACGACCACATCTTCACGGACGCTACGCTCGCGACACTTAGTGTGGTATGGCAAATCTGAACTAAGGACGCTAACTCTTGACGACAGCTTTTCGAAGTTTAACTTTCTCGACACCGACGCGGCCGTCAGACTCACTGTTGAGAAGAGTCACGAGAGGATCAGCAACGATCTCTCACAGTTGCTATTAGGTGCGGAATCGGCGAAAGCGTTGGACAGATTCGAACGCGTAGCTCGCCAACTACAAGACAACCGGAAAACGCTTGAGAACGACATCGCGGTAAGAGATCTGCGCCGGCATGATGCCGCTGCCAGGATCGAGCAAGTACGCACAACACCCCGCCAGTCTGACACGCTGTTTAGCGATCTGCTTCTGGGTCTCCGCGGCGTAGGGTGGGTTAAGGCGCCAACCACCAAGGATGAAGCAGATCGACTCAGCGCGCCGCTCCAAGCTGCACTTGTCAACGTGGGCATCCTGAAGTCTCTCGGTGACTCGGTGCCTGACAATCTCGAGGGACTTGAGAGTTCGATTCGGACCCTTGCTGAGGTCGAAAAGGCGATCGTACGTCTGTCGAACGAGGATGTCGCACGCAAGGAAGAAGAGGGCCGGACGCGAGTCCACTTGCAGGCGCTCAGCAGACGTTTAGAGGCAGTTGACGCGTTAAGTCCGATAGTCGCATCGGGCCTCGGAGAGCTTTATCATAAGCGAGAGTCGCTCGAACGACGAATCGGCGACCGATCGACGATCCTTGCCAAAGCGGAGGCGGCAGTTTCGGCTCTGGCTCCGAAAAAGGGTCTACGCCAGATGGTGCTGTTCCGGGCTCTAGCAGAGCGGATCGAATTGGTGCGGTCGACGGACCAACGAATTGAGGCCGCAAGGAAGGCCTTGGTCGCATTCGAGCATAGTCAAAATATTCTGAGGTCGCTGCAACAGCGGCTCGGCTCTAGTGCACGAGAGATTATCCAACACACGGGAGACGTGACTCATTGTCCGATGTGCCGCGCGGAGTATTCGGAGGCCGAACTTAAAAGGAGATTCGACGAGGCAGCTCGCGGAGTTGTAACGGAGGAGTCGGACCTGCTTCGCTCTGAACTTCAGGCCGCGGAAGCGCTGTACCAGGAGCGCGTAGTAGAGCTTGGCGCGTTGCGAGCATTAGAACATTACGCCGAGGCTGACCTCGGCAAGTCATCGGTTGACTTAGCGATCCGCCGCGTGAAAAAGGATCGCGAAGAGGTGGATACGCTCCAGGCAGAGTTGGAGACTGTTCGCGCCACGCTTGTGATACACGAGACGAAAGGATGGACGTTCCAGCGTCTGGTCGAGTTGGCATCGGCAGCCGACATCCCTGACTCCACAGTCACGCTGGATCGCATCGACAGCGTTCGCGCGGCGATTCATCAGGAACAGAAAGGGCTGTTGGCCACCGTCCAAAAGTTGGAGGCCGAAGGCGAGAAGGCACGGGCTCGCGTTGCCGAGATCGGGATCAAGTACGAACTTGCGAATCCAAGTGCGGCCGAACTGGCGCGAACTGTCGCGGGCCGGAGACGGGTGGCCGAGGAAAGACGCAGAGCGATCGTCGGGCTTAGAGACCAGCTAAGCTTCCGGGGACTTAGCTCCGCGACGGAACTGGAGCCCCATTTGCGCGAGGCGCAGGATCTGGCCGTCCGGCTTCGCACGGCTGTCGCTAAGGAGAAGCAGGACTCCGATGTGATCGTTCGCGAGTCTAAATTACTTAACGACGCTCTTGCGGAGATTGAGGGTGCGCGCGTGAAGCTAAAGCGCGTCGACAGCGCCGAGGCGGTCATTCATGATCTACTTAGCCAGCAGTCCGAGAGATTGCTTACCGAGACGGTTCTTCGCGAGAATGCGGCGCAAATTGGATCGACATTTGCAAAACTCCACGCACCAAATGAATTCGACGTAGTCGTGAACGGGAATTTAACGATTGTGCGCAGGGGCAGCGGTAAGGTGGATCTTGACGAGATGAGCTCCGGCCAGCGCGCAGCGTATGCTCTCTCGTTGTTCCTGGCAATGAACGCACGTCTGAGAACTGGCCCGAAGCTGCTGCTGTTCGATGATCCGGTCGCACACGTAGATGACATAAATACGCTCTTACTATTGGATCATCTCCGCGACATCGCTCTGAGTGGTCAGCGGCAGGTTTTCTTCGCGACCGCCGACTCCAAGATCGGCGCGCTGTTCGGTAGAAAGTTCAGGTTCCTCGGCGAACGATTCAAGCAAATAGAACTAGCGCGAGTCTGAGCTCGCGGGACCGTCACCTTATGCACTCCGGCAGGTCAGAACTTAATCGAAACGGAGGCGGCGCTTAAGAAGCCGAACCGTCGCCGAATGGCGGGTCACGAACAACCTCACGGAGAGCATCCCGTGGTCCAGAGGGTAATCCCGACGGAGAGCTCATCGCTCATTAAGGCTGCACTCCACGTGCTCGCCGACGGCCGCGCCCGCGACGCCGGCGATATTCTGTCCGAGGCGATGAAGGCCGGTTTGCTTCCCGACGGTACGCGGCGCATCACGCTGTACACGTCGCTGAGCCAGTACGTCCAGCGCGCGATCGCTCGCCGCCGCCGTCCGCTGATCGTCCAGGACGAGACGACGCACGAGTTCCGGATCAACCATCCCGTGGATGATTGGCCGCACATCAAACCCCAAGCATGGCCTGCCCCGGTCAGCGCAGACGCCATCGCCGCGATCGCGCATCGCTTGCACTCGACCTCAACCAGCACGCTCCCCGAATCGTTCGAGAAGGCGGTCTGCGACGCGTTTGCCGCGCTCGGCTTCGTCGCCACGCATCACGGCGGAATCGGCGCACCTGACGGCATCCTCGAGGCGCCGCTCGGACCGCTCGCCTTTCGCACGATCGTCGAATGCAAGACGGCGCAGCCAGGCGGGACCGTCAACGCGCCGCGGCTCGAGGAGCCCGCGAAGTTCCGCGATGCCTACAAAGCGCAGTTCGCCGTTCTCGTCGGACCGGCGTTGTCGGTGGACTCCGCCTTCGAGAGCGAGATGCAGACGCACGCGGTGTCCGTGTGGACGGTCGAAGACATCGTCAACGCGTTGCGGCTCGGCGTTGGTCCGCTCGAATGTCGTGACCTGTTCGCCGCCGGCGTCGTTGAGGATCGCCTCGCCGACCTCGCCTGGGACCACGAACACGGTGAGGAGAAGCGTCTCGCCGTCATCGCGTCGGTGTTGCACACCACGGCCTGGAACGCGCAGAAGGCGCTCGTGGGCCGCGTCGACGCAGCGGATGCGCCGGCCTTGACCGTCGACGCGGCGCTGATGCTCGTCGACACGGCGCTGCAACAAACGAAAGCGACGGGCGGTGCAACGCGCGCTGAGGTGGAGACGGCGATCGCCGATCTCGTGCGCGCTGGCATCGCGTCGCACGTCCCCGGGCGGGACGGCGTCGTGATGATCCGTCCTCCCGAGTCCTAAGTTCACGTCACGCCGCAGACTTCGTCCGCTTTGAATTTCGCTCGTCCACATTGTTGATACGAACGCACGTTCGTGCTATAATCGTGTTGCGAGTGTTCGCAATTTATCACTAGGCGGCCCGGCCGGTGTTAGAAGCACCGACCGAGCCCGTCACCCGATGGTGTTATCATCGAATGACAACATGCAAGTTCGACGTACCAACGTCGAGCCCTCGACGCGGCTTTTCCGCGGTCGAAGGATCCACACATCAACCCGCCCGGTGACCGCGTGATGGCGCCGCTCACCGAGTTCCACGCCACGACGGCGGACGTAACGAACGAACAGCACCAGAACACGGCCGGTCTGGTGCAGGGCGACGACTTCAACGCCGAAGTATGCGTTCGGTTCCTGCGCGACAACGGCATCGACGCAAACGTCGACGGCTCGACCGGCGGCTTTCGTTATAGAGCCGTCGACGACGAGGATGCGTCGGCCGTGGTCTTCGCCTGTGTCTGCCTACGCGCGTCGATCAGCTACGCAATCGAGGCCGCATACTGGTGCGCCAAGGCGAAGCGATGATGCCGAATAATTGGCGACCGCCTCACCCGAAGCGGTCGAACGGACACCGCAGAGACGCCCCGGTTGAAGCGCTGTCGGCGCGCATCATGCGCCTTCGCATCGCACGCGGCTACAGCGTCGAAGAGCTGGCGAAGGCAGCCGGCGTATTCTCGTGCACAATCCGACGCCTTGAGTCCGGCAAACCCGCCGACAAGCGGGTCTTGCCGGCGCTTGCAACAGCGCTCGGCCTTCCCGTTTGCCGGCTCGTGTGCGGGAACCACAACTGCGCCGAACGGGCCTGCGTACCGGCGCGCTCGGCATGCAGCATCCCAAGCGGTAGGCCAAGGCCGAGTCCGTCGCCGTAACGTCGGGATCTGTGCTGGACTACGCGGGTCCCTCGAGGTTCAGGCCGCGGCAGCGTTGGGAAAAAGGACTCGCCGCACCAGCGTTGATCGGGAGGGTTCGATGCGTTCGAGCAGACTTCGTCGCGAGATTCAGTTTCTGCGCTGCTATGCGCTCGGCGTCACCGTGATCGGGGGCGCGCTTTTTCTGGTCGGTGTCGTGCACACCGCTAGACCGGCCGAGTTCGATCGCATCGTTGCTCACCGTATCGACGTCGTCGATCGCAAAGGCAAGCTCGCGATGATCCTCAACATGCCCAGGTTCTCCATCGGCACGGTGCCGGGCAGCGTGTCCGGGAAACCTTTGGCGAATCAGAGGCGATCGCGGCTTTGAAGTTGACCACGAAGCCGTCGTAGGTCGGCGCCTGGCCCGGAGCCGGGTTGTCGGTAGAGAACAGCTGAAAGTTCGTGTTGAAAAACCCTCACCCGGATCCCCGCCCGGCATCAAATAGGTGTGCACCTGCGGGTCGATCTTGAACCCTTGAACTTGCCGGCCCGCGTCGTCCAGATTGGACTCGGTCCCCTTCAGCCCGTCGAACGACTCACCCGTCGGAGACACGTTGCCGCTGCTCTCGTACAGAAAACCCAGCGTCTGGCCGAACGACCGGTTTCGAGCATGAGCTGCACGACGTGCTTGATCGCACCGAGCTGATTGGCCACCGAGCCCTACCTTTTCCTCAACCGAGATGCACGAACTTCGCGACGGACGGCACGCCGGCGGTGTTCAGGATGAAGAGCAGATAATACCCCGGCGGCGCCAAATTTCCGTTCGCCGGCGCATGCGCCTGCAGCACGCCGCCGCTCGCGGAGAAGCTCAGCCCGACGAGCCGCTGCTCCATATTGAAGGCGTGGGTCACGGCGCTGGCCCGGATCAGCACGACGGACTTGATGCTCGCAGAGTCCGGCGTGGGCACCTTGAACTGCTGCCCGTAACGGATGTCGCCGGGATCCACGCTGGTAATCGTGGGCCGCACGGCGCGGGTGCCGTCGGCTTTGAACAGATACGGCGGCGTGTAGATCTCGACTTCCGGCTGGTAGACCGTGCGCTCCGGGTTGCCGCCGACCGAGAGCACCGTCGCATCCGGCAGCAGCAAGGTATTGGAGTGGTACAGCCGCGGAAACGCCATGCTGCTCGCGGAGCTGAACGTGTTGGCGGCCGGATCGTAGAGCTGCGCCTCCAGGACGGCGGTGGGATTGTCCTCGTCCTTGATCGATCCGCCGGACGTCAGGATCTTGCCGTTGGCCAGGATGGTCGCGTTCATCTGGATGCGCGCTTTGATCATGTTTGGGCCCGCGACCCATTTCGGCGACGGGACCGACAGATCGATGAGCTCGGTGGTCGACGTCGAGGTCGGGCTATCGCCGCCCATGATCATCACATGCGGCTTGTAGCCGTTCGCCGGGGTGAGCGGCAGCAGCACCGAGGTGCCGTAGTCGCGGTTCTGCTTGAAGATCGTGTTGGCGACCGGCGTGAACGTCTTGGTCCCCGTGTCGTACATCTGCGAGTTCTGATTGGCGCCGGACTCGAAGATCTTGCCGTTGGGCAGCAAATGCTGGCGCGGGTACAGCGGGACGCCGAACGACGCCGTCCCGGCGGCCGTCCAGGCCGACCCGTTCCAGACCTGTACCGACGTGTTCATGTTGCCGTTGGTGTTGTTCAGGCCCGAGTAGACCAGCACGTTGCCGTTGCCGAGCACGACCCCGCTGGGATACCACCGGCCTTGATTCGCTCCCATGTCCGGCAAGTTCGTGAACGTCTCGGTCGCCGGATCGAACGTTGCGGCCTTCTGATAGCCGAAGAACGGATCGTAGCGCAGCGTCCCGCCCATGATGATCGGCTTGCCGTCGGGCAAGATGACCATACCGTCGCAGAACATGTCCCAGGAGATCTTGAATGTCTTGATGGTCGTCGTCGCCGGGTCGAACACGCCGGCCTGAAGGTTGTGGTTGTTGGGATCGTTTCCCGAACCAGCGATGACCAGCACCTTGCCCGTGTGCATCATGGCGACGTGCACCGGATTGATAGGCATGTGGAAAGGCAGCGTGTCCCACCGGCCGGTGACGTTCGGATGGGGCGCCGTCACCGCGCGCGCCGCGGTCTTGTGCTTCATTTCGGCCGGCTCGATGAACGGCTTCGGTTGCGGCGTCTGGCCCGCCGCGGTCTGCACGGCGGCGGAGAGAACGAGCAGCGACAGAGCGCAGGCGAATTTGAGCGGACGCAAAGTTGTGTTCACGTTGGCAAACCCCCGGGCTCGTAATTGCTCGCCAGTGTACGAACAGCGCGAGGAACGCGAAAATAAGCGCACTCGGGCAACACCCCGACACAAGCGGACGATACAACCAATCTTAGGCCTTCCGTCGCCGCCCGTCAAGGCGGGGGATCGAGAGCACGAACCGCGCCCCGGGGTCGGTCTCGCGCTGGTCCGACTGCTCCAGGAGCGCGCGGACGGACGCTTGGCCGTCAGGCGCGTGCCCTCGTGACAATCGGCGAGATTTTCAATCGCGCCGTCGTCGTACACCGGTGGAAAGTGGCCGTTCAGAAAAACCTACGGCAACGTGCTGATAAATGTGTCGACTTCCGTGAGGACGTCGGCTTGGTTCGATTCAAAGACGTAGTGGTTCGCGTTGGGCAAACGAACCACGCGCGCCGACGGCAAGCCGCGCTGGAAGAATTCGATTTGGGCGCCCGTCTTGACCAGATCTTCGGCTTCGGCAGCCTTTTGCGCCGCGGGGTCCTTGCTGTACATGTCCTTCATGTCGTGCGGCAACGCGAAGATCGCCAGGATGGGATCCCGGATGGGTCCCGCGTATCTCTGTTGGCCGGCCTCGACGGCCTGAAAGACCGGCGGGAGCGTCACGCCTGGCGGCGGTGTAGGATCTACATACGCGGGGTTATAGAGCGCGTATGAGTAACCGGCATCGAGGTACACGAGTCCGACAACTTTCTCGGGCCGCCGTGTTCCAATCGAGCTCAACTCTTCACCGGCAATGGAATGCCCCATGAGAACGGGCCGGTTGATTTTCAGTGCATCGATCACCGCGATGACATCGTCACCCAGCCGATCCGCCGCGTAGGCGCCCTTGGCGACCGGCGGGACGCTCGATTCGCCGAATCCGCGACGGGTGATCCCGTACACGTGATATTTTTCACGCAGCTTTACCGCGAAGCCGTCAAAGATGTGCGCCGAATTCCCCAGGCCGGCCAGCAGAACGACGGGTCTTCCGGTTCCACCCCAGTCGAGCACCTCGAGCCGGATGCCTTTCGCGACGGTGACGAACTGCGTGGAACGCACGTGCCCGATCGGCCATGCCGTTGCGGTCGTTGCTCGCTGAAAGTCGAGCGGTCGCGGGCGATTTTGCGTCCAGGTTCCTGCGATGGATGCGCCGTCCGCGCTGACCTTGCCGGCATACGTCCCGCGCACGTCAGGAACCGAAAGTGCAAGCGAGTCACCCGTAAGCGTTATCGACTCGACCGAAATCGCTTCTGGGGTTTGATCGATGCTGTATGCGGTCGCGGTCAGCCCGCCAGCGTCATTTCTGGCGATTTTCAAAACGAGCCGCAGCGGCGTTGGGCTCCCAGGGTTCAGCGTCCCCTGCCACGTGCCGACGATGTCCGCCGCGGACCGTGCGGGCGCGACGAAAACCGCGCTCAGACCAAGCAGCACCGCGAACGCCCAGAGCCAGAAACGTGTATTCTTCGCGATCGACAAACTCATTTGCGCGAGGTGCCACGAGTTCTTAGAATAGCCCTGTCGCCTATCGGGAGCGCCTGCGGCGCGGTCGCTCGCCATGTGCCGCATTGAGACCACTCGCTTGCACTGCACGCCGACCCCCGCACGACGGGGAGTTTCGCGCTCATCGATCGCCACGTCGTCGGATAGCGACTCCGCTTTCACATCACTTTCCCACCGCGACGGCGGCGCCGCTGGGACGGTAACGGCGATACGACGGGCTGCAGCCTCGAGTCGACGTCGAGGGGAATCGCATCTCCGAACGTCGCCCGAGCGAAATCGCTGTGAAATGGATTCAGCACCACGTTGAACTCCCCGGAATCATACGCTTCGGGGACGACCGCGCTCGGAACGATCAGTCCTGTCGTCGAACCGGCATCACGCCACCGTTCACCATGAACTCGGCATTCAGCGCGTCCCGCGTCCGCGCTTCGCCACGTTCGCGAGAGCAGCGAGCGGTCGAAGACGGCCAACACTTCGCTAGGAACGTACAGCGGATACGCGACGTACCCGACCAACGGCGCGCCGGACGACTGTACGATGATCTCGAGCATCCCCAACGAGATCCGCGACGTCGTATAGATCACACGCCGCGTACGCTCGTTCCAGCGCCCGGGATAAAGCGATGAGCCGACGCCGTCGAACGCCGCAGCCCTGTCGAGTTGCTGCGTGATGCGAAAGAGGCGCACCTAGCCGAAGATGCCGTAGCGGATGCGGCCCAGCACATCCTCGACCTCGCGCGCGGCGATCTCCGTGTCGAGCTCATCCAGCGGCCGCATGCCGTCCAGCGCGCGGTTCGGCGCCTTCATCCAGCGCTGCGCCTCGTCACGCGACCCCAGTACGTCTTCAGCCATGGCGTAAAGGCGGGCGACGCGCGCCAGCCGGTCTGATTCGTCCCGCTCGAAGCGCCGCGCATGACTCGCCTCGCGCCGCTGAACGGTGCGAAGCGGGATGTTCGCCGCGCGCGCGAGATCGATGCGCGTGATGTTTGCATAATCAACGAGTGATTCGAACGCCTTGACGAGGAGCCCGGCATCGACGATGAACCGCAGGCTGCGCGATCCCGCCTTCGGCGGCTTGACGCCGAGGATCTCGACGGCACGTCGTTCGAAGAGCATGTTCCAAGTATACCATATGGCGCGTGGGAATGCGACACGTGGCGCACCCCTAAGTGGGCGCCTCCAACGAGACGGCCCGCCGCGGGGCGGCTCATCGATGCTGGTGCCGACCGCATCGCGCGCTACGCACTCCGGCGGAGTACGGCGACCGGCACCGTTCGTTGATCGCCGCCGAGGACGCGGAAGGACGCGCGAGCGGCGCGGAGTTTGACGGATGCGGGTGCTTCTGGATGTGTGTCGGAAGTCGTCAACAGCTGAGATCGGCAACACGCCGGATGTCGTCATCCACCGCGGCTGCGGCACGATCTCTTTGAACGACACGCGCTAATCGTAGAGGGACATGACGTCGACGCCTAAATCAGGAGCCGAGGCCTAATTCGGTTGAGCCTAGTCGGAGGTGCGTGAACATGGGAAAGATTGTCTTTGGAATGATGCAGTCTCTCGATGGCTACGTTGCCGGCGTTGAGGGCGAGCTGGAGCCGCCGCTTCATTCGCCACCAGGGATTGCGCTCTTTCGGTATTGGATCGACCACGTCCGCGACCTCGCGGGCAGTCTGTACGGTCGTCGCACGTACGAGGTGATGCGCTATTGGGACGAGGATCGACCGGAGTGGGGCGCGAGCGAGCACGAATTCGCGGCGGCGTGGCGGACGCAACCGAAATGGGTTGCATCACGCTCGCTAAGCCCGGTCGGCGCCAACGCCACGCTTGTCGGCGACGATCTCGAAGCCTTCGTTCGCCGGCTGAAGGCGGAGGTCGACGGCGTCATCGACGTTGCCGGGCCGGATCTGGCGGCAAGTCTTACTGACCTCGGTCTTATCGACGAGTATCATCTCTACTTTCGTCCGTTTGTGCTTGGCCGCGGCAAACCGTACTTCGCCGGTGCCAGAACGCCGCTCCGCCTTGTTGGCACCGATCCTGTCGGCGAGGACGCGATCAGGCTCACGTTCGTTACTGCCTGACAATGTCGCACGCCGCCCATTTCTGGTCGACCAAGTAGGGAGAATACTATGCGAATGTTGGTCTCTTGCGCCGCCCTCGCGGCATCGATGTTCATGTGGCCGCCCACAGCTGCGACAGCCGCCGACCCGCCAGGCCGGATCACGGGAATCGGCGGCATTTTCGTCGTCAGCAAGAACCCCAAGGCCTTGGCGGCTTGGTATCGGGACGTATTGGGCATTCCGCTGGAGAAGTGGGGCGGCGCGACATTCCGCTACGACGCGACCGGGCATCCGCCCGTCGCGGTTTGGAACGCCTTCCCGGAAGGGGAGAGCTATCTCGCGCCCTCGCGGCGCGAGTTCATGCTCGACTTCGCCGTGGATGACCTCGACGCGTTTCTCACTCGTCTGAAGACAAAGGGCGTCACGATCCTCAAGCGTGACGACTCCGATCCGAACGGCAAGTTCGCCTGGATTCTCGATCCCGACGGCACGAAAATCGAGCTGTGGCAGTCGACGAAGCGATGATCTCGGTCAGCGACGACGTCACCCCACGCATCTCCACCGTCGTCGCGAGTCGACACCCGCTGCTAAACCACGCGCTGGGATACGATCCTCAATCAGTATCGCTGGTGAGCTGAGCGGCTCACACCGCTATTTTATGGAGCATTTGGACTGCCCGTTGAAGCGGCATACGAGGCGTTGGAATACGGCGATCGGCACCGTTCGCTGTCCTCCACGGGTCCGAGCCCTAGGTTCATGGAGGGGCAGCGTTTGGGAAAAGGAAGCGCCGCACCAGGCTTGAGTTTTGGAGGGTTCGATGCGTTCGAGCAGGCTTCGTCGCGAGATTCGGTTTCTGCGCTGCTATGCGCTCGGTGTCACGGTGCTCGGCGGAGCGCTGTTCCTCGTCGGGGCGATGCACTCGGCGCGGTTGACGGAGTTCGACCGCATCGTGGCCCATCGGATCGACATCGTCGACCGCAAAGGCAAGCTTGCGATGATCCTCACGGACCACGACGACTTTCCCGAGCCCGTAATGAACGGCAAGACGGGCCATCGCACGAGCGGCGCCGACGAAAATGGTATCGTGTTCTACAACCAGGACGGCAACGAGCAGGGCGCGCTCATCTGGGATGGCCGGCGCGGCCCGCACGGCGCGTCGTCGCACAACACGCTCAGCTACGATACCGCCGACAGCGACCAGCTGCTCCAACTCGACAACGGGAGCGATGAAGGAAAGCACTACGCCGGGCTGTACGCCTGGGACCGACCGTTTGGATCGATCGACCTTGGCCAACGGATGCGACAGGAACTCGCGAATGCACGCACGGCGGCGCAGCGGCGCGCGATTCGGCAAGAGTATCGCGGGCTCGGAGTCTACGGCTTCAGCCGGTTCTTCGCGGGCTACGACAGCGACGACACGTCACAGGTCGCCCTCGCAGACGGGCGCGGCCGGACGCGCGTGAAGCTGTACGTCACCAAAGACGGTCACGCGCAACTTCAATTCCTCGACGAGCAGGGACACGTCGTCGACCATTATCCCAACGCGGTGAGCCAAAGCGCGAGGTCCACGCCGTAATGCTCTCGACGCGTAAAAAAAGACCGCCCCGTCGCCGGAGCGGTCTTTTCGGATTCGAAGGCTACTTGATCCGCGTTACGTCCGCTTCCGACACTTCGCGTACGGCTGCGCCCGCGGCGTCTTTGCCGCTGCCCCCCGCAACGTAGACTTTCGTGGTGCCGCCTTCGGTGTGGGTTCGGACGATCACGCCGTCGCCGAGCGCGGTGCCGAGCGCGTTGTGAACGTCGGCATGCGAGTGTTCGCCCTGAAGCGTGTGCTCGTAATACTTGTGCGCCATTGTCGTCCCCTCACATCGTCGTCGGACAGCTTCTGCTACGGTCTTGGATCTCGACGTATTCGGCTTGCGCTTGCACGATCGTGCCCGCCGCCATTCCGGTGAGCTGATAGTACAGCGCGCTGGTGCCGCTTTCCAACGTCGCGTACGGATACACCCACGTGATCGGCATGCCTGGCGGTCGCAAGTAAAGCGTGCCGCCGCCGGTCCCGGTCGAGTAGCACAGCAGGATGCGGTTGATCTGGACGATGTTCCGCCCTTGATTCTGAACGTAGAGAAGCGCCGTCGTGCCTGACTTTACGACCGACACGACGACCGATTGGTATTGCTGAAAGCCGGTTTCGCAGCTATTGCACGCCATAAAACAGACCTCTCCCCGTGAGGCTAGATGCGAGCGCCGTGGTACTCCCACGGCTCAGACCGCCGCGTGCGGACTTCGATCATACCACCACCGCGCGAGATTGCAAGGGCTGGTGAGCAACAGAGGCGTGGGCAGCGATTTACGGGGACGGAGAAACGCGCGGCGACGTGAGCGCGGCGTTGATTCGCTGCGCCGCGGCTTCGGGCGTGTCGGGCGGGTCGACCGCCACGAACAGATGCTTGAAGTTGCTCTCCGTCACGTCGATTACCAGCACGCGCTCGTCGCCCGCGTAGTCGAAGAAGCACACCTCACCGTGGTACAGGAATGTGCCGGCCATCTTGAGGCGGCCGGCGCCGGTTCCGATCAGTTTCAGGGTTTCCCAAAAGCTTGGCGGCTTGTCGGTGCCCGCGCGCGTCACGTTCGCGAGCGGGATGTGGAACGAGCCGTGCACGGCCCACAGCACCTCGGCGCCTTTGAGCTCGACGTGAAGCATATCGTCTTGGATGCGAACCGTGGCCATGGCGCTCTCTACCTCCAAGGGAACGAGCAGTTTCGGGGGTACAACCGGGCCATGGCAACGCAGGCTACACTGTCCGTCAGCAGCTCCGTCGTGCGCGACGGGCAGACGATCCCGATGAGCGCCGTGTTCGACGACTTCGGCTGCACCGGCAACAACCAAAGCCCGGATCTCGCCTGGTCCGGCGCACCGGCCGGCACGAAATCCTTCGCCGTCACGATGTACGATCCCGACGCGCCGACGACGGTCGGGTTCGTGCACTGGGTGCTCTTCGACATCCCCGGCGACGTCGTATCGCTCGACGCCGGAGCCGGCGCGGACAAGCACGCGGGCGTCCGCGCGACGCACGGCTTCACCGATTACGGCGTCAGCCGCTACGGCGGCCCCTGCCCGCCGCCGGGCGATCCGGCGCACCACTATCACCTCACCGTGTGGGCGCTCGACCTCGACAAGCTCGGCCCCGACGAAACGACCACCTATGCGAAGTTCCGCTTCATCATACGCGGGCACGTGCTCGCATCGGGCGAGCTCGTCGGCACCTACGCCAGCCCGACGGGCTAGGGCCGCCGTAGGCGTTACCGTGGCCGCAGGCGCAGCGTGCTCACGGCCACGGCGCCGTCGGGTGCGCGCGACTCCATGCGCACGTCGATCACGCCGGCGCCCACGTCAAAGACGCTGATGGTGCGGGCGAAGTGACCGTTCGCGTCGGCGACCGCGTCGGCGGTTACCGTGTTCTCGTTGACCGTCGCAAAGCCGACGAGCGCGCTCGCGGTCGCGATGATGTGCACCCGCGAGCCGGGGCGCGTGAAGCCTTGCACGGTGAACGTGTTCGCGACGGCGGCGCCGTTGGGCGGCAAAACGCCGCGCAGCGTGTTGGTGCTCGGTTGCGGCGAGTTGGCGAACGACCACGACTGCGCCAATCCGTTCGCGGTTACAGCGACCTGATGAGGTCGAAACGGCAGATCGTACGCCGGTTCGTACGAGAACGCTCGCGTGCTCACATACGCGCTGGACGTGACGTCGCGACCGTCGAGCCGGAGATGCACGGTATTCGGGTCGATCGCGCGCGAAAACGTCGCGGAGATCTGCGGCCGCACACCGCGCACCGTCTTGTTCGGGGCCGGTTCCATGCGCACCAGTGCCGCCGAAACCTGCGGGATCGGCGTGATGACGACCGGCGTCGCCGCGCCGGCGCGAACGATCGCCACGGTGCGCGTGCTGCCGTCGTAGCTCACGCTCGCGCCAAGCGCTTGCGCGACGAAACGCAGCGGCACCAGCGTTCGCGCCCCGATCAGGAAGGGCGGTGAGTCGAGGCCGACCAGGGCGCCGTTGACGAGCGCATTGTTCGAGCCGATCTGTAGCGCAACGGTCGTCGCGCCGCTTGTAGCCTCGATCTTACGGCCGTCGTACACGACCGATGCGCCGAGCTGTTCGAACACCCCGCGCAACGGCACGTACACGCGTCCGTGGCGTTCGACCGGCGGCTGGTCGAACGCCACGGCCGTCCCGTTTACGGTAACGGTCAGGGGCGCGGTCTGCGCCACGGCGGCGAGCGGTGCCCAGGCGAGGAGCGCGGCAACGGCGGCGGCAGTGCGGAGCATCATCGACGTAACGTACGCCCCGGCCGGCTTCGTTACCCGGCCCCGCACCGGGGACAGGTCAAGCGGCGAGCGCGGCGACGACCGCGGCGTGCACCGTCCGATCGGACTCGTCGTCCAGCGCTCGGCGCAGGACCGCCTCCGACCACGGCGTGCGCACCGCCGCGAGCGCTTGGACGAGCCCGAGGCGTGCGACCGCGTCGCAGTTTGCCGCACGGCGGTCGATGAGCGTAGGCCACGCCGGTGCAGTCGCTTCGGTCATCACCGGCATCCACGCATCGATCGCCAGCGGTTCCCAGCGCTCGGTCGCCGGCGGCGCCGGGGGCGGCGCGAACGACGCGGCGGCGGGCGCAGCGACGCGGCTCGGCGCGAAGATCACGACGGCCATCAGCGCGGTCGCGAGCAACGCGAGGAGCATCGGAATCTGCATCGTCAGCATGCCAGCTCCGCCAAGGCGCCGCATCCGCGCAGTGCCGTCGCGAGCGCCGCGCGCGCATCGTCGAGCGCGCGGTCGGACGCGCGCGCCAGCGCATCGTCGAAGAGCTCGAGCGGGACGCCTTCGTACCGCGCGAGCACGTCGTCGAGGGCGATCGCGTACCGCGCTAGAGCCGTGCCCAGCAACGGTTCGCGTTCGCAGCGGGTCGGCAACAGCGCGACGAGCGCGCGCAGCATCGCGGGCGCGCCGTAAGGTGCGTCGGCGAAGGCGGTCAGCAGCTCGCGAACGCGCTCGCGCGTGATGCGCACGGTCGCGCCTTCGCAGCGATCGTCGCCGGGCGCCGCGCCGAGCAGCCGCTCGAACAAGCCGATCATCGCGCTTCGCAGCACGACGTCGTCCACGTCGTCGGACGCGACGTCGAAGCCGGGGATGCGCAGCTTCACGAAAAGCCGGTCGAGCACGTCGCGCAACGTGCACCGCACGCCGTCGAGCGCGGACGCAACGTCCGGGTCTCCCGACGTCTCGCCGTCCGGTAGAAACGCCCGCAGCGCGAGGACGTGCGTGACGAGCCCGCCCCCAGCCGCGCTCAACAACCGCGCAACGGCGTCGAGCCGCCCGGCGTCGAGTTGCAACCCGAACGTGAAGGCGTCGTCGCCGCCGTTCGCGGCCGCTTGCGGCGGGCGCACCGGCGGCGCCACGCACCGTGAATCGTCGAATGCTATCGCCGGCGATCCCACTTCGACGACGCAGGCGTCCACGTGATACGGCAGTCCGGCGGGCTGAGCCGCGAACGCGTCGCGGCCGCGGACACGCACCGCGATCGCCTCGCACTCCCGTTCCTCGCCGTCGACGTCGAGGACAGCTTCGACGATCAGCGCCTCGTCGCACACCAAGGGATCGGCGAGGAGCGTCCACGCCGCGGTCACGCGCGTGCCTGCGCAAACGCTGCGCAGCAGCAAGCCGTCGCCGGCGAGCGGCGCGGTCCCCGCGCGATCGACCAGCGCGCGTTTGTCGAGCGACGTCGAGCCGGGAACGTACCGCGCGCCGGCAACCTCGCGAACGCGAACGGTGAGCATCTCAACCGGATCTTCGACATCGATATCCGCGCGCACGGTGAACGGCGCTCCGGCCGAAACCTCATCGGGGGCGTGCAACGCGGCATGCACGACGGCCGTTAAGCTCGCCGCGTCGGTTTCCGGCGTGTCGTCGTGGCAAGGCGCAGGCCGATCGCGAACGACGACGGCGAGGTCCGCTCGCGCAAGCTCGCGTTCCGCATCGCAAGCGACGACGGACAGCAGCAACGGCTCACCGTCGGGCGACGCATGGTGCGCGCGAACGGCTAGTTCCACGACGGCAACCGAACCCGGCGCGACCGTGCGCGATACGGCCTCGGGCGCGACGACGATCCCCGGCCCGGCAATGCAGAAGAAGAGCGCTTCCGCGACGTCACCGGCGTTCACCAGCTCCGCCGTGACGCGAATCTCCCCACCAGGAGTGACGAAGCGCGGCGTTTCGATCAGGCGCAATCGTACTTCGCGCACGAGCTCCGGCGTGAACGGCTTTTCGACCTCGTGCGGTCCGGCGCCGGCGACGATCGTACCACCGGTGCAGCCAGCGGGAAACGTCGCGGTCAACACGATGCGCACCGTGCCGCGTGCCGGCACCGCCAGGACGACGACGTGCGCGCCGCCTGAGCGTTCCACGCGCGCGAACGGCGGATCGCCGCCGGCACGCCGCCCGCGCGCGCCGACCGGTACACCGTCCACCACAATGCTGCCGTCGATCGCGCGCAGTGGAGGCGGCAACGCGATGCGCACGCGCACGTCGCGCGCGTCCACCCAGCCGTCGTTGCGCACGTCCACGCTGACGTCGACCGATCGCCGCGACGACTGCGCCGCGATGCACGGTTCGGCGATCACCGGCTGCATCACGACGACTTCGCGTACCGCCAGCATGCAGCGGCGGTCGTCCCCGTATTGAACCCCACCCTCGTCCGCCTGCACCACCGCGACCGGCCCGACGATCCGCGCCTCGAACGTTACGGCGACCGACGCGCCGGCCTCGAGCCGCTCCAGCTCCAGCACCGCCGGCCCGTCGCCGTCGACGCGCACGCATCCCGCCGGCGCGGGCACGACGACGCGCACGCCGCGCGCGGCACCGTCGCCTTCGTTGGTGACGATCGCGCGCACGCGAACGTGCTCCGCGTCGAGCGGCTCCACGAACGTGCCGCTCGCCGCCCCGTCGAGCACGGCCCGGCTGCGGATTCGCACCGCGCAGACGTTCGTCCCGAGCACTGCATCGGGTACGCGCAACACGGCCTGCACCGACAGCTCCGTACGGTCGTCGAGCGGCGCTTTGGCGCGCGCGTGCATCATCGCCACGACGTCGTCCCCGGGCGCGACGGATTCGACCACGGACTCCGCCGCGTCGAGGGCGTCGAATCCGTCGCCGAGGAGGAATGCGACCGTGCCCGGCGGGCTGGCCGACGTGCCGAGGTTGCGAGTGCGGAAGATCACACACACGGTCTCGCCTGGACGCGCGGTACGTGGTTCGACCGATAACGCGTGCAAGACCGGTTCGTGGGCGCTGGTCATGCCGGGGCGGGTGCCCGTCCACCGGGCGGCGCATGCCCGGGTCTGCAAGGACCGAATTCGAACGGAGCCAGGTGAACAGATGAGTCCCACAAAGGGCGGGTTGCCCGTGCGCTCCGAAGAGGGGCACCAGATGATCGACCTTTCGACGCTTCGCCGCATCCCGTTGTTCCGGGATTTCAACGACGAGCAGTTGTCGCAGGTGCTCGCGACGGTGTCCGAGCGCCGCTTTCCGAAGCATCAATTCGTGGTGCGCGAAGGCGAACCGGGCGACACGTTCTTCGTCATCGCATCCGGCTCGGTCGCGGTCTGCCGGATCTCACCGGACGGCCGCGAGACGATTCTCTCGATTCTCAAAGAGGGTGATTTCTTCGGCGAGATGTCGATGTTCGACTCGTCGCTGCGCTCCGCATCGATCAAGACCCTCACCGACGTCGAAGTCGGCGCGGTCCGTCAGGTCGACTTCCTCGGCTTGATCGACCGCAACCCGCAGATCGGCAGGCTGCTCGTCATCGAGCTGTCCGAACGCCTGCGCGCCGCGAACGCACTCATCGCCGCAACGACGTCGCAAGACATTCGCGCGCGCCTCGCCGCGCTGCTGCTGAATCTCGCCGAGCAGTTCGGCGAAGCCGTCGACAACGGCACCCGCATCACGCTGCGCCTCACCAATCAGGAGATGGCGAACATGATCGGCACGACCCGCGAGACGGTGAACCGCACGCTGAATCGGTTCTGGGACGACCGCCTCGTCGACATGCGCACCGCGCACGTCGTCGTCACCGAACCGGACAAGCTGCGCGCGCTGATCCCGTAAGTCAGCAACCGTCGTCGGAGCGCCCCGGCTCCAGCTTCGTCAGCGAGTTTCCGAGCATCCTGTAATAGCCGGGGCCGTCGGGTCCCGTGTTGCGATAGTCGGAGATGTCGTAGAGAAAGTTGTCGCCGGTCGCGGTGTGCGCGTACTGCGTGCCGAGCTGCTGGTTGTAGCCGCGCAGGTTCGGCTCGCCGCCGCAGCCCGGTCGCGGCCCCTTCTTGCCGGTCTTCGAAACGTCGGGTTGCTGAGACGGGATCAGCTGCGTCGCGCAGCGGATCGACACGGCGACGCCGGGCGCGACCGCGTGCCGGGCGCGCGGCAGCGACGCGTCGGCGATCGCGAAGTACACCGACTCGGTGTAATACTGTGGCGACGCGCCGGGATAGATGTGGTAGAACACGATCCCTTGCGTGCGCGCCGACGCGATGTGGCGGATCGTGAAGTAGTTCAAGAACGGCGCCGGCGCGCTCGTGAACTGCACGCCGCCCGAGTCGGAGAACAGCTTGCCCACGATCATCCCCGCGAGCGTGCGGATCGACGTCTCCGGATCGCCGTACATCGGCCCGTAATATTGCTGCATCGCGCGGTTGATCGCGGTGACGCCCCAACCCGCGTACATCGTACCGTCGCCGCTCTGGAGGTCCAACGCGGACGCCTGCGGATTGCTGCTGACGCTCCAGTCACTGGGCGCGTACGCGCTGCAGTGCGGCGTCTGCTTCACCACGACGGGGACGCCGCCCGCGGGTTGAGGTGCGGCACCGGCCGGAATGATGCTCGCCGCCGCGAGCAAGACGATTGTGGCGGCGGAAACGACGCGATGCGAGAACATCGAACCGCCTTCCGCGCCGGTACGCGCCGCCACCTCTCACTGTATCGTTTCGGTTCGATATTGAGACGTTCGACCTACGGCCTGACGTGTCGATGAGCCCGGTTTCTATGAGGACGCGTAGAGCCGCCTCCTTGACCGCAAAACCCGACCGGCGTAGCATGGCGTCGCGCGTTCTTACGTTCGGGCATCGGAAGAAACCGCACACGTTCACGATCGTCACTTACGCGTCGGGGCGAGCATTGCAATGGCTCCGCCGGTCGCGCTTTCAAGAGGACTCGAATGCGCCGAATTCCCACACTTCAGACAATCCGCCTCATGCTCGCCGTTTCCGCAGCCGCCGCCATCAGTGCATGCGCGGCCGGGTCACAGCAGACTCTTCCAACCGCAAATAACACGGCGCTCACGCCGCAGACGGGCGCACGGCTCACGACGACGTTGAGTTCAGACCGCAGCGCCTCGGACGAAAATCGCAACGTCGAGGGCGGCGACGACGGCAACGGCACCGTCGTGTACAGCAGCATCCCGAAGCCGCTCAAAGCGGTAGCGAGCGTCGGCTTCGAGGCATACGCTGGGCTCGAGCTCGGCGACGGCGTCAACTTGACGCACACCGGCAAGCTCCAGCGCGTGCGTTACGTGTTGAGCTCGTGGGGCTGCCAAGTCGGGAACTGGTATTCGAACAACTGCGTGACGAACGGACACCCGACGTTCCCCGTGCCCTTTACGGTCAACGTGTATGCAGTCGACAACACGCAGCCGAGCCACGTCGGCGCGCTGCTGAAGACGCAGACCAAGACGTTCGACATCCCGTTCCGGCCGTCGTCTACGCCGAGCCGGTGCCCACAAGGTTCCGACGGGAACCCGGGCGAGCGGTTTTACAGTCCGGTCGACGCCGCGTGCATCCACGGTCTGGCAAACGTCATCGTGTTCGACTTCTCCGCGCCTCGGGTGACCCTTCCGGCTCAGATCATCGTGAGTTTGGTCTACAACACGAGCCATTACGGTCCGCACCCGATCGGGCAATCCCCGCCGTGCTACTCAACGTCGGCCGGCTGCGGGTATGACTCGCTCAACATCAGCACCGACGGGCCCGGCGGACCGATCGGCAGCCCCGTCGATCCGAACGGGATCTTCGACAGCTTCACGATCGCCTCGCAATATTGCAATCCGCTGCTCGGCCTCGGATTCCGCCTCGACACGATTCCATGCCAGCCGAACGCGGTGGGCCCTTGGACGATCTACCATCCGCAGTTCGAAGTACGCGTCGGCGGCGGTGGCGATGACGACAACCACCGCGAACGCCACGACGACTAACCGCGCGACTCGATAACCCGACACCACTCCAAGAAAGGGCTCCAGCCAAAGTACGGCTGGGGCCTTTTTTTCGCGAACAACTGGGCACTGCCGAGCGTGGGCACCGACTTGCGCGTGACGAGTGCGGCACTCCTCGAACTCGGAATGGTCGCCGGCTCGTTGTCGGTTGCGGGCGGCGCCGCTGTCATGGTATCTCGCTCCCGAGCGGCTGCGCGGGCCGACCGGCTCGCGCTTCGGCTGGCGCGCGCGAGTGAAGCGGCGTTCGTCGACGCCGCGCGACGGCTCGCGATTGCGGCGCGCGACTCCGCCGACGCGGTCCGCGACGAGATCGTGCGCGCGGCGCGCGTCGCCGCGCCGGCAATCGACGGCGTTCTCGTCTACGAACAGCACGACGGAGCGCTACGCTGCATCGTCGCGTTCGGCGAGCGGTTCGCCTATTTCACCGGTTCGTCGGTAGCGCTGGACGACGCGGCGGCGCTTCCGGCTCGCGCGATCGCCGCCGGCCATCGCGTCACCCTCGACGACGCGTTCGTTCACAAGCTTCACCCGACGGACCTCGCAGCCTTGGCCGTTCCGCTCGCGCTCGACGCCGGCCGCGCGTGCGTTCTCGTCGCGGCGGCCCAGCAGCCGCTCGACGCGGCCGCCGTCGAACGACTCGTCGCGCTGGCCGATCAAGCCTCACCCGCGTACCTGATCGCGCTCGACCGCGAGCACGACCGCCGCAGCGCGGAGTTCGACGGCCTCACGGGCCTCCTGACGCCGCGCGCGTTCCGCCGCCGCCTCAACGCGCTCGTCGACCGGGCGCGCTTCGTCGGCTGCGCGCGCCTTGCGCTGCTCTTCGTCGACACCGACCGCTTCAAGCAGTGGAACGACCGCTACGGCCACGCTGCGGGCGACACGCTCTTACGCGAGCTCGCGAGCGTACTGCGCTCCGCCACGGCGTCCGAGCACGACCTCGTCGCGCGCAACGGCGGCGACGAGTTTTGCATCGTGTTCACCGAGACCGACAAAGCGACGGCAATCGAACGCGCCGGCGAGCTGCGCCGCCGCATCGCGGCACTCGACCTCGCAAGGCTACGGCCGCCCGATGCGCCCGCCGGCGACGAGCCGCGTATAACCGCATCGATCGGCGTCGCGGCGTTCCCAGTCGACGCATGCAGCGCGAACGATCTGCTCGAGCGAGCCGACGCAGCAATGTATCACAGCAAGCAGTCCGGCCGCGATGGCGTGTCGTACGCGGACGCCGGCCGCGAACTCGTCCGGTTGCCGAGTTGATTGTTGGCGATCACGTGCCCGTCGAATACAGCGCGTATTCGTACGTCGTCTTCGCCACGATCGTCGTCGGCGATCCGTCGCCCGCGAACGTCAACGTCGTACCGCGCCCGATCGGTGCGCCGTAGAAGCTCGTGAACCAAAACGGCGACGGCGTCTCCAAGAACGCGAGGTGAAACGCGCGGCCGGGGACCATGATCGCCGCCGGCACCGCGATGTTCACGTCCGGTGAGCTGACGAGCACCTCACCGTTGTCGAACTCGTAGCTCAGGTACAGCCATACGGTCGTCCCCGGACCGCCCGCGAGCCCGCCGTCGAACGATCTCGTGAAGGGATCGCCGATGATCACGGAGGTTCCCGATCTCGTCTGATAGTTCGACGCGTCCAGACAGTCTTGGCTCTTGATGTACACGGACGCCGTAAAGCCCGCGACTGCCGGGAACCCGATCGATGCATCGCTCGCCGAGCAATCGCCGGGAATCGACAGCACGCCGTGGCCGCTGCCGCCGCAGCCCGCGAGCACCAAGGTGAGAACGACGGCGCGGCCGACGCGCCACACGCAAGCCATGCTCCACACGCTAAGCGAGCCGGCTTAGGGCGTGCTGCGCGGCTGCTGGCGAATCGCTGCGCGTGCGCTGGCGAAACGCTGAGCGAACCGGGTTCGTTCGGCTGCGGCGCGAAGCACGCGTCTGATGTTCTCGTTCGCATCCGGCGGCAGGCTGCCCTGAGCGTCCTGCGCGTCGACGTTCTGCCGCACCTCAAGACAGCGCGCTTCGACCGCGCGCTGTCGTACCGCGTGCCGAACGGCATCGCTCCCGCGGCCGGCGACGTCGTGCGCGTTCCGCTCGGTTCGCGCGACGTCTTCGCGTACGTGCTCGGCGCGCCGTACCACGGCGACGACGACGCGAACCTGCGCGATGTTACCGCGCGCGTGGACGGCCCGCGCGCGTTCGACGGAACCGGCCTCGAGCTCGCGCGCTGGATCGCCGACCAATATGTCTGCTCGCTGCGCGAAGCGCTCGGCGCGGTCGTCCTCGCCGCGGCGATCCCGCGCGCGGTCGAGCGCTTCGTGCCGCAAGGCCCGCCGCCCGACGCGGCACGCTTCAAGGTCGTGCCGGAACGGCTGATCCGACTGCTCTGGAAAGACTTCCCCGACGGCGCCGCGCCCGACGTGCTGCTGCGCCATCCCGAAGCGCGCCGTGCCGGAGACCGCAAGACGCTGCTGCGCGCGCTCGACGCGCTGGTGCGCGCGGGCGCGCTCGAACGCCGCCGCGTGCTCGCCAAAGCGTCGATCGGCGCGGCGACGCTGCGCGTGCTGCGCCGCGGCGACGCGAGCATCCGGGGAAAGAAGGCCGAAGCGCTCGTCGCGCACGTCACCTCGCTGGGCGAAGTACGCCGCAGCGACGCGCTTCTCGCCGGCTTCTCCGATGCTGTGATCCGCCGCGCGGTGCAGGCCGGCGCGCTGATCGAAGAAACCCGCGAGATCCGGCGCGAGCGCAGCGCCCGCGTCGCGCTGCCGCCCTACGCGCCGACCGACGAGCAGCGCGATGCGATCGCGCGTCTCGCCGAATCGCTCGATGCGCGCGCGTTCGGCCAGCTGCTGCTGCACGGGATCACGGGCAGCGGTAAGACGTTCGTGTACCTGCACGCGATCGCGCGCGTCCTGGGACGCGGCGGTCGCGCGATCGTGCTCGTCCCCGAGATCGCCCTGACGCCGCAGACTGCCGCGCGCTTCGAAGCAGCCTTCGGCGACCGTGTCGCCGTGCTGCATTCCGCACTGTCCGAGCGCGAGCGCTTCGACGCGTGGCAGGCCGCAGCACGCGGCGAGATCGACGTGGTCGTCGGCGCGCGCAGCGCCGTGTTCGCGCCGCTCGACGATGTGCGGCTCATCGTGGTGGACGAAGCGCACGAGACGTCGTACCGCCAGGACTCCGTCCCGCGCTACGACGCTGTTGCCGTCGCGCGCGAGCGCATGAAGCGCGCGGACGGCGTCGTCGTGCTCGGCAGCGCGACGCCGTCGCTCGAAGACTACGCGCGCGCAAGAGCGGGACGCTTCCCGATGGTGCGCATGGTGCACCGCGCGACCGCGCAGCCGCTTCCCGCGGTGCGCATCGTCGACATGGGCGCGGAGTTTGCGTCGGGTAACCGGCGCGTGTTCTCCACCGCGCTGGCCGAGGCGATCGCCGAGCGCATCGCGCGCACCGAGAAGACGGTGCTGTTCATCAACCGCCGCGGCAGCGCGCGCTTCGTTCTCTGCCGCGCGTGCGGCCACGTGCCGGAATGCCCGCGGTGCTCGACGTCGCTCACCGTGCACCGCAGCGAGGCGCTGCTGCGCTGCCACTGGTGCGACTACCAGACCGCGCTGCCCGAGATCTGCGCGGCGTGCGGCGTGGGTCCGGTGCGTGAGTTCGGCGCGGGCACCCAGCGCGTCGCCGACGAGGTGCAGCGGCTGTTCCCCGAAGCGGTCGTGGTCCGCATGGACTCCGACACGACCACGCGCGTGGGCGACCACGCGCGGCTGCTCGAGCGCTTCGGCGACGAAGGCGACATCCTCGTCGGCACGCAGATGGTCGCCAAAGGCCTCGATTTTCCGACGGTCACGCTCGTCGGCGCCGTCGCCGCGGACCTCGACCTGCACGTGGCCGACTATCGCGCCGCGGAGCGGACGTTCTCGCTGCTCACGCAAGTCTGCGGCCGCAGCGGCCGCGCGCGCCCCGGCGAGGCGATCGTGCAGACGTACTCGCCGGACCATCCCGCGATCGGTTTCGCGCAAAAGCACGACTACGACGGCTTCGCGCGCGAGGAATTGCTGGAACGCCGCGCACTGCGCTGGCCGCCCTACACCCGCGTCGCGCTGCTCGGCGCGATCGGCCGCTCGCGCCGCGCCGTCGAGGCCGCGATCGCCCGCTGGGCAGACGCGCTGCGCGGCGACGCCCGCTTCGACGTGCTAGGCCCCGCGACGTACCCCGTCGCCCGCGTGAACGACGAGTGGCGCTACCGCGTCGCCGTGCGTACGAAGAAGATGGACGCGCTGCGTGCCGCGATCCGCGCCGAGGTGCTGCCGCTCGCCGCGACGGCCGAGGGCGTGCGCCTCGCGATCACCATCGACGCCTAGCGCCGCGGACCGCCATTCCCGATTTTACCGAATCTTACCGTGACTTCCCCCACAGTCCTAGGACTTTCGGGTAAGCTAGGCCTCGGCGGACACCCGGTCCGGAGGATCGTCGGGTGAGCTAGGACGGCTGCGGCTGCTACGGCGCCGCAACTCTGCTACACGGCCCCGGGGAAAAGCGAAGGGACCGTCCTGATGGACGATCCCTTCGTCGGTTTTTCAAGAGCCGCAGCCGGCTCAGGCCTTTGCGGTCGCCGCTTTCGGAGCGCTCGTCTTGGCCACAGCCTTCGCCAGGCGCGACTTCTTGCGGGCGGCTTTGTTGGCGTGGATGATCCCCTTGTGCGCGGCCTTGTCGAACTGCGCCTCGACCGTTGACGTCACGGCCGGGTCCTTGGCGGACTTCGCCTTCTTGAACAACGTCTTCAAACGGGTCTTCGCGTCGAGGTTCCGCAGCGTGCGCTTTTCGCTCTGGCGCACCCATTTGACGGCGGCTTTGATGTTGGGCACGAAGCGTAGACTATCACATTCCGGCCCTGGGGACAACAGCGCAGGCCTCAGGGTGCCGGCGAGGTCCGCACGATCTCCGCGTACGAGGCGTAGCGGCTCGCGGTGATACGGCCCTCGGCGACCGCCGCCCGCACCGCGCAGTCCGGTTCGCTCAGGTGCCGGCAGTTGGAGAAGCGGCAGCGCGTGGCGGGCTCGCGCATCTCGACGAACAACCAGCCGACCTCGTCGGCGGGCATGGGGTCCAGGGTGAACTCGCCGATCCCGGGGCTGTCGATCAGGAAGCCGTCACCCAGCCGGACCAGCCGCGCCGACGTGGTGGTCTGGCGACCGCGCCCGAACCGCGACAGGTCGCCGACGACGCCGATCCCGCCGAGCGCCTTGAAGATCGTCGACTTGCCCACCCCCGAATTGCCCACGAGCAACGCGTGCCGGGCCGCGATCTGCGCGCGCAGGTCGTCCACGGCGCGGCCGGTCTTGGGGTTGAGCACGATCGTCGGCACGCCGATCCCGCGGTAGAGGGCGGCGATCCGGTCCGCCGCCTCCTCGCCGGCAAGGTCGGCTTTGGTGAGGAGCAGCAGCGGCTCGACCTCGTGCTGCAGCGAGAAGGCGACGAGCTGGTCGATCATCACGAGGTGCAGCGGCGGATCGACCAGCGCTGCGACGACCGCGACGGTGTCGACGTTGGCGGCCATCGTCTTGGTTCGCCCGCCGCCGGTCCGGCGCACCAGCGCGAAGCCGCGCGGGTGCACGGCGTCGATCACGACCCGGTCGTCGGCGATGACCTTCGCATCGACCAGGTCGCCGGGGACGACCATCTCGTGGCCCCCCGTGTCGGAGCGCGCGGCCCGGCGCAGCGACGCGAGGCGCGGCTCGGTCTCGTCCTCGGCGACGATCCAGGCGGAGTTGCGGCCGACCGCGATCACGCGCGCCCGGCGGAGTCCTTGGTCGCTCACGCGAACGTCTGAGCGGCCGTGATCGTTACCCGCACCGTGAGCCTCGCCGACCCGCTCGCCCGCGCGAACGTCGCCGAAGCGCTGCGCGGTCCCGGCGGACCGGTCGGCGTCATCGACGTCGCCGAGAACGGCCCCACCGTCACGGTGCGGTTCGACGACGCCGTCACGGCGCCGGATCTCATCGACGACGTCGTCGCGATCGAGTCGGTGTTCGTTCCCGCGCGCACGGACCGCGATCTCGCGCGCGACGAAGCCGCCGCGATCGCGGCCGCGGGACTCGGCGATCCGGAGCTCGACGGCACGCGCGTCATCGAGACGTACCTTTCGAGCGCGGCGGAACGCCGATGAACTGGCCGAGCCTTCCGGTCCACATCAACTTCACGATAACCGATGCGATCGACATCCTCGCGACGTCGATTCTCGCCTACTATCTGCTGCTCCTGATTCGCGGCACGCGCGCCGTGCAGATCATGTTCGGCCTGTTCGTGCTCGTGGTGATCCTCGCCGTCTCCAACTTGCTGCACTTGCTCGTGCTGGCCACCGTGATGCAGTACCTGCTGCTCGGCACGGCCGTCGGGCTGCCGATCGTGTTCCAGCCCGAGCTGCGGCGCGGTCTCGAGCAGATCGGCCGCGGCCGGCTGTTCGTGCGCGATCGCCGCGCCGAGGACGAGATCACCACCGAGCAGATCCGCCACGTCACGCACGCCGCGTTCCAGCTCGCGAGCCGCCGCGCCGGCGCGCTGATCGTGATCGAGCAGCAGACCGGGCTGCGCGAATACGTCGAGAGCGGCACGGCGCTCGATGCGCGGCTCTCGTCGGAATTGCTGCTCGCGATCTTCAACAAGACGTCGCCGCTGCACGACGGTGCCGTGATCGTGCGCGACCTGCTGATCGAAGGCGCGGCGTGCTTCTTGCCGTTGAGCGACAACACACTTTCCGTCGACCGCCACGTCGGCACGCGCCACCGTGCCGCGGTCGGGCTCACCGAGCAGACCGACGCCGTCGTCGTCGTCGTCAGCGAGGAGAACGGTTTGATCTCCGTCGCGCGCGCCGGCCGGCTATCGGTCCCGATCGACGACGAAGAGCGCCTGCGGCGCGTACTTTCCGCGTGCCTGCGCCCGACGCGCCGGCGCACCCAGGCGGAAGGCGGCCTCCTCGCCAACCTGCTGACCCGAGTTCCGCGTGCTGCTCAACCTCCTCAAGAACAACTTCGGACTTAAGCTCTTCGCCGTTTGCCTCGCGCTGGCGGCGTGGGGCTATTTCCATCTCGCGGCCGCGCCCGGCACCACCGCGAAGTTCGACCAGACGCTCGAGGTTCCGATCGTCGTGACCGGCTTGAAGCCGGGCTACCAGGCGCGATACACCGAGAAGCTGGCCACGGTGGTCGTCGAAGCGCCGCGCAACGGGCCGCCGGTCAAGGCCGATCAAGTCGAAGCGGTGCTCGACGTCCGCGAGCTCGTCGATCCCGGCGACCACTACGTGCGCGTCAACGTGGTGTCGCCCGACCTCGCGATCAAGTCGCTCTCGCCGGGCTCGGTGAAGATTTCGCTCGGCCGGCTCGAGGAGCGCACGGTGCCCGTGAGCTTCGACTACGTCGGCGACCGGCGCGGCATCGTCGTCGAGTCGGCGGAGGTGAACCCGCGGGCGACGACCATCCGCGGCGTCGCATCCGATCTTTCGAAAGTGACCAGCGTGCGCGTCGAGATTCCGATCCCGAGCAAACCCAAGCAATTCGACTCGATGATCCGCCCGACGCCGACCGGCGCCGACGGCGGCGAAGTCGGCGACGTGCAGATCTCGCCCAACCTGATCCGCGTGCGCGCGCGATTCATCTCCAGCACGTCGAAGACGAAATAAGCCGAATGGGAAAGTACTTCGGCACCGACGGCGTGCGCGGTGTAGCGAACGCCGATTTGACGCCGGAGCTCGCCTACGCGGTCGGGCGCGCGGGCGCGGCGGTGATCGCGCACGACCAGCCGATGGACAAGCCGATCGTCGTCGGGCGCGACACGCGGTTGTCCGGCCCGATGCTCGAAGGCGCGATCGTCGCGGGGATCGCGTCGACCGGCCGCAACGTCATGCTGCTCGGGATCGTTCCGACGCCGGCCGTCGCCGCGATCACGGCGAGCATCGAAGCCGCCGCGGGCGTGATGATCTCCGCGTCGCACAACCCCATCGAAGACAACGGCATCAAGTTCTTCGGCGCCGACGGCTTCAAGCTGTCCGATGCCGTCGAAGGCGAGATCGAAGCGCTGATCGATTCGCACGCGCACCTGCCGCGCCCGACGGGGCTCGACATCGGCATCGTCACGCACACGCGCGGTTTGATCGACAACTACTTCGCCAAGCTCGTCGCCGCGGGTGCGGACTTGCGCGGGCTCACCGTCGTTGTCGACGGCGCGTTCGGCGCGGCATATTTGGTCGGGCCAAAAGTGTTCGAGCGGCTCGGCGCGCGCGTGATCCCGCTCAACTGCGAGGACGACGGCAGCCGCATCAACGTCGACTGCGGCGCGACGAACCTCGCGATGCTGCGCGCGCGCGTGCGCGACGAGATCGCGCGCTCGGCCGGCCCGGTCGTCGGCGTCGCGTTCGACGGCGACGCCGACCGCGCGCTGTTCGTCGACGAAGCCGGCGACGTGCTCACCGGTGATCACGTCATGCTGATCCTTGCGCACGACCTCGACGAGCGCGGCGAGCTCCCCGGCGGCACCGTCGTGGGCACGGTGATGTCGAACATGGGCTTCGAGAAGGCGCTGGAGCGCGCGGGCATCCACCTGGTGCGCGCGGCGGTCGGCGACCGTTACGTGCTCGAAGCGATGCGCGGCGGCGGCTATCGTTTCGGCGGCGAGCAGTCCGGCCACGTGATCGATCTCGCGCGCGGCACGACGGGCGACGGCCCGATGACGGCCGTCGCGTTGTTCTCGATCGCGGCGCGCACGAAGCGCACGCTGCACGAGCTCGCGTCCGATCTTGCGGTCTATCCGCAAGTATTGCTGAATGTGCGCGTCGCCGACAAGACGATCGCCGAACACCCGAACGTGCGCGATGCGATCGCCGCCGCCGAACGTGAATTGGCCGGCGACGGACGCATCTTGGTGCGCCCGTCCGGCACCGAACCGCTCGTTCGCGTGATGGTGGAAAGCAGCGACCGCGCACGCACGCACACCGTCGCGGAATCGGTCGCTGAATCCATCCGGCGAGCAGCCGACTAACGTCGGAGTTTGCCCCGGCCGATCTTTACGATATGGGGTCGGCGCCGGGAGGAGATGCCCGGAGAGAACGCCTATCCCCCATCCCGTGGCCCCAAGAAATTGGGTCGCCGGTCCGGTGGGCGTGTAACGCTTCGCCGGGTTCGTACATAGCCTGCTAATGATCACGGAGTCCGCCTCGAGGCTAGGCGGAGCGGGGGACCACCAAGGAATGGGGTGAATGCGCCGGTCGGCGCTAGGGCGATTTCTTCCGCCCGAACCCGTCAACTAACCCCGTACGTGTGGAAGAGGAGCAGTCTTGCATCGTTCCATCCTCACCGGGTTTGTCGTTTGCTTTCTCTCGGCGGGCCTGCCCGCCGTAGCGAGTGCGACGGAGACGAGTGAACATGGTGCGCCGGTCGTCTCGACGACGACGGCCGTCACCCCGGCGGCCGTGATGAACGCCGCCGAGGCCGCCGCCCCGACCGACGGCGCCGACCTGGCCATGTGGAATGCCTCGCCCTCGAAGACCGACGATACGGCCGCCACGGCCGCTCCGGCTCGGGCGACGCGCCTCCTCCACGTTCAGAAATTTGCCAGCGGAATCGCCTCCCGCGGCGCCGCGATGGCGTCGAGCCTCACGCGCAACGCCATGCGCTTCCTGGGCGTCCGGTACTCGTTCGGCGGCACGACCGCTTACGGGTTCGACTGCTCGGGCTACGTCCAGCACGTGTTCGCGCTGATGGGCCGGTCGCTGCCGCGCACGGCCGATGCGCAGTACTTCGCTGGAAAGAGCTTCGCGGGGCAGCCGCGCGCCGGCGACCTCGTGTTCTTCCACACGTACGAACGCGGCGTTTCGCACGTCGGGATCGCGTTGGGCGGCGACCGCTTCGTCCACGCCTCGTCGAGCCACGGCGTGATGGTGTCGAACCTCCACGACTCGTACTGGGGCGCACGATACCTCGGCGCAAAGCGCGTCGTCAACTAGCGTCGAACTGTCCGCGGCGTGACGAACGGCGCGGATCCGGAACTTCAGCTACGAGCGGCCAACGCGTACGTCGTCTGGCCGCTTGCCGTTCTCGACGTGTTCCGCGAGCCGGCTGACGCGACGGCGTGGTCGCGGCTGCACACGCGCCAGGCGCTGGTGTACGGGATCGTCGCGACGCTGGCGTACTTCGCGCTGCTCGCGCTGCCGTTTCTCGTCTACCTCGCGATCCCGCCGCTCGCCGGATCGTTGACCGCGGTCGTCTGGATCTACGCGCTGGGGCTGCTGGCGGACATCGTCGGCGCGTTCGTGCTGATGGGGCTTTCGCTCACCTATCGAGAGCGCACGCTGCGCGGCGAACTGTTCGCGATCCCGTTCGTCACGCCGATCGCCGACCGCGTGTTCCGCCTGGAGCGCTAGCCCCGGCTAGGGAACGCCTCCGGTGGCGCGAAGGCGGTGGGCGCAGCGATGGGGCGTCGCCAAGCGGTAAGGCAGCGGGCTTTGAATCCGCCATGCGATGGTTCGAATCCATCCGCCCCAGCGAATTCGCGCAAGCCGCCCTCCGCGGCTACGTCGGCTTCGGCGTCGGGCAGGGTTGCGCCTGACCGTTCACGCTGATCAGGCACGACGGCGATTGCGACGGCCCGGGCGACGGTGCGGTCGTCGGCGTCGGGCACGGCGAGGCTTGACCGTTGCTGCCGATGATGCAGCCGCTTTGCGTGGGTCCCGGTGAGAACGACGCGGACGGCGACGGGCACGGCACGACGTTGCCTGCGGCGTCGCGCGTGAAGCACCCGGTCGGCAAGCTCGAAGGCGACGCCCTCGGGGACGGCGTCGGGCAGGGCACGACGTCTCCGTTGATGCCGATCAGACAGCCGGTCGGCATCGGAACGGTTGAAGACCGTACGGTGGGCGACGGACACGGGACCGGGGAGTTGCCGCCGGTCGACGTGAGGCAGCCCGGCGACGGGCTGGACGAGGGCCGCACCGTGGGCGAGGGACACGGGCTAGGCCCGTTCGGAGTCGAGATGAGACAGTTCACGCTCGGCGACGGGGCCGGACTCGACGACGCGGTCGGCGTCGGGCACGGCGCGACGGTCCCACCGGATCCCACCAGGCACGAGGGCGACGGACTCGGTGCAGCGATCGCGGCGCCGCTGACGCCACCATGCGCCGTCGGCAGCACGGGGTTGCTCCCGCTGCCCCCGCCGCCGGCGCAGGCGGCGGTGAGCGTCGCAATCCCGAGAATGAGACCGAGTCTTCGCATGGCGTGGACCCCTGATCGCGTCGAGCCTTCGAGAAAACCGCAAAAGCTCACCGTCGGGAAACCCGGTGAAACCGGACGGCTACGCGACGCATGTTCGCCGTAGGGCTAGGGTGCCCCCACCGCAGGAAGGCGGTCGCTGCCGCGCAAGTCGTTTTTCATGCCGACTTCGCGCTTCGTCTCGTTGCGACGCCTCGCGACGCTGGCCGTCCTGTGCGCGGGTTCGTTCGTCGGTGCGCCGGTCGCCGGCGCCGGCGCCGCACCGGACGTGCCCGCCGCGACCCCGGCGGCTGACGACGCGAACAACTACACCAAAGCCCAGACGCTCTTTCACGATCGCAAGTTCAAAGAAGCGATCGCGCTGCTCGACCCGTACGTCACCGCGCATCCGCGCGACGCGCGCGCGCTCGTGCTGCGCGGCGACTGCAAGGCCGACCTCGGCGACAACGAGGGCGCGCTCGACGACTACAACTCGGCGATCAAGATCGAGCCGGAGTACGCCTACGCGTACGTCACGCGCTGCGAGACACGGTTGCTGCTTCACGACAGGAGCGGCGCGCTGCGCGACTGCGACAACGCGATCCGGCTGAGCGCGAACGATGCGCTCGCATACGAGGATCGCGCGGACGTGCAGTTCGAGCTCGAGGCGTACGACCTCGCGCTGAGCGATTACGACAAAGCGATCGAGTTGGGCCGCTCGAGCGCGTACATCTTCGCCGCGCGCTGCGATACCGAACGGCTCACCGGGAAACGCGATCGCGCGCAAACGGATTGCGCGAAGGCGCTCGCGATCGACCCCAAGAGCCGGCGCGCCTTGTGGGCGAACGGCCGTCTCGCGCTCGTCGAGACGCGGTATCGCGACGGCATCGCCGACTTCAACGCGTACATCTTGCAGGATCCGGCGAAATCCGACGTTGCCTACTACTTCCGCGGCTTTGCATACAACCGCATCCAGAGCTATCGCTTGGCGCTCGAGGACATGCAGACGTACGTGCACCGGCATCCCGACGATCCGGACGGCTACCGCGAGCGCGCCGTCGCGAGCGCCGCGACCGGCGACAAGGCCGGCGCACTCGCCGATCTCGCGACCGCGCTGCGGGGCTACCACAAGGCCGGCGACAAAACGGCGGCGGATCGAATCAACGCGATGATCGAAGCAGTCCGCGCCGGGAAACCGCCCACGCCGTGACCGCCGTTGCCGACGGCCTCGCGGCCGTTCTCGCAGCGTTCGCGCGCGGCGATCTCAGCGCCGCCGCTGCTGGGTTTGGCGAGCATGCCACGTACCGTGAGGCGCGCAAGCCGGCGCTCCGAGGTCAGGGCGCCGTCGCTGCCCACTTCGCGCGCTTCGCTGCGTCCGGCGCTGCGTGGGCGTTTCTCGTGGACGACGTCATCGCGGACGACGATCGCGCGTGCGTCGTCTATCGCTTCGAGTCTCCCGGAGGCGACGGCAAAGGCCGGATCGAACGCGCCGGGTGTGCGCTCGTTCGGTTGGACGGGCGCGGACAGATTGCGGAATGGCGGGAGTACGAGGGATGAGCGTCAACGGAACCACCGGTTCACAGCACCACGAGGATCTCTCCATCCACGTGCACGTCGCCGATGAGATGCAAGTGTTCGAGCTCATCGGTTCGTTGGACATCGCGACGTCGCCGACCGTGCGCGTCGCGCTCACCAGCGCGTCCGAGCGCGGCAACCACCGTTTGATCGTCGACCTCACGCAGGTCGATTTCCTCGACTCGACGGGCTTGGGTGCGCTCATCGGCGGCCAGCGCCGCGCCAAGGAGTTCAACGGCGAAGTCCGGCTCGTCGCGAAGGAAGGTCAGATCCTGCGCCTGCTGCGCATCACCGGATTGTTGAAAGTTTTCGCCGTCTATGCCTCGCTGGACGACGCGCTCGCCGACGGAGCCCGCGTCGGGGATATCTAACGGCTAGCGGCCACCGCTGGCGGCGCCTGCCGCCAGCGACTCGTCCACCAGCTCGATGACGTGCTTGACCGCGATGCGCTCGGCACCGCTGCGGTCGAGGCCGTTGCGCATCTGCAGCGCGCAGCCCGGGTTCGCGGTCGCGACGATCTGCGGTGCCACTTCCAGGATGCGCTCGGTCTTGCGCCGCTGCAGCCGCTGCGACATCTCGGGCTGCGTCACGTTGTAGATCCCCGCCGAGCCGCAGCACAGCGACGACTCGTCCATCTCGCGCAGTTCCAGCCCGGGGATCTTCGCGAGCAATCGGCGCGGCGGCGCGGTGATGCGCTGCGCGTGCGCGAGATGGCATGCGTCCTGATACGTCACGATCCCGCGCAGTGCGCCGAACGCGCGATCCGGCAGCCCGAGCTCGTCGACGTATTCGAGCACGTCGCGCACCTTCGCCGAGAACGCGATCGCGCGGTGCTCCCATTCGGCGTCGCCGTGGAAGAGATGCCCGTACTCTTTGAGCGCCGAGCCGCAGCCCGCGGCATTGACCACGTAGACGTCGGCGCCGCTGCGCTCGAACGCCTCGATGTTGCGCTTGGCGAGCTCGCGCCCGAGCGGCATCTCGCCGGCGTGGATCGTGATCGCGCCGCAGCAGCCTTGATCCCGTGGGACGACCACCTCGACGCCGGCGGCGTTGAGCACGCGCACCGTCGCTTCGTGCCAAGGCGTGAAGGCGACGTGCATGATGCAGCCCGCATGGAGAAACGCGACCGCGCGCGGCGGATCGCCTTGGCGCTGTCGAAGGGTGGGCGCGAAGCGCTGGTCCCGCGGCGTGAAGAAGCGGTCCGACACGCGGGGCGCCATCGCTTCGATGTCTTGCAAGCCCAGCCGGCGCAGGATGCCGGTGCGGCGCACGAGATCGCGCAGGCCGCTGCGCTGGTAGAATTTCAGCAGGCGGGCCGCGGCGCGCATCAGCCACATCCTCGAGAAGAGCTGGCCGATGAACACCGCACGGCCGAGCCGCGCGTACCACGCGCGGGCGGGGCCTTGCGCGCGCACGATTTGCGTGCGCGCAGGTTCGAGGATCTTCCCGTAGTCGACGCCCGACGGGCAAACCGCCTCGCACGCGCGGCAGTCCAGACACTCCGACATCTGGTGGACGAAGCCGGGACTCAGCAGATCGAGCCGTTCCTCGGCGACCGCCTTGATGAGCGCGATGCGGCCGCGCGGGCCGGACGTCTCGACCAGCGTTTCGACGTACGTCGGACACGTCGGCAGGCACAAGCCGCAGCGGACGCAGCGGTCGAAGACGTCGGACGGCGGAACGTCCGGAGCGACGAAGCTGCGGAGCGCATTGGGGACGATCACGATGACACCGCGTTCGCGGGCGCGAAGCGACCCACATGCCCGCACCCGTCGATCCCATGCGCGCGCGCAGCTCCGTCGTCGTCGACGGCCGCGACCGCGCCGCCGCCCGCTCGTTCTACCACGCCGTCGGCTTCAACGACGAGGACCTCGCCAAACCGCTCGTCCTGATCGCGAACACGTGGACCGACGCGATGCCGTGCAACTTCGGGCTGCGCGCGCTCGCCGATCACGTCAAAGCCGGCGTGCGCGCGGCAGGCGGGACGCCGATGGAGTTCAACACGATCGCGATCTCCGACGGGATCACGATGGGGACCGAAGGGATGAAGGCGTCGCTCGTCTCGCGTGAGGTGATCGCCGACTCGATCGAGCTCGTCGCGCGGGGCTACGGCTTCGATGCGATCGTCGCCCTCGTCGCGTGCGACAAGACGATCCCGGCGGCGGGCATGGCGCTCCTTCGGCTGGATATCCCCGGTCTCGCGCTGTACGGCGGCTCGATCGCACCGGGCCGCTACAAGGATCGCGATCTCACGATCGGCGACGTGTTCGAAGCGATCGGCGAGCACGCCGCCGGCAAGATCGACGACGCGGAGCTGCGCGCGATCGAGTACGCGGCGTGCCCGGGCGCCGGCGCGTGCGGCGGACAGTTCACGGCCAACACGATGGCGACCGCGATGGAGTTTCTCGGCCTCTCGATGGTCGGCAGCGCGAGCCCCGGCGCTACCGATCCGCGCAAGGAGAAGGAGGGCTATCGCGCGGGCGTCACCGTGATGGAGATGTTACGCAGCGGCCTGACGCCGCGCAAGATCGCGACGCGCACCGCGTTCGAGAACGCGATCGCCGCCGCGACCGGCACGGGCGGCTCGACGAACAGCGTGCTGCACCTCATCGCGATGGCGCGCGAAGCGGACGTGCCGTTGACGCTCGAAGATTTCGAGCGCATCTCGGAGCGTACGCCGATCGTCGCGGATTTGCGCCCCGGCGGCAAGTACGTCGCGCTCGACGTCGATAAAGCGGGCGGGATCCAGCTCATCGCGCGCCGGATGGTGGAAGGCGGACTGGTCGACGGCGATACGCTCACGCCGACGGGCCGCACGCTGCGCGACGAGACTGCCGGCGCCGCCGAGACGCCGGGGCAGCAAGTGGTCGCGACCGCGGCACGGCCGTTCAAAAAGAAGGGCGGGCTGCGCATCCTGCGCGGCAACCTCGCGCCGGACGGCGCGGTGGTGAAGGTCGCGGGCCACGAGCCGACGCTGCTGACCGGTCGCACGCGCGTGTTCGAACGCGAGGAAGACGCGATGCACGCGATCGACGCGCGCGAGATCGTGGCGGGCGACATCGTCGTGATTCGCTATGAAGGCCCCAAGGGCGGGCCCGGGATGCGCGAGATGCTCGGCGTCACCGCGGCGATCGTCGGCCAAGGACTGGGCGATTCGGTCTCGCTCGTGACGGACGGGCGCTTCAGCGGCGCGACGCGCGGACTGATGGTGGGACACGTCGCGCCGGAAGCGTTCGCCGGCGGGCCGCTCGCGATCGTGCGCGACGGCGACAGCATTACGATCGACGTGGAACGCGGGCGGCTCGACGTCGCAGTGTCGGACGCCGAGATCGCGACGCGCCTGCGAGCTTGGCGTGCGCCCGCGCCGCGTTATGCGAGCGGCGTGTTCGCGAAGTATGCGGCGCTGGTGTCGTCGGCGGCCGAAGGCGCGGTGACGCGCGCGCCTGCGACACCGGGGAGCGCTCCGGCGTGATCGAGCTGCGCTGCAGCGCATGCGATGCGGCGGCCGCGGACGTCGACGCGCTCGCATGCGCGAGCTGCGGCGACCTGCTCGCGTTCGTGCTCGACGCCGAGCGCGTGGAGCCGTACAGCGTCGAGACGAACGCGCGCTTGCGCCGTGCCTCGCTCGACCCGCGCGATCGCAGCGGCGTGTGGCGGTTTCGCGAGCTGTTGCCGCCGGTCGCGGGCGACGCGATCACGACCCTGCGGGAAGGCGACGTCCCCTTGATCGACGCGCCGCGCGGCGCTTCATACGCGGGCGTCGACGCACTGGCGTACCTGCACTTGGGCGTCAATCCGACCGCGTCGTTCAAGGACGCCGGCATGACGGTCGCGATCTCGCACGCGCGCGAGCGCGGCGCGCGCGTCGCGGTGTGCGCGAGCACCGGCAACACCGCGGCGTCGATGGCGGCATACGCCGCGCGCGCGGGGATGACCGCCGTGGTGATCGCGCCCGTCGACGGCATCAGCGCCGCCAAGGTCGCGCAGACGCTCGACTACGGCGCGCACGTCGTCGCCGTCGACGGTGATTTCGACGACGCGCTGCGCGCGGTGCGCGCGCTCGACCCGGCGACCGTCGCGGTCGTCAACAGCGTCAACCCGTACCGCATCGAAGGGCAGAAGACCGCCGCGCTCGTGCTGCTCGAGCAGCGCCGCTGGCTCGCGCCGGACTGGGTCGTGCTGCCGGGCGGCAACCTCGGCAACGCGAGCGCGCTGGGCAAGGGTTTCCGCGAAGCGCGCGCGATCGGGGTCGCGGCGCGCATCCCGCGCCTGGCCGTCGTCCAGGCCGCCGGCGCCGCGCCGTTCGCGCGCGCGTGGCGCGACGACGCCGAGCTCGTCCCGGTGCGTGCGGAGACGGACGCGACCGCGATCCGCATCGGCGCGCCCGCGTCGTGGAAGAAGGCGCGCGCCGAAGTGCGCGCATCGGGCGGCACCGTGCTCGCCGTTGACGACGCGGAGATCGCCGAAGCGCGCGCCGTCATCGGCCGCGACGGCGTCGGCTGCGAGCCGGCATCGGCCGCATCGCTCGCGGGCCTGCGCCGTCTGGTCGCGGAAGGCGCGGTCGCCCCCGACGCCGACGTCGTGTGCGTGCTGACGGGGCACGTCCTCAAAGACACGGCGTATGCCGCACGCTATCACGCGTCGGCTGCACCGCACGCGAACGCGATCGTGCGCGGCACCGACGTCGCGGCGTATCTCGACCGGCTGCTCGTCGCGCACGCGTGAGAGCGCCACCGTTGCTGCAATGACGGAGTTCACGGTCTCCGCGCCCGCGTCGAGCGCGAACCTCGGTGCGGGCTTCGACGCGGTCGCGCTGGCGCTGGAGCTGCGCATGACGGCGCACGTGCGCGACCGCGCGCCCGGCGCGTCGCCGGCATGGACGTATTCGGGCGCGCACGCGCCGACGCACGATGCGCTGCGCGGCTGCATCGAGCGCGCGATCGCGCACGTCGCGCCCGCGACGCCGGCGCTGACCGTCCACCTCGACAACGCGATCCCGCTCGGCGCCGGGCTCGGGAGCAGTGCGGCGGCGTGCGCGCTCGGCGTTGCGATCGGCGCACGGCTCGTCGAACGGATGCCCGACGACGACGTGCTGGCGCGCGCGGTCGCCGAATTGGAAGGGCATCCCGACAACGCGCTTGCGGCGTGGTACGGCGGCGCGGTGATCGCCGCGTTCGGCGACGACGGTTTGACCGTCGCGCGCTTCCCGCCGCCCGCCGTCGACGCCGTGGTCGTCGTGCCCGAACTCGCGCTGTCGACCGCGCAGGCGCGCGCGCTCATGCCGCAGACATACGCGCGCGCCGACGCCGTGCACAACGTTCAGCGCGCCGCACTGCTCGGCGCCGCGCTTGCCGCCGGGCGCGTCGACCTGTTGCGTGCGGCGGTCCGCGACAAGTTGCACCAACCGTACCGCGCGAGCGTCATCCCAGGGCTCGCCGAGATCCTCGAGCTCGACGACCCGGCGGTCGTCGCGGTCGCGCTCTCCGGCGCGGGCCCTTCGGTGCTCGCGCTGGTGCACGAGGAGCCGCGGCGCATCGGGAGCCTGATCGCCGCGATCTTCGCGCGCCACGGGCTGCGCAGCACGATCCTCACGCCGGCCCTCGCTTCGTCCGGGCTCTCGGCGCAAAGCAAGCTCGGGACCTAGCGACCAGGCGAGAGGGGGACCATCGGGACAGGAGAACGTGCTCGGCAATGATCAGCGTCAGCGTCGGGTCACCCGCGGGGATGTGCACCGTCGCGAGCCCTGCGTTCTACCGTTACGTCCTGCGTTTGGCCGAAGCGCCGCTCCACGCGAGCGCCGTCGACCGCGCGCACCTGGACGTGCTCGCGAACGTCCCGCACGCCTACGCCGACGAGGAAGAGTGCTCCGGCGACGGCTGGCGCATCGTCCCGGCCGTGTCGTACGAAGACTGGCCGGTTCTCGAAGCGACCCCGCAGCGCTTGCGGGCCGCGTTCCAGACCGCGCGGCGCCTGCTCTGGACGAACGCCGGTCCGGTCGGCATCAGCGCGGGCGACATGATGGCAGTCGACACGGAGATCGACTCCGTCCTCGGCGTCCTGCGCCAAGCCGAAGCCGGCGGCTTCAGCGTCAACGTCTCCTACGTGAGCTGAGCCGGACCGTCGGCCGGCGGGGCATCCGCCGCGCGGGCGACCGTGACGCGGTCCGCGACCATCAGAATGCCGAGCACGAGCAGCAGCGCCGCCACGCCGGTATCCGCGACGATGGATACGCCGGGCGGGTTGATGAGCAACTCGCGCAGGATGCTGACGATCGTGACTTCGATCATCAGCCCGACCGACACGCGGTGCTCGCGCAGATAGAAGAGCAGCGTTCGGAACAGCTCGACGAAGATGAACAGCAGCACGATCTGCGGCAGCACGACGCGCGGCTCGCGTCCTTCGAAGACCGCCAGCCGCGCGAGCGTCCAAAGACCTTGCGCCATCACGACGAGCATCACGATCGCAAGGAACGCCGCGACCGCATCTTGCGCCCACTCGAAGTAGCGCGACAGCGCCACGTGGACGTTCGTGTGGGAGATCGGCGCGCGAGCGTCGCCGCTGAATTTCATTGACGCGGGTTGAACAAGCTTCCGAGCACGCCGCCGACGTTGCTCGAGCCGCCCTGGCGCTGCGCGCCTTCGCCGGCCGGTTCGTGATACGTCATTGACTGCAGTCCCAAGCGGCCGGGGCCGGTGAAGCGGTTCATCATCAGCGACGCGCCGCCGACGAACGCGCCGAGCGCGCCCATCAAACCGCCGCCGCCGCCCGACTGCAGCACCGACACGGTATCCATCCGCACGCTCGCATCTTTCCACAGCCACGCGCCCGGCTCGACGTCGATCTGCTCGCCGGGTGCGAGCTGTTTCTCGAACACGTTGCCGTAGCCGTGCAGCAGCAACAGCCCGTCGTCGTTGCTCGCGGTGAAGCGGTCGATGAACAGCCCGCTGCGGGAGAAGAAGACGTTCGCGAGCCCCTGCTGCCAGTAGAAATCGTACGCGACCGTGTTGGTCGCCATCAAGAACTGGTGCTCGCGCACGTCGACGATCTGGCCGGGGCGTAATTTCAGCGCGACGATCTGACCCGGCGCTTCACGCGACATCGCGACGTTGCCCGGACCCTGCGCCGTCGAGATGAAGATCTGCAAGCCCGCGAAAAAGCGCTTTCCGGCGTTCTGCAAACCCATGAAGCCCAGCCGCACTTGCGGCTGCTTCCACAGCAAGATGTGGTGCTCGAAATAGATCGTCATGCGCGGTCCGAGCTCGATGTCGACCGCGGGGACGAGCTCGCCTTCGATGCGCACCGTCATGTCGCCGACGATGATCGGCTCCTTCGGATTGGCGCTCTCGGGCACGGGCTCGCTGTACGTGCCGACGGCAACCGGCGCGGGCGCTGGAGCGCCGCAGGTCGCGCAGAAGCGGGCGCCGTCAGGGATGGGGTTCTGACAACTCGGGCAAGTCATGCGCACGACCGTTCGCCGCGGGTACGTGGCGATCATGGAACGCGAAACGATCGAAGAGCACGGCCTCTGAGCGTGGCGCACCTGCAACGGATCGCCGAGCGGAGGATCGTGTTCGGCCCGGTCGCCGAAGCGCTCGCGACGCTCCGTCTCGCCGGGCCCATCGCGCTGCTCGGCACGGCGCGCTCGCTTGCGGCCGTCGCCGACGACGCGTTCGGCGGGGCGCCGGTTCACCGCTACGCCGGCGTGCGGCCGCACAACCCCCGAGCCGTCGTCGAGGAAGCGGGCGCGTTCGTCGACGCGCGCCGTTGCGCGAGCGTCGTCGCGATCGGCAGCTCCAGCGCCATCGATCTCGGCAAGGCAGTCGCCGACGGTCGCGACGTCGTGCTGGCGCTCGTGCCGACGGCGCTGGGCGGCGCCGAGATGTCGCGCGGGTACGGCGTGCTCGAGGGGGATCGCAAAGCTGGTGGGCGGCTCGCGGCGCCGGCACCCATCGTGATCTACGATGCGTCGCTGCTCGCATCGCTGGCACCTCGCGAGCTAGGCTCGATCGGGATCAACGCCTGGGCGCACGCGATCGAAGCGCGCTACGCGCGCACGCCGCACGTGCTCGGCGAGGCCGCGGCGCTCGAGGCCGGCCGCCGTCTGCCGCTGCTGCTGCGCCGCGCCGCGGTGCACCGCGACGAGGCGCTCCACGGCGCGTTGTTCGAGGCCGCCCACCTCGCGGGGTTCGCGCTGGACACCCGCTCGATGGGCCTGCACCACGCGGTCTGTCACGTGGTCGGCGGCTTGACGCAGATCCCGCACGGCATCGTCAACGCGATCGTGCTGCCGCACGCCGTCCGCGCCAACGCGCGCCTTGCGCCCGGCGCGGTCGCAGCGGTCGCGGACGCGTTCGGCATCGCGGACCTCGCGGCGGAAGCCGGCGCGATCGCGGCCGCCTATGGGCTACCGCGCACTTTCGCGGAGTTGGGCGCGCCGGCCGATCTCCCCGAGCGCGCGCTCCCGCGCGTGCTCGAGCAGCCGCTGCTCGCGAACAACCCGGCGCCGCCGGACGAAGCCGCCGTCCGCGCGCTGCTGGACAACGCCTACGGCAACTGAAGCAGCGTGCCGCGGTCAGCCGCAGCTGAGCGGCCTCCGGCCGCAGTCAGTTCAGGACGAGCTCGACCGACTCGTCGGAGAACACGCGAAAGCGCGTGTCGTACGACCGGAACCGGTCCTCGGCCAGGACGCGGCTGTGGATGCGGACGTCGCGAACGGAGCGTCCGTCCTCGACCTCTTGCACGGGTCCCGCCTGCAGCCGGATTAGCGGCGCGACGCCCGACGCAGGCTTCGCGAGCCGTTTGAGGCGCACGAGGTGGTCGACGATCTGCTCTTGGACTTTGGTCGTCAGCGAGCGGCACTCGTCGTCGACGAGCACGGGCAGCGGGACCGCCCGCGGCTCCGGCATGTTCTCGACGTAGCGCACGACGGCGTCCCAGTCGTCGGCGGCGATCGCCGTGAACGAGCAAAAATACCGGTGGACGACACGCTTGGGAGCCTGCATCCGCTCGGCCTTGACGATCTTGACCCGGCTGGGGATCGACCGGCGGCGGATGGTGAACGTCAGCGGGATCTCGCGCCCGTGCACTTCGACGGTCGAAACGAACGCGATGCCTTCGCGCGCGACGGTCGTTCCGAGCACCGCGATGCGTTTGCCTTCGCACAGCGCGACGGCGTCGAACGTTCCGTCGCGGCCGTTCGTCGCGTTTTCGAACCAGAGCGGCTCCGTCTTGCCGAGGAGCTGGTCGAAGAGGTGCATCGTACAAAAGGTTTCGGCAGAAGTCGCAGGAGTTCTGAGCGGTTGGCCTGCCGGGCAGGCGGCTGTGGCCGTTGTCACCGGCCCCTTGCCGAGCGACCACCGGGGCGAAGGATTCTTCGCTTCTTCCGAGTAACGGAAATAGTGATTATCGTAACTCGGAGGGACGATGAAGAAGCGTGGCCCGGTCTACGAGAAACCCGAGTTTCTCTCGCTCGATCCCGAGATCGCCGGCTTTGCCGAGGGCTACCTGGCGATTCGCGGGACCACGTCCCGCACCCGCGAGGCGTACCAGCGCGACCTCGAGCATTTCGGCGCGTTCTTGAAATCACAAGCGCTCGGCACGGATCCGGACGAGAAATTGCCGCCGCCGTACGACGCGCTGCCCGGCGTGCGCTACGCGGACATCTTGGCGTATCAGACGCACTTGGCGCGTTCGCGCCGCTATGCGCCGCGCTCCGTGCGCCGCAAGATCGCGACGCTGCGCACGTTCTACAAGCACCTGCGCCACAGCGGGCGCCGCGACGACAATCCGGCCGCCGACGCGATCCTGCCCAAGATCGGGCGCCCGCTGCCCAAGGCGATGCGCGGCGACGAGGTGGCCAAGGTGTTCGCCGTCGTTCCACCGCCGGGCCTGACCCGGCTGCAGCTCGCGCGCGATCAGGCGATCCTGCAGTGCCTGTGGTCGTGCGGGGTGCGGCGGGCCGAGCTCGTGGGCCTCGACCTCAACGACGTCGACCTCGACGGCCGCACGCTGCGCGTGATCAAAGGCAAGGGCAACAAAGATCGCCACGTCCCGATGACGCCCGAAGCGGCGGCCGCGATGGGCGCGTATCTCGCGCTGCGCCCGCGGGTCAGCGTTCCGGCGTTCTTCGTCGGGCGCGGCGACCGGCGGTTGAGCGCCGCCGCGGTCTACAAGATCGTGCGCACGTACATGCAGCGCGCGGGGATCACGGAGTACGCGTCACCGCACACGTGGCGTCACACGGTCGCGACGCTCATGCGCGAGCGCGGCGCGGACCTGCTCTTTCTCAAAGAGTTCCTGGGCCACGAGTCGACCGCGACGACGGAGGTCTATACGAAACTTGCGCGCGGGCGCCTCCGCGCGGAGTTCGACAAGTTCCATCCGCGCGAAGACGTGTGAATCGCTCGCTGGTGCGAGCTCGCCGCTAGAGCCGCGCCCCGCGTCCCGTGACCAGGTTGTAGATGACGAGAATGATCGCAATGACGATCAAGAGGTGGATGATGCCGCCGCCGAAGTGCAGCAAAAAGCCCAGCAGCCACAAGACGAACAAGATGACGATGATGCCCCAGAGGAGTCCAGCCAAGGTATTGCCCTCCCTTTCGAGCGTCGCTTCCCCGTCCTGGAAGCTTCCTAATCATCACCCGCGCGACATCGACGGCGCGCACGCGGGCGGAGCGGTACGGCGGGGACATTCCCGGGTACGACGTGCGCGGCCCTAAGGGTCGGAAAGCGAGCAAGACATGGGTCTCAAAGATGCGTTCGAAAAGGCGGCCGAAGCCGTGAAGCACGGCGCCGAGGACGTCAAGGATTTCGTCAGCGAGGCCGGGCACCGCGCGGCCGCCGAGGGCGAGCAGGCCAAACGCGACGTCGCCGGCGACACGCTGACGCCGGGCGAAAAGGTCGGATCGGTGCTGAACCAGGGCAAAGAGACGCTCGAAGCCGGCGTCGATCACGTGAAGCGCGACGTGCGCGACCTCTGATCGCGCGCGAGCGTTCTTCTTCTCTCGCAGCGATTCGCAATCTCGTGCAGCGACCGTGCGGTCGTCACGGTTTCGCGCGCACCGTTCCGGGCAAACACTGCTGCGAACTCATCGCTCGACGAGGAAAACCAACACGAATGCCCGACGTGCTCACGCTGCTCAAAAAAGATCACGCTAAAGTGAAGCAGCTTTTCAAAGAAGTCAACGCTCTCAGCGACGGCGCGCACGCGACGCGCCGCAAGCTGTTCGAGCAGATCGACGAGGAGCTGACGCTGCACGCGAAGCTCGAAGAGACGATCTTCTATCCGGCGTTCAAGGCCAAGACGAAGGCCGCCAGTGACGAGCGCGACGAGATCCTCGAAGCGTACGAAGAGCACGCTTCGGTGAAGGACCTGCTGCACAAGCTCGAAGCGACCGATCCCTCCGACGAAACGTACAAGGCGAAGGTGCAAGTGCTCGGCGAGCTCGTGGAGCACCACGTCCACGAAGAAGAAAGCGAGATGTTCAAACAGGCCAAGAAGCTCTTCAGCATCGAGGAGCTCGACGAGATCGGCGCGCAGGTCGAGGCCGCCAAAAAGCGCGCGGGCGCCGCAGCCTAGGGCCAGCGCCGGTCAGCGCGCGCGGGTCGACTCGCGCGCCTTGACCAGCGCCGTCAGCGTCTCGTTGTACGGGGTCGGCACCGCGGCACGGCGGCCGGCCGACACGACCGCGCCGTTGATGAAGTCGACCTCGGTCGCCGCGCCGGAGCGCAGGTCGAACAGCATGGAGTTCTCCAGCTCGGCGGTCTGTTCGATGATGCCGCGCACGTAGGTCCACGGGTCGGTGAACGGCAGGGGAATGCGCATTGCGTTCGCAACCGTCGCCGCTTCCTGCGCGAGCGACCGCGCGACCTCGCCGGCGTGCTCCTCGGTGAGCAGCACGCCGTTCGGCCGATCGAGCAGCGCCGCGACCGGGTTGATCGCCGCGTTCGCGATCAGCTTGCCCCACAAATGCGGGCGAATGTCGTACGCCGCGCTGGCGCGAAAGCCCGCGTCGACCAGCAGCCGCGCGACGCGGTTGATCGCGTCGGGCGACGCGCCGGCGCTCCCGAGCACGGTCGTACCGTCGCCGATCCGCCGCGCCTCGCCCGGCGCGACGGTCAGCGCCGATTCGGTCGTCGCGCCGATGACGAGCGAGATCGTGCTGCCCAGCGACGTCTTGATCGCCTCTTCATTGCCCAGACCGTTCTGCAGCGAGACGATCATCGTCGCGGGGCTGAGCTCCGCTGCGAAGGGCCGCAGCGCGCGCAGCGTGTCCGTCGCGCGCACGAACACGAACAGCACCTGCACGCCGAACACGTCGCGCGGCTCCATCGTCGCGACCGCGGCCCGCGCCTCGCCGTCGACGCGCAGCCCGTCGCGCTGGACGGCGTTCACGACCTCACTCCGCTGCTCGAGGAGAATCACCTCATTCGAAGCCGCAAGCCTCTGACCAAAAAGCGTCCCCAGCGCGCCCGCGCCCACGATGCCTATTTTCATGTTTGAAGGCGCTCCGCCCTAGGCTGCGCGCCCCCCACGCATTGCGTGGGGCCCCCGCTCCGACCTCGCAACGGCAATCCGAGCACGGCACGATGCTTCTGCGCTCGGTCCATCACCATGCTCGTGATCCCATTCGCCTTTTGGACATCAATCCTATCAAGAGAACCCCCGCGCAGAAGCCGCCGATGTGGGCGAAATACGCGGTCCCGCCGGTGGACTCCGCCGCGCGGTCGCTGATCGTGGCGAATCCGTTGAGGAATTGGGTCGCCGCCCACACGCCGATGACCAGGATCGCGGGCAGGCGCACGAACAGCGGAAAGATGACGATCGGTACGATCGTCCGGATCGACGCGAAGGGGAAGGTCACGAGGTAGCCCCCGAGCACGCCCGCGATCGCGCCGGAGGCGCCGAGCGCGGGGATGTGGCTGCCGGGCCCGACGACGATCTGAGCGACGCCGCCGGCGATCCCGCACAGCAGGTAGTACGCGAGAAACCGCACGTGTCCGCACGCGTACTCGATCGCGGGACCGAACACGAACAAGAACAGCATGTTGAACCCGATGTGCAGCCACCCGCCGTGCAAGAACATGGACGAAAGGAGCGTCAGCGGCGGAAACGCCGGCGAAGGCGGCGCCAGCACGACGAAGTGCGTGACGTCGTACGGAATCAGCGCGAACGCGTTGACGAACCGGTCGGTCTCCGGTGCGTTCAGCTCTTGAAAGAACACCCACAGATTCGCCGCGATGAGCGCATACACGAAGAACGGAAACCCGAACCGCCGCCGCTCGTCGTCCCCGATCGGGATCACATCAGAACTGGTACTGCAGGCCGAAGGTCGTGCGGCGGCCGTCACGCAGTAAGTCGCGCTCGCCGCCGAAGATCGTGAGGCCGTTTCCGAGCTTGAAGTTCGCGTACGCGTCGGTCGTCGGGCGGCGGAGGTCGTACACGCGTGCTTCCAAGCCCAAGCCGCGGCTGAGCGCCGGCGAGTAGACCGCACGCGCACCGAGCCGCGAGTAGAGCACGCCGCCGCCGACGGACAAACCGGGCCGCAGCTTGGTCATCGCAGCGAAGTTCCACGACGACCTCGCTCCGATGTCGTTCGCGCCCGCGAACAGATACGTGTCGCCCTTCGGCAGCGCGATGAGGTTGATGTCCGTTTGCGGGCCGCGATCTCTGGTCAGCAGCGGAGAGCTGTTGGTTCCCGAGCGTTGACGGTCGAGCTCGGAGACGCGAACCTGCAGCGCGATCAGATCGCGCACGAGGGTGCCGACCTTGTTCTTGATGTTGCCTTGCACCGACCCGGGCGGCGGCGTGCTGCCCGGAGGGGGCGCGCCGGGCCGCTGCGGGTACGTGCCGTTGGGCAGCGGGGTGCCGCCGGGCGCCGGCGTCGCGCCGCGGTCGACGCCGTAGACGCTCGACCGGCCGCCGAACTGCGCGAGCAGCGAGTTGGCCTTCTGAGCGGCCGCGTCGACGTTTGCGACGGTATCGCGCAGCTGTGCCTGCGTTTGCGGATTGCTGGTCACGTTGCGCAGGTCGTTCGCGATGGACGCGAAGGTCGTCGCGGTCTGCGCGATCCCTTGCGTCGTTTGCAGGATGTTGGAGCGCAGCTGCGGGTCGGACGACAGCGCGGCAACCTGGTCGGCCGTCCGGTTGAGGTCGCGCGCCGACGCGTCGAGCGCGGTGACGATGGCGTCGAAGTGGCCCGAGTTGCGGCGCACGCTCGTGTCGAGCTGCGCCGTCATGTCGTTGATGTTCCCGCTGCTGCGCTCGATCGCGAGCTGCAGCGTGTTCGTCAGCCCGTCGATGCGGCGCGAGAGCCGTTGAAACGACTGGTTTGCGGTCACGCTGACGTCGTTGGCGTTGTTGAGCGCGGACTGGAACGTGTTGAGCAGCTGCGGTTCGCGGCGCGCGAGGTCGGCGAGCATCGCGTCGACCTTCTTCATCTCGCCCTGGCCTTGGTCGAGCAGCTCCTGGACTGTGGCCGGGTTCGTGCCTTGCGGCTGCTGATCGATCGGCAGAATCTGGCGCGGCAGCACCGCCACCGCGGCGGGCGCGCTCGTCGGCGCCGCGTAGCCCGACGGGCGCGGAGCGGGCACGGCCGGCACGATCTCGAGCGAGGAGTCGCCGGTCAGCGGCGCCTGGATCAGGAAGCGCGCGTTGCGCGGGACGTCGACGTTGTTGTCGATCGCCAGGATGACCTCGACGGTGAAGTCGTCGGGGATCAGCTTGGTCTGATCGACCACGCCGACGATGACGCCGCTCTCATACACGAGCGCGCCTTTGTGCAAACCGGCGGCGGACTTGAAGTGCACGCCGATCTTGTAGCGCCCCGTCGGTCCGATGTTGGCGAGCACCAAAAAGAAGCCGAAGAGCCCCAGCAGGGCGACGATGGTAAAGATGCCGACGACAGCTTGTCTGTTCATGATGTTAAATCGGAATCGGCCCGACTTCGCTCCCTTGCAAGAATTGCTGAACGATCGGATTCGGCGACTTGCGAATCTCGTCCACGGTTCCGTACGCCACGATCGCCCCTTCGAACAGCATGGCGATGTAGTCCGCCATCAGATAGATGCTCTCCAGGTCGTGCGACACCACGACGGCGGTTCCGTTGAGACGTTCCTGGAGCTTGACGATCGTCTCGGTCAGCACGTGCGTGATGATCGGGTCGAGCCCGGTCGTCGGCTCGTCGTAGAGCACCGCCTGCGGGTTGGTGACGACCGCGCGCGCGAAGCCGGCGCGCTTGACCATGCCGCCGGAGAGCTCCGCGGGAAAGCGGTCTTCGACGTTCGCCAGCCCGACCGTCTCCAGCGTCTCGCCGACGATCTTGCGGATCTCGGCGTCTTTCATCTTCGTGTGCTCGCGCAGCGGCAGCGCGATGTTCTCGCCGACGGACAGCGAGTCGAACAGTGCCGAGAACTGGAACGCGAACCCGATCGTACGCCGCAAATCGATCAGATCGCGCTCGCGCATCTCGGTGATGTCCTCGCCTTTCACGAACACGCGTCCGCTGTCGGGCTTCTTGAGGCCGTTGATCAGCCGCAGGATCGTCGACTTGCCGGCGCCCGACAGGCCGATGATGCACGTGATCGCGCCCTCGACGATGTCGAGCGAGAGGTTCTGCATCACGATCTTGTTGCCGTAACGCACGCACACGTCGTCCAGCCGTGCCCACACAGCCATCAGGAAGTACCGAAGAGCACATACGACAGCGTGAAGTTGAAAATGAAGATCAGGATGATCGACGTGACGACGGCGCCCGTCGTCGCTTTGCCGACGCCGGCGGCCCCGCCGCGCGTCTGCAATCCTTGGTAGGCGCCGATGATCGCGATGATCGCCGCGAACACGACCGACTTGAGCAGACCCTTGAGCACGTCGTCGAAGACGAGCGCCTGACGCGCGGAGTTGATGAACGACTCCTGCGAGATGTGCGCGTAGATGCCGGCGACCCACATCCCGCCGATGATCGACACGATGTCGGCCAGGATCGTGAGCAGCGGAAGCATCAGCAGCAGCGCGACGAGCCGCGGTACGACGAGCATCCGCGTAGGCGAGAGGCCAAGCGCTTGGAGCGCCTCGACCTGCTCGGTGACGACCATCGAACCGAGCTCGGCCGCGATGGCCGCGCCGGTGCGGCCGGCGACGACGACCGCCGAGAGCATCGGGCCCAGCTCGCGTGCGCTCGAGAAGGCGACCGCGCCGCCGACCAAATTGCCGACGCCGTACTGAACCGCCTGAACCGCGCTCTCCAGCGAGAACACCATCCCGGTGAACAGCGACGTGAGCACGACGATCGAGACCGACTGCACCCCCAGCAAGTAGGCCTGGTCGAGCGTCTCGCGCAGGCGAATTCGGAAGCCGACGATGAAGCGCAGCGCGTCGCCGAGGAGCTCCGCGGCTCCGCCCGCATAGGCGAAGGCGTTGACCGTACCCCGCCCGACGTCCTCGAGCACTTTCATTCCGCGCGCAGTTCCGCGAGCGCGTCCAGGACGCCTCGCACGGCTTCCACGCGCTTGCCGACCACGCCGCGCTCGGCGGTGAGATTGAACTGCTGCACATAGAGCCGCTCGAGCTCGCGGTCGACGTGGCGCAGCTGTCCGTTCGCCTCGCGCGCGTACGGCTCGAAGTAGCGCCGCACGGCGTCGAGGTACGCCCGCGCCTGTGCGGCGTCGACCTCCCCCGCCGCCAGGGCCCGGGCGATGCGGTCCTGCGCGCCGCGCATCGCGCGGTCCGTGAGGTGGAACGCGCCGACCCGCGCGACGAGCGCCGCGAACCGGCCGTCAGCCACGGGCGAGAGCCGCGAGCTGTGCGGCGTACAGGCTCCGAATCCCGCCTTCGGCCAAGCCGAGCAGACCGTCGAGCTGAGCCCGGGTGAACGGCTCGCGCTCGGCCGTCCCCTGCACCTCGACGAACCCGCCGGCGTCGGTCATCGCCACGTTCATGTCCACCTCGGCGCGGCTGTCCTCTTCGTACGGGAGGTCGAGGACCGGCTCACCGCCCACGATCCCCACCGACACGGCCGCGATCTGCCCGCTCAGCGGCCACTTCGGCGTCTTCTCCGGGTCGAAATGCTTGCGCAGCGCAAGCGCGAGTGCGACCCACGCGCCCGTGATCGATGCGGTTCGTGTCCCGCCGTCCGCGCCGATGACGTCGCAATCGACGATCACCGTGCGCTCGCCGAGTTTCTGCATGTCGACCACCGCGCGCAGCGCGCGCCCGATCAGGCGCTGAATCTCGTGCGTGCGCCCGCCGAGCCGGCCCTTCGCGGCCTCACGCTGGTTGCGTTCGGGCGTCGCGCGCGGCAGCATCGCGTACTCCGCCGTGATCCAGCCGGTGCCGCGCCCGCGCATCCACGGCGGCACCCGGTCCTCGATCGTCGCAGCGCAGATCACCCGCGTGTTACCGACCGAGATCAGCACGCTCCCATCGGCAAACGTGAGATACCCCGGTTCGATCGAAAGGGGGCGAAGCTCATCGGGGGCACGACCGTCGGCACGCACGACCGACGACGATTCGGCCGAAGCGGTCACGTTCCGCTTTTCGCCGCACCTCGCGAGGCTCTTACGCGGCGGGAACCTCGAGAAGTTCGATCGCTATTGCGGAGGACGCGACTGCCGACGACGGCGGAACCTCGTCCCCTTTTTCACGCGCGACCTCAATCCAAAGGCGAATTCCCTCGCGTAGACTCTTTTTGGCTTCCTCTAGTGTGTCGCCGGCGCCTAATGCCCCTGGAACATCCGGGGCATACCCCCAAATCGTACCGTCTTCGGCGCGTTCGCATATCGCTTGATAGATCATCGCTTCCAGCCTGCTGTTTTTACAATGACGGCAAACACCCCGCGGGTTATACGACATATTCGTATGTCGTGCGGAACAGCACGGCCGATGGTGCGTCCGAACGTTTCTTTGGACACCGGTTTGTGGGCTGACACGCAAGCTGCCTCGGCCGTTTGGTTTGAGCTACTCGACGGTCACCGTCTTCGCGAGGTTTCGGGGTTGGTCGACGTCTTTGCCGTCGATGTCCGCGATGTGGTACGCGAGCAGCTGCAGCGGGATCACGTTGACGATCGGCGAGAGCAGCTCGTCGACGCGCGGCACCCACAGCACGTGATCGGCGAGCGCCGCCGCCTCGTCGTCGCCGTAGTTCGCGACCAAGATGATCGGGGCTTCGCGCGCCTTCGACTCCGCGATGTTGGAGAGGATCTTCTCGCGCACGCGGCCTTCGGTGACGATTCCGACCACCGGCGTCTTGGAATCCAGCAGCGCGATCGGGCCGTGCTTCATCTCGCCCGCGGCGTACCCCTCGGCGTGGATGTAGCTGATCTCCTTGAGCTTGAGCGCGCCTTCGAGCGCGGTCGGAAAGTTCACGTAGCGGCCGAGGAACAGCGCCGAGCGCGCCTTGCGCACTTTTTTCGCGACCTTCTTCACGTCGTCCGACGTGTTGAGCACCACGTCGATCGCCGCGGGCAGCAGCTTCGTGTTCTCGGCGATCTCGCGCAGCCGCTCGATCGGCGCCGACCTGCGCACGCGGGCGAGGTACAGCGCCAGCAGCACGGCGGCGATTGCTTGGGAGACGTACGTCTTCGTCGCGGCGACCGAGATCTCGGGGCCGCCGCGCGTGTAGAGCGTCGCGTCGGCCATCCGGGTGAGGTGCGAGCCGACGACGTTGGAGATGCCGATGATCGGCGCGCCTTCGTCCTTGGCGATCTTCACCGCCTCGATCGTGTCGGCGGTCTCGCCCGACTGCGACATCGCGATCGTGAGCGTGCGCGCATCCATGAAGCGGTCGCCGTACCGGAACTCGCTCGCGAGCTCCATCTCGACCGGCAGCTTGCACAGCGCACGCATCAGATACATCCCGACCATGCCGGCGTGGTATGCGGTGCCGCAGCCGGTGATCGAGATCTTCGTCATCGCGCGCAGCACGATCTCGTCGATCTTGAGCTCGGCGCCGAGCTGCACGTCGTGGTCCTCGTCGATGCGGCCGGCGAGCGTCTCTTTGATGACGTTGGGCTGCTCGAAGATCTCCTTGAGCATGAAGTGCTTGAAGCCGGATTTTTCGGCCGACGTCGCGTCCCAGGAGATCTGCTGCACCTCGCGCTCGATGGGCTTGCCGTCGAACGCGGTGAGAACATAGCCGTCCTGGCCGACGTCGACGACCTCGCCTTCTTGCAGGATGATGATGCGCTTGGTGTACTGCAGCATCGCCGGGATGTCCGACGCGACGAACATCTCGTGATCGCCGAGCCCGACGATCAGCGGCGTCGCGCCGTTGCGCGCGAAGATCAGCCGGCCCGGCGTGTCCGACGAGATGATGCCCAGCGCGAAGGCGCCGCGCACCAGCGCGAGCGTCTCGCGCACCGCTTGGACGAGGTCGCCCTTGTAGCGGGTCTCGATGAGGTGCGCGAGCACCTCGGTGTCGGTCTCCGACTTGAAGACGTGGCCGTGCGCGAGCAGCTGCGCGCGCAGCGCCGCATAGTTCTCGATGATCCCGTTGTGCACGACGGCGAAGCGCCCCGTGCAGTCCATGTGCGGGTGCGCGTTCGCGTCGGACGGACGGCCGTGGGTCGCCCAGCGCGTATGGCCGAGCCCCGTCGTGCCGTGCAGCGACTCGCCGTCGGCGAGCCGCGCGGCGAGGTTCGACAGCTTGCCTTCAGCCTTGGAGCCGACCAGGTTGCCGTCGGCATCGATCACCGCGATCCCGGCCGAGTCGTACCCGCGGTACTCCAGCCGGCGCAGCGAGTCCATGATGATGGGGACGCTATCGCGCTTCCCGATATATCCGACGATGCCGCACATGGTTTAGCGGTATTCTACTGCGCTCGGTCCGTCACCGTTGTGCCTTGCGCCGACCGCGGGCTGCGCTACTTGATGCCTTCCTTGGTGCGTTTGTAGGGGATCTTGCCGAGGCGCACTTCGTTGAACGCGGTCGAGACGGGCTTGTTGGGGTTGACGCGCTCCGTGAGCGGAGGCGCCCCGTTGTTGAGCTGCTTGGCGCGCTTGGTCACGACGTTGACCAGGGAGAACTTCGAGTCCACGTGCCGGAGCAGGCCGTCGAGGTCGCCGAATACTGAGTCACTCACTTAGCTGTCTTCCAATTCTTTGAGGCGGGTGTCGGGGACGCGATGGATGCGGTACCGTTCGGCCCGCACGATCGCCGCGAGGTCGTCGACCGCTTGCTGCGGTTGAGCTTCCTCGTTGATCACGAGATAATCGAACCGCCGAGCGAAGGTGAACTCGTCGTGCGCGATCTCGAGCCGCGCGGCGATCTGTTCGTTCGTCTCGGTGCGCCGCGTCTCGAGGCGCGAGCGGAGATACGAGAACTTGTCTGGGACGATGAAGATGAGGACCGCGTCGGGAAATTGTTCCTTGATGGCGAGCGCGCCGTTGACTTCGGGCTTCGAGACGACGTCGTAGCCGTCGCGCAGCTTCTCCTCGATGAACGAACGCGGCATGCCGTAGAGGTTGTCGTTGTACTCGCGCCATTCGAGGAACGCGCTCTCTTGGATGCGCCGCAGAAACTCGGCGCGCTCCAAGAAGAAGTAATCGACGCGGTCGCGCTCGCCCGTCCGTGGCGCGCGCGTAGTAGCGGAGATCGAGTAGAGGAGACGGTCGTGGCGGGCCATCAGGCCTTCCACCAACGTGTCCTTTCCCGCGCCCGACGGGCCCGACACGACGAACAACAGACCCGGGCCGGTCAGAACTCGCTCTCCCCTCACGATAGGCTCAAACACGGAGAAATACGGAAACGGCGGGAAAGCACCTGCCCGCCATGACCACGGACTGGATCCTGATGCGCCGCGCGGCGGCGGAGTTGGAGCGTGCCTTGCGCGGCGGCCGGGTCACCGACGTCGGCCTGGTCGACGACGGCCGGGTCGCCGTGCGCTTCGGCGGCCTCAAGAAACGGGGTCCCGCGACCATGGCGGTCGACGCGTTCGGGTCCCCTCCGCTCGTGACGCTGGACGACGCCGAGCTCGCGCTGGCGGTCGACCCCGGCTGGCTGCGCGCGGCCGGCGCGACGCTGCGCGGGATGCGGTTGACCTCGGTCCGGGCACGCCACGGCGACCGCGTTCTGGTGCTTGCCTTCGGGACCGCGTCGCGCTTCGGCGTCGAGAGCGAGTCGCGGCTGGTGCTCGAGCTGGTGCCCCGATACGGCAACGTCGTGCTGCTGCACGACCGAATGGTCGTCGCCGCCGCGAAGCAGTTCTCGCCGGCGGAGAACGAAGCGCGCTCGGTCCAGGTCGGTTTGCCGTACGAGCCGCCGCCGCTTCAGCAGCCGTCGCTCGACTTCGTCGGGTTCGCCGGCGCCCTCGAAGCCGCCGCCGACGCAAAGGCGCGGACCCGGGCGCTCGGCGGCTTTCGGCCGGAGATCCCGCGCTTGATCGCGGCGTCGCTGGTCGCGGAGACCGAGGCGCTGCCGTGGCCGTCTAGTACGCAGCTGGCGACCTGGCTGGACGAGCGGGCGCGCGCGCTGCTGTCCGCGATCGAGGACGAGCCGGACGGGCTCAGCGACGTACACGTCTACCGCGACGCCGCCGGCGCCGTCGTCGCGGCGCACGTCGTCGCGCTCGCGCAGTACGCCGCGCTCGCGCACGCGACGATGCCGTCGCTGCTGGACGTGTTCGCGGAAACCCGTTCCGCAACGCTGCGCGCGAAGCGTGGTGACGCGACCGAACGCCGCCGTGCGTCGCTGCTCGCGCGCATCGTCAAGCGCGCGCGGGCGACGGGCGACGAGCTCGCGGCGGTCATCGCGCGCGTCGCCGACGCGGCCGAACGTGACCGGCTGCGCGAAAGCGGCGACGCGCTCTTCACGCACCTGCACGAGATCCCGGCCGGCGCAACGAGCTTCGTTCCCCCGACGAATCCGGCGCTGACGATCGCGCTCGATCCGGAACTCGACGTCAACGCGAACGCGCAGCGATACTACGCGCGCTATCGCAAAGCCGCCGATGCACTGCCGCATCTCGAGAAGCGGCACGATGCGCTCGCCGCGCGGCGCGAGGCGCTCGACGCGCTCGCGTTCGAAGCCGAGCGCGCCGACGCGCCCACGCTGCCGGAGCTCGAAGCCGATCTCGACGAGGTCGAAGGGCGCGCGCCGCAGCGCACCGTGCAGTCGACCGCGAAGCGCCGCGTGCCGTTGCGCCTGGACCGCCCGTCGGGCGCGCGCATCTACGTCGGCCGCTCACCGCGCGAGAACGTCGAGGTGACGTTCAAGATCGCCCGGCCGGACGATCTGTGGTTCCACGCGCGCGGAATCCCCGGCTCGCACGTCGTGCTGCAAACCGCGCCGGGCAGCGCGCCGAGCGCCGACGATCTCGCCGCGGCAGCTGATCTCGCGGCGACGCACAGCAAAGCGCGCAACGCGCCGCGCGTGGACATCGACTACACGGAGCGCAAATACGTCCGCAAACAGCGCGACGCAGGCCCGGGAATGGTGTGGTACACGAACGCTCGCACGCGGGTCGGAAGACCTACTGCGGCTGCACCACCACGATGACGTTGCCGTCGGGGTCGTCCACGATTGCCTGGATGCCCCACATCTGCGGCGTGGGCGGCTCGGTGAACGCGATGCCGTCCGCGCTCCACTGGTCGTAGAGCGCCCCGATGTCGTCGACGCCGTAGACGAACGTGGTCTGTCCCGCGCGGCCGGCGTCGTGGTGCAGCGTGAGCGACGTCTGGGCGCCGGGCGGCGTGACGGTGAGCCAGCGGTAGCCGTCGTCCATGCGCCGGTCCGAGGATTTTTCGAAACCGATGCGCTCGTAGAAACTCAGCGCGCGGTCTTGGTCCGACACGTAGACGGTCGCGAACAGGATGCGGTTCATCGGACGAGCCTCATGCCAGGCTTGCGCGGTACGCGCGCACCTCTTCCGCGACTCGCGCGTACGCGGCGGTGATGGCGTCGACGCGCTCGCGCGCGCCGTCGAGCTCGCCCGTGCGCGCGCGCGCGTCGAGCTCCGCCGCGAGCTCATAGACGGCGTTCGCACCGATCGTGCCGGCGCTGCCCTTGATGCCGTGCGCCGCGCGCGCGACGACGCTCGCGTCGCCGGCCACCAAACCTGCCTCCAAGCTGGCGCGATGCTTGCGGCCCGTATCGAGCGCCATCTCGAGCAAGTCCGCGATTCCGGCGGCGTCGTCCTCGAACGCCTCTTGCAGACGCGACAAGTCGAGCACGGTCTTATCCGCCAACGCCGACCCCGTTTGCGAAGCGTTCGACCACCGCGCGCAGCGCGGCGAGCTGCACGGGCTTGGCGAGATAGTCGTCCATCCCCGCGGCAAGGCACGCTTGGCGATCGCCTTCCAGCGTGTTCGCCGTCATCGCGATGATGGGCACGTGGCCGCCGCGCAGCGCCTCGTCGCGGCGGATCTCGCGCGTCGCTTCGAAGCCGTCGACTTCCGGCATCTGACAATCCATCAAAACCAGATCGTAGTGGCCGTGCGCGACGGCGTCGATCGCTTCGCGACCGTCCGTCACGGCGTCCGCGCGAAAACCCAGCTTCTTCAGCTGCTGCAGCGCGAGCCGGCGATTGACGGGATTGTCCTCGGCGACCAGCACCAGCACGCGGTCGGCGTCGCGGCCCGGCACGGCGCCGTTCGCCGACGCAACGAGCGGCGCGGAGGGATCGCCGAGCGCGGCGAGCAGCGTGTCGTGCAGCGCATTCTGGCGGATCGGTTTGCGGACGACCGCGACGAAACCGTGCGTGCGCGCGTCCTGCGCGTTCACGGGCTCCTCGCCGCCCGCGAGCAGCACGATCGGAACGTTCTCGCAGCCCGCGAGCGCGTGCAGGCGCGCGGCGAAGCCGAACGCGTCACCGCTTGCACGGCGGTCGGCGATCACGACATCGAACGGCGCGTGGCGCTCGACGGCGGCGCCCGCGAGCTCGAGCGCGTGCGCCGCGTTGCCGGTGCTCGACGCCGCGGCACCCCACGCGAGGAGATACTGGTCGACCACCTGGCGCGCGTCCGCTTCGTCGTCGACGACGAGGACGCGTGCGCCGCGCACCGCGTCGCTGCGTTCGCGCTCCTCACCCTCGGGCGCGCGCGTGTACGGCACGGTGAACCAGAACGTCGAACCGCGTCCCGGGCTGCTGTCGAAACCGATCTTCCCGCCCATCAGCTCGACGAGCCGGCGCGAGATCGACAGGCCGAGCCCCGTTCCGCCGAACCGGCGGCGCGTCGACTGGTCGGCTTGCCGGAACGGCTCGAAGAGCTGCTCCGCCGCGTCTTGCGCGATCCCCGGACCCGTGTCGCTCACCGAGAAGCGCAGCTCGACCGCGTCGCCTTCGTCGCTTTCGACCACGGCACGCACCGTCACGCTGCCCGCGGCGGTGAACTTCACGGCGTTGCCGACGAGGTTCAAGAGCACTTGGCGCAAGCGGTCCGCGTCGCCGGCGACACGCAGCGGAACCTCGGGTGCGACGTACGTCGACAACGACAAGCCCTTCTTGCGCGCGGCCGCGGCGAGAATGTCGGTGGCGTTCTCCACCGCGACGACCGGCGAGAACGGCGCGCTGTCGAGCTGCATGCGCCCCGCTTCGATCTTCGAGAAGTCGAGGATGTCGTTGACGATCGCGAGCAGCGACTCCGCCGAATCGCGGACCGTCGTCGCGTACTCGCGCGCTTCGTCCGACAGCGGCGTCTGCAGCAGCAGCTCCGACATGCCGACGACCGCGTTGATCGGCGTGCGGATCTCGTGGCTCATCGTCGCGAGGAACTGCGACTTCACGTCGGCGGCTTCGATCGCGCGGTCGTGCGCCGCGCGGATCGCTTCTTCGGCCACCTTGCGCTGCGTGATGTCGCGCAGGATGATGATCGTCTCGCCGGAGGCGTACGTCGCGACGCGGCCGCGCGCGAACTCGACAGGGAACAAGCCTCCGCGCGCGTTGCGACCCGTCGTCTCGACGACCGTGGCCTGCGGCGCGTCGGCGATGCCGGCGTAGTCGGGCAGGATCCGCGAGATGGGCGTGCCGGTGAGATCGTCGGCGACGAAGCCGAACAGCGACGCCGCGGCGGGGTTGACCGATGCGACGGCGCCGCGCGCGTCGACCGCGATCAGCGCGTCGGCGACGCCGTTCACGATGCCGCGCAGCCGGCGCTCGTTGTTCGCCAAGACGTGCGACAGCCGGTTGGTTTCCGCGAGCAGCGCGACGACCAAGAACGTGGTCGCGACCAGGACGTCGACCCGCGACAGGTACCAGCCGACGCTGTAGCGCGAACCGCCCAAGGCGTTGAGCAGCGATTCGATCAGCAGCGCCGCGGCCGGTACGGTGAGCCACACGTCGACGACCGTTCGCCCCGGGCGCCGCTGCAGCGTGATGAGCGCGGCGCCCGCGAGAACCACCACGGCGCCGAGCGCCAGGTAGATGCCCGTGAGATACTGGCCGTCCCGCGACAGCGGCGGCAGCAGGCCGCCCAGCGCGAACACGAGCTGGATCGCCGCGTACGCCGCGACGACCGTCGCCGCGACCGCGACCGTCGTTCGACGCGCTCCGACGCGGCGCGCGCCGTCGCGCCCGCTGAGCAGCGCGTACGCCGCGAACGCGCCCGGCAACGCCGTGTGCCAGACGATCCACAGATATGTCGCCGTGTTCGCGAGCGCGCCGAACAGCGGCACGAAGCCGTTGCCCGGAAACGTGAGGATGTACGGGACGAAGACGATCGCGCTGAACAGCGTGCCGCACGCGAGCGCGAGCAGCGAGACGCGCCGCGAGAGCGCGTACTGCCCGAACAGGATCGTCGCGGTGATCGCCAAGCCCATGAGGACGGCGCCGCCGTAGAGCGTGACGAAGCCCGGGAACGTCCCGACGACGGCCCGAGCAAACGGGGCTGCGGCAAGTGCGATCGCACCGAGGGATGCGATCGCGACGAGGGCCGCGCGACGCTGTTGCGGTGAAGCCGGCAGCGTCGCAAGATCGAGAGCCGGAGAATTCACGCCTTGATCGGCTTCTCGGCCGAGCGCGGAGCGCCCGTTGCGCGCGGGCTTCCGCAGGCTAAGATTCCGTAACTTTACGTGCGCTCGACGAACATTGCGTCCCCGAATGAAAAGAAACGGTATTGTTCCTCGATCGCCGCTTGGTAGGCACGGTGCACGCGACCATATCCGGCAAACGCGCTGACCAGAACCAGCAGCGTCGAGCGCGGCAGGTGAAAGTTCGTCAGCAGCCCGTCGACGACGCGAAACGCGAAGCCCGGCGTCACGAACAGATCCGTCTCGCCTTCGCCCCCGTGCAAGCGCCCGCCGTGCAGCGCCGCGCCCTCGAGCGCGCGCAGCACCGTCGTGCCGGCCGCGATCACGCGTCTGCCGTCGTGCTTCGCTGCCTCGATCGCCGCGGCGGTGTCGTTCGGGATCGCGTAGCGTTCGGCGTGCATTACGTGCTCGTCGACCGAAGCGCCCGTCATCGGGCGGAACGTTCCGATGCCGACGTCGAGCACGAGCGGCGCGACCACGACGCCGCGCGCGCGAACCTCGTCGAGCACGCCGTGCGTGAAGTGCAGCGACGCCGTCGGCGCGGCGACGCTGCCCGGCACGCGCGCGAAGACGGTCTGATAGCGCTCGCTGCGCGCGGCATCGCCGCTTCCCACGTACGGCGGCGGCGGCATTTCTCCGTGAGCGTCCAGCAGCGCGCCGACGTCGACGTCGTCGTCGAAGCGCACGACGCGCGGCCCGTCCGCGAGCACGTTGACGATCGTCGCGCCGGCGGCGCCGATGTGCAGCCGCGCGCCCGTGCGCAGCTTGCGCCCCGGACGCACCAGCGCGAGCCACTCGCGCGCCGCCGGGTCGAACGCCGCGTGCGCACGCGGCCGCAGCAACAGCAGCTCCGCTACGCCGCCGCGCTCGCGCGTCGCGTGCAAGCGCGCGCGCACGACGCGCGTCTCGTTGATCACCAGCACGTCGCCGGCGCGCAGCAGCGACGGAAATTCCGAAAACGTACGGTGCTCGAGCGCGTCGCCGGCGCAGACCACCAGCAGCCGTGCCGCGTCGCGGCGAGCCGCCGGTTCGCGCGCGATCAGCGCATCGGGGATGGCGTAGTCGTAAGCGGCCGTCGCGCGCGGGTCGTCGCCGCTCAGTTCGTCGGAACCCGTTGGCGCTCGATCTCCAAGAACGACAGCAGCTTGCGCCGTTCCTCGTCGGACAGATCGACGAAGTTCACGCCGCACTGAAAGGTCTCGCGCTCTTGCGGGCGCACCCAGCGCACCTCGCCGCGCAGCACGAAGAACGGCGCGCGCTTGAAGGTGAACGTGTATCGCGTGCCCTTGGGGAGGTACTGGTCGGAGATCACCCGCATCCCGGTCACGCTGATGTCCGCGATCGTCGCGCGGAACAGCATGAACGAGACCTTGTCCTCGACCACGACGTCGATGAGCTTTCGCAGCCGAAGCGTTTCGCCGCCGCGTTCGTCGTCAGCCACTCGTCACCGCGGTCCCGGGGAAGTAGAATGCAAGGATCTCGGCCGCCGGCGCACCCGACGCCGCAAAAAACTTCGCACCCCACTGGCAGAGCCCCACACCGTGGCCACGGCCCGACCCTTCGATGACCAAGCGCGGTGCCGCCTGCGACGGATCGATTCGCACCGAACGCAGCCACAGGCTGCGCACCACGTCGTAGCCGAGCATGCGCCGGAAATCCGCGACCGCCACGGTGGCCGTCGTCGTACCCATCAGCGCGACGGTGCGCGGGCGGCCGGTCGGGTCGGGATCGCCGAGCGCCGTTCCGGTGAGCGTGCCGCCCGTGCGCGCGCCGAACGCCGCGACCGCGCGGTCCAGCGGCACGGCCCGCTCCCAGCGATATTCGGGCGCTTGGAGGCAATAGGGGTCCACGACACCGCGCAAGTACGGCAGCGGCGCGCCGTTCCACACCGCCGTGACGTCCGCCGTGTGGCCGCCGCAGCACGAGGAATAGAACACCGAGGCGGGGCCGCCGCCAAAGCGCAGCGTCTTGCCGCGCGACGCCCGGATCGCGGCCGTCGCGGCCGGGTGCTCGGCCTCGACGCCGCCCCAGCGCTGATCGGATTCATTGGCTTGCACGTCGTACGGCCGCGAGAGCGAACGACGCGCGAGCGCGAACGTCCGCGCGACGATCGCCTGCGCCTCGAGCGCCGCCGGCGGCCACGACGGCGGCGACTCCAGCGGCACGACGCCTTGCAAGTACGCGTCGACGTCGATCGTGGTGACGAGCAGAAATTTGCCGTCACCCGTGCCGACCGTCGACGGCGCGCCGCGCCAGCGTTTGCCGCCGAACGCGAACGTGCCGTCGGCGGCGACGTTCGGCGTCTCACCGTGCGTGTCGGTTGCGACGAGCACGCGAATCTGCGGCGACAGCGGATCCCAGATGTCCAACCCGCCGGTCCCGACCGCGGTCGCCGCGCCGGCGAGCTTGAGAAACGCCGCGCGTGCGATCATAGTAAGCGCGGCTGCCCGCCCTCGCGGGAACGGATGCCGAGGTGCGCCAGCGCGGCCGGCGTCGTCTTGCGGCCTTGCGCCGTGCGCTGGACGAAACCGATCTTGAGCAGGTACGGTTCCACGACGTCTTCGAGGGTCTCCACGTCTTCGGTCAACGTCGCCGCGATCGCGTTGATTCCCACCGGACCGCCGCCGTACTGGTTGGCGATCGTGTCGAGGTACGCGCGGTCCAGCCGGTCGAGGCCGCGCGCGTCGACGCCCTCACGGCGCAGCGCTTCGTCGGCGACTTCGGCCGTGATGACGCCGTCCGCGCGCACCTCCGCGAAGTCGCGCACGCGGCGCAGCAAGCGGTTCGCGATGCGCGGCGTGCCGCGGCTGCGCTCGGCGATCGTGCGGGCGCCTTCCGGTTCCATCGCGATGTCAAGCACGCGCGCGCTGCGCTCGGCGATGCGCTGCAGCTCGGCCGGCTCGTAGTACGCGAGGTGGTGCACGATGCCGAAACGGTCGCGCAGCGGCGCGGACAACATCCCCGCGCGCGTCGTCGCGCCGACGAGGGTGAAGCGTTTGAGCGGGAGCTTGAGCGTTTTCGCGTACGCGCCGCGGTCGACGACGAAGTCGATCTGGAAGTCCTCCATCGCCGGATAGAGATACTCTTCGACCACGGTGCCCAGTCGATGGATCTCGTCGACGAACAGCACGTCACCGCGCTCGAGCCGCGTGAGGATGCCGACGAGATCCTTCGGCTTCTCGAGCGTCGGGCCGGACGTGGGGTGCATCGTGCCGCCGGTCGCGCGCGCGATCAAGTTCGCGAGCGTCGTCTTGCCCAGGCCCGGCGGCCCGGAGAACAGCACGTGCTCGAGCGGCTCGCCGCGCCGCGCCGCGGCGTCGATCGCGATGCGCAGGTTGTCGACGACCTGCTCTTGGCCGACGTAGTCCTCGAACGTGCGAGGCCGCAGCGTCGCACCGTACACCTCGTCTTCGAGCGACGCATCGGTCCCGACGATCCGTGGCTCCGCTTCGATCGTCGCCGGCGCGTCGTCACCGCCGACGATCTTCTTGCGCACGGAATCGTCCTTGCGGGCGCTGTCCCTGTCGGCCATCACCTCATGGTTTCGGTTCTTTCGCCGAAGCCGCCTTCGGCTGCGCGAACGGACGATCCGCGTCGAAGAACTCGACGTACTCGATGATCGTCTTGTCGACCAGGATGCCGCGATGATGCGGGATCGGCGCGATGAGCTCGCCCGTCGCGCCGTCGACCGAATACACTTCCGAAAAGAAGATTTGCTCGTCGGCGGGATAGCCGGACGCGTACGACGGGTCTTGCCACAGACCGCCGACTCGCCGCCCGTCCGTGAGCGTCAGCACGATCTGCACCGGCTCCTGGAGATACTCGTTGAACACCCAGCCCCACGGCTTGGGCTCCATGTCCATCGCGACACCCGGCCGCGCGAGCATCTTGCGGCCCGCGACGTACGCGAACACCAAACCGATCGGCGTCAGGAAGACGAACGCGATCAGACCCGGCAGCAAGAGCCACAACGATAAGCTCGTCCATTGCTCGATTCGAAACGCGTGCAAAATCACGCCCCAGATCAGGTCGGTGACGATCGAGAACAGGAGGATGTCGATGATCGCGTCCGACGCCTTGCGCTGTTCGCCGGAAATCCGCAGCTCGATCGTTCGGATCGCGACGAAACCCGGTGCGATCAGAACGAGGAACGCGATGATCCCCTCGGGCTTCGCAAGCGCCTCGAGGATCTTCCCGACGTCCACTTACTTCGGCGGCTTGGGCTTCGGCTTGGGGCCGCGCGAGCCACCTTTCTTGCGAGCACCGGACGTTTTCGCGGCGGACTTGCGCGGACCGCGCGAACCGCCTTTTTTGCGGGCGACCTTCTTGCGAGCGCCGGCTTTCTTGCGACCACCGGCTTTCTTGCGACTCGCGGTCTTGCGCACGGCCTTCTTGCGACCGGCGGTTTTCTTGCGCGCGGTCTTCTTGCGACCGGCGGCTTTTCGCGTCGACTTCTTTCGCCCCGACGCCTTGCGCGTGGCACGTTTGGCAGCCATGGCATCCTCCCGACTCGGTTCGTAGCGGGGAGCAACGGATCGATGGCCTTGAATACGGCAACCCTGGCTCGCTTACCTTGCGACCTCCGTTGCGTTTCGGTGGCGGTAGATCTCCGCGAGCAGCGCTTCGGCGTCGTCGATCTGCGGCGCGCGCTCGAGCGTGTCGGCGATCATCGCTTCCGCTTCGGTACGCTTGTACGCGAGCTGCAGCAGCACCGCGAGCGCCTCGCTCGCGAACTCCGGCATCGGCGGCTGGTCGGGCACCTCGCGCTGCGGCGCGTCTTGAATCAGCAAGAAGCGCGCGACCTTGCCTTGCAGCTTGGCGACGATATCGCGCGCCTTCTGCTGGCCGATCCCGGGCAGCGTCTTGAGAAACGCGTGGTCGCCCTCGTCGATCGCGCGCGCGATGCGCGCCATCGGCGCCGAGAACGCGCGCGCGGCGGATTTCGGGCCGATCGACGCGACCGACAGCAGCGCCTCGAAGAACTCGCGCTCGATCCCGTTGGTGAAGCCGAAGAACGTGAAGCGGCCCGCGTTGCCGTCGAGCGCGAAGTGCGGGTAGATTTCCAGCGTCACGGGGCCGGTGTCGCCCACCTTCGGCGCGACGCTGGGCGGCAGCACGACGTCGTACGCCAACCCGCCCGCATCGACGCGCACGACCTCGCCCGTGCGTTCCAGCACGGTACCTTCGATCCGGCTGAACACGCTACGCGAGCCGGGAGGCGCGGGAGCGGCGCTGGGGCATCACCACGCCGAGTTCGGCGAAGCGGTCCCGTTGTGCTTCCACGTTCGCGAAAGCGATCGCCAGCGCGAGCGCGTCCGACACGTCGTCGGGCTGCGGCGGCGCGGCGAGGCCGAGCAGCTGGACGATCATGCCCTTCACCTGCGCCTTCGTCGCCGAGCCGCTGCCCGCGATCGCGCGCTTCACCGATGCGTGCGCGAGGTGGTGCACGGCGATGCCGTGCGCGCCGGCGGCGAGCGCGAGCACGCCGCGTGCGTGACCCATCAGGACGGCCGTCTGCGGGTGCTCATACGCCGTCCACAGCTCTTCGACCACCATGCAGTCGGGCCGCGTCGCGCGCACGACCTCGACCATCGCGTCGTGCAGCTGCACCAGCCTTCGTTCGAGCGGCTCTTTCGCGTTGGGTTGCAGCACGCCGCCCTCGATGAGCCGGAACGCGCCGTCGCACACTTCGACGACACCGTAACCCGTGATGCGCAAGCCCGGATCGACGCCGAGAATTCGCCGCGCACCCATGCTAGCCGCCGGAACGCACGACGGTGAGGTTGACGGACTCGCCCGGCTTGAGCGTGCTGTTCGCCTCCGGTTCCGTGCGCACGACCAGACCGTCTTGCAGCGAGCTGTCCTTTGTGTATGCGATGTTGCCGATCTGATAGCCGCTCTCGATCAGCATGCGTTTGGCTTCCGCGAGCGTGCGGCCGGCGACGTCGGGGATGCTGCCCGAGACGCTCAAGTAGATCGTCACGGGTGCCCCTTTGTTGGCCTGCGCGCCGGCCTCGGGCCTTTGCAGCGAGATCTTGCCGGTGGGATTTGCGGCGTCGACCGTATACGACACGGCGGGGACGAAACCGACCGCGCGCAACGCCTCCGCCGCCGCGCTGACGTCGCTGCCCACGACGTTGGGCACCGAGATCGTCGACGGTCCGGTGCTGACGATGACGCTCACGGTCGAATTCGGAGCGGCGCTGGCCGACGGTTGCGGGTCCTGCGATGCGATCACGTCTTTGGGGATCGTGTCGCTTTCCGTCTGCTGCGCGACGTTGAGCGACAGGCCCAGCTTGGCGAGCGTTTTGCGCGCCGCAGTCGTCGTCATGCCGACCAGATCCGGGACGAAAATCGGCTTCATGCCCTTGGACACCGTGAGCGTTACGGTCGAATTCTGGCGCAGCGACGTTCCGGGCGGCGGGTTCACGTCGATCAGTTGCTTCTCCGGGACGGTGCCGGAGTACGCTTCGACCACTTTGTACTTCAATTTGGCGCCGGCGAGCGCGCGCTCCGCGTCGCCCACGTTGTAGTCTTTGATGTCGGGCACGGATACGCGCGGCAGCCCGCCCGAGACCACGAGCGTGACGACGTCGTTCTTGCGGACGTTCGCGCCGGCCGGCGGATCCTGGCGGATGACGCGGTCTTGCGGAACGTCGGCGTTGTCCTCGTTGGTGACTTTCGACACCAGGCCCAGCTCCATGAGCCTCTTCTGTGCGGTGCTCGCCAGCTGTCCTTGCACCTTGGGCACGACGACCTGCTCGGCGCCGAGCGGCGAGTTTTTCAGCGCGAAGTAGCCGATCACGATCGCAACGGCCAGCAGCAGCGGAAACAGAACCCAGCGGCGGTCGCGACGCGGCTCGACGTAGTCCGCGTCGACCGTCTCGACGACGTGGCGCTGCTCGGGACGATCGGGCGCGACCGAACGCCGCGGCGGCGGCGTGACCACTGGGATGCGCGTCGTCGGCGCGTCGCCGAACGCGCCGTCGGGCTGTGTCACGTTGGGGCGCTCGCGCGCCTCGCGCAGCGCGCTCGCGAGCTCGGTCGCCGACGCGAAACGTTCGCGCGGGTCCTTGCGCAGCAGCCGCGCGACGATCGACGCGACCGCCGGGCTCACGCCCGTGGTCTTCGGATCGATCGCCGGCGCGTCGGCGGAGACGTGCTTGAGCGCGACCGCGACCGCGTTGTCGCCGGTGAACGGCAGCGCGCCGGTGAGCATCTGGTAGAGGACGACGCCGACGGAGTACAGATCGCTGCGCTCGTCGATGTCGTGGCCTTGCGCCTGCTCCGGCGAGATGTACGCGACGCTGCCCATCACCATCCCGGGCTGCGTCACGCCGAGCGTGTGCTCCGACACGGCGCGCGCGATGCCGAAGTCGCTCAGCTTGACGACGTCGTCTTTGGTGACCAGGATGTTCGCCGGCTTGACGTCGCGGTGGAGCAGCCCTTGACGGTGCGCGTACGCCAGACCGCTCGCGATCTGGATCGCATAGTCCAGCGCGACCGGCTCCGGCAGCACGCTCTCCTGGCGCATCAGGTCGCCGAGCGTCGCACCGTCGACCAGCTCCATGACGATGTAGTACGAGTGGTCCTCGCGCCCGAAGTCGTACACGTTGACGATGTTCGGGTGCGACAGCTTCGCCGCGGACTGCGCCTCGTACGAAAACCGCTTGACGAAGTCGTCGTCGCTCGCATACTGCTCGCGCAGCACCTTGATGGCGACGCGCCGCCGCAAAAGCGTATCGGTACCGACGTAGACATTGGCCATCCCGCCGTGGCCGAGGGTGCCGTCAATGCGGTACCTATTGTTGAAGATTTTTTCGGTCGGCGGGTTCACGGTCGCCGGTTAACTTCGCGACCGGGCGAGCGCGACCCGCAGGACCTCGCGGGCGATGGGGGCGGCGTAGGTCCCGCCGTACCCGACGTTCTCCACCACGATCGCCACCGCGACGCGTGGTGCTTCGGCCGGCGCGAAGGCGACGAACCATGCGTGCGAGCGGCCGTGCGGGTTGGTGGCGGTCCCCGTCTTGCCCGCGACGGTGACGTCCGGGAGGCGGGCCGCGGTGCCGGTGCCGCGCTTCACGACGCCGACCATCAGATCGCGGACCGCGTGCGCGGTGTCGGCCGAGATCGGCTGCGCCAGCGTCTCCGGGCGCGTCGCGATCCCCGTCTCGCTGCCCGCGATGCGGCGCACGAGGTACGGCCGCGGCGTTGTGCCGTCGTGCGCGATGGTCGCATCGATCAGCGCCATCCGCATCGGCGTCACCAGCAACGACGCTTGCCCGAAGCCGAGCTGCGCGAGGATACCGGCGTACACGTCCTTCTTGGCGGGGAGCCGGTCGCGCGTGACGGGGACGTCGAAATCCTCGGGCAGGCCAAGCCCCCACTTCTCGGCGTACTGGAACCACGTGTCGACGCCGATCTTGAGCGCGATCTGCGCGAAGTCGACGTTCGAGCTCAGCGCGAACGCGCCCGCGAGGTCTTGCGTGCCCGTGACTTCTTCTTCGTCGTTGTGCACCGTGAAGTTGCCGATGGTGAAGCCGCCCGTGTCGCTGAACGTCGACTGCGGTGTGACGACGCCGGCGTCGAGCGCGTCGGCGGCGGTGACGATCTTGAACGTCGAACCGGGCGGGTAGAGGCCGCCGGTGGAGCGGTCGAGCAGCGGCGACGCGGGATCTTTCACGAGCGCCGGCCACAACCGGTCGAGCGTGTTGGGATCGTACGACGGCACCGACGCGAGCGCGAGCACGGCGCCGGTGCGCGGGTCGAGCACGATGCCGGCGGCGCGCGCGTGGCGCGACAACCCGGCGACCAGCGCGTTCTGCACCGTGAGGTCGAGCGTCGTGACGACGTCGGCTCCACGCGGCGCGCCGCGTTTGCCGGCCAGGATTTGCGCGAGCTGTGAAAGCGGGTCGACGGCGTCCGTGTGCGCGGTGAGCACGCGGTCGTAGGCGTCTTCGAGCCCCGACGTGCCGTAACGCGCCGACGCGTAGCCGACCGCCTGCGCCACGAGCGCGCCTTGCGGGTACGTGCGTTTCGCGCCGCGCGTGATCGCGAGCGGCGTGCCGTCGGAGGCGAGGATCGAGCCGCGGCCGACCGCGATCGCGGTGTGGCGCGGATTGTACTGATTTGCCGAAAGCTTCGGACCGACCACGACCTGCAGCCAGATTTGGCGCAGCGCGAGCACCGCGAACAATACGATGAACACCGCGCCGAGCCGCGCGATCGCGCGGTCGGTCAGGACGATCGCTCCGCGCGCTCGCGCAGCAGCGTGTAGCCGCCGCTCGTGCTCACCGCGAGGTGCGGGTGCGCCGCGTCGGCGCCGATGACGTCGTTGATGAGCCGATGCGCCAACTCGTCGTCGAGTCCGTCGATCGCGAGCACGGCGTCGACCGACACCTCGTCGAGCAACGGGCCCGCCACGTACGCCGCGTGCGGAATGGTCTCCCAGAAGCGTTCCTCGTATGGCGCCTCGCGCCACGGCCCGCGCTTACCGAACACGGTCTGATGATAATCCCACGCGCACAGCCGCCGCTCGTTCCACACGAAGTGATCGCGCACGCACGTGCGCCGGCAGATCGCGCATTGCACGAGCGATTCAGGCGCGTGCGCGAGCGCGTCGAGGATGTCTTCGGGCAAGTCCTCGGGATTGACGATCGTATCTTCCCCGAGCACCTCGGGAACCGGCGTGGACCAGCCGATGCGGGCCAGCAGCTCGAGCTCCCGCAGCGACGAGACGAACGACCGCTCGTCGGCGGGATCGAACGTCTGATCCGTCCAGCCCGCGAGGTTGTCGGCGGCGATGCCGACGCGCTGCCAGTTCTCGCCGAGCACGACGCCGATCGGCGTCCACGCGAGCGGAACGAGCCACGCGGTCACCTGGCGGTTCTCCGGAACGAGGCTCGACGCGAACGCGAGCGTGCTCGCGTTTCCGCCGAGCACGTACGCGCGCGCGTCGCTCTTGGGTTCGATCTTGCTCGGTGGGTCGATCGGGATGGTCACCGCGCTTCGCGTACGGCATGGCGCGGGTACGCTCCCGCCTGCAGGAGCGCGGTGGGAACAGGGCCACCCGTGCGGATTCCTAATTCAAGCGAAATTCCCACACGGACACTGCGGGGGTTCTCGGTCCGATGACTCGCATCAACCTCATTCGCCGCGCGGCCGTGCTCGGCGCGGCGGTTTGCCTCTCGAGCGCACCCCTCGGTGCGGCGGACCAGCCCGGGATCACCGTTTTCGCGGCCGCGTCGCTTCGCGAAGCGTTCGAAGGGGCGGCGCCGGCGTTCACGCGGCAAACCGGGATCAAGGTGACGTATGCATTCGGCGGATCCGACATGCTCGTCACGCAGCTGAAGCAAGGCGCGTCCGCCGACGTGTTCGCCTCCGCCAACGAGGCGCAGATGAAGGTCGCAAGCGACGCGGGCCTCCTGGCCGAACCGGCACGCACGTTCGTGCGCAACCGTTTGGTGATGATCGTTCCCAAGGACAATCCCGCGAAGATCGGGGCGCTCGCCGACCTCGCGAAGCCCGGCGTGAAAGTCGTCCTGGCGGCTCCGACCGTCCCGGTGGGAAACTACGCGCGCACAGCGTTCCGCAAGCTCAACGGCGCGCCGGGGTATCCGGCCGATTTCAGCGCCGCCGTCGAGCGCAACGTCGTATCGGACGAGCTCGACGTGAAGGCGGTTGCAACGAAGATCGCGCTCGGAGAGGGTGACGCCGGCGTCGTCTACGCGACGGACGTCACGCCGAACATCGCTGCGAAGGTCGGCACGATCGCGTTCCCACCCGGCACGCCGGAAGCGATCTATCCGATCGCGCCGCTGAAAGGCGCGGCGAACGCGACGGGCGCACGTGCCTTCGTCGCGTTCATCCTCTCGCCCGCGGGGCAAGCGTTCTTGCGTGCGCGCGGCTTCGCGGCCCCGTAACCGCGTGAGGCGGAGGGCGGTCGCAAAACGACGAACTGCCGCGCCATGACGCAACCCGCTTTCAAGATCACCGGCATGGACCTCAGCGGATACATGGTCAAAGACGCGGCCCGTGCCATCGGCTTCTATCGCGACGTGCTTGGCCTCGAGCCGGTGACCGTGTACCCCGACAACCGCGGCGCGGAATACGAGCTGTCGGACGGCACGGCGTTCGGCCTGTGGGGTGGCGGCGGCACCGTGATGCCGTTCCAGCCCAGCAACGGCATCCTGTTCGCGGTCGACGACTTCGTCGCAGCCGTGGCAGCAGTCAAGGCGCGCGGCATCCCGGTCGTCATGGAGCACGAGACGCCCGTGTGCTTCATGGCGATGATCCACGACACCGAGGGCAACAGCGTCACCTTCCACAAGCGCAAACCCGTCGCGTGAGCGCTATCGCGCCGTTTATGTTGCCGTTCGCGCGTGCTCGTCGACCGGAACGTTGCGGAACGTCGCGAGCAGCGATAGGTCGTAGACGATCTTGATCGTCCCGGCCAGAACGAACGGAAGTCCTGCCGCGGCGAGCTGAAACGCGATGCCGGTCAACACGGGCGCGATTGATGCTGCCGCCGGGCGGACTGCGGCGGTCACCCCCGCGGCTCGCGCGCGATCGTGCGGCGGCACGAGCGACAGCGTGTAGGCCTGTCGCGTCGGAACGTCCATTTGCGACAGCGCAGCCCGCACGAGCAGCACGGCCGCGGCAAGCGGAAGCGACGGCATGAACGGCAGCATGCACAGCAAGACGTTGGACGGCAGGTGCGTGAATACCATCGTATTGAGCAGGCCGATGCGCGCGGCGACGTGGGCAGCGAGCAGGTACGATGCCGCCGCGAGAAGGTTCGCGCCGAACAAGAGCGGGCCGATCGTTTCGGGGCCCACCCCGAAGCGTACCGAGAACCAGTACGCGATGAACGCTTGGACGATGAAGCCCCCGGCGAACGCGTCCAACGCGAACAGCGCTGCGAGCCGTTCGACGATTCCGAACGGCACGCGGTCTTGGCGCATCGGTGCGGCGCCGGTTACCGGAGCGTCTTTCATCGCGAACGCGACGCTCGAAACGGCGGCGCCCGCCGCGGCGTAGAGCACCAACACGCCGCGATACGGTAGAACCGCCGCGGCTAGCGCGCCGAAAGCGATCGCCGCCGCGCCGACGACGTTGTAGATCGAAAGGCGGCGCGTCATGCGGGCGGCGTCGCCGGCGAGAACAGCCTGTTCGATCGCGGCGAACGGACCGACGTCCTGTCCGCCGGGGCTCACGACGCCGAGCAGACACGCGCAGACGATCGCGGGCTCGCCGCCCGCCAGCAGAGCCGCGGCGGCGACCATGGCGACGCCGCCCGCTGCAAACGTCGCGCGCGAGCCGAACGAACGCACGAGCCGGCCGGTGAGTGCCGACGTCAGCGCACCCGCAAGAAGCGCGACCGTGATTGCCGCGCCGATTCCGACCGGTGAGAATCCACGAGCCGCGAGCGCCTCGGCCAGGACGACCGCGAGGGCGCCATATGCCAGCGAGCGCGCGGCACGGGAAACCAGAATGTGCGTCACGTACGCGCGCCGACGCTCCTGAACGATTCGTAGAGCGCGTCGAGCATGGCGGTCGCGCCGTCGAGGAGTTCGTCGTCGTCGGCGGCGCGGTCGCGCAGGCCCGACAGGATCGCCTCGAAACCGGCAGCCTCCGGGGCGGGCGGACCGCCGACGTCCAGGTATTGAACCATCGCACCGATCCGGCCGAGCGCGCGATCTTCATCGAGATCGAACGACAGCACGAGGACTTCGAACGTGGTGAGATGGTTGACGTGCGTGAAGTCCGCGTCGTCGAAGTCGAAGCCGAGCGCGCCTTGCGGGCGATCTTTCGGCTCGTCGAGCCACATGAACGTCGGATGGTCGTCGATGAACCGCCGAATGAGCCACGCGCTGGCAACGCGGTCGACCCAGAGATGCCGGCGCGTGGCCCAGCGGCGGTTTTGAAAATCCTTACGCGCGAGCCGCTGGACGGTCGCATCGATCGCGCTCGGCTCGTCGGGCGAGAACGTTCGCACGATTTGGAGCTCGAGCTTTTCCAGGATGCGCTGCAAGCCGTCAAGTCCTCGGCTTCCGAAATAGTCGATCGACTCCAGTGCCGCGCCGTCGCGGCGCAATTGTCGAACGGACCGGCGGACGTCGGCCTCGGATCGCGCCGCCAGGGTCGCGCTGAGCTCTTGCGCCGACCGGATCAGCGCGGTGAGCTCGTCGCTCCGATCGAAAAGCGTGCAGAGGCGCGCGTCCTCCGCCGCCGATTGGCCTTGGATGCGGAAGACATAGGCGGCGCCGCCCGATCCGGCGACGTCGCGCTCGAGCGCCTGAAAGGCGGTCGCGAGATCCGGCCGATCGGGCAGCAGGTAGGCTCCGTCGCGGAGATTCCCCACCCCCAGGGACTTGAGCGTACGCCAGACGCTGATACGCAGCGCACCGTTTTGCCCCGGCAGCGTGCTGATCAGGAGCAGCCAGTTCACGGGCAAGACTCCTATCCGTAACTTCTATTACAGATAGTGTAGCATACCTAACACATCAAACAAAGGCATTCGAGCGGACAACAGGCGTACGGTCGCTCGCTACGCGCCCGAATGTGCTCCCGCATGCATGTCGTCGCCGTGAGCGCCGTGGTCCATCGGGTGCTTTGCATTGAGCCGCCACAAGTACAGGGCGAGGGCGCCGAACGCAATGTTCAGCCAGAACGTGTAGTTGACCGAGAACATCGTCAGGTCGTGGCGGATGTTGGGGTTAGGCCGCGGCACCATGTGCAGTGCCGAAAACGCGAGGTCCATCGCGATCGCCGACAGCACCATCGTCGTGAAGAACACGCCGAAGATGTACAGCATCATGCGCCAGCCGTAGTACTTGCGGTAGATGTCGAGCAGCGGCAGCACGATGAGGTCGGCGTACAGGAACGCGAGCACGCCGCCGAACGAGATCCCGCTCGCCCAAAGGATGGCCGCCATCGGCACGTTGCCGATCGAGCACACGAACGACAGCACGGCGATGATCGGCCCGATCACGGCGTTGCCGACGAGCTGCACGCCGGGCGCCGCGCCGTTGAGGAACAACGCCTTCCACGCGCCGTCGGGGACGAACGCGCCGAGCGCGCCGGCGATGACGAACCCGCCGAGCAGATCCTTCCACAGCATCGAGAAGTCCATCGCGAAGTTCTGCGCGACGGCGACGCGCGTGCCGGCGTCGCGCAGCCGCTCGACGACGTTGCGCCCCTCGCCCTCCATCGAACCATGATCGTGCCCGCCCACCTCGTCGACGTGGCGGCGCGCCGCTTCGACGAGTTTTTTCGGGTACGTCAGCTTGACCAGCACGGTCATGATCGCGATGAGAACCAGGCCGCCGATCCACTCCGCCGCGGTGAACTGCCAGCCCATGAGCAGCCACAGGATGACGCCCAATTCGATCACGAGGTTCGTCGACGAGAACAGGAACGCGAGGCTCGGGATGAGCGCCGCGCCTTTCTTGAACAGCGTCTTGCTCATCGCCGCCGACGCGTACGAGCAGCTCGAGCTCACCGCTCCGAACCCGGTCGCAAGCGCGATCTCGCGCACGCCGTCGCGCCCGAGCACGCGCTGCATGCGCTCCTTGGAAACCACGGCTTGCACGAGACCCGACAACGCAAACCCGAGGATCAGGCTCCAGCCGACTTGCCACATCATGCCGGCGGCAAGCATGAGCGCTTCGCCGATCTTTACGAGCAGCATCACCGCTGCATGTTCATGTTCGGCGTCGCCGCCATGTCCATGCCGCCGACGCTCTTGGTCGCCTTCCACGCGGCGTCGACCGGCTTCGGCAGCGCATCCATGTGCTTGAGAAACAGCGCGACCTGCCAGATCTGCTCGTCCTTGAGCGAGTGCATGAACGCCGGCATCGCGGAAAACCGGATACCGTGGTGGATCTTCCAGTACGTCGCGCCCTCGGGGTCGTCTTCGGCTCCGTTCTTGGCGAACTGCGGCGACGGCACGTAGAAACCCGCGGCAATGTTCGACGGCTTCCCGTCGGCCGCACCGTGGCAGATGATACAGTTCTGCTGGTACGTTTTCAAACCGGCCAAGAGATTGGCACCGTTCGCGGCAAGTGGGCTTTTCACGTTGCCCATCTGGCGCTCGGATGCGGCGTGCAGCGCCTTCATCGCAAGGTTTGCTTCGATCGAAGACGGCGCCGAGTCGGCTGCCATCGGCGCGTAGCCCATGTAGACGATGGTAACCACGGCGCCGACGATGATGCCCAGCACCGCCACGATTCCGATCACCGCACCGCGAACGTGATGCACGATCACTTGGTCATTCCGTTCATCGTCGTCGCAGTTGGGCGCAGCCGCAAGAACACCTGGAACGAGATCGGTGTCCCAGCGCCGTAATAGGGATCGAGGCCGGTGGACTTCGGCGCGAGCGTGACCTGCGCACCGAGGCCGATGCGCGTGCCGTTCATTTGCCGGTTGAGGTCGCGCACGTAGCCGAACGAGTACGACCCGACGTCGAAGACCGTGCCCGTGACGAACGGGTTCGGCAGCACCAGCTCGTGCCCGGACTTCTGCACGCGTTCGAAACGCGCGTAGTACGCGTTCCCGTCGCGCCGGTAATCGGCTTCCAAGAGATACGCGTTGCTCGTCGGCGATCCGTCCGTCAGATCGTTCCGACCCCACACCGCGCCGGCGTACCAGCTCGACTCGTAACCCAACGGCTTGTTGTAGAGCGCCGACGCGGTCGTGCGGTGTTGATTCACGCCCGGGTCGAACGCTTCGGGCGACGTGATGTACCCGTTCGAGATTTGCAGCGCGACGTTGGCACTCGGGTTCCAAGAAAGCCGGCCGCTGTACGAGTCCAGGTGCGGGCGATCGAAGTTGTAGCGGAACTCGTTCGGCTCCGCGCCGGTGAACGCCGAGCCTTCGATCTTGAAGCGGCCGAAGTCGTAGCCGGCCGTCGCGACGCCGAACGTGACGTGCGTGGCGTCCTGCCAGTGGTGTCCGATCGGCGCGTCCGCCATGTCGTACGCGACCGGCCGGTGCATGTACGTCGGCGGCCCGAGCGCGGGCTCACCGGGATAGCCCACGTAGAGATACGCTGACGATCGCGCTCCGGTCTTGACGCTGTAGGACGCGGACAGCTCCGAAAAGAGGTCGTGCGGATGCTGGCGATCGTGCAGCGGCGCGCCGTATGCCGTTTCGCCGGTCTGGTAGAGCAGCGGGTAACCGATGCGGTTCTCGGTGAGCGGGTCGAGGGAGATCATCGCGTGGTAACCGAGCTGCGCGTTCGTCCCCAGCTTTTGCGAGCCCATGACCATGAGCCAGTTCGGCGCGTCGAACCGTCGCGAACCGCGCGTCGATCCCGTCTCCACGTAGCGCGGGAACGCGGCGTAGTGCGTCATCAGCATCGACGTGCGCGTCGCGTGCATCGCACCGTACTCCGGTGCGGAGTCCGGCTGCCAGGCGGTACCGCTGCCTTCGCGTTCCATCGGTACACTGAGGTCGGTCGCGCCCTGCATCGTCATGCCGGACATCTGCATGCCGCGGCCACGCTGCATGTTCATCCCGGGCTCCATCGACGCCGTCGGCGCCGGGGACCTCGGCGCTGTGGTCATGCCCGGCATCGGCGCCATCGTCGGCGACGGCGAGGCTTTCGCCGGTACGGGTGACGGCGGGCTCTTCTTCACCGGCGCCGGCGCTGGCGTCGCCATCGGCATCCCGGGCATGGGGGCCATCGTCGGCTGCGCGGCGACTGCCGGTGAAGCCGTAAGAACGATCGAGAACGCGGTGACGGCGAAGCGAGAACGGAACAAGGGTACCTCTGGGAAAGCGTGCATACTACGCGCCGTAGTACGCTTACCCCAAACGCTGCTTCCCCACCTGCGGTTTCCGCCGGCGCTCGAGACGCAACGCGAGCGTTTAGCAGTGATGCGACAGCAGATAGGGCAGGTCGTGGCGAAACGCCGCGTGGCTGAGCGGTAAAGCGACGGCTAACGCGACCACGGTAAGCGGCGCGAACCACATCAGCCAGCGGTCCTCGGGCCGCCGTGCCGCTGCTTCGAGCCCGAGCCGTGCGTCAGCGCATACTTGCGCGCCGCACGATGCGCGCCGCACGAGCGCCAGGTATGGTTCTTCGCGCCCGCGCGCCGCCGTGATGTTCGCGACGCGCTCACGCCGGGCATGAAGGCGCCGCTCAAGCGGCTCGAAACCGGGGATCAGGAGCGCCGCGAATGCGAGATGCCACAGAACTCCGGCCGTTGCATCGTGACGCTGCACGTGCGCGATCTCGTGCCGTGCGACGAGCTCGAGCTCGGCGTCGTCGAGCGGTTCGGTGAATCCGCGCGAGAACAGGATCGTGCGCCCGAAAACCGTCGTCGCGATCGGTGCGGGCACGTCGAGGTAGAGCACCGTCGGAACGGCGATGCCGAGTTCCGTGGAGGCGTGTTCCATCGCGGTCTGCAGACGGGCCGGGAGAGGCTCCGCAAGCTGCTTGAGGCGCGCAAAGCGAATCCGCGCGACGACGATCTTCGCTACCACGACGCCCGCCGAAACGACGGCCAGCGCCGCGATGAACCAGCCCAGCCGCTCGTGGATCCACAGCGTCGTGTGATACAGCGGGTCCACGCCCGCCAGCCGGCATCCGCGGTCGGCCCACCACGAAAGCGGGATGAGAAAGACGACCGGCCAGAGCGCGCGGACGAACCGCACGCTGCTACGGCTTTTTGCGCGAACGGACGTTGAGCAGCCGGCGCAATTCTTCGAGCGCGGACGGGTCGTGGGCCACGGCGTCGACGAACCCGTGGATCGCCGCGGGACCGTGCGCGGAGATGAGTCCGCCGAGCGTTTGCGCGACGACCGACGACACGACGGCTTCGCGCGTGAGGGCCGCGCGGTACCGCATGTCGAGGTGCGAGCCCCCCTCGTTGCCCTTGGCGACGAGGCCCTTCTTCAGCATGCGGCTCAATTCGGTGAACACCGTCGTGTACGCGAGATCCTCGCGCTCGGAGAGGCCGCGATGCAACTCGGACACCGACCGCGGCCCGTGCGCCCACAAGTACTCGAGGATGGATGCCTGGCGCGTGCCGAGCGCCTTACCGAGATCGGCCTTCTTGCGGGGGCTCATCGCGGGCGGGTGCGAAAGATCAGCATACTACACCCCATCGTACGCTGGCTTCTTTCGCGGGACCTTTGCGTCAGCAGTCCTCATCGGCGTTCGCGAGGTGCTGCGCGAACGTCCACTGGTGGCCTTCGAGGTCGGTTGCCTGGTACGTCCGGTCGCCCCACGGCCGGTCGGTGAGTTCCAGCACGATGCGCGCGCCCGCGGCGACCGCGCGCCGATGGTGCGCGTCGACGTCGTCGACGTACACGTAGAGCATCGCGCTCACGCCGCGGCTCGGACTCTCGCCGTGAATCGACGGCAACCCGAGGGTGATGATGCTGTCGCCCACGTCCATTTGCGCGCGTTCGATCGTTCCGTCGGCCGCCGTATGGCGCCGAGCCGAACGCTCGTGGAACGCGAACGCTCGCGTGAGCCAGTCGACGGCGGCGCCGGGATCGTCGTAGATCAGGTGGGGAACGATGCGCGGCCACCCCGGAGGCGTTATCGTCAGGTGAGCTTGCCGCAATACGACTCGAGCAGATCCCAGGCCGTGCTGCCGAACTCGGTCTTCCAGCGCTTGTAGTAGTCCGGCAGCTTCGCTTTCATGGTCGCGCGGTCGGCGGCGGTGAGCGTGTTCACCGCCATCCCCTGCGACTGCAGCTTGCCGATCAGCGTGTCGTTGAGCTTCATCACGTCGCTGCGCTGCCGGTCCGTGATGCGCGACGCGTTCTTGACGACGATCGCCTGCACGTCGGGCGGAAGCTTGTTGAACCAGCTCGCTTCCGCGAGGAGCCAGTAGCCGCCCCACATGTGGCTGCTCAGGCTCAGGTTCTTCTGCACTTCATAGAAGCGCGCGAACTCGATGTTCGCCAGCGGATTCTCCTGACCGTCGACCACCTTCGTCTGCAGCGCCGTGTAGAGCTCGCTGAAGTTCAGCGGCGTGGGCGCGGCGCCGAGCGACTTGAACACGTCGAGCGCCATCCTGCTGTTCGGCGTGCGGATCTTCATGCCGGCGATGTCGCTCGCGTTGTGCACGGGTTTCGTGCTCGTCGTGATCTGGCGCAACCCGTTCTCCCAGATCTTCTCGAACGCGTGGAGATTTTTCGCTGCGATCTCGGAACGGACGTATGCGCCGAGCTTGCCGTCGAACGCGCGGAACGCATGCGCCGAGTCGTTGAACGCGAAGCCGACGCTCTGAATCGCCGCCACCGGCACCACGCCTTCGAGGATGCCGCCGTCGAGCGTCATCACCTCCAACGCACCCGAGCGGAGCTGCTGCAGCATCGCGGTATCGCCGCCGAGCTGGTTGTTCGGGAACACCGTGACGTCGAGCCGGCCGTTCGTGTCTTTGCGGACCGCGTCCCAGAGGTCTCTCATCGCGAGGCTCAGCGGATGGTCGGCGGGCTGGTTGGTGCCCGCCTTGCCGGTGAAGTCCGCGGCCCTCGCGGGCGAACGGACGATCGCGATCGACGCGAGCGCCGCAGCGGACGAGGCGATGAAAACACCGCGTGTCTTGCCGGTCATGGTTGCGCTCCTCACGATGGATCTGGTCGTGGGACTAGCGTGCCGCTTCCGGTCAATCCTCTGTGCTCAGCCGCGTGCGCGCATGAGCCCCCATGCGATGCCCTCGGGATCGACGATGACGGCCATTTCGTCGCCGTCGGGCAGCACTTGCTTGGGGATGACGACGTTCGCGCCGTTCGCTTGCGCGCCGGCCAGCGCGTCGTCGACGCTGGGGACTTCCACGAACAGCTGCACCATCGGCGTGCCGTCGGGCAGCGGCCAGATGCCGCCGCCGATGCCGCGCCCCGCCGCCGGGATCGCGCGGTAGCCCAGCGCGTTGGCGTCGTCGGCGGTCCAGCCGAAGCACGCGGCGTAGAAGCGCGCCGCGCGGTCGGGGTCGCGCACCAGCGCCTGCCAGTGCACCACGGGGTCGGCCAAGGTCATCGCTCCTTCGTCGAGCCGGTCACGGCCCAACACGACGTCGACAGCATCTGAACGCGCCCGTCGCGCAGCAGGCGCGCGAGCGCCGCGTTGACGTCGTCGATGCGCAGCCGCAGCCGGCGCGCGAGCGGCCGCGACCGTGCGACGAAGCCCGCCCGCGCGACTTGGCGCAGGATGCGGCGCTCGTGCGCGCGCGTACGCGCTTCGCCGACCAGCGCGTCGCGCTCGCGCGCCGGCACCCCGAGGCGCGCGCACACGGCGGCCGTCATTCGTGCCGACATCCGGCGACGACCGCGCAGGATCTGCGAAAGCGTAGAGCTGTCCATTCCGAGCAGCGCGGCGAACGCCCGCAGCGAGAAGCGGCGGTTGCGCAGCCGGCGCCGCTCGAATTCCGCGTGCAGCATGGCCTCGATGCTACGCGGCGCCGGTTCGGAAGCGCAATCGTGCAAGCGCGGAAAGTGCGGCAAAAAGTGCGCGGTGATGGTCGCCTCCGAAAGAGAGCCGAGAAACCGTCGACCAGGAGTAGCGTGCCGCAAAGGCTCAATCCTCCGAGCGCATGAGCTCTCTTCCGCCGCTCGACGGCATTCGTGTCGTCGAGGTCGGCAACTTCATGGCCGTGCCGTTCTGCGGGATGCAGCTCGCCGATCTGGGCGCCGAGGTGCTCAAGGTGGAGAACCCGCGCGGCGGCGACCTCACCCGCACGACCGGCCCGTTTCTCGGCGACGAGAGCTCCAATTTCGTACGCCTCAACCGCAACAAGCGCAGCGTCGCGCTCGATTTGAAGTCCGCCGACGGCAAGGCGGTGTTCCGCCGGCTCGCGGCGAGCGCCGACGTCGTGATCGAGAACCTGCGGCCCGGCACGATGGACGCGCTCGGCCTCGGTCACGCCGCACTGCTCGCGGCATCGCCGCGGCTGATCTATCTCGCTGCGACGGGCTTCGGCGACGACGGACCGTACGCGCAGCTCGCCGGGCTCGACATCATCGCGCAAGCGATGTCGGGCCTGATGAGCATCACGGGCGAAACGGATTCGGCGCCGGTCAAGGTCGGCGTGCCGATCGCGGATCTGACGTCGGCGCTGTACGCGACGATCGCCGTGCTCGCGGCGCTGCGCGCACGCGACCGCGACGGGCGCGGCCAGTTCATCGGCGTCTCGCTGCTCGAGTCGGCGGTGTCGTTCGCAGTCTGGGAGGCCGGCCGCTACTTCGCGACGGGCGAAGTGCCGAAGCCGTCGGGCTCCGCGCACCAGGCGATTGCGCCCTATCAAGCCGTGCGCTCGGCGGACGGCTGGTTCACGTTCGGCGCGAACACGCAAGCACACTGGCTGCGCTGCTGTACCGTGCTCGGACTCGACGCGCTTGCAAACGACGAGCGCTTCGTCACGAACGAGCGCCGCATGGCGAACCGCGACGAGCTGATCGCCGCGATCGAGGCGACGACGACGACGCAGCCGTCCGCGCACTGGACCGCGCGGCTGAACGAAGCGGGGATCCCGTGCGGGCCGATCCTGCGGTTCGACCAAGTCTTCAACGATCCGCACCTCGCCGCGCGCGGCTTCTTCGTCGACGCACCGCACGCGACGCTCGGACCGGTGCGCCAGATCGGCTCGCCGATGCGCTTCTCCGAGACGCCGGCGCGGATCGCGCGCGCGGGCCCCGTGCTCGGCGCCGACTCCGCCGACGTGCTGCGCGGGCTCGGCATCAGCGACGACGAGCTGGCGCGGCTGGCGCGCGACGGCGTGACGGTGCTGGCGTGATTCGCGTCGAGCGCCGCGGCGGCGGGATCGCCTGGGTGGTCTTCGACCGCCCGCAGGCGCGCAACGCGCTGACGTTCGCGCTGTGGGAGCGGTTGCGCGAGATCGCGGGTGAACTCGCCGCCGATGAGACGCTTCGCGTCGTCGTGTTCACCGGCGCCGATGCGCAGGCGTTCGTGTCCGGAACCGACATCGGGGAGTTCCGCGCGTTCGCCGGGGCCGACGACGGCGTCGCATACGAGGCGCGCATCGAGGCCGTCATCGCGGCGCTCGAAGCGATTCGCGTCCCCGCGATCGCCGCGATCGCGGGCGCGTGCACGGGCGGCGGCGTCAGCATCGCCGCGGCGTGCGACCTGCGCATCGCCGCCCCGTCGGCGCGCATCGGCGTCCCGATCGCGCGCACGCTAGGCAATTGCATCTCGCTGCGCAACGTCGCGCGCCTCGCGGACATCATGGGACCGGACGCCGTGAAACGACTGCTGCTCACCGCGCAGCTGATGGACGCCGCGGAGGCGCGCGAGGCCGGTTTTCTCAACGAAGTCGTCGCCGGCGACGCGAGCCTGCACGCGCGCGCGCAAGCGCTCGCCGAAGAGATCGCCGCGCTCGCGCCGCTCACGCTGCGCGCGTCCAAGGAGATGTGCCGCCGCTTGCGAGCCGCGACCCCGCTGCCCGCCGACGACGATCTGATCCGCGCCTGCTACGGCAGCGCCGACTTCCGCGAGGGGCTCACCGCCTTTCTCGACAAGCGGCGCCCGCGCTGGAGCGGTTCCTAGCCGGAGACGTGCGCGGCGATTTCCGCCGCGTGCGCGCGGATGCGCGGGTCCTCGATGCCGTACCGAAGCGCTCGCGCGATCGCCGCGCGCGCGACGTCCCAGTGGCCTGAGCGTGCGGCGGCCCATGCGAGCGTATCCTCGGCGTAGACGTCGTCGCGCACCGTCAGCTCGCGCTGCGCGATCGCGTACGCGTCACCGACGCGCACGCGGTGGTCCGCCTCGTACACGGCGATGAGCCGGTCGTTGACGTGCCGCGCGTCGCCGATCCGCTCGACGGCGAAGATCTCGTCGCGCGTCGCCGCTGCGGTCGCGTCCTCGCCGCGCGCCCCTTGCGCGTCGGCGAGCATCCCGAGCACGTCGGGGTTCGGCTGGATCGCCGAAGCACGCTGCGCGGCGTCTTCCGCTTCGGCGTTCTTGCCGTCGGCGAGGTCCACGCGCGCGAGGATCGTCAGCGCGCGCAAGTGGCCGGCAAAGATCGCGAGACCGGCCTGCGCGGCGCGGCGCGCTGCATCATGGTCGCCCGCCTCGAACGCGAGCTCCGCGGCCCGCGCGTGGAACCACGCGCGGCGCTCGGCCGGCGTGTCGTAGATCGCGTCGGCGCGGCGCATCGCGCCGTCGATCAGCGTTCGCGCGTGGGCAAGACTGCCCGTCTCTTCATCGAGGCGCGCGGCGACGACGTCGAACGCTGGATCATCACGGTACGGCCCGACCAGCCGCCGCGCGCCGTCGACGTCGCCCAGCTCGAGGTCGAGGCCCGCTTCTTCCGCTGCCAACCCGGCGTCGTCCGGTTCGCTGCGGCGCGCGTCGAGGATGGACGCTTTCGCCTCGCGGAAGCGGTGCAGGGTCAGCAGCGCGCTCGCAAGCGCGACGTCGCCGGCGACGTTGCGGTGCGGCATCGCCGCCAGCGAAAGCCGCGCGGCGTGCTCGGCACGCACGACGTCGCCGAGATCGCCGCGTTCGCGATACCGTTGCAAGTATTCGCCGGAAAGCATGCGCGGCGTGAGCATGTCGCCGCGTATCTTTCCGGCACGTGATTCGAGGAATGCAATGTTCGCGTCGCGCACGCGCCAGTCGGGCTTGACCGGCGCGGGCGTGAGCACCGCGACCGGCGGGGCCGATGCCGACGCGCGCGCGCCGAGGTAGACCGGCCACGCCGCGAGCGCGACGAGCGCGCCCGCGACGATGACGGTTACCGGCGCGACACGCAGCTTAGTGCGGCGCCCCGACATACGGGAAGACGGCCGGGGTGACGTTGTCCTGCGGATTCTTCTGCGCGACGTTGTCGGTGGTCAGACACGGCGACGCGTGGCCGTCATCCGGCGCGAGGCCGAGTGCCGTCAGCGTGCCGCCGAACACCGCGCCCAGCGAGATGTCGATCACGTCGTCGGGCAACCCGCGCCCGCCGAACTTTCCGCCGGTCGCGCCGCCTGTCTCGACGCCGAGGTACGACGCCTTGTCGGTCAGGTTGCTGAGATCCGCTGCGATCTCGTCGGGGATGAGGATCGCCTGGAGTGTCGACGCATGCTTCGCGTCACGCCCGGCAACAGTCGTCGTGAACGAGCCGATCTCCTGATACAGCGTCTGCGACGCGAGCGGCAGCTGCGCGGGCGACGTGCGGTTGGTGCCGTCGTGGTTGGCGAACTGCTGGAACAGCTCTTTGACGGCCGGCCGTGCAAGGCGTTCGATCTGCTGGTACTGCACGCCCGGACCGGTCGTGCCGGTGTTGAACGGGGGAACGTTGGCCGCGCCGCCGTTGCAGCTCGAGGTGCCGAGCACCACGGCGTAGATCGCGGCGAAGGTGAGCAATGATCGTCGCATGTTAGGCTCCGCTCTGGGTGCTGGTCGTCGTCCAAAGATGGATCATCTGCGAGCCGCTCGCCGGCGCGATCAGCGTACGCGGCGCTTCGATCACGATCGAGAGCACGTTGAACGAGTTCGCCGACAGCGCGTCGGACGGCGTGCCCTGCAAGCATGCCGCGAATTGGCCGGCCGGGGCGGGGAACTTGAACGAGAACGGTGCCTTCGGCGCCGATCCGGCGGTCTGGTAATTGCGGTCCGGCAGGAACGCGAAGAACGCGAACAGGTCGAAGAAAAACGGGTCGGCGCGCGGTCCGACGAACACGCGCATGCCGTTGGTCAACGGCGCAGCGGTGGTCGAGCCGAACGCCACGCTTCCGGCGAGCGCGCCCGTGTTGACGGTCGCGAGTGTGCCGGGCACCGACGGCGTGAACGGGCCGTAGACGTTGATCGTCTGCCCGGTTCCGGCGCCGCTGGCTTGCAGCTGGATGACCATGTCTTCAGGACCGGCGCTCGCGCCGTGCGCGATCTTGAACTGATAGAGCACGCCGGGGTCGAGCGACGCCGTCGGTGCCGTCGCCGGCGTGAGCAGCGGATCGAGATCCATCTGCAGCACGACGTTGGCGGGGTTGTCGCCCGCGGGGTACACGAAGACGTCGGTGATGTCGGCCGCGGGGCGCGCGACCGTGGTGGGTGAGTCCTGATGGTCCGAACTCCGCGCGGTTTGCACGTTGAACAGGACCCCGGTCAGGACGAGCGCGAGGACGGCGATGCCGCCGCCGAACGCGCCGGAGCGTGAGTTCATAGGGGTTCTCCTGAAATGACCGCCGCAAGTGGCGGAGCGTCGAGAGCGGGGCGGCGCGTACGCACGAAGACGTAGGCGAACACGAGAACCAGCGCGGCGACGAGCGTCGCGCTGACGGTGAGATCGCTCACCGGCGAGCGCCATCCGAGAACCTGCGCCAATTGATACACGGCGACGACGAGCGCGAGGATGGTGACCGACACGATCCACACGCGCATCAGCGCGGGCAGGCGATCGGAGCGGTACGAGATCAAGCGGTGCACGAGCACGGAGTCGAGCGTGTCGGTGCAGATCATGCCGGCCGAGAACATCGCGCCGACGAGCAGCCCGCCGGCGATCCCGGCGTCGGCGCCGAACACCAGCACGTACGCGGCGAGCTGGCTCGACGTCTCGAAGCCGAACCCGAACAGCAGCCCGATCGGGATCGCGAGCAACGCGCTCGAACCGTCACGCAGGCGGCGCGGCAGCAGCCGCGTCTTCGCGCCCGCGACGCGCATCGAGCCCGAACGCAGTGCGCGCACGTTCATGGCGGCGATCGCCAGCAGCACGGCGATGGACACCCACGTGCCGATGCGCTCGATCGTCTGGCCGTGCGCCGCGAAGCGCGTGCCGAGCAGCCCGATCAGCACCGAGATCGCGAGCACCATGATCGTGTGCCCGCCCGCGAAGAGCGTGCCGACGAACCGGCTGAGCAGCGGCGTCTTGACGTAGGCGTTGCGCGTGACGTTGTCGATCGCGGCGAGGTGGTCGGGATCGGCGCCGTGGCGCATCCCGAGCACGAAGACGGTGAACGCGCTCGATCCGATCACGCGTGCGCCTCGGCCGGAACGCGGTGCTGATGCCACGCGAACGCGTACCCGGCGACGGCGACGAGCACCACCGCGGTGACCAGCGCCGCGGAGACGCCGACCCCTTGCGCCGCGAACCCTTGGCCGACCATCGCCGCGCCGACGACCGCTATGACCGAGGCCGTCACGAGCGGCGCGAAGCGCGCGACGCGGTCGAACTGCGGCCGCGCGACGAGCCACGCCGCGCTGCGCACGACGGCGACTCCGAGCACGGTCAGCACGAGCGCGAGCCCGGCGCTGAACGCGACGATAAGCGCCAGCCCGTAGCCGATCCGGTGCAGGCTGATCGCCGCCAACAGCACGACGAGCGCCGCGGGACAGGGCGCCACGTTGCCGCTGGCCGCGGCGATGACCGCGGTGCGAAACGTCAGCGGAGCGGTGCCCGGGATCGCGTGCGCGCGGGCGTGCGCCGCGTCGTCGAGCTCCGCGTGATCGTGATGATGGTGACCGGCCGCGTGGACATGATCGTGTTCGTGCGGGTGCGCATGCGGGTGAACGTGCGCGTGGACGTGCGCGGAGGGCATTCGCTTGCGCACTTCCCGTGCGACCGCGCGCGCGCCGAGGATCGTGACGAACAGCCCGGACGCGAGTGTGATCCAAGGATAGATCTGCTCCGGGATGATCCAGCGCGTCGCGGCGAGCACGACGAAGCCGAGCGCCAGTACGCCGGCGGTGTGCGCGACGGTGAGCGCGACGGCCAGGATGACGGCCTGGCGCGGCGTCGCGCGCGCTCCCACCAGCGACACGGCCAGCAGGGTCTTGCCGTGACCGGGCTCGAGCGCATGGAGCGCACCGAGCGCGATCGCGAGCAGCAGCGCACCGAGCACCACGAGCGGATCGCCGGCGCCCTTCGCGAGGATGTCGGACAGCGCGTTGGAGCGCGCGATCGGCGTCGCCGGCGCGCCGGCCGTCGCTTCGTCGGCAACGGCCGCCTTCTCGTCCCTGGTGATGCGGCCGGCCGTGTCGATGGCCGCCGCGATGGCGACGCGTGTGCGCGGCGATCCGAGAACCGCGTTCGGGTACGTCAAAAGCTCGCCGGTCGGTTCAGTCTGCGCACCGACGACGACGTCTTTCCAGCCCAGGCGGCCCGGTTCGGTCTCGTCGCGATACGTGATGCGATGCGCGCCACGTCCGACGGCGGCGTGATACGTCGCCGTAAAATAGAGTGTCGGCAACCCACCGGCACCGGAACGCGTCCGCACTGCCGACCCGGCGGCCTCGAGCGCGACGGTGCGACCGTCGACGACGAATTGCAGCTGCGGCGCGATCGCCTTCGCGTGGGAGCCGGCCCACGCCGCGAGCGCCGCGCGCGACGGCGTGCCGTGCGCGTCGAGCGACCGATCGAGCGCGAACGCCGGGATCTCCGCCATGTCCAGCACGTAGCGGATCGTCACGGTATCGCCCGCGCTCGTGATGCGCGAGAGATGGTTCACCGTGAAGTTCCCCAGTGGATGTGCCGCCGCGGCGCTCGCGGTCGTCAACAACGCCGCGGCTACCAATCCGGCCACCCGGAAGAGACGTCGCATGAGCTCCCTCGCCCCGAATCTGTCTACGGTTTAGCCCAACAACGGCAGAAACCTGAAGTCGGATTGCGAGAGGTCTGCCCCGGCCGGGCTTGCTCTACGCCGTCAGAGGGCCCGCTTGCCGATCAGCCCCCGCCGGTCACGATCATCATGGATTCGGTGAACTTGCGCCACGCCGCGTCGACCTGATCGGACGTCAGGGCGTGGGAGAGATCCGGCCCCTTCTTCAGCATGGCGGCCGGGACGGTTTTGCAGACGAGCGCGGTCTTCGTGCCGGTCGTCATTGCAGTCGGGGGCTCTTTGGCCGTGGCGGGCCGGCAGATCATGATCGTGGTCGCAGGCGGCCCGGCCATCATCGCGTCGTGCGATTTCATCGCGTCGTCCGCCAGCGCGAACGCGGGCATGGCGAACGCCGCGCACGCAAACGCGGCGGATAAGAGCGTCTTCTTCATCGTGTCCTCCGAGATCAGGCGCAGTTGCGCCCACTCCACCCTACTGCAGGAGCCCGAATCACGCGGTAAGCGCGCTTACGCCACTAGCGTTCGCGGCGCGCTCTTTCCGGTGCGATCGGTGGCGCGGCGGACCATGCGACACCCGGAATGTCGATGAGATCACCGTCCGGTATCGGCTTGCCGAGTCGGCTCGCGACCTCGACGTATCCGCGAATTGCGTCCAACGCGGCTTTCCGCGCACCGTCCGATCCGTCGCCTTCGGTGACGATACCAAAAGCCGGCACCTCTGCCGTCCATACGCCGTCATCGTCGGCCGACGGTTCCAGCACGATCGAATACGCGCTCGCGCGCGTGGAAGGAACGATACCTTTTCGAGAAATTACGTTCATCACATGTTCGGTGGGGTGATTCCGGCCTGATCGAAGATCGACTGAGCCGTCTTCGGTTTGAGCGCGCGCCGCCAGCCGGCGGCTATGATGAAGCGTTCGAGGTCCCGACACGTCCACCCGTTATATCGCCGTCCCACGCATAGATCGACGGTGCCCGAAGCGCGAGCCGCACATGCATCCGGAGCCTCAAAACGCGCGCTTTGTGTCGAGCAGGATCGTCACCGGGCCGTCGTTGACCAGCTCGACCGCCATATCCGCGCCGAAGACGCCCGTTGCGACGTGCAGTCCGGCTGCGCGCAATTGCGTTGCGACGCGTTCGTAGAGGCGCTTCGCGAGCTCCCCGCGCGCGGCGGCGATGAACGACGGGCGGCGGCCTTTGCGCACGTCGCCGAACAGCGTGAACTGTGAGACCGCCAGGACCGCGCCTTGGACGTCGGCGAGCGCGAGGTTCATCGCGCCGTCGCGGTCGTCGAACACGCGCAGGCCGGCGATCTTGTGCGCCAGCGCATCGGCGTCCGCATCCGCGTCGTCCACCGCCACGCCGACCAGCGCCAGGAAGCCGCGCCCGATCGCGCCGGCGGCCCGGCCGTCCACCGTCACCGAGGCGCGGGTCACCCGCTGGATCACGGCGCGCATTGCGTAACCATTCGTTCAACCTCCAAGGCGGTCCACGCCAGCCGTCTAATTCTCGACGGGCATGCTCGATGTCTACATCAACGGGTTCGGTGCGTTTTTCCCGGGCCCGCCGGTCGGCAACGACGAGATGGAGAACCACCTCGGCCGGATCGGCGGGAAGCCGTCGCGCTACCGGCCGCTGGTGCTGCGCAACAACAAGATCCGGTCGCGCCACTACGCGCTCGACGCCGCCGGCGTCGCGCAGCACTCGAACGCGAGCATGGCGGCCGCGGCGATTGCCGCGGCCGTCGACTCCTCCGAGCTCGTGCTCGGCGACATCACGTATCTCGCCACGGCGACGACGCTCGGCGACGTGCTGCTGCCGGGGCTGGCCTCGCACGTGCACGCCGAGCTGAAGCTGGGACCGATCGAGATCGCGAGCTTTCAGAGCGTGTGCACCAGCTCGCTCATGGCGCTCAAGTCGGCGTACGCGCAAGTTCGCATCGGCGAGCACCGGGCCGCGGCCGTTTCGGGCAGCGAGTTCGCGAGCCGGTATTTTCGGCCGGGCTTCTACGAGCACGTCCGCAACGGCAACGGCGCACCGCCCGAAGCCCCGTTCGATGCGGAGTTCCTACGGTTCACGCTTTCCGACGGGGCCGGCGCGGTCGTGCTCGAAGCGGCGCCGAACGCCCGCCACCTTTCGATGAAGATTTGCTGGATCGACATCCGCTCGTTCGCGGACCGCTTTCTGCCCAGCATGATCGCGGGCGGCGCGCAGGACGGCGACCGGCTGCGCTTCTGGGGCGACTACGGCGATCCGGTCGAAGCGGCGCGCGCCGGCGCGCTGATGCTCACGCAAGACATCACGCGGATGCGCTCGATGATCCCGGTGTGGGTGTCGCACTTCGTCGAGCTGGTCGAGCGCGGGCGCATCGTCATCGACGAGATCGATCACGTATGCTGCCACTACTCCTCGCAGTCGCTGCGCGACGAGACGGTCAAACTGCTCGCGGCGGCCGGCGCGCTGATCCCGCAAGAGAAGTGGTTCAGCAACCTGACGACACGCGGCAACGTCGGCGCCGCGTCGATCTTCGTGCTGTTGGAAGAGCTGACGCGCGCGCGGAAGCTCGAAAAGGGTCAGAAAATTCTGTGCAACGTCCCGGAGAGCGGTCGCGCGCTCAACGGGCTGATGCTGTTGGAGGTCGCATGAACGGCACGGTTACGTCCCCGGCGACGCAGTCGGTGATGCGTCGCCTGCTGATGGTATGGGCCGATTTCGAGTCGGCGCTCGAGACGGTACCGCTCATCGACAAGCTGCGGCGCGGCCGGTTCCGGCTCGACGACTACCGCATGCTGCTGCTCAACCACCGCCAGCAGGTCATCGAGGGCTCGCGCTGGATCGCGCGCGCCGCCTCGAGCATCACCAACGAGTTCGCCGAGCAGCGCTCGACCTTCCTCAAGCACGCGGTGACGGAGCACCGCGACTACGCGATGCTCGAAGCCGACTTCGCGTCGGTCGGCGGCGACCGCGCGCAGATGCTCGGCTACGAGAAGAACGTCGGCACCGAGGCGCTGCACGGCTTCATGTTCCAGCGCGCGAGCGAGCCGAACCCGTTCGACCTGCTCGGCGCGATGTTCGTGATCGAGGGCGTCGGCAGCAAGAAGGCCGCCGTCTGGGGCCGGCTCATCCGCGACCAGCTCGGCCTCGACGATCGCCAGGTCAGCTTTCTGCTGTATCACGGCGAGCACGACGCGGATCACCTCGCGGAGTTCGAAGCGACGCTGGGCTCGGGGATCCTGGCGCTGCCCGGCATGGGCGACCGCATCGTGAAGACGAGCGCAGTCGTCGCGCGGCTCTACCGGCTGCAACTCGAAGAGATGACGCCCGCATGACGGCGTACGACCTCTCGAAGCACGACTTCTCCAACCCCGACCCGTGGACCGCATTGTCGCTGGACCACAGCACGTTCTTCGATCCGGACGCGAAGGAAGCGCTCATGCGGAACAACCGCACGTGGTCGCGGCGCTTCTTCTTGCCGATCGTCCGGGTCGTCGCGCGCCTCGGCGTCGTGGTCACGCAGCTGATCCGCACCGTGATCCCCGACTCGATGGCGGCACCGAAGCTGCTGCACCGCTCGATCGTCTGGGGGATGACGAACTTCGTCAGCCCGGAAGCGAACTACCTGATCCTGCGCCACTTCAACATCGGCACGCAGATGCTGCACTTCATCGGCGACAACATCGGCGGGCTCGAGATGCGGTATTTCCCGCTGCAGCCGCGCACGATCGAGGCCTTGGCCGACAACGTGTTCGTACAGCACGATCTCAACATCTACAACTTCATCATCCAGGTGAACGCGCAGCTCATCGACCAAGGCCGCGCGATCGGGCCGCGGCCGCTGAGCGAGATGGACTTCAGCGCGATCGAAGACTTCGACGCGACGCTCCAGTCCATGCCGCGCACGTGGCACAACTTCATCGACCTGCAGAGCGCGATCGAGCTCTATACGCCGTTCTACAGCCTGTTGCTCACGCACGACGACTTCAACCGCGCCAGCAACTCGCTGCAGCTCGACGAGACGATCGCGATCTACATCTCGCGCATCTTCGGCACCGAGCTCGCCGTCGCGCTGGTGAACAACCGCCATCCGGTGGTGCCGTTCGCCACCATCGAATCCGGTTTTCGCCTCATGCTCCACGGCATCGACGCCGAGCAGCTCTACGGCTTCGTCAAGACCACCCGCAACGCGCGCGCCGCGACCGCTACCACGCCGTCATCGCGCCCTTGAACAGCGCCGCCAGCTCTTCTTCGCCCACCGCGCGCGGCGCGTTGCCGAGCAGCCGCTGCTGCGCGAAGGCACCGGCGACCAGCGCGGGCACGTCGGCGTCGGTATAGCCGAGCGCGCGCAAACCGTTGGGCATCGCGGTCGCCCGCATGAGCCGCGCCAGCGCCGCGGCGAGCGCTTCGCCGACTTCGTCGTCGTCGATCTCCGCCGGCGCGCCGAGCAACGTTGCGACCCGCCGGTGCTTGTCGGGGGCGGTGCTCGCCGTGAACTTCGCGACGGCGGGCGCGCTGACGATGACCGACATCCCGTGCGGCACCATCGCGTGGTCGGCCTCGTAATCGCGCGGGAAGAAATCGCGCACGAGCCCGGCGACGGCGTACGCCATGCCGTGCGGGACGTGCACGCCCGCGTTGCCGAAGCCGATCCCGGCGAGCGTCGCGGCGTACATCACGCCTTCGCGCGCCTCGTCGTCGTGCGCGTCGTGCACCGCACGGTCGAGAAATTGCCCGAGCAGCCGCAGCGCTTCCACGCACGCCAGATCGCTGTAGGGGTTCGCTCCCTGCGAGAGCGGGCGCGCCAGCGGCGTCGCCGGCTTGAGCCGTTGCGTGTAGGGTTTCGCGGTGAACGATTCGAGCGCGTGCGCGAGCACGTCGAAGCCGCTCGACGCGACGACCGTCGCCGGCAGCGTGCGTGTCGCGTCGGGATCGACGATGCCCAGCGTCGGGCGCAAGCGGCGCGATGCGATCCCCGTCTTGACGTCGTGCGCCTCGAAGTCGAAGATCGCGATGCCGGTGCACTCGCTGCCGGTCCCCGACGTGGTCGGGCACGCGATGTGCGGCGCGAGCGGCCCCGGGACCGGCGCGCCCTTTCCCAGCGGCGCGTTCACGTACTGCTCGAACGGTGCGGGATAGGTGGCGTAGAGGTTCGCCGCCTTGGCGGTGTCGATCACCGAACCGCCCCCGACGGACACGTAACCGTCGACGCGCGCGTCCGCCGCGAATGCCGCCGCTTCGCGGAACGAGCCGTCGGTGGGCTCGATGCGCACGGCCGCGAACTCGGCGAAATCGACCCCCGCGGCGCGTAGCGAGGCACGTGCTCGCTCCACGAACGGTCCGGCCGCGAGCCGCGCATCGGTGAACAGCGCGACACGGCGCAATCCGAACGCCGCGGCTTCCGGGCCCACCTCGTCGATCGCGCCGCGGCCGAACTTGACGCGGGGGGCCTCGACTTCGAGGACGGTCTCGTGGTCGTGCGGGGCCGGCTGCATGATGAGCAGAAGTCCCGCTCGTGGCCGAGCCGATCCTCTCGACGCGCGACGTCGTCAAAGTCTACGCGGGGTTCACCGCGCTCGACGGCGTGTCGCTGGACGTCGCCGAGGGCACCGTCCACGCGATCATCGGCCCCAACGGCGCCGGGAAGACGACGTTCTTCAACGTCTTGTCCGGCTTCGCGCCTGCCACGCGCGGCAGCGTGCGGTTCGCCGGCGTCGAGATCGCGCACCTGGATCCGGCCGGCATCGCGCGGATGGGGATGGTGCGCAGCTTTCAGATCAACAGCATCTTCCCGCACCTCAGCGTGCTGGACAACGTGAAGATCGCGCTGCAAGCGCGCACGCCGCTGTCGCGCCGCTTCCTGGCATCGCCGGCCGTGACCGCGGTGCTCGATGATCCCGCGCGCGCCGCGCTCGATCAGGTCGGGCTCGACGACGAGCGCGCCGCCGTCGCGGCGAACCTGCCGTACGGCAAGAAGCGTTCGCTCGAGCTCGCGATCGCGCTGTCGCAAGATCCGAAGGTGCTGCTGCTCGACGAGCCCACCGCGGGGATGGGCGTGGAAGACATCGATCGCACCGTGGCGCTCGTGAAAAAGATCGCGCCGGGCCGTACCATCGTGCTCGTCGAGCACAACCTGCGCGTCGTCGCGGACCTGTGCGACCGCGTGACGGTGATGCAGCGCGGCAAGGTGCTGGTCGAAGGCACGTACGACGAGGTTCGCAACGACCAGCGCGTCGTCACGGCGTACCTCGGCGGAGGAACGCATTGATGCTGGAGCTCAACGACGTTCACGCCTACTACGGCGAGTCGCACATCCTGCACGGTATGACGCTGCGCGTCGAAACCGGCGAGGTCGCGACGCTCGTGGGCCGCAACGGCGTCGGCAAGACCACGACGCTGCGCACGATCATGGGGATCTTGCCGGCGCGCCGCGGCACGATCGAGCTCGACGGACGGTCCATCGCAGGCTTGCCGTCCGACCGCATCGCCAAGCGCGGCCTGGGCTACGTCCCCGAAGAGCGCGGCATCCTTTCGACGCTGAGCGTCTACGAAAACCTCACGCTCGCGCCGATCGTCGGCGACAAGGGTTGGACCGTCGAGCGCATCTTCACCGAGTTCCCCAACCTCAAGGAGCGCGCGAAAGCCGGCGGCACCACGCTGTCGGGCGGCGAGCAGCAGATGCTCGCGATCGCACGCGTGCTGCGCTCCGGCGCACGCACCGTGCTTCTCGACGAGCCCACCGAAGGGCTCGCGCCGGTGATCGTCGAGCGGATCGGCGAACTGATCCGCGCGATGAAGACGGACGGCATCACGGTGCTGCTGGTCGAGCAGAACGTGCGCTTCGCAACCGGCGTCGCCGACCGCCATCACATCATCGTCCACGGCCAGGTCGCGCAGACGCTGGAAAACAGCGAGGTGATCGCGCGCGAGCGCGAGCTCCTCGACATGCTCGGCGTGTGAAGATCGCGATCACCGGAGCCTCCGGCACGATCGGCAAGCCGCTGTCCACGGACCTCGCGCGCGACCACGAGGTGGTTCGCATCGATTTGCACGACGCCGAGGTGATCGCCGACGTGCGCGACGTCGACGCGCTAGAACGCGCCTTCGCCGGTTGCGAGACGGCGATCCATCTGGCCGGCGTCGTCAGCCTCGAGGCGTCGTGGGAGGACGTGGCCGGTCCGAACATCGGCGGAACGTACGCGGCGTTCGAAGCGGCGCGGCGTTGCGGCGTCAAGCGCGTGATCTTCGCCAGCTCGAACCACGCGGTCGGGATGCACGAAATCGAGAACATTCCGGCGATCTACGAGCCGGGCTTCGGCTTGGTGGTGCGCACCGATACCCCGTACCGGCCCGACTCGCTGTACGGCGTGTGGAAAGCGTTCGGCGAAACGCTGGGACGCTATTATAGCGACAACCACGGCCTGCAGGTGACGTGCGTGCGCATCGGCTCGATCACGCCGCAGGACGACCCGCGTGACCCGAGCGTCGCGCAAAGCTCCGGCTGGCTGCCGCTCACCGAAGAGCAGAAGTTCGCGCGCTACGCGGCAACCTGGATGTCACAACGCGATTTCGCTCGCCTCGTCCGCGCGATCATCGCCCGCGACGTCCCGTACGCCGTCGTCTACGGCGTCGGCGACAACGCGACGCGCTTCTGGGACCTCGAACCGGGTCGCGCGATCTTCGGCTTCTGGCCGCGGGACGGAACGAAGTAGCGTTCGTCGGCTAGGCGGTTTGCAGCGCGACTTTGTATTGGCGAATTCGCTGGCGTAAGAGCTCGCCGGTCGCGAACGCTTCGTCCTCGGTCGGAGCGGCGCTCTGCGGATTCGTGGCGGCGAGATCCCACCGGCAGTCGGGGTCGCTGCCGGCTTTGAAGCAGTAGTAATGCGTGAAGTGGCCGGCGTTCGTGTCCGACGGCGTCGTCAGCGCCGCCTCCGCGTGCGTCATGATCGTGTGCTCGCGGTCGGGCCGGCCTTCGCCGGGATACATCATCGGGGCAGCAGCGTCGGCCTGGACGTCGTATTTCTGCGCGAACGCCGCGGCGCATGCGCACAAGAACTCCAGCTCGTGCATCTGGATCGGGTCGGGGCCGAAATTTCCGAACGTCGCGCCGTCCATCCCGGCTACGGAGATGCCGACGGCGCCTGTGTTGCGGCGGTACGTGTGCGAGGCAACGGTATTGTTGTTGACGCCGCGAGCGTTGACGCGCGGGTCGTGCGTCACGATCATGTTCCACTGCGTCCCGGCGGCGTCGAGATCGATCTCGGCGTTGTAGTCGTCGAACTCGTGATGGAACGGTGCAACGACCCAATGCAGGTAGATGCGGTCGATCGTGCCCGCAGGCACGTCCGGCAGGGTCGTATCCAGAAAGGCACGCGCCGCGGCGAGTGCGTTCCCATCGATGGGGCCTGAGGTATCGAAGCTCATGAGCGTCCCTCGCGCGAAAATTGGACGCTCCCTCTTCTCTGCAAGGAAAGCATCTCCCTGCCGGCTCATTCCGGGTCGGCGAGGTCACGGTTGAGGTGGCGCAGATACAGGCCCGGATCGTTGAGGAAGTCGCGCGTTATGCGCACGTGCTCCAGTTCTTCGTACGGTGTTTTCACGATACGTTCGCCGTCGAAAACGAGGATCGACGCCCCGGGGAACGCCGCGAGGATCGGTGAGTGCGTCGCGATGATGAGCTGCGAACCCGCTTGCACCGTGTCGAGCAGGATCGTCAGCAGCGTGAGCACGCGAGTCGGTGACAGCGGCGTCTCGGGCTCGTCGAGCAAATACAGGCTGTTCCGGACGAGCTGGCCGCGCAAAATGCCCAGGAACGTCTCGCCGTGCGAGCGCGCGTGCGGGTCGGCACCGTACTTGCGCACGAGCACCTCGCGCGCGCTGCGGACGATGTTCGCGCCGAGCCGGCGGCGGTACTCGCTCGCCAGCTCGTCGTCTTCCATTTCATCCGCGTCGGCGTCACCTTTTTGGAGCTCACGCTCGATGCGCTGGGTGAACCCGAACGCGTCCTCCGCACGAAAGAACGCGCGCACCCGCGGCCGGCCGCGCTCCACGGCTTCGAAGGCGCCGGCGAGCCGCCGCGCGCCCGCGAGCGTCGCATCCACGTCGACTCCCTCCGCGCCGGCCGCGGCCGCGTCCGTCGCGACGGCCAGCGCCTCGAGCAGTGTCGACTTGCCGCACCCGTTCTCGCCCATCAGGAACGTGACCGGCGCGTCGAAGCGGAGCTCGCGCAGCGCGCGCAGCGCCGGAACGGTCCAAGGAAACGCGTCGTCCGTCTTCACACCGTGCCGGCGGCGGAACGCTTCTACGAACACGATCGGCCGTCGGTCTCCTCCGGCGCACGCATCAGATAGTGCAGATACCGGCCGGGGGCGTTGAGGAAGTCGCGCGTGATGCGAACGTGCTCCACCTCGTCGAACGGTGTCTCGACGATGCGGTCGCCCTCGAAGACGCGGATGGATGCGCCGGGCAGCGCGGCAAGGATCGGCGAGTGGGTCGCGATGACGAACTGCGAGCCGGACCTGGTCGCGGCGAGCAGGATCGTCAGCAGCGTGAGCACGCGGGTCGGCGACAGCGGCGTCTCCGGCTCGTCGAGCAGATAGAGCCCGTTCGGCACGACCTGCGCGCGCACGATGCCCAGGAACGTCTCACCGTGCGAACGCGCGTGCGGGTCGTCTCCGTACTTCCTTGCGAGCGCGCCGCGCGAGCTCCGCGTGATGTTCGCGCCGAGCCGGCGGCGGAACTCGCTCGCCTTCTCGTCGTGCAGCATCGCGTCGGCTTGGGCGTCGATCTCCTTCATCTCGCGCTCGATGCGCTTGGTGAATCCGAACGCGTCCTCCGCACGAAAGAACGCGCGCGCGAGCGGCCGGCCCCGTTCCTCCGCCTCGAACGCAGCGGCGAACCGCCGCGCGCCGGCGAGCGTCGCATCGACGCCCACCTCCTCCGCGCCCGCAGCCGCGGCGTCGGTCGCGACGGCGAGCGCTTCGAGCAGCGTCGATTTGCCGCAGCCGTTCTCGCCCATCAAAAAAGTCACCGGTGCATCGAACCGCAGCTCGCGCAGCGCGCGCAGCGCGGGCACCGTCCACGGAAACGCCTCGTCGGTCTTCGCGCCGCGCCTGCGGCGGAACGCGGTGACGAACACGCCGCGCGGCGCGGCCGCTAGGGCTTCGCGCGCTTCGTGCGCAGCACCAGCAGCTCGCCGATGATCCCGCGCCGGAACAGCAGCACGCACAGCGCGAAGATCGTCCCCATCACGATGTTGGTCTTGTCCCCGATCGCGGTCTTCGAGACGAAGTAGTCCAGCGATTCGAAGATCCCGGCGCCGGCGATCGGGCCGAACACGGTCCCGATGCCGCCGAGGATCGACATCATGACCACTTTGCCGCTGGTGTGCCAGTCGACGCCATCGAGTCCCGATAGCCGGTTGCCGACCGCGAACAGGACGCCGGCTAGCCCCGCCAGCGTCCCGGAGAGCACGAACGCGATGAGCTTGTAGCGGTCGACGCGATAGCCGAGCGCGATCGCGCGCTGCTCGTTCTCGCGCATTGCGCCGAGCACCGCGCCGAACGGCGAGCGCACGACCCGGACGACGAAGTATGTCCCGAGTGCCGCGACGGCGAGGACCGCGTAGTAGAACCCGATGTCGTTTTCGAGCGCAACGCCGAAGAGCGTCCCGCGGCCCGCGAGCTGCACGCCGTTCTCACCGCCCGTCCAGTTGCCGAGCTGGTAGGCGAAGAAATACTGCAGCTGCGCCAGCGCCAGCGTGATCATCGCGAAGTAGATCCCCTGCCGGCGAATCGCGATCGCGCCGACGATCAGCGCCAGCAGCGCAGCATACCCGATCGCCGCGACGACGGCGAGCGGGAACGGCGTGTTCGCCTTCGCAATGAGGATCGTCGCGACGTAGCCGGCGCCGCCCCAAAACATCGCGTGCCCGAACGAGAGCAGCCCCGTGAACCCGAGCAGCAGGTCGAACGCCACCGCGAAGAGCGCGTACGCGACGATGTCGATCGCGAGCACCGGGTAGACCAGCTTCGGCAGCGCAAGCGCGATCAGCAGCAAGACGGCCGCGACGACGGCGCCGCGGCGCGTGCCGAGCAGCGAGGTCGTCACTTCGCGCCCACGGGGCTGCCGAACAGCCCGCTGGGGCGGATCAGGAGAACGATGATCATCAGCAAGAAGATCAGCGTGTCGTTGAAGGCGGGGAAGATCACCGCGCCCACCGTCTGCAAGAGCCCGAGCGCGAAACCGGTAACGACGGATCCACCGATCGAGCCGAGGCCGCCGATCACGACGATCGCGAAGGTATTGATGATGATTTTGTCACCCATCGTCGGTTCGACGTTCTGGATGGGCGCGGCCAACACGCCCCCGAGAGCCGCAAGCGCGACGCCGACCCCGAACGTGACGGTGACGAGCGACCGCGTGTCGATGCCGAGCGCGCGCACGAGTACGGGCGCTTCGGTGGCCGCGCGAATACGGGCGCCGACCGGCGTCCGTTCCAGGACGAACCACACGACGACGCAGACGACGATCGCGACGCCGATCGCGAACAGCCGGTACGTCGGAAACATCGTGAACCCGATGTTCGTCACGCCGGCCAGCGACGGCGGAGCGGCATACGGCGAGCCGAGCGCGCCTGCCGCGAGCCTCATCGAGTCCTCGATGATGAGCACCAAGGCGAACGTAAACAGCAAGCCATAGAGCGGATCCAGGTGATAGAGCCGGCGCAGGAACACCACCTCGACACCCATCCCGAACAGGCCGACGACGAGCGGCGCGACGATCAGCGCCAGATAGAACGGCAAATGGACGGACTCGGCGCCGTAGTACGCCACGAAGGCGCCGAGCATGAACATCGCGCCGTGCGCGAAGTTGACGATCCGCAGCATCCCGAAGATCACGCTCAGCCCGAGCGCCAACAGGGCGAAATACGCCCCGTTGACGAGGCCGTTGAACGCCTGCGTGAGCAGGTAGTCCAGGCTCAGGCTACCAGTCCTTCTTGCACACCGACGCGGATTCGGGGCGGAACGCGCGGCCCGGCGGGATCGTCTGCACGATCTTGAACCACGCGTGCGGCTCCTTCACCTGTTCTTTGGGGAGCACGTCGACGACGTACATCTCGTGGATCACGCGATGGTCGCGGCCGCGCCATTCGGCGCCCTTGGCATAGAAGTCGTTGAACTGGCGGTTGTCGAGATAGCCCTGCACCTTGTCGGCTTCCGTCGTGCCGACGGTCTTCACCGCGTTCAGCCACTGCGTCGTGGCGGAGTAGTCCGCGGCTTGGATGTCGGTCGGCCGCAAGCCGTGCATCCGCTTAGCATACTTGTCAGCCCACTTGCGTGCGGCCGCGTCCTCGTTCCAGTACCACGACGTCGTGATGCGCGAGCCGGCGAACACGTCGGGCAGCGCGTCGACGTCGCTGAGGAACAACAGGCCCACCGCGACCTTCATCACCTTGTCGACCCCAAACTGCTTCACTTGCTTCATCGAGTTGACGGTGTCGGCGCCCGCGTTGAACAGGCCGAGAACTTGCGCGCCCGAGTTCTTCGCCTTGAGCAAATACGACGAGAAGTCGGTCGTCGGGCCGAACGGGTACAGGTCGGCTTGCTGGATCTTGCCGTCCTTGCGGGCGATCGCGGCTGTGAAGTCGGCGAGCATCTGCGTGCCGAACGCGTAGTTGGGAACGAGCGCGTACCACGTCTTACCGTCCGACTGCGCTGCGATGTTCGCGCCCGTCGACGCCGCCAACGCATAGGTGTCGTATGCGTAGTGATACGTGTAGCGGTTGCAGCTCGCGCCGGTCAACGCCGACGACGCGCCGCCGGTGACGATCGCGAGCTTCTTCTTCTCCTTTGCGACCGCCGCCACGGCGAGCGCGACGGAGGAGTTGGTCATGTCGAGCGCGAGCTCGGTGCCGGAATCGTACGCCTCGCGCGCCTTGATGGCCGCGTCGGGCCCGTTGTTGCGATGGTCGATCCCGACCACCTCGACGGTCCGGCCGAGGACTTTCCCGCCAAAGTCCTCTACGGCCATCTTGGTCGCCTCGACGGCACCCGGGCCTGCGAGCGCGGCGTAGACCCCGGACATGTCGGTGATGACCGCGATCTTGATGGGGCCGTCGGCCGCCGTTGCCGGCGGTGCAACGAAGGACGAACAGAGCATCGCGACGGCGAGCGCTGCCGGAAGGGAACGAGAAATACGCATCGGACCGACCTCGTAGGCGGGGCGAGAGTTGCACGGACGTTACGCACCGCGGTCGGCGTTCCTCCGGCCGGCCGAACGAATCACGGCTTGGCGGGGAACGAGCGTACGACGATGTCCAAACCGATCGAAGACTATGCGCTCATCGGCGACACCCGGACGGCGGCGCTCGTCGCCCGGGACGGCTCGATCGATTGGCTGTGCCTTCCCAGCTTCGACTCGGGCGCGTGCTTCGCCGCGCTGGTCGGCGACGAGGAGAACGGGTCGTGGGCCCTCGCGCCGGAGGCACACGCGATCGCGATCAAACGCGCGTACCGCGAGGACAGCATGGTTCTCGAGACGGTCTACGAGCTCGAAGGCGGCGGACGCGTCCGGGTGGTCGATGCGATGCTCGCCGGCAGCGAAACCCCGCGGCTGGTGCGCCTCGTGACCGGCGAGGCCGGCCACGTGGCGATGCGCTCGCAGATGCGGATTCGGTTCGACTACGGGCAGATCGTGCCGTGGATCCACCGCTCGTCAGGAACGGTCGTCGCGGTCGCCGGGCCGGACGCGCTCGCGCTCTATTCGGACGTCGCGCTGCGCGGGGAAGATCTCTCGACCGTCGCCGAGTTCTGGGTGGGGCCGGGCGAGCGCGTTGGGTTCGAGATGGCGTACTTCGCCTCATACGAGGAGCAGCCCGGACCGTCCGACGTCCCCACGGCGTTGCGCCGCACCGACGTATTCTGGCGCGAGTGGGCGCGGACGTGCCGTTACGACGGGCCCTGGCGCGACATCGTGATGCGTTCGCTGCTGACGCTCAAAGCGCTTACCGACGCGCGTACCGGCGCCGTCCTCGCCGCGCCGACGACCTCGCTCCCCGAATGCGTCGGCGGCGTCCGCAATTGGGATTACCGCTACTGCTGGCTGCGCGACGCGACGTTCGTGCTGGTCGCGCTGCTCAACGCCGGTTATGAGGAAGAGGCGTTCGCGTGGCGGGCGTGGCTGCTGCGCGCGGTCGCCGGCAACCCCGACCAGATCCAAATCCTCTACGGGCTGCGCGGCGAACGCCGCCTGCCCGAGTTCGAGGCGCCGTGGCTGCGCGGATACGCCGACTCTAGGCCGGTGCGCATCGGCAACGCGGCCGCCGAGCAGTTACAGCTCGACGTCTACGGCGAGGTCTCGGACGTGATGTACCAGGCACATCGCGCCGGACTGCAGCCCGACATCGATGAGTGGTCGCTCACGTGCGCGGTGGTGGAGGCCGTCGAGAAGCGCTGGTCGGAACCCGATCGCGGGCTGTGGGAGGTGCGCGGGCCGTGCCGGCCCTTCGTGCATTCCAAAGTGCTGGCGTGGGTCGCGCTCGACCGCGCGATCTGCGCGATCGAGAAGTATGGGCTCGACGGGCCGCTCGAACGCTGGCGCGCCCTGCGCGATCACATACACGCCGAGGTCTGCGCGAAGGGCTACGATCCCAAGCGCGAGACGTTCACCCAGTCGTACGGCTCCAAAGAGATCGACGCGGCGGCGCTGTTGATCCCGCTCGTCGGATTTCTGCCGCCGTCCGACCCGCGCATCGTCGGAACCGTCGCCGCCGTGGAACGCGAGCTGCTCGTCGACGGCTTCGTCAAACGCTACACACAACCGAACGTGGACACCGACGGGCTGCCGCCCGGTGAGGGCGCGTTCTACGCCTGCGGCTTCTGGCTCGCCGACAACTACGTGTTGCAGAAACGGCGCAAGGACGCGCGCGCGCTGTTCGAGCGGCTCATCGGCACCGCGAACGACGTCGGCCTGCTGTCCGAAGAGTACGACTGCGCAGGCAAACGGCTCGTCGGTAATTTCCCGCAGGCGTTCTCGCACGTCGGTCTGGTGAACACCGCGTACAACCTCGCGGCCGACTCCAAACCGGCGGAACAGCGCCGCGGAAAGCAACCTGTTCCGCCGGCCACGGGCGGCGCGCCAGAACGACCGCCCGCCGCATCATCATGAACCCTTCGCCGGGCGCCAGGGGCGCTCGTCGTTGAAGTAGTGCTGCGCGAAGCGCAGCAGCGTCGGCGCGCTCGCTCGCCAAAAGCCGTCGGTATGACAGCCGGGCACGATTTCGACCCGGGCGTGCGGACAGCGTCGCGCGAACGCACGCACCGCCGGCGCGAACGGATCGCTCGCGCCGCAGCGAACATAGATGTTGCCGCCGGCTGCGCACGCGGTGCCGGGATCGTTGGCCGCAAAATCGCGCGCATCGTCGAACGCGTCGCCCACGCTTGCGCGCTCGTCCGCGTACGACGTGAAAAGCGCAGGGCCGGCGACCGCGACGGCACGATACCGTGACGGCGCACGCGCGTAGGCGAGCAGCGCGCCATAGCCGCCCATCGACACACCGAGCAGCGCCTCGCGGCGCGGTCGCGCACCGGTATGCCGCGCGACGATCTCCGGCAGCTCGTCCATGACCATTGCCAGCCGGTTTTCGCCCGACGCCCGCCGGTGAAAGTACGTTTCTCCGGCATCCGCTGCGATCAGGACGTACGGGAGGTGCCCCTTCCCCCCGAATCTGAAGCGTGAAAAGTACGCTCCGAAGCCGAGGTCGTCGATGGTGCCTCGCGCGGTGCCGCCCCGTCCCGGCAGCAGATAGATCGCCGCGTCGATCGATCGCGGATCGATCCAATCAGGATGTGCGAGCACGTATCCGACCGCACCGCGCACGTGGCGCGACCGGAAGCTGTCCGCGACGACGGTGAGGTGCTGTTGTGACGGCACGTCGACGTCGATACAGCCGCGGATGCGCTCGCGAGCGCTTCGGACAGATCCGCAGCCGGCCAGCAGCGCGGCCGAAGCGAACGCCGCGAGCGCGCCCGCGCGCGTCGGCGGGACGTCCGCGACGCCACGCACGAAAACCTGCATGACGTCACTATCGGACGCGACCCGCAGAAATCCCCGCTATCGCGTTAGCAGCATACGCCCCGGTCAAGAAGCCAAGAGGCCCGCGCTTTGAGCGCGGGCCTCCGGTGCGTCGTCGCGGCGCGTTACATGCCGTTGCCGGGTCCCGAGTCGAAGGCCGACTTGTTCGAAACCGATCCGTGGTTGCCGAAGCAGTACGATCCGATCTGGAAGTTCTCGCATATATCGTAGCCGAACGTATAGCCCGACGACGGCGCGGTCATCACCAGCGTCTGCGCCGTGTACGACGTCGCGCTTCCGTCTACGAGCGTCAGGCCCAGCTGTTGCGTCGTGCCGATATCCAAGTTCGGCGCCCCCGTGCCGTACGTGTAGGCGGTGTTATTGACGATGTACTGGTTGGAGGTGCACGTACCGCCGGTGCACGTGTAGTCGGTGTGCGTGCTGTAGTACGTCACGGAGGTGGTCGTGCCGTACCACTCGGCGCTCGAAAGGCCGGAGTTGTACGCGCACACCGTGCCGAAGGCGCCGTCGGAATACTGGTTTTGGCAGGTCGAGTTGCCGTCGCTCACCGGCGGCGCCAGTTGGGCGGTGAACGTGGGCTGCCACGCGACCGTACCGTCGATCGTCACGCTGCCGGCGAACGACTGCACGGGGAACACGAACGTGTGGTTCGACGTGTAGCCGTACAGGAACGCGGAGAATGACGAATCCGAGTACGTGCTGTTGTCCGAGTAACCGGAGAATTGCCCGGTGAGCTTGTCGTACGTCGTCTGCTGGTTCGAGGAGCGGTAGATCGATCCCTGATACGCGAGGTTGCTGGGCTGCACGATCTGGATGGTCGTCTGGGCCGTGTTGTTGGACAGATCGAAGTCGCCCGGTACGACGTTGACGACGGCGACGCTGACGGTGTGCGCGCCGGTGGTCGAGAAGGTGTACGCGAACATGCACGTGACGCTCTGCCCCGCGTCCACCCAGATCGCGACGGCCTGATCGACCGGCTGGCCGTCGACCGAGAGGACGCAATCGGCGCGCGCGCCCACGTCGTGATTCAGCTCGGCGACGACGGCCTGGAACACCACGGAGGTGTTCACGTACGCCACTGGCGGCCCGGTCAGGCTGCGCACCGCGAGGTCGGGCCCCAGCTTCACCGCGTCGACGACGGTCACCACGTCGGTGCGGTTGCCGTCGATACCTTTGACGTGCGTGTCGAGCTGCACGTTCTCGTTGCGAATCAAACCCGGGAACGTCTGGCTCCAGTACGAGCCGGCCGAAAGGTGGTTGTAATTCTGCGTATCCTGGTGGCTGCCGTCGGGGCCGAACAGCTTCGCCTGCACTTTGGTGAAATAGCCGGGGCCCGGCGCGCCGTCGAGCACGCCGGTGGTCGCCTCGACCAGCACCGAGCCGTCCTTGGCGAGCAGCGCGCGGCTCTGAACTTGCGCCGAGCCCGAACGCCCGGTCGCGGGATGCGCGCCGGCGTCCTGGTATTTTTCGGAGTTCGGATGAAACAGCCCGCCATTCGAGGACGAACCGTCCTTGGCGGCGCGATGCGCGCCTTGGACGCCGCCGGCACCGGTCTGCGGTCCGTGCGGAACGCTCGACGACCGGCCGCCGCACCCCGCGGCCAACACCAAGATGAGCGCTACACCAAGCACCCCGAATCGCTGTTTCGCCATGAACCCCTCCTGTCTGATGAAACCAGAAAAAACGACGTTGGTCCGACGCCTATAGGCGCGGACTACTCTTGCTTGGGTCGGCTTGACCGAATAACCTAGCCAAGGACCGAAATTTTACAAGCCGCCGAGGCTCGGCCGTTCTATCGCGCGGCCGCCCCGAGGTGCGTCGCCTGGTATTCCTGCAGCGACCGCGGAGGGCCGGATTCGGATTCGAGCGCCGTGACGAGCGCGTGCGCCGTGTCGAGCGACGTGAGCGACGCGATCGACGCCTCGACGGCCGCGCGGCGGATGCGGTAGTTGTCGGTCGGGCCGCGGCCCGCTTTGAAGTCGTTGATGACGAGGTCGACCGAACGCTCGCGGATCACGTCGAGCACGTCGGGCGCGCCTTCGCCGATCTTGTTGACGCGCTCGGCCGCGATCCCGTGCTCTTCGAGCAGCTCGAACGTGCCCGGCGTCGCGACGAGCTTGTGACCGAGTGCGACGAGGCGCCGCATCAAGTCGACGGCGTCCTTCTTCTCTTCGTCGCTCACCGACACCAGCACGCGACCGCCTTCGTGCGGCAAACGGATCCCGGCGCCGACGAAGCCCTTGCGCAGCGCACCCGCATACGTGGCATCGATCCCGAGCACTTCGCCCGTCGATTTCATCTCCGGCCCGAGGATCGTCTCGACGCCGCGCATTTTCGCGAACGAGAACACGGGCACTTTGACGACGACATAGTCTGGCTTGGGCCGCAAGCCCGTACCCCAGCGCATGTCGCGCAGTTTTTCGCCCAGCGCAACGCGCGTCGCCGCCGCGACGAGGTTGATCCCCGTGGCCTTCGAGATGATCGGCACGGTGCGGCTTGCGCGCGGGTTTGCTTCGATGATCAGCAGCTCGTCGGTGCCCTCGGGGATGACGAACTGGATGTTGATGAGACCGCGGATGCCGAGCTCGCGCGCGATCTCCTCGGTGACGCGCACGATGCGCGCTTCCATCGCGTCGGAGATCGTCTGGGTCGGAAACACGCTGATCGAGTCGCCCGAGTGGATGCCCGCGCGCTCGATGTGTTCGAAGATACCCGGGATCATGATGTCGTCGCCGTCGAACGCCGCGTCGACCTCCACCTCGCGGCCGCGCATGTACTTGTCCACGAGCAGCGGCGAGCCCGGCGTGATCGGCGGCGCGCTCTCGACGTACGACGCGAGCTGCCCCTCGTTGTACACGATCTCCATACCGCGGCCGCCCAGCACGTACGACGGCCGCACGAGCACGGGGAAGCCGATCTCGCGCGCGATCGCACGCGCTTCGCGGAACGTGTTGGCGGCACGGCCGCGCGGCCGCGCGACGCCCAGCTTCTCGAGCGCGGCGTCGAACTTCTCGCGGTCCTCCGCCATGTCGAGCGAACGCCGGTCGCTGCCGACGATCGTGATCCCGCGCTTGGCGAGCTCGCCGGCGAGGTTGATCGCGGTTTGACCGCCGAACGCAAGCATCACGCCGCGCGCGTTGGTCGCGCGTGCCGTCGCCTCGACCTCGTCGGCACCGGGCGGTTCGAACACGAGCACGTCGCTGATGTCGAAGTCGGTCGACACGGTCTCAGGGTTGTTGTTGATGACGACCGCCGCACGGCCCGCGTCCCGCAGCGCCCACGCGGCGTGCACGCAGCTGTAGTCGAACTCGATGCCCTGACCGATGCGAATCGGGCCGCTGCCGACCACGACGACGGCCTCTTTCTCCGGCATGCGCATCTCGTCGCTTTCCAGCCGGGAGAGATAGTAGTAGGGCGAGGTCGCGGGGAACTCGGCTGCCGCGGTGTCGACCATCCGAAACGCCGCGCCGGCGCGGTCGCCGGCGCTCTTGAGCTCGCCGCCGAACAACGAGTTGATTCCGCGAATGCTGTACCCGCTCTCGATCGCGCGCCGCAACAGATCGGGACCCGGATACGGCTTCCCGAACAGCGGACCGGCGGAGCGGAACGCGCGGAACTCTTCCTCGAGTTCGACGAGCGCCTTGAACTCCCACAGCCAGAACTCGTCGATCGTCGAAAGCGCGTGCAGCTCGTCGACGGTGCGGCCGCGGCGCAGCAGCTCGCATAGCGCGAACAGGCGCTCGTGCGTCGCGGGGTCGAGCGTGCGCAGCAGCTCATCGTCGCTCCACTCGGCGAACGCGTTGCCGGTGAGCGTCTCGAACTTGAGGTCGAGCCCGCGCACCGCCTTCATCAACGCGGCGGCGAACGTGCGGCCGATCCCCATCGCCTCGCCGGTCGACTTCATCTGCGTCCCCAGTCGCGTGTCGGCGAGCGGGAATTTGTCGAAGGGCCAGCGCGGGATCTTCACCACACAATAGTCGAGCGTCGGCTCGTACGCGGCTTTGGTGCGCCCGCCGGTGACGGGGTTCGGAATCTCGTCGAGCGTCTGCCCGAGCGCGATCTTGGTCGAGATCTTGGCGATCGGATAGCCCGTCGCTTTGGACGCGAGCGCCGAGCTGCGCGACACGCGCGGGTTGACCTCGATGATCATGTACTCGGACCGGTCGGGGTGCAGCGCGAACTGGATGTTGCAGCCGCCCTGCACGTTGAGCGCGCGGATCACGTTGATGCTCGACGTGCGTAGCATCTGGTAGTCGAGATCGGACAGCGTCTGCGACGGCGCGACGACGATCGAGTCGCCGGTGTGCACGCCGACGGGATCGATGTTCTCCATGTTGCAGACGATGATGCAGTTGCCCGCACCGTCGCGCAGCACTTCGTACTCGATCTCTTTCCAGCCGAGCAGCGACGTCTCGACGAGCGCCTGATGGATCAGCGACGCTTCGAGGCCCGTCTGCAACGTCGCGCGCAGCTCCGCCTCGTCGTACACCACGCCGCCGCCTGTGCCGCCCAGCGTGTAGGCGGGCCGCACGACGAGCGGATAGCCGACTTCGGCCGCAAACGCCACGCCGGCATCGGCGCCGGTCACGATCAGCGATTGCGGCACCGGCTCGCCGATCTCGATCATCTTAGCCTTGAAGCGTTCGCGGTCTTCGGCCAGCTTGATCGTGTCCAGCGGCGTTCCGAGCAGCTCGACCTGGTATTTCTCGATCACGCCCGCGGCGGCCAGCTCGACCGCAAGGTTCAGGCCGGTCTGGCCGCCGAGCGTCGGCAGCAGCGCGTCGGGCCGCTCGCGCGCGATGATCCCCTCGACCGAAGCGACGGTGAGCGGTTCGAGGTAGACCGCGTCGGCGATCTCGGGGTCGGTCATGATCGTCGCGGGATTCGAGTTGACGAGAACGACCCGGTGGCCTTCCTCACGCAGCGCGCGGCACGCTTGCACGCCTGCGTAGTCGAACTCGGCGGCTTGCCCGATGACGATCGGACCCGACCCGATCACCATGATGGTACGCCGTGACACTGCCCGGGGTGATACGGCGGTGGCACGGGGAGTCCTACACCTTTCTTCGCGGTGTCGAGGACCGCGATGCAGAACGACGCGGCGATGCGCGCCGTGATCACCGCGGGTGGCCTCGTCGAGGGGGAGTTCGCCGTGGCGATCGGGACCCGGGTGAAAGCCCTGGCCCCGTTCGGTTCGCGGACGCTGCTCGACGTCGTGCTCGACGCATGCGCCGGCGCCGGGATCGACGGCGTCGCCGTGATCGGCGGCGCGGAGGTGCAAGCGCATCTCGCCGGTCGCGACGTGCGCACGATCGACGCTGCGCTCGACGGCGGCACGAACGTGCTGCGCGCCCTCGATGCGTGGCCGGGTGAGCGGTTCGTCTACCTGACGTCCGACATGCCGTTCGCGAACGCCGGCGGGTTGCGCGAGCTGATCGCGCGCAGCAACGACTTCGCGCTGACGATGGCGCTGGCCGCCGTCGAGGTGTACGCAGCGCGCTTCCCCGACGCGGGCGAACATAGCGTCACGCTCGGCGGCGAGCGCGTCGCCAACGGCAACGCGTTTGTGATCGCACCGGCCGCCGTCGCGCCCACGCGCGCGTTCGCGACGAAATTGTTCGACGCACGCAAGAGCCTGCCGCGGCTCGCGCTGCTGCTCGGGCCCTCGCTTTGCCTGAGGTTTGCGATGAAGCGGCTGACGATCGCCGACCTCGAGGACTACGGACGCCGCCGGCTCGGCGTCCCGGTCGGCGCGCTACGCGATTGCGACCCCGGCCTTTGCTACGACGTCGACTCGCTCGACGACTACCGGTACGCATGCACGCTTTCCGTTTAGGCATGTTCTGGTTTGGGATCCAGGTCGTGTGGACCGCGGTACTCGGCGTGGTGCTGCAGGACCGCGTCTCCGCGCTCGCGCCGCACGCGGTCAAGTCGTACGCGCTGCTCGCGGCGGTAGGCGCATGCGTCGCGGCGGCGGTGCAGGTTGCCGCGGGGTTCGCATCCGACCGGCGCCGCGCGCGCGTCGGGCACCGGCGGCTGTTCTACCGGCTCGGCGTGGCGCTTGCAATCCCGGGGCTCATCGCGCTGACGCTCGCACCGTCGCTCGGCTGGCTCTGGGTTGCGACGCTGTTGCTGCAGATCGGGATGAACATTGCGGGCGGGCCGTATCAAGGTATCGTCGGCGATTACGTCGAGCCGGAGCGCGTCGGGCGCGCGTCGTCGTGGATGAGCGTGCTCCAATTCTCCGGCAGCGTCGTCGGCCTCGTGCTCACGACGCTGCTGCACGGCGCGGCGCTCGGCATCGCGCTGGCAGCATGCTTGGCGGCCGGCTGGTGGGCGACTGATTCCTACGTCGCGCGCCTACCGCGGACGCGCGATATCGCCGAGCCGCTGCGCATCGACCGCAACATGTGGACGGTGCTCGTGTCGCGCGCGCTCATCAACGTCGGCTTCTACACGCTGTTCGGGTTCTTGTTCTTCTTCGTGCGCGAGTCACTGGGCGTCGGCGTCGCCGAAGCGCGCACGACGACGGGGATCTTGTTCTTGGCGTTCACGATCGCCGGCGTGTTCGGCGCGGCGATCGCCGGACGGCCCGCCGACCGCATGGACAAGCGCGTCGTCGTCAGCGTGGCCTGCGCAGCAATCGCGATTGCCGTCGGCGCGTTCGCGTTCGCGCCGACGTTCACGGTGGCGCTGATCTGCGCGATCGGCTCGGGCGCGGCGTGGGGCGCGTTCTTTACCGCCGACTGGGCCATCGCGTATGCGGTTCTGCCACGCGCCGCGATGGCATCGGCGATGGGGGTATGGAACCTCGCGGTCGCGATCCCGCAGATCGCCGCGCCCGCAATCACCGCGCCCGTGGTGACGTACTTCGACGCGCGTAGCGCGGGACTCGGACCGCGCGTCGCGTTGATGCTGGTGATCGTGGAGTTCGTCTTGGGCACTGCGTGGTTGTGGCGGCTGCGGCTCGGCGCCACGACCGCTCGCACGCGCGGGAAGTAGCGTCCTGGCATAGAACGCCGAGCCCCACGGCGTACGAGTTTGCGCGCCGCCACCAAGGGGTGCGCGAATGAACGCAACGGGAACGATTCGTTTCGTGCTGATCGCGGTCGGGGTCACCGCGGCGCTGTATCGGCTGCTTTCTGCGGTGGGCGTGAGCGACGCGAGCCTACAGGCCGACGTCATCGTCCTCGGGTTCATCGGCGTCGCGATCGCTCTTCTTGTCGAGTTCCTTCTCAAACGAAAAGCCGCTTCGGCGGCCGAATCGCCGCCGGAGAAACCCACGTGAGTCGCCGGGCCGGCGCGCTCGTGGTGATACTCGCGTTCCTGCTGGGGACCGCTTGGGCCTTAGCGGGAACGACCGGATCCATCTCCGTGCAACTCGTCGACGATGCTAACCAGCCTATCGCGAACGTGCGCATCACGGCGTCGAGCCCTTCCGGTTTGTTCAGCGCAACCACCGATGCGTCGGGGCGCGCGACGTTCCTCGGCCTTCCGCCCGACACGTATACGCTCAGCGCCTCAGTGCCGGGATTCGATGTGATCACGTACCCCGGCGTGGCGGTCCAGGCGGATCAAACCGGCACGTACGTCCTCCGCGCTTCGAGAGATGTACGTCCCACACCACGTCCCACGCCACGCCCTACCCCGACGAACCGGCCCACGACGGCCCCGACTCCTTCTGCGACATCCACTCCGGCCGATCTTTGGCCGGTTCAAAACGCAGCTTTGTCGATGTACAACGATACGCATCGCGAGCACGCCGCCGGAACGCCGTACTACGGCCGGTACTCGTACGTGCTGTTGCACGACGGCAACAACGCCGTGAGAACGAAGAACCGCGCGTTCGTGACCGCTCTGATGGTCCACTATGCACCTCCGAACACGACCATCGTGGTCGGACCTCCTCCGCCCAAAGACAACCCGTGGTCATACAACATCTTCTTCTTTCCGGTCGTTGGCGGCATGCACGGGTTCAAGCTCGGCAGCGATAAACACACGGCTGCCAACGCCGTACTGGCGGCCTATGACTACACCCGTGCTGACGCGGTACGCACGGCGTATTGCGCTATCGCAGCGCACGTGACGAGGTCGCCGTGCACGCTTCCTTGGGGTAACGGCCCGATGGTGCTCACGTTTCTGAAACCGATCGCGCATCATCCCACACCGGCAGACATCCCGCCGGCGTTCGCCTACGACTTCGCGGGGGTCTCGGTGGACCAGTTCGACGGCGCGCTCGACCAGATCGCGAAAACGATCTCGGTCCGGGCGCCGATCAAAGACGACACGCTGCTCCCGCCGCCTTTTGCTGCAAAAATTGCAGCCGAGCTCGATCGCTGGCGGATTGCGCTCCTCGCTTCGATCGGCGGAGTCCACATTTGGGTGGACAGGAGCTTCGGCCATTGAGCAGCTCCGCTAATTCTCCGCTCGCCGCCGAATCGTCAGCACCGTTCGAATTCGGGCTCGCTCCGGATCGCCTTCGACGCGGCCGTTCGGCAATCGTACGGCGATGCCGGCGGTGGGGCCGCCGCTCAGGTTGAGCGCGCGCTCGACGCGCTCCACGCCGAATGCCGCGGGCGATCGCGTCAGACCCTCCGCCAACTCGTAGAGCGTGCACGACGACGTGAGCGCGACGCCGATGCTGTCGTCGGCGAAAAATACGATCGCACGCCGTGCGCGTTGACGGTCGTCGCTCCGAATCCCGAACGCGCCGCCGGGGTCGACGATGAACGGGCCGGCCTGGATCGCGTCCTTGAGGCTCGCCGTGGAGACGCTCGCGGCGGGCACGATCACCGGCGTTTGGTCCGTCATGCTGCCGACCACCCCGGACAAACCGGCGCGCGCGTGCGCGGGCTCACGCACCGTACCGCCGAGCACGAGCAATCCGTCGGGGAATCGCGCGCCGACATAACCACCCGTCACCGCGGCCACGACGTCCGGACTGAACGCGCGGCTCACCATTTCGCCGACCGGGCCGCCGAGCGGATAATCGACGATGCCGACCGTGACGCGATCGCGCGGAAAGATCGCCGCCTCGACCTGCACCGTGCGCTGGTCGGATGCGACGAAGCTCGACCGCACGTGCGTTCCGAGCGCGAGGGGTTCGATCGATGGGCTGCTCGCGGGAGCGACGGCGAGCGTAGCGCTTGCGGCAAACAGTGCGAGGACCACCCGGCGTACCTTCATACGCGAAGGTTCGCGCATGAAGGAGATGTCTCCGGTTACGGCAGGACCGTTTCGCGCAAGATGATGCGGCTGTGCGTTTCGGACGCGCCGCTCGCGCGAAGCGCTTCGATGAGCGCGACGAGCGCCGGTTCGTCGGCGACCGCTACGCGCAGCGTGTAGTCGAAGTTGCCGGTGGTCAGCGATGCCGACACGACGCCGGGCATTGCGCGCAGCGCCGTCTCGAACGCATCCGCCGACGTTCCCGTCGCCAACCGCAGATCGACGAACGCGGCCAATCGCGCGCCGTGCGCGTGAGGGTCGACGTCGGCGCGAAAACCGCGGATCGTGCCGGCGGCGACGAGCCGGCGCACGCGCTCGGCAGCGGCGTTCGCGCTGAGCCCGACGGCTTCGCCCAGATCGCGAAAGCTGAGCCGTGCATCTTCCCTCAAGCGACGGAGAATCGCGAGGTCGATCTGATCCATGGCAGAGGAAAACGCCGTGAACCGAGGCTTACCCTTTTAAGATCAGTGTGATTCGCAGCGGGAACCGCGCTATACTCGGGTCCATGAAGTCTTCGATCGCCTTCGCCTTGGGGTTGGCGCTGTTCGCGGCGAGCGCTCCGGTTCGCGCCGCCGACGACCCGGCGCGCGCCGTGGCGGGTGCCGCCGCCGCGAAGCTCGAGACGTTTTACGTCTATCCCTCGCGGGCGCGCACGGCGGGAGATCTGCTGCGCCGCAATGCCGCGTCGGGCGCCTACGACGGGCTGCACGACACGGCGCTTGCTACGCGCGTCACGGAAGACATCGCCGGCGTGCTTCACGACAAGCACGTCCGCCTGCGCTACTCGGCCGAGGTCAACCCGCCCGACGCTGCCGGCGGAGCGAAACCGAGCCCGGCCGAGCTCGCCGCGATGGCGCGCCAGTGGCGTGAGGGCGGCTATGGCCTAGGCCGCGTCGCGCATCTCCCCGGGAACATCGGCTACATCGACTTGCGCAACTTTCCGAGCGCGAGCGACGAGCTCAACGCCGTGTTCGACGGCGCGGCGAACAGCGTTGCGTACTCGAGCGCGGTCGTGCTGGACCTGCGCCGCAATCACGGCGGCGACCCCGAGGCGATCGCGCGGTTCCTCAGCCACTTCCTCCCGGCGAAAACGCATCTGAACGATTTCGTCGGGCGCGGCGACGGTGATCCGCCGATCAACGACTCCACCTACACCGCGGACGTGCCGGGAGCGCGCATCACCGCGCCGCTCTACGTGCTCACCTCGGGCGAGACGTTCTCCGGCGGCGAAGAGTGCGCGTACGACGTGCAAGCGCTCAAGCGCGGCACGCTGATCGGCGCCGTCACCGGCGGCGGTGCGAATCCCGGCGACACGCGGCGCATCGACGATCACTTCTCGATCTTCGTGCCGGACGCGCGCGCGCGCAACCCGATCACCAAGGCGAATTGGGAAGGCGTCGGCGTGAAGCCCGACATCGAGCTCCCGCGCGACCGCGCGCTAATCGCGGCGTACGGCATGGCGCTCGACGCGAAGCTGCGCGACGCCTCGGTAACGGGCGGCTATCACGACCGGCTCGCGGCGCTGCGCGCCAAGCTGGACACGATGACCGACGCGGAGATCCTCGCGCTCTGATTTCGGCACCAATCCGGGCCGTGCTGCGTTGCAGGACAACCATGCATTTTTCCGGAGGTTCTTTCATGACCAAGTTCATCGCCTCGATCTGCGCGCTCGCGTTCGTCGCGGGCCTCGCCATCGCACCGCAACCCTCGTCCGCCGCCCCGATGGGAATGGACAACCGCCGCTGCCCGCGGGGCTCGCACTGGGTCCCGCCCCACCGCAACCGCACGGGTCATTGGATCCGCGGGCACTGCAGCCCCCGCTAAGGCTCGGGCGGCGTGAACGCGCCGCGCTTTGATCAGGGCGACAGTCTGCTGATCGTCCACCCGACCGCGTCGCGTTCGTACGCGACGCGGTCGTGCACGCGGTTCGGACGACCCTGCCAGAACTCGAAGCGGTCGGGGACGACGCGGTAGCCGCCCCAAAACGGCGGGCGCGGCACGTCGTCGGCGAACCGCGCGTCCGCATCCGCCATCGCGCGATGCAGTGTGTCGCGGTCGGGCACGACCGCGCTCTGCTGCGACGCCCACGCACTGAGGCGGTGGCCGCGCGGGCGCGTTGCGAAGTATGCGTCGCTCTCGATCTCCGGCACGCGCTCGACCGCGCCTTCGACGCGGATCTGCCGTTCGAGCCCGCCCCACCAGAACAGCAGCGCCGCGAACGGGTTCGCGTCGAGCTCCGCACCTTTGCGGCTCTCGTAGTTCGTGTAGAAGACGAAGCCGCGCGCATCCCATTGGCGCAGGAGCACGACGCGCGACGAAGGCCGCCCGTTCGCGCCGATGGTCGCGACGCTCATCGCGTTGGGCTCGACGATGCCGTCGGCGTGCAGCGCGTGCTCCAACCAGACGCGAAACTGCTCGAACGGATCGCGCGCGACGGTGTTCGCGTCGAGCTCGCCGCGCTCGTAGCTGATGCGACGATCGCGAATGTGTTCGTTGGGGTCGTAGTCGGACATCGCGCGAAATCCTAAGGGAACCGGCCGGCGAGCATGCCGCCGCCGAGCGCGAGCAGCACGATGAGTCCGCCGCCGACGGCGAGCGGCAGCGCGGCGTCGATGCGCTTCTTCTCCATCGTCGTGCTGGCCGCGAGCGCGGCGAGGCGGCTCCTCAACGTGCCGGCGTCGTTCGCCCGTGCGTACGCGCCGCGCGCCGACGAGGCGATTTGGCGCAGCGCCTCCTCGTCGATCGACGCCGCCTGATCCGTGCCGGGGACGAGTTGGCCGCTGTCGTTCGTGCCGATGCCGACGGTGTCGATCTCGATGCCGCTCTGGCCGATCTGCGGCGCGACTTGGAGCGGGTCGGAGCCGAGGTTGTTCACGCCGTCGGTGATCAGCACGATCGCGCGGCGGCCCGATGCGGGCAGCAGCCGCGCGGCGGTGGCGAGCGCGTCGCCGATCGCCGTGCCGCCGTTGGGCGGCGGGATGCGCGCGATCGCGTCGCGCACCGCGTCCTTGTCGTCGGCCAGCGGCTGGACGACGCCCGCGCCGCTCGAGAACGCGACGATCCCGAGCCGCGTGCCGTCCGGGACCGCGTCGACGAACGCCCGCACGGCCGCAGCCGCTGCGTCCGAACGCGTCGGTGCGACATCCGTTGCGCGCATCGAGCCCGACGTGTCGACGCACAGCACGACCGCACCGCCGCGAACGGGAACGTTCGCGATGAAGCGCGGTCCGGCGAGTGCCGCGCCGAACGCAAGGATCCCCGCCGCGCCGGCGAGCGCCACGACCACGGCCGGATCGATGCGCTGCTTCGCGACCGATTCAAAGAACGCAAGGTTGCTATATGCCAGCGCCGACGTGGTCGCCCGCCGCGACGCAACGCGCGCCGCCCACCAGAACGCCGCCGCGACCAGGAGGCCGAGCACGAGCCAAAGCGGATGCGCGAGGCTCATGCCGCCAAGCCGAACGCGCGCAGCAGCGAGGCGCGGCCGTCGGTTTCCTCGAGCACACCCACGCGCCAGCCGGCGTCACGGAAGCGCGCGTGCAGCGCCGCTTCGCGCGCATGTGCCGCCGTGCGATAGCGCGCCCGCGTGCGCGCGCCGATAAACATTCGCGCTACGCGGCCGGTCTCCGCGTCGCGCAGCCGCGTGACGCCGCGCAGCGGAAGGTCGTCGCGCCATGGGTCTCGTGCGAGCAGCACCGTCGCGTCGAAGCGCAACGCCGCGCGTACGAGCGCGTCGTCGTCGGGCACGTCGAAGCCGTCGACGACGGCGAGCAGCGAAGCGCCGCGCGGCAAAGCGCGCAGCGCGATCGTTAGCGCCGGAGCGAACCGGAACGCGGCCGACGCGTGCACGAACGACGCCGCACGGCGGTCGCGCACGATCCGCTCGTCCACGATGCGCGCTGCGCGATCGTCGCCTTCGAGCGCGCCGAACCACGCGCGCACTGCCTCGCCGGCCGCCGCCGCGAGCGGGCGCTTGCGGCCGACCTGCATCGAACCGGACTCGTCGACGATCGCCGCGAGCACGAGCGCCGTCTCTTCGAGGTACACGCGCGTCTGCAGCGTGCCGGCGCGCGCGGTCGCCGCGTGGTCGATGCGGCGCGGGTCGTCGCCTTCGACGTACTCGCGCAACTGCGAAAACGTGAACCCGTCGCCGGCGCGCGTCCCCCGGACGAGGCCGCCGCGGCGCGGCGTCGCTCGTGCACCGCGGGAAATTGCGTCGCGCAGCGCATTCATGGCGCCGGTACCGACGCGATGATCCGCCGTACGACGTCCTCCGGGTCGCCGCCGGTGATCGCGATGCGCTCGTCGTACGAGATGCGGTGCCGCAAGACCGCGGGCGCGACGTCGCGCACGTCGTCGGGCACCGCGAACGTGCGGCCCTCGAGATACGCGCGCGCCCGCGCCAGCGCGACGAGCGCGAGCGCCGCACGCGGGCTCGCGCCGTGCGCGACGAGGTCGGCCGTGCGCGTAGCGCGCGTCAAGTCGACGGTGTAGTCGCGGATCTTCGCGTCGACGAACACGTCGTGCGCCTCGCGCTGCCAGCGCAGCACGTCGTCGAGCGTCGCGACGTTCGCGCGCAGCGGCGGCTCGCCGGCGCCGAAGCGGTCGACGATCGCGCGCTCTTCCTCGAGCGACGGGTACGCGACGACCGCTTTGGCGAGAAACCGGTCGAGTTGCGCGAGCGGCAGCGCGTAGGTACCTTCGGTGTCGTACGGATTCATCGTCGCGAGCACGACGAACGGCGCGGGCAGGTCGTGCGTCTGCGGCCCGATCGTCACGCGCCGCTCCTGCATCCCTTCCAGCAGCGCGGACTGCACCTTCGCGGGAGCGCGGTTGATCTCGTCGGCCAGCACGACGTTGGCGAACAGCGGTCCGAGCACCGTCGTGAAATCGCCGGACTTCTGATCGAAGATGCGCGTGCCGACGATGTCCGACGGCAGCAGATCCGGCGTGAACTGGACGCGCCGGAACACGCCGCCGACCGCCGCCGCGAGCGTGCGGCACGCCAGCGTCTTCGCGACGCCGGGCGCGCCTTCGAGCAGGATGTGGCCGCCCGCGATCACGGCAAGGACGAGCGCTTCGACGACCTCGTCCTGTCCGACGATCGTCGCGTGCAGCGCGTCGAGGACCTCGCGTGGCCGGCTCATCGCACGTCTCGCGCGGGCTCTGCCGACAGCCACGTGCCGGTCGTGCCGATCAATTCCGCCGACGACGCGTCGCGCTGGTGCGCCGGGCCGAATGCCGTCCGCTCCGCGGCGATCAGCGCGGCGTGCAGTTCGCGGTCGGACGTCGCCGCGAGCGCGTCGCGCAGCGTCGCACCCGCATTCGTGCCGGCGGCGACGAACAAGGCGCCGCGCAATCGCGTGAGCGAGCCGTTCGCCGGGGCGGTGCGGTACGCGCGCAGCGCCTCTGCGACGTCGTCACGCGGCGTGCGCGGCGGAACCGTCGCGACGGGCGCGGCGACCGTCACGACCGCGGGCGCGGGCCGCCGGCGCATCCTCACGATCGTGACGAGCGCGGCAATCGCCGCGAGCACCACCGAACCGGCGAGCATGATGGCGATCATGAACCGCGCGATCCCCGCGTAGAGCGACCCGACCGTTGGAGCCGGCGCCCCGACGACGACGCGCACGGGATTCGCCGAAAAGCGCGACGGTTTGCGCGTTCGCGCGTCGACCGCGTCGAGGTACGCGCCCTTGAACGTGAACTCACCCGGCGCGGTCGGCTCGAGCGTCAGCGTTTCGACGACGTCGGTGCCGCTCGGCGAGCTCGTCACGTGCCGCTCGTCGCCTTCCAGCTTCATCGTGCCGACGTCGGGCACCACCAGCTCGTCGAGCGCGGCGACGTTCTCACGCACGCGCACGTGAATCGCGAGGTGGAACACCTCGCCGACCGCGACGCGCGCGCGGTCGGCGCGCATCGACAGCGCGTCCACGTGCAGCGTGTGCAAGCTCGCCGCGTTTGCCGGCGACGTCAGCAGCGCGGCGAGCGCGAGCCCGAGTACGGCTCGGCCGCGGGTCACTCGACGCGGTCGAGCCAGCGCGCGAAGAGGTTCCGCGCGTCGAACGGGCCGGGAGACGCTTCGGGGTGGAACTGCACCGCTTCGACGGTGAGCGTGCGGTGCCGGAACCCTTCGTTGGTGCCGTCGTTGAGGTTGATCATCGTCGCTTCGAGCTCGGCCGGCAGGGTCGCGCCGTCCACCGCGTAGCCGTGGTTGTGCGCCGTCACGATCACCTCGTCGTGCACGACGTCTTTCACCGGCTGGTTGCCGCCGCGGTGCCCGTACTTCAGCTTGTACGTCTGCGCGCCGCACGCCAGCGCGAGCAGCTGATGGCCGAGGCACACGCCGAACAGCGGCTTCTCGCCGATCAAGCCGCGCAGCGTCTCGACCGTGTCGCCGAGATCGCGTGGATCGCCGGGGCCCGGCGAGATCACGACCGCGTCGGGATTCTCGGCGAGGATATCCTCGCGCGACGCGCCGTACGGCAGCACCGTCACGCGCGCGTCGAGCGCGGTGAGATCGCGAATGATGTTGCGTTTCACGCCGCAGTCCAGCAGCACGACGTGCTTGCGGCCGGTGCCCACGGTCTCACCGCGTGCGTAGGCGCCGGCGACCGACGCGACGAGCCCTTTCGTCGTCGCATCGAGCACGTATCGCTGCAGCGTCGCCTCGACGGCCGCGATCGCTTCGTCGCCGACCGCGAGCGCGGCCGCGATCGTACCGTGCTCGCGCAGCGCGATCGTCAGCGCGCGCGTATCGATGCCGACGATCGTGCGCACGCCCTCCGCGTCAAGCCACGAGCCGAGATCCTGCTTGGAGTCGTAGTGCGACGGATGGCGTGCGAGGTGCTTGATCACCGCGCCTGCGGCGCACGCGCGCGGGTGCTGCGCGGCGGTCCCGCTCACCCCGTAGTTCCCGATCAGCGGATAGGTGAAGGCGAGGATCTGCCCGGCATACGACGGATCGGTGAGCGCCTCTTCGTAGCCGGTCATGCCGGTGTAGAACACGGCTTCGCCCAGCGCGATCCCGGTCGCGCTCAAGCCCTCGCCGTCGAAGCGCGTTCCGTCCGCCAGCAACAACGTCGCGCGGTTCGTCACGCGGGCACTTCCTCGCGCGGGAACACTTCGCCGTGCTCGAAGACGACGGCGCCTTCGATCACGGTCGCGAGCGCGCGGCGCGGCAGTGTCATCCCGTCGAACGGCGTGTTCTTCCCCTTCGAGCGGAACATCCGCGCGTCGACGGTCCAGGCGCGGTCGGCGAACACGGTGACGTCGCCGGGGCTGCCGACGTCGAGCGTCCCGCCCGGGACGCCGAGGATGCGCGCCGGGTTCACCGACATCAGTTCGACGAAACGCGCGAGCGGCAGCTCCGGGAGCGCGAACGCGTACGCGCCGAGCGCGATCTCGAGGCCGCTGAAGCCGACGGGCGCTTGCGAGAGCAGCTGCGCCTTCTCGTCGAGCCCGTGCGGCGCGTGATCGGTCGCGAACGCGTCGACCGTTCCGTCGAGCACCGCGGCGCGCAGCGCGTCGCGATGGCGCGGCCCGCGCAGCGGCGGGTTGACTTTCGAGTCGGCGCGGTAGTCGTCGAACCGGTCGTCGAGAAATACGAGATGGTGCGGCGTCACCTCGCACGTCACGCGCACGCCGCGCGCGCGCGCCCAGCGGATCAAGTCGAGCGACGTCGCGGTCGACACGTGCGCGATGTGCCACGCCTTGCCGGAATCGCCGGCGATCAGCAGGTCGCGCGCGACGATCACGTCCTCGGCGAGCGAGGGCGCGCCGTCGAGCCCCAGCCGCATCGACGCCGGGCCCTCGTTCATCACCGCGGCGCCTTTGAGATCGTCGTCCTCGCAGTGCGAGATGAACGCGCAGTCCAAGTCGGCGGCGTAGCGCGCGGCGTTGCGCAGCACGCGCGCGTCGCGGACGGTCGAGCCGTCGTCGCTGAACGCGACGCAGCCCGCGTCGGTCAGGAGATGGTACGGCGCGAGCTCTTTGCCGCCGCGGCCGCGCGTGAGCGCGCCGACCGGGTACACGCGCGCCAGCCCCGCGGCGTCCGCGCGCCGCACGACCTCGCTGACGATCGCGGCCGAGTCGAGCGCGGGCTCCGTGTTCGGCATGCACGCGACCGCGGTGAACCCGCCGGCGACCGCGGCGGCCGTCCCGGTCGCGATCGTCTCCTTGTGCGTCTGGCCCGGCTCGCGCAGGTGGACGTGCATGTCGATGAAGCCGGGCGCGACGATCGCGCCCGACGCGTCGACGACGCGCGCATCGGCGTCGTCCACGTGCTCGCCGATCCGCGACACGAACCCGTTCTCGATCAGCACGTCACGGATCGCGTCGATCCCCTGCACGGGATCGATCAAACGGCCGCCCCGGATCAGTGTTTTCACGCCGGCACCGGTGCGCCGTTCACCAGTAGATCCAGCACCGCCATGCGGACGAACACGCCGTTGTGGACCTGCGCGACGTAGCGCGAGCGCGGGTCGTCGAGCACGTCGTCGGTCAGCTCCACGCCGCGGTTGTACGGGCCCGGGTGCAGGATGATCGCGTCGCCGCGTAGCGAGCGCAGACGGCCGCGGTTGAGCTGGTAGCGCTGCGTGTAGTCGTCCAGCGACGGCAGCAGCCCGCTCTCGATGCGCTCGCGCTGGATGCGCAGCATCATCACCGCGTCGACGCGCGCGAGCACCGCATCGAGGTCGCGGTCGATCCGCACGCCCGGCGCGACGAAGTCGTGCGGCAGCAGCGTCGCGGGGCCGACGAGCGTGACGTCGATGCCCAGCGCACGCATCCCCACGATGTTCGAGCGCGCGACGCGCGAGTGCAGGATGTCGCCGACGATCGCGACACGCAGGCCGTCGAAGCGCCGGAACTCCTGGTACAGCGTCATGAGGTCGAGCAGCGCCTGCGTGGGGTGCGCGTGCGTTCCGTCGCCCGCGTTGATCACGTGACCGTCGAACGCGTCGGCGAGCCGGCGCGCGAACCCGGACTCCGGGTGGCGCACGACGATCACGCGCACGCCGATCCCGCGCAGCGTCAGCGCCGTGTCGGCGATCGTCTCGCCCTTGCCCAGGCTCGACGCGCCGGGCGCGAACGTGATCACGTCGGCGCCGACGCGCTGCTCGGCGAGCGTGAACGACGTCGCGGTGCGCGTGGACGCTTCGAAGAACAGGTTCAGAACCGGGACGCCGGCGCACAGATCGCGCGGCGGCAGCGCATCGCGAAACGCCATCGCGCGGTCGAGGACGGCAACGAGCTCGGCGGGGGTGAGGTCGTCGACGTCGAGCAGGCTACGGGGCGGCACGGTCCTCTTCGTGCACGGTCACCACGTCGGCGTCGGAGCGCTGCGCGGCGAGGAGGACGTCGATGTGCTCGCGCCGGCTCGTCGGAACCATCTTGCCCGCGTAGTCGGGTTGCACCGGCAGCTCGCGCAGGCCGCGGTCGACCAGCACCGCAAGGCGGATGGCGCGCGGCCGGCCGAGATCGGTCACCGCGTCGAGCGCGGCGCGCACGGTGCGCCCGGTGTACAGCACGTCGTCGACCAGCACGACCGTTTGCCCGGTGATGCCGCTGCGGATCTCGGACTCGGGCAATTCGCGCGCCACGTCGTCGTCGCGGTAGAGGTTGATGTTGAGAAAGCCGAGTTGGGGAAGCGAGCCGCGGATCTCGGCGATCTTCGACGCGAGACGCCGTGCGAGGGCTTCCCCGCCGCGGCGAATCCCGATGAGGAGGAGCCCGTCTTGGGCGTCCTCGGGTTCGACGATCTGGTGGGCCATGCGCGCGATCGCCCGGTCGATCTCGTCGGGCGACATCAGCACGCGTCGCCTCGCCACCGCGGTCTGCATCCGCCGGACCTTCGTCGTCCCGGTGCGGCTTCGCCTTCGGAGGGGTTGGTTTTCAGCGCTGTCGGGTGATCACCGCCGCAAGATCGCGCAGCCCGTCGTTCCGGTGCCGAGCACGCGGCCGGTGCCGTCGCGCAGCGTCGCCTCGGCGATCGCGGTCGAGCGCCCCACGTGCACGACCTTCGCCTCGCAGCGCACGGGCCCGGTGTCTTTGGTGATCGCTCGAATGAAGCGCACCTGGACGTCGGTCGTGGTGTAGGCGACGCCGTGCGGCAGCGTCGTGTGGATCGCGCAGCCCATCGCCGAGTCGAACAGCGTCAGCGCGAACCCGCCGTGCACGACGCCGATCGGGTTGTAGTGCTCCTCGCCGGGATAGCCTTCGAAGACGACGCGGCCTTCGTCCGCCTCGGCGATGGTGAAGTTCATGAGGCGGGCGATCGGCGGCGGCGGAACGCGGCCGTCGCGCACCGCACGAATCGCCTCGAGGCCGGACATTTCGCGCAGCGCGCCCGAGGACGCGACCGGATCTTCCCAAGTGACGAGGCGTTCCCGAGTGACTTGCATCATGCAAGGAACTTCGGACCGCGGCGTCGATGTCTCCTTCTAACGGAGGTGGTCGCCATGGCCAAACGCAGCAGCTTCGAGGAGATGAACTGCTCGATCGCCCGCGCGCTCGACGTGCTGGGCGAGTGGTGGACGCTGCTCGTCATCAGGGAGTCGTTCCGCGGCGTGCGCCGGTTCGACGGCTTCGTGGAGCGCCTCGGGATCTCGCCGAACATTCTCGCGGTTCGCTTGCGCCGGCTCGTGGAGCACGGCGTGTTCGAAGAACGCGCGTATCAGGACCGGCCGGTCCGCGTGGAATACCGGCTGACGCCGAAGGGGCGCGATCTCTATCCCGTGATCGTCGCGCTGCTCGGCTGGGGCGATCGCTGGTATGCGCAAGACGGACCGCCCGTGGTGCTGATGCACGCGACGTGCGAGCACCGCGCCGACCCGCAGCTCGTGTGCGGCCACTGCGGCGAGAAGCTCGATCCGCGCCACGTCCGCGCGATCCCGGGCCGCGGCGCCGACGAAGCAGAGCCGAGCCTCGTGACATCGGGCGCATCACGCTAGGATAGTTACCCTTTGCTAGCGAACGCCAGCGCTTCCGTCGGGGTTCGCATGCGAGGTGTGGGATGCAGGTATTGGCCGGAACGAGCCGCGTGGTCGATGAGGCGACCCGCGCCGTCGTCGCGAAGATCGTTCTCTTTCCCGACTTTGCCGCGCGGTGCGTGCGACTGCTCGCGCAGAGCCCGTTTCGCGCGGTCGCGCCGTGCGCGGGACTCGATCTGGCGTACGTCCTCGAGCGGGCGCGCGGCGCGGTACGCCGCGCCGTCGTCCGCGACCTCATCCTGTGCGGCATCCTCTTCTTCTCGATGCTCGATTCGTCGGTGTTCTGGCTCTTCGCACCGTTTTTCGCGTTCATGCTGGAGATCGGCGGGTTCGTCGTGCTGTTCGCGGAGCGTGCGATGATCAACGGGCAATTGCGCCAACAGCTCGGCGCGATGGAACGCGGCAGCCCGAGCGCCCTGTCCGCGCTCTTCGAGTCGCAGCGGCTTCAGTATCTTGACGCAGCCTCCGACGGCAACGTGCTGGTGCACAGCGGGTTCGATCCCTTCGTCGCGTTCGGCGCGCACGTCGGCGGCTGGTCGACGCCGATCAGCCTCCGCGGCGCATCGGCGGCGATCGACGTCTCGGAGCTCCTGCGCGAGATCGCGCACGGCGTCGAATTCACCGGAATCCCGGGGCTTTCGGTCGGCGACTTCGTTTTCGTCGAAGGTCGCTGGGCTCGCACCGATCCGTGGATCGTCCGGGATCCGTACAGCCACCCGACCACCAGCGTGCCGCCCGAATTCGTCGAGGCGCTATTCAAGACACCGCGGAGCGGCGAACGCGCGTACAAGCGGTTCACCGTCAAGCGCATGGGCGGACAGTTCGTCCTCACCGTGCTGCTTCGGGCGGAGATCATCGACGAGAACGTGTACGTCGAAGCGGAGTATCGGCTGCTGACTCCGGTCGACGCGCTCGACGTCGCGGCCCGTCACCTCGGCGGCGACGTGCGCTCGATGTTGGCGGATTGGTTTCGCATCGCCAGGTCCGTACCGATCGTGACCGCGACGGCACCCCTCCGCATCTTCGAAAACGTCGTCGAGTTCTTCTTCAAGAGCTTCGACGCGGCGCACGACCGCGCGAACGTCGCCAACCGGTACTACGATTACGGCGCGCTCGGTTCCGTACGCCAACTTGCCGGAGAACAGGACGGCGACCGGGTGAGGTACCGCTCGTACCTCGAATACCTCGACAAAGAGATGTGCGTGAAGATCATCGGCCCGCGCATCTTCGGACAGCTGATCAAGGCGATGGACGCACGCGGCATCGACACGACGGCGCTCCTCGAGACGCGGCAGATCATTCAAAACACCAGCGTCGTTCTCACCGGCAATACGATCACGGGCGAAAACGTCGTCATCGGCAACTCGGGCCAAAACGTCGTGACCAGCATCAAGAACGCCCTCGGCTCGATGACGAAAGGGGTCGTTGCATGAGCCGGCCTGACGAGCCGCGCGACCCGATATCGATCTCCAACTCGCCGATCGTCGGAACGAACATTGTCATCGGAAACCAAGGGACGTCCGTCGTCAACGTTCGCATGGACGTCGCCGCGCTCGCCGCCGACCTAACTCGCCTTCACGCCGCGCTGCGCACCGCGACGACCGGCACCGCGGCGGAGGACGCGGAGATGGAGGCTGTCCGACAGGCGGAAGTCGCCGCGGCGGCCGGCGACACGCGCGGTGCGCTCGCCGCCCTCAAGACGGCCGGAACCTGGACGCTCCGAATCGCCGGTGCGATCGGTGCGGAAGCGGCGGCCGCCGCCTTGATGAGCGCCGCGGGTCTTCGCTGACTCGAACGGTGACGACCTAGTCGGGCAACGACGCGAGCGCCGCGCGGACGCGCGCCAGCTCGCGCCGGTATTCCTCGAGCTTTGCGCGCTCCGCGGCGACGACGTCGGGCGACGCCTTCGCGACGAAGCTTTCGTTCGCGAGCTTCTTCTCCGAGCGCGCGACCTCGGACTCGAGCCGCGCGATCTCGCGCGTGTAACGCTCGCGCAGCTTCGCCGAATCGGCGACGCCGCGCACGGCTAGGATGTGGTCGCGCAGGCTGCCGTCGCCGCCGTCGTAGGTCGTGATGCGCGCGCGCGCGAGCGTCGCGATCGTCTCGACGATGCCGTGCTCGGGCTCCAGCGCCGCGGGGATCTCGACGCGCATCCAGTCTTTCGGCGCAATCTCCCACTCCGAGCGCGCGTTGCGGAGCTCCTCGACCTTTTCGATCAGGGTGCCGAACAACGCGGCGTCGTCCCGAAACGACGGCAGCTCGGCCAAGTCGGGCCAGGAGGCCGTGACGATCGTCGCGCCGTCATGCGGGAGCGTCAGCCAGATCTCCTCGGTGACGAACGGCGCGATCGGGTGCATCGCGCGCACGAACGTGTTGAGCACGAACGACAGCACCGCGGCGCGCGTCTCGTGCTGGCCGTCGGCCTTCGTCGCCTCGACGTACCAGTCGCAGAACGTGTACCAGCCGAACTGCAAGAGCGCGTCGGCCGCGACGCCGAACGCGAAGCCGTCGTACGCGTTTGTCACCGTCTCGACGCACGCGTACAGCTCGGTGAGGATCCACTTGTCCGCGAGCGTCAGCTTCTCGCGCGCCGGCAGCGTGCCCGCGCCGGGTAGCCCTTCGGGCAGCGCAGACGTGTAGCGCAGCGCGTTCCACAGCTTGGTGGCGAAGCGCTTCGCCTCGTCGCAATAGCGCTCGTCGAAGCGCAGCTCCTGCGACTCCAGGCGCATCTGGCGCAGGATGCCGAAGCGCAGTCCGTCGGCGCCGTACTTGGGCACGAGCTCGGTCATCGGATCGATCGCGTTCCCGGCGGACTTCGACATCTTGCGGCCATGCATGTCGAAGACGAGCGGCGTCACGAAGACCGTCTCGAACGGGATTCCGCCCACGAACCGCAGACCCAGCATCATCATTCGCGAGACCCAGAGAAAGATGATGTCACGGCTCGTGATCATCACCTGGTTTGGATACCAGTGCGCCAGCTCCGGGGTCTGCTCCGGCCAACCGAGGATCGAGAACGGCCACAGCCCCGAGCTGAACCAGGTGTCGAGCGTGTCGGGATCGCGCCGCAGCTCGACGCTGCCGAAACGCTCGCGCGCGATGCGCTTCGCCTCGTCCTCGTCGTGAGCGACGACCACGTCGTCGTTCGGCGTGTACCAGACCGGAAGCTGATGCCCCCACCAGATCTGGCGTGAGATGTTCCAGTCGCGGATGTTCTCCAGGCCCGCCGCGTACGTGCGGCCGAACCGCTCCGGCACAAAACGGACCGCCCCGCTGCGGTATGCGTCGAGCGCCGGCTGCGCAAGCGACTCCATGCGGACGAACCACTGTAGCGAGAGCAGCGGTTCGAGCACGGCGTACGGCGGCCGGGAGCTCAGCGGCAAGATCGTCCGGTACGGACGCTCTTCGATCAGTGCGCCGAGCGCGCGCAGATCGTTGACGATCCGCGTGCGCGCATCGAAGCGGTCGAGGCCGGCGTACTTCGCCATCTTCGGCGCCTGCGCATCGATCGGCGCGCGGCGCTCCGGCTTCTCGTCGTACCGCCATATCGGCGTGCTGATTCGGGCGTCGAAATCGATCACGGTCGGCATCGGCAAGTCGTGGCGCTGCCCGATCTCGTAATCGGTCTGATCGTGCGCGGGCGTTACCTTGACCGCGCCGGTGCCGAACTCGGGTTCGACGGCCTCGTCGGCGATGACGGGGATCGCGCGGTCGACGATCGGCAGCACAACGTCCTTACCGATCAAGTGGCGAAAGCGCTCGTCGTCCGGATGCACCGCGACGGCGACGTCGCCGAGATAGGTCTCGGGACGGGTCGTCGCGACGACGACTCCGTCGCCGCCGTCCTCCGCTCGATAGCGGATGTGCCACAGCAGCGTGTCGCGCTCTTCGTTGTCGACTTCGGCGTCCGAGAGCGTCGACTGCGAAGCCGGATCCCAGTTGACCAGGCGTGTCCCGCGATAGATCAGCCCGTCGGCGTAAAGGTCGACGAACACCTTGACGACAGCCGCAGACAAGCCCGGATCCATGGTGAAACGCTCGCGAACCCAGTCAGGTCCGAAGCCGAGCCGCCGGAATGCCTCGTTGATCGCACCGCCGTACAAGCGCCGCCACTCCCACGCGCGCTCGAGATACTTCTCGCGCCCGAGACCGTCGCGCGAGAGGCCTTCCTTCGCGAGCTCGCGCACGATTACGGCTTCCGTCGCTATCGCAGCGTGATCTTGACCGGGGATCCAGTCGGCGTTCTCGCCGAGCATCCGGTGGTAGCGGGTCAGGACGTCCATCGGTGTGTACGTCGAGGCCTGCCCGAGGTGCAGGCGCCCGGTGATATTCGGCGGCGGCATCGAGATGACGAACGGCGGCCGCGCGGGGTCCGCATCTTCATGGAAAACGCCCGAATCGATAGACTGCGCGTACAAGCGCGGCTCGACCTCGGCGGGATCGTAGATCTTCGGAAGCTCGGGTCGGTCGGGCGTGGTCACGCCGCTACGTTGGCCACCGGTGTCACCCTGAGCCTGTCGGCGTCATCACGGGCGCCAGCCGTAGAGCCACTCGACGTGGCCGAAGTCGTCGGCGCGCCGGGCGGCCAGCATTGCGTCGCGCAGCGTCGCGCCGACGTCGCCCACGTGCCAGATCTCGCCGAACAAGCGCGCGCTGTACTGCACGCGCGCGGTGCGCAGGTAGCGGCGGTCGCGGTAGGCCAGGAAGGCGGCGGCAGGATCGTCGTGCGCCGCGAGCGCGTCGGCGAGGACGACGGCGTCTTCGAGCGCTTGGCATGCGCCTTGCGCGAGATATTGCAGCATCGGGTGCGCCGCGTCGCCGAGCAGCGCGACTCGCCCCCGGCTCCAGTCCGCGATCGGTTCGCGGTCGTACATCGTCCAATGCCGGTCGCGGCCGATTCGCGCGGTCCCCGCTTGCACCGGCGCGCAGCCGACGGCAAAGTGCGCGTCGAGCTCGTCCGGCGTTCCCCAGTCGTCGGAGTCGGGCCGGTAGCGGTCGCTGTGGAACACCGCGACTTGGTTGAACAACTGCCCGCCGCGAATCGGGTACTGCACGAAGTGCAGGCCCGGCGCCGTCCAGAGCGTCACGTCGTCGAGCCCGGCACCGTCCCACAGTTCCGCAACCGGCAGCGTGCCGCGATACGCGACGTAGCGCGCGGCGACCGGCTCGCCGTCGTCGTGCACGAGCTTGCGTAGCCGCGACCACAGTCCGTCCGCGGCGACGGCTGCGACGCCGTCGTACGCCGAGCCGTCGGCGCATATCGCGCGCACGTGGTCGCCGTGCTGTTCGACGTCGACGACACCGCGCGACGGTTCGAGCACGATGCGGTCGTCGGCGCGGCACGCGGCGAGCAGCACGTCGAGCAGATCGCCGCGGTGCATTACCACGTACGGGTGGCCGAAGTGCGCGCGAAACGGCTCGCCGAGGTCGAGGGCGGTGACCAGCGCGCCGGTGCGCGCGTCGCGCCAGACGATGCGGCGCGGAAACACCGCGTACGGTGCGATCGCGTCGAGCACGCCGAGCCGCGCTAGCGCGTGCGACGCGTTCGGTGCGAGCTGCAGCCCCGCCCCGATCTCGCCGAAGCGCGCTTCGCGTTCGAGCACGTGGACCGCGCGGCCGGTGCGCGCGACCGCGAGCGCCGCGGCGAGTCCGCCGATCCCGCCGCCGGCGATCAGCAGCGGGAGCGCGCTCATCTACGCCTAGATCCCGTGACCGTCGGCGCCTTCTTCTTCGGCGTCCGTCGTGTTGCCGGCGGGACCGTACGTCGGCGCGGCGCCGCTCGAGTCCGTGCCGAGCTCTTGCTCGCCGCCGACCGTTGCCGTGTTGCGCTGCGTCAGCGCCGGCTCTTCGCTCGTGCCGGCATCAGGAACGCCGCTGCTGTTGTCGTTCATGACCGTTCGCCTCCGTCGCGTTCTTTGTGCCCCACGGTGTGTACCCTCACCCGGCGCGCGCCACGAACGCCGCGAGCTCGTGCAAGCCCGCGAGGGTCGTCTCGGGCAGGGGCCTCAGGATTTCGAAGGTGTTGCCCGCGCGATTGCACCACGCGACGCGAAAACCGAACGACGCCGCGCCCCACGCGTCCCACGCGTTGGACGACACGAACACGATCTCGCGCGGCGCGCACGCGAAACGCGCGCTGACAAGCGCGTAGACGCGCGGATCGGGCTTGTACGCGCGCACGCTGTCCACGGACAGCACGTCGGTCAGCAAGCCGCGCACGCCCGCGTGCTCGAGCGCGGTGTTCGCGGACGACGGCGTCCCGTTGGTCAGCACTGCCAGCGGCACGTTCCGGTCCGCGAGCGCTTGCAGGGCCGGCGCGACGTCGCCGTATGCGGGCATCGTGCGCCACGCTTCGGCCAGCTCGCGCATCAGCGACGATTCGAGCTCGACCTCGCGCTGCTCGCACGTGAACGCCAACGCGTCCGCCGTCAGCTCGTCGAAGTTACGATACGCGTTCGCCATGGACGTCAGGAACGCGTACTCGAGCTGCTTGCGGCGCCAGTCGGCGACGAACCCGGCGGGATCGCGGACGCCGGCCGCGGCGACGTGCGTTTGCATCGAGTCGATCGCAAGCAGCGTTCCGTAGAGATCGAAGACGACGGCGGCGACGGGCACGGTCAGGTTCGTCCCGCGAAGGTGCGTTCGAGAAACCGCAACAGGCGCGTGAGCGGAAAGTCTTTCTCCACCAGCGGTTTCGTCAGGATCGTCCGCAGCCCGAGGAATTTCGCGCCGAGCACGTCGGTGAAGAGCTGATCGCCGATCACGACGGTCGCGCGGCGCGGCGTCCCGAGCAGTTTGAGCGCGCGAAGAAACGCGAACGGCAGCGGCTTGAGCGCGTTTGGCACGACGGGGATCCCGAGCTCCGCGCCCACCGCGGTGACCCGCTCGGTGAAATTGTTGGAGACGAGGACGAGCGCGAAGCCGCGGTCGCGCGCGGCGGCGACCCACTCGGCGACGCCCGGCGCGAGCTCGGGCCGGCGATATGCGCAGACCGTGTTGTCGAGGTCGACGACGATGCCGCGCATCCCGCGCATCGCGAGCTCGTCGAGGGATACTTCTGGCAGCGTATCGGCGTGATGGTCGGCGCGGAACCTCTCCACGCTATCCCCGGTTCCGTCCACAGCTCGCTCACCCCGCCTGCTACGTGCTGAGAAACCGCTTGCTTGCGGACTGTCCCCCGGGCGTCCCCCGGAATCTTCGGTCCTCCACTTGGCATGCACAAGGTATCCGGAACATCTTGTGTCCTACTTCGCCAAGGGGTACAATATCTGGTACAGCCCGGCGGGACCGGACACAAGGCGTTGTGTGCGGCCCGCTCTTGGGCACCCCCGGAGGCTTGACGAAATCGAACGGGCGTTCGATACTTCGAAGTCTCTGACACGCCACTTTCGCGACCATGAGGACGCAGCCGGAATGAAGTTCGCGCGCACCTATTCCGCCCCCGGCGACCCCTACGCCGGCATCGCCTTCGAGCCGCGCACGTCGCGGATCGTCAACCCCGACGGCAAACTGGTCTTCGAGGCCAAGGACATCGACATCCCCACGGGATGGTCCCAGGTCGCGACCGACATCCTGGCCCAGAAGTACTTCCGCAAGGCCGGGGTCCCCGACAAGACGGTCCGCGTCGAGGAGGAGGGCGTCCCGGAATGGCTGTGGCGCTCGGAGGCCGCCGACGACGCGAAGTTCGGCATGGAGACGGACGCCCGCCAGGTGTTCAACCGCCTGGCCGGCTGCTGGACGTACTGGGGCTTCAAGCACGGCTACTTCGACAGCGAGTTCGAAGCGCGCGCCTACTACGACGAGATGTGCGCGATGCTGGCACGCCAGATCGGTGCGGCTAATTCGCCACAGTGGTTTAATACGGGATTGCATTGGGCGTACGGAATCTCGGGGCCGGCTCAGGGGCATTACTACGTCGATCCGAAGACCGGCGAGCTCGCGGAATCAACGTCCGCTTACGAACATCCGGCGCCTCATGCGTGTCTTCCGTACCATGCGCTGGTTACGACGCCCGATGGACCGATCCCGATCGGTGCGATCGTCGACAACAACCTTGTCGGGCTACCCGTCTATGACGAAAACGGGACCACGCGCGTCGTCGCGACCGCGTACAACGGCGTCAAAGACGTTTATCGCGTGCGGCTGGCCAACGGAAATGCGATCGAGGCGACCGCGGATCATCTCGTTTTGGCTTGCGATGGACATAAGGGACGGCGAACGTGGACCGAGGTCGGATCGCTGAAACCTGGCATGCGACTGATCCAGCGGACCGACACGACTATCGAGACGACCGGCCACACCATCGCTCTTGCAGAGGCTGCTCTCGCCGGATGGTTACAAGGCGACGGATTCGTTGGGCAATATCAGACCGGAACGAACCGAAGCCTAACGATTGAGGCAATGACGATCAATGAAGCGGAGCGAGACTTTGTCGCAACCGCCGCCATGGTCGTGTTCGGCGACGTCCACTCGCATGAGCGCGCGGCTGTAGTCAAGGATCCCACGCTCGACGTCCGCCGGCTCCGGTTCTACGGTGAGCATCTGCGACCGTTTGTCGAGCGCTATGGGCTACTCGATCGTCGCTTGGACATGCAAGTCCCGACAGCAGTACGTACCGGCGGGGCGAACGTCGTTGCTGCTTACCTTCGAGCCCTTTTTCAAGCCGATGGCTGTGTCCGGATCCGCGAAGATCGCGCATCGAGCGACATCGTGCTGGGCACGATCTCGCCGCTGCTTGCAAATGGCGTCAGCGAGCTGCTCAACAATCTTGGCATCTACAACCGCGTGCAAGTCGGACACGACAGCCGTGAGGATCGCCAGGACTACTATCATGTAGTGGTCGCTTGGGGCGATGCGAAGCGAAAATTTGCCGAGCTTGTTAACTTCGTCTCCCCCGAGAAGCGCGGCAAGCTCGAAAACGCATTGATGTTCTTCCCGGGGCGCAACGTTGCGCGCGTTCGCGACGAAACCATCACTTCCATCGACCTCATCGGAGAGATGCCGGTCTACGACATCCAGACCGAGTCACATGCGTTCCTCACGAACAACGTCGTCGTCCACAACTGCTTCATCCAGAGCGTAAGCGACGATCTCGTCAACGAGGGCGGGATCATGGACCTGTGGGTTCGTGAAGCGCGCATCTTCAAGTACGGCAGCGGCACGGGCTCCAATTTCTCGAAGATTCGTGGCGAGGGCGAGAAGCTTTCCGGTGGCGGTACGTCGTCGGGCTTGATGTCGTTTCTCAAAGTCGGCGATCGCGCAGCGGGCGCTATCAAATCCGGCGGCACGACGCGCCGCGCGGCCAAGATGGTGTGCCTCGATCTCGACCATCCCGACATCGAAGAGTTCATCACGTGGAAGGTGACGGAGGAGCAGAAAGTCTCCGACCTCGTCACCGGCTCGATCACGTGTGAGAAGCACCTCAACGCGATCATGAAGGCCGCGAACGATACGGCGCTGCCGGAATCGGCGCGTCTTGATCCTGCGCTAAATCCTGGCTTGAAGGCTGCGATCCGTGCGGCGCTCGGCGCCGGGCTTCCGCAGGCAAACATCCAGTACGCGCTCGACTACGCAAAGCAGGGTTACAAAGAGCTTACGATCGAGACGTACGATACCAACTGGGACTCGAAGGCGTACGCCACGGTCTCCGGACAGAACTCAAACAACTCCGTTCGCATCCCGAACGAGTTTTTTGCGCGCCTCGACGCGGGCCAAAGTTGGGATCTCGTCCCGCGTCGCAGAGACGGCAATCCGAAACCGAAGGTAGTACCCGCCGCGGATCTTTGGGAGAAGATCGGCCTTGCCGCGTGGCAGTGTGCCGACCCCGGCCTGCAGTTTGACACGACGATCAACGAGTGGCACACGTGTCCTGCCGACGGGCGCATCAACGCATCCAACCCTTGCGTCACCGGCGATACGCTGGTAGCGACGGCCGACGGACTGCATCGCATCGACGAACTTGTCGGTAAGGCCGCATTCGTGATCGGCTCCGACGGCAAGCCGCATTTCGTCAACCGCATCTTCCCTACCGGCACCAAGCCGGTGTACACATTCCGTACCCGGGCTGGATACGAGCTGCGACTGACGGCCGATCACAAAGTTCTGACCGAAGAACGCGGTGACGTTCCGGTCAAGGACCTTATCGTCGGTGAGCGTGTCATGCTGGGCGGCGCCGGGTTCGGCTCGCGTTCTATCGATCTCGAACTTGCAGAGGCAATCGGCCTCGCCGTCGGCGACGGCTGCGTAAGCCGTGACGCGACCGGAACGGGACACCTCACAATCACGATGGCCCCGGATGAGGCTCCTATCGTCGAACGCGCGGCCGCCGCGATCAATGTGGTAAAGAGCGGCGCTTCCGACGGGCGCACGGCGCGTCGCGTCGCCGTTCATATCCCCCAAATGACCGCCCGGGTATGCACCAATGCTGCCGCGGTGGTCGAGCGTTTCGAAGAATTCGCGGTCCTCGACAAGGGCAGCCATTTCAAGGCGCTCCGTCCAACGATTCATGAGCTCGACCGCGCGTCGCTTGGAGCGATTCTCCGCGGGCTTTTCACCGCGGACGGTTGTGTCAGCAACAGCGGCGACAAGTCCCAGTACGTTGCACTGGATTCGACGTCACTCGAGCTCATACAGCAAGTGCAGTTGCTGTTGCTATCGTTTGGTATCAAGTCAAAACTGTATCGCAACCGTCGTGGCGGCGTCGACAGCGCGGTCCTCCCGAATGGCCGGGGCGGTCATGCAGTGTATCCCGTTCGCGAAATGCATTCGCTGCGCATTACGCGCTCCTCGCGGACCCTATTCGAGCGTGAAATTGGATTCATCGCGGCCTCGCCGAAGGCAGAGTCCTTGAGCGAGCTCCATGCCAGCGTCGGGACTTATCGCGACGTGCTCGCGGATGAAGTTTCCTTGGTTCGCTACGAAGGCGACGAGCCTGTCTACGATCTCACCGAATCCGACACTTCGCACTTCGTTGCAAATGGTGTCGTGGTACATAATTGTTCAGAATACATTTTTCTAGATGACACCTCGTGCAATTTGTCAAGCTTGAATCTGGTAAAATTTCTTGACGAAGCCGGTCATTTCGATGCACGCAGATTCGCCGATGCCTGCCGCATTTGGACATTCACACTAGAAGTTAGCGTGCTCATGGCGCAGTTTCCCAGCGCGATCATCGCTCAGAAGTCGTACGATTTTAGAACACTCGGACTGGGTTATGCGAACCTCGGTACGCTACTGATGCGCCTCGGACTGCCGTACGATTCGGAGGAAGGTCTTGGCTGGTGCGCGGCTATCTCAGCACTTATGACGGGCGCCGCATATAAAACATCGGCGGAGATGGCGCGCGAGCTTGGAGCGTTCCCGAGATACGACGCCAACGCAGAGCACATGGGACGCGTGATGCGCAATCATCGGCGCGCAGCATACGCTGCCTCACCGAACGAATACGAAGAGCTGACGATCACGCCGACCACGCACGCGCCAACGCTTTTCACGCAGGAAACGTGGGCACTCGCGCGTTCGATGTGGGACAACGCGCTCGCCATCGGCGAGATCGCCGGCTACCGCAACGCACAAGTCTCGTGCATCGCGCCAACTGGCACCATAGGGCTTGTAATGGATTGCGATACAACCGGCATCGAGCCCGACTTCGCGTTGGTCAAGTTCAAGAAGCTCGCCGGCGGCGGACACTTCAAGATCGTCAACCAGTCCGTTGAGCCCGCGCTGCGGCGACTCGGCTACAACAACGAACAAATCGCCGCGATCGAGACGTTCGCCAAGGGCACGAACACGCTCGAAGGTACGCCGCACATCAACAAGGCGACGCTGCGCGCGAAGGGCTTCGACGACGACACCATCGCGAAGATCGAGTCGCAGCTCCTCGGGGCGTTCGAGATCGGCTTCGTGTTCAATCAGTACGTGCTGGGTGAGGAGTTCTGCCGCGAGAAGCTCGGCATGACCGACGCGCAGCTCAAAGACTGGAACCACTCGATCCTGCGCGACACGCTCGGGTTCACGCAGGCGCAGATCGAGGAAGCGTCCGACGTGATCTGCGGCCGCATGACGCTCGAGGGCGCGCCGTTCCTCAAGGAAGAGCACCTGCCGGTGTTCGACTGCGCGACCCCGTGCGGCAAGCACGGCGCGCGCTACATCCGCCCGCTGGCGCACGTCGACATGATGGCGGCGGCACAGCCGTTCGTTTCGGGCGCAATTTCAAAAACTATCAATTTGCCGCAGACTGCGACGATCGCCGACGTCAAGGAAGCCTACCGCTACTCCTGGGAAAAGATGGTCAAGGCGGTCGCGCTCTACCGCGACGGCTCGAAGCTCTCGCAACCGCTCGCCGCGAGCTACGACGTCGGCGGTCCCGAGGAAGCCGATGTCCCGCTGAGCCCGTACGAAGGCGCGGTACGCATTGCGGAGCGCGTGGTGTACCGCTACATCGCGAAGCGCCGGCGGATGCCGGATCGCCGCAGCGGCTACACGCAGAAGGCGGTCGTCGGCGGACACAAAGTCTACCTGCACACCGGCGAGTACGACGACAAGTCCCTTGGCGAGATCTTCATCGACATGCACAAGGAAGGCGCCGCTTTCCGCAGCTTGATGAACAACTTCGCGATCGCGGTGTCGCTCGGGCTGCAGCACGGCGTCCCGCTTGAGGAGTACGTCGACGCGTTCACGTTCACGCGCTTCGAGCCCAACGGCCCCGTCGTCGGCCACTCCAACATCAAGATGGCGACGTCGATCCTCGACTACATCTTCCGCGAGCTCGCCGTCAACTACCTCGGGCGGTACGATCTCGCGCAAGTGCAGCCGTCGCAGTCGGTCGATGCGATGGGTCCGGAACCCGAGTACATCGGCGAGGAACAAGGGGAGCTGCACTACGTCTCCCCGACCGCGCTCGGCCCGAAGGCCGCGCCGCCGAGCACGCCGGCAATAGCGACACGTGTGCCCGAACCGGTCGGCGCAATCGCCTCTGCACCGTCGCCAGCATCCGCGGGCATCGCCATCAAAGGCCAGATCGTGGCGGCCAAAGCACGCGAAGCGATCGCGAAAGGCTACGCCGGTGACGCCTGCACGCAGTGCGGTCAGTTCACGCTCGTGCGAAACGGCACGTGCCTGAAGTGCGACAGCTGCGGCACGACGAGCGGCTGTTCATAAAAACCACTTAGAAGGATAACTTATCGATGGATCTATACGCAAAAGGATCTGTTTTCGACCTAGAGCGCGCGCTGAATGAACGCCTGCGGGATCAGGTCAGTCGATTGGACTTCGATCCAGATGCGATTGACGAACTGGTGCAGCAACAAAAAAGCGAGCACATGATTGAGCCACCAGAACTGGACCTCGCCGGTGAATTAGTTCCGGTTCGCCAATCTGAACGAGTGGTCCACGACGATGGGCGGTTTGCTCGGATTCCATTCCCGCAGCGCTACAAGGTCATCGACGTAGTGTACGAGATCAAGGTGTCGGGTGAGGCCGAGTTGCTAGACTGGTCTCCGCAGTCACAAGTACTCAGCTTTGCAAGTGATCCCCCGCAACGGCACGGCAATAAAGTCGTTCTCAAGTACTCCGTTCCGATTGGCGAGGGGGCCGGGCAAATCCAGCAGCAAATCGTAAGGGATATCGACATGCTGAAAACAAATGTCGCCGGACTACGGCAGTGGGCATCGGTCTGGAACGCCTCACTCGATCAGCGAGTCCGCTCCGCCCTGCTTCACCGTGCCGCGGAATTGAACCAGAAGAACTCGCTCGCGCAAGGCTTCAGGATCAAGCTGTAGGCGTTCCCACGCACGCTAGCCGGTACTTCTAACGTCACGGGTCGCGGCATTCACTGAGGCGTCACCGAGTGCATGGGCACTTCTCCGATGAACCGGCGCCCCGGTGAAGCGGTCCGCGTTATTCTGATTGCGATGAAGAATGAGCCTCGTCGTCTGGCTTGTATTCAATCTTGAGAGGCAAATCTGTCATTGCGTAATGGACGAACTGCTGGCCGAGCTCTGAGAGTTCGTATAGATCTGTGTCGTCAAACGCGGATTCCATCGGTTTTGGACCGACCTGTGTAGGCCGGGCTCTCTTTTGCGGAACCTTTCCATAGAAAGTTCCGTACGAATCCTTCTCTCTGTGCTGACGGATGATTCCACCCGTACTTAGGTCTCTGATGAGCAAGCGATACAAGCCGGCCTCCGGCGAGTCTTCGCGTACCGGACCCTTACCAATTTTTTTCCAGATCGCACCTCTACCAATGCCGTTTGAGTTGTAAACAGCTGCGATGACATGAAAATGAAGTTCTGAATACAGTTTAAGCCAGTCGATAAATAACCGCACTACATCGTCGCTCGCATAATTCGATGCGGCGGCGTTCGCAAGTATATTTCTGATATAAACTCGCTTCTCTTCACTCTCCGCTCCAGACCATTCGCGAAATGTCTTCTTTAGAAGCGACTGATATTCCGGACTCTCCAAGCGCTTCCCGATTTCTTCGTCGTGCATATCAAGACGCGACATAATCTCAAGGATGGTTCTTTCCTTTTCCTTGATTTCGTCTTTGAGCATCTCTAGCCAATGCTTAAAGAACTCGTTAACTCTCTGTTGTTCGTGTTCCGACCATGCGCCGGCTGCGGCCGAAAATAAGCCGCCTGCAAAGGGCACCGCACCCCCGATGATTACCAAGGCTCCCCTGACGATCTTCGGTGTTTTCCCTTCATCCGGTAGATCTCGTTCATCGTCACTCATAAACGCGCTCCAGTTAGGCTTCCTCGTTAGGCAGACGCCGATCACATGGCGTATCAAGGAGGTAGAGCATCGTCGCGCATCTCTGCCTTGGTTTCGGGCCGTCCGTCAACAATAAGCTCGCCCGAACCGTACTCCTTAGTGGCTCTTAGTTCGCCGAACATCCGGTGGTTAGAATATCCCGGCCTTACGAGTAATGTGTGCTCCCATAGTCATCGCGGTAACGCCCGGAGACCGGCTTGATTTGCCACGATTGCTCCTGAGGACTGAAGCTATGTACTTGCCGTACCTGGAATTAGAGACCGCCGAGCGCACGACGCAATTGCTCGATGGAGATCGCAACCGCCACGGCGGCAGCGACGACTTTGAGCCACTTGTTCAATGCATTCACCTCCTCTGCAGCGTCGCAACTTCGACGCCGTATTCTTGAAGCTTGGATGCGACTGCCGCAGCCGCAGCGACAGGAGACGTCGACCGGTCGAAAGTCCATTGAACAGAAGGGGGGCTTCCCGCCTTTACCGGCATCGGACCGATGTGCGGGATGAACGGGTCATTTTCGGCATCGTAGCGAGCGATGTTATTCAATAACAAAACGGCGTAGAAATCACCGAACTGCCTCGGCGCTAGCGGATTGTCGAAAGCCAGCTTCATCTCAGGGCGCCCCATCGAGTCGGCGAGCACGTCCCAGAACGCCTGCATCCAAGCGTCGCGCGTTGGCGCGCGCCGATCCACGCGCTGAAGCTCCACGAGCCCGGAGAGCTCTGCCTTCGGGACACCGAGGATCCGCGTCAGTGCGACCGCCGTCAAGAGCGACAGGTTCCCCCCTGCGACCTCTGCCGCGCGCGCGGTCGCCCGCTCTACCAGATCGTCGTCCAGGCTTACGGACAGTTTTTTCATGCCCCCACTCTACCACGGCGGTAAGAACGGTGCAAGGCAAACACGGTAGTATGTCGACCGTAGCCATTGTACATTGTTCTCTTTATATGGTATGATGTTCGCGATGAATCAGGATGGACTTCGCGCCTTCCTCGCCGAGACGGGCCTTTCGCCCGGCGACTTCGCTAAGCTCGTGGAGGTCACGCCGCGTGCCGTAGCCTTGTGGCTTTCCGGCGAGCGGGCGATACCCGGACCGGCAGCGGCCTACGCTAGGGTCTTCGCCGGGTTGCCGCCGGGTGAGCGGTACATCGAACTCCAGCGGCTCAATGAAAGCGAAGCAAAAATGCGCGATGGCATGTATGCCGTCGTCTATCAAGGGACCCAAGGGGCCGGATATGCGACGGTAATCTTCGATGGTGGTAGAGTCTACGGAGCCGATCCCTTCGGCGGGAAATATGACGGCTATTACGACTACGACGTCGCAACGGGGATGGCGAAACTGCACGTGAAGCTGACCTTCCCGCCCAACGTGCCGGCTGTCTTTGCTCCCGCGCAGCCCTTCGAATGGTCGGTTGACATCGTGGGGTACATGGATCCGCGGCAGGATCGGGGGCTCGTGGACTTCACGACGACGCTGGGACAAAAGGTTCAAACGCAATATCAGTTCCTTCGCGACCTGCCGTCGGCAGCGGCTTGACGAACGCGCCGCTCTACGATTGCAGCCTCTTCTGTCAATACCGTCTGCACCGAGAAGCATAAAGGGATGATGAACGCGCCGGGGCGCAGGGAACCGTGTCATTGCGGAAGCGGCAGACGCTACAAGAACTGCTGCTTTGCTAACGACGCCGCGAAGGCCGCAAAAGCATGCCACCCCGCGGGCAAGCCGCCCCCTGAAGACCGGCAGCGCGCTCCATGGAATACGAGGCACTTGGAATATGTGCACCTTACCGGTAAAAGTTCCGGTGTAACATAATACGTTACACGCCGCCACAAGCGATTGACGAAAATATAAGCGGAGAAGGGGTCAGAATCCTGGCCCCTTCTTCACGCTTCTCAGGTTCTCGGAAGTCGTTACATTGTAGCGGCTAATGTTACAGGCGATGACGGCCTAGATTTGCTCTGCGATTCCAGGGATAATGACCGACTGTTACGACGGCGCGCGGCGTCGCCTGGCGCGGAACCGGTCGAAACAAGCGATCGAGCACCATCGGCGAGTCGCGCTCTTCGTGGCATCGAAGAAGAGCAACTCGCATTCATCGCTGGTGCATTCGTGCACGCGGTGCAACGCATCACGCTGGATGAGATCGACGGCCGACAGCGCGATCGTAGACGCAATGATATTGAAGGCGCCGGACGCTCTGTGGGTGAGCAAGAGCTTGCCTTGTGCAATGTCGATGTGAGGGTGAGCAGCCCGGAGAACGGCGTTGAGCGTCTCTTGAAGGCGTTCCGGCTGCGTGACACGGTTATCGAACGCGACTCTCAGTTGCGTCCGCCATTCTCTGAGGTCGTGGAGCACCGGTCGCGAGATCGAGGCCTTCCGCGCGTGCTGCATCTCTTCACCGTACTTCGTGAAAGCAGACTGTAGCCAGACCGCGGCGTCGTCCGTCGTTTGCAGCAATTCGACGTACTCGCCGTTCCAAGGCAATTCCGTATTGAGAAAATCGAGGACGAGGAAACCTCCGACGAAGGGGGCAGCCGGCCTGGCAACGTCCGCATCAAACTGCCTATTGACACGGACGCCGGGGTGTGATAATCTGCGGGTCATCCAGGTCTATTTCGTGTTTGCTACGGACTTTTCCTGTGCCCCCAGCCGTCCCTCAGGGCGTGAAAGTCGGTACCATGAGAGCAGTCGTCCTTACAGGCTTGGATGAATTCGAGAGTCTGCACGTCCGAGAAGTGGATGTTCCGGCTCCGAACGACACGGAGGTCCTCATAGCGGTCAAGGCCGCCGGGATCAACTACGCCGAACTCGAGCAGACGCGCGGACGATATCCGACGTCGGGACCACTCCCGTTTATCATGGGATTCGAGGCCGCCGGTGAAGTCGTGAGCGTCGGCTCGCGGGTCGAGAACCTGCGGGTCGGCGATCGAGTGGCGGGGGTGACGTCGAGCGGTGGGTACGCCGAGTACGCGACCTTGGACGCGGGCATGGCCATCCCGATACCCGCCGGCCTTTCGTACGCACAAGCCTGCACGATACCGATTCAAGGTGTGTCGGCTTACGCGCTTCTGAAATTCGCCGCAAAAGTGCAACCCCACGAAAACGTGCTCATTCAGGCCGCCGCCGGTGGCGTGGGCCTCTACCTCGTTCAGCTGGCGAAAATTCTCGGCGTTCGTCAGATCGTCGCGCTCGCAAGCTCACCCGAAAAGCTGAAGCTGGTTCGCGATCTTGGAGCACATGTTGCGATCGACTACATTGACGCCGGCTGGGCGGAGAACGTTCGGAGCGCCACCGCCGGTCGTGGTGCCGATGTGGTATTCGAGATGGCATCGGGCAGGATTGGCGATGAGAGTTTTCGGCTGATCGCGCCTTTCGGCCGAGTGGTCTTCTTCGGTGCGTCGAACGCACACGACTCGCTACCGCCTGAGAAAGTTTACCAGCTGATCTCGCAGAACCAGTCCTTGATCGGATTCAACGTGCCGGCTCTCGCACGGGAGCAGCTCGCGGAGTGCATCGTTTCGCTCTTGGATCTCATCGTGGCGGGCCGGCTGCAGCTGTTCGCGAACAACGTCTTCCCGCTCGCGTCGGTGCGTCAAGCGTTCGAGGCCCTCTCGAGCCGAAGCACCATCGGAAAGGTCGTTCTGGTGCCGTGACACGTTCGACGTCGCAAATGAGGAACTCGTCTATCGACACGTCGAGAACCAACGATAAGTCAGAACCGGTGCCCCCGTGCGCTACGTCGCGAAGACTGCGCCCGTCCTGGGGCCACGACGCCTTCGCTAGTTGAGATCGACCCGGCCTTCGGCGGATGGCGCCTGCGCAAAGCTACACCCATCGCGCGAGACAACTAGCGCGGAACCGATTCAACTCCCCGCAAGAAGTCCAGCACAATCGAATTGAACGCAGACACGTCCTCCATGTTGCTCATATGGCCGACACCGTTCATGACGATCTTACGAGCGGAGGGGATTTCGGCGGCCAGCCGATCGGCGATCCCCTGAAAATCCGGCAGATCTCGTTCGCCGACGACGACGAGTGTCGGGACTCGCACCTCGGTCAATCGCTCCACTGCCGGCGGATCGAGGCCGCGCGCTGGAGCCTCGTTCAGCCAGTTCCATCCGGAGTTCTCACCGACGATCTGCGTTAGCTGCGCACGGCACTCGGCGCGTTCCCGCGCGGGAGCAAACAGTTCATGCTGGAGCCACATCTCGTTTCCGGCCTTCGCGCCGGCTTGCTGTGCGTGCGCTGCGATTGCGTCGAGCGAGTCCCCAAATTGATCGCTCCAGTCGAAACCATCAAGCGCGGAGTCGACCAACGTCAGGCTCAACGTAGCATCGGGATAGAGCAGCGCGTGGTGAAGAGCGATTCGGCCACCCATCGACAAACCGATCAGATGCGCTCGCGGCGCGTCTAAGTAGTCGAGCAGCGCTCGAAGATCGTCGGCAAATCGAAACTCTGCGCCCGTGGGCAACGCGGATTTGCCGAAACCGCGCAGATCGTAGCGGATGACGCGGTAGCGACCTGCCAGGAGCTCAAACTGGCCGTCCCACATACGCGTGTCGAGACCCAGCCCGTGAACCAGCACGACTGGGACTCCTTGGCCCGCGACTTCATAGTAGAGGCGGGTCCCATTGACCTCGGCAGTTCCAGCCATACGAACTTCCATTCGGTAATCCGCGGTGCGCCGGCCCGGGTCCACGAGTCAACGGCGTTGTCTTTGGTCAGTCGGCAAGCGGTAGCGGTAGCGTTACCGGCGCTTTTGCGCGGCTTAGCGCGAAGCCTGTGCCAGGCGGAGCTGTGCCGCCCTCAACGCTGGTGCCAAAAGCGTGGCATCAGAATAATGGCACTTTGAATAGATGTACCTTGCCAGCAAACCTTCCGCTCATAATAGGTTACAGCGTGGGGGCCGCCGCTCGCTCCGACGGTACGCGGAGAAGAGAGGCCATAACCTGGCCTCTCTTCTCGCGTTTTTTGGAAAATGTACCGGTTACCTGTAAAACGTCAAGTGTTGACAACGAAGGAGGAGCGGACACCGTTGATTCGGTTCGCTCCTCCTCGTCTTTGACACCATCGAATCGTCTTGCCTGGCCAAAATCAATCGGCGTGGTCCTGAAACTCAACATGCTTTTGCTTAAACGCTACAATCGCGTCTCCGAACTGCGGCCGACGGATCGAGGCGATTGCCTCCAAGTTGGCGCTTGCAGTCTGCGGTCGCAGTTCGGCTTGTGATCGATGGGCCGAAATGATGCACGCCACTTCTGCAGCAAGTTCGTTGACGAAGACGTATTCCGCGCCTCGGCTACTCGATGGTATCTCCTCGTCGTCCCGGATTGACTCTCGCAACGTCTGAAGAGCCTGGCGGAACAGCCCAAGCGTACGCGTTTCCGCCGGGATCATCCGTCGTTCAGTAGCAAGCTTGACGATGATAGCCTCGTTCTTGCCCTCGACCGCGCAGGCCTGAGTTAGCAGCGACCAGCGGCATTCGGGCAGAATTGTGAGGTTTCTATCCTTGTTGCGCTTCACGATACGCCAAATCTTACTCGTTTCCTTAAAGTCTCCATAAATGGCGTGAAACTCCTGAGCGTTTGTAAAGTCCAGCTCGCGCCGTTTTTGGCGCAGGTTCCAATGGACCGTCAGCCTTAGGCCAATAAACCAGCCAAGCCCGAGAGTGATCCCGGCTGTCGCCAAGCCGAGGCCGGCCTTTATCAGCTCCAGGCTCAGCTGCTGTTCATATGTCATGTCCATCTCCCGCAGATTTCCCGGCGAACTGGGCCTCGGTCCAACGCGATCCGTCCAATCGCGATGACGAGCGAGAAAAGTCAGCTCTGGTACGTATCACGTGACGCATGAAGAGTTCCTCGTGCCATTCGCTCCGGGCACCCGGTTCGCGAGATCGCCGAACATGACGCGTGCGCGGTCGTCGACTCTCCGTCGCGGCTGCCGCGTTGGCCGCCCGGGGATATGTACCAGTTGGAATATGTACCGGTTACCGGTAAACTATTGACCGGCTTCGAGAGGTGACCGATGATGATGCCCTTTAGTTGCTCCCGCACTCGCGCGGGGTGAATATTGAAAGGCGTAGTACCGGTCGAGCAAGCCCGCCACGTAATGTGCATGACGTACCGCGCCACCAAACATTCGTATCGATTGAAAGCGTGGATGAAGTGCATCGTTGCGGCTGAGTCGCGAGGTCTGTAACTCTTCACAAAGAGACTCGTTTATATGTCCGTTCTCACAGAGCCACGCGATCGCGCTTCGATAGGTTGATCGCTCGCGCTGGGCCAGAGTCTCAAATCCCAGCGTAACGGCGAGTTCAACCGTCATTTCGAGCCGATCCGTCCCGACGGAATATAGTGGGTAGTAGAACCAACCGTACGAGATTGTTGCTTTCGCGACATCGAACATGACTTGCACCTCTTCAGGCGCGGCCTCAGCCATTTCGATTTTCGAGAGTTGTTGCAGGTCGATTCGCCCTTGCTTTGTCGGATCTGCGTCCTTCGTCATATCGGAAGGGCCAAAATGTGCGTGTATCGAGTCGGGGACTATCCAGTTTTCGCCTGTTAAGACTTTGATGCCAAAGCGTCGCTGTTCCAAAGCGCGACCCCTTCCTTGTCTAGTGATAGGCTGCACGCTTCGACGGTACGTCACGAAGCGCTTTGGTCAAGCAAGCCGCCGCGGGAACGTTTTCTGCAAGCAGGCACGCGCGTGCGCTCGATTGGGGTATTGACGTAGGTATGCGCCGGTTTTTCGGCTCGGTCATATCTTCGCGGTCCACCGTTCCCGCGCTGACGGAGCGCCGGCATCCGACCGTTGATACTAGCGGATGAACGTGCGTCCCGGAACGCTCGGCGTGGTGGTCTTCATCGTCGTGGTAGGCTTTGCGATCGGGGGCTCGGTGGCTACTAACGCGCGCGCTTCCGATGAGCACGCGCAGAGCGTCACCGTCGAAAGCACGACCCACACGGCCGCGAGCGTTGCAACCGCCGCACGGGCAGCGCAGCCCGCGGCAACGACTGCGGCGATCGCCGACGCCGCGCTTGGAGGTACGTGGCAGATCGACGAGGCGAACGTTCAGCTAGGCACGATTCTGTGGGTCGGGGACATCCTTCCCGCGCGCGGCAATACGATCGTATTCAATGTTCACAAACAGAGCGTTGCAGGCCGGCCCGCAACGCGGTGCGAGCGACACACAAATCTGTACGCATCATTCTCGCTTGGCGTGGCGGACCAGACGGTTCCGTACCGTGAGGTGAACTGCGAGGGGTTCCTCTCAACCGGGGAGATCCGCGTCACGGGCTTCTTTGGCAACGGCGGGTTCCTCAAGGGCAGCTTTTGGCGAAACGGCGTGAAGCTCGGAAATTTCACCGCGCGCAGACTCTGACGCTCCAGCGCGGGGAATCTGCGCCGGGAAGCTGGATCGAGGGCTCTCGGCACCGTACACTGCACTCGTGCCCGAACTGCCGGACATCGCCGCGTATATCAGCGCACTCGAAGACCGAATCGTCGGCCAGCGCGTCGAGCGCGTCAGGTTGTCGAGCCCGTTCCTGCTGAGGACGGCCGAGCCGCCGATCTCGAGCGCCGATGGGCGTACGGTGCGCGAAATCCGGCGCATCGGTAAGCGGATCGCGATCGGTCTCGACGGGGATCTTTGGCTGGTGCTTCACCTGATGATCGCCGGGCGGCTTCACTGGAGGCCCGCGGGCGCCAAACTGGCCGGACGAAACGCTCTGGCGGCGATCGACTTTCCGAATGGCTCGCTCGTGCTCACCGAAGCCGGCACGAAGCGTCGCGCATCGTTACACGTCTTGAGCGGCGAAGAGGCGCTGCGTTCCGCCGACCCTGGCGGCGTCGACGTGTTCTCGAGCGATGTCGAATCGTTTCGCGCCGCGCTTACGGCCGAGAATCGCACGCTGAAGCGCGCGTTGACCGATCCGCACACCGTAGACGGGATCGGCAACGCCTATTCCGATGAAATCCTCCACGCGGCGCGACTGTCGCCGATTCTGCTGACGCAAAAGCTAACACAGCCCGAATGGGAGCGCCTCTTCACCGCGACGCGCAACACGCTCCAGCTCTGGATCGACCGGTTCACGACCGAGGCGAAGGCTCGGTTTCCGGAGCACGTTACCGCGTTTCACGACGACATGGCGGTCCACGGCCGGTACGGAAAGCAGTGTCCCACGTGCGGGGAAACGGTGCAACGAATCCGCTATGCCGACAACGAAACCAACTATTGCCCGCGCTGCCAGACGGGCGGAAAGGTCCTCGCGGATCGTGCGCTTTCCCGCCTCTTGGGATCCGATTGGCCACGAACCCTGGACGAGCTCGAAGACACCAAACGCCGCTAGGCGCCTACGCGATCAGCGGTCGATGGTCGCCATCCCGGCGGTACTGTTGCGGTCGCCGGCGACGCGGTCAGCGAGCCCTTCGAGCTCACGCAAATCGTCCGCGTCGAGCACGAGCGTGAGCGCGCCGGCGTTCTCGTCGACGCGTGCGGCCTTCGTCGTGCCCGGGATCGGGACGAGGTTTTCGCCGCGGCTCAGCACCCATGCGAGCGCGACCTGCGCCGGCGTCGCGCCGTGCTTCGCCGCGATGGCGCGGACCGTCTCGACGAGCGCTGCATTCCGCTCGACGTTCTCGCCCGCAAACCGCGGAAGGGTGCGGCGGAAATCGTTCGCGGTGAGCGCATTCGCATCGACCGTGCCGGTGAGGAAGCCGCGGCCTAACGGGCTGTACGGCACGAAGCCGATCCCGAGCTCGCGCACGGCCGGCAACACCTCGCGTTCGACGTCGCGCGACCACAGCGAGTACTCGCTCTGCACCGCGCTGATCGGGTGCGTCGCGTGCGCGCGGCGGATCGTCGCCGCCGACGCCTCGGAAAGCCCGAGGTAGCGCACCTTCCCGGCCGCGACGGCCTCGGCCATCGCGCCGACCGTCTCTTCGATCGGCACGTTCGGGTCGACGCGGTGCTGGTACCAGAGGTCCACGTGGTCGACGCCCAAACGGCGCAGCGACCCCTCGAGCGCGCGTTTCGCGTTAGCGGGCGATCCGTCGACGGCGTCGAGGCGGCGGTCGCCGTCGAAGGCGAAGCCGAACTTGGTGGCGAGCTGCACGCGGTCGCGCCGGTCGCGAATCGCCGCGCCCACCACCTCCTCGTTGCGCAGTGGTCCGTAAATCTCGGCGGTGTCGATGAAGGTGATCCCAATGTCGATCGCGTGCCGGATCGCTTCGGTCCCGGACTCCTCCGCGGGCGGCCCGTATGCGAAGGAGATGCCCATACAGCCCAGGCCGAGCGCGGAGGTCTCGAGCTCGCCGAGGCGGCGTCGCGGGATGGTCGTCGTCATACGACCCATGTACCGCATCGGCACGCAACGGGATGCACGACCGGATAGCCCGTTTACGGCGCGCTGGTTACGTGCTAGGTTAGCCTGGCGAGCGCCGAGTAACCACCTTTTCGGCAGCGCAAACGGGGGAGCCGGCCATGGGCATTTTCGAGCAGCATCCGTGGGTGCTCGTTCCGGTCGTCATCGTGACGGTCGAGCTTTGGAACGCGCTGAAAGCGGCCGTCGCGTCCGCGCTGCGCCGCAGCGATGGCTGACAAACCTGGTGACGGCGCCCCGCGCTGGCCGACGCTCGAACAGCAACTCCGTGAATCGAACGTCATCGCTGGCAGCGCGCTCGAGCAGCTGATCAAAGACAATCAAGACTTCTCCATGCTGTGGCCGCACGAGGCGCACGACAAGCTGCAGCTCCCGCTGTGGCTGCGTGTGTATTGGCGCAAGCACCACCCCGACGCGCAGTATACCGCGCACGACCCGAGCGGCGGCTATCCGATGGTGCTCAACGAGCTCCACGAGTGGATGACGGAGCATCAGGACTTGCAGCGCCGGGAGCGCGGCTAGCCGTGGGGACGAACGTCAACATCTCCGGGACCCAAGCCGGCTTCTGCAGCGAATCGGCCATCAGCATCAGCTCCGATCCGAACAAGATCATCGCCGCCTCGAACACGCCGCTCAATCAAGGGCAGTACTGGTCCGTCGACGGCGGCGTGACATGGCAGCACACGATTCTGAAGCTCGGGCCCGACGACGTGAATCACAGCGATCCTGCGGTCAACTGGACGTCGGACGGAACGGCGTGGGCGGCGGTCATCGGGATCGGCCTCTCGACGCTGGCGATCCGCGTGTACAAATCAGGCGACGGCGGCGCGACGTGGACGTTCGAATCCACCGGATCGGGATCGCATACGAATACCGACCGCGAAACGCTGTGGGTCGATCGTAATCCGTCCTCGCCGTTCTTGGACAACATGTACCTGCTCTGGCACAACAACGACCCGTGTTTCGTCGCGGCGCGCAAGGGGCCCGGCGGTACCTGGGGCGCCCCCGTGAAGGTGAGCGGCGCGGAAACCACGAGCGCGTCGACGGGCGGCAACATCACGACCAACGCGAACGGCGACGTGTTCGCGTTGTGGCCGGACACCGGCAGCCGCACGATCTTCGTCGCGAAGTCCACCGACGGCGGCGCCGTATTCAGCGCGCCCGTGAAGGTCGCGAGCACGTTCGGCTCGTTTCAGATCGAGATTCCGGCGCAAGCGCTGCGGAAGGCCTCGCTCTACGTGTCCGTCGGCGCGTTTTCAGCGGGTGCGGTCAACATGGTGTACGCGTGCTGGGCCGATCTCAGCGGCGACGCGGGCTGCAGCACACCGAACGACGCGCCGGACATCGACGTGATGTCGCCGTGCAAGATGCGGGTCTGGTTCAGCCGCTCCTCCGACGGCGGTACGACGTGGGACCCGCCGAAGAAGATCAACGACCAGAACGGGCTCAATGACCAGTTCTATCCGCGGCTTGCCGTCGACGACGCGACCGGCGCGATGGTGGTCGTATACTACGACACCGTCGGCGATCCGGGCCGGCACAAGACCGATCTCTGGATGCAGTCGTCCACGGACAACGGCGCGACGTGGTCCGGCGCGATGCCGGTCACGACGGGCGAATCCGACGAAACGATGGGCGCCAACGTCCATCAGCACGATCAGTACGGCGACTACATCGGCCTCAGCAGCGCGGGCGGAAAATTCTTCGCGTGCTGGACCGACCGCCGCAACGACACCTTCGAGCAGATCTGGGGCGCGCCGATCGCCATACCGCGCTGCGAGCTCATCGTCGACAAGTCGACGTTCGGCCAGGATGAAGTGGCTGCGAACCTTTCATATCCGTCGGCGTTTTGGCTCGCGGTGGACGGTTTCACCAACGAAGCGCTCGGGTTCACCAGCCCGGCGGCGTTGAACGCGCCGCCCAACCCGGCGCCGGCGATCACGGTCACGATCGACGCGGCGTTGAATCCCGGACTCCAGGTCGGGCAGATTGCGGCGATCGCCGTCAACCTGCCGACCGTCGACACGTTCGGTCCATCGCCGGTGCTCGCGGTCGATCCGATGCTCGCGCAGGAGCTGCAACGGTTCAGTTATCCGTACACGATCTCGTTCGCGAACAACAGTGTGTTCGAGGCGCTGAATGCGCACCAGTCCGCGATCCTGACGCTGCATGCGACACTCACCGTGGGCCTCGTCACCGTGCAGGCCGGCGCCACGATCGAGCTCGCCAAGGGCGAGGACCCCTATTTCCAGGACATCGACACCAAGCATCCCGCCGACTTCCCGTTCTGGCTGAGCTACGATCTGCGCTTCTTCAAGGTGACGCCGAATCAACCTCACCACATGTTCAGCGTACCGAGCCCGGCCAATGCGGGCGGCGCCGTCAAGTACATTCAAGACGTCATCCACAACCTCAACAACCCGAACCTCATCGTGAACGGCGACACCTTCGAAACGACGTTGAAGCAGGGCGAGGGGCAGTCCGCGCTCGAGTTCTTGCCGAAGGACTCCGCAAACCATCTCACGTTCGACTTCGCGGTCGCGCGCGTGCGCATTCTCGGCAACTCGGCGCAGACGATCTTCCCCGTGCGCGTGTTCTTCCGGCTGTTCCAGGCCGCGAGCACGGTGTCCAACTTCGACGAGAACACCACGTACCGCTGGGGAACCGACGGCAGCGCGAACCACAAGATCCCGCTGCTCGGCGTGCAGAACGATCAGCACGGCAAGCCGGAATACGTCACGATCCCGTGCTTTGCGACGAAGCGGGTGAACCTGGACGCGCCGGCCGACATGAAGACGCAGCACGACGACCCGAACGCGCGGCACATCACGACGATCCCGGGCGTCGAGGTGGACACCTACTTCGGCTGCTGGATCGACGTCAACCAGCCGTCGCAGAAGTTCCTGATTCCGACGCCGCCGGCGGCGCAGTCGAAGTGGGACGGTCCGTGGACCGGGACCGAGTCGGTCAACGGCGCGATCACCGCCGCGCCGCACCAGTGCCTGATCGCCGAGATTCGCTTCGACGACACGCCCGTTCCGGCGGGCGCGACATCGTCGACGTCGGACAAGATCGCTCAGCGAAACATCGCGTGGATCGACGGTCCCAACCCCGGGACGAATCCCTCGCGCGTAATGCCGCACCCGTTCGAGATACGCGCCTCGTCATCGCCCGCGACGGCGGAGCCGGACGAGCTCATGATCACCTGGGGGAAGACGCCCGCGGGCAGCACCGCGTCGCTGTATCTCCCCGAGGTCAAATCGTCCGACGTCGTCGCGCTCGCGAACAAGCTGTACTCCACGCACCATCTCACGGCGCGGGACGCGCACACCGTTGCATGCCACGCCGCGGGCGTGACGTTCATCCCCGTTCCGAACGGCGCCGGCCGCTACGCGGGGCTGCTTTCGGTGGAGCTGCCGGCGGGGATCAAGCGCGGCGAGGCGTACGACATCGTCGTTCGCCAGATCACGAACGCCGCACGCGTCACGCGAGAGCCGCTCCACCGAATCGCATGGCGCCGCATCCTCGGCGCGTTTCAGGTGGCGATCGCGATCAGCACCAAACAGCACGTCCTCGTCCCCGAAGAACGGCTGCTGTCGTGGCTCAAATGGCGCATCAGCGTAACGCCGCACGCGCACCGCTGGTATCCGGTCCTCCTGCGCTACGCGGAGCTCGTCGCCGGACGCGTGCGCGGGTTCGGCGGCGACCCGGCGAAAATCCGTCCTTCGCCGAGCGGCGACGGACGGCCGGGACGCGCCGGCTGATGCTGTCCGCCTAGGTCTGCGCCGCGGGCGACTCCGAGCCGATGCGGATCAGGTTGCCGTGGGGGTCGACGATGGAGAACTCGAGGATGTCGTAATCGGTCTGTTCCGGCGCCTTCATCCGCTCGATGCCTTGCGCGAGATACTCGGCGTACAATGCAGCCGCGTCTTCCACGTACACGTAACACGACGCGTTCTTGGGAACCTCCGGGTCGTCGCAAGCCCAGAAGTGAATCTCGCCGTCATCGCGTGACACGATCAGGTACTCGTCGGGCCACCGGGAGTCTTCGACGAACCCAAGCCGGGCGTAGAACCCCGCGCTCTCGTCCAAATTCAGCGAGGCCAGAATCGGGATCGCCTCTTTGATTTGCGGCCTGTCCGCCATCTTCTTTGCGCCTCAACATCTCCGACCGTCTGAGGAAGGCCGGTGGCGGCTGGTTTCTCAATAGGACGTCAAAACACTGCAACGAGCCCGATCCGTTCGGCTATTGATGGATGATCGAGGGCAGCCAAAGCGTGAGCTTCGGCAGCAGCGTGACCAGGATCAGGTCGATGACCAGCATGCCGAGGAACGGCAGAATCGCGCGCGCGGCCGCCTCGAGCGGCACCTCCGCGATGCTCGCACCGATGTAGAGACAGAAACCGACGGGTGGGCTGTTGATCCCGATGGCGGAGTTCACGAGCAGGATGATGCCGAAGTACACGAGATCGATGCCGGCGATCTGAAACAGCGGCAGCAGTACCGGAACGATGACGATGATGCTCGCGATCGTCTCGAGCATCGTGTGGGCGACGAGCAAGATCAGGTTGACGAGCAGCAGCAGCAAGAGCGGGTTGTGCGCCACACCGCCGAGGTGTGACGCGACCGACTGCGGCACTTGCTCGCGAATCAAATACAGCCCCAAAATCAGCGCCGAGCCGAGCAGGAACATGACGCGCGAGGAGTTGCGGACCGTCTTGATGAGGATCTTCGGCATCGCACGCAACGTCAGCGAGCGGTAGACGAAGAATCCGACGAAGGTGACGTAGCCGCCGGCGACGACACCCGCTTCGGTCGGCGTCACGATCCCGGAAAAAATTCCGCCCAGGATCAGTACCGGAGCCAGCAGCGCCCAGAACGATTGCCGCAGAGCGCGGCCGAGCTGCCCAAACGAGAACGGGTCGCCGCGCGGATAGTTGTACCGCAGCGCCGCCATGTAGTTGACGAACATGAACGAGAACGCGACGAGGAACCCGGGGATCAGCGAAGCGGCGAAGAGCTTCGCGGGCGAAACCTGCGCCACGTATGCGTAGACGATCTGGCTGATCGACGGCGGGAACAAGAGGCCCAATGATCCCGACGCCGATTGCAGCGCCGCTGCGAACGGCCCGCTGTAGCCGGCCTTGCGCAAACCGGGCATCATCACCGAACCGATCGCCACCGTGTCGGCCGTCGCCGATCCGGAGATGTCGGCGAAGAACAGGCTCGCGACGACGTCGACCATGCCCAGGCCGCCGCGGAACGAGCCGACGAGCGCCTTGGCCAGTTCGATCAACCGGTCCGCGAGCCCGCTTCCCTCCATCACGGCGCCGGTGTACATGTAGAACGGGATCGCGAGCAGCACCGTCGAGTTCAACCCGTTGAACAGCTGCTGGCCGACGATCACCAGCGACGTGTGCGATTCGAAAAGCGCCAACGCGGCCCCGACGCCGAGCGCGAAGGCGACCGGGACGCCGAGGAGCAGCAGCACGATCGTGAGGATGATCGGCAGCCAGATCCAGATCGTCGCCATCACCGGCGGATCACGGCCTTGCTCAACGCGAAGACGACGATGAGCGCGCCCGCGATCGGGATCGCCGCGTACGGAATCTGCAGCGACACGGCCGGCAGCGACGACATGCTCTCGGGCGCCTCGATGATGACGGCTTGGATGCCGTACACCAGAAGAACCGCGCCCCACGCCGCGACGGTGAGGTTCGCGATCAGCTTGATAGCGGCGCACAGACGCGGCCCGGCGCGGTCGACGATGACGTGCACGGCGGGATGGCCGTCGTTCCACACTTCGCTCGCCGCGCCGAACATCACCAGCCAGATGAACAGGTACGCCGCCGTCTCATCCGCCCACGGAAGCGAGTGCTGCAGCCAGTACCGAAAGATCACGCCGAGCGCCGCGACGACGAAGATCAACACCATCAGCAAACTCGCGATCGCGAGCACGATTCGGTCGAGCGCGTCGGCGAAGCGTTTCACCGGCGCGCCTTTACGTTTGCGCGGTCGCCAGCGAGTTTCGCAGCCACGACTCGCCTTCGGCGACGTGCATCGCGGACGCAGCCCGCGCCAGTTCGGGATCCCGCGCCAGGATCGCGTGGAACATCCCGCGATGCTCTTCGAGCACGGCCCGGCGATGCAGCTCGTCGGTCTCTTTGCGCCATGCGCGCACGCGCAACGTTTGCGTCGACAGCGTGTCGAGCAGCGATTCGAGCACCGAGTTGCCGGCGCAGCGGTGGATGAAGCGGTGAAACTCGATGTCGGCCTGCATCACGTCGTCGACGCTGACGGCCGCCTCGAAGCGCGCGAACCGCTCTGCCAGCGCCGCATGGTCCGCATCGGTCATGCGCGCCGCGGCGAGCGCCGTCGCGGCCGGTTCGAGAAGCCGGCGGACTTCCCACACCTCGACGACCTGATGATCGCGCAGGAGGTGCGTGACGAACGCGACCGCGTCGAGCAGCAATCGCGGGTCGAGGCTCGTCACGTACGTGCCGTCCCCTTGCCGCGTCTCGAGCACCTTGATCATCGTCAGCGCACGCACCGCCTCGCGCAGCGAGTTGCGCGAGAGCCCGAGCTCACGCGCCAAGTCCTGCTCGCGCGGCAAGCGCTGCCCCGGAACGAGTTTTCCGGCCGCGATCATGTCCTTGATGCGGGTGATCGCGAGATCGGTGAGCCGCTCGGGCGCGGGCTTCTTCTCGAGCGTCCGGGCCGGAGGCGTTTCCAGAAAATTCATCGGAGGTCTCGCTTGGAAATTTTCCCCATTGACTCCTTCCGGCCGATGATTTATAGTTTCGCCACCAGTCCAGCCGGGTCGTTTGCTCCGCAGACACCCGATATTTCGTGCCTTCCGGGGGATTTGCCATGTCCATGACCCGCCGGCAAATGGTCAGCGCTACGGGTGCCGCCGCGGCCGCCGCCTTCCTACCGATCGCCGCCCGCGCCGACAGTACGAAAATCCGGATCGGGCACACGCTCTCCCCGGAGAGCGAGTACCAAAAGTGGTGCCAGCGCTTCGGTGAAGCGCTCGCGAAAAACACGAACGGGCGCTACGAGCTGCAGATCTATCCCGTCTCGCAGCTCGGCGGCGAAGTGCAGATGATCCAAGCGGTGCGGGCCGGCACGCAGGAGATGCTCATCACGTCGCAACCTGCGCTCGAAGCAACGGTCAAGTCGCTCGAGGTATTCTCGACGCCGTTCCTTTTCGACAGCATCGAGCAAGGGAATCGCGTCATGGGCGGCAAGGTCGGCCAAACCTTCGCGGACATCATCGCGAAGGACGGCGGCTTGATCTCGATGGGATGGGGCTCAGTCCAGGAACGCAACGTCTTCACCACGTCGAAGCCCATCCACTCGCTCGCCGATCTGCAAGGGATGAAGCTGCGCATCATCCAGTCGCCCGGCTACGTCGAAGCGTATCGTGCGCTCGGCGCCAACCCGACGCCGATGGCGTACAACCAGCTGTACTTAGCCCTCAAGGAAAAAGTTGTCGACGGTGCGGACACCTCGCCCGACCAGTTCTTCATGGACAAGTTCGCGGAGCTCTGCAAGTACTACCATCTCACCCACGTGCACTACTTGCCGGCCGGGATGTACGTCGGCAAGACACTTTGGGATGGGCTCGACGCGAAGACCAAAGACGCGTTTCTCGCCGCCGGAAGAGTCGCCGCGCCGTACAACCATCAGGTGTATGCCGCCGACTACAAAGCCGGGCTCGCGAAGATGCAATCCGGCGGGATCGAGGTGATCAAGCCCGATCTGCGGGACTGGAAGAACGCGACCAAGGACGTGTACAAGAAGTTCGAGGATGCGATACCCAACGGCAAGCAGCTCTACGAGATGATCGTCGCCGCCAAGGGTTAAACCACGAGCGCTGCCAGCTTGAGCACCGTGTTCCAGTTGCGAGCCGTACCGGTCGTTCCGAGTTTCTTTTCGATCAGCGCACCGGTCAGCTTCGAGCGGCCCATCCCGTCGGGGTACGTGATGTAGAGGTGCCGTCCGCCGGCGCGGATCGTTTCGGGCCCGGTAACCGCAGCGCGCAGCGCTTCGATCGCGGCCGCGCCGGGTGCGGACTTCAAGAACATCACGATCAGACGGCCGGGGTCGTGCTTTGCTTCGTTCGGAAACGGATTTTCGGCGATGACGGTCGCCCACTCGGCGGGCGAACGCACGAGAAACGCCGTGCGCAGCCCGAGTTGCTTCAACGTCTCCTTCTCCAGCTCGGCCTCGAGCGCCGCGGCGTTTTTCGCGTTGCCGGCGAACACGACGTTGCCGCTTTGGAGCAGCGTCCGCACGTCGCGGTACCCGAGGCCCGCGACGAGCTCGCGCAAGTCCGACATCGCGACCTTCGCGTGGCCGCCGACGTTGATTCCCCGCACCAACCCGATGGAGACGCTCGGCGCCGAGCGTTTCACGCGCCGGCGCGGCCGATCGGCGCGCGGCGAAACTCCGCTTGCTGCAGCGGACGGCCCGCGTGCATCTTCCCGGACGTATTGTTCACGATCCGCCGCTCGACGAGGTTGCGCCGCATCATGTCCTTGAGCCGCGCGAGCACCGTGAACGGTTTCGCCTTGAGGCGTACTGCCAGCGCGTCGGCACTTTGCCATTGGTCGGTGAGCAGCGGCAGGAGGCGTTCGTCCCAGCTCGATTCCGTCGTCTCGTTCGGCACGCCGCAACCCATACGCTGACGTCCGACGCGGGTCCTCGACTACCGCGATATTGCCGCCACGCGCAGCGCGTCGAGCGCCTCGAGGACGTCCCACACGCGCGAGCCGACGACACGGGCGAGGAGATCGCCGTCACGCAACGTGTCGGCGCCGATCCGTACCGCCGCGAACCGGTCGGCAACCGTATCCAGCGCCGCGAGGCCCCCGTTCGAGCCGAACACCGCCAGGGTGCCGATCGCGCCCGCGTCCGCATCGTCCGCCTCGAAGCGGAGCACATCGTGCAGCGCAAGCCGTTCGCCGCGTCGGGCGACAGTGGCGACGGTCAGGGCGGCGCCGCACTCTCGGTGAACGAGCTCGACGATGATGGCACGCGCTCCCGGCTCGAGGCGAAGCTCCGTGCGCGCGGTGTACGACGCGCCCGCGCAAACCAGCGTCGGCTCGGCGACGAGCTCGAGCGTCGCGCCTGCGGCGACTTCCCAGTCGGCCGAGGTCGTCACCGTATCCGGCCCCGACAGCACGCGCGTCGCCATCTGCCCGGAAACGATCAGATGCGCCCCCCCGTCGACTCGCCCGCCCGAGGCGAACGCGTCCCCGCGAACGAGACCCGGACCGAGCTGGCTGACGACCACACGTGCCGCCGCACCCTCACGGAACGGCCGGCTCGCGCGGCTCAGGCCTTCCGAGCGAATGCGGCCGACGACCGTGCGGCCGTCGCGGCCGTGTGCGTGCAGATGCAGTGCGTTTGCGATTACGGCACCGCGTCGAGCAGCGCGGCACGCTCGACGAAGCGCGCGACCTCGTCAGCTCCGATATCGTGGCGCAAGTCCGTGAACACGAACGGTCGCGTCCCGCGCGCGGCGGCAGCGTCGCGCCGCATGCGCTCGAGATCTGCACCGACGTGCGGTGCGAGATCGATCTTGTTGATCACGAGCAGGTCGGCGCGCGTGATGCCGGGGCCGCCTTTGGCGGGGATCTTGTCGCCGCCGGCGACATCGATCACGTAGATCGTGACATCGGCCAGATCGGGGCTGAACGTCGCGGCGAGGTTGTCGCCGCCGCTTTCGACCAGCACGAGCGCGAGCGCGGGAAACCGACGCTCCAGATCGGCGATCGCCTGCAAGTTCATCGACGCATCTTCGCGGATGGCGGTGTGCGGGCAGCCGCCGGTCTCGACGCCGACGATGCGTTCAGCCGGCAGACAGCCGCTGCGCACGAGGATCCGCGCGTCCTCCTGCGTGTAGATGTCGTTCGTCACGACCGCCAGATCGGTGCGCGGGTAGAGCCGCCGCGCGAGCGCCTCGACCAGCGCTGTTTTCCCCGCGCCGACCGGACCGCCGATTCCGATGCGCACCGCGCTCATGATGCGAACAGCCGTCCGTCGAGCCGGCGGTGGCGCAAGCCGTCGATCTCGATCGCGGGCGCACCGGTCGCCAGCGCGTCGAGCGACGTCGCTTCCGCGGCGCGCACGGCCGCCGCATCGATCGCCGCGCGCAAGTTCCAGCGCGTGCGCGCGGCGGCACGCTGGCCGAGCGGCACGGCACGCACGGCGACCGATACCAGCGTCGCGACGGTCGTCGTCGAATGCGCCGTGAGCGCGATGCGCCACGCGATCGCGCTGGCCGTGTATCCGAGCGCCGCCGCGAGCACCTGCTGCCCGCCGCAGCGCCCTGCATCGATATCGGAACCGTACGCGGCGATCGCCGGCGAGGTCAACCCGATCGCGTCGTACGTCGCCAGCGTCGCGCGCGCGAGGTGCGTGTTCGCGCGGCGCAGCTCCGCGTTCGCCTGAGCGGCGCCGAGCCGGTCGTCCAGCAGCGCCGCATCCACGCCGTCGCGTGCCGCGAACACGAACGCCGCGCCGTCGAGCGGCGCGAAGACGCCGTGCAGGTACGCGCGAAGCCACTCGGCGAGCGTCGCCTCGTCGGCGACGCGACCGTCGGCGATCGCCGTCTCGAGGCCGAACGAGTGCGCGAACGCACCCGCCGGAAACGCGGCGTCCGCGAGCTGCAGCAGCGCGCCGAGATCAGTCATGGCCGTGAGGAGCGTGCGTATGCCGGAACGGGCTCGTGCGAACCAGCGCTTCGCGCGTGACCGGCACGCCGTGCTCGGCGAAGAGCGCCGCGAGCAGCGGGTCGAAGCGCACCACGATCGCATCACCGTCCACTTGCACCGGCAGATGCCGGTTGCCGAGCGCGTGCGCCAGCGCGAGCGCCGCGGCGATCGTCGGCGGGCGGCCGATCAGCACGTCGTCGGCTTCGACGGCGACCGCGATCACGAGCTCGGCGTCGGCATGCACGACGTCGCCGTCGCGCAACCGGCGCGCGCCGTCGAACCGCAGGCCGATCGGGCCGACGCTCGTCTCGAAGCGCAGCACGCGTTTGGCGCAGTCGTCGCTCGCGACGGCGATGCGCTCGAGCCCACGGCCGAGCAGGGGAAAGTCCTCGAGGTTGCCGATCGGATCGGCGAGCGGAGCGCGCATCAGAACAGCGCATACCGCTGCGCCAGCGGCAGCTCCGCTAGCGGCTCGCAGCGCAGCAGCTCGCCGTCGGCGCGGACGTCGTACGTGCGCGGATCGACCTCGATGCGGGGCAGCGCATCGTTGCGCACGAGATCGCGCTTGCCGATCGCGCGCGTGTTGCGCACGGCGACGTAGCGGCGGCCGCCCGCCGAGCGCTCTCCCAGCGTCCCCGACGCCAGCGATGCCGCCGACACGAACGTGAGCGCGGTCGCCTGCGGCGCGCGGCCGAACGCGCCCCACATCGGCCGCATCTGCACGGGCTGCGGCGTCGGTATCGACGCGGCAGGGTCGCCCATCGCCGCCCAAGCGATCGCACCGCCTTTGATCACCAGCTCCGGCCGCCAGCCGAAGAACGCCGGGTGCCACAGCACCAGGTCCGCCAGCTTTCCAACTTCGACGGACCCCACGTGCTCGGCGAAACCGTGCGCGATCGCCGGGTTGATCGTGTACTTCGCCACGTAGCGCTTCACGCGCTCGTTGTCGCGCCGCTCGCCGTCGCCGGGCAACGGCCCGCGCTGCAGCTTCATCTTGTGCGCCGTCTGCCACGTACGCCGCACGACTTCGGCGACGCGGCCCATCGCTTGGGAGTCGGAGCTGATCATGCTGATCGCGCCGAGGTCGTGGAGGATGTCCTCGGCGGCGATCGTTTCGCCGCGGATGCGTGAATCGGCGAACGCGACGTCCTCGGGGATCGACGGGTCGAGGTGGTGACAGACCATCAGCATGTCGAGGTGCTCGGCCAGCGTATTGATGGTGAACGGGCGCGTCGGGGTCGTCGACGACGGCAGCACGTACGGCTCGCCCGCGACGCGAATGATATCGGGTGCGTGCCCGCCGCCCGCGCCCTCTGTGTGGTAGGTGTGGATCGTGCGGCCCGCGATCGCGCGCAGCGTGTCCTCGACGAAGCCCATCTCGTTGAGCGTGTCCGTGTGGATCGCGACTTGCACGTCCATCTCGTCCGCGACGCACAGCGCGGTATCGATCACCGACGGCGTCGAACCCCAGTCCTCGTGCAGCTTGAGCCCGCACGCGCCGGCGCGAACCTGCTCGCGCAGTGCATCGGCGCCCGACGCGTTCCCCTTGCCAAGAAATGCGACGTTGACCGGCAGCGCGTCGGTGGCGTCGAACATGCGCGCGAGATGCCACGCGCCGGGCGTGCACGTCGTCGCGTTCGTTCCGGACGCCGGGCCGGTGCCGCCGCCGAGCATCGTCGTCACCCCGCTCGCGAGCGCGCTGTCAACCTGCTGCGGGCAGATGAAGTGCACGTGCGCATCGACCGCGCCCGCGGTGAGGATCAGCCCTTCGCCCGCGATCGCCTCGGTCGACGCGCCGACCGTCATCCCCGGCGTGACGCCGTCCTGCAGCCACGGGTTGCCCGCTTTTCCGATCCCCGCGATGCGGCCGTCGCGCAGGCCCACGTCGGCTTTCACGATCCCGGTCGCGTCGAGCACGACGACGTTGGTGATCACGGTGTCCAGCACGCCTTCGTCGCGCGTCGCGGTCGGATGCTGGCCCATCCCGTCACGAATCACTTTGCCGCCGCCGAACGTGATCTCGTCGCCGTAGTGGGTGCAGTCGCGTTCGATCTCGATCCACAGCTCGGTGTCGGCGAGCCGCACGCGGTCGCCCGTGGTCGGGCCGTAGAGGCGCGCGTATGCGGCGCGGTCGATCATGTCAGCGCGCCGCCGCGGTGCGGCGCTCGCCGCCGATGCCGACCAGTCCCACGGGCCGGACGATGCCGGGTTCGAACCGGACCGCGGTCCCCGCGGGAATGTCCAAGCACATGCCCTGCGCCGCCGCGCGGTCGAACGACAGCGCGGCGTTGACGTCGGCAAAGTGCGCGTGCGAGCCGACTTGGATCGGGCGATCGCCGGTGTTGGTGACGACGACGTCGACGCGCGGCCGCCCGGCGCGCAGCGCGATCGTCCCGGCTGCCGTGACGATCTCGCCCGGCGTCATGGGATCGGCTCGTGGATCGTCACGAGCTTGGTGCCGTCCGGAAACGTCGCTTCGACCTGGATCTCGCGGAGCATCTCCGGTATTCCGACCATCACGTCGTCGCGTTGAAGCACGCCGCGGCCGGTGTCCATCAGCTCGGCGACCGTCGCGCCGTCGCGCGCACCTTCGAGCACGAACGACGAGATCACCGCGATCGCCTCGGGATGGTTGAGACGCACGCCGCGGCGCCGCCTGCGCCACGCCAACTCCGCCGCGTAGCTGAGCAGAAGCTTGTCACGCTCGATGTCGGTCAGGCGCATCGAACGGTGTTTTCCGCGCGGCCGCCCAGGGCCTACGTGTGGTCGGCCTGCGCGGAGCGGGTCTACCGGACGATGGTGCTTACGCCAACCTTTGCGACTTCGAGCACCGCCAGGGCAGTTGCTTCAGCTGCGTGGTCGATGCTCAGGCAGAGGTTCGACGCCGATTGCACGCTCCGCGGCGTCGGGATCATCCTCGCCTGAACACCGGAGTCGCGTAGCGCTTTCGTTGCGATCATCGTGCCGGAGTTCGACGAAAACATCAGGATGACGTCGGTCATGGCTACGATTGCGCGGTGCTGAGCCCGCGGCTCAACTGCGCGCGGAGGTCGGCGTTCGTTTCCATCTCGCGCGTCAGCGCTTCGGCCGTCTCGCGCGACGTGAAGTCGACCAGATCCTCCAACCGCTTGAACAGCGCGCCGATCGCGATCGTGAGCCAGAAGAGAACGCCGCACTCGACGACGACGGCAAGCGCGTGCAGCGCGACGCGGTCGATCCCTTCCTCGGGAAAGACGTTGCCCGGCACGACCAGATCGAGAATCAGATGATGACCGGCCGTCAATGCGGCCGAAACCGCGATGGGGCGCCAATCGACGAACGCGGTCAGCATCGCGAAGACACCGAAGAAGTACATGTGGTAGTCGATCTGCCAGTCGCCGTTTCCGGCGAGACCGCTGAGGTGCCCGCGTCCGGCGAATACGAACACGATCGGGCCGAACGTCAGGCAAATCGCGATGATCGAGCGCAGCGTGAGGCCGTCGCGCAGCTTCCACGCCGCGAGCGTGGCGACCAGCGCGAAAGCCAGCGTGACCGCCATGGGTTCCTGCCACCGATTGCGCGCAATGAGCGCGACGCCCCCGGCCAAGAGCACGTGGGCCCAGACGACCCAAACGAAAATCTTCGTGGCGGTGGCGCGAATGCCGCCGAGCGTAAATGAGCTGGACAAGCGAAAACCTCTCCGTCATAAAGCGACGCCCGGCCCTTACGGTATCGGCCCCCTGCGACGTAGTCTTAGCTGGGAATCAGCGGGCGAGCAAGGGCCTGTCGCACACGAGACAACCGGGTCTGTGGTCGGACGCGCGGAAAGAGGCGCGGTGCTTCGACCGCTGCGCCGTCGTGACTTCACTACGCTCCTCGGCGCAGCGGTCGTCGCCGGCGCGCTACCGGGCTGTTCCAGGAGGTCCAACGCGGTGTCCACGCTGCCAGAAGCTCCGGCATCGTACGACGACGCGGTCCGGACCATTCGCACCCTCATCGCACGGGACGCGGCGGACCCGTCGATTCTGCCCGCAGCCCTTCCGCGGCTGTACTTGCACGACAAACCGGTGCAGCGCGCGGTCGTGCTCTTTCACGGCTTCACCAATTGCCCGCAGCAATTCGACGAGCTCGCACGACGCTATCACGCGCGCGGCTGCAACGTCTACGTGCCGCGCATCCCGCATCACGGCCTCAAAGATCGCCTGACCCGCGATCTCGCAAACGTCACCGTCGACGAGCTGGCGGACTTCGCGACCTCCGCGTTCGAGCTGACGCGACCGCTGGGCGCGACCGTCAGCGCGCTCGGGCTGTCGCTCGGCGGAACGATGGTGATGTGGCTGGCGCAGACGCAGCCGGTGGACCTCGCGGTGCCGATCGCACCGTTTCTGATCCCGTACCCGCTGCCGCCGTTCATCGGCCAGCCTGCGATGCGGTTGCTGGCCACGCTGCCGAGCATGTACTTCTGGTGGGATTTCCACATCAAGGAACGGTGCTTGCCGCCCTACGCCTACCCCGGCTACCCGTCGCATTCGCTCGCGTGCCTGGTGTTCTTCGGCAACGTCATCTTCGCGGCGGCCGAGCAAACGAAGCCGCGTGCGCGCCGGTGCGTCCTCGTGCTGAACGAACGCGACAACGCGATCGACAACGGTTCGGCGCGCCACATGACGGCGCTCTGGAACGCCGACGGCGCGGGGTACACCGAGCTCGTGCTGACCGGACTCGGCCCGCGCCACGACGTGATCGATCCGACGACGTATCCGCACGGGCGCACCGCGGTGTATCCCAAGCTGGAAGCGCTGGTGCTCGATGCGAACTGACTGGCGCGTGGTCGCCACCGCGCGCGGCTTCGACGGCACGCCGGAGGCCGCCGCGCTGTTGCGTGACGCCGGCTGCGAGCTCGTCACGACACCGTACAGCGACGCGCGCTTCGACTACGAGCTCGGCGGCGACGAGCTCGTCGCGCTGCTCGCAAACGTCGACGCATACATCGCCGGCTCCGCCCACGTCACCCGCTACGTGCTGGACCGAGCGCCGCGGTTGCGCGTGGTCTCGCGCCGCGGCGTCGGCTTCGAGCGCATCGACCTCGCCGCCGCGCGCGACCACGACGTGCTCGTGACCATCGCGGCCGGCACGAACCAGCACGCGGTCGCCGACCACGTCTTCGCGCTGCTCCTCGCCGTCGCACGCAACGTCGTCGACGCCGACCGCAGCATCGCCGAAGGGCGCTGGCAGTCGTTCATCGGGCCGGAGCTGCGCGGCAAGACGCTCGGCATCATCGGCCTCGGCCGCGTCGGCAAGGGCGTCGCCCGCCGCGCGCGCGGCTTTTCGATGACCGTCGTCGCGACGGATCCGGTCCGCGACGACGCGTTCGTGCGCGACAACGAGGTAACGTACGTTCCGCTCGACGAGCTGCTCGCGCGCGCCGACGTCGTGTCCGTCAACGCCTCGCTGAACGACACGAGCCGTGGTCTGCTGGGAACGCAGGCGTTCGCGCGCATGCGGGACGGCGCGATCCTGGTGAACACGGCGCGCGGCGGGATCGTCGACGAGGCCGCGCTTGCCGGCGCGCTGCGCGGCGGCAAGCTGCGCGGCGCGGGGGTCGACGTGTTCGAACGCGAGCCGCCCATCGGCTCACCGCTGATCGGCTTGGCGAACGTCGTGCTCACGCCCCACACCGGCGCGTACACGCACGAGGCGATGACGGCGGCGAACCTTCTCGCCGCCGAGATCGTCGTCGACTACATGCGCGGCAAGCTGCCACACCCGGACTGCATCGTCGTCGCCCCGCGGCGCGCGGATCCCGTCTAGAACAAGTTCCAGAGGTACTGGTTGTAGACTTCGTGGTGGTACTGCACTTCTTGTGCCTTCACGAAGGTGCCGAGTAAGCGCGGGCAGCGGTCCGCGCTGGCCTGCTTGAGCTCCGCGTAGCGTTCCTTCACGTCCGCGGTCAGCAGCGTGGTGGTCCACGCCGCGCTGCGGAAGTTCTCGAGCGCGTCGTAGATGTTGTCGGGAAGATAGTTCGCCGCGGTGCGCGCATCGGCGCCGATCGTACCTTCGAGCCCGGTCTTGAACACCGCCAGCATCACCATGTACGGGTTCGCGTCCGGCGCGACCGAACGCACTTCGAGCCGCGAGCTGCGCTCGTTGCCGATCGGGAAGCGCACCATCGCGCCACGGTCGACCGCCGATGCCTTGATTTGGTTGGGCGCTTCGAAGTGCGGGTCGAGCCGGCGGTACGCGTTGACGCTGGAGTTGAACATCAGGCAGAGGTCGTTGCCGTGGGTGAGGATGCGGTCGGCGAACGCCCACGCGAACTCGCTGAGGAACTCCTTGCCGTTCTTGTCCCAGAAGATGTTCTTGCCGCCCTTGGTCACCGACACGTTGGTGTGCATGCCGTTGCCGTTCACGCCGACCACCGGCTTGGGCAAGAAGCTCGCCGTCATGCCCAGCCGCGTTGCCACTTGGCGGCAGATCAGCTTGTAGAGCTGGATCTGATCGGCGGCCGCGACCACTTCGCCGTAGCTGTAGTTGATCTCGAACTGCGCGGGCGCCACCTCGGGATGGTCCTTCTCGTTCTCGAACCCCATCGCGCGCTGCACTTCGGCGACCGTATCGATGAACTCGCGCAGCGGATCGCCGGGCAGCGAGTGGTAGTACCCGCCGGTGTTGACGTACTCGAACTTGCCGTGCTCGTGATAGGTCTGCTCCGCGTCCACGCCTTTGAACACGAAGCCTTCGATCTCGTTCGCGGCGTTGAGCGTGTAACCGTGCTTGTCGAACTGCTCGTCGGAGAGCTGCTTGAGGATGCCGCGGATGTCCGCGTCGAACGGCGTGCTGTCACGGTTGAGCACGTCGCCGAACACCAGCACTTTGCCCGCGCCGAAGATGTCGGCCGGCGCCCAGTAGAACGCACTCCAATCCAGCACCAAGCGCAGGTCGCTCTCGCGCTGCGGGGTGAAGCCGCGGATGGACGAGCCGTCGAACGTGAGGTTGTCGGCCGACTTCAACAAGAACTTCTTGTCGTAGTCGAGCATGTGCAGGCGGCCTTCGAGGTCGCTGAACAGGACCGTCACGGCCTTGATGCGGCTCTCGCCGGCAAGGTACTTGAGCCGCTCCTCCGCGATCTTGTCCTTCGGCACGCGGTCTTTCCGCTGTTGCTTTGCCTTCAGGTTGAGCTCTTCGAGCTCGGCGTATGAAAGCATGAGAAAATCGCGCAGGTCATTAGGCATGGTTGACCGCTTTGGCGCACTCCGGGGGCCCGCCTTTCGATATTTGGCCAATCAGGCCGGGGCCGGGCCTGCCCCCGTCGCGGCGGGTGGCTGCTTGCCGGGTCGGCGGAGGAATACGGACGGTGCGAGCGGCAACGGCGCGCCATGGCAGTAAGCGCGCGCACCGCGAAGCGAGTCGAGCTCACGTACCGGGGGATCATCCTCGGCGCTCTGATCACGGCGATCTTCACAGCGGCCAACGTCTATCTCGGCCTCAAGGTCGGGCTCACGTTTGCGACCTCGCTGCCCGCCGCCGTGATCTCGATGGCGGTCCTGCGGTTCTTCCGGAAATCGACCATCTGGGAGAACAACATCGTCCAGACGATCGCCTCGGCGGCCGGTACGCTGTCGTCGATCATCTTCGTGCTTCCGGGGCTCGTGATGGTCGGCTGGTGGACGGGCTTTCCGTTCTGGCAGTCGTTTGGAATCTGTGCCGTCGGCGGGATCCTGGGTGTCATGTACAGCGTCCCGCTGCGGCGGGCGATGGTCACCGGCAGCGACCTGCCGTATCCCGAAGGCGTCGCGGCAGCCGAGGTGCTGCGGGTCGGCGCGGCGGCGACGAGCCACGAGGGCGCCGACCCGGCGGCGGTCGCGGAGAACAAGGCCGGCTTCGCCACCATCGTGTGGAGCTCGGTCGTCAGCCTCCTGTTGTTCATGGTCGTCGCCACGAACGTCTTCGCGGGCGAGATCCGGCGCAATTTCCGCACCGGGGTCACCGCGGTCACGGGTGTGGACGTCGGCCTTTCGCTCGCGCTCATCGGCGTCGGACATCTCGTCGGCGTCACGGTCGGTATCGCGATGCTCGCCGGGATCGTGCTCGCCTGGGGCATCTTGATGCCGATCCTGAGCTCGGCGCATGCGGGCGCCGGCCCCGACCTCGCGGGCGCGGTGAACGACGTCTTCCGCCACCGCGTGCGCTTCATCGGCGCTGGCGCGATCGGCGTTGCGGCCATCTGGTCGCTGGGCCGGCTCGCAGGTCCGGTGGTCGGCGGCGTCATGTCGTCGCTGCGGGCGTCGCGTGCACGCACCAACGCCAGCGGCGACCTGCCGATCACGGAGCGCGACATCCCGTTCAACATTGTCGCGCTCATCAGCGCGGTCTGCTTGATCCCGCTGGCGGTGCTGCTCGCCTCGTTTCTGAGCGGCGGCGTCATCGCGAGCGCCACGGTGCCACTCGTGATCGGCGCCGTCGTCTACATCGTCATCGCCGGCATCCTCGTCGCCGCGGTTTGCGGCTACATGGCGGGGCTCATCGGGTCGTCCAACTCGCCGGTCTCCGGGCTCGCGATCCTGACCATCTTGGGCGCCGCGCTGCTCCTGGTCGCCCTCGCGCATCCGGCCGATCCGAACGCGGCGAAAGCGTTGGTCGCGTACGCCCTGTTCGTAACGGCGATCGTCATCAACATCGCTACGATCTCCAACGACAACCTGCAAGACCTCAAGACGGGCCAGCTCGTGGGCGCCACGCCGTGGCGCCAGCAGGTCGCGCTCATCTTCGGCGTGATCTTCGGCTCGCTGGTCATTCCGTGGCTGCTCGACATGATCAACCACGCGTTCGGCTTCCAAGGCTCGCCGATGAAAGGCATCACTTCCCAGCCGCTGGCGGCGCCGCAGGCGACGCTGATCTCGGCGCTCGCGCAAGGCGTCATCACCGGCGATTTGCCGTGGGGATACATCCGGACGGGCGCGCTGATCGGGCTGGGCATCGTTGCCATCGATGAAACGCTGCGCCGCACGAAGCGTGGCCAGTTCCCGCCGCTCGCCGTCGCGCTGGGAATCTACCTCCCGATGTCCGTGACGTTCATGGTCGTCGTCGGCGCGTTCATCGGCAAGTTCTACAACAGCTGGGTGACCGCGAAGCCGCACGGCGACGTGGCGAAGCGGCTCGGCGTCCTGCTGGCGTCCGGGCTGATCGTCGGCGAGAGCCTGGGCGGCGTCATCCTCTCGGGCATCATCACGGCCACCAACAAGGACACGCCGCTCGCCCTCGTCGGCCCCGGTTTCGAGTTCGCCGCGCTTTGGATCGGCGGGGTGGCATTCGTCCTCATCGTCTTCGCGATGTATCGCTCGGTCGGACGCCTCGCCCGCCACATCGGCTGACGGCGCGCCGAAAGCAAGCAGGGACGTCCTCATGAGGAATCCGGCGCCGAAACGGAGATATGCGCCAGCATGGGATCTCTCTCACCGGAGCGCCTGACCGAGCTCGAAGAGCACGCGAACGACGTCCGCCAAGGCATCATTCGCTCGCTCGTCGCGGCGGGGTCGGGCCATTCGGCCGGCTCGCTCGACATGGCCGACGTCTTCACGGCACTGTACTTTCACGTCATGCGCCACGATCCGAAGCGGCCCGACTGGCCCGAGCGCGACCGTCTGCTGCTGTCGTGCGGACACATCGCGCCGGTGCGGTACAGCGCGATGGCGTACGCCGGATACTTTCCGGTCGAGGAGCTCCTGACGCTGCGCAAGTTCGGAACCCGGCTGCAAGGCCATCCGGAACGCGTGTCGCTCAAGGCGCTCGAAACAACGTCGGGCCCGCTGGGTGAAGGCCTGGCGCAAGGCACCGGAATGGCGCTGGGCGCGAAGCTCGACCACGCGGACTGGCGCGTGTACGTGGTCACGTCGGACGCCGAGCACCAGTGCGGCCTGCACATGGAAGCGATGATGACTGCGCCCAAGTTTAAGCTCGACAACCTGACGTGCGTCATCGACCGCAACTTCATCCAGATCGACGGCAGCACCGAGGACATCATGCCGCTCGAGCCGCTCGCCGACAAGTACCGCGCCTTCAACTGGGAAGTGCTCGAGTGCGACGGCAACGACATGGCCGCGCTCGTCGACACGCTCGAGCGAGCGAAGGCAGTGAAGGGCAAGCCGCAGGTGATCATCGCGAACACCGTGCCGGGCAAGGGCGTATCGTTCATGGAGGGCGACTACCTGTGGCACGGCAAGCCGCCCAAGAAAGACGAGGCGGACATCGCGTTGCGCGAGCTGCTCGCCGAGCGCGAAAGGATCGTTGCGAACCGTGGCTAGCGCTACCGACACGACCGCCGCCGGGACGATGCACCTCGTCGACTACACCGATGCCGCAGCGGTGCAGCAAGTGCCGACGCGCAACGGCTTCGGCATCGGGCTCATCGAGGCCGGCGAACGCGACGAGAACGTGATCGCCATCTGCGCCGATCTGTCGGAATCCGTGCGCATGGAGGCGTTCAAGAAGAAATTCCCGAATCGCTACATCGCGATCGGCGTCGCCGAGCAGCTGCTCGTCGCGATGGCGGCGGGGCTGGCCTCGACGGGCAAGATCCCGTTCATCGCGAGCTACGCGATGTTCAATCCTGGGCGGTCGTGGGAGCAAGTCCGTACCACGATGGCGCTCAACGAGACCAACGTGAAGATCGCGGGCGCGCACGCCGGCGTGTCCGTCGGCCCCGACGGCGCAACGCATCAGGCGATCGAGGACATCGCGATCATGCGCGTGATCCCGAAGATGATCGTCGTCGTACCGTGCGACGCGAACCAGACGAAGAAAGCGACGCTGGCGGTCGCCGAGACGTTCGGCCCCACGTACCTGCGGTTCGGCCGCGCGGAGTCGGCGGTGATCACCACCGAGGACACGCCGTTCGAGCTCGGCAAGGCGCAGACGTTTCGCGACGGCGGCGACGTCGCCATCGTCGCGTGCGGCATCCTCGTGTACACGGCACTGATCGCCGCGGACGAGCTGGCGAAAAAGGACGGCATCCAGTGCCGCGTCGTCAACAACCACACGATCAAGCCGATGGACGAGCCCGCGATCGTCGCCGCGGCGGCCGACTGCGGCGCGGTCGTCACCGTCGAGGAGCACCAGGTCGCCGGCGGCATGGGCTCGCGCGTGGCGGAGATCCTCGCCGAGAAACATCCGGTGCCGATCGAGTTCATCGGCGTGCGCGACCGCTTCGGGCAGTCCGGTTCGCCGCAAGAGCTCATCGAAGAATACGGCATGGGCGCGAGCGCGATCGTCGCGGCCGTCAAACGCGCGCTGGCACGCAAGCGCACGCGGTGACGCACGCGCAGACGCTGGCCCGCGCGCTCAACACGCTCGCGAAGTCGTCGCAGTTCTCCTACACGAAGGCGCGCGCCGCGGCGCGGCAAGACCCCAACGTGGACTGGCCGCGAACCAAGGCGGAGAACGAAGGCTTCAACCCCGAGGTGGACGGCTGCGAAACGTTCGTGCTGCGCGACGGCAGCAGGTGCGAGTGGGTGTCCGGCACGTTCACCTACGTCGCGCGCTCCACATAGAGCGCGCGAAGCGCCGCCGCTTCCGCTTCCTGCGCCGCGGTCGGCGCCTGGAACGACGTCGAGCTCACGCGCGACAGCAGGTCGAGGAGCCGTTCGCGAAGCTGCGGCGGCGTCCCGAGGTCTTCGATGTTGCGCGGATCGAGCGTCAGACGGTGCTTCATCGCCACGAGCGCGGGCCGGTCCTGAGGTTTCGCGCGCTTGATGCGCGCGTCGAGCGCGTTGAGGAGTCCGTCGACGACGCCGATCTCGCGGTTGAGCTCGGCGAGGAACGCATGACGGCGCACGTACTCTTCGGCGGGCGCGAGATCGCGCGGATCGCGTTTGACGACGACCGGCTGTGACGTCATCGTGCCGTCGACCGTCAGCCTGACGGTGTACGTGCCGGGGATCGCTTCGGCGCCTTCTTTGGGTCCGCGGTTCTGCTCGTACGTCCCGGTCCAGCGCACCGGCCCTTCTTCCGCCAGATCCCAGGCGAGACGGTTCAAGCCCGCATGGCGCGGGATGCGTTTGCCCGTCAGCCGACGGATCACGCGGCCCGTGTCGTCGGCGACCGCGACCGACACGGCGCGCGCCGAACGCGCGAGGTAATACGTCAGGATCGCACCGTACGGGCGGTTCTCGCCGACGAAGTCGCCGTCGGGCAGGCTGCCGTCGGTGAACGAGTTGATCGGCGACGCGCGCCACATCAGGTAAGCGTCGCGCGGCGGAAACAGCCGCGTCGCCGCCGGCTGCGTCGTCGCCCACTCCTGGAGCGGGCGCAGATCGTCGAGGATCCAGATGCCGCGGCCGTGCGAGCCGACGATGAGATCGTTCGCCTCGGGTTGCACCTGCAGATCGTAGATCGCCGTCGCCGGCATGTTGAGCCGCAGCGGATGCCACCGGCGGCCGCGGTCGAACGACGTCCACACACCGCGCTGCGTCCCGGCGTACAGCAACGCGTGGTTCTTCGGATCCTCGCGAATGCCGCGCACGAACTCGCTCGGCGGCAGGTTTCCGGAAAGCGAGCTCCACGTCGCGCCGTAGTCGTCGGTAACGAACAGATACGGACGGTCGTCGCCGCTCATGTGGTGATCGACAGCGACGTATGCCGTCGCCGCCGACGCGTGTCCCGGCTCGACGGTATACACGCGTCCCCACTCGGGCATCGCGGGCGGCGTCACGTTCTTCCACGTCGCGCCGCCGTCGCGGGTGAGCTGCACGAGCCCGTCGTCGGTGCCGATCCAGATCACGCTGCCGGCGAGCTTCGACGGTGTAATTTGCAGAATCGTGTCGGCGTTCTCCGCGCCCGAAACGTCCTGGTCGATGGGGCCGCCCGGCGTCTGCTGGTGCGACTTCTCGTTGCGCGTCAGGTCGGGGCTGATCGCGGTCCAGTGCACGCCGCGGTCGGTGCTGCGAAACAGCACGTTGCCGCCCACGAGCACGGCGCCGTCGGCCGTGAACGCGATCGGCGTGTCCCAGTTGAACCGATGCGGCAGCGTCGCGAGCTCGTCTTGCGAGTTGCGCGCCGACGGCGAGACCTCGCGCGTCTGCTTCGTGCGCATGTCGTAGACGTAGACCTGGCCGTTGTCGCTGTTGGTCGACGTCGTCCACACGAGGTTGGGATCGCCTGGGTCGAACAGTGCCCACATGCCGTCGCCCGGACCGGCGACGTACCAGTCGCGGTTCAGCACGCCGACACCGTTGTCGCTGGTCGACGGCCCGCACCACGAATTGTTGTCCTGCAATCCCGTGCACACCGCGTACGACGGCATGACGGAGTCGAAGCCGACATGATACGGCTGCGAAAACGGTAGCGCATACGGCTGCGACCACCGCCGGCCGCCGTCGGCGGACAGGACCACGCCCTCGTCGTTCGCCACCGCGATGCGGCGGCCGTCGCCGGAGAACCACACGCTGTGATAATCCCAGCCCGCGTTCGTCGCGATCGAATGGAACGAACGCGCGCCGTTCGTGCTCACCGATAAGATCAGCGAGACGTTGACGACGCGGTCGCGGTTTGCCGGGTCGACGAAGAGCCGGCTGAAGTAGAACGGGCGCGCGCCGATCAGCGCGCTGTGCGGCATCGCGCGCCATGCGTTGCCGCCGTCGTCGGAGCGCCAAATCTCGCCCTGCTTCGATTGGACGATCGCGTAGATGCGACCGCCGCTCGCGGCCGCGACGCCGATGCGGCCGGTGATTCCGGCGGGAAGGCCGCGCCCGGTGAGCTTGCGCCACGACGCGCCGCCGTCGTCGGAGCGAAAGAGACCGCCGTGCGGGCCGCCGCTCGTCATCGTCCACGGCTGCCGCCGAAACTGCCACATGCCCGCGAACAGTGTCGACGGACGGCCGGGGACGCGCGCGAGGTCGGAGACGCCGCTCGAGGGTCCCAAGTAGAGCGTGCGCGCCCAGTGCGCGCCGGCGTCGTGCGTCACGTACACGCCCCGCATCGTTCCGTCCCGAAACACGTGCCCGAGCACGCCGGCGACGACGGTGCGCGGATCGCGCGGATCGAGCGAGATCGACGAGATCGAGCCTGCATCGTCGAGGCCGGCGTGACGCCACGATTTGCCGCCGTCGACGGAATGCCACACGCCGGCGCCTTCCTCGACGGTGTTGCGCGGGTTCGCTTCGCCGGTACCGACCCAGACGTCGTTCGGATCGCGCGGCGACACGGCGAGCGCACCGATCGGCGCAACGCGTTCGCGGTCGAACGTGGGCCGCCACGACACGCCGCCGTCCGTGCTCTTGAACACACCGCCCCCGGCGCCGCCCACGTAATACACCGCGGGATCGCGATCGCTGCCGGCGATGGCGGTCGTGCGCCCGCCGGAAATCGCCGGCCCGATCGAGCGATAGGCGAGCGAACCGAGGCTGTCCGACGTCGCGTCGCCGAGCGCCGCGAGCGGCGGCGAGAAGACGGCGACGCACGCGCCGATACCGAGGCGCAGCATGAGCGAGGCCTTGATCATGCGCTCCCCTTCGGCGCTCCGCGTTCGAGTGCCCGCGCTCACGGAATGCCGTTCGGGCTGGAGTTCGACATGGCCGCGGCCGACGACTCAATCGCCGATGTTCTTCTCTCTCGGTCCTTTTTCGCGCAGGTTTCTCAGCGCTGCGCTCGCGGCCGCGACGCTGTCGTGCGGATTGGTCACTCCGGCCGAGGCGCGTGCGAGCGGTACGACGCTGGTCGCCCGGTACGCCGACGCGCTCGGCACGGCGAACGCCCGGCTTCCGCGCGCGGTGCGCCGCGATCTCGCGGAACGCGTGCTGCTGCTGTCGTCGTACTACAAGCTCGATCCGTGCTTGCTCGGCGCGCTCGTCAGCGTCGAGTCCGCGTGGCGCTCGCGCGCGGTGTCGCCGGTCGGCGCGATCGGGTACGGTCAGCTGATGCCGGGCACGGCCGCCACGCTCGACGTGAACGCGCTCGAACCGTACGAAAACCTCGACGGCACCGCGCGCTACCTACGCCGCATGCTCAACCGCTTCGCGAGCCGTGACGTGCTGACTCGCATGCAGCTCGCGCTCGCTTCGTACAACGCGGGTCCCGCCGCCGTCTCGCGGTATCGCGGCGTGCCGCCGTATCGCGAGACGCGCGCTTACGTCAGCAACGTGTTGCGCACGCGCCGCGCATTCGTCGCGGCCGTCGCGTTGCCGCGCGCGTACGACATCGCACCGCTGCTCGCGCAGGCACCACGGGCACCGCTTGCTGCGACGTCTCGCCGCCGTGACGCGCTGCGTGCGCCGCACGCCGTCGCGGCCGATCTGCACTCGCCGCACGCGCTGAAGCGCGCGGTGCCCGACTCGAGCATCGTCGCGGTCGAAGCGCCGCCGCCGGCGCGCTACGAGACGTCACACTCGTTCGTCGCGCGGTTTTTCGGCTTGCGCCATCGCGTCGCTCCGCCGTCCGCACCTACCCCGGAGCCGGTGCCCGACGTCCATTGACGGAACGGCGCGCGGCGCGTCGAAGTACGTGCCGTGCTCGCTTTCCTCGCGGTGGGCGCACTGCTGCTCGGCGCCGCTGCGCCGGCGCCGGCGCCCACTCCGGCCAATCCGTTCAACTTCGACCCGGTGCCCGTCGAGACGGCGCTGCCGCTGATCGGCACGACTCGCGCCAAGCCGGCTTGTACCGCGATACGCCGCGCGATCGCTCCCGCCGTCGCCGCGGCGCTCAAGAGCGACCAAGCCTACAGCGGAATCCGCAAGCGCATCTTCGACTACGTCCTCACGGATTCGGACGAGGCGCGCGACGTGCACCTCCTGCAGATGGACCGCGAAGTCGACAAGATGGTGAAGGAGCTCGACGCGCTGGGATCGGCACTCCAATCGCCGGCGCTCGACGTCACCCCGACGACCGGACCGGAGGACGCAAAGACGCTGCGCGAACTGCGCGCATCGATGGCCGGCGTCCTGGCTGCACAGAAGGTCCAGCTCGACACGATGAACGCGTTCGTCGAGACCGAGCGCATGCGCCGCTTCGGTAGGCTCAACGAAACCGAGCTGAACATGCAGCGCGCGATGGCGCCGTCGGTCGCGGGCCCGAACGGCGGCCCGGCGCCGGCCCTGCCGCCGGTGGGCGCGTTCCTGCGTACCTCGAATCAAACGCTGAAGGGCGCGATCATCCCCATCCACGGCGCACATCTGATCGACCGCGACCTGCGCGAGATCTCCGCCTTCACGACCGCGCACGAGGATGCGGCGTCGAAGGTCATCATCCCGGTGGCGAACGGCTGCAAGTAGCCTACTGGGCCGTCAGGCCGCCGTCGATCACCATCTCCGCGCCCGTGACGAACGCCGACTCGTCGCTGAGCAGGTACACGATCAAGTCCGCGATCTCGCGCGGCTGCCCCGGACGCCCGAGCGGCACCTGAGCCAGCAGCGCCGTGCGGATGCGCTCCGGTTCGCGCGCGGCCGCGAGGGTTTGCTGATACATCGGCGTGTCGACGAACGTCGGGTGCACCGAGTTGCAGCGAATGCCGTACTTCTCTTTCGCGCAGTGCAGCGCGACGGACTTGGTCAGCAGCCGCACCGCGCCTTTGGACGAGTTGTACGCCACGACGTTGTGCCCGCCGATGAGCCCGCTCACCGACGACATGTTGACGATCGAGCCGCCGTGCGCTTTCATCACACGCACCGCGTGGCGGCAACCGAGGAACACACCGTCGAGGTTGACGGCGTGCGTCTTGCGCCAGTCCTCGAGCGAGATCCGCTCGATGTCGCCGATGAGAAAGATGCCCGCGCTGTTTACCACGCCGTCGATCCGGCCGAAGCGCTGCTCGACGCTGTCGACCGCCGCCGCCCAGCTCGCATCGCTGGTGACGTCGAGCTGCACGAAATGTACGCCCGGCGTCGCCTCGGCGAGCTTGGCGCCCGCCGCGACGTCGATGTCGGCGATCGCGACTTGCGCGCCGTTCTCGAGCGCGCGCTGCATCGTCGCGACACCGATCCCGCTCGCGCCGCCCGTGATGAGGATCGTCTTGCCGGTAAGCCGTTCCGTTGCCATGGCGTCAGTCATCCTCCGAAGTGGTGAAGTTGCGGAGCGCCTGCACCGACGGCACGAAGTAGTACGCGCCGGTGAGCGGTGTGGTGTAGAAGGTCAGCAAATCGCGCGGGCCACCGTCCGCGCCCGCCATCTGCTCGAGCATCCGGTGCATGGGCCGCTGGTCGGCGCTGAAGCCGATGAACAGCGTGCCGTGATCGGTGACCGTCCCGTACGGCACGTTGCGGCGGAAGATCGCAAGCTCCTCGCCGTGCTCTTCTACCGTCGTGCGCGACACGTGCGAGTCGGCCGGCATCACGTGCTCGTCGAGTTCGATGCTCTCGTGCTTGGTGCGGCCAATGACCTTCTCTTGCGCGTCTTGCGGCAGCGTAGTCCAGCGCGGCGAGTCGTGGCGCCATTGCTGGAACAGCAGCACGCTGCCGCCCGCGCCGGGCAAGCCGTCTTCGATCAGGGCGACCTCGGGCGCGTCATAGAGCGTCGGGTTCGCGGTACCATCCTCGAAGCCGGTCAAGTCGCGCGTGTGCTTGTACGACCAGCCGGCCGATTCGCGCACCAGCGTCGCGAGCGGCGCGAGCGCCTCGAGCGTCGCCTTGCCGAGATCGAACACGATGTCGTACGCGGCGGCCGAGAACCACACCCACAGATCGGCCTGCGTCGCCGGCATCGCGTATCCGCCGGCTCCGCGCAGGTCGTCGTTGAAGCCTTCGACGCCGAGCGGCGCGTCCGCCAGCGCGACCGCGCGCCAGAGCTCCGGGCGAAAGCCGACCACGAGGTTGACGCCGCCGACCGTGGTGCGCGCAGCCCGCAAGCCCGCGACCATCGTGACGAACGCCTTCGCGCCGGCGCCGGGCCGCAGGACGAACTCGAAGAAACCGTGCGCCGCGTCGCCGATCGCGAAGATCCCGGGTTGGCCGCTGATCATCCGCCGGCGCCGACCTCGAGGATCAGCTTGCCGACGTTCTCGCCCGCGAAGAGTTTGAGCAGCGTTTCCGGGAACGTCTCGAAGCCTTTCACGATGTCCTCGCGCGATTTCAGGCGGCCTTCTTTCAGCCATTGCGCCAGCTGGCGCGCGCCCTCGGCGTAACGGTCGGCGTAGTCGAACACGACGAAGCCTTCCATGCGCGAGCGCGTGACGAGCAGCATCATGTAGTTGCTCGGGCCTTTGACGCCGGTCGTCGCGTTGTACTGCGAGATTGCGCCACAGAGCACGACTCGCGCGTGCCGGGCAAGGTTTACCAGGCACGCATCGAGCACGTCGCCGCCGACGTTGTCGAAGAAGACGTCGATGCCTTTGGGGCACGCGGCGCGCAGCGCTTTGGCGACGTTCTCCGATTTGTAGTCGACCGCCGCGTCGAACCCGAGCTCGTCGACCAGGAAGCGGCACTTCTCCGCACCGCCCGCGATGCCGACCACACGGCAGCCTTTGATCTTCGCGATCTGTCCGACGATGGTGCCGACAGCGCCCGCCGCGCCGGAGACGACGACCGTCTGGCCGGGTTCGGGCTTGCCGACGTCGAGCAGCCCGAAATACGCCGTTATCCCGGTCGGCCCGAGCACGCTGACGTACACGGGCAGCGGCGTCACGGTCGGATCGACCTTGGTGAGCGTGTCGCCGGACACGACCGCGTACTCTTGGATGCCGAGAACGCCGGTCACGTGGTCGCCGGGCGCAAAGCCCGGGTGGCGGCTCTTGACGACGCGACCGGCTCCCGACGCACGCATCACCTCGCCGATCCCGACCGGCGGGATGTACGAGCGGCCCTCGTTCATCCAGCCGCGCATCGCCGGGTCCAGCGAGAGATACAGCACCTGCACGAGCACTTGGCCTTCGCCGGGCTCCGGGACGGGCTCGGTGGTGAGCTCCCAGTCGCTGCGTTTCGGCATCCCGACGGGCCGGGCGGCAAGGCGGAATTGACGGTTGGTCGTTGCGGTCGGCATAACGGGCCGTGCTTCCGCGGCCAGGCGCGAATTTCAGCCTAGCGACGCGCGGACGGCCTGGTCACGCGTGATTGCACGCTCGCATCAGCACGATGATCGCCAGCGTAAGCAATGCGGACACGACCAGCGAGCCGGCGCAGCCCACGCGGTTGCTGAAAAAGACGAACATGCTGGTTTCTTCCCGGCGAACGAAGCCGCGAAGCCCGCGCCGGCCGGGGAGGACGTGCTCCGGTGCGCGACGGACCACGAGCCCACATGGCGAATCGAACCGGCGGCCGCGCGATCGTCGACGCGTTGCGCATCAACGGAGTCGACACGGTGTTCTGCGTCCCCGGCGAAAGCTACATCGCCGTGCTCGACGCGCTGTACGACGTGCCCGAGGTTCGCGTGATCTCGTGCCGTCACGAAGCCGCGGCAGCGAACATGGCCGAAGCGTACGGCAAGCTCAGCGGACGGCCCGGGATCGCGTTCGTCACGCGCGCGCCCGGCGCGACGCACGCGAGCATCGGCGTGCACATCGCGCGCCAGGACTCGACGCCGATGATCCTGTTCGTCGGTCAGGTCGCGCGCGGGATGCGAGGGCGCGAGGCATTTCAAGAGATCGACTACGCTCAGGTGTTCGGCGGGCTCGCGAAGTGGGCGGCCGAGATCGACGACGCGCGGCGCGTACCGGAGTTGGTCGCGCGCGCGTTTCACGTCGCGATGTCGGGCCGGCCGGGCCCGGTCGTGCTCGCGATGCCCGAGGACATGCTGCGCGACGAGGTCGACGTCGCCGATCTCGGTTACGTGACGCGCACCGCGGCGCACCCCGGCGCCGACGAGCTCGCGCGCCTGCGCACACTGCTCGCCGCGTCCGAACGCCCGCTGGTGATTCTCGGCGGGAGCGGCTGGGACGAGGATGCGTGCGCCGCAATCCAGCGGTTCGCCGAGCGCAACGCGCTGCCGGTGACATGCTCGTTCCGGCGGCAATCGCTCTTCGACAACCGCAATCCGCAGTACGCCGGCGATCTCGGGATCGGGCCGAACCCCCCGCTCGCCGAACGCGTCCGTTCGGCGGACCTGATCCTCGCCGTCGGCGCGCGGCTGAGCGAGGCACCGACCGGCGGCTACACGCTGATCGAATCGCCGCGCCCGCGCCAGCGGCTCGTGCACGTGTACGCCGATCCCGACGAGCTCGGGCGCGTGTTCCAGCCCGAGCTCGCGATCAACGCCGGGCCCGCGGAGTTCGCGCGCGCGCTCGACGCCGTCGAACCGATCGCGTCGCCGCGCTGGCGCGAAAGCACCGCGGCGGCACGCCGCGATTACGAAGCGGCGCTACAGCCGGGAGAACCGCGCGGCGAGCTCGATCTCGCGCGCGTTGTGCGCGGGCTGTCGGAACGCTTGCCGGACGACGCGATCGTCTGCAACGGCGCAGGCAACTACAACACCTGGCTGCACCGCTTCTTTCAGTACAAAGGCTTCGGTACGTCGCTCGGCCCGACGGCGGGCGCGATGGGCTACGGCTTCCCCGCGGCGATCGCGGCGAAGCTGCGCCATCCCGATCGCATCGTCGTCGCGTTCGCCGGCGACGGCTGTTTCTTGATGAGCGGGCACGAGCTTGCGACCGCTGTGCAGTACGGCGTGAACGTGGTCGTGCTCGTGATCAACAACGGGATGTACGGCACCATTCGCATGCACCAGGAGCGCCACTACCCCGGCCGTGTCGTGGGGACGGACCTGGTCAACCCGGACTTCGTCGCGTACGCGCATGCCTACGGCGCGTTCGGCGCGCTGGTCGAACGCACGGCGGATTTCGCGTCCGCCTTCGAGGCAGCGCTGAGCGCCGGCAAGCCCGCGCTACTGGAGCTGCGCACCGACCCCGACGCGATCACGCCGCGCACGACGCTGACCGCGATTCGCGCCGAGGGCGGCGAGCGCGCAGGGCGGAGGTAAGCCGTGATGAGAGAGAAGCTGGTGATATGGGGCGCCGGGAGCACGGCGATGATCGTGGCAGACATCATTCGGTTACGGGATCAGTATGAAATCGCCGGTTTTCTGGACAATGTCAACTTGGAGCGTGCACAGACGAGGTTCTGCGGTGCGTCTATTCTGGGAGGCGAGGAGCAACTTGACTCCCTGCTACAGCAGGGAGTCAATCACGTCATCTGCGCCATCACGAGCTGTCGCGTTCGTCTGCAGCTCGCCAAGCTGGCCCGTGCCAAAGGATTTCAATTGGCCACCGCCATCCATCCTCAGACCATCATCGCCTCCGATGTGGCCATTGGCGCGGGTACGATCGTTTTTGCCGGAGCTGTCGTTAATCCGGGTTCCAGCCTTGGTGACAATGTGGTCATTGCTACCTGCGCAAGCGTGGATCATGAGAATACCATCGCAGACGGGGCTTGGATCAATGCCGGTGTCCATCTGGGCGGGCGGGTCATTGTCGAGCAGGCAGCCACCGTGGAAATCGGCGCGATCGTCGCCGGGCGACTCCGAATCGGCGCCGACTCTGTCGTGGGGGCGGGATCCCTAGTTCTTCATGACATCCCAAGCGGAGTACTCGCATACGGCAGACCGGCGAAAGTGATTCGAGAGATTTCCGGGTCCTCGGCTGCTACTATCGGAGATGTCCATGAACAATGACAAGATCGTTCTGCTTGTGCTCCCATCAAACCAGGGTGACATACTGAAGGACTATATTGAATGGCATCTCGGCTTAGGTGTGGATCTCATTCTTGCAGAGGATGTAGGCTCGACCGATAACACGCATGAAATACTGGAATCCTTCTCAAAGAGCGGGCATCTGCAATGGTCCGTCGTCCCGGATAGGAACCGGTCGGAATATCGGGCTGAAGAAACGCTGGTAAAGATGGCGATCGATCGACACGAGGCAGACTGGATCATCATGAACGATGTGGACGAGTTTCTTTGTCCACAAGGGCAGAAGCTCAGAACGATCCTTCAGAGTGCAGCGGCAGATAACGTCGCCGCGATCAGCGTACCTTGTTTCAACATGACCGGACTGCCCCTCCAAATTGCGCGGCGGGCGACCGAAGCGCAAACCTTGCGTATCGATAGATCCCGGGCGGCATTGCCTGAAGAACAGCTTTCGGGCGATCTTTCCGTTCCTTACATCTTCATCCGCCATCCTCCAAAAACGATTACGCGAGCATCGGCCTTTGCGGGATACGCGCCGGGCACGCACAGCGTTGCCACGACGTGGGGGGAGAGCCGAGAGCTTCCGGAACTGCGCTTTCTGCACTACCCAATCCGGGGCTTCGATACGTTCGAGGCAAAAATCGCCGCGGCAGAATCTTTCTTCGAGATAAACACCCATCTGGAACCTTGGTGGAGTTGGCATTGGCGGCGCTGGATCCGCTTGAAGCGAGACGGCCGGTTGCGTGAAGAGTACGACGAGCAATTCCTGTCGCCCGGGCAGACGCAGGAGCTCATCCGAGACGGCGTCTGCACGGTCGATGACACAATCGCGAATTGGATCAAGTCCTGCGCGTGATCCGCCTGTTTCAACCGACGCTCGGACAAGACGAGCTCTCAGCAATAGCTGAAGTCTTTGCCGATGATTGGCCGGGTCCAGGTCCGAAAGTGAAAGCCTTCGAGAAGGCCTTTGCTGCGTACATCGGAGCCGAGAGCGAACACATGATCGCCGTGACCAGTTGTACGGAGGGTCTTTTCCAGTCCGTGGCAGCCCTCGAGCTCGACCCATCAATGGAAGTCGTGCTGCCCACGATAAGCTTCATCGGCGCAGCCCATGCGATCCGCGCTTCAGGGGCCGGTTTGCGCCTGATCGATGTCGATCCATTGACGTTGAATCCTCGTCCGGAGCACGTCGAAAAAGCGCTCACTTCACGAACCAAAGCCATCCTGTTGCTCCACTTCGGTGGCCGGCTGGACTGGATTGCGGACATCGCTGAACTCGCCAAGGCCCGAAAAGTCGTTCTGATAGAAGACTCGGCCTGTGCTCTGGGTGGACGATGGAACGATTCTTCGTACGGAACGTTTGGCGATATCGGTGTTTGGTCGTTCGACGCGATGAAGCTTCTCGTCACAGGCAGCGGGGGGATGATTCGCATTCGAGACGACGCTCTCAGACAGCAAGTGTTGGATCGTGTAACTCTGGGCGGCGTGAGACCAGGGTTCGTTGGAGCCTCGAGTGACCTCGCGCGTTGGTGGGAAGTCGATCCCGCCGGCTGGGGGCGTCTGTCAGTCATGAACGACCTCGAAGCGGCGATCGGACTCGTTCAGCTCCGGCGGATCGATGGTTTCCTACACCGTCGGCGTCAAATCGTGCATACGTACGATAACGCCTTTGCTGGAATACCTTGGCTCCAGCTGCCGCCGCCGCCAACTGACGAGAGCGCTCCCTACTTCTACTGGCTTCAAACCGCGGTCGACGTCAGGGACAAGCTTGCATACGATCTGCGCCGGCGAGGTATCTACACGAGCTTTCGCTACTGGCCGCTCCATCGTACATCGCTCTACGCTGACTCTGCGTCGTATCCGGGAGCCGATCGCGCGGCAGACACGACGCTGCTGCTCCCGATGCACCAAAATCTTTCTGACTCGGATGTCGACCGGATCGTCGAATCCGTCCTTGCCTTCAAGGTCTGACGAAACCGAAGCGCAGGTCCGGGTCGTCGCGAGCGCCACGATTCCGGCCGCGTCGTGGGGACGCACCTGACCGCGATTCGCGGCGAGCGCGCGGCGCGGAGGTGAATCGCGCCGGGGCGTGCGAATCCTCCGCCTTGGTGGAGCAGCCGTTGCTGGACGTCGAGGACGTCACGCTGCAGTACAAGACGCGCGATCACCTCGTGACCGCCACGTACCGCGTCGGCTTCGAGGTGTTCGCCTCCGACCGCTTCGTGGTGCTCGGCCCGTCGGGCTGCGGCAAGTCGACGCTGCTCAAGGCGGTCGGGGGCTACATGACGCCGACCGAGGGCCGCGTCCGCCTCAAGGGCCAGGTGGTGCACCAGCCCGGGCCCGACCGCATGATGGTGTTCCAGGAATTCGATCAGCTGCTGCCGTGGAAGACCGTGCGCGACAACGTGATGTTCCCGCTCATCGTGAGCGGCAAGATGTCGGCGCCCGACGCCGCCGAGCGCGCGCGTGAGTATATCGACAAGGTCAACCTCACGCCGTACGCGGGCCAGTACCCGCATACGCTCTCGGGCGGCATGAAGCAGCGCGTGGCGATCGCGCGCGCCATGGCGATGGAACCCGACGTGCTGCTGATGGACGAGCCGTTCGCCGCGCTCGACGCGCTGACGCGGCGCAAGATGCAAGACGAGCTGCTCGACCTGTGGGACGAGATCCGGTTCACGATGATCTTCGTGACGCATTCGATCGCGGAGGCGATCAAAGTGGGCAGCCGCATCCTGCTGCTCTCGCCGCATCCCGGCCAAGTGAAAGCGGAGTTGAACAGCGTGCCGCGCACCGGCGCCGGACCCGACGACGCGCGCATGCTCGAAGAACGGATCCACGAGATGCTTTTCGCCGAACCGGTGGAGGCCGTCGTTGCAAGCGCCTGAACATCCGGCGCTCGTCGTCGGACGGCCCGAACGGCTTGCGACGACCGTGGACGCGCGCAACTTCGCGATCGCGGTGAAGCCGCTCTCGCCCAACGAGAGGATCTTCAACAACACGGTCTTGCGCAAGATCTTGATCATCGCGGTGCTCGCGGCGATCTGGGAGCTCTACGGGCGATGGCTCCACAACCAGCTGCTCGTCCCGACGTTCAGCGCGACAGTGAAGGCGTTCGTGCTCGCCGTGATCAGCGGCGAGCTCCTGCCCAAGGTGTGGGTATCGATCAAGGTGCTGCTCGTCGGCTACGCCGGCGGCGTCGCGATCGCCGCGCTCTTGACCACGTTCGCGACGATCACGCGGATCGGGGCAGAGTTTCTCGAGACGCTCACCGCGATGTTCAACCCGCTCCCCGCGATCGCGCTGCTCCCGCTGGCGCTGCTCTGGTTCGGTCTCACGCCGCTCAGCCTGTCGTTCGTGCTGATCCACTCGGTGCTCTGGCCGATGGCGCTCAACACGCATTCGGGGTTCGTCTCGGTGTCGCCGACGCTGCGCATGGTCGGGAAGAACTACGACTTGCGCGGCTTGCGCTACGTCGCGAAGATTTTGATCCCGGCGGCGTTTCCGAGCATCCTCACCGGGCTCAAGATCGGCTGGGCGTTCGCGTGGCGCACCTTGATCGCCGCCGAGTTGATCTTCGGCGTGCAGTCGGGCGGCGGCGGGCTCGGCTGGTTCATCGTCAACAACAAGAACATCCTCGACATCCCCAACGTCTTCGCCGGGCTGCTCACCGTCATCATCATCGGGCTGCTGGTGGAGAACGTGATCTTCCGCACCATCGAGACCCGCACGATTCGCCGCTGGGGCATGGCGACGTCGTAACCATAAGGAGGTATGCTTTGCGTTCGCTCATCCGCATCATCGGCGCGCTCGTTCTCGCGTTCGTCATCACCGCTCCGGCGTACGCCGAGGTCACCGAAGTACGTGTCGCACGGCAACCCGGTCTGGTGTACCTACCGATCATGATCATCGAGCAGGACCAGCTGCTCCAAAAAGAAGCGAAGAAACGCGGCCTCGGCGACATAAAGGTCACTTTCCTCGTCTTCAACAGCGGCGGGGCCGCGGTGGACGCGCTGCTCTCCGGCAACGCCGATCTCGTGACCAGCGGCGCGACGAACTTGTTGACGGCGTGGTCCGCGACGAAGGGCACGCCCAACGAAGTGCGCGGCGTCGCCGGTAACGGCGCGCTGCCGATGTTCTTGCTCTCGCGTAACCCGAACGTGAAGTCCATCAAGGACTTCAGTTCCGCCGACAAGATCGCGGTGCCGACCGTGCGCGTCTCGACCCAGGCGATCGTCATGCAGATGGCCATGGAGAAGCAATTCGGCCCCACGGACGCGCACAAGCTCGACCAGTACACGGTCGCCCTCGGCCATCCCGACGCACTGCTGGCGCTCGAGGCCGGCAAGGACCTCAACGGCCACTTCTCGCTCCCGCCGTATCAGTACGAAGAGCTCAAGATCCCCGGCGTGCACATCGTGCTCAACTCGATCGACGTGACCGGCGGACCCGCCTCGAACGGCGTCACGTTCGCGACCACGAAGTTCCACGACGCGAACCCCAAGATCATGGCGGCGTTTCTCGCGGCAATGGCGCAAGCCGAGGACACCATCAAGAACAACAGACGGCACGCCGCTGAGCTCTACTTGAAAGATACCAAAGAGAAGCTCACGGTCGATGACCTGGTGAAGATCATGAGCGATCCGAATTTCGTCTACTCCACTGCCCCGCAGCAGTCGATGAAGTTCGCCGAGGCGATGTACCGCGGCGGCACGATCAAGAACAAGCCGTCGAGCTGGAAAGATTACTTCTTCCCGGAGGTCTACAACCTCAAAGGAAGCTGAGTGCCCAAGCGCCCTGACGAACTGCGCAGCCACCGCTGGCTGGGCGTCGAGACCCTGCGGTCGTTCGGCCATCGTTCGCGGCTGCTGCAGATCGGCTACGATCGCGACGACTTCGCCGGCAAGCCGGTCGTCGCGATCGTCAACACCTGGTCCGACATCAATCCCTGTCACATCCATCTGCGCGCGCGCGCCGACGAGGTGAAGCGCGGCGTGTGGGAGGCGGGCGGGTTTCCGCTCGAGCTGCCGGCGATGAGCCTGTCGGAAATGATGATGAAGCCGACGACGATGCTCTATCGCAACCTCCTCGCGATGGAGACCGAAGAGCTGATCCGCAGCCAGCCGATCGACGGCGCCGTGCTGCTCGGCGGCTGCGATAAGACGCTGCCCGCGCTGCTGATGGGCGCGATCTCCGCGGGCGTGCCGGCGATCGCCGTACCGGCGGGCGCGATGCTGCGCGGCAATTGGCGCGGCGAAGTTCTCGGCTCGGGGGCCGACACGTGGAAGTACTGGGACGACAAGCGCGCCGGGCTCATTACCGAAGACGACTGGCACGAGATCGAAGCGGGCATCGCGCGCTCGTTCGGCACGTGCATGACGATGGGAACCGCGGCGACGATGATGTCGATGGTCGAAGCGCTCGGGTTCACGCTGCCGGGCGCGTCGTCGATCCCGGCCGCGGACTCGGCGCATCCGCGCATGGCGACCGCGTCGGGCCGGCGCATCGTCGAGATGGTGTGGGACGATCTCACGCCGGACAAGATCATCTCGGCGGCAGCGGTCGACAACGCGATCGTCGCGCACGCCGGCCTCGGCGGCTCGACGAACGCGGTGATCCACCTCGTCGCGATCGCACGGCGCGCGGGCATTCCGCTCAGCATCGACCGGTTTGACGAGATCTCGCGGCGGGTGCCCGTGATCGCGGACGTCCGTCCGTCCGGGCGGCTGCTGATGGAAGACTTCTTCTACGCCGGCGGTTTGCGCGCGTTCTTGCAGCGACTGTCGGAGTTCTTGGAGCTGTCGTGCATGACCGTGTCCGGCAAGACCGTGGGCGAAAACATCATGGGCGCGCAGGTGTGGCACGACGACACGATCCGCCCGCTGAACCGGCCGGTATCGCCGACGGGCGGAACGGTAGTGCTGCGGGGCAACATCGCGCCCGACGGCGCCGTGATGAAAGCGTCGGCCACCGAGCCGCGGCTCCTGCAGCATCGCGGGCCGGTGCTCGCGTTCGAGAGCTACGACGCGATGGCGGCGGCGGTGGACCGCGACGATCTCGATGTCACGCCGGACACCGTGCTCGTGCTCAAGAACGCCGGGCCGCGCGGCGGCCCCGGTATGCCGGAATGGGGCATGCTGCCGATCCCGCTCAAGCTGGTGAAAGCCGGCGTGCGCGACATGGTGCGCATCTCGGACGCGCGCATGAGCGGCACGTCGTACGGCGCGTGCATCCTGCACGTAGCGCCCGAAGCGTTCGTCGGCGGCCCCTTCGCGTTCGTGCAGACGGGAGATTTCATCGAGCTCGACGTCGCCGCACGACGGTTGCACCTCGACGTGTCGGACGACGAGCTCGCACGACGCCGCGCCGCATGGACGCCGCCGCAGCCGCGTGCGGCACGCGGCTACGGCGCGATCTTCTCGGAGCACGTGAGCCAGGCGAACGACGGTTGCGACTTCGACGTCCTCGGCCCCGGCCCGCCGCTGGTCGAGCCGGAGATTCATTGAGGCTGCGTTCGTGATCACTTCGAACGCACCGTGGTGAACGTACCGGCGTTTCATTCTCCCGAACCGCTTATGACGTCGCTCGATGCCGACTTGCACCGGACGTGCGCGCTCAGCTCCGCGCCGGACGACGTCTGGCTCTTTGCGATCGGTCCGAACGACGACGAGCGCGTCGTGGCGTGGCACCCAGGCGACAGGGGCTATGCGATAGCGCCAACCCCAACTCGCCTGACGCGTGGGCTCGGCGGCGGCCGGTTCTTGAGCATCACCGACGGATCGGTCGAGGTCGTTACGGTAACGGTGCGCCCGACAGCATAACCGCGCGCACCATGGGCACCGGCCCCCTCGTAACACCACCGGAGGACGGCCGTGCACCATGTCGCACCGCGCGAGAGCGAGCGCGGATTCACGCTGATCGAGCTGATGATCGTCGTTGCGATCATCGCGATCTTGGCGGGAATTCTCATCCCGAACTTCGTCAACGCGCGGTCGCAAGCGCAGACCGCGGCGTGCGAGTCGAACCTGCGCGCGATCGCGACCGCGCTCGAGCTGTACTACGCCGACAACCAAGTCTATCCGACGGCGTCGGGCGCATCCGTGCAGCCGGCGCTCTTCACCGTCAACGGCGTGGCATACCTCAATAACACGCCCAAAGACCCCGCTGCGCAGAGCAGCAACGCGACGTACTCGCTCACTACCACCCAGGCGAGCGGCGGCGGTCCGGCCTCGTACACGCTGACCTGTCCCGGCGTGCACGTCGGCTCGACGCTGGCGAAGATCCCGCTGACCGGCGGCACGAGCGGCAGCGTGTGCGGCACGAACTGCACCGCGACGAAGATCGAATACGTCGCCGGTCAAGGCCTGCAGGTCGCGCCGTGACCGACGCCGTGAGCGCAGGGCTGCACGCCGTCGCGACGCGCTCGCCGCTCGCATACCCGCTCGTGTTCGCGGCCGGCATGGTGACGAGCATCGGACCATGCGCGGCGCCACGGTACGTCGCGCTCGCAGCGCTGGTGAACGCATCGCGCCGGCCGGCGCGCATCGTCGCGGCATTCGTGGCGGGTCTCGTGGGAGCGTACGTCGTGCTCGGCGCCGCCGCCGGCGCGCTCGGCGCACTGTGGTCCGCGTCGCGTTTCGTCTATGCGGCGCTCGCGGTGATGCTTGCTGTAGCGGGGGTTACGACGCTGCTGCGCGGTGGTAGCGCGTCGCACGTGCATGACATTGCTCACGCACATCAAACCGGTGGGCGAGCGAGTCTCGGCGGTACGTTCTTGCTGGGCGCGTCGAGCGCGCTCGTCGTCTCGCCGTGCTGCACGCCGATCGTCGCCGGCATCGCCGGGCTCACGACGGCGAGCGGGCACACCGGCGTCGGCGTCGCACTGTTGGCCACGTTCGCGTGCGGTCACGCGCTGCCGATCGTGTCGGTGAGCGCGCTCGGTACGCGCGTCGCACAAACGCTGCGGCAAGTCGCCGCATCGCATGCATCGCCCGTCGTCGCGGGCACGCTGATGCTCGCGCTCGCCGCGTACTACGGGGTGCTCGCATGAAGATAATCGCCCCAAGCCGCCGGATGTCCGTCGCCGCGCCCATCCCGCCGCTTCGCCGCATCGCCGTCGCCGGATTCAGCCTCGTCTGCGCCGCGATGCTGTTTCGTGGCGACGTCGCCTCGGCGCTGGTAACGCGCGGCGACGACGTGCTCCGCGCCGGCGACGTCGACGGCGCTGTCCGCGCTTATACGCGCGCCGCGCGGCTCGACCCGCGATCCGCCGTCGCCGCGGACCGGCTCGCCTTCTTCTTGCTCGTCCGCCGCAGCGCCGGCGATGCAACGCGCGCACACGCCGTCGCCGATGCAGCGCTCGCCGCCGTGCCACACGAACCCGCGCTACTGGCCGATCGCGGGTACGCCGCGCAGCGGCTCGGCCGGTGGCGCGAGGCCGAACGCGACTTCGCTTCCGCCGCGCGATACGCGCGCGACCCGCGTTACGCGCACCTCGCCGCCCGCATGGCGTTGCGCGTAAACGACCGTGCAGCGTCGCGCGAGCACCTCCGCGCCGCGCTCGCGCTCGACACAACGTACGCGCCCGCACGGGTGCTGCTCGCGAGGCTCGGAGGATGATCGCCGTTTCCGCGCTCGTCGCGCTAGGCGGCACCGTCGTCGCCGCAGCCGTCGATGCGCGCACCGGTCTGATCCCCGACGCCGTCACGCGCACGACGGCGCTCGCGGCGCTCGGCTGCGCGGTCGCCGCCGGCGTCGCGCCCGTTGCCTGCGGCGGCGCGTACGCGGTCGGCGGCGCGCTGCTCGCGCTGCACCTCCTCACGCGCGGGCGCGGACTCGGGCTCGGCGACGTGAAGCTCGGCACCGCGATCGGCGCCGGCTTCGGGCCCGCCGCGGGAACCGTCGCGCTCAGTGCAGCGTTCGTGCTCGGCGGCGCATACGCGGGCTGGCTACTCATCACGCGTCGTGCCCGGCGCGGCGATACGATCCGTTTCGGCCCGTTCCTCGCTGCGGGAACCGTCGTCGCCGCGTTCGTTCCAGCCGCGGCGTTCGCATGAAGCGGCACACGACGCTGCCGCTCGGAATCGACGTCGGCGCCGCTCGGACGCGCGTCGCCTTGCTCGAGCGCGACGCGTCCGGCGCGATTCGGCTGATCGCCGTCGCAACCCGGCCGACCGGCGACGACGCCGCCACGGCCATCGCAGCCGCGTGCGCCGAGCTCGCCACGCGCGAACGCCGCTGCGTCCTCGCGCTCGGTCCCGCCGACGCGGTCGTGCGAACCGCCGCGTTTCCGGCGATGGGCCGCGCGGAACGCGCCCGCGCGGCGCGGTTCGAGGCTTCCCGATTCGTCCCGTATCCGCTCCACGAAGCCGCCGTGAAGGTGCACGCGAGCGCGGGCGAACGGTGCATCGTCGGGATCGCACGCCGCTCCGCGCTCGACGCGCGCGTGCTCGGCGCGAAACGCGCGCGCTTGCGGACGGTCGCCGTCGACGACGCCGCCTTCGCGCTGATGCGCGCGTTCCCGTACGCGGACGCGATCGTCGACGTCGGCGAACGCGCGACGGTGCTCGTTCTCCCGAACGATCCGTTGCCGGCGGTACGCGCTTTTGCCGCGGGTGGCCGAACCTTCACCGAAGCCGTCGTCGCGTCGCTGGGCGTCGACGAGGCGACCGCCGAGCAGCGCAAACGCAGCGTCGGCCTCGCCGGCGCCGGCGACCACGCGCGCGACGCGCTGATCGACCAGCTCGCCACGGCGCTGATCGAGCACCGTGCAACGGCCCGAACCGAACCGCGTGCAATCGCGCTTGCCGGCAACGGCGCGCGTCTCGCAGGCTTTGCCGAGGCGCTCGAACGCGCGGTCGCGATCCCGGTCCGGCTCGGCGCGCTGCCGGGCGACGCATCCTGCGGGCTCCCGTGCGACGTCGTGCGCGCAGCATCGCCGGACTGGGGGCTCGCGTACGGCCTCGCGCTGTGGGACACGGCCGCATGAGGCGCATCAACTATCTCTCGAGCTGGAGCGAACGCCACATCGGCGTGGCGCTGCCGTCACCCCTGAGCGCCGAGCTGCGCGCGCCGGCGGCCGCGCTCGCCGGTGCGATCGCGCTTACGGGCGTGTTGTGGGGCGTGCAAGAAACGCGTCTGCGCGCCGCCGAGCGCGACGGCGCAGCGTATGCGGAGCGGCTCGCCGCGACGCAGCTCGACGTGACGCGCGTTCGCGCGGTCGAACGCGACGTAGAACGGATGACGACGCTCGCGGAACGCGTCGACACCGTTCGCCGGTCGGGCGCGCTGCGCGCGAACGAGATCGCCGCGCTCGGCAACGGCCTTCCGGCCGACGCCTGGCTGAGCTCGCTGCGCACCGACCGCGGCGCGGTCGCGGTGGAAGGGCACGGCGCGCGGCTCGCCGCGGTCGGGACGACGATCGCCTCGCTCGCCGCGCTGCCCAACTACCGTGCCGCACGTCTGGTCGCGGTTCACGAGGATCCGGCGCGATCCGGCGTGACGTACGCGCTATCGCTGGAGCCGAAGCCATGACGGATGGCAAGCTCGTGCGCTTCGCCGCGGTCGTGATCGTGCTCGCGACCTACGTCTTCGTGTTCCGCGGCGGCGAAGCACGCATCGCCGAACGGCTCGACGAGAACGCGCGCATCGCCGAGCGCGTGCGCGCCGGCGAACGAACGCTCGCGTCACGGCCGCGCGTCGAGGCCGACCGCAGCCGTCTGCGCCGCGAGTTGCGCGCCGTCGAGCTCGACGCCGATCGCAGCGTGCTCGTGGCGCGATTCCTGCGCGACGCCGCGCGAATCGCCGCCGTGCATCACGCGGTGATCCCCACCATCACGGCAACGGGCACCTCGAGCGGAGTCACCGCCGCGCCGAACGCACCGCGCGAGCCGCTCGAAGCGATCCCGCTCGAAATCACGGTCGAAGGACGCTATGCCGACGTGCTCGCGACGATGCGCGCGCTTTCGCGCTTGCGTGTCCTCGCCGCCGTCGACATCGCATCGCTCGCGCGCAAGCATGCCGACGGCGGCGACGCAACGCTCACCGCGGCACTCCACGTCGCGCTCGAACGCCGCGCCCCTGCGGAACTCGCACCTCCGACCGGACCCGCCGATGTTCGCGCTGGACGCGGCTAGCCGCGCGGTGCTCGCGGCGACAGCGTTCGCCGCGTTCGGTGCCGCGTTCGTCACGACGCCGATCGTCGCGCGCGGTGAGGCCGGCGTCGCCGCTGACCCATCGCCGTCCGTCGTTTCCCTCCCGGCGCGATCCGCGCTCGCCGAGATCGCGCCGCGGCGCGACCCCTTCACGGGAGGCGACACGCCTGCGGCGCGTCTCGGCGCGATATCGCGTCAAGCCCTGGTCGCGATGCCGGCGATCCCGCCGTTCCCGCAAATCCCCGCGGCGCTGCGCCCCCTTCCGCCCAACGCCGGCGCCGGCGACGCTGCGTTCCCGTTCGCGACCGGCGCGCACACCACCGCGTCCGTAACCGCGGTGATCACGGGTCCGCATCCGTTCGCCCTCGTCGACGACGGCGGCCCGACGCGCGTCGTCACCATCGGCGACCGCGTCGGCGGCGACACGATCGTCGCGATCGACGCGGACGGCGTGCGGCTGTCCGGCGGAACGACGCTTCACTATCGGAGGCCGCTGACGTGAGATTCCTCGTGAGTACGCTGCTCGCCGCGCTGGTGCTGACCGCGCCGGCCTTCGCACAGCCCGAACGCTTCACGCTCGAAGCGCGCGACGTCGATCTCGCCGACGTGATCCGCTTGCTCGGCGCGCGCTCGGGACAGAACGTCGTCGCGGACGGCTCCGTGAAACAGCAGCGCGTGACGCTGCGCCTGAAAAGCGTGACGTTCGACGAAGCGCTCGCGACGCTGCTCGCGGCATACGGTCTGCAGACGCATCGCGACGGGCGCGTCGTCATCGTCGGCGATGCCGCGTCGATGAACCGCCGTTTCCCCGATGACGCGACGCCGGGCGGGACGCAAACGGCGGTCTTCACGCTCGCACACGCGCGCCCCGACGACCTGGCCGCCTCGCTGCAGAACGCGCTCGCGCAAGGCACCGTCGTCGTCGGCGACAAGCGCACGGGCGCGCTGGTCGTCACCGGCAGCCCGTCGACCGTCACGCGCGCGCGCCGCCTCGTCGCGGCACTCGACGCGCCCGGTTTCGGCACCGGCGGCACGATCGCGACCGTCTCGATCCCGCTCCACAACCTGCGTGCCACCGACGCGGTGAAGACGTTGCGCGCCGCGGTTCCCGAGAACACCCTGTTCGCCGACGACCGCCAGAACGTTGTCGTCGTCAGCGGCAACACCGAGCTGCAAGCAACGGTTCGCACCTTATTGCACGATCTCGACGCACCGGGGCGCCAGGTGATGATCGAGGTCCGCGTCGCCGACGTGCAGCCGGTCAACGACAACACGAACGTCGGCATCCAGTTCGGCGGCGCGAACTACGGGTCGGGCGCGCTCGCGCAGTTCCCGTACACGCTCACAAAGAGCTCGCTCGTGGTGAACGCGCAGATCGACGCGCTGATCCAGCGCGGCCACGCGTCGATTCTGGCGCAACCGCGCATAACGACGCTCAACAACCGCGAAGCGTCGCTCCTGGTCGGCGAGCAGTACCCGGTGGTGACGGTGAACCAGCAGACCGGTTTCCCGAGCGTGCAGACGATCGACGTCGGCGTGCGGCTGCGCCTGACGCCGACCATCGGCGCCGACGGCACCATCACCGCCGACCTCCATCCCGAATACAGTCAGATCATCGGCTTCAACAACAACTTCCCGATCGTGGCCAACCGCAAGGTCGACGCGACGCTGCGCGTGCACGACGGCGAGACCATCGTGCTCGGCGGCCTGTTCCAGGACGTCGACTCCGAGACGGTAACGAAGTTCCCGATCCTGGGCGATCTGCCGGTTTTGGGCAGCTTCTTCCGCAACCGCCAGACGTCACACAACAGAGACGAGGTCGTCTTCTTCATCACGCCGCACGTCCTCGACGCCGACACGAAGATCGCGCGCTAACGCGTCGAAGACCGCCGGTGATGAAGCGCCGTCGAGCACGCCGCCGTTCGCGCCGTTCGAGGTCCCCGATCGTCGCGCTGCTGCTTGCGTCGGCGGTCGTGGTCATTGCGATCGCGTTGATCCTGCGCGGCGATACGCGCCTGCGCGCGCGGCACGGCTCGGCGTCACAGCATACGGCGCCCGACGTCGCGGCGGCGTCATCATCCCCGGCAACCGCGCCCGCCGTAAGCGAACGTTCGTCGACCGCAAGCACATCGTCGCCGCCGCTCGCAGAGCCAAGCGAAGCGCCTGAAGCAACCACGCCTGCGCCGAACGCGAGCGCCGGGCCGAGCACGGGCGCGCCGCGGCTCGCGATCATCATCGACGATTGCGGCCAATGGCCTGATACGGAGCACGGCTTCATCGCGCTGCCCGCCGCGCTGACGATGTCCGTGCTGCCGCACGTGCGCTACGGCACGCAGATCGCGCGTGACGCGGACGCCGCCGGCAAGGGCGTGATGCTGCACCTGCCAATGGAGCCGCTGTCCGGCGCGGATCCCGGCCCGGGCCGCATCACCGTCGCGATGAACGACGACGCCATCACCGCACAAGTCCGCGACGACCTCGCATCCGTGCCGCTCGCGACCGGCGTGAACAACCACGAAGGCAGCCGCGCGACCGCCGACGACCGCGTCATGCGCGCGGTGGCGAGCGTGCTCGCCGAACGCCACCTCTTCTTCATCGACTCACGCACGGGCAGCGCATCGGTCGCCGAGCGCGACACGCGCGCCGCCGGCATCCCCACCGCAGGACGCGACGTGTTCCTAGACAACGCCGCCGACGTGGTCGCAACCGAAGCGCAGCTCCGCCACGCAGCGCAACTCGCGAAATCGAACGGCAGCGCGATCGCGATCGGCCACCCGCGCCCGACGACGCTCATCGCAGTGCGCACGCTTCTGCCGGAGCTCGAACGCGAAGGAATCCAGCTCGTCCTCGCGCGCGATCTCGTCCACTAGCAGGGTATACGGAGAGACGATGGCCCTCGACACGCAGAACGCCTTTCAGCTGCTGACGTTCATCGCGGCGCCGGCGCTGCTGACCAACGCCTCGGCCGTGCTCGTGCTTTCCACTTCGAACCGGTTCGCACGCGCGGTGGACCGAGCACGCAAGCTGGAAGATTCGCCGGAGGCGCCCGACCGTGCACGGGCGCTGACGCGGGTCACGCGCCGCGCGCTCGCACTGAACCGGGCGCTCACGTCGTTCTACGTCGCGGTCGCATCGTTCGCGATCGGGACGTTCTCCGAGCTCCTGGGCGGCGGGATCGCCGCGATCGTCCGCGGCGAGATCGCCCCGGTCATCACGATGGTCGGACTGTTCGTCGCGGCCGTCGGCACCTTCGCGATCGCGACGGGCGCGGCGTTCCTCGTCGCGGAGACTTGGGACGCGTACGCCGGCCTGCGCGAAGAAGCCCGCGACATCTTGCACCCACCCGATCGCTGAGTGACGTCGCACTCGCCCTAGCCGGCGGAGCTAGGCGTAAAGAACGAGTTAAGAGCCCTCGCTTTGAAAGCCCTAGCGAGGAGAAAACGGCTGCTGACTTAAGGCGGCGAGGACACCGTCGAGGAGTCGCGGTTGGACAAGCAGCCGAACGAGACCGCAAAGCCGGGAGATCCGGCTGACCCAAAGGGGATGACGCCGGAGCCGAGCTCGCCGCTCGAGAGACTATGGCGGGCAATCACGAAAAAGTGCGACCGCTTCGAGGACGGTCCGACGCGTGTTGCGATCGCGATGGCGGTCGTCGCCGCTCTCAGCGCGCTCACCGCATATCGCGCCACCGAGGAAGAACGCAAGAGCGCGATATGCGATCGTCAGCTTGGTCAAGCGCAGACGTACGAGCTCGTTCAACGGCAGCGCTACCTCGATTCTCAGATCGAGCACACGCGCTGGTCCGACCGGGCTAAGCTTGCGACCTCGTTCAGCGACACGTTGCTGCAGAATGCGACATCGTTCCGGTTGAGCCACCCCGGTTTGCGCGGCGGCGCTCCCGGATTGTTGGACGTCGAGGCGCAGCTCGAACACGCCGTGCTGCGTGGGATCGAGCCGGTGCGCGAATTCACCGACCCTCGATTGCCCGGACGAGACGATGACGACTTGGAAGGCCGGTTACGAGCGCGCGCCGAGCAGGACGTCAAGGACTTGGGGATCGCGAAGCGATGCGCCGTCCACGACAATTTCTGGACCGCTGCGGCGGCGCCGTCTACAGTTGCAACGGCGGCCCCGACGACGGTTGCGGCGGAGCCCCCTGCTACCGCCGATATTGCTTCAGAGGACTATCTGGACCAGCTGCGCGGTGACGTCACGTCGCTTCATAGCAATGCGGTTGAAGACGCACTCGCCCTTCTGGCATTCGTCGGCGTTTTGGTGCTCTTTACTCTCTCGCAAGTTTTCGACAATCGAACCCGCCGCGGACTCGAGATTTTCGCGGTCCTGACCGTTCCCGTATCCTTGTTCTTCGCGGTGACGCGCAGCGACGAATGGATGATGCGGCTGCTGTTGGTCGCGAACACGCTGATCGGCTTGTTTGTGCTCACGTGGCTCGTCTGGCAATTGGTCGCCCTGCACCGCTCGGAGGCAGTGCGGACGGATGCAGCCAAACCGCCCCCAGGCGCCCACACGGCCGAACCGGTATCCAAACACAAGTCTCGGCTGGCGCGGTACTTCGACGAATTGGCCGCTCCATCCAGCCCGCGCGGTAGGTCGCCGGCAGGGAACCGCCTGAGGCGCGTCATCCGCCGAATGGAAGTCGACATCGGCGTCGTCCTCGTCTCTCTGGCGTGCGTCGCGGCCTTAGCCGCCTATGACTATGCAGCGCATGTGACCCGAACCGGGACGATCTTGGTTGTCGTGCTCCTGCCGACCATCGCTTTCATCATCGCTGCCTGGCGGACCGTCGACGGCATGCGCCACGTTCACGACACGCAGGCACCGGCCCAGAACCGGGTTGACGTTTCGAAAGGCGCTTTCGCGTACGCCGGCGCCGCCGTCGCAACCCTCGGCGTGTTCGTCGTGGCTACGCCAAGCGTGGCGCTCATCGTCGAGCATAGAGGCGTCGAATGGCTGCACGCCATTGGGTGGGGAGGCGCGGTACTCGCCACCGTGTTGGCAAGCTTGCTGCTCGGGATCGAATTCTCCGTGCGAAGTCGCGCGGCGGCGCTCGATGTCGCCCGCGGACACAGCTTTGGCAAGGTGATGCCGGATTTCGTCGCGAGCGAAACGACGAAGCGCACGCCGCCGCGCGGAGCGAACGACGTGCACCATAACGCCGAGACACTCGCGGCAGCCAGCGATCCTTCAGCCGCGAAGTTCACTCGCTTGATGACCGTCGATCATGCCTTTGGTCGACTCGTCGTCTTACTCGTCGCGATCACGGCGCTCTGGAGCGCGTTCATAACGTACATGTATACGCGTGAGGGAGGCCAAGCGAACGAATTCGCGGCGAAAGCCGCCAGTGCACAACTCGACCTCATGCGCAGCAGCTCGCTACGGACTGTCCTCTCGTATCGAACGATCGAGCGGCTGGTCATGCTACGCGAGGCTCGTTTGCGAACCGTGGTCGCCAGACAGCTCCGCGCCGATGCGGCCGCGGCGGGGCCGCGCGAGAACGTCGCGATCTGGAATCATGAAGCGCGCCGCTGGCAGCTGGCCTGGGAAACGGTCGGAAACATCATCCTAAGGGACGATCAGGGCGACGCACGGTCGGCAGCAATCGTGGACCGCGTTCGCGATCCGAATGGGCTCAACGACGATCCGTCGTTTCTCGCGAAGCTTTTCGTCGAGTCGACCGTCAGAACGGCCGCTGAGCGACTGGCGCTCTGGGATGCCTACAACGACGCGGACACCGCCTCGGAAATTCGCGCCGATCTGCTGCTCGCGGGGGCGGCGTTCTTTACGATTTCGCTGTACTTGTTCGGACAATCGCTCGGTTTGAAACGCTTCGACTATGCTAGCGTCGTCCTTACCGCAACCGGAGCTGCGCTGCTGCTGGTGGGTATCGGATTCGCAGCCTCTGGGTTTCTGCAGCCCGTTCCCGACGTCGAACGCATCGTGACGGTACCGGAAACCTGCCGAACCGGGGATGACCCGCGACAGCGCACGACAGCGAGCGCTGCCGCAGCCATTTGCTACGCGCGCGCCGAGTTGCTCGCGGCGTTGCCGCAGAATCCGGATTACTACAGGAGGGCACAGAAGGCCTACGCCGCGGCAATGCGGGACGACATGCGACCTAGTTTCACCCTCGCGCATTATCGGGCGCTTCTGGCGAAGGCGCGATTCGAGACGCCGCAGCGCACGGAGCCGATCGCGCTCGCCGGTGACGAACTCCAGAAGATCATCGACGGCGAAGTCCAAGTCATCGAAGATCTGCAAGCTCGGGAGCGCGCGGTTCCGGCTTCGCTGCGCGAGACACTCGGGTTCCATCAATATCTGCGCGCGATCAAACAGGAGGATCCCGCGCTGCTCGACCGCGCCGTGGAGAATTTGAGCGCCGGGGTCGTTGACGAACCGCAGGCGCGCTTCCGCCTCGCCGTCGCTCTGCTCGCCACGCACCGGTCGGACGAGTCGGCGAAGGCATATAAGTCGGCGCTCGAGACGCCTTCACAAGACATGGTGGCCCAAAGGGAGGTCCAAATCGCCGCCATCAACGACCTCGAGCTGCTGCGCAATGTCTGTCCGCCGTGGTGGCGCGAGAACGGCGCCGCCCTGGAGCGCGCGCCGGAGTGTCGCCTGCTAAAAATCGTCGACGCGCAGAAAGCCGCGATCTTGAAAGCACTGTGGAAGACGGATCAATCGGCGGCTATCACCGCACCGCGCGGGGAGTTGCACGCGTCCGCGACGCCCGGTGGGATCGATTGGCACTTTCACCTAGCGTATCCGGCGCCCGCCGATCTCCCGCTCATCATGGTCGTGTCCAGGAACGACAAGGAAGCGCCCGACAATTGGTATGTGGTCCCATCGGCTTCCGGACCGATTCGCCCTACGGAGACCACGCACCGCGAGGGTCCGGACCTCATCGGATTTCGCGACGCCCTCCAAGACGGCGGGGCTTGTCTTGCAAGCGGCGCAACGTATCGAATCCAGATTTGGCTCGGAATGCACGTTCTTGCAGAGGCTGATAAAGTCGTTCCCGAGACGCTGCCGCCGTTCGGAAGCGTCACCGTGCACGCGCAAGACGTCACGATGTGCGTGCCCGGCGGAAAGGACGGCTGGGCACGCTCTCGATTGCACCCCGATCATCTCGAAGCCAGCTACCGCGTCCGCAAAGGCGTCGCGGGCGTGGACCTGTTCGCGTTTGTCTTGCCGCGGGACGCGTCGACCGACGCACGCAACCAGTTCCGGAAAAAGGCTCTGGGCGACGCAATGCAGCGACGGACAGGCAACGATCTCGGCAGCAGAGCCTTGCACGCCATGAACGAGCCGTGTCTTCCCGGACGCGGCATTCCACAAAGCACGAGGATCACGTGGACGTTCCAAGGCTACGACGTGCTCGCGCAGACATGGTCGTCGCCGCAGGACGGCTTGTTCCACGTTGCGCTGGCTTGGTACACGGGCCCGTCAGACGTAGGTGTCGCGTGCGGCGTGCTCGCGTCGCTGATGCCGATCGACCTCGACGTCGATACGCCCACGTCCGGGGGTGAAGCAGGCAAGTCGAACGCGACAGCGCATTCGCGACTCGATGCCGAATCAGCACCGTAGCATAGCCGTCGTCGTCCTGGCGCTGACCGCACTCGGGCCCGCCCCCGCGGCGTCCGCGGTGCCACCGGACCCTGTTGCCGCGTTGCGCAACGTGCTGCATTGGCGCGCGATCGGCCCTGCGCGCGGCGGCCGCACCATCGCGGTCACCGGTGTGCCGACCCGGCCGCACGAATTCTACATCGCAGCCGTCAACGGCGGCATCTTCAAGACGACCGACACCGGGCGCACGTGGACGCCGATCTTCGACGATCAGCCCACCGCGTCGATCGGTGCGCTCGCGGTCGCACCATCCGCGCCCGACACGATCTACGCCGGCAGCGGCGAAGGCCGCCAGCGCCCCGACCTCGCCGTCGGCGACGGCATCTACAAATCGACCGACGGCGGCGCGCACTGGACGCACCTCGGACTGCGCGACGGCCAGCAGATCCCGAAGATCGTCGTCGATCCGCGCGATCCCAACCGGCTCTACGTCGCGGTCCTCGGACATCCGTACGGCCCGAACACCGAGCGCGGCGTGTACCGCTCCACCGACGGCGGCACGACGTTCGAACGCGTGCTGTACGTCGACGAGAACAGCGGCGCGTTCGACCTCACGCTCGATCCGTCGGACGCGCGCACGCTGTACGCGACGCTGTGGGCCGCGCGCCAATCGCCGTGGGAGACCACGGACGGCGGCTCATTCGGCGGCAAAGGCACGAGCGGGCTCTACAAATCGACGGACGCCGGCACCACCTGGAAACGGATCGACGGCGGCTGGTCAACGGTCGCGGAGGGCCTGAGCCGCATGGCGGTGGCGGTCGCACCGAGCGACTCCAAGCGCGTGTACGCGTTCGCGAGCGCGACGCTGAAAGCGGGCGTGTACCGCTCCGACGACGCGGGCGCAACATGGTCATACGTCAACGGCACCGATCGCATCACCGAACGCGGCGACGATCTCGTGACGCTCGCCGTCGACCCGCGCGACCGTGACGTGCTCTACGAGACGAACACGACCACGTACAAGTCGACGGACGCGGGCAAGACGTTCGTACCGCTGCGCGGCGCGCCGGGCGGCGACGACTATCAGAGCGTCTGGATCGCGCCCGAGGATTCGCGCACGATTCTGCTCGGCAGCGACCAAGGCGCGGTCATCAGCGTGAACGGCGGCGCGACGTGGAGCTCGTGGTACAACCAGCCGACGGCGCAGTTCTACCACGTCATCACCGACGACCGTTTTCCGTACCGCGTCTACGGCGGCCAGCAGGAGAGCGGCAGCGCCGGCGTGATGTCGCGCGGCAACGACGGCGCGATCACGTTTCGCGACTGGCATCCGGCGGGCGTGGAAGAATACGGCTACGCCGCGCCCGACCCGCTCCATCCCGGCATCATCTTCGGCGGCAAGGTGTCACGCTACGACGAGCGCACCGGACAAGTGCGCGACGTCGGGCCGGTGATCTCGTGGCGCAACAACCCGCAATACCGCTTCCGCCGCACCGCGCCGCTCGCGTTCTCGCACGCCGATCCGCACGCGCTGTTTCTCGGCGGCAACGTCGTGTTCGAATCGACGGACTACGGCGCGCGCTGGCGCGTCATCAGCCCGGACCTGGCTCGCCCGAACCCGCAGACCCCGCCGAACGCGGGCGTGTTCGCCGGCGCCGCGGCTGCGAAGCGGCCGCACCGCGGCGTCGTGTACGCGCTGGGCCTTTCGCCGCGCGACCGCAACGTGATATGGGCCGGCACCGACGACGGGCTCGTGTGGCGCACCGCCGACGGCGGCAAGCACTGGCGCGACATTACGCCGCCCGGCGTCGGACCGTGGGCGAAGATCTCGATCGTCGACGCATCGCCGTTCGACACGGCGAGCGCCTACGTTGCGGTGAACCGCCTCCGCCTCGACGAGCAGCGCCCGCAATTGTTCCGCACGCACGACGGCGGCAGAACGTGGACCGAGATCGACCGCGGCATCGAAGCGGCGCCGACCAACGTCGTGCGCGCCGACCCGCAGCGCCGCGGCCTGCTGTACGCGGGCACGGAGCGCGGCGTATGGGTGTCGTTCGACGACGGCGGCACGTGGTCGTCGCTGCGGCTGAACTTGCCGGCGACGTCGGTGCGCGATCTTGTCGTGCACGGCGACGATCTCGTGATCGGCACGCACGGCCGCGGCTTCTGGATCCTCGACGACGTCGCTCCGCTACGCCAAGCCGACATGCTCGCTTCAGCCCGTCTCGCGCTGTTCGCGCCGGCGCGCGCATGGCGCGTTCCGCGCAACACGAACACCGACACGCCGCTGCCGCCCGACGAACCGTTCTTCGCCAACCCGCCGCACGGCGCGGTGCTCGACTACGTTCTGCCGCAAGCCGCGTCGCGCGTCACGCTCACGATCGCCGACGTCCACGGCCGCGTCGTGCGCCGCTTCGCGAGCGACGACGCACCGCCCAAGGTGGACCTGAACGCGCTCGACGTGCCCGCGTGGTGGATTGCGCCGCCGGTGCGGCTCGACACCAGCGCGGGCGCGCACCGCTTCGTGTGGAATCTGCAAGCGCCGGCGCCGCGCACGTTCGGTACCGGACCGACGATCGCGGCGATCCCGCATGACACGCCGCTCGAGCCCGAAGGCCCGACGGTGCCGCCCGGACCGTACGCGGTCACGCTGGAAGCCGGCGGCGTCACGCAGACGCGCACGCTCATCGTGCAACAAGACCCGCGCGTGCACGTGTCACCCGCCGATCTCGCAACGCAATACGCGGTAGCGGCCTTCATCGCGATGCGAATCGACGTCGCGTACGATGCGGCCGAACGCGTACGCGCTCGCGACCCCAAGCTCGCGGCGAAGCTCGAACGCATCAACGGACGGTTGGCGCAGACGCTCGGATCCGTCGAGAACGGCGACGGCGCGCCGACCGCGACGCAGCGCAGTGTCTTTCTCGCGCAGTGGAACGCGCTCAACGCGCTGCTGGAACAGGCGCGGCGCGTGCCGAAGGCGTCGCCATGAACGAAAGCGGCCGCCCCGACACCCCGCATCCACCCTACGACGAGATCCGCGCCGCGGCCGGCGACGACCCGCAGGCGACGCAGTCGGTCGACGCGCTGCACGCCGAGCTCCACGCGGCCGAGCCCGACCCGGCAGCGGTTGAGCGGCACGCGACCCGCCTGCGCGGCATCCCCGTGCTCGAAGCGCGGATAGCGAACTGGTGGGACGACCCGAACACCCAGCGGTGGGTCAAAGCGATCTCGGACGCGGGGTTGTAGGCGTCGCCACCGGAGCCGGCGAGAGCACCGGCCACGACGGCGTCACCGGGATCGCGGTGCGCCGCGGGCGCGGCGAGCCGGTGGCGATGACGCGCGGCGTCGGCGGCGCGGGCTCGGGCGTGAACACGACGGTGGGCGCCGCACGCGGCGCGTTCGGATCGTACGGCGGCAAGGTGCGCAGCTCGACCGGCCCGTCGAAAGCCAGCAGCAGCGTTTTCGTGCGGCCGTCCCACGCCACGTGCCCGTCCAGACACCGCGCGAGCGGCGCGATCGCGACGAGCGCGGGATCGCTCCCGGCCAGCGGTCGCGCAACGCAGACGCGATCGCCGCGCCGTACCGTAACGGCGCCGTCCGCCGCGACGTCGATGCGGTCGGCGAACCGCGCGACGAGCCCCAGCGGCCCGACGACGCGCGCGTCTCTCAGCGACGCCGCAGGAACGCTGGGAACGAACGACCCGTTCACGACGACGGTGACGAGCGCCACGAGCACGGGAAGGAGGTGAGCACCAGGTGTCAAGGCTGATTCGAGTCTTCCGCGCGGCGGGGCTGCGCTTCTCCGCCGAAGGCTCCGCGTTCATGTCGCAGGCGATCGCGTTCACCGCGCTGTTCGCGCTGGTTCCGCTGTCCCTGGTCGCGGTCGCGATGCTGGCGTTCATCTACGGCACCGACGTCGGCATGGCGCGCGCGAACGCGGCGATCGGGATCTACGTCCCGGCGCTGGGCGACCTGCTCTCGAACAACCTCGCGGCGGTCGTGCGCTACCGCGGCTTCAGCGGCGCGATCGGCCTGATCGGCCTGATGTGGTCCGGGAAAAACCTGTTCCAGGCGCTCACGTACGCGCTGAACCGGTCGCTGGGCATCACGCACTACCGGCACATCGTATGGGACATCCTGATCGCGCTCGTGCTGGTGCCGGCAGCGGGTGTCGTCCTCATCGTCGCGACCGTCCTCCCCGTCGTCATCACACTGGTCGTCCAGTTCACCGAGCTCGAATACCTGCGCTGGGCGCCGCAGATCGCGTCGTACGCAGGCTCCGCGGGACTCGTCTTCGTGGTGTCGTCGTTCCTGTACGCGTATCTGCCGAACCGGCGCACGCCGTGGCGCTGCGTGCTGCCCGGCGCGCTGACGTGCGCGGTCGGCTACTCGATCGCGCAGATCGCGTTCGCCGTCTACACCACGTACGTCTCGTATGCATTCCAGATCTACGGCGCGCTTTCTGCGCTGTTCGTGCTGCTGTTGTGGCTCGACCTGATCGGCGTCGTGTTCCTGTTCGGCGCGCACGTCAGCGCGGCGTGGGCGAAGGACACCGAGAGCACCCGGCTCCCGCTCGCCTCGTAAGGGATCGCCCCGGCGGCGGCCGAACGCCGCCTCGTGCGCCGTCTCCTCGCCGTCCTCCTCGTCGCGTTCATGGGCCTACCGCTCGTCGCCGCCACGCCGTCCCCGTCGTTCTACAGCAAGCCGAACGTGATCGTGTTCCCCTTCATCTCGAACGGCAGCTCGATCGACCGCGAGGCCAGCTCTCGGCTCGCGACGATCATCGCGACGTCGATGGCGAACACGGGCCTGGTGACGGTCACCCCACCGCCGCCGGGGACCGACCGCAAGGACTACCTCACCGTCGCGCGCGCGAACCGCTCCGAATACTACATCTCCGGCTTCATCTCGCCCCTGGGCAACGGCGTGTCGATCGTCGAGCAGGTGGTCAGCACCGCCACCGGCATCGTCGTCTTCAGCCAGAGCTCGCAGCTCAGCACGTACACCGACGCCGCGGGCCAAGGCGACGACCTTGCCGCCTTCGTCTCGCGCCACGCCAACCGCGGCTTCGCGGCGATCGGCACGCCGCCGCCGGCGGCGTCCCCGACCCCGGCCGCCAGCAACGGCCCCGAGGCGAACCTCGGCAAGCTCTTCAAGCGCAAGAAAAAGACTGCCGCGACCCCGAAACCGACCGCCGCCCCAACGCCGAGACCGCTCGTCAACGCGACGGCCCCGGCCGCGGCCCTGGTCAACGTCCCGACGCCGCCGACCAGTCCCCCGCGCGCGGCGGCGACACCCACCCCGCGGCCCGTCGCCACACCGACGCCGACGCCGCGCCCGGCTGCCGCGCCGGTCGTGGTCGCCGCCGCGACGGCGGAGACCTACGCCGTCGTCCCGGTGGGCGGCCCGGCGGACGCGGCCCTGCGCGAGCTCGCGGAAACCCGCGTCGCCGAACGCGCCCACGCGGAGCGAACCGCGACCGCCGCAGCAGCCTGCAGCAGCGGCCATGCACCGCACGCGATCCTCTCGGGAACGCTGACGGTCACGCCCGACGGCACGACCGGCGGCGGCAACGCACGATTCGAACTGACCGCGCACGACTGCTTCGGCAAGACGCTGTGGCACCAAATCCACGGCGGCGACGCAACGGGCCCACAAGGCCTGCAAGCGGCAACGGAACGCGCGGCGGACGGCGCGATCGGCGCGTACCTGAACCCGCCCAAACGCCGGCGCTAAGCCTCCTCGGCCTCCTGCGAATCGAGTAACCCGCGCGGCAACTCGACGCTGATCCGCCGCGCCTGCACGTCGATGCCCTTCACGAACGCCCGCACGAGCGGCACCATCGCTTGCCGCGCACCATCGCCCGGCAGCGCGACGATCACGACGTCCTGCGCGGGATAATGCTCGACCGCAACCACTTCCGCAAGCACGGCGCCGCCGGCATCGACGAGCGCGCACCCGACGAGATCGTCGTCGAAATACTCGCCGTCGTCGAGCGCAACGTCGCTGCGATCGATGGCAAGCGCCGCGCCGACGAGCACTTGCGCCGACGTCGCATCGTCGACGCCGTCGAACGCCACGAGCGGCCGTCCCTGATGCCGCCGCAACGCGCGTATGCGCAGCGCACGCACGGTCCCGTCCGCCAGCGTCGCGCGCACCTCGACGCCGGCCGCGAGCGCATCGTCGCCGATGCGGCTCGGCGCGACCTTCAGCTCGCCGCGCAAACCGAAAACGCCGGCCACTCGGCCGGCGTTCGCGTCACTCTTCAGCCTGCCCTGACGCAGTGTCAGCTTCGGCTGAGCCCGTCGACGGGTCGGAGCCGTGCGCCTCAACGTCAGCGTCGGCCGCATCTGCGTTACCGGCCCCTGAGCTTGTCGAAGGGTTGGCTTCACCCTCGACCACTTCGTCTTCGAACGAGATGATGTCGATGCTGATCCGCCCTTCGGCGCTCGCGCGCACGAGCGTGCGCAATGCTTGCGCAACGCGCCCGCTGCGCCCGATCACCTTTCCGAGGTCCTCGTGCTCCACGACGAGCTCGACGACGGGACCCTTCTCGGTCTCGACTTCTTCGACGAGCACGTTCTCCGGCCGGGACACGAGCTTACGCGCCAGAAAACCGAGCAGATCCAACGCGCGCTTTTGCGCGACCGCGGGATCGTCCGTCTTGCGCGCCCCGCGATCCCCGCCGTACTCGCGCCGCGGCCGCCGCTCAGCGTCGCCGGTCGCCGCACCGGTACCACCCTCGGTCCGATCGCGCCGATCGTTGCGCGGCCCGCGCCGCGGCCGCTCGTCCTCGGGCTCGATGTCGTCGTGAGCCGCCTCGTCCGACGCGATGCGACGCGCACCCAGCGTCGACGTGCGCTCTTCGTCCGCCGGCTTGTCGTCGTCACCGAAAAGGCCGAACTCGTCGTCGAATGCGCTCATAGCCCGCGCCCGCTCCGTGCGCGCACGATACTAGCTCTTCTTCGCCTTGGGCGCGCGCTTGGTCTCCGAAATGAATCCACGCTCGACCAATCCCAGCTCGGCGAACAACCGCCGCACGGGATCCGAAGGCTGCGCGCCTTTCTCGAGCCACTGTTTGGCCTTCTCCTGGTCGACGACGAGCGTCTTGGGCTCCGTCCGCGGATTGTAATGCCCGAGAATCTCGATGAACCGCCCGTCGCGCGGAGACTTGGAATCGGCGACAACAAAACGATACGTCGGCTGCTTCTTGGCGCCCATGCGCCGCAATCTGATCTTAACCATACTGACTTTCTAGAAAATCCCGCAAAATCCAATGCGGGCGGTTGGAGTAAAAACGTTCGTGGAACAGGCCCATCACCGGCCCCCGATCCCCGCGGGGAGCTTCGGAAACCGCCCCTTCTTCATTCCACCAAGCTGCTTCATCATCTGCCGCGCAGAATCGAACTGCTTGACGAGCCGGTTCACGTCGGCCACCTGCGACCCGCTCCCCATCGCGATGCGCTTGCGCCGCGACCCGTTGAGGATCTCCGGCCGCTCCCGCTCCCGCCGCGTCATCGAGCAAATGATCGCCTCGATCTTCGAGACATCTTTTTCGTCGACGTTGATGTCCTTCGGCAACGCCTTGGACAACCCGGGGATCATCTTCATGATGTCCGTCATCGACCCCATCTTGCGCACCTGTCGCAGCTGCGCGAGAAAGTCGTCGAGCGTGAACTGCGACTTGCGCAGCTTGGCGGCGAGATCTTCGGCTTGCTGCTCGGAGTAGACGGACTGCGTCTTCTCGATGAGCGTGAGCACGTCGCCCATCCCGAGGATGCGCGACGCGAGCCGGTCGGGGTGGAATTGCTCGAGCGCGTTGATCTTCTCGCCGACGCCGACGAACTTGATCGGTGCGCCCGTCATGCGGTGAATGGAAAGCGCCGCGCCGCCGCGCGCATCGCCGTCCATCTTGGTGAGGATCACGCCCGTGATGCCGAGCCGGTCGTTGAACGTCTTCGCGACGTTGACGGCCTCTTGTCCGGTCATCGCGTCGGCGACGAACAAGATCTCGGTGGGCTTCACCGCCGCTTTGATCTTGTCGAGCTCTTCCATGAGCTTCTCGTCGATCTGCAAGCGGCCGGCGGTGTCGATGATCACTGTCGCGATGCCGAGCCGGCGCGCCTCCGCGACGCCGTCGCGCGCGATCTTCACCGGATCGCCCTGGCCCTGGTCGTACACGGGCAGATCGATCTGCTTGCCGAGCGTCTTGAGCTGATCGATCGCCGCGGGACGGTACACGTCGGCTGCGACCAGCAGCGTGCGCCGCCCCTGCTCTTTCAGACGCAGCGCGAGCTTGCCCGCGTGCGTCGTCTTGCCCGAGCCTTGCAGCCCGACCATCAGGTACACGGTCGGCGGCGCATCGCTGTACGTCAGCCGCGCGGCAGCGCCGCCCATCAGTTCGACGAGCTCGTCGTACACGAGCTTGATGACGGTCTGCGCCGGCGTCAGCGAGGTGAGGACGTCGGACCCGACGGCCTTGTCCTTGATCGCGTTGACGAACTCTTTGGCGACGGGCAGCGCCACGTCGGCCTCGAGCAGCGCGACGCGAACTTCGCGCAATACCGCAGCGACGTCCGACTCGGAGAGTCGGCCGCGATTGGCAAGCTTGTCGAAGATCGCGCCTAAGCGCTCGCCCAAAGCCTCGAGCATCGTGTCCTTACTACGCGGGCTTGCCCACGGCTATGATCTTCGCGACGGCGTCGCCGACGGTCTTGATCTTCTCGGCCTCTTCGTCGGGGATGTCGATGCTGAACTCGGTCTCGAATGCCATCACGAGCTCGACTTGGTCGAGTGAGTCCGCGCCGAGGTCGTCGGTGATCGACGCCTCCGGCGTGACTTCGTTCGGTTCGACACCGAGCTGTTCGACGATGATCGTCTTGACGCGTTCGAAGGTGTTATCGGGGTCAGCGGAAGCGGACATGGTTGTCGTGTTCTCCTAGTGAGTGCGAAGCGAGCTACATCAGGAAGCCGCCGTCGACCACCAGCGTCTGGCCGGTGATGTAACGGGCGGCATCGGAGGCGAGAAAGGTCACGACGGGGGCGACGTCTTCGGGCGCGCCGGCGCGTCCGAGCGCGATGGTGGAAAGATAGTGGTCGCGGGCCGCAGCCGGCATCTCGGAGGTCATCGCGGTCTCGATGAGACCGGGGGCGACCGCGTTGACGCGGATGTTGCGCGACCCAAGCTCTTTCGCGAGCGACTTGGCAAGACCAAGCAGGCCCGCCTTGGTGGCCGCATAGGCGCTCTGGCCCGCGTTCCCGGCCAGCCCGACGATGGAGGAGACGAACACGATCGCGCCGCCGCGCTGCTTCATCATCGGCTTGGCGACCGCGGCGCTCAGGTAGAACGCCGACTTGAGGTTCACGTCGATCAGCCGGTCGAGGTCGTCGCTCTTGAAGCGCAGGATCAAGCCGTCCTTCGCTTGCCCGGCGTTGGCAACCGCGATGTCGATGCGCCCCACCGCTGCGACGATCTCGGCGATCACCGCGTTGACCGCGGCCTCGTCGGTCACGTCCACCACGTGCGTCTTCGCCCGGGCGCCTTCGCGCGCGTCACGGCACGCCGCGGCGGTCTCATCGAGCGAAGCAGCGTCGCGCCCCAGCAACGCCACGTCGGCGCCGGCGCGCGCGAGGTCGACGGCGATCGCACGGCCGATGCCGCGGCTCGCGCCGGTGACGACGGCGATCTTGCCGTTCACGCGACGGGCGCCGGCGCGAGCTCCGCGCGCAGCTGCTCGACGCCGGCGGCGTCCGAGACGGTGATCGCTTTGGGCGCGTTCGGGATGCGCTTGAACATCGGTGCGAGCACCGCCGACGCGCCGAACTCGACGATGAGATCGAGCTCGTACGATGCCAGCGCGACGGCGGTATCGTGCCAGAGCACCTCGTCGGTGATGGAACGAATCAAGTTCGTCTTGATCTGCTCGACGTCGGTGTACGGTTTCGCGTTGACGTTGGAGATCACGGTGAAGCGCGGCAGCATCACCATCGCGTCCATGACGTGGCGGGCGAACTCTTCGCGCGCGGGATCCATCAGCACGCTGTGCCACGCGCCGCTGACGTTGAGCGGAACGACGCGCTTGGCGCCCGCGGCCAGCGCGAGCCCGCCTGCGACGCGCACCGCCTCGGCATCGCCGCTGATCACGATTTGGCCCGGCGCGTTGAAATTCGCAAGCTGCACGCGGCCCGCACCCTGCGCGACGGCCTGCGCGACCGCGGCGCGCAGCGCGTCGGGCGCGAGTCCCAGCACCGCGGCCATCGCGCCCTGCGCGTGCACGGTGGCGCGCTGCATCGCCAGACCGCGCTGGTTCACCAGCGAGAGCGCCGTCTCGAACGTCAGCGCGCCCGCGAGCGTGAGCGAGCAGTATTCGCCGAACGAATGCCCCGCGCTCACGACGGGATCGAGCACGTCGCCGACCGCGTTGGCGAGCGCGACGTTGGTGACGAAAATCGCGGGCTGCGCGTAGCGCGTCTCGCGCAACTGTTCCTCGGAACCGCTCTCGCACAGCGCGAGCAGGTCGTAGCCGAGAATTGTCTTCGCTTTGCTGAAACACGTCGCCGCGGCCGGATACGCGCGCGCGACGTCGACGCCCATGCCGACCACCTGCGAACCCTGCCCGGGGAAGACGATGCCGACGCGGCTCACGGCGCGGCTTTCGTCGAGCCGTTCCCGTTCCAGCGCCAGGCGACGGCGCCCCAGCTCAACCCGCCGCCGAAGCCGACGAAGAGCAGCACGTCGCCGTCCTTGAGCTTGCCGGATGCGGACGTTTCGGAGAGCGCGATCGGGATCGACGCGGCGCTGGTGTTGCCGTAGCGCTCGATGTTGATCACGACGCGGTCGCTCGGAATGTCGAGCCGCTTCGAGGCCGCTTCGATGATGCGCTTGTTGGCTTGATGTGGAATCACCCAAGCGATGTCGTGCGGTGTGAGGCCGGCGCTCTCGAGCGCGTGCTTCGTCGCCGCGATCATCTTGGTGACGGCGAACTTGAACACTTCGCGGCCGTTCATCGTGATCGTGTCGCGCTTGCAGGCGATGTCCTCGGCGGTCATGCGCGCCGCACCGGTTCCGCCGACCGGGAGATAGAGATCGGACGGGTTGGTACCGTCGGCGCCGAGTTCGGAACCGAGGTACGAGTCGGTCGCGCTCGCTTCGAGCACCACCGCGCCGGCGCCGTCACCGAAGAGCACGGCCGTGTTGCGGTCGTCGTAATTGACGAGCCGCGAGAGCTCCTCGGCGCCGATCAGCAGGATCCGCTTGAAGACGCCGGTGCGAATCATGCTCGACGCGACGGTGAGCCCGTAGATGAAGCCGCTGCACGCGATCTCCATGTCGAAGCCCGGGACGCCCTGGATGCCGAGCTTGGCGCCCACGATGCAGGCGGTCGCCGGAAATGCGTAGTCCGGCGTGACGGTCGCGACGATGATGCAGTCGAGATCTTTGGCGACCAGCCCGGCGTTCGCGAGCGCGTTGCGCGCCGCGGCGACGGCGATGTCGCTGGTCGGCTCGTCGGCGGCGGCAATGTGCCGCTCCTTCATCCCTGTGCGCGTGACGATCCACTCGTCCGACGTGTCGAACATCTGCTCGAGATCGGCGTTCGTGAGGACCTTTGCGGGCACGTGGTGCCCGACGCCCGCGATGCGGACTCCGGTCTGGTTCAACCGCTAACCGTGGCTGTGTCCGGCGTGCTCGTCTTTTGCCACGACTTGCCGGCCGTCGTACGTTCCGCAGAAGTCGCACACGAAATGCGGACGCTTCGGCTGGTGGCATTGCGGGCACTCGACCGTCGTCACGGGGTTGAGCTTCCAGTTCGCAGCCCGGCGGCTACGCGTCTTGGACCGAGGGGTTTTCCATTTGAGGTTCGCCATGATCGCCTTCCGTAGGGCAAGTGCATCCACCGCCCGCGTTCTTGCTCCGTCCGCACGTGTCGCAGAGCCCACGACAGTTCTCGCCGCACGTCAGTGTCAGTGGCAGCGCGCTGGTCACGAGTTGTCTCACCAGATCGGCCACGTCCAGGTCGGTACCGCTCAGTACGTTGTTCTCGCCGAAGGGGTCGCTCGTTCCGCCCGGCGGATCGAAACGTTCCTCGACCTCGACCGTCATCGGGACGACGACGTCCTCCAGACACCGGCCGCACGGCCCCTCGGCGACCACGTCGATGGTCCCGCCAGCGTCCAGCCCGCGGTCGACGCGCCGCAGGTCCAGGCGGACGTGCGCCGGCTGCGGGAACGTGAACTCGGAGAACGGCGGAACCTCGACCCGTTCGTCGAGGGACATCGGACGGCCCGCGAACAGGACGGAGCCGATGTCAATGACCAGTGAAGAACCCATACCATAGAACGAGGTTCCCCGCGAGGAGAACCCCATGCAACTGACCCATGGTAGACCACGCTGGGGCCCTTGTCAAACACGAGAGTCGGCGTGATTGACGGGTGCATGAACACCAACATCACCGTCGCCTTCGGCGCGCAGATCGCGGCCGCGGCGACCCGCCACCACCTCGAGCCGCGGCTTCTCGCGGCTGTCGCCGCCCAGGAGACCGGCGGACCGGGCGCCGATTCGGGCCGCAACATCGTCGGCGACGCGGGCCACGGGCACGGCGTCTTCCAGATCGACGACCGCTGGCACGCCTTCGCCCGCAGCTCCGCCGCGATGGACCCGGCTAAGAACGCCGACTACGCGGCGGGCATGCTGGAATCCAACCTGCACCGCTACGGCGGCGACGTCCGCGCGGCGCTCTCGGCCTACAACAGCGGCTCGCCTACGGCGGCCGGCACGCGGACCGACTGGGGCGACGGCACGCCGTTGAGCTACGCCGACTCCGTCTTCCGCCACTACGCGCGCCTGGGCGGCGACCCGGCGGCTCCGCCCGATCCGCGCGACGCGGCCGACGCGGTCGGCGGGCTGCGCGGCTTCGCGGACCAGTACGGCACCAGCTGTCCGGCAACGCCTGCATCGCTGATGCCGCCGCAGATGCAGATGCCGCTCAGCCTGCCCGCGTACCGGCCCATCCCTCAGGCCGACGGCCGTAACCGCGACCTCGCGCCGTCCGCCGGCGCCGGCGACGACACCAACGACTAGGAAAGGACACCAGACATGGGCTTCAACCTCCTCAGCGCGGTCGCCGGGGCCGCGCAGGGCGCGGCGATGGGCGGCAACCCGATCACGATCGGCGCGGGCGCGCTCGCGGGCGGCTTCGGCGGCAGCGGCGCCTCGACGGTCGGCGGCTTCAGCAACAGCGCGCAGAACATGGTCAACGGCGGCTATCTGGCCGGCACCGAGGCGCTCAACGCGCAGTCGATGATGTTCCAGCTCCAGCTGCAGGCGCAGTCGCAGCAGTTCGACGAGATGACCTCCGAGCGCTCGGAGCTGCTGCGCGAGACGAACACGCTGCGCGACGTCGCCATGCAGCAGCGCAAAGCCGACAACCAGATCGTCAAGGAATTCATCCGGTCCATCGGCTGATGGAAGCGCTGCCGATCCGGCCGCAAGGGCCGCACCACGCGCCGCACCGGGCGAGCCACCGCACCGCGCATCGCACCGCGGCCGCGCCCCACGCGGCACACGCGGCGGCTGGTCCGGCCTCACCGGGCGACCTTGCGGCGCTCGCCGAGCAAGCCGCGTTCGACGCGGTGGCGAGCGCACGCGCGGAGCAGCTGCGCGAAATGAACGTCCTGCGCGACCTCGCGATGCAGCAAGTGAAGCGGGACGATCAGACGATGAACGCCTGGATCAAGCTGGTCTAACGCTCGTTGACAAGCGGGCGGCGCTCCCCTAAACTAAGCGCCGACGCCCCGGGCCATTAGCTCAGCTGGTTAGAGCGCATGCTTGATAAGCATGAGGTCCCTGGTTCGAACCCAGGATGGCCCACCAAGAAACGATGGCGATGTGAAGACGCTCGCGCCGTTCGCGCTGATCCTGGCGCTGCAAGCGCAGACGCCGACGCCGGCTCCCGGACCGTGGCTGCCGCGGCCGGTGATCATCGTCGATCCACGGCCGTATCTGAGCTCGCCGCGACCGTCGCATCACGCGACGCCGCATCCGAAGCATCGTGCGACGCCGCATCCGCACGCAACCCCCGCGCACCGCCGTCCGGCGACAACGCAGACGCCGGAGACGTTCGACCGGCTCGACACGTCGCCGAGCCCCGCGCCGCCGCACAAACGCGTGAGCTAACCGATCGCGAGTACCTTGACGAGGAACGCGTAGCGGTCTGCTACTTCGTCGATCTGTTTCGCCGTCGGCTTTCCGGCGCCGTGGCCGGTCTTGGTCTCGATGCGAAGCAGCACGGGCGCAGTCCCGCCCTGCGCGTGCTGCAGCGCGGCGGCGAATTTGAACGAGTGCGCCGGGAACACGCGGTCGTCGTGGTCGCCCGTCGTGATCAGGGTCGCGGGATAGTGCTCGCCCACGCGCAGGTTGTGGTACGGCGAGTAGGCGAGCAGCGTCGCGAAGTCGGCTGCGTCGTCGGACGAGCCGTAGTCCGACGTCCACGCCCAGCCGATCGTAAAGTGCTGAAAGCGCAGCATGTCCATCACCGCGACCGCCGGCAGCACTGCGCCGAACAGCTCCGGGCGCTGCACCATGCACGCGCCGACCAGCAGGCCGCCGTTGGAGCCGCCGTGGATCGCGAGCTTGGGCGCGGACGTCCACTTCTGATCGATGAGATATTCCGCGGCCGCGATGAAGTCGTCGAAGACGTTCTGCTTGCGCTCCTTGACGCCGTCCTGGTGCCACGCCTGACCGTACTCGCCGCCGCCGCGCAGGTTCGCGGCCGCGTAGATTCCGCCCATCTCCAACCACACCAGGACCGCCGACGAGAACGCCGGCGTGAGCGAGATGTCGAATCCGCCGTACCCGTAGAGAATCGCCGGCGCGCTGGCGTCGCGCGGTGTGCCCTTTTTCGACGTGACGATCATCGGGACGCGCGTGCCGTCCTTCGAGGTGTAGAATACCTGCTCGCTCGTGAACGCGCTCTCATCGAAGCGAATCTGCGGAGCGAAGACGCGCGTCGAGAGCCCACTCGCAACGTCGTACCGGTAGATCGACGTCGGCTCGGTGTAGCTCGTGTAGCTGTAGAACGACTCATGCGCGCTGCGCTTGCCGGTGTAGCCGGCGACGCTGCCGAGTCCCGGCAGCGCGACCTCGGACTGCACGCGGCCGTCGAGCGTGTACACGAGGACGCGCGCGAGCGCGTCGCGCAGGTACGTCGCGACGATACGGTCACCGAAGAACGTCGCGCCGTCGAGTGCGTCGCCGGTCTGCGCGATGACCTCGCGCAACGTGCTGTCGTGCAGGTCGAGCGCGACGACGCGCCCGCGTGGAGCGTCCTTGGTGGTCTGAAAATAGAACGTCGTCGCGTCGTTGGAGAGGTATACGTAGCGTGCGTCCGCGTTGGGCAACAGCTCCACGACGGGACCGTCGGTGCTAAGGTCCTTCACGAAGATCGCGTTCTCCGGATCGGTTCCGCGGCTGACGTCGAGCAACAAATAGCGCCCGTCCTCGCTGGTCATCCCGGCGAAGTTCCAGTCCTTGTGATCCGGTCGCTCGTACACGAGCACGTCGGTGGACTGCGGCGTCCCGAGCCGGTGGAAGTAGAGCTTGTGGTAGTAGTTCGTGTCCTTGAATTTGCTGCCCAGCGCCGGCTCGTCGTAGCGGCTGTAGTAGAACCCGCTCCCGTCGCGCTTCCACGCCGCACCGGAGAACTTCGACCAGCGCACCAGATCGGGCCGGTCGGTCCCCGTCGCGACGTCGCGCACGTGCCATTCCTGCCAGTCGGATCCGGACGACGACACGCTGTAGGCGAGCAGCGAACCGTCGTCGGAGAACTCGCTGCCCGAGAGCGCGACGGTGCCGTCGACCGAGAACGTATTCGGATCGAGCAGCACGCGCCCGGGCTCCGCGAGATCGCGCGTGACCCACAGGACGGCTTGGTTCTGCAGCCCGGTGTTGCGGAAAAATGCGAACAGGTTTCCGACCTTTTGCGGAACGCTGCGCCGTTCGTAGTTCCACACCTCGGTCAGCCGCGCCAGGATTCCCGCGCGCTGCGGGACGTTTGCGAGCACGGACTCGGTGAGCGCGTTCTCCTCGGCGATCCAGCGTTGCGTCTGGGGCGAGTCGACCTCCTCGAGCCAGCGGTACGGGTCGGCGACCCGGGTACCGAAGTAATCGTCGATCTGGTCGACGCGCGGGGTGTCCGGATAGGGCAGGGGTGTCGTCGCGGCCGGGGACATTCGCCCTTTATATCATGCCGAAGGCCGTCGGGGCCTGTGCTGGCGAACCGAAGACCCCGGGCGGGGACGTAGCTCAGCTGGTAGAGCGCCTGCTTTGCAAGCAGGATGTCAGGGGTTCGAGTCCCCTCGTCTCCACGTTTCGGAAAACCCGTGCGGCTATTGAGCGCGCGGGTTTTCCGTCATTCGCGAACGCAGTACCGCCGCGCGTCTCAGTCCGTTATCGGCCCTCCGCCCGGCGCCTAACCCGAAGGCATCGGCATTGGTACGTCCTGCTTGGGAACCCCAGCCCAGTCTCGCAGGGCGACCGCGTCGACATTCGCCTGAGGACGTAATCTCAATCGATCATTGAATGGGCCGGCTCTCCGAAAAGAAACCTATGCTAGGCGACTGGAACGTCGCGAGGCTCTCGCCGGGGGCGTGAGAGACCGTTCGCCCGCGATCGGCGGCGGGTTCGCTTCACGCAGCGTATTCCACCACGAAGGCGAGCCGATCCCGCGCTCATAGCACGCGACGAGCAGTTGCGGCATCGAGTTCACGGAAAACGCTCGGAATAGTGCTTTGATGTATCCCTTCACCGTATCTTCCGAAAGGCTCATTGCGGACGCGATTTCCTTCGCGTTTCTTCCGGTGAGCAGATACCGCATGACCTCGCGTGGCTGCGCGCGCAGCTTCGCCGCGACCGGGTCACGGTGCGCGGCCATCCACGGTCCGATTCGGCGCGCGATGAACGATCGCGGGAAGTGCTTTCGCACCAGCAACGCGGCCGATTGTAGGTAGTGCTCGCCTCGCGGCCGGCCACCGATCGGTGTCGCGTCGAGTTCGACGAGCGCCAGCGCCGCGCGCCACACAATGCCGACCCGCATGGCTGCGCGGTGTACCGCCTTGAAGTGTTCCCACGCGTCCGCCGCGTCGCCACGAATGCGGCAGACGAGACCGCGAACGTAGGTCTCGAAGATCCACATTTTTAGGTCTTCGCTATACAGCACCGCGCGATCTATTTCAACGGTAAGCTCGTCATAGCAGCGAAAAACCTCGACCGCGGCCGCGGAGTCGATACGCGACAGGCTTTCTGTAAGGTGAAGCAGCCCAACGCGTTCATGTTCCCTTGTTTCGTTCCAAGCGACGGTTTTCATAATCTCGAACGCTTGTGTCGCAAACTCGCGACCGACGTGATGCTCGTCGAACGCGCTCGCAATCTTCGCTCGGTTGGACAATGCGAAGACGCGCCATGCCGGACTCGGTGCGAGGTCTTCTCCAATTCGAGCCTTCTGATATGCGTTGTGTGCGTCGTCGTCGAACGCGTACAACCATGCGTCGAATATCGCGACCTCCATGCGAAATACGCTCGGGACGTCGCCTTCGACATCGTCGCCGAGGCGGCCGAACTCGTCCGGTAGGTGGTGCGTGCCTGCCACCGCATCGGATCGCAGCGCGACTTCGAGTCCCGCGATCTGTGTGACGATGCGCTCGACGAGGTCCGCGTCGCGCTCCGTGCATGAGCGGTATGCGTGCAGCGCAAATCGGAACAGCCGAAGCGCGTCATAATAGCGTTCATGTGCGATCGCAACGTAGCCGCGCAGCGACGCGGCACGAACCGAAATGACGTCGGCGTGCGCTTTCCGCGACAAGCGCATAGCGTAGCGTCGTGCGGTAGTCGCGCTTTATCCAATGGACTAACGCTGTCATGTACGCTATTTCGGCGCGAATCGCATGATGCGCGCCTAGTGCCTCCGCGACCTTCGCGACATCTTCGAGCAGTTCACGTCCACGCTCAACGTTAGAAGGGTCGCCGGGCGTCCGCGCGACCGCCGTACCGTGCAGCATTCGCGCGGTACACTCCTCGTCGACGGTGACGAACGAACCCAGGTTTGGACCGAGGAGCGCGACGGTTTCGGCGAATAGCCCCGTCCACAGCAACGCGCGAGCGCGTAGCAACGTCGCCTCGCGCCGCTCCGCCGGTTGCAACTGCGCCGCTTCGTCGAGCGCGTGCAGACACGCGACGAAGTCGCCGCGCAAGAACGCGTCGCGTGCGGTGGCCAAAGGCGAGGGAGAGGACGTCACCGCGACGTCGTGACGGATCGGCTGCACCCGACAAATCCTGAGACGAATCATCGCGGAGACGGATCGCACCGCGACGCAGCGGGCTTCCAGGACGCTGCGCTTGTCCTCCTCCCTCGCTGCGGCTGCTACGGGCCGGGACCGCCCGCCGACGTATCGTCGACAGGTGCCGTGGGCGACGGCGCGACGATCGCGGCCGCTGTCACGGCTGTTCCCGGTCCGCCCGTAGACGTATCGAATGGTACTGTTTGACCACCGCTTCCAAGCAGGATCAGCAGCGAGAAGAAAATCAACATGACGAGGACACTCCTTCTGTCACGGACCACCCAAATGGGTCACCCGACCGTATCCTAGCGCGTCGAGAGGACGAGGTCACGGAGCGGGACAGAAGCGGCGGCGAGTAGGCGCTTTGCCGCCGAGCGTGGCCGGAAAGCGCAGGTTGCCCCGTTCGCGGGAATAGACGCTCGTCGAGCGACGCCGCATCATTGAGCCGGAATCTTCACGGGGGAGGGTGTGCGGTGTCTTGGTACGCGTCACGTCATGCCACAGAAAGAGTTCGGGATACGTCGCTGTGCCCGAACTGCAATCACCGCGAGTCGCTGCATAACGACTCAGGTTGTGAGTATTGGTCGCCCGGAACGCGACGCGTTGCGCCGGAAAAATGCCCCTGCTCAACGGCAGGCTTGCAACTCCGCGCGTCTCGGCATTCGCCGCGATAGTCGGCGCCGCGTCATCGGGTGGAAGAACACATCTCCAAGGAATTGCGCGACGTGATACTGACCTCGAATCAGCACGCGATCGTTCTGCGAGTAATACGCGGCGAAAAGACGCCGGCAATCGCGCATGCAAAGAAGCGAAGTGTCGACACAGTCAGAAAAACACTTCGCACAATCTATGCGCGATTCGATGTTCGCGCCGCCGACGAGCTCAAAGCAGAAATCGGGCGCGGCGCGTTTCGAATTATCGTCGCAGACGGCGACGGGCGAGAACACAACCTGCGATCGGCGTTGAAGTCCATACAAAACGCCCTCGACGCCATGCGGACCGCAAACCGTCGCAAAGGAACGAAGCGCCGTCGCTGTCATATCGGACTTCACGAGGACGAGGCCGAGGCAATTCTCAAGGCGCACGGTAACGGCGACGTCGACGCCGCGGCGCCGACGGAATGAAGCGCAAACGCGGGAACCGGTCGATGTCGAACGCACACCGCTCGGCGCCGCGCGCTTCAAGCGTGACCGAGACGTTCGGGGTTCGCCTGCGGCGCTATCGCAAGCGCATGCGATACACTCTAGCGGCGCTCGCACGCGACGTCGAGACTGACGCCCCGACGCTTCGCCGTTTCGAATGGGACGGTGGCACGGACATCGTGCCCGACCTCCGCTTGGGCCTGCGCCTCGCGCACGTCCTGGGCGTGCATCCGTACCGCCTCGCCTTCGGCACGGATGCACCGCTCGCGAGCGAGTCGCCGCGCATGAGGGCGTGGCTCGACGAATACGAGGCCAACGCCGAATCCGACGTCGCCGCAGGCAACGCCAATGCGCGGCCGATTCAGCTCGAAAAAATCGAAAAGCGGCCCTCGCTCGACTCTCGCCGCTAGAAAGGAGGTGATCAAGCTATGACGAGCACGACCTACTCCACGTCGTCCTACGGCGCCATGTCGTACGTCAACGTCACTTTCGGGCTGCACTTCTAGCGGCCGATGGCTCCGAGCGGGGTTCGGGGCCTCATTTCTCGGCGTCGTGTCGCGGCACGGCCCTAGAACAGGACCCCGCCCCGGGCGTCGTGAATGCACGTCGGTCGACCCGGGGGATTAGCTCAGCTGGTAGAGCACTTGCATGGCATGCAAGGGGTCAGGAGTTCGAATCTCCTATCCTCCACCAAAATTATTCGTGCGACTCCGCGCCCGCGTCGAGTTCGTGTTGTGCGACGGACACGATGACGTGCTGCAACGCGGCGATTGCGCGGTGCGCAGCCGGGTCGCGGATGTTTTTCACCGCATCGATGGCGACCAGCGCGTGCAGAACGTCGAGCCACGGGTCCAGCGGCGGAATCCGGACGATCTTGCCGCCGGCGTAGACCAGGCCGCCGCCGTCTTGGACGACACCGGCGAGGACATCCACGACGGCGGGCGCTATCCGCGCGTACATGGGGGTCATGCCGCGTATCCCGACGTGGTCGTAGAACAGCTCCTGATAGCCCGTGCGCGTATCCGTCCACACCGCCCCGAACGCATTCCCCACGCCGCAGAACCCGAAATATTCTCCGATGAACTTTACCTGCGAAACGCCGCGCGAAAATGGCGGGTTCAGCATCGGATCCCACGGGTGGTCGGTGATCGTGGACGGGACGTGGAACGAATCGCCGTCGTCGCACGAGAACGTGACGTGCACGTCGATCAGCTTCGCCTGCTCTTTTTTCAGCCCGTAGTCGTAATACGCGCAACCGATAGCCCCTAGCCCGGTCAGTGCCAAGTGGGGATGGAAGTGGTGCTGCGCGGGATCGCTCGGGAGCGTGAGCAGCGGCTGGCCGCCCGCCGGCCCCAGCCACGTCGTGCCGCCGTTGCTGCCGATGCGGTAATAGATTCTGGACACGCGCTCGCGAAAATCCGCCCACGCGACGATCAGCCGGTTTCCCGCCGCCATGCAGCTCGTCACCAGCGTCATCACGCGGAACGAGTTGAACTCGAATTGCGGGAACCCGTCAACGCGCGGCAGGGAACTATGGAGATCTGTGATGCCGCTCGCGACCGTCATCACCGGCGAGAACGTATTTCCGCCGTCGGTGGACCGCACGTACTTGACCTCCGTCGAGAACGGCACCAGCCACGTGACGTGGATCGTACCGTCGTCGCCGATGGCGAGTGAGGGTGCATGGATCTGCTCCACCGTGATGTCCGAGCCGGACGCAGCGCCGCCGGCTCCTTGCCACGTCGCACCCTGGTCGAGCGAACGGGCGAAGCGCAACGGCGTGAATGCACCCCATACGGCGTATACGGCACCTTGATGCGGGCTTGTCCAGCTCGTGTCTGCCTCGATCCACTGTTTGTCATCGGTGCGGTTGAGGTGGAGTTGAACTGGCGTGTTCCACGTGCGGCCCCCGTCGGTCGACTTGTACACGTACAACCCGATGGTGACGATGTCGCCGGGGACGGGGTGCGGGTACTGCAGCGGCTCGACGATCAGATAGGCGTTCCCGGCGGCATCGAAGGTCAGATCGGGATCGGTCATGCCGTCCCAGCCGGCCTCGCGCGCGGGTTCGGATTCGGTCCAGCTCTTGCCGCCGTCGAAGCTGAACGACGTCGATATCGTACCGTGATAGAGATCGGGGTTGATGAATTTCTTCGAAGTGCAGATCAGATTTTGATCGTTCTTCGGGTTGGCGACGACCACCGACTCGCTGCGAGCTTCGTTCGGAAAGCTGCGCGTGACGCGCACGTTCGCTTCGGGGAAAAGGAAGTATTCCTCGTTGGGGGAGAGCGGCGGACACGGCATTCGTACACCTCCCGAGCGAAACGCTGTGCGTCCCACCATCCTCCTTCGATTGCTATCACCCCTTGCGGTGATCGCATCACCCCTTGCACCCGCGAGCGTCTTCCGGTACCGTACTGATCGCGGAGGACGCCGGGTCGTCGCGGCGCGCAAGCGTCGAGGAACGTCCGGGCTCCATCGGGCAGGGTGCAGGATAACGTCCTGTCGGGGCAACTCGAAGGAAAGTGCCACAGAAACATACCGCCGCGGGCTTCGACAGGCTCAGCCTGACAAGGCCGCGGTAAGGGTGAAATCGTGCGGTAAGAGCGCACGGCGCTCCACGGTGACGTGGGCGCGGGTAAACCCCACCTGGAGCAAGACCGCTCGTCCTTCGACAAGCTCAGGATGACTGAGGTTGTCGGATCGCCGGCCCGGCGAAACGAGCAACGTCGCAACGAGGTCGGCCGTGAGGCCGGCCCCAGAGAGATGACGACCACGGCCTCTTCGGAGGCTTTGACAGAATCCGGCGTACAGGCGTCCTCCGCACAACGGGCGCGCGCGGTGCGCGTCGTTCGCAACCGGCGGGGTCGTCGCCCGGTCTCGGTGAATGATGGCGACCGTGGCCCACTTCAGCAAAGAACTCACCGTCGAGCAAGCGTTCAAGACGCACGCCGGCGCCAAGCGCGTCTTCGCTCGGTTTCATCTCGGCGGCTGCTCGCATTGTTCGATCAGCGAGACCGAGACGATCGAACAGGTCAGCGAAGGGTACGGCATCCCGCTCACGCTGCTGATGGCCGATCTCGAGAAGCTTTTCGAGCAGCCCGCGCTCGACGTCGGCGACACCGTCAAGCTGCCCGACGAGATTCGCGCGAAGATCCCGCAGCTCGCGACCGTCCCGGAGTTCGGCAAGGTCACCGATCTGGCGGCCGGCGCCTACACCGTCGTGTTCGGCGAGGTGCGCCTCCAAGGTCTGGCCGAGGACTTCATCAAGGTCGACCCGGTCCCGGCCTGACGGCCGGGCACCGGAGAACCGCCCACCCGTGAAGGCTGCTCGTTCGGAGCAGCCTTCCGTGCGTCACAGCGGCTTGCGGTCGACGAAGCTCTCGTCGGTGCCGTGCCAGTGGGTGAGCTCGGGCTCGCCGGCCTTCCAGCAGAGATACACGGGACGCCCGTCGCGCATCGACGGGAAGTCGAGCAGCCCGACGTCGATGTTCTTGACCACGCAGCCGTGGGCTTCGATGCGATTGATGAGCCGTACGATCTCGGCCTTGAGCTCCGTGAACGCCCGCGACCGGCGGCGGTCGCGCAGCACGTCCGGCCGGCCCATGCGCAGCGCGGGATCGGTTTCGAGCAGCCGGATCGCCAGGTCGCGCCGCTTCGCCCAGAGCTCCTCGAGCAGGGGCTCCAGCACCGGGATGAGGGCGTTGGCTTTGTCGGCGGAAAAGAGCTTCATATGCGGCGTCTCGTCATCGTAACGGGGCTCTCGGGCGCGGGCAAGAGCCAGGCGATGAAATCATTCGAGGACTTTGGCTTCGCGTGCCTGGACAACGCGCCGCCGGTGCTCGCGCGCCCGTTCGTCACCCTCGCCGCGGAGTCGGGCAACGCCAACGCCGCGCTCGCGCTCGATGTGCGCACGCTCGGACCGTTCGGCGACCCCGTCGCCGCGGTCGACGAGCTTTCCGCCGCGGGCTTCGAACCCGAGGTGCTGTTCCTCGACGCCGAGGACGAGACGCTCATCCGCCGCTACAGTGAGACGCGCCGCCGCCATCCGTTCGGCGAGAACGGGATCGGGCTCGCGGAAGCGATCGCCGCCGAGCGCGCGTCGCTCGCCGGGATGCGCGACCGCGCCGACGTGGTGTGGGACACCACGCGGCTGACGCTCGGCCAGCTCAAGGACCGCATCGGCACGTCGTTCGCCGGCTCCGACGCGCGGCGGCTGCGCGTGTCGGTCGTCGCGTTCGGGTTCAAGTACGGCCTGCCGCTCGATGCCGATCTCGTGTTCGACGTGCGCTTTCTGCCGAACCCGAACTACGTCGAAGGCTTGCGCGAGCTCACCGGCGCGGACGAACCGGTGGCCGCGTACCTCGAAGCGATCCCCGACACGGAGGCGTTCCTCGCGAACCTCTTCCCGCTGCTCGACTTCCTGGTCCCGCGTTACGAGGAGGAAGGGAAGTGGCAGCTCACGATCGCCATCGGCTGCACCGGCGGCCGGCACCGCAGCGTGTACCTCGCGCGCCGCATCCAGCGCCACCTCACCGAGACGACGCCGGGCTCGGTCGCAACGTTCGACGCGCGGGACGTGAACCGATGAGCACCCGCATGCGCCGCTCGATCGACCTCGCGCGGTGGCTGCAGCCCGGACTCGGCGTGAAGCGCTGGCTGCTGCTCGCGGCGATCGGCGCGACGCTGTTCGTCAACGGCGTGTCGCGCTACCTGACCGACGAAGGCGTGACGCTGGAGGTCAACGAGTTCGTCGACACGCTCGTTTCCGAGTTTTTCCCGCCCGGTTATCTGTCGTGGATCTTCATGGTGATCGGCGCGCTGTTCGTCGCGCTGGGCATTTGGCGCTGGCTCAACGCGATCGTCACCGCGGTCGCGCCGCACGGGACGAGCAAAGTCATCGACGCGATTCGCGACAAACGCCTGACGCGCGGCTACAAGATCGTCGTCGTGGGCGGCGGCACCGGCCTTTCGACGATGCTGCGCGGGCTCAAGAAGATCACGACGAACCTGACGGCGGTGGTGACCGTGAGCGACGACGGCGGTTCGTCGGGGCGCTTGCAGAAAGAGCTCGGCGTGCTGCCGCCGGGCGACATTCGCAACTGTCTCGTCGCGCTCGCCGACGACGAAGCGCTGGTGACCGAACTGTTCCGCTACCGCTTCGTGGAAGGCGAGGGGCTCACCGGACATTCCTTCGGCAACTTGTTCCTCGCCGCGATGACCGGCATCACCGGAAACTTCGACGAGGCGATCAAGGTGTCGAGCCGCGTGCTCAACGTCAAGGGCCGCGTGCTGCCGTCGACGCTCGCCGTCGCGAAGCTGTGCGCGAAGCTCACCGACGGGCGCGTGGTGGAAGGCGAGTCGCAGATCACCGGAGCGCACGGGACGATCGACCACGTGTACCTCGATCCGCCGTTCGCCGCGCCGCTCGACGAGGTGATCACCGCGCTGCGCGAAGCCGACGCGATCGTGCTGGGACCCGGCTCGCTCTACACGTCGATCATGCCGAACCTGCTGATCGACCGCGTCGGGCGCGAGATCGAGGCGTCGAACGCGGTGAAGATCTACGTGTGCAACGTGATGACGCAGCCGGGCGAGACCGACGGTTATACCGCGTCGGCGCACGTGCGCGCGCTGCTGCGCGGCGCCGACGCGAACGTGTGCGAAGTGGCCGTAGTGAACGACGAGCTGCCGCGCAAATTGCTCGACGAGTACGCCGAGGAGGGCCAGTTTCCGGTGCAAGTCGACGAAGACGAGCTGCGCCTGCTGGGCGTGCGCGTCGTGCGCGCCAACGTGATCAGCGAGACGCAGACGGTGCGCCACGACAGCGACCGGCTCGCGGTCGTCGTCGTCGGGATCATCGACGAGGCGGTCGCCGAGCGCGCGACCTACCTGCGCCTGAACAAACCGGCGACGGGCCCGTCGACCGGTCCGGCGACGGCGTAGGTCGGCTTCCGCTACACGCCTGAGATGTAGGTAATCGCCGTGACGACGCCGCCGCGGTAGAAAAACCACATCTCCGCAACCGACGCGCGCGGCTGGCTCTGCGAGTAATGCACGACGTCGAACCCGCACAGCGCCTTCGCGCGCCCGGGACCGAGCATGCTTTCGACCGCAGCCCGCGTGCTGCCGAGACCGAGCGTGCCTCCGGCGCGCGGCGCGCTGGGCAGCGTGACGACCGCGCGCGGCGGAGCGTTGATGCTCGCGATCACCGCGGAGAAACTGTCTTCGTCCCCGGCGCCGATGAACTCCATCAGGGCCGCGCCGGCCGAGGGGATGCGCGCGAGATAGTACCGGTCGCTGTCGCTGCGCTCGACCCCGGCGACGCGCGTTGCCGTGGCGGTCCGGGAGAATGCGCTGTGCGCGAATCTCTGGCCGCCGATCAACGTCGTCGGCACACCGCTGGTGTCCTTGCTCGTCCGCACGCCCGACCACGCGTCGAACGCGGCGGGAACGCAGCGCACCTCCGGGAGTGACTGCGCCCACCGCATCAGCGTCGCATCGGGCACCGGCTGCGCGGTCGACGCGTTTGCGCCGGCACCGTGCCCGGTTTGTTGCGGCGCCGGGTGGGCCGCAATCGCCAGCACGAACGCGTAGGGCACGGTTTGTTCCGCGTCGGTCTGCACGCGAAGCCAGTACGTTCCTGTCACCGGCAGCGTGACGGGTTTACCTGGCCGTATGTCGGACAGACCTCCCTTCGCGCTGGAGAGGGTCAGCGCGATCTTCGCGCGAGAGCTGACGGCGTCGATGAGGAGCAACTGTCCTTTTTCCGCGTCGAACGTGTACGCGTCGTCCCAATCGCGCGATGCGCTGCCGACGAGCTGCGCCGACGACGCTCCGGGCGCGAAGCGGACCGCGATATCGACCTTGCGCGCGCCGGTGTCGCCGCGCACGCGCGCGTTCTCGATGTCGACGTAGCGGCCGCCGCGGTATGCGTACGTCTCCTCGTTGCTGATCAGTGAGTTCACGTTCGAGCGCACGACGATGCGCGGCAGCGGCGAATCGGCGCGCATCGATACGCCGTAACCGAACGTCGTCATCAAGATGCGCGGCTTTGCCGCCGTGAGCCGCAGCGTGTAGACCGGACAGTTGTGCGCGCCGCAGAGACAACCACCGTTCAGGTGTGCGACGACGACGTCGTCGCCGTCCACGCGACCCACGCTCTGAATCGTCGCATCGGCCGCTGCCGTGCGCAGCTGCCCCGGCGGGCAGCTCATGCCGCCGGAGTCGCTCGTCAGCGCGTCGAGCAGCGCGGCGTGCCGGGTGTCGAGCGGCGTTGCGGCGGCGACGAGCGCGGCGCCCAGCAGAAGCGCGTACAGCATGCAATCAGCCTCCGGAAAGGAAGGCCGCGACCCGCGCCGCGGCTGCCCGCAGGTTCGCGCCCGCGTCGCGCATCGCTTCTTCGAGCGACACGGGTCCGGGCGCGATCGGCACGCAGCGCACGCCGCGTGCGCGCAGCTCCGCCTCAACCGCGAGATCGACGCTCCCGCCGAACGCAATCACCGGCACGCCGGCGACGCGCGCTAGCGCGGCAACGCCGTCGACGACCTTGCCGCGCAGCGTCTGCTCGTCGATCCGGCCTTCGCCGGTGAAGCACCAGTCGGCGCCGTGCAGCGCGCCTGCGAGACCGCGCACCTCGGCAACGAGCGCCACGCCGCGTTCCAGTCGCGCGCCGCACGCGCTCGCGAGCGCCCAGCCCAACCCGCCCGCGGCGCCCGCGCCCGGCAGCGCGCGCAGGTCGCGTCCGATCGCGGCGGTCAGCGCATCCGCAAGGCGCGCGAGGACGCCGTCGAGGAACGCGACGTCGTCCGGCGACGCGCCTTTTTGCGGACCGTACACCGCCGCCGCGCCGTACGGGCCGAGGAGCGGGTTGTCGACGTCGCACGCGATCGCGAGGTCGATCTCGCGCAATCGCGCGTCGAGGCTCGCGAGGTCGACGCGCGCGACGCGCGCGAGCGATTCAGGCTGCGGTTCGAGCGCCGCGCCCGCGGAATCGAAGAAGCGCGCGCCCAGCGCCGCGAGCGCGCCGGCGCCGCCGTCGGTCGTCGCGCTGCCGCCGATCCCGAGCACGATGCGTTTCGCGCCGCCGTCGAGCGCGTCGCGCAGCAACTCGCCGGTGCCGCGCGTCGTCGCACGCCGCGCGTCCACGCGGTCGCGCACGAGCTCGAGTCCCGACGCGGCGGCCATCTCGACGATCGCGGCGTCGCCGTTGCGCGCGTATGTCGCATCGACGAAGGCGCCGAGCGGACCGGTCACGCGCGCTGTTCGCGGCGTCGCGCCGCTTGCGAGAAAGGCGTCGACGGTGCCGTCGCCGCCGTCGGCCATTGGAATCAGATCGCACTCGGCGTCGGGGATCACGTCGCGCACGCCCGCGGCGAGCGCCGCCGCGACGCCGGCCGCATCGAGGCTGCCCTTGAACTTGTCGGGCGCGACGACGACGCGCATGCAACTTTCCTTGCTCGGAGCGCCGCGCAGCGGCGCGAGGGATTGAGCGCTCGTCAAGAGCGCTCAATCCTCAGGTGTGCGTGAGCGGTATGTCGATGACGGCCGTCTCGCCCGACGCGACGCTGCCGTTGTACGTGGGCTGCGGCGGCGCGTTATAGCCCTGCGGCGGCGAGACGATCAGCGTGTACGAGCCGATCGGAACGTTGGCGATGCGATACGTACCGTCCGGACCGGTGGTCGTGGTGAGGATCGTCGACACGGTCACGCCGACGCCCGCGACGGGCTGGTTCGTCGCGCTGTCGTACGCGCGGCCCCGGATCGTCGGATAGTTTTGCGACGGGGGTATCTGAGGGCCGCCGCAGCCCGCCAGGACGGCGAGCGGCAGGACGAGCAAGGCGAAGCGCGCGCGGTTCACGCGGGGACGAACCCTTCTTCCGCGTCTTGGCGATCCAGGTTGCCGGTCTTCTCCTCGAGGAGCCAGCGGTTCGCCTCGTCGCGCCGGGCGTCCGGAACGCGGGCCCGCAGCCAGGTCACGATCTCGTCGTCGGTCTGGCACGTGTCCAGCGCCGCGTCGAACATCCGCGAGGTGATCCCCCAGCGGTCGAAGATCGCACGGTCCATCGGACAGGGGTAGATGTAGTCGAAGATCGTCTCGTCGCGGGCGGCCCGCGCCTTGTCGAAGACGCGCGCGAGCCACAGATAGCCGTCGAGCGCGTCGCGACCGCGACGCGGAAAGTCACCGTGACGAAAATCGGTGGCCATTGTCTCCCTCTTCACGAACGAACTGCAGCATTGTCTTGGACGCAGGCTGCCCCTCCGGAGTTGCGGAACGCGACCTGGTCATGGCCCTCACGCAGCCCCATCCCCTGGCCGGGATGACGTACTTCCAAAATGCCCTCGACGCCGTCGGTCATACCCCGTTGGTCAAGCTGAACCGCGTGATCGACGACGCGGCGTGTCTGGTTCTCGCGAAGGTCGAGTACGTCAACCCCGGCGGGTCGGTCAAGGACCGGCCTGCCGTGGCGATGATCGAGGACGCCGAGGCGCGCGGGGTGCTCAAGGCGGGCGCGACGATCATCGAGGCGACGTCGGGGAACACCGGCACCGGGCTGGCGATGGCGGCGGCGATCCGCGGCTACCGCTGCATCCTCGTGATGCCCGACAAGATGTCCAAAGAGAAGATCGACCTGCTGCGCGCCTACGGCGCCGAGGTGGTCGTCACGCCGACCAACGTGCCCAACGACTCGCCAGAGTCGTACTACGGCGTCGCGAACCGGCTCACCGCGGAGATCCCCGGCGCGATTCAGCCCGACCAGTGGCACAACGCGCAGAACCCGGGCGCGCACTACAAGACGACCGGCCCGGAGATTTGGGAGCAGACCGCCGGCAAGATCACCCACTTCGTCAGCGGCATGGGCACCGGCGGCACGATCTCGGGCACCGCCCGCTATCTCAAGGAGCAGAACCCGAACATCGTCGTCGTCGGCGCCGATCCGGAAGGCTCGATCTACAGCGGCGACACGCCCAAGTCGTATAAAGTCGAAGGCATCGGGATGAGCTATCTCCCGCAGACCGTCGACATGCGCGTGATCGATCAGATCATCCGCATCACCGACAAGGAAAGCTTTCTGATGGCGCGCCGGATTACGCGCGAGGAAGGATTGCTGGTCGGCGGCTCGTCGGGAACGGCCGTCGCGGCGGCCGCGCGCGTCGCGAAGACGCTGCCCGCCGAAGCGATCCTCGTCGTCGTGATGCCGGACTCGGGCCGCGGCTACATGTCGAAAATATTCAACGACGAGTGGATGCACGCCAACGGATTTCTGGAAGACGATCGCCGCAAAGACACCGTCGGCGACGTGCTGCACACGAAGCGCCCGCTGCCGCCGCTGATTACGGTGACCGAAGTGCAGCCGGTGAAAGAAGCGCTCGACCTGCTGCGCCGCTACGGCATCTCGCAACTGCCGGTGGTGCGCGGCAACGAAGTCGTCGGCGGGATCAATGACGTGGCGGTGATGCAAGCGGTGTTCGACCACGCCGACATCATGCACAAACCCGTGAGCGAGGTGATGGGGCGCGCATTCCCGGCACTCGAGCACGACGTCGAGGTGACCGTCGCCTACAAGCTGCTGACGATGGCGAACTCCGCGATCGTCGTCACGCAGAACGGCGACCCGCTGGGCGTCGTGACTCGCCAGGACATCATCTCGTTCCTCTCCGCGCAAAACGCGTAACATGGACTTCGCGACGCGCGCCATTCATGCCGGGCAGGAGGCCGACCCGGCCACGGGCGCGACCATCGTTCCGATCTACGCGACATCGACCTACACGCAGGCGGCGGTCGGCGAGCACAAGGGCTTCGACTACTCGCGCGTCGCGAACCCCACCCGCAACGCGCTGGAGACACAGCTCGCCGCGCTCGAGGAGGCCAAGCACTGCGTCGCGTTCGCGTCGGGGCTCGGCGCCGAGAGCGCGATCACCGCGCTGCTGAGCGCCGGCGATCACGTCGTCGTCAGCGACGACACCTACGGCGGCACCTACCGGCTGTTCACGCGCGTGCTCGAACGCTTCGGCCTGGCGTCGACGTTCATCGACATGACGGATCTCGCCGCCGTGCGCGCGGCGATTCGCCCGAACACGAAGATGTTCTGGATCGAGACGCCGACCAACCCGATGCTGCGCATCGTCGACATCGCCGCCGTCGCCACGCTTAAGACGGCGGGCCAGCTCGTCGTGGTCGACAACACGTTCTGCACGCCGTACTTTCAGTCGCCGCTCGCGCTGGGCGCCGACGTCGTGATCCATTCGGCGACCAAGTACATCGGTGGTCACAGCGACGTGATCGGCGGCGCCGCGATGACGAACGACGACGCGATCGCCGAAAACCTCCGCTTCTTGCTCAAGACGCTCGGCGCAAACTTGAGCCCGTTCGACGCGTTCTTGATCTTGCGCGGCGCGAAGACGCTGGCGGTGCGGATGCGCGAACACGAACGCAACGCGCTGGCCGTCGCGAACTTTCTGATCGAGCGCGACGACGTCGCGCAGGTGCTGTATCCCGGCTTGGCCTCGCACCCGCAGCACGAGCTGGCGCGCAAGCAGATGCGCGGTTTCAGCGGGATCATCTCGGTAACGCTGCGCGGCCCGGAGTCGCGCGCGCTCGAAGTCGCGAAACGCACGAAGCTGTTTTCGCTCGCCGAGAGCTTGGGCGGCGTCGAGTCGCTGATCAACCACCCCGCGCGCATGACGCACGGTTCGATCCCCAAAGAAGAGCGCGACCGCCGCGGCATCACCGATGGTTTGCTGCGCCTGTCGGTCGGCATCGAAAGCGCGCGCGATCTGATCGCAGATTTACGCCAGGCGCTCGACGCGACGCTCGCGCTGGCCAGCGTAACCGGGCAGCGCGACGCCGGCGATCCGCCCAACCCCGATCGCATCCCGGCAACGCAGAACGAAGGCGCGCCGACCTCGTAGATCGCCGCCTTTACCGGATTCAGGGCGGACTCTCATCGTCGCCTCACCGCAGTCCCAGGCTTTCCTCGGGAGCGGCCCCTAGGGTGGGGGTATGAAATTATCTCTACCGGTGCTCGCCCTCGTAATGGCGACCGGGTTACCCCTCGCCGCTTGCGCACAGCAGAGCAACGCGGCAGAGAACGGCCCGCCCCCCGAGATCCGAGCTCAGATGCAAGCGGCGCGTGACAGCGCCAAGACCGCGGCGTTCAACGACCTTAGCGCGGGAAGCCGCGCGAAGGTTCAGGCCATCGTCGACCAGGTCAACAACGGTCAGCTCACCGACCTGCGCGCGGCCGCGCAGCAGATCGACGCCGCGCTTACGCCGGCAGAGTCCAAAGCCGTGCTCGCGGAGCGCGACAAGCTGATGCAGACGATGCGCGCCAACATGCCGCCGCATCCCGACGGCGCGATGCCCGGCCCGAACGCACCGCCGCCGAACGGCGCCGCTCCCAACGGCCCGCCCCCCAACGGCGGCCCGAACAACGCCGATCACCCGCGCGGCATGGGCCGCATGAAGGACGCCGGCGGCTTCCTACTGAGCCTCTCCGTCAGCCGCGAGAAAATGCACCAGCTGCATCAGATGCAGCAAAAACCCCCGGGCCAATAACCGGCAGCGCTCACAGCGCTCGGCTGATGACCTCGAAGTCCTCGATCGCTACGTGCGGTCGAGGACTTCTGCTAGTGCGGGCAGCGATATCTCGTAGCGGTAGCCCACGTTGCGGTGGTCGTCGTCGAACTCTTCGTGCCGCACCTGGAGGCCCAAGTCGCGACAGCGCTTGGTGAACACGCGCGCGCCGACGTCGAGCGCGTACTCGTCCTTGCGGCCGCAGTCCAGATAGCGCAGGCGCAGCCGTTCGAGCGCCGCACGGCCCGTTGCGACGCGCTCGCACGGGTCGAACGCAATCCAGCGCGCGAACACGTCGTCGCGGATCTCGCCCGTGTGCTCGTCCCACGGCAGGTCGATCGCCCAGCGTTCCTTCGCGCGCGGCGAGTAGGCCGACGCGTAGCCGAGCATCTCGATCGTCTCGTAGAAATGCTGCGGGCGTTTCGGACGGCGTTCGAACTCCGCGACGAACGCTGCGATCGTGCCGAACTCCTCGAGCACGCGCTGCGCGGTCGGAAAGCCGCGCAGGCACGCATAGCGGAAGTACGTGTCGCCGCTGTGCGACGCAAAAGCCGCGAACGTGCCGGGGTGCGCGAGCGCGAGGTGCAGCGAGCCGAAGCCGCCCGACGACTTGCCGAATACCGCACGCCCGCCTTCGCGCGCGATCGTGCGGTAGTTCGCGTCCACGTGGCCGATCGTGTCGCGCACGGTATACGTCGCGTAGTCGCCGTTGTGGACGGAGTCGACGTACTGCGAGCCGCCCAGGCGCGTGTTGCCGTCGACGATCGCCAAGATCGCGGGCGGCATGCGGCCGGTCGTGACGAGCCGGTCCATCCACTGCACGACGTTGGTCTCCCACGGACGCGTCGAGACGAGGGCGCCGACGTCGCCGGTGTAGCCGTGCAAGCAGTACAAGACGGGATAGCGGAGGGACCCCTCGGGGTCGTAGCCGGGCGGCGTGTAGATCGCCAGCGGACGCACGGAGGGATCGCCGAGCGCGTTGTCGCGCAGCGCCGGGCTGTCGACGAAGTCGATTCGCAGCGTTCCGCGCAGGCCTTGGAGTTGCGAGAGTTCGTTCACGGGACGGCGAAGGGCGTTCGAATGATTCGAGGCGTGGGCCTGCGTTCGGCGGTCGCGATCAACGTCGCCACGATGGTCGGCGCCGGTCCGTTCATCACGCTGCCGCTCGTGGTGGTGGCGCTGCACGGCTCCGTCTCGTCGATCGCGTGGCTGGGCGGCGCGCTGATCGCGCTGTGCGACGGCCTCGTGTGGGCCGAGCTGGCGTCGCGCTCTCCGCGCAGCGGCGGGACGTACGCGTACCTGCGCGAGGCGTTCGATCCGCGGCGGGCCGGGCGGTTCTTCGCATTCCTGTTCGTCTGGCAGTTCATGTTCTGGGCGCCGCTCGTCATCGCGTCGGGCTACATCGGCTTCGCGCAGTACGCTGCGTACCTGGTGCCGGCGGTCGGCGGCTTCGTGCCGACGCACGTGTTGGCCGCCGTGGTCGGCGTCGTCACGCTCGCGGCGTTGTACCGGGCGATCCCGCAGATCGCGCGCACCGCGCTGGTGCTCGGCGGCGTCGCGCTCGTCACGCTGGTCGCCGTCGCGCTGGCCGGCCTGACGCATCCGCACGCACCGCTCGCGCAGACATTGCCGCCGACGTTCTCGTTCGCCGTCGCGCTGCCGGCGCTCGGTGCCGCGCTCGTGATCACGCTGTACGACTACAGCGGGTATGCCGACGTGTGCGCACTCGGCGACGAGGTGGTCGCGGCAGCGCGAACGATCCCGCGCGCGATCGTCATCTCCGTGCTCGCGGTCGCCGGCGCCTACGTGTTGCTCAACGTCGGCGTCGTGTCCGCGCTCGCGCCCAAGGACATCGCGGCCTCGACCACGGTCGCGTCGCTCGTCGCGGAACGCGCGTTCGGCACGCCGTTCGCGATCGCCGTGACGGTGGCGGTGCTCGTCACCGCGTTCGGCTCGACGTACGGTTTGCTGCTGGCGGCCGCACGTGTTCCGTACGCCGCGGCGCGCGACGGCGACTTCCTTCCGCCGTTCGCGCGGTTGCACCCGAGCGGACGCTTTCCGTCGGTGGCGCTCATCGCGATCGGGCTGCTCGCACTCCCGGCCTCGCTGCTCCCGCTCGACGCGGTCATCGCGGCGCTCACGGCGGGCATCGTGCTCGTGCAAGGCGTCGCGCAGGTGTTCGCGCTCGGCATCACCCGCCGCACGCAGCCAGCCGCGCCGTTCCGCGTGCCGTTCTATCCGCTGCCGCCGATCATCGCGCTTGCCGGGTGGCTGTTTCTGTTCGTCAGCACCGGGCCGGTCGCGATCGCGTTCGGGCTCGGCACGCTCGCGCTCGGCGCCATCGTGTTCATGGTGCGCGCGCGCATGGTCGGGAGCTGGCCGTTTGCCGCGACGACGATCGCGTCGCTGATCGCGCTGGCGTGCGTAACCTTGCCGCAGGCCGTATGCGCACAAACGCAGACGCCGATGCCGGCCCCCGTCACGCCGCCGGCGTTCGGGCACGCGGTCATCGTGCGCGATGCGCGCAACGAGGCCGTGCTGCAGCTCGACGGCAAACCGTTCTTCTTTCTGGGCGGCGCGTTCTTCTACGAACGCATTCCGCGGTCGCAGTGGCGAGCGTCAATGACGCGCATGCGCGAGCTCGGCGCGAACACGCTGGATCTGTACGTCCCTTGGAACTGGCACGAGCTCGCTGACGGCGACTTCGATTTCGAAGGACGCACCAGCCCGCGCCGCGATCTGCGCGACGTGCTGCGGCTCGGCAAGGAGCTCGGCTTCTTCTTCATCGTGCGGCCGGGTCCGGTGATCCGCAACGAGTGGCGCAGTGGCGGCTATCCCGCGTGGCTGCTGCAGCGCCCGGAGTACGCGATGGAGCCGCACGACGTGCTCGAAGGACGGTATCCGGCGACCGCGACGCTGCAGAACCAGCACAGCGACGACGCCGCGGCGGCTTGGCTCAACAATGCGACGCACGTGCGCTACGCCGCGCGCTGGCTGCATCGCGCGCTCGCCGAGTTTCGGCCCGTCGCGGATCGCGTGATCGCGGTGCAGCTCGACGACGACCAAGGCGCGTATCTCGACAACGACACGTATCCCGGGCCGCACTTCCACGCGTACCTGCGATGGCTGGAAGCCCAGGTGCGCGACGTCGTCGGGTCGCGCACGCCGGCGTTCGTGAACACGTTCGAGACGAAGGCGCCGGCGGCGCTGCCGGTGTGGGCGATGGGGAACTGGTACCAGAGCGACGCGAACCTGATCGGCGAACACGACCGCGCGGAGCTCGCGTTCGCGACCGCGACGTTGCGCACGCAAGCGCGCGGACCGCTTGCGTACAGCGAATTTCAGGCCGGCTGGCTCGCAGGCCCCGCCGACCCGCAGCCGCGCCCCGCCGATCCGAGCAACACCACGCTCGCGCTGGGCGAACTCGCGGGCTGGGGGATCAAAGGCCTGATCGACTTCCCCTTGCAGGACACGCTTGCGCCGTTCGGTTGGGAGGCGCCGTTCTCGAACGCGCTCTACGCCTGGGACGCGGCATTCACGCTGGATCTCGAAGGCGGCTCGCGCTTGCGCGAGACAGCGACGATGTTCGAGCAGCTTGCATTCTACGGTCCGGCACTCGCCGAAGCGCATCGCGTCGCGGACGTTGCCGTGCTCTACGACGGCCGCCGCGACGCCTATCGAGCCGCGGCGCTGTTGAAGGCGGGACTCGCGGAGTGCCGCGCGCGGGGTATCACGTGCGATGCGATCGATCCCGTGACGGTCACGAACGAACGCCTTGCCTCGTTCCGCTACGTCGTCGTTCCACACGGGGAGTATCGCGCGCTGGTCGCACGCGCGGCGCGGCTGCAGGTGCGCGCGATCGCATCCGCCGGTGCGGCGGCCGGTGTGCGCAGCGCGCCGGGCATGACGGTGCTGCGCGGTCCGCACGGCACGTTCGTCGTCGCCGAGAACTGGAGCGACCGCGACGTGCGCTACGACGCGCGCGATTTCCCGGACGCCGGCGCGCCGGTCCCGCCGTTCGCGCAGCGGCCGCGTGAGTCGCGCATCGTCGCGGTCGACGTCGATCTTGCGTTCCTGTCGTCGCGGTTCGCGCGCGGCGACCGGCTAACGTCGTCGTGCATCGTCGACACCTACGGTGACGGCCGGCGGCTCTCGTTCGGCAACCCACCGGCGGTCACGCCGCCGGGACGGCGTCGTGAAGGTCCGACGTGCGCGGTCGCTGCTACGCTTGGCGGGCAGCGTGCGCGCTGGAGCATCGGCGACGGCGAGAACGTCGCACTCCTGCCGCATGCAGCGCTCTCGGTCGTCAACATCACCAGCGGACACCTCGACATCCCCGATCCTGGCTTGAGGATGTCGCGCTTCGCGCGGTTTCCCAAGCCGCGCATCGACGTGAAGCTTGCGCCCGGCGCGCACGCATATCGTGCCGACGTGTTCGAGGACGGTGTGCGGGACGTCGTGCTCCAGAACGCGCGCGTCGCCGCGGTCGCCGTGCCGGACGGCGGCGCGCGCGTGGTTTCGTTCGGGCGATATCTGCTTCAGCCGTCAGCGAACACGGCCTCGTTCCAAAACGTCTTCGACGCAACCGGCGCCGTGCGCGACGACGTGCTGCTGCAGCCGCCGCCGTCGGCCACCGACCGCATCGCGAAGTACACGCACCAGTACCCAGCCGGAATGTTCAACCGGCCCTACGATGCGTGCACGTTCGAAAGCACGCGCGGCGCCGGCGCCTACTTCGCGTACGACGCGCCGGATGTCGTCCCGAGCGGCGCGCGGTTCGAGCGCGTGCTCGCGCTGACGGCCGACGCCGACCGGCTCATCGTCGACGAGCGTTTCACGCCGCGTGCCGGCGGCGAAAGCCAGCGGCTCGTGTCGCTGTCGGCGCTCGCGGTCTTGCGGCCCGGCGATTTCGACAGCATGCCCAACATCATCGCCGGACCGGCACGCACGCCGCTCGATCGAGAGGTCGAGCTCGATCCCCGCTTCGGCGGCGTGACGCTCGAGCAGGGGTGGACCGGCGCAGGTCGGGACATGCTGGCGGTGTCGTGGCGGCCGGGCGACGTCGAAGCGGCGTCGTGGAAACCGGCGCAGAGCAACGGGACGCTGCGGCTCGTGTTCGCGCCGGGCGCATGGCGCCGCGTCACCTACGCGGCCGGCCGGCCCGAAACCGCCGACGAGCGGCGGCGGTTCGGTGAAGCGGAGCGCGCCTGGGCGGCCGCGAATCCGGCTCCGGCCAGCGAAAGCGGGGAAGTGGCGAAACGGTATACGCAGTCGCCTCAAAAGCGACCGAGTGAGAGCTCATGTGGGTTCGAGTCCCACCTTCCCCAATGACCGGCGTGTCGGATTTTCAGCGCGAGTCGTATCGGATCGACGAACAGATCTGGGCGTCGCTCGCCCTGCGCACCGGTGAGCGCGCGCTGTTCCTGGGCGTGGCGAACGAAGGGGCGTGGATCGCGCGCGCGGTGGAGATCGGCGTCGACGTCACGGTCGTCGTCGCCAGCGACGCGCGTATCGCGCTCGCCGAGAAGCTCGGTGCAACCGCGATGCGCGGCAGCGCGACGATGGTTCCCGCGACCGCCAACGCGTACGACGTCGCGGTTGCGATGCACTACTTACACGAGATCGACCCAGGCTTTCACGCGCACGTCGTCGGCGAGCTCGCGCGCGTCGCGAAGCGCGTCGCGATCGTCGAGCCGTCGCCGCCCGCGGACGCGCTCGGCAAGCGCATCGCGGCGCTGTACGCACGCGCGAAGCGCGACGAGGGACAGTTCGAAGGCTATCAGCCGATCGAGTACTGGCGCAAGCTGCTCGCCGCCGTGAAAGCCGACGTGTACCAAAACCTCGTCACCTTTACGCGCGTCCCGCCCAAAGAGGCGGTGGCCGAAACGGTGTCGCTGATCCTCGACGCGATGGTGATCGAGGAGATGCCCAAGGAATATCTCGACGAGCTGCGCGCACTCGCCGCGCACCGCGACGCGCAGCTGCTGCCGCTCTCGCGCATCGTGTTGGTCGGTACGGCCGCCGGCGTGCCGATCCCGCAGGGAAGTGGTGCCGCCTTCCGGCCCAACGTCACGCCGGCTCCGCCGCCGCCGCCGGACCAGGAAGCGCCCGCGGCGCTCTCCCCGGCTCCGCCGCCGCCCGCCCCGGCCGATCCGTTCAGCCCGACCGCACCGCAGGTACCGGCGCTGGGCTTCGGTTTCGCCGTGGATCGGCCGCCGCTACCGCAAGCACCACCCGCGCCCGCAAAGCCGGGCCAGGCGCCCCCGTCCGGACCCGCTCCGTTCGGTGCGCCGTTCGCACTGCCCGAGGATCCCGCCGAGGACGCGTCGTTCGGCACCGCCGGCGAGCCGAGCACGGGGTTCGGCTGGGCTTGGGAACCGCCCGAAGACGAGCCGCGCCCCGAGCCCTGAGCCCGCGGCCTACGGGCCGGTCAGCGCGAGGCGAACGTGCGCAGCGCGACGATCTCCGCGCGCAGCCGCTCCGCGGCGGCGATGAGGTCGGGCGGGACGGGGCCGCGGCGAATGACGGCCAGCGCCGCCTGCGCCCGCTCGACGAGCGGCGCGGCCTCGTCGGCGACGTCCTGGAGCCGCTGTATGCGGGCCTCAGCGTTCGCGAGGGCCTTCAGGACGGGCAGATCCTCGTAGCTCGCGGCGCGTTCCTTGAGGCGGTTGAGCTCGCGCAGCGCACGAGCCGCCTGTACCCCGGCAAGCCCGAGGACGACGATCAGGGCGACGAGGGTCGCCCACCAGACGATCGCGTTCGAAGACACGGCTACGCCGCGCTCGCCTCGCTCTTCGTCGCGGGCGGCGTCGGGCCGGTCGACCCCGCCGGGGCAGGTGCGGGCGTTGCCGTGGTCGACGTGGAGTCCGCCGCTTTTACGGTCTCGGCCGGCTTTGCGGTCTCCGCAGCCTTCCCCGGCTCCGACGACTTGGCTTTTTCCGACGCCTTGCGCGAGTCGGTCAGATAGAAGCCGGACCCCTTGAACACGATGCCCGCCGGCGAGAAGACGCGCGCGAGCTCGCCGCCGCATGCCGCGCACGCGTCTTGGTGGACTGTGCCGAAGCCATGGCGGACCTCGGTGACCGTCGAGCAGGCACGGCAGCGGTAATCATAGAGCGGCAAAAAGGGTCTCCGGCGGGAAGCGACTCCTGCTAGTTTACCGGCTTTAGCAGATTGCGTCAACGAGTGCTAAAAGTCGTCGAGGATCCCGCCGGGCTCCTGATCGAACTCGCACAGCCCCTTGAAGTGGATGAGCGAGTGGTTGAGCGCGACGTCGAGCTTGCGGCGCCGGGTCAGCCGGTCGAACAGCGCGCCCAGGAAGCCGCCGTAGGTGGGGTAGTCGACCCGCACGACGAGCTTCGAGCGCTCGGACTTCTGCTCGATGCGGATATCGATGCGACGGCGGACGGAGAAGGCGCCAACGAGCGAGAGCTGGTGGCCCGGGATGAACCGGTCCACTTCGAAGAGCTCCTCATCCTCGCCGGGCAGGTTGGAGCGAATCCCCACCTCGCTGCCCAGACCAATCGGCTGGGACGGCTCGATGCGGCGCGCGCTGCGTAGGAAGCTCAACCACACCGGCCACTTCTCGACCTCGCAGACGAGGTCGAAAGCGGTCCGCGCGGGCGACATGACATCTTGGCTGCGGTGAAGCGCCCGCGGTGACGGCCGGTCGAGAGACACGGACGGCATTGCCATGGACCCTGAAGTTCGTCGCACCGGTCGGCCCGGCCCTGCCGTCCAAACACAAGATATTGTGCACGCCGTCCACTTTTTGCACTACACGTTGTGGACGACCCTGGGGATGCGGTGGAAAGCTTACGCGGCGGCGACGACCCCGAGCTGGGGCCGCAGCACCTCCTTGAGCCGCGAGCGGGCCCGAAACAGCCTCGACCGGACCGTGCCGATGGAGATCCCGGTCAGCATCGCGATCTCTTCGTAGGAAAGGTCGTCCACCTCGCGCATGGCCACCACGTCGCGAAACGGCGCGGGAAGCATCGCGATCGCGCGCGATAGCGTGTCGGTGGTGATGCGTTCGAACGTCGCGCGGAACGGATCGTCCGCCTCGGGCCGCGCGTTCGACACGTCGACCATCGCTTTCTGCAGCCGCTGCAGCCGCACGTCCGCGCGCTTGCGCTTCTTGGTGTGGTCGAAGAACACGTTGACCGTGATGCGGTACAGCCACGTGTAGAACGACGACCGGCTGCGAAAACGGTGCAGGTTGCGATAGACGCGCATGAACACGTCCTGCGCGAGATCCTCAACGTCGGTCGGCGCGACGTTCAGCCGCACGAGCACGCGCTGCACCGTCGGCTGATGCGCGTGCACCAAGTCATCGAACGCGTCGTGCCGCCCGGCACGATACTCCTCGATCAAGCGCAGATCGCGCTCCGCGCGCAGCTGTTGCTCGACCCCGAGCGGCTTGCGTTGAACCTGCGGCATCCCGGTCTCGTTCCTCCGTCCGGCGCGAGTGCGCCGAACCATCCAACGAACCATAGCCGCAACGGGATGACCGGTTCTGTAAGATGGCCTACGGTTGGGCGGACGGACGCACCGGTGTCAGCGGACTGGCACGGGCACCGCGCCCGAGCCGATCCCGCGCGCGAACGCGACCAGCGCCGCGATGCCGGTAGGGATCGCGCCTTCGTCGAGTCGGAACTGCGGGCTGTGGCCGGAGTGGATGCTGCCGACCTCCTCGTTATAGATGCCCAGGCGCACCATCACGCCCGGAACGCGCTGGGCGAAATATGCGAAGTCCTCGCCGCCCATCGTGGGCGCGGGGCGCTCGACGGCGAAGCCGAGCTCGCGCGTGTACGCGGCGAACGCTTCGGCCAGCTCGCCGTCGTTGACGACGGGCGGGTAGCCGAAGATCATGTCGAGCTCCGCGCGCGCGCCGTAAGCCGCCGCGACGCCGTCGACGATGCGGCGCAGCTTGCCCTCGGCGGTCGCGCGCAACGCGGGGTCGTGCGTGCGCAGCGTGCCGGTCATGAACACGCGGTCGGCGATCACGTTGTTGCGGTAGCCGCCTTCGATGGTGCCGACCGTCACGACGATCGACGCGAGCGGATCGGTCTCGCGCGCGGCGACGTTCTGCAGCGCAAGGATCGTCGCCGCTGCGCACGGGATCACGTCGATCGCCTTGTGCGGGTACGCGCCGTGCCCGCCCTTGCCGCGAATCGTCAGGTGGAATTCGTCGGCCGCGGCGTTCACGGGACCGGGCGTGATGCCGATCGTGCCGGTCGCCAGGCGCGGGTCGACGTGCAGCATCGTGACGGCGTCCACTTTCGGAGCATCGAGCGCGCCCTCGTCGATCATCGGCTGCGCGCCGCCCGGCCCTTCTTCCGCCGGCTGAAACAGCAGCACGACCGACCCGTGCAGCGTGTCGCGCGACGACTGCAACTCGCGCGCGGCGCCGAGCAGCATCGCGGTGTGCGAGTCGTGCCCACACGCGTGCATCTTGCCGGATATCTCCGACGCGCAGTCCTCGCCCGAATCCTCGGTGATCGGCAACGCGTCCATGTCGGCGCGCAACCCTGCCACCTTGCCCGGAAGCGCGCCGCGAACGATGCCGACCACGCCAGTGCGCGCGACGCGCCGGTGCTCGATCCCGAGCGCATCGAGCTCGCGCTCGACGATCGACTGCGTGTTGTGCTCCTCGAAGCCCAACTCGGGATGGCGATGGATCTCGCGGCGAATCGCGGTTGCCCGCGCGACGGTTTCTTCAGGCAGCGTGGCGGTCATGACTACGTCTACGGAAAACGACAGCGACCCCCTGCGAGGCCGCTGTCGTTTGCGTTGTGGCGCATCCTTCGCCCTGAGCTTGTCGAAGGGTCAGGATGACAATGGGCTGGTCAGCTGCGGTACCGCAGGAACGCCGGGACTTCGATGTCGTCCATGTTGACCGGGCTGACTTTGTCGAACGCCGTCGGTTCCGACAGCGAGCCGGCCGTGGTTTGCGTGCGGTGCGGGCGCTGGCCGAAGCCGGCGGCGAGCACCGTGACGCGGACCTTGCCGTTCAGGCTCGGGTCGATCGACGCGCCGAAGATGATCTGCGCTTCACTGTCGACCGCGCGGGCGATCATTTCCGCGGCTTCGTTGACTTCGTACATCGACAAATCCGTGCCGCCGGTGATGTTGAAGATCACGCCGCGCGCGCCTTCGATCGTCGTCTCGAGCAGCGGCGACGCGATCGCCTTCTGCGCGGCGTCCGCGGCGCGATGCTCGCCCGTGCCTTCGCCGATCCCCATCATCGCCGACCCGGCGTCGGTCATGATCGTTTTGATGTCCGCGAAGTCGAGGTTGATCAGGCCGGGCTGCGTGATCAGGTCGCTGATGCCCTGAATCCCTTGGCGCAGCACGTCGTCTGCGTAGGCGAACGCTTCGTTGAGCGGCGTCTTCTTCTCGATGATCTGCAGGATGCGCTCGTTGGGGATCGTGATGAGCGTGTCGACCTTCGATTCGAGGTCGGCGATCCCGCGCTCGGCGGCCTGCATGCGTTTGCGGCCTTCGAATCCGAACGGTTTGGTGACGACGGCGATCGTCAGCGCGCCGGACTCGCGCGCGAGCTCCGCGATGACAGGGGCTCCGCCCGTGCCGGTGCCGCCGCCCATGCCGGCGGTGATGAACACGAGGTCGGCGCCGTCGAGGATCATCGCGAGATCTTCGCGCGACTCGTCGGCCGCTTCGCGCCCGATGTTCGGGTTGGCGCCCGCGCCCAGCCCGCGCGTCAGCCCGCTGCCGATCTGCACGGTGTTGTTCGTCTTGGAGCTGCGCAGCGCTTGGACGTCGGTGTTGATCGAGAAGAAATCGACGCCCGACAAACCGGCCTCGATCATCCGGTTGACGGCGTTGCAGCCGCCGCCACCGAGACCGATCACCTTGATCGTCGCCGCGTGCTCGGGCACGAACCGTTTCGCATCAGCCATGTCTGCTTGTTCCTCTTGTGGGAAGAGCGGGAGCAACGATCAATTCCAGAGTGATTTGAACCAGGACACGAACGACCCGAAGACAGCGAACGAGCCGCTGCTGTGGCCGTTGAGGTGCGGCGTTTGTTCGCCGCGGGGACCGAACAGCACGAGACCGACGGCGGTCGCGTACTCAGGCTGCTTCACCGCGTCGGTCAATCCTGCCACCGTGGACGGGACGCCGATGCGCACCGGGAGGCCGAACACGTCCGCGGCGGTCGTCTCGATGCCGCGCAGGTGCGCGCCGCCGCCGGTGATGACGACTTCGCTGAGCACCTGATCGCGCGCGATGCGCTCCACGATGTTCGCTTTGGCGAGCCGGAAGATCTCGAGCACGCGCGGCACGACGATCCCGCGCAGCTGCGACGACGTCACCTCGCGCGTGCTGCGGCCGTCGAGCGACTTCACCTGAAACGTCTGATCGGCTTCGTCGGGCCGCACGAGCCCGGAGCCGTAGGTGCGCTTGATGTTCTCCGCCTCGGCGAACGTGGTCTTCAGCCCGAGCGCGATGTCGTTGGTGAGGATGTTGCCGCCGACGGGGATCGTCGCGCTGTGCACCACGCCGCCGTCGGCGAACACCGCGATGTCGGTGGTGCCGCCGCCGATGTCGAGCAGCACGACGCCGACCTGTTTTTCTTCCGGCAAGAGCGTCGCGGCGGCCGAGGCGAGCGGTTCGAAGATGATTCCCGTGGGCTCCAGACCCGCGCGGTGCACGCACTTGAGCACGTTCGAGATGAACGACGAGCCGCCGGTGACGATGTGCGTGTCGACTTCGAGCCGGCCGCCGCTCATGCCGACGGGATCGGTCACGCCGTCCTGACCGTCGATGGTGTAATGCCGCGGCAGCGCGTGAATGATTTGCCGGTCGGCGGCGATGTTGATGATCTTCGACACGTCGACGACGCGCTTCACGTCGGCGCCGATCACCTCGCGGTCGTCGCCCGTGACCGCGACGACGCCGCGGTTGTTGGTCGACTGCATGTGCTCGCCGGTGACGCCGACGTAGACGTGCGAGACGTGCACGCCCGCCATCCGCTCGGCTTTCTCCGTGGCCGCCTCGATGGCGTGGACGGTCGCTTCGAGATCGGTGACGACCCCTTTGCGCATCCCGGTCGACGGTGCTTCGCCCACGCCGATGATCTCGAGTCCCTCGGGACCCGATGAGGCGATGACGGCACACGTCTTCGTCGTGCCGATGTCCAGGCCGGCGATCGTCTCGCCCCTAGCCATTCGTCCTCGCCATCACTTCCACCACACTATATTGGGGGTGGCGCACCCGATACCTACAAGATCATCCACAGGCGTCCACAAATCGTATCCACAGCGCCTGCGAAGAAAGGCTAGCGGAATTCGACGATCGGCGTCCCGGGCGCGCGCAGGTCGATCGCGCGGATCCGGCGTTTCGCCACCACCTTGCGGACCGGTTCGACGAGCGCTGCCTTCTTGGCCAGGTCGGCGTCCGAGCCGAAGTGGATCACGACCCCCGTGACGTCGACCGCCTCCAGACCGCCCCAGCGGTCGCGGGCGACGCGGCGGACGGCGAGGTTCGCGTCGGACAGCGTCTTCGCGTCGGCCAACAGGCGGCCGACCTCCGGATCGGCAACGGTGCCGCCCGGCGCGGGGACGGCTGCCTTGCCGGCGTCGATTCGCGGGAGCGCCGCCGCCGCACAGCCCGCCTGGAGCACGCGCGCGGTGCCGTCGATCGTCACGTCGCCGTCGTCGCCGCCGCTCACGCACGCCGTCGGGCGGCGCACGGTGATCGCGAGCTCGACGAACGGCTTGGGAAACTGGCCGCGGCGGATCTCCGCGCCGTCGACGTACGGGATCGCCTCGACGCGCCGCGCCGCGGCGCGCGTGTTGATCAGCCAGACGTTCGCGTCGCGCGAGATGCCCGCGGCGGCGCGCACCGTGTCGCGCGACACGGGCGACGCGAGCGGCACCTCGATCCCGACGCGCGTGACGCGGAACCACGGCGACTGCGCGAGCCACGCACCGCCCCACGCGATCAGCCCGGCAAGGATGATCGCGAAGATCCAAAACGGCTTGATGCGCGCGAGCGCCGACGCCTTGCGGCGCCGCTGTGCGGCCGTCTTCACAGCACGTACCGCTCGAGGGCTTCCGCGACGCCGTCGTGCGCGACGTCCGCGACGACGTGATCGGCGTGCGCGCGCAACTCGGGCGGCGCCGAGCCCATCGCGACGCCGACCGCGGCGGCGTCCAGCAGCGGCACGTCGTTCCACGCGTCGCCGATTGCGAGCGTCTCGTCGAGCGGCACGCCGTGGCGCTGCGCCACAAACGCGAGCGCTTCGCCTTTGTTCACCGCTGGATCGACGACCTCGACGAAGTCGACGTGGCTGCGCGTGAGGTACGCGCGGTCGCCGAGCAGCGCGCGCAGCGCGACCAGGTGCTGCGAGGAGCGGTCGGGATCGTCGACGAGCACGATCTTGATGGTCGGCCGCTCGGCGAATGCGGCGCGCAGCGACGGCACCACGACCGGCTCGACGCGCGCGAGCGCGGTGTAGCGCTTCGAGAACTGATTGATCTGCTCGACGTACAGCGTGTCGTCGGCGTAGCATTGCGCGTGCACGCCGTGGTCGTGCGCCCACTGCAGCGTGTCGCGCGCGACGTCCGGCGCGACGGTGTTCTGGCGCAGCACCGCGCCGCTGGCCGCATCGAAGATCGCAGCGCCTTGATAGCAGACGATCGGTCCGTCGACGGCGAGCGCGCGAGCGAACGGGCGCGCCGCCGCGAACATGCGCCCGGTGACGATCGTGACGGCGACGCCGCGCGACTGCGCGGCGGCGACGGCGTTACGAACGCGCGGGCGGAGGACCAAGTCGTCGCCGATCAGCGTTCCGTCGAGATCGAGCGCGACGAGCCGCACGCGCGTCGTGGAGAGCATCGGAACGAGCCGTTCGACGCGCGCGCGTCAAACTCCGGGGACGGTTGCTACGGCGGCGGGATCGTCGTCGTGTAGATCGCGACCGAGTAGAGACGATTCGGCACGAACGTGAGGACCGGGCGCCACGCAAGGCGGCGGCGTCGGAAGCGCGGTCACGACGGCGTTCTCCCCGGCCGGCACGCCGGTGCCGACGGCGAAGGTGAACGTGACCCCTTTGGAGCCGTTCGCGACGAACCGCCCGCCGGACACGATCGCCGTAGACGACCCCCATCATATCGGCGTGCGACGAACGCCCGCCAGTACGTTCATCCCGGATCGGGCTGCGGCGCGCCGGCGACACGCATGCGCGCCGTGCGCGCGTGCGCGGGTAGGCCTTCGAAGTCGGCGAGCGCCGCCAGCACCGCCGCGTCGGCCGCCATGCGCGCGCGTGTGTTCTCGACCACCGACATCGTGCGCAGGTAGTCCGCCGTTCGCAAGCCGGACGAGAATCTGGCGGCGCCCGACGTGGGCAGCGTGTGGTTCGTTCCGGCGAGGTAGTCGCCCGCGGCGACCGGCGTTTCGTCGCCGACGAAGATCGCGCCGGCGTGCCGGATCTTCGGCACCCATTCGTACGGATCGTCGACCATCAGCGAGAGATGCTCGGGTGCGAAGCGCTCGATCACGTCGAGGATCTGCTCGTCGGTGTGCGCGTGGACGAGCCAGGCGCGGTCGTCGAGCACCCGCGCGACGACGGCGTCGCGTCCGCTCGCGCGCCCGAACGGTCCGTCGAGCAGCGCGGCGACGCGCTCGAGCAGCACGCTGTCGCGCGACACCGCCGCGACGCGCGAGAGCGGATCGTGTTCCGCTTGCGCGACCATCTCGCCGGCGACGAGCTCCGGCTTCGCGCGCGAGTCCGCGACGACGAGCACTTCCGACGGCCCGGCGAGGCCGTCGATGCCGCACGTTCCGAACACCTGGCGCTTCGCCTCGGTGACGTAGACGTTGCCGGGGCCGACGATCTTGTCGACCGCGGCGATCGTCGCCGTGCCGTACGCAAGCGCGCCGATCGCTTGCGCGCCGCCGACCGCGTACAGCTCGTCGACTGCGGTCAACGCGCAGGCGTACAGCACCGCCGGGTTGACGCCGCCGTCGCGGTGCGGCGGCGTCACGACGACGACGCGCTCGACCCCCGCGACCTTCGCCGGGACGACCGTCATCAGCACCGTCGACGGCAACGACGCGCTGCCGCCGGGCACGTACGCGCCGACGGCCGCCAGCGGGCGCGAAAGAAATGCGTAGCGCGTCAAGTCGTGCGCGTGGTAGTCGATTTGCGAGGGGAGCTGGCGCGCGTGGAAGTCGGCGATGCGCTCGCGTGCGAGCTCGAGGCCCATCGCGATCTGTTCGGGCACGAGCCGGCGCGCGTTCTTGCGCGACGGGATGTCGACGCGCACGTGCTCGAGCGACGCGTCGGGGTGGTCCCAGCGGCGCGTGTACTCCACGAGCGCGTCGTCGCCGCGCGCGCGAACGTCGGCGAGGATCGCGCGCACGCCGTCGACGATTGCCGCCGGCGGATCCCATCCGCCGGCGTAAAGCCCGCGGAGCGCAGCGGCGTCGGTCGCGGTCGTGATCTTCATTGCACGGGCGCTGCTTCGCGATACCGGTCGCGCAGCGTCTTGCGGCTGATCTTGCCGACCGCCGTCTTCGGCAGCGCCGTCTCGAACAGAATGCGCTGCGGCTTCTTGTACGACGCCAGCTTGTCGCGGCAGAACGCGATCAGCTCCGCTTCGGAGACGTCCGCGCCCGCGACGACCACCGCGGCGACCGCTTCGACCCACGTCTCATCGGCGACGCCGATCACCGCGCACTCGCGCACCGCCGGATGCGTGAGCAAGACGTCCTCCACCTCGCGCGGGTACACGTTGTAGCCGCCGGTCACGATCATGTCGGACGTGCGGTCGAGCAGATAGAGGAAACCGTCGTCGTCCAGCACGCCGAGGTCGCGCGTGCGCAGCCAGCCGCCGGGGAGGCGCATCTCCGCGTCGAGCTCGGGCGCGTCGAAGTAGCCGGCCATCATCGACGGCGCGCGAACGGCGATCTCGCCTTCGCGCCCGCGCGCTTGATCGCCGTTCGCGTCGATCAGCTTGAGCTCGACGTCGGCACACGGCTTGCCGCACGAGCGCAGCCGTTCGCCCACGTGATCTTCCGGGCGCAGCACGGTGATGCACAGCGGGCACTCCGTCTGACCGTAGTACTGGAAGAAGCGCTCGCGCCCGAACACCTCCAGCGCGCGCGCGAGCACCGGCTGCGGGATCGGCGAGGCGCCGTAGATGACGTAGCGCAGCGCGCTGAAATCGCGGTCGGCGACGCCGGGCTGCTGCAGCAGCATCTGCAGCATCGTCGGCACGAGGTTGATCGCGGTGATCGACTCCGCTTCCAGCAGTCTTAGAAATTCCGCCGGTTCGAAGGCGGGCATGATCACGGTGCGCGCTCCGCGCAGCCAGCACGGCAGCACGAAGACGCCGCTCGCGTGGATGAGCGACGCGGCGTGCAGCATTGCGTCATCGCTACGCGCCGGCATCAGGTTCAGCAGCACGTTACGGCAGATCGCCGCGTACGACGCCTGCGTGTGCTGCGCGGCTTTCAGCGTGCCGGTGGTCCCCGACGTGAACAGCGTCAGCACGACGTCGCTCGGCCGCACGTCGACGTCCGGAAGCTCGCTCGACGCGCCCGCGGCGGCCGTCGTGAGCGCCATCTCACCGGGCGGCCCGGGCTCGAGCGGGATCGCGTGCAGCTCGGGCACCGACTCCGCGAGCGCGATCGCCCGGTCGCGCTGGTCGGCGCCGTACAACAGCACGCGAACCCGCGCTTCGACGAGCATGCGCGTGTGCTCGTCGAGCGAGAGCCGCGCGTTGAGCGGGACGCGGTTCAAGTTCGCCTTGACGCAGGCGAAGTCGACGGGGACGCTCAGCAGGCTGTTGTTCAGCAGCAACCCGACGCGTGCGCGCGGCGGAACGCCGAGGGACAGCAGCGTGTTGGCCAAGCGCGAGCTCAGCTCGTCGACGTCGCCGAACGTCATCGTGCGCGTACCCGCCGTGAGCGCGATGCGCTCGCGATGGCCGTGCGCGCCGCGCACGATCAGGTCGCGATAGGTCGGTCCCGTCACGTCGAGCGCTCCATCGCGCCGTGCCGCCCCGCGCCGGCCGCGAAACGCGCCGCGCCCGCCGTGCCCTCACCGAACACGACCTCGTAGCCGGCCGCGCCTTCGCGCCGCAGCGCCTCGTGCACGTCGCCGTCCCACGCCGCGTACGCGCTGCGGCGATCGGTCAGCATGCACTGCTGCGGGAACGCCGCGATCTCGCGCGCCAGCTCTTCGGCGGCGGCGCGCGCGTGCCCGTGCGGCACGACGCGGTCGGCGAGCCCGAATTGCAGCGCTTCGCTCGGGCCGACGGCGCGGCCGGTGAGGATCATGTCGAGCGCGCGGCCGAGGCCGATCAGCCGCGGGAGGCGCACGGTGCCGCCGTCGATCAGCGGCACGCCCCAGCGCCGGCAAAAAACGCCGAACGTCGCGTCTTCTTCCGCCACGCGAAGATCGCACAGCAGCGCCAGCTCGAGCCCGCCGGCGACGGCATAACCGGACACCGCGGCGATCGCGGGCTTCGCGAGCGCCATGCGCGTCGGCCCCATCGGACCCGGCCCGACGCCGTCGGGCTCGACTTCGTTGCGGCGTTCGTCGTCGCCGAGCGCGGTGAGATCGGCGCCGGCGCAAAACGTTCCGCCGGCGCCCCACAGCACGGCGACGCGCAGCGCGTCGTCGGCTTCGAACGCGGCGAACGCTGCGCGCAGCGCCGTCGCGACCGCGCGGTCGACGGCGTTGCGCTTCGCGGGGTTGTCGATCACGATCGTGGCGATCGGGTCGGACCGCTCGATGCGGATGCCGGCGCCGAAGTCCGTGGTCATGCCGGGACCGCGGTGAGGCGGTCGAGCAGCGCGGTGATCGCGTCGTACTTCGCACGGAAGCGCACGGGGTTGACGACGAAGCGTGCGGTGCTCTCGGCGATCTCCTCGACGACGACGAGGTCGTGCTCGCGCAGCGTCGTGCCGGTCGCGACGAGGTCGACGATGAGATCGGCGAGCCCGACGAGCGGTGCCAGCTCGACCGAACCGTGCAGCTCGATGAGCTCGACCGGCAGGTCGCGCTCGGCGAACCACGTCTCGGCCGACCGCGTGAACTTCGTCGCGCAGCGCAAGAAGGTCGGCAGCGGCGCACCTTCGTGGTAGCGGTCGATGCGCCGGCCGGCGACGACGAGCCGGCAAAATCCGAAACCGAGATCGGCGAGTTCCGCGACGTTGCGGTCGGTCTCCCACAGCGTGTCCTTGCCGACGATCCCGCAGTCCGCGGAGCCGAACTCGACGTACGCGGGGACGTCGCTCGGACGCAGAAACAGCAGCGTCGTGCCGTCGGCGGTCGTCACGGTGAGCTTGCGCCCGACGTGCTCGGGCACGTCGATACCGGCGGCGCGCAGTCGCGTCGCGGCATCATGGTACAACGCGCCCTTGGGAAGCGCGATCGTCAACGCGTCGGTGAGACGGCCGTCGGCCTTGGGTGGGCGGCTCATCGTGCGTCCCAGTTGGACGGCGTCCGCGGCACCGGAAGTTCTCCGACACGCGGTCCGACGCGCAGCTCTCGCACGGTCCCGTCGATCGCGATGACGACGCGCGGGATGCCGTGGGCGCGCGCTTCGTCGAGCAGCGCCTCGTCACCGAGGTCGGAGCCGGCGTAGCGCACGACGTTGCCGGCGGCGCGCTCGCGTGCCGCGACGACGTCGGAGCCCGCGACGAGCACGTCGACGCGGTGCGCTCGCCGCCGAAGATGCTTGCCGCGCCGTTCGAGCGCGATCAGCAGCCGTTCGACGCCGGCCGTCCAGCCGACTGCGGGAACGTCGAAGCCGAAGCGCGGCAGCAGCGAATCGTAGCGCCCGCCGCCGCACAGCGGAAAGCCGAGCTCCCCGACGTAGCCTTCGAACAGAAACCCGGTGTAGTAGTCGAGGTCGCGCAGCAGCGCGAAATCGACGGTGACGCGCGCTCCGTATCCGAGCGCTGCGGCACGCTCCAGCAGAACGTCGAGCGCGTCGAGCGCCGCTAGCGATTCGGGCGTGCGGCAGACGTTGCGCGCGATCCCGATCGCGCCGTGGTGTCCGCGGCGCTGCGCGAACTGCACCAGCGCCGGCCGGTCGAACTTGCGCAGCGCGACGAGATTACGCTGTTTGATGAGCTCCTTGGCCTCGCGCGCCGCGTCGCCATCGAGCCCGACGCCGTCGAGGATCCCGTCGACGACGCGCGCGTCGTTCACGTCGAAGCACGCGTCGCGCAACCCGATCTCGTCGAGCGCTTCGATCGCCATGAACAGCGTCTCGGCGTCCGCATCGACGCCGGCCGCGCCGATGAGCTCGACGCCCGCCTGCGTCAGCTCGCGCATGCGGCCTTCTTGCGGCTGCTCGTAGTACCGGAACACCGGTGCGATGTACGCGAGCCGCAGCGGCAGCGGCGCCTCGCGCATGCGCGTCGAGACGAGCCGCGCGACGGGCGTCGTCATCTCGGGCCGCAGCGCGAGCGAGGTGGAACGCCGGTCGTTGAACTGGAACAGCAGGTCGGACGTCTCTTCGCCGAGCCCGCGCTCGATCACGTCGAACCGCTCGATGATGGGCGTCTGCACTTCCTCGTACGCCCAGCGCCCGAACACGGCACGCATCTGCTGCTCGATCTCACGTTTGCGCGCGAGCTCGTGCGGTAGCCAGTCACGAACGCCGGCGGGGAGCCGCACCGCGCTACGGAGCGCCTTCGCGCACGTTGGACTCGCCGACGATGGCGACGAGGCGCTCGCGCACGCGCCGATCCGACGCGACGCCGCGCTCGACGCTCGAGCCGTTGATGTGCAGCACGAGCGGCGTCGTTCCGGACCACTCCGAGATCAGCACCGCGAGCTGATCGATGTGCTCGCGCAGCGTCACCGTGACGTGCCAGCCTGCGGGCGGCGGAGGCGCGCTACGAACGCTGTTGCGGTCGAACGGTTGAACCTCGTTCACGGAGACGTTGAGCTCCAGCGGGACTTCCTCGCCCGGCGTCGAGCCGCGGCGCTCGCGCAGCCGGAGGCGTCCTGTGATGACGACGATTCCGTCCTCGATGAACCGCGCTTGCAAATCTGGGTACTGCTTCGGGAACACGATGCACTCGATCGCACCCGTCGTGTCTTCCACCGTCGCGAAGAGCATCTGCGACTGCGCTTTGGTGATCGTTCGCCGCACAGCCGTGACGAGGCCGGCGATGCGCACCGGGCTGTCGTCTTCGAGGTTGCGGAGGTCGCGAACGGGGACCGCGCCGGTGCGCGACAGCGCTTCGGCGACGTCGGCCAGCGGGTGGCCCGAGACGAAGATTCCGAGCGTCTCCTTCTCCCACTGCAGCTGCTCCATCGTCGACGGCGCCGAGAGCGCGCGCAGCGACGGCTTCATCGAGGGGTGCGGCTCCTCGATCATCCCGAACAGCGAGCTCTGCCCGAGCTCACGGTCGCGCGCCTCACGCGCCGCGACCTCCAGGGCCGAATCCAGCGCGTCGAGCAGCTGCGCCCGGTTCCCGGGCAGCGTGTCGAGCGCACCGCACTTGATCAGCGCCTCGTACACCTTGCGGTTTACGGCCTTGACATCGACCCTGTCAACCAAGTCGAACAGATCCTTGAACGGGCCCGAATTGCGCGACTCGAGGATCGACCGAACCGCGTTCTCACCGACACCTTTGATCGCGGCGAGCCCGAAGCGAATCTCCTCGCCGACCACGGCGAACTCCACCAGCGACGCGTTGACGTCGGGCGGCAGCACCGGGATCCCCATCTTCTTCGCCTCGTCGATGTACTCGACGAGCTTGTCGGTATTGTTGCGCACCGACGACATCAGCGCCGCAAAATACTGCAGCGGATAGTTCGCCTTCAGAAACGCGGTCTGATACGCGATCCACCCGTAAGCCGCGGCGTGCGCCTTGTTGAACCCGTATCCAGCAAACGGCTCGATGAATGCGAATAGGCGCTCAGCGAGGTCTGGCCCGATGTCGTTCGTCGCGCATCCGTCGATGAATTTTTGCTTGTAATACGGGATTTTCTCTTTTTGCTTTTTCCCGACGACCTTACGCAGCTCATCGGCCTGTCCCATCGAAAAGCCCGCGAGATCGCGCGCGATCCTCAGGATTTGCTCCTGGAACATCGCGATCCCATATGTTTCCGCAAGGATCGGTTCGAGCTTGGGATGGATGTACGTCGGGGTCTTGCGCCCGTGCTTTCCGGCAATGTAGTCCGGTATCCATTCCATCGGACCCGGTCGATACAGCGCAACGAGCGCGATGATGTCTTCCAGCAGCGTCGGCTTGAGCTCGGTGCAAACGCGCTTCATGCCGTCGGATTCCAGCTGGAACATGCCGAGTGTCTCGCCTCGGCTTATCATTTCGTAGGTCTTCTTGTCATCGTCCGGTATCGTGGACGTGTCGAACGTCGGATTCACCGTGCGACGAATTTCATCCATCGCGGCCTTCATCACGGTGAGGTTGCGCAGGCCGAGAAAGTCCATCTTGAGCAGACCGACTCGCTCTACCATGTTCATGTCGTACTGCGTGTTGACGTCGCCGTCGCCGATGCGCACCAAGGGCACGTGATCGGTCAGCGGGTTCTTCGAGATCACTACGCCCGCCGCGTGCGTCGACGCGTGCCGCGCCAGCCCTTCGATCGACTTCGCCGTGTCGAGCAGCTTGCGAATCTGCGGATCGTTGCGGTAGAGCAGCCCGAGCTCGGGGATCTGCTCGAGCGCCTTGGGGATCGATAGGCCCATCGGGCCGGACGGGATCAGCTTCGCCACGCGGTCAACGTCCGGTAGCGGGACGCCCAGCGCGCGGCCGGCGTCGCGCACCGCGGCGCGCGCGGCCATCGTCCCGAAGGTCACGATCTGCGCGACGCGGTCCTTGCCGTACTTCTGCGTCACGTACTTGATGACTTCGTCGCGCCGCTCCACGCAGAAGTCGGTGTCGATATCCGGCATCGAGATGCGCTCGGGATTCAAGAACCGCTCGAAGATCAGGCCGAACTTGATCGGGTCGAGGTCGGTGATCCGCAAGCAGTACGAGACGACGGAGCCGACCGCCGAGCCGCGCCCAGGACCCACCGGGATGTCGCAGTCGCGCGCGTACTTGATGAAGTCCCACACGATCAAGAAGTACGACGAGAACCCCATCGAGATGATGACGCCGAGCTCGTATTCCATCCGCTCGCGCAGCGCGGCATCGTCGCGCGCGCGCTCGAGACCGTACCGCGCGATCAGACCTTGCTCGCACACCAGGCGCAAGTAGTCGTCCGCGCTCATCGCCAAGTTGCGCGCGGTGTCGATCTCCGACACGATGCCGTCCGGCCCAGCCTGCGCGAGCACGCCCGCGACATCCTCGGCCGGCGTCTTGGGCACCGGATAATCGGGCAGGTAGAAGATCTTTTTCGGGATCTTGATGTCGATGCGCTTGACGATCTCGAGCGTGTTGTCGCACGCCTCCGGGATATCGGCGAACAGCTCGCGCATCTCTTGCGCGGATTTCACGTAGAACTGGTCGGAGAAGAACTTCATCCGGCTCGTGTCCTGCACGGTCTTGCCGGTGCCGATGCACAGCAGCACGTCGTGCGCCTGCGCGTCGCCTTGCGTGAGGTAGTGCGAGTCGTTAGTCGCGACCAGCGGGTAGCCGAGCTCGCGCGCGATCTTGATGAGGCCGCCGTTGATCACGTCCTCTTCGGGCATCCCGTGGCGCATGATCTCGATGTAGAACCGGTCGCCGAAGATGTCGCCGAACGCCTGCGCATTCTTCTTCGCCGTCTCGTAGTCGTTCTTGAGCAGCGGCGCCGACACGAGCGACGACATGCAGCCCGACAGCACGATCAGCCCTTCGTTGTGCTTCGCGAGCAGATCCAAGTCGATCCGCGGCTTGTAGTAGTAGCCTTCCAGGAAGCCCTTGGAGATCAGCGCGGTGAGGTTCTTGTAGCCGACGTCGCTTGCCGCGAGCAGCGTGACGTGCGCCTCGTCGCGCACGGTGCGGTCGAGCCGGCCGCGCGGGGCGAGGTAGGCCTCGCACCCGATGATCGGTGTCAGTCCCACATCCTTGGCGGCATCGTAGAACTCGACGGCGCCGAACATGACGCCGTGATCGGTGAGCGCGATCCCCGGCGCGCCCTCGTCCGCCGTCTTGCGACAGAGGCTGTCGACGCGGCAGGCGCCGTCGAGCAGCGAGTACTCGCTGTGGACGTGCAGATGGACGAACGAGCTCAACGGAAAGTCAACCTACGACGGGGGGACGGGCGCGGAAGCTGCATTCTTACCGGGCAGCTGCGGCGGCACCCTGCGCCGTTCAACCCCTCCCCGCAGCGGGCAGTTCCCGGCCCGAAGCCGGCTCGGCGCCCGTCCCGGCGGCCGAGGGTGAATCAACTGCCGTGCGACGAAGGTGGTGCGTCGCGGAAACGATTTCCGGATAGGATTTATTGGTGATCAAGCACGACATCGTCGTGGTCGGCGGGGGGCTCGCGGGGATGCGAGCCGCCGTCGAAGCGGCGGAACGCGGAGCCGACGTCGCGATCGTCTCCAAGATGCACCCGGTCCGGAGCCATTCCGGCGCGGCGCAAGGCGGCATCAATGCCGCGCTGGGCAATCGCGAGGACGACTCGCCCGAGAACCATGCGTTCGACTGTGTCAAGGGCTCAGACTACCTGGGAGATCAGGACGCCATCGAGGCGATGGCCGAGGACGCGCCGCGCCAGATCATCTGGCTGGAGCACCGCGGCTGCATCTTCTCCCGCATGCCTGACGGCCGCATCGCCCAGCGCCCCTTCGGCGGCGCCGGCTCGGCGCGGACGTGCTACTCGGCCGATGTCACCGGGCTCGTCATCCTGCACACCCTGTGGGAGCAGCTCGAGCGCTTCAACGTCAAGGTCTACGAAGAGTACTTCGCGACCGCGCTATGCATCGAGGACGGCATCGGCACCGGGCTGGTCGCCTACAACATGCGCAACGGCGAGCTGGAGCTCGTCACCGCGAAGGCGACCATCTTCGCCACCGGCGGCCTCGGTCGCGTCTACCGCAAGACCACCAACGGCTACGCCTCGACGGCCGACGGCACGGCGATCGCCTACCGGGCCGGCATCCCGCTGATGGACATGGAGTTCGTCCAGTTCCACCCGACCTCGCTCAAGGAGAACGGCGTGCTGCTCTCCGAGGCTGCGCGCGGCGAGGGCGCTTATCTCCTGAACAAAGACGGCGAGCGCTTCATGTTCAAGTACGCCCCGAACAAGGGCGAGCTCGCGTCGCGCGACGTCGTGAGCCGGGCGGAGTGGACCGAGATCATGGAAGGCCGCGGCGTCGACGGCTGCGTGTTCCTCGACCTGCGCCATCTGGGGCGCGAGAAGATCCTCGAGCGCTTGCCGCAGATCCGCGAGCTGGCGCTGGACGCGACGGGCAAGGACGCGATCGACACCCCGATCCCGATCCTGCCCGGCATGCACTACGCGATGGGCGGCATCGAGACCGACAAGTTCGGCGCCACCCGCGTCCCGGGCGTCTACGCTGCGGGCGAGTGCGCGTGCGTCTCGGTCCATGGCGCGAACCGGCTCGGCGGCAACTCGCTGCTCGAGACGATCGTGTTCGGCGCGCGCTCGGCGCGCCACGCGAGCGACTACATCAAAAACCTCGAGGTCAAACCGTCCGAGAAGACGCTCAAGTCCGAGCGGGAGCGCATCGACGGCATCCTCGCGCGCAAAGGCGGCGAGCGGCACAGCCAAGTACGCAAAGCCGTCAACGACGCAATGAGCGACCACGCGTTCATCTTCCGCGACGACGCCGACCTGAGAGCCGGCATGGACGGGTTGCGCCAAGCGCGCGAGATGGCGCAGACCATGACCGTCCAGGACAAGTCCAAGACGTTCAACACCGACCTGATCGGGCTGCTGGAAACAGAGTGCCTGGCCGACATCGCGCAGCCGATCGTGCTCGGCGCGATCAACCGCACGGAGTCGCGCGGCGCGCAGGCGCGCACCGACTTCCCCGACCGCGACGACGACAAGTGGCTGGTGCACACGCTGATGCGGTACAAGGGCCCCACGACCGACCCGGAGCCGGACTACTCGCGCAAGGTCGTCTTCACCAAGTGGCAGCCCACGGTCCGGAGCTACTAGCCTCATGGCGTACACCCTCGACATCTTCCGCTTCGACCAGGCGACCGACGAGGTTCCGCACCGGGACCGCGTCGAGATCACCGAGCTGCCCGAGACGGCGACCGTGCTCGACGCGCTCGAGCACGCGAAGGCCGAGATCGACGGCACCATCACGTTCCGCCGCTCGTGCCGCTCCGCGATCTGCGGCTCGTGCTCGATGAACATCAACGGCACGACGGGCCTGGCGTGCAAGACGCCGGTGCGCACCGTGCTCAAATCGGACCGTTCGATCGCGATCGACCCGATGCCCAACTTCCAGCCCATGCGCGACCTGGTCGTGCACATGGACCCGTTCTGGGACAAGTACACGCGCCTCAAGCCGTACCTGCAGCCCAAGGACCGGGACGAGGACCACGAGCGGGAACGGCGCGTCTCGCCTGAGGACATGAAGAAGCTCGTCGCGGTCGCGAACTGCGTGATGTGCGCGACCTGCTACGCGCTGTGCCCCGTGGTGTCGGTCGATCCGGCGTTCGCCGGCCCAGCCGCGATCGCGTACGCGTACCGTTTCATCGAAGACGTGCGCGACGGCAAGCGCAAAGAGCGTGCCGCGCAGATCAGCGACGACTACCTGTGGCTGTGCGCGCACTGCTACGCGTGCTCGTACTGTCCCAAGCACGTCGACCCGCACGACGACATCATCGCGGTGAAGCGCGCGACGATCGAGGAAGGCATCACCAACGCGGCCGGCCCGCGCCACGCGCTCGTGGTCGCGAAGACGATCAAGGCCACGGGGATGCTGCACGAGACCGAGGTCATTCAAGGCACGGTCGGTCGCTTCAACATCATCGGGCTGATCAAGGTCGCGCCGTTCGGCATCCGCCTCGCGCTCGCCGGCAAGATCCCGCCGCTGTTCCTCAAACCCGTTCCGAAAGTCGACGAGATTCGGACCATCTTCGACACCCTGGAGGCTCCAACACTCTGATGACCGCTACACTGGACAAGCCCGTGATCAAAGGCAAGTCGAAGTCGGCGCAGATGCGCAAGTACGGGTTCTTCCCGGGCTGCGTCGCCAAAGAGTCGTGCAAGGAGTTGTTCAACTCGACGATGCTCCTCGCCGACCGGCTCGGCATCGAGCTCGTCGAGCTCACTGCGGCGTCGTGCTGCGGCGCGTCGGTGCTCAACGACACCAACCGCGACGTCGCGCGCGTGCTCAACGCGCGCACGTACGCGCAAGCCGAGGCACTGGGCCTCGACGACGTCATCACGATCTGCTCGACGTGCACCGGCCACATGCGCGCCGCGAACAAAGAGCTGCTCGAAGACGAAGGCCACATGAGCCAGGCCAACGCGATCCTGGGCAAGTTCGGCGCGAAGTACGAGGGCAACGTGATGGTGCGCCACCTGCTGTGGCTGCTCATCGACGACATCGGGCTCGACGAGTTGAAAAAGATGGTCGTCAACCCGCTCAACGGCCTCAAGGTCGCCGCGTTCTACGGCTGCCACATCATCCGCCCCGAGTCGGTCAACGGCTGGGAGTCCGCGCGAAACCCGCACTCACTCGAAGACCTCATCGTCGCGCTCGGCGGCGAAGCGATCGACTACGCGGGACGCACGCGCTGCTGCGGCTTCCACGTGCAGCTCGAGAAGGACGGCATCGCGGCGAACATGGTCGGCCAGAACATGCGCATGGCCAAGGACAACGGCGCCGAAGCGGTGCTCACACCGTGCCCGCTCTGCCACCTTGCGCTCGACGGCTACCAGGCCGACAGCGTGCAGCGCTGGGGCCGTACCGATCTGCCGATCTTCCACCTGCCGCAGCTCGTGGCGCTCGCGCTCGGCGTCGACCCGTCGACGCTCGGCATGAACAAGCACATCAATTCGCCCGGCCTCGTGCTCCAACAGCACGATCTCGCCCCGGCGCACGTCGCGTAGCCGGCGACGGCATTCGCAAACGACGACGGGCGCTCCGCGAGGGGCGCCCGTTTTCTTTAGTTGCGGCTGCGGCCGTTACGGCGTTCTTCGACGAAGCCGCCCCAGTAGATCAGGGCCAGTAGCGCCAGGCACATGGCGACGAGCGACCACGGGATCAGGTAGTACGACGGCACAGGCTCTCCTTTTCAGTCGCCGGGTTCGCGCGCGCCGTGGACAAGGCCTTGCGCTGACCGCGCTGAAGCGCGCGGCATGCCCTTCGGTTCCGGACGTTCGCCGTCGTGCTCGTCGCGGCCGCCGCGCTCGGGACGACGTGGGCGTATGCGGCGGCGGTGCTGCCGGCGGCGCATCAATTCGTCAAAGGCGAGCACTTCCGCTACAGCAACGTGCTCGCGATGGGTGTGGTCGAAGGCGTGGTCGTCGTCGACGGACCGCAAACCATGACGACTGTCGAGGACGTCGACGTCGTGGACGTGTCTGCGTCCTCGGCGACGCTTTCGTATCACGTTCAGCACGACAAAGCGACGGGTTTCGCACCGAGCACGCACACGGTTCGCGCGAGCAGCGACGGTACGTGGCGATACGCTGACGGCCGGATCGCGGAGAACATCGTGACGTGGGACCCGGCGCGATTCGGCCCGCAACCGCCCGCGCTTACGGCCGGGCAGCAGTGGCAGGTCGACGTTCCGCGCGACATCTTGTTGCCGCCGGGCCATGCGATCGTGCGCGTCGTCTCCGTCGACCCGGACAACCTCGTGCTCCGCGTCGACGGCGCGCGGAACCCGTCGAACCGCGGCCCGGTTCTCATCACGAACACGTGGTACGCCGACGTTATCTTCGCGCACGGGATCGTACGCGAGCTTCATCGCGTCGACGTGGCGCACTACGACCGCGGAGCCCTGCTGCCGGCCGTCGACGATCGTACCGACCTCCACGTCCGTCTCGTGACGCATACGACGCCGTAGCAGAACGCGTACTCGTGAGACGCCGGCTCTTCATCGCGGCCGATATCGACGATGCCGCGCGCGCGGCGTGCGCGCGCGTCGCCGAGGCGCTGCGCGTCGCGGGCTGGCCCGCCCGTTGGGTTTCGCCGGAGAACTATCATCTCACGGTCGCGTTTCTCGGCGGCGTGGACGACGAGCGCGTCGCCGGACTCACCGCAGCGGCGCGTGACGCCGCTGCGCTCGTCCGCGCGTTCGACGTGCCGCTCGACACCATCGGCGCGTTTCCGAACGCGCGCAAACCGCGCGTCGCCTGGGTCGGCCCCATCGCCGGCGTGCCGGCGTTCGGCGCTTTGTGCGATGCGGTGCGGGGCCCGCTCGCGGCGCTGGGGTTCACGTTCGAGCCGCACGCGGATGCACACGTCACGCTGGCCCGCAGCGACGGCCGCGTCGCGATGCCGGCGGTCGAAGCGCCGGGGATCGCGCCGCAACGCATCGCGGCGCTGACGCTCTACGAATCGTTCACCGAACGCACCGGCGCCCGCTATGTGACGCTAGACCGCTTCCCGCTTTCGGCATGACCGCGCGCGACGGCGCCGCGGAAGGTCGGGCGGAGAAGCGCGCAGGACGTTGCTCGCGATGTCGCAGCCGCCGGGCGAACCCGAACGCCAACCGCCGTACGCCGCGCCGCTCGGCGTGACGGATATCTCGGAATGCTACTACTACCACACGATGGACGTGCCCGGCCACGGCGTCGTCACCGGCGAATGGGACCTGCGCGGCGGCGTTGACGAGTACCTCGGGCACGAGGACGTGGCGGGCAAACGCGTGCTCGAGATCGGGACGGCGAGCGGCTTCGTGTGCTTCGAGATGGAACGGCGCGGCGCCGACGTCGTCGCGTACGACCTGTCGCCGGCGCAGTCGTGGGATGTCGTGCCGTACGCGGGGCTCGACCTCGCGCAAGAAGTCGCGCGGCGCCGCGAGCACATTCTGCGGCTGAACAAGAGCTGGTGGTTCAACCACCGCGCGTTCGGTTCGCGAGCGCGAGTGGTCTACGGCACCGTGTACGCAATTCCGCCGTCGATCGGCCCGATCGACCTGTGCACGTTCGGCGCGATCCTCCTGCACGTGCGCGATCCGTTTCTCGCGCTGCAGAACGCGGCGGCGTTGCGCCCGGCGACGATCGTCGTGACGGAGCTCGCGCAGCGCCGCTCGCCGTTCTCGCTCCTGGCCCGCCCAGCGCGCCGGCGCAGCCCGCTGTTCTTGCCCAACGCCGTGAAGGGCGAACCGCGCGACGCGTGGTGGTCGTTCGCGCCCGAGAGCATCTCCAACATGCTCGGTATTCTGGGCTACCGCACCGAACGCGTCGTGCGACACGCGCAGCTCTACGCGAACCGGCGCACGCCCATGTTCACCGTCGTCGCGCGCCGAACCTGACCGGCGAAGATCCGTCGTCAGTGCGTCGTGATGCCGAGCGGGCCGTTGAACCCTTGGTCCCCCGGCGGCCCCGTCAGTATGTTCGACGGCGCTACGTTCCCGTTCGCTCCGGGCGGGAAATCGAACACCGCGTTCGCCGTCTGATCGGAGACGTGCAGCACGCCGAACGTGTCGACCGCGACGCCCCACGGCCGCTGGAAACCGGTATTGCTCCCCGCGATCGTCCGGATCGGGGCCACGTTCCCCGTCGCGCCCGGCGCGTACACGAACACGGCTTTCGCAGCGGAGTCGGTCACGTAGAGGCTGCCCGCGGCGTCGAACGCGATCTGCGCGGGCAACTGCAACTGGGTGTTCGCGCCGCCGATCGCGCTTTGGAACGTTTGTCCGCCGCACGTCGCGCCATGGAAGATCGCGATCGTCGGCGCGACGGTGTTGTTCGCGTCGAACGAGTTGGAATCGATCGCGTAGAGGTTGCCCGAACCGTCAAACGCGATGCCGGCGACGCCGTTCGTGCTGCCGTTCGGGATCGTCGCCACCTTCGCGTATCCGCCCTGGATGGTACCGCTGAACACTTCGATCGCGGTCCCCGCGGAGACATACACGCAGCGGGCGGAGTCCAGCGCGATGCCCCACGCCGCCCCGGCATCGGTCTGCCCGAACGAGGTCCCCGAGCCCGGGCAGCCGTTCCCGCACGACGCCGGTGACGTAACCTGGAAGAGGCGGGGGATGACGCTCATGTACGCGTTGCCGAGATCGTCCACCGCGATGGACGTCGGAAAAATCCCGAGGGATTGGCCGACTCGGATCTGGCGCGCCGGGTTGGCGTTACCGCTCGCCCCAAGGGGAAAGACATCGACTTCGCTGTGATAATTGGACAGCCTCATCAACGTGCTGCCCCCGGTGACCCACAGCGTGGTGCTCGGCGGCGGCGGGGCGGTGGGCACCGGCGTGGGCGTGGGTGTCGGCGGGGGAGTCGTCGATGTGCCGCCACCGCCGCACGCGGCGAGCGCGCCGGCCACCAGCAGCGCTAACACAGAACGCGAACCGCGAGCCATGACGTGCGAACGTTCGAGGCTCGAGCATCCTCTCCCCGAACTCCAGGCAAGCGCCAGGTTTAATGTACGATATCGTGCGGCTGCGCGACCCAGCTCTTGAAGTACTTTACGTCTTCGACGCCGCTCACGGTTTCCGCGACGCGCAACGGGCCGAACGCGTCGATCGCAACCGCGAGCTCGTCGGTCGATGCTTTGCCGAGCGACGCTTCGACTGCGCCCGGCTGCGGGCCGTGCGGCGCGCCGGCGGCGTGCAGCGTCACCGACTTCTCCTCGATGCCGCGGCGCGACATGAAATTACCCGACGCGTAATAGATGATCTCGTCACAGTCGACCGACGAGTGGTTGTACGGCGCGGGCACCGCGAGCGGATGGTAGTCGAACATGCGCGGCGCGAACAGGATGAACGCCGCCCCCGGCGCGTCCCAGATCTGGTGCGACGACGGCGGCTGGTGGATCTTGCCGGTGATCGGCATGTAGTCGTGCGCGTTGAACGCGAATGGGTAGCAGTAGCCGTCCCAGCCGACGACGTCGAACGGATGGTTCGCGACGACGTACTTGGCGTGCCGGCCTTTCGCGGTGATGCGCACGTCGAACTCGCCGACCGCGTCAACCGGATCCTGCAGCACCGGCGCGCGGAAGTCACGCTCGTAGTACGGCGCGTGCTCGGCGAGCTGGCCGAACTCGTTGCGGAACTTGCGCGGGATCGTGATCTGACCCGATGACTCCGCGACGAACAGCGTCGTCGGCGTGCGCGGCTGCAGCTTGTACGTGGTTCCCATCGGCACGTACACATAGTCGTACGCACGATATTCCAGTTCGCCGAACGACGATTCCAAAACGCCGTCGCCGGCTTGCACGAACAGCATCTCGTCGCCGCTGGCGTTGCGGAAGAAATACTCCATCTGCTCGGTTACGACAGCGGTGGAGAGCACGATGTCGTCGTTGCCGACTAGCGGAACGCGCGCTTCGACGGCGTCGCCCGTCTTGGCGGTGCGCCCGGTGAACCAGTGCCGGTTGCGCACGGGATCGTTCGGAAGGAAGCGCACCATCGGCCGGTCCCACGGCTTCACGTCGAGCGTCGCGGTCGGCGGGCGGAGGTGGTACGCCAGCGAGTAGACGCTCTCGAACCCCTTGGTCGACATCAGCTCTTCGGCGTAAAGCCCGCCGTTCGGCGAGCGGAACTGCGTGTGCCGCTTCTCCGGCAAACGACCTTGACGAGCGTAGAAGGCCACGCCGAAATTCTTCCCCAGACGCAGGCGCGACCCTCGCCCGGGCGGAGGCGCGAACCTCACGCGCCGAACCTGCGAGGGTGGACGTGCCGCGCGACGATCGCACCGACGTGCTCCTGGCGCTGGGCCGAGGGCTGCACCAGGCGGGGCTGCCGACCGACTCGCTCGAGGAAACGCTGCGCGACGTCGCGGACTACTGCGGCGTCGCGCTGCAAGTGAACGCGCTGCCGACGAGCCTCACCTTAGCCGTCGGCTCGGGATTCGGACAGCGCGTCGTGATCCTGCGGCTCGAGCCCGGGCGGTTGCATCTGCGCAAGCTCGCGCTGCTCGAAGGCGTCGTCGGTGCGTTGCGGCGCGGTCGCGAGCCAAGCGCCGCGCTCGCCGACGTGACCGCGATCGACGTCGAGGTCCGGCCCGATCCGCCTGCGATCACGATCGCCGCGTACGCCCTACTGTCGTGCGGTGCAGCGCTGCTGCTCGGCGGCTCGACCGCCGACGTCCTCGTGTCCGCGCTGGTCGGCATCGCGATCGGTGCGATCGGCGCGGCCGCGCAGCGCTCGCGGCGTGTCGACCGCATCTTCGAAGTGTCCGCGGCGTTCGTCGCGACGGTGATCGTCGGGTTGTGGGAGCATTTCGTCGGCCCGATCGCGTTGTACGTCGCGTTGATCGCGGGCGTGGTGCAACTCTTGCCCGGCTACACGCTGACGACCGCGTTGAACGAGTTGGCGAACCGCAACCTCGTGTCCGGGACGGCGCGGCTCGGCGGCGTTTTCGTGACGCTGCTGTCGCTCACGTGCGGCTTCGCGCTGGGGGCGGGGCTGTCGGGAAACGCGATCCTCTACGGCCCGACCGTCAGCGGCGGCCACACGACGCCGTACTCGACGTCGATCGCCGCGGTGCTGATGGCGCTGGGCATCGCGCTGATCCTCCACGCGCGATATCGCGACGTAGGCTGGATCGTGGCGTCGTGCGTCGCGACGGTTGCGCTCGCGCGTTTTTTCCCGACGCTCGGGATCACGCAGGCGAGCCCGTTCGCGACGGCGTTCGTCATGGGCCTCGCGACCAATCTCGCGGCACGCTACTTGCGCATTCCGCAAGCCGTCGTGCTCGTGCCGGCGTTGCTGGTGCTCGTGCCAGGGTCCCTTTCGTACGAAAGCCTGCTCGCAGTCTTTCAAGCCGATGCGACGGACGCTGTGTCGCTCGCCGTCCGCGCGCTGCTCGCCGCGATCCTGATCGTGGCGGGCTTCCTCACGTCGCAGCTCGTCGCGCCGCCGCCGCGCCTGCCCACCCAACGGTAGCCGCCCGATTCGCGGGCTGCGGCGGTGCGCGCGGCCGCCGCGGGGTACGAACATGTCATGCCGTATCTCCGCCTCTCCTGCCTCCCGCTCGACGACGCAACGAAGCGCCACCTCGCCGACGAGCTCACGTCGACCGTCCTCGACGTCCTGACGGACCAGAAGCCGGAGTGGGCGACCGTGCACTTCACGCCGTTCGAGCCCAACGAGTTCGCCGTCGCCGGGCGGCTGGTGTCGGACGGTGCGATCCCGGACACGCACTTGGAGCTCAGCGCGACGGACGTCGACGAGAAGAGCTGGTTCGCGTTGCGCAACCGGCTGACCGACGTGCTCGTCGAGGCACTTGGGATTCCTGTCAGCGAGCGGTGGCACGTCAACGTGAAGCTGAACCGGTACGACCCGCACTCGTTCGCGGTCGCGGGCAACGCGACCGACGAGCTCGATGACCTCGTGTCCGAGGGCGAGATTGGCGAAGCGCGGCGCGGGGGCTGGCGGCGGCGCGCGCTGCTGCTCGGCTTCGCCGTGGGCGCCTATGCGGGCTATCGATGGTTCGCCGCGCGCGTCGGGACGGACGCGACGGTCGACGCGGCGCCGCCGGTCGACGACGCGCCGCACGGCGAAGCCGTCGACGCCGACGACGGTCGCACGACGATCGAGGCGGCGCCGGCGCGCGAGTTCTGACCGCCCGGCATACCGCCCGGAAATACGAAGAGCCCGCGCGATCATCGCTGATCGGCGGGCTCTTCGCTACGGATTATCTGGCGGCGTCCTACTCTCGAGGGACCCTGCGGTCCGACTACCATCGGCGCTGGCGGGCTTAACTGCCGTGTTCGGGATGGGAACGGGTGGAACCCCGCCGCCATGACCGCCAGAAACTTGATCCGCACCGTGATGCCGAGCCTGAGCTCGAGGCGATCACGGGCGAAAGCTGCACAGAGAAGAACTTCCATGGCCAAACGATTGCGTTCATTTGTTAGCGTACTTATTAAGTGTCCGGGCGATTAGTACCGGTCAGCTCCAGCGATTGCTCGCCTTCCACCCCCGGCCTATCAACGTGGTAGTCTCCCACGACCCTTCACTCTTTCGAGGTTGAGATCTCATCTTGAAGTCAGTTTCACGCTTATATGCTTTCAGCGTTTATCTGATCCGAACGTAGCTACCCGGCTATGCCGTTGGCACGACAACCGGTTCACCAGAGGTTCGTTCAACCCGGTCCTCTCGTACTAGGGTCGACACTCCTCAAATCTCCTACGCCCACGGCGGATAGGGACCGAACTGTCTCACGACGTTCTGAACCCAGATCGCGTACCGCTTTAATGGGCGAACAGCCCAACCCTTGGGACCTACTACAGCCCCAGGATGCGACGATCCGACATCGAGGTGCCAAACCTCCCCGTCGATGTGGACTCTTGGGGGAGATAAGCCTGTTATCCCCAGAGTAGCTTTTATCCGATAAGCGACGGCCCTTCCATTCGGTACCGCCGGATCACTTAGCCCTACTTTCGTACCTGCTCGGCCTGTCCGCCTCGCAGTCAAGCTCCCTTTTGCCTATGCACTCAACGAACGGTTTCTGACCGTCCTGAGGGAACCTTTGGGCGCCTCCGTTACTCTTTAGGAGGCGACCGCCCCAGTCAAACTGCCCACCTGACGCTGTCTCCCAGCCAGATAATGGCTGTAGGTTAGAATCCCAAGATTTTCAGGGTGGTATCCCAAGGTTGCCTCCCCGTAAGCTAACGCCCACGGATCATCGGCTCCCACCTATCCTGTACAGAAAATCTCGAGACCCAACATCAGGATACAGTAAAGCTTCATGGGGTCTTTCCGTCCTGCCGCGGGTAACCAGCATCTTCACTGGTACTGCAATTTCGCCGGGTTCCCCATCGAGACAGTGCCCAAGTCGTTACTCCATTCGTGCAGGTCGGAACTTACCCGACAAGGAATTTCGCTACCTTAGGACGGTTATAGTTACCGCCGCCGTTTACTGGGGCTTCAATTCAAAGCTTCGCTTGCGCTAACCTCTCCTTTTAACCTTCCAGCACCGGGCAGGAGTCAGCCCCTATACGTCCGCTTTCGCGTTCGCAGAGACCTGTGTTTTTGTTAAACAGTCGCTTGGGCCTATTCACTGCGACCCCCATCGGCTTTCGTCGTAAAGACTGGACCAACAGGGGCACCCCTTCTCCCAAAGTTACGGGGTTAATTTGCCGAGTTCCTTAACAGGGATTCTCCCGTCGCCTTAGCATGCTCTGCCAGTCTACCAGTGTCGGTATACGGTACGGGCACCTATGTCATTACTAGAGACTTTTCTTGGCAGCGTGGAGTTGATCACTTCGACTCGTAAAGAGTCTCGCACTCGCATCTCGAGGTTAATGTTGGACGGATTTGCCTATCCAACCCCCTACCTGCTTCGACACACATCCGATAGTGTGCTGACCTATCCTCCTGCGTCATCCCTTCATTTCATAGACTCTCGTGACCGATGTGCACGATCAAAATCCCCACGAGGCTTGCGCCTCCCGAAGTTCACGATCGTGTCCATTGGTTCGCGAGAGTCTAAACTGACGTCGGTGGTAGCCGAATATGAACGGCTTGGCCATCGCCTACGCTTCTCAGCCTCGGCTTAGGACCCGACTCACCCTGAGACGATTGACGTAGCTCAGGAAACCTTAGACTTCCGGCGTGCGGGGTTCTCACCCGCATTTATCGCTACTTATACCTGCATTCGCACTTGTCGTTCGTCCACCGGTCCTCACGGTCCGGCTTCAGCCTACGCGACAACGCTCCCCTACCGATGTATTACTACATCCCATAGCTTCGGTTCGATGCTTGAGCCCCGTTACATTTTCGGCGCCGCCTCACTCGACTAGTGAGCTATTACGCACTCTTTCAAGGGTGGCTGCTTCTAAGCCAACCTCCTAGTTGTCTGTGCGAAACGACTTCCTTTACCACTGAGCATCGATTAGGGACCTTAGCTGATGATCTGGGCTGTTTCCCTTTTGACAATGGAGCTTATCCCCCACTGTCTGACTGCTGAGATGTTCGCCTCGGTATTCGGAGTTTGATGGGGTTCGGTAACCCGGTAAGGCCCCTAGCCCTGTCAGTGCTCTACCCCCAAGGGTTAAATCTCAACGCTAGTCCTCAAACTATTTCGGGGAGAACCAGCTATCTCCAAGCTCGATTGGCTTTTCACCCCTATCCACAGGTCATCCAATGTTTTTTCAACAACAACAGGTTCGGCCCTCCACATGAGGTTAATCATGCTTCAGCCTGCCCATGGATAGATCGCTTGGTTTCGGGTCTACTGATACAGACGAATTGCCCTATTCAGACTCGCTTTCGCTGCGGCTCCGGCTCATCACCTTAACCAAGCCTGTACCACGTAACTCGCAGGTTCATTCTTCAATAGGCACGCGATCAGCCTTGCTTGCGCATTGGCCTTTCACGGTTTGTAAGCACACGGTTTCATGTTCTATTTCACTCCCCTTCGGGGGTTCTTTTCACCTTTCCCTCACGGT